>JAEAMF010000002.1_pt1 | contig 740629 bp, 583 predicted proteins | sample 8958721 | NCBI WGS metagenome assembly JAEAMF01 (sample SAMN16933255, study PRJNA681124) | bioreactor sludge metagenome | isolation source: anaerobic bioreactor treating anionic surfactant - SDBS | place: India: Bengaluru | collected 2019-02-28 | reverse complement strand
ACAAGCGGTCTGGCACTTCGATGCCCACTGTACCGCGGGAGGAGTCCATTTCATCCTGCAGCGGGCGGCGCTTTCGCACCGCCGCTGATGCCGAGCGATCGAGCGCGACCGCTTGCGCTCGGGCGCGACCGCCTGCAAGCGGGTGCGGCCGCTTGCGAGCGAGTGCGCACGTGGAGAACGAAGTTTGCCCGACGACATCCAGCACTTTCGGCTTCCCGAGCCGCCGCCCGCGGGGGACCTGCGCGCATCGGGAGTGACACTGCTCTTCGGCGGTCTCACGGAATCGCACGAGCGGCTGGTCGAAGGCGCCTGGGAAGCGCTCGGATATCGCGTCAAGAGCCTGCCCGTTCCCGACAACGAGGCCCTCGCGATCGGCCGCGAGTATGGAAACCGCGGGATGTGCAATCCCGCCTACTACACGATCGGAAACCTGATCCGCTTTCTCTCTCGGCTGCGCCAGGCGGGCGTGCCCGACATCGAGGAGCGTTTCGCTTACGTGACCGCGGGATCGTGCGGGCCATGCCGCTTCGGGATGTACGAAGCCGAATACCGCCGCTCGCTCGCGCAGGCCGGCTTCCCGCGCTTCCGGATTCTCGTCATCCAGCAGGCCGAGGGCCTGAAGCCTTCTCCCAGTCACGCGGGCGCGCTCCTCGAGCGCCCCTTCCTGCTGGGGCTCATTCGCGCGCTCATGGTCGGAGACATCCTGAACGAGCTCGGGCACGCGCTGCGGCCCTACGAATGCGAGCGCGGCTCGGTCGACGCGGCGCTCGACGAAGGACGCCGCTGGCTCTACTGGACGCTGCGCGATCGCGAGAGCCCGGTGCCCGCCTTGCGCCGCCTGCGCCGCCGGCTCGACGAGGTCTCCGTCGACTACCTGCGCGTCTGCCCGAAGGTGAAGATCACCGGCGAATTCTGGGCCCAGACGACCGAGGGCGACGGCAGCTACCGCATGGCGCGCTGGCTCGAGGAAGAGGGCGCGGAAGTCCTCGTCGAACCGGTCGGCACCTGGATCGAATACCTGCTCTGGACGCGCCTGCAGCGCAGCCGCGACCGCCGAGGCCTGCCCCAGGAAGGCCGCGAGAACCATTCGGGGCTCGGAGAACTGCGCCTGCGGGTGGGCGAGGTGGTCTTCAATTCCGTGTACAACACTTATCGCGCGGCGGTGGGATTCCGCACCGAGCCGCTCGCCTCGATCGACGCGCTGGCGCGCTACGCGCACGAGTACTACAACACGCGCATCACCGGCGGAGAGGCGTTTCTCGAAGTGGCCAAGACGATCGATTCCGTGCGCCGGCGCAAGGCGCACATGATCGTCTCGATCAAGCCCTTCGGCTGTATGCCCAGCACGCAGAGCGACGGCGTGCAGGTGAAGGTGCTCGCCGACCATCCCGAGGCGCTCTTCGTCTCAGTCGAGACTTCGGGCGACAGCGAAGTGCACGTGCGCAGCCGGGTGCTCATGGTGCTGCGCGAGGCGCGCGAACGGGCGCGGCTCGAATTCGAATCGACCGCGCGCAAGCTCGGTTTCGCGGAGATCGCCCAAGGAGAGCGGCCCGCCGACCTCCCTCGTCCTCCCGCCATGATGCGCCTGCCGCGCCGCGAGATCGCGACCGCCACCAACTATCTCTGGTGGCTCAAGCGTCCGGCGGTCCTGCGCCCCCTTCCGGTTCCCAGCGAGATGCTGACCGAAGCGTTGCGACGCTATCGCAAGGACCCGGAAGCCGGGGAGTAGGCGCGCTTCCATCCGCGATGGCCTGCGCTCCTTTCGCGCTCGCGAGCGAGCGAAGGGTCCCCCCGCGCGAAAGCGGGAAGGGAAGTCTCAGCGGTCGAGTGGGGGAAGAAGGGCGAGCACGCGCGTCGCCGCCTCGGCGAGGGAACCATCCCACTGCGCCGCCGCCGCGAAGGCGTGGCCTCCGCCGCCTAAGGCGCGGGCCACGCCGTTCACCGGCACGCGGCCCTTCGACCGCAGGCTGGCCTTGATCGTGCGGCCGTCCTCTTCCTGCAAGGTGAACGCGATCTCCACGCCCTCGGTCTCGATCAGGCAAGTGACCACGTCGCGCAGCTCCTCCCTCGCGATCGCTCCGGAATCGAGCCATTCCTTGCGAATGACGAGCCAGGCGATCCGGCCCTCGTTTTCCCGGTGTGCTTCCCCGAGCACGCGGGCGAGGATCGCGAGGCGTTCGGGAGAACGCGAGGCGAAGAGATTGCGATAGATCTCGTCCGTATCGGCGCCGGCCTCGATCAGGTGGGCGGCGATGCGATGGGCCTCGGGGCGCCCGCGCAGGTACTTGAAGGAATTCGTGTCGTAGGCGAGCGCCGCATAGAAGCAAGTGGCCGCGGCAGGGGAGATCGTCTCCCCGAGTTCGCAGGCGAGCAGCCAGGCGAGCTCGCCGGTGGAGGAGACCTCCGGCGTCCCGAACACCTCCGGCCCGAGAGGAGCGGGCGAGGGATGATGGTCGAGAAACAAGGTGGGGAAGGAAGCGGCCCGCAACGCTTCGCCCAACGGGCCGAGAAGCGCCCACTGGTGGGTGTCCAGAACCAGGGCGAGCCGGCAGCGCTCGATCAGGCCCCGGCGGGCGGCCTCGTCGAGGAGCGACCAGTCGCGCAAGCGGTCCGAGCCGGGAAGAAAGCGCAGCTTCGCGGGCGTCTCTCCATCGATGATCGCGTGCGCTTTGGCGCCGCGCGATTCGAGCACGTGCAGCAAGCCGAGAAGACTTCCCACCCCGTCGCCGTCCGGCGCTTGATGGGTCGTCAGCAGAAGCTCGTCGCTTCCTTTCAGCATGTCGGCCAGACGGCGCATCGCGCCTCCGCTCGTTGGGCCGCGAGAGCGCGGCGGAAGAATCGCGAAATGTACCGATTTTCGGCAACGAGGGTCAACCGCGCACTCGACGGGGCGAAATCTTGAATCCGAGGGCCGGGAGGCTTCGAGCCGGAGGCGGGCCTGGGACGCCGATCAAGGCAGGATCAGCGCCCGGGTGGTGGCGGTCTGGCCCGGCCCGGTGATCCGGATCCAGCACCAGCCGGAATAGGCGGCACTCGCCTCGCGCGGCTCCCACACCCATTCGACCGGCTCGTGAGCGCGCGCCGCGAACAGCGGGATGCGGGCGAGCGCGCGCCCGGCCGCGTCGTACACGCTCGCGAGATAGCTGCCGGGGCGCTCGGGCTCGAAGCGCAGGCGCAGAGGAAGGCGCGAGGGCGAGCATGCGCTCAGGCGGGCCTGGGCCGGCGAAGCGGAGCCGCGCAGCGGGGGAAGCCGGAGCATTCCCCAGACGCACGCCTCGCGATCGGGCATCGTCGCCGGGGAGGCGGCCCACTCGAACAGCGAGCGCATCTCGTCGACCGTCCAGTGAAAGTCGAAGAAGCCGGCCTCCGGCGCGGCATCCAGGAGCAGGGCCGCCGCGCCCGCCGCGTGTGGAGCGGCCGCCGATGTGCCGCCGAAGACGGGGAAGGTCGCCGTCTGCACCACATCCGGGCCGCACAACTCGGGCTTGGGCGCGCCCGCCTGCGTGGGCCCACGCGAGCTGAACTCCTCCGCGAAGCCCGCGCCGGCGCGATAAGCGCCCACCGAGAGGACTGGAGGCGCATCGGCGGGCATGACGACGCTTCCCGCGGGCACGCCATGATCTCCGATGGGATCGCCGTCCAGCCGAAAGAGGCGCAGGCGGGCATCGCCCTCGCCGCGAGTGCGCTTGATCCGCACCTGGACCTGCGCGTCCGCGCTCCGGCGTTCGTAGCTCACATCCTGGTAGGCGTACGGCCAGCTCTGGTCGTAGACATCCGCGCTGGTCGCCTCGAGAATGCCGTCCTCCCAGATCTCGATCGCGAACGAGAGGTCGGTGGAAAAGGGCCAGCGATCCCAGGTGAGCACGAATTCGAATTCGTCGCCTCCTTCCCCCGCCGCATAGTCGATCGCTTCGTCGCCGGGCGCGAATTCGTTCCACGCGTCGCCGTCGCTGTCGACGAAATCTCCTTGCCAGTAGGATTGCGCCTGGTTGCCCGCGGCATTCACCCACAGGATCCCGTGCTCCGCCGCGCTGCGCGCGATCGTGCTCACGACTCCCGTGCCGTCTCCGGGGCCGAAGAACCAGCCGACGGAATGCGAGATCACCGAGACGCCCTCTTCGCGCATCCAGTCGACCGCCTCGGCCATCTCCACCGTCGAGTAGGCGTTCGCGAGATAGAGACGCGCCCCGGGGGCCACATCGTGCACGATCTCGGCGCAGGCGGTTCCATGGGCATCTCCGCCGCCGGTCAAATCGCCCTCGCCCGCCGGACTGTGAAAGAACGAGCGCCAGCGGGTGTCCGCGGGAATCTCCCGCCCGAGCAGGCGGGAAAGGGAAGCGAATCCGAGGTCGAGCACACCCACCCGAATGTCTTCTCCGGTCCATCCCGCCGCCTGGTAGGCGGCCGCCCCGATCTCCGTGGCCCCCGCGGAAACGATTTCTCCTTGCCGGGCAGGATCGCCCGCCCGGTCGCGGCCGAAAGATTCCGGCCGGGCGACACGATCGATCGCTTTCGGCGGGAGGCAGGCGTACGCGATTCCCGGCACTTCGGCCAGAAGCGGGAGATCGCGAATGTCGAGAGTGATCTGGCCCCAGGGGCCGAAAGCCCCTTCCCAGCGGGCCGAGGGAATGCGCGCGAGGCAAGCTTCGCTCAAGCCTTGCGCGGGGCGATCGATTCCCGCGTCGACCTGCACGCGCACGCGCAGCGAGCATGCGAGCAGGGAATCCCACCCGAAACCGAACCCCGCCTCCTTCGCCGTCTGCGCGAGGGTGGCGCGCCAATCGAGAGATGTCCGCAACCGCGCATCGGAACTCGCCTCCGCCTGCAAGGCGGACCAGCGCTCGTAGAGCCGCACGCAGCGCGGGTCCAATCGGGTCCTCCAATCATGGATCTCCGCCCCCGCGGTGCCCGGCGGCAAGAGAACGAAGGCGAGGGCGAGAAGAAGCGGGTTACGTACGAGAGGAGCGCGGGCGCGGGGATGAGCGAAGGGCGCACGAGCGAAGCAGCGGGCCCGGACGAAGCGCGCGGCCCCCGCGCAGCATTTTGCATGATGACCAAGAAAGAACTTCATCGCACGCGGAGCGACCAGAAGATCCCGATCGCGCCCCATCCTCCATCCATGTCGGTCTTGCGTTCTTCGTTGCCGCGAGCGGTCGCGCGCTCGCCGGCCGTCCAATTCCACTCGGAGCGCAGGCCGACGGACCATCGCGGCCTCGCTTGCCATCGTATCTCGCCCAGCCAGCCTGCTCCCAGCCATCCGCCCGATTCCGCAGCGTCGGAGAAGACGCCCGCTTCGGGGACCGAGGCGCTCCAGCTTTCCCGAAAGTAGGCCCACACGGCCTGCGGCCCGGTGCGAACACTCCAGGCCCCCGCGAGCGGAATCTCGAAGGGAAGCTGCAGGGCGGCAGGAATGAGAATCATGCTCGTGCTCGATTCGCTCACGAATGCGCTCGGCCGGCTTTCCTCGTCCGCGCGGGCAATGCCCACCGAGAGGGCGGGTGAGAGGTGGTAGGGCGCCAGGAAGCGGATACCGACTTCTGCCGCGAGCCCGGTTCCGTATTGTCGATGAAGCCGGGAATCGCGAAATCGAAGCGCTCCGGCGCCTGCCGACAGGGATTCGATGCGCACGGCGGCTTCCGCGCCGCCCGCCAAGGCGAGCCATGCGAGTGGGAGGCACACGAGCATCCAACGCGAAGGCTTCGGGAAATCAGGCGCGCGGCCCCGCAGAGGAGACGGGAAGACGGCCAGGAGTGTGCCCATCGTCGTTCTCTCTTTCGACACGGTTCTCGCGGCGAGTCTGGTCGCGCAGGAGGCCGTCGCGATGGCCGGGCTCGTCCCGTCATGTGGGACTCGGGATTTCCGCGCGCACCGCCCGACCGACGTCGGACCATATGGGAAGCAGGGCGGGGGCGCAACGCGGGGACTCGATCCGGACGAAGGAGGAAGACGGATCATTCTCTCGGAAAAGGCCGCGCCTCGCCGCGCCTCTCTGGCCCCGCAGCCCGGTCCACAGGATTCCATGCCGACCGGCGGATTTCCGACGGATCCGCCTGCGTGGCGGCGCCGATGCATTTCCCAAATGGGATGAATCTCACGGCACAACGCTTCTATCGACAAAGGGATGCAGGTCTCCGAAACAAGCGGTTCGCAAGTGTGGTCGCGGCACGGGGCATGCATTCGCATACTCCGGTTGCAACGCTCTCTCCGCAACCAAACCGATCGAGGGCGGCCGGCTTGCGCATGCCGGCGGTCAGGCTCGAGGATCTCGCGCAGCTTGGCTAGGCTTTCAGGGTTCGTTTCCCCGGGCCGAAGCCGCCGGCTTGAGCGATCCTGGCCGCCCTTGAAAGGCCTCCTCGCGCAAAGCGCTTGACTGCCCGCGTCCGGTTCTCTAGAATCCATCGGATTATGGTCGAGCCGTGTTTGGCGGCCGTCCTTCTCGTCGGGCTCCACATGGATCCCATCCACACGCTAAGGAAGGGGGCGATCGCTCGATGCCCGGAGTTCGGGTCAAGGAGGGGGAGTCGTTCGAAAGCGCTCTCCGCCGTTTCAAGAAGAAGTGCGAAAAGGCCGGCATTCTCTCCGATCTCAGGAAACACCAGCATTTCGAGAAGCCGAGCGAACGACGCAAGCGCAAGGAGAACGCCTCCCGCCGCAAGGCCGTCTCCCGTGGCCGGAGCCGCTAGGGCACCGTTCGCATCGTCGCGTTCCACCATTTCATCCGCTGCCGTCGGGACCTGACGCCTACTCGTGCATGTCCCGGCGGCTCGCTTGTCCGGTATCGGAGGAGCGGGTGAATCAGCACACCCTGCAAGCGCTCGAATTCCATCGCGTCCGGGAGCTCCTGGTGGCTCGGGCGGCTTCGCAGCCCGGGGCCGAACGCGCGGCCGAGCTCCAGCCGGCCGCCTCCCTCGACGAAGCGCGCAGGCTGCTCGCGCTGGTGGAAGAAGCCCTCTCTCTTTCCGCCGAGGAACCGAATTGGCCGCGGCTCGCCTTTCCCGACATCCGCGTCGCGGTGGAGGCTGCCCACGCCCAGGGTTCTTTCCTGGAGCCTCCCGATCTCGTCGCGATCGGCGCATTCCTGCTGCTGTCGCGACAGGCCGGGCGATCGTTGCGTTCGCCCGCGGCTCGCGCCCGCCGGCCGATGCTCTTCGAGCGCGCCGCCGCGCTGTTCGAGGATGCGTCCTTCGAAGAGCGCATCGCCCGGAGCTTCGAGCCCTCGGGCGAGGTGTCCGACCGTGCGAGCCCGGAACTGTCGCGCTTGCGCCGCCGGCTGCTCGGCATGCGGCAGCAGGCGGGCGCGCGGCTGGAAGAGCTCGCCCGCCGCATGGGCAGCGAAGAGGAATCGGTCGTCACGCTGCGCGGCGGGCGGTATGTGCTCAGCGTCCCGAGCGGAGAGAAGCGGCGGGTGAAGGGCATCGTCCACGATCGCTCGGCCACCGGAAAGACGCTCTTCCTCGAACCGCTGGAGATCGTCGAGGTGAACAACGCGCTGGCGGAGGCGGAAGCCGACGAGCGCGCCGAGGTCCGCCGGATCCTGCTCGAAATGACCGGTTGGGTGCGCGAGCACGCCGGCGAGTTGCGCGCGTGCCTGGCCTGCCTGGCGGAACTGGACGAGCTCGACGCCCGCGCGCGGCTGGCCCGCGACCTGAAGGCCTCGCGTCCGGAACTGCAAGAGGACGCGAAGCGGCTCAAGATCGTGGCGGGCCGCCACCCGCTGCTCTTCCTCTCGCTGGGGGACCGCGTGGTGCCGCTCGACCTCGCCCTGGAAGGCGAGCGCCGCGGGGTGATCGTGAGCGGCCCGAACATGGGCGGAAAGACGGTGATCCTGAAGACCGTCGGCCTCCTCGTGCTGATGGCGGCTTCCGGGCTCTTCGTTCCCGCTGCTGAAGGGACCGTCATTCCCTGGATCGACGCGCTGCTGGTCGACATCGGCGACGAGCAATCGCTCGATTCGGACCTCTCGACCTACGGCGCCCGCCTGCGGAACATGCAGGCGATGCTCGCGGCGGCGAGCGACCGCTCGCTCGCGCTGCTCGATGAACTCGGCACGGGGACGGACCCCGAGGAAGGCTCCGCGCTCGGACGCGCGCTCTTGTTGGAGCTTGGGCGCCGCGGCGCAATGTGCGTCGTGACCACCCACCACGGCTCGTTCAAGAGCTTCGCGGCCGAGACGCCGGGCTTCGAGAACGCGGCCGTCGAGCACGATCCGAGGACTCTCCGCCCGACCTTTCGGCTGCGCCTGGGCCTCCCGGGCCGGTCGCACGCCTTCGAGCTCGCGCGGCGGGAGCGTTGGCCGGAGAGGGCGCTCGAGGAAGCGGCCCGCTTTCTCTCCGAGGAAGGCGTTCGCAGCGAAGAGCTCCTGACGCAAATCGAAGCCCATCGCCAGGAGCTCGAAAGGGCGCGCGAGGAGGCGGGCCGGCGGGAGAAGGCGCTCGAAACGGATCGCGAAGAGCTCAAACAGTTGACCGAGGACCTCCGGCGCAGGGCGAACGAAGTCGCGGTCGCCAAAGCGGTCGAAGAGGACCGCAGGCTGCGCGAGATCGGGGAGCTGCTCCGTTCCTTGCGCGGAAAACTGGAGCAATGGGAGCGCGCCGAGCCGCCGGCCGACCGCGATTCGTTACGGCAGTCCTTTCACGCGCAGGAACGGGAGGCGGCGGGTCTCGTGAAGAGCCAGCGTCCGATTCCCCGCAGCGCTCCTGCCCCCGCAGGCGCGCCTTTGCCCGTCAAGGATGCGCGTCCAGGAAAACGCGCCTACGCTCGCAGTCTTGGATTCGAAGTGGAAATCTTGGGCGGAGACGAGGAATCGGGGCAGGTGTGGGTGTCGCACAAGGGCATGCGGATCGCGTTGCCGCCGCGGGACCTCTCCGTGCTCGAACCTTCCGAGCGTCCGGGAGGCGCCGTCGATACCGGCGGGGAAAGCCGGGCCGAGTGGAGCAGGGCGCGTCCCGCGCCCAAGGACCCGCGCGAGGAAGCGCAGGAGCGCGTCTCCGCCGAGGTCGACTTGCGCGGCTTGACCGGCGAAGAGTGCCGCGAGCGACTGGAGCTCTACCTCGATCGTGCCTTGCTGGCCGGCTATCCGCGTATTCGCATCATCCACGGGAAGGGTGGGGGAGTATTGCGCCGCATCGTGCGCGAGATGCTTCGGGGCCACGACCGGGTGCGCTCCTTTCGCGACGGAGAGCCGTTCGAGGGGGACTGGGGCGTGACGATCGCGCTCCTCGGCGAGGAGGTTCGGCGAGGGGACGAGGCCGCCGACGAAGCGGGCGAGGGGCGATGAGGCGGGCGAGGGCGGAAGGGCATGAAGGCCGGGCGGCGCGCGCAGCGATTGCCCGGATGGATGGGCGCTGAGAGAGGCCATGGCGGAATTCGAGCGCGACACGATCGTGGAACGGGTCCGGGAGGCGATCGACATCGTCGACTGGATCGGCGCCTGCGTGGAGTTGCGCCCCGCCGGGCGGGACTTCAAGGCCTGCTGCCCCTTTCACCGGGAAAAGACGCCTTCCTTCGTCGTGAGCCCCGAGAAGCAGGTCTTCCACTGCTTCGGCTGCCGCGCGGGGGGCGATGTCTTCAGCTTCGTCATGAAGCACGACGGGCTCTCGTTTCCCGAGGCCCTCGCGCTTCTCGCCCGGCGGGCGGGCATCGCGCTTCCCGAGCAGGGCGGGCACGAAGGGCCCGACAAGGCGCAGCTGATCGCCGCGCTGCGTGAAGCGGTGCGCTTCTACCGGGGCAAGCTCAAGTCGCGCGAGGGCCAGGCGGCGGCCGCGTATCTGCGTGAGCGCGGCATGCCGGAGAGGATCCTCGATCTCTACTATGTGGGCTACTCCCCGGCGGACGGACGCGCGCTGCTCGCTCACATGGGAGAGCGCTTTCCTCGCGAGGCGTTGATCCAGGCGGACCTGATCGGCCAGTCGGAGGAGGGCCGCCTGTACGATCGCTTCCGCGGGCGGATCATGCTTCCCATTCTCGGGCGCAGCGGCGAGCCGATTGCGTTCGGCGCGCGGGCGCTGAAAAAAGAGATTGAGCCGAAGTACCTGAACTCGCGCCAGACGGCCGTCTACCGCAAGCGGGGCGAGCTGTTCGGATTGCCGCAGGCGCGGCAGGCGATGCGCGCAAGCGGCGTCGTGTTGGTGGTCGAAGGCTACTTCGATGTGTTGAGTCTCGCCGCCGCCGGCATCCATCACGCTGTGGCGCCGTGCGGCACTGCTTGGACGGCCGAGCACACCGAGAGCCTGCTTCGCATGCGCCAGGGCCAGCGGATCGTCTTCCTGTTCGACGGCGACGCCGCCGGCCGGGCGGCCGCCTGGCGTTCGCTCGCGGCCGCCTTGCCCAGGCACGCCGGAGTCGCGCTCGCGCTCCTGCCCCCCGGGGAGGACCCGGACGATCTCGTGCGCGCAGGCCGGATCGACGAGCTGCGGGCGATCCTCGCCGCGCCGCTCACGCCGGTCGCCTTCGGGCTCGAAGTGCTGCGCGACGAGAAACTCGAAGGCTCCGCGCTGATCGGCAGGATTACCGAGATGCTGGCGTCGGTGGGGGACCCGATCGCCCGCGAGATGATGATCGACGAAGCCGCGGAACGCAGCCGCCTGACCGTGCGTACTCTGCGGCGCGAAGTGGAGAACCTGCGCTCCCGAACCCCTCGGGACCGCGTCGACGAGCGGTCATTTCGGGGCGAGGAAGGGTCGCCCAGGGTGTCGGCGCCTCGCAGGCTCACCCATCTCGAAGAGCTGTTGCTCCGCCAGGTGCAGGGCGATCCCCAGAAGGCCCACGATCTCGTCGAGGCGGCCCGCCGGGCGCCGGTCATCGGGCCGGGGATCCGGGCGGTTCTCGCCTGGATGGAAGAGCTTGCGCTCGCTTCCCGGGCCCCTTCTCCGCCGGAAGTGCTGCGCAAGGTGCGCGAGGAACTGGGGGAGGAAGTCGACGCCGGGTTTCTCTTGGCCGAGGACCTTCCCGAGCCCAGCGAGCGCCTGCGGAGCGACCTCCTCCGGCATTTGCGCGAGGCGGAGCTCGAAGCCGAGAACGAGCACATCGGCTTCGAGATCCGGCTCCTGGAGAAGCCGGCCGCCGAGGGCCCGCCCGGCGGGCGAACCGCGGCGCTCGGAGAGCTCCTGGCGCGCAAGCAGACGATCGCCGCGGAGCTTGCGCGGCTGCGGGTGCGGACGCGGGAATAGCGGGGTCGCGGGTGTGGACGGCGTTGGCCGTCCTGCGCCGGACCACCCGCCGGTTCGCCCATCGATGGGTGGACAAGAACGGGGCGATCGGGGTATAGTTGAAAGGTTGTGCTTGGAGGACCACCTCGCATGTCCGGGACCGCCAAGGACCCTTCGATTTCCGGATTGAAAGCGCTCGCCCTCCGGCAGGGATTCCTGACCGAGGAGCAAGTGCTGTCGGGCATCGATCCGACGCTGGATGCCGAGTTCCAGATCGACCGGATGGACGAAGCGTTTATCCTGATGAGGGAGCTCGGCCTCGAGATCTTCGAATCGGAAGAGGAAGCCCGCCGCCGAATCCGGCGCACGCGCGCGCCCGCCGACGCCCACGCCGTAGCCAAAGCCGTGCCCGCGCAAGCGGTCCGGTACGACGATCCCGTGCGCATGTATCTGCGCGAGATGGGGCGGGTGCCGTTGCTCGACCGCGAAGGGGAAGTGCGCATCGCGATGCGCATCGAAGCGGCCGAGGGGAAGATCAAGTCGACCATGTTCCTCCTTCCCTGGGCCGTCGCCGAGCTCGAGACGACCGCGGAGAAGCTGAAGGAAGGCAAGGCCAAGCTCGAGGACCTGGTCCAGGTCGATGTCGGCAGTTGGACGGCCGACTTCTCGAGCAAGAAGGAGCGCCGGCAGGCGATCCAGACCGTTCTCCGGATCCTGAAGAGGCACAAGGAATACATTCGCTTCTCGGACCAGCTGAACCGCCGGCAGGCGGAGAAGAAGCGCCAGCAGACCGAGGTCCAGCGGGAGAAGGCACGCAAGCGTCTGGCCGAGGAAATCGGCAAGTTCAGCGCGAGCCCCCGCCTGATCGGCCGGGTGAGCGACCGGTTGAAGCGCGAGGAGGAGAGGCTGCGCGAGGCGCAGCTCGAGATCCACAATCTGGAGCGCCGGCTGGCGCTCGCGCGCGAGCACAAGGCCGCCCAGGCGGCCGCGGGGAAGCGGCGGTCGAAGGCGAAGGGCCAGGCGGCGGCCAAGGGCCAGGCAGTGGCGAAGGCCGTGGCGACGTCCCTCCGAAAGATGGAGCTCTCGCTGGAGAACGAGAGCGAGATCAACAAGTCGCTCCGGAACGCGCGCCGCAAGCTGCGCAGGATCGAGGGCGAGGGCGGCATGCCGGCGGAGAAGATCCGCGAGCTGATCCTCGAAGTGCGCCGGGCGGAAGCGGAGCGGGAGCAGGCAAAGAAGGAGATGATCGAGGCGAATGTGCGCCTCGTGATCTCGATCGCGAAGCGTTATACGAATCGCGGCCTCGAATTCCTCGACCTCATCCAGGAAGGCAACAGCGGTCTGATGCGCGCGGTCGACAAGTTCGACTACCGCAAAGGCTACAAGTTCTCGACCTACGCGACTTGGTGGATCCGCCAGGCGATCACCCGCGCGATCGCCGATCAGGCCCGCACGATCCGCGTTCCGGTGCACATGATCGAGGCGATCAACAAGGTCGTGCGCACTTCGCGCAAGATGGTGCAGGATCTCGGGCGCGAGCCGTCGCCCGAGGAGATCGGCGCGAAGCTCGACCTGCCGGCCGACAAGGTGAAGAGCGTGCTGAAAGCGGCCCAGGAGCCGATCAGCCTCGACCGGCCGATCGGGGAGGACGACGACTCCAATCTGGCCGACTTCATCGAGGACACCGGCGCCGTCTCGCCGGCGCACTCGGCGACCTTCGCCATGCTGCGCGACGAAGTGAACGATGTCCTCGACACGCTGACCAAGCGTGAGGCGCGCGTGATCCGCCTGCGCTTCGGGCTGACCGAGGACGGCTGTCCGCGGACGCTCGAGGAAGTGGGCGCGTTCTTCAATGTGACGCGCGAGCGCATCCGCCAGATCGAGGCGAAGGCGCTTCGCAAACTGCGCCACCCGACGCGCCGGCAGCGCCTGCAAGCATTCCAGGAAGTCATCTGAGCGTCATCCGCGTGTCTGCGGAGACTGGTGTGGGCCATGCGAGGGGCTGGTCCGCTGTCGTGCACGCGAGCGGAGAAGGCCGGGATGGAAGGGCGCGCAAGGGAAGGAATGGATAGCCGGCCGCTCGCCTTGACCCTGCTCGACGGCATCTGCTAGATTGCCGCTGCCCCGTCACGAATGCGGGCCCATAGCTCAGGGGTTAGAGCCGCCGGCTCATAACCGGCTGGTCCTTGGTTCAAATCCAAGTGGGCCCAAGATGGTGGGGCGATGAGAAGACGGGGGCGGTTAGCTCAGCTGGCAGAGCATCGGCATCACAAGCCGGGGGTCACAGGTTCAAGTCCTGTACCGCCCACCGAGCGCGGTCCGTCGCAGCCAAGCGTCGGACGGCGGCCATCAGGAGGCGCGCCCCGGGCGCGCCTCTTTCATTCTCCGGCGCATGGGCGCCGGGCAAGGAGGCCGTGAGAAGAATGGGCGATCAGGACTGGTTGCTCGAGCTGCGGCAAGTGGACGACCGGCTGCGCGACATGCGCGCGCGGCTGGAAGGGCGCCGGGCCGATCTTCAGCGCCTCGGGAAGGAAATGCTCGCGGTGGAGGAGGCCCTGGCCCAGGAGCAGGCGCGGCTCGAGAGCGCCAAGGCGCGCCATCGCGAGGGCGACCGCGAGATCGAGACCTGCCGTTCCAACCGGCAGCGATTCGAGACCCAGCTTCTGAGCGTGAAGACCAATGTCGAATACCAGGCCTTGCTGCGCGAGATTGCGGTGATGCAGGAGAAGGCGCGCGAGTGGGAGGAAGTCGTCCTCACGACGATGGAGCAGGAAGAGGCGGCCCAGGCCACGATCGCGAAGGTCGCGGCCGATGTGCGCGAGAAGCAGGGGGCAGTGGAGGCGGAGCGCGCGCTGTTCGAGAACGAACGCAAGCAGCTCGAGGAGGAGCAGACGCAGTTGAGCGCCGGGCGCGAGAAGCTCATCGGTTCGCTGACGCCCTTCGCGCGCAACAAGTACGATCGCCTGACCGCCACCAAGGGCGACGCGATCGTGCCGGTCGTGCAAGGCTCGTGCGGGGGCTGCCACTACAATCTGCCTCCGCAGACGGTCAACGAAGTGCGCCGCAACGCGCGGCTGATCCTGTGCGAAGGTTGCGGGCGCATTCTGGTATGGTTGGCGTGATCCGCGCGCCGGGCGCGAGCCGTCGAATGGGCTCAGCGCAGGCGCGAGTCATCCAGGGTAGGCAGGCAGACGGAGTCGGCGAGACGGTCGCGGGGCCGTGAGGCCTCGAGGAAAGTCCGAGCTCCACAGGGCAGGGTGCTGGGTAATTCCCAGGGGGAGCGATCCCAAGGAAAGTGCAACAGAGAGCAGACCGCCTTTCGGGCGCGCGCAAGCGTTCCCGGACGGCAAGGGTGAAACGGTGAGGTAAGAGCTCACCAGCGCGGGCGGCGACGCCCGCGGCTCGGCAAACCCCACCCGGAGCAAGACCAAATATGGGAGGATGAGGTGGCCCGCCTCGCTCGACTCCCGGGTAGGTCGCACGAGACGCTCGGCGGCGGGCGTCCCAGAGAAATGACCGTCGCGGGATCTCGGTCCCGAACAGAACTCGGCTTATCGCCGGCTCCGCTGCGTGCCTTCTGCTCTTCGTTTCATTCTCCGCAAGGGATCGAAGCGGGGCGCTCGCACTGCTTCGCATCCCAGGCGGCGCGACGCTTCGCGTTCGCGCGGACTCCTCGTGCGGGCGGCTGCTGGGTGGCGGACGCCCTGGGCGGGTGCGCGATCGCTTCGGGCGGTCTCGCGGCTTCCGGAGGCCTGCGGATCGAGCAGGAGACGGCTCTCATGCAGCCAGGCCGCCTTGGTCTCGACGCCGCGCGTAGGCGAGAGGCACGAGCGCCGCGATGATGAGCAGGTAGTTTCTGGCGATCAGCCAGTAGCTGACCGGGCTCGATCCCTCTCCGAAGCAGCCGCATTCAATGTCGATTCCGCGCATGATCGCCTGGCCCAGGCCCACGATGAAGACGAGCAGGAGCCCGATGAGGACGACCGCGCCGCCGCGCCAGCAGAGTCCGCTCGCGACGGCGAGGGCCGCGGCCACCTCGATCGCCGGCATGGCGACGGCGCCGATCGCGGCCCAGGAGGCGGGCGTCAAGCGGTAGGCGTGGATGCTGACGGCGAAGGCGTAAGGGTCGCGGAGCTTGCCGTACGCGGCCGCCAGAAAGACCGCGGCCAGGGCGAAGCGGCAGGCGAGTTGCAGGATCTGCGCCGCGCGGCCTTCGAGCCGCCCGGGCAAGCGCACAGCCAATGCGGCCAGGACCGCGGCGGCGAGCGTCAAGGCCGCGAGAATGGCGATGCTCAGAGCCTCCTGGCTCACCGGGCCTCCTCCGCGTCAAAGGATCGCCCGCTCGCGCGTTCGCTCCCGTCGTCGTCCATCTCATCGCTCATGTCATCATTCATCTCATCATCTACGTCGTCATCTATGTCATCATCCATCTCATCCCTCTCTTCGTCTTCCGCCTGGGATTCGTCTTCGTCGAGCGAGCCTTCGGAGCCCGTCTCCACCGGGGCTCCCGCGCGCTTCCATTCCTCGAAGCTCTGGGCGAGCAGCAGAACCTCCGCGTGGCCGCTTTCGATGAGGCGGCGCGCGAGCTCGTCCGCGGAGAGCGGCTCGGCGCGCCCGCCGTACACGAGCAATGGCTGCCCGCCGGCCCACAGGTCGAGGCTCTCGATCAGCTCGTCGAATTGCGCGACGGGAAGCGAGAGCGCGCCCGCGATGTGGCCGCTGACGAAGGCATCGCGCGAACGCGCGTCGACGAAGATGTGTTCGGCCCGGTCGTGAAGGCGCAGCGCTTCCTTCGGGAAGACCGCTCGCGCACCGCTCTCGATCGACAGCAGGGAGGGGGAGAGGCGATAGGGCAAGGGATCGGTGCGCAGCGCATTGCGGGCAAACCCCGCGGTCGCGCCGATCGCCAGAACGAGGACGGCCTCGCCTGCGAGGCGGGCGAAGAAGCGCCGGGACCGGGAAGGACCCGGCCCGGGCGGGATCACGGCTCCTCCTCGGGCGCACCGCCTTCGAAGCGCTCCGGCTCTTCGGGCGCGGAGGGGGAGCGAATGCGGCCGACGACCGGCACTTCGATGCGAGGCTGGATGGGATCGTCGGTGAGAATGACGAGCTTGCCCTTCAGTTTTCCCGCCGGAGTGCTCGCCGGAACGGTGAGGCGAATGAGGTAGTCGCGGCCCGTTTGCGGGACGATCTCCACGCGCACGCGCTCGTCGGCGCAGGTGGCCGACTGCACCCGGCAGCTTCCCGATCCCGTGGCGGTCAGGCGCAATTCCCGCATGCGCGCCGTCCCCTGCTTCATCTGCCCGAAGGAGACGCTCGGGGCATCGAGGCGGAAGAAGCCGTGGATCTGGCCGGTGAGCTTGAGACGCAGAGCTCCGCTTTGCGGGTGGGTCGTCTCCACCAGCCCCGGTTTCGTGAAGGCGCCGGCGGGCGCGTCGGCCCGCAGGCGAAAGCGGACCGTGTGAACGAGGCTGTCTCCCAAGGAGGACTGATCGTACTCCGCCTCCATGAGCTCTTCCGGATAGCCGAGCTTCACGATGCGCACCTGATCGCTGGCGGCGGAGTAGAGCCTCACGGTTTGCACGCTGGGCGTCCCCCGGGGCACCGCGCCGAAGTCGAGCTCCTCGCGATCCATGCGAATCCACGGCCGCACGAAGGCCTTGATGCCGACCGTCGCCCGCGGCATTCCGGGATCGTTCGTCTCGACGAAGACATTCTTGCGCACCTGTCCCGAGAAGCTGTGCGTGTTGAAGGCTACGCGCAGGCTGGTGGATTCTCCGGGCGTGAGCGTGCTGTCGCTCAGGTCGGCCACCGTGCAGCCGCAGTCGCTCGCGATCTTGTGCACCTGAAGCGGAGCGGTTCCCCGATTCGTGATCCGGATGTCCGCGTAGAAGATGCCTTCCTGGGGGAGCATGCCGAAATCGTGGATGGGGGGATCGAGGGCGATGGCCGGGCCCGCCACGCGCACTCCCCCGGCGAGGGCCGGGAGAACCGCGAGCGACGAGGACGCGAGAAGGCCCGCGAGGAGGACGAGCCGGGTCCAAGGGGAACGGCCGGCCCGGAAGAGCAGCCGGACCGCGGGCGACAGGGCCGTGCCGCCCACAGAACGCGCCCGTGCGATCCTGTCCGCGGTCCGCGTGCGCGCGAGCGCGCCCGAACGGTCGATGCCTGTCACCATGCTCCCTCCCGCAGGGTCTGAAACGGGCCAGTATAGGAAGATCCCGGTTGCGAGGTCAACGAACCGGGCGCGATCATCCGGCCATGGACGACAAGCCTCTCAAACCTTCTCGTGAAAGGCCCGACGATGGGGCAAACCGGCGCTCCCCCCATCGGGTTCCCGGCTGGGTGGACCTGGGAGGGCTCGAGGTCCGCGAGCTCATCACGAGCCGCTTTCGCCTGGACGGCGGAAGCATGTACGGGCAAGTCCCGAAGATGCTGTGGAACCGGGATGGCCAGGCAGACGAGTCGAATCGCATCCCGCTCGTCCTTCGCTCCCTCGTGATCCGATCGGGCGAGAAGATCCTCCTCGTCGACCCGGGAATGGGATCGCGCTACTCCAGCGAGGAGAGTGCTCGCATGGAGATCGATCCCGCCTTGGGGACCCTCTCCGCGATCCTGCGGCAGGCGGGCATCGACCCCGGGCAAGTGGGCGATGTGCTGCTCAGCCACTTGCACTTCGACCACATCGGCGGCCTCGCGAGCCACGGCCCGGATGGCGAGACCGTTCTCGAATTGCCCCGCGCGCGCGTCTGGGTGAGCCGCGCCCAATGGGAGCAGGCGAACGCGCCCGGAGCCAAGGAGCGGCGCAGTTTTCGCGAAGAAGATCTCGCCGCCATTCGCGGGAACGGCCCCCATTTCCTGGACGATGGAGTGCCGGGGTGGCCGCAGATATCGCTGCGGGAGACGGTGGGCCACACGCGCGGCCTGCTCGTCACGCGCGTCGCCGGTTCTCTCGCGAGCGTGATCTACCCGACCGATCTCATTCCCATGCTGGCGCACATCCGCCTGGCCTACACGACCGGCTTCGACCTCTGGCCCGACCGGCTGCTCGAAGAGAAGAGCGCGGTGCTGGAGCAGGCGGCGCGCGACCGCAGCTGGATCGTCTTCGCCCATGATCCGCGCACGGCCGCCGCGCGCGTGGCCCCGGGGAAAGAGGGCTATGTGATCGCGGAGCGCAAAGAGGCCCTGGACGCGATCTCGCCCGCGGCTTGATGCGAGGAGAAGCGCGCCTCAGCGGAATGCGTCGAGCCCGGTGATCTCGCGCCCGACGATCAGGGTGTGGATCTCCTCCGTTCCTTCGTAGGTGAGGACGCTCTCCAGATTGGCCGCGTGCCGCATCGGCGGATAGTCCAGGGTGATCCCGCTCGCGCCGAGGAGGGCGCGCGCGCCGCGCGCGATGTCGAGCGCCGCGCGCACATTCGCGCGCTTGGCGAGCGAGACATGGGAATGGTGGGCGAGACCCGCGTCCTTCATGCGTCCGAGCCGCAGATTCAACAACTGCCCCTTGGTGATTTCCGACAGCATCCCGACGAGCTGTTCCTGCACGAGCTGGAAGGAAGCGAGCGGCCGGCCGAATTGGCTGCGCTCGCGCGTGTAGTCGAGGGCCGCTTCATAGCAGGCGCAGGCCGCGCCCATCGCGCCCCACGCGATCCCGTAGCGCGCCTCGTTCAGGCAGCCCAGAGGCGCGGCCAGCGTGTGCGCGCCGGGCAGGCGATGCCGCTCGGGCACGCGCACCTCGTCGAGGACGAGCTCGCTCGTCACCGATGCGCGCAGGGAGAGCTTGCGCGGCACCTCGGGAGCGGAGAATCCCCGAGCGCCTCGTTCCACCAGGAACCCGCCGATTCCTTCGTCCAGCCGCGCCCAGACGAGCGCCAGGTCCGCGATCGATCCGTTGGTGATCCACATCTTCGCGCCGTTCAGCACATACTCGCCGCCGTCGCGAACCGCTTTGGTCTCCATGCCGCCGGGGTCCGATCCGTGATCCGGCTCGGTCAACGCGAAGCAGCCGATCATCTCGCCGCGGGCGAGCTTGGGGAGGAAGAGGCGCTTCTGCTCCTCGCTGCCGTAGGTGTGGATGGGGTGGATGACCAGCGAGGTCTGCACGCTGACAAAGCTGCGCAGACCGCTGTCGCCCGCTTCCAGCTCCTGGCAGGCGAGGCCGTAGTCGACATTCGACGCTCCCGCGCAGCCGTAGTCGGAATACTTCATGCCCAGCAAACCGAGCTCGCCGAGACGGGGAACGATGTCGAGGGGAAACGCGCCCTTCTCGAAGTGCTCCGCCGCGTGGGGCAGCCACTCGCGCGCGACGAAGGTCTTCACGGTGTCCCGCAGCATCCTCTCCGACTCGCTCAGCAGGAGATCCAGACGATAGAAATCCGTTCGCTCGGCCAAGACGCGCTCCTTCGTTTCCCCGGGTCCAAGGCTGCTTTGCGCCAATCGGCGCCGAGTGCGAGGGCGAGGTTGGCCGGGCGCCGCCGAACGGGTCAAGCGGATTCGGGCCCGTTTCGGGCCCGCGTGCGCCGCGCTCAATGAGGTTCTCCGCCGGGTCGATGGTTCAAAGGGAAAGCGGAGAGGCGCGTTTCCGGCCGCCGGTTCGTTTCCGTCCGCCGACGGGCGGCGCGCAAGCCGTTGACGGAGCGGGCCGTTCGAGGAGCAGATGACCGTGTTTGCGTCCCAGGGTTGTTCCATCGTCCGCCGGTGCGCGCGCGTGTTCGCCGCGGCCGCCCTTCCCGCCGCGGTCGCTTCCGTGGCCGCTATCGGCGGGTGGAAGCTTCTCGCGCCGGGAAGCGTGTCGGCGGCGACGATCGCGGCTGCGGGGCTCGCCGCGGCGGGCATCGCGACCCTGTCCGGGTTGGCGGTCGATGCGACCTGCGAGCGGGCGCGTCGCCGCGCGCGAATGGCGCGCGAGGCCCGCCTGCGGCGATTGAGCGAGGACGTTCGCGCGATCGCCTGCGACGGACCGGGCGAAGCCTTCTCTTCGAATGACGACCCCCTCGCTTGCCTGGAAGAGGCTCTCGGCCGCATTCGGGAACGAACGCTGGAAGCGCGCCAGGGCAACGAGGCGATCCATCGCACGCTGATTGCGAAAGTCCGCCAGCGCACCGAGGAGCTGCGCCAGAAGAACCTCGCGCTCGCCTTCCAGAATGAGAAGGTGATCGAAGCCGACCGGCTGAAGAGCTCGTTCTTCGCCAGCGTCTCGCACGAATTGCGCACGCCCTTGAATGCGATCCTCGCTCTCACCGACATGCTTCGGGAAGAGATCGCCGGCCCCTTGACCGGCGAGCAGCGCAAGCACCTCGCGATGGTCCACGCGAGCGGCGAGAATCTCCTGGCGCTCATCAACGAGGTCCTCGACCTCTCGCGCATCGAAGCGGGCCGCATGGATCTGCGTCCCGAGGACGTCCGCGTGATCGACTGCCTGAGCGAAGCCGCAGAGCAATTGCGCCCGCTCGCGGAGGCCAAGGGCCTCTCGCTCTTCGTCGAATGCAACGGAGCGGGCCGGCTGGTCCGGGTCGACAGCGCGAAGGCGCGCCAGGTGCTCGTGAACCTGCTCGGGAACGCGATCAAGTTCACCGAACAGGGATCGGTCTCGGTGCGCTTTCAGCTGCTCGAGAAGGAGAACCTGCTGTCGGTGGAAGTGGAAGACACCGGCCCCGGAATCGCGCCGGAGCACCAGCACGAAATCTTTCTCGAATTCCATCGCGTGGAAACGGGACCCGTGAGCCGGCAGAAAGGGACCGGCCTGGGGCTCGCCGTCAGCCGTCAGATGGTGAACCTGATGGGCGGAGACATCTGGCTGGACAGCATGGTGGGGCGGGGATCGCGGTTCGCCTTCGTAGTTCCGGTGCAGGCGGTTCGAGGGGAGTGTCCGGCGAGCGTCCCGCCGGGCGAAGAATGGCTGGCCGCAATGCGTGGCGGCTTGCGCCACGCCCTCGTGGTGAGCGCGGATAGCCTGACGGGAGGATTGCTCGCCCGTCATCTCCGGCAGCGGGGCTGGGACGCGTTCATCGCCCGCGAGGGCGAGGTCGCGGCGCGGCTGCTTCAGAGCGAAGCGATCGATCTCCTGCTGATCCGTGCCCAGACGGGAAACGATTCCGCCCTGGAGTGGGCCCAATCCCTGGCGGCAAGCGCTCCGGCCGCGGTCCCCATCGTCGTGCTTGGCGCGGGGACGGAAGACGAGGCGCGCAGAGAGCGCCCGGAGCTGGCCCGCTCGATCGTGTGGATCGACGCCACGGGCGACATACGGGAGGCGGTCGCGGACGCGATCGCGGCCTGGAGAGGCAGATCCTTTCCGGAGGAAACCAAGAGCCGGCCGGACGACGACCGCTCGCCGGCGGCATCGGCCGCGTGATTCATCGGGCCTTTGCGTGGGAGCGTGACATGGAACCGACAGTGAGTTCGCACGGGTACATCCTGCTGGCCGAGGACGAGCCGACCAACCAGTATGTGTTTCGCGCCATTCTGGAAAGCGGCGGCTTCGAGGTGAAGGTCGTCGACAATGGGCAGGCGGCCTTGGATGAAGGGCTTCTCCGGCGGCCCGATCTCATCCTGCTCGACATGATGATGCCGATCATGGACGGATATGAGACGGCCCGGCGCATGAGCGAGAATTCCGCCTTCGATGGGATTCCCATCATCGCCCTCACCGCCAAGGCGATGAAAGGCGACGCGGAGAAGACGCTTGAAGCGGGTTGCGACGGGTACATGTCGAAGCCCGTGCGCCGGAAGGAGCTGCTCGACTCCGTCACGGCCTGGCTGGAAAAGCCCGTCGCGAGCTGGATGCCGCTACGCCAGGAACGGCGCGTCGTGCGCGGCATGCGCGCCGCCTGATCGCGCCATCGCCCGCCGGCGTTCCGCGCCTGCTCGCAGGGCGGATGTCGCCGCCGTTGTCTCTCCCGACAGGCGTGCGGTACTCTCCGCCCCATGCTTCGTCTCACCAAGATCAGCAAGAGTTTCGGCGGCCAGGTCCTCTTTCGGGATGTGGACTGGTTCGTCGAGCGGCGTGACCGCGTGGCCTTGATCGGGACCAACGGTTCGGGGAAGTCCACGCTCCTGAAAATGATTGCCGGCCTGGAGAACGCCGACCGGGGCACGATCGAGCTGCCCCGCAGCGCGGGCGTCGGCTATCTCGCCCAGCAAGGGTTCCTGGTGGGGCGCGGGACCGTCCGCGAGGAAGCGCGCGAAGCCTTTCAGGCGGTGCTGGCCCTGCAGGGCGAACTCCTCGAAGTCGAGGCGGAGTTGAAGAACGTGCGTCCCGAGGACCCGGGAGTCGGCCGTCTCGCCCAGCGCCACCACGAGATTCTCGAGCGCCTCGCGATTCTCGGCGCCGACGACATCGAGCGTGAGATCCATCGCGTGCTCACCGGGCTCGGCTTTCGCGACGAGGACTTCGACCGCCCGGTGGAAGAGCTCTCGGGCGGGTGGCAGATGCGCGTCGCGCTGGCGCGCATCCTGCTCCAGAAGCCTGAGCTCCTGCTTCTCGACGAGCCGACCAACCACCTCGATCTCGAAGCGCGCGAATGGCTGGAGAGCTACTTGCAGGAATACCCGCACGCCTTCGTGCTCGTCTCCCACGACCGCTATTTCCTCGATGTCACCGTCAAGCGCACGACGGAGATTGCCGAGCAGGGGCTGGACAACTACGCGGGCAACTACAGCCTCTACGAACGCGAGCGGGACAAGCGCTACGAGCTGCGTCTCAAAGCCTACGAGCGCCAGCAAGAGGAAATCCGCCGGCTGGAACAGTTCATCGCGCGCAATCGCGCCAACAAGAAGCTCGCCGGGCGCACGCACAGCCGCATGCTCGTGCTCGAGAAGATGGTCCGGCTCACGCCTCCCGCATCCCCGCGCGTCGGCCCGCGCATCCGCTTTCCCCAATGCCCCGCATCGGGCCGCGTGGCGCTGGAGTTGCGCGGGGTCGCGAAGAGCTATGGGGCGAAGCGCGTTTTTTCCGGACTCGATCTGGCCATCATGCGCGGCGCGCGCGTGGCGCTGGTCGGTCCCAACGGGGCGGGGAAGTCCACTCTGATGCGGCTGCTCTCGGGCCGCGAAGCGCCGGATCGCGGGGAGTGGGTGTCGGGGCACCAGACGCAGATCGCCTTCTTCGCCCAGGACGAAGGCACGCGCATCGATCCGGGGATCACCGTGCACGAGGCGGTGCTCGCGCTCGCGCCAACCGACTTCGTGCCCGAGGTGCGCGGGCTGCTCGGCGCGTTTCTCTTCTCGGGCGACGCCGTGGAAAAGCGCGTGAGCGCGTTGAGCGGGGGAGAGCTGAACCGGCTCGCGATCGCCTGCCTGCTCGTCCGCCCGAGCAATCTCCTGCTCCTCGACGAGCCGACCAATCACCTCGACCTCGCGGCCAAGGAAGCGCTGCTCACTTCGCTCGCCGCGTATCCGGGCACGGTCGTCTTCGTCTCGCACGACCGTCATTTTCTCGAGAACCTCTCGACGCATGTCGTGGAAGTGGGCCACGGACGAATCGTCGAGTATCCGGGCAGCTACGCGAGCTACCTGTACCGCCGAGACCTTCGCGGAGAGGGGCCGGCGGGCGAGAGCGTCTCGCAAGGGGCTCCGCAGGCCGCGCCGCCGGAGCGCGCGGCGCGGGCGGCGAAGCAAGCGGAGCAGCGGACGCCGCCGCGGCCGAACGCGCAGGCCACCCGGGACGCCGAGATGCGCCGGGCGGAGACCCAGGCTTCCGAAGAGCGCAACGGGGCGCGGGGGGCGAAAGGATCACGCGGGCGGGAGGCGTCCCCCGCGCGGGGAGGGAAGCCGGGCCAGGCGGACCAGCGGAGGCTGCGAGACATCCGCGCGATCGAAGCGTCGATCGAAGAGCTGGAGGATCGCAAGGCGCGCTTCGGGCGCGCGCTCGCCAATCCCGTCCTGTACGCCGATCAAGAGAAGTCCACCTTCTACCTGCGCGAAATCGAAGCGGTGGAGCGCAAGCTGGCCGAACTCTATCGCAAATGGGAGCACTTGCAGGGCGGCTCGCGCTGAGAGGCGTCCCGCGGCGCCGAGGCGATCTCGCACCACGCGCTGAGGCGTCCCGCGCCTCCTGCTTCTCAGAGAAACGATCGCAGGCGCTGGTAGCTGCCGGGGAAGTACTCCTCGAACAGGCGGTCCATCGCATCCACGGCCGATCGAAGCAAGTCCGCTTTGTCCTGGTAGGGAAGAAACGAGCTCTTGAAACCGTGGATGAGGAGCCGGCGCAGTTCGTACACATCGAGGTGGAAGGCGCGGCAGGCGAGATCGAGCTCGTGGGTCATGCTGGTCGCCGACACCAGGCGGTTGTCCGTGTTCAGCGTGACCCGCAAGCCGGCGTCGAAGTAGAGCCGAAAGGGATGGTGCTGCAGGGTCGTCGCCTTCGTCTGCAGATTGCTCGAGAGGCAGATCTCGAGCGGAATGCGGTGATCGTTCACATAGCTCATGAGATCGCCGTCCTCGCACAACCGCGTGCCGTGGCCGATACGATGCGCGCCGCAATAGTGCAGCGCCTGGTGGATGGATGGCGGCCCGAAGTCCTCGCCGGCGTGGACGGTCACGCTGACATTGTGATTGCGGATTTCGTAGAACGCTTCGCGGTGGTCCTTGGCGGGATAGTCCTTCTCCGCTCCCGCCAGATCGAAGCCGACCACATGGCGGCCCTTGAACGAGACGGCCAGGCGGGCGAGCGCGAGACTCATCTCGGGACTGATCGTGCGAATGCCGCACAGAATGACGCCGGTGCGGATGACGAAGCGCTCCTCGGCCGCGCGCAATCCCGCGAGCACCGCTTCCACGATCTCCGCGTGCGTGAGGCCCCGGCGCGTGTGCAGAAGCGGAGAGAAGCGGACTTCCATGTACCAGATGTTCTCGCGCGCGGCGTCCTCGGCGAGCTCGAAGGCGGCGCGGGTGAGCGCCTGAGGAGTCTGCAGCACGGCCAGCGTGTAGTCGAAGACCTGCAGGTAATGCGTCAAGTCGGCCACTTCCCGCCCGTGCATGTACGCGGTCACTTCGTTGGGCGTGCGAAAGGGCAGCGTCTCGCCGGCGTCGGCGCCGAGCTCGAGGAGCGTCTCGGGCCGCAGCGAGCCGTCGAGGTGCACGTGGAGGTCGGTCTTCGGGAGCCGCTGGATCATTTCCACCGACATGGTCATACGCAATCCCTTCCCTGCATGCGGGCGAGCAGGCGCCGGCGCTGGATCTCGGCCTCGCGCACGATCTCTTCCTCATCCCAGGCGACGAGGCGGCCGTCAAGCACGATCGGCTTTCCATCGACATACACGGCGCGCGGCCGGATCCCCGCGGACGCATGGACCAGCTTCTGCTCGAAGGAGAGATCCGAGGGCCACGCCAAATCCTCCTCGCGATAGAGGACGAGGTCGGCCCTTCGTCCGGGAGCGAGCGAGCCGATCCCGTTCTCGAGGCCCATCGCCTGGGCGCCTCCCCGCGTGGCCATCCCGAAGATCTCGCGGGGGGCGAGGATGCCCGGGCCGGCCGCGAGCGCTTGCATCTGTGCGGCGAGGCGCATCTCCGCCGGCAGGCTGAGGTCGTCGTTGCACGCCGAGCCGTCGGATCCGAGGGCCACCGGGATCCCCGATGCGAGCCACTCGGGCACCCGCGCGATTCCCGAGCCGAGCTTCGCGTTGCTGCCCGGGCAATGCACCAGAGCCGTGCGGCGGCGGGCGAGGATCGCCCGCTCCTCCTCGTCGATCCAGATGGCGTGGACGAGAGCCGCGCGCGCCTCGAGCACTCCCCAGTTCTCGAGGGCCCGGATGGGGCTCGTTCCATGCAGGCTCCTGCAGGTTTCGTTCTCCCACGGGGTCTCGGAGACATGCGTGTGCACCAGCAGGGAGCGCCGCCGCGCCTCCGCGGCGATCTCGCGCCACAGTCCCGCGGAAACCGAGAGGGTGAAACGGGGAGCGAGCGCCACGCCAAGCCTGCCGCCTCCTCGTCCCTGCCATCGGTCGTGAAGCGCGAGCGCGTCGCGCAGGGCTTCGGCCGGGTCCTGGCGAAGGGGCGCGGGCGTGTCGACGCCGTCGTCCATGAGCGCCTTGCCGACGATCGCCCGGATGCCCGAGGCCTCGACTTCCTCGGCGATCACCGAAGTGTGGGAAACGGTTCCCATGTCGAGCAGCGCAGTCGCTCCGTGCAACGCGGCGCGCGCGATCCCGAGGCGGGCGGATGCGCGCATGCTCTCCGCATCGTGCGCGGCCTCGAGCGGCCAAACGCGCTCGCACAGCCAACGGTCCAGGCGGCGGCCGTCGGCGAGCCCTTGAAAGAGAGTCTGGCAAAGATGGAGGTGCGCCTGTACGAAACCGGGGAAGGCGATCAGCCCCCGGCCGTCGAGGATGCGCATTCCGGGTGGCGGAGGCGCCAAGGCGGGGCCGAGGTCCGCGATCACGCCGGCGACCGTTTCAATCCCGCCGCGAAAAGAAGGTTCGCCGGCCGCGGGAAGGACGGTGAGGCCTTCCATCCGCCAGCTGTCTTCCCGCCGCCAGGAGTCTTCCCGCGCGCGCGCCTGCATCGATGCGTCCTCTTCCGGCTTCACCACCCGAGGGAGCCTCGGGCATGAGCCTCGAACATGAGCCGCGAGCCGCCTTCGCGTACCCGGCCGCCGCCTCCGGAAGGAGGCGGCAGGGGTGAGCGGGCTTTCGCCTTGACACCCCCCCGCCGGGGCCGATATTCGTCAATCCCATTGTGACGGGTTTTCCCCCGGGCGGGCAAGGCGCCGTTCGGCGCGTTGCCCGGCGGTCTTCCGGCGCCTGCCAGGGGCCACGCGGGCCGGGACCGGGAATGCGGGAATGGGGCCGGGCGCCCGATTCCGGAGAGCGCCAATGCGGACGCTGCTGAGTCGCGAAACGATCGAGGCGAGGACGCGAGAGCTCGCGCGGGCGATCTCGCGTGACTTTCTGGGCAAGACTCCCGTGCTGGTCGGGATCCTCAAGGGATCGGTTTTCTTCCTGGCCGATCTCATGCGCCATCTCGATCTCGATCACGAAGTCGATTTCATCTCGATCTCGAGCTACGCCTCGGGGATCACTTCCTCGGGCACGGTCCGCCTCCTGAAGGACCTCGATCACGACATCAGCGGACGCGATGTCCTGATCGTCGAAGACATCATCGACAGCGGGCTCTCGCTTTCCTACTTGCGAAAGAACCTGCTCTCGCGCAATCCGCGCAGCTTGTCGATCGTGACGCTCCTCGACAAGCGCGTCCCGCGCGACCGGCAGGTGTATGTCGACTATGTGGGCTTCGAGATCGACAATCTCTTCGTGGTCGGCTACGGGCTGGATCACGCCGAGCGCCATCGAGAGCTTCCCTATGTGGCCGTGCTCGAGGAGCAGGACCAGAAGCTGGCCGGAAACGGACGCGGCTGAAGCCCGGCGTGAAGCGCTCCTGGGGTGGGTGCTGAGCCGGCGAGCGGAAGCCGTCACGGGAGCCTGGCGCGGCCATCGGGCGTGAAGGGGGACCATGCAGACGCGAGCGGACACCTTCTTCGTCGGCATCTGCGGCAACATCGGGGTCGGCAAGTCGGCCTTCGCGCGTACGCTTGGCGAACGGATGGGCTGGCCGGTCTACTACGAGCCGGTGGCGGAGAATCCCTTCCTGGAAGCGTTCTACGCCGACATGCGCCGCTGGGCTTTTCATCTCCAGATCTACCTGCTCGCCGAACGCTTCAAGGCCCAGAAGCAATTCGTCGAAAAGGGCCAGCCCTTCATTCAGGACCGCACGATCTATGAGGACGGCGAGATCTTCGCCCGCGTCCTGCACGAACGCGGGGCCATGGAGGCCCGGGAGTTCGACTCTTTCCTCGCGCTCTTTCGCCAGATGGTCGAGCTGCTGCCTTTCCCGGGGTTATTGCTTTACTTGAAGGCGCGCCCGGAAACGCTTGTGGCGAGAATCGCTGCGCGGGGCCGCGCGTGCGAGGGATCGGTCACGAAGGAATATCTCGCTCAACTGGCCGGGGCCTATGACGGCTGGATGGACAGCGTCCGCGGCCGCTGCCCCGTCGTGGAGATCGACACCGAGAAGATCGCCTTCCCGCCCGAGCCGGCTCTGATCGACGACATCCTCGTGCGGATTCGCGCCGCCTGGCAAGCCGCCGGCGACGGGCATCCTCCGGCGGCCCGCGCTACGGGCGCCTGTCCTGACCCCGGAACCGCGAGCGCCGGTGCGCGACCCGCCGGATGGGAGAACTAGATGCCTCGCCGTCCCCCCATTTCCGCGCCAGTGGCCGCGCCAGGTTCGGACGCCGCGGTCTCCGAGAACCACGCCGGGCGGCGGGTCCTGATCGGCGTCGCGGGAGGGAGCGCTTCGGGCAAGACCCTCGTCGCGCAACGGATCACGGAGCAGCTCGGCTCGCGCAAGATCGCGATCATCAAACAGGACTCGTACTACCGGAATCTCGAGGACCTGCCGATCGAAGAGCGCAGCCGGCAGAACTTCGACCATCCCGACGCCTTCGATCGCGAGCTGCTGGCTGGGCACATGCGCGTGCTGCTGGAAGGCGGCGCGATCCGCATGCCCATCTACGACTTCAAACGGCACCTGCGCACCCGGCGCACGAAACTGGTCTCGGGCTGCCAGATCATCATCGTCGAGGGCATTCTGATTCTCGACGATCCGCTGCTGCGCGCGCTGATGGACATCAAGGTCTACATCGACACCGATGCCGACATCCGCCTGCTGCGGCGGATCCGCCGCGATGTGACCGAGCGCGGCCGCACGCTCGATTCGGTCATCGCGCAGTACGAATCGACCGTGCGGCCGATGCACATGCAGTTCGTCGAGCCCTCGAAGCGCTACGCGGATGTCATCATTCCGGAGGGCGGGCACAACCGCGTGGGAGTGGACCTGCTGGTGACGAAGATCCGCGTGCTGCTCGCCGACCACGCCCGGCTCGCCAGGCGCAGGAAGGGGGCGTCATGATCCACGGCACCCCCGCCTCCGGCGGATGGATCGAGGTGATCTGCGGCAGCATGTTCAGCGGGAAGACCGAGGAGCTGATCCGCCGGCTGCGGCGGGCGGTGATCGCCCGCCAGCGCGTCGCGATCTTCAAGCCGGTGGTGGATGACCGCTACGCGGTCGATCAGCTCGTGACCCACGACCGGGTGAGCATCCCTTCGCGCCCGGTGCGCCATCCGCGCGACATCCTCGAGCAGGCGGGCGACGCGCAAGTGATCGGCATCGACGAAGTGCAATTCTTCGACCGCACGATCGTGGATGTCTGCCAGCAGCTCGCTTCCGCGGGCATCCGCGTGATTGTGGCGGGGCTCGACACCGACTATCGCGGCTGTCCTTTCGAGCCGGTGCCCGAGTTGATGGCGGTCGCCGAATATGTGACCAAGACGCATGCGGTCTGCGTGGTGTGCGGGAGCCCGGCGATTCGAACCCAACGCGTGGTGAAACGCGGCGACCGGATCCTCGTCGGCGGCAGCGACGCCTACGAGCCGCGCTGCCGCGCCTGCTTCGAGCCGCCCGAAGAAGTGTCGGGGGATTTGTTCAAGTCGCCCGCGAACGAGACGAAGCGTCGCGCGCGCCGGAGAACGCCGGGACGAGAGGAACGGAATGAAGCCTGATCGCTCGCTCAAGGAGGCCTTCGGAAGTGCGCTGGCAAGCGCGGCGGCGGCAGCCGTAATCATCGTCGCGCTGGCCGCCGCCACGCTCGGGCTCTGCGCGTGCGGCGGCGGGAAGGAGAAGGCCGCGAAGTCCGCCGAAAGGCCCTTCCATGTCGGACTCGTCTTCGATGTCGGCGGGCTGGGCGACAAGTCCTTCAACGATTCCGCCTATCAGGGGCTGATTCGCGCGCGCGACGAGCTCGGGATCACCTTCGAGTACTTCGAGCCCAGTCAGAGCTCCGACCGGGAAGCGGCGCTGCGCCTCTACTCGCAAGCGGAGACCGATCTCATCGTGGGAGTCGGCTTCCTCTTCACCGACGATGTGAACGCGGTGGCGCGCGATTTCCCCGACCGCCGCTATGTGTGCATCGATTACAGCTGGAGCGAAGGGCAGGCCGTTCCGCCGAATGTCGTCGGGCTCAAGTTTCGCGAGGAGGAGGGCGCCTTCCTGGTCGGCGCCCTGGCGGCGATGGCCGGGGAGACGGGCGTGTACGGATTCGTGGGCGGCATGGACATTCCGCTGATCCACAAATTCGAAGCGGGCTATCGCGCCGGCATCCTCTACATCCGCCCCGACGCGCGCGTGCTCGTGAACTACGCCGGTGTGACCGGCGACGCGTTCAAGAATCCGGCCAAGGGCAAGGAACTCGCCCTCGCGCAGTACGAGCAGGGGGCCGCGGCCATCTTCCACGCCTCGGGCTCGACCGGATTGGGCGTCTTCGAAGCGGCGCGCGAGAAGAATCGCCTCGCCATCGGAGTCGATGCCGATCAGTCGGCGGAGGCGCCGGGCCTGGTCCTGACGAGCATGGTCAAGCGCGTCGACCGGGCGCTCTTCGACGAGATCGCGCAGGCGAAGGCGGGCAAATTCGAAGGAGGCATCCGCAGTTTCGGCCTGAAGGAAGGCGGCGTCGACTATGTGCGCAGCTCCTTCGTGACGCCCGAGCGCGCGGCCCGCCTCGACGAGATCGCGGCCCGGATCTCCTCGGGCGAGATCCGCAACCCCGTGGAATAGCCCGTGGACCGGCCCGTGCTTGCGGCCGCGCGCGCGAAGGAGGGCGCTCGCCCGAGGGGGGGCTTCCGCGCGCCCCGGGTCGATCTCGAAGGCATCACCCGGCGCTTCGGAGCGACGCTCGCGAACGACCGCGTGAACCTCACCCTCGAGCCCGGCGCCATCCACGCTCTCGTCGGGGAAAACGGCGCGGGCAAATCCACTCTGATGCGCATCCTCTACGGCCTTCTTCCTCCGCACGCGGGCCGCATTCGCATCGACGGCGTCGAGACGCGCATCGGCTCGCCCGCCGCCGCCCTGCGCCTCGGAATCGGCATGATCCATCAGCATTTCATGCTGGTGCCGCGCATGAGCGTCCTCGAGAACATCGTGCTCGGATATCCGGGCCAGCGGGGGCTCGGGCCGATCGATCGCCGTGCGGTCGGGGAGCGGATCCTGCAGCTTTCGCAGGCCTACGCGCTGGCCCTCGAGCCGGACGCGTGCGTGGAAACGCTCGGCGTGGGAGAGCGCCAGCGCGTGGAGATCGCGCGCCTGCTCTTTCACGGCGCCAGGCTCCTCATTTGCGACGAGCCGACGGCGGTCCTCGCTCCTCCGGAAGTCGCGAGCTTCTTCGACATCCTCGCGCGATTTCGCGCGGAAGGCCGCTCGGTGGTGCTCATCACCCACAAGCTTGCGGAAGTCCTCGAGATCGCCGACCGGGTGACCGTGCTGCGACGGGGCCGCGTGGCGGGCGAGCTCGCGCGCAAGGATTTCGACCGCGATCTCCTGATCGAGTGGATCGTCGGCGGAAAGGGACTCGAAGGGGCGGCGAGACGGGAAGTGGGCGCAAGGCCTGAGGAGCAGGCAAAGCCCGATGCGAGCGCAGAGCCCGAGGTGCCATCCAAGCCGGTGGAGCGCCGCCCCGCGCTCACCGTGAACGGGATGCGCGTGGAGACGCGTCCCGGAAGCGCGGCGTTGGATGGTGTCACCTTCACCCTTCACGCGGGAGAGATCCTCGGCATCGCGGGCGTGCAGGGGAATGGCCAGAAGGAGCTCGCGGAAGCGATTTCCGGAAGGCGCCTCTTTCAAGCGGGCAGGATCGTGATGGGAGAAACGGCGGTGGCCGCGGGGGAGCGCATGCCTCTCGCCGTGCGCCCGGCGTTCGTCCCCGAAGACCGCCATTCGGAAGGGCTGATATCCGGCCTTCCCGCCTGGGAGAACCTGCTGCTCGGCCACCTGCGGGACGCCCCGTTCCTGGGGCGCATGGGCTACCGTCACGCGGACGCGCGTTCTTGGGCACGCCCGCTCCTCGAACGCTTTCGCGTCCAGCCCGCCGATCCCGAGGCGCCGCCCGAATCCTTGAGCGGGGGCAATCAACAAAAGTTGCTCTGCGCCCGCGAGTTCTCCCGTTCCACCGCGGTCGTGGTCGCCGCGCAACCCACTCGCGGCGTCGACCTGGGCAGCACGCGGTTCCTCCATCGTCTCCTGCGTGAAGCGCGCGACGCGGGCGCAGCCGTGCTTCTGATCAGCGCCGATCTCGACGAGATCCTCTCGCTTGCCGACCGCATCGCCGTTCTCTATCGCGGCAGAATGACGCCTCCCGTTCCCCGGTCGGAGGCGGACTTGGCCGCCATCGGCAATGCGATGATGGGCGTGGAGACGGGTGTGGAGAGGGCCGGCGCGTCCGGCACGGCCTCTGGCGCGCCGGGCACGCCCTCGAGTGCGCGGGGAATGCCGCCGGCTTCGCCCGCGCCCTGCGCGCCTCCGTCGTGCGATCCGCCGCCCGGACACGAGGACCCGTCGCCATGAAGGGGTGGAGGACACTCGGGCGGGGCAGCCGTCATCGCCGCGATCTCGCCGCTCGTGAGCGCAACGATCCCGCGCTCGGCCGCGTGGGCGAACCGGACGGCGAGCGCGCTCCGGGGACATCGACGCGCCTGCGCCGCGCGCTGAAAGCGGGCGTCCGCTCCGGCGCGCCCGCGGTGCTCGCCGTTCTGGCGGCACTGTGCGTCGGGCTCTTCGCCGCCGCGCTGCTGGGCGTGCCGCCCGGGCGCATCTTCGCGCTTCTTGGGGAACGCTTCGGCTCGTACGCATTCGGACAGGTCCTCTACAAGGCGACCTTCCTGATCTTCACCGGACTGTCGGTCGCGATCGCGTTCCACGCGGGGCTCTTCAACATCGGGGCCGAGGGCCAGGCGGTCGCCGGCTCGCTTTCCTGCGCCGCCGCCGGAATCGCGCTCGCCGGCGCGCCCGGCTTTCTGCAGTTGCCCGGCGCGCTGGGGGCCGCGTTCGCCGGAGGCGCGCTGTGGGGCGCGCTCCCGGGGTGGCTCAAGGCCCGCTGGGGCTCGCACGAAGTCATCAACACGATCATGCTGAACTTCATCGCCCTCGCGTTGGCGAACTTCGTCGTGACGCGCTTTCTCGGCCTGCCCGAAACGGTCCGCACGGCCGAGATCGGCGCGGGGGCCGCGCTCCCGCGCCTGGACGGGCTCTTCCCGTCGATGCGCGGGTCGGCCGCCAACGCGAGCCTTGCCGTCGCGTGCGCGGCGGCGATCGCGGCGCACCTCCTGCTGCGCCACACACGCTTCGGCCTCACCCTGCGCGCGGTCGGCCGCGGCCGCCGGCAAGCCGAGATTCTCGGAATCGGCGCCGGCTCCCGGATCGTTCTTGCTTTCCTGATTGCCGGCGGGCTCGCCGGGCTGGTGGGGGCGAACTTCGTGCTCGGTTACAAGCACTACTACGAGGACGGATTCACGGGCGGAATCGGCTTCGTCGGGATCGCCGTGGCCTTGCTCGCGCGCAACGAGCCGCTCGCCGTCCTCCCGGTCGCGCTGCTCTTCGGGCTCCTCTCCCAGGCGGGCCTGATCGTGAACACCCTCTTGCCCCGTGAAGTCGTGGACAGCCTCACCGGCCTCATCCTGCTCTTCTTCATCGCGGCCCAGCGATGGCGCCGAACGGGACGGGCGGCCCCCGCATCCGCCCCGGGCTCCCTGGGAGGAACTGGCTGATGACGCTCCTCGCACTGCTCGCCCTCGCCGCTCAGACGCTGCGGATCAGCGTCCCCTACGGGCTCGCCGCCATGGGAGGAGTCGTCTCGGAGCGCGGAGGAATCGTCAACATCGCCCTGGAAGGCATCCTGCTCATCGGGGCCTTCTCGGCGGCGGTCGGAACGCTCGCGACCGGCTCTCCGTACCTGGGCCTGCTCGCCGCCGTCGCCGGAGGCCTCGCCCTGGCGGCCGTGCACGCGCTCGTCACGGTGACGCTGAAAGGCGATCAGATCATCTCGGGTCTCGCGATCAACCTGATCGCTTTCGGAGTGACGCGCTCGGGGCTGCGGGTCCTCTACGAAAGCGCCAGCAACTCGCCACGCTTCGATTCCCCCGACATTCCCTGGCTGGCCCAGACATTCCTCGGCCGAGGCGCGCTCGGCGGCGTGCTCACGAATCCCCTCTTCCTGATCTCGCTCGCGCTGCTCTTCGTGGTCACGCGAATCCTCTTCCGCACCGGTCTTGGACTCGCGCTGCGGGTTTCGGGCGAGCATCCCGAAGCCGCGCACGCGGCCGGGTTCTCCGTCTCCCGCCTGCGCTGGCTCGCGGTGCTCGCGAGCGGCGTGCTGGGCGGCCTCGGCGGGGCCTGGCTCGCCTTTGAACAGCATTCCTTCACCGACCAGATGTCGGGAGGGCGCGGCTACATCGCGCTGGCCGCGATGATCGTGGGGAAGTGGCATCCCTTGGGAGCGGCGGCCGCGTGCCTGCTCTTCGGCGCGGCCGAAACCGCGCAGATTCGCCTTCAAGGCGCGGGCATGCCCACTCAGCTGATGCAGAGCCTGCCCTTTGTGCTTACGATCGTGGTTCTCGTCGTGTGGGTGGGACGATCGGTGGGGCCGGCGGCCGCGGGCAAACCTTACGACCCTCAAGGAGAAGCATGAGCTGGGAGACCGGCGACCCTCGCTGCGGGCGTGACGCGTTCCCGCATCCGGAGATGCTCTCCGCGCTACGCGAGCGCTTGCAGGGAGTGCGCCCGGCCGGTGCAGTCGTGCTCGGCTCGGGCCTGGGCGTGTTGCTCGACCACTGGAAACCCGAGCTCTCGATCGACACGCGCGAACTCCCGGCCTACCCGCGGGCGACCGTCCCCGGACACCAGGGCAGGATCGCGCTCGTTCGCTGGGGCGAGTCGGCGGGGCTCGTCTTCCAGGGGCGGCTTCACTTCTACGAAGGTCGCGGGCGCGATGAGATCACCCTGTCGATGCGCATCGCCGCCGCGCTCGGCGCGCGCTGGGCGCTGCTCACGAATGCGTCGGGCTCGGTCGACCCGCTCGTGCCTCCGGGAACGATCGTCGTCGTCGAGGACCACTTCCGCCTGTTCCTCGGCGGACGCGCCGCCCGGCCGTCGCTGGCGGGGCCTTGCCGCATCGGAAGCCCCTACGATCCGAAGCTCAGCGAAGAAGCATTCACGACGCTGGGGCGGGAAGGGCTGCGCGTGCAACGCGGAGTGCTCTTCGGCGGCCTCGGTCCGTCCTACGAGACGGCCGCGGAAGTCGAGATGATCCGGCGCGTGGGCGCGACCGTCGCCTGCATGTCGACGGTGATCGAGGCGGAGGAGGCCTTTCGCGCGGGCCTCGCGGTCGCGGCGCTTTCGATGGTCACGAACTGGGCGACGGGCCTCGCGGGCGAGCGCTTGAGCCACGAGGAAGTGATGGCGGCGGCGAAGCGCATCGCGGTTCCGCTGGCGCGAGGGATCGACCGTCTGGTCCGTCAGTGGCCGGGCTGATGGATGATCACCTGATTGCCGCGCACATCGACCGAGATGTTGCGGGCGTCGGAGTGGATCAGAAGATACTTCGACAACGGAGTGAAGAGCTTCTCCTCGAGGGCGCGATTCAGGTAACGGGCGCCGACGGCGCGCACATCCTCATCGGTGATGAAGGCGTCGAAGACGCGGTCGCTGACGATCACTCCGCGCTCCTGTCCCTTCAGCCGCTCGAGCACGATGTTCACCTTGTAGCGCGCGATCTTCTTGACATCGGAGGCGGTCAGCCTCTCGAAATAGAGGACATCGTTGAACGCCGAGATGAGCTCGGGAGTGAACTGCTCCTCGAGCATGCGCCGGCTGCGTTCGTCGCGCGAGAGGCTCGAGCGGTGAAAGCCGATCTGGTCGACCGTCTCGCCTTCGTCGGGATGGAGGCGAGTGGTGGCGAAGATGATCGCCCGGCTGAAATCGGCCGTTCCCTGCGCATCGGTGATCGTGCCGCGGTCGAGAATGTGCAGCAGCAGGCGGCGAATCGCCGGATGGGCGTGTTCCAGGCCGCGCAGGAGGATGACCGAGCGCGGGTTCTGTCGCACGGGCGTCGTGAGAGAGCCTTCGATCAGCGTGTCGGGCTGTCCGGGAACCAGCGTCACGAGGAGGTCGTCGAGATCGGCTTCCTCGGTGTAGTCAGCCATGTCGAGGAGCACCATCTGTTCTTCGGCGGTGAGCAGCGCCTCGGCGACCGCCATCGCGAATTCGGTCTTGCCGACGCCCGAGGAGCCGACGAGAAGGAAGGAGCCGTCGGGGCGGTTCGGACGAAAATCGAGATCGGTCCGCCGGATGCGGATCGTGTCGGCGACCCGGGCAATGGCGTCGTCCTTGCCGACGATGCGTTGCTTGAGCGTTTCCTCGAGGGTCAGAAGGACCTGAGTGTCGGACGCGGAAAGGCGCGAGCGCTTGCGCGCCTTGCGGGTTCCCGCCTTGGGCCGGCGAGCGGAAGCCGGCTGCCTTCGGCCGGCGCAATCGGACGAGCTGCGTCTCTTTGGCGATGTGCCCATGATCCCCCCGGGGGCTCTCAGCAATGCGCGTGCCTCTACCCAGTGATTCGGCAGGCACGGAGGCTTCGTTGATCCGCCGGTTGCGGCGCTGGCCAAGGCGCGCCGAATACGGTACCATGGAAGCGATTGCCATGGAAATGTTGAAGTAAGAGATTGAAAATGAAAGAGTTGCGCTTCTGGCACCCGGCGGGGAAGGCCGCTTGTCTGCTGGTCCTGCTCTGCACGATCGGGTGCGCGGGCCGCTCCGCTTCCCAATGGACGAATCACGCCGTCCACCCCGAACGGCCGGCCTTCACGGCGCGGGTGGTCCCGCTTCTCGACGGCACCCGCTCGGCGGCCCTGGTGGAAGTCGAGATCCCCTACCGCGAGCTCTCGTTCCGAAGGGTGGGCGATGAACTGGCCGCCCGTTTCGACATCATCGTTCTCATTTTCGACGGAGAGCGCCAGGTCGCCGGCAACCTGTATCCCGAAACAATGCATGCCCCCGACCGTGCATCGCTGGAGGAGCGCCCGCTCTACAAGCGAGACATGCGCATTCCCGTTCCGCCCGGCCGCTACCGGCTGGAGGTCGCCGTCTCCGAGCCCTCTTCCGGCCATGAGGGGCGAGTGGAACTGGGTTTGGCGCTGGAGCCGGTTTTTCCCGGGCAACTGCGTCTCTCCCCATTGCTCTTTGGGCCCTGCAACGCGGTGGGGACGATCGAGGAGCTCTTCTTCGATCCGCGGATGGCGTCCGATGCCTCCGTTGCGGGCGATTCGCTGTGCGTTCACGCCGAACTGCTTCATCCGGATTTGACGCCCGGGAACGTCGAGGTCCATTGGAGCTTGTGGGACGAGCAGGAAAGCCGCGTTTTGGTTCGCGAAGGTAGCTTTTCGGTATCCGGCGGGCGGGAATCGACCCGCCTCAGTTGGCCGATCTCGTTCGCGGACCTTTCCCTAGGGGGATACCGGCTCGAAGTTGAGGCCGAGGCGGATGGCCGCAAGGCGGGCGCCTTCGCGAATGTGGGCAGCCGGGTGGAGACCGACGAGGCGCTGGCGCGCTTCTTCGACGAGTCGATCGGCGCCTTGGAGTACATCGCCGACGAAGCCGAAGTCGATGTCTTGCGCGAAGCGGACCCTTCCGCTCGCAGGCGGTTGTGGGATGCCTTCTGGGGGCAACGGGACCCGAGCCCCATGACGGCGCGCAACGAGTTCAAGGAAGAGTTCTTCGACCGCCTGCGCATCGCGAACGCGCGCTACGCCGCCGTCCGTCCGGGATGGCGCACCGATCGGGGACGGATCTACATCCAGTATGGGGAGCCGGACCTGGTGGACCGCCGTCCCATGCCGTCGAGTGGGCGTCCCGTCGAGATCTGGCAATACGACCGGCTGGCGCGGCGATTCGTGTTCGTCGACCGCACGGGATTCGGCGACTACTCCCTGATCGAGTGACGCCGATTCGCTCGTCTCGATCTCACGGCGCGCGTCGGCCGCGCCGAGGCGGAACCGCCGCGCGCAATTCACGCACGATCTGCTCCACCTCTTCCATTCTCCTCGTCCAGGAATGCGTCTGGGCGAAGGATCGCCTCGTTCCCGCATGCGCCGGACCTTCGGCGAGCGCGCGTTCGCCCGCTTCCAGGAATTCCGCCAGGCCTTCGTAGCGGTAGGCGAGGGGCGGGTCGAGAAACGGCGCAAGACCGGGCAGCGGCGCGCACACGACCGGAAGCCCGCAGGCGAGATACTCGAAGAACTTCATCGGAAAAGCGTGCGCGGTCGAAGCGTTCACGGTGAAGGGAATCAGGCCCGCATCGGCGTGATGGAGAAAAGAGGCGAGGCCCTGGCGGGGGCGGGGGCCGAGCAGGTGGACATTGGCGCGTCCTATCAGCCGCTGGGTTTCCGTCGCCTTCTCGCCTTGTCCCACGCCGCCCACGAAGACAAAGCTCCAGTCGGTTCGCCGGGCGGCCGCCTGTTCGAGGAGCGGAAGATCCACTTTGTAGGCGGCGAGATTGCCCAGGTACACGAAGCGCGGGCGGGGAATCGAGGCGTACTCCTCGGGCTCCGGCACGGCTGCGCCGGGAGGCGGATAGGAGTCGAGATCGGCCACATTGGCGAGGAGCCGCACGCGCGGGTGGACCCGGGCGAGGCGCTCGGCCAACGGAGCGGAGGCGGCGAGCACGAGATCCGCCCGGCGGAGGAGATCCGATTCCCACGCGCGAATCCGCGCCGCGTCCACACCCGGATTCGCTTCGTACGCGTCGACGCAGTGGTACACGGTGGGTCCGAGGGGCAAGCGAGAAAGCACCGGCGCGGCGCTGGGCAAGAAGATCCATGCCAGGGGCCGGTCGAACGCGAGGCGCTTCATGGCGCCTCGAATCTGCGCGGCGAGCAGAAGCGAGCCGGGTCCGGGCGCCATCCCAGGAGGGAGCGAGAGGGGCGAGAGGACATGCAGGAACCTCTGCGCATCCGGCCTCGCGAGGCGCGCTCCGGCGGCGCGCAAGCGGCGGGCGATCTTTCGCAGGTCCCGGCGGTCCACGCGCGGAGGGCGCAGCCCGAGGCTGTTGACATAGAGCACGCGATGGCGGGCGGAGAGACGCCACATGAGATGCTGGGCGTTCACCCAGTTGGATTCCTGGAAGTCGGCCGAGCCGAAGCAGAGGATGTCGGGAAGGTCCGCCGTTTCGGTCATGATCCGAACCCCGTTACCGCGCGCGCTTCCACTGCGAGATCCAAGACGAGCGCGCGAAGCCTACGCGGGGACCGGGCCACGGTCCAGCGGATAGGCGGCAACGGACAGATGGCCGGTGGATTGGCGTCCGGCGGGAAGGCCAAGCGCGGGCGCCACGCGCTGGACCGGTTTCGCGGGCGTCCCTATACTGGCCGCCTGTTCTCCCGGCGGTCGAACATGAGGAAGGCGGAACCAGGGGATGCGGGTTGCACAGATCTCCCGCTCGCTAGAGCCCACGCGCGGAATCGCCCAGGTCGCGTTCCACCTCGCGCGCGAGCTCACTGCGGCCGGCGTGCCGGTGACGAGCCTTGCCTGGTTTCCTTCGCCGGCGAAAATAGAAGGTGCGCTCGGTGGCCTGCGGAGCGCTCCTCGCCTGGCGCATCTCTTCGACGGCTCGGGAATTCACGCTTGCGGCTGGCGCTCGAAGTGCCGCTTTTCAGCATCTGGGCGAGCGCTCAGGCGCGGCGGTTGCGGGCGGACCACGACATCGTCCTCTCGCACGGCGACTCGTTCACGGGCGATGCGTTCGTCGCTCATAGCTGCCACCGGGCGGCCATTGCGGCCAAACGAGCCGCCGGAGGATGGGGGTGGCTCGTCAATCCGCTGCATTGGTTCGTGCTGTCCAGAGAGTCGTACAATTTCGGCCGGGCCCGCAAACCGTGGCTGGTTGCGGTGAGCCGGGGAGTCGCGCAGGAATACGAGCGGTTCTACGGCATACCGCCCGGGCGGATCGTCTGCATTCCAAACGGAGTCGACCGCGAGCGCTACCGCCCCGCCGGCGACAAGGGGGCGCTTCGGCGTGAGCTCGGACTGCCCCAGGGAGAACGGCTGGCGCTCTTCGCGGGCCACGAGTTCGCTCGCAAAGGGCTTCGCGAGGCCATCGAAGGAGTCGCGCTATGCCGCCCCGACGCGCGACCGTCGCTGCTGGTCGCGGGCGGCGACCGTCCCGATCGCTACCGTGCGCTGGCGCACTCCGCCGGGATCGAGGAGCGTGTGCGCTTTCTCGGCCCACGCGCCGATCTGCCGCGCCTCTACGCGGCCTGCGATCTCTTTCTGTTCCTTTCGAACTACGAATCGTTCGGGCTGGTCGGCTTGGAAGCGCTCTCCGCCGGGCTCCCGGTGATCACGACTCGCGTGAGCGGAGTCGTGGACTACATCCGGGAGGAAGAAAACGGGCTGTTCGTGGAGCGCAACGGGGCAGCGGTCGCGCGCGCTCTCGAGCGCCTGGCCACGGACGGGGCGCTCTTCGAGCGCTTGCGGGGGAACGCCCGCGCTTCCAGCGAAGCGTACGACTGGCAGCTCGTGGCGGCCCGTTATCTGACGGCCATGGAGCGCATGCTGGCTGAGGATGTTTGATGCGCGTGCATGCAGGCAAGAGGAGCAGGCCAAGAGCGCGGGCGGGCGTGAAGCGCGAGCGTGCAAACCGGGCGCGCCTGCAGGCGGCAGGCGCCTGCAGGAAGCGCGGGCGCACATGAGGCGCGACTATCTTCGCCTGAGCGCGGGCGGCGCGCTCTCGAAGCTCATCGGAGCGGCGCGCGAGATCCTGTTCGCGCGGTACTTCGGAACCGGTCCCGTCGCCGACGCCTACCGCGGATCGCTGACGCTTGCCCTGGCGCCCGTGCATCTCCTCACCGCCAAAGCGATCGAAACCTGCTTCGTTCCCTTGCACGCCCGTTACCAAACGGAATCCCCCGCCAAGGCGCAAACCCTCCTGCAGACCTTGCTCCTCTTCTTTGTCGCCGTGGCCGCCCTGGTGGCTGTCGCGCTGGCCGTCTGGGCCGGGCCGCTCGTGGGCGCCGTGCTGCGCGGGTTTGATGAGGATCGGGTCGCGGTCGCCTCGCAGATGCTTCGCATCCTGGCCGCAGGACTGCCAGCCTATGTGTACTGCGGAGTGTTGAGCTCGCTCGGCATGTCGCGCGGGTATTTCGCCATTCCGGCGCTCCGTCCGGCAATCCAGAACCTGGGCATGGTCGTCATGATTGCCGCCGCCGCCTGGAAAGGCGAGCCAGCGCTGGCCGCCTACGGATTCACGGCCACCTATATCCTGCTCGCGCTCTGGGCCACGCTTCACCTGCGCCGGCGCGGCGTGCTGAGATGGCAGGCGGGGTGGGATCGCGCGCTCGTGTCGGAAACGGCGGCACGCCTCTGGGTGCTCCTGAAACCGCTTCTCGCGCTCTCGATCCTGGTCGAAGGCAACATCCTGATCGAGCGCCATGTCGCGTCCCTGATCGGCCCCGGCAGCGTCGCGGCGCTCGACTACGCCCGTTTCGTCACCGAGTCGATCCACTTCCTGATTGCCGTTCCCCTGGGCCTCCTGGGGCTCGCGTTGTTTGCGAACTTCAGCGATCGCGAGACGGCCGAGCGCGTGGACTCTCTTCTTGCCCTGCTGCTGGCCGCGCTCGTTCCCATGTCGGCATTTCTCGCCATGAATGCGCGCGGCCTGCTGGCGATCTTCTACTTGCGCGGAGAATACGACCAGCAGTCGCTGTGGCTGACCACGCGCGCCTGCGTCGGCCTCGCCCTCGGCTTGTGGGCTTTCAGCGCCAGCCATGTCATGCAGAGGGTCATGAACGCGCGCCTTCGAAACCGCGCCGTTCTGTGCGCGGAAGGCCTTTCCATCGCCGTCAATGTCGCCTGCAATGTGATCCTCTGGAGGCCGCTGGGCACGCTCGCGCTCGGCCTCGGCGTGACGGCGGGCTCGCTCGCCTCTCTGGCCTGCTACTGGAAATCGATCGGGCCGCTGGGCGGGCGCGCGGCCCGCACTGCGCTTGCCTTGTTCGTGGCCGTCCCGCCCTATGTGTTGCTCTCCTGGTCGCTCGGACGAGCGGCTCCTCGAGATCCGCTCGGGACCCTCGTACAGACGGCGGCCGCCGGCGCCTACTGGGCGCTCGTGATCGGGATCCGCCGGGAGACGAGAAGCCTGGTGCTCGCTCGATGGAGGAATCGCAGGTGAGCTCGCGTCGCGGCCGGCTCTGGTACATCTCCCGGGGCATTCCGGCCCACGGATTGGGCGGCATGGAGCGGGTTGTTCACGAAATGGCAACCGGCCTGGCCCGGCGCGGCTGGAGCGTCTCCCTGATCACGACCCGCCTGGACGACGCGCCCGCGCAAGCCGGCAAGACTCCCGGCGCGGCATCCGAGGGCCGATCCCAGCCGTTCCACGAAGGGGTGCCCGAGGGCGTCGAGCTTCACGCCCTCGACGCGAAGCCCGGGCGCTTCACCCACGCGTTTTCACGCGCGCTTCTCCGCTGGGGAGAAGCGCATCGCAAGGACCCGCCCGACCTGATCCTCACGGCAACGCTCGCGGCCGGTCCGCTCGTCGCCCACCTCGCGCATTTGCCCGCCGTTTTCCAGGCGCACGGCAGCTCGTGGGCGGAAGCGGCGGTCAAGCTGCGCGCGGCCGACGGGCGCGGCTTCTACCGCCTCTGGCTCTACCTGGCCTCAGAGCGCGCATTCCTTCGCCGTTTCGAGCGCATCATCGCCGTCGGGCCCGCCGTCCGGAGCTATTTCGAACGCGGGCCCTACCGCTTCCTCGACCGCAGCCGGATCGTGACGATCCCGAACGGAATCGATCTCCAGGCGCTCGATCGCGCGGGATTCTCGCGCCAGGCCGAGCGCGAGGCGCTGGGCGTGAAGGAGCACCAACGCCTCGTCCTGACCGCCGGGCTGCTCATTCGCGAAAAGGGCGCGCTCGATCTCTTGCGGGCCTATGCGGCCATGGAAGAGCGACGACGGATCGCGCTCGCGATCGCGGGGGAGGGGCGTGACGCGCACCTCCTGAGCGATCTTGCGCGGCGGGAGGGTCTCGACCAGGTGCGTCTGCTCGGAAGGGTGCCTCGCGACCGCCTCCTCGGACTCGTGCGCGCGTCCGACCTGGTCGCGCAGGTGGGAACGCGTCCCGAGGGGCTCCCGCTCATCGTGCTCGAAGCGCTCTGCCTCGGCTGTCCCGTGCTCGTCTCCGACGCGATGCCCCTTCCCGCGTTTGGAGGCGAAGAGGGAGTGTGGCGGGCCCGCGCCGGAGATCCTCGCTCCATCGGGGAAGGCCTGCGGCGCGTTTTGGAGAGTGGCGCGCCGATGGCCGATGTCGCCGCCTCCGCGCGCGCGCGGTTCTCGCTCGATCGCAGCCTCGACGAGTACGAGGCGTTGTTCGCGGAAGTGATCGCAGCCGGGTGCTCCGGGGGCGCGGCCCATGACTGGCCCCAGAGAGCGGGGCGGAAGGAAGCGCCATGAAGCTGAACGCGGGATGCGGGCGCAAGCCGCTCGCCGGTTTCGTGAATGTCGACATCGACCGCGGCGTCGCGCCCGACCTGGTCGCGGACATCAACGGCGGGCTTCCCTTTCGCGACGGGGCGTGCGAACGAATCTACTGCGACAATGTCCTCGAGCACCTTCGCGTCGAAGGGCTCCTCGAGCTTTTCCGGCTGCTTTCGAAGGAAGGGGTCTTGGAGGCCATCGTTCCCTATTGCATGAACTATGTGGCCTACAACGACGCCACCCATCGAGTCTTCTTCAACACCGAGACCTTTCGAAAGAGCATCTTCCGCCGCCTGGAAGTGCGCTCGATGGAGGTGCGCCATCGCTATGCGAACGGGCGGATCGATTTCGCTCTGCCGCTCGCGTTGGTGCGCGTGCAGGAAAGATTGTTCCCGGGAGTCCTTCCGCCTTCCTGCATTCATGTCGAGCTCGGATTTCCGAGAAAGTCCGGCGCGTGAGAAAGGCCCCGGCGGGGAGAATCCCGCGCGGGGCCGATGCTCGTTCCGTGCACGGCGGATGTCCGCCGCGTCGCGCCGGCTAGGAAGAAAGACTCATCGAACGGATCTCCCCGCGCAACCGCGCGACCAGATCGTCGAGCGAGAAGAGACCGTGCACCTGGTTGTCGCGCGTGCGGACATTCACGCCGCCCGCTTCCACTTCCTTGTCGCCGGCCACAAGAATGTAGTTCACCTGGTCGAGCTGCGCCTGGCGGACCCGCTTTCCGAGCGACTCGTTGCGCCCGTCCACATCGACGCGAATGTCTTCCGCGGCCAGCTTCTCGCGCACGTGCTCGCCGAAGGCGGCGTGCGTCTCGGCGATCGGAATCACCCGGGCTTGGATCGGCGAGATCCACAGCGGCAGGCGCCCGGCGGTGTGCTCGAGCAAAACGCCGATGAAGCGCTCGACGCTTCCGAGGATCGCGCGATGGAGCATCACCGGGCGATGCGGCTGGCCGTCGGCGCCCTCGTAGGTGAGCTCGAAGAGCTCGGGCATCGAGAAGTCCACTTGGATCGTTCCGCACTGCCACTTGCGGTTCAGCGAGTCGCGAATGAAGAAGTCGATCTTGGGACCGTAGAAGGCGCCCTCTCCCTCGGCGATGCGATAGGCGAGCGACACGCGCTCGAGCCCCTTCTTCAACGCCTCGGTCGCCTCCTTCCAGATCTCGTCGCTGCCCATGGAATCGGGCGGGCGGGTGGAGAGCACGATCTCGGGCGAGGGGAAGCCAAAGACCTTGTACACATGCAGGCAAAAGTCGATCAGCCCGATCACTTCGTCGATGAGCTGTTCGCGGGTGCAGAAGACATGCGCGTCGTCCTGGGTGAAGGCGCGCACGCGAAAGAGGCCGTGTAGCACGCCCGAGAGCTCGTTGCGATGCACGAGGCCGAGCTCGGCCTGGCGAATCGGCAGATCGCGGTACGAGTGCATGCGGCTGCGATAGATGAGCAGTCCGCCCGGGCAGTTCATCGGCTTCACCGCGTGCGGCTTCTCGTCGATCTCGACGAAGTACATCGATTCGGCGTAGTGGTCCCAATGCCCGCTGCGCCGCCAGAGCTGCTCGTTCAGGATTGTGGGAGTGCGCACTTCGACATAGCCGCGGCGGCGGCATTCGGCGCGGATGAAGTCCGAGAGCTCGTTGTAGACGATCACGCCCTTCGCGTGCCAGAAAGGAAAGCCCTGCCCTTCGTCATGGAATGAGAAGAGGTCGAGATCGCGGCCGAGCTTGCGGTGATCGCGCAGCTTTGCCTCCTCGAGCGCGGCGAGATAGGCCTTGAGCTGATCGGGCTGCTCGAAGCTGATGCCGTAGACGCGCTGCAGCATCGCGTTGCGCGCATCGCCGCGCCAGTAGGCGCCCGCGACCTTGAGCAGCTTGACCGCGCGGATCATGCGCAGATCGGGGACATGCGGTCCGCGGCAGAGATCGACGAAGCTTCCGCCCTGGCCGTAGACGGTGAGCGGCTCTCCCGCGGGCATCTGCTCGATCATCTCGAGCTTGTAGGGATTCGCGCGGAAGATCTCGCGCGCTTCCTCCCTGCTGATCTCGCGCCGCTCGAGGGGACGCCCGGCCTTCGCGATTTCGCGCATGCGCTCCTCGATGCGCGCGAGGTCCTCTTCCGAAAAGGGCGGGTGATCGAAGTCGTAGTAGAAGCCCTCTTCCACGGCCGGCCCGATGGTCGGCCGCGCGTCCGGGAAGAGGGAGACCACCGCTTCCGCGAGCAAGTGCGCCGAGGAGTGGCGGAAGACCTCGAGGCCATCCGGGTCTTCAGGGGTCAGGAACTCGACCGGCCCGTCTGCGTCCACGCGCGCGGCCAGATCGACGAGGCGCCCGCCGTACCGCGCGGCGACCAGGCGCGACGCTTTCGCGCCCAGGATCTTGCGGGCGGCGTCGGCCAGAGAGATTCCCTGCTCCATTTCTACCTTGGATCCGTTCCATTCGAGGAATGGCATACGACCGGCTCGCTCCTTACTTTTGTTGGCATGGACTTCGAGCGCTTCCAGCGGAAGCGGAAAGCGCGCGGCAACGGCAACCTCGTCCAGGCGATGTCCCCGCCGCGAATCGCTCCCCCAGGTGGTTTTCGGCAGGATCCGAATCCGTCGCCAGGGGCGGGACCGTCTTTTTCGGAAGGCTAGGGCGCGACCGTCCGGAAGCCGACCAGGTTGTCGGTGCTGTCGGGCGCGAATTCCTGGCGCCAATAGGTCTGGCACCACTGCGCCGGAGACCGCCAGCCGCCGCCCTTGATCACTTTCATGCTCCCATACGGGCCGCCCTGGTAAGGAACGAAGTCGTCGTTGCACCACTCGGCCGCGTTCCCTGCCAGGTCGAAGATTCCGTACGGACTTCCGTTGGACGCGGTCACGTAGCCGCCTTGCGTGGCGCCGCTGAAGTACCCGACGGGAGTGGTCGCGATTCCGACGCTCGATTCGAAGGGGTCGGCGCTCCCTGCGTAGTTGAATCGATTGGACGAGGCCGTGGTTCCCCAGGGATAGGGGAATCCGAGGCCCACGCTGTCGGGGATGCTGTCGGTCACGAAGCGGTACCATCCGAGCGATCCGCTCGTGCCGCGGGCCGCCTTCTCCCATTCCGCTTCCGACGGCAGCCGGCGGCCGTAGTGCTTCGCAAAGCGCCGGGCGCCATGCCAGGTGACTTCGACGACGGGGTGGTTCTCGCGTCCTTCCCTCGGCACGAAACCGCTGACCGCCTCGTGGGCGATGCCCGCGTTGTCGCTGCCACCGGGAAACACGCGGATGAAGAGCGTGTCCCCGACCTTGCTGCGCACTTCGCCGTTTGCGAGGCGGATCCAGTTGTCTTCGAACAGCTCGTTCAGGAATTGCGCGTAGAGCTGATTGGTCACTTCGTACTTGTCCATGTTGAAGGCGCCGACGAAGACGGGATTCGCCCACCAGTGGAAACGCCCGGGATCGCGCGGATGGAAGACGCCCGAATCTCCTCGGACGAAGTTCCCCGCCGGAATGTCCAAGCGCTCGATCAGCGTGCCAAAGCTCCAGATGGGCGAATAGGTCGTTGCGCCGTGGATGTCGACGAGCTTGACCCGCCAGAAGAAGAACCGCGAAAGGCCGAGCGTCCGGTCGACCGCCTGGCTGTCGGCGGAAGCGTCTTGGGACGCGATCGCCTGCTCGAGCCCTTTGCGCGATTCGCCGAAGTAGATCGTGCGCGTGAAGGCGTCGTCATCCGGATCGGAGGCGTTCCAACGCAGGGTGAGGTTGTCGAACGGTTCCAGGAAGACTCTGCGGTCTTCCGGAGAGGGGCTCGACGGCACCAGGGGAGAACGGTTGTCGACCGCCTCGCACCACAGCAGGGGAGACTCGGCCTCGACGCTCAGGCGGCCGATCGAGTCGCGGGTCCGGATGCGGTAGTAATACGCGGTGCCCGCCTCGACGGCCGGATCGAAGTACTCCTCGGCATTCGCGCCTGTGGTGTCGATGGTGGCCATCTGGTTGGGGCTGCCGGCCGAGCGATAGATGAGGTAGCCCGCGTTTCCGCTCACGCCGGTCCATTGCAGCAGGTTGCCCGTGGCAGAGGTCGAGGCGACGCGGCTCCACTGCGGAGCGGCAGGAGTCTCCGGTTCGATTCCCGGATCCGTCCCGTTGTCTCCGCACGAAAACGCCAGCGCCGCGGCCACCAGCGCGAGTGCCCCTATGTGTCTCCGACGCATCTCATCCCCCTGAATGATTCCCTTGCGCCGCCGGCCGGGCCAGCTGCGGTCCCCATCCTTGCGCATCGTTTCGACGGGCCCGCGCTGCCCCGCGAAGCCCGTACGCCCCTCCGCCAGCCGGCGCCCATCCGGCAACGCCAGCGCTAACTATAGTCCTGTTCATACGAACCATTGACGGTAGCAACGGTAGCAAGCAGGGTCAAGGCGAAAGGGATCGCATTCGACCGTCGCCCCGGCGGCGCGGCCGGATTCTGCGCGCGGGATCGATCCTTGTTGCGCGTCTGCATGCCTTCTGCTATTTTGACGCGCGAATCGGATTGGATGAGGACAGCTATCTTCAGCGATGGCTAATGCATAACCGCCGGAGGGCCCGCCGTTTCCCGCCCGGTGGCCAGGGATGGTCGCAAGCATGTTTCTCAATCGCCTCATCGGCTACATGTCGAATGAAGTCGCCATCGATCTCGGCACGGCCAACACGCTGATCTTCGTCAAAGGCCGCGGGATCGTGCTCAACGAGCCCTCGGTCGTCGCCGTCGAGCGCGCGAGCCGCAAGGTGCTCGCGGTCGGCCACGAAGCGAAGGAGATGCTCGGCCGCACGCCGCAGGGGATCGAAGCGGTCCGGCCGCTCAGCGACGGCGTGATCGCCGACTTCGAGATGACCGAGGAGTTGCTGCGCAAGTTCATCAGCAGCGTGCAGAAGAACCGCAACATGATCCACCCGCGGATCATCGTGAGCGTTCCCTCGGGCATCACCGAAGTCGAGAAGCGCGCCGTGCGCGATTCGACCGAGCGCGCCGGGGCGCGCGAAGTCTACCTCGTGGGCGAGCCGATCGCGGCCGCCATCGGGGTGGGCCTGCCGGTGGACAAGGCCGTGGGGAACATGGTGATCGACATCGGCGGGGGCACGACCGAGATCGCGGTCATGACCCTCAACGACATCGTCCACAAGACGAGCCTGCGCGTCGCGGGCGACAAGATGGACGAGGCGATCCAGCAGTATGTGAAGCGCGCCTACAACCTGCTCATTGGCGAGCGCACCGCCGAGCGCATCAAGATGGACATCGGGAGCGCGTTTCCGCTGGAGGAGGAGCTCGAGCTCGAGATCAAGGGCCGCGACCTGATCGGCGGCATCCCGAAGACGATCAAGATCACTTCCGTGGAAGTGCGCGAAGCGCTGCAGGAGCCGATCAGCTCGATCGTCGAGGGGCTCAAGCAGTCGCTCGAGCAGACGCCTCCGGAGCTCGCTTCGGACATCGTGGATCGAGGCATCGTGATGACCGGCGGAGGTTCGCTCTTGCGCGGGCTGGACACGCTCCTGCGCGAGGCGACGAATCTTCCGATCAATGTGGCCGAAGACGCCCTCCTCTGCGTCGTGCTCGGCTGCGGCAAGATCCTCGACAACATGGAGATCTATGCGAACGTCCTGATGCGGAGCAACACCTGAGCGCCTGGAGGGAGCCATGGGCCGGCGAGGGGCGGAACGCCCAGGGCTCGGCGACTGGATGGTCCTCGGCGCGGCAATCGTGCTCTCCGCGACGGGAATCTTCGCCGATGAAGCGGGGCGGATGCAGGCGGCGCATCTGCTGAGCCAGACACTCCTGCGTCCCTTTCGTCTCGTGATCGGCTATGCCTCGTGCTCATCCGATGTCGTCGGAGAGACCCGCAAGCTGCGCAAGGAAATGGCCGACCTCACCCTCGACCGCGTGCGGCTGGAAGAGCTCGAGCGGGAGAACGGACGCCTGCGAAACCAGCTGGGATTCGCGCAACGCGACGCGCGCCTCCTGCGCCCCGCGCTCGTGGTCGGCCGCGCGCCCGACCGCTTCGGCGAAATCCTATCCATTTCCCGGCCCGAGGGCGTGCTCATGCTTCCCGGAAAGACCGTCGTCGGCACCAAAGGCCTGGTCGGAACGGTGCTCGACGCGGATGCGCGCGAAGCGCGCGTGCGGACGGTGCGCAACGGAGCCTTGCGCGTCAGCGCGATGCTCGAGCGCTCGCGGTATGTCGGTCTCGTGCGCTGGCGTCCGGTGGAGCGCGCGGCGATGCTCGAGGGCGTCCCTCTGCAAGTGAATGTCGCGGTGGGAGAGGCCGTTTTGACGACCGGCTACGGCCACATCTTCCCGAAAGGGCTGCCGGTCGGCACGGTCGTCGGGATCGCCGACGACTCGACCGCCCTCGCGCGCAACATTCGGATTCGCTTCGACGAGAACCTGGATCGCCTGGAAGAAGTGTTCGTCATCGAGGATTGAACCGGCTGTGCTTTTCTATTTGCGCTATCTGGCGGCGTGCTTCCTCGTGCTCCTGCTCGACGGGACGGTCTTCACGCGGCTGGCGATTGCCGGAATGCGCGCCGACCTCTCCTTCGCGCTGGTCGTGATCGCCGGTTTCGGCGGGAACCGGCGGGGAGGAGTCGCGCTCGGGTTTCTGATCGGTCTCGTGCGCGGCTGCGCCGATCCCCAGCACCTCGGGACGGAGGCGCTGCTTCTTTCCCTGGTCGGATTCGCCGCGGGCACGACTTCGCCCACGATCAATCGCGCTCACCCCGTGATGCAGGGAGCGCTGATTGCGCTCCTGCTTCTCGCGCACGATCTCGTCCGGGCCTTCGCCGTTTCGCACTTCGCGATCGGGGAGGCGCTCCTGCTCTGGCTGCGCTACTCGCCCGGATCGGCGCTCTATACCGCTCTCGTCGTCGCAATCTCGATGCTGGCGTTGCCGCGCCTCTGGCCGATGGGAGAGCGCCGTGCCTATTCTTGATCTCGCCGCGGAACGCCGCCATCGGGGATGGATCCTGGGCATTGCGATCGCGGCCATCTTCTTCGTCATCGCCGGAAGGCTGTTTGCGCTGCAGATCGTGCGCGGCAAGCGCTACGAAGATCAGGCTCAGCGGAACCTGATCCGCCCCGATCCCATTCCCGCCCTGCGCGGGTGCATCTACGATCGCGCCGGCCGCCTCCTCGCAGGCAATGAGATCAGCCTCGATCTCGCCCTCGAGGTCGGACATCCGGCCTATCGGCGCCGCGACGATGTGCGGGCGGCGGTGGAGGAGGTCGCGGCGGCGCTGGAGCTCGATCCCGCGCCGCTGGTCGAACGCGCGTTGCACGACCGCCGTCTCTTCGCGCCGCTCATCCTCGCGGAGAATCTCACCCCCGAGCAGATCGCCACGCTGTTCGAGCGCATCGATCCGATTCCCGGATTGCGCGTCGAGCGCACGCCCCGGCGTTCGTATCCGTATGGATGCGTCGGCGCGCACTTGCTCGGGTATGTAGGCGAGGTGAGCGAGCGCGAACTGGCCGCGGACGCCGACAGCGGATACTGCCTCGAGTCCTTCGTGGGGCGAGCGGGAATCGAGCGCCAGTACGAGCAGCTCTTGCGCGGCGTGCCCGGCAGCACCTATGTCACGGTCGATGCGATGGGGCGCAAGACCGATCTATTCCCCGAAATCGCGCCGCGGGCCGCGCATCCGGGCAACGATCTGATGCTGGCGGTCGATCTCCGGCTGCAGGCACTGGCCGACAGCATGCTCGCCGGTATCCGCCCCGAGCACGGCGGCGAGGCATTCGGCGCCACGGTGATCGCGCTCGAACCCTGGACGGGAGATGTGCTGGCGTGCGCGAGCTATCCAAACTACGACCCCAATCGCTTCGCCGAAGGTATGAAGAGCGGGGAATGGGCCGCTCTGCAGGATGACACCTACCCGCTGCTCAATCGCTCCGTGCAGGCGCTCTATCCCCCCGGCTCGCTCTTCAAAGTCGTGACCACGCTCGCAGGGTTGGAGGAAGGCGCCGCGGGCCTTGGCACCCGCATGCCCGCGGGTTGCGGCGGAAGCTACCGCTTCGGAAGCCGCACCTTTCGCTGCTGGCAGAGCAGGGGCCACGGAAGCGTGGACCTGCGCGGCGCCTTCGCCCAATCGTGCGATGTCTACTATTACCAGCTGGGGAAACGGCTGGGGCTCGCGCGCCTGACGAATTTCGCCCACGACCTCGGCGTCGACGCGCCGACCGAAATCGACCTTCCCGAGGAGAAGTGCGGGCTCGTCCCGACGCCCGACTGGTATCGCCGGAAGCTGGGCGAGGCCCCGCCCGAAGGCAATGTGCTCAATCTCGCCATCGGGCAGGGGGAGCTTCTCGTGACGCCGCTCGGAATGGCCGTCCTCGTCTCGGCGATCGTGACCGATGGGTGGGTGCGCCAGCCTCGCGTGGCCCTGCGCGCGGCCGCTCCCGACGGCACGGTCGTGTGGGACGCGGGCGCGCCCGTGCGCCTGCGGAAGCTTCCCGTGTCGGACCGCGATCGCGAGATCGTGCGCGACCTGTTGGAGGAAGTGGTCGCCCATGGGACGGGCGGCCGCGCCAAGATCGAGAACATCCGCGTGGGGGGCAAGACCGGGACCGCGCAGAATCCGCATGGCGAGGACCACGGGCTGTTCCTCGCCGTCGCGCCTATCGAGGCTCCTCGCATCGTGGTCGTGGTCGTCGTGGAGCGCGCCGGCCACGGCGGGGTCGTCGCCGCTCCCGTTGCGCAACGATTGATGGAGCGCCTTCTCGTTCCGCCGAAGCCGAAGGAACCGGCCGACACGGCCGCCGTCGTCGACTCGCTTCAAATCACGCAGGCACAAGCCGACAGCATCGCGCGGGTCGACTCGCTGCGCCTGGCGCGCATGGAAGTGGAGTGGTGGGGGAACGAGTGGCATGGGCCCGACGCGAGCGCGCCCGACAGCGCGCAGGCCCAGGCCGATTCGGCCGCCGCCGCCGTTGGTGCGGGCGTTCAGGCGGGGGGCGAGGCGGGCGTCGAGGCCGGCGTTGATGCCAGCGTCGAAGCGCATGGAGATGCGCCCGTGGACGCCGGCGCCGCAGGGCGCGATGGCGGCTTCCCGGTCGACGCGCCCGCGCTCCCTAAGGCCGACTCCCTGGCCAGGGAGAGATCGCGATGACGGACTTGCGCGGATTGTGGCAATGGCGCCGCTGGCTGCGTGAGCCGCTGCTCACCATTCCGTTGCTTGCTCTGCTTATCATTGGCGCCGCCACGGTCTGCTCGGCGACTCTGCTCGTCGAGCATGGGCGGGGCGGCCTGATCGTCCGGCACATCATCTCGATCGGGGTCGGAATCGCCGTCGCGGCCGTGCTCGCGTGGCTACCGCTGAGAGTGCTGCACTCCTACTCCTTGCACGCTTTCATCCTCGCCGTGGTGCTGCTCGCCGTCGTGCTGGTGGCGGGGGAGGTGCAGCACGGCGCGAGGCGCTGGCTCGATCTCGGCTTCTTCCACCTGCAACCGTCCGAACCGGCCAAGCTCGCCTTCGTCCTCTTCCTCGCGAGCTTTCTCGCGCACAAGCGCCACGACCTGCGCCATCCGAGGTGGCTGCTCGCCGCGCTCGGCCTGGTCGCGCTTCCTTTCCTGCTCGTGCTCAAAGAGCCGGACCTGGGCACTGCGCTCGCCTTTCCCGGAATCGGAGTCGTGATGCTCATCTGGGCCGGGATTCCCTGGGCCACGCTCGCCTTGCTCGCGTCGCCCCTTGCCGTGACCGGGCTCGCGCTGCTCCCGCACCTCGCCCACACGAGCGGCTACGAATATCCCCCGGTTCTTTGGCGTTGCCTCTGGATCCCCTTCGTCGCCGCGGGAGTAGTGGTTCTTCGCATCCGGGGAATCGCCACCGTTTGGGTCGTGATTTTCGCGCTGGTGCTGGTCGCGCTCGCGCTGGGAGCGCCGGTCATTTGGGAATCGTTGGAATCGTACCAGCGCTCCCGCGTGGAATCGTTCCTCAGCCCGGAATCCGATCGCTCGGGCGCGGGGTATCAGGTGATCCAATCCAAGATCGCGATCGGATCGGGGAAGGCGACCGGGCAGGGGTACGGCCGCGGGTCCCAGAAGGCGCTTGCCTTCCTTCCCCGGCAGCACACCGATTTCATCTACTCGGTCGTCGGAGAGGAGTGGGGGTTTCTCGGTTCGATCCTCGTCCTGGGCCTGTTCGCCGTGCTGGTCTTCAGGGGACTGAGCGTCGGCATGAAGGTGCGATCGTCGTTCGCAAGCCTCCTCGCCGTGGGAGCAAGCGCCTTGATCTTCTATCACCTGGCGGTCAATGTCGCGATGACTTTGGGACTGGCTCCCGTGACGGGCCTGCCGCTGCCCTTCGTCAGTTACGGCGGCTCCTTCATGGTGGTCGCGACTGGAGCGGTGGGACTCATCCTGAACGCCGCCCTGCGCGGAAATCAGTACTGATCGGAGGCCGCGTTGAGACCGGTGCTCTTCGAACTCGGGCCGCTGAGGGTGCACGCCTACGGCCTCGCGCTGGCGATCTCCTTCTTGGCCGGGAGCATCTGGATGACGCGCGCCGGCCGGCGGAGAGGATTCGGGGAGGAGGATCTGAGCCGCCTCTTCTTCTGGCTCCTCGCGGCCGCGCTGATCGGTTCGCGGGTCTACTTCGCGATCCAGCATCCGGGCGACTTCGACCGCGACTGGACCGCGCTCTTCCAGATCTGGCGTGGCGGGTTGAGCCAGCATGGGGGAGTGATCGGCGCGGTCGCGATCGCCGCCCTCTTCGCCCGTTCGCGCGGATGGTCCTTTCGGGAGCTGGCCGATCTGGCCGCGCCCGCCCTTGCCTTCGGGGAAGCGTTGACCCGGATCCTCGGCTGCTTCCTGGCAGGATGCTGCCACGGTGTGCCGTCCTCGCTTCCCTGGGCCGTGCACTATCCGGAGGGCTCGCCGGCGTCCGACCTGTGGAACGGCGCGGGAGTGCATCCCTCGCCCGTGTATCTCGCGATCGGCAATTTCGCGCTCGCCGCGGTCCTGGTGCGTTGCAGCGAGCGCTGGGTCGGAACCGGAAAGCTCTTCGCCCTCTTTCTCGCAGGGTCGGGGGCCCTCCGCTTCCTCGTCGACCTCACCAGATATTACACGCAAGGGGACTGGATCACCCTGCTCGGCCTCCGGCTCTCGCACAGCCAGTGGATGGCGATCGCGATGCTCGCCCTCGCCGCCTGGCTGTGGTGGAAGCCCCGGCACGCGCCCGCGCAAAAGAATGCGCCGGAGATGCGTGAATCGCGCCTGCAGCAGGAGCGGCGCTAGCGCGCGAGCCTGTGGCGCGCGATTCCCGGCCGTTGGAACGGGCGCTGCTACGCCGGCGGATGATGACCATCTCCGCGATCGCATGGTGCTGGCGGAGCCTGCTGGATTGCCTCGCGCCGGTGTCCTGTCCGCTCTGCGGGGGGCGCCTGGGCCTCGAAGGCGAGTGCCGACCGTGTGGGCTTCCGGATCCCGGCGCGATTCTCCGCCAACTCCGCAAGGACGGGGAAGGAGAGTTCCTGATCCTGGCGGGGGGAGCCTACGAGGGAGCGCACCGCCGCCTGGTGCACGCTTACAAGTACCGGCGGGAACCCGGCGCGCTCGATCTGCTGGCCGCGCAGGCAGCCTTCGCCTGCGGCGAGCTCGGTCCGTGGGAGCTTCTCGTCCCTGTCGCGGCCCATCCCCGCCGCCTGCGCGAACGCGGGTGGGAGCCTGCGGGCGAGCTCGCCGGGGCGATCGCGCGCCGCACCGGGCTGCCCGTCGCGCGCCTGCTCCGACGGGTGCGCGACACGCCGCCTCTCGCCGGGCAAAGCGCGCGCGCGCGGCGATCGCTCGTGCGCGAGGCGTTCCGTGGCCTTCCCGCGCATGGGCGCCTGCTCGTCGTCGACGATGTGGCGACGACTGGATCGACCTTTCGCGCCTGCCGCCGCGCGCTGCTCGACGCCGGCGCGGGTTCGGTCGATCTCCTCGTCGCGGGGGCGACCCCGCGCCACTTGCGTTGACGGGGCGCAGGAAGCTCACGGGGCGGCGACGGCCCTGCGTCGTCCTGCCTGGGCCGGGACGACGCGCCGCGGCGCTTCGCCCTCGCCGGGCGTCTGAAGGATTGTCCGCCGTTCGGGGGTGTGATAGCGTGCCCGCCGTTCGTCTCGGGCTTCCCCGCGGAGGAAGCGCGGCGTCGGAGTGCACCTGCCGGTCCGGGCGGCGATCGAGGTAGGTATCTCCTCAAGTGGAAAGGCTCTAGGATGTTCCGTGAGATCGTGATCAACGCCGATCCGATCGAGATGCGCGTGGCCGTTCTCGAGGACGCGACCCTGGTGGAATTCCTCGCCGAACGGGAAGAAGGGCGCCGCCAGGTGGGCGAGATCTTCAAAGGCCGGGTGAACAAGGTCCTTCCGGGGATGGAAGCCGCGTTCATCGACATCGGCCTTCCGAAGTCGGCGTTTCTGCATGTCTCGGACACGCTGCCGGCGATGATCGATTTCGGCGCCTTCGACCTCGACGACGCCGAGGAGGAGCGCCCGCCCGCGCGATCGGTCGCGATCCAGGACCTGCTGCAGAAGGGGCAGGAGATCCTCGTCCAGGTCGTCAAGGAGCCGATTGGGACCAAGGGCGCAAAAGTTTCGGGCCGGATCAGCCTGCCGGGCCGCTTTCTCGTCCTGATGCCGGGAATGGGCCGGATCGGCGTCTCGCGCAAGATCGCGGAACGCGAGGAGCGCGCCCGCCTGAAGACCGTGCTGAAGGAGCTCAAGCCCGGCAACGCCGGCCTGATCTGCCGGACGGCGAGCAAGGGCCAGTCGAAGCGGGAGCTCGCCCAGGATGTGCGCTACCTGACCGATCTCTGGAAGGAGATCGATGAGGAGGCCGGGAAGCGCGAGGCGCCGGCGCTCATCCATCGCGACCTCGGGATGGCGACGGGGCTGATCCGCGACATCTTCACCAGCCAGGTGGATCGCGTGGTCGTCGATTCGAAGGATGTGTACAAGGAGATCATGCGCTACCTGCGGGTCGTCGCTCCGGAATTGAAGTCCCGCGTCAAGCTCTACACCGGGGCCGGCCCCATTTTCGACGAATATGGAATCGAGGCGGAGATCGAGCGCAGCTTCGGGCGCAAGGTCTGGCTGAAGAAAGGCGGCTACATCGTCATCGATTCGACCGAGGCGATGGTCGTGATCGATGTCAACACCGGCCGCTTCACCGGCAAGCGTTCGCAGGAAGACACGATTCTCAAGACGAATCTGGAAGCGGCCAAGGAGATCGCGCGCCAACTGCGCCTGCGGGACCTGGGGGGCATCGTCGTCGTCGATTTCATCGACATGGAAGAGGAACAGAGCCGCCGGGCGCTCTCCGAGGCCTTCCGCAACGCGGTGAAGGGCGACCGCGCCCGCACCAAGGTCTATCCCTTGAGCGAGCTCAGCCTGCTGGAGATGACCCGCCAGCGCGCGCGGGAGCCGCTGCTTCACTACTTCAGCGACGACTGCGCCTGCTGCGGCGGAACGGGGAAGAATCTCTCCATGCCCTCCGTCGCGATGCGGGTGGAGCGCAGCCTCCGCAGGGTCGGCACCCGCTCGAAGGAGAAGGCGGTTCAACTGCGGGTTCATCCTGATCTGGCCGTCTTTCTCTTCGACGCCCGGGGCGACCGCCTCGAGCGGCTCGAGAAGCAGTACGGGCTGACCGTGGACCTGCGCGAAGACCACCGTTTGCGCAGGGACGAAGTCCGGATCCTGTTTCCGCGCCTGAGGAAGGATGTGACGGCCGATTTCTCGGGATAGCGGTCCGCACGACTCGCCTGCGGGCAGCCATCATCGCATGGAGGCGCGTTGCGCAAGGGCGGCCGCCCGGCAGGCCGCCCTCACCGCAGTGGGATTCGTCCCCGGGGGGATGTGGCGCGCGGCCAAGGGGCCCGGCGAAGGGTGTGAATTCCCGCCTCGTTTTGGGATTGACCCGTCCCGGCGGATGGTGATAGGGTTCATTGTTTGCAATTCGGATGAGGGCTTGGCAGCGGAGGTTGCCGTGTACGCGATCGTATCCCTGCAGGGGTTCCAATACCGCGTCAGCGCGGGGGACAAGGTGCGCGTTCCTGCGCTTTCGAGCGAGCAGGGCGAGCAGATCGAGGTCGCCCAGGTGCACTTGATCGCCGATGGCGACCAGGTGGTGGTCGGCAAGCCGACCATTCCCGACGCGCGCGTGCGAGCCGAGGTTCTCGGCCACGGGCGGGGGCCGAAGCTGGTGGCCGGAAAATTCAAGCGCCGGAAGGACTACCGGCGCCGGTGGGGACACCGGACCAACTACACCGAGCTGCGCATCACCGATATCGTGCGCCCCGGCGCGTGAAAGCGGGAGGAGACCATGGCTCACAAGAAAGGCGTCGGAAGCTCGCGCAACGGGCGTGACTCGAATCCCCAGTACCTGGGCGTCAAGCGCTTCGGCGGCGAGATGGTGAACGCCGGGTGCATCCTCATTCGCCAGCGGGGCACGAGGATCCTTCCCGGGCGCAATGTCGGCCGTGGAAAGGACGACACGCTCTTTGCGCTGGTGGAAGGACGCGTACGGTTCGATCGTCAAGGCAAGAACCGCAAGCGCGTGAATGTGGAGCCGACAGCATCCTGACGGCCTCCTTCATCGCCGGCGGCCTCCGGCCGGCTTGATTCCCGGCCGGCGCTCTTCCCGCCGGCCCGCTTCCAGGCCGGCGGCTTCGACCGGCCTTCGTCGTGACGGCGCCGTGTCCGAATGCTCCCTTCGCCCGGATGCCGGCGCCCGGGAGAAGCGCATGGGGTGCGTTGCAGACGGCCTCGCGATCATCCTTCCCGCCCGGCTCCGATCGACTCGTCTCCCTCGCAAGCTCCTGATCGAAGTCGCCGGCCGCACGATCCTCGAATGGACCTGGCGACGCGCGTGCGCGACGGGCGCTCCGGTCTGGGTCGCGACCGACAGCGCCGAGATCGCCTCCGCCGCGCAGTCCTTCGGCGCGCGGGTTCTGCGAACCGGCGCGCAGCCGAACGGCACCCAGCGTGTGGCCGCCGCAGCCGAGCTCCTCGACCCGCTTCCTCGCTGGGTCGTGAATCTCCAGGGCGACGAGCCGCTCATCGACCCGCGGGTCGTCGCGCGCGTAGCCGAGCGCACGCGAGCCGAGCAGGGTGCGATCGTGACCGCGGCCGCGCCCATGGCCTGCGTGGAAGACTGGCTCGACCCCGGCGTCGTCAAAGTCGTGTGCGCGGGGGAGCGGGCGCTGTACTTTTCTCGAGCCCCCATTCCTTTCTCGACAGCCGCCTCTGCTCGCGAGACATTCGCCCGGGCGCGGGAGGCGGTCCTTCAGCATGTGGGCATCTACGGGTTCTCGCTGGAAACGCTGCGGCGCTATGCGCGCCTGCCCGCCTCGCCGCTGGCGGACATCGAGTCGCTCGAACAGCTGCGAGCCCTCGAAGCGGGGATCCCGATTTCCGTCGTGCGGGTGAGCCACGCGTCTCCCGCGGTGGACACTCCGGCCGACCTCGCGCGCGTCGAGCCGCTGCTGGCGGCCGCCGCGCGGGCGCCCAAGGCCGATCCGACACAGGAGGGATGAAAAGGTGAGCCAGAAGGCCGGGGCCGCGGGAAGCGCCGCCGATGGGTGCCGCCATGTGTTCGTGACCGGCGGGGTCGTGTCCGCGCTGGGCAAGGGAATCGTCGCCGCTTCGCTCGGCCTGCTGCTCAAGGAGCGCGGGCTGCGGATCACCCACCAGAAATTTGATCCCTACTTGAATGTCGACCCAGGAACGATGAGTCCGTACCAGCACGGCGAGGTCTATGTCACCGACGACGGCGCGGAGACCGACCTCGACCTCGGCCATTATGAACGCTTCACCGGCCAGCATCTCACGGGACGCAATTGCGTCACCTCGGGGCAGATCTACGACACGATCATCACGAAGGAGCGGCGCGGGGAATTCCTCGGCAAGACGGTGCAGGTGATTCCGCATGTGACCGAAGAGATCAAGCGCCGCATGCTCGAGACGGCCCGCCATCAGGAGGCGGATGTCAACATCGTCGAGATCGGCGGAACGGTCGGCGACATCGAAGGCCAGCCCTTTCTCGAGGCCATCCGGCAGTTGAGGCTCGAGCTGGGACGCGAACGCGTGCTCTTTCTCCATGTCACGCTCGTGCCGTACATCAAGGCGGCCGCGGAGCTGAAGACCAAGCCGACCCAGCACAGCGTGCGGCGCCTCACCGAAATCGGGATCCAGCCGGACATTCTGATTTGCCGCAGCGAAATGCCGCTCGGCGAGGAGCTGCGCCGGAAGATCTCGCTCTTCTGCAATGTGTCGCGCGAAGCGGTCATCGAGGACCCCGACAGCGAGTCGATCTATCAGGTGCCCCTGGCGCTGCGCAAGGAAGGGCTCGACGACCTCGTGCTGCGTCTGCTGCGCCTGGAAGCGCCGCGCGAGCCGGACCTCTCCTCGTGGGAAGAGATCGTGAACATGATCCTCGACCCTCCCGGAGAAGTGGAGATCGCGCTCGTCGGCAAGTACACGCATCTCTTCGACGCGTACAAGAGCGTGATCGAGTCCTTCGTGCACGCGGGAGTCGTGAACCGCGTGCGCGTGCACTTGCGATGGGTGGAAGCGAGCCTGCTCGAGGCCGAGCCGCCCGAGCGGCTGCTCGCCGGCGTCGATGGCGTGCATGTCCCCGGCGGATTCGGTCTGCGAGGCATCGAAGGCATGGTGCGCGCGGTGCGCTGGGCGCGGGAGGGAGGCGTGCCCTTCTTCGGCATCTGCCTGGGCCTGCATTGCGCGGCGATCGAATTCGCGCGCCATGCGGCCGCCCTGGGCGGCGCGCATTCCACCGAGTTCGACCCGACTACTCCGCATCCGGTGATCGACCTGTTGCCCGAACAGCGGGACGCGCAGGGCCTGGGCGGCACGATGCGGCTCGGCGCCTACACCTGCGAAGTGTCCGAAGGAAGCCGGCTGCGCGAAGCCTACGGGGCCGAGCGGATCTCGGAGCGGCACCGGCATCGCTACGAGTTCAACGACACCTACCGCGGGCGCTTGGAGGGCGCGGGACTGCGGATCACGGGAACGGACGCCAGCCGCGGGCTCGTGGAGGTGATCGAGATTCCCAGCCATCCCTGGTTCCTGGCGTGCCAGTTCCATCCCGAGTTCAAGAGCCAGCCGCGCCATCCCGCTCCGCTCTTTCGCGAATTCGTTCGCGCGGCGAAAGAATATCGGCAGACGCGCCGGCAGCCCTCCCTCGAGCTGAGCGCGCGGGAGAGGAGTTGAGCGATGCGGGCGGACGATCCCGCGGCCCATGATCCTTCGGCCCATGATCCCGCAGCCCGCGATCCGTTTCCGCCTGGAACGGCGGCCAGGGGGGCGGGTTCGGAGAATCCCGGCTGGCCTCCCGCGGCGGCGCCGCGCCCCTTTCTCATCGCCGGGCCCTGCGTGCTCGAAGAGCCCGACCTCGTGCTGCGCGTCGCCGACGCGCTCTTCGCCGCGGCGCGCGCCCGGGGCCTGCACCTCGTCTTCAAGGCCTCGTATCTGAAAGACAACCGCACTTCCGTGGATTCCTATGTGGGCCCGGGACTCGACGAGGGCTTGCGGCTGCTGGCGCGCGTGCGGCGGGAATGCGGTTTGCCGGTCCTCACCGATGTCCACACGGTGGAAGAGGTAGGCCCCGCGGCGGAGGTGGTTGACATCCTCCAGGTGCCTGCGTTCCTCTGCCGCCAGACCCGCCTGGTGCAGGCCTGCGCGGCGAGCGGCCGCCCGGTGAATCTGAAGCGCGGGCAGTTCCTGGCGATGGACGACATGCGCGAAGTGGTGGCGAAGGCGCGCCGGGCGCGGCCGGACGTCGATCTTCTGCTCACCGAGCGCGGAACATTCTTCGGCTATCACGACCTCGTGGTCGACATGCGCTCGATCGCCTTCCTCCGCACCCTGGGCGGGCGGGTGGTCTTCGATGCCACCCACGCGCTGCAGCATCCGGGCGCGGGCGGGTCGCGCGAATTCGCCCGGCCGCTCGCGCGCGCGGCGCTGGCGGCGGGGGCGCAAGGCATCTTCGCCGAGACGCATCCCGAGCCGGAGCGGGCCAAGAGCGACGCGTCGACGCAGATTCCCCTGGCCGCCATGCCGGCCTTGATGGACGAGTGGTTGCGAATGGGCGAGCTGGTGCGCGAACTGGAGAGGCAAGGTCCTGCGGGGCTTTCTCCGGAGGGGCCGGCCGGGCGTCCGGAGGCGGGCCGATGAGCGCGCGTGAGGCGGATCGCGGCCGCGTGGCGGAGACGGCGCGGGAAGTTCTCGCCGCCGAGGTGAAGGGCATCCGGGCCCTGGAGCCGCTGCTCACCGGGCAGACGTTCCACGAAGCGGTCTCGCGGATCCTGGAATGCCGCGGGCGCGTGCTGGTGGCCGGGCTCGGCAAGTCGGGGCTCGCGGGAACGCGCATCGCAGCCTCGCTTCGCTCCGCGGGCTGTCCAGCCGTCTTCCTTCATCCCGTCGAAGCGCTGCACGGCGACTTGGGGATCGTGGATGCGGCGGATATCGCGCTGCTCATCAGCAAGAGCGGAGAGAACCACGAGATCACGGCCCTCGCCCGAATCCTTCGCCATCGAGGGGTCGCCATGATCGGCATCACCGCCGGCCGGGATTCCACCCTGGCGCGCGGAGTCGACATCGCGCTGGTCTTCGAGAACGCGGAGGATGCCGGCCCGCTTCCCGAAATCCCGACGGTGAGCACGACCGTCGTCCAGGTGATCGGCGACGCGCTCGTCGTCGCTTTGTGCCGGGAGAAGGGCCTGACCGCGGAAGACTTCGCCTTCCTCCATCCGGGCGGAATGCTGGGCCGCAAGGTCGGCCTGCGGGTGAAGGATGTGATGCACAGCGGAGACGAGTTGCCCTGCGTGCCCGCCGATTGCCGGCTCGTCGACGCGCTCGTCGAGATCATGAACAAGCGCCTGGGCATGACCACCGTCGTGGATGCGCGCGGTTGCCTGGCGGGCGTTCTGACCGACGGCGACTTCAAACGCATTCTTCTCGCGCACGGCGCGAATGTGCAGGACCTGCGCGTCTCCCAGGTGATGAGCGCCGATCCGCGCACGATCGATCGCGAGGAGCTTCTCGCCACCGCGCTGAAAGCGATGGAGACGAATCTTCCCGGCGCGATCACTTCCCTCGTCATCGTCGACGAGGCCCGCCGGCCCGAAGGCGTCATCCACATCCACGACATCCTGCGCTCATGAGCTCCACGCCGCGAATCTTCACCCGCGGCTGGAGGAAGTCGTGGGAGCGGCGGCTGCGCTTCCACGCGCTGCTCGCGCTGCTGGGCCTGATCGCGCGCTTGCCGCGCAGGGCGGGCCAGGCGCTGCTGGGCGGCATCGGCGCGCTGCTCGTGCCGCGGCTCAAACGCGCGCGCCGTCCGGTCCTCGCGAATCTGCGGCTCGTCTTTCCCGAGTGGACCGAGCGCGATCGGCGACGCTTTCTCCGGCGCGTCGGCCGCTCCCTCGGCCGCAACGGTTTCGACTTCCTGCGCATCTGGCGATCCAGCCTGGCCGACATCGAACGGCTGGTCGCCATCGACGGGCTCGAGCACATGCGCGCCGCCCACGCACAGGGACGCGGGGTCGTGTGCGTCAGCGCCCACCTGGGTTGCTGGGAATTGCTGCCGCTGCGCTTTCGCGCGCTCGGCTTTCCGGTCGCGGTCGTCTACCGGCCTCTGCGCGACCCACGCATGGACCGCTATGTGGCCGCGCGAAGAGCGCGTTTCGGAGTCGTCGCGCTCGACCGGGACGACGATGCCCGCGGGATGCTGCGCAGCCTGCGAGCCGGTTCGCTTCTCGGGATTCTTCCCGACCAGGACACTCGCGTCGATTCCATCGTCGTTCCTTTCCTGGGACAGCCGGCGCGCACCCCGGTGGGCCCTGTCCGGCTCGCGATGCGCTCGGGCGCGCCGATGGTTCCAGTGGTGATCCGCATGCGTCCCGATGGAACCCATGGCATTCGGGTGGGTCCAGAAATCCTGTTGACCCGCCCCGGCAAAGGAGCGCCGGCCGAGGAGGTGGATGCGGCGATCGCGGCCGGCACGCAACGCTGGGCCGCGGCGATCGGGGAGATGATTCTGGAAGCGCCCGACCAGTGGGTCTGGTTCCACGATCGTTGGCGGGAGCTTGAGCCTGCCGCCGATCGCGTCCAGAATGCGCCGGTTCGCGAACCCGCGAATAGAGGGAAGCGGTCGCGGTGACCGCCGCGGGCGGACCGGAGAGGGCGCGTTGCCCCGGATGCAGAGAATGAGTGAGAGCGCTGGCATGGCGGTTGCATACGAACGAGAAGATGGGCGAAGCGCGGACGCGTCCGCCTGGCGCGGCGCGAGAGCCGGGACGGCGAGCTCGCGCTCTCGGTCGCGGCCGCGGGCGCGCACCCGGCGTGCGAGCGCGCTTGCCGCTTGCGCAGCCGCGGCGCTCGTGGCGCTCGTGGCGCTGGGATGCGAACAGGAGCCGGCGCGCGCGCCGTCAGCGGGCGCGCCGGACGACGCCGTGCAGACGGTCCTCGGGATGAATCTGCGCGAAAGCGAGGCGGGGAAGCTCCGCTGGGTGCTGGAAGCGGACTCCGCCTTCGTCTACGGCGAAGAGGACAGCACGCTGCTGCGGTCGATGCGGGTGGAATTCTACGACCCGAAGGGCGAGAGCGTCACCTCGACGCTCGAATCGCGCCGCGGGCAGGTGGACGCGCGCACTCGGCTGCTGATCGCGAAGGACCACGTGGTCGTCGTGAGCCGTGAGGGCCACCGCCTGGAGACCGAGGAGTTGCGCTGGGACCCTGAAATCGGCAAGGTCGTTTCCGATCGATTCGTGCGCTTGACCAAGGACGGCAGCGTGATCACCGGCGTGGGCATCGAGAGCGATCCGGACCTCGGCTCGTATTCGATCCGCTCGCGGGTGAAGGGCGAATTGCGCGAAGGGGATCCGATTCTGGATGAACTCTCCAAGTGACAACGAACCGGTTTTGACCGCACGCGAGGACGCTTCCGCGCAGCCGCAGACGGGAGCCGATGGCCGTCTCGAGGCGCGCGACCTCGTGCGCTGCTACGGCAAGCTGCGGGTCGTGGACGGGGTGAGCATCCATGTCCGTCCCGGAGAGGTCGTCGGACTGCTCGGGCCCAACGGAGCCGGGAAGACGACCACTTTTCACATGATCACCGGCCTCCTGACGCCCACCGCGGGCAGGATCCTGCTTCGCGGGCGCGAAATCACCCGCCTTCCGATGCATCGCCGGGCGCGCCTCGGAATCGGATACCTCTCGCAGGAGGCGAGCATCTTCCGGCGCATGACGGTGCGCGAGAATCTCATGGCGGTGCTCGAGACGTTGCCGCTTCCCGGACGGGAACGCCGCTCCCGCTGCGACGACCTCTTGCGCGAGCTCGACATCGCGCACCTTTCGAGTCGTCGCGGCTACCATCTCTCGGGCGGGGAGCGCCGCCGGGTGGAGATCGCCCGGGCGCTCGTCACGCGCCCCTCGTTCATGCTGCTCGACGAGCCCTTCGTGGGCATCGACCCCATCGCCGTGGCCGAGATCCAGCAGAACATCAACCGGTTGAAGGCGCGGGGTCTCGGCCTGCTCATCACGGACCACAGCGTTCGCGAGACCTTGATGGCGACCGATCGGGTCTACCTGATCTACGAAGGACGGATCCGCTTGGAAGGGCAGGCGCGCGAGTTGGCCGACCATCCGCTCGCGCGCGAGATCTATCTCGGCCAGAATTTTCGCATGTGAGCCTTTCCGCTCGCCTGGCGGACCGTTCGCGCGAGCGGCCGCTGGTTCGCCCGCGCAGCCACGCACGCGCGCGAGGCGCTTGCGCGCTGTCTTCCGCCACCTCCGAGACCCGCCGCGCCAGGAGCGGCCCATGTCCCTCTTGCAACCCGGAATCACCCTCTCTCCGAAGTCCCAGATCATCGTCACTCCGCAAATGCGTCTCGCCCTCGGAATCCTGCAGGCGCCCGCCGCGGAACTGCGCCGGCTCCTCGACGACGCGTGGACCGCGAATCCCTTCCTGGAGATGGATTCCCCGGCGGGCGATGTTGGGAATGAGGGGTGGACGCAGAGGGGAGAAGGGCGGGTCGGTCCACCGGCTAACGGCGGGAACGATCCCGCGGGCGAGGATGAGAGCAACCTGGATCCGGCGGCATACGGCTCGTCCTTCGTCCCGCTGGATGGATCGCGCGCGGAGGTTGCCACGACGCGCGGAGGGTGGGAAGATGGCCAGTGGATCGAGTCGTTGCCCGACGATCGGGAGACTTGGCAGGCGAAGGCGCTGGCGCAATTTCGTCTCGAGGATCGAGATCCTCGGCGGACGCCGATTGCCGAGCACTTGCTCGGTTGTCTCGACGGCCGGGGATACCTGCGGGTGCCGGTAGCCGAGATCGCCGCCGCCCTGGGAACCTCCCCGAGGGTCGTCGAAGCCGTGCGGCGAACGATTCTGGCGCTCGATCCGCCGGGTCTCGGGGCGCGCAGTGTGGCCGAATGCCTTGCGGCGCAGCTCGAGCACCTCGGCAGGGGCGGCTCGCTCGCCGCGCGCATCGTGGCCCGGCACCTTCCGCGGCTCGCCATGCGCCGGTTCGCGGAAATCGCCGCCTCGGAGGGGGTCGCCGAGACCGAGGTCCGGGAAGCCGCCCGGGAAATCCGGGCGCTCTCGCCTCATCCCGCCGGCGCGGCCGAGAAGGAAGAAGGGGAGACGGCGATTCCCGATCTCTTCGTGGTCGAGGTGGGGACGGGCTTCGAAGTGCTGCTGAACGATCGCGCCCTCCCCGGAGTTCGTGTGGTGCCGCCCGGCGGAGCGTGGCTGGCGAAGGCCGACGAGGCGACGCGCGCGTTTGCGGCGCAGCACCTGGCGGAGGCTCGCTGGCTGCTCGGGAGCCTCGACGCCCGGCGGCGCACGCTCGTGGCATTGATGCGAAGAATCGTGGAAGAGCAACAGGCCTTCTTCCAGGACGGAGTGGAGGCGTTGCGGCCCTTGGCGTACCGCCGGGTCGCCGCGACGCTGGGAGTGCACGAGTCGACGATTGCGCGGGCGGTGCGCGGGAAAGTCGTGGAGACGCCGCGCGGCTGCTTTCCGTTGCGCTTCTTCTTCACCTATGGTCTTTCCACCGAACACGGGGAAGAGTGGACGCCCGCGATGGTCGGCCAGAGAATTCGAGAACTGATCGCCGGGGAACGCGGTGAAGCGCCTCTGTCCGATGAGGCGATCGCGCTGCGCCTGCACGAGCAGGGCCTGCGCATCGCCCGGCGGACGGTGGCGAAGTACCGCGACCGGCTCGGGATTCCCCGCGCGATGCACCGAGGGCCGTTCTAGCGCGCAGGGCGCTGCGCGGCACAGGAAGGAGAGAGGATGGACATCGTCACCACCGCCCGTCGCTACGAGATTACTCCCGAAATCCGGGAGCATGTCCGCAAGAGGCTGGAGAAGCTCGAGCGCTATCTCGCCGGCTTCGCCGAAGTGCACGTGGTGCTCGCCCAGGAAAAGTACCGGCAGATCGCGGAGATCAATGTGCACGCCCGGGGCATCGAGATCATCAGCCGCGAGGAGTCGGACGACATGACGACCTCGATCGACAAGGTGGTCGATCGGATCGAGCGGCAAGTGAAGCGCCTGACCGCGCGGCGCAAGGAGCGCAAGCCGCGCCGCGGCGCGGAGCGGCCCGCGACGGAGGCGGCGGAATCGGTGGAGGAAGAGGCGGCCGAGGAGGAAGCGGCCGAGTTGGAGGATGTCTTCGCTCCGGTGGTCATCCGCCAGGAGACCTACCACGGAGAGCCCCTCACGGTGGAGGAAGCGATCGAGCACCTCCGGCAACAGCGGCTCGACTACCTGCTCTTCCCGAACAAACGCGACGGACGGATCACGCTGGTCTACGAGCGGCCCGACGGTAACTACGGGCTGGTCGAGGCGCCGTGAGCGGCGCGCGCCGCGAGGAGGGCGGGCGGCGATGCTGGGAATGACCATCTCGGAATTCTATGAGCGCACCCACGAGCGCTTCGGTCTCACGCTCCTGACCGACAGCCTCCATTCGCGCAGCCGGCTCGTACGCTCCGACTACAACCGGCCGCAGCTTGCGCTCACGGGCTTCATGGAGAACTTTCTCTGGGACCGGCTCCAGATTCTGGGCCAGACGGAGATCCGCTACCTGGAGACGCTCAGCGAGCGCGAACGCGGCCGCGTGCTTTCCCAGATCCTGGCCTTCGCGATTCCCTGCATCATCGTGCCGCGCGGGCTGCAGCCGCCCGCTCCTCTGATCGCGCTGGCCTCGCAGAACGAAGTGCCGGTCTTTTCGACTCCGCTGGATACGACGATGCTCCTCGATCAAATGAGCTCCTTCCTGGAGGAAAGCTTCGCGCCCACTTCCGAAGTGCACGGTTCGCTGGTGGATGTCTACGGCGTCGGTCTGCTCTTCACCGGCCGCAGCTCGATCGGCAAGAGCGAGACGGCCCTCGATCTGATTGAACGCGGGCATCGGCTCGTGGCGGACGACGTCGTCACGATCCGCAAGCGCAGGGCCAACATCCTGATCGGATCGGGAAACGAGCTCTTGCGCCATTGCATGGAAATCCGCGGCATCGGGGTCATCGATGTGCAGAGCATCTTCGGCATTCGCGCCATTCGCGCCTTCAAGCGCGTGGAAGTGGAGGTGCGCCTCCAGGACTGGGACGAACAGGAGAACTACGAGCGGCTCGGCCTGCAGGACCAGCAGACGACAATTCTGGGCGTCGAGATCCCGCTCGTCGAGGTGCCCATCTTCCCGGGCAAGAACATCACCGTGATCGGGGAGACGATCGCGCTGAACTATCTCGTGAAGGCCTACGGCTACCATCCGGCGTTGCGCTTCAGCGAGAACTTGCTGGAAGTGATTCGCCGCAAGCGCACGCTCTCGCGTCTCGCCGAGGGGGATCTCGAGTGAGCGGCACGGTCCGGGCGACGATCGTCACCCACGGGGCGCTGGGCGCGGAGTTCCTGAAGACGGCCCAGGCGATTCTCGGGCCGCAGCAGGATTGCGCCTTCGTCACGAATGCGGGCAAGTCGATCGATCAGCTCATGGCGGAATTGGAGGAGCACTTGCGAGGGGATGATGGGCCGCAAGTGCTCTTCGTCGATCTCATGGGCGGAAGCTGCGGGCATGTCTGCGCGCTCGTGCAACGCCGCTTCCCCCGCATCCTGCTGGTCACCGGAGTGAATCTCCCGATGCTGCTGGAATTTCTGCATCACCGAGGGCGGGTCCCGCTGCCGGAACTGAAGGAGCGCCTGCTCGACCGCGGGCGGGAGGGAATCCGCGCCTTCGGTTGGGAGGAGCCGCGGCCGTGACCTTCCTGCTGGTGCGAGTCGACGACCGGCTGCTGCACGGGCAGGTGGCGCTCGGGTGGGGACTTCGCCTCCAGCCTTCGCTCTACCTGATCGCGGACGAACGCGCGGCGACCGATCCCTGGGAACGGCAGGCGTACGATGCGCTCGCGCCGGAGCGGGCGCGGGTCGAGGCCTGGACTCCCTCGCGGCTAGGGAGCGATGCGGGCAGCCTTCCGCCGGAGGCCATCCTCCTCTTTCGCGATCTCGCGTCGTTGGACGAGGCCTTTCGCGCGGGCTTCGATCCGGACCAGGAAATCAACCTCGGCGGCATCCATGCCTTGCCGGGAAGCCGGGAGCTGCTGCCTTTTCTGCACCTGCTGCCCGATGCTGAACGCCTGCTCGCGGAGATGCTCGCCGAAGGGCGAAGGTTCTTTGCCCAGGAACTGCCGGGCGCGCCGCGCACCGAGGGTGAACAGATCCGCAGGCTCCTGAACCCGTCTTCGCCGCCTGCGCCGCCTGCGACCGGCCCGGAAAGCGGCCGACCGTGAGCGATCCTCTCCGGCGCAGGCTATCGGCCTCTCCCTGGTTGCTCGTCGGCCTCGGGCTCTTTTCGGTCGCCCTTCCCGCGCTCTTGCGCTCGCGCCTCCCGAACCCGGAAGGCGATCTTGTCCTCCTCTTGTTGTTTTCGGCCTGGGGAGCCTTCGTCTCGGTGGACGAACGCGCCTTCGGCCCGCTGCTCTTTCATGAGCCGTTGGCGGCGGCGGGGGTGGCCGGCCTGCTCATCGGCCGCCTGCCGGAAGGCGTCCTATTCGGCGTCACCTTCCAGCTGGTCTGGCCGGGATTGCGGCCGATGGGAGGTTCGCGTCTTCCCTCAGGCGGCCTCGGGGCGCTGGTGGCGCTGGCATGGTACATGTCGCTTCCTGAGGAAGCAGGCGTCTGGGGGTTTCCGATCGCGCTAGGGGCGGGGGTGGCCGCGGCCGCGTGGGGTCAGTCGTCGGAAGACTGGCTGCGCAGGAGGAACGGCGAACGGGAAGCGCGCACCTTACCGGGGGGGGCCGCATGGAGCGGAGATTCGCTGATTGCCGCGGGCGCGGCGGAAGCGCTTGCCCGGGGACTTCTCGGAATCGGCCTGCTCGCCGGGATTCCTCTGCTGCTCCTGCGCCTGGTCGCGTGGAAGACGATCCAGCCGGCGGAGGTCCTCGCAAACCTGCTTCCTCCCGGCGCCACCTCCTGGAGCGAGCTCATGCCTCCCGAACCGGGCCTCGCGCCATTGTGGCTGTTCGCAGGGGGCGGGATCGTGCGGCAGGGGGTGCGGTCGTGGAAGGAGTCGAGGGGAGAGCCGCGCGCCGCCGCGCCGCCGGCATCGAGAAAAGAGGCGGCCACGCAATTCGATGCTCCTCGGGGGGAGATGGACACCGGATCGCCAAAGGAGACTGCCGGGCCGCTCGCCTCCGGCGCCGGGCAGGCGCCGCAGGCAGCCGCGTCGCTGCCGGCGTCGCTCTGGCTTCGTCTTCTCCTCGTGCAGGCGGGATTCAGCCGCGCGTATTTGCAGCGAAGCGGGTTTCGGGCGCTGGTGGAGGCGCTGCAGCGCCGGGACGCGGGGGGCAAGTCGTCCCGGAATGCCGCGGCGCTTGCGGAAGACCTCTCCACCGGGCCCGCGTTGAACACCCATCCGGCCATGGCGGCCGCGCTCCTGGGCGCCTGGCGGAGCATTCTTGCCGCCCGGGGCGATCCGCCCCGGCCGCCTCGGCGGTTGGCCGAAGTGGGCGGCCCGGTTCTCGCCCAGTGGGGCGACCGCCTCTTCTGGGGCGGCTTCCGGCCCCTCCTGGCGCTGCTGGCAATCGCCGCCGCGCCGCTTCATCCTGCCGCGGCGCTCGCCGGATTCCTGGTGATCGGATGCGGCCTGGAACTCCGGGCGCGAGATGCGCTTCATGGGTGGGGCTTTCGCCACGGCTGGTCGATCGTCGGAGGATCGATCGGCCGCTTCTGGCGGACGGCGCCCGCGCGGGCGGCGCGATTGCACGGAATCGTGGGGATCATCTCGCTGCTCCTGCTCGCCGCGGGCGCGGGCTATGAGCCGAATACCACTGCTTGGGCGATCCGCGCCGGGTGGCTTATGCTCGGGTACCTCGCCGGTCGCACGGCCATCCAGCGGGCGATGCTCTGGGGATGGATGGGCTGGGGGGTGAGCTTGGCGGCGTCGGCGCTCGCTTTGTGGGCGCCCGCCTGGGTGGTTTGAGCGCTGCGGGGCGACGAGTGTACGAAACGAGCGTCACGGTGCGAAATGTTCCGGGCATCCACGCCCGCCCGGCAGCCGTGCTGGTCCAGCGGGCGAGCCTGTTCAAATCGATGATCCAAATCGGCAACTCGCGGCTCATGGTGAACGCGAAGAGCATCATGGGTGTAATGATGCTGGCGGCGGAAACGGGCACGGAGTTGACGATTCGCGCCGAAGGATCGGACGAGCGCGAGGCGGTCGAAGCGTTGAAGCAGCTCTTCGAAGCGCGCTTCGAGGAATGACGGAGGCATCGCGGTGAGCGAAGGAACGCCGAAGCGGAGGCGGTTGAAGGGATTGGGCGCCTCCTCGGGCAGCGCGCTTGGACGCGCGCACCTCTTGGCGGTGCGCGAATCTTCCGTCGCTCCCCGGGCGGTCGCGAAGGAATGCCTCGCCGCGGAGGTCCGTCGTTTCCGTCTGGCCTTGCGCGAAGCGGCGGAGGAGCTGCGCGCCTTGCGAAGCCGGGTCGAGGGCGCCGCCGGCGATCCGGGCGCGCAGATTCTCGATTCGCACCTCCTGATCCTTCAAGACCGCGATCTCGTCCAGGAGATCGTCGCGACGATCAAGGACGAGCAGGTGGACGCGGCCTACGCGGCCCAGCGCGCGTTCCTAGACAAAGCCGAGTATTTCGATTCGCTCGCCAGCGAGCTGTTTCGCGCCCGGGCGGCGGATGTCCGCGATGTGCTCCGCCGGGTGCTCGCGCGGCTGGATGGAGAGACTGCCTCCCAGATCGTGCACGCCCCGCAGGGGAGCATTCTCGTCGCCCGCGAGATCACCCCGAGCGAGACGCTTTCCCTCGGCCCCGAGGGCCTCGCCGGGATCGTGACCGAGCAGGGGACGCTGGCGTCGCATGTGACGATTCTCGCCCGTTCGCGAGGCGTCCCGGCCGTGATCGGGGTCGCCGACGCGCTCGGGCGCATTGCCGCCGGAGAACCGCTCTTGATCGACGGCGACCGGGGGCTCGTGATCTGTTCGCCGGACGCCGAGGACATCCGCCGCTACGAGCGCACGCGCGAGCGCGACCGGAGGGTGGCGGATCTCATCGCGAGGCTGCGCCGCGAGCCGGGGGGCACGCTCGACGGCCGGCGCCTGGCGGTGCTCGCGAACCTCGAGCGGCCCGAGGATGCCGCGGCCGCTCTGCGCGCCGGAGCGGAAGGGGTCGGCCTCTTTCGGACCGAATTCCTGTTCATGAATGGCAACAGCCCGGGTGAGGAGGTGCAGCTCGCGGTCTATCGCGAGGTGGCGCGGGTGTTCGCGAATGCCCCCGTCACCATTCGCACGCTCGACCTCGGAGGCGACAAGCAGTCGGAGCTTCTCTCGACCGGACCGGAAGAGAACCCGTTCCTGGGCTTGCGCGGAATCCGTTTCTGCCTGGGGCATCCGGAGGTGTTCCTCGCCCAATTGCGGGCGATTCTGCGGGCCGCCGGCAGCGGCTCGGTCCGCTTCCTCCTTCCGATGATCAGCAACCTCTCCGAGCTGCGGGAGACGAGAGCGATGATTGCGCGCACGGCGGAGCAGTTGCGCAATGAAGGCCACGCGATTCCCGCGCGCGTGCCCGTCGGGGTGATGATCGAGGTGCCCTCCGCCGTCTGGATGAGCGACCACCTCGCCCGCGAGGCCGACTACTTCAGCATCGGATCGAACGATCTCGTGCAGTACTGCCTGGCGGTCGACCGCGGCAACGCGCTGGTCGCGCACTTGTACGATCCGCTCGACCCGGCCGTCCTGCGGGCGATCGCGCAGACGGCCGATCACGCCCACGCGGCCGGCATCCCCGTTGCCTCCTGCGGGGAGATGTCGGGCGAGATTCCCGGCATGCTCCTGCTCGCGGGCCTGGGAATCGACGAGTTGAGCGTCTCGCCGTTCCTCATCGGCCGCGTGAAGGGCGTGCTCGCCGGAGTGGATTCGAATGTGCTGTCGCGCGTCGCCCGGCTTTGTCTGAAAGCGACGGTCGTCGACGACGTGAGAACCATCCTGCGGGAAGAGCTGCGCATCTATCCGCAGTTCCATTTCGAAGAGCGGGACGGGCAATTCGCCTGTTTCTGGGATCCCGAACAGCATTGACGACCGCGCGCGAGGGCGCGCTCGGGAGGTGGCATGAGACCGGTGGCCATCGTGCCGGCGGCGGGCATCGGCACCCGCCTGCGGCCGCAGACGCACACGATTCCGAAGGCGTTGCTCAATGTGGCGGGCAAGCCGATCCTGGCGCACATCCTGGATGCCCTGCGGACGCGCGGCGTGGAGCGCATGGTCGTGGTCGTCGGATACCATGGGGAGCGCGTGCGCGAGTACATCGCCGAACGCTATCGCAGCGGCGTCGAGGTGGTCGAGCAGGTGGAGCGTCTGGGCCTCGGCCACGCGGTCTTCACGACGGCCGGCGCGGTAGGCGGAGGGCCCGTGCTGATCGTGCTCGGCGACACGATCGTCGAGCCCGATTGGGACGCGTTTCTCGGCGGGCCCAAGGCCGTGATCGGCGTGAAGGAAGTGGATGACCCGCGCCGCTTCGGCGTGGTGGAGCTGGCCGGGGAGCGGGTGGTGCGCCTCGTCGAGAAGCCCGCCGACCCGCCCAGCCGTCTCGCGATCGTCGGCATCTACTATCTGCCCGAGTCCTCCGCGCTCTTCTCCAGCATCGGGCGGTTGATCGAGAGCGGCCGGAAGACGAAGGGCGAGTATCAGCTCACCGACGCCCTCCAGATCATGCTGGACGAAGGAACCGAGATGCGCATTTCGCGCGTCTCCGGCTGGTTCGATTGCGGCAAGCGCGAGACGCTCCTGGAAACGAACCGCCATCTCCTGAGTCGCATGCCGCAGCCCGCGCCGCTTCCCGGCGTGACCTTGGTGTCTCCCGTCTATGTGGCGCCCACTGCTCGCATCGAGCGGGCGATCATCGGGCCGAATGTCTCGGTGGCCGACGGAGTCGTGATCCGAAACGCCGTCGTGCGCGACTCGATCATCAACGAAGGGGCGGAAGTGTCGGAGATTCTTCTCGAAGGCTCGGTCGTGGGAGAAAACGCGATGATCCGCGCGGCCTTCGAGCGCATCAGCGTCGGGGATTCCTGTGAAGTGGACCTGTCGGGCAATAGCGCAGGCTGACCGGCCGGTTCGTCGAGCGATTCAGCCCGGAGGCTTGCGCTTGCCGCCGCCGGCCGCCTCGGCTATCCTGCGGCTTCTTTTCGCGTGAACGATGAGATGGAGGATGGAAAGCATGACCAGGGATTGCCTCTTTTCCTCGGAGTCGGTGGCGCGCGGACATCCGGACAAAGTTGCCGACCAGATCGTGGATGCCATTCTCGATGACATCCTGTCGCGCGATTCCACCGCCAGGGTGGCCTGCGAGGCAATCCTCACGACGGGGCTCGTGCTGGTTTCCGGGGAAGTTTCCACCACCGCGTATGCGGACATTCCCGCCATCGTGCGCCGTTCGATCTGCGCGGCGGGCTACGACGACCCGCGCTTCGGCTTCGATCACCAGAGCTGTGCGGTGCTCACTTCCATCGACGAGCAATCCGTGGACATCCGGCGGGGCGTCGATCAGGGGCCCGGCAAGCTCGGCGCGGGCGACCAGGGCATCATGTTCGGCTATGCCTGCGACGAGACCCCGGAGTTGATGCCGCTGCCCATCATGCTCGCGCACCGGATGATGATCCGTCTGGAGGATGCGCGCGTCGAGCGCGTGCTTCCCTGGTTGCGGCCGGACGGCAAGGGGCAGGTGAGCGTCCGCTATCGCGAAGGCCGGCCCGCCACGGTCGAAACGGTGGTTCTCTCCGCGCAGCACGACGACGTTTCCATCGAGACGGTTCGCGAAGGATTGACGGCCGAAGTGGTCTCGAAGGTGATCGGCCCCGAGATCGCGGCTCCGGGAATGCAGGTCCTGATCAACCCGACCGGGCGATTCGTCGAAGGCGGACCTCGCGCCGACACCGGCCTGAGCGGCCGGAAGATCATTGTCGACACCTACGGCGGAATGGCGCCCCACGGGGGCGGCAGCTTCAGCGGCAAGGATCCCACCAAGGTGGACCGCTCCGGCACCTACTGCGCGCGCTGGGTGGCGAAGAATGTCGTCGCGGCGGGCCTGGCACGGCGATGCCTGGTGCAGATCGCCTACGCCATCGGAGTGCACGAACCGGTCAGCGTGGCGGTGGACACCTACGGCACGGGACGGCTGCCCGATCCCGAGATCGAGCGGCGCATCCGCAAAGTCTTCGACCTCACTCCCGAGGGCATGATCGCGGCGCTTCGGCTGGCCGCGCCGATCTACAGGAAGACGGCCTACTTCGGTCACTTCGGCCGGGAACTGCCCGAATTCACCTGGGAGAAGGCCGATCGCGTGAAGGAGCTCGAGCAGGCGGGCTGAACGCGCCCCATGCGGGCGCCGGCCGCCCTCTCTTCGCGCCGGATGGTCATTGAAACGGGTTGCCCGGAATCCCGTTCGGACCTAGCATGCCCGCGCCTCCCCGAGGCCATTCCCTGAAGAGCACCGGGCGCTCGGAAGCATGGGACGGCGGGGTCGATATGGCGCGCGCGCAAAAAGCTTCGCGACGGTGGTTCCTCGGCATCCTGCTGCTTGCGGTCGGTCTGCTCACCGCCCTCAGCCTGCCCGGGCTGGGCCTTGCTCGCGACATGGGACCCTTCGGGCGCAACTGGGTCGATCTGTGGGCCCGGACCTTCGGGCACGCGACCGTGTGGGCCATCGCTGCCCTTGCGATTCTCTGGAGCACCGCCCTGCTCGTGCCCTGGCGGAGGCCCTTTCTCGGGCGGCTGACCCTCCTCCTTGCGCCGGTCCTCATCGTCTGGGACGCGTTCCTGCAAGGATTCGCCGCTGAAGATGCCGACCTCCTGCTCCGGCACGGCCTTTTCGGTCATCACCTGCGTTCCGCCTTCCTGGCCTTCTTTGGAGGGTCGAAGCCCCATGCCGCCGTCGCGCTGGCCGCGTTGACCGCCGTCTCGACCACCTGTTTCGCCCGCTGGGCATTGCCCAAGCCGCTCGCGGACGGCGTCGCGGCCTTCCTCGGATTCTTCGCCCGCGCCCTGGGAGCGCTCTTTCGCCTGATCGGCATTGCGCTCGTTCGCCTGGGCGCCTCCGTGGCGCGATCGGCGGGCGAATGGCAGGCGCGCCGGCAGGAGCGTGCCGCCGCCCGCGCGGCCGCTCGCGACGAAGAGCGTTCGGAGGAGGACGGCGACGATTTGGATGAGCCGCAGGAAGTCTGGGAAGAGCTCGAAGTGGAGGAGGCCTCGCGCAAGCGGGCGAAGGCGGCGCCCGCCAGGCCACCGCTCTCCCAAGGAGAAGGGGCTGCTCCTGCCATTGCGGCCCTGACGGGCGAGGAGGGCCCGTTGGTTGGCGATGCGTTGAGCGACACCGCGCGCGCCAGCGCCAAGAAACGCGCTCGCGCGCGCGATCAGGGGCCGGGAGGCGATCCTGAGGTCTCGTCGAGGCCTCCTCGCGTCCGTGCACGCACCGGCGTCTCTTCCGCCGCTTCGGGAGGCGAGGACATTCCCGAGGCTCGTGAAGGGCCGGCCGTCGCGTTGCTCGAGCTTCTCGAGGAGCGATCGGACGAGGGCAGCGGAATCGACCAGGAGGAGATCGACCGCACCGCCGCCTTGATTCGCCAGACGCTGGCGAGCTTCGGCATTTCCGGCGAAGTGGGAGAGGTCCATCCCGGGCCGGTCATCACCCGCTATGAATTCTGTCCCGGGCCGGGCGTGACCGTGAGCCAGATCTCCAGCCGCCAGGACGACCTCGCGCTCGCTCTGCGCACGCCTCGCGTCCGCCTGCTCGCGCCCATTCCCGGCAAGGCGGCCGTCGGCATCGAGATCCCGAATCGCGTGCCGGCCTTGATCTCGTTTCGCGAGATCGCCGCGCGCAAGGAATTCCGGGACGCGCGCGAGCCTCTCTGCGTGGCGCTCGGGCGCGACGTCGCGGGGCGGCCCTTCTATGCGTCGCTGGAGAAGATGCCCCACTTGCTGGTGGCGGGAACCACCGGCTCGGGCAAGAGCGTGTGCATCAACAGCCTGATCGTCTCGCTCCTGCTGCGCTGCTCCCCGGAAAACCTGCGTCTCTTGCTGATCGATCCGAAGATGCTCGAGCTCACCACCTACAACGAGATCCCGCATCTTCTGCGACCGGTGGTGACGGACGCGCGCGAAGCGGCGCGCGGGCTGCAATGGCTGACGAGAGAGATGGAGCGGCGCTATCGCGTGATGGCGGGGCTGGGGGTGCGAAACATCGAATCGTATCTCAAGCGCCGCGCTGAAGGGCGCGACGATCCCCCGCTGGGCGCCATGCCGTACATCGTCGTCTGCGTGGATGAGCTCGCCGATTTGATGCTCAGCAGTCCGGCGGAAATCGAGGTCCCGATCGCGCGCCTGGCGCAGATGGCGCGCGCGGTCGGGATCCATCTCGTGCTCGCGACGCAACGCCCGTCGGTCGATGTCATCACGGGCGTCATCAAGGCGAATTTCCCCGCCCGGATCGCCTTCCAGGTGGCCACCCGCACCGACTCGCGCACGATCCTCGACATGAACGGGGCGGAATCGCTGATCGGGCGCGGCGACATGCTCTTCATCCCGCCGGGAAAGGCGCAGGCCCACCGCGTGCATGGCGCCTTCCTGAGCGATGCGGAGACCGAGCGGGTGGCTGCGTACCTGCGCCAGTTCCCGCCCGCCGAGGAACTCTGCCCCGCGACGGCGAGCGAAGCCGAGGAGGGAGCGGAGGGCGACATCGAGGATCCTCTCTACAACGAGGCGCTGCGGATCGTGGTCACGACGCGCCAGGGTTCGACCTCCATGCTCCAGCGCCGGCTTCGCGTCGGTTACACGCGCGCCGGCCGTCTCATGGACCTGCTCGAGCGCTCGGGGATCGTGGGGCCCCCCGACGGCAGCCGGGCGCGCGAAGTGCTCGTCTCCCCCGAATTCCTGCAAGAAGCCAAGAGCAAGGGAACGGTCAAGACCGGCTAGCAGGGTGTCAAGAGCTTCTCTTCTCGCTTCCGCGAATCTCCCGCGGCTCGCTGATCCGGGCAAGGTCGACCGCGGCCGGCATGAGCCTGCCGATGAATGGTCTTCTTTTATCGTCCGCGTGGCGTCCCACCGTGCGCTGGAAGTTTTCTCGCGTGAGGGTGTAGGATGCCTCGATGCAAGTAGCGTTCCCAAGGAGGTTCTCGTGCGTCGACATGGAACCCGCGCCTGTTCGTCTCAGGCCGCATGGCGGCCGGGGACGCGAGCGGCCTGCGTGACCCTGATCGCCATCCTCGTTTGCTGCGGGCCGGCATGCCTGCCGCTGACGGCGTACGCGCAGGAACCTGCCCCGGCGGCCGCGCCGCCAACTTCGCTCGAAGCGTCGCCGATCCTGGCCAGGCTGCGCGCGCGCCTGGACGCCGGGCAGAGCTTCCAGAGTTCCTTCCGGCAAGTGAGTGTGTGGAGCGCGTTCGGAGAAGCGGACACTTCCTCGGGCACCCTGACCGTCTCTCCGCCCGACCGCTTTCGCCTGGAATACGACCAGCCCGCCGGCCATCGCATCGGCTCCGACGGACGCTATGTCTGGACCTTCTTGCCCGAAGACCGCCAGGTGCTTCGGGCGCACATCGAAGAGACGACCAGCTGGGGGCAGTTCTTCTACGAGGGCCTTGGGCGGGCGGCCGATTCGCTCGCGACCTATCGAAACGATCCCCGTCACGGTCGCGTGGCGCACATTGCCTTGCGGGCGAGGCCCGAATGGGGAGTGGGGGACCTCTTCATCGAAGTGGCGGTCGATCAGGCCCTGCCCGTCGGCTATGGCTACCGCGACGAGGAAGGAAACGCCTTCTCGTTCACATTCCTCGCGCCTCGCATGCTCGCTTCCATTCCCGAGGAGCAATTCCGCTTTCGCATTCCCGAGGGCTATGAGCTGTTCGAAGTCGATTGAGGGACCGCCGTGCCTCTCCCTCGTCCCCCGCGCGCCCGCGCGGGTCGCGTTTCTCACGCTCGGCTGCCCCAAGAACCTCGTCGACAGCGAAGTCATGATGGGGCGCCTCGAGCGGGCGGGCTTCACGCTCGTTGCCGACGAGAGCGAGGCGGACCTGCTCGTGATCAACACGTGCGCGTTCGTCCAGGACGCGCAACGCGAATCCATCGACCGGATCCTCCGCGCGGGCGCGTGGAAAGCCGAGGACCCTTCCCGGCGCCTGCTGGTGGCCGGCTGTCTCGCCGAGCGCCATGGCGCGGCGTTGCAGAGAGCGATGCCGGAAATTGACGGCCTGCTCGGCCCCGGCCGCTGCGATCGAATCGCGGTGCTGGCTCGCGCGCTCGCGGAGGGCCGCCCTTCAGGTCCGGCGTTGGGAGCGCTCGAACGCCCTCCGCTTTCGGGAAGGCGCGTCCGCACCGGCTTTCCGCACGTCGCGTACGTCAAGATCGCCGAGGGCTGCAGCCATCGCTGCCGCTTCTGCCTGATTCCGAAGCTGCGCGGACCGCTGCGCAGCCGCTCGATCGAGAGCGTGGCGCGTGAAGTGATCGCGCTGGCGGAAGAGGGCGTGCGCGAAGTCATCCTCGTCGCTCAGGACACGACCGCGTTCGGCCGCGAACGCGACGACGGCGCCTCCCTGGCGCGACTCCTTCGCCGCTTGAACGCCGGAAGGGGCCCGGAGTGGATTCGCGTCCTCTACACGCATCCCGCCCACTGGAACGACGAACTGATCGCGGCGTTCGCCGAAGGCGGGCGCGTTCTTCCCTACATCGATCTTCCGATCCAGCACATCTCCGATCCCGTGCTGCGGGCGATGGGGCGAGGGGCGGGCGGCGCGCGCATTCGCCGGCTCGTGGACCGGCTGCGGGCGCGGATCCCAAATGTCATTCTCCGCACGACGGTCATGACCGGCCATCCCGGCGAAGGAGAGCGGGAATTCGCCGAATTGATGCGCTTCCTGCGGGAGTTTCCCTTTGACCGTCTGGGAGCCTTTGCCTACAGTCGCGAGCCGGAATTGCCGCGGGGGCCGGGCCTTCCGTGCGCTTCGCGAAGCGTGGCGCGACGAAGGCGAAGCTGCGTGCTCTCCGAGCAGAAAGAGATCGCCCGGCGGCTGCAGCGCGCCCGTCGCGGACAGGAATGCACGGTCTTGATCGACGGCATCCGCGCGCGCGACGGCGCCTGGGTGGCGCGCAGCTACGGGGAGGCTCCCGACATCGATGGAGTGATCCTCGTCCGGGCCGCGCGAGGCAAGAAAAATCCAGATGGGGAACCGGGCGACTTCCGCAGGGTCCGCATCCTGGAAGCGAAGCCCTATGACTTGAAAGCCGTGCCGGTCGAGTCTTTCCCGCTCGAACCGCATCGGCGGGCCATGGGCGAGGGCGCGTGGAAGGAGGAAGCGTGAGAACGCACGCGAGCCGGCGCTCGACGCGCGGGCTCCTTCTGGCCGGCATTCTGGCGGCGTTTCTCCCCGCCGTCTGCCAAGCCGGAGACGAAAGCCTGGCCGATCACATCTCGCTGCTCGAAAGGCTGAGCGCTGAGGCGGCGGACGAGATCCTGTCCCAACTCCAGTTTCCCGCCGGGACGAAAGTGCATGTGGTGCCCGAATCTCCCAGCCCGACGAACTGGCTCGTGGCCGCGGCCATTCAAGAGAAGCTCCTTGCGGCCGGCTGCGATGTCGTCGTGCCTTCGTTCGGAGAAGCGGCCGCCGTGCCGGTCGTGGCGGAGGTGAAGGCGCAGGGCGGCGGCGGAAAACAGGGTGGCAAGGTTTCGCTCTCGCTCGACTCCATCAGCGGGGCCGGCGAGGAACCGGAGGAGGAGTCCGAGGATCAGGAACAGACCGCCGGCGCGCCGGCAGGCGATGATGAGGCGTTGGAGGGGGAAAGCGCGGACTCCCTCGAGACCCAAGCGGAGGAGCCGGTCTCGACTCCGCCCCAGAATGCATCCTCCGGCGCCACGACGACTCCCTCCGACGCGACGGGGGGTGCGACCGGATCCGCCGAGGGCACGTTCTCGATGGTCTTGCCCAAGCGAGGCGAAGTCCTCTCATTCCGGGTGGTCGAGTGCGGAATCTCCTATCCCTGGGCCAAGCGCACCATGTGGGTCGGCCCCCGGCGCTACGGGCGCATGGCCTGCGTCCGGCTGCGCGCGACGCGCCTCACCGAACCCGGGCATGTCGTCTCCGCGGTGGCGTCGAGCGACCGGATGTACCTCGACTCGTTCCCCGGCTGGGCGAGGACGATGCTGGAAGGCCGCGAGTACCCTTTCCCGATCGAACAACCGGGGTCGACTTCGGTGCGCGCGATCATCGAGCCTCTCGCGGTCGCGGGAATCGTCTCGGGGCTCGTCTACCTCTTCTACGAGAATCAGAAGTGAGCATCCCCGCCCGGCGGGCGAGCCGGGCGGGGATGCTCGACCGTTCGAATCGAGGGTCGCATGGCAGGCGGACTGGCTCACATCGAACGCGCGGCGGGGTTTCGACTCCTGATCCTCGCGTGCGCCCTGGCATGGCTCTCCGGCTGCGCCAGCGGCCCGGGAAAGCTGCCGTCGTTCGGTCCCGAAGCGGACTTCGAAGTGGCGCGCCAGGAGTTCGACCGCGGCCATCTGGTTGCGGCGATCGAGCACCTGGAATCGTTTGAACGCAACCATCCGGGCAGCCAATTCATCGACGATGCGCTGTACTACCTGGGTCTCGCGCGCCAGAAGAACAACGAGTACCTGTTGGCCCGCCAGGCGTTCGGGCGCGTGGTCGACGACTACCCGCGCAGCCCGCTCGTCGAAGACGCGCGCTTTGAGACCGCCCGTTCCTGGTTTCTCGCCGTTCGCGGGGCCGAGCACGATGCCGAGCCGGCGGAGGAGGCCTTGAAGGCGTTTCAGGCCTACCTGCGGCGCTATCCGGAAGGCAAGCAGAAGGAGGCGGCCGAAAAGGCGATCGCCGATGTCCTCGGCACGCTGGCTCGCAAGGATTTCCTGAACGGCGAGACCTACATGCGCCTGGGCCGCCTGGCCGCCGCGCGCCGGTACTTCGAGAAGTCCTTGGTCACTTGGGCGGATTCCCCCGTTTCGGCCCGCGCCCTGGACGGAATCGCCCGCACCTTCGAGAAGGAGGAGAACTGGAGCGAGGCCCGCCGCAGCTACGAACGCCTGGCGGCGCACTTGGGCGCCGATCCCGCGCGGTTCACGAAGGGCGGGGACCTGGCCCGAAGAGCGCGCGAGAAGCTCGCGGAGCTGCCCGCTGCAACGCCGGCGGGAACTCCCGTGAAGGAAGGAAGCGGTCGCGAGGACGACAGCGACGGCGCCGGCGCCGGCGAGCCCGATGGAGCGGGCGGAGCCGGGATGTGAGAACGGGCGTCCTCGGCGGCAGCTTCGACCCTCCCCATCTCGGGCACCTGGGAATTGCGACGGCGGCGCGCAGTTTTCTCCACCTCGATCGCGTGCTCTTCGTCCCCTGCTACCTGCCCGCTCACAAGCCGCCGCAAAGCCTGAGCCCTTTCGAGACGCGCTGGCAGCTGCTCCAGGAAGCGCTGTCCGGGCGCCCCGGCTTCGAGGCCGCGGCCATCGAGCGGGAGCGGGGAGGAGTCTCCTACACGGTCGACACTCTGAAGGAGCTCCGGGCCGCCTATCCCGAAGATGAGTTCTGGCTCATCCTCGGGGAGGACAGCCTTGCCGACCTGCCCGGCTGGAGGACGCCCGAAGAAATCGCCCGCCTCGCCCGAATTGCCGTCTATCCTCGCGCGAGCGAGGCTCCCGGCGGGCCGCGCCCCGGCAGCCAGCCTTCGGTCGCGCCCGGAGGGCGGCGGGAAGCGCCACGGCCGGCCTATCTCGAGGGGCGGGTGAGCTGGATCCCAGGCCCCCGTTTCGACATCTCCTCCACGGAAGTCCGCCGGCGCGCGGGAGCCGGGCTTCCGTTGGGAAAACTCGTTCCGGTTGGGGTCGCCCGCTTGATCGGGCGCCTCGGATTGTATCGCGTCTGAGGGGGTGTCCCGGCGGCCGGTTTCGCCGGTGAGTTCACTCCAAGGGACGCCGGCGGCAATGGGCTTTCGTCGTCGATCTGGCAAGCGAGCGCGGCCGGGCCCGCGGCTTTCAATGAAATGGATCGAGAGGCGAACATCGTGAGCAGCGAGGAGCGACCCCAGGAGAGTGCGGGCGGCACGCTCTTTCTCGTCGATGCCATGGCGCTCTTCTTTCGCGCCCATTTCGCCTTCGCCCAGCGCCCGCTGGCGACCTCCCGCGGCTTGCCCACCGGCGCGCTGTACGGCTTTCTCAGCGCGCTTCTCGCCTTGATCCGAGACGAGCGCGCCGAGCACCTCGTGGTCGCACTGGATGCGCCGGGCAAGACTTTCCGCCACGAACGCTATGCGGCCTACAAGGCCCATCGTCCGGAGATGCCCGCCGACCTCGCCCTGCAGGTGCCCTACCTTCATCGCCTCATCGAAGCGCTCGGTTTGCGCACCGAATGCCAGGAAGGGGTCGAAGCGGACGATTTGATCGCTTCCCTGGCGGCTCGCGCGATCGAGGCCGGATGGCAGGCAGTCGTGGTTTCGGGAGACAAGGACTTCGGCCAGATGATCGGGCCGAGGATTCGCCAGTATGTTCCCGCCCGCGGACGCGAGCCGGCCCATTGGGTGGATGCCGGGCGGGTGGCCGAGCGATGGGGAGTGAGGCCCGATCAGTTCGTGGACTACCTGGCTCTGGTCGGGGACGCGATCGACAATGTGCCCGGCATTCCTGGAATCGGCCCCAAGACCGCGTCGCAGCTCTTGCGCGCGCACGGATCGTTGGAGGCCGTCTTTGCCGCCCTCGATGACATCGCTCCACAGTCGCTTCAGAAGAAGCTGCGCGAAGGAATGGACGGCGCGCTCGCAAGCCGCGACCTTGTGCGCTTGCGCAGCGATCTTCCCGTCCCCGATCCGGAGAGCTTTCCCGTGCCGGACCTGCGCCATCGGCCGGCCTTTCGCGACCTGCTCCGGGAGCTCGAATTCCGCAACATCGAAAAGCGTTTCTTTCCGGAATCCGGTTCTCCGTCCGGCCCGCCGCCGGCGATCGCCGCCTCGCGCGCGGCGCAGCCTTCCTCGCCGGAATCTCCCGGGCGCGCGACGCAAGGCTCGTTGCTCGACGCGTGCACCGAAGGGCCGAGCCCGGGAAGCGGAGAGGAAGAGGCGACTTCTCAGGCAGCGCCCCCGGTCACGCCGGCGGTTCCCCGCTGGGGCGTGGAGGGCGCCGCCATCGCGAGCGCCCAGGAGCTGCGCCGCGTGGTCGAGTTGGCCCGGCGGGAGACGGCGTCGGGGCCCGGGCAGGCGATCGCGTTCTCCCTGGCGACGAGCGGCGATCCGGCGCGCAAGGCGCGCCTGACGGGCATCGCCTTCGGATGGAAGGCAGGAGGGATCTACTGCGTTTCCGTCTCCGCGGAGAACGACGCCCCTGAAACCGGACCCTCGACTTCCGCCCCGACCGATGCGAGAGCCGCTGCCGCGACGGAGCAGACGACCTTGCCGGGGCGAGCCGCCGGGCCCGCGGCCGGCGCGACCGCCGGCGATCCATCAGAGGCGCGGTCCGATGGGCTCTCCCTCGATGTCATCCGAGATCATCTGGGCCCGTTGTTTGCCGACCCGGCGCTCGTGAAAGCGGGAATCGATGTCGCCGACGACCTGCTGGTTCTCGCGCGCCACGGATGGGTCGTGGAGGGACCGATCGAGGATGTGAAGATCGCCTCGTATCTCCTCGATCCGGAGGCGACGCTGGCCTTGGAAGGCCTGGCGCGAAAATGGCTGGACCTGGAACCGCCCGAGATTCGGGCCGCGCTCGCGGAAGTCGCCCTCACGCGCGAACGGGAAGCGCGGGCCGCCTGCTCGGGCGCGGATCTCATCCTGCGCCTGCGCCCGCGTCTCGGCGCGGCGCTCGAGGAAACGGGCGCCGCCGAGCTCTACCGCACGGTCGAGATGCCGCTCGCCCCGGTCCTCGCCGACATGATGGCCGCGGGCGTCGCGATCGACACGCAGGCCCTGGCGGCCATGGGGGAGTCGCTGGCGCTCGGCATGCGGCGCGCGGAGGAGGAGATCTATCGCCTCGCGGGGCAGGTGTTCAACATCCATTCGACCCAGCAGCTGCAGACGGTCCTCTTCGACAAGCTGAAGCTCGCTCCCCGGCACCGCACGAAGACCGGCTTTTCCACTTCTCAAGCGGTGTTGGAGGAGATGGCGACGCTTCACCCCCTGCCGCGCGAAGTCCTCTCGTACCGCCAGCTCGCCAAGCTGAAGAACACCTATGTCGACGCCTTACCGCGCATGATCGACCCCGAATCGGGCCGCATCCACACGCGTTTCCATCAGACGGTGACGGCCACCGGCCGCCTGAGCTCCTCGGACCCCAATCTGCAGAACATTCCGATTCGCTCCGCGCTGGGACGCGAGATCCGCCGCGCCTTCATCGCTCCTCCGGGAGCGCTGCTGATCTCCGCCGACTACTCGCAGGTGGAGCTGCGCCTGCTCGCGCACCTTTCCGAGGACGAGCATCTGACTCGCGCCTTCGCCGAAGGCAACGACATCCATCGGGCCACGGCCGCCCTCGTGGCCGGAATTCCCGAGGACTCCGTTTCCCCCGCCATGCGCGCGCGCGCGAAGACCGTGAACTTCGGCGTCATCTACGGCATGGGGCCCCAGCGCCTCGCGGCGGAACTCGGCATTCCCTTGCGCCAGGCGGCGAGCTTCATCGAGGACTACTTCCGCAAGCTCCCAGGCGTGAAAGCGTTCATCGACGCCTGCGTGCAGCAGGCTCGCGAGCGCGGATACGCCGCGACGATTCTGGGGCGGCGGCGCTATCTTCCCGACCTCGCTTCATCGCACCCGCGCCTGCGTTCCGCGGCCGAGCGGATGGCGGTCAATTCGACCGTCCAGGGCTCCGCCGCCGACTTGATCAAGAAGGCGATGGTGGAACTGCACCGCCACCTGCGCGCCCGGCGCCCCGGCGCGCGCCTTCTTCTGCAGGTGCACGACGAGCTGTTGATCGAAGCGCCGGCCGGCGAGGCGGCGGCCGTCGCCGAGGAGGCGCGGCGCGTCATGGAAGCGGTCTTCGCGTTGCGCGTGCCCCTGGCGGTGAGCGCCGGCATCGGCCCCGATTGGCTGACGGCCCATGACTGAGCGCATGCGACCGGCCGCGCGGATGCGGACGCGCGCGACGGGCGGCGGCCATGAGGAGCCGCGCTTCCATCAGCGATCAGGATCGAGGATCGAATGACGCGCAACGAACGCCATTTCTGGGTCGTCGCCGTCACGGGCGGGATGGGCTCGGGCAAGTCGACCTTCTGCCGCTTGCTCGCGGCCCATCCGGGCATCGTCCACCTGGACGCGGATCGCGTGGCGCACGAGCTCCTGGAGAATGACGAGGTCGCGCGCGAGATCCAGGCGGCCTTCGGCGATGGCGTGAGGGATGCCGCGGGCGCGATCGATCGCGCCCGCTTGGGAGCCCTCGCCTTCGCCGATCCCGCACGCCTCGAGAGACTGGAACGCATCCTCCACCCTCGCGTGCTCGCGCGATTGGAGGAAGATCTGCGAGCCTTGAACAGGGAAGGAGCGGCTGATATCGTGATCGTCGAGATTTCGCTGCTCGTGGAATCCGGAGTACCTTCCTGGTGCGACTATGTCATCGCCGTCGAGGCGGCCGAGCCCGTGCGAATCGCCCGCTCGTTGAAAAAGGGGTTCGACGCGGGCACGATCCGGCGCCGTCTCGCGCGACAGGCGACTTCGGAACAGCGGCGTTCCCTGGCCGATCTCGTCGTCGACAACAGCGGCGGACTCTCCGATCTCGGCCGGAAGGTCGAGCAACTGCGGCAGGCGTGGGCGCGGAGCCGCCCGGCGAGCCGCCATGGGAGCAAGAAAAGAGAATGAGCCCGGACATCGAACGGCTGCTGGCCGAATGCGAAGAGCGTGTCTCCCATCTGAGGAGGTTTCTTTGACGTCGATCGCTTGATCGCCGAGCGCGCCGAGGCGGAACAGAAAATCGCCGCGCCCGGATTCTGGGACCATCCCCAGAAAGCGCAGGAAGCGGTCGCGGCGCTCAAGGCGGCCAAGCAGAAGATTGCGGACTGGGAGGCGCTCGACAAACGCCTGGCCGATCTGCGCGACCTCTCGCAGCTTCTCCAGGAGGAATCGGACGCGGGCCTCGAAGCGGAACTGGCCCGCGATCTCGCCGCCTACAACGACGAGCTCGAGCGCGCGGAATTGCGCACCTACCTGGACGGCGAACAGGATCGGGCCGACGCCATCCTCTCGATCCATCCCGGGGCAGGGGGCACCGAGTCGCAGGACTGGGCCCTGATGCTGTACCGGATGTACCTGCGCTGGTGCGAGCGAGCCGGCTTTCAAACGCGCGTCATCGACTTCCAGGAAGGCGACGAAGCGGGCATCAAGGACGCGACCTTCGAGGTCAAGGGAGAATATGCCTACGGGTTCCTGCGTCCCGAGGTCGGCGTTCATCGCCTCGTGCGCATTTCTCCGTTCGATTTCAACCAGCGCCGCCACACTTCGTTCGCTTCGGTCTTCGTCTTTCCAGAAGTCGAAAACGGCGGGGAAGTGGAGATCCGCGACGAGGAATTGCGCATCGACACCTATCGTTCCAGCGGCGCGGGCGGCCAGCATGTCAACAAGACCGAATCGGCGGTGCGCATCACCCACCTGCCGACGGGAATCGTCGCCCAATGCCAGGCCGAGCGCTCGCAGCATCGCAACCGGGATGTGGCCATGAAGGTCCTTCGCGCGCGCCTCTACCTTCGCCAGCAGGAGGAGGAGCGCAAGAAGACAGAAGCCTTGGAGGCGGGCAAGCGCGACATCGCCTGGGGTTCGCAGATCCGCTCCTATGTGCTCCATCCGTACACGCTCGTGAAGGACCACCGGACGGGACAGGAGACGGGCAACATCCAGGCCGTCCTCGATGGAGATCTCGATCCCTTCATCGAGGCGTGGCTGCGTTTGAAGCGCAAGGAGCCGAGCCGCCGGTGAGGTCGCCGATGAATCCGAATCCCGCGATTTTCCGCGAATACGACATCCGCGGCGTGGCCGATCGCGATCTGACCGACGATCTCGCGCGGGCGGTGGGCTGCGCGCTCGGCACGCGCTTGCGGAGGGAAGGCGGCCGGACCGCGTGCCTGGGGCGGGATGTGCGCGAGAGCTCTCCGCGCCTGCACGCGGCGGTGCGCGACGGCCTTCTCTCCACCGGGCTCGACATCTTCGATGCCGGCATCGTGCCGACTCCGCTTCTCTACTACGCCATCGAGACGACGGCCGCGAGCGGCGGAGTGATGATCACGGGCAGCCACAATCCGATCGAGTACAACGGATTCAAGCTCTGCCGCGGCACGGCGCCCATCTGGGGCGAGGAGATCCGCGCGATCGAAGCGCAGATTCGCGCCTCCGATTTTGCGTTCGGCAAGGGCGGCGCGCGAGACTTCGATGCCTTTCCCGAATACCGGGCGATGGTTCGGGCGCGGCTGAAGAGCGGCCGGGCGCTCAAGATCGTGGTCGACGCGGGCAACGGCACGGGAGGGTTGATCGGCCCGCAGGTGCTCGCCGATCTCGGCCACGATGTGGTCTGCCTGTATTGCGAACCGGACGGCCGGTTTCCCCATCACTTGCCCGATCCGACCGTGCCCGAGTTGATGCGCGACCTGCGCGAGCGGGTGCTCGCCGAGCAGGCCGATCTCGGGGTCGGCTACGACGGCGACGCGGACCGGATCGGACTGATCGACGAGCGCGGCCACATGGTTTTCGGCGATCAGATCCTCGCGCTCTTCGCGCGCGAGCTGCTCGCCCGCCTTCCGGGAAGCCGGATTCTCTTCGATGTGAAATGCTCCCAGGGTCTCGAAGAAGACATCCGAGCGCATGGCGGCGTTCCCTTCATGTGGAAGACCGGCCACTCCGTGCTGAAGGTGAAGATGAAGGAGGAGGGCTTTCCGCTCGCCGGCGAGATGTCGGGGCACATGTTCTTCAACGAAGGATTCTTCGGCTTCGACGACGCCATCTACGGATCCGCGAGAATGGCCGCCTATCTCTCGTCGCTCGACCGCCCGCTCTCGGCCCAGATCGACAGCCTGCCGCGCTTCGTCAACACGCCGGAGATCCGGATCGCCTGTCCCGATGAAGCGAAGTTCCGCGTCGTGGAAGAGGCGACCCGCCACTTCGCCGCGACCCGCTCCGTGATCTCCATCGACGGGGTGCGGGCGCGCTTCCCCGAGGGCTGGGGGCTGTTGCGCGCCTCCAATACCCAGCCCGTCCTTGTCCTCCGCTTCGAAGCGCGCACGGCGGCCGCCCTGGCCGCCATCGAAGAGGAATTCCGCGCCTTCCTGGCCCGGTATCCCGAGGTGGTCTGGAACCCGTAGTCTGTTTATCCCCTTGACACTTGCAGCGCACCCGCCTAGCGTACCTAGGATCGGTTCCTAAACGGCCAGGAGGCTGTCTTCGATGGCGTTACCCACGCATGCCTAAGGGGGTCCGAGGGTGATGGGGACAATCATGTCCGCGAGCTTTCCGGTGAATTCCGAGAATCGTGGAGGGCCGGCCGGCAAGGCCGGGCCCGCCCGGCAGGCCCGCTTCTTCCAGCGTTTCGGACGCGTCGCCGCGCTCTCGCTCCTTGCCGTTGCGGGCATCGTCCTCGGATGCAGCGAGGAAAACACCTCGCGCCCCGAAGACACGCCGACCAATGTCATCACCGCCTACTATCAATCGCGGGAAGAATTCGAGCGCGGAGTGATCGAGTTGAACGGTGAGCGCATCGATCTCGAGTGGGGCAGCGAATTCACTCCCGAGCGTCCTTACACCCAGGTTCGGTTGTCGGCGGAGCAGGGCTCGGGCTCGCCCGGCGCAACGAAGTATGTCTCGGTCAAGGCCATCTACACCGACACGCATCTCTACCTGTTGATGCAATGGACCGATCCCCTCGCCGACGCGTGGAAAGATGTCTTCACCTTCGCCGGCCCGAATTTCGGCGATCCGATCATTCGCTGCGTGGACGGAGTATGCGACACGACCGACCGCGTCGCCCCGCAGGACAGCTTGCTCCTGCCGGCCTGGTGGCGCCAATCCGGAGAGGACGACAAGCTCGCGCTCATATTCGAGATGGAGGGAGCGATCGGCGACGGCGAGACCTTCGCCGATCGTGGATGCAAGATCCTCTGCCATCCCAGCGGAGCGATGTCGTTCGGCAATTTCGACAGCGGCCGGCTGGATGTCTGGGAATGGCTCGCCGGGCGAACGAATCCCATCCGCGACATCTTCAATCCGAACGATGATCCCGATGATCCCAGCCAGGGAACGCCCGGATACATGGACGACTTGCACTTGAATCCCATGGCGGGCCTCGCACCCGATCCGGGGCTGCCGGGCTTCATGAAGAATTTCGAGGACGGGGCGGGGGTGCCCCTGCGTCCCTATCGCAGGATCAACGATCCCTTGGACGATCCGCAGAATCCGGACATCTGCCGGAATCTCTTCAATGCCAACTGCGTGTCGAACAACGGGGTCCCGTCCGCCTATCTCTGGCGTGAGCAGGCCACGCAGTTCTTCCCCTTCTTCAGCGCCGGCGATGTCCGGTTCGAGGGCAATTTCCCGGCCGACCCGCGGCCCTGGATGCCGGGTGATCCCGTCCCCGGCTATGTTCTCACATACCCGAGCGGAAGCCGGGAGGATGTGCGCGCCAAGGGAGGCCACGATGAGGAAATGGGCGTCTGGACCCTGGAAGTCGCCCGCCGGCTCGACACGGGCGATCCGCAGCGGGATGTGACCTTCCTGCCGGAATCGGGACGCGACTATGTGTTCACGATCGCGGTCTTCGACGCAGACATACGCGATCATTGGGGGTCCGAGCCTCAAATCCTGCGTTTCGGGCCGAAGGAATCGCGATAGCGTCCGGCCGATGGCCGACGCCAGGAGGGCGTGTGTCAAGAGCTTGGCGGATAGCGGGGGCGGTTCTCTTCGCGTGGGCGGCGTGCGCGGCTCCCGCCTTGGCGACTCTTCAACAGCGCCTGATGGAGGAGGCGGGGATCGACCCCGTGGCGATCGGCAGTTTGCCTTCCATCCGCCTCGAGGGCCTCGGCGGCATGCACCTCGGCATCCTCGACGAAGGCAATGAACTGAACGCCCGCGACTTCGGGGGGAGTGTTTCGGGGGTTCTCGAAGACGCCGACGGCTGGACGATCGACGGCTGGGGAGGCTCGGATCGCCTGGCTTTGGAGCAGGGACCCTATTCCTTCGAGCGCGGCTTTGGACACGAAGGTCTTCAGCTCGTCAAGCGGGCGGCCCGGAGGGCCTTGGGCCTGGATGTGAACTGGTCTTTCTGGAATGCTCCGAATGCCGCTTGGACCGAGGGGAAGGTGAGCGGGCCGCGCATCTCCGCGCTTCTGAACCAGCAGATCGGCCGCTTCACGCTGGGCGGGGCCGTCGGGCTGGAGAGCGAAGAGGAGCGGCGGGATGTCGAGGATTTCTTCGCCATTCAACACAAACAAGATCGCGTTGTCGGACAATTGGGCGGCCAGGTGCGTCTCGATGAACTGATGACCGGTCTGCAAGCGGGAGCCACCTGGGACTTCGATCGCGGGGACATCGAGGGCAAGAGCGAAGACCCGGCCAGATTCCATCAAGACGACTACACCTGGAGCAGCCCCGGGGACCGCTTCTCCGTCTTCCTGCTCATGCGCGGCACGGGGGCGCTGGAGGGAGGCGTGCGGGCGTCTTACCTGTCGCGGGACGGATCCGAGCGGGTACTGGTGAGCTGGAGCGACCGGTCGCCGCGCAATCCCAGCCGGAGCAACTACCGCGACGAAGCGGTCACCTTCTGGGAGAAGGGATCGGACTGGCAGGCCTCCACCCGTTGGCGCTGGCACATGAATAGCGGGACCATCCTGGGATTCGAGGCGGGCTTTCGCCAGTTCGAACACGAGGTGGAAGAAGGGATCAACTACAAGGGCAGTCTGCGCGCGGGCCGGACGGAGCGGAAGACCTTTTCTGCGGGCTTTGGGGCCAGCCGCCGCCTTCTCCAGGACCGGCTTCTTGCCGCCGCCGAAGCGCACGGCATCCTGGGAACCCGCCAATGGGATGACGACGGCACGCCGTTGGAGGCCGACGAGCGCGAGGTGCAGGCCGCGATCGGCCTCGAGTACTTCGCCGCCCGCTCGGTCGTGTTGCGCGGAGCCGTCTATTCCGGGACCGACGATGAGGATGTAAATGCCCCGCTCTCGATGAACAAGGTGAGCGGAGTTTCCGCCGGCGCCTCGTGGTTGCCCCGCGGGGGGACGATTCAATTCCACGCGGCCCTGCGATACGAACGGATCTCCCGCGATGCTCCGGAAGCCTTGTCCTTGGAGAAGGGGAACGGTCTGGGATACTCGATCGGGATGCGGCTGTTGCCGTAGCTGCCCCATTGGTCTAAGGTTAGGTGGAGTGAACGGCTCGCGGACGGGAACGGGGGGATCGGCCATGAACCCGAGGAAACGGACAGCAATCCTGCTTGCATTCCTGCTCTTGGCGGGCGCCTCCGCTTGGGCCCAGGCTCCTGCCGGCACGATCGCGGGGGTCGTTCGCGACGCCGCGACCGGAGATCCTCTTTCTCACGCCGCGCTGACTCTGGAGGGCACCGCCAACTGGGGAGGGGAGTCCGAGGAACAAGGGATCTTCCAAATTCCCAACATCCCCCCCGGCGTCTACACCGTCAAAGTGCAGCTGATGGGATATGCGACAGCGACGGTGCCGAATGTGGAGGTCCGCGCCGGAGAGACCACCCGCCTGCCCGTGGAACTGCGGGAGGAAGTCGCCACTCTGGAAGGCCTTTCGGTCGTCGGCAAGAAGGAGAAGATCGACAAGGGCAGCACTTCGACCAAGTACACTAAAACCGGCGCCGACATCAGCAAGATGCCGGTCGACGATCTCGTCGAGGCGATCGGCTTGAATGCGGGCGTGATCGCCAAGGGCGGAGAGTTGCACTTCCGCGGCGGACGCGCGGGAGAGGTGCAGGTCCAGGTCGACGGCATGCCCGTGCGCGATCCGCTCGTGGGCGGCCAGGTCTCGCTGGCGATGACGGCGGTGAATGACCTCGAGGTCCTCACCGGCGGTCTGGACGCCAAGTACGGCAACGCCCAGTCGGGCGTGATCCTCTACCGCACCAAGGAGGGGGGCGAGCGCTTCGGCGGAGAGGTGCGTTACATCACCGACGACTACGGCTCGCCGAAGAACACGTACGACAACTACGACCGCGTGCTCCTGGGCCTGGGGGGCCCCTTGCCGGTTCCCGATCTGACCTACTATATCTCGGCCGAGGCGACCTATCAGGACGACTACCCCAAGACCCGCGAGCGCCGCGGGCGCGAGAACATTCTCAACTTCATCAGCGTCGGAGATCGCAAGAACAACGAAGTGAAGCTCCAGGGCAAGCTGGCGTACAAGCCCGGCGCCGACTACAAGCTGACCTTCGAAGTCCTCGACCAGTCGCAGCGCTACGACAGCTACCATCACGCCTGGAGCCGGGCGGGCTATGTCCAGCAGTTCCTCGACACCACCCGGACCGAAGAAGTGGTTCTGCGGCACGGCCGCTGGTCGCTCGTTCCGCTGGATTCCACCTATGTCTATTACAACGCGGCCGAGCACACGCCCAATGTGCGCGACGAGTTCCGCCAGTACAAGGCCGTCTTCCATCACTCGCTCAGCAAGGACGCGCAGTACAGCGTGAAGATGAGCTCGCAGCACTACTTCACCGACAGCCGGGTGCTGGGCAAGAACGAATGGGAGTACGAAGGGGAGCGCGACCGCGACTACTGGTTCAACTATACGGATCTCGAGTCGTACGATTTCTTCGTGACCTGCGGCGACTACCCGGCGCTCTCCACCCGGGAGACGCGCGTCTATCAGGGGCTCTTCGATCTCACCTGGAAGCACGGCAAGCACACCTTCGAAACCGGGCTCTCCGGGACCTACAACGACATGCGCTTCTTCAGCGTCAGCCGGCCCTATCTGAACAACACTGAGGGAGAGATCGGGGCATCGCGCTCCGTGTACCATTTCTACAATCCCGAGGGCGCCTTCTACGCCCAGGATCGCTGGGAGCACGAGGGCATGGTGCTCAACATCGGGCTGCGCTACGACATCAACAGCGTCGGCGATCAGGTGCCGATCTCGGATGTCACCGAGCGCGTCAAGAAGCAGGTGAGCCCGCGGGTCGGGATCGGCTACCCGATCTCCGACCGGGATGTGTTCAGCTTCCACTACGCGCGTCTGTATCAGATGCCGGACCGCCAGTATGTCTACGACAACCGCGATGTCTACGACGGCGTGCGCGGGAATCCGAACCTCGAGAACGAGACGACCATCCAGTACCAGGCGGCCATCCAGCATCTCTTCAGCGAACTCCTGGTGGGGCAGTTCAGCGTCTACTACAAGGACATCTACGGCCTGATCACGGCCGAGGAGATTCCCGACTGGACCGCCACCGGCAACATCACTTCGTATGTGAACAAAGACTACGCCTCGTCCAAGGGCTTCGAGGTGAGCCTCAGCCGCGGCTGGCAGAACTACATGCGCTGGGATCTCTCCTACGGTTACGGAGTCGCGAACGGAGTCGCCTCCGATCCGAACGCGGCCGTTTCGCGCAATTTCGTCTACCTGCCTACCGGCGAGCAGCCCCTCGACTGGGATGTGCGCCACAGCGTCAGCGTGAACCTCGGGCTCGGCGACCAGCGCAGCTGGGGCGTGAACCTGATCTGGGAATACCAGACGGGCACTCCCTACACTCCCATTCAGCGCAACACGCGCGAGACCGAGCCGGAGACGATCAACTCGCGGCGCCTGCCGAGCGAGACCAACCTGAATATCCGCGCGGACAAGTATTACACCCTGTGGGGCAAGCGGCTCTCGCTCTTCGTGGACGCGCGCAATGTTTTGGATGCGAAGAACATTACCTGGTTGAGCCCGACCAACTGGCCGGCGCCGCCGGTCACGAACGCGTACACGACCTACTACACGGAGACCGGCCGCGCGGGAGGCGCGTATCTCGCCGACCACAATGAAGACGGAATCGAGGAGTTCATTCCTCTGAACGATCCGCGGGTGTTCGGGAATCCGCGAACCATTCGCATGGGCGTGGGCTTCGAGTTCTAGGGAGCGAGCGGGAGGATCCATGGTCAGCATCACCCGAGGCGAAGGTCGCAGGCGTGCGACGCGCTGGTTGGCCCTCGCGGCCTTGGCGGCGGCCCTGGCGGCCGTTCCGGCGCAGGCGCACTGGGACGGCTATCAACCGCTCGCCCAGGATCGCGGCGAGCCGCTGTACGCCATCCGCATCCCGCATCTGTTCTATCACAATGTGGGGCTCCTGCAGGTGATGGTCACCAATGTGGGCGTGATCGGGAATCCCTTCGGCGGCGACACCTACGGCGCCGGATGGAAGGAGGGCGAGTACCTCTACGCCGCCTCGTTGTGGATCGGCGCGATCGCTCCCGACAATCTGGCCTATGTGTCGACGGGCGCCTACGAGACCGAGATGCTGCCGCCCATTGACCCGCGCTACACGATGTACGAGAGCTATGAGGGCGCCGTGGGGGGAGAGCGGAAAGGCTTCTCCGCCACCCAGGGCGACGATGACGGCGATGGCGTTGCCGACGAGGACTTCCACAACAGCCTCGACGACGATGGCGATGGAAAGGTCGACGAGGACTACGAGGCGATTTCGCAGCAGATGTTCTCGTGCGAATACTGGGACAACACCGAGGAGTCGCGCTCCTTCTACCCCGACCACCGTCCGCTCGGGCTGCACGTCAAGCAGCGCAGCTTCGCCTGGTCCACTCCGGGCGCCAACGAGTTCATCGGCCTCGACTACGTCGTGATCAACGAGGGGTTCGAAGTCCTGCGCCAGATCTTCCTGGGCTACTTCGTGGACTCGGACGCCGGGTTGAAGAGCGCCGACACGTACTACACCGACGACGGCGCGGCCCTGGCCCAGATCGACACGACCTTCATCGACCGCTCGATCACCTACCGCTGCACGGATAGCGACGGCACGCCCCGCGATTGCCGGGAGCAGCAGCTGAACATCGACATCGCCTATATGTTCGACCATCCGGGAAGCGACACGGGCGGGAACGCGGCCGACGACATGCCGCCGGGCTCCCAAGGCTATTTCGGCGGCATGTTCCTGGGTCACACCACCGACCCCTTCGGGGAATGGGCCCCGGATGAAGTCGGGATCTACACGCTGGCCTTCTTCTCGGGCAGCGGCACCTACCCGGATGGGGACCCGAACAACGACTACCAGCGCTACGATCTCCTGCAGCGCGGCTCGGTGCCCACCCGTCCCACGAGCCAGCCGTCGGACTATCGCTACTGCTTCAGCGCGGGCCCCTTCAAGGAGCTTCTCCCCGGCGAGCAGCTCACCTTCCAGGTCGCCTTCGTGATCGGGAACAAGGAAGAAGGCATGATCCACAACTCCCTGATGGCCCAGCGAGTCTTCAACGGCCAGTGGCAGGATGTGGACAACAACCTCTTCACGGGCTGCGACGGCAAGGAGACCTGCCTGCACATCGAAGTGGGCGGTGACCCGCTCTTCTGGAAGGACCCCTGCGACTCTCTGTCGCAGCCGGAAGGGCCGATCAAGAACACCGAATGCAACCTTCCGCAGTACTGGCGGGACGCCGACTGCAACTGCTGCACGCCGATCCAGGACAGCGCCAACGTGTGCAAAGGCAAGGAGACGCTGGTTCATTGGGTGGGCACTGTGGCCCCGCCGCCGCCCGCGTTGAACCTGGAGGACGACGAGGCGGGCAATTCTCCTGAGGTGGTGGGGGACCGGCGTGTGCGGATCGCCTGGGACAATACCTCGGAGCTGGTCGCCGACCCCATTCGCCAGGAGATACTCTTCACCGGATACAAGGTATGGCGCGTGGAAGGGTGGAAACGGCCCATCGGCTCGACGGGCCCGGCGCCTTCCGACTGGCAGCAGATCGCCATTCTCACGCATGAACCGGTAGGCACGGAGCTCGATCTCGACGCCTTCACGGATACAACGGTCGCGGCCCTCGATTCCGTCCCGGATCCCGAGCACGAGGGGGGGAAACTTCCTCACTTCCCCGTGGGGCGCTACTTCTTTGTCGACGATCAGGGGCTGAAGAACGGCATGCTCTACTTCTACGACGTCACCGCCTACAGCACCTTCTACGACAATGGCCAGCTTCAAATCCTGACGAGCCAGCCGGCGGCGATCGAATCCGATGGGGTCGTCCCGATTTGGGAGGCCGCGTCAGCGGACGCGTGGAAGGACGAGGTGATCGTGGTCCCGAATCCCTGGAACGGGCGCGCGGCCTGGGACCTCACTCCCAGCGACGCCGATCCGACGGGAACGAAGATCGCCTTCGCGAAGCTTCCGCCATGCAACTGCCATGTTCGAATCTATACGCTATCGGGCGATCTCGTGGAAGATCTCGCCAGCGATGGCCGGGGGACCGTATTCTGGAACATGATCTCCCGCAACGGACAGGACATCACCAGCGGCGTCTACTTGTACGCCGTTCAGTGCAAGGCAAGGACCGGGGAAGATCAACCGTGTGACGGCGAGTCCATGGTCGGCAGATTTACGGTCATCCGCTAGGCGGCCGAGGCCGTGCGGTTGATGCGGTGCAGCAGGCAAGGAGGTAGAACGGTGAAGCGAGCGCTATTGGTTGCGGTGCTGGTCCTGGCCATGCCCAGCCTGGCCTTCGCGGCGCGCGAGTTCGAGAAGGTCGGCACGATTGGGGGGCAGTTCCTGAAGATCGGCGTCGGCGCGCGCGCGGCGGGCATGGGCTCCGCGTATGTCTCGATTGCGGATGACGCTTCGGCGGTCTACTGGAACCCCGCCGGCGTGGCGCGCATCACCCGGAATGTGATCGCGATCAACCATTGCGACTGGGCGGCCGATGTCTCCTTCTCGCAGGCCGCCTATGTCTTCGATCCGCGGTACATCCCGGGAATGATGGCGCTGCACGTCCGCAGCCTCTACATGCCCGAGCAGATGGTGCGCACGGTCGAAAAGCCCGATGGGACGGGAGAGAAGTTCGACAATGGCGACATCGCGGCGAGCCTCACCTACGCCCGTTCGCTGACGGACAAGTTCTCGGCCGGCATCACCTTCAACTACATCAACTCTTCGCTCGCGGATCAGCACGCCGACGCCTATGCCTTCGACTTCGGCACGCTCTACGACACCGGCTTTCAATCGCTGCGCATCGGTCTCGCCATCCAGAACATCGGGACCGAAATGAAATTCATCGAGGGGACGGTGAAGCTGCCCACCATGTTCCGGGTGGGGATGTCGATGAGCCTGTACCAGGATGAGCAGTTCCGGGTGATTTCGGCGGTCGACTTCTCGCATCCCCCCGACAACAACGAGCGGGCGAACATCGGGGGCGAAGTCGGATACAAGGACTTCCTCTATCTGCGGGCGGGATACGGATTCCTCTACGACGAGGAAGGTTTGAGCGCCGGGCTTGGATTCAAGGTTCCGACGAGCCTCAACTCCGAAGCCTCGGTCGGGTACGCCTTCTCGGATATGGGCAACCTGGGCTCGATTCACAGGATCTCGGTCGACTTTCGATTCTAGGAGGTCGGATTGACCCGACCGCTTTCCAGGGCGCGAACGGTGAAGGAGGCGGGGAACGGCGTGTTCCCCGCCTTTCGTTTGGTGACCCGGGCGACACGCAGGCGGGGCATCCAAGCTGCGACCATGACCGGCGTGGCCTGTCTGTGTGTCTTCGCGGCGGGCATGCTGCCTCAGGCAAGGGCCGCGGAACCCGGGCGGCTTCCCATGGAAGCTTCCGGGGAGATTCCCTTCGTCGCCGACGGCACTCTCTTTCTTTCCCCGGAAGGGCGCGCTCAGGTTCACTTCGTCCTCGCCGTGCCGCAAGACAAGGTGCGTTGCGTGGAGAGCGAGGAGCAGGAGGGTCGCTGGATGCAGATCGACCTCGTGCTCCAGGATCTGGATAGCGAGGGGCAGACGCTCCTCGAGCGGCGACAGCCCTTGGACGTGGCCTGCGTGGAGAAGTCCTCGGATTCGCTCGACGCGGACCTCGATCGCCTCGTCTTTCTCGACGCTCCCTGGCGATCGGGAACGGGCATCTTCACCTTGCGGTTGGAAGACCGCAATGCCGGCCGCGTAGGAATCATCTACGAACTGAAAGACGAGAGGAAGCGCGGGACGATCACCGCGCGCGCGCCCACTGGCGGATGGAGCCACGGGGTTGGTTTGAGCGGCTGCATGTTCCTGTGGAGCTTCTCCGGCAAAGGATTCGAACGGCAGGCGGCGGGATTCTGGACTGGGCCGGCGGAACGCCGCGGCTATCTGGCCCCTCATCCGGCGCGCTTCTTCGGCCTCCGAAACCCGGCCCTGCGTTTCTATGCGGAAGTGTACGGGCTGGCAGGCGACAGCGTCGAGGCGCGAACGATTCTCCGGCGCGCGGGCGACTTCGAGCAGATCTACGCCGACACGCTCGCGTTCGTCCCGCCCCTCGACCGAAGCGCCCTCGTGCGGGAAGTCGATGTGAGCAGGCTTCCGGCCGGAAGCTACGATCTCGCGTTGGAGATCCATCACGAGGATCAGCCGGACAGCACGATGGAGAACGCCGGCGGGCATGTCATCAGCCGCGCGGAAGCCGGCTTCGAGGTGCTCTGGCGGGCGGAATCGTGGATGCGGCTCGAAAGCGAGTGGCTCCAGGAAGCTTCCCTGATCCTCGACGAAGAAACGATGGCCCGGTTCCGCGCCGCGCGGCCGGGCGAACGCGAGAAGCTGGAAGGATCGGTGTGGCAGGGTGCGGACGGCCCCTCCCTTCGGATGGACGGCCCCACCCAGGGGCTCTTCCGCGAGCGCGTCAAGGAGGCCGACGATCGCTTCGGAGGCCGGGTTCGGGGCAGCCAGACCGACCGCGGCCGGGTGTTCGTGCGCTTCGGGCCGCCGGATGAAGTCAGCAAGGAGCTCATGCCCCTGGAAGCGGATCGCATCGCCCACTTCCTCGAGCGTGAAGTGGATCCCGCCGACCCCGGGGAGGCCCTCTGGCACAGCACCCAGGACGATTCCGCCTACGAAGTCTGGGATTACACGGGCAAGGGAAACCCGCTCTTCTCCGATGATCCGGCGGCGAATCATCCTCTCCGCTTCGTTTTCGTCGACAAGCTGGGGATCGGCAACTACCGCCTGGTCTACACAAACCTCTACGGAGGGATGTGACTTCTCTCCGCAAGCGTGATGCGAGTCCCGCTCCGCTTCGGCAGCAGCCGGTTCAGCGCAAAACCACGCCAGGAGCGCGAGCCTTCCTTCGTCGCGAGCGGTTCTTCCTTGCATCCGGCGGTTTGATTGGGTTTGCTCAGGCGTTCGCGGAACGCTGCGCCGGGGGAGCGGCTTCCCGGCGCGGCCGTCAACGCTCGTGGCTGGAAGGACCGGCTTTCCGCATTTCGAGGGAATGCCTCGACGGCCCGGCGGAGGCGGGTCCACGCTGACCAGGCGTCGTGTTCGCTTTGATCTCGCTTCGGATGGGCCGGTTTCCCGGCCTTCGCCAGCCCGACAAGAACTCGGCAAGGAGGATCGACATGCCTGAGGAAAAGCTGCGCTCGCTCGCGGTCCGGGGAAAGAAGGTCCTGGTGCGAGTCGACTTCAATGTCCCCCTGGCGGATGGGGGCGTCGGAGACGACACGCGCATCCGCGCCGCGCTGCCCACTATTCGCTATCTTCTCGAGCAGAACGCGCGCGTCATACTCATGTCCCACCTGGGCAGACCGAAGGGACAACGCAAGCCCGAGTTCTCCCTGGCGCCCGTCGCCGCCCGGCTGAGCGAGATCCTGGGGACCCCCGTGCCTCTGGCGCCCGACTGCGTGGGGCCGGAAGCCGGGCAGGCCGTCGCGCGATTGCAGGACGGGCAAGCGCTGCTGTTGGAGAACCTGCGCTTTCATGCCGGGGAGACGGACAATGCTCCGGAGTTCGTGGACCGCCTGGCGGGGTTGGGCGAGGTGTATGTCAACGACGCGTTCGGGACCGCTCACCGCGCGCACGCCTCCACGGACGGGGTCCCGCGCAAGTTGAAGGCCAAAGCGCCCGGCTTTCTCATGGAGAAGGAGATTCGCTTTCTCACCCCGCTGCTCGGATCGCCCGCCCGGCCGTACGCGGCGCTTCTGGGCGGAGCAAAGGTGTCCGGGAAGATCGAGGTCATCCAGAATCTCCTTCCACGCGTGGACACGCTTCTCATCGGCGGTGCGATGATGTTCACCTTCTGGAAGGCTCAGGGACATCCGGTAGGCGCTTCGCTCGTGGAAGACGACCGGGTGGAGATCGCCAGGAGCGTGCTCGCGCGCGCGCAGGAATCCGGCCGCAGCCTCCTCCTGCCGGTGGATTCGGTCGCGACCCACGATCCTTCCAAGGGAGCGCCCGGAAGAGTTGTTGGGGAAGACGCGCTCGCTCCCGGCGAGGCGGGAGTCGACATCGGGCCGGCCACGCGATCGCGCTTTGCGACCGAGCTGGCCAAGGCGAAAACGATTTTCTGGAACGGCCCGATGGGCATTTTCGAGCAGCCGGCGTACAGCGAGGGGACGCGGGCGATGGCGCTGGCGCTCGCCCAGGCGACCGACCGGGGGGCGACGACCGTCGTGGGCGGAGGGGATTCGATCGCGGCGCTGAAGAGCATGGGACTGAGCGACCGCGTCACGCATGTGTCGACGGGCGGGGGGGCGTCGCTCGAGTTCCTCGAAGGCAAGACTCTCCCAGGCCTCGCCGCTCTGGAATCGTGACAACCGGGTTGGAGTTGTCCAGAGTCGAACCTCGCTCGGGATGCGACGGCGCCAAGGCGGGGAGCGGGAGGCCCGGCAGGAGGGCCGGAACGATGGAGACGAGATGCGCACGAAGCTGATCGCCGGGAACTGGAAGATGCACCTGTTGAGGGAAGAGGCGCTGGCGCTCATCGACGGCCTCGTCTCGGGCGCGCGGGGAATCCCGCCCGACCGCCGGTTGCTCGTGATTCCGCCTTACACCCTGCTGTTTCCTGTGCGAGAGCGGGTGCGGGGGAGCGCGATCGACCTCGGAGCGCAGGACCTGCACTGGGAGACATCGGGGGCCCACACCAGCGCGATTTCGGGACCCATGCTGAAGGACGCGGGATGCAGCCATGTGCTCGTGGGCCATTCCGAGCGGCGCAAGGAGTTCGGCGACTGCGGGCTCACCCTCTGGAAGAAAGTGCGCGCGGCGCTGGCCGCCGGTCTCATTCCCATCTATTGCGTGGGGGAGAGCTTGGAAGAGCGCGAGGCGGGACGCACGCGCGCCGTTTTGGAGGCGCATTTTCATGAGGCGCTGCCGGGGCTCTCCCGCGAAGAGATGGGCAAGGTGATTCTCGCCTACGAGCCCGTCTGGGCGATCGGAACGGGGCGAACGGCGACCCCGGCCATCGCCCAGGAAGCGCATGCCTCCCTGCGCGAACTCGTTGCCGGCGCCTTCGGAGCGCAGATCGCAGACTCGGTGTTGATCCTCTACGGCGGGAGCGTGAAGCCCGAGAACGCGCGCTCGCTGTTGTCCGAGAAAGATGTGGACGGCCTCCTGGTGGGAGGAGCGAGCTTGACCGCTGAGGCGTTCCTCGGGATTGCATGCGCCTGATCGCGAGCGGCCGCGAGCGAATTTCCTCGCCCGCTTGACGGCCTGGCGGCCCGGTGGTAGACTTCCGCGTTTTCCGACTGGAGGAAGGGAAAGACATGTTTACACTTCTGCTCGTCATCCATCTGTTGGTGGCGCTCGCGCTCGTCATCTCGATCCTGCTCCAACGCGGAGAGGCAGGGTCCCTGGGCGGAGCATTCGGAGGAGGCGGCGGCAGCCAGAGCCTCTTCGGCGGCCGTGGCGCGGCCACTTTCCTTTCGAAGGCCACGGCCTACCTGGGCGGCGCCTTTCTGGTGATCAGCTTCGCGCTGGCCTTGGTTCAGGCGCACAAGTCCGGGGCGGCCGTCCAGGAAGGCGGGCGGAACATCATCCAACAGGCCGTTCCCCAGAGCCCTGCCCAGAGCCAGCCGGCGCCCGGCGCCGTGCCTCAAGGAGCGCCGGAGGGCCAGATGCCGCCCGCGCAAGAGGACGAGGGCGGGCCGGCACCGACCCAGGGGCAATAGGGCTTCTTTTCACGACGGCATCACGAGGCATCGCGCGTCCGTGTGCGATCCATGAAGCAATCTCCTGAAATGAAGGCAGCCTCGATGCCTTCTCGCCGGGGTGGTGGAATTTGGTAGACACGCACGTTTGAGGGGCGTGTGGGGCAACCCGTACGGGTTCGAGTCCCGTCCCCGGCACAGAGCCTGCTCGCTTCTCGGGCAGGCTCTTTTCTTGGGCCCGGCCACCGCCAGGCCGCCGCCACCCGGCGTCATCCCGGAGGTTGCGGAGTTGCCTCTGCGCCGCGCGAGAGGATTCGATTCAGCTCTCTGGCGCGGCCTCGCAATCGAGCCCACCGCATCGGGTCGGCCATTTCCCGCAGGGTGTTGTTCTGCAGAAGCGGTTCCGTTCGCAGGCGGGGATCCTTCGCGGCGGCTTGCGCAAACAGAGGGGTTCCGGGAATCGGGCTGTAGGTCGCGAGCGAAATGGCGAGCCCGAGCGAGTGCAGGCGCTCCATGGAAGCGACGACCGATTCATCGGCAAGGCCGGGCACTCCGGCAAGCACATAGGCTCCCAGCACCCGAGGACGGAATCGTTCCGCTTCCATGGCGGCCAGGGCCGCCTCCACATCGGCCACCCGAGCCTTGTCCCCGGTAGCGCGCAGGAATTCCGCATCGCAGCTCTCGGCCCCGATCCAGACGGACTCCGCGCCCAGCCGACGGAGCGCGGCCGCCACCGGACGGCCGAGCCAGCGGGCGTGGAGCGCGTTCGGGAAGTGCCAGCGGAGACCCGCCAGGCGAGGATTCCCGGCCACGCGCTTGACGAAGGGCAGGAAATGGTCTGCCGAGCGGTACAGCAAGGCGTCGTCGTAGCAGGCGATGTGCTCCAGGCGCGAATGGGCCCGAATCTCCTCCAGCTCCGTCACGACGGCGTCCATTGCGCGCGGCCGCCAGCCCCCGAAATTCCCGGGGGTCGCGCAATAGGCGCATGCGAAGGGGCATCCCCAGGAAGTCAGGAGGGCCGCGTGGGGCGGGCTTTCGCACAGGGACCAGGCCGCCGAGAGCCGCTCGAGCTCCTCCGGCCGTGGCGGGGGTTCGGCCAGATGCCTGCAGAGCGAGGCGAGGAGACGGTCGGGGCGCCGTTCCGAGAAGACGGCGGCCGCGCCTTCGCGCCGGGAAGCATGGGCGGGCTCGAGGCAGGCATAGCCGCCCCCCAAGAAGATGGGCACGCCGGGATGGGCGGCTTGAAGGAAGGGGAGGACCTCGTTCCAGGCGCGGTACCAGTAGGTCATCTGAATGGAAACGAGGATCGCGTCGGGACGCCGGGCGGATCCCAGCCGGTGAGCTATTTCCGGCGACGAGCGACCGTAACGCCGAAACCTGCGGGACGGATGGGGCGGCGCCAGCGCGCCCGAGGGAGAGGTGCAGGCGTCGGAGGAAGCGGACGCGGGCGAAATGCAGGCCGGATATGGAAGCGGCAGGGAATGGAACGGGGAAGTGCCGTCCCATCTGCGCCGTGTTTCCTCGCGCCCTCCGGCGAGCGCATCCACGAGCTCGACTTCCCAGCCGCGCCCTCTCAGAAACCCGCCGATGAGCAGAAGACCCAGAGGATGGATCCAGAAGTCATAGGCGGCGAAGTCGCAGATCCAGGGGTGAACAAGAAGCGCCCGCCGTTTCATCGCGGCCGGTCCCCGGAGGAACGGAGATCCGCCCGAAGGCCTTCTTTCAGGCGCTCGCGGCAGGTCGTCAGGAAGCCGTGATAACGATCCGAGCGGAAATCGGGAAAGGTCCATGGAAGCCGCTGCCACGCGCCGAGGGAGTAGAAGAGCGTGATCTCGACATGGATTCCGTCGGGAAGGCAGATCCGGTGCAAGCCGGGTTTGGTGGAAGCGAGAAAGAGCCCGCCCAGCGAAATGTAACCGGGATCCAGATTGACCCTTCTGCCCGAAGGTCCGCGCCAGCGCTGCTCGAGCCGCCCGGTCGCGCGCTTCCATTCTCCGATCTCGTGCGGGAAGCGCTCTTGAAAGGCGAGAAAACTGCGCGAAAGGCCGCTACCCATTTCCGGCTCGTAATAGCGGGTATCGTCGAAGAGCCAAGCACCGCTTCGCAGGATGGGTTCTCCAAAGAGGGGAACGAGGGCCGGCTCGAGATCCTCGGGATAGGGCGCACGCCAGAGAATCGCCACGATTGGCAGGACCGGGGAAGGACGCGAAGAGCTCGTTGGATGCATGAGGCCCGTTGGATCCTGTGGGCCCGTCGGGTCCTGTGGGCCCGTCGGGTTCATTGGAGCCCCCGGCGGGAGATCGGATGAGAGACCGGCTGCCATGAAGGCTTCCATCTTGGCGCCCGGAAGGAAATTGCCTTCCTCATGAGCGCCGCGCTTGCCAGATATCGCCTCTTCGTTTACGATACACCGTTATGCGTGGCATCTTCCTTTACAATCCTGCGGTTGTCCAGTTCGACTACGGGACTGCGCACCCATTCCGGCTCGAGCGCATCTGGCTGACCGAGCATCTGTGCCGCAGGCTCGGACTCTTCGAGGGAACCGATCGCGAAGTGCGCGATTTTCCTCAGGCGACACGCGAGGACCTGCTCGTCGCCCACGACTCAATCTACCTCGACGTGCTCGAAGCGGTGTCGATGGGGGTGCACACTCCCACGCTCTTCGTGCATGGCCTCGGCTCCGGCGACAATCCGGTGTTTCCGGGCCTCTGGGACTACGCTCTCTTCACGGTGGGAGGCACCCTCGAAGCGGCGCGGCTGATCGCCGATGGGACGGCCTCGCGGGTCTTCCATCCCGGAGGAGGACTTCATCACGCGCTCCGCAAGCGCGCCTCCGGTTTCTGCTATGTGAACGATGTCGTAGTCGGGATCTCGCACCTGCTCGAGCAGGGCAAGCGGGTCTTCTACTTCGACATCGATGCTCACCACGGCGACGGCGTCGAACAGGCCTTCTACGAGAACCCGCGCGTCTTCACCTTCTCCATGCACCAGGACGGCCGCACCCTCTTTCCCGGCTCGGGCTTCGTCAACGAAGTCGGGCGCGGGGAAGGCACGGGCTTCGCGGCCAACGCGCCCCTGCTGCCATACATGGCGGACGGCACCTATTTGCGGGTGTGGGACGAAGTGGTCGAGCCATTGATCCGCGCCTACCGCCCGGATGTCCTCGTCACCGAACTCGGGGCCGACGCGCTTCAGGGCGATCCGCTCGCGTCGCTGGGCCTGCACCTGCCCGCCTGGTGGACGATTCTCAAGAGAATCGAAGCGCTCGGGATCCCCTGGCTGGCCGTGGGAGGGGGCGGCTATGACCTGGCCAATGCCATGCGCGCATGGACGCTCGCATGGGGGGCGATGATCGGGTGGGAGCCGAAGAACGGCCTGCCTCCAAAAGCCTCCGAGCTTCCGGGGGCTGCCCGCGAGATGAGATGGCCGGAGGACTTCTGGAGCGCCCCCGTGCCCGCTGCCGGCGCGCCCACCGATGACGAGGCCACCGAGATGCTCGTCCGCCGACTCCGCCAGCAGCTCTTTCCAAACCACGGACTCACTCCCTGACCGGTTTCCCTGAGGAGGCGGATCTGGGGCCAGCCAAGCGACGGAGTCGGGCGTGATGGCAATCCGTCGGGGCATCGGCGCGAAGCTCTTCCTGGCCTTCTCGGCGACCGCCATTCCCGTGCTGCTCGCGGCGGGCCTGCTGCTCGAGTGGCAGGCGCGCCGGGCGCTCGATCGAGAGCTTGCCCGCCGGGTGGAGGCGATGGCGGTCTCGATCGGCACTTCGATTCCCGCCGAAACCTGGCAATTCGCCCTTTCCCTCGGCGCCGGGGAGCAGGACAGCCGCACCGCCCGCCACTTGCGCGGCCGCCTGGAGGCGGTTCGCGCGGCCACCGGCGCGGAGCGCATCGAACTGTGGGACCTGGAGGGCCGCTTGATCCTCGACAGCCACGGCGCCCTTCCATTGGGTGTGCCCGCGCCCCGGGCTGCGCTGGTGGCCGAGGAGATGGAGCTCGTCCGGCAAGGGCGGACGGCAACCACGCCCCTGTACCGCGCCATGAGCGGACGATGGATGAAGATCGGGCTCGCCCCCGTGCCCCCTCCTTCAGCCGACGCCTCGGCGGCTTCCGGCGGGAGCCCAAGGGGGGTCCTGATCGTCGAGGCTCCTTCGGCCTCTCTCGCCGCCGTCCAAGGGATGCGAAGGACATTGGCGGTCACGGGGCTGGCGGCCCTGCTGCTCGTCCTGGCGGTCGCGCTGGGGCTGTCGCGAGCGTTGACGGCCCGGATCCAGCGGCTCGCGCAGCATGCGCGCAGCATGGAATCGGGAGAGCTCTCGGAACCGGTGCCCCTCCATGGCAGGGATGAAATCGCCGGGCTGGCCGGCGCGCTGGAAAGCATGCGGCAGGCGGTCCAGAGCAGGGAGCATGAGCTACGCGCGATGCTCGGGGGAGTCGCTCACGAGATCCGCAATCCGCTCGGCGGACTGCTCCTCTACGCGGAAATGCTCGCCCGCAGCTCGTCCCTTGCGCCCGAAGAGCGCGAGCGCGCCGGGCGGATCCTTGCGGAGGCGATCCGCCTGGAGAAAGTCGTCGGCGATTTTCTGGCGTATGCCCGTCCCGAGACCCCGGCGGGGGAGCGGGTCACCCTCGAACCTGCGATCGCTGAATGCGTGGAGGGCGTGCGCGCGTCCCTCGACTGGAGCGGCACCCTGGACGTCGAGTTGGAAGCGGCCCACGCATGGAGCGATGGCGTGCATTTCCGCCAGATCGTGCATAATCTCCTCCGAAACGCCATGCAGGCTGCGGGTCCCGATGGACGGGTGCGCGTGCGTTCTGTGCGGCTGCCGGCGCCGGCGGCGGGGCAGACGGGAGAGCTCGGAGAGAATCTCGGGACGGTTCTTGCCTTCCGCGGTGTTGGGAGAAGCGGACCGGGCGCGGAACCATCGCCTGCGCGCGGGATCGTCCTCACGGTCGAGGATTCCGGCAAAGGAATCCCGGATGAGGAGCGCGAACGCGTGTTCGACGCCTTCCACACGGCGAGGGCCCAGGGGGCCGGTCTCGGGCTGGCGGTCGTCAAGCGGCTCTGTTCCTTGAATGGAATCGGAATTGCGATCGGCCGGAGCGCACTCGGAGGAGCGCTGTTTGCATTGACGCTGCCGGCCGAAACGGAGGATCGATAGAGTGGCGTCCGTTCTGGTCGTCGAGGACAACGACACGCTGCGCGAGGCGCTGGCCGAGGTCCTTCGCTCCGCGGGCCATGAGACGCGAGCGGCGGCGAGCGCCGAGGAAGGGTTGGCCTTGTGCAGGCCGGTCATGCCCGCCCTGGTCGTGACCGATCTCAAGCTGCCGGGCATGGACGGCATCGGGCTCCTGCGGGCGATCAAGGGCGAGGATCCCCTCGCGGAAGTCCTCATTCTGACGGCCTTCGGCACCATTGAAGCGGCCGTGGAGGCGATGCGCGCGGGGGCGTTCGACTTCCTCACCAAGCCCGTTCGCATGGATCATCTCTGTGGAAAAGCGGCCCAGGCCCTTCAGGTGCGTGAGGACCGGATCGCGCTCGGCCGGGAACGTGAGCGGCGGCAGTACCTCGAAGCGGAGGTCGCGGCGACATTCAACGAGGGCGAGATCGTGGGCCGCTCACCTCGCATGCTCGAGGTCTATGCGACCATCGCCAAAGTGGCCGCCTCCTCGAGCTCGGTGCTCATCACCGGCGAAAGCGGCACGGGCAAGGAGCTGGTGGCGCGCGCCGTCCACATGCGCAGCCCGCGGCGAAGCGCCCCTTTCGTGCGCGTCAACTGCGGCGCGCTTGCCGAAGGGGTGCTGGAGAGCGAGCTCTTCGGCCACGAGAAGGGTGCCTTCACCGGCGCCATGCGCCAGCGGCGCGGCCGCTTCGAGTTGGCCGAAGCGGGCACGCTCTTTCTCGACGAGATCGCCGACATCGGCCCCGCCGTGCAGATGCGGCTGCTGCGCGTCCTGCAAGAGCGCGAGTTCGAGCGCGTCGGAGGGGAGCAGACGCTGCGGGTCAATGTGCGCGTGATCGCCGCCACCAACCGCGATATCCGCGCGGAGGTTCTGGCGGGGCGCTTCCGCGAGGACCTCTTCTACCGGCTCTATGTGATTCCGCTCGACCTGCCCCCTCTGCGGGAGCGCAAGGAAGACATCCCGCTTCTCGTCCAACACTTCCTCGGCCGGCTCTGCGCGGGGCTTTCGCGACCGCGGCTGGGGATCAGCCCCGCTGCGCTGCGGCTGCTCACGCTGTACGACTGGCCCGGCAATGTGCGGGAGTTGGAGAACGCTCTCGAGCGCGCCATCGTCCTCTGCGAAGGAGAGCGCGTGGAAGAGCACGACCTGCACTTTCTGCGCCAGGCCCAGGCCGAGCGCCTGCCCCTCCCGACGGGCATTCTGCCTCTCAACCAATCGCTCGCCGAGCTCGAACGAACCCTTCTCGAACGCGCGTTGGAGGAAGCTCGCGGAGTCAAGGCCGAGGCCGCCCGCCTTCTGGAAATCAAGACGAGCGCTCTGTACTACAAGCTCGAGAAGTACGGATTGCTGTGATCCGGACTGTGTGGGACATACGCTGGCCGGCCGTTTTCTGCCTCGCGTTGGCGTATGCGGCGGCCGTCTCCGCCCAGGAGCCGGACGCTTCCTGGCAGGCCTGGACGGAATGCCGCGCGTCGCTGGAGCGGCTGGAGGCGACACAGTTGGTGGTCGCGGCCCGCGGCGATTCGCTGGCGCAGGAGCGGGCTCGAGCGCGGGCGCGGGACGATGCCGAAGGGGAGCGAACGCTTCTGGCCAGAGGCGAGGCGGTCGTCGATTCCCTGCGGATCCTCGCCGCCGCGGCGCTCGCTCAGGAGTTGCTCTGCGACGCGGCGCGCGGGCGGGCGCTGGAATCGTTGGAGGCGGCTCTGGCCGGTCGAACGGGAGGCGAGCAAGCGGGCCAAGGGGTCGAAAGCCTCCTGGTTCGAAGGGAACGCCTCCTGGAAGTCTCCGCGCAGGCGCCGAGCGCGGAGTTCGATCTTCCCCCCGTCTCGGAAGACGCTCCGCCCGGGATGCTCCGCGAACGCGCGGCCTATGCGCGGGATCTCGGCGACCGGGCGGATCGGTGGCTGGAACTGGTGAAGGCCGAGGAACGCTCGCTGGCTCGCCGCCGTCTGGCCGCCGAGCGCGCCCGTCTCGTTTCCGATCAAGCGTTCTTCGAAGAGCCGGCGTCGGTTCACGCCGAAGGAGCGGGGTGGCCGGCCGGCGCGGGCCAGGCGGGGTGGTTTGCCCTGCTGCTCGAGCGCATGCCCGGCGGGCCGGGCGTTGCGGGCGGCGACATGGAGCGCGTTCTCGCTTTGCTCGAGGGCTGGCTGAAGGCAAAGAAGGAGGAGATGGTGCGGCGAGCCGAGGAGTGGGAGGAACGGGCGGGGAGAAGCGAGGAGCAGCCGTGAGCGCCGTGATCGACAGGCGAGGAGCGTGGGGCGGCAAATCGGGCCGTGCGGCCATCTGCCTCCTGGCGCTTTTCGCCTTCCTCTGGCTGCCGGCTCCCTCTCACGCGCGCTGGGACGCGGAGAGCCGCGCGGCCGTGGCCGCCGGATGGGACAGCAATCCGCGGGAGTGGGTGGAAGCCGGTCATCGCAGCGGAGATTCCTTCCAGAGACTGGAGTGGTCGCTGGGATGGCGACAGTTGGGCGCATCGGAGGGCGCGGGCGGGAGCGCGGGCTCGCCGGTCGGCGCTTCGCTCGAGTTCCGCTGGGGAACGGAGCGGTACACGCGCGAGGCGAGCGAGAATCGACACTTGCTCCTGCTCCGAAGCGCCTATCGCTGGAACGCGATGCGCGGGTGGAGCGAGGCGTACCTGGATCTCTCCGGCCGCTATTTTCCCCACCAACAAGAAGAGGCCGGCGGAGAGGACCCAGGGAACCGGGATTCCGACCGGCTGGAGACGGGGCTTCGCGGACTTTCACGCTTGGGCTGGGACACCGATCTCCAATGGCGCGTTCACCTCGTCGGCCTCCATCGGCGGCCGGGCCCGGCCGGGCTCGACCGGTCGAGAGCGGCGGCCCAGGCGGCGGGCGAGTTGCGCTGGAAGCGAACTCCATCCTGGACGGCCCTCGCCTCGCTGGAAGGGGAGGGCCTGTGGTACCGGGAAGAGGCGCTGGGCAGCCCGGCGGGCGAACTCGAGGGCGGAGTCGCCGTCCCGCTGGGATACGACCGCAAGGATGGCTCCTTCTCGCTTGGGATCGGGGCGGAGACGCTCTCGCCGGCCGACATGCGCATGACGGCCGCGTTTCAACGCGTCTGGAGCAACAGCGTGGGGGTGCCTCTGAGCCGCGTCCAGTTGGATGTCTCCATCGGAACGATCCTTCCCTGGCGCATGAGCGGTCACCTGCTTGCCCGCTGGTATCCTTACTACGAGTACGACGACGGGAGACGGCTCTTCGATCCGACTTTGGACGTCGACGACCCGGACGACACGGAATTCGCCGAGCGCAATCGCGTGGTCTTGAGCCTTCAGCGGCCCCTGGCCGGGGACTTCGGCGTCGAACTGCAGGCGGGATGGCATCGCAACGAATCCCTGATTCCCTTCGCCGACTACGAGAAGACGCAGGTGCAAGCGGTGCTTCATTATCGGGCGGGCAGCCGGTGAGAGGACCGGGGCTCCGCTCCCGCGCTGTCAGCTTTCTGGAGCTGGTCGCAGTTTCCTGAGGGAAACGGCACGCGAACGCCTGGGCAAACGCAATCATCCTTGCAATTGCTTGTGAGCCAACAGGTTGGAAACCGCGCGAATCGTCGGTCTGGCACCCTTCTTGCTAGGCCTCCGTACGGAGGGAGCTTCAGGTGACAATGCACGGCAATAGGCACACGGGGTTTGCGGCGCTCCTGGGAGTGGCCTGCGTCCTCCTTTGGGGATGCGGAGCAGGAACGCCGTCCACGCCCGAAGAGTTCTTCGCGCCTTGGGACTCCCTCCAGTACCTCTCCTCCTCGGGTTCGGACACGCTGACGATTCTCGGCGACGGCGCCATCGAGTACCGGACCGGCGGAGAGTCCGCGGCCGGCCTCGTGGCGGCAAGCACACTGGGGGACTTGAGGACCGCGGCGTCGAAAGCGGCGTTCGGCCCCTGGCCTCAAGGCGAAGCGGACGCGGCCGTGATCCTGATCAGCGGGAACGAGCCACGAGGCTTCTCCTGGACCGCCGAGGATCAACTCAGCGAAGGGCAGCGGCGCTTGATCGCGCTTCTCGACGGCATCCGCATCCAGGCGCGCAGCGAAGCGCTCGGTGAGGGTAACGAGCGCGTCGAATGGGTCCCCACATCCAGGTTGATGCGCGGCTCCCACTCGCGAGTGGCGATGCGAGACGCGCGCATCATCCGGAATGCGGACGCGCTGCTCCTGGCGATGCGGGAGTTGGTCGGGGAGGACCGCGTCGTACTGCCCGAGGTGGATTTCGACTCCGAAATGGTGCTCGCCGTTTTCGCGGGCGAGCAGCCGGCCGGAAGCGAAATGGAGGTCGGCGCGAACGCCAGCCGCACTGTCGCGGGGTACCTTCAGGTCCCCGTGAGGCTGCTTCCGGCGGGAGGGGATTGCCCCGGCGGGCAGGCTGTCCGGCCGTATGAGTTCGTGCGGCTGCGCAAGACCAGTCTCGAGGTGTTCTTTCTCTGGGACATCGTGCCGATCGAGTGCCCCTGAGAAAGAGCGGGGCGCAATGCCCTTGGTGAACAACAGGCTGGAGCCCCATCGGCCCAAGGTCCTCACTGGATAGCTTGCACAACCAGGAAGACTCGGGGGCGTGCCGGCCGACTCTTGATGGAATGCCAGGAGCGAGTCACCGCCTCCTGGCATTCTTCCGTCCCGCGCCCTCGAGGCCCGGCCTAGCGCACTCGGGAGCCTCCTTCCGGAAAGATTCCCCGAAGCTGGCAGACGAATTCGCGGCGTCTCGGGCGGTTGTCGAAGTCGCAGACGACGGCTTGCTGCCATGTCCCAAGCAATAGTTCTCCCTCGGACACGGGGATCTCCAGGCTCGCTTTCACGAGGGCCGCGCGCACGTGCGAAAACCCGTTCCCGTCTCCCCAGCGGGCATCGTGCGCATACGGAATACTGGCCGGCGCGATCCGCTCCAGCGCGGCCCGCAGATCCGCGACCGCGCCCGGTTCGAACTCGATGGTCGTCACGCCGGCGGTCGCTCCGCCCATGAACAGAAGCAACGATCCTTCCTTCAGCCCTTCGCCGCGAACCAGATCGCGAATTCGGGGTGTCACATCGACGATGTCGCAAAAGCCCCGGGTCGGCACTTCGAGCCTGTACGTGCGAATCTCCATCGTTCCTCCTCGCGTCGAGCTGCGGCGTCCTTGACAGCCGTGCACGTCACCCATAGTGTGCGGCTTTCGGGAGGTGGGCTCAATGGATGAGGCCTCGGGACAGACTGCGGCCGGACCGGTTGCCGCGGGATATCACATCCGCCTCGACAATTTCGAGGGCCCGCTCGATCTGCTGCTCCATCTCATCAAGGAAGCGCGGATCGAGATCTGGGAAATCTCGGTGGCGAAGATCACCGCTCAGTATCTCGACTACCTCCGGCGAATGGAGGAGTTGAATGTCGAGATCGCCGGCGAATTCCTGGTCATGGCGGCGACGCTGATGCGCATCAAGTCGAGAGGGCTGCTGCCCCGGCCGCCGGTATCCGATGCGGACGACGACCAGCCCCAAAGCGAAGAAGAGCTGATTCAACGCCTGCTCAACTATCGCACCTTCAAGGAGGCGGCCGCCGCGCTGGCGGTGCGGCGCGAACAAGCCGGACCGCGCTTCGCCCGCCGCTTCCGGCCCGGCCTGCCGGCCGACTACGAGTTTCCTCTGCAGGAGATCGATCTTTACATCCTGGTGCGCACGCTCCACGAAATCGAACAACGGCGCCGAATGGAGCAGGCGGCGATCCACCAGGTGCGGCTCGATTCGGTGCGGCTGGAAGACCAGGTGACATTTCTCCTGCTGCGCCTCGAGGCCCTGGGCGGGCGGCTCGCCTTCCATCAGTTGTTCCAGTCCGGCAACCGCGGCGTGGAAATCGCGGTCACGCTTCTGGCCGCGCTCGAGCTCGCTCGTCAGCAGGTCGTGCAGCTGCTCCAGGACGAGACCTTCGGCGACCTGTGGGTTTGCGCCCGCCGTTTCGCGGAGGAGTCGGCCTCCTGGCAAGAGCCCGCGGCGGCGGATGAAGCGTCCGCGCTTCCCGGGGCCGTTTCCGAAGCTGTTTCCGCGACCCTCTCTCCGGGGCGGGTCGCATGGGGGCCGCAGGCATGAGAGACCTCTGCAGGATCGTCGAAGCCTTGCTCTTCGTTGCCGACGGTCCTCTCACGGCGGAGCAAATCCAGGAGGCGGTTTCGGAAGCGAGCACCGAGGAAATCACCGCAAGCCTCGAAGAACTCGAAGCGTTGTACGGCGACGGCAACCGGGGCATCGCGCTTTTCCGGGTGGGAAACGGTTTCCAGATTCTGACGCGCCCGGAGATGTCGGGTTGGGTCGAGCGCCTGCTCGCCGGCCGGCGCCGCCAGCGCCTGTCACGCGCCGCGCTCGAAGTGCTCGCCATCGTCGCCTACCGCCAACCGATCACCCGCGGCGAAATCGAGACCGTTCGCGGGGTGGACTGCGGCGCAACCTTGCACACCCTGCTCGAGCGAAAGCTGGTCACGATCAAGGGGCGCGCCCGCGCCGTGGGACATCCGCTGCTGTACGCCACGACACCGCTCTTCCTCGAGCACTTCGGCCTCTCCGCCATCGAGGAGCTGCCGAAGCTCGAGGAATTCGCCGCCCTCGCGGACCGCGAGGAAGCACGGGCCGAACTCGAACGCGCGGGGCTGCTTCCGGTGCCGGGCGAATCGCAAGCCGAGGACGGCGGGATGCCCCCGCTGGAAGAAAGCGATTCGGCTTCCGGCAGCGAGCTCGCGGAAGACGAGCCTGGGGAAGACGAGCCTGCGGGACCGCTCGCACGAGAGCAGGCCGTCCTCGAATCGACGGAAGAAACTGTTTCCACTCTCTCGTGCGGCGACTTGGTCGATTCCGATGAAGGCGGCATCGAGACCTCCATTCTTCCGCCGGCATAGAAACCACTTTCCCGATCGAGGATTCATGACGGCTGGCGACGACGCTCTCCGCGGCGGGGGTGGCCGCAAACCTTCCGGGCAGGCGATGCGCCTGAACCGCTATCTGGCGCTTTGCGGAATCGCTTCCCGGCGGCGCGCGATGGAAATCGTATTCGCCGGACGGGTCGCCATCGACGGCGAAACGGTCGTCGATCCCGGGCGCCTGGTGGAGGCGGGGCGGGAGCGAGTCACCGTCGATGGTGAGCGCGTGCAACCGCCGCGGACCTGGCGCTTCTATGCCTTTCACAAACCGGCGGGCGTTCTCGTGACGGCCAATGACGAGCTCGGCCGTCCGGGGATCGAAGTCTATCTGCGAAAGATCCCGGGCCGCGTCTTTCCCGTCGGTCGGCTCGATCGCACCTCGGAAGGCCTGCTTCTCCTGACGAACCACGGAGAGCTGGCCGATGCGCTCCTGCATCCGTCGAAGAAGATCGAGAAGGTCTACCGGGTCCGCGTGACTCCTCGGCCGCATCCGTCGCAGATCGCGCGCATGGCCGAAGGAGTTCCGATCGGCGCGGGCGAGCGGAGCGGGCCTGCTCGCGTGCGCGTGAAGCGCGGCTCTTCGGGCGCGGCGGTTCTCACTTTCACGCTGACCGAAGGCAAGAAGCGGGAGGTCCGCCGGATCTGCAAAGCCGTCGACCTGCGCGTGCTCCGGCTGAAGCGCATCGCCTTCGCGGGGATCGCCTTGGGCGATCTGCCGCAAGGTTCCTTCCGGCCGCTCACGAAAGAGGAGCGCGAGCATCTCTCCCGCCTGACGGGGATCGCATTGTGACGCCGCCGCGGGGGAAGGGCGCCCGATTCCAGAGCGGGGCGGAGGATCTTCAGGCGCGGGCTCGCGGAGGAGCGGAGCAAGTTGGATCTTCCGGGGAGCTCTCTGAGGAGCTCTCTCCGCCGGTGTTTCCCGTCATCGCGATCGACGGCCCCGCGGGAGTGGGGAAGTCGAGCACCGCTCGCGAAGTGGCCCGCCGTCTCGGCTTCGCGTACCTGGATTCGGGGGCCCTCTATCGCGCCTTCGCGCTGGCGGCCTCGCGAAAGGGCTTGGACCAAGAGTCCCTGAGTGCGCGGGAAGGGATCGAGCGGCTGCTTCGAGAAACCGAACTGCGCGCCGAACCCGAGGCGGAACAGTTCCGCGTCTGGGTGGACGGGCTCGAGGGGACGGGCGATCTTCGTTCGCCCGAAGCTGGCGCGCGGGCATCCTTGCTCGCGACCCAGCCGGCCGTGCGGGAGCGAGTGGGGAAGGCGCTGCGCGATCTGGCGGGGCGGCATCCCTCCGTGGTGGAAGGCCGCGACATGGGGACGACGGTCTTTCCCCAAGCCCGCCTGAAGATCTTCCTGACCGCGTCGCTGGATGCCCGCGTGGCGCGCCGGAAGGCCCAACTGGAAAGGGAAGGCACGCCGGTCGATGAAGGCGTTGTGCGGGCGGGTATCGTGGAACGCGACCGGCGCGACTCCGAGCGGGATGTTTCCCCTCTCCGGCAGGCTTCCGATTCCATTCGGCTGGATACCACCCGGCTCGCGTTGACCGAGCAGGTCGAGATCATCCTGGCCCTGTACGCGGGCGGCGGGCACATCGCCGGGCCCGCCGGATACCGGGCAGTCCAGTGGTTGAGCCGGACGATCATGCGAATTTTCTTCGGATTGCGGGTCCACGGGGCCGAAACCCTTCCGAAGGGCGCGTTCCTGTTGGCGAGCAACCACAAATCGTATCTCGATCCGCCGCTCATCGCGGCAGCCGTTCCCATGATGGTCGGGTTCCTCGCGAAGGAGGAGTTGTTCCGGATTCCCTTGCTGGGCGCGTGGATCCGTTCGCTGAAGGCGATTCCCATCCGGCGGGGCGAGGCCGACAGGCGCGGACTGGAACGCGCCCTCGCGCATCTTTCGCGCGCCGCGCCGCTCGCCGTATTCCCGGAGGGGACTCGGATCGCGGGAGAAGAGCTCGGGCAGGCGCATCCGGGAATCGCCCTCCTCGCCAAGCGCTCGGGGGTTCCCGTGGTTCCGGCGCGCATCCTTGGAAGCGGCCATCCCTGGAGGTCGCTCTTTCTGCGCAGGAGAATGCGCGTCGTGTTCGGAAGTCCCATGCCTCCTCCCGACAGTTCGGGAGCCGAGGCAGCCCGTCGCTACGGGGAACGAGTGATGCACGCGATTCGAGACCTGGGACCGTGAGCCGCGGGAAGCCCCATCGAGCCTCTTCAGGACCGGACAGATACGGACCGCTTGGGACCCCAGTGCTCTGGAAGGAGGTTGATCCAGAGGCCGAAACGAGTATACTCAGCGTTTTGCAGTCGCGGACGCCCGGCGCGAGTTTCCGGGCGGGTGAAGTCATGTCGTAAGGAGGAAGATCCACCATGACCGAAGAAATCCGGCCCACGGGCCAAGACTCTCCAGACCCCGCTCCCGCCTTCGATGAACGGCCGGCGGACGCTCCCGAGGATTCCGCATCCAGCGCTCCCGCCGAGGCCGCGATGGACGAAGGGCCTTCGCCTTCTCCCGGGCGTTCCGCTCCCATCCGCCTCGTCAATCGGCGTGACGCGGAGGAAGAAACGTCGGGCGAAGTCGAGGCGCTCGTCTCGATGTACCTCGAATCGATGAAGAACCTCGAAGAGGGCGAGGTCCTGAAGGGCCGCGTCCTGCAGGTCGACGAGAAGGACGTGCTCGTCGACATCGGCTTCAAGAGCGAGGGGATCATCCCGATCGAGGAATTCGGCGATGTCGAGAGCATCAAGGTCGGCGATGTGATCGAAGTCTTCCTCGAGCGCATGGAGGACGAGCACGGGCTCGTCGTGCTCTCGAAGCAACGCGCCGATTTCGTCAAGGTCTGGGACCGCGTCAAGGACGCCGCCGAGAAGGGCGAGGTCGTCGAAGGACGGCTCGTGAAGAAGATCAAGGGCGGGGTCGTGGTCGACCTCTTCGGGGTGGAAGCCTTCCTGCCCGGCTCTCAGGTCGCCTTGCGCCAGCCGCAGAGCGTCGAGAGCCTCATGAACCAGACGCTGCAGTTCAAGATCATCAAGTTGAACAAGCGCCGCCGCAACATCGTCGTCTCGCGCCGCCTGGTGTTGGAGGAAGAGCGCGAGAAGGCCAAGGCGACGATCCTGAAGGAGCTTTCCGTCGATCAGATTCGCGAAGGCTATGTGAAGAACATCACCGACTTCGGCGCCTTCATCGACCTCGGCGGAATCGACGGCTTGCTGCACATCACCGACATGTCGTGGGGCCGCATCCGGCACCCATCCGAAGTGCTGAGCGTGGGAGACCGTGTGAAGGTGAAGGTGCTTTCGTTCGATCCGGAACGCGAGCGCATCAGCCTGGGCATCAAGCAGCTGAGCGAGTATCCCTGGCAGCGCGTCGACGAGAAGTATCCGGTCGGCTCCAAGGTGCGCGGGCGCGTGGTCAGCATCACCGAGTACGGCGCATTCGTGGAGTTGGAGAACGGCGTCGAAGGCCTGATCCACATCTCCGAGATGTCCTGGACCAAGCACATCCGGCACCCATCGAAGATCCTGCGCGAAGGGCAGGAAGTCGAATGCATGGTCCTCAAGGTCGACAAGGAGAACGAGCGCATCTCGCTCGGCTTGAAACAGGTCGAGCCCGATCCGTGGTTGACGCTCGACGAGCGCTATCCGGTGAACTCGATCGTCACCGGAAAGGTGCGCAATCTCACGAACTTCGGCGCCTTCGTGGAGTTGGAGGACGGCATCGACGGATTGGTGCACATCTCCGACATGTCCTGGACGCGCCGGATCGGACATCCCAGCGAGATCCTGCGCAAGGGCGATACGGTGACGGTGCGCGTGCTCTCGCTCGACAAGGCGAATCGCCGCGTGAGCCTGGGACTGAAGCAGGTGCAGGACGATCCCTGGCCGCTCTTGATCGAACGCTATCCGATCAACAGCGAGGTGTCGGGACGGATTGCGAAGGTGATCGATCGCGGCGCGGTCGTCATGCTGAAGGATGATGTGGAGGGCTTCGTGCCCGCCCAGCAACTCGGCCTGGACGATGTCGCCGATCCGCGCCCGTACTTCCGCGAAGGGGACGAGATCCAGATGAAGATCATCCGGGTCGATCCGGCCAATCGCCGCATCCTGCTGAGCGTGAAGTCGTGGCTCACCGAGCAGGAGCCTTCGGTGTCCGAGGAATATGTGAGGACCCACAAGGAGCGCGCGGCGCAAGCGGAGGCCGAACCCAAGGCGGAAGAGGCCGGTCAGGCGGGCGCGGAGCCGCGTCCGGCGCGAGCGGCGAAGAGCGCCGCGGATGCCGGAGAATCCGCGCAGACGGAGGCGGAAGGCGGCCCCGCGGGCGAGGCGAGCGCGGAGAGCGCCGAGCCGGCGGGGAACGAGCCGCCCTCGGATGCGCCCGGAGAGACCGGCGCGGATGACACACAGAATCCCGCGTAGGTCCACGCAGGCGCGCAACGGAAGCGACAAGAGACGGGAGGGCGAGCGGTCGTCCTCCCGTTTCTTTCACGCGCGTGATGGCGTTTTCCGGCGGCCGCCTCTTGCCGCCGGCGCTTCAAACCAGCCGCGGGGCGGGCTTGGCGCGCGCATCCAGCCGGAACGGGACTCTCGCGAGCGTGGAACGCCCGTCGTCTGTCGCGGGCAACGCGGGTGCCGGCGTTGCAATCGCGCCGCAGGCGGCTTAGGATCGGATTTCACCGGCCGGCTGGGTGGGGAGAAAATCGCGCGGCGAAGTCGTTTTTCCGGCAACTTGCCATGAGACGGCAAGGCGGAGGGGAACTGTGTGGCATGTGAGGCTCGCGGTCACCATCGTCGTCCTCGCGCTGGTGATTCTCTTCGCCATCGCGAACCTCCGCGAGACGGTCGTGATCCGTTGGTTCACGCCGGGTTCGACCGGCACACCGATGAGCCTCACCGCCGCCTTGCTGGCCGCGTATCTGCTCGGCTTCTTCACGCTCCTCTTCATCTCCGCGTTCCGCGAGCTTCGCCTGCGCCGCCGGTGCGGCCGGCTCGAGAAACAGGCGCGGGCCATGCGGGAGGAACTGGACGCGCTTCGCACCGCTTCCCTGGAAATGCCGGAGGAAATGCCCGCGCGCGAGCCGGCTCGAACGCTTCACACCGAGGAGTAGCCGATGGAGGCCGCCCTCGTCGCGCTCGTCCTCGTGCTGCTGGCCGCCGCCCTTCTCGTTCTGCCGCTTTGGAGCGCCCGGGAGAAGAAGGGGCTCAAGAGCCAGCTTCTCCGGCAGCAGGCGATCGTCGACGCGCTTTTGTCGGACAACCCCGCGCAAGCCCGCGAGCAGTTGAAAGAGATCATTCGCGAAGACACCGACGATGTCCGCTCGTACCTGCATCTGGCCAGGCTCTTTCGGCGAGAAGGCGACCGGGATCGCGCGCTCGCGATTCATCGCACCCTCGCCGCCAGGGAGGTCCGCGAACGCGCCTTGCGCGAGGAGATTCTCGCGGGGCTGGCGGAGGACCTGCTTGCGCTGGGGAAGCCGGAAGAAGCGCGGCCATTTTCCGATGCGCTGCGTGAAATCGACCGCCGCCACCCGCTCGTGCATCGCGTGGAGCTCGCTCAGGCGCTCGAAGGGGAAGACTGGGAGGGGGCCCGGAGCGCCGCCGCCGCATTGCGCCGCTCCGGCGCGCTGGCCAAGAGCGAGAGCGACTCCATGCGCGTCTGGATGGCCCGGCGTCAGGCCGAAACGGGCGCTGGGGCGGAAGCCGCGAAGCAACTGAAGGAGATCGCGCGGGAAAGCCCCGAGTATGCGCCCGCTTCTCTCTTGCTGGGCGATCTGCTCGCGGGACAGGGCGAATATGATCGGGCCGCGGAAATCTGGGAAACGCTGCTGAAGCGGCGTCCCGAGAGCGCGGCCCCTTTGATCCCGCGGCTGGAGCGGGCCTATTTCGAGCTCGGCCGTTTCGGCGAGCTCGAGCGGATCTTCGCCGGGGCGCTGCTGCCCGAACATGCGGGCACCCCGGCGCTGCGCATCGCGCTGGCGCGGATGGCGCTTCGCAAGGGACAGCCGGAGGGCGCCCTGGCGCTTCTCGAGGAAGCCGGCGCCCGGGATGCGGGCGATCAGGCGCTCAGCCAGTGGCGGCTCTATCTGCTGCTCGAATCGGGCCGGGGCGAAGAGGCGCGGCGGATCCTGAAGAAGCAGACCGAAGAGGCGCTGGCGGCCGCGCAGTTGCGCAAGTGCCCCTATTGCCGCCGGCCCCTGGACGCGGCCGAGGTCCGCTGTCAGAGTTGCCGGCATTGGGTTCCGGAACCGGTCACGACCGCAACGACGGAAAAGCGCGCATGAGCCGAACGAATCGCAATCGACGAATGGAACGCGCCGCCCGGCCGCGAGGCTGCGACGGGCGCACGCTGGCCGTGCTCTTTGCCTTCGCCGCTCACTTCCTGATGCTTGGCCCCGCCTTGTGGCAGGTTGGACGGGCGGCGGACCCCGAGGTGGAAGCCATTCTGGATCGTCTTCCGTCGGGATCCAAACGGCAGCAGGCCGAGTGGCTGATGGAAGAGGCGCGCAGCCAAACGGACGCCACGCTGGCGCTGCATTTGACGGAGGAGGCGTTGCGGCGTTCGGATGAAGGTCCGGCCGCGACGGAGGCCCGGCTTTGGCGCGCGCGATACTGGATCGCGGCCGGGAACCCGGCGCGCGCGATGCGCGAGCTCGATCTGCTCGACTCCGACGGGGAGGGATCGGCCGAAAGGGCCCAGCTGGCCTATTGGCGGGCCCTGGGGGGGCAACCGTCAAGCGCCTCCGATTGGGGCGATCTGCAGGACCCTCCGTGGAACCTCCTCGCCGCGCTGGCATCGGTCCAGGATGCGGACATGAGTCGCGAGACCGCTCGCGCGCTCCTGGGGCTGGAAAGCTCCGTGCGGCGCTGGGGCCTCGTCGGCCCCTGGCTTTGGAGGCTGAGCCAGGGAAACGCGGTGGAGAGCCGGATCGTCGAGGATGTTCGCGACGAAGCGCGGGAGGCGCTGGCCCGCGCTCCGGAGCGCGCCGCGCTGATGGACGCGACGCGACCGGCTCCCGCCTCCTCGACGGATGGTGCGCCCGTGGGCTCCGGGGAGGACGATGGGGGCGCGCCGCCCGCCCGCTAGCCGGGAGAGGCTCGTCGCGAGGAACCCGACACTGATGGAACCGACCTCGGCAAATCCGGCGGAGAGCGAGCCGCGCGCGACCCCCGCGAATGGGACGCCGACACCTCCGGTTCCCCCGGCCGCGATCAAGGCCACGCCCGTCATGACCCAGTACCTGCGCCTCAAGCAGGAAGCGGGCGACGCGATCCTCTTCTTCCGCATGGGCGACTTCTACGAGATGTTCTTCGAGGATGCCGTCGAAGCGGCCGATCTGCTGGGGCTCACGCTCACCTCGCGCGACAAGAGCGCGCCCGATCCGGTGCCGATGGCCGGCGTTCCCTGGCACAGCGCAAACGGCTACATCATGCGTCTTCTCCGCGCCGGACGACGGGTCGCGATCTGCGAGCAGATCGAGCGCCCGGGCGCGAGAGGGCTCATGGATCGCGAGATCGTGGAGATCCTCACGCCCGGGACCGCGATCTCCGAGAGCGCGATCGAGGGAACGGGCAATGTGTTCCTCGCGGCGCTCGCGACCGGAGGCGATGCGTGGGGGCTCGCCGCCCTCGATGTCTCGACCGGAGAGACCCTCCTCGGCGAGTGGCCCCCCGAGATCGCGCTCGGAGAGCTCGAACGGCTCGGCGCCCGCGAGCTGCTCTTCGATCGCGAATCCCGCCCACCGCTCGTCGCCGCGTTCCTGCGCGATCATCCCGAGATCTTCTCTTCGGGAATCGACGCCTGGCACTTCTCGACTCGCCGGGGAATGGACCTGTTGCGCGAGCAGTTCGGAGAGGCCTCCCTCGAGGCATACGAAATCTCCGATTGCCTCGCGGGGCTCGCGGCCGCGGGCGCGCTCATCGCCTATGCGCGCGAACAGCGGCGCAATCCGCTCCCTCACCTGCGCCCCCCTCGAGCGCTGCGGCGCGAGAAGGGCCTCTTTCTCGACGAGGCGACCCTACGAAACCTGGAGGTTCTCGCTCCGGTGGCGGGAACGGGGCGCCACTGCCTCTTCGCCACGCTCGATGCCACCCTCACGCCGATGGGATCGCGCGCGCTTCGGCGGGCCCTCTCCCGGCCATCCGCCGATGTGGCCGCCATCGAAGAACGGCTCGCCGCGGTCGCCTTCCTCGTCGAGGATTCCGCGCGCCGAGAGGCGCTGCGGGCGGGATTGCGCGGCATCCCCGACCTCGAGCGGGCCCTGGCGCGCATTTCGTGCGCCCGCGGGCGCAGCCGCGACCTCGGACAGCTGCGCGACGGGCTCGTCAAGGCGCCCCTCATCGCGCAGGCATTGGAAGGAGCGGCGGGCGGCGCGCGATTCCCCGCCGCCGAAACCATGCAGCGGCTCGCCCAGTTGGGTAACGAGCTTGGGCGCGCGCTCGAGGAGACGGGGCGGCTCGCGTTGGAGGAAGGCTCGATCCGCTCCGGCTACGACGCGCGCCTGGATGAGCTGCGGGCGGTGCGCGGGGACTTCGACGCCTGGGTGGCCGCCTTCCAGGAGCGCGAGCGGGCCGGCACCGGGATTCCCTCGTTGCGCGTGGGCCACAACAAGGTCTTCGGCTACTACATCGAAGTGACGCGCGCCCATTTGAAGAAGGTGCCGCCGCGCTACCAGCGCAAACAGACGCTGGTGGGCGGGGAGCGCTATGTCGTCGACGAGCTGCGCGAATGGGAAACGCGCGGGACGGCCGCGCAGGAGGAAGGCCGCGCGCGCGAGGCGGAGATCCTCGAGAAGCTGCGCGCGTTCGTCGTCGAGCGCTCGGCGGATCTGCAGGCGCTCGCGCATGCGCTGGCCCAATGGGACCTCATCGCCGCCTTCGCCCAGCGCGCGGTCGAGTACCGGTACACGCGGCCCGAAGTGAACGAGGGGGATCGAATCGAGATTCGAGGCGGACGCCATCCGGTCGTCGAACGCTTCCTCGAAGCCGAAGGATTCGTCGCCAACGACATCGACATCGATTCGCGTGCCCGGCAGATCCAGATCCTCACCGGGCCGAACATGGCGGGGAAGTCGACCTATCTGCGGCAAATCGGACTCATCGTCCTCATGGCCCAGGCGGGAAGCTTCGTGCCCGCCGATGTCGCTCGCATCGGAGTCGCCGATCGCATCTTCACGCGCGTGGGCGCGAGCGACAACATTGCGCGCGGGCAGTCCACCTTCCTCGTGGAGATGATCGAGACGAGCCGCATCCTGCACGCGGCGACCAGCCGGAGCCTGGTCCTTCTCGACGAGATCGGACGGGGCACGAGCACCTACGACGGTCTCGCGATCGCCTGGGCCGTCGCCGAGGACTTGCGAGACCACGCCTTGCGCCGTCCGCGCACGCTGTTCGCCACCCACTTCCACGAGTTGACCGTGCTTCCGCAGAGACGGGCGGGCTATGTGAACCTGAATATCCTCGTCAAGGAGTGGAAGGATCGCGTGATCTTCGTTCGCCGGGTGGTGCCGGGAGCGGCGGACCGCAGCTATGGTATTCAGGTGGCGCGTCTCGCCGGCCTTCCCGAAAGCGTCCTCCTGCGGGCGAAAGAGATTCTCACGGAGCTCGAGGAGCACGGGCCGGACAGGCTGATCGCGGACGAAGGGGAGGGAGCCGCCCAGATGGGGCTCTTCGGAACGGCCTGCGCAAAGCCGCAAGCCGCGGAGCGGAGCCGGGCGGAGGAGCGCGGAGCGAGCCTGCCCTCGGGCGCAGATCCGGCGGACTCATCGCCGGGCGGCTCGGTGATCGCCGGCGGCGAAGCGAGCGAGCACGCGCGGAGGTTGGCGCGCGCGCTCTCGAAGGTCGATCTCGACCGCATCACGGGAGTGGAAGCGCTCGCCTGGCTGGAAGAGTGGCAGCGCCGCGTCGCGCCGCGCGACGAGAGCGCGGAAACGAGCGAAGAAAGCGATAGGACCTGACATGCCCCCCGGACTGCCAGCGATGGATCGACACGAAGAAGGCGGAGCACGATGAAGGAAAAGACCGGCCTCGCGATGAATAGAAGGCCAGGCCTCGCGATGAGCAGAAGGCCTGGCCTCGCGAAGCGCCTGGCGCGCTCCCTGCGCGGCGCCCTTGCATGGGCGCTCGTGATCGCCATCGCGGCCCAGGGGTGCAGTTCGGTTCGCACGACTCCCGCGAGCGCGCTCCCGCCCGAAGGACTCGGAAAGGCGACCGTGATCACTCGCGAAGGCAACACCTATCGCTTCGCTCGCGTGCGAGTCGAGGGCGAGGAGGTCGTCGGCATCTATCACATCGTGGAAGAGAGCATCGGAAGCGGCGGAGAAGTCTCCTACCTGGATGTCGACAAGGAAATTCGCCTGCCCGTGGAACAAGTGAAGGAGATCCGCACGAGCCGGATCGACCTCAGCAAGACTTTCCTCGTCGCCGCGGGAGCGACGCTGTTCGGGATCTGGATTTCCGGTGTGCTCGATACAGGGGAGGCGGAATCCGATGATTCGAACGGCGGCAAGCCTCCCATCCATTAGCGGTGGAATTCCCACTCCCGTTGGGGCCCAAGAGTGCGCATCGCCGCCCTGTCACAAGCGGACGACCCAGGCGAGCATCCTGCCCGTCTCTCCCTTGTCCCGCCGGTGGGAGTAGAAGCGTTCCCGTTCGCAGGAAGTGCACAGCCGGGTGATGTGGATCCTGTCGTGCGACAGCCCGGCGGCGCTCAGGGCGTCGCGCAGCGATCCGGCCAGGTCGACGGAAACCGATCGGGATGCCGGGGAGGATCGCGAGGAATGTCCGAGGCGCGCGGAAGGAAAGGCCCGCGCCTCGTCGCTCGAAAGGGTGAAGCAGCAAGGACCGATGCCCGGTCCGATCCAGGCGTCCAGGGAATCGCGCGGAGAGGCGGCCGCTTGGGAGAGGGCGGCGACGGCGCGCTCGGCGATTCCGGCGGCGATTCCCCTCCAGCCGCAATGGACGAGGGCGACGCCGAGCTGGGGCGCGCTGAGGGCGAGCGGAAGGCAGTCGGCCACGGTCAGTGCGAGGGCCAGGTTGCGCTTCGTCGTCACGAGGCCGTCGCCCGGAAGGCGCCCGCCCGGCGCATCCACCTGGTGGACGCGAACCCCATGCTCGAGGGCGAGGCCCGCCGCGGCGACGAGCGGGAGGCCGGTGGCCGCTTGGATCCGCCGCCAGTTTTCCGCGACGCGTTCGGGATCGTCGCCCACGCGGAGGCTGTAATTGGACTCGGCGAGGTGGCCTTGACTCACGCCTCCTCTGCGGGTAGTGATTCCCGCGGCCGCGCCAATGGTCCAATCCGCCGGCGCAGAGAGGAAGCCGGTGTCCGGGCGTCCTCCATCGCTTGAAACCATGTCGACCATCCTGCAGGTGCCTTTCGGAGCCTCGTCGATCCTCCGCCAAGGTACCAGCAGGCAAGGGCGCCCGGCAAGAAATGGCGCCCTCGTGTTCCGGGACCGACCGCGGGACGCGCTCCGGGCCAACGCGTGCGCGGGCGGGAGCGCGCGCAACGGATCGGCGGGATCATGATCGAGACGCTTCAGCAATGGGACCGTGCGGTCCTCCTGTGGATCCACCAGGGATGGAGCCATCCCGCGCTCGATCGCTTCTTTCTCGCTTTCGCGAGCGCCAGGCCGTTCCTGATCCCCTTCGCGATCGTCTGGGCATGGCTGCTCTGGCGAGGCGGACGAAGAGGCAGGCTGCTCGCCGCGCTGCTTCTCGCGGGCGTGTGCGTCACCGACCCGCTCGTCCATCATGTCCTCAAGCCGCTCTTCGCCCGCGTGCGCCCTTGTTTCGTCGTCGACGGAGTGCGCGCGCTGAGCGGACAATCGCATTCGCCTTCCTTTCCTTCGAGCCATGCGGCCAATGTCTTCTGCGCCGCGACGATCGCGGCGGGCAGGCTCGGGCGGCGCTGGCTCTGGCTCCTGGCGCTCGCCGCCATCGTCGGCATTTCCCGCGTCTATATCGGCGTGCACTATCCATCCGACATTCTGGCGGGCGCCGGGCTGGGGATGCTCGTCGGGTGGGGCGTGCTCGCCGCCGGAAACGCTTTCGAGCGGCGGGTCTGCTTGCGCCGGGAGCGCCGGGCGGATGGAGCGGCTTCCGGAAAAGATATCCACGCGAGGGAACGCGAGCCGGCAGAAGCGCCGGGGAAGGATCTCGTCCACGGCCATCCACGGAGCGCGTTGCATCACGCATCGGGAGCCCGTCGCGAAGAGGCGGAAAAAATCGCAGAGCGAAAATCGATCTGATAGGATCGCGTCCGGCGACCGCAAGCGGAGCAGCAAGCCGGCATCGCCGATGCCGCCCATCGCGGGGGAGGGAAGTTGAGCGTCCGTCGTTCCAAGGAGTCGTCTCGTCCTGTGCGCGAACCGATCACGCCGCAGGAGGCCGCCCGGGCTTGCGCGCAGCTCGCTCTCGAAAAGAAGGGCGAAGAAGTGACGATCCTCGATCTGCGCGGATTCGAGATCGGTTGCGACTTCTTCGTGCTGATCTCGGGGAAGACCGAGACCCACGTGCGATCGCTGGCCGAATGGATCGGCGATGAGATGGAGAGCCGGTTCGGCGCGCGCGCGTGGCATGTGGAGGGCCGCACCCACGGCCGTTGGATCCTGCTCGACTACGTCGACTGGGTCGCGCACATCTTCCATCACGAGACGCGCGAGTACTATCGGCTCGAGAATCTCTGGGGAGACGCGCCCGCCGAACGCCTGGCGGACGGCTCTCCGGATGCTCCGGACACCGAGGAATGAGGGCGTGGACGACGCGGGCGCAATCGACATCGTGGTGGTCGGCTCGGTGGCGCTCGACACGATCCGAACGCCGCAATCCGTAGGCCGGGATCTGCTGGGCGGATCGGCCGCCTACTTTTCCCTGGCGGCGGGCGGGCTCGCCAAAGTGGGAGTGGTCGCCGTCGTCGGAGATGACTTCCCCGAAGAGCACCTCACCCTCCTGCGCGCCCACGGAGTGGACCTGCGAGGGCTCGAGCGCCGCTCGGGCCCGACCTTTCGCTGGGAAGGCGAGTATGGCGAGAGTCTGAAGGAACGCCGCTCGCTACGGACGGAGCTGGGAGTCTTCGGCGATTTTCATCCCCGGCTTCCGGCCGGCTACCGGAATGCGGAGGTTCTCTTTCTCGCCAACATCCAACCCGAGCTTCAGCTCGAAGTGCTCGCTTCCGCGGGCGATGTGAAGCTCGTGGCGGTCGATACGATGGACTTCTGGATTCGCGGCAATCCCGAAGCGCTGCGCAAGGTCGTCTCGAAGTCCGACCTGCTTCTCCTGAACGACGAAGAAGCCGCCTTGCTCACCGGAATCCACGCCCTGCCCGAGGCGGCCGCGGCCGTCCGCGCGATGGGGCCCCAGATCGTGGTGATCAAGAAGGGCCCGCACGGAGTCGTCGCGCTCGGGCCTTGGGGTTGGCTCGCCCTTCCGGCGCTTCCCGTCAACGATGTGCGGGACCCGACCGGCGCGGGCGACAGCTTTGCGGGAGGGCTTCTAGGGTACCTGGCCGGCCACGACTGGCGCCAGCGCGACACCTGCGCGACCGCGCTCTCGGTGGGAACGGCCACGGGCTCGTGCGCCGTGGAGGGCACGGGAGTGACGGCCCTGGCTCTGCTCACCTCAATGGGCATCCGGGAGCGCTGCCGGCGCTTGCGCGACATCACCCATTTTCGATTGCCCGGCAGCGGCGGCGCGCATTCCGCGCGGTCGACGGGCAGGCAATCCAGGAGATGACGCCGTGAGCTTGCCGGCCAGGGAAGAGATCGAACGCGCCCTTCGTCGAATCGTGGGGGTGGAGCACGCGCGCGTCTGCCTTTCGGGGGCGGAGATCGTGGAGATCCACATCGCCGCGAGCCCGGGAAGCCGGCCGAAGAGCGTGATGCGCGATGTGCGCTCCTATATGGCGGCCGCGCTGGGGATCGAAGTCGACCACAAGCGCATCAGCATCGCGGTGCGCAAGCCGGGTTGCGGACAGACCTCGAGCCCTCGGGGCGTCCAGGAAGAGGCGGGCGGCCGGCGAGACGAGCATCCCGCCCTGGCAGAGGAGTGGGAAGGAAGCGAGAACCATGGCGCCGGAATGCGCTTGCGCGTCCTCTCGGTGCAGTTGTTTCTCGAAGGAGCGACCGCCAGGGCGGAAGTGCGCCTCCAGGCCGGGAAGCAGGAATGGACCGGCTGCGCCTCCGGCATCTCCGCTCCCGCCTTCGTTCCGCGGCTGCTCGTCCGGGCGACGCTGGACGCCGCGCAGATGCTCTTCTCCGGCGCGACTCGCCTGGCCGACGGCGACATGGCGACCGTGCGCCTGGGAGGGACGGATGTCCTTGCGGTGGAGGTGCTGCTCCTGAAGGACCATTCTGAAACGCGCCTGATCGGCGCGGGCCGCATGGACGGGGATCCCTTGCGCGGCGCCGTGCACGCCGCGATGGATGCGCTCAACCGGGTGATCGCGAGACAGTCCAGCCCCGACTGGACGGTGTTCCGGGTGGAGCCGGAAGAGGTGGAGCAGGAACGAGAGGAGGCCCTGGAATGAAGCGTCGCGAACCGGCGCCGGCCTATCGGCGCGCGGGAGTCGACCTCGACGCGGCCGACGCCGTCGTCGAACGGCTGAAGCCGCTTGCCGTCGAAACGCGAACGCCGGGCGTGCAAGGAGGACTGGGCCTCTTTGGCGGGTGCTTCGCGTTTCCCGATCCCCGGGGAGAAGAGCTGCTCGTCGCCAGCATCGACGGTGTCGGAACGAAGATGAAAGTCGCCCGGATGACGGGGCGCTGGGAATCGGCGGGCTATGACATCGTCGCCCATTGCGTCGACGATGTGCTCACCCTCGGCGCGAAGCCGCTCTTCTTTCTCGACTACATCGGGACTTCGCACCTGGATGTCGAAACGGTGGAGACGCTGGTCAAGGGTATGGTGCGGGCCTGCAAGGAAGCCGATTGCGCTTTGCTGGGGGGAGAGACGGCCGAGATGCCCTCGGTCTATCTGTCCGGAGAAATCGACCTGGTGGGCTGCTTGATCGGGACCGTCAAGCGTTCCGCTCTCTTTCCCCGCGGGCTCGTTCGCGCCGGGGACAAGCTGATCGGCCTGGCATCCAACGGCCTGCACACGAACGGCTACTCGCTGGCGCGCCGGGTGCTGCTGGACGAGGGGCCGGGCATCGACGCGCCTCTCGAGGGAGGCACGACGATCGGCGAAGCGCTCGCCGCCACCCACCGCATGTACTGGAAGGCGGTGGAGCCTCGCTTGCGCGATCCCGGCCTTCACGCGATGGCCCACATCACAGGCGGAGGCATTCCGGGCAATCTCGTGAGGGTGATGCCCGCGGGTTGCATGGCCAAGGTGCGTGCGAGCGCCTGGCGCGTGCCCCCCATCTTTCGCGAAATTGCGCGCCTCGGGAGCGTGGGCCGCGATGAGATGTACCAGGTCTTCAACATGGGAATCGGGTGGGTCCTCGTCGTGGACGCCTCCGTGGCTGATGCCTGGGTGGGCGAAATGTCCCAGGAGTGGGGGGCGTGCCTGATCGGGGAAGTGGCCGAGGGAGAGCGCGGAGTGTCGCTGGAAGGCTGAAACCGTCCGAAGGGGAGCACATTCAGCGGCATGGAAGGCCCGCCGCCCGGCGAAATTCCCGGCCTCTTCGAAGGCTTGACATCCCCCGCTCCGATCTCTACCATGGGTCATCCTCGTTTCCATGGAGACGAGTGGGTGGGCGATTAGCTCAGTTGGTTAGAGTGCTTGCTTGACATGCAAGAGGTCACTGGTTCGATTCCAGTATCGCCCATCGAGAAGGACCGGCGCTGAGACGCCGGCCTTCCGCGCGAGCGCATCTCAGGATGGCGCTCGCCATTGGGGGCGATCCCCCGAAGCAGAAGCGAACGCTTCTCGCCTCGCGATGTCCCGAGGGACGATTTCGAGGCTCGATCGCAGGCCGAGTTCTCGGGCGGGACTCCGGCCAAGATCTGAGGAGAGGCGGCCGCGGCCGCCTTTTTTCGTTTGATGTCGACCGCCCCGGGAGGGAATCAGCCCATCCGTCGAGAATTCGGCGCTCAGACAACCGACCGTACGCGGATCAACGAGCGAATCCGAGCTCCCATGGTCCGGGTGATCGGGGACAATGGCGAGCAGATCGGGATCATGGCCGTCTCGGACGCCTTGCGACAGGCGCGCGAGCAGGGCCTGGACCTCGTCGAAGTGGCCCCGCAAGGGCATCCGCCCGTCTGCCGCATCATGGACTACGGGCGATACCGCTACGAACAATCGAAGCGTTTGAGGAAGGCAAAGGCGAAAGCGCATCAGGTCCAGCTGAAGGAAATCAAGATGCGCCCGAAGATCGGGGACAACGATTTCACGGTGAAGGTGGGGCACGCGCGCGCCTTCCTGGAGAAGCGGAACAAGGTGAAGTTCACCGTCCGCTTCCGGGGCCGCGAGATCGTGCATCTGGAATTCGGCGAGGCGCTCTTGAAGCGGGCGATCGTCGAGTTGCAGGACATCTCGGTCGTCGAGTCTCCGATTCGCAAGGAAGGTTATGTCTTGACCATGGTGCTGGGCGCGAAAGGCTCCGGCTGATCGGGCCCCGCACGCGAGAGGGAAGCGAACATGCCCAAGATCCGAACGAGAAAATCGACCGCGAAGCGGTTCAAGATCCTCGGCTCCGGCCGGATCCGCCGTTGGCGCGCCTACACCGGCCATCTGCTGAGCCACAAGACCCGCAAGCAGAAGCGCAACCTTCGGCAGCCCGACCTGGTGGATGCGAGCGACGAGAAGAAGATCCTCCGCCAGTTGGGAATGCGGTAGGCGCCGTCGCCACGAAGCGGACGGCTGCCCTTCGAACGATTTCGGGAAAGGAGCAGGGGAATGCCCAGAGCAAAGACCGTCGTGCCTGGAAGGGCACGGCGCAGGAATACGATGCGCATGGCGAAGGGGTCGGTGGGCGGCCGCTCCCGGCTCTATCGCTCGGCCAAAGAGAATGTCATGCGCAGCCTGCGCTATGCCTACCGCGACCGGCGCGTGAGGAAGCGCATGATGCGCCGCCTGTGGATCCAGAGGATCAACGCCGCCGCGCGCATGAACGGCCTGAGCTACAGCGCCTTGATCGCGCTCTTCCGCCAGGCGGGGATCGTGATCGACCGCAAGATGCTCGCCGATCTGGCCGTCCGGGACACCGCCACCTTCGGGCGCCTGGTCGATTCCGCCCGGACGCCTGAGGGCAGCGCAAGCTGAGGCACGCCGTAGGGCAGGTTGCCAGGAAGCAGGATGGATCCTCGAGAGGTGGACAAGCGGGCGGAAGCCGGGGAGGTGCTGTCCGAGCTCGACCGCCTTGCGGCCAAGCTGGAAGGGACCGCCCGGACGATGGCCGGGCTGCGGCAGGAGCGCGAGCAGTTGCTGGCCGCCTCCGGCACTCGCACCACCCAGGCGCTCCTGCGGCGGATCGAGGAGTGGAAGCGCGCCGAGGAAGAGAATGTCCGGCTTCACGAGGAGCGTCGTCAGGCCGCGACCCGCTTGCGGGCTTTGATCGACAAGGTTGACATGCTTCCGAGGGAATCCTAGAGTGAACTCATCGGGCGCTCCAAGCGCCCGGTAGTGCGGCCACGGCAGGGAATTCGGGTGCTTTGGGGCCGTCCGTTCCGGGGTCACGCGCATGGACGAGAGCAAATACAAGAGCGTGACGATCATGGGCGAAGAGTACCGGGTCTCTGGCGAGACGGCGGGAACTCCCCTCCCGGACCTGGCGGCTTATGTGGACGATAAGATGAATCAGCTGCGCCGCTTGAGCGGCGTTCCTGATCCAAAACGGATCGCCGTGATGACTTCGCTTAACATCGCGGACGAGCTCTTCCGAGAGCGGGCTCAGTGGGCATCCTTGCAGGCGGAAATGCTGAAGAAAGTTGCCCGTATCGGCTCGGCGCTCGACCGTTTGACCGGCGACTCGCATCACGGGCCGGCATGAGCCGGAGTTCCCGGGCGGCGGGAACCGGTCCAATCGTCCGGGGTGGCAACAGAGAGGAATTGAAAGACTTCCCTGCCTGGTTGGTGTAGGTAGCGGGATCATTTGAGCCAACACGAATTCCAGGGGGTCCGGGAACGGCCGATAGGGGAACCCTGCGGGGCGCCCGAAGCGGCCGGGGAAGGAGCCCACTTGGACGGACTCGGTTCGAATGACCGCTTCACACGGCCGAGGCGGGGAGGTCTTTTTTTGCGTTCCGCTTTCCCGCCGTCACACGATGCACATAGATCGCAGGAAGGATGGCTCTCGTGTCTGCACTGATTACCGGGTTGATCGCGGCGCTTGCGGCGCTGCTGGGCCTATGGATCGGCATGTGGATCCACCGCCGGATCGGGCGCGCCCGTCTGACGGATGCGGAGTCGCAGGCCAACAGGATCATCGAAGAGGCGCGCAAGGAATCGGATCTCGCCCGCAAGGCCGCGGCGGTGGAGGCGCGCGAAGAGTGGATTCGCGCCAAGGGCAAATTCGACCAGGAAATGTGGACCGTCCGCCAGGAGCTCGATCGCCGGGAGCAGCACCTCGATGAGCGCGACGGCCAGGTGCAGCGGCGCGGCGATCAGCTGGATCTGCGCGAAACCGAGCTGCGCAAGCTGAACGAGGGCCTCGAGCGCCAGCGCGAGGAGCTCGCCAAGAAGCGCGCCGAGGTGGACCGCCTGGCGGCCGAGGAGACCCGGCGGCTGGAGCAGATCGCCGGCCTGACGGCGGCGGCGGCGCGCGAGCACCTCTTGAAGAAAATGGAGGACGAGGCGCGCGGGGAGGCGGCCCTTCTCGCCCGGCGAATTCGCGAGGAGGCGGAGCGCAGCGCGGAACGGGAGGCGCGCCGGATCATCACCATCGCCATTCAGCGGATGGCGGGCGAGCAGTCGGCCGAATCCACGGTCACCGTCGTCGCTCTTCCCAACGAGGAGATGAAGGGGCGCATCATCGGTCGCGAGGGGCGGAACATCCGCGCGTTCGAGACCGCGACCGGCGTCGATGTGATCATCGACGACACTCCCGAGGCGATCCTCCTCTCGGGCTACGATCCCGTCCGCCGGGAAGTGGCCAGGCTGGCCATGGAGACCCTGATCCGTGACGGCCGCATCCATCCCGGGCGGATCGAGGAAGTCGTCGAGAAGGTCGGCAAGGATGTGGAGCGCGAGCTCCAGGAGACGGGCGAGCGCGTCTCGCTCGATCTCGGCGTGCACGGGCTTCATCCCGAGCTGATCCGCCATCTGGGCGCTCTGCGCCACCGCACCAGCTTCGGCCAGAGCGTGCTCAAGCATTCCGTCGAAGTCGCCCGCCTGGCGGGGATGATGGCGGCCGAGCTCGGCCTGGACGAGATCCTGGCGCGCCGCGCCGGGCTGTTGCACGACATCGGCAAGGCGATCGACCACAATGTGGAAGGCCCGCACGCGATGATCGGAATGGACCTCGTGCGGCGCTGCCACGAAAAGGAAGAGATCACCCTCGCCATCGGTGCCCACCACGGCGAAATCGACAGCGACAGCGTCTACGCCTCGCTGGTCAAGGCGGGAGATGCGATCTCCAGCGCGCGGCCGGGCGCCCGGCGCGAGACGCTCGAAGCCTACATCAAGAGACTGGAGCGGCTGGAAACCCTGGCCGAGTCTTTCGCCGGGGTGGAGAAGTGCTTCGCCATCCAGGCGGGGCGCGAGATCCGGATCATGGTCCAGAACAAGGAGTTGGACGACCAGCAGGCGGCCGATCTCGCCGCGGAGATCGCGCGCAAGATCGAAAAGGAGCTTCAGTACCCGGGGCAGATCAAGGTCGTCGTCATCCGGGAGACGCGCGCGATCGAATACGCGCGTTGAGCGCCGACGGGGGAGGCCGCCGACAGTTGCGCTGAGCCGCGCCGGCCGAGGCGCCGACTGTCGACCCGTCGCTGCCGGCGGGAGGTGAGCGTGGCGAAGATCCTGGATGGGCGCGCCGCCGCCGAAGCGCTGCGGGCGCGGCTTCGTTCCCGCGTCGAGGCGCTTGCCGCGCGCGGCGTGGTTCCCGGGCTCGTGCTTCTCCGCGTGGGAGAAGATCCCGCCTCCGTCACCTATGTTCGCGGCAAGGAGAAGGCCTCCCGCGAACTCGGCATCGCCTCGCGCACGGTCGTCTTCCCCTCGGATGCTCCCCGCGCGCGCGTGGAGGAAGAGATCGTTCGCTTGAACGACGATTCCCGCGTGCACGGCATCCTGCTCCAACTCCCCTTGCCGGCGCAGTTGCCGGAAGAGGAGCTGCTCGCTCGCATCCATCCCGACAAGGATGTGGATGGGTTCCATCCCGTCAACGCGGGCCGTCTGTGCCTCGGGCTGCCCGGCTTCGTCGCGGCGACCCCTCTCGGCGTCCTTCGTCTGCTGCAGCACTATGGAATTCCCCTTTCGGGACGACGGGTCGTGATTCTCGGGCGGAGCCGCATCGTGGGCCGTCCGCTCGCGAATCTGCTCTCGCAGAAGGGCGACGCCGGGGACGCCACGGTGACCATGTGCCATTCGCGCAGCCGGGGAATCGCCGAGATCGCGCGCGAAGGCGAGATCCTGGTCGCGGCGATCGGCCGGAAGCGCTGGGTCGGCGCGGAGATGGTGGGCGATGGAGCGGTGGTGATCGATGTCGGGATCCACAGCGAGCCCGATCCCACCCGGCCGGGCAAGAGCCGGCTGTGCGGTGATGTCGATTTCGATGCGGTGGAGCCGAAGGCGTCTGCGATCACGCCCGTTCCCGGCGGGATCGGGCCGATGACGGTCGCCTGCCTGCTGGAGAACACCGTCCGCGCCGCGGAAGCCGCGCGCGAAGCGGCGGGCCTTGCATGAGCCTTCAGAACCATTCCCAGGCGTTCGCGGAAGAGGAAGGCCCCGTGTGCTTGAGCGTCAAGGCGGCCACGACGCTCATCAAATCGTGCATCGAGCAAGGCATCGGCCCCCTCTGGGTGGAAGGCGAGATCTCCAATTTCGTCGCCCACAGTTCCGGGCACTTCTATTTCAGCCTGAAGGACCCCGAGGCGCAGCTGCGCTGCGTGATGTTTCGGGGCGCGAACTCGCGGCTTCGCTTCCGGCCCAAGGACGGCATGCAATGCATGCTCTTCGGGCGCGTGACCGTCTACGAGCGAAGCGGCCAGTATCAGCTGATCGTCGAGCGGCTGGATCCGGTGGGTGAGGGGCGCCGCCAGGCGGCGCTGCTCGCATTGAAGGAACGCCTGCAAGGCGAAGGCCTCTTCGACGCGGCGCGCAAGCGCAAGCTCCCCGCGATGCCGCGCACGATCGGTATCGTGACTTCGCCGACGGGCGCGGCCATTCGGGATTTGCAGCGCGTGCTCACCCGGCGCTGGCCGCCGATTCGCATCATCCTGCGGCCGACCGTGGTTCAAGGCGTCGATGCCCCCGCGGATATCGTCGCCGGCATCGAGGCCCTCGCGCGCCGCACCGACATCGATCTACTGATCGTCGGACGCGGGGGCGGATCTTCGGACGATCTGTGGGCCTTCAACGAAGAGATCGTCGTGCGGGCGATCGCCGCCTCCCCGACGCCGGTCATCTCGGCCGTCGGGCACGAGATCGATTTCACCCTCGCCGATTTCGCCGCCGATCTGCGCGCCCCGACACCTTCCGCCGCCGCGGAGCTCGCCGTGCCCGAGGCGCGGGAAGTGCTGGGAGTCGCCCGCTCCAATCTCTCGCGCTGCACTCGCGCCGTCGGCCGCAAGATGCATGAAGCGCGCTTGCGCCTGGAGGGCATCGCGCGCGGGCGCGCCTTGCAGAACCCGCTCGACAGGATTCGCCAACTCGCGCAACGCGCGGATGAACTGATGGCCCGGGCCAGGCAGAGCGCGTTGAACCTCGAGCGCACGGAGCGGGCCCGCCTCGCCGGCGTGATCGCGCGCATCGAGGCGCTCCATCCCGCCGCGGTGCTGGAGCGCGGATTTGCGATCGCCTTCGACGAAGGGGGGGATCTGGTCACGCGGGCCGGCAGCCTTTCGCAAGGGGCGTGCGTGCGGCTCGTGCTGCGCGAAGGGGTGCTGCGCTGCCGGGTGGAGGAAGAGGAGGACGGGGCGTCGATCGACGCGCTCCTGGGGCGTAAGGCGCCCTGCGCGGACGACGCCGCGGAAGAGCGGGAAGAGCATTCGGCGGAATGAGGGCGGGCAGCCGTTGACGAAAGCGCCCGTGCGTGCGCGCGTATGAATGCGAGCGAGTCAAGGAGGCTCCAGAAATGACGGACGGCAGCGAGCAGGGGCGGCTCGACGACTTGATGCAGCATCAGCAGGGCGAACCTTCGGGAATCGAAGCGGCGCTTTCCCGCCTGGAGGAAATCGCGCGCACGCTCGAGGAAGGCAAGCTGGACCTTCAGACTTCGCTCAATCTCTATCGAGAGGCGAAGGGTTTGCACGGCTGGTGCGTCGAGCGGTTGGCCGCGGCGGAAGCGGAGATGCAGGTGCTTCTCGCCGACGGACGGTTGGCGCCCGAAAAGTGGACCGCGGAGAACGGCGGAGAGTAGCCATGGCGCGACGAATGATCCGGGCGGTCGGGATTCACCCCAACTTCAGCAAGCGCGGCTCGCGCGCCGTCTTCGACAAGCTGGTCCCCTGGCTCATCGGCGAAGGCTGCGATGTGTTCGTGAGCGAGGAGGTGGAAGGGCGCCTTCCCGAAGGTGTCCAGCGGGCATCGCAACAGAAGCTGCCCGAGCGCATCCATCTGCTCGTGGTCCTGGGAGGAGACGGCACCCTCCTGGGGGCGGCGCGGATGCTCTTTCCCCACGAAGTGCCGGTGCTCGGTGTGAATTTCGGAGGGCTCGGGTTCCTCACCGATGTCCATGTGCGCGATCTCTTCCCCGCGCTCGAGCAGACCCTGCGCGGCGACTATTCGATCGAGCGTCGCATGATGCTCAAGATCTCCATTCTCGGGCGCAACGACCGGCCGCGGGCGACCTTCTTCGGCTTGAACGACGCGGTCGTTCGAGAATCGGGGCACCGGCTGCTGGACCTCACCATGTCGATCGGCGGCACGACGGTGGGCCGGTTCCGCGCCGACGGACTCGTGATCGCGACCCCCACGGGATCGACCGCGTATTCGCTCTCCGCGGGCGGTCCGATCGTGCAGCCGCTGCTGGACACGCTGATCGCGACCCCGATCGCGGCGCATAAGCTCACCCTCCGCCCGGTCGTCTTTCCGGCCTACGAGAAGGTGCGCGTGACGCCCGAGACGCTCGGCGTCGAGGCGCACCTCATCGTCGACGGCCAGGTGTCGCTCGAGATCCATCCGGGAGAGGCGGTGCTCGTGGGGCGGGCGGAGAAGAACTCCTGCTTCGTGCAGCTTCGCAAACGCTCCTTCTACGACGTGCTGCGGGAGAAACTCAGCTGGGGCGCCTGACATGGCTTCGCGCGAGACGGACGCATGCTGACGAGCCTTCACATCGGCGACTTCCTGCTCGTGCGCGAGGCGCGCTTGGAGTTCGCTCCCGGGCTGAATGTGCTCACCGGCGAAACGGGAACGGGCAAGTCGATCCTGCTTCGCGGTCTCGCCCTGCTCTTCGGCCGGCGGGCCGACCCCGACTGGATTCGCCCCGGAGCGCCCGCCCTGCGCGTCGAAGCGGAGTTCCGGCCCAGCGCGCGCGTGCTGCGCACGGTGCACGATCTCGGCCTTCCGGTGGACCAAGAGCGCCTCGTCGTGGTGCGGGAAGTACGCTGCTCCGGCCCGTCGCGTGCGTTCGTGAACGGCTCGCCCGCGTTGCTGCGCACGCTCGTCCGCCTGGGCGATGAACTGATCGAGTTCCACGGCCAACGCGAGGAAGAGCGCTTCCGAAAGCCGGAGGCGCAGCGCGATCTGCTCGATCTCTTCGCCGGAAACGGGCCGCTGCGGGCCGCGTTTCGCTCCGCCTACCGCGAATGGGATACGGCGCAGCAACGCCTGGCCGCGCATCGGGAACGCATCGCCACACTCGCGCGCGAAGAGGACTGGCTCCGCTATCAAGTGGAAGAGATCGAGCGCCTGGCCTTCGAGCCCGATGAGTTGGAGACGCTGCGCGAACGGGCGCAGTTGTCGCGGCGCGCGGAGCGATTGGTGGAGACGGCCGCGCTCGCGGAGGAACTCCTCGTGTCACGGCACGGCGCGGTGCTCGCCGCGCTCGAAGAGCTCGACCATCGTCTGTCCGGCGTCGACGGCGGCGCGGGGGAAGCGTGGCGGGCGTTTCGCGAAGAGGTGCGCGAGCTCGTCGAGCGCGCTCGCAACCTGGCCCGCCGCGTGCGCGAATTGCGGCGTGAAGCAAACGCGGCCGGGGAGCGGCCCGAAGCGCTCGAGGAGCGCATCCGGGCCCTCAGCGATCTCGAGCGCAAGCACCGCAAGCCGCTGGCGGAAGTCCACGCCCTGGGCGCGCAGATGAAATCGCGCCTGGAAGAGCTCGCCGCGGGCCGCGACACGGAGCGGACCTTGACGGACGCTCTCGAGGCCCACAGGGCTGAGGCGGGGCGCCTCGCCGGGGAGCTCACGGCGGCCCGCCTGCGCGCCGGCCCGGCGCTCGCCCGCGCCGTCGCCCGAGAACTGGCGGACATCGGGATGGCCGACTGCGGCATGAAGGTCGTCTTTCCGCCTGCCAGGTCCTCGAACGAGGAGGGCCCCGTTTCCTTCGGTCCCGCGGGCGCGGAAAGCGTCGCCTTCGAAGTGGAAACCAATCCCGGCCAGGGATTCCGCCCCATGGGGATGATCGCGAGCGGGGGAGAGATGGCCCGGCTCGCCCTCGCCTTGCGCGTCGTTCTCGGGAAACGCGGCCATGGGCGGCTCGCCGTATTCGACGAGATCGACGCCGGACTGGGAGGCGCGGCCGCTCGCTCCGTGGCCGCCCGCCTGGCGGGGGTCGCCCAGCACCGGCAAGTCCTGCTCGTCACGCACCTGCCCATCATCGCCTGCGCCGCCCAGCGGCACTTCGGCGTCGAAAAGCGGACGGCGCGTGGAGCAACGAGCGTGTCCGTGCGGTTCCTGGAGGAAAGCGCGCGGGTGGCCGAAATCGCGCGTATGCTGGGAGGCGATCCGGGAAATCAGGCGGCGCTGCGCCACGCGGCCACGATGCTTCGGCCGGGTTTTCCGTTGTCGGCCGGAAGCGAATCTGATAGGAGTTAGCGGTTGTCGAGAATCGTCGGCGACAGAGCGCCCGTAGCTCAGCTGGATAGAGCGTCTGCCTCCGGAGCAGAAGGTCGCGCGTTCGAATCGCGCCGGGCGTACGGTGGCCAGACGGGGCGCTTCGAGGCGTCCCGTTTCGCCTTCTTGCGCCGCTGCGCGCTCGCCCTCCTTCTCGTCGTCCTCGCCCTCCTGGCGTACGCATCTACCGCCTCCGCGCAGTACTTCGGCCAGAACAAGGTCCCCGGCCCGCCGCGCGAGTGGCGTCAGATGGAGAGCGCCCACTTCGAGCTCTACTTTTATCCCGAGGAGCGCGAACTCGCCGAGACGGCGATCCGCTACGCGGAACGCGCGTATGCGCGCCTCGAGCAGATCTACGGGCATCAAACGTCCGCGCGCATTCCGATCATCCTCTACGGCTCGCAGAGCGAGTTTCGCGAGACGCGCGCGATCTCCGGCGCGATCGGCGAGGGCACCGGAGGAGTGACCGAGCTTCTCAAGCGGCGGGTGCTCGTCCCGGCGACCGGCTCGATGGCGGAGTTCGACCACGTGCTGACGCATGAATTGACCCACGCCTTTCAACTCGATGTGATCGCCGGCAGCGCGGGACGGCGGACGGCCGATCCGCTGCAATGGACTCCTCCCCTGTGGGTGATGGAAGGACTGTCGGAGTACTTGAGCGTCCCCGGAGTGGACACGCACACGGAAGTGTGGCTGCGCGATGCGGCGCTCGAGGGAGACATGCCGACCCTGGCGGAGCTCTCGTGGATCGGCGATCTGCGCGTCTATCGGTTCGGCCAATCGATCGTCGCGTATGTGGCCGAGCAATTCGGCGACGAGATGCTCGGCCCGTGGCTGCGCGGGATGGCGCATCGCAGGAGCGTCGAGCGCGGCACATCGGAAGTGCTCGGGGTCACCCTCGAACAGCTCTCGTCCGATTGGCACGAGGCGCTGCGCAAACGCTATCTGCCCGAGATTTCGCGTCGCGAGGGACTGAAGGACCGCGCGCGGCGGCTGACGGACCACACCCGCTCGCTCGCGAATTTCTCCGTCACTCCGGGGCTCTCTCCGAATGGAAGCGAGCTGCTGTATTTTTCCGACGACACGCCGTATGCGGACCTCTACCTCGCCTCGGCGGTCGATGGAACGCACAAGCGCCGCCTGATCGGAGGTGAGCGCCGCGAGACCTTCGAATCGCTGCGTTACTACCGCACGACCCTCGAGTGGAGCCCCGGCGGCGACCGGGCGGCGCTGATCGCCCTCACGGGCGGGCACGACCGCCTGCTCGTGTACGATGTGCGCAAGCGCGAGACGCAGCACAGCTACAGCTTCGGCTTCGAGGAGATGCTATCGCCCACCTGGTCTCCCGACGGCCAACGGATCGCCTTCGTCGGTTTGAATGACGGCCGCAGCGCGCTCTATTCGTGTCTCGCCGCCAGCGGAGATTCGCTCGTTCGTCTCACCAGCGGAGAATGGGCCGTCTTCCAGCCTGCGTGGTCGCCGGATGGAAGCCGGATCGCCTTCGTCACCGACCGGCAGTTCGGTTCGCTCTCGACACAGACAGAGGACTCGCCCTGGCGCATCGCGATCCTCGAGCTTGCGACCGGCTCGGTCAGCGTGCTCGACGGCATGCCGGGCAAGAGCCTGAACCCGCAATGGTTCCCGGATGGGCGGCACCTCCTGTTCGTCACCGACCGGACGGGCATTCCCAATCTCTTCGTGCGCGATCTCGAGAACGGCGAGGATTTCGCGCTGACCGACGCGCTCACCGGCGTCGCGGGGATCACGCCGACGGCCGCCGCGGCATCGCTCTCGCGGGACGGCCGGCGGGTGGTCTTCAGCGTCTACGAGCGGGGCGGCTGGGACCTCTACCAACTGCAGGATCCGCTGGTCGCCATCGCGGGAAAGCGGCCCTGGTCGCCGGCGGGGCCGGAGACGATTGCCGTGCGCGCTGACGATGGCGTCATCGCGGAAGCGGAGAGCGGCATGACGGCAGCGGAGGGCGACAGCGCCCAGGCGGACTCTTCCGGCATCCGGCTCGATTCGGCAGAAGATGCCGGCGGAGATCCGGCGGCCATGCTTGCGAGCGCGCCTGAGATTGCCGCGCCGCGCGACAGCCTCGCTCCCGCTCCCGATCCCTGGGGCGTCTTCGGGGATTCGGATCTGCGCGGAGGCGTGCTTCCCGGCCGGGGAATGGACATCGCCAGAATCCCCCCTCCTCAGGAAGATCGAACGCGCGAGCGCATGGTTCTCTCGCAGGTGTATGCGCGCACGGATTCGATGCCCGACACGCTGCACATCGTGGAGAAGAACTACGACCCGCGGTTGAGCATCGACTACGCCCAGGCCGGCGGTTTGTACGCGAGCGGCTACGGGGCGGTCGCCCAGACCTTGCTGGTCTTCTCCGACATGCTCGGCGACCGTTCGCTCTTCGTCGGAGCCGATGTGAGCGGTTCCTTTGATGAGGGCGACTATTATCTCGGCTACATGAATCAGCACCGTCGCCCGGCCTTGCTCTTCTCGTTGTACCAGTACCAGACGGGGTACGGGTACGGGACCGTGCCCGGGTACCCCGACATCTACCAGAAGCGCCTCATCCGCGGCGCCGGGTTCGCCGCCTTCTATCCGCTGTCCCGTTTCCGGCGCATCGAGCTCTCGCTCGACGCCATTCAAGAGAAGCGCTTCGATTGGATGTGCGAAGAGTTGTCGCAAGAGGACTTCTGGCGCTGCGGATGGGAAGACGACCATGTGGACGAGACCTATGTGGCGCCGGGCGCGGCGTTGATTCACGACACCGCGCTCTTCGGCCCGACCGGGCCGCTCAGCGGAAGAAGGATGAGGCTCGGCGCGGGGTTCTTCTTCGGCGAGCGCAAGGCGGGAAGCTTCGATTGCGACTACCGGCTGTATCACAACATCCGCAAGCGCTACGCGGTCGCCTGGCGGCTCGTCGCGGCGGGGGAATGGGGACGCGACCGCCAGCGCATCGCCTTCGGCGGGCCTTATTCCTTGCGCGGATATCAGGACTATCCGCTCTACGGGAGCCAGATCGCTTTCAGCAACCTGGAATTCCGTTTTCCCTTCATCGACGCGTTCGTGCTCGCCTGGCCGCTGCGGATCGGCATCGGCGGGATCCGCGGCAATCTCTTCTTCGATGTCGGGGGCGCTTGGGACGACATCGAGGACTTTCGGGCGGTGCAGTCGGGCAGGGGAGAGGGAAGCTTCCGGTTAGATGATCTTCACGCGTCGGTAGGGTTCGGCGTCTCGCTGAATGTCGGCTTCGCCGTCCTGCGCTGGGACCTCGCGCGGCGAACCGATCTCTCCGACTGGGTGGGGAAGGCGAAAGGGGAATTCTCGATGGGGTGGGAATTCTAGGTGGCTTCGCCCCTCGAGCAAGTCCCGGCCGAACGAGCCTCTGCCGCCGGAACGAGCCGAACGAACCGAACGGTGCGCGGCGGCGCATTCCCCCCGTGGATCAGGCCGCGCCTCTCGTGGATTCCCGCGCTGCTCCTGCTTCTCTTCGCCGGTTTGGCTCTGCGTAACGGTCATGGCACCGGCCCCTTCGACTGGTTGACCCAGGCCGAGGAGATCTCCCGCCGTTTCTCGCAAGAGGGGCTGCGGGCGCTCGGCTCTTCGGCCGCCTGGGCGGATCCCCGGATTCCGCTCGCCTTCCTCGCCGTCCGCCTGGGGCTCGCGCCTGTCGTCGTGCTGCGCGTCCTGCAACTGCTCGCGCTCGCCGCCGCCCTCGCTTCGGTTCGCTTGCTTCAGGCTTCCGGAGACACATGGCGTCGTCCGGCCGGGGGTTCGGACGCGGCCGGCGCGACGGCAGGGCCCGCCGGAAACGGCTTGTCGTCCGGGACGGTCGCCGCGCTTCTGCTGTGCGCTTCCCCGGTCTTCGTTCGCGCGGTGCTGGACGCGGATCCCGGACTCGTCCCGGCCCTGGTCTTTCTCGCCGCTTCCAGGAAGAGGCTCGGCGTCGTCGCGGGCGCCATCGGTTTCGGGTGGTCGGCGGGCTGGAGCCCCTGGGCCTGGATCGCGCTTCCGCTCGCTTTTGGCGGCGGCTTTCTGAGGGGAAGCCAGTCGGTCCGGCGGACTCTCGGCATGCTGATCCTCGGAATCGGCTTGACCGCGCTCTTTCAGCCGACGGCCGTGCTGCACCCGATGGCGTGGTGGCGCGAAATGGTCTGGAACGCCCGGCTCGAAGGCTTCGGGGGAACGCACACCCCGTTCGGGATCGCGCCCGGCTGGTCTTCGCTGCTCGGCTGGCTGCACATCCCGGCCCTGCTCCTGGTATTGGCGCGGGCGGCCGGGTGGCCGCGCCGGTTCCGGGCGGGCGATTGGGCCCCGCTCGCTTTCGTCTGCCTCCTGCTTCTCAGCCTGCCATCCGCCTTTTCTTCCACCGCCCCTCTGCTCATCCTGCTTCCGTGGGCGGCCGGCGAGGCGGGCGAAGCCTGGCGGGCGATCGCGAGAAAGATCGGAGAGCGGCGCGCGTTGCGCAGAGGTTTCGCGCGGGCGCCGGCCTGGCTGTTCGCGGCTTTGATGATCGTGCCTCTCGCGTGGGTCGCGGCCGCGAAATACGGACGCGCGACGGATCGTGACGACAATCTCCAAGCGGCATGGCAGTACCTCGAAACCCATCTCGAGCAAGGCGCGCTCGTCGCTCACGACCTCTCGGTGCCGCGACCGGGCCAAAGCAGGCTGATTTGGATGTCGATTCCCTTCCATCGCGTGAATCCCGCGACGCAGCGGGGCGCCTACTGGACCGGCTGGTACGCAAGTTTCGATGCCATTGTGATCAGCGAGCAAACGATCAACCGTTTTCTGAAGAGTTCCGAAGATGTCACCGAAGCCATCGCCTTCTATTCGTCCCTGGCGAAGGAGGCCGAGGGGCAGCCGGTCTTCGGCGAGCGGCCCGGAAGCCGCGTGCGCCTCATCTTGCGGCGCCCGGGCGCCGGGGAGGAATGGGGGCCGGACTGGCGGGCGCGCATTTCGGCAGGTCCGGCCGGGGGACTGCCGGGCGATTTCCTCGCCCGCCTGGGCGGAGCGCTCGTGCAAGCCGGGCGGGCCTCGGGTGGAACCGATCTGCTCGCGGCGGCGCTGGCCGCGGGATACCAGGACCAGGGGATCTACCTGAATCTTGGAAACGGCTACCTCGCGTTGAAGAGGCCGCTGGAGGCGGGGCGCATTTTCGAAGAAGGCAGTCGCAAGTACCCTGACTCGCCGGAGCTCATGTACAATCTGGCTCTTGTTCTCGTTCAGATGCAGTACTGGGACCGCGCCGTGCGGACCTTGGCCGACCTGCGCGAGCTGTGGCCCCGCTCTGCGCGGGCAGCGTACCTGCTCGGCGTGGCGCTGGGTAATTCCGGAAGGCAGCCGGCTGCCCGGGCGGTCCTGCGCGAGGCGCTCGGGCTCGGTCCCGACGGCGAGCAGCGCGAGCGGATCGAAGCGGCGCTCGAAGCGCTCGGCGAGGGGCAATGAGCACGATCGTCCGCTTGCCCGAACGGGTGGGAGACGCCATCCTCTCGATTTCCGCATGGCAGAGCATGGCCGGCGAGGCGGATGGCGCCGTCCGGACGGGCCATTCTTTACGCGCGGACGGGCGGCCGGAGGAGGCGGGCCTGGGAAAGCCCGGCCGTAGGCCGGCGATCTTTCTCGATCGCGACGGCACGCTCCTCGAACCGGTCGAGTACCTGCGCGATCCGGAGGGCGTGAAGCTCGTGCCCGGAACAGGAGAGGCTTTGCGGTCGGCTCGCAGCGCCGGGTTCGCGCTCGTGGTGGTCTCCAATCAGTCGGGCATCGCGCGGGGATTCTACGGGCCGGCCGATGTCGCCCGCGTGCACGAGAGGGTGGCGGAGCTGCTCGCGATCGAAGGGGCGCTCATTGACCGCTTCTTCTTCTGCCCCCACCATCCGGATTTCACGGGGCCATGCCGTTGCCGGAAACCCGAGCCGGGATTGTTGCTCGAGGCGGCCCATTGCCTGAATCTCGATCTGGGTCGATCTTTTCTGGTCGGAGACACGATCGAAGATCTTCAGGCGGGCGCGCGAGCCGGATGTCGCACGATTCTCGTCCACACCGGCTATGGCGAGAGGCAGGCGAGGAAGCGAAGAGCCGAAATGCCGGCAGGGAGCCAGGAGGCGGCCGATCTGGCCGGCGCGATCAGGCAGATCCTCCAGGGAAGAGAGGGCCGATGAAAGCAGGGGGCGGCGGACCAGCCGGGACCGGATCGGGCCCGGCGCGCGCGGACGGGCGCGGCCGGCGTGTTCGGGGCCGGCTGCTTTTGCTTCCCGCGAGTTCCGCCAGGCTCGGCACCTTGTCCGCGGCCGCTCTTTTCGCGGTCGCCTGCGCCGCGGCATCCTCCTCTCCAGGCGAAAGCGCCGGGCCGCCCCCTCCGATCGCCGGCGAGAGCCCCATCGCCTTCTTCCTGCGAGGCGGCCTCTTCATGTGGCCGCTCCTCATTTGCGCGCTCGTCACGATCGTCGTGATCGTCGAACGCTTCCTGACCTATCGCCGCCAGAAGGTGGACACCCGGCGGCTCATGGCTCGGATCATCGCCGATCTGCGCGGAGGGGGCATCGAGCGCGCGAAGGAGACTTGCATCCATACCCGCGGGCCGGTGGCGGCGATTCTGCATGCCGGGCTCTCGAAGGCCCATCTGGGCCCGGTCTCGGTGGAGAAGGCGATCGAGAGCGCGGGGGCCATCGAAGCGGCCTTCCTCGAGCGCCATCTCGCCGCGCTCGGCTCCATCACTCACATCGCCCTGATGCTCGGTTTCCTCGGCACCGTCTCCGGCATGGTCCGGGCCTTCGACGCGGTTTCCGCGGCCGGTCTCGTCGCGCCCCGCGTCGTCGCCACGGGCGTTTCCGAGGCGTTGATCACGACCCTGACGGGATTCCTGATCTCCATTCCCGCGCAGATCGCCCACCGGTACTTTCTGTCGAGAGTCGATGGGTTCGTGCTGGAGATGGAGGAATCGGCCGTCGAACTGATGGAGTTTCTGAGCGAGGAGGCCCTGACGGGTCGAGGCGCGGGCCCGAACGCGAGATAGATCCTACGAGCCTTGCGCCGCGTAGCATGGCCGCGCGAGCCGCCATGCGCCGGAACCGAGACCCCGGCTCGAAGGAGTCGCCATCCGGGATCGGCCGGCATCGGGAACAGACGGCCGGGGCTTTCGTACCTTCGCTGTCTGCTTTTGGCCGCCACGCAAGAAGGGGAGGACGGCATGGGGCGCGGAGTGTGCATGCGGACCGGGCTGGTCGCCGGACTGATCGTATTCCTATTCACCATCGGGACGGCCCTGGCCGGAGCTCAACCGGCCGGGCAGGCGTTGGCCCTGGACGGCCCGTTGCGCGTCGAGCAGGCGGTCGAGATCGCGCTCGAGAACAGCGACCTCGTGGGGCAGGCGATCGGGCGCGAGAATGCGGCGCGCGGAAGTTACTGGGCTTCGTACAACGGGCTGCTTCCGAGCATCACCGCGGATGGAGGATGGCAACAAGGGCGCCAGGCGGTTGCCGGGCTCCTGACCGACGAGGGATCGACCTTGTGGGGAGGAGTGACGCTTCGCAGTTCGCTCATCAATGTCCCCGCCTGGCGATCGATCAGCGCGCAGAAGCAGGCCTACACGGCCGCTTCCCAGGACCTGGACGACGCCCGCGGCGCGATCGAGGTTTCCGCGCGCGAGCAGTTCTACGCGAGCGTGGCGAGCATCAAGCTCGCGGAAGTCGAGGATCGCGCCGTCTCGGTGGCACGGGAGCAGCTTCGCCGGGCGGAGACGCTCTTTCGCCTCGGGTCGGTGGCGCGCACCGATGTGCTCCAGGCGCAGGTGAGCCTGGCCGACGCCGAGCTCGTCGCGATTCAACGGCGAAACGCCGTTTCGGCGCAGCACGGCAGCCTCGCCATCGTGATGGGCATCGACCCCCGCGCCGAGTTCGAGGTCGACTCGGCTCTGGTGGTGCCCGAGCGCGATCCCGAGGGGAATGTCGACGCGTGGGTGGAGCAGGCGCTCGCCCGGCGGCCCGATGTGGCCGCCGCCCGCGCGCGGCTGCGCTCCGCGGAGCTCGGGCAATCCGCCGCGCGCTGGTTGCGGCTTCCCACCCTGGGCGCCCAGGCGTCCTGGGACAAGACCAAGCGGGACGGCGACCAGAAGCAGCGCGATCCGTTTACGGGAGCGTGGTACACCTCGCCGTACGACTACACCAGCGAGGATTGGTCGGTCGCCATCGCCGCCACGCTCACGCTCTTCAACGGCCTGCAGACGGAAGGCGAGATCGAGCGCGCCAAGGGGTTCGAGCTCGAGAGCCGGGAGACCCTGGAACGGCTCGAGAAGGAAGTGGCCCTCGAAGTGCGCAACCTGAGCCTGGCGATTCGCGACGCCCGCGAGAGCGTGAACGCGGCGCGCACCGGCGTCACCCTGGCGGCGGAAAACCTGCGCTTGCAGCAGGCGCTCTACGAAAGCGGCGCGGGCACGCTGCTGGACTGGGACGATGCGCGCTTGAAGCTGCGCCGCGCGGAAGTGGCGAGCATCCAGGCCGAGATCGCGCTGCTCCTCTCGCACGCGCGCTTCCAGCGCGCCCTGGGGGAGTGAGCGCCCGCCCGGCCCGCAGGAGGCCCGTCGCGCGGCGCGCCTGGGACGGGCGAGGATGCTGTCCTTGTGCTATTCTCGCCCGCCTATGAGTCCGAGAAAGAAAAGAAGCCCATCGCGGAACGACTCGCCTGACCTTTCGACCGGCGGCGACACCGGCTGGATCGTGGTCGAAGGCGCCCGCGAGCACAATCTCCAGAACCTGAGCGTCCGCCTGCCGCGCGGCGCGCTGATCGTCATCACCGGCGTCTCCGGATCGGGAAAGAGCTCTCTCGCCTTCGACACGCTGTACGCCGAAGGGCAGCGCCGATATGTCGAGAGCCTCTCGGCCTACGCCCGCCAGTTCCTCGGCCAGCTTCGCAAGCCCGATGTCGATCACATCCAGGGCTTGAGTCCCGCGATCGCCATCGATCAACGCGTGGCCGGCAGCAATCCGCGCTCGACGGTCGCGACGGTCACCGAGATCTACGATTACCTCCGCGTGCTCTTCGCCCGGATCGGCGTTCCCCACTGTCCCTACTGCCACATCCGCGTGGGGCGCCAGACGATCGACGAGATCACGCGCGCCGTCGCCGGCGCCTATTCGGGCAATCGCGTCACGGTGCTCGCACCGCTGGTGCAGGGACGCAAAGGGGAGTTCCAGGCCGAGCTCGAACGCTTGCGCCGGGGCGGCTTCGTACGCGCGCGCATCGACGGCGAGATCGTCTCGCTCGACGAGCCGGTCAAGTTGAAGAAGACCGCGAAGCACACCATCGAAGCGGTGATCGACCGCCTGACGGTGAGCGCCGAGAAGCGCGGCAGGCTCGTCGAAGCGCTCGAGACGGCGCTGGGCCTCAGCAACGGCACCGTGCTCGTGAGCGGCGGGCCGGGCGGCGAGCAGGCCTTCAGCGAGCGGGCGGCCTGCGTGCAGTGCGGCCGCAGCTTCCCCGATCCGCATCCGCGCAACTTCTCCTTCAACAGCCCCTACGGCGCCTGCCCGACCTGCCAGGGGCTGGGATTCCTGAACGAGGTCGATCCCGAACTGGTCGTCACGCAGCCCAACGAATCGGTCTTCAGCGGCGCGCTGGCCGCCTTCTCCGGCGGCGTGTCCGGATGGTTCGGGCAGCTCGTGCGCCACATGGGCAAGCACTACGGCTTCGACCCCGAGATACCGTGGAACCGTCTCTCTCCCCGAGCGCGCAAGCTCATCCTGCACGGCACCGAAGGCGAGGAAGTCGCGGTCCGCATCCAGACCAGGCGCGGGCGCTACGAGGGCCAGGTGGCGTTCGAAGGCGTGATCCCGAATCTGCAGCGCCGCTATCGCGAGACGCGCTCGAGCGAGATGCGCGAGTGGATCGGCCGCCTGATGAGCCCGCGCACCTGCCCCGCGTGCGGAGGAGGACGCCTGCGGCCGGAGAGTCTCGCCGTCAAGGTGGGCGACTTCCACATCCAGGAATGGACGGCGCTCAGCGTGACCGCGGCGGCGGCGGCGGTCGACGCGCTCGCGGGCGATGCGCGCGCGCGCGCCATCACCCAGCAGATTCGGAAGGAAATTCACGACCGCTTGGAGTTCCTGCGCAATGTGGGCCTCGGGTATCTGACGCTCGATCGCGCGGCGGGAACGCTCTCGAGCGGCGAGATGCAGCGCATCCGGCTCGCGACGCAAATCGGCTCGCAGCTCGTCGGCGTGCTGTATGTGCTCGATGAGCCCAGCATCGGGCTGCATTGCCGCGACAATCAGCGGCTGCTCGCGGCGCTGAAGGAGCTGCGCGATCTCGGCAACACCGTGATCGTGGTCGAGCACGATCTCGACACCATCCGCGCCGCCGAGCATGTCGTCGACCTCGGGCCGCGCGCGGGACGGGAAGGGGGGCGGATCGTCGCCGAAGGGCCGCCGGAGAATCTGCGGGTGACCGGCGACTCCTTCACGGCCGCGTACCTCGAGGGGCGGGCGGAAATCCCCGTGCCCGCCGTGCGCCGCGCGGGCAGCGGGAAGTGGCTCGAGATCGCGGGCGCGACCGAGCACAACCTGAAAGGCATCGATGTCCGCTTTCCCCTCGGCCGCTTCCTGTGCGTGACGGGCGTGTCGGGATCGGGCAAGAGCACGCTGGTCGAGGACATCCTGCACCGCGCGCTCGCCCGGCGGCTGCATCGCGCCTCGATCATCCCCGGCGCGCATCGCGAGATCCGCGGCATCGAGCAGCTCGACAAGGTCATCGGCATCGACCAGTCCCCGATCGGCCGCACTCCGCGATCGAATCCGGCCACCTACACCGGCGCGTTCGACTTCATTCGCGATCTCTACGCCGAATTGCCCGAGGCGCGCATGCGCGGCTATCGTCCCGGCCGTTTCTCGTTCAATGTGAAGGGCGGGCGCTGTGAAGCGTGCAAAGGCGACTGCGCGGTCAAGATCGAGATGCACTTCCTCCCCGATGTGTATGTCACCTGCGATGTGTGCGGCGGGCGGCGCTACAATCGCGAGACGCTCGAAGTGCACTTCAAGGGCAAGAACATCCACGACGCGCTCGAGATGACCGTCGACGAGGCGGCGAGTTTCTTCGGCGCGATTCCCGGCCTCAATCGACGGCTCGCCACCTTGAAGGATGTGGGCCTCGGCTACCTGCACCTCGGACAGCCGGCCACGACGCTTTCGGGAGGCGAGGCGCAGCGGGTGAAGCTTGCGACCGAGTTGTCGCGCGTCGCGACCGGCCGCACGCTCTACATCCTCGATGAGCCGACGACGGGCCTGCACCTCGAGGACATCCGGATCCTCCTCGGCGTGCTCGCGCGCCTCGTGGACGCGGGCAACACCGTGATCGTCATCGAGCACCAGCTGGATGTGATCCGCAGCGCCGACTGGGTGATCGATCTCGGTCCCGAAGGCGGCGCGGAAGGCGGGCGGATCGTCGCGCAAGGAACGCCGGAAGAGGTCAGCCGCGTCGCCGGGTCGTGGACCGGAAGGGCGCTGGCCGGCACGCTGTAAGCCAGGCGGTGCCTGGCTGGCATCACGCGCCGGCGTCGCGCTCGCACGCTCGCATGCCGGCGTCGCGCTCGCACGGTCGCATGCCGGCGTTGACGCTCCCGCGCGCGCGGTGCTATGGTGCCCCGCTTGGCCAATGACCGGGAAGGAGATCGACGCATGCCTGAATTGAAGAGAACTCCGCTGTACGAAGTCCACCAGCGAAGCGGCGGGCGCCTCGTTCCGTTCGCGGGCTGGGAAATGCCCGTCCAGTTTCCGCAGGGGATCATCCATGAGCACCTGACGGTGCGCGGCCGCGCCGGGCTCTTCGATGTCTCGCACATGGGCCGCTTCTTCTTTCGCGGCCCTCAGGCGCTCGCCTATGCGGACCACCTGATCACCAACGATCTGACGCGCGTGGGGGAGAACCAGCTTCTCTACAGCGCGCTCTGCAATCCGCAAGGCGGAATCATCGACGATGTGACCGTCTACCGCATTCCCGGCGAAGTGCTCATGGTGGCGAACGCGGCCAACGCGGCCAAGGTGTGGGAGTGGATCGAGAGCCGCAAGCCGGCGGGCGTGGAACTGGAAGATGCGACCGGGCGGCTCGCCCAAATCGCCTTGCAGGGCCCGAAGGCCGAAGCGCTCCTGCGCGCGCCCTTTGCCGACGCGGTGCGCGATGTCGCCTACTACACCCACACGCGCTGCGAATGGCGCGGCGGAGCGGTGCTGATCAGCCGCAACGGCTACACCGGAGAAGATGGCTTCGAGATCTACCTCCCGCGCGAGCTGGCCGTGCCGCTGTGGGAACAGTTGATGGAATGGGGGAAGGAGACGGACATCGAGCCGATCGGGCTGGGCGCGCGCGACAGCCTGCGCATGGAAGTGAACTACGCGCTCTACGGCAACGAGCTCTCCGAGGACACCACGCCGCTCGAAACGGGGTTGCGCTGGGTGGTCAAGTTCAAGAAGGCCGACTTCGTGGGCAAGCAGGCTCTCGTCGCGCAGAAGGAGGCGGGCGTTCAGCGAACGCTGATCGGCTTCGAAGTCGATTCCAAGCGCCTTCCCCGCCACGGCTATCCGATTCTGGCGGGAGGGAAGCAGGCGGGAGTGGTGACCAGCGGCGGCTACTGCCCTTCGCTCGAGAAGGGCATGGGCATGGGGCTCGTTCAGCCTGCCCACGCGGAAGTGGGAAGCGAGATCGCGATCGACGCGCGGGGGGCCATGATTCCCGCCCGCATCGTCGAGAGGCCCTTCTACAAGCACGGTTCGGCGCGCAAGGGGTAGGCGAGGAGAAACCAGTCGCCGGCCGAGGCCGGCGCAACCGGCCGGGGGGACGACCATGGCAATGCAAGTTCCGGACGACCTGCGCTACACCAAGGACCACGAGTGGGTGCGCATCCAGGGCGGCGAGTTCACCGTGGGCATCACGCATTACGCCCAGGAGCAACTGAGCGAGATCGTGTATGTGGAGTTGCCTGCACCGGGCACCGCGATGCGCCAGGGCGAGCCCTTCGGCACGGTCGAGGCGGTGAAGGCGGCCTCCGATCTCTTCTCTCCCTTGAGCGGGGAAGTGGTCGCGGCCAATGACGCGCTCGCGGGAGACCCGGCCGCCGTGAATCGCTCGCCGTACGAAGAAGGCTGGATGGTGCGCGGGCGTCTCGGCAACGCGGCCGAAGTGAATCAGCTCCTGACGGCGGAGCAGTACCGGGCGCTCCTCGGGGAGCTGGGAGGAAAGGGCGCGTGAGCTACCTCGGCCATTCTTCGGCGGAAGGCGAGGCGATGCTGGCGGCGATCGGGGTGCGCTCGTTCGACGAGCTCGTCGCGCAGATCCCGGACAGGCTGCGCCTGCGCCGGCCGCTCGATGTGCCGCCGGCGCTCTCGGAATGCGAGCTGCGGCGCCACTTCGCCGTCCTGGGCGGAGGCAACTACGACGCCTCCGTGCCGAGCTTTCTCGGCGGCGGGATCTACGATCATGTCATTCCCGCCGCCATCGACGCGCTCGTGTCGCGGTCGGAATTCAGCACCGCGTACACGCCCTATCAGCCGGAAGTGGCGCAGGGAACGCTCGCGGCGATCTTCGAATTCCAGACCATGGTCTGCGAGCTGACCGGCATGGACGTGGCGAACGCCTCGATGTACGACGGAGCTTCCGCCGCGGCCGAGGCGGCCCTGCTCGCCCGCTCGGCGACCCGCGGCGAGCGCATCCTCGCGCCGGCGGTGGTGAGCCCGCGCATACGGGGCGTGATCGAGACCTATCTGGAAGGCACCGGCGCGCGGCTCGAGGTTCTTCCCGAGCGCGAGGGCCGCATCGACTTCGATGCGCTCGAGAAGGCGCTGGCCGAAGGCCCGGCGGTGGCGGCGGTGCTCGCGCAGCAGCCGAACTTCTTCGGGCTGGTCGAGCAACTCGACCGCCTGCCCGGCTTGCTCGGCAAGGCGCCTGGAGCGCGTCCCCATCTGGTCATCTCCGCCGACCCGCTCTCGCTCGGCCTGCTTGCGCCTCCGGCGCGCTGGGGGGCGGACACGGTCGTCGGCGACCTGCAACCGCTCGGGATCCCGGCGCAGTTCGGCGGTCCGACCGGCGGGTACTTCGCAACCCGCACCGCCCACATCCGCAGGCTGCCCGGCCGTCTCGTGGCCGAAGCGGCCGACGCCGGCGGGCGCCGCGGCTACACGCTCACCCTGCAGACGCGCGAACAGCACATCCGGCGCGAGAAGGCGACCTCGAACATCTGCACGAACAGCGCGCTGCTCGCCTTGAGGGCGACGATCTACCTCGCCCTCGTGGGGCCGCGCGGCCTGCGCGAAGCGGCGGGGCAATGTTTCGCCCGCGCCCGCTATGCGCGCGAACGGGTGGGCGCGATTCCGGGAGCGCGGCTTCCGCATGCGGGGCCTTTCTTCCGCGAATTCGTCGTCGATCTCGGGCGGCCCGCCGAGGCCGCCGTCGACTTCGTCTTCCTGCATCACGGCATTCTGGCCGGCATTCCGCTCAGCCGCTTCCTGCCCGGGCGGGAGAATGAGCTCCTGATCGCAGTCACCGAGAAGCGGACGCGCGAAGACATCGACGCCCTCGCGGACGGGCTCGCCGAGGCGGTTTCCGAAGCCGGCTCCGAGGCGCGCGGGAAGGCTCCGCGGCAGGGCAGCGGGGCGAAGAAAGGGAGCGGACATGGCCGAAGCTGATCTCCACGCACGCGAGCCGCGGGCGGAAGCCTCCGCGTGCAATCTTCAGGGCGCGGTCGGCCTCATCTTCGAGCGCAGCGTGGCGGGACAGCCCGGCTATCGCTTTCCCGCGCTCGATGTGCCCGCGGCCCCGGAAGGCGGGATTCCCGCCGCTCTGCTGCGCGACGCGCCACCGCTGCTGCCCGAGGTGAGCGAGCTCGAGGCGCTGCGCCACTACACGATGCTCTCGACCCTCAACCATCATGTCGAGAAGAGTCTCTACCCGCTCGGCTCGTGCACGATGAAGTACAACCCGAAGATCAACGAGGAGCTTGCCCGCCAGCCCGAATGGGCCTTCCTGCATCCCGACGCCCCGGAAGCGTGCGTGCAGGGCATGCTCGAGATGCTCTGGCTGGCCGAGCGCGCGCTGGCCGCGATCGTCGGCATGGATGCGGTGAGCCTGCATCCCGCGGCGGGGGCCCAGGGCGAGTTCCTGGGCATGAAGCTGCTCCGTGCCTACCATCGCGCGAAGGGCAACGACAAGCGCACGGTGCTGATTCCCGATTCGGCCCACGGCACGAATCCGGCGAGCGTGGTCCTGAGCGGTTTCACGCCGCGCGAGCTTCGTTCCGGCCCCGATGGGCGGATCGACCTGGCGGCCCTGGACGCGGCCATCGACGCGCACACGGCCGGCATCATGGTGACCAATCCCAACACGCTCGGCCTGTTCGAGAAGGACATCGAGGCGATCGCGGCGCGCATCCACGCCGTCGACGGGCTGGTCTACATGGACGGCGCGAACCTGAACGCGCTCGTCGGCCTCGCGCAGCCGGGCGCGATGGGCGTCGACATCGTGCACATGAACCTGCACAAGACCTTCTCCACGCCGCACGGCGGAGGCGGGCCGGGAGCGGGCCCGGTGGGGGTCAAGGAAACCTTGGTGCCCTTCCTGCCGCTGCCGCGCGTGATCGAGGAGCAGGGCGGCTACCGGCTGCTGCAGCGCTCGGAGGGCTCGATCGGCCGCGTGCATCCGTATGTCGGGAATGTGGGCATCATCCTGCGCGCATATGCTTACATCCGCTCGCTCGGTCCGGAAGGGCTGGCCGCGGTCAGCCGGGCGGCGATCGTCAATGCGAACTACCTCATGAAGAAGGTCGAGAGCGCCTTCCCGGTCGCGAAGCGCGAAGCGTGCATGCACGAATTCGTTTCGAATGCCTCCTGGACGCGCGAGCACGGCGTGCGCAACATCGATGTCGCCAAGCGCCTCCTCGATTACGGGTTCCACGCGCCGACCGTCTCTTTCCCCTTGATCGTTCCCGATGCGCTCATGATCGAGCCCACCGAGACCGAGACGCGCGATTCGCTGGACCGTTTCGCCGCGGCGCTGCAGGCGATCGCGGTCGAGGTGCGCGAGAGCCCGGACTTGCTCCATGGAGCGCCGGGATGCACGCGGGTGGGGCGGTTGGACGAGGCCGAGGCGGCCCGCAAGCTGCGCGTGCGCTGGGCCCCGCCGGCCGCGGAGGAGGGAGACGGACCGAGGCGTGGCTGATCCGGTCCTCACCTGGCGCGTGCACCCCGCCGGGGAACGAAAGGGGCTGACCGTCGCGGTCAGCCTCGTCATTCTCGGGGTGAGCGCGCTGACCGGAATCTGGATGAACGGCGTCACCGGCGTCCCGATGGAAGGCCTGTACTGGAGCCTCTTCGCCCTTCTCGTGCTGCTGCTCTCCCTGGAGAGCTACTTTCTACCCACCCGTTTCACCCTTTCGGAGGGCGAAGTCGCCGTCGAGAAGATCTTCTCGCGCTCGCGCCGTTCCTGGAGCGACATTCGCGGGGCCTGGTTCGATCGTGTCGGCGTCACCCTGAGCCCCTTCGCCAGGCGCCATTGGCTCGAACCGTACAGGAGCGTGCGTCTGCGCTATCCTCGACCGGGAAGGGGCCCGTCGGAAGCGGACATTCGAGCCTTCCTGCGAGCGAAGCTCGACCCGGCGCGAGTCGCGATCACGGGCTTGGAAGAGGATGCATCGTCGACCCGCTCGCCGGAAGCGGGTTGAACAGGAACGAGGCGCAAGCGTGGGCTTGTGGAAGCGGGCGAGAGGGGGCGCGGGCTCGGGAGGCGGCGAGGTGCCGCCCGAAGCGGCGGCGATCGCGGAAGAGGACGAGCGGCTGCTCGACTCGGTGGCCGCAAGAATCGTGCGCATGCGGCTCGCGGTGCCGGCAATCTTCTTCCTCGAATCCACCAAGCCGCTCTCGTTCGTCGGCAGCCAGGCGCTCGTCTTCTTCCAGCCCTTCGTCGAGACCTTCCTCACCGTGCGCGGATACGAACGATTCGCCGAGTTGTTGGAGGACCGGGCGAACCTCGAGCGGCTGATCCGGCGCATCGAAGCGCTCGATGAAGAGGAGCGCATCGAGGCGCGGGAGCGGCGCGCGGAAGAGCGGCGCGCCAGGCGTGCGAAGCAGGCGGGCGGGGAAAGGCGGGCCTGGGGCCGGCGGCGAAGCCGTTCTCCGGGAGAGCGATGATGGCTGCCGTGAGAGGACTCGATGCGGCCTGACGGCGATCTCGAGACGAAACCCATCCGCTCGGTGCTCGCCACCGACTGCGGCTCGACCACCACGAAGGCGATCCTGATCGAGCTTCGGGGCGGCGAGTACCGCCTCGTCGTGCGCGGCGAAGCGCCCACCACGGTGGAAGCCCCCTTCGAAGATGTGACCCGCGGCGTCCTGAACGCCATTCGGGAAGTCGAGGAGCTCGCCGGCCGCCGCTTGCTCGACGGAGAGCAGATCCTCAGTCCGCAGAACGAGCGCGGCGAGGGCGCCGACTTGTATGTCAGCACCTCGAGCGCGGGCGGCGGGCTGCAGATGATGGTCACGGGGATCGTCACCACCATGACGGGCGAGAGCGCCGAGCGTGCAGCGCTGGGGGCGGGCGCGATCGTGATGGACACGATCGCCTCCAACGACGGGCGCGCGCTCCACGAGAAGATCCGCCGCATCCGCGACCTGCGGCCCGACATGATCCTGCTCTCGGGCGGGACCGACGGCGGAACGAAGGCGGTGGTCGAGCTGGCCGAGCTGATCAAGGCCGCCGATCCGCAAGCCCGCTTCGGCGCCGGCTATCGCATGCCGGTCATCTATGCCGGCAATCGCGATGTTCGCGAGAGGATCGCCGAGGTGCTCGCGCAGGCGACCGCGCTCACGATCACGGAGAACATCCGCCCGACGATGGAGCAGGAGAACCTGCAGCCGGCGCGCGCCGCGATCCACGATCTCTTCATGGAGCATGTGATGGCGCACGCGCCGGGCTATCGCAAGCTGATGGCCTGGTCGCCGGTCCCGATCATGCCGACGCCCGCGGCGGTCGGCTCGATCCTGCGCGCGATGGCGGAGAGCGGGAAGCTGCAAGTGATCGGCGTCGACATCGGCGGCGCCACCACGGATGTCTTCAGCATCTTCGGCGGCCGCTTCCATCGCACGGTGAGCGCCAATCTCGGGATGAGCTATTCGGTGTCGAATGTGCTCGCCCAGACGGGCATCGCGAATGTGCTCCGCTGGCTTCCCTTCCCCGTCGACGAAGGCGAAGTGCGCAATGCCATCAAGAACAAGATGGTCCGCCCGACCACGATTCCCCAATCGCTCGGGGACCTCCTTCTCGAGCAGGCGCTCGCCCGCGAGGCCCTGCGCCTCGCCTTCGAGCAGCATCGCGCGCTGGCGGTCGGGTTGAAGGGCGTGCAGCAGGAACGCACGATCTCGGACACCTTCGAGCAGACCGGGAGCGGGGCATCGCTCATCGATCTCGCCTCGCTCGACCTGCTCGTCGGAAGCGGGGGCGCGCTCTCCCATGCCCCGCGCCGCGCGCAGACCGCGATGATGCTGCTCGACGCCTTCGCGCCCGAAGGAGTCACGCGTCTGGCGGTCGATTCCATCTTCATGATGCCGCAGCTCGGCGTCCTGGCCGAGGTCGAGAACGAAGCGGCGCGCCGGGCGGCGATGGAGGTCTTCACCAAGGACTGCCTCATTCCTCTCGGCACCTGCGTGGCGGCGCGCGGGGCCGGCAAGGACGGCGCCCCTTGCATGAAGGTGAGAATCGGCAGGCCGGCGGGCGCTTCGCGCGGCATGGGGGAGCAGGAGTTCGAGCTGGCTTGGGGCTCGATCCGCAGGATCCCTCTCGAGGCTTCCGCGCAGGCGGAGGTCGAGATCGAGCCGGCCCGCCAGGCCGATGTCGGCGCCGGGCGCGGAAAGACGCTGCGGGGCATGCTCGCCGGAGGCGTGGTGGGCCTCGTCTTCGACGCCCGGGGACGCCCCTTGCTTCTTCCGCCCGACCAGGAGGCGCGCATGACCAGGCTCGCCGAGTGGGCGCGGGAGATGGACCTCTATCCCGGCGACCCGAGCGCGCTCGGGCGGCGGCCCTAGCGAGGAGGCGCGCGTGGCGCACGCGTACACGCCCGGACTGCGAGTCGCCGCCTGGACGACGCTGCGGCGGGAGCGGCGGCTGCCGATTGCCGGAGATGTGCTCGTCGCCGAAGGCGAACGGGTGTCGGCCGAGCAGGTGGTCGCCCGCACGGAGCTCCCCGGCCATGTCCAGATGATCAAGGTTGCCTCCATTCTCGGACAGCAGCCCGCCGATCTTTCCCATCACATGCTTCGCAAGGAAGGCGAGCGCGTCGCGAAGGGGGAGACGATCGCGCTCGCGCGCGGATTGTTCGGGCTTTCGAAGACGACCTGCCCATCGCCGGTCGACGGCGTGATCGAGAGCGTCTCGACGATCACCGGGCAGGTGGCCATCCGGGAAGCGCCGATTCCTCTCGAGATCGACGCCTACATCGCGGGCGAAGTGGTCGAGGTGATTCCGCGCGAGGGAGTGTGCGTCGAAGCGCGGGGCGCATTCCTGCAGGGCATCTTCGGGGTGGGCGGCGAGACCCACGGGACCCTGCGTCTGGCTGTCTCGTCAGCGGAAGAGGCGCTCGTGAAGGAGAAGCTCCCCAATGATGCGGCGGGCGCGGTTCTGATCGGAGGCGCGTTCGTCGATGAGCCCACGCTGCGGGAAGCGGCCGCGCGCGGCGCCCGGGCGATCATCGTCGGCGGCCTGGACGCGGCCGATCTCCAGCGCTTCCTCGGCTACGATCTCGGCGTGGCGATCACGGGAAGCGAGCGGCTCGGCCTCACGGTCGTCATGACGGAGGGATTCGGACGCATGGCGATGGCGGCGCGAACCTTCGAGCTTCTCGCGCGGCACCAGGGAAAGCCTTGCGCGGTGAACGGGGCGACGCAGATACGCGCGGGAGTCGTCCGTCCAGAGATCATCATTCCTCTCCCGCCTGAAGATGGGGAGAGCGCGGAGGCGGCCGGCGACGATGGCGATGCAGGGCTGAGAAGAGGCAGCCTCGTGCGCGTGATCCGCGCCCCGCATTTCGGAAGGTGGGGGAAGATCGTCGAGCTGCCCGCCGAGCTTGCGGTGGTGGACTCGGAAGCGCGCGTCCGGGTGGTGCGTGTCCGCTTTGCCGAAAGCGATGAAGAGGCGCTCGTTCCCCGCGCCAATGTGGAAATGATGGAACCCTGAGTCCGCCTGGCCCCGAGCCCAAGCCACGCCGCGGCGTTTCCCATCGGCCCGCGCATCGATCTTCTGTTTTCAGCCATTCGCTTTCCACGAAAGCCGGCGATCCGCTTGGAACGCGCGGCCACCCGCCGATGCCAAGGATGGGACGCCGAACCCTGCGGCGCCCCCGGGAGCGGGCACGCGCCATCGGCTCGCGGTCGGGCGGATCCACAAGCCAGCGGAGTGCGCGATGATCGAGCGCGGACGAATCAAGTGGTTCAACAACCGGGCGGGCTGGGGCTTCATTGAACGCATCGGCCGGCCGGATCTCTATGTGCATCATTCCGAGATCACCGGTGACGGGTTCAAGGCGCTGCACGCGGGCGACCTGGTGGAATTCGTCGTCGTGAAGAACCGGCGCGGTCTGCGGGCCACGCAAGTGAAGAGACTTCCCGCCCCCGAGGCCGCTCTCAGCCATTGATTCGCGCCGCTCGCGCGGCTCTCCCGCGGTGGCGGCCAACCCGCGTCACCGATCCTTGACCGCCATGCCGCGCGCGGCATGCGCCCCGGCGCAGGCGCTGCCCGGAATCAACCTTCCTTCCTTGTCCTTCTCGGTCGCCCGCAGTGGATTGCGCCCCCGAAAACGGACCATCGGTCAAGAGCGAGGCCCATTGCGTCGATATCTATCCCAGGCATTCCGTGCGCCTCCCCGGCGCCGGCTTTCGCTTTCACCGCAATTCGGGCGTGGCGGGCGACGGGGGCGCGGGGCGCGCGGAGTGCGAGCGATTTCGCCTCATTGGCGCGGTCGCGAAGCGGCCCGATCCGCCAACCCAGGAGGTTCACCGTGAGCGTTCGTCATCCTTTGGTCACGCGCATTGCACGGCCGGCATGGGTGGTATGTGTCCTGCTAGCGCTGTTTGCGGGCGCATGCGGAGAGGATTCGGGCACCACCACGCCGGAAAGCGGTGTCCCCGCGATCTCCTCGATGCAGGCGACCGCGGTGAATCTGGCGCAGGGCGAATCGACGAACATTCTCGTACGCGTGTGCGCCTCGAAGACCTCGAGCGCGCCCGCGGCGGGCGTCAGCGTGCAATTCGCCGAAGCGGGCCGGGCGACCCTGGGCAGCTTCGATCCGCAGACGGCGGTGACCGACGCCGACGGTTGGGCGAGCACCATGTACACCCCGCCCGTCGCGGAAGACGGCCGCGTCGATGTGAAGGCGATGATCCCGGGCGACGTCGAGTATCTCTCGCTCTTCATCAGCGAAGAGGGGCCCTCGGATGCGGGTCTTTCGATCGTGCTGGACGCACCCGAGAGCTGGCTTCCCGCCGACGGCGCGAGCACCCTCGAGATCACGATTCTCGTGAGCGCCGGCGGCGTCGCGCAGGCGGGAGAGGAAGTCGTCCTGGCGGCGGGCGAGGCCTTCGACGACCTCGACGGCGACGGCCTCTTCGGGCCGGGCGATGCGATCGTCGAGGACCGCGACGACGACGGCGAATGGGACGCGATCGGCGGCATCGCGCCTCAGGTCACGACCGGCGCCGACGGCCGGGCGCGCGCAATGTACACAGCGGGGAATGCGATCGGACCGGTGGCCATCAAGGCGACCGTCGATTCCGTCTCCACCGATCTTGTCATCACGCTCGAATCGGGCGCTCCGGTGATCACGGTCGCCGCGAGCCCGGTCGAAGCGCTGGCCAACGGATTCGACGAGGTGACGGTGACGGCGGAGGTGCGCAGCCCGCGCGGCGAAGCGCTCGCCGGAAGGCTCGTCCGCTTCACGGCCGGCGAACCCTTCGAGGACCTCGATCACGACGGCTACTACACGCCGGGCGAATCGTTCACCGACCGCGACGGCGACGGCCACTGGAGTTCCCTCGCCGCGATCACCTCGTGGGCGCGGACCGACGCCGGCGGAAGCGCGGAAGCGACTCTGACGGCGGGCCGGCAGGCCCTTGCCGTGACCGTGTACGCCTCGACATCCGAATCGCGCGGCGCGGTGGAGATCGCCCTGTTCGAGCTCCCGCGCATCGCTTACATCCAGGCATCGTGGAGCCCCGAGAGCCTCTACGCCGACGGCGTCTCGACGGCGACTCTCACGCTGGCCGCCACCGACATCAATCGCATGCCCATCCCCGGGAAGGAAGTCTTCCTCTCGGCGACCATGGGAACGATCGACGCTTCGGCCATCACCGGCCGCGACGGCGTGCTCACGGCGGTCTATCGCGCCCCGGCCACGCCGGGCGATGCGGTGATCACCGCGTCGGCCGGGGACTGGGCCATGGACCTCGATCCCTTCCCGGTCGACCCGCTTCCCTCCGTCACCACGCTGGAACTCTCCGCGGACCCCGAGGAAATCCGCCAGTCGGGAATCGCGGACCTCGACCGCGCGACGCTTTCCGCCGCCTGCTTCATCGAAGGCGATCCCGCTCCGGCGGGAATCGCGGTGGTGTTTGCCGTCGACTCGGGGCCTGGCGGCGGAGAAGGCTTTGCCCCGGGCGCGACCGCGTCCGTGACCGCCTTCACCGATGCGTCGGGAGTCGCGACCGCCGAGCTGCTCGCGGGAACGCTGGCGGGCGCGGTGGAAGTGAGCGCGACCTGCGGCTCGGCCGTCGACCGTGCGAGCGTCGCGATCCTCGGTTCGTCGATCGGCCTGATCGAGCTGTCGGCGGATCCGACCGAGCTCTGGGTCCGGGGAGTCGGCCGCGTGGACACCGCCGAGCTCACGCTGGCATGCTTCGCCTCTCCGGGCGTTCCGGCCTATGGCCGCTTCCCGGTGAGCTTCTCGATTCTCTCGCGCCCCGAGGGCGGCACGCCGGCGACGATCGTCGACTACGGCGACGATGCCGATGTGACCACCGACGAAAACGGCATCGCGCGCGTCCTGCTTCGCAGCGGCACCGCTTCGGGCCCGATCACGATCGAAGCGAGCGCGGGAGAGTTGAGCCAGACCCTGTACCTCGGCGTGAGCGCCGGGCCCGCCGCGGGAATCGAGTGCTGGGCCGATTCGACCCGGATTCCGCTGGGCGGAGAGTGCGTGTTCCACGCGCGCGTCTTCGACGAACAGCACAATCCCGTGCCCGATGGCAGCGTGGTCGTCTTCACCGCCGACACGGGCCTGATCTACACCGAACATGGGACCGGAAGCATGGGAACGGAGAACGGTGTGGCGGAAGCGATCTACGCCGCGCCGCAACCGAGTGAAGACGCTCCGGAATTCGCGACCCTCACCTGCTCGGTGGACGGCGCCACCGAACCTCTGGTCTGCACGGCGACGATCGAGCTGGGCGGGGAAGCGGATCCGACTGAGCCCGGGCCCATCGCGCGCCTCGCGCTTACCTTGAGCGTTCCCGAAATCGCGGTCCAATTGACCGGCGGACAGGAACAATGCCGGATCCTCGCGCTGTGCACCGATCAGGATGGCGTGCCCGTCGGTCCGAATCGCGAAGTCGAATTCGAGATCACGGCGGGGCCGGGCGGCGGCGAGCGGCTTCAAAACGCCGGGTGGGGGCCGGTCATCGCGCGCACCAACACGCGCGGCGAGGCGGAAGTGACCCTGAGCAGCGGGACCGTCTCGGGCACGGTGCAACTGATCGCCAGGGCGGGAGAGGCCGCTTCGCAGTCGGCTCTCGTCAGCATCGCCGCCGGGCCTCCGGCCTACATATCGGTCGGCGCGAATCCGCTGAACATCCGCGGCTGGGATGTGGTCGGGGCGGAAGCGAGCGTGGTCGCGTATGTGTCCGACCGCTACAACAACCCCGTCCGGGACAACACGGTCGTGTATTTCACCTGCGATGAAGGAATCATGCGCGGCAACTATCAGAACTACGGCGAGCTCGGAAGCAGCGTCACCGAGGGGGGAGCGGCGATCGGCTCGTACTTCAGCGGCGAGCCGCGCCTGGACGGGCGCGTGGAGATCGTCGCCTCGACTTCGGGCGGGACCGTACAAGGCACCACCTGGCTCATCTCTTCCGGCCCCGCGGCCTTTGTCCGCTTCCTCTCGCCCGCGCCGCCCGTGTCGCTCCTCGCGAACGGCCAGAGCGAGGTCAAGTTCTGGGTGGAGGTGCTCGACATCAACGACAACTTCGTCGTCGAAGGAACGCGCGTGGATTGGTCGACCGATTTCGGCGAAGTGGACGAATCCTCGCTCACCGCCGACGGCGTGAGTGGAAGCGTGGCCTCGGCGATCTTGAAGAGCGCGCTGCTCGAACAGGACTTCTCCTACAGCGTCCCCGACGACGGCGTCGGCGCGCGCGCGCAGGTGACCGCCGCAACGGGCCTCGCGGGGGGAGTGGCCGACCAGATGGAGGTCGCCTTCCGCACGGGTTCCGCCTATCGCGGCAATTCCCGCGTCCAGGTGGAGGAGACGATTCCCGCGGGAAGCAGCGTTCCCTTCGAAGTGCTGATCAAGGACCGGTACGGAAATCCCCTCGGAGGCCATGCCCTCTCGCTGAGCGTCAGCGGGGGAGGCAGCGTGACTCCGCAAGCCACGACCGACAGCTGGGGATCGGCCTATCCGCTCACCTTCACCGCACCGGCAAGCGACACCACCTGCGTAATCACGGTGATCGACAACGACCCGGGATTCGGAGGCGGACTCAGCCTGAGCGCGCGCATCGCGGTGGAATAGGGCGCTCCATCGCCGTGGGGCGCCCGAGCCGCGCTTCCCGCCGGCCGCGCGCCTTGCGCCGGCGGGGTGAAGGCCGGGACGATCTGGATCCGAATAGCAGCGGCCGGAGACCCGGACCGGGAGCCCCACGGGCTCCGTGGTCCGGGTCTCTGCGCATCCATGCGAGGATCCGGCCCGCCGGTGTTCTGGAAGATCCGCCCACCGCACAGCAATCTGATTGACGCCCAGCCCTTCCGGCCGGTATTCTCTCCCGTTGCCGTCCGGCCAGTCACTCGGCGCCAGGGAACCGGAGATGAACAAGGCGGATCTTATTCGTGAAGTGTCCGCACGACGCCGCTCTCCCCGGCGCAAGACCGCGCGAATCGTGAACGAATTGCTGGCCGCTCTCGGCCGCGCGCTCTCCGATGGCCACGAGGTGCACTTGCGCCGGTTCGGGGCCTTCCGGATGCGCCAGCGCGGAAGCCGGGCGATGCACAACCCGCGCACGGGCGGAGACTATCGGGTGCCCGCGAAGCTGGTGCCCGTCTTCCGTTCCTCGCGGGCGTTGCGGCGGATGCTCGCCGAACAGAGGGAAGGCCGGGTACGGGATTCCGGCCAGTAGGAAAAGGCAAGGGGCTCACACACATGGGATGCGGAAAGAAGAGAAAGCGACAGAAGATCGCGACGCACAAGCGGAAGAAGCGCCTGCGCAAGAACCGGCACAAGAAGCGCAAGGTCTAGCCGGACGCTCGCCCGGCGAGTGACCGCGGCAGTCTTTGGGCGGCGGGGGCGATGAGTCCCTGCCGCTCTGCTTTGGTGCGCCGCTTGACCGGTCCAATCGAGTGCCGAGCGGGACGGCGTGACCGGCGGGACGGCGTGACCGGCAGCTCATTCCAGGCAGGCTACATGCGGGAGATCATCGGAAGGGGACGATTCCTGGCCACCCGGGAAGGGTTCGGCTTCATCCGTCCCGAAGAGGGCGGACCCGACCTCTTCGTCCCGCCTTCGGAAACCGGCGGGGCCCTTCACAGCGATCTCGTCGAATACCGGCTAGTGCGCTCCCGGCGGGGAGGCCCTCGCGGCGAAGCCCATGTCATCGAAATCGTCGAGCGCGGCGTGAAGCGGCTGACGGGCGTGGTGGCCGGCACGCGCCGCATACCCCTGCTCGTTCCCGACCATCCGCGCCTTCCCTCCGCCATTCGCCTCATCGGGCCGCTGGCCGGAATCGAGACGGGCCACAGGGTTCTCTGCCGCCTGCAGGACACGGGCGGTCGCGGCGGTCCGGGGGCGTTTCTCGAGGAGATCCTCGGAGACGCCGACGATCCATCGCTCGACGGCTCGGTGATCGCCATCCAGTTTGGGCTTCCCCAGCGCTATCCCGACGAGGCCGTCGCCGAAGCCGAGCGCGCGGCGGCCGCCCTGGAGGCGGATCCGCGAGAGGCGCGCCGCGATTTCACCTCCGAGCTCGTCTTCACGATCGATCCCGAAAGCGCCGCCGACTTCGATGATGCCGTGAGCATCCGTCCCGCGGCGGGAGGAGGGTGGAGGCTGCGCGTGCACATCGCGGATGTCTCCGCGGCCGTGGCCACCGGCGGGCTGCTGGATCGCGAAGCGCGCGCCCGCGGCAACAGCACCTACTTCCCGGGCAGCGTGATTCCGATGCTGCCCGAGGCTCTCTCGTCCCGCGCGATGAGCCTTCGTCCCGGCGAACGCAAATGCGTCCTCACCGTCTCGGCGCTCCTCGACCGCGAGGGAGGCGTGCGAGGCGTGCGTCTCGACGAAGGGCTCATCCGTAGCCGCGCGCGCCTGACCTATGAACAGGCGCAGGAATCGCTGGAAGGCCGCGCTTCACTGGGTCGCGAACTGGACGCGGCGCTTCGTGCGGCGGACGAGCTCGCCCAATGCCTCCGCAAGCGGCGTCTCGAGCGGGGCGCTTTCGACCTGACCGTCCCCGAAGCGCAAGTGGAATTGGACGAGAAGGGCCGTCCGGTGGCGATTCTTCGACGCCTGTCGGGATGCAGCCATCAGTTGATCGAAGAGTTCATGATCCTCGCGAACCGGATCACCTGCCATTACGCCCGCTCTCGTGGACATCCGTTTCTCTATCGTATTCACGAACCGCCCGATCCCACCGCGCTCGACGAATTCCGCCGGCTGGTCCCCTTGCTCGCGCCCGATGTGCGCATGGCGGAGATTTCCGATCTCGCGGGATTGCGCCGCTGGCTCGCGGCCCTGCCGCCCGGGCCGCGCACCTGGCAGATTCACGCGCTCTTCCTCCGCTCCCTGAAGCGCGCTTCCTACGCCGATGACGACCGGGGCCACTTCGGCCTCGGTTTGCGCGGCTATGGGCATTTCACTTCTCCCATCCGCCGCTATCCCGATCTCTTCAACCATCGCGTCATCCGCTGGGCGATTCGAAACGGCAGCCGTCCCGTGCCCGAGGAGTGGCGCGCCGAGGCCGAAGAGCTCGGCATGGCGTGCACGGCGACGGAGCAGCTTTCCGAGGAAGCCGAGCGCGAGATCGTTCGCGTGAAGTCGCTGCGCTGGGCCGAGGAGCGCACGGGTGAGATCTTTCGTGGCCGGGTGACGGCGACCGTGAAGGCGGGCGCATTCGTCGAATTCGACGATGTCCCCGTCGAGGGATTGATTCCCAAGGGCGAGGAATTGGCTGCCATGGGCCACTCGCGCAGGCGGCGCCCGTCTCTCAGCCCTCTTCAGATCGGCGACGCGGTCATCGTCCAGATCGCCCGCGTCAGCCTGCGTGAGCGCACGCTTCTCCTGGCCTTGCGCTCGGCCGGGAGGCGAGTCCGTTCCACCGAGCCGGAAGCGCTCGAGTCGTGGGCCGATCCCTTCGGCGGGCGGCAAGGCAGGGATTCGAAGCGAAGAAAGCGCGCCCGCACGGAGACGGATCTGGAGCCTGTGCCCCGTCGGAGTGCGCGCAAGGCAGGAAGGGCGAAGGCTGGCCAGACCCGCCACGGCCGCCGCGACCAAAGGGGCGGGCGCGGCCAGGAAGGCGGGCGCAACCAGGGAGACAGGCGCCATCCGATGGGGAAGGGCCGGGCTCGGGGGCGGTGAGCGCCCGACAGAGTGGAATCTTCCCTCCCCTCTCGCTTCCGCTAAGACCGGCCGCTTTTTTGCCGAAGATTCCTGGAGAGGCGCGCCCGCGAGCATCACGAGCCGCTTCGAGCCATTCCTCAGCGCAATCGATCGAAGTGGGAGGGTGGACCATGTCCTGGAACGGCGTGGAGCGGCGCAAGTACCGCAGAGTCCCCATCAGGCTGCAACTCGACGGCGGCGGGGCGCGCCCCGACGGCCGCTTGGAGACCATCAATCTCAGCGCGGGAGGATTCTCCTGCAGGATCGGACGGTCCATCGAACCTCTCACGAAGCTCGCCTTGCGAATGGTGATTCCCGCCTTTGGCCCGGGCGATCAGGGAGAGCGCCCCATCGAATGCACGGCGATCGTCGTTCGCTGCGAGCCCGAGCGCGGCGGCAGCGGCCATCGCTTCGCCGCGTGCTTCCTCGACCTGACCAGGGAGGAGCGCGATCACATCTCGCGCTATGTCGACTGGCACGAGGAAGTCTTCTCGCGCAGCGAAGAGACGCGCGAAGACTGGGATGCGGACGAAAACGCGGCCTGACCCGGTTCGCCGTTTGCGGGAACGCACCCGGCCCCGCGGCCATGGCCGAGGGCCGTCCACCTTGGGCCTTCTTCCCTGCGCGCATCCCAACCCGAATGGCGGGAAGCAGACGCCTGTGTCTTCTCCCGGCCCTCTCCAGCCCCTGCGCCTCGAAGCGGAACGCCGCGAAGCCCCGCGGGTAGCAACGACAGAACCCTGAACAGCCTCGGAGCCCGCATCGAAGGGATGCCTGCCGGTTGACGATGGCGGGCTTGGTTGCTAGGGTGGTTTTTTCAGGCTCGGCGCTGGAAGTCCGAAAGGGCAGCGGCCATGGAGGCCGCTCAGAGCTCTTCAGGAGGGTGCCACTTGCATTCATCGCCACCTCGACGGCGATTCCATCCCCAAGACCCAGCCGGGCGGCCCCGCGCGTGGGTCCGGCTCGTGCCTTCGTTTCTCCTGGCCCTGATCGCTTTCACCGGGTTCGGCTCTACCGCCCACGCGGCGAAGTATGCGGCGGAGTTCCTTCGTATCGGCGCGGGCGCACGCGCGCTCGGCATGGGCGGGGCGATGACCAGCCGGGTCGACGACGCCAGCGCCGTCTATTGGAACCCGGCCGGCATGGTGGCCGTCCCCCGGGCCGAGATCATGCTCATGCACAGCGAGCAGTTCGCGGACCTGGCGGACTACGATTTCGGAAGCTATGTCCTGTCTCTCGGCCCGACGGGAGCCATCGGTGTGGGCGTGGTCCGCTTCGCGGTGTCCGACATCTGCATCACGAAGGACGCCTACATCGACGCAAACGGGAATCATCGCTACGACGAAGGCGAGACGATCCGCGACGACCTGTTCGTCTTCGACAGCGATACCGAATACGGTTTGCTCTTCTCGTTCGCGCGGCGCGCGCGCCCGGGGCTCTCCCTGGGCGGTTCGCTGAAGCTCGTCCGCCAGGACCTCCCGGAGCACTCGAGCTTCGGCGTGGGCGCCGATCTCGGGGCTCTGTGGACGCTGAATCCTTCGTTCCAGTTCGGCGCGCGTTTGAGCGACGCCACGACGACGCAGCTCTACTGGGACACCGGGAGGCGGGAGACGGTATCGCCGTCGCTCTATCTCGGCGGCACCTACTTCCGGTCGTTCCCCGGTCTTCACGCGCAGCTCGCCTTGTCGACGGATCTGGCGTTCACTTTCGACGGGCGCGAGACGGCGAGTACCTGGTCGGCGGGCGAAGTGGGCCTCGACCCGCGCGTCGGGCTGGAAGCGTGGTACCGCGGGCTCTTTGCCTTGCGGGCAGGATGGCAGGAGAGCGGCACGACGGGCGGAGCGGGGTTCCGCTTCCGGGGATTCGGGGTCGATTACGCTTTCGTGCCTCATGAGGCGCTGGGGAACAGCCATCGCCTCTCCGGCTCCTATTCCTTCTAGCCTCTCCTTGGCCGGATGATCCGCGCCGGTTGGCGGCCGTTTTCTCGCCGCCCGGCGCCGTTTTCTTTCCAGCCCCCGCGGTGACCTTCCCGAACCCTCTTCCGGCCCACCCGGCCGGGCTCCCTACCTCCGGCGTCCGATTCTTTCAATGCGCTGATTTCCAAAGGCTTGCGGCTTCAGGTTCCCCCGCCGCGGGCCGATCTCTGAAAGAGATGGCCGGCGGTGTCCAGGCATGGACCTTGCACGGCCCAGGCGAATGAGATGCGTGCGTGCGTCGAGATCGCGGGGAGCTTGGGAAGCGATCCGGCGCGCGTGGTTCGGCGGAGGAGCGAAGGTGACGCACATGCATGACTACGCCATCAACGCGCGCGTCCGGAGGGTGCTCGCGCGCCATTGGATCGATCCGGGATCGTTCGAGGTGGGCACGACGGACGGAGTCGTCGTGATGAAGAAGAGGCCTTCCCTGGCCATGGAGGGCGAGGAGTTTCGCGATCCGCTCCAGTGCGCGCGCATGCTCCAACGCTTGAAGTCCGAAGTGGCCGCCATTCCCGGGGTGAACGATGTGGTCGTGGATCTCCACGGCGGAGAGGGAGCAGAGGACGCATGCGGGGAGAAGAATCCGTAGCCATGGGATCGCAGCGGGCCGACGGAAACGCACAAGGCGGGCCCGAGCAACTGATCGTGAACGGACCGAATGAGGCCGAACGGCTGCTCGAGCAACTTGCCTCCGTTCACCCCACCTATGCCGACATCCGCTATCGCCTCGGGCTCCTCCAACTCTCCCGCGGCCGTCACGCCGATGCCGCGCGGGAATTCGAAGAGGCGCTCGGGATCCATCCGGGTTACCGGCAAGCCCTCGGCGCGCTGCGCCTCGCGCACATGCTGGAAGGCAAGGACCCCGCTCCCGAAATGGAGATGCTCGAGCCCTCCGATTCGGCGACGGAGCCCGATTGGGTGATCGTCGACCGGGCATACGCGCGCGAAATGTCGGGAAGCGACCCGCTCGAAGCGTTTCGCGGGCTCGAGGGAAGCGCGCTCCGTCTGCATTACGCGGCCGCTTTCGCCGCCCGCCGCCACGACGGGGCGGGCGTGGAGCGCTTGCTGCGGGAAGCGGCGCGCACGCATCCGGCGAGCGGCGAGCGCATGCGCATCGCGGGCATCTCCTGCGCGCCCGACGGCGAGAACTCGGCCGGTGATCTCGGCGGCCTGCTTTGGTCGCCGCTGGCCGCCGATCTCTACGCCTTCCTCGGCAAGATCTACGCGCGAAATGGACTTCAGCAGGAGGCCGATGCGCACTACGCGCGAGCGTACCTCGTGAGTCCCGACGAGGCCCGGCATGCGCGCCACCAGGCGGAACTGGCGATCGCGAGGGGAGAAGAGGAGCGGGCCATCGAATTGCTTCTGAGCGCGGTCGAGCGCGATCCCCGCTGCGCGGAGACGCGCGTGGCGCTCGCCTTCGAGTACGCCGCCCAAGGCTTTCCCGACGAGGCGCGCACGCAATTCGAAGTGGCCGCCAATCTCGCTCCCGGATACGCGGACATCCGCTACAACCTTGGATTGCTCTACGCCGCCGAGGGCCGTCACGACGACGCGTTGCGGCAATTCCGCCTCGCGCTCGGCCTGAATCCCGGCTACCTCCCGGCGAGGCGAAGCCTGGCCGGCCTCCTCCTGCGCATCGGACGGCCGGAGGAGGCGCTGCGCGAAGGAGAGCGGATCCTGCGCCAAGGGCATGCCTCGGCGGATCTCTTCGTGCAGATGGCCAGAGCATGCCTCGCGCTCGAACGCGACGACGAGGCGCTCGACTTCCTGCTTCGCGGACAAGCGCAAAACGCCGACCACGCCCCGGTCTGGTACTGGCTCGGACAGGTCTACCGGCGCAAGAGGCAGCGCAACAAGGCCCGCTCGGCCTGGCGCCGCTATCTGGAAAAGACCGGCCAGTGGGACCCATCCTCGGTCGGAACCGAAGCCGCGGCCCTCGATGCGTGCTTCGTTCGCGGAGAAGGGGAACCCCAGAAGCGACAACCGCCTCGCGAGGGGCCCGACGGCGAAGCGTGGGCCGGCTAGCCCGGATCAGGCGGAATGAAATTCCAGGAATAATCCGGTGTAAGTACTGGCGCCGGAATCCCTTCGTTGACATCCCCGCTTCCCGGGTCTATCCTTGACCGTGACATGGCGCAGTCTCTTCGGACCGTGTCTGCCGCGGGGGGATGGGCATGCCGGCTCTGCGAATTGGAACGCTGCTCCTTGGATGCGCGTTGCTCTTGCCGATCGCATCCGCCTGGGGCGTGCGTCCCGGTCAAACGGAGTCGAGCCTCGTCGAAGAAGCCATCGAGCTCTTGACGGCTTCTTCTTCGCCCGAGGGGCAGGAGGCGCTTGAACCTTCCCGCAGCGCCACGCAAATCCTGAACGAAATCCAGTCGCTCGCGGAGACGCTGGAACCTTGCGCCATCCGCGACCTCGAGACCTTCCTCACGCGACCCGACCAGCTCGATCTCGTCGAGGAATCCGAGCATTTCCAGGTTCACTACACGCTGGCGGGCGCCGACCGCGCGACGGGCGAGCTCGCGAGAGAAACCTCACGAATATGCGAGTTCGTTCGCAGCTTCTATCACGATACCCATGGCTGGCCCCTTCCCGTGAGTGACGGCGATCTCAAAGTGGATGTGTATGTGCGCGACCTGGGATGGGGCGTCTTCGCCTACGCCTTGCACGAAGATCGCGGCGCAGGGCAGGCAAAGAGCGGCTACATCGTCCTCGACAACGATTTTGGGGGAGCTGCGCCCGAAACCGCGGCCGCCTTGCTGCGCGCGAGCCTGGCGCACGAGTACTTTCACCTGATCCAGTTTTCCTTCGGGTACGATCCCGAAGCCGATTGGTTCATGGAGCAATCGGCGACGATGATGGAAGGAGAGGTCTTTTCGCAGAGCCGCGATCACTTCCGCTACCTGGCGGCTCTCGCGGAGAACCCCAACCGCAGGCTCGACCTTTCCGATGGCGCCCACGAGTACGGGGCATGGCTCTGGCCGCGATTCTTGAGCGAGCGCTGGGGAGAGGATCTCCTGAAGGCGATTTGGCGAACCTGGGGCGCCGGCGGAGTCACGATGCTGGAGGCGACGGCGCGGGCGCTGGCCGATCTCGACCCGCCCGTGACCCTGGACGAGGCCTTCCAGGAATGGGCCGTCTGGAACGCCTTCTGGGGAACGCAGGACGACGGCGCCCACTATCGCGACGGAGCGTCGTTCTCGCCGCCACTGCACTGGGAAGCCTCGCTCGATCGCTTTCCGGTGGCCGGCTGGCGTCCCTCTGCACGCCGCCAGCCCGAGCCGCTCGGCGCGAGCTATCTCCAGATCCAGCCCGATCCGCAGTCGGCCGATAACCTGCTGACCGTCGATGTGACCGGCGGCGATGCGCTGAGCGCGCAACTGATCGTCTGGCGGCTCGACGGCAGCCGTCCGGAAGTGCTTTCCTTCTTGAAGAGCGGCGACAAGGTCGAGCTTCAGCTGCCCGGCTGGGACACGATCGCGCGCGCCTGGCTCGTCGTGACCCAGGGCGCGACGGCGACCACCTGCGCCAATTACTCCGTGCGCGCGAGCACGCTCTTTTCTCCGGCGGGCATCGACGAGGAAGGCGCGTTGCATGCCGATCTGGATTTGTCGGGACAGCCCAATCCCTTCGATCCGCGAACGACGATCTCCTTCGTGCTGCCGGAAGCTTCGGCGGTGGAATTGCGCATCTTCGACGCGCAGGGGCGGCTGGTCGATGTTCTCGCCGACGGCATCCTTTCTGCCGGGCGTCACGGAATCCGCTGGACCGCCGAAATCCCCGGGTCGCAAGTGGGATTGACGGGAGTGTACTTCTGCGAGATCCGGACGCCTCGCGGTGCGGAACGGATCCGGCTCGTGCATCTGCGGTAGCGGCCGTTCGAGGCCTTCGTGCACTTCTTCCCGCGCGCGTCCTTCGCTATTTTTCGCCTGCTCGCTTGCCTCACTTTGCCCGGCCGTTCTCCCGGCGGGCAGCTCTAGGGGCGGGAATCGCGCTTGCTAGCGAATCGGAATGAACCGCGCTTCATGGCCGGCGATCCGAGGAACGGCAGCGGAATGGGCGGGAGCCTCGCTCTCGTCCGGATTGATTGCGGGGGAAGTGCTCGGGGCCGGGCCGTCCCCCGCCTTTGCGGCCGTGTGCGCGGCGGCCGCGGCCTTGCTGGCGATCGCGTGCTCGCTCGCGCGCAGGCGATCGCGCACCTGGGTGCAGGCCGCGCTTCTCCTCCTCTCGCTCCACCTGCTCGGGTGGGCGCGGGGCGCTGAGGCCGCGAGGCACTGGGAAGAAGAAGCTGACGCCGCGCGCGACTGCGCGGGACTCGCCTGGGTTGCGGCCGCGGACTTCCCCGGAGTCGCCGGCGGCGATGCCCGCCTGTCCGCGGTTCGACCCGTGCGCGCTTCGCTTCCGACGAGCGTCTGCTTCCGTGCGCGGCCGGTCGTTTTCACCGGCGCCGGGACATCGCTGGGCGAGGCCGAGGGCCCCCGGGCCGAAGGTCCCTGGCAAGGTCTCGCGCGCATTCTTCCCGCTCGGCCGGCGCGCTTTCCGGGAGACTGGTCCGAGCGCGAAGGCCTGCGCGGAGAGGGCCTCGCGGCGAGGATGAGAGTCTTCCTGCGCCTGCCCGTCGATGGGACGCAGAGCGCGCCCTCTTGCCTGCCCGCGGGCGGTCGAGCGCGTCATCCGCTCCTCGACCTCCAACTCCATGCGTCGCGACTGCGGGAATCGTGGGCGGACGCCATTGCCCGCCGCTTCCCCGGCCGCGCGGGAAGTCTCGCGGTGGGCATGGTGCTCGGGTGCCGGGCGAAGGCGGCCCAGTCGGCGGATGCCGGACGAGCCCTCACCCGCGCGGGAATCGGCCATCTGCTGGCGGTGAGCGGCCTGCATGTGGCGCTGGCGGGCGCATGCATGCTTGCATTCTTGCGCGTCGCGCGGGTCCCGGGCAGGGCGAGGGCCCTGGTTCTTCCCGCCGGACTCCTGGCGTACGGCAGCCTGGTGGGATGGAGTCCGTCGGTCACGCGCGCCGTTTGGGTGGGAATCCTCTGGTGCGCGCTCGATGCGGCGAAGCGCAGGCCGCGCGGGCGCACGCTGCTTCTCGTCGTCCTCGGCGGCAACTTGTGGGCGCACCCCGCCGTGTGGAGAAACGCAGGCCTGCAGCTTTCCTATCTGGTCTCGGCGGCCATCCTTGGAGCGAACGCCTCGGTGCATGGCGTTCATGCGCGCGTGCGAGTGCCGAAGAGGGTGCGCCGCCTGTGGCACGCGGCGATCATCATGTTTGCGGCGCAGTCCGCCGCCTGGCCGCTGCTCCTTGGGCTCCAAGGATCGGCGAGCCCCTGCTTCCTGTTCAGCAATCTCGCGCTCGTTCCCTTGAGCGGCCTCTTGCTTCCGGTAGTGCTCGCCGCCATCGCCCTGCAGGCCTTGCCCGGCTTTCCCGACGCGGTCGCGCTCGCGCCCGCGCAGGCGTTGCTCGACCTCTTCCTGGCGGTGGGAGAGAGAGCGGCCCCGCTCTGCGACGCGACGCTCATCCACGCGCCTTTGCCGCAAGGACTCGCCGCGGCCCTCAGCCTCTTCGTCGCTGCCCTGTGGCAGGTGCGCAGGCTGCCGCCGGCGGCGCGCGCGGCAACCGCGCTGCTCGCCGTGGCCGGCATCACGATTGCGGCGCATCCCCCTTCGTGGACCCCCAGGATCGTGATGTTGGATGTCGGCCAGGGAGAGTCGTGGGCGATTTTCTGGCGGCGCGAAACCTGGGTGATCGACGCCGGCCCTCGCCCGGGGGCCGACGGGCGGGCGCGCTACTGCCTCGGCTCGCTTCTTCGAGCGCACGCCCGCAATAGAATCGACCGCTTGTTCCTCACGCACGACGACTCCGACCACACGGGCGGAATCGCGGAAATCGAGGAGACCGGCATTCCCGTCGCCCGGCTGCATCATCCCGCGGGGTGGCATCCCGGATCGCGCACCGCGACCTGGATGCGCAATGCGGAGCGACGGGGCACGGCGATCCTTCCGCTCTCTCTGGCCGACACGCTTCGCGCGCCCGAGGGAACGCTCGCGGTTCTTCATCCACGCCGGCTCCGTCACGAAGGAAGCGGAACCCTGCCGGGGGCGAATGTCTCGACTACGAGCGAGCGCGGCCCGAGCCGTCTTGCGCCCGAACGGGAGTCGAACGAAGGGGAGAAGAATGCGCGCTGCCTCGCGTTTTGCCTGGAAACGAAAGGAATCTCTCTCGTGATCTGCGCCGACGCGCCCGCCGACTCACTCGCTCGCTGGGCGCAAGAAGGCCGGGTGGGCGAGGCGCAGCTTCTTTCCGCCGCCCATCACGGAAGCGACGGGTCGGTGTCGGGCCTCTTTCTCGATCGCGCGCATCCCCGCGCGGCGCTGATCAGCGTGGCGCGCGAAAACCGCTTCCGGCTGCCCGGGGAAGACTGTCTCGCGGCGCTGTCGCAACGCGCCATTCCCGTATTCCGAACGGACGAAGACGGCAGCATCGTGATCGCGCGCGAGGGAGCAGCGTGGACGGTCCATGGATATGCTTCGAACCGTCGCCTGACGCTGAAGCCATGACGCCGGATCCGCCGCCCGCGTCGAGCATCCGCGCCGCCGGCGCGCGACGAGCTTCGATCTCGACCTTTCTTGTCGCTCTGTCGAGAGCATGCTATAAGGACGCGCTGGAACGCTCGTGAAGATGCGCGCCGGCGCCCTCCAGGCAAAGCCCGTACCCGCGCGCCGCCCAGGGATTGACTTGCGGCCAGGAGGAAACTGCGTGACCTGCTTTCGCGAAACCGACCTGCGAACGGCCAAGCCCTTTCTCGGCCTCCAGGAATTCGGCATCGAGCCCGATTACGCCGGCAAGGTGCGCGAGATCGTCGATCTCGGCGACGAACTGATCATCGTCACGACCGACCGCCTCTCGGCCTTCGATCGCGTGCTGGCGACCGGCATCCCAGGACGCGGCATCCTGCTCAATCAGATCTCTCTCTTCTGGTTTGAAAAACTCGCCCGTGTGATCCCCTCGCATGTGATCGGGCATGAAGCAGCGCATTTGCCCGCGCCTCTCGCGCCGTTCGCCGAGCGCCTGGCGGGCCGCTTCATGCGCGCGCGCAAAGCGCGTCGCGTCGATGCCGAGTGCGTCGTCCGCGGATGGCTGGCCGGTTCCGGATACGCGGCCTATCGCGAGCAGGGGAGCATTTGCGGCGTGGCGCTCCCCCAGGGCCTGCGCGAGTTCGATCGCCTCCCGGAACCGATCTTCACACCGACGACCAAGGCCGAGCAGGGCCACGACGAGCCGATCACCTTCGCGCAGTTCGCCGAGCAAGTGGGCGCGGAAACGGCCGGCGAGCTCGCGCGCGTGAGCCTCGAGCTGTATCGCGAAGCGGCGGCGCACGCCGAAGGGCGCGGAATCCTGATCGCCGACACGAAACTCGAATTCGGCTGGATCGACGGCCGCCTGCATTGGATCGACGAGGCGTTCACGCCCGATTCGTCGCGCTTCTGGCCGGTGGAATCGGTGGGCGCCGGGCGCAAGCCGGTGAGCTTCGACAAGCAGGCGGTGCGCGATTACCTGCGCGGCATCGGGTGGCACGGAGAGGCGCCGGCCCCCTCGTTGCCTGCCGACATCGTCGCCCAGACGCAGGAACGCTACGCCCGCGCGGCGCAGCTCCTGTGCGGGGAGGATTGACATGGAAGGCGAGCGCCAGCTTCCCGTGCGCCGGGCCTTGCTCTCGGTCTACGAGAAGCAGGGCATCGTGGAATTCGCGCGCGCGCTCGCGGCGCACGGCATCGAGATCCTCGCCACCGGCGCGACCGCCGCGCATCTGGCCGCGCACGGCATTCGCGTGCGCACCGTCGAGGAGTACACGGGACTGGGAGAGACCTTCGGCGGGCGGTTGAAGACGCTCACGCCGAAGATCCACGGCGGCCTCCTGCTGCGTCGCAAGGAAGCGTCCGATGTGCGCGAGGCCGAAAGGCAGGGCATCCTTCCCATCGATCTTCTGTGCGTCAATCTCTATCCGTTTCGCGAAGCGGTCGAACGGCATCCTGAAGATCGCGCAGGCTGTATCGAGATGATCGACATCGGCGGCCCGGCGATGATTCGCGCGGCCGCGAAGAACCACGCGGATGTGGTCGTCGTCTCCTCGCCGGGCCAGTACGAGCGGGTCGTCGCGGAGCTGACGAGCCTGGGCGGAAGGATGACGGCGAAGACGGCCGCCGATCTCGCGATGGAAGCCTTCGCGCTCACCTCGGCCTACGATGCCGCCGTCTTCCGCTATCTCCAGGGAAGCACGCACGAGCGAAGCGAGAGATTCCTCGATCACTGGGCGACGGGAGGCAAGCGCTGGATGGACCTGCGCTACGGCGAGAACCCATCACAGCCTGCCGCTTGCTATAGCACGGGCGATTCCTTCTGGAGCCTCATCCGGATCGAGCAGGGAAAGCAGATCTCGTACAACAACCTCGCCGATCTGTGGGCCGCCTGGCGCGCGCTCTGCGATTTCCCCGAATGCGCGGCGGTGGTGGTCAAGCATCGCACGCCGAGCGGGCTCGCGCTTGCGGCCGATCCGCTCGAGGCGTATCGCCAGGCGCGTGACGCGGACGCGCTTTCGGCCTTCGGAGGCATCGCGCTCGTGAACCGGCCGGGCGATCTGCGCCTGGCCGAGGAGATGTCGCAGACCTTTCTCGAAGTGGTGGGCGCTCCGGGATGGAGCCGGGAGGCGCTCGCGCTGTTGGGCAAGAAGAAGAACCTGCGCGTGATCGAGCTTCCTTCTCCGGCGGCGGGAGCAGAAGAGCCCGTGCTCGAGTACTACTCGCTCGGCGACGCGGCGCTCGTGCAAGGCCGCATGGGCCCGCCGGCGCCGCCTGCGTTGTGGACGCGGGCGAGCAAGGCCGGGGCCGACGAGCGTACGCTGAAGGAGCTCTTCTTCGCGTGGCGCGTCGTGCGCCACGTTCGCTCGAACGCGATCGCGGTGACGCGGGATGGCCGGACGATCGGCATCGGCTGCGGCCAAACGAGCCGCATCGACGCCTGCGAGCAAGCGTTCGCCAAGGCAAACCGCTCCGGTCATGACGCCGACGGCACCGTGCTCGCGAGCGACGCGTTCTTCCCCTTTCCCGATGTCGTGCGCTTCGCCGCGGAGGCGGGGGTGCGCGCGATCGTGCAGCCGGGCGGGTCGCGCAACGATGCGGAGAGCGTCGCGGCGTGCGACGAAGCGGGCCTGCCGATGTACTTCACGGGAGAGCGAGCGTTCGTTCACTAGCAGGCGCTCTGTCTCCGATGCACGGGCGTTCTTTGCAGCGTCGTCTCGCGACCGGCTGGGATACGCCGCCCGGAGAGACGGCGCGACGCGGCCGGGCTGAAGCCCGCATCATGGGGGGTCTGTTGTTTTCGTTCGGTCGACATCGCGGGGCGGGAAGAGTTTCTTCAACTTGCGCGTGCCTTCATGCGGGCAGGCATTGGCGCGCGATGCTCGTTTTCGTTTCCCTGCTCTTCTTGATGGTCGCGTTGGTTCTTGCCCTCCGCCGGTCGCCCGGAGGAGAGCAGAACTCATCGACCGCCGCCCGCATGGAACCGCGCAATGCCTCCTCTGCCGCGGCTCCGTGGGATACGCTCGCCGATTCCCTGCGGCGCGCGCGGCGCGACGCCCAGCAGGCGCGCATGCAACTGGTGCCCGCTGCCATTCTCGAGACCGAGACGCGCTATCGGGATCTTCTCGCGAATGCCGCCGGCTTGTGGGTGTCCACGCCCGCCAAGCGAATCCCCGCATCCCCGTCGGCGCGCTTCCTGATCGGAGAGCTTCTCGTCGCTCGCGCCCCGGTGGTGAATGACGCCGTGGATTCGCTCGCCGGCGCCTGGGACCCGGACGCCGTCCAGCGCCTGCAGTCTCTCGATCCCCAGGGAATGCTCGCCTTCCGCTTCGCCCTGGACATGGCGGAACGGGGCCGCCACGCGGAAGCCATTGCGCTCTTCGCCCTCGCTCCCGCCCGCCTGCGCGATCTCGCCGACCGCCTGCTGGTCGAGAGCGCCTATCGGCAATCGCCGGCCGCGGGGGCGCGAAGGGCGGGCGAGATGCTGTCGCGCGCGCCCGCGCATCCGCAGAGCGCATATCTCGCGGCCACTGTGGCGCGCTGGGCGTTGGACGAGAGTGCATCGGCCGGCGGGCCCCGCGGATATGCCGATGCCGAATCCCTGCTTTCTTCCGCCGTCCGCCAGGGAACGGGCGAGAAGCGAGACCTGGCCGCCGTCCACACCCTGCTCGCCGAGATCCATCGCCGTTCTGGAAGACGGCAGCCGTTCTTGGACGCTTTTTGTCAGGCGGCCATGACGAGCCCGGGCGAAAGGAGCTGTGGCACCCTGAGAGCGGCGCAGGCCAGGGAGCTGTTGAGCTCAGGCAATCAATTGAGTGGCAATAATATCCGTCTCTGCATGGAAGTTCTTTGTGAGCTTGGCCGGCTCGACGAAGCGCTCTCCGCATGGACCAGCCGAGGTCCCGAGTTGCACGGGCCCGAATGGCGGGCGGCGGCAAAACGCTTGCTCCAGGGGCTCTACGGGGCGAAGCGGTACGCGGATTTGCGCCGCGTGGCGGAGGGCGTGGAACGGGGCGATGACCGGGAAGCGTCCCTGCACGCGGCTTTGCTGACGGCGCGGACCCTGCGCAGCGGCAGTTCCGACGGCGCGATGGCGGCAGCCTACGGCCGGGCCGCGGCCCGGGAGTGGCCTGATTCCACATTGAACGCAAGCGAGAGCGAGTATGCGGCCACCGCGCTCTACGAGCTCGCGCGCGAGCGCGAGGACACGGGAGCCTGGAAGGAGGCGGCGAGGCTTCATCGCGAACTACAGCGGCGCTTTCCCGGCGACACGCGCGCGCGGGAGAGCTTGTCGAGGGCAGGACTGTGCCTGGAGCGCGCGGGGGATCGCGCGGGGGCGATTCGCGAGCTTTCGGCGGCCTGCGCCTCGGCGCCGCCCAATCTCGTCGCCAGCCCCTGCTTCTGGCTCGGAGTCTTGCAGGATGGGGCGGCCGGGACCCAGCACCTCGAGCGCGCGGCTTCCGAAACGAATCCCGGGTACTTCGCGCGCCGGGCCCGCTGGAGTCTGGAATGGGGCACGGATGGGGCCGGGGCCGAGGCGAAAGCCGCTTCCGCCTTCTGGCCCGAACTCTTCTCACAGGCGCGCGATGGAAAGAGTTGGGTGTGGCCGGTCACCCAGCCGGTCATGACCGACGCGGAATGCGAAACGCTGCTCGCCGCCCTGGAAGCCGATTCCCTGGTCGAGGAGGGCCGGCTTCTCCTGGCCGGAGGGAGGGCCGATCTCGCGCGCGAATGCTGGAAGCGGATGAGCGGATGGGAGCAACGCAGCCCGGGAGAGAGAGCGGCCATTCTTCGGGCCCTGGGAGACCAGGGAGAGGGCATCCGGCAAGGGATGCAGGACGGCGGCGTCCCCGCCCGCTATCCCGTCGCCTTCGCTCCCGAGATCGAAGCGGCCGCGCGGAGGTTCTCGCTCTCGCCCGCCCTGATTCTCGCCGTCATGCGCCAGGAATCGCTTCTGGAGCCGGCGATTCGATCTTCCGCCGGCGCCTGCGGCCTCATGCAGCTCATGCCGGCAACGGCGGCGCGAATGGCGGCCAGAATCGGCCTGGCCGGCTATGACCTCGAGCGGCCGTCCGACAACATCCTCCTCGGCGCATGTCACCTCGCGGAGCTCCTCGAATGGAGCGGCGGAGATCTCACCCTGGCTCTGGCCGCCTACAACGCCGGCCCGGGGGCTGCCCGGCGCTGGCAGAAGCGCGGGCGGAACCCGGACGAGTTCATCGAATTCATCGGCTACCAGGAGACCCGGCGATTCGTGAGAGCCGTGCTGATGCACTACGGATTCCTGCGCGAGGCGTATCCGGCCAGTTGACCGGGAGGCGAGGGTCGGTCAGGCTGGCTCACAAGACGGCGGCGGAACAGGGCCAAGTGGAAGCGCATCGGCGGCACACCGTGAATGCGGCGTTCGGGATGGCGCTCTTTTCGAGTCCGGTAAGCGGCGGAGGCCAGGTGAGTTGGTTCCAGGAACTGGGGCGGAAAGCCATCCACCTTTCGGCGCTCGCCATTCCGATCGGGTACTACTTCATCCCCGAAACGCTGGGGAAGACGCTGCTTGCCGCCCTGACCGCGGGCTCCTTCGTGATCGAGCTGCTGCGCCTGAACATTCCCCGCGTGCGCTCGTTCTTCTACATCTTCTTCGGGCGGCTCGTCCGGGAGCACGAGCGATACAGCCTCCTGGGCGGAACCTATCTGCTGCTGTCGAGTCTTATCTGTGTCTATGCCTTTGCCAAGCCCGTCGCCGTGGCGGCCTTGGCGTTTCTCATCGTGGGGGATACCATGGCGGCCCTGGTCGGTCGCGCGATCGGCCGCATTCGAATGTTCGGCAAGACGCTGGAAGGAAGCCTCGCCTGCCTGGCGACCTGCCTGGTCATCGCCCGGATCGTCCCCGGTCTGAGCTGGCCCGTGTCGATCGTGGGGGCGGCGATGGCGACCCTGATCGAGCTCCTGCCGATTCCCTTGGACGACAACCTGCGGATCCCTCTCGCCGCCGGCTTCGCCATGACCCTCATGCAGTGATGGTTGCGGCCGCGCCGCTCGACGGCCGGCCCGGGACGCGGGCGCGGGCCGATCGGGGCCGGGAAAGGCCTTGATCGGGAGGAAAACGCTTTGCTAGCGTCCCGCTCCATTGCGCGGCCTGCGCATACGGCGGCCGGGAAAGAAGCGACATGAAAGCGATCAAGAATCCCCTCACCCGGGTCTTCGGCACCAAGCACGACCGGGACATGCGCCCCCTCTGGCCGGTGGTGGGCAAGGTGAACGAGGCGTTTGCCACCCTATCGGCCTTGAGCGACGAGGAGTTGCGCGGCAAGACCGAGGAATTCCGCCGCCGCCTGGCGGGCGGGGAGACGGTCGACGACCTCATGGTCGAGGCCTTCGCGGTCGTGAAGGAGGCTTGCCGCCGGCAGGTGGGCCGATCCTGGAGCGTCGTCGGCCACGAGACGGCCTGGGAGATGGTTCCTTACGACGTCCAGGTCCTCGGGGCGATCGCCCTTCATCAGGGCAAGATCGCGGAGATGGCGACCGGAGAGGGCAAGACTCTCGTCGCCGTCATGCCCCTGTACCTGAACGCCCTCGAAGGCAAGGGCTGCCACCTCGTCACCGTGAACGATTACCTCGCCCGGCGCGACAGCGAGTGGATGGGCGAGATCCTCCGCTTCCTGGGCCTCACGGTGGGCGTCATCGAGCACGGGTTGGACAACGCCCAGCGGCGCGCCGCCTACGGGAGCGATATCACCTACGGAACGAACAACGAATTCGGCTTCGACTACCTGCGCGACAACATGGCCGTGCGCAGCGGGGATCGCGTCCAGCGCGGGCACCACTATGTGATCGTGGACGAGGTCGACTCGGTCTTGATCGACGAAGCCCGCACGCCGCTGATCATCTCCGGCCCGGTGGCCGCCTCGCATCAACGCTACGACGAGCTCCGCGATCCGGTCGATCGACTGGTGCGCGCGCAATCGGTGCTCGTCGGGCAGATGCTGAACGAGGCCGAAGAGGCGCTGCGCCAGAGCGTGGAGCTATTCGAGGCGGGCGACCGGTCGAAGTCCGAGGAGGCCGAGTACCGCGCGGGAGTGCGCCTGCTGCAGGTGCAGAGGGGCGCGCCCAAGCACAAGCGCTTCATGAAGATCCTCTCCGACGGGAATCTGAAACCGCTCGTCCATCGCGTCGAGACCGAGTACATGCGGGACAAGCGCCTGCACGAGGTCGACGAAGACCTCTTCTACTCGATCGACGAACGCGAGCACAGCATCAATCTGTCCGACAAGGGGCGCGCGCAGCTTTCGCCGCGCGACCCCGACTACTTCATCCTGCCCGACCTGGCGACCGCGCTGGGAACGATCGACGCGGAAGAGGGGCTGGACGCGAAGGAGCGCGTCTCGCGCAAGCAGGAGATTCATCTCCGCTATGCGCTCAAGGCGGACGAGCTCCACACGATCCATCAACTCCTGCGCGCCTTCTGCCTCTACGAGCGCGATGTCGAGTATGTCGTGCAAGACGGCAAGGTGCTGATCGTCGATGAATTCACCGGCCGCCTGATGCCGGGCCGGCGCTTCAGCGAAGGCTTGCACCAGGCGCTGGAAGCCAAGGAGAAGGTCACGGTCGAGGGCGAGACCCAGACCTGGGCGACGATCACGCTGCAGAATTACTTCCGCCTCTACACCAAGCTCGCGGGCATGACCGGCACCGCCGAGACGGAAGCCGGCGAATTCTGGGAAATCTACAAGCTCGATGTGGTGGTCGTGCCGACCAACGAGCCGGTCCGGCGCCTCGACTACAACGATGTCGTCTTCCGCACGCGCCGCGAGAAGTACAACGCCGTCATCGACGAGATCGCGCGCGCGCACGAGCTCGGGCGCCCGGTGCTGGTCGGCACGGTGAGCGTGGAAGTGTCGGAGACGCTGTCGCGCATGCTGAAGCGCCGGGGAATCAACCACGCGGTGCTGAATGCGAAGTTCCACCAGACCGAAGCGGAGATCGTGACCAAGGCCGGGCAGTCGGGCATGGTCACGATCGCCACCAACATGGCCGGCCGCGGAACCGACATCAAGCTGGGCAAGGATGTGGTCAAGGGCCGGCATTGCCTGGTGCGCTCGGAAGGCAAGGAGGCGGACTGCCAGGCGGGCAAGCTCGGCGACTGCCTCGACGACATGCCCTGCGGGTTGCACATCGTCGGCACCGAGCGCCACGAGAGCCGGCGCATCGACCGGCAGCTGCGCGGGCGCGCCGGACGCCAGGGCGATCCGGGCTCGAGCCGCTTCTTCCTCTCGCTCGAAGATGACCTGATGCGCCTCTTCGGCAGCGAGCGGATCTCGGCGCTGATGGAGAAGCTCGGCGCGACCGAAGGCGAGGTGATCGAGCACGATTTCGTCACCAAGGCGATCGAGCGGGCGCAAAAGCGCGTCGAGGAGAACAACTTCGGCATCCGGAAGCACCTCCTCGAGTACGACAATGTCATGAGCCAGCAGCGCGAGGTCATCTACGGGATCCGCAACCAGATCCTGGGGGGCCACGACCTTCGCGAAGAGATTCTGAGTCTCATGGACGAAGTCTTGCACCGCAAGCTGGACGACCTCGTGCCGCGCGGCAAGCCGGTCGGCGAAGCGGTCGAGGAGGCGGAGCAGAAGCTGAGGGAGGCGGCCGAGGAGTTGGGGCGGCTCTTCCTGGTGCCGTTTGCGTGGGACGGCGCGGAGGACGCCGCCGCGGGAAAGAGCGCGGGTGCAGGAAAAGGCGCGCTTGCCAAGAGCGCCGGAGGGGAAGGCGACCCGTTCTTCGCCCGGGCGCAAGAAGTCGCGCGCGCTGCCTATGCGGCGCGCGAAGCCGAATGGGGCCCGGAAGCGGCGCGCGAGATCGAACGCCAGGTGTACCTCCGCGTGATCGACGATCACTGGAAGGACCATCTCTACGAGATCGATCTCCTCCGCGGGGGAATCGGCCTGCGCGCCTACGGCCAGAAGGACCCGCTGCTCGAGTACAAGGCGGAATCGTTCCGGATGTTCGAGTCGATGATGGAGTCGATCGGCGAGAACACGCTGCGCCTGCTCTTCCGGGTGCAACTGCAGCGCGAGCCGGCGCCGCCGCCGCCGCCCACGCGCGCTCCCGCCCGCGCGTACAAGCCCGGGCTCGAAACGGTGATGGCGCCGCAACCCGCGCCGGTCGGAGCGGCGCCCGGGGAGCCGGGCGCACGGGGCGCAGCCGCCCAGGGGACGCAGCCCGGCGCCGGGCCCGGAGCGCAGCCTGGGCTGCGGCGTGGAGCGCAACCCTCCATGCGGCCCGCGCCGTCGGCAAAGCCTTCGGCCACGCCCACGGGGGTGCCTTCGGCCGTGCCCTCTTCGCTTGCGCGCGCGGTCGGGCCGCCGAGCGCGAGCGGGGAAGCGGCGGCGCGCAGAGGCGCGGGCACGGTGGTGAGAGGCGGAAAGAAGGTGGGCCGCAACGACCCGTGTCCTTGCGGGAGCGGTAAGAAATACAAGCACTGTTGCGGAGCCGGAATGGCATGAGACCCGCCCGGGAGCGGATTTCACACGGGTCTTGATCGCCGGAGAGAATCGAACGAGAGTTCTTTTCGCGGGATGCGCGCGCAAGGTGGCGCATTTTGCGATATTCGGGAGGAGTGCATGCGCAATTCGCGCCTGATCATCGTCGAGTCGCCCGCCAAGGCGCGCACGATCGAGAAGTTCCTGGGGCCCGGCTATCGCGTCAAGGCCTCGATGGGCCATGTGCGCGACCTGCCCAAGAATCCGAAGAAGAAGGGCGATCCCGATTGGATCGGAGTGGACGAGGAGCACGACTTCACGCCGCACTACGTCGTCCTTCACGACAAGAAGAAGGTCGTCGAGGAGTTGATCTCGGCGGCGAAACAAGCGGACGGCATCCTGCTCGCCGCCGACCCCGACCGCGAGGGGGAGGCCATCTGCTGGCACCTCGAGCAGCTGCTGCGGTCGCGGAAGATCGACCGGCCGATCACGCGCATCCTCTTCCACGAGATCACCCGCCAGGCGGTGCGGGGCGCCATCGAGCAGCCGGGCGAGATCGTGCTTCCCAAGGTGGACGCGCAGCAGGCGCGGCGGATTCTGGACCGCATCGTCGGCTATCGCATCTCGCCGCTCTTGTGGGACAAGGTGCGGCGCGGGCTGTCCGCGGGGCGGGTGCAGACGGTCGCGCTGCGCATGATCGTCGAGCGCGAGCGGGAGATCCGCGACTTCCGGGCGCAGGAATACTGGACCGTGACCGCGCGCCTGCGCGCCGCGCAGGGCGAGCCCTTCGACGCCAAGCTCGTCTCCTGGAAAGGCGCGGGCGTTCCCTGGATCGAGACATCGGGCGAGGAGCGCAAACCCGGGTTGCCCGACGAAGCGTCCGCGCGCGAAGTGGAAGCGGCCCTGACCGGCGCGGAATTCACCGTCGAGTCGATCGAGGCCAAGCGCTCGCGCCGCTCGCCTGCGCCGCCCTTCACGACGAGCAAGCTCCAGCAGGAGGCGGCCCGGCGCTTCCACCTGCCCGTGCAGCAGACGATGCGCATCGCGCAGGGATTGTACGAAGGCAAGGACCTGGGCGAGCTCGGACAAGTGGGGCTCATCACCTACATGCGCACCGACTCCGTGCGCGTGGCCGCCGAAGCGCAGCAGGCCGCGCGCGCGACCATCGCGGCGGCCTTCGGGCCCGAGTACCTGCCGCCCAAGCCTCCCGTCTACCGGCAGAAGAAATCGGTGCAGGATGCGCACGAAGCCATCCGCCCGACCAGTCTCGACCTTCCGCCCGAGAAGGTGGCCGGCCACTTGTCGGCCATCGAGCTCAAGCTCTACACGCTCATCTGGAATCGCTTCCTCGCGAGCCAGATGGCCGCCGCGGAATTCGATGTCACCCGGGTGGACATCCGCGCGGGCGAGGCCTTGCTGCGCGCGACCGGACAGGTGATGCGCTTCCCCGGATGGCGCCGGATCTACGAAGAGATGCGCGAAGAGAATGGAGGCGAGGGCGCCAAGGGCTCGGCCGAAGCGGGCGCGGAAGCGAGCGGCGAGGCAGGCGGGGAGCCCGGCGGGGACGCAGGCGCCCAGGGGGCGCTTCCGCCGCTGGCGGAAGGGGACAAGCTCGCGGCCGAGCGCATCCTGGCCGAGCAGAACTTCACCCAACCCCCGCCGCGCTACACCGAGGCGACGCTCGTTCGCGCGCTTGAGGAGAACGGCATCGGGCGGCCCTCGACCTACGCCGCGATCGTGGCGGTCATTTCCGACAAAGACTATGTCGCCAAGGACGAAGGGCGCTTCAAGCCGACGCCGCTCGGCGAGACGGTGCTCGATCAACTGGTGGCGCACTTCGGCGACATCTTCGCGATTCCGTACACGGCGCAGCTCGAAGTCGAGCTCGACAAGGTGGAGGAGGGCAGCCAGAGCGGCGCGGACATCCTGAGAGTGTTCTCGAAGAAATTCCGCCGCGACCTCGCCCGCGCGCGCAAGCAGATGGAGAATGTGAAGGAGCGTCAGGAGCGCACCGACATACCCTGCGAAGTCTGCGGGGCGTTCATGGTCAAGCGCTGGGGACGCTTCGGGGAATTCCTCGCCTGCGAGCGCTATCCCGAATGCCGCAACACGAAGGACTTGAGCGGCGAGGCCGCCGAGATGCCCGAGATCAACGAGACCTGCCCCAAGTGCGGCAAGCCGATGACGCTCAAGCGCGGGCGCTGGGGCGCCTTCCTCGCCTGCACCGGCTACCCCGAATGCCGCACCACGAAGCGCATCAAGATGCAGAACGGCACGATCGAGGTGCACCACGATGTGCTCCTCGACGAGCGCTGTCCGGAATGCGGCCGCCAACTCGCTCGCAAGGCGGGACGCTACGGCAACTACATCGGATGCAGCGGCTATCCCGAGTGCCGCTACATCAAGCGCGAGGAAACGGGCGTCACGTGCCCGCGCGCCGACTGCGGCGGGCGGCTCGTCGCCAAGCGCACCCGCGGCAAGCGGCGTTTCTACGGATGCACGAATTATCCCGCCTGCGACTTCGCCGTCTGGGACTTGCCCGTTGCGCGCGAGTGCCCGCAGTGCCGCTATCCCCTGATGATCGCGCGCGAGACGAAACGCGACGGCGCGCATCTTGCCTGTCCGGAATGCAAGGCGAAGATTCCGCGGGATGCGGAGGAGCCGGCCCATGAGGCGGCCCAGAAGAGCTGATCCGGGAAGCGCGCGCGCGAAGGAGGCGGTCGCGGAAGAGCGCCTCGCGCTCGCGCTCTCCGCGTTCCTGCGCGAATTGCGTCACCTGGAGGGGCGCAGCCCGCACACGGTCACGGCGTATCGGTCCGACCTCGAAGCCTGCCTTGCCTTCCTGGCCGCGCGCACGGGCAGACCCGCCCGCGTGGCCGATCTGGATGCGGCCCACCTGCGCTTGTGGATCGCTTCCCAGCAGGCGGCGGGCGCGAAGCCCCGCACGATCGTGCGCCGCCGATCGGCGCTGCGCCACTTCACGCGCTTCCTGGTGCGCGAAGGAGTGCTCACCCGCGACCCGGCGCAACGGTTGCCCGCGCCCAAAGTCGGGCGCCCGCTCCCGCGCGCCATCTCCGCGCCCCGCCTCTCGGAGCGCTTGGACGAGGACTGGGGCGACGCGTGGGCCGGCCTGCGGGACCGGGCGATTTGCGAGCTCCTCTACGGGGCGGGATTGCGCCTTTCGGAGTTGATCGCGCTCGACTTGGGGGACATCGACCTCCGCGACCGCTGGGTGCGCGTGAAGGGCAAGGGAGCGCGCGAGCGGGTCGTCTGCTTCGGCCAGGCGGCCAGCGAGGCGCTCGCGGCGTACCTGCGCGTCCGCAGCCAGGGATGCCCAGCGGGGCGGTGCGACCCTCAGGCATTCTTCCTGAACGCGCGCGGCGGACGCCTGAGCGCCCGCTCGGTGCAGCGCATGACGGCGGCCCGCCTCTCCGACGAAGTCACCGGGCATGTGCATCCGCACGCCCTTCGTCACAGTTTCGCGACCCACATGCTCGACCGCGGAGCGGATCTGCGCGCGATCCAGGCGCTGCTGGGCCATCGCTCGCTCGACGCCACCCAGATCTACACGCATGTCTCCATCGCCAAGCTGCGCGAATCCTTCGAACGCGCGCATCCGCGCTCGGGAGCGGGCGAATCGGAAGCGCCGGGGGCGCCACCCGATTCCTCGTCCGAGGAAAAAGCTCCGCCGCCGCGCTCCACGCGCCGCGCTCCACGCGCCGCGCGCGGGAAACGCCCCGCCGCCGATTGACGCCGCGCGCGATTCCCGCTGGGAAATGCCCGCCGCCGCCTGCTAGGATGCTCCTCGTCGTTTCCATCCGCGCCGGAACCGGAGCGTTCGAATTCCGCGACGACGAACAGATGAATGGGAGACAGGCGGCGATGACGATGCTCGGCACCACGGTGATCGGATGCGTGCGCGGCGGGCGCGCCGCGATCGCTTCCGACGGACAGGTGACCCTCGGGTCCGTGATCGTGAAGGCGGGCGCGCGCAAGATCCGGCGCCTCTATCACGGCCAGGTGCTCGCGGGATTCGCGGGGGGCGCGGCCGACGGGCTCCATCTCTTCGAACGCTTCGAGACGATGCTGGAAGCGCATCACGGGCAGCTGCAACGGGCGGCGGTGGAACTGGCCAAGGAGTGGCGATCGGACCGCGTGCTGCGGCGGCTGGAGGCGCAGCTCATCGCCCTCGACCGCGAGCGGGCATTCCTGCTGACCGGATCGGGCGACATCATCGAGCCCGACGACGGCCTCGTGGCGATCGGCTCGGGCGCGCCCTATGCGCTCTCGGCCGGCCGTGCCCTCGTGCGCGCCCTGCCGGAGATCTCCGCCGCGGAAGTCGTCGGCCAGGGGCTCGCCGTGGCGGCCGACATGTGCATCTACACGAACTCGACCGTGCATCTCGAGGAGCTCTGACATCGATCGCGGCCGTCGCCCCGGGCCGGAAAGGCCGGGGCGCGCGGCTCATGGGGAGCGCAATGAAGGATATCCAGGAGCTGACTCCGCGGCAGATCACCCAGGAACTCGACAAGTACATCATCGGGCAGGCGGCCGCGAAGAAGAGCGTCGCGATCGCGCTGCGCAATCGTTACCGGCGCAGGCAGGTCGCGGCCGAGATGCGCGACGAGATCCTCCCGAACAACATCATCATGATCGGGCCGACGGGCGTGGGGAAGACCGAGATCGCCCGGCGGCTCGCCCGCCTCGCGCGCGCGCCCTTCCTGAAAGTGGAAGCCTCCAAGTTCACCGAGGTCGGCTATGTCGGGCGCGATGTGGAATCCATGGTGCGCGACCTGGTCGAGATCGGAATCAACATGGTGCGCGAGGAGATGTCGAGCGAAGTGAAAGCCAAGGCCGAGCGCCAGGTGGAGCGCCGCCTGCTCGATCTGCTCCTTCCGCCGCGCCCAGCGCGCGCGACGCGCGAACCGGCGGGCATGCCTTCGCTGTTCGGCACGCGGGAAGCGGCGGGCGCGGACGGGGGCGAGATCGGAAGCCTGCCGGGGGAAGACGAGCGGCGCGAGCGGACGCGCGACAAGCTGCGCCGCCAGTTGCGGGAAGGCCTTCTCGAGGAGCGTGAGATCGAGCTCGATGTGAAGGTGCGCTCGCACCTGCCGACGCTCGAGATCTTCTCGAGCGCGGGGCTCGAGGAGATGGAGCTCAATTTGCCCGAGCACCTTCAGGGCCTGCTGCCTTCCAACAAGAAGCGCCGCAAGCTGACGGTGGGCGAGGCGCGTGAGCTGCTGTTGCAGGAAGAGACCGGCAAGCTGATCGACATGGAGAAGGTCGTCGCCACGGCGCTCGAACGCGTGCAGACCTCGGGCATTCTCTTCATCGACGAAATCGACAAGATCGCCTCCTCGAGCGGAGGCCACGGGCCGGATGTCTCGCGCCAGGGCGTCCAGCGCGATCTGCTTCCGATCGTGGAGGGATCGAGCGTGCCCACGCGCTACGGCCTCGTGAAGACCGACCATGTGCTCTTCATCGCCGCGGGCGCGTTCCACACTTCCAAGCCTTCGGACCTCGTGCCCGAGCTGCAGGGGCGCTTTCCCATTCGCGTGGAGCTCTCCTCCTTGACCGAGGAGGACTTCGTGCGCATTCTCACCGAGCCGCAGAACGCGCTCCTCAAGCAGTACTCGGCCCTGCTCGGCACCGAGGGCGTGTCGCTGCGCTTCACTTCGGAAGCGATTCGCCGGATTGCGGCGATCGCCTTCCAGGTGAACGAGAGCACCGAGAACATCGGCGCGCGGCGCTTGCACACGGTGCTGACGACGCTCCTCGAGGATGTCCTCTTCGATGTTCCCGAGTCGGAGGTCGCAGAGGTCGTGGTCGACGAGGACCTGGTCGTGACGAGGCTGGCGAGCGTTCTGGAAGACAAGGACCTTTCCCGTTACATTCTTTGACGGGAGCGATTCGAAGTCGCGCGGCGGGCAATCCGCGCACGCTTCACCGGCGTGCGCCCGGCCCTCCCGGGATCCACTCGCGCGCGAGCCGAAGCGGAGTCCCTCGTGCCGGGAGGCGCTTTCGGCCCCTTGCCTCGCAAGGCGATTCGTGCCGCGCGGGCCGCGCCATGCCGGCGCAAAAGAAGAGAGGAGAGCATGACCGCAAAGAAGACCGACTTCCTGTCGCTGCTCGATTTCGACCGCGCGGAACTGGAGATCATCCTGGGCAAGGCGCTCGACGCGAAGCGCCGCTGGCGCGAGGGGGAAGGCGAATGCGCTCTCGCGGGACAAGTGCTCGGGCTCGTCTTTCACAAGCCCAGCCTGCGCACGCGGCTCTCCTTCGAAGTCGGCATGCGCCAGCTCGGCGGCTCGGCGCTGTACATCACCGACGCGGAGATCGGCTTCGGGAAGCGCGAGACGATCGGCGATATCGGCGAAGTGATGTCGCGCTTTCTCGACGGGATCATGATCCGCACCTTCTCGGAAGACCATGTGGTCGCGCTCGCGAAGGCCGCTTCCATTCCGATCATCAACGGACTCACCGACGCGGGGCATCCCTGCCAGATCCTGGCCGATCTCTTCACCCTGCGCGAGAAGGGCCTCGGCCTCGACGGCCTGAAAATCGCCTACATCGGCGACGGGAACAATGTCGCCAACTCCTGGGTGCACGCGGCCAAATCCTTCGAGCTCGATCTGCGCATCGCGACGCCGCCCGGCTTCGAGCCCGACCGGGCCTCGCTCGCACGCGTGGAAGGCGGGCGAGGGAGGGTGCGCCTCTTCCACGATCCGCGCGAAGCGGTGCAAGGCGCGCAGGTCATCTACACCGACACCTGGGCGAGCATGGGGCAGGAGGCCGAGGCGGCAAAGCGGCGCGAGCTCTTCGCGGCCTTTCAGGTGAACGCTGGTTTGGTGCGCGCGGCAGGCGCGCAGCCCTTCATCATGCACTGCCTGCCCGCGCACCGGGGCGAAGAGATCACCAACGAAGTGATCGACGGACCGGGCAGCATCGTCTTCGATCAGGCGGAGAACCGGCTGCACGCGCAGAAGGGGGTCCTGCTGCATTGTCTGGCATGAGCGCGCCTCGATGCGAGCGGCCCGGCGCGGGCGCCCGGCGCCGGCTGTCGATCGCGGGCCTCGCTCTCTGCGCGAAGCTGGCTTGCCTCGCGGGGCTCGCTCTGTTCGCGGCCTGCGCGCGCATGGCCCCACCCGGCGGAGGGCCCGAGGATCGCGACGCGCCTCGGGTGCTCTCCTTCGTTCCCGACTCGGGCGCCGTCCAGGTTCCCGCGGACGCGCCGTTGTCGTTTCTCTTCAGCGAAGCGATGAATCGTTCGGGGGTGCTGGACGCGCTGCGCATCGCCCCCTGGCCGGGCCAATTGGAGTGCAAGTGGGAGGACCTGCGGCTCACTTGCCGGCCCGTCGAGGGATGGCGGCCGAACACCACCTACACGACGCTCCTCGGCGCCCCGGCCGCCGATCGAAGGCGAAATGCGCTCGAGCGCCCGCTCTCCTTCGCCTTCGCCACCGGCGATTCGCTCGAACGGGGATCGATCGAAGGCACGCTTCACACGCGCTCGATCACGCGCGCCAATGTGCCCATCTTCCTCTTCGAATGGCCGGACGATCTCGCCCCGCCCGTTCCGCCGGAGTCTCCTTACCGGCCCGACCCTTTGTCGGCTTTGCGGGTGGGGGAGGCCGACGGCGAAGGCCGCTTCCGGATGTCCTATGTCCCCGTCGGCCGGCCGATGCTCGCCGCCGCCCTCTACGATCAAAACAAGAATCGGGATTTCGACGAAGAAGAGGACCTCTGGGGATTCTCGGAGACGCCGGTCACCTGTCCGGCAGGCGATTCGGCCCTCGCCCGCATCGATCTCTACCTCGTGTACGGGGACGAGGAAGGAGACCTCGCGGGAACCGTGACCGATTCCTCGTGCGCGGATTTCCTCACTCCGGCCGCATTGCGCCAGGCGGCCGACAGCCTGGCCGCGATCTTGAGCGGCGAGCGCGACCCCTCGGGCTTCCCGCGCACGCCCGGGGACACGCTCGCCCCCGTGCCTCTCGAGCCCGCGGAACGGGAATCGATCACGGTGGAGTTGGCGCGCGTCCAGGCGCGGATCGAACCGGCCGCGCTTGACAGCGCCCGGTGCACGGCGCCCATCTGGGTGGCGGCCGTTTCCCTGGCGGACTCCTCGGTGGCGGTCGAAGTGCGCACTTCCGGGGCGTTTCGTCTGGAAGCGCTTCCGCCGGGCATCTATCGCATCGAGGCCTTTCGCGATCTCTCCGGAGACGCGAGCCCGCAGGCGGACGAGCCCAGCGGGCGCGCCCCCGGCGAAGTGCTCTTGAAACCGGGCCGCGAGGTCGACGAGATTGCGATCGAGCTCCACGCGCCGCCAGGCGGGAGCGCGCCGTAAGCGGGCGGTTTCGGGCGGCGGCGATCGACCGGGCGGAGCGCGCGCGGGCAAGCAGACGGCGCGGAGCGATGATCAGGCCGGCGCGGGGCGGTGACGATCAAACGGGCGCGGAGCAACGACGATGCCGAAGGAATCGGACCGCCGCCACTTCCTCGATGTTCCCTTCACCAAGTGGAGCGGCGCGGGGAACACCTTCCTTCTCGTGACAGCCGCGGACCTTTCGTCCGCGGGGCGTGAGAATGCGCATCCCGAGGAAGAGGACTGCGCCCCGGGTGCGCCCATGGGCATGGGCCTCGCCAAGGCCGCTTGCTCGAACGCGAAGAGCGCCCCAGGGGCCGACGGCCTGCTCTTGATTCGCGAATCCACCGACATCCTCGTTGCTGGCGACCGGGAGCAGGAAGTGGAGGCGGATTTCTGGAATCGTGACGGCTCCCCGGCCGCCTTCTGTGGAAACGGGGCTCGCTGTCTCGCCGCCTGGGCGCTCGCGCGGACGGGAGCCCCTCGCGTGCGCGGCCGTCTCGCCTCCACGAAATTCGAAGGCTGGCGGGAAGGAGAGGAGATCGCGATCCGGGTGCCCTCGCCCCGCCTTCTGGCGCGCTTCGCCGCGAAGGAACTCCTCCGCGCTGCTTCGCCGCTCTCGCCGCGCCTGCGGGAAGCGGCCTGGATCGACTCGGGTGTCCCGCACCTCTGCCTGCTCTTGGAAGTCCGAGAGAAGGAATCCGCCCCCGGACCGCGGAAAGAGGAACTCGCGACCGCTCCGCCTCTTGACCGGGAAGTGCTCGAACGCCTGGGAAGAGAACTTCGTACGGATGCGCGATTCGCTCCGGAAGGCACGAATGTCGATTTCGTGTGGGACGAGGGCGGGGAAGAGCCTCCCGCGGGCTCGCGAGCCCCGTCCGCTGCCGAGTGCGCCGGCCGCGCGGTGGCAAAGGAGCCGCGCGAGACAGGCCCCAACCGGATTCCCCGCCTGCGCCTGGAGACCTTCGAGCGAGGGCTCGAGTCGCTCAGCCCTGCCTGCGGCTCTGGCGCGCTGGCCGTGGGATTCCTGCTTCTGGAGAGGGAAAGGGCGGGCCGGGTACAGATGAGGATGGCGTCGGGCGAGCGTCTCTCGGTGGAAAAGAATGGGCCGGCCTGGATGCTCCTGGGGCCGGCCGTACCGCTTGCGCGCGGGGTCTACCGTTGGGAACGAATCATTCCTTCGGCTTCGCCGCCTTGTTGAGCTGCTTCGCGAGGCGCGACTTCTTGCGGTTCGCGGTCTCTTCCTTGATCACGCCCTTGCGGACCGCCTTGTCGAGTTCCGATGCGGCCTGGCGAAGAAGATCGGCCTGACTCTCGGGCGCGCCTTCCTCGAACTTGCGGACCGCTCCGCGCACGCGGGTCCGGATGCTCCGGTTGCGGTCCCGCTGGCGCTCGCTGGTGCGAATTCTTTTCTCCGCGGACTTGTGCTGTGGCATTCTCTCTCGGCTCCTTTCCGATCTCCACGGCTCGGAGCGGGTCCCCGAGCGCGCGGCGGCGCAGGTTCATCGAAAACACGGTACGATAGCAGAGGATCCATGTCTTCGTCAATGCGGCAATCGAGGCGACCAGACTGGGCGGCCCTGTTCCGCATCGTGAGGCTTCCCGCCGCCGGGGGGCTTCTCCTGGCGCTCGCCTTTCCCCCCCTGCGCCTTTGGCCGCTCGCGTTCGTGGCCTGGGTGCCCCTCTGGCTTGCCCTTCGCTCGGATTCCTCGCTGGGCGGGGGGCCGTGGCGAAAGCCGGCGCCGCGGGAGGCGGGCGCCTCCGGTGCCGAGCGGAAGGGGAAGCTCTCACGCGAAGGGCGCGGGCACCGGGCAAGCGGCCCGGAAGGGGAGGCCGCCGCGGGCCGTTTCTCCTGGCGGGTGGCCTTCCTTCGAGGCTGGGCGATGGGATTCGTCGCCTTCGTCGCGATGCTCTACTGGATCCTGGGCCTCTCGAACGAAGAGGTCACGATTCCCGGGCTCATGATTCCGGCTCTGGCCCTGATCGGCCTCTACCTGGGGCTCTTCTTCGGGGCGGCGACGCTTTCGCTGCGCTGGCTCTCGCGAATCACCGGCGCGCCGCTCCTGCTCCTCGCCCCGCCGGTCACCCTGTTCTTCGAGTGGCTGCGCGGCCAGGGCCCGCTCGCATTTCCCTGGGGCGCGCCCGCCTATGCGCTCGCCCGCGTGACGCCGCTGCTTCAGACGGCGTCGGTCACCGGGTTCTGGGGGCTCGTGCTTCTCATGCTCGGGTTGAATGCGCTCTTCGCGGCCTTCCTGGCGGGCCGGAGAATCGCGCTGCCCGCGGCCTTCGGCCTGCTGGCGATCGGTTGGTGGAGCGGGCACGCGACTCTCGCGCGCCATCCCGACGGCCGCATCGAGGAAGGGCGTCAGGCCCTGCGCGTGCTCGTCGCGCAACCCGACATCCGCCGCGAGATCAAATGGAAGCCCGAGCACCGGCAGGAAGTGATCGACGCCGTGATGGACCACGCCTACGAATCGGCGGCGCAAGCTCAGGCAACCGGAGGATTCGATCTCTTCGTCTGGCCGGAGACGGTCTTTCCGATCGTGGTGCAGCGCGATCCCTTGCTGCTCTCGAGGGTGCAGGCCTTCGTCGATTCGATCGCGCGCCCGACGCTGGTCGGCACGCAGGAACTCGAGTGGTATCGCGATCGCCCGGGCAAGAAATACGCCTTCTTCAACTCCGCCGTCTTGATGGAACCGGGCGGACGCGTTTCGCCGCCCTACCGGAAGATGCGCCTGGTGCCGTTCAGCGAGCGCATGCCCTTGCAGGAAATCGCCCCCTGGCTGAACGGGATCGATTTCGGGCAGTCGGACTTCTCCGCCGGCAAGGAGCCGGTGCTGTTCACCGTCGGCGGCGCCCGCGCCGGGTGCCTGATCTGTTTCGAATCGGTCTTTCCTGAATTGTCGGCGGAGATGGTGCGGCGCGGGGCCACGCTGCTGGTGAACATCACGAACGACTTCTGGTTCGGCCGCACGGCGGGGCCGATTCAGCACGCCGACATGGCGATCTTGCGCGCCGTGGAAAACCGCGTCCCCCTGGTGCGCTGCGCGAACACCGGCGTGAGCTTCGTCGTCGACCCGTGGGGCCGGGTGCGGGAAGAGCGTGGCATGTTCACCCGGGCCGCCTTCGTCGCGCGCGTCGTCTGCGGATCGGGAAGCTTCGCCGCATCGCATCCGCTGTGGATCGCGTGGCCATGGCTCGCCTGGATCCTGGCCGCCTGCGCGGCGGGGCTCGGGATGCGCGCTCGCTATAGCGAGCGGCGCGCCGTCGTGTCCGCGGCGGATGCTTCGTCGCACGACCCTGCCTGGACGGCCGGCGGGCGGAAATTGCGCCACGAACCCGATCGCGAAGGCGCGCAACGGAGACCTCGATGAGCGACACCGAACGCGCGGAGACGCGCGCGACCCGCGGCCAAGGACCGGACGACACGACGCCGTCGCGCTTCGCGAGCGGCGACCCGAACGCGCCCGAGCCCATCGTCTATCGCGTGTGGCTGAAAGAGGGACGCGAGCGTTCTCTCGAGCGCCGCCATCCGTGGGTCTATTCGGGCGCGGTCGAGCGGATCGAGGCGCTGCCCGACAGCGCGCCCGGAGGATTGGGCGAAGTCGTCTCCGCCCGTGGAGAATGGCTCGCGACCGCGATCATCCAGCCCGACGCGACCCTCGTCGCGAGAGCGCTGCGTTTCGAGCGCGGGCCGATCGACGGAGATTGGATGCGCGCGCGCGTGGCGCAGGCGAAAGCGCTGCGCGCGGCGGTCGTGCCGCCCGAGACCGACGCCTATCGTCTCGTGAACGCGGAGGGCGACGGATTGCCCGGTCTGATCGTGGACCGCTACGCGCAGTTTCTCGTGGTGCAGGCGTTGAGCGCGGGAATGGTGCGCCTGGCCCGCCTGTGGCTTCCCGCGCTGGTGGAGGCGGAGTCGCCGAGCGGGATCGTCTCGCGCGGGGACGCGCAAGGGCGCGCGCACGGGGCCGGTTCGGGCGACGCGGTGCTGTGGGGGGAAGCGCCCCCGGCGCGCCTCGTCATTCGCGAGCACGGGCTGCGCTTCGCGGCCGACCTGCTCGCGGGCCAGAAGACCGGCTTCTACCTGGACCAGCGCGAGAACCGGCGCATCATCGGCGCGCTTTCGCGCGGAAGGCGGATGCTGAACGCGTTCGCCTACACGAACGCCTTCGGCGTGTACGCGGCCGCCGGCGGCGCCGCGAGCGTGGTCGCCGTGGAGACTTCCGTCTCGGCGAACGAGCTCGCGCGCGAGAACTGGGCGCTGAACGGATTCGAGGACGAGCGGCTGCGGATCGTCAAGGAAGACGCCCAGCGCGTGCTCCGCCAGGCCGGCGAGCGCTACGATCTCATCGTGCTCGATCCGCCGCCGTTCGCCAAGGAGCGCGGTCAGGTGGAGCGGGCGGCGCGGGCATACAAGGACCTCAATCTGCACGCGCTGCGCTGCCTCGCTCCCGGCGGCTTGCTCGCGACCTTCTCCTGCTCGCAGCACATCGAGCCGGAGCTCTTCCAGAAGATCGTCTTCGGCGCTTCGTTGGATGCGCGCGTTCCCGCGCAGTGGATCGCCCGCTGGGGCGCGGGGCCCGATCACCCCGTGCATCTCGATCATCCGCAGGGCGAGTACTTGAAGGGCCTTCTCCTGCGCGCCATGGCGTGAGGAGCGTGGCTCGGCGCAAGGGGCGCGCGAGCGGGGCCGGATGGGCGGCGTCGGATGAATGCCGCCCGGCTTTGGTGGGCGAGGCAGTCGCACATGGACCGTTGGTACCGGGAACGAATGGAGCCGATGCGACACCCGTTGCGACACGGGCAGCTGCGCGAGCATCTCGCGCGCTATCGATTCGCCGCCGATCTGGTGAGCGGCCGCGTGCTGGATGCGGGTTGCGGCACCGGATACGGAAGCCATCTGCTCGCGCATGCGCCCGCGGTGCGGGAAGTTCTCGGCATCGACTCCGACCCGCGCGCCATTCGCCACGCCTCCCGCTTCTACGCGGCGCCGAACCTTCGCTATCGGCGCATCGATCTCGCGCACAGCGCCGCGCGCGCGCTCGGTCCCCACGACGGAATCGTCTGCTTCGAAGTTCTCGAACACAGCGATCATCCCGAAGCGATCCTCGAAACGCTCGCGCTCCTGCTCGCGCCGGGGGGCCGTCTGCTCCTCTCCACGCCACTCGGCCGCGGCCGGGAGGTGCCCTCATCGCAAGAGGGCCATCATTTCCAGCTTCGTCGCGAAGAGCTCGAAGGGCTGCTCGCGCCCTGGTTCGACGCCCGCATCTACGGGCAGAAAGGGGAAGGGATCGAACCCTGGAGAAGGGGAGGCCGCTACTTCCTGATGCTCGCCGTCTGTGCGCCGCGAGCCTGCCCGCCCGCGATGCGCGCGCCTCACGCGCGCCCGCCGCAAACGAGCGCGCTTCGCCTGCGCCCGCCGCGGCGCGCCCCGCTTGGGAGGCCCGCATGCGGAACATCCGCCTGACCGTCGAGTACAACGGCACGGCTTTTCACGGTTGGCAGCGACAGTCCCGCGTCCGCACGGTGCAGGGAGACCTGGAGGCGGCGTTGTCGGTCGTTCTCCGCGAACCCATCGCCGTGCGCGGAGCGGGCCGCACCGACGCGGGCGTTCACGCGCTCGGGCAGGTGGCCAACTTTCGAACCGAGAGCGACCTTTCCCTGGAACGGATCGAGCGCGGAGTGAACGCACTCACCAGGGCCGATCTCGCCGTGCGCGACGCGCGCGAAGCGGACGAGCAATTCGACGCGCGCATGTGGGCCTGCGGGCGGCACTATCTCTACCTCCTACTCGCGCAGCCCTCCTCGCTCTGGAACGAGCGCGCCTATCGCCCGCGCCGATGGCCCGACCTCGAGCGCATGAACGCCGCGGCGGCGCACTTCGCGGGGGATCACGACTTCTCCGAATTCTCGTGCGCGAGCGACGACGAGCCGGGAGTGCGGGCCCAAGTCTTCTACGCCCGCTGGGAACCGTGGGGCCGCGGGGCGATGTTCCGCATCGGCGCGGTGCGCTTCTTGTACAAGATGGTCCGCTGCGTGGTCGCCGCCTGTTTGCAGGCAGGCCAGGGAGTGACCGACTCGACCGACATTGAAACGAGGCTCACAGCGCCCGCCTATCGCGGCCGGGCCGTCGCTCCCGCGCGGGGCCTGCATCTCCTCACAGTCGATTATCCGGCGGGGAAACCCGATTTCGAGGCCCTGCGGAGGGGGCGCGAAGGGGCCGCCGGCGGGTTCGATTGCCTGCCCCCCAAGGCTGTGCTATAGTGCGCGCGTTTTTGGGAACTTCTTTTACCGCAAGAGGATCGGAGAGAGGTGGCGCATGAAGATCTTCCTCGATACGGCCGTCATGAGCGAGATTCAGGAAATGGTTTCCCTGGGCATCGTCGACGGAGTGACGACGAATCCGTCCCTCCTGAAGACGGCCGGCGTTCCCTATCGGGAGCTGCTCGAGGAAATCGCCCATCTGGTCCCCGGCCCGATCAGCGCCGAGGTGGTCGCCGAAGAGGCGGCCGGGATGGTGCGCGAAGGGCGCGATCTCGCTTCCATCGCCGAGAACATCGTCGTGAAGATTCCGATGGGACGCGAGGGCGTGAAGGCCGTTCACGCGCTCGATTCCGAAGGCATCGAGACGAACATGACCCTGGTGTTCAGCGCCAATCAGGCACTTTTGGCCGCGAAGGCGGGCGCCAGCTTCGTCAGCCCCTTCATCGGGCGCTTGGATGATGCCGGCCAGACGGGCATGGATGTGGTGCAGGACATCCTGGAGATCTACGCAAACTACGATTTCGAGACGGAAGTGATCGTGGCGAGCGTGCGCCACCCCCTGCATGTGGTGCAGGCGGGGTTGATCGGAGCGGACATCGCGACGGTGCCGACCGCGGTCCTGAAGGCGATGTTCGAGCATCCCCTGACCGATGTCGGCAAGGCGAAGTTCCTCGATGCGTGGCGCGGAGTGCGCAAGGGCTAGCCGGGAGCGGCAACGCCCGCGCCCGGGTGGACAGGAAGGCATGCCGCCGCGCGCGTGAGAGCGCGCGGGCATGGAGGAATGGGAGTGAATCGCAGCGGAGTGCGTGGAATCAGGGGCGGCGCGTCGCCGCTCACGGTGATCGTGCTCTTCTTGCTCGCCTTTGCGATGGGCGCGCTGGCTCTGCATTTGTCGCAACGAGGCGACGGCGCCGGGACGGGAAGCAGCCGCGCCGGTCTCGGAGATTCCGCGAGTGCGGCCGAGCGGATGCAAGGCCTGGGCGGCCCGGAGGAGTACCGCTCTTCCGATCGGCCGGGCGATCAGCTCTTGATGCAGCGGCGCAATGCGATCGTCGACGCCGGCGAGCGCGTCGGCCCGGCGGTCGTCTCGATCAGCGTCACCCAGATCCGCTATGTCCGCCAAGGTCCCTTCGCGCTCAGCCAGGATCCCTTCGACCAGTTCTTCAATCGCTTCTTCCCCGGGCGCATCTATGGCGAAGAGGTCTCGAATCTCGGCTCGGGCGTGATCATCGACGAACGCGGGATCGTCGTCACCAACGAGCATGTCGTGCGCGACGCGAAGGAGATCAAGGTGAGCCTGCCGGACGGGCGCACCTTCGACGGCACGGTCGTGAGCGCGGATCCCACCTACGATCTGGCCGTGCTGCGCATCGACGGCGACAATCTGCCGGTCGCTCCCGTCGGCAATTCCGACGACCTCCTCGTGGGGGAATGGGCCATCGCGCTCGGCAATCCCTTCGGCTTCCTGCTGAACTCGTACAAGCCCACGATCACGGTGGGCGTGATCAGCGCCACGAACCGCGATGTGCGCGTCGATGAGGGCGGGGCCATCTACAAGGAAATGATCCAGACCGACGCGGCGATCAATCCCGGCAACAGCGGCGGCCCGCTGGTGAATTCGCTCGGCGAGGTGATCGGGATCAATACCTTCATCCTGAGCACGACGGGAGGGAGCCTCGGCATCGGCTTCGCCATTCCGGTGAACACGGTCATCCGCGTGGTGCGCGAAATCCTCGAGCACGGGCGCGTGCGGCAGGTCTGGATCGGCATTCGCGTGCAGGAGATCACGCAGATGGTCGCGAACTACTTCCGCATTCGCGACCGGCGCGGGTTGCTGGTGTGGGGCATCGAGGAAGGCAGCCCCTCCGACCGGGTTGGCATCCGCGTGGGCGACATCATCCGCGCGGTGAACGGGCAGCCCGTCTCGCGCGCGAACGATGCGCAGAGGCTGATCTTCGGCGCCACCATCGGAGACCGGATCGTGCTCACGATGGAACGCGACGGCGACCGGCGGGATGTCGCGATCGTGCTGGAGGAGGCCCGTCCCCAGTGACGCGGGCCCGGCCGGGGACCGCGAGGGGACGAGGCCGGGGCGTGCGGGCCGGCTGGTCTCAGGCCGGCGGTCCGCAAGCAAGCGAGGGAAGGCCGTGATCGAACGCTACACGCTGCCCGAGATGGGCGCGCTTTGGAGCGATGAGCGCCGCTTCGCCACCTGGCTCGAAGTCGAGATCGCGGCCGCGCACGCGATGGAGGAGGAGGGGCTCGCGCCCGCGGGCACGGCGGACGCGATCGCGCGGCGGGCCCGCTTCGATGCGGCGCGCATCGCCGAGCTCGAAGCGGTCGTGCATCACGATGTGATCGCGTTCCTCACGAATGTGAACGAATCGCTCGGCGAAGAGAAGCGTTACCTGCACCTGGGCATGACCTCCTCGGATCTTCTCGACACCGCGCTCGCCTTGACCCTCGGACGCGCCGGCGCGTTGATCGACGCGCAGCTGGCGCGCGTGGGGCGGCGGCTGCGCGCGCTCGCGAGCGAGCACCGCGACACGCTCATGATCGGCCGCACCCATGGCGTGCACGCCGAGCCCATCACCTTCGGACTGAAAGCGCTCGTCTGGTTCGCGGAATTCGAGCGCCATCACCGGCGGCTGGCCGCGGCGCTGGAAGATGTGCGTGTCGGCAAGTTCTCGGGCGCGGTCGGAACCTTTGCACATCTGCCGCCTGCGGTGGAGGAGCGCGCCTGCGCCCGGCTGGGGCTTCTTCCCGCGCCCGCGTCCACGCAGATCGTGCAACGCGACCGGCACGCGCATCTGGTCGCGACCCTGGCCCTGATCGGCGCGAGCGGGGAGAAGCTCGCGGTCGAGATCCGTCACTTGCAGCGCACGGAAGTGGGCGAGGCCTTCGAGCCCTTCGCCATGGGGCAGAAGGGCTCGTCGGCGATGCCGCACAAGCGAAACCCGATCCTCTGCGAGCGGATCGTCGGGATCGCGCGCCTGCTGCGCGGCTTCATGACGGTCGCCTGCGAGAATGTGGCCCTCTGGCACGAGCGCGACATCAGCCACTCGAGCGCCGAGCGGGTGATCCTTCCCGACGCCTTCGTCGGCCTTCACTACCAGCTCGATCTCGTCGCCCGCGTGCTCGAGGGATTGGAAGTCGACGCCGCCCGCATGCGCGCGAACCTCGAAGCCTCGCGCGGGCTCTTCTTCTCGCAAGGCGCGTTGCTGGCGCTCACCCAGCGGCTCGGCTCGCGCGAAGAGGCCTATGCGATCGTGCAGGCCGCGGCGATGGAGGCGTGGCGCGAGGGAAGGCCACTGCGCGAGACGCTCGCCGCGCGGCTTCGGGGGAAGGCGGAGCTGGCGGAAACGGAGTGGGACGCGATCTTCGATGTCTCACGATTCCTCGCGAACCTCGGCCCGGTGTTCGAACGCGTTCTCGCTTCCTCGTGGGCGCGCGAAACCGATGACGCGCGCGACACCGCGGGGCGGGCCGTTCGCCGCCCCGGGAGGTAGGGCATGGCCGAGGGGCGCGGCTCTCTGGCCCGGCGATTCCTGCTGCTAGTCACGGCGCCTGTCTGGGTGGGCCCATTCCTCCTCATCCAGGCGATCCACCTCTCCGGCACCGGGCTCCTTGAACTCGTCGATGAATTGCGGGGCAGGCCTTCCGCCTCGCACGCCGCGCTCGTCTGGCTGGTCGGCATCCCGGGGCTGGTTCTCTTTCCTGTCGCCGTCGGCCTGCGCGGACTGCTCGCGCTCATCGATGCCCTCGGCGCGCGCATTCTTGGCGGCGGCAAGGGACGGAAACCGCCGCTCGATTCCGCGGGTCTCGTCCCCGGCGAATCGGCTCCGGGCGCGGCGCCTTCCCGCCGCACGCCCTCCCGTCCCGCTCGCTTCGTGGTCGGCGCGCTCGCGATGCTTCTGCTGCCGGCCTGGCTGCCCTTCGCGCTGGTCTATTGGCTGTTCCGTTGGGTGCTCTGGGACGTCCTCGTTCCGGAAGCCGCCCGCGCCTTCGAGCGCCAGCGCCCGGGCGCCAGCGAGCGCATCGTCACCTTCGTCGGGCTGCGCTATCTCTACGGGCGGCGCACGACCGCGCTCCACTCCGCGACGAACTACTTCGCCGCCGCAGGGATCGCCCTTGGCGTGTGCGCGCTCATCATCGTCCTCGCGGTGATGAGCGGCTTCGACGAGGAAGTGCGCGAGCGCATCGTGGGCACGAATGCGCATGTGATCGTGCTCCGCTGGGGCTCGCAGGGAATCGCGAAGCCCGACAGCATCGCCGCGATCCTGCGCGGGCATCCCGAAGCGGTCGCGGCCGCTCCGTTCGTCTACGGCAAGGCGATGCTCACCGCCGGAACGAATGCCGAAGGCGGCATCGTGAAGGGCATCCGCTGGAAGGACGAGGCCGAGGTCACCGCGCTGCCGCGCTACCTCGAGCACAAGGGAGGCGACCCGGGGCTCGCGGCCCCCAAGGACGGCGGCCTGCCGGGCATCATCCTCGGCCGCTACATCGCCGAAGGGCTGGGCGTCGGACGCGGAGACGAGATCGTGCTGGTGAGCCCCGCCGAGGCGCGCCGCACGCCGATGGGCTTCGTGCCGCGCATGCGGCGCTTCGAGGTCCGCGGCATCTTCCACTCGGGCATGTACGACTTCGACGCGAGCATGGTCTACATCGACATGGCGGAGGCGAGCTCGTTCTTCGGCCTGGGCGAGCGCGTGACCGGCATCGAACTGCGCTTGCAGGACATGAACCAGGCCCCGCGCGTGGCGGAGGAGATGGTCGGCCTGCTGGGCGGCTTCCCGTATCGCGCCAACAACTGGATCGAGCTCAACGAGAACCTCTTCGCCTGGATGAGCACCGAGAAGAAGGTGATGTTCATCATCCTGACGATGATCGTGCTCGTCGCGGGATTCAGCATCGCCAGCTCGCTCATCATGCTCGTCACCGAAAAGCGGCGCGAGATCGGCATCCTGAAGTCGATGGGCGCGACCTCGCTCACGATCCTGCGCATCTTCGTGCTCGAAGGTTGGGTGATGGCCTTTGCGGGAACCGCTCTCGGCACCGGCGCGGGTCTCGTGATCTGCTATCTGCTGAAGCGGTACGAGTTCATTCGGCTGCCCGGCGATGTCTACTTCATCGACAAGCTCCCGGTGAAGGTGGAAGGGGGCGACCTGGTCGTGATCGTGACCTCGGTGCTCGTGATCGCGGCGCTTTCCACCTTCTACCCGGCGTGGAAAGCGGCCCGCATGCATCCGGTGGACGCGATCCGGGATGAATGAGCCGGGGGATGCATGGAAGCATGCCAAGAGAGCGGGGGAAACTTGATCCCGACGCTGAAGGTTGAAGGGCTGAGAAAAAGCTTCCCTTCGGGCGAGGGGCGCCTGGAAGTCTTGAGGGGCGTGAACCTGACCGTCCAGCCCGGGGAGCTCGTGGCCATCCTGGGGACATCCGGCTCGGGCAAGACGACTCTGCTTCATCAAATCGGAGCGCTCGACCGGCCGGATCAGGGAATCGTCCGGTACGGGGAGCAGGAAGTGACCCGGCTGACGGAAGAGGAAGTCGCGGCGCTCCGAAACCGTTTCGTCGGATTCATCTTCCAATATCATCACCTGTTGGCCGAGTTCTCGGCCCTCGAGAACATCGCGATTCCCCTCTTGATCGCAGGGTGGGAACGCGAAGCGGCCTGGGCGCGCGCGGGGGAGTTGCTCGCGCTGATCGGTCTCGAGGCGCGCGCGCATCATCGCTCGGGACAGCTCTCGGGCGGCGAACAGCAGCGAGTGGCCCTCGCGCGGGCGCTCGCCAATCGCCCGGCACTGGTTCTCGCGGACGAGCCGACCGGCAATCTGGACCGCGCAACTGGCGAGGCCCTGTTTCGACTGCTATATTCCATCGCCCGCCAGGGGGGCCAGAGTTGGGTGGTCGCCACGCACAATGAATACCTGGCGGAGATGGCCGATACTAAATGGAGACTCGATGACGGAACGCTGCGGCCCGTCGCGCCGCGGGAAGCCTAGGCTCCGCCGGGCTGGACCCATGCCGAAGGGAAGCGTCGCATGAAGTGCCAGACATGCAACCAGGCCGAAGCCGTCGTGCACATCAAGGAGGTGCGCAACGACAAGGTGACCGAGCTGCACCTGTGCGAGCGCTGCGCCCGCGAGAAGGGCTTCCAGTCGATGCTGGGGCAGGGCAAGGCCTCGCTGGCGAGCCAGTTCATCTGGATGGCCGAGAACCTCTATCCCAACGCCAACGCGCAGATGGGCGGCGTCCAGTGCCCCGAATGCGGGCTGTCCTACAGCGAATTCCTGCAAGGCGGCAGGCTTGGATGTCAAGAATGCTATGTGAGTTTCGCGGCTCAGCTAAAGCCGATTCTAAGGCGAGTCCACGGCGCCATGCGGCATGTGGGCAAGGCGCCCGGCAAGGACGGCCGGCTGTTCGAGCGGCGCCAGCGGGTGCAGAAGCTCCACGAGGACCTCGAACGCGCGATCGAGCGTGAGGAATACGAGCGGGCCGCGACCTTGCGGGACGAGATCCGCGGCCTCGAGGCGGCCGAGGAGCAGGAGGTGATCGTTCCGCCTCCGGGCTCCCAGCAGGCCCAGGCCTCCAGCGCCGAAGGTGAGGCGTAGCATGGCACTCCCATTGGCTGAAATGGTGCCTGCGGATGGAAAGTGGTTTGGCGGGGAAGGACCGCTGGACGACGCGATCCTGAGCACCCGCGTGCGCCTCGCCCGCAACCTGCGCGGCCATCGCTTCCCGCCGCGCGCGTTGCCCGAAGAGCTGAACCGCATCCGTCAACGCGTCGCCGGCTGCCTCGAGCATGTGGCCGAATTCTCCGGCTCCTCGTTTCACGACATGGAGGCCCTGACCGCGGTCGAGCGCCAGTTCCTGCTCGAGCGCCACCTGATCAGCCACGATTTCGCGCGCGACGGCCGCCACCGCGGGCTCGCCTTCGCGCTCGACGAACGCTCCGCGGTGATGGTCAACGAAGAGGATCACCTGCGGCTGCAGGCCCTCGCTCCGGGGTTCCAACTGGACGAGTGCTTCGCGCTCGTCAACCGGATCGACGACCAGTTGGAGGCGCAGCTCGAGTACGCCTTCTCCGACGAGCTCGGCTACCTGACCGCCTGCCCCACGAATGTGGGCACCGGCATGCGCGCCTCGGTCCTCATCCACCTGCCCGCCCTCGTGCTCACGCGACGGATCAAGAAGGTGCTGGCCGGGGTGAATCAGGTGGGCTTGACGGTGCGCGGTTTCTACGGGGAAGGAACGGATGTCCTAGGAAATTTCTTCCAGATCTCGAACCAGTTGACGCTGGGGGAGAAGGAGAGTCAGACCCTCCTCAGTCTCGAGCGGGTGATCCATCAAGTGCTCGATTACGAGGAGAAGGCGCGCGAGGTGCTCTTGAAGGACGCGGGCGACCAGATCCGCGACAAGGTGCTGCGGGCGCTCGGGGTTCTCGAGCGCGCGTTCCTGCTCACTTCGGAAGAGGTGATCGGGCTCGCCTCGGCCGTGCGCCTGGGCATCACCCTGCGCCTTCCCGGTCTGCCCGACACGCGCACCTTGAACGAGATCCTGCTCTACAGCCAGCCGGGCCACTTGCAGCTTCTGGCCGGTGCCGAGATGAGCTCGCGGGAACGCAACGCGATGCGCGCGCGTTGGATTCAGGAACGGTTGGCGAACAACGGCAAACGAGGCCCGCGCCCTGACGGGCAGTGAGGTTTTCCATGCACGACAAATTCACCGAACGGGTCCGCAAGGTGATCTTTCTCGCGCGCGAGGAGGCGAGCCGGCTGCAGCACGACTCGATCGGCACCGAGCACCTGCTGCTCGGATTGCTGCGCGAAGGGGAAGGCATCGCCGCGACGGTGCTCGGCAATCTCGGGCTCGATCTCGACGCCATCCGCCAGTCGGTCGAGAACATGGTCGCGCACACCGGAGGCACGCTCACGATCGGCGAGATCCCCTTCACTTCGAACGCCAAGCGCGTGCTCGAGCTCGCGGTCGACGAAGCGCGCCAGATGGGCCACAGCTATGTCGGCACCGAGCACCTCCTGCTCGGCCTCATTCGCGAAGGCGAAGGAGTGGCGGCGAAAGTGCTCACCGACATGGGCGTCGAGCGCAAGAAGGTGCGCGAGGAGACGCTCAAGCTTCTCGGCGGGCATCCTTCCACCCAGCAGCCGGAGGCCGAGGAGCGGCCGGAGACGCCGAGCCTGAACCAGTTCGGGCGCGACCTCACCCAGTTCGCGCGTGAAGGCAAGCTCGACCCGATCTTCGGGCGCGAGATGGAGATCGAGCGCATCGTGCAGATCCTCTGCCGGCGCAAGAAGAACAACCCGGTGCTGATCGGCGAGCCGGGGGTGGGCAAGACCGCGATCGTCGAAGGGCTCGCCCAGCGCATCGTGGACGGCAAGGTGCCTGAGCTCCTGCGCAACCGCCGCCTCGTGACGCTCGATCTCGCGAGCGTCGTCGCGGGGACGAAGTACCGCGGCCAGTTCGAGGAGCGTCTGAAGAGCATCATGAACGAGCTGCGCGAGTCGCAGGACGCGATCATCTTCATCGACGAGCTGCACACGATCGTGGGCGCCGGCGGCGCGGAAGGCGCGATCGACGCTTCGAACATGCTGAAGCCCGCCCTCTCGCGCGGCGAATTGCAGTGCATCGGCGCGACGACCCTCGACGAGTACCGCAAGCACATCGAGAAGGACGGCGCGCTCGACCGGCGCTTCCAGCCGGTGATCGTCGACCCGCCCACGGCGGAGGAGACGATCCAGATCCTGCGCGGCCTGCGCGACAAGTACGAGGCCCATCATCGCGTGCACTATCGCGACGACGCGCTCGTGGCCGCGGTGCGGATGAGCGATCGCTACATCGCCGACCGCCACCTGCCCGACAAGGCCATCGACGTGATCGACGAAGCGGGCGCGCGTGCGCGCCTCTCGCAGAGCACCTTCCCGCTCGAGCTGCGCGATCTCGACAAGAAGATCGAGCAGATCGCGCTCGAGAAGGAGGCCGCCATCCGCGGGCAGGAATTCGAGAAGGCGGCCAGCCTGCGCGACAAGGAGAAATCCCTGCGCCAGGAGTACTACCGCATCAAGAAGGAATGGAACGACGCGAAGGTGACTCAGCGCACCTGGGTGAGCGAAGAAGACATCGCCGCGATCGTCTCGCGCATGACCAAGATCCCCGTCGCGCGCATCGGCGAGGAGGAATCGGCCAAGCTGCTGCGCATGGAGGACGAGCTCGAGAAGGAGATCGTCGGGCAGCGCGAGGCGGTGCAGGCCATCGCCAAGGCCATTCGCCGCAATCGCGCCGGGCTGCGCGATCCGCGCCGGCCGATCGGCACGTTCATGTTCCTCGGCCCCACGGGGGTGGGCAAGACCGAGCTCGCCCGCGTGCTCGCGCGCTATCTCTTCGTCGATCCCGACGCGCTCATCCGCATCGACATGAGCGAGTTCATGGAAAAGTTCGCGGTCAGCCGGCTCGTCGGCGCCCCTCCGGGATATGTGGGCTATGAAGAAGGCGGGCAGCTGACCGAGAAGGTGCGCCGCAAGCCCTACTCGGTGGTCCTGCTCGACGAGATCGAGAAGGCCCATCCCGATGTCTTCAACATCCTCCTGCAGGTTCTCGAGGACGGCCTCCTCACCGACAGCTTGAAGCGCCGGGTCAGCTTCAAGAACAGCGTGCTCATCATGACGAGCAACATCGGCGCCCGCCGGCTGCGCGGCCGCGGGGGACTCGGCTTCGCGCGCGACGATGTGCAGGTGACCTACGAGAACATGAAGCAGACGGTCATGGAGGAGGTGCGCAAGGTCTTCAATCCCGAGTTCCTCAACCGTCTCGACGAGATCATCGTCTTCCGCTCGCTCGCCCGCGAGCACATGGACCGGATCGTGCACATCCTGATCGACCAGGTGCGCCAGCGTCTGGCCGACGCGGGCATGGACATCATCCTCACCCGCGGCGCGGTGGAGCTGCTCATGGAGAAGGGCTTCGACCCCGACCTGGGCGCGCGGCCCATGCGCCGGGCGATCCAGCGCTACATCGAGGACCCGCTCTCGGAGCAGGTGCTGCGGGGAAAATTCCGTTTGGGAAGCACCGTGCGCGTGACCAAGCGCGGCGATACCCTGGGCTTCGAGGAAGCGAAGCCGGGCGAGACGGAGGAACCGGCCGAAAGCGAAGCGCCCGAGGAAAGCCGGACGCTCCAAGACGAGCGCTCCGTGGGTGAGCAGGCCGGGGGAGAGACGGCAGCGGGCGCCGATGCGATCGAGACGCCCGAAGCCGGCAGCGGCCACGAGAGCCGCTAGCTGTTAGCGAGACGCGGGCCCTCGGCTTGCCGGGTGCGTCGAGTCTGACAGCGTCGAGCGCACAAGGCGCGCGCCCCTGGCAGGAATTGGCTTGGCGCGCGCGCCGGTCCCGCGAACCCTCCATCCGGGACCCGGCGTAAAAAGCAACGGTTCAAAGCGGCAACGGGTAGCGACGAGCAGCGACGAACAGCGACGGGCAGGCAGCAGCAGGCACGCGGCAGGAGGCTCGCTGGAAGCGAGCCGGGCGAGGGCAGGATGACCCGAACAGACACGGCTCGCATTCGTCCCGAGCGCTGGCTCGCGCTGGTCGCGTTGGCCGCGCTCGTCGTCTTTGCGCTCGGCAACGTCTTCGCTCAGACGCCGCGACAGGAGCGGGTGGGCGAGATCCGCTTCGAGGGGCTCGCACGCGTCGACACCGCCCTCGTCCGCCAGGCGATCACCGTCACGCCCGGCGCGCCTTTGCAGGCCTTCCAAGTCAGCCAAAGCATCCAGGCTCTCTTCGCTCTCGGCCTCTTCGACGATGTGACCGTGGAAGCGCAACCTTCCTCTTCGGGCACGGTCCACCTCCTCTTCCGCTTCATCGAGCGCCGTCCGATCGGCGAAGTGACCTTCACCGGCAACAAGTTCTTTGGACCCGAAGACCTGCTGTCGACCTCGGGCCTCTCCGCCGGTCAGATCGCCAGCCGCGCGAGCCTCTTTCAAGCGAGGCGCAAGATCGTCGAGGCCTACCGCAACGAGGGCTATCCCCGCACGCAGGTCGAGACGCAGGTGATTCCCGATTCCACCGGCCCCGCGCGCCTGACGGTGACGATCGACGAGGGCGCACGCGTCAAGCTGCGCGGGGTGCACTTCACCGGCAACGAACGCGTGCCGGATGCGGAGTTGCGCGGCGCGATGGAGATGAAGCCGGCGGGGTTTCTGCGGAAGGGACGCTTCAACAACGAGAAGCTCCAAGCCGATGTGCAGAATCTCATCGATCACTACCAGAATCACGGCTTCCGTGATGTGCAGGTGACGGCGGGGGAACCGGTCTACGCCGACGACGGACGCGGCGTCGAGGTCACCTTCCACATCCAGGAAGGCACGCAGTACAAGTTCGCCGCTCCCTCATGGAGAGGCGCGACCGTCGTGGATTCGATCGCGCTCGCGGAAGCGACTCGTTTCACCCGAGGCGAGATCTACGACCAAAGCCGCGTGGAAGCGACGCGGGCCGCCGTGATGGAGCTCTACACCGAGCGCGGGTACCTGACCGGGTTGCGGATCGAGCCAGTGACCCAGGTGGCCGGCGATAGCGTCGTCGTCGTCTTCGACATCATGGAGGGACAGCCCTCGTATGTGAGCGACGTGCGCATCCTGGGAAACACCACGACCCGCGAACGCGTTATCCGCCGCGAATTGAAGGTGTATCCCGGCTCCCTGCTGCGGCGCAGCCAACTGTTGCGCTCTCAGCGCGATGCCTTCGCGACCGGTTTTTTCGAGGATGTCCAGCTCGAGTTCGAGCCGGGCGATTCGCTCTCGGATGTCGATGTCGTCTTTCGCGTGAAGGAGAAGAGCTCGGTGGTCGCGACGGCGGGCGCGGGCTATTCCAGCCAGGTGGGCCTGACCGGCTTCGTCGAATTCGGCCACAACAATCTCTTCGGACGTGGACAGAGCCTCTCGATCAAGCTCGAGCGCGGAGGCCGGCGCGAATTCTACGACCTCTCCTTCACCGAACCCTGGGTCTTCGGGCGCCCGCTTTCCGCGGGGGTCGACTTATATCGCACCGAGTACTTTCGCGAGATCTACACCGGAGGCAGCGCCGATCAGAGCTACTGGCAGGCGCGCACCGGCGGGGGAGTGCGCTTCGGACTGCCCTGGATGTTCAAGTTCCCCGACTACACGCGCCTTTCGTTCGGCTATTCGCTCACTGAAACCGATTACCGCGATTTCGAGAACCTGCCGCCATCGACCGAGGAACTGCTGGAGCAGGGCAGCGGCACGCTCTCGCATGCCTTCGTCTCGTTCAATCGCAATTCCACCGACAATCCTTTCCACCCCACCTTGGGAACCCTCACGAGTTGGCGCAATGAATTCAGCGGCGGGCTCCTCGGCGGCGACATGGACTTCTATGAAATCAGCCTCGATCATCGCCAGTACTTCGTGCCTTTCTGGAAGCCGGTGGTGATGCTGCGCTGGCGGCTCGGCACGATGGGACCGTACAAGCTCGGAGGGCGGCTGCCGCCGGCCGAGCGCTTTCGCATGGGAGGCACCTCCGGTTTCGACTACCTGCGCGGATATCACGACTACTATGTCGTTCCCGAGGAGAACATCACGACGAGCAGCGACGGCGACGAGGTCCGCTTCCCCGGCGGACTCCTCATGTTCGGCTTCACGAGCGAGATCCAGTTTCCCGTCTTCAATCCGGTCCACGGCGTCGTCTTCCTGGATGCCGGCAACACCTGGAATTCCGCGTACGATGTGTCGCTCAGCGATCTGATGCTCGGCGCCGGAGTCGGGGTCACGCTCGAGATTCCCATGCTGGGACCGATCGGCTTCTATTATGCCTACGGCAGCGAAACACGGAAGTGGATGACCCATTTCGCCTTCGGAACCCAGCTCTGATTTCCCAGAAAAGCGCTGGAACGGCGTCCGGAAGCATTCTACAATCCGGCGCTCTCCAGGCACCCGTGCATCGAGGAGGAACGAAAGAATGAAGAGAGCTTGCTTGATCGCCCTGGCGCTCGGCCTGGCCTTCACGGCCACGGCGGCGGCCGAAATCCGGATCGCCTTCGTCAACAGCGAGGTGATCCTCCAGGAGTACAAGGCCGTCCAGGGTGCCATGGAGACCTTCAATCGCGATGTGCAAAGCTGGCAGGACGAGCTGCAGCAGAAGAAGACCCGCCTGGACGCGCTTCAGCGGGAGCTCGAGCAGCAGAGCCTGATGCTGAGCGATGAACGCCGCCAGGAGAAGGAGCTCGAATACCAGCGCCAGCTGACGGAGTTCGAGCAGTTCAAGGAGAGCATCTGGTCTTCCGACGGGCTCATCGAGCAACGCAACGAGGAGCTCCTGCGCCCGATCATCAGCAAGGTGCAGCAGGTGGTCGAGCAGGTGGCGACCGAGGAAGGCTGGGATCTCGTTCTGGACGCGGCCGACAGCAATGTGCTTTACGGGGACCCGGAGTTCGACCTCACCCAGAAGGTCCTCGGGATCCTGAACGGAGAGCAGGGCACGACCCAATAGCGCCGCCGCACGCAGCCACAAGGATCGGGCATGGAAGTGACCTTGCGCGAACTGGCCGAACGCCTCGCCGGCACCTGCACAGGGGACGGCGATACGCGCATTCGCGGCGTCGCGGGGATCAAGGACGCCGGACCGGGTGATGTCACCTTCCTCGCCGACCGCAAGTTCGCGGAATGGCTCCCGGCCACGCGCGCCTCGGCGGTCATTCTCACGCGCGATCATCCCTTCGACCGGCTGCCGAGCATTCGGGTCGCCGATCCGCGGGCGGCCTTCCAACGGGCGCTCGAGATCTTCCACGACGGCCGCCGCCTGCTGCCTTCCGGCGTGCATCCCTCCGCGCACATCGGCCGTGACACCACCCTCGGAAACGAGGTCGCCATCGGAGCGCATGTTTCCGTGGGCGAGCGTTGCCGGATCGGCGATGCGACCATCATCCTCCCGGGGGCGGTCATCGGCGACGATGTCGTCATCGGCTGCGATTGCCTGATCTATCCGCGCGCGATCCTTTGGAAGGACACGTGCCTCGGCGACCGCGTCGTGATCCACTCCGGGGCGGTAATCGGCGATGACGGCTTCGGCTTCCTCACCCGCGAAGGCCGCCATGTGAAAGTGCCCCAACTGGGGCGCGTGGTCATCGAGGACGATGTCGAGATCGGCGCCAACAGCTGCGTCGCGCGCGCCACGGCGGGAGTGACGCGCATCGCCAAGGGCACGCGCATCGACAACCTCGTCCAGATCGCGCACAACGTGCAGATCGGCGAGAATTCGATCCTCTGCGCGCAAGTCGGAATTGCGGGGTCGACCACGGTCGGGCCGAATGTGACCCTGGCCGGCCAGGTGGGCGTGGTCGGCCACATCGAGATTGGAGCGGGCGCGGTCGTGGGCGCGCAAGGCGGCGTGACGAAGAGCGTGCCGGCCGGCGAGCAGGTGTCCGGCTATCCGGCCACCACGCATTCCCTCGCCCGGCGCATGTACGCCGCGCTGCGCAATCTTCCCGAGCTCGTGCGCGAAGTGCGCAAGCTCCGCGAACGCATGGACGCCATCGAGAAGGACGGGCGGGCATGAATCAGCAGACCATTCGGGACGCGGTTTCCTTCGCCGGCGTGGGTCTCCACACCGGCGAGCGCACCACGATCACTTTCCGGCCCGCCGGGCCCGAGCAAGGATTGAGCTTCGTTCGCACCGACCTTCCCGGTCGCCCGCGCATCCGCGTCTGCTCGGCCAACGCGGTCGACGAGAAGGACGGACTGCGGCGCACGATCCTGCGCGGCGAGGAGGGCGCGGAGGTCCACACGGTCGAGCACGTTCTCGCCGCCGTCACAGGCCTCGGCATCGACAACATCGAGATGGAGATTAACGGCTGCGAAGCGCCCGAACCGACCGACGGCAGCGCCGCGCCCCTGGCGGAATTGCTCGCCGGAGCCGGCATCGTCGAACAGGCCGCCGAGCGCAAGCCCTTTGTCATCCGCAAACCGGTGCGCTACGAAGCGGGGCCGGTCGAGATCATCGGACTTCCCGGGGAAGGCTTCCGCCTTGGCTTCACGATTCAATTCGACAACCGCGTGGTCGGCACCCAGCACTGCTGCGTCGCGATCACTCCGGAGACGTTCCGGCGCGAGATCGCGCCGGCGCGGACCTTCGTCCTGCATCGCGATGTCGAACAACTGCGCAAGCAGGGGATGATCAAGGGCGGCAGCCTGAAGAATGCCGTCGTGGTGGAAGAGGACGGGATCATGAACTCCGATCCGCTGCGCTTCCCCGACGAGTTCGTGCGCCACAAGATCCTCGACCTGCTCGGCGACCTCGCGCTCATCGGGCGCCCCTTGCAGGGCGAGATCCGCGCCGTGCGCAGCGGGCACAACCACAATCTGCGCTTCGTGCAGGCCCTCGAGCGCGAGCACGCCGGCGCCTCGGACGTCGAATCGTACTTGAACGAGGTGCACTTCGATATCGTCGACATCGAGCGCATCATGCCGCACCGCTATCCCTTCCTGCTGGTCGATCGCATCCTTCACCTGCGCGAGCGCGAGCGGGTGATCGGGATCAAGAATGTGACGGTCAACGAGCCCTACTTCGTCGGCCACTTTCCCGGCCATCCGATCATGCCGGCGGTGCTGATCATCGAGGCGATGGCTCAGGTGGGCGGGGTGCTGCTGCTCAACACGGTCGACGACCCGCAATCGAAGCTGGTGTACTTCATGGGCATCGACAATGCCCGCTTCCGCCGCCCCGTTCGTCCCGGCGATCAACTGGTCTTCGATTTGCAACTGGTGCGGCTCAAGAGCCGCACCTGCAAGATGACCGGCAAGGCCTATGTGGGCGGGTCGCTGGTCGCGGAGGCCGACATGCTCTCGAGCATCGTGGATAGGGGGAGCCCTGCATGAGTGACGCCATCCACCCAACCGCTCTGGTCGATCCGGGCGCCGAGCTCGGCCGGGATGTCGAGATCGGTCCTTATTGCATCGTCGGTGCGGATGTCCACCTCGGCGACGGCTGCCGCCTCCAGTCCATGGTGCGGCTGGAAGGGCCATCATTTTTCGGGCCGCGCTGCCGCTTCTTTCACGGCACGGCGCTGGGCGGCGAACCGCAGGACTTGAAGTACACCGGGGCGCGCTCGATCCTGCGGGCGGGAAGCGGGAACACCTTCCGCGAATTCTGCACCGTGCATCGCGCGACCGCGGACGGCGAAGAGACGCTCGTCGGCGACGAGAATCTCGTCATGGCCTACGCGCACATCGCCCACAATTGCCGGGTCGGAAGCCACGTGATCCTCGGCAACTGCGCGACCCTCGCCGGACATGTCGAGGTCGGGGACTACGCGATCATCTCCGGCGTGACGCCGGTCCATCAGTTCGTGAAGGTGGGCGAGCACGCGATCGTCGGCGGCGGCTGCCGGGTGCCGAAGGATGTGACTCCCTTCGTGATGGCGGCGGGCCATCCGCTCGCGGTGCACGGACTGAATGTGGTCGGCCTCAAGCGCCGGGGATTCTCGGAACAGGCGATCGAGGAGCTCCACAAGCTCTATCGGATCTTCTTCCGCTCGAATCTGGTCACCGAGGAAGCGGTCAAGACGATTCGCGCCGAATGCCTCCCGTTGCCCGAAATCGAGCGCTTCTGCAGCTTCGTGGAGGCGTCGGACCGGGGGCTCACGCGCTAGCGTCCGCCGCGCGCTCGTGCCCATCGGGAAAGGTCTCACAGCGTGGAACAGGCGATCTCCATCGCGCTCGTCGGAGCCGGACACCTCGGGACCTTTCACGGCCGCGCGCTGAAGCGCATCCTTCCCGGCCAGCCTGCCTGGGTGGTCGATGTCGATGCCCAGCGGGCCGCGACTCTCGCCGCGGAACTCGGCGCTCGCGCGACGACCGACCTCGAAGAAGCTCTCGCGCACACGCGCGCCGCCATCATTGCGACGCCCACCGAGACGCATGCGGCCATCGGTGGGCGAACTCTGGCCGCAGGCTGCCACACCTTCATCGAGAAGCCGCTCGCTTCCTCGCCGGAGGACGGCGCGGCTCTCGTGCGCCAGGCGGAGACGGCCCGGCGCGTCCTGCGCGTGGGCCACATCGAGCGCTTCAACCCGATCTTCCGCGCCTTTCGCGCGGAGATCGCCGCGCCGCTCTTCATCGCGGCCGAACGCCTCGCGCCCTTCGTGCCCCGCAGCCTCGATGTCGACATCGTCCTCGACCTCATGATCCACGATCTCGATCTGGTGCTCGAAGTCGTGCCGGCCGAGGTCGTCTCGATCGATGCCGTCGGCGTTCCCGTCCTGACGGCCCACGAAGACATCGCCACCGCCCGCCTGCGCTTCGCGAACGGAGTCGTCGCCGACCTGACCGCCAGCCGCGTCTCTCAGGAGAAATCCCGCCGCGTGCGCTTCTTCAGCAGCCGCGGTTACCATTCGCTCGATCTGCTGCGCCGCTGCGGCCGCAAGGTGACCCTCCCGCCCGCGCCCGACGGCGAGATCGTCGTTCCCGAACGCGGTCGCTTCCACATCACCGAAGAGAAGGTCACGCGCGAAGCTCCCGATCCGATGGAGGCCGAGCTGCTCGCCTTTCTCGAAGCGGCGCACGGGCGGCCGAGCCCGGGCGCGACCGGCAGCGACGGACTGCGCGCGCTCGAGATCGCGATCGCCATTCGCCGCCATGTGCGCGAGAGCCTCGCGCGCGTGGCGGGCGCGCAGCCGAGCGCATATCCGCACGACCTCGGTCTCTCGCCTTCGCCCTCCGGCAGCGCCGTTGGAGGACGGCGGCCGAACGGCTTCGCTTGAGCCGCGCGATGGACCGCCCGCGGATCCTCATCGTGGCGGGGGAGGCGAGCGGCGACGCGCATGCCGCCGGAGTCGTGCGCGCCTTGCGCGAGAGCGGTCTCGAAGCGGATTTCTTCGGCATCGGCGGCCCGCGGCTGGCGTCCGAAGGCATGCACATGCTCGCGAACGCGTCGGAGCTCGCCGTCGTCGGGATCGCAGAAGTCCTCGAACGGCTGCCGAAGATCCTCGCCCTGCTGCGGCGCATTCGTTCCGAGATCGACCGCCGTCCCCCCGATCTCTTCCTGCCCGTGGATTCGCCCGACTTCAATTTCCGGCTGCTCTCGAAGGCCTCGGCCCGCGGCGTGCCGGTCGTCTACTTCATCGCGCCGCAGTTGTGGGCCTGGAGGGCTTCACGCGTGCGCACGCTGCGCGAACGCGTGCGCGAGCTGCTCGTGCTCTTTCCCTTCGAAGAGCCCTGGTTTCGCGAGCGCGGCGTGCCGGCCACCTATGTAGGCAATCCTCTGGCCGACGAGGCGCGCGCGCGCGCAGCGCGGCGGGCGCAGGAGCATTCTTCGCCGGGTGACGCGCATGGCGCGGCCTCGCTCGACGATCTCTCGCGCGCGACGGCCCATGACGGGCGGCCTGCGCCCTACGGGCTCTTTCTTCCCGGAAGCCGCCTGGTCGAGATCCGGCATCACCTGCCCGTCTTCGCGCAGACGGCGCGCAGGCTGCGCGCGCGCGGAATCACGCTGCGCTGGCTCGTGCGGCGCGCGCCGGGCATCGATCCGGGGATCTACGCCCGCCACCTCGAGCGCGGACTCCTGGACGCAAGCGACGAACCGCTCGCCGGCCTCGCGGAGCAGGCGCGCATCGTCGTCTCCGCTTCGGGCACCGCGTCGCTCGAGGCGGCGCTCACCGGAACGCCGCTCATCGTCGTCTATCGCATGAACCCGCTCACCTACCAGCTCGTGCGGCGGCAGGTGCGCGTGCCGCACATCGCCATGGCCAATCTGACGGCGGGCCGGCGGATCGTGCCCGAGTTCGTGCAGGACGAGTGCGCGCCCGAGCGGCTCGCGGGCGAAATCGAGCGCCTGCAAGTCGAGGGCCCCGCGCGCAGCGAGATGATCCGGGCGCTGAACGAGCTGCGCGCGAGCTTCGGCCCGCCGGGCGCCTACGCGCGGGCGGCGGAGCGAGTGAGGGCCCACCTGCCGTGAGCGAGGAAGCGCGCACATTCTCGCCGGTCAAGGCGGCGCTCGTCGGTTTCGCCGGGTGGGCGCTGGTCGGGTGCCTCGGCGCCACCTGGCGGGTGCGCGTCGTCGGAGACCCCCGGCCGCGCGGGAACGCACGCCCCATGAGACTGCTCTATGCCTTCTGGCACGGGCATCTGCTCAGCCTGGTTCACCATCGCCGCCGGGAAGGCATCCGCGTGCTCGTGAGCCAGGGACGCGACGGCGAGTACATCACCCGGGTGATCCATCACCACGGCTTTCGCACCGTGCGCGGATCCAGTTCGCGCGGCGGCTTTCGCTCGCTCCTGGAAATGGTCTCCTTCGCCCGCGAAGACGGCTCGCTCGCGATCACTCCCGACGGCCCCCGCGGTCCGCGCCATCGCGTGCAACCCGGGGTCCTGCTCGTCGCCCAACGCGCGCGGATTCCGATCGTGCCGCTCGCCGTAGCGGCGTGGCCTCGCAAGAACCTGCGCAGCTGGGACCGCTTTCTCGTTCCGCTGCCCTTTGCGAGAATCGTGGTCGCGTACGGCGCGCCGCTGAACATCGAGGACGAAGGCAGCCCCGAAGAGATCGCGGCGCAATGGACGCAACCGCTCGAGCGAGCGCTGCTCGCCGCGGGGGAAGCGGCCGAAGCGGAGCTGCGCGCGTGGACGGGGAAGCCCGCGCTGCCTCCCGCGCCGTCGTCGCAAGAGGCGCAGGCACGAACGGAGGCGCACCCGGAGGATGCGGCGCAAGCCGGGCAGGAGGCGCAGCAGCCCGGGCACGAGGCCGCGCCAGGCGAGCAGGCATCGGCGCCACCCGGGCCCGAATCGGCGCGCAGCGCGGGAGACTCCGGATCGTGAGCGCTCCCTGGCTATATCGCGCAGTGTGGGGAAGCGGGCTCGCGCTCGCCTCTCCCTACCTCCTCGGTCGCGCGATCGCCCACGGCCGCGAGATGCGCGAGCGCCGCGGCGAGTGGGAGCCCTTTCCTCCCACGGCCGCGAACGCCGTCTGGGTGCATGCGGCCAGCGTGGGAGAGGCCCGCGCGGCGCGGGCGCTGGTGCGCGCGTTTGCGGAACGAGGCCTCCCGGTCGTCTTCTCGCTCGTCACTCCCGCCGCCCGCGCGTTGGAAGAGGAGTGGACCGTGGCGGGCGCGCGCGTCGTGCGTCACGCTCCGCTCGACTTCGCTCCCTTCGTCCGCCGCGCCCTGGACACCGCCAAGCCCCGCGCACTCGTCTTTCTCGAGACCGAGATCTGGCCGGAGCTTCTCTTCCAGGCCAGCCGGCGCGCAATCCCGGCGTATTTCCTGAGCGCCCGCCTGACGCCCGCGGGCGGAGCGCGCCTCGGTCGCGTGCGGGCCTTGCTCGGCTCCGCGCTCTCTCACGCGCGCGTGGGCGCGCAGAGCGAAGGCGACGCCCTCCGCTGGCGGGCGCTCGGAATCCCGGACGCGCATGTGCGGGTGACGGGGAATGTGAAGTACGAGCATCCTCGCGGGCCGCTCGATTCCGCGGCGCGCGATCGGGGACGCGCGGGATGGGAGCGCGTCGTCGTCTTTGGCAGCGTGCGCAGCGGGGAGATCGACGCGATCGCTCAGGCCGTCGAGACTTGTCGCGCGCACGACCGCCCGGCGCTCTTCGTGGTCGCTCCGCGCCATCCCGCGCGCACCGCGGCGCGCTTGCGAAATGCGCTCTCCGCGCGGCTGCGCCTGCACGAGCGGACGAGCAGGGAAGGGCCGCTTCTTCCCGTTCCTCCGCGCGACGGGCAGCGCCACGCCGCCCTGCTCGTCTCGACGGTCGGGGAATTGCGCGACTACTACGCCCTCGCGGATGTCGCCTTCGTCGGCGGAACGCTTTGCGAAGTGGGAGGGCACAATCTCTTCGAAGCGGCCGAGCACGCGACCCCCGTGCTCTTCGGTCCTCAGACGCGCCATGTCGACGATGTCGCCGCCGCCTTGATCGCATCGACAGGCGGAAGAGAGGTCGCGGACGGCGCTGAACTCGGGCGCGCCATTCTTGCCTGGCTCGCGGACGAGTCCGCGCGTGCGCAGGCGGCGCAAGCCGCGTGGCAATGCGCGCGTGAACTGAGCGGCGCCCTGGCGCGCACGCTCGCCGCGCTGGAGGACTGGGGATTTCCGTTTGGCGCAGCCGGCGTGAGCGCGGGCGTGCGCGATGGCGCGAACAGGAGAGGGAAGGCGTGAAGAGCAAGACCGGGGGCACGAGCCTGCGGGCCATCCACCGGCGTCTCGCTCGAGGCGATGCGCGCCCGGGCGACGCCTGGCTGCAAGCGCTCCTCGCGCCGCCCGCGCTGCTCTACGGCCTCGGGGCCGCCGCCCGCAATCTCGCCTTCGATCGCGGCCTCCTTGCCTCCCACCGCTGCCCCGTACCCGCCGTGGGCGTGGGCGGCGTGTGCGCGGGAGGCAGCGGCAAGACCCCGATCGCGGCCGACATCGCCCGGCGCCTCCACGGGTGGGGCCTGCGCCCGCTTCTCGTCACCCGCGGATACGGCGCGCCCCGCGGAAGCGACCACGCGAAACTCGTCTCGGCAGGCAAGGGCCCGCTCCTCGGATGGGAGGAAGCGGGCGATGAGGCGCTCCTCTTCGCGCGGCTTGCGCCCGGGATTCCCATCGCCACCGCGGTCCGTCGCGAAGAGGCGCTCATTCCCGCGCGCAGAGCGGGCCTCGATCCGGGCGTGCTCGTCCTGGACGGCGTTCTCCAACATCGGCGTTTGATCGCGGATTTCCTCGCCGTCAGCGTGGACGCCTCCCGCCGCCCGGGCGCCGGTCATCTCTTGCCCTGGGGGGATCGCCGTGAATCCTGGAGAGCGCTTCGGCGGGCGGATCTCGTCGTGCTGTATCGCATCGAGCGGTGCGCCGACCCGCGGGCGTGGGAAGTCTTCGTCGCACATCACGCCCCGGGCGTTCCGATCGCGCACGCGGCGAATGTCTGGGGAGAGCCGCATCGGTTGGCGGACACAGAAGACAACGCGCACGCGGCGGATTCGATGGAAGCGGAGAGAAGCTGGGAGGCTCTCTCCCGCGCGCGCGTGGGAGTGTGGCTCTCGATCGCCGACCCGCAGCCGTTCCTGCAGGAGCTCGCGGCGCATGGCATCCGGCCTCGACGCATCGAGTGCGCGCGCGATCACGCGCCCTTCGGCGAGCGAGAGGCGCAGCATCTGGCCGGGCGAGCGGGCGAGCTCGATGCGATCGTGGTCAGCGAGAAGGACGCGGTCAAGATCGGGGAGGCTCTCAAAGCCCTGCCGCCCGTGTGGGTCGTGCCCGCGCGCATCGAATGGACCCACGGCGAAGAGGCGCTCGACGCCGGCCTGAAAGCGCGCTTGCGCGCGCGCAGCGCGGCGGCGCGGGCCGTCGCTTCAAGATGATCGACGGAGCCGGGGGCGCGCGGCGCGCCGCTGCTTGCGGACTACAACCAGTTGGCGAAATGAATCTGGATCGTGCCCGAGACTTCGATCGGGTCGTCGGATGTCTCTTCGTGTCCGCGCAGGATGATCGTGGCGCTGCCGAAGATCTCGCCGCCGGTTTCAACGAGCGAGCTGAGCGGGGGCTGCGACTTCGCTTCCGCGCTCACGAGGACGACCGATCCGATTCGCTGCGTCCCGCTGGGAATGAGAAGGTGCATCGAGCCTTCAAAAGGATCGATCTCGTCTCCATTCGCGGAATACTCGATTCGGTATCCGGTGATCACGACCTGGCCGAAGGCGCCGTCGGGATCGATCGAGAGCATGCTCGAGGAGGGCTCGTTCTCGAGGACCACGAGGATCTCGTCCTCATACACGATGTCGTCGGGCGTCCCGGGCAGGCCGTCTTCGCCCTCCGCGACGATATCGCTCTGAAACACGGACGAGGAGAGATCCACCGACTCTCCGGGAGCGGAGAATCGCGTGATCAGGACTCGCGAACGCGGCTGGTTTTCGTCGTGACATCCGGCCAGGGCCAGAAGCATGCAGCAGCAGACGACGGCAGCGAGAAGGCGGCCACTCATAGCACCTCCGGCAAGGGCAACGGCCCCGCCAATGCACAGATGGAAGACGGTATCGCCCCAGAAAGCGGGCGGTATTCGCCCTTTGATCCAAGTATCGGCACTCTCTATACTGCGCTGAAGTCGGAAAGCCGTGGACTCGAAGAAGAGCGTTAAAGCGGATTCTCAATCAGAGCATCTATGTTCTTGAATCACAGACTGTTGGGTAATATTTCCGGGCGTTTCGTCGCCGCCGCTGCCCTTGAGCGGGGACGAGCCCGGCAAACGCGGGGGGCACGCGAAAAATGTTTGGAGAGCGCTACGATTTCCTGGTGATCGGCTCGGGGCTCGCGGGCCTGCTCTTCGCTCTGAAGGCCTCGCGCTACGGGCGCGTGGCCGTCATCACCAAACGCTCCGCCACCGACAGCAACACCCAGGAGGCCCAGGGCGGGATCGCGAGCGTGAGCTCGCCCGAAGACTCCTTCCTCCATCACGCGGATGACACGCTTCGCGCGGGCGCGGGCCTGTGCGAGCCGCTCGTCGTCGAGCGCGTGGTCGCGGAGGCGCCCGCGGCGGTGGCCGAGCTCGAATCCTACGGCATGCGCTTCGCCCGCTCGGAAGACGGCCGCGCCTACGACCTCGGGCGCGAGGGCGGGCACTCGCACCGGCGCGTGCTCCATTCCGGCGACGCGACCGGCCGCGCGATGCAGAACGCGCTCCTCGAGCGCGCGCGCGCCGACGAGCGCATCCGCGTCTTCGAGCATTGCTGCGCGATCGACTTGATCACGACGAGCAAGCTCGCCAACACGCCCTTCGATCACAATCGCACCCGCGTGGTCGGCGCCTATCTGCTCGACGAGCAAACCAAGGAGATCGGCGCGATCGCCGCTCCGCGCGTGATGCTCGCCACGGGCGGCTGCGGCAAGGTCTATCGCTACACCTCGAATCCCGACACCGCGACCGGCGACGGGATCGCGATCGCCTATCGCGCGGGCGCGCGCCTGGCCGACCTCGAATTCGTGCAGTTTCATCCCACCTGCCTGTATCACGCGCGGGAAAAGCGCTTCCTGATCACCGAAGCGATTCGCGGAGAGGGCGGCCTGCTGCGAAACGGCGGCGGGGAAGCGTTCATGGAGCGCTATCACGCCTTGGGCAGCCTCGCCCCGCGGGATGTGGTCGCGCGCGCGATCGACAACGAGATGAAGCGCCGCGGCGACCGGTGCGTCTACCTGGATGTGAAGGCCATGTCGCCCGAGCGCATGCGCGAGCGCTTTCCGACGATCTTCAGCACCTGCCGCTCGCTCGGCATCGAGGTGCCCGCCGATCCCATTCCCGTCGTGCCCGCCGCGCACTACATGTGCGGCGGCGTCGCCACGGACGCGGTCGGGCGCACCAACATCGTGCATCTCTACGCCGCGGGCGAAGTGGCCTGCACCGGCCTGCACGGCGCGAACCGCCTCGCGAGCAACTCGCTCCTCGAGGCGGCGGTCCTCGCGCTGCAGGCGGCCCGCGCGGCGACCGAGGGACTGCGCGAGGGCGCGGGCATCGACGAGCCGTTGCCCGACATTCCGCCCTGGGACCCGGGCAAGGCGACCGTCGCCAAGGAATCGGTCCTGGTGAACGCGCACTGGGAGATGGTGCGCGCGCTGATGTGGGATTTCGTCGGCATCGTGCGCAACGATCACCGGCTCGCGCTCGCGGGCGGCTACATGCAGCTCTTCCGCGGAAGCATCGAACGCTACTACTGGGACTTCCTCCTCGACACCGATCTGATCGAGTTGCGCAACCTCGCGCTCGTCGCGGACCTGATCATCGCCTCGGCCGCCAAGCGCAGCGAATCGCGCGGGCTGCACTACAATTCCGATCATCCCGATTTGGCCGAGCCCGCCCGCCACACGCTGCTCGATCCCGCGGACGGATCGGCGCGCCTCGCGAATCCCGGCGAATTGCCCTTCGGCCAAACCGAATCGGCCTGGCGGGAATAGGGCATGGCGCACGCCTGGCCCGCGGATTCGTGGCACGGACCCCTGCTCGTGGTGCGCCTGAGCAGCCTCGGCGATGTGATCCTCACGACCGGCGTGCTGCGCATGTTGAAGGAACGCCGTCCCGATCTCGAAATCCACTTTCTCACCCGCCGCGCCTACGCCGGGCCGTTGCGCGGATCGCGCGCGATCGATCGGCTGATCCTCGATGAAGAGACCGTCGGGACGGTCGCGAGTTCGCAGCCGGGCCCGGATGCCGGCCCACGCTACGCGCTCGTTCTCGACTGGCAGGGCGGATGGAAGGGGAGGCGGGCGGCGGCGCGCTTCGCCCCCGGGGCGCGGGTGATCACCGTTTCGCGCGCGGCCCTGCGCCGTCGATTGCTCGTGCTCCTCGGCGATCGGATTCCCGCTCCGCCTCCGTATGTGGCGCGGTTGGCGCGCACGGTGTGCGGCTTCGCGCCCGATTGCGAGTCCTTGCACGAATGGAAGCCGGAAGTGATCCCCGATCGGGAGCGCGTCGAAGCGCTGCGCGCGAGGCTTCTCGCCTTCGCGAGCGATCGCGCCAAAAGCGATCGCGAGCGCGACGGCTCTTCGTTGGCGATGACCCAGGCGGGGGCGATGGGCCAGGCGCTGCCCCCCCGCCGGCGGCTCGTGTTCGCGCGCGGCGCGGCGTACCCCGGAAAGGCCGTGCCCGCGCGGCTCTCCGAGGCGTTGCAGGCGGCGTTTCGCGCAGAAGGCTGGGATGTCATCGAGTTGATCCCTCCTTCACCAGATTCCTCGTCAGAATCATCCGGCGAACATCTCTCGCGTGACGCGGACGCGACCGGCGGGCCGCGATTGCGCTTCTCAGGTTCGCTCACCGATGTCGCCGCGCTTCTCTCGCTCGCCGACCTCTTCGTCGGCAGCGATTCGGGGATCCTCCATCTCGCGTCGGCGGTCGGCATTCCCGCTCTCGGCCTCTTCGGCCCGACCGCGCCCTGCCTGGGCTTTTCGCCGCTCGGGCGCGCATCCGCCTTTGGGGTGGATTTGCCCTGCCGGCCCTGCCACATTCATGGCGTTTCCCGTTGCTGGCTCGGGCACGCCCGTTGCTGGAAGGAGATGGATCCCGCCGGCGTCGTCGCCGCGGCCGCGTCTCTCTTGCGGCGGGCGCCTGCGGCCGAATGCGCGCACGCCCGCGCAAGCGTCGAGAGAAGCGCACGGGAGGATGGATGACGCTGCGCCTCTGCGGCGTGAACGGACGAAGCGATGTGGTCGCAAGCAGGAACCCGACACAAGCGCCGCAGACTCCATTCGTCCGACGAGGGAGCGCCGGCGGAAGCGCATGCCAGAGACGGCGCGCAGGGCCGAGCGCGGACAGACGACGATACACCGTGCACACGCGTGGGCCTTCGCGGCATCCGCGAGCGCAACTTCGATCTCCTGCCCATTCTGGCGCGCGATCCCCACACCCGCGTGAGTTGGGTGCGCGTGCGCGCGGCCGATGAGCCGCTCGCTTTGTTGGCGGAGATGCTCGGCTTCCCGCTCCTGCTCGACGATCGCGCGGAAAGCGAGCGCCTGGCAGGAGACGAAGAGGAAGTCGACGTGATCATCGTGCGGGGAATGGGAGCGGCTGGCGAAGGCGAGGCGAGCGGGGACGAGGCAGCCTCGCGCATGGCCCATGCATCGACTCATGCACCGACTCACGCATCGACGCATGCATCGGCCCACGCATCGGCCCATGCGGATTCTGGAAACCGGGGCGCTCGCAGAACCGCCGTGCGCCCGCGCCTTCTCCTCGAGAGCGAGCTTCGCGGCCTGATCGACGATGGAGCGTTACGCTGGGAACGGGCGATCGATTCGCACGAGTGAAGAGGCCGATCGGCCTCGGGATTGCCGGAGGTAGGGTGGAGACCACGGAAGGACGCATACGGCGCCTGCCTGCAGAAGTCGTGGGACGAATCGCCGCGGGCGAAATGATCACGCGCCCCGCGGCCGCGGTGAAGGAGCTCGTCGAGAACGCGCTCGACGCGGGCGGGCGCCGCATCGGCATTCGCGTGACCGAATCGCTCGATCGCTTCCTCGAGATCGCGGACGACGGCTGCGGAATCGCGGGCGACGACCTCGTGCTCGCCATCGAGCGCTACGCGACGAGCAAGATCCAACGCGAGGAAGACCTGCTCGCCATCGACACGCTCGGCTTTCGCGGGGAAGCGCTGGCCGCCATCGCGGAGATCTCGCGCCTCACCCTGCTCTCCCGCGTCGCCGAAGCCGAACACGCCTGGCAGGTGCGCGCCGAAGCGGGCGTGATCGGCGTTCCGCAAGCGGCGGCGCGCGCGCCCGGCACGACCGTCACGGTCGAGGATCTCTTCTTCAACACGCCGGTGCGCAAGCGATTCCTGAAGAAGGGGCCGGGCGAGATCCGCCTCGTGCGCGAACTCGTGCAAGCCTACGCGAGCGCGTTCCCGGGGCTCGCGTGGAAGCTCGACGTCGACGGCCGCGCGGTGCTCGATCTTCCGCCCGCCTCCGACCTCCTCGGCCGCATCGCGCAGATGCACGGCGCGCGGGTCGCGCAAGCGCTGCTCGCGGTCGATGCGCGCGAGGAGAACGGTCTCGCGCTGCGGGGATTCGTGGGCGGTCCCGAGCTCGCCCGCGCCGGCGCGCGCCATCAGACGCTCTTCGTGAACGGGCGCTGGGTGGTCTCGCCCTGGTTGCTGCAGGCGGTGCGACAGGCCTTCGGCGATCTGATCCCGAATCACCAGAGCCCCTGGGCGGTGCTCTCCCTCACGCTTCCCGCCCGCGAGCTCGATGTGAATCTCCATCCCACCAAGCGCGAAGTGCGCTTCCTGGACGAGCGGGCCGTCTTCGGCTTCATCGTGCGCGCCATTCGACCGGCCGTCGCCCGTCTCGTTCCCCGGCTCTTCCTGGGAGGCGGCGCGGAATCAGGGTTCGCAAGCGCCAGCGGGCAATCGCAAGGGTCCGCGCACGGAGGCGGACCGGGAACGCGCGCGGCCGGCCCGGCGGGAACCCATGCGGGAACGGATGCGGGAACGCATGGCCCGCACGCCGCGGGCGCGCCGCAGGCAGGCCTTCTTCCGCGCGATGGCCATTTGCCGCCCGATATCGCGGCGCGCTTGTACGGGGGACGCGAGGGAGCCGCAGGGGCCCCGTACACGAGCTCGCCCGACGGCGAGGGAGAAATCGGCGGCGAGGGCTTCGCCTCGGACGGGCTCTTCGCTTCCCATGCGGACACGCCGGGAACGCCGCCTTCATCACCCGGCAGCGGGACTCGGGAAGGGCTCGTTTCGCTCTGGCAGCTCCATCATCGCTACATTTTCGCGCAAACCCATCAGGGCTTGCTGATCATCGATCAGCACGCGGCCCACGAGCGCATCCTGTACGAACGCATTCGGGAACGCATGCGCTCGGGCGATGCGACCGCGCAGCAGCTGCTCTTTCCGGCGTTGATCGAGCTCGAAGGAGCGGAGATGGAGATCTATCGCGACGAGCGCGCGACGCTCGCCGCGATGGGCTTCGATTGCGAGGAGCTCGACGACCGCACGCTTCTGGTGCGCGGCGTCCCGCCCCTGTGGCGCGCGCGCAGCGAGGCCGGGCTCGTGCGCGACCTGCTGGCCGAGGCCGAGGCGATGAGTCTGCGCGAGGGCGAGACGATCGAAGGATTCGCGCGCGCCTTCGCCTGCCAGGCCGCGATCAAGGCGGGCGAGCCGTTGAATGTCGAGGAGATGAACCGTCTCGTCGACGAGCTCTTCGCGACCACGCTCCCGCACGGCGACCCGCACGGCAGACCGACGTTCGTGTTCCTCTCGCTCGCCGAACTCGACCGGCGCTTCGCCCGCTCGGCCGCCGAGGCGCGCGAATGAGCGACGAAGCGCCCGCGCCGGTCGCGCCGCCTCCGCATGCCGCGCAAGGTCGGTTCCCCGCGCTCGTCTTCCTCGTCGGGCCGACCGCGGTGGGCAAGACGGCGGTTGCGATCGCCCTGGCGCAGCGCATCGACGCGGAGATCCTCTCGATCGATTCGCGCCAGGCGTATCGCCGTCTGGACATCGGAACGGCGAAACCGACGCGAGCGGAGCGCGCGGCGATTCCGCATCATCTCCTCGATCTCTTCGATCCCGTCGAGGTCGCCTCGGCCGAAGCCTTCGCCCGCCAGTACCGCATCGCCCTCGCGGGGGTGCACGTGCGCGGCAAGCGCGCGCTCGCCGTGGGCGGCGCGGGCCTCTATGTCGATGCCTGCCTGGGGCGCCTCGACCCCTTGCCCCCCGCCGACGCGCAGATCCGCGGCGAGCACGAGCGCCTGCGCGATCGCGAAGGGCCCGAAGCGCTCCATCGCTTGCTCGCCGAGCGCGATCCTGAAACCGCGGCCTCGCTCGCGCCGCGCGATTTCAAGCGCGTCAGCCGGGCGCTCGAAGTGCAGGCCCTCACCGGGCGGCCGATGAGCGCGCTGCGCACGCGCGCCGGCCCGTGGGATCTCTCGAACGGGCCGCCCATGTTCCTGCTCGTCCGCGAACGCGCGGACTTGAACCGGCGAATCGCGGGCCGCGCCCAAGCGATGATGGAGGAGGGCCTGGTCGAGGAAGTGCGCGCCCTGATCGCGGACGGCATCTCGCCCTCGGCTCCGGGGATGGAGTCGATCGGCTACCACGACTTCGCGCGCGCGTTGGCGGGCGAAATCGAATGGGAGAGTGCCGTGCGCGCCTTCGCGCAACGCACCCGGCGTTACGCCAAGCGCCAGATGACCTGGTTTCGAAACCGGTACCGCGGCGTGATCGAGATCCCCATCCCGGCCGAGGAGCCGCCCGAGCAGACGGCCGGCCGCATCGCCTCCATCCTGGCGAACGCCTGACCCGGATTCCTGATTGACGGGAATGGCAGGGATTGCGTACCGTAGGCAGGCAAAGGGCGGGTGTAACTCAGTGGTAGAGTATCAGCTTCCCAAGCTGAGAGTCGCGGGTTCAACCCCCGTCACCCGCTCCATTCTTGGCGTATCAGCGGGGGCCCGGAAGTCATCCGGCCCCCGTTTCTCGACCTGGCCGGCGGCGGTCCTTCACTCGAGGCCCGGCCGCGACCCGCGCTGCGAACGCGATCGACGCAAGCCGCGCGCCTCCGGCGTCCGCCGCCGTCATGACGCCGCCGCGCACCATCGCTCGAGGAATTCACTCGCGTGAGAATCCTTTCGGTGGAAAAGCCATCACCCGCGTTTCGCGCGGGCATTCGTGCGGGCGACGAGATCGTCTCGGTCAATGGAGCGGCCGTGCACGACAGCCTCGACTACCTCTTCGCCTCCTCGGAAGCGCAAGTGCGTCTCGTCCTCGAGCGGGCGGGAAGCGGCCGGCGCGAAGTCATCCTGCGCCGCCGGGGCGCGACTCCGCTCGGCATCACGCTCGAAGCCGATCGCGTGCGGCGCTGCGCCAACCGCTGCGTCTTCTGCTTCATCGACCAGAATCCGCGCGGGATGCGCGCAAGCCTGTATGTGAAAGACGAGGACTTCCGCCTCTCGCTTCTCTACGGCAACTACCTCACGCTGACCAGCCTCAAGCCCGAAGAAATCGAGCGCATCATCCGTCAGCGGATGAGCCCGCTGTATGTCTCGGTGCATGCGACGCGCCCCGAAGCGCGCCGGCGCCTGCTGCGCTGCAAAGGCAAGGCGGCCATCCAACCGCTGCTGCGCCGGTTGACCGCGCACGGCATCGAGCTGCACGCGCAAGTCGTCGTCGTGCCCGGCTACAACAACGGCGAGATTCTCGAAGAAACGCTCACCGATCTCGAGTTCCTGCATCCCAAATTGCTGAGCGTGGCCGTCGTTCCCGTCGGCCTCACGCGCCACCGTCAAGGCCTGGCGCGCTTGCGCATGCTCGACCGCGAGGGCGCCGGGCGGGTGCTCGAGCTGGTGGAGCGGCGCCGCGCCCTTTGCCTCGCCGCCTTCGGCACGCATCTGCACCACGCGGCGGACGAGTTGTACTTTCTCGCCGGGCGCCCGCTTCCCCCGTACGAATCGTACGATGGCTTTCCGCAAATCGACAACGGCGTGGGGATGGTGCGCCGCTTCGAGCGCCGCCTGCGCCGCCTCGGCCGCCTGCTTCGCCTTCCGCCGATCGCGCCCGCCCGCCGGGACTCGCGGAGCGCAACCCGCGCCATGGCGATCGCCCGCCCCGCGCGGGTGCTGCTGGCGAGCGGCACGCGCTTCACCCCCTGGCTGGAAGAGCATCTGCCGCTCGCGCTCGCGCGAACGGGGGAGGGGGGTTTTGTTCGCGCGGAGGTTCTTGCCGTCGAGAATCGCTTCTTCGGTAATGGCGTGACCACCGCAGGCCTGCTCGTGGGAGCCGATCTGGTGCGCTCGGTCAAGAAGCGCTTGCGCGAAGGGCCGGCCGATCTCCTCGTGATTCCCTCCGAGATGCTGAACGACGACGGGCTCACCTTGGATGGATTCTCGCTGGCCGATCTCTCCGCCTCGCTCGGTTGCCCCATCCAGGCGGGCTTCGGCGCTCGCAGCCCTCTCGCGCTGCCCGGGCACGAGCGGCGAAGCGAAAGACGACGATTGCCTTGGGGCGATTTCGCGAAGACCATGGGCGGCGCGTCCTGCGATGATCTTCCCCGCGAAGAATCGGGCCCGCGCTCCTCGCCCGGGCGTGGGGGAGCGGCCCGCGCAAGCGGCGCGAGAAACGCCAAGCGGAGAGAGGTTCGATGCGGCTGCCGGTGATCGCTCTGGTCGGACGCCCCAATGTGGGCAAGTCCACCCTCTTCAACCGCCTGCTCAAACGCAGGCAGGCGGTCGTGGATCCCACTCCCGGCGTCACTCGCGACCGCAACGCAGGGCTCGGCGACTGGTCCGGCCGCTCGTTCTATCTCATCGACACCGGCGGCTGGTACCCGGGCGCGCGCGAGGGGATGGAGGCACGCATCGCCGAGCAAGTGACCCAGGCTCTGCGCGAATGCGACCTGGTCCTCTTCGTCGTCGACACGCGCGAAGGCCTGCAACCGCTCGACGAGGAGATCTCGCGCGAGCTTCACCGCCTCGTTCCGCCCGAGCGCGTGCTCCTGCTCGCCAACAAGGCCGACGGCGAAAGCTGGGACGCGCACACGCACGAGTTCCAGGCGCTCGGCTGGCCGCGGATGGAGGCGATCTCGGCCGCCGAAGGGCGCGGGATCGGCGAGGCGCTCGACGCGATGACGGAAGCGCTTCCGCCCGCGGGCAGCGCGAAAGAGCCGCAGGAAGGCTTGCGGGTCGCGATCCTCGGACGCCCCAATGTCGGCAAGTCGAGCATCGTGAACCGTCTGCTCGGAGAAGTCCGCGTGATCGTCGACGAGAAGCCGGGCACCACCCGCGATGCCATCGACGCGCCGCTGCGCTTTCACGGCGAGACGATCTGGCTCGTCGACACCGCCGGCATCCAGCATCACTGGGACCACCTGCCGACCTTCGAGTTCTATGCCGCGCTGCGCAGCATCCGCGCGCTCGAGCAAAGCGAGATCGCCATCCTCGTGCTCGACGGCTCCGAGCCGGTGCAGCGCCAGGATCAGCGCATCGCCGATTTGATCGAGGAGCGCGGCCGCCCCGCAGTCATCGTCGTCAACAAGTGGGACATCGTCGAGAAGGATTCGCTCACCGCGGCGCATCGCGAGAAGGAGCTGCGCGAATCGATCCGCACCCTGGCCTACGCGCCGATCCTCTTCGCTTCCGCGCTCACGGGGCAGCGGATCGCGCGCCTCCCTGAGATGCTGCTCGCGATTCGAGCGGAGGGCGCGAAGAAGGTGCCGACTTCGGAGGTGAACCGCGTGCTCGCCGCGGCCATCGAGAAGACCGCGCCCCGCCCGCGGCGCGGCACGCCGCGTCCGCGCATTCTCTATGCCACCCAGATCCGCACTTCGCCGCCGACCTTCGCCCTCTTCGCCCGCCACGCGAAGAGCGTCAGCGCCGAATATCTTCGCTACCTCAGCCGCCGTTTCCGCGAGGCCTTCGGATACGAGGGCTCCCCGATCCTCTTTCGCCTGCGCGAAGCGACCGGCCGCAATCCCAAGCGCGGCGCCTCTCCGGGAGCACGGCCGTGACCGCGCTCGCCCTTCTCGCACTGCTTTCCTTCGCGATCGGCGCCATTCCCTGGGGCCCGATTCTCGCGCGCATCGCGGGCGGCCCCGATTTGCGTTCGCGCGGAAGCGGAAATCCCGGGGCGACGAATGTGATGCGCGTCCTCGGCCCCGGTTGGGGAATCGCGACGCTGATTCTCGACATCGGAAAGGGCTGGCTCTGCGCGGGACCGCTCGCACACTGGCTGCATCGAGGGGATGGCCCCGGCAGCGCCTCCGCGTCCCTCGCAGGCTCCGCGTCCCTTGCGGCCTTCGCACCCGCTCCCTCTGCCGCCGCCGGCTCCGCGCCCATCGCCGCCCCCGCATTCACCCTCGAGACGGCCATGCTGGTCGCCGGGAGCGCCGCAATTCTCGGCCATCTCTTCAGCCCCTGGCTTCGCTTTCGCGGGGGCAAGGGGGTCGCGACCGCGGTGGGCTGTTATCTCGCGATTGCGCCCGTGCCCGCCCTCATCGCGATCGCCGTCTTCGCCGCGGCCCTCGGCGTCTGGCGCTTCGTCTCGGTCGGATCACTGGCGATGGCCGCGAGTTTTCCCGTCGCGACGGCGCTCCTGCATCCGAAAGGGATCACCGTTGCGGCCGTTCTCTGGGGTATGGTGATCGCCATGCTGATCGCCTGGCGTCATCACACGAATCTCCGCCGGCTCCTGCAAGGCACGGAGCCGAAGATCGGCAGGCGCGCATGAGCCGCACGCTGGTACTGGGCGCGGGAAGCTGGGGCACGACGCTCGCACTGCATCTCGATCGCATCGGCGTCGATACCATGCTCTGGGAATTCGATCCGGTACGCGCGGAAGAAATCGCGCGCACGCGCCGCAGCCTGCCCTTCGTGCCCGATCACACGCTTCCCCCCTCCATCACCGTCACCTCGGACCTGCCGCGCGCGCTGCAAGCCTGCGATGTCCTCGTCGTCGCCGTGCCTTCACACGCGCTTCGCGAGACGGCCGCGGGCATCCGCGAGGCGATGCAGCCGCGCGCCGGCGACGCGGGGCAAGCTCCCGCAAGCGTTGCTCTCCCCACGCGCGATCCGGCATCGCTCCTCTGGGTCTCGGCCACCAAAGGCATTGAGGAAGGGACGGGCCTCACTCCCCGGCATGTGCTCGCCCAGGAGGCGCGCATTCCCGCCGCGTCCATCGTGGTCTTCGCCGGCCCGAGCTTCGCTCACGATGTGGCGGCGGGACGGCCCACCGCGCTCCTCGCGGCCTGCGAGGATGACGCCCGCGCGCAGGCGGTGCAGCGGCTCTTCTCCTCCGATTCTCTGCGCGTCTATCGCAACGCTGATCCGCTCGGGGTCGAGATCGGCGTGTCCCTCAAGAATGTGATTGCGATCGCGGCGGGCATCGCCGAGGGGCTCGGGCTGGGAAGAAACGCCCTTGGGGCGCTCGTGACGCGCGGCCTGGCCGAGATCGGGCGTTTGGGAGCGCGCATGGGCGCGAGACCCGAGACCTTCCTGGGCCTCGCGGGCATCGGCGACCTCGTGATCACCTGCACCAGCACGCTCAGCAGGAACTATCGCGTGGGTTTGGGCCTTGCGCGGGGAGAATCGCTGGAGCACATTCTCTCCGAGCTTCAGATGGTGGCCGAAGGGGTGCGGACCTGCCGGTCCGCCTGCGAGCTTGCGCGTCGACTCGAGGTCGAGCTGCCCATCACCGAGCAGATCTTCGCGGTCCTCTTCGAGGGCAAAGATCCCCGCGAAGCCGTTCTCGAGTTGATGCGACGCCCGCTCAAGGCGGAAGCGGGGGAGTGAGGCCATGAGCGAAGACCTCGAAAAACCCTATCGCTCGATTCGCGAAGTGAGCGAGGCCATGGGAGTGAAGGCGCATGTCCTGCGCTATTGGGAGACGCAGTTCTCAATGCTGCGCCCCCGCAAGAACCGCGCGGGCGTGCGCATGTACCGGCCGAAGGATCTCGATGTGCTGCGCGAGATCCGTCACTTGCTCTACGATCGCGGCTTCACCATCGCGGGCGCGCGTCGCAAGCTGCTCACCGAGAGAAAAGGCGAGGAGGCAGAGACGCCGGGCGGTCAGCAGGAGATCGAGCTCGAGCGCTCGCACGAGCCGATCCTGCGCGAGATCCGCAAGGAGCTGGCCGAGCTGCACGCGCTGATGAGCGCGCCTCCGGCCAAGCGCCAGCCGCCCCATTGAGGCGGCCGCCGTCCGCGCGGCCGAGCCCAAGCCGACCCATCGAGGCCGGCCCTCGCGCGCGCGGCCCGTACGGGCTCCTCGCGAGAGGGTGACGGTCCCCGAGGCGAGGGTGGGGAACGCGTCCGGCAGCGCGGAGTAGAGTCATTCGTGCGATGGGATGATGGGAACGGGCCATCAACAATCGAGCTTGTCGGTCCGATGAGTTTGCTATAGCATCCTTCCGGTCGTTGCCTGGAAAGATCTCGAGGTCGGGGCGTAGCGCAGTCCGGTAGCGCACTTGCATGGGGGGCAAGGGGTCGCTGGTTCAAATCCAGTCGCCCCGACCATTCTCTCTTCGCTCATCTCCTCCATGCCCGGGCGGGCATGGTTCCCGTTTCCCCGCTTCCTGACTCCCGCCCTTCGGAAGTCCTTGTATTCCGGCCGCGGGACCCGCACCGTGAGCCGCAATGGAGTTCTCAGCGGCATGAACATCCTGCTCACCAACGACGACGGCATCGAGGCCGTCGGCCTGGCGACGATGCGGCGCGCCCTCGAAGGCTTCGGCGAGCTATGGACCGTGGCCCCCGAGCGCGAGCAAAGCGCCACCAGCCATTCCCTCACGCTTCACGAGCCCTTGCGCGTGCGCCATCTCGGCGAGCGCGTCTTCTCCGTTTCCGGCACGCCCACCGATTGCGTGCTCGTGGCCGTGCGCGGCATTCGCGGGTTGATGGAACCCAAGCCCGATCTGGTCGTCTCGGGCATCAATCACGGGCCGAACATGGGCGACGACATCACCTACAGCGGCACCGTCGCCGCCGCCATCGAAGGCCGCCTGCTCGGCCTGCCCGCCATCGCCTTCTCGAACGCGGCCTGGCATCCCGACCATTGGGAGTCCTCCGCCGAGGCGGTCAAGCGCATCGCCAGGCTCTTCCTCGACGATGCGCGGCTGCGCGACGCGCTCATCAATGTGAACATCCCCGATCTTCCCTTGGAGGAGATCCGCGGGGTGCGCGTCACCTATCTCGGGAAGCGGCGCTATCGCGACGAGATCGAGGCCCGCACCGACCCGCGCGGCAGGATGTACTACTGGATCGGCGGAGAGCCGCCGGTGTGGGAGCCGGATCCGCTCAGCGATTTCGGCGCGGTCTCCGCGGGATCGATCTCGGTCACGCCGCTGCGCATGGACTGGACGGCGCGCGACGCCTTCACGCTCTTCGGCGATTGGGAACGGGCGTGGTCGGCCTTTCCCTCTCGCCAGGGCTCGGAGAAACCGCGATGACGCACGATTTCCCGCGCGCGCGCGAGCGCATGATCGCCACGCAGTTGCGGGGGAGGGGCATCTTCCACGAACGCGTCCTGGCCGCGTTCGCCGAAATCCCGCGTCATTTCTTCGTCGATCCGGCCCTCGTCGATCAGGCCTACGCCGATCGCTCGCTGCCGATCGGCTTCGGCCAGACGATCTCGCAGCCCTTCATGGTGGCCCGCATGCTCGAGCTCCTCGATCCGCAGCCTCACCAGCGGATCCTAGAGATCGGAACGGGCTCGGGCTACCAAGCGGCCTTGCTCGCGCGCCTCGCGCAGACCGTCTTCACCATGGAACGCGTCGCCGCACTCGCGGAATCGGCCGGACGCGCGCTCGCGCGCCTGGAGATCACCAATGTCATCCAGCGCGTGGGCGACGGCTCCACCGGCTGGATCAGCAACGCTCCCTTCGACGGCATCGTCGTGGCCGCGGGCGCGCCGGAAGCGCCCCGTTCCCTGCTCACTCAGCTGCGCGACGGCGGCCGCCTCGTGATCCCCACCGGCTCCCGATCCGGCCAGACGCTCACCGTCATCGAGCGCCGGGGAGAGGAGTTCGCCCCCGCCCAGCAGTTCCCCTGCGCCTTCGTGCCCCTCGTGGGAAAAGAGGGGTGGCGGGAGGGATCTTGAGGCTTGGCCCGCCCACCCGCGGAGATGGTCCGCTGGCGCACCCGCCCGGACGCATCCCCGGGTCGCATGGAGGCGGCCACCGCCTGGGTGCCGCCGGGCCTGCCCGTTCCCCGCGTAGAAGAAACCGTCTTGACCGCCCGCCTCGGAAAGTGCACACTGGAATCGTTCGGGGCGTAGCGCAGTCCGGTAGCGCACCTGGTTCGGGACTAGGGAGTCGCTGGTTCAAATCCAGTCGCCCCGACGGTTTTTGACAAACCCTGCGGCGGATCCACGGAGCCCCCCTCCTGGAAAGGGGGGCTTATGTCCATTCCGAGACTCTCCGAATCCAAGCCCGCGGGACGATCGCCCAGGCCCGCGAAACGAGTGTCGAGGTCCCCCAAGCCAACGGCCTCGCCCGCTGCAACGCCATCCCATCCCACCGCAACCGCGAGCGCTGCTCACGAGCGCGCGGCGCGCCTCGCGACCACGCTCACCCAACTTCTCGAGAAGGGACAGCGGCAAGGCAGCCTGCTGGCCTCGGAAATCGAGGCGGCGCTCCTCGCGCATCCGCCCGATGCGGCAGAATTCTCGCTGTTCCTCGATCTCACCGCGACCCTCGGGATCACGATCCACGAGACGCCCGAACCGGCCGCGCCCTCGCCGAAGACGATGGACGCGCTCGGGGTCTACTTCCGCGATGTGAGCCGCTATCCCTTGCTCAGCGCGGAAGAGGAGCGCATCTACGGCCGCAGAGTGCGGGCGGGCGATCCGCGCGCGCGCGAGCGCATGGTGCGCAGCAATCTGCGCCTCGTAGTCAGCATCGCGCGGCGCTACACCGGGCGGGGCGTGGACCTCGAGGACATCATCGAGGACGGAAACCTCGGCCTCATCACCGCGGTCGAGCGCTTCGATCCCGAGCGCGGATTCCGCTTCTCGACCTATGCGGCGTGGTGGATCCGCCAGGCGATCGCGACCGGAGTGGCCGAGCAGTCGCGCACGCTGCGCATCCCGCTGCATGTGATGCGCGCCCTGCATCGCTATCTCGAACAGGAGCGGCGGCTGAGCCTCGAACTGGAACGGCGTCCCGCTCCCGAGGAGATCTGCCGCGCGGCGGGCTTCGGGCCGCGGCGAGGCGGGCGCGTGGTCGCGCTCCTGCACGGCATCCGCTCGCTCGACGAAGAAGTGGCCGGCGATGCCTCACAGCGTCTGAGCCTGCTCGACCGGCTGCCCGCTTCCCCGTCGCTGGAAGAGGTCGTCTTCTCGCAGCTCGAGCATGCACACCTGGAGCAGCTGCTCGAGAACCTCTCGGAAAAAGAGGTGTTGGTGCTGCGCATCCGCTATGGTTTCATTGATGGAAGGCCGCGCAGCCTGACGCAGACGGGGACCTTCCTGGGAGTCAGCCGCGAGCGCATCCGTCAAATCGAGAAGCGCGCGCTGCGCCGTCTGCGCGAATGGGTCGAGCGAGAAGAGCGGGAGACCGAGCGTCTGCGCCAGCGCTCCGGAGCGAAGGCATGGAACTGACCGAGACTTTGAGGACCGCGATTCGCACGATCCCGGACTTTCCCAAGCCCGGGATCTCGTTTAAGGATGTCACCCCGCTCTTTCAGGATCCGCTGCTCGTGCGCCGGTGCGTGAACGAGATCCTCTCCGTGTTTCCCGCCGACAGCTTCGACACGGTCGGGGGCATCGAGGCGCGGGGGTTGATCCTCGGCACTCTGATCGCGCACACGAGCGATCGTCCCTTCTTCCCGTTTCGCAAGCCGGGCAAACTTCCCTGGAAGACGCTGCGCGAGCCCTATCAACTCGAATACGGAAAGAACGCGCTCGAAATGCACGCCGACGCCTTCCCGGCCGGGGGGCGGGTGCTGATCGTGGACGATCTTCTCGCCACCGGAGGGACCGCGGGCGCGGCCTCGCGGCTGGTGCTGCGAGGCGGAGGGCAGATCACCGGGCTCGCCTTTCTGGTCGAGCTTTCGTACCTGCCGGGCCGTTCCAAGCTGAATGTCGAAGGCCTGCCCGACGAGAAGATCTTCAGCCTCATTCGCTTCGGGCTGGGAGAGTGAACCGCGGGGCGGGCGCGGGATCGAACCGCATTGCCCGCGCCGTTCGTTTCGGTTGTCTCCGTCACCGTTCCGTGGCACCTTTGTGGGATCGCGCAGGCAAGGGCCCGGGATTCGGGAGCGCTCGATCGCGTGCATGAATCGGTCCGCTCGTACGCTTTGCCCGCTCTGGCTGCATGAGGGCCGGGTGAAGAGCAGAGCGCGTCCCGTCACGAATGAGGACCAGGTCGCCGATGAAATACCGAATCGAACGCTGCCCCACATGCCAGCTCCGCCCGATCGAGGAATATGACCTGCCCGCCGATTTCGAAACCATCGGCCGCGCGGGCGTCGACTGCTTTCGCTGCGGTTCCCGCTTGTGGGCGGTCCTGACCTCGCAGACGGACGGGGGAGTGCGCACCGTCGTCTTCCGGCCTCGCACGGAGCCCGCTCCGGACCCGAAATGACCTGCGCGCAGATCATCGATCCCGCCGCGCACTCCGCCGATTCCGCCAGCCGCGCCGATTGGCTCTGGGCCGCGCTTCCCGCCTTGGCGGCCACGGTTTGCGCCATCCTCCTCTCGGGCGCGATCTTCGGGCGCATCCCGCATGTGCAGGATTCGATCGCGCAGCTCTTCCAGGCGCGCATCTTCGCGGGAGGCAGGCTTTGGGCGCCCGCGCCTCCCTTGCCCGAGCTCTTCGATTACACCCATGTGGTCATCGCCGACGGACGCTGGTATTCGCAGTATCCGCCCGGGCATTCGCTCTTGCTCGTTCCCGGCGTGTGGCTGGGCCTGCCTTACCTGATCAATCCCTTGCTCGGCGGCCTTTCCATACTTGGCACCTTTCTTCTCGCCCGCGAACTCTTCGGCCGCTCGATCGCCCGCCTTGCCGTCCTGCTCGCGGCCGCGTCGCCGTTTTTGCTGCTGATGTCCGCGGAATTCATGTCGCACGCGAGCTCCCTCTTTGCGATGACCTTCTTCCTCTTCTTCTTCTTTCGCGCGCTGCGCACCCAACGCGTGTCCGACGGCGCGGTTGCGGGGATCTTCTGCGCCCTCGGCCTGCTCGTGCGTCCTTACAGCGCCGTCGCGATCGCGCTGCCCTGCGCGCTCCTCGCTCTCGCGCGCCTGCGAAACGATCGCGCGCTCATGCGTCCCTTCGCCTGGACCGCGGGGCTCGCGGCCGCGGGCCTCCTTCTTCTCCTTCTGTACAACTGGGGAACGACGGGCAGCCCGTTCGTCTTTGGATACAGCAAGCTCGCGGGCGATCTCGATGTCGGCTTGGGTTTCGGCAAGGGCCCCGTGCCTCACACGCCGGGACGCGGGCTGCACTTCACCTGGCAGCGCCTCACGGAATTGAACGAACGGCTCTTCGAGTGGCCGGTCACATCGCTGTGGCCCATCGCCGTCGCGCTCGCGATCGCAGCGCTGCGCGGAGGACGAGCGGGGCGCCGCGCATGGCTGCTCGCGAGCTTTCCGGCCAGCCTGCTGGTCTTGTACTTCTTCTACTGGTATCAGGACGCGAACGATTGCTTCGGGCCGCGCTATCTCTATGAAGCGCTCGGCCCGCTCGTGATTCTCGCGAGTGTGGGCGTGGCGGCGGTGGGAGAGGCGCTCGCGCAAGGGCTGCGCGCGAGAGGCGGCGCATCTCGCTGGGGATTCCTGCTCAGCGTCGCCGTCGTGGTCGCGCTCACGGCCGCGTCGATCGCATTCCGCTGGCCGGATCTCGTGACCACGCGGTCCGTCGGCGCCGCCGGCCCCGACTTGCAGCTCACTCCCGGCAATCCCTTCGAAATCTACAATCCGAATTTCTGGGGCGTCTCGCCGGCGCTCGGAAACGCGGTCGAAGCGCGCATTCACGATCGCGCGATCGTCTTCGTCGACACCCGGGTGCCGGCGGTATCCGACCCCGCGCGACGAAGGATCGCGCGTCAGCTCAAGTTCGGCTCCGCCTTCGCGCACGAGAACCCGGCCTGGCAGCGCGCGCGCGTGCTCTTCGCGCACCTCGCCCCGGTCAATTGGACCCCGCCCGCGAACACGACGGATGCCGACCTCGCTCGCATGATGCGCGAGAACGCCGCCCAGTTTCCCGGCCGGTCCATCTACTTCCATCGCGCGAGCTGGGAGGCTCCGCGTCCCGTCGTGAGGGATTAGCCGGAAGTGTGCGCCCAGGCAGACGCGCCGAGGGCGGATGCGCGGATGCGGCCGATCGAAAGAAGCATCCCGCCATCCAAGCGAAGCGGCCGGAGGATCCGAAGACCCTCCGGCCGCTCTCTATTCCGCCGGATCGCTGTAGGATGCCGGCGGCCTCCTCATGGTTCCTAGCGGGTGACGATCAGCTTCTGCGACACCACGCTCCCGCCCGCCTGCAGGCGCGAGAAGTAGATGCCGGGAGCGACGGAGCGCATCGCTTCGTCGCGGCTGTCCCACACCGTCTCGTAGCTTCCGGGCTGCTGGGTGCCCGACACCAGCGTGCGCACCAGGCGGCCGGAAGGATCGAAGACCTGCAGACGCACATCGGAGGCGGCGTTCAACTGGTAGCGCAGGTGCGTCTGGCCGGTGAACGGATTCGGATCGGCCGGATGCAGGAAGATGCCGCGGGGAGCGGGCCCTTCGTTCACGGCGGAGGCGTCGATCATGAAGCCGTCCACCACGACGTCGTCCACATACCAGCCTTCACGCACGTCCGCGCCGTCGCTTCCAAAGCGGAAGCGGATGCGCGCTTCGTGATCCGAGTAGGCGCTCAGGTTGAAGGTCACTTGCTCCCAATCGTGCGTTCCCGAGAAGAACTGCATGCCCGCCGGGAAGGGGCCGGGAGTCGAGCCGGCGCGCACGATGTAGTTGTAGCCGCCCTCGGGGAAGATCTGCTGCCACGCGCCGCCGTCGACGCTGATCTCCACGATCCCGCCGTCGTACGCGTACTGCGGATAGGCGCTGCTCGTCTCGGCCTCCATCCAGTGCCAGAAGCGCAGGTAGGAGTCGAGGCCCAGCTCGATCGAAGGCGTGACGAGGCACGCGTTCAGCAGGGTCGCGTAGTCGCCGGTTCCCGTGTCGCCGCACTTCCAGCTGTGGCCGCCGCCGGTGGTGTGATTGCGGGTCGTGCTGATGTGCCACTGATCGACGAAGCCCGAGCCGTCGGCCGCGTGGCTCCAGCCCGGCGCTCCGCCCTCGATCGCGTCGTTCAGGAAAGAGACGATCGGAGCGACATAGAACGAGTAGTACTGCGGAGGATCGGCCTCGGGAGGATCGCTCGCCTGATTGCCCGCCACATCCGCCGCGGAAATGTAGTACTCGACCAGGCTCGTGTACCCCTGACCGGGGATGTTCGCGCTGAAGACATCGTTCACGCCGGGGGTGAGCTCGATCATCTGGAAGGCGTGGCCGTTCACGCGGTAGTAGAGCCGCGCGTGGGTCAGGTTCGAGAAGTCGGTGATCGTCGATTGCACCGCGTAGGGGCCGACATTGTTGTCGGTCGATCGCAGGTCGGTCGTGTTGGTGATCACCGGCGCGCCGATGTCCACCAGGTTGAAATTCTGCACGCGCGTCTGGTCGACGAGGATCGAGACATTCTGAATGACCTGCGTCGCGAAGCTCGGGTGGTTCGTGCGCACGGTGTAGATCCCCGGCGCGATGCTCATCGCGTAGGCGCCGGTCGCATCCGAGCGAGCGGACCGGCCGGGCTCGACGATCTCGACGTCCACGCCCGCGATGGGGGTGTAGCCATTGGAGGCGTTCTTCACCAGCCCTTCGAGGCGCCCGAAGCCGGTCATCGCCGCTTCCACGGCCGCGTACGCGTCGATCACTCCCCATCCGTAGGTGTTATCTTCGCCGACCGTGCCCTCGTCAACGGCCGTCTGCATCAGGATTTCCTTGATCGTGTCGACATCGAGATCGGGATTCGCTTCGCGCATCAGCGCGACCACGCCCGCCACATGCGGCCCGGCCATCGAAGTGCCGTCCCAGCCGCCTTCGTAGCTGTTGGTCGGAACGCTCGAATAGACACCTACGCCGGGAGCGCAGACTTCCGGCTTGATCTTGAAGTCGGCCGGCACATTGCAGCCCGTGGGCCCACGGCTCGAGAAGCCCGCGATGGGGTAGGGAAAGCTGTAGTTGGTCGCGTCGATCGCGCCCACCGACAAGGCGTTCGTGAGCGTCGTCGCCCGGTCCGCCGGCGAACCGATCGTCTGCGCGCCGGAGCCTTCGTTGCCCGCCGACCAGGTGGTCACCGCGCCGGCCGCCTCGCAGTTGTCGATCACCGCCCACCAACGCGTGTCGCAATCGGTGTAGTCGAGGCCGAAGCCTTCGTTGATGCGCCACGAATTCTGGATCACATCGGGGACATCGTCGGTCGTCGAGGGATCGCCATCGGGATCGGCGAACCACTGGTAGGCCGTGATGATGTCGTTGTTGAAGTCGTAGCTGACACTCTGGTTGATCGGATCGGTCGCGATCCAGAGCGCGCCCCAGGCGACGCCGATCGTGTCCTGCGTGGCCGCGCCGAGGCCCGTGATCGTGCCCATCACATGCGTGCCGTGGCCGTAGCCGTCGTAGGGGAAGCTCGGCGCGCCGCCGATCAGGTTCAACCAGCACTCGCTCGCTGGGGCGAAGTTGCCGCGCCAGCGGCTGCCGAGCGCGGGATGGTCGCCCTGCACGCCGGTGTCGCAGTTGGCGACAAGGGTGCCCGCGCCCGTGATGCCCAGGTCATACCAGACATCGTCGGCGTTGATCGCGCGCAGGCCGGGCGTCACGCCAATGCCGCGGGTGGGAGGAATGGCTTCCTTGTCGACGGGACCTTGCGGGACTTCATGCTTGATCGGCTCGATCAACTCGACCGAGAAATTCGGCTCGATATAGGAGATGTCCGCGCGCTTGGCGAGATCGTAGAGGTACGCCTTCGTGACTTTCGCCACGACGAGATTCGAGATCCAGTAGCCGGTGAAATCGATCACCTTGCCGCCGCCGGCTTGCGCGCTCTCGAGCTCGTCCAGAAGGGGCTTCTGCGAAACGGCCGCTTCCTTCAAGGCCCGGACGACCTGCTCGTGGCGTTGCGCGAGCGTCACGCCTTCGCTCTTCAGGGATTGATTGATGCCCGTGATGTCGGCCTGCGTCTCCATGATGAGAATGACCGAGAGGTAGTCGTCATCGCCAAGCGCGGCCAGTTGCTCCTCCAACCAGGGTTGGATTTGCGCGGCCCCTGCAGGTGGCGCGACGAAGACACCGCTGAGGACGAGGAACAGCGCGAAGAGGAGGGAGATGCGACCCATGCTGACACCGCCTTTCGTCCGTGGCCCACTGTTCGAGCAGCCCCCTCGCCTGGACAGGGGAAACCTGCCCGGACGAGAAGGCCGCACTGGATGTGCCAATTCCCCCGGGCCCCCGATCGGCCGCGCGGCAGTTGGCGTGCGGTAACGTGTTGATAGTACTATATGTTACGGATTGTGTCAATCGCCTCTTCCAGAAATGACGCGTGCGCTGAGCATTGGCGGACGCCCGGCACACGCGACTATTGAGGTTGCAGGGGATCGGGATAGGCAGCGGCGGTTCCTGTAGCCATGCCGGGCGCGCGTCAAAAGGGCCGCCCGGAAGGCGGCCCTCATGCTCATCGATCCTGTTTGACAGTCCGCGTGAATCGCACGCGGCGATGCCTGCGTTCGATCATCGATAGACTGACTTGATCGCTCCCCAACTCGACGGATCCACCGGCACGGGCGCTTCGCACGGATTAGGCTCGCATCCCATCTGGCCGGGCTCCCATGTGCCGCCCTGCTCCGTGCAATCGGTTTCGGTCAGGATGAAGCAATCATTTGCGATGCAGCAAACGCGCCACGGGGGGCAGGTGACCTGATCGCAGTCCATGCCTTCGTGCCATTCGCCGCCGCCGGCCAGGCATTCGGCTTCGGTCAGCAGGTGGCATTGCTCATCGTAATCCAGGCAGCAGGCGGCGATGGGCACCGGGCAAGCGAAGCCCGGCGTCGAGCAGGTGACATCCGGATAGAGAGAGCCGCCGGCAGCCTGGCATTCCTCGGCCGTCTGCACGGCGGCGCACGATCCGTCTTCCAGGCAGCAGGCCATCTCGATTACCGGTGGGCAGGGATTCGGATCGCATACGAGTTCCGCGTACACCGTGCCTCCTTCGGCCAGACATTCCGCCGGCGGAAGGACGAGGCAGTCCGGACCGAAGCAGCAAGCTTGAGACGGAATCACGCAGGGATTCGGATCGCAGTCGGTGTCATCCCCTTGATACTCGCCGCTCTGGCCGACGCAGTCCGCCTCGGTCATGACCACGCATACGCCCTGGTCGACCAGGCAGCAAGCGCCCATGGGCGCAGGTGCCGGGCAGGTCGTGGCATCGCAGGGGACGTCAGGGCCAAGCCACGAGTAGGCGCAGTCGCTCTGCGTCGTGATCGTGCAGACGCCCGTGGCTTCGTTGCAGCACGCACCCGTGGGCTCGGGTTCCTCGCTCAGTGGGACATGGTTCCAGTTCCCGTGATCGGCCACATCAAACGAATCGTAAGAATAGACCGCGCCGTACCAGTCCGTGTACTGGCCGATGCTCACATCCTCCATGAGCGAGGAATAGACGGTGCCGCCCCAGATATTGTGCACCGATGTGAGGCCGCCGCTCATGCCGAAATTCCCGTGGGTCTCCAGGTAGACGAGCGAGGCCAAGGACGGTGCCGCGTTGATGGGCACGAAGACGCCGCCTGTTCCCGCGCCCTTGACCATCAGCGTATTGCGCTGTGAGAAGGCCGCGTCGCCGACGACGTAGATGTTGATCCGGGCGCCGGAGGTCAGGTCAATGCTCAGCGTGAAGCCGCCTTGGGCGGTGATGGCGTCGAAATAGTAATTGCCCGATGACAAGTACACCGTCTGGTCTTGTGCGGAGGTGGACAGCGTGCCGTACGTGTCGGGCCCAAGTGTCAAGGAGGAACCACCGCCGGAGGGGACTGTCTGGTCCACCCCACCCGCCGTGAAACTTGCGGCAGTCGGCATCGTGATGAGACCGAATGTTCTGTCGGAGGGCGCCGTCACCCCACCCGTGACCACAGCGCCGGATCCCAAGGTGTAGCTATAGGCGTCCAGAGTGCCGTAGATGGTCACACCGCCACCGATGCTAGCCGCGCCGTTCACGACAACCTCTCGCGCCGATACCGAACTGCCGACCGTGAGGTCCTGACCGAAGCTCAGGTCACCGCCGGCGTAGGCCGAGCCGTCGAGTTGCGCGGGATAACCCGGCAGCGGATTCCCCTGCAGGAAGAGGTCCTGATTGCTGCCGATATTGCCGTCGATGTAGGTGTGACCGCCGATCGAGGTTTCATAGTCGGCATCGGGGGCCGCATCGCCGCCGCCTGAGAAGATCACGAAGTCAGAGAGCGGTACGTTGACGACCTCAGCAGATGTCGTCTCCGCGCCCACCAGCATGACGACGAAGACGATCCAAATCAGACCGATGTACCGACAGGACGATCCGACTCTACAGGCGGGCATTGCGTTGTCCTCCTCCGATGAAGTTGAATCTCTGGGCCGTGCCAGCCGGGAAATGGACGGTAGAAAGACTACCCTGCCGACATGCTTCCCGTGACTTCCAAGCCGGAGGATTTTAACGTCTTCGTACCTGCCCGTCAAGCCTCATCCTCTTTCCGGTGACGGAGGAAGGGGGTACCGGCGAGCCGTTCAGCAAGCGGCTCGCCGGTTGGCCGACCGATGGCAAGAGCGTCATCCGGCAGCAGTGGCCTGCTTGCGAATGGATCTCGAAGAGCTGCGCATCTTCCATCGACACTCGGATCCTGAATGGCGCAAGGCAGCTCGCACAACCAACGCAATCGAACACCGTTTCCCAGAGGTCCGCAGAAAAACCCGTCCCACGGGCACTTTCAGCGATCGAACGAGCATGGAACGTATTCTTCTCGCTGTCTTCGGTTACGAGGACTGGAAGAAGAAAACGAATGCTTCCTTCCTCCTGACACAAAGCACGTGGCGTCACCCCGCACTCGGACTGAACAGGCCCTGGCGTCCAGCGCCCCCGGAAGACTCCGGCATTCCGGTTTCGTGGAAAGCACCGTGGAACGACTCGCTGCAACTCGCTCCGCCTCATCCAGATAACCGCCCCCCACGGCGCGTTTGACTGGCCGCGACCCCTTTATGAGGGTTCCAGGCAGGCCTCCGTCTGACGATGGCTGGAGCGGCAGAGCGGTTCTATCCACGCCTGGACATCGGCCTCGCCCCGGGCTACACTACTGACCGTAGCGCCCGTACGTCGCACGAGGGTCCGGTTGCAGAACGGCCCGTTCTCGGCGCGACGGAAGGATCCCGCCAAGACGGCACCGCTTTGTGTTCTGCGCCCCGTGCTTTATCGACCGCGCATTCAACCATGCGAGTCAAGAGGGGGGCGCCATGCCCTGCATCGCCCAGCCACCGGTGCCATCACATCAAGCTTCACCCCAGCCGCGCCCTCCTCGAAACCTGCCTGGAAACCGGCAGTCTGCGAAGGTGGCTCGATCCTGAAGTAGCCCTCGACCTCCCGGCCGGTCGCGCGGCATACAGCCTCACTCACTGGAGTGGGGCGTCGCGGCGGGCCGTGTGCGCCGCTCTCGACCCCAGCACGGCCTAGAGGCGCAGCGGTCGTTCCTGGCGGGAGACATGGACGACTCCTGCTCCCGCCGTTCGGCAGGCGTTCGGCGGATAGCCGAGTTAGCCCATGAAAGGAGGCCCGCAATGCGTCATGTAAGCCACCCGCGCACTGCCATCCTGCTCTTCGCCCTCGCGATTGTCGTGTCCCTTGGCGACGGGCAGGCTCAACAATCCAGCCAACCACGACCCTACGCGAGCGAGAAGGACCTCATCGAAGTGATGTTCTCCCAGGACTCCCGCGTTCGCTTGCGTGAGGGCGCTCTGGTCGATCTCGAAAACGACGCGCTTCGTGGCGTCGACGCCGCTCTCTCAGCCGTGCGACCTCATTCCTGGTCGCGCATCTGCGATGTCGAAGAGGCGATTCTCGACCGGCTCCAGGCCGAGGGGGAGGCCAGGAGCGGCGAGGCGCTCCACAATCTGAACAACATCTACCGTCTGCGCTTCACGGCCCGGGAAGGGGTGCCCGATGTCTGGAGTCTGAGCGCCTCGCTCGAAGCGCTCCCCGGCGTCCTCTACGCCCGCCCGGTTCCGCTGCCGATGGAACTCCCCGTTCCCGACTACGAGCCGTCGCAGGGATACCTCTACCCGGCGACGAGCGTACCGACCGGAATCGATGCCCAGTACGCCTGGACCGTCCCCGGCGGCGATGGAACGGGGATCACGATCTGCGACATCGAATACAGCTGGAACGACAATCATGACGACCTGACTAAGGCGCAGGGCATGCAGATCAACTCGTTCGTCCAGGATCCGTTCGCGGACAACAACCACGGAACGGCCGTCCTGGGCGAGATGATCTCGGATGACAACGCCCCCAACTGGGGCACGAAAGGGATCTGTCCCGGCGCTTCCGTCTATATCAGCGGCAGCTACTTCGGCGTCCCAGCGCCCAGCTGGAATCCCGCGGGCGCCATCGCCGTGGCATTGGCCTATCTGAAGGCAGGCGACGTCGTGCTGCTGGAGCAACAGTGGGACTACACGGGCTCGAACGGCTTCGTGCCGATCGAATGGTGGCTTTCCAATTCCCCCAACCCTCAGTTCGTCAACGCCGTCTACGCCGCCATTCAGACCGCGATCGCAAACGGCATCTACGTCGTCGAAGCCGGCGGCAATGGGAACATGAATACGGATCTCATGACCTGGATCGGCGACTCACGCGCGATCATCGTCGGCGCGGGTGGGGCGTACCCCGGAGGAACCTGGCCTGAGGGGGATCTGGAACGGCTCTCCTTCTCAAGCTACGGGCAACGCTTCAACCTGCAAGGTTGGGGAGAGGATGTCGTCACGACCGGATATGGCGACCTCTACAATCTGGAAGGGGTCGACCGCTACTACACGAACACATTCAGCGGTACTTCGAGCGCGTCTCCGATCGTGGCCGGGGCAGTCGCCTGCTGCGCTGGTTACTACCGGGCGAGTATCTCGATGACGCCCATGCCGCCGATCCCCATGCGCACCCTTCTCATGAACAGCGGGACTCCGCAGGTCTTCGGCCCTCCGGGCCGCATCGGACCGCGGCCGGACCTGATGATGGCCATCCAGTGGATGGGTGGCCCGACGTACGACGGGGACTGGGGCGACGCTCCGGAAGATGCCTTGGGCTATCCGTCGACGGGAGGCTGGGGGTTCTTTCCCACTTGTAGCGGAGGTTCGAGCTCGTTCGTGCTGCACGGGAATATGCCCCCGTTCCAAGCCTATTTCGGCCCAATGGAGGATTACGAGAACAACGGCAACGGCGGCAATTGCCCCAACTTTCCGCCTTACGACGCGGACGAGTGCTTCCGCGACGGCGACGCCGGCTTGGTTCTCCCCGGCGCTAGCACGATCCAAGGCGGGGTGGAAGTGCCATGCGGCCCGTTCGTCATGCCCATGGGTCAAATCTGCTCGACCATGGCCTGGGGCGCGAATGTCGACATCGCGGTGACCAACGCTTCGGGAGCCACGGCCTACGTCAACGTGCTCATGGACTGGGACGGAAGCGGCACATGGGCGGGCAGCATGCCCTGCCCCGGAGGGCCGGCGAGAGAACACGTGCTCGTGGACTTTCCAGTGCCACCCGGTTTCTCCGGGCGCTTGTCCTCCCTTTCGCCTCCTTCCTTCCTGAGCGGAGCTCCGCCCTTTCCGGGGTTTTTCTGGTCGCGCTTCAGTCTGACGGAAGTCCCCGTGGGACAGGGTTGGGACGGTTCCGGATCCTTTGCGCTCGGAGAGACTGAGGACTATCTGCTCAAGGTCTTCGAGGAGGCAACGTTCGACGGAGACTACGGAGACGCACCCGAGGGCGCGATTGCCTATCCATGGCTCGGTGTGAACGGGGCCTTCCCGACCTGCTACGGAGGCGGACCTGCGGGCTACGTGATCCATTTTCCGATCGACGGCTATCCGGCGATGTTCGGCAACACGATCGACTATGAGCCTGAGGGCAACGCGGGCAACTGCACGAACTTCCCGCCCTACGACGCGGACGAGTGCTATCAGGACGGTGACGCGGGCCTGACGATGCCTCCCGCGTACACGATCATAGGCGGCAGCGTCCAGCCTTGCAGCGGGCTCACCGGTTCCCTGGGCAGCGCCTGCGCGCCGGCCATGTGGGGCACAAATCTCGACATTTGGGTCGACAATGCGGGCGCCGCAGCCGACGTGTACGTGAACGTCCTCTTCGATTGGAACCAGGACGGCCAGTGGCGCGGATTCGGACAGTGTCCGGCCGGCGCCGCTCCTGAGCACGTGGTCTGGAATTTCCAGATTCCACAGGGCTACGCCGGCCTGCTCTCCGGTCTCAATCCGCCCCCCTTTATGATCGGGCCGCGGGGCGGGTACGTCTGGTCGCGCTTCACGGTGAGCTATGCGCAGCTGCCCTTCGACTGGGACGGCCACTGGGTGTTCGCGACAGGCGGAGAGACGGAGGACTATCTGCTGCACGTGCAGGGCCACCAAGAGGAGTACGGAGACTACGGCGACGCCCCCGAGGGCGCGCTCGCATATCCGTCGCTCGGCATCCTTGGCCAGTTCCCGACCTGCGCCGCGGCCGGCCCGGCGGGGTTCGTGCTCCATCTGCCTGTGGGCTCGGCCTGGTTCGGCAGCTTGCTCGACTTCGAGGTCGAAGGCAACGCGGGTAACTGCGCGAGCTTCCCGCCCTACGACGCCGATGAGTGCTTCAATGATCCCGATGCCGGACTGATCTTCCCCTCCGGCTACACGATCGACAATGCGTTGATCATCGTGCCCTGTGTTCCGACGCACACCCGGCCGCTGGGCTATGCCTGCACGGCAGCGAACTGGGGGAGCGACATCGACATCATGGTCACCAACACCGCCACGATGCCCTTCTATGTCAATCTGCTCATGGACTGGAATCAGGACGGCCAGTGGCAGGGGGCGTCGCAATGTCCGATGGCCATGACGCCGGAACATGTCATGGTCAACTTCGTGGTCCCGGGAGGCTTCACCGGTCCCCTCTCGTTGTTGGGACCGCCGTCATTCCTGATCGGGCCACAGGCGGGGTTCGTCTGGTCGCGCTTCACGGTGAGCTACAACCCGATCACCGCCGGATGGGACGGGACGGGCGTGTTCACGGACGGCGAGAGCGAGGACTATCTACTGCGCATCGTAGAGGAGGTGGAAGGAGACTACGGCGACGCTCCGGAAGGCGCGATCGCCTATCCCGAGCTCGGTGCGCTGGGAGCATTCCCGACTTGCACATCCACCGGCCCGGGCGCGTTCGTGGTGCACCGAGCAGCCACGGGTCCTTGGTTCGGACCGGGGCTCGACATCGAACTGGACGGAAATGCCGGCAACTGCCCGAACTTCCCGCCCTACGACGCGGACGAGTGCTTCAACGATGGCGATGCAGGGCTGCTGCAGCCCCGCGCCTATTCGCTGGACGCGGCCCTCAACTACGTGCCCTGCCTGCCTCCGGCGACCGGTTCGCTCGGCAACCCCTGCTCAACCGCCGTCTGGGGCGGCAACGTCGACATCGATGTCCACAATCCGTTGGCGATTGACGTCTATGTCAACGCGCTCATGGACTGGAACCGCGACGGCCAGTGGGCCGGCGCGTCGGCATGTCCCCTCGGACCGGCGCCGGAGCATGTGCTGGTCGACTTCGTCGTGCCGGCCGGCTTCGCCGGGCCCCTCTCTCTGCTGATGCCGCCTGCGTTCACCATCGGGCCGAACACGGGCTATGTCTGGACGCGCTTCACGATCAGCGAACAGCCGGTCGGGGGTGATTGGCGTGGCGGAGGCGACTTCCAATGCGGAGAGACCGAGGACTACCTGCTCCACGTCGCTCCGCCCGAGCCATCCGTTCTCGGAGAAGCCGACAGCGGTCCGATCCGTGCGACACGGATCCTCGCCTGCCGTCCGAGCCCGTTCAGCCGAGCGACGACGGTCGTCTTCGAAATCGATCGTCCGCAGACGGTGGACGTAGCCGTCTGCGACATCAACGGGCGTCACGTGCGCACGCTGCGCTCGGGCGTCCTGTCGGTTGGAAGGTACGAGGAGATCTGGATGGGGGACGCGGATGATGGAAGGCCGGTGGCGGCGGGAGTCTACTTCCTGACGCTGAAGGCCGGCGGCGAGCGGCAGAGCCAACCGATCATCTTGCTGAGATGAGCGGACCGTCCTGTCGCTTGGCCATCGTGCCGCCCAATGCGAAGGCGGGGGCGGGAAGGCTGCAAGCCGGCCCGCCCCCGTGCTCGATGCGCAACCCGATTCCGGTCGTGCGTCTGTGGTTCTTGCTTTCGACCTCCGCCGTTCTGGGAGTCGCCACGGGGGTGCGGCTCCCGTTCTGGCTCCACCCGGGCAAACGGTCATCGAACGCGTCGACTCCTTGTGGGAGGCCGGGGCCCGAGACGCGGCGCACACGCTCGCGCGGGAGCACGTGCCGCGGGCGCGAGCGTCGCCGTCCGGTCGCGGACTAATCCTCGTGTTGGTGGCATTGCAGTAGGAGAGGCCCTCATCACCGATGCGATCGCTCCCGTGGCGATCTCTCTCATGGCTCTTCGTACTTCCCAGGCGTACAATAATGCCCGGCGCGGGCTGAGCCTGGGCGGTATGTGAAGGCCGGCCGAGAAGAGCTTGCGTCCACCCGTCCCGTCTCCCGCCCAGCCCCTGCCCTCCGGCGTTCATCCGGTGCATGCCATGGGGGAATTCCCCAGCGATGCCGCCGCCGGTGCTTTCGTCCTCATCCGGTGGGAGGTGCTCCATGAAGACCCCGCGCTTCGTTCCGCGCGATTGGCTCCGCTGTGCGATCGTCTCCACCCTCGCCGCCGCCTGGTTGATCTCCATGGCCGCGGCCGCGACGAACGTGCAGGTGCCGTCCGCCACACCAACGGAAGGCGTGTCCTTGATCTGCGATGCATCCCAGAGCGCACTGCCCGCGCCCGCGCGCGACGTCGGCGACACGCCCATGTGGCATACCACTGGAACGGCGGCGGGCGACTACTTCGGCATCTCGGTCGCCACCGCGGGGGATGTCAACGGTGACGGCTATAGCGACTTGATCGTCGGCGCGCGCGATTACACGAATCTCCAAACCGACGAGGGCGCGGCCTTCCTGTACCTCGGATCTTCCGACGGCCTCGTGACCGAGCCCGCGTGGATGATGGAGGGCAATCAGAGCGGCGCGCACTTCGGCGTCTGCGTCGCTCCCGCCGGCGACGTCAACGCCGACGGCTACGACGACGTGATCATCGGCGCCGACATCTATGACAGCGGCCAGTTCGACGAAGGCTGCGCGTTCGTCTACCTCGGCTCGGCCGCGGGATTGTCGACGACGCCGGCTTGGACGGGGCAGGGCGACCAGGCCTCCGCGCAATACGGGTTCTGCGTCGCTCCCGCCGGCGACGTCAACGGCGACGGCTACGCGGACATCCTCGTCAGCACACCCTTCTATGACAATGGGCAGACGAACGAGGGCAAGGCGTTTCTGTACTACGGGGGCGTAGCCGGCATTCAACCCGGCCTCGCCTGGTCATACGAGTCGAATCAGGCCAATGCCTGCTTCGGACGCTCGGCGGCGACGGCCGGCGACGTGAACGGCGATGGGTATACCGACATCATCATCGGCGCGGATCGCTACGACGGATCGACGACGGACTGCGGGCGAGCGTGGGTATTCTATGGCTCGGCCTCGGGCATCCAGACCGGGATCATGTGGACCGATGACGGCGCGCTCACCGGGGATCACTTCGGTTGGTCGGTCGCGACCGCGGGCGACACGGACGGCGATGGATACGCTGATGTCGTGATCGGCGCACCGGACGCGGATGCGCCCGGCGGCATCGTCGACGCGGGCTACATCTACGTCTATCGCGGCTCGGCGACGGGGCTGTCGATCAGTCCTTCGTGGACGATCGGCGGCGGAGTGGCCGACACGCATCAGGGCTACTCCGTCGCCCCGGCGGGCGACGTTAACGGCGACTCGTTCGCAGACCTCATCTTCGGCGCAAGCGGTTGGGACAACGGCCAGGCGGACGAGGGCCGCGCCCGCGTCTACCAGGGAGGGGCGGACGGCACGTTCCGCTTGGCTTGGGCATACGAGAGCGACCAGGCCGACGCGCGTTTCGGCTCGTCGGTGGCGACGGCCGGCGACGTCGACGGCGACGGTTTCAGCGACGTCGCCGTCGGCACCTGGGCCTACGACGCGCCCGGCGTGGATGCCGGCGGGGCATGGGTGTTCGCGGGAGGGGGGGAGGACCTCGCGTGGAATCCCGGCTGGACGCAGGAAGGCGAACAGGCATCAGAAGAGATGGGCGACGTGGTCGCGTGCGCGGGCGACGTGAACGGCGACGGCTTGAGCGACATCGCCTTCGGCTCGCCCGGATACGACGCCTCGACGACGGACGGAGGGCGGGCTTGGGAGTGCGATGGAACTCCGGTCGGTCCGGGCGCCGCGCCGGACTGGACCGCGGACGGCACCCAGTCGGGCGCCTACTTCGGCGGCGTGATGGCGAACGCCGGCGACGTCAACGGCGACGGCTACAGCGACCTCCTCGTCGCGGCGCACCTCTACGACGACGGTGCCGTCCAGTGCGCCGGGCGGGTCTGGCTCTACCTCGGGTCCGCAAGCGGTCTGCAGAGCGATCCCGTTTGGAGTCAGACCGGCGATCGGCGTCTGATGTACTTGGGCTATCGCTGTTCGGGAGCGGGCGACGTCAACGGCGATGGCTACGCGGACGTGATTCTCGGCGCCTGCGGCTACACGGATGAGGAAGAGGGCGAGGGTGCGGCCTTCCTCTACCTCGGCTCGCCGGATGGGCTGGGAGCCCTTCCGGCCTGGACGATGGAAGGCAATCTCGAAGGCGCCGGCTTCGGGATCTCGACCGCGTGCGCGGGCGACGTCAACCGCGACGGCTACAGCGACGTGATCATCGGCGCGCCGGGCGATGACATCCCGGGCGGAGGCCCCGGGCGGGCCTATGTTTACCTCGGTGGCCCGGCGGGCCTGGCACTCGCTCCTGCCTGGACGGGATCCATCGATCAGAACGGAGACAATTTCGGCAACTCCGTCTCCTCCGCGGGCGACATGAACGGCGACGGCTACGACGACGTGATCATCGGGGCGCCCGCATACGATCATCTGGGTGAGTTGATCGACTGCGGCTCGGTTCGCGTCCACCTCGGATGCGCCTCGGGCGTCGAGGCGAGTCCGCACTCCTCGACGTACTGCGCCCAGTCATACGCGTACATGGGCTCCGTCGTCTGCTGCGCCGGCGATGTCAACGGGGATGGATACAGCGACGCCGCCATGTCGGCGCCTCTCTTCAACGACACGTCTCTGATCCAGACGGGCCGCGTGTGGCTCAAGCTCGGATCGTCGTCGGGCTGGGCGGGCTGGCCGGAGTGGATCTACACCGGCGGCCAGCCGAGCGAAATGCTGGGCATCGGCCTTGCTGGAGCCGGCGACACGAACGGCGACGGGTTCGACGATCTCATCATCGGCGCGCGCCAATACAGCCCCGGCGGAGGCCTCGAAGACGCCGGCCGAGTCCTCGTTTTTTTGGGCGGCAATTTCGAAGCTGCTCCGTGGAGCGCGAGCACCGGCATGCGCCAACAGGAGCCGACCAATGGGCTCCCGATCGATCTTCTCGGCAAATCGACCGGCACGACGGCCTTTCAGATCGCGGCAAACGCCCACGGAGCGGCGGGACGCATTCCCGTACGGCTGGAATGGCAGGCGGCGGAGATCGGGACGGACCTTGTCCCCCTGCCGATCGGCCGCGGCTCGTGGCGCATGACCGGAACGCCCGCGGGCGCGCAAGGCAGTCGCGTCTCGCTCGTGCGCCGGGTGACCGGCCTTCCGGAAGGCGTCATGTGCCACTGGCGCGCGCGCGTCGCGACCCGCTCGCCCTTCTTTCCCTGGTCGCCGTGGATGTCGACGGCGCGCACCGTGCCTTCCCAATCGCAGTTCCGGACGGCGGGCGCGGCGAGCGCGATCGCGGCCGCCGATCCCGCCGGCGTTCGAAACGGGCTGCGTCTCGAAGTGCTGCGGCCGAATCCGTTCCTGGACTACGCCTCCATCGTGTACGAGACGCCATCGGCGGCGATCGCGCGCGTTTCGATTCATGACGTCACAGGAAGATGCGTCAGGACGCTCGTCGACGCCAACGAGGACGCTGGCCGCCACGTGGCGCGTTGGGACGGGCGCGACGAGGAAGGATGGCGCGTTCCGAGCGGAGTCTATTGGGCTCGCGTGCAGGCCGGCTCCTTTGTGCGAACGGCGAAGATCGTGAGGACCCGATAGGGGGAGGGCGAACCGCTCGAGCAGGCATGGAGCTTGGCCTCGATCCTGGGGCATCGTCAGAGTTTTTGCGCATCGTCAACATCTAACAGGAGGAGGGTTCCCGATGAGATGCCGCCTGTTCCTTCTGGTGGGACTCGCAGCCGCGCTGCTCATGGTGAGCGACGCTGCTGCTCAGATCAGGCTGCTCTACGATGTGGACTTCGGACAGCCGCCCCATCTGGCCGGGAGCGCTCCGGTCGTCGGCGCGGCACCGGCTCCGCGCAAGACTCCCACGAGCGTCGTCTTGGGCGATCCGACGGTCGTGGACGCCCTGGGAGCCATGACGGAGCAGCCTTGCGAATTCGGCAACGGCACGACGGGATACGACCAGCTCCAGTTCGCCGTCGATCCGAGCCAGCCGGACGGCTTTCCCGCGGCCTACTCCGTCTACATCGCCGAGATGGATGTGCTCATCGAGTCGATGTCGGCCCCGGATTTGTTCCGGGTGTTCTTCGACTGCCCGACCGTCAACGTCGTCGAGTTCTATTCCTCGGGAGACATCCGGCTCCACCCAACCGGTGAGACGATCGGCCATTACGATCCGGGAACGCCGGTCCACCTGGAAGCGGAGTTGGACTGCGACGCCGCGACATGGAGCATCCGGCTGGATGGGAGTCTCGTTCACACCGGCCCCTTGGACGGCACCTACTTGCGGGCTATCCGCCTGAATCTGAACGGCGTGAATGTTGCGAATCGCGCGGCTGTCGACGATCTCAGACTATATGGTGGCGCACTTCCTCCGTTCACGGACCTGCTCTACGATGTCGACTACGGATCGCCGCCTCATCACATCGCGCAACCGCCCGTCCTGGGTGCCGGTCCCGCGCCGCGCAAGGTTCCGACGCGCATTGCCTTCGGCGACCCGACGGTCGTGGACACGCTGGGCGCGCTCAACGAGCAACCGTGCAGGTTCGGTAACATGAATGAGGGCTATGACCAGCTCTGGTTCTGCGTTTCTCCAGACTACCCCGACGGCTTTCCGGACAAGTACGACGAATACGTCCTGTCCGTCGACGTGCTCGTCCAGACTCTCGGCGTCGGCGACGTTTTCACGATCTACTTCGATTCCCCTTCAATCCATTACGTGTCCTTCCACATTGACGGCACCATCCAAGGTCCGGAGAACGTCGGATTGCTCGGCTACTACCAGTGGGGCACCCCCGTCCACGTGCTGATCGCCATGAACATGATCGAGGACACCTGGTCGATCCTGATCGATGGGGCGCACGTCTACACCGGGGCGGCGGACGCCGAGGACCTCGCGCAGGTTCGCCTGAGCCTGAGGCCGGGCGCGCTCTACAGCGCGGTCGGGGCCGATAACCTCTACTTCTGGGGCATCGGCAGGGAAGGGGCGGCGAGCGTGGACTCCGCCCCCGAAGCGCCTCGCCTCGCGACGCTCAGTGTCTCTCCGAACCCCGCGCGCGACGGAGCACAAATCCGTTGGGAATCCGCTCCCCGCAGCGAACCGATCCGGGTGGAGATCGTCAGCGTCGATGGAAGGCGCCTGTGGTCGCAAGATCACCCGGCCGAGAAGGGCCAGCTCCATTGGTCCGGCCGCGACTACCGCGGGATCGAAGTGCCGAGCGGCATCTACTATGTCCGCCTGCTTTCGGGGCATCAGGAGATCGGGAGGCGGTCGCTCGTGTTGCAGCGGTAGAGGCCTGGTTGCAGCGGCATAGGCCTGATGGAAGCGCCCGGGGCCTGCGGACAGGGGACTCGCGCGCCGGAAGCCAGCTCTCATACAAGCTGCTTGCGGCGGATGCCAAGAAGCTTCACTGTGTGCCGGCCGTGTACGGTTCGCGTGAGGTATCCTCCTAACCTCTTGCGCCCTCGTAGCTCAGCAGGATAGAGCGGCGGTTTCCTAAACCGCAGGCCCCGCGTTCGAGTCGCGGCGAGGGCAAGGACTTACGGCTTACGAGTGAAAAACTGCTGCAGCTCCGGCTACATCTTGCCAACCGCAACTTGCGAGCCGAGGCGCTCGAGAAAGAACCCGGACCAACCCGATCACATTCATTCGCTGATTCCGGTTCTCCTCGTCCGTTCGGTCCGCGGGGCGGCTTCCTGCTGAGGGTGGCTCGCCTCCGCGCATTTTCAGAGAACCTGCCCGGGCCATGTCCGAGCAGGAATTCCCCATCCGATGCCTCCATCCGGTCTTTCCAGCCATTCATCTCTGGGGATTCCCGCCTGACACGATCCGCAACGGATGCCATAATCGCCGCGCGTCGGGGGAACGAGCCTTGCCGCCCGGCCCTCTGCGCATGGAAACACTCGACCGACATTGGGGGGGAGGATCAGATGTTCACGATTCTTTGGGCGATTCTCGTGGGATTCGTCGTCGGCCTCATCGCGCGCGCGGTCCTGATCGGCGACGATCAGATGGGATTCGTGCCGACGATCCTGGTCGGCATTGCAGGCTCGATCATCGGCGCGCTGATCTCGCGCATGTTCCGGAAGTCCGAACCGGGAGCGAAATTCGAGCGCGCGGGCTTCCTGATGTCGATCGTCGGCGCCGTGGTGCTGCTCCTGATCCTGCGCATGGTGCGCTGACCCTATGGTTCCTCGTTTCGTGACTGGGCCTGGATCCATGAAAGCGACAGCATGCGCCGGCTGGGGTGTTCACTCCCGTTGTGCTATCGCCCGGAACCGGCCGGCGACAAAAACTCGGGGACCCAAGACCGCGTCGGGCGCTCGGTCCGGCAACCTCTTGCGCTCTCGTAGCTCAGCAGGATGGAGCGGCGGTTTCCCAACCCACAGGCCCCGCGTTCGAGTCGCGGCGAGGGCAAGGACTTACGGCGTTCGAGTGAAGGACTGCTGCAGCTCGGGATACGACTTGCCAACGACAAGACCCGAACCCATCCGATGGCCGGCGAGAGAACCGGCAACGGCCAGGCCCGCCCGGGGTATTCTCTCGGCGGTCGTCGAGCAGAATGACGCCAGGTGAGGCCTCCGACGGCCATGGCGTTGAGAAGCACGAGAAGCACGAGGAGAACGGAGCCCGGTTCAGTTGCCGATGCCAGACGAAGCGCAGAGCCCCAAGCCCGACGATTCGCCTCGCGATTTGGAGGGCTACAGGGGAAGGCGAATCGCGCGCCACAGGGATCACTCCAAGCGGGTGAAGCCGGGGCAGGCATCCGACTCCATCCACGCCTCGCGCCCCGAACAGCCATCCGATGATCCCCATGCCTCAACGCCCACGGAAGCGGCCGCGCTTTCCGCCAACGGCGAATGGCCCGCCGTGATTCGCGAGAAACTGCGTCTCCTGCCAAACAAGCCGGGCGTCTATCTCTTCAAGAACGAGCAGGGGAAAGTGCTCTATGTGGGCAAAGCCAAGCGCCTGCCCGCGCGCGTGCGCAGCTACTTCGCGGCCGGACGGCCGCAGGCCGAGCGCACCATGCAGCTTCTCGAGCAGGTGCGCGACTTCGACTATCTCGTGACCCAGAGCGAGACCGAGGCGTTGATCCTGGAAGCGAGCCTCGTGAAGTCCTACTCGCCTCGCTACAATGTGCTGCTCAAGGACGACAAGAGTTTCCCCTTCCTGAAAATCGACATCAAGGATCCCTTTCCGCGCCTCGTCCTCACGCGCCGGATCGTTCCCGACGGCTCGCGCTACTTCGGCCCCTACACGCATGTGAAGGAGCTGCGTAAACTCCTGCGCACGCTGCGCAAGGTCTTCCCGTTGCGCACCTGCTCGGACCGTCAGATGCGCCACAAGAAGCGGCCGTGCCTCGATCATTACCTCGGCCTCTGCCCCGGTCCTTGCGCGGGATTGATCACGCCCGAGCAGTATCGCGTGACGGTCGAGAATTTGATCGACTTCCTCGAAGGCCGCGGCCAGCACCTGCTGGACGAATGGCGCGCGCGCATGGAAGAGCACGCGCGCGGGTTGCGCTTCGAGGAATCGGCCAAGCTGCGCGACGACATCGCCGGGCTCGAGCAGCTCATGGAAAGCCAGCGCATGGCCGACGTGATGCGCCCCGATCTCGATGTGGTCGGGCTCGTCGTACGCGGAGGGCGCGCGATGGTGACGGTGCTCTCGCATCGCGAGGGGGCGGTGATCGCGAGCCGCCGGGTCGAGATCGCCCGCGCCGAACAGGCCGAGCCCCCCGACATGATGGAAGCGATCCTCGCCGACCATTACCGCCAGCAGACGCGCGTGCCGCCCTTGCTTCTGGTGAGCGTGCTGCCGCGCAATCCCGATCTCGTCATGCAATGGCTGTCGGAGAGCGCGGGGCGCAAGGTGCGCGTGCGCAAGCCGCTTCGCGGGCGTCACGCGGCGCTCCTGCGCGCGGCGGAAGAGAACGCGCATCTCACCCTGGAAGAGCGCGAGCTCATCGAGCGCGGACGTGACGCGCGCATGGCGAGCGAGGTCTACGCCTTGCAGGAGGCGCTGCGCTTGCCGGCCGCCCCCGAACGCATCGAAGGCTACGATGTAAGCAACCTGCAGGGGGGAAACGCGGTCGGCTCCAAGGTGCTCTTCGTGAACGGCCGGCCGAGAAAGAGCGAGTACCGACGGTTCAAGATCCGCACGGTGGAAGGCGCCGACGACTTCGCGATGCTGGGAGAGATCCTGGGGCGCAGGCTGCGCCGGCTGTCGGAAGGGGAGGTGGCGCCCGACCTGATTCTCGTGGACGGCGGGGTCGGGCAGGTGAACCGCGCGGCGTCCGTGCTGAGAGGGGAAGGCTACGCCGCGATTCCTCTCATCGGGCTCGCGAAGCGGGAAGAGGAGATCCATTTTCCGGAGACCGCGCGCGATGCGCCCGCAGCCAGTGCCCCCCAAGCCGCAGGCATCGAAGATTCCGCGCGGCCGCCGGTCGTTCACCTCCCTCGTTCCTCGCCTGCGCTTCAATTGTTGCAGCGGGTGCGCGACGAGGCGCATCGCTTCGCGATCGGGTATCATCGCGATCTGCGCGGAAAGCGCGTGGCCCGCTCGCCGCTCGAACGCGTGCCCGGTCTGGGGCGAAGAAGGGCGGCGGAATTGCTCGCGCGCTTCGGCGGTCTCGATGGACTCGCGCGAGCAAGCGAGGAAGAGATCCGCAAGGTCCCGGGCATCGGGCCCGCGCTGTCGGTGCGGATCCTCGCGGTGTTGCGGGAGGCCGGGTTGCATGACTGAGTCGCTGCCCACTCCGGAGATTCCGCCTTCGCCCTCGCGCGCGAGGGCGAAGGCGGCCTCGCAGAGCACGGCAAAGCCCGCGTCGCACCCTGCGCCGCAGGGCGCGCCGAAGCGCGCGGCAAAGCACACGCCGAAGCGCACGAGATCCGCACCCGAGCCGCCATCCCTGCCCGCCGGATTCACGCGCTCGCTCGAGGAGTTCCTCTTTCATCTCGAGCTCGTGCGCGGCGCGTCGCCTCGCACGGTGGGGGCCTACCGCTCGGACCTGCACACGCTCTTTCGACGCCTGGCGGAGTCGGGCGTGCGCGGCCCGGCGCACATCGACACGAACATGCTGCGCGCGCACTTGATCGCGCTGCATGAGTGGGGAAGGCGCGCCTCGAGCGTCGCGCGGGCCCGTTCGGCGCTGCGCACTTACTTCGCCTTCCTGCTCGACGAAGGCATCCTGACGGACGATCCTTCCCGCGAATTGCCCGCCCCGCGAGGATGGCTGCGCATTCCGCGCGCCCTGACCGAAGAGCAGGCCCAGGCGCTGATCGAGAAGATCCACGGCAAGGACCTTCTCGCCGGACGGGACCGGGCCTTGATGGAATGCGCCTACGGCACCGGCGCGCGCGTGAGCGAGCTGCTCGGCCTGCAATTGCAGGACTGCCTCTGGGAGGAACGGCTGGTCCGCCTGGTGGGAAAGGGCCGGCGCGTGCGGCTCGTGCCCCTGGGGACGCCCGCGCTGAAGGCGCTTGCCGACTATACTCGGGTCGTTCGACCGGCACTGGTCGCGAGCCGGAAGCGCGGGATCGAGGAGCCCGATGTGGTCTTCCTCAATGCGCGCGGGGGAGCGCTCACCCGCATGGGGTTCTGGAAAATCCTGCGCAAGCGGGCGCGGGAAGCGGGACTCGGCGATGGCGTGCACCCGCATCTGCTGCGCCATTCCTACGCAACGCACATGCTCCATCGAGGAGCGTCCTTGCGCGTGGTGCAGGAGCTGCTCGGCCATTCAAGGCTCGCGACGACGCAGATTTACACGAGCGTGGACGAGGCGTATCTTCGCTCGGTTCACCAGCGATGCCACCCGCGCTCATGAGTTCGAAAAGAGCCGTGACCGGGACGAGGGAGGATGAATGGACCGCAAGCAGCATCTTCTTCTGAGCAACCTGCCCCATGTCTTCCTGGCCGCCTGCCTGATTGCGGTCCTCTCTTCGATCGCGCCGCCTCCCGCGCAGGCCTACGAGCACCGCCGGGGGACGCCCAGCATCGGCGGACAGCTTCAGTTCGGATTCCTGGGGATCGATTCCGATTGGGCCGATGTCTTCCAGCCCGGCCGGGGGGTGAGCGTGCGGGTGAAGCAATACATCTCCCGCAACCAGGCCCTCGGCATTTCCTTCGAGCAGCAGCGCTTCCAGGAGCAGTCCTCGGTGAGCCTGGTCGACCCGGAGTGCCCTTCCTGCAAGCCCGACTACCTCCAGTTTCAGACGCTCATGGTCGACTACTACTTCTACATCCAGCGCCCGCTGAAGCGGACCCCCTATGTCATCGCCAGCCTGGGCTTCTATCGCCCCGAGATCGTCCAGGAAGGGACCGAAGATGTGGTGGAACCCGGGCAAACGGTGACCTATCCCAACGAAGGGGTGCTGGGCCGCCTGGGAATCGGGCTCGAGTACTTCGTCGCCCGCACCTTCTCGCTCGACGCAACCCTTTCCGGGTACTACCTGAACGCCCACGAAAACGGCACCACCGCCACCACCATGCTCGCTCTGGGCGTCCACATTTATACGGGCAAATAGCCTGCCTTCGTGCTACACTCTTTCCCCTTTTCTAGACCGGTCGTCCGGGGAAGCGCCTTTCTGTCCGGGACGCGAACCAGCGACTGTCGGTCCGGCTCCGGTCGAGATGCCTTGGGGGAATTGGGGCAGTTGACGCAGACGATCTACAAGGTCGGGGACCATGTCCATCACGAGGCCTTCGGCGAGGGGCTCGTGGTGGAGGTGCGTACCCGAGACTTCTTCGACATCCTCGAAATCGCGTTCTCGGATGCCGTCCGCAAGGTCACATCCATCCACCCGCAACTGCGAAGCTCCCCCTTGGGCGACCATCCGCCCAGGCAAGACCCAAGCGGGAAGGCTCGCGGGAATGCGGCCGGCGAAGGGCCCGCGCGCAAGGGGCCGGACGATTCGGGGGGAGCCATCTCCGCCAAGGCGGCCGCGCGGAACGAGGTTTCGTCGCAGGCAACTCTCTCGGGCGGCGATGTCGCCCGGCTCTCCTCGGGCGACATCTTTGCGGACGACGCCTCCGGGGAACGGGCCCCGTTTCCGGATGCGAACTCTGAAAGGGCGATCTCCGCGAGCGTGCTCGCGAATCTGCGCTCCTATCCCTTCGAGCGGTCGACGATCTTGCGCATCGACGCGGAGAGCCTCGCGCCCTTCTTGAAGAAGGACGGCCGTCCCGCGGACCCGCAGACCTTCCTCCTGCACCTCGAGGCGCTGCGGCTGCGCCGCGAGCGCGGTTTCGCGCGTTTGCTCGCCTGGAACCACACCCGCGACGTGCAACGCCTCGAGCACCAGATTCGCGCCTGCCTGCGCGTCTTGCGCGAGATGAAGGGCCGCGCGCTGCTCGCCGACGAGGTCGGCCTGGGAAAGACGATCGAGGCGGGTCTCATTCTGAAGGAGTACATCCTGCGCGGGCTCGTGCGCAAAACGCTCATCCTCGTGCCCGCGTCACTGGTCACGCAATGGCGCGAGGAATTGCAGCACAAGTTCGATCTGCCCGCCCAGGTGCACGGCCGCGGCATGCCGTGGGCGGGCCACGAACTGCTGATCGCCTCGCTCGACACCGCCAAATCCGCGCGGAACCGGCGCGCGATCGCGGAAGCGGACTTCGACCTCCTCATCGTCGACGAGGCCCATCGCCTGCGCAATCACCTGACCCAGGCGTGGAAGTTCATCGACTCGCTCAGCCTCAAGTACCTGCTCCTGCTCACCGCGACCCCGGTGCAGAACGATCTGCGCGAGCTCTACAACCTCGTCACATTACTGCGGCCGGGAGCGCTCGGAACCTATCGCGGCTTTCGCCAATCATTCGTCGTGCGCGGCGACCGGCGCCTTCCGAAGAACACGCCCCAGCTCTCGCGCCTGCTCGCGGATGTGATGATCCGCACCACTCGAAGCAGCACTTCGATTCCCTTCCCCCGGCGCGATGTGCAGACGCTCGCGCTCGATCTCTCGCCCGAGGAGCGGCATTTCTATCGGGAAGTCTCCTCCTTCGTGCGCCGCGCGGCCGCCAGCCGGCAAAAGAGCCGCACCGAAGTGCCCTGGCCGCTGCTTCTCATGGTGCTGCAGAAGGAAATCGGCTCCTCGGTGGAAGCGGCGCTCGGCACGCTGGAGCGCGCCGCCGCGGGACGGCTGCAAAGCGAACGGGCGGATCTCGAGCGCTTGATCGCCCTCGGGCGCGCGGTCACGCGCCAGGTGAAGCTCGAGCGGCTGGTCGCCGAAATCGAGGAGCGCCAGAAGCGCGGCGAAAAACTGCTCGTCTTCTCGCAATTCCGGCGCACGGTCGAGGCCGTGGCGCGCGAGCTCGCCCGGCGCGGAATTCGCGCGCAGCGCTTTCACGGCAGCATGACCCTGGCCGCCAAAGACGACGCCGTCGCCGCCTTTCGCGATTCGGTCGATGTGCTGGTGAGCACCGAGGCGGGAGGCGAGGGGCGCAACCTGCAGTTCTGCCGCACGCTCGTCAACTATGACCTGCCGTGGAACCCGATGCGCGTGGAGCAGCGCATCGGACGCATCCATCGCATCGGCCAGACGCGCGATGTGAGCATCCTGAATTTCTCCGCCCAGGGAACCCTCGAAGCCTATGTGCTCCAGGTGCTGCAGGAGAAGATCAGCATGTTCCAGCTCGTGATCGGCGAGATGGACCAGATCCTCGGCAATCTCGACTGGGCCGAGCCCTTCGAGATGCATGTCTTTCGTCTGTGGGCCTTGCATGGCGAGACGCCCGAACTCGAGCAGGCCTTCGGACAATTGGGCAGCGAGCTGGAGCGCGCCCGCGAGCGTTACGAGCATGTGAAGGCCTACGACCGCGAGGTCTTCGAGGAAGCGGGCGGGAGCGCCCATCGCGGAGAGGAGCACCGATGAGAGCGCGCCCGCCCTCGAAACGCGCCGCGCGCGGCCGCCCGGACTCTCGCAAGCAGCCGCCGCGCTCCCCGTCGCCGCGCGTCGCCCTGCCAGGCAAGCGCGCGCGCCGGGAGAACGCTGCCCACGCACGCGGCGCGCAGCCGGCCGAGGAGCAGAGCAAGACGGCGATGCCCGGCGGCGCAGACGAGCGCCCCAGGACTCCGAGCCGGCATCCCCGCCGCCTGCATCTGCGCCGATTCGTCGGCGAGTTTCTCGAGGCGACCGGCGGCGCGATCGCCCGCGAGGAAGGGGAAATCCTTCACGTGCGAATGCCGGAGACGCTGGAGGAGGGAGGGCGCGATCTCGCCCTCGCCTTCGGGGCGCAGGCGCAACGCAGCCATCCCGAGGCGGAAGTCGTCGCGATCGGCTCGGCGTTTCTGGACCGCGTGCTCGGAGAAGCGTTTTCTCTCGGACGGCACTCGGTCTCGTACCTGCCGGCCCCCAGGAACGCCGTCGCGCCGCGCGGATGCGCCTCGTTGCCCGCCATCGCCGGCCATCATTGGGACGCCCCCCAACGGGGAGCGCGACCCGTATTTCTGTTTGTCTACCTGGCCGAGTACCATACAATCGACGTTCGCGATGATCTGGTCCTGATTGCGCTCGACCCTCAACGCAGAAGCCTGCGGGCCTCGAGCCACGCATGGTGGAAGGCGTTCGCGCGGGGAAGCGCGCAACCGGAACCCGGCTGGCCGCCGGCCTCGAGCCTGCCGACGGCGGGGGATTTGGTGCGTTCGTTCGCTCTGCTCGACGGCCGGTTGGAGCGCCGGGCGCATCTCGTCCGCGAAGCGTCCGCGCTCGAGATCGAGCGCGAGACGGCGAACATCGAGGCCTATTATCGTCAGCTGATCGACGAGGCCCGCCACCCCGTTGGACGGAGCCGGCAGACGGCGGACGAGGAAGCCGAGCGCGTGCGCCAACTGCAGCTCGATTGGAAGCGCAGGGTGCAGGAAGTGGCCGGCTTCTGGGAAGCCTTCGGGGATGTGCGTCTCTCGGCCGTCGCGGCGGTGATGGAACCGTGCTGGATCATTCCGCTGCGGCCCGATGGGGCGCGGCGCGCACGACGGCGCGCCATCCGTCCGCCGTATGCGGTGGCCGATTGGCGCGGGCGGCTGGCAGAACCGCTCTGCGTCCTGTGCGGTTCCAGCCTGAGCGATGGAAGCGTGTGCGCCGGCCAGGACCTGATCTGCGGCTCGCATTCGTAAAGGGGTTGTCGAGAGCCGGGTTCGAGAGACGCCCTTGCGCGAGCGGTCTGGGGGTTTGCCTCGGGCGGGTCTTCCCGTTCGAGAAGGAAGAGAATAGGGGAGGATTCCAGAAGTGCCGCACATGACCAAGCAGGAGTTGCGCGAGGATCCCATCCTCGAGCGAATTCAAGGCTTCTTGCGCCTGGCCGAGAAGAACACCAGGTGGCTGATCGGAGCGGCCGTCGTGATCGTCGCGATCATCGTCGGAGTCACGATGGTGCAGCGCGGAAAGGTGCGAGGAGAGCGCGAGGCCGCGACGCAACTCAGCGAAGCGCAGGGCGCCTATCTCCAAGGCAATCTCACGGCCGCGGAGTCCGGGTTCCGTCAGATCGTGGACAGCCACGGCGGGACATCTTCCGGGCGCGTGGCGCGCGTCTACCTGGCCGATGTGCTCCAGGCGATGGGCCGTTCGCAGGATGCGTTGAAGCTCTACGAGGATGCGAGCGGGGGGAAGAATCCCGTGCTCGAAGTCGCGGCGCTGCGCGGCCAGGCGGCCGCGCTCGAAGACCTGGGACGCTTTGCCGACGCCTCCAAGGCGTACGAGCACGCGGCGGCGAAAGCGCCGTTCCTGCAGACCGAGGACTTGATCAGCGCGGGACGGGCGGCGCTCAAGGGCGGCGACGCGGCGCGAGCCAAGGGCTTCTTCGAACAGGCGCAGAAGAAGACCCAAGGCGACAAGCAGGCCGAGGTCGCGTTGCTTCTCGCGGAAGCCGAGGCGGCGCTGAAGTAGAGTCAAGCGGTTTGGCGTGATTGCGATTGGCTGACCTCTGATCGGCCAATCAGAGTGATGCGATCGGCCGACCAGATGTTTGCCGGCGAGGGAAATCGCCTTCGCCGGCATCGTTTTTCCCTCCCCATGGGAATGAGCGCACCTGCCCGCTCACGGGCCCGACTCGGGCACTTGCTCCGCATCCCTCGCGAGGGGTAGATTGCCTGCCGAAGCTTCGGCGCCGGATCGGGCGCCGTCACCGTCCGGACCCCGGGTTCCCGTGGAAGAAGCATGAGCGGCCATCACATCCCCTCAAGTGATATGCCCGGAAGGCGCAGCGCCTCGAACGCTCCCCGCGTCTCCGTGATCATTCCCGCGAAGGATGAGGCGGAATCGATCCCGGTCCTCGCCCGCGAGGTCGAAGCGATCCTGGACGGCACCGGGCTCACCTGGGAATGCGTCTGGATCGACGATGGAAGCACGGACGAGACGCTGGAGATCCTGCGCGCGCTGCGACGCCGCCGCCCCGAGCACCACTACCTTTCCCTCGCGGGCAATCACGGGCAGTCGGCCGCGCTGCTGGCCGGATTCGCGGCCGCGCGCGGCGGGCTCTTCATCACGCTCGACGCCGACTTGCAGAACGACCCCAGCGACATTCCCCGCCTGCTCGCGGCTCTGGATGGGGGCAAGGCCGACATGGTGAACGCGGTGCGCAGCGAGCGCCACGATTCGCGCGTGCGCCTGCTCTCCTCGCGCATCGCGAACGGATTTCGAAACTGGCTGACGCACGAAAAGGTCACCGATGTCGGCTGCTCGCTGCGCGCCTTTCGCGCCGACTGCGTGCGCGACATCCCTTCCTTCCGCGGTCTGCACCGCTTCCTGCCCACCTTCGCCCGCATGCGCGGCTACCGGATCATGGAGATCCCGGTCGGGCATCGGGAACGGCGGTTCGGAGTGACGAAGTACGGCATCGGAAACCGGCTGTGGGTGGGAATCGCCGACACGCTCGGAGTGCGCTGGCTTCAAGGCCGCTATGTGCGGCCGATCGTGCGGCTCTCGTCGCTCGCCGGCGAAGATGCGCAAGAGGAGATGGTGGGCCCGCACTCGGACCCGATTGCGGCCGGCATCTCGAACGAGTCCCCCCGCCGGACTTCGACGGCGGAAAGGACGGCGCCATGATCGCGTCCATCCTCGCGTGGTTCACGGCCGAGCATCTGTGGCTCGCGCTCGGCTTCTTCGCGCAGGCGCTTTTCGCCGGGCGCTTCATCGTCCAATGGCTCGCCTCCGAAAAGGCGAAGGCGAGCGTCGTCCCGGTGGGCTTCTGGTACTTCAGTCTCTTCGGCGGCTTGCTGCTGCTCGTCTACGCGATCCATCGCCGCGACCCGGTCTTCGTGCTCGGCCAGCTCACCGGCACGCTCATCTACGCGCGCAATCTCTACCTGATCCACCGCGCCAAGCGCGATCCGGGGCGCACGCTCGCCAAGGCCGAAGCTTCCTCGGGAATCGAAGCGGCCGAGGATGTGAAGACGGGGCGGTAGGGGAGAGAAGACCGACTCCTGCCAAACGGGGCCTTTCGCTCACCGAATCGCCGGCTCTACCGTCTTCCGCGCCTCTTCCTCACCTTCCCTCGTGGATGTCGGTCCCATTTCCTGCACAATGATTTCGCCCACATCGTTGCGCGGGTAGGAGAGCCTCAAGATTTCCTTCCCTCCCGGCTTGGCGCGCTTGGGAGTCGTCAGCAGGAAGAAGCGATCGAACTTCGCAACGCCGCTGCCGTACACGGGGCGGCCGAGACCCGCCTGGAGATAGAAGGCGAGATGGATCATCGGGACGCCTTCGTCGACGACCAGCGGCACGCTCGCATCGGCGCGCTCTGCGATGGCGCTGACGAGTGCATCGTAGTTCCCCTTGCGCTCCGCCTTGTCGTAGTAGATGCCGTGCTCGTACCCGGTGACGATGAAGAGCGCCGCGATGAGGGCGAGTTCCAGCGCGCGGAACCTCCTGGTGAAGAGCCACGCGAGCGCGACGAGCGCGGCCGCCATGACGATCACCGGAACGGTGTAGCCCAAGCGAATCCCCATCACGATCGCGGCCGCGCAGACGAGCCCGAGGAAGGCGATCGTGACGCGCCCCAGCCAGGGCGCGACCGGGCGTTCACGGTCGAAGTGCCAGGCGCCCACGATCGCGAGAAACGGGACGGCGGGGAGGATGTAACGATCGCGCGAGCCGCTCGCGACGACGAGCCCGAGGAGCGAAGTGAGCGCGATCCAGATGCTGCTGCGGTACATCCGATCGCCGCTGCGGACGCGACGAAAGGCAAGGGCCACGGCCAGCGTCCAGGGCAGGAGGACGATCCCGATTCGGACCGGAAAGACGGCGAGATGGGTGAGGAACTGCCTGATCGTCCCGGTGGATTTTTCGGCGATCTCGCTCACGCCCGTATGCAGAAGCTTGCTCAGATCTCCGCGCATCCACAGCGCGCCCGCCCACACGCCCGCGATGGCCAGGGAGAGCACGAGATGCAGCCCCAGGAAGCCGAGCGCGCGCGCCCGCGCCCGGCCGCGCGGGGCCCCTCCGGTCAAGAGCCACACGAGCAGCCCGGGATAGAAGAAGAGCGGCAGCACGCCCTTGGTCAGGATCCCTATGCCCATGAAGAGCGCCGAGAGAACGAGCGACAGCGGCCGCTGCGGCTCTTTCATGTAGAAGAAGTAGGCGAGGAATCCGAGCAGCCCGAGGAGCATGTCGGGCTCGGCCCAGTTGCCGTACTCGCACGCCATCAAATAGCTCGTGAGGGTCATCAAGGCGGCGGGCAACGCGAGCTCGGGACGCGTGCGGCGCAACGAGGCGTACACGAGCGCGCCGAGGGCGAGGAAGGCGATGACCGATACGCTGCGCGCGCCGCGCTCGGTGACGCGGCCCGACGGCAGCGCGGAGAGCGCGATCAGCCAGTTATGGAAGGGAGGCTTCTTGAAATAGGGGCGATGGAAGACGGTGGGCGCGATGTAGTCGCCGCGCTGGATCATCTCCTGGGCGACGATCGCGCGCCGGGGCTCCTCGTGGATGAAGGTCAGGCGCCCGATGTAGAGCGAGAGCGTGACGGCGAGATAGAGCATCACTGCGAGCAGCACGCCCGTTTCCCTGCGCCTTCCCGCCCACGCGCGCGGAAGGGGCACGCGAGCGAACGAGCGCTGAGCCTCTTCTCGTGCCGTCTCCACCACCGGTTCCACCATCGCCCCTCACCGCGCCTTGCCGCACATGGACAGGCAGCGCCTGCCGCTCGCAAGGCAGCGTGCCCTTCCGCTCGCCGCCTTGGCCGCGACTTCCCCCTGGTTGGCCGAGCGCATGCTATAGCACGAACCCGTTCGTCGATCCAGTTCCGTGGTAGGCAGGAGACGCCGAAGAGTGCACTTGAGAGTTGCTGGCTATTCCGCACCAGGACCGGGACTTGCAGGCACAGCCTCCGCCTCGGTGCGAGCCCTGCGCTTCCAGCGCTCGAGCGTCGATTGCGCCATCCAGCCGGCCTTGGCGGAAATCCAGTACATTGCAGGAAACGCCACGATCAGCAAGAGCGTGCTGCTCGCGAGCCCTCCGATCGACGAGAGGGCGAGATTCTCCCAAATGTCTTTCCCTTCGGTCTGGTCGGAGATCTGCACCAGCAGAGGGAGCAGTCCGGCGATCGTCGTGCCCGTCGTGAGCAGAACGGAATCGAGTTGGATGCGCATGGCCCGCACGATCGCCTCGCGCAGCACCTCCTTGCGCGTCTCTCCAGGAAGCCTCCACAGATCGCTCCCGCCCAGGCGCGGAACATCGGGCAGCAGGGGAGCGAGGTCGGGGCGCCTGGCGACGATCTCGCGCAGGTCGATGCGAAAGCGGTTCAAGAACAAGATCGCATTGTTGACCACGATGCCGAAGAGCAGCACGAGACCGATCTTCGCCGAGGAGTCGAAGCTGGTGTCGGTCAGCCAGAAGATCGCCACCACGCCGATCAAGGCCATCGGCACCGCGATCATCACGAGGATCGGAAGCGTGACGCTCTCGAAGAGCACGGCGAGCGTGAGGAAGATGAAGGCCACCGTGAGCCAGAGCACCGTCTGCACTTCCTCCTGCTCTTCCTCGGTGATGCGCTCGCCCGAGACATCCTCCGCGGAATAGCCGTAGGGCAGCGCGAGGCCGTCGAGGATCTCGTTCACATAGGCCTGGCGCATGCGGTCGGTGCCGATGTATTCCCAGTTGATCTGCATCGCGTAGCGCTGATTCTCCCGATGGATCGATCCCACCACGGGGCGCACTTCGAGCGAGATCAGATCGCCCAGCCGCACGCGTTCTCCGCGCGCCGTCGTCACCGACTTCTGCATGATCTGGTCGTATTGGATGTCGGCCGCATCCTCGAGGGCGAGTTGCAGGCGCTGGTCCTCGCCTTCGACGAGCATGTGCCAGGGGATCTCCACCCCGAGCAGACGGCGCAAATGAGCCGCGACCTCCAGCATGCTCAGGTGGTGCGCACGCAGGCGGTCGCGGTGGATCACGATCACCGTCTCGTCGGCCGCGGCACGCTCGAACTGCTCGCCGCTGGTCAGACGGACATTGCGCACCCGGCGATTGCGCGCCAGGCGGGCCATGATGCCCTTGCAGGTGGAATCGAGGGTGCGGCTGTTGTAGCCGGTGAGCTTGATGAGCGAGTTGCTGAGACCGCCGCCCAGGCCGCCCTTGAAGTAGGGATCGCCGAAGCCGCCGATGTAGATCGTCATCCCGCCCAGTTCCTCGGCGAGCAGGATCGCGCGGTTGCGAAAGAGCTCGGGATACTCGGACAGCAGTCTCTCGGCCGAGAAGCGCACGCGCAGCACGGCGCGATTCTCCCAGCTCCACGATTTCGTGTGCACCCCCGCGGGCAGGGGAGTCATCTCCGCTTCGAAGAGCTTGATCGTCTCGTGCGAGAGGACCACATCGGTGCCCACGGGCCGCTCGATGTAGACAGTCAACTCCTCTTCGTTCTCCTGCTGCCAGAAGCCGCCCTGATGGATCTCGTGCTTGAAGAGATACGCGCCGCCGGCGCACAGCAGCAGGAAGAGCACGATCGGCGCCCACGAGATGCGCAGCACGAAGGCGGTCAGGCGCTCGATGTAGTTGGCGACATAGGCGACCGCCATCACGAACGCGAACAGCCCGAGCGCCCAGGGCCATTGCTCGAGCAAGCGCCGCGGACCTTCCAGCGCGAAATAGACCGCGGCCGTGACGACGGCGAGCCCGAGCGTGACCCAGAGCCACAACGCGAAGCCTTTCCATCCGGCGATCCGCCGGTGCGCGCTGGGATGCGTCGTGCTGCGCTCGGCGATCCGCGCGGCGGGACCGCGCAAGGTGACGGGGATCCAGGTGAGCCCGATCAGGATCGACGCCGTCATCGCGAGGCCGACGCTGGCGGCAAGCGGGCGGTAGTAGAGCGAGAAGCGCCCCGAGAGCATGCTGAAGGAGAGGAAGGCGACGACCGTGGTGAGGGTCGTGCCGGCGATCGGGAAGGCGACTTCGCGCGCGCCTTCGATAAGCGCCGCGCGGGCATCGACCTTTCCTGACACCGGCGCGGGCGCGGTCAGGCGGCGATGGATGGCGTCGAGCACGAGGATGCTGTTGTTGAGCAGCATGCCGAAGCAGACCGTCAATCCGCTGATGGTGATGAAGTTGACCGAGATCCCGAGAAAATAGAAGAGCGAGAGGCAGATCACGACCGCCATCAGGATCGAGGAGATCACCACGGCCGTCAAGACGACTTGTCTCAGGGTGATCGCGAGCAGGAGGAAGAGCAGGCCGAGAATGATGAGCGAGCGGTAGACGAGCTCTTCGAGCTTTTCCTCCAGATCGCGCCCCTGGTCCTCGTCGATCTCGAAGCTCACCGGAAAGGGCATCGAGGAGGCGATCTCGGGCAGCGCGCTGCGCAAGCGCCGGCTGATCGCGATCGCGTTCTCGCCGCTGCGCTTCGCGACCGTTGCCTGAATCACATTCTCGCCATTGATGCGCACGAAGTAGGCCGGGTCCTCGTAGCCCGGCTCGACGCGTCCGATGTGATCGAGCGTGATCGCCTGGCCCCCGCTGTAGCGCAGCACCACCCGCCGCAAGCGATCGAGCGTAACCGCATCGCGCACGCTGACGGTGAACTCCTGTCCCGCCCGCCGCACCGCACCCGCCGGCACGATCTCGTCGAGCTCGGCGAGGCGTTGATAGACGCGGTCGGCGGTCAAGCCGTAGCGCTCCATGCGCTCGAGATCGAGGTAGACGCGCACCAGGGCGCCTGCTCCGCCTTGCAGCTCGGCGTCGGCGACGCCCGGCAGCGCGAGCAGGCGCGGAAGGAGCCAGTTGTCCGCCTCGTCGCGCAGCTCGTTGGCGGGCAAGGGGGAGATGAGGCTCACGGTGAAGAAATCGTCGGTGCGGAATTCGTCGGGCAGGTAGGGCACGATCGACGGTTGTCCCGCGGTCGCGGGCAGGTCGCGCCGCACCGCGCCCAACTGCTCGTTCAATTGCAGACGCGCGAAATCGAGATCCACGCCGCGACGGAAGCTCACTTCCACCTGGCTGCGTCCCGGGTAGGAGCGGGCGACGATCTTCTCCACGCCGTAGACGCGCCGCACCGCTTCCTCGATGGGAACCGTGAGGCTCTGCTGAATGGCGGTGGGGGAGGCGCCGAGCCAGGCGGTCTGCACGGTGAGCGAGGGCAAGTCCGTCTCGGGCATCGCTTCGATGTCGAGGCGCGGCACCGCGTAGGCCCCGCACACGATCAGGGCCGCGAAGATCATCCCGCTCACGATCGGATGATCGACGCAGAAGCGGATCATGCCCGCCGGCGGATCATTCCGCCCCTCCCTGGCGCGCGCCCGCCGTGCTCGAAGCGCCCGCGCCCGCGTGGCTTGCCTCCGGCGCACGGCCGCGCTCGTAATCGCGATCGATTCTACGGTGCACGATCTCGTAGACCGAGGGGGTCACGAAGAAGGTGAGCAGGGTCGCGAGCGAGAGCCCGCCCATGATCGTGATCGCAAGCGGCCGCTGGATCTGCTCGCCGGTGCCCACGCCGATCGACATCGGGATCATCGCGAGCACGGTCGTGCTGGTCGTGATCAGGATCGCCCGAAAGCGCTCGCGGCTCGCTTCCAGAATCGCGGCGCGCCCGGCCAGCCCCTCGCGCCGCAGGCGGCGGATCGCGTCCACCTTCACGATCGCGTCGTTGACCGAGATGCCGACCAGCACGATCAATCCGATGAGCGAGATGATGTTCAGCGACTGGCCCGCGAGAAAGAGCGTCATCACCGCTCCCATCACGCCGACCGGGACCACGGCGGAAATGATCAGCGGGTCCCAGAACGATTCGAACTGCGCGGTCAGGATCATGTAGACCAGCGCAACCGAGAGGAGCAGGGCCCAGCCGAGATTGCGGAAGGAAGAGTTGATCTCCTCCTGCTCGCCGCCGATCACGAAGCTCGCGCCCGCGGGCAGTTCCGTGCCGGCCAACAAGCGGCGCACATCCTTCCACACATCCTCGAGGTTCCGGCCCTGCACATCGGCCATGAGCGAGATCTGCCGGCGTTGATTGCGCCGCACGATCTCGCGGACCGGCCGGCCCTCGGAGATCTTCACGAAGCGCGCGAGAGGGATGTCGCCCCCCGAGCGCAGCGAGATGGGGGAGGCGAGCACCGCGGGCAGATTCTGGCGCTCGTCCTCGCGCAAGCGCACGGCGATGTCGATGCGCTGCTCGATCTCGTTGTAGGTGGTCGCGACCACGCCCTGGATGCGGCCACGCAGCTCCTGCGCTACCTGCTCGGGCTCGAAGCCGTAGCGCAGCACTTCCTCGCGATCGATCGCGAGCTCGACGGTCGGATTGCCGAGCACGCGATCCATCGTGACGCCGCTCAGGCCGGGAACCTGGCGCAAACGCGGCAGGAGCTCTTCCGCCACCTGCAAGGCCACGTCCGCCTTCTCCGCCACGATCCCTAGAGTGAAGGCCGCTTCGCCGCTGGCCAGAATCTCCCGCAGCCCGATGCCTTCCTCTTCCAGCACATAGGTCGTGCCCGCGAGCTGCTCGAGCTGCGTGGCGAGACGGCCCTGCACATGCTGCATGCGGCGCAAGCCGTCGCGGCTCGGCTTCAAGACCACGCGAATCCGCGCGGTGTTCGCCGCAGTGTATTCCTTCAACGCCGCGAGGGTCTTCTCGGTGCGACCCACCTGCGCATAGACGGTCTCGACTTCGTTCATACCTTCGAGAGCGTTGCTCACGCGCCCCGCGATCGCTTTCGTTTCCTCGAGCGGCGTCCCGGCGGGCAGTTCGAGCGCCGCGGTGAAGTCCCCTCGATTTCGTTCGGGCAGGAACGCCTTTTCGATCTTCAGGCCCAGGAGAAGGGCCACCCCCAGGCCGACGGCGACCGGGATCAGCAGGCGGATCTTGTGGTCGAGGATCGAGACGAGCAGCCGGTGATAGCCTTCGGCAATGCTCTCCATGATGTTCCGGCAGATGCGGAAAATCCCGCGCGGCTCGCGCCAGCCTCCCGCCAGCAGGCGCGCGCACAGGGTCGGCTGGAGGTAGAGCGCGCTCAGGATCGAGATCAGGAGCGCGATCGTGACGGTCAGCGCCTGATCGCGGAAGAATTCGCCCGCGATGCCGGGCACATAGATGACGGGGAAGAAGACCGCCACGGTGGTCAGGATCGCGACCACCACCGGCGCGGCCACCTCGCGCGTCGCGCGCACGGCGATCTCGGTCACGCGCGTCTTGTGTTCGTCTTCGCGCAGGTGGCGGGTGATGTTCTCGAGCACCACGATCGAGCTGTCGACCAGCATGCCGTCGACCAGCGAGAGGCCCGCGAGCGACATCAGGTTGATGTTCACCCCGGCGAGCTTGAGGAAAGTGAAGGTCGTGAACATCGAGATCGGGATCGCGAGCCCGATCACGAGCGGGCTCTTCCAGTCGTGAAGGAAGAAGGCGAGCAGGATGAGGGCGAGCAGCGCGCCGTAGAACAGCGAGGTGAGCAGGCCGTTGAAGGAGGAGGCGACGAAGTCCGCGTCGCGGTAGACGAAGCGGTAGGCGAAATCGGGATACTGGCCGGCGACGATCTGGAGCACGCGATCGACCTCTTCGGTCGCGGCGATCGTGTTCGCGCCCGGCTCCTTGTACAGATGCAGCGAGACGACCTCGTGATCGCCGAGGAGGGTCGCGCCTTCGGCCTCCTTGACGGTGTCGAGCACTTCGGCGATGTCGGCGATCGCAAGGCCCGCCGGAGCGTTGGGGATTTCCGTCGCGCGGATCTCGTCCAGGTTCTCGAATTCGCCCAGGATGCGCAGCGGCAGATGCAGCGGGCCGCGGCGAATGCGCCCGCCGGGGAAGCTCACATTCGCGATCTGCAGCGCCGCGCTCAGGTCGGCGACCGAGAGGCCGTAGAGGCGCAGCTTCTCGAAGTCGGGACGCACGAGGATTTCGCGCTCGCTGCCGCCGATCACTTCCGCCTGGCTCACCCCCTGGATCTGCTCGAGCGCGGGCTTGGCGACATCGCGGGCGAAGGCGGTCATCTGCTCGAGCGGCCCTTCGCCTTCGAGCACGAGGATCGCGATCGGGCGCGCGCCCGGGTCCCAGCGCAGGATGAGGGGCCGGTCGGCCTCGGCGGGGAAGTCCTCGCGATAGGCGACCCGGTCGATGGCCTCGCGCAGATGCAGGTTCGCGAAGTCCATGTCGGTGCCCCATTCGTACTGCACCGTGATGGTCGAGAACCCTTCGCGCGTGCGCGAGACGACCCGCCGCACGCCGGCGAGGCCGGCGATCACTTCTTCGAGCGGCTCGGTGACCAGGCGGGTGAGATCGTCGGCGGGCGTGTCCGCGTAGCCGGTGATGACGGTCAGGTTGGGATAGTTGATCGCGGGGAGCAGATCGACGGGCAGGCGCTTCAACGCCAGCGCGCCCGTGAGCACGAGCGCGGCGAAGAGCATCAGCACCGCGACCGGCCGGCCGACCGCCCAGCGGATCATGATTTCGTCTCCGCCACTGCGCTCACGCGATCGCCCCAGCGATCGATCATGGGACGCACGCGGCGCACATTCAACTTGGCGTCGTGCGCGAGCGTGAGATGATCGCTCACGACCACCTGCTCGCCGGGCGCAAGCGAACCGCCGCTGTGCACGCCGGTGATCTCCACCCAGTCGTCGTTCTCCTGGCCCGTGTCGACATAGAGCCACTGGGCGCGTTCGCCGTTGACCTTGAAGACGAGCGGGCGCTCGTCGCGCACGAGCACGGCGGCTTTCGGCACGAGCAACCGGTCGGGGTAGACCCAACCCGCGATCTCGGCCCGCACGAACATGCCGGGCCGCAGCTGCCCCGAGGAATTCGGAAAGCGCGCGATCACCTCGCAGGTGCGGCTGGTCTCGTCGAGGCGGGGACTGATCACATCCACAGCGGCGGAAAGCGTGTCGTCCGTCGCGGGGACCGCGAGCAGCGCGGGACGGCCTTCGACCAGGTTGCCCAGGTCCGCTTCCAGCACGCGCAGCACGGCTTCCAGGCGGCTGTTGTCGTAGATCCCGCAGATCGGGGCGCCCACCTGCACGATCTCGCCGGGAACGACCTGCACATTCTCCACGATGCCGCCGAAGGGCGCGCGGATCTCGGTGTACTCGAGCTCGAGCTTCGCCCGCTCCTCGGCGAGGCGCGCCTCGGCGAGCCCGGTACGCTGCTCGAAAACCTCGCGGCGAAACGCGCCTTCCTTGTGGGCGGTGAGCTCGAGGTCGAGGAGCCGCGCCTGATAGGCCTCGACATGGATCCGCTTCGCGCGCAAATCCTCCTCGAGCGCTTTGCGCCGCTCCTCGAAGCGCGCGAAGGCGGCGGGATCGGCGGCGACCGTGTCGGATTCGGCCGCGATCTGCGAGAGCGCGCGCAGGTGGCGATAGCGGCTGTCCTCCAACGAGATCGCGTACTGGCGCGGATCCACGCGCGCGAGCAGCTGCCCCGCCTTCACGCGATCGCCGTCGCGCACCGCGACCTCGCTCAGCTCCCCGGAGACCTTTGCGCGCACCTCCAGCGAGCGCGGGGTGCGCAGCGTGCCGTCGGCGTGGATCGAGCGCACGAGCGCGCCCATGCGCACGAGGCCCGCATCGACGCTGATCGCCTTCTCGGCCTTCGGAGTCGCCTGGGTAGAGTCGCCGCCGCTCGAAGCGGGCGATTCAGAGGGCGCTTCCTTGGATGAGGAAGCGTCCTTCTCCGCGGATGGCTTGGCCGAGTTGGAATCGCCCGTGCCCGCCTCTTTGCCGCATCCGCCGCTGAAGAGGACGAGAGCTGCGCACAGCAGCAAGGCCATCGCCGGCGCCGCAGCCCGCCCGATGCGTCGCGCAAAAGACATGCCCCACCTCGCAATCGAATCCCGGATCACCGGGCCTTCATCCGATAGCAGATCGCCTCCATGGGCTCGGATTCCTGCGCCTCTTCCGATGTCACGCCTTGCATCGTGCGAAAGCCTTCGAGCGCCTGCGTGACGACGAGCACGCGATCGTCCCCGAGGAGAAAGATCGCGTCCTCGTTCGGATCGCCTTCGCCGGCCAGCGCCACCTGGCGGCGCAGCTTGCCCGCTGGATCAAAGGCATCATACAACGCGAGCACGCCCGCGGGTCGCTCCGTATCGCCGCGGCTCGTGCGCACCCACAGCTCGCCGTCCGGGCGGCAGTGGATCGCGACGACGACCGGGGGATCGTCCATGACGACGTGATCGCGCGGGGGAGCGGGGTAGTTTGCGGTGATCGCTTCCAGCAGAAGGCGCGCCTCTTTCTTCTCCTTCTCGTTGCGCGCGCGGAAGGAGTACTCGCGCTCGATCACCTTCTCGATCGATCCGTCGGGACGGCGCACCTCGATTTCGTAGCGATCGCGCGCGGGGGCGAAGAAGACGCGGCCGTCGGGGGCAAGGTCCCAGCGATTCCAGATGAAGTCGAAGCCCTCTTCCGAGGCGACGAAGTTCGCGTAATCGACGGGGGAGTCCTTCTCGAGGTAGCGCACCTGCTCCGTGCCTTGCTCGTTCACCGAGGCGAGAAAATAGCGCTGGCCGCTCACACTGCCCGAGAGGGTCATCGCGATTCCGCCGACGACGAGATTCCCGCCATTGGCGCGTCCCGTCACCAGCACGCCGAAGGAGCCCTGGCTGGGATCGCTGCCGCCCACGCTGAAGCCTCCCGCCGGACGGCCTTCGAAATCGAGCAGCACCGCGCGGCCGGGAAAGGTCTGGATGACCGCGAGCCGGTTGCCGGGGAGGATCATCAGGTCGCTCGCGCCGCGGATTTCGCCCGGCCCTTCGCCTTCGCGCGACAGCACGCGCAAGCGTTCGCCGGCGGGCGAGTACACCGGCACCTGGCTGAGTTGCGAGTCGAGCAGATAGATGCGCCCTTCGGCATCCATCACCGCCTGGCTGATCGCGCCGAAGAACTCCTCGTCGCTCTCCCCGCCCGCGCGCCACAGCTCCTCGAGCGCGACGCGCTCGACCGATGGGGGAGCGGCCTTGTTCGAGACGCGCGGCGCGCGCCCGGGATCGCTTTGCGCGAACAGAGGTCCGGCCTGCCCGAAGAGCAGGCCGGCGACGCAGATCAGGAGCGATGGAATCGGCGAGCGCATTCGCGCGCAACGGGGCATCGGACTCCTCCTCGTTCTTCGGCGGACATCGTCAACGCGTGATGCGATAGAGCACGACTTCCATGGGAGCCGCTTCCTCGTCCTCGGCCGATTCCATCGCGCCGCCTTGCAGCGCGACCCCCGCGTCGGCCATGCCGCGCACGAGCAGCATGCGGTCGTCGCCGGCGAAGAAGAGCCCGTCCTCCAGGCCGTCGCCGTCGCAAGCGACCGCCACCTGCTTGAGGAACTTGCCCGCGGCGTTGAAGACATCGTAGGTGAGCATGATGCCCTTGGGCTGCTCGTAGCCGCTGCGGCTGCTCGTCACCCACAGCTCGCCGTTGGAACGCAGATTGAGGCCGCTGATCGCGGGCTCGGTCTTCTCGAAATCGTACTTCGGCGTTCCCGGCAACTGGCGCGTCTGCGCCTCCACGACCGCATCGATGCGCTCGAGCTCCTTGGCCGTGCGCGGGCGCAGCGTGAATTCGCGCTCGATCACGCGGTCCATGGTGCCGTCGGGGCGGTAGACATAGATCGCGTAGCGATCGCGCTCGGGCGCCCCGAAGACCTCGCCGTTTTCGGAGGCCGCCCAGCGGCGCGGATAGACGAAGTGCTGGTCGCGTTCGACGATCTCGATGTTGGCGAGATCGAGGCGCGATTTCTTCTCGAGATAGCGGACTTGCTCGACGCCTTGCGGGGAGAAGCTCGCGAGGAAGCTGGTGCGATTCTGCACCGCGTTCTCCATCGTCATGTAGAGGCCGGCGAAGTAGAGATTGCCGCCGCCGCTCGCGCCGTCGAGAAGCACGACGAAGCCGCCCGCGGTGGGATCCGCTCCGCCGATCGTGATCGGCGTGCCGGGATTGCCATTGCGGTCGATCGTGATGACTTTCCCCGGGAACATCTGAACCAGACCGAGTTGCCCATCGGGCAGGAAGAAGAGATCCGTCGGGCCGCGCACTTCGCCCGGGCCTTCGCCTTCCCGGCTGAGGGTCTTCTTCAATTCCCCGGTGGGGGAGAAGACCTTCACTTCCGAGAGTTGGGAGTCGAGCAGGTAGATGTCTCCCGCGTCGTCGACCAGCGCCTGGGTGATGAGGCCAAAAATGATATCGCTCTCTTCTCCGCCGGCGCTCCAGAGCTTCTCCAGCTTCCAGGTCTCCGTTCCCTGGCTGGGCTTGGCGCCGTTCGTGATGCGCGGAACGCCCTCGGGAACCTGCGCTTCCGCGACCGCGGGCAGAACCGCGGCCGCGACCGCGAGGATGACGGCGAGCGCGATCGCGGGCAGAATTGCGAGAGTTGCCGCCCGCCTCGCCGTCCGCGTCGCCGCCCGGAGAACGAGCTCCGCACTGATGTCTCTCATTCGAATCCTCCTTCCATGCGCATGGATTCATCACCGACCGCAAAGGAATAGCCTAGTCGATTGCCGGGCGGCCTGCACCTTTGCGTTTAGGACGTGGGAGAATCGAACCTGGCGCAGATGCCTGCATTCCCAAGGGCGAGATTGAACTCAAGAGTCCGACGCTTTGCATGCGCGTCCCGGAACCGGGTCAATGCTCGCGGCCGGCCCCTCCAAGTCGACCCGTCTCCTTGATTTGCGCTGGAATCGCGTTTAAGAATAGGACACAACGCATTTGATAACAATAGCTTACAGCTTCGCCGCGCCGCAACCAGACCGTGTCCGGGCGGCTGCGCCGGCGAACAGGCATGTCCTCCGGCTATGATCCAAGAGCCATCCCGGGGACATGCGGCCCGTCTCCGCGAGCGAGCGCCATTGAGCGAGAACTCGGTCACAAGGTGTATGAGTGCGCCCACGGACCTCATGAGAATCGCCAAGGCCGCTTGCGGCACAGCGGATCCGGAGGCCATGGAGAATCCGACGCCCGAACGCGCACGACATGAAAGCGTCCAATGAAGAAGCGCCGGACACGAAGCCAACGACACCAAAAGCCAACGACACCAAGAGGAAATGCGCGACAACGACGAGACGAAACGCACGACGAGAAAAGGCGTGGGAGATTCCTCCGGCAACGCGTGAGGAATGGAACATCTTCGCGGAGAAGCGAGAGACGAGCTTCATGATCCACGGGATCAATGAAGCATGGAAGGGCTTGCCGGTCCCCTTCCGGTCCTCGAAAACGAAGGTCGCATAAGGTTCATTATGTAAACCTGTAGGTTGCGAAAGCCGCATTCCGCCTGCATTTGCCTCGCCCAGGCCTCGGATTCGGTGCCCCCGCCTCCATTCCTCCTGCCTCTGATCCTCCCGCCTCTAGCATTCCCTTGCCGCCCGTCGAGAATTGCGGCTTCCGGCTGGAGGATCATGCGTCGTGCCCGCTCGGCAAGCGACCGACATGCAGAATGCATGGTCCGATCGCCCGGGTTTCCCCGAAGGCCTGGAGCGAATCACGAATCGGTCACATGCGCAGAACGAGACCTTCCGCCGCGCCGCTTCTCGATCCGCGCGTTCTGATGCGAATTGCGCGCCTGACGGCTCCTGCACACGGCCCACAAAGCTCGGCCGCTTTCATCGGCCGGCGCAGCGGCATGCCTCATGCAACATATGAAGGACGAGAGCGGCTCGGATCCAAGGCAACGGCACGATTCGCTCTCAACTTGGAGGGACCTGCCTGCGCCGCGCGTGAGTGTCCCGCGGGTCCGAGGCCCAAAATCGCAAGCGTGGTGACCACAACGGCACTCGTGGCACGGCGGCTGCGGACGATCCCTCCTCGCATGTGCGGCGGTGAATCCGCCGCGGACCTCCGGCCACGGCCCCAGGTCCGAAAGCGAAAGGGAGCGCACCTTCGGGGCGCGCTCCCTTTTCCATTCTTCTCTCGGTTTCCCTACGCCATCCGGCGCACGGCTCCCAAGTGCGAGTCGATCAACCCGGCGAGCGAAGTGCGGTCCGCGCTGCCGACATGCTGTCCCACCACTCTTCCCGAGCGGAAGAGCAGCAAGGTCGGAAGCGACTCGATATGAAATGCCGAGGCGGCGCGCGGATTCGAGGAGACATTCAAGCGGCAGATCTTCAGCTTGCCCGCGTACTTCTGCGCGAACTGCGCGAGGAGCGGCTCGAGCGCCTTGCAGGGCTCGCACCAATCGCCCCACACATCCAACATCACCAGGGTTTCCGACGACAAGACCTCATCCGGTATGGTGGCATCCGTCACATCGACGACCTTGGGCACGCCCCTCGGCTGCATCCCTGCCTCCCGCGCTCCCGACGGAGCGCCCCGCCTAGCGCATCCGTCCGGACTTTCGTAGCCGTTCCATGTGTGCGATCACGAGCGCTTCCAGCGCCGGGTAGTCATTCGCGCCCGCCCAGCGCCCCGTCTTGATGTCGCGTTCCCACTCGTAGCATCCCCACAGCAAGCGGCCAAGCAATTTCTTGTCGAGCGATGCGTCGTTGCGTTTTGCGGGCGACGAAGAATGCGGCGCGCCGCGAGGCGGCCCTCCCCTGCTCTCACCGTAACCGCCGCCTTCGCCGCCGAGACTTCGCGCGACCGCCTGATTCAATTTCCACGCAAAGCCGAACGCCGATTCTTCGCGCTGGACTGCTAATAGCCCTTCAAGCGATGCATGAAGGTCGCCCGCGAGAATGTGCTCCACGCAATCCCACGACGACCCGAGCACTCCGCGTTTGGCGAGCGTGCGCAGCTCTTCCTCGTCGAGCGGACCGGGCCCGTGAAGGAGCGCAATTTTTTCGATTTCTTTTGAGAGCGCGAGCAGATCGGCGCCGACGTGCCGGACCAACCGCGCAGCGACTTCCGAAGAGATCTCGAGGCCATGCTTCTGGCCGCGCTTCTTCACCCAGTCGGCGGCGCGGTCGGGATAGAGATACCAGAAGTCGACGACCGTGACGGCCGAGAGCAATTCGGCGAGAGCCTTCGCGCGGCGAGAGAGCTCGCGTGAGTTCATCTCGCTCACCAGCAGGACGGGATTGGCCGGGCGTTCCGCGATCACACGAAACCATTCCTCGCGCTCTTTCTGCGCGAGCCGCGGATAGCGCTCGAGGCCTTCCACCCACACCAGCCGCTCGCCGCCGAAGAGGCCCGTTTGCGAAGCAGCCGAGAGGATCGCGCCCGAATCGTTCTCCCCCAGCCGGAAACTGTCGACGGCGTAGCGGTCGTCCTTGGACGCGGAATCGCCGAGGAGGCTCCGTTTCATCGCGGCGAGCGCTTCGCGCTTCAAGAAGATCTCGGGCCCGCAGAGGGCGTAGACGCCCGCCGGTTTCTCCTTCGTCATCGCGCGCGTGAGGTCGTACCAGGCCATGGAGCGGCCGCGCGGTCTTGCGACCGGCGCAGGCTTGGCGCTCGGGGCTCGAGCTTTTCGCGGCGCCTGGCTCACCATTGCTCCAGCGTTTTCGCGAGAATGTCCTGCGCGAGATTCTTCACGACGGCGTCGCGCGCTTCCTCTTCACTCTGCGGCGTGCCCGCCCCGGCGGCCTGTTGTCCCTCCGCGGGAAAGGTCGCGGTCGAGGTCAAGGCTTCGTCCTTCCAGAGATCGCGGTTCTTGACGCGGTCCTTCAACACCACCGACACCCGCACGACGATGATGTAGGACTCGGGCACCTGCGAGGCGTTGTAGTTGTAGACATTGCGCTCGTAGGCGACCACGCGCCCTTCCAGCACGGCCCCCGCGCTCGCCTCGCGTCCGATCTTCAGGCGATTGTCCTGCACGAAGCGCTCCGTCACGCCGCGCGTCACCTCGCTCGCGATCGTCGCGTCCAGGGTGTCGTTGCGGAAGGTCGGGATCGCGATCGACTCGATGTAGGCGGGCAGCGAGGTGCCTGAGAACGAATAGCCGCAGCCGGCCCATCCCGCCAGCCCGGCGAGGACCCATCCCATCAGCTTTGTCTTGTTCGTCGCTCGAATCATCCCTCTCCCCGCATGGCCGGCATCCTACCGGAAGCGATCGAGATTCTCCTTCGTCCAGCGAATCAAGCGCTCGACTCCCTCGCGCGGCGTAGTGCGCGGAGACCATCCCAGCCGCTCTTGCGCCCGGCGAATGTCGGACACATAGACCTTCTGGTCGCTCGGGCGCCAATCCGCGAACGAGATCCGCGGCGAGACGCCCGCGCTTTCGCGAATGATCTCGAGCAGCTCGAGCAGCGACAGCGTGTGCCCGGGGCCGCCTCCCATGTTGAACACCTCGACGCCCAGGTCGTCGCGCTCGATGAAGGCGGTGTAGGCCTCGAGAAGATCCTCGACCCAGAGGACATCGCGAACCTGCTTGCCGTCGCCGAAGATCGTGATCGGCTTGCCCGACAGGGCCGCGATCACGAACCAGGCCACCCAGCCCTGGTCTTCCATGCCGAATTGCCGCGTCCCGTAGATGCACGACATGCGAAAGACGCCGGCGCGAAAACCGTAGAGGTGGCCGAAGTCCTGCATGTAGAGATCGCCGGTCAGCTTCGAGCATCCGTAGGGCGTGTGCTCGCAATGGTCGATCGAGAAGCTTTCGGGAATGCCCGCGGCCATCGCCTCGGAAAAGCGATAGCGCCGGCCCGCGTCCTCCACGCCGATGCCGTTCACATTCTCGCCGTAGACCTTGTTCGTCGAGCAATAGACCACGGTGGGTTTGCGGCCCGCGCTGCGCGCCGCTTCGAGAACCTGGAAGGTCCCGGCCGCATTCGTGCGGAAGTCGGTTGCCGGGTCGGTCACGGAGGTGGTCACCGCGGTCTGCGCGGCGGCGTGGAGAATGACATCGGCTTTCGCCGCCAGAGGCCCGATCACCGAGGTGTCGCCCACATCGCCGCGCACGAGCTCGATGCCCGGTCTGCCCGCGAGGAATTCCCAATTGAAGAGCGCGTTGGGATCGTCCCGCTTGAGCAGCCGCCCGCGCGAGAGATTGTCGAGCACGGTGACCCGATAGCCGCGCTGGGCGAAGTGGACGGCGGCGTGGGAGCCGATGAAGCCGGCCCCTCCCGTAATCAACATCTGGGGCATGTCGGATGTCCTCAATTGAACGGACTGCTGAACGAACTGCCCGGGAGCGGACCCGATTCCGGGACTCTCCGCGACAGGAAGAGCGCCACCTTACCAGCCGCTCCGCCGGCAAACAAGCGAGCGGCCGTGGGCTGCGGACCGGCCTTTCCGGCGAGGCCCTAGCGGCCGTTCCGCCCCCACCCATTCGGCAATGGACCGGCCAGGCAACCGGAACCGTTTCCCATGCTTCCCGCCCCGCGGTAATCTGGCGCAAGAAGCGCCGTCCACAGAGCGACTTGACGGCGCCGACGAAGATGCCGGCTCCGCGGCCCATGTGCCGGGGCTCCGGTCCGGACTCGCTTTGTGGCAGCTCCGCCTAAACCTTTTGCCGGCTCGCTCCGTCGAAGTCCATGAACGGCGAACCGGAGGAGATGTGTCGGCCGTCTTCGAGGAAATCGAAAAGCCAGGCGAGCCGGCCGGCGAATCCGAGATCGCCGCCCTCGCGTTCCAGGCCGCAGCCGGAAACGAGGCCGCCTTCGAACGGCTCTACCGCCTGCACGCCGGCCGGATCCACGCGCTCTGCGCCCGCATGACCGGCGACCGCGCGCGGGCCGAGGCGCTGACCCAAGAGGTGTTCGTGCGGGCGTGGCAGAAGCTGGGCGGCTTCAAGGGAAGCGGATCGTTCGGGGGCTGGCTCTATCGCATGGGAGTGCGCGTCGTGATCGAGGAACAGAGAAAGATCGCCCGCTCCGCGCGCTGGCTTGTGGAAGAGTCTTCCTATGCGCGCCCCGATTCGGATCGCCGCACCGGAGGGCGAGCGGGCAGCGACGCATACACCCAGGCGCTCGATTCTCATCCGGCGCCTCCCTCCCCTTCCATCGAAGGGGCGCTCGACCTCGAGCGAGCCGTGGCGGCCTTGCCGCCGGGAGCGAGGCTCGTCTTCTTGCTTCACGATGTCGAAGGCTACCGGCATCGCGAGATCGCGGAGATGGCGGGGACGGCGATTGGAACGGTGAAGGCGCAGCTCCATCACGCCCGCCGCCGCCTGCGCGAACATCTCGCCGAACCGAGGGAGGCGCTCTCATGAAACGGAACGCTCCTCCCATGAGCCACGATCGCACCTGGGAGCTTCTCGCCGATCATATCGACGGCGAGATCGATCCCGCCGAGAACGAGGCGCTCGTGGCGCACCTGCGCGAATGCCGCGCGTGCGCGGAGGAACTGGCGGCGATGCAGTCCCTCGCCGCGCAGGCGAAGTCTCTCCCGCGCGAGCGGGAGCCGGAACATGACTTGTGGCCCGGCATTCGCGCGGCAATCCGCGATCAGGCGGAGCCGGCGGTCGCGCGCGGGAGCGCAGACAATGGGCAGCCGCAAGCCGATCGCGCTTCGCACGGCTGGCAGCGCTTCTTCCGCCTCGACCGGCGCATCACGATCGGCTTCGCGCTGCCCGCCTGCGCGCTGCTCATCTGGTTTCTCGTGGGAGGCATCGGAGTTCAGCCGCCGCAAGCGCCCGGTTCGCGCGGGCACATGCCCGGCCAGGTCGATTCGAATGAGGCGATCCTCGCCGCGCTCGAACGCGAATCGGATGCGGTGGACGAGGAATTCGCGCGGCTCGCGGACCAGGGCCGATCGGCTTCCACGCAAGGGGAAGCAACGGCTGAAGAGGCGGCGGCCGAGGGCGGCAGCGTCGCCAAGATGGAATCGCATGCGATGCCCTTCGCTTTCTTCGAGTCTCAACTGCGGATCGTCAATTCCGCGATCGAGGAAGCGCGGACGGCGTGGCGGGCGAATCCCGACAGCCCGCAACTGGTGCGCTTGCTCGTCGCTGCGTATCAAGCCAAGAGCGCTCTCCGCGGGCGGGCCGCGGAGCTCGCGGACAGGACCTGATTCCCCGGATGCGAAAACCGGGCGAGGAGGACGAACATGAAGAAGAGCAGAATCAACACCGGCCTCGGCGCGCTCACCGGCGCCCTCGATCGCGCGACGCGCGGAACCACTCACAGACGCCGGCCTGGTTGGGTCGCCATCGCCGTCGCGGTGGCCGCCATGGCCGCAGCGGCGGCCGGGGCTGGTTGGTGGACGCCGCCCGCGTTCGCCGCTCCCCCCGCCTCAGGAGCCCGCGAGGTCCACGAGAGCCGCGAAGCGGATCGCACCGCGGAAATCGAGATCTCCAACACGAGCGGCTCGGTCAGCGTGCAGGGCTGGGACCGCGAGATGGTCGAGATCACCGGCACGCTCGACGAAGATGTCGAGCGGCTGGAGATCACCGGGGATCGCAAGCATCTCAAGATCCGGGTGATCCTCCTCGATCGCGCGCGCAAGGGAGGCGAGGCGAATCTCGAAGTCCGCGTGCCCGCGGGAGCGGAAGTCTCGGTGTCGACCGTCAGCGCCGACCAAGACATTGCAGGACTCACCGGCGAATTGACGATCGCCTCGGTGAGCGGCGACATCTCGGTGACCGGCGGACCGTTGAAGGACATCGAGATCGACAGCGTCAGCGGAGAGATCGACCTGGGCGCGAGCGCGCCCTCGATCGAAGTCGATTCCGTCAGCGGCGACTTGACCTTGGATGCTCCCGCCCAGGGTGTGCTGCCCGAGCTGCAGGCCGAGACGGTGAGCGGCGACATGACGATTCTCGATGATCTCGCGTCATGCGAGCTGACTTCGATTTCGGGAGATGTGACCTACCAGGCGGGATTCCCGTCCGACGGCAACTACGAATTCGAGATCTTCAGCGGCGACATCGAGATCGCCGTTCCCGCCTCCACCGGCGCGCGCTTCGAAATCACCACCTTCAGCGGGGAAATCGAAAGCGATTTCACGAGCGTCTCCGTGGAGCGTGAAGGGCGCGGGAGAGGAGACAAGAGCGGGTACTCCAACTTCACGATCGGTGATGGGCGCGCGCGCGTGCGGATCGAGAGCATGAGCGGGGATGTGTCGATCTCGCCCCGGTAAGGGACGCGAGGCGAGCGGACCGAGGCAAGCACCGCGAAGCAAGCGGAGCGAGGCAAGCAGCACCAGGCAAGCGCGCGAGGCAGCGCAGCCGCTAGCCCGGATGATTCATGAAATCTCTGCTGCGACATCGTATCTGCCCGCATCTACTGCGTTGCGCTGGCACCGCCTCCTCGACGTACTGCGTGAGTACGCCTGCGTCGGCGGCGCGGCGCGCGCCTTGTGTCTGCGGGCATCTCCGCTGTCTCGCGACGAGCTCTATGAATAATCCGGGCTAGACCCCGAAGCGCTCGCGGAAATACGCTACCGTCGTTTCGAGTCCGCTGCGCAGGTCGTCATCGGGCCGATAGCCCAGGTCGGCCTTCGCTCGCGAGATGTCGGCCAGCGAATCGCGCACATCGCCGGGACGCGGAGGCAAATGCTCTGGATCGATCCGCGTGCCGAGAATCTCCTGAAGCGTAGCGAGCAATTGCGAGACCGAAGTGCGCCGGCCGCAGGCGATGTTGTAGACGCCTTTCGCCTCGGGGTTGCGGCAGGCGGCGAGATTGGCGGCCACCACATTGGGCACATAGGTGAAGTCGCGCGTCTGCCCGCCGTCGCCGTAGATGACCGGCCGGCGGCCTTCGAGCAAGGCCTTCAGGAAGAGCGGAATCACCGCGGCGTACGGAGAATCGGGGTCCTGGCGCGGCCCGAAGACATTGAAGTAGCGCAGCGTCACGGTGCGCACGCCGAAGTGCTCGGCGAAGAGGCGCGCGTACTCCTCCCCCACATACTTGCTGAGCGCGTACGGGGAGAGCGGGCAGGGGCGCAGGTCCTCTCCCTTGGGAAGCTCCGGGTTGTCGCCATAGACCGACGAGCTGCCCGCGTAGACGACCCGCTCGACGCCCGCGTCGCGCGCCGCCAGCAACACATTCAGCGTGCCGTTGACATTCGCGCGATGGGTCGCCTCGGGATGCTCGATGCTGCGCGGCACGGAGGCGAGGGCCGCTTCGTGAAAGACGAAGCGCACGCCCGCCATCGCGCGACCGCACACCTCCGGCTCGGCGATGTCGCCCTCGATCACTTCCACCCGGCCGGGATGGTCCGCCAGCAGGCGCGCGGCCGTCGCCCGGCTGCCGGTCGAGTAGTCATCCAGGATGCGCACGCGCTCGCCTTCGCTGAGCAGCCGCTCGACGATGTGCGAACCGATGAACCCGGCCCCTCCGGTGACGAGGTAGGCCGCGCTTTCCGGTCGCGACACGCTCGTTCTCCTTTCCCCCGTTCCCAAGCGGGCGTGATCGGCAGGGCTAGAGCAGCACGATCTTCGGGTCGCGGCGGCCTTTCATGGCGTTGCGCGTATCGACGATCCGGCGCGCCTCGCGCAGCACGAGATCGTAATCGACCGCCGTGTGACCGGTCGTGATGACCACGATGTCGAATTCGCGCAGGGCTTCGGCCGTGAGCGGAACCGAGCGCCAGGCGCCGCCCTCGAGCCGGAACTCCCCCACCAGGGGATCGTGATAGCTCACATCGCCGCCTTCCTCCGCGAGCATGCGGAAGATGTCGAGCGCGGGCGACTCGCGCAGATCGTCGATGTCCGCCTTGTAGGCCACGCCGAGGATCAGGATCTTCGCGCCCTTCACTGCTTTGCCCTGGTCGCCGAGCGTGCGGCGCACCTTGTTGACCACGAATTCGGGCATGCTGCGATTGATCTGGCCGGCGAGCTCGATCATGCGCGCCTCGAAACCGGCCAGGCGCGCCTTCCACGACAGATAGAAGGGATCGATCGGGATGCAGTGACCGCCCAGCCCGGGGCCGGGATAGAAGGGCATGAAGCCGAACGGCTTGGTGGCCGCGGCCTCGATGACTTCCCACACATTGATGTTCATGCGCTCGCTCAGGAGCGCGATCTCGTTGACGAGCGCGATGTTCACGCTGCGGAACGTGTTTTCGAGGAGCTTGACCATTTCGGCGACGCGCGGCGAGGAGACGCTGACCACGCTGTCGATCGTGGCGCCGTAGAGCAGCGCGGCGAGCCGCGTGCAAGCGGGCGTGACGCCGCCGACCACCTTCGGAATCGTCCGCGTGGTGTGGACTGCGTTGCCCGGATCGACGCGTTCGGGCGAGAAGGCGAGAAAGATCTCGCGGCCGACGCGCAGGCCGTCTTTCTCGAGCCGCGGCTGGACCAGTTCCTCGGTCGTTCCCGGGTACGTCGTGCTTTCGAGGATGACGAGCTTTCCGGGACCCATGCGCCGCGCGATCTCGTCGGTCGCGGCGACGATGTAGGAGACATCCGGATCGCGCGTCTTGCGCAGGGGCGTGGGCACGCAGATGTCGATCGTGTCCGCCTCGCGGATGAGCTCGAAATCGGTGCTCACCGTCACGCGGCCTTCCGCCACTAGCGGCCCGATCACCTCGCTGGGGACGTCGAGCACGTAGCTGCGCCCCTCCTTCAGCGAGTCGATCTTGCGGGCATCGATGTCGATGCCGATCGGACGGAAGCCCGAGCGCGCGAGCTCCGTCAGCAGCGGGAGCCCGACATAGCCCAGCCCAACCACGGCCGGGCGTGCGGTCCGATCCCGGATCTTCTTCTCCAGCTCTTCATTCCATGACGCCACGCTACCTCCCACCCGGGAAGCTCCTTCCCGCATGAAGACCGGACAGCATAGGACCGGGCGATCGACGGTTCAAGGAACCAGGTGCGCTGGACGCCTCCGCAGGTTGCGAAGACAACCCGGCGCGTCCTTCCGTAGATCCCTGAACGGAAGCAGGGAACCGCCGCCCTGCCGCGCGGGACGACGACCGCCCACCCGCCGTGCACGGGGGGAGCGGAAGCGCGCTTCTCCCCCTTCGCCAAGGGGCGGGAATGGAGACGGCCGGCGATAGCGGCGCGGCCCGCGGAGGGAGAACCGCAAGCGGCGGCCCGGGCGGCTCTTTCCGCCTTTGCAGCGCCGGGAACCCTTTGGTAGCCTTGCCGGTAGATGGATCGTTCGCGTCCCGTTTTCGTGCAATCCCGTTCGCCCGAGCGCCGCTCGGGCCGGAGGCAGAATCGCAATGATGAGTCGCAAGCGTTGGATCGTGGTCCTGCCCGCGCTTCTCTTCCTTCTGACTCTTTTCCTCGGCGGCGTCTTCCTGCGCGATGTCGTCGCCGCGTCGCGGGACAATCTGTTCTCGCAGATCACCGTCTTCAATCAGGTCCTGAATCTCATCTCGAACTACTATGTGGAAGAGGTGACTCCCGACAGCCTGATCGAGGGCGCCATCACCGGCATGCTCGACCGTCTCGATCCCCACAGCAACTACATGAACGCCGAGCGCTTCTCGCGCATGGAGGAGCGCAATCGCGGCTCCTATTCGGGTATCGGCGTCTCCTTCGCGATCGAGAATGGGAATCTCACCGTGATCTCCGCGCTCGAAGGCGGTCCCTCGTATGATCTCGGCATCCGGCCCGGCGACATCATCACCCACATCGAGGGCAAGTCCGCCTTCGGCATCAAGGAGCAGGAGGTCTTCGACAAGCTGCGCGGCCCGAAGGGCACGAAGGTGCACATCACCCTGCACCGCCTGGGAGAAGAGCAGCCCTACGAGTACGAGATCGTGCGCGATGTGATTCCGATTCAGAGCGTGCCGTACGCGTTCATGCTCACGCCGGACGTCGGCTACATCATGATGCGCAATTTCTCGGCCCGCACCGCCGATGAGCTCGAAGGGGTGCTGCAGGATCTCGATTCGCAGGGGATGAAGCGTCTCATTCTCGACCTGCGCGGCAATTCGGGCGGATACCTGAACGCGGCCGTCGAGGTGGCCGACAAGTTCATCAGCGGCGACAAGAAGATCGTCTACACGCAAGGCCGCGTGCCTGGATCGACGGAGGAATACTTCGCGACCGACCGGGACAACCACCCCGAGTATCCGATCGTCGTGCTGATCGACGCGGGCAGCGCGAGCGCCTCGGAGATCGTGGCGGGGGCCATCCAGGATTGGGACCGCGGCGTGGTGGCGGGCCGGACGAGCTTCGGCAAAGGCCTCGTCCAGCGCCAGTATCCGCTCGAGAACAACGGAGCGTTGCTGCTCACGGTCGCGCGCTACTACACGCCCAGCGGCCGCCTCATTCAGCGCGCCTACAAGCCGGGCGAGCGCGAGGACTACTACAACCACGCGGGCGAGGATTCGGAGCTGCCCGGAGAAGCGGAGGATTCCGCCCTGCCCGGAGGAGAGATCGAGGTGAGCGAACTGGCGCCCGCGGATTCCGCCGAGCGTCCCGTCTTCCAGACGCTCTTGCAGAAGCGGACCGTGTACGGCGGCGGCGGGGTCACTCCCGATGTGCGCATCGACGAGTCGTACCATGCGAGCCGCTTGTTCGCCGACCTCTCCTACAACCGCAAGTTCTTCGATTTCACCAAGAGCCAGATGGCCGAGAAGCAGCTGAGCTGGAACGGCGATTTCATGGGCTTTCTGCAGAGCTTCCGCGTCAGCGACGACATGCTGCGCAAGTTCGAGACCTATCTCGAAGCCGACACGTCCTTCACGTTCGTGCCCGACAGCTTCACGGTGAACCAGGAAGAGATCCGTCGGGGATTGAAGGCCGAGATCGGGCGCTATCTCTGGAGCGAGGAGGAGCGCTACCGGGTGCTCATCCTCGAAGACCCGGCGCTCAAGCGTGCGCTGGAGCTTCTTCCCGACGCGGAGAAGATGCTGGCCGAATCACACCGGATCGAAGGCGGTATCGGGCCCCGCACCGTGCGCAGGTAGGGGCGACGGGCCCCGCGCCCGTGCGCGGACGGAGACGCCGGCGGGCACGAACGGCAACCTGCGGGGCAGAGGTGCGGGTCAACGCCCGCCGCTCTGCTCCGCAATCGCTCTCAGGATCGCCGCCCGATAGGCTTCGCGCGCTTCATCCCGGCTCACCGCCAGGACCACATTCTTCAATCGCAGATCGCCCAGCTTCTCAAAGAGCGTGGTTGCGACCGCGTGGGCGGCATCGTGGAAGGGGCCGGTCAATTCCTCGGATTCGAGCGGAGCGATGAGCAGCGTCTCGATGCCCTCACGCGAGGCGAGCCGCAGGCCGGTGCCCAGCGCCTCGCCGATGTGCTCGTGGCGGACTTTCAGATCCTGGCCCATCACCACCGCGTGAAAGATCTTGCGAAAGGCGGTCTCTCCTCCCGGGGTGGCGACCGCCGCCCCGAGATTCACGGGCCCCTGGCGGACCGCATCCACTTCGATCGCCTCTCCGCCCGCCTGCTTCACGCGCAGTCCCGGCCCACCTCCCATCCATAGATGATCGTTGGCCGCAATCACGAGCCCGTCGGCCGGCATGTGCAGGAGATCCCCTTCCTGAATGCTGACCCGGGTGCCGTACACGTTGAACATGCCCCCACCCTCCTGCTTTTCTCCCCTGCGGCCCCGTGCTAAGGTCGCCGCCATGGAGCGTGTCACCCCTTGGTTCACTTTCGTGTGCGCAACGCTTCTCACGGCGCTGGCTCTCTGGTCGATGCGCACGATTCTCGGGCCGATCCTGGCGACCGGAGCGGTCTTCGCGCTGCTGTGGCCGTCGCGCAGCCATCCCGGCGTGCGGCGCGTGCTGGTCGTGCTCGCGTTGCTCGTCGTGGTCTGGATCCTAGCCCAGGCCCGCAGCGTCGTCTATCCCGCCCTTGCCGGCCTGGCGCTCGCCTTCCTGCTCGATCCGGTGGTCGACCGTCTCGGAAAGCTGGGCATCGGACGCCAGGTGGCCGCGCTGATCGTCATCATTCCGGTGCTCGCGCTGATCGTGCTCTTCGTGCTCTTCGTCATTCCGGCCTTGATCGAGCAGGCGCGGTCGCTGATCGAGCAGATTCCGCGCGCGTATGAAGTCGCGGCCGCCTGGCTGCTGCCGAAGCTGAATCGCCTGCTCGCCGGACAGGTCCCGAACATGCCCTCCGACTTGAGCTCGCTGCTGCCTCCGCCCGAGCAGATCCTCCACGCCGTCACGGAGGGATTCGTCCAGGTGGGGCGCGGCATCGCGGCCGTCGTGCGCGTCGCGGCCTTCCTCCTGCTCACTCCCATCCTGGCCTACTACATGATCGTGGACTTCAACCGCTTGGAGGACTCGCTGCGCGGCTACCTCTCGCCCGCGTGGGGCGCGCGCCTTGCGATCCTCGGCCGCAGCTTTCAGGATTCGGTGGGCGGCTGGCTGAAAGGGCAGCTCATCGTGGCGGTCATCATCAGCTTGCTTTCGATCACGGGCTTTCTGCTGATCGGCCTCCCTTATGCGCTGCTGCTCGGGGTCGTGGCGGGCGTGTTGAATCTCGTTCCCGTGCTCGGCTTCTGGGTGACCGCATTGCTCGCGCTCATCATCACGCTCTTCACTCCGCATCCGCTCACGACGCTCTGGCGCACGGCGCTGGTCATCCTGGTGATCCAAGGGCTGGAACAGAATGTGTTGAGCCCGCTCTTCGTCGGGCGCAGGCTGCGCGTCAAGCCGGTCGTGCTCTTGATCGTCATGCTGGGAATGGGGGCGCTTCTCGGCGTGGTGGGCGTGCTCCTGGCCGCACCGGCGATCGGGCTCGTCAACGGCATCTGGGCGCTGCTCGACTTCCGCCCGCCCTATGCACCCAAGCCTGAAGGCACTCCTCCCCTTCCGCAGCAGCCTGCGTGAGGCGGAAGGCGGCGCATCATTCCTGAGACTCCGGCCGGAGTAGCGATCGTATGCTTCTCAGCATCTAGCTAGGCTGGCATTCCTCGAGAGGCATCGCGTTCGATTCCTTCCCGCTCTCCCTGCCGCTGAAAGCCCGGTTCGCTTTCCGGTGGCTGGCCTTCGAAAGAGCGGCCTCCGGGCGAAGGGCTCGAGGCGGGCCGGTCCTGCCCGCCTTGACGGCCGCGGGCCGCTTCGAGAACGGCTTCGTGCCGGGTGAGCACGAGCTCGCGCGCACGGCTCGGGAGGAGATCGGCGAAGACATCGATGGGACCGTCCGCAAGCTTGCGCGCGCGGCTGTCCTGAAGCAGGCGATGGCCGGCGGGCATGACGAGAATGAACCCCACGAGCAGCAGAACCGCGATCACCGCTCCTCGCAGGAATCCGAAGGCGAGGCCGAGCAGGTGATCCGCCCATCCGAGCTTGATGGAGCGGATCACGCGCGCGATCAAGGACCCGACCAGCGAGATGATGAGATAGACGATCAGGAAGATGAGCAGGAACGCGAGAATCTGGGTGACCGCCTGGCTCTCGAAGAAGACGGGCAGCGAGGGCGCGACCGAGCGGGTGAGAATGAGCGCGGTCAGGATGCCGACGAGAAGCGCGCCCAGGCTGAAGACCTCGCGCACGAGCCCCGCGCGCAGGCTCATCAACCCCGAGACGCCGACGACCGCGAGAATGAGAATATCGAGCAGATTCATGTCCCGTCCCTTCGCGTCGAACCGCCGTTCGCCTTCCGCATGGAACGCGCCGCCGCGGTCACTCGCATCCCCCGGGCGATTCCGAATCGCGCCGCCGCGTTGGCGTCCCTGGCCGCCACTTCGAGCTGTCCGCCGCTTCCGATGAGCGCCAGCCATTCGCCGGAAGCGACATCATGGTACATCCGCCGGAGCTCTCCGACCGCGCGCTCCTCCACTTCGACATCAAAGGGGCCGTGGCCCAAATCATCAAGCATCGCGCGGGTGATGTTCGAGATCGCGTTGCCGAAGCGATCGACGCGGATGATCTCCCCTTCCACGCGGCCGGGCAAGATCCGAGGCGCGGGAAGCTCGAGGACGATCGGATCGTCGATGGCGGGGCCGAGGCGCTCGAGCGGAACGCCCGAGGCGATGTGCGCGGCCGCGGGAGCGAACAGATCGCGCCCATGAAAAGTCTCGCTGCGCTGAGGCAACAGGTACTTCTCCTCGCGAATCTCGTGCACGAGCGCGGGAGCCGCGGGCAGCTTCCCGTCCGCGGCGGAAGGGGCAGTGCGCGCCGCGCGCGACAGCGCCGATGTGAGCACGCCGTTGTCGGGGCCGACGAAGAAGTGGCCGCGCGAGCGCGCGGCGATTGCCCTGCGCTTCGTTCCGACTCCCGGATCGATCACGACGAGATGCACCGTGCCCGCGGGAAACCAGCCATAGGCGGCCTCGAGAAGATAAACGCCCTCGACGATGTCCCCCGGCGGGACTTCGTGGCTGATGTCCACGATGCGCAGGTCCCGCCCGATCGCGCAGAGCACGCCCTTCATCGCGCCGACATACGCGTCGCGAACGCCGAAATCAGTGAGCAGCGTGACGATTCCACTCGGGCTTTCCATGATCGTTCTCCGCACCCATCGCGCGCACCCGGGCGATGCTAGGAGCAGAATCGCAGGCGGTCAACGCGGCGGCAGGCCGGCCCGGCGGGCCATGCGGAAGAGCAGCTCGGACTCGAAGGTCATCGGGCGATCGGGAAACGCCGAGCCGACCCCCGTTCCCGCGAGCCGCGCGGCCCCCGTGCCCCCCGTCTCCTGCGGGCGTCCGGAAATCGCGCCTCCGAAGGGGGCGATCAGGATCCATTGATGGAATCCCTCCGGCCCCCAAAGGCGAATGCGCAAGCGATAGTCCTCTCCCGCGGGCGCGCGCCCCGAGGGAGGCGGCATGGCGGAACCCTGGAGCTCGAAGAGATCGCCGACATCGTCTTCCAAGCTCGGATCCGTCACCGGTTGCCACGAACGGAGAGTCGTGTCGGGAGGCGCATCGCGATCGAGCTGCGCGAGGCGCGCGGGAGGAATCGAAACGCGCTGCCATCCCTTTGCGCCGCGCGAGAAGAAGACGCCTCCGTCGGGAGTGGCGAGCAGAAAGCGATCGACCTGCCCGCGCGATCCCGTCATGAAGCGGCGGCTCTCGAGGGCGGCGACCCCGCCCGTCAACAGATCGTAGGTCTCGCCCGCCACGCGGCCGGGCGGACGGCCATCCGCGCGCAAGACCATCTCGCCGTTTTCCAGTCGCCGGCCGATGGCCAGGGTGTCGATTTCGCGGCCGCGAAAGAGGACCCAGGTCGCGGCGGGAGGGTCGAGCCCGAGCGTCGCTCGTTGGGCCGGGTTGTCGAAGAACCCGGTGAAGGGAGAGCGCCAGAATCCGTTGGTGGCGCGCTCCAAGGCGAGCGCATCGGCGCTGCGCCCGGGCGGGATCCGGAAAGTCCAGCGCTGGGGCCCTTCCCTGTGGGCGCTCACTTGGAGGCTTGCCGGACCGCGTGCGCCCGCGGCCGCGCTGACGTGCACGCTGTCGATCGGGGCCGTCGAGCCAAGCATGTCGCGCTCACGCCAGGCGAATGCATCGCTCAGGAAGAAGCGCTGCACGACGAACCCCGGCACCAGCGCGACTCCCGGCAGCCCCTCCCAGATCGCGTAGTAGGCCGAGGACCCGGGCGCTTCGTCGCCGATTTCGATGCGGACCATCGGGCCAACCATCGGGCCCGTGTCCCAAGATCGCGCAACTTCGAGCGCGAGAACCATGCGCGGAGGATCCAATCCATACGGCGCTCGCTCGGCCGTGTCGAGAAGGCGCGCCGCCCGCAGTTCCTCGAGATTGCGAAAGAGCTCGCGCACCATGCGCGCGCTGGCGAGATCGGAAACCGGTTTCGTGATTCGCCAGCGGTCCTCTTCGCGAACGGCGCGCAGCGTGTCTCCCTGCCGGGTGAGAGTGAATCCGACGATCCCCGCTCCCGCGCCGGGCGGGAGCGGCCCCAGCGCCGCCTCGCGCTCGTCCGGCCGGCGCTCGAGTTTCCAGCTTCGAATGAGGGCCACGAGCACGACGAGGGAGGCGAGCAGCAGGATTCCCTGCAACGCGCGCTGCCCGCCTCGACGAGGAACCGGAGATGCGTTCATGGTCTCCTTCGAAGCTCCGCCATGGCCTCCTGCGACCTCATGCCCTCACCTGGAAACCCGCGCGCCGGATCCGCGCATCAAACCGCGCGTCAGCCGGCCCGGCGCCGCATCCAGACCGTGGCGCCCAGTGCCGCGAAGGCAAGGGGCAGCCCGAACTCGAGCGCGTACAGCAGCAGGCGCAAGCCTTGGGCGCCGACTCGAAGCTGCGCGGGACGCGTGCGCTCGCGGGCGATGTCGAGAAAGCGCTCCTGATTGGTGAGCCAGTGGATCGCATTCAGGGCAAAGTCGCGATTCGATCCCATGCCGAGGAAGCGGTTCGTGACCAGCGACGCATCACCGCAAATGAGAAGGCGCGCTTCCGGTTTGATCGGCGGGAGCCCGTGTGCATCCGGCGTCGAGCTCCAATCGCGCCCGACCGGAATCGTCCACTGCGCGACCGCCCCGACGACGGCGATTCCGCGCGCGAGGGGAAGGTCGCGCTCGCGACCCGGATCGGCGAAGGTCTCCACCGCGCCTGTGGTCTTCAGGAAGGGAACGGCGGTGAGATCCATCGGGTGCGGCTGCACGACCGCGACGGGGCCCGCATTGGGAGCGATCACGAAGGCATTCAGCCCGGCCGTCACCGGATGATTGGGATCGCCCACGAGCGCGATCACCCAGGGCCCCATCCCGAGCCCCGCGGTCACCCTCCCCTGGTCGCGGATGGTGCCCGCTTCGAAGCGCAGATACGAACGCGCGATCAACTCTTCGAGACCGCTCGAATCTCCGGGCTCACACCAGATGCCGATCCGTCCGCCCGCTTCCACATACCGTCGAATGGCCTCCGCCTCTTGGGGATAGAGGGCGTGGCGCGGATGCACGACGACGAGCGCATCGGTGCCTTCGGGAACATCCTCGTTTTCCACGAGCAGCACTTCGCGCGCCTCGATGTTCGCGCCGCGCATCGCTTCCGCCCATCCGCTCAGGCCCTCGTCGCCTCCGGCCGCAATCGACGGCTCCCCGTGGCCCTGAAGGAAGCGCACTCGCCGCGGCCTTCCCTCGATGACGCGCAAGATCGCCTGGGTCAGTTCCTCCTCGGTCAACTCGGTGATCTCCGCGCGCGCATCGTTCAACGAGACGACCACGCGATCGCCCGAAGCGACATTCGCGGCGCGGGCGGCGGCGGGATCGCGCTCCGGATCGATGAGCTCGGTTTCAACGAGCGGCGAGGAACGCCGGTAGAGATCAAAGTAGCGCATCGCCCGATCCCATTGCGGCGAAGGATCAGCGAAGAACCCCTGCACGCGCACGGGACCGGGAAGCGCCGCGAGTGCAGCCCGGGACGCGCGCGAGAGGCTGTTCAAGCGCTCGGCGGTGAGATCCACGGGCGTAAGCATGCGCGCGCTCAGGAGCGCGCCCAGAAACAGCAGCAACGCGAGCAGGAGCAGGGTCGTCACCGGCCCCGGTTCCGAGAATGCGCGAGCCTGAACGAAGAGCATGCGCAGCTCGCGCGCATTTCGCACCAGCGCCCAGAGGAGAATGAGCGCGCCTGCCAGCAAGACGAAGCGCGGCAGGTACGCGCGCGCCTCGATCGTGGACCACGCGACCCCCAGCACCAGAAGCAGGAGCCCGGCGAGGAAGAGCGGCAGCGTTCGTGCGGCGCGCGCCATCTCACCCCCTCCACTTGATCAGTCCGACGCCCCGGATCGCGAGTCCGAGAAAGAGCGCCGTGACGGCGAGGAAGTAGAAGATCGCGGAGGGCGCGAGCAGCCCTTGTCCCAGCGTGACGAAATGGTAGAGGGGCGAGAGATTGATGAAGAGCGCGATCCACACGCTCGCTCCCGGCCGCACGCTCGCCCCGGCCATCGCGAGGACGAGAAAGAGGCCGAGGGTCAGGACGGCCGCCTCGACCTGTCCCATCGCGAGAGTCGAGATGAAGAGGCCGATCGCCAGCAGCGCGACCGCAAAGAGGAACAGCCCCGCGAGTCCGCCCGCGAGGGGCAGAAGATCGGGTGTGCTGACCAAGGCGAGAATCGCCAGATGCAGAACATTCACGGCGAGCAGAAGCAGGGTGAAGAGGAGCGCGCCCAGGAATTTTCCTCCGACGACCTGCCAGATCTTCAGCGGATACGAGACCAGCAACTCGAGCGCGCGCGAGCGGCGCTCTTCGGCAATCGCGCGCATCGTGATGAAGGGGACGACGAAGAGGAGCAGGCTGGCGGCGTCGACGAGATAGGGCGTGACCACCGAGACCTGCACGCTCGGACCGGCCGCCTGGGGAATCGGCATCGCCGCCTGCTGCGCCGAGCGCAGGAGATTCTCGCGAAAGAGATAGAGCAGCGTGATCAGAAAGAGGCCCGAAGCGAGCGAGTAGACCGCCAGGATCGCATACCCGAGCGGCGAGCGCAGGAAGGCTCGGAACTCGCGTTGCGCCAAAGTCCAGAGGGCGCTCATCGCTCGCAGCCCTGTCGATGGAGGCGCATCACTCCCGTTCCTTTCGCTGATCGCCTTCTTCCAGCGTGAGCCGCCGGAACCAGTGTTCGAGCGCGCTCAATCCCGAGCTCCATTCGAGCAAGTCGCAGCCGCGCGAGGAGAGGTGCGCGAGGAGCCTCTCGCGTTCGGAAGCGTCGAGCGATCCCTCGATGCGCCAGAGTGGCCGCGCGGACCCCGGGGCCGGCGCCGGCTGCACGCCGGCATTCGCCCGGCGTGCGCCGGGCGATTCCTCCAGATGCGCGGCAAGCCGCGGAAACGAGGCGCCTGCCTGCGGGCCCTCGAGCGGATCGGAAGCCGAGCGAACGCGGATGAGGACTTCGGTTCGCCCATCGTCTTCTCCGGCCAATGCGTGAGGGCTTCCTTCCGCGACGAGGCGGCCGTGACTGAGCACGAGCACGCGATCGCAGAGCATCAGGGCCTCGGCCAGAATGTGCGTCGAGAGGAGGATCGCCTTCTCGGCTCTCCACTGCGACAACAGGGCGCGAAGATCGGCGATCTGATTGGGATCGAGCCCGGTCGCGGGCTCGTCGAGCACGAGCAGCGCGGGATCGGCGATCAGGCACTGCCCGAGCCCGACGCGCTGCCGAAAGCCGCGCGAGAGATGCGCGATCGGGCGAGTCCACACTTCGGAGAGGCGCAACATCGCGCGCACGCGCTCGAGGGCGGAAGCCAGCGCGGGGCCGCGGAGGTCCTTCAAACGGCCCGCCATCGCGAGGTACTCCCCCACCTGCATCTCGGCGTACAGGGGCGGGTTCTCGGGCAGATAGCCCAGGCTCATCTTCGCCGCGGCGCCTTCACGAAAGACATCCTGGCCGGCGAGCAGGACCCGGCCTTCGGTCGGGACCTGATAGCCGATCAGGATTCGCATCGCGGTCGTCTTGCCGGCCCCGTTGGGGCCAAGCAAGCCGACGATCTCGCCCCGCCGGACCTCGAAGCTCAGGTTCTCGACCGCGCGCACAGTGCCGTAGTCCTTCGTGAGGGAGAAGGCCTGAAGCAGGGCCGGATCGCCGGCCAGGACGGTCGCGCGCTCGATTGCCATCCGCTCCTATTTCCATTCCCGGACGCCAAAGGGAAGCGGCGAAAGATCGCCAAGATCATTGCCTCCCATAAGAACGGCGAAGTCTAGGCATGGCGCCAATGGGAGGCAAGCGCCAAGCCCGGGCCGCGCTGAAGCCGCGGACGAGCGTGGCGCGGAACCGGTATCGCCCGTGGGCAGGTTGACTTCCACCGGCCGGTTCGGGAAGATGCGCCGAAACGACCCCACCCTGCCCGGCGAAGGGTGCGGCGCCGGCCGATGCGCGACTCGCGCTGGAGAGGCAGCCGCCGACCGGGGGGCGATCGTGCGACGATGGGAAGGAGGCAGGAATCGATGGCCGAATACGGAATCACATCCCGCGCCCAGGACTTCTCCCAGTGGTACCTGGACATCGTCCAGAAGGCCGAGCTGGCCGACTACTCGCCGGTGCGCGGATGCATGGTGATCCGTCCCAACGGGTACGCGCTCTGGGAGAAGATGCAGGCCGCCCTGGATGGGATGATCAAGGAGACGGGCCACAGAAACGCCTACTTCCCGCTCTTCATTCCCGAGAGCTTCCTGAAGAAGGAGGCGGAGCACGTCGAGGGCTTCGCTCCCGAGTGCGCGGTCGTCACGCACGGCGGCGGGCGCCTGCTCGAAGAGCCGCTCATGATCCGTCCCACGTCGGAAACGATCATCTATCACATGTACGCGAAGTGGATTCAGAGCTACCGCGATCTTCCGCTGCTGATCAACCAATGGGCCAACGTTGTCCGTTGGGAGCTGCGCACGCGCCTGTTCCTGCGGACGACCGAGTTTCTCTGGCAGGAAGGCCACACCGCGCACGCGACCGCCGAGGAAGCCGAAGCCGAGACGCGCAAGATGCTGGGCGTGTACCGTCAGTTCGCCGAAGACTGGATGGCGATGCCCGTCTTCATGGGCAAGAAGACGGACGCGGAGAAATTCGCGGGGGCGCTGCGCACCTATTCGATCGAAGCCATGATGCAGGACGGGAAAGCGCTCCAGGCGGGGACCTCGCACAATCTCGGGCAGAACTTCGCCAAGGCCTTCGAGGTGCGCTATCAGGACGAGACCCAGCAGTGGCAATACTGTTGGCAGACTTCGTGGGGTGTTTCGACCCGCCTGGTCGGCGCGCTGATCATGGCGCATTCGGATGACCAGGGGCTGATCGTTCCTCCACGCCTCGCCCCCATCCCGGTCGTGATCGTGCCCATCTGGAAGTCCGACGAACAGCGGCGCGAGATGCTCGATTATGCGAACGAAGTGCGCGCTCGCCTCGCGGGGCGGATCGCGTGCCACCTGGACGATCGCGAGCAGTTCAAGCCGGGATGGAAGTACGCCGAGTGGGAGCTCAAGGGCATTCCCCTGCGCGTGGAGGTCGGCCCACGGGATCGCGACAAGCGCGCGGCGGTGATCGTGCGGCGCGACACGCGCAAGAAAGAGGAAGTCGCGATCGACGCGCTGGTGCCCGCTCTGGAAGCAGCCCTGCAGGCGATGCAGGCGGACCTGCTTGCCCGCGCGTGCGCCTATCGCGACGAGCACACCTATCACGTCGGCGACTACGAGGAATTCAAGCGTACGATCGAGGAGAAGCCGGGATTCATCTGGGCCCACTGGTGCGGCAACGGCGCGTGCGAGGCGAAGGTCACGGAAGAGACGAAGGCGACGATCCGCTCGGTGCCCTTCGACCCGGGCGAAGACATCCAGACCGAAGGCGCTCCCGCACCCGCTTCGGGCAAATGCATCGTGTGCGGCGGCGCATCCCATCGGGCCGTGCTCTGGGCCAAAGCCTACTAGCACATCCGGCCGGCACGCCGCGGGTTCGGATTGGGACAGCGGGACCGGCGCGCGCGCCAAGCCGTTTCACGCAGGGGGCGCGCGCCTTGTACGCTCGACGCTGTCGGATTTCGAGAACCCTGATGGCCGAGGTTCCGCGTCTCGCTAACATCCCTTTGTCCCAATCCGAACCCGCGGCCGGGAAGACTGCACAGAGACGCATGAGGAGCCGAGTCGCGAACGGCTAAAGAAGCCTGCGCTCGGGTTGCGTCCGGCGGCGCGCGGTCGGCTGCTGCGACTGTCTGTAACGAGCGAGCGTCCGCGAGTCGCCGTGCGAGAACGAGCGATGCGCTGCATGCCATGCAACGAGCGCGATGGAGCCGCCGTCGAGGCACGCGGATGGAGCGGCCAGCAGGCGATGAGTCGTGCGATGGCGTTTGCTCAGCGCTACAGGGAGAGGGCCGGTGGAGAATGCCGAGGGGTGTTAGCGACGCGCGAGTGCAGGGCCTCGAGGAGGCGAAAGAGATTCAAGCGCGGAGCGCACAAGGCGCGCGCGACACCAGGAACTGTTTCCGTGCGCGCGCCGTCCCCGGGCATTCTCCACCGGCCCTCGACCAAGGCAGTCCGAGCAACAGCCCGATTCGCTCGATTCACCGCACGCCGTCCCCGGGCACTCTCCACCGGCCCTCGACCAAGGCAGTCCGAGCAACAGCCTGATTCGCTCGATTCACCGCGCGCCGTCCCCGCGCAGCCCTGTCATCCGGCCCAGCGCAGAAGCCCGCGAAGTCTCACCGGATCAACACCAAGCGCTCGAGGAGCGTCCCGCCCGCGCCGCGCGCGCGGGCGAAGTAGGCGCCGGAGGGCGCGGGCGCGCCGTTCGCGTCGCGTCCGTCCCAGCGGAGGGCGTGGCTTCCGGACGGCAACACGCCATCCTGCAGGGTCGCAACCCGACGCCCGCCGACATCGAGGATCTCGACCGTCATGCGCGCGGGCGCGGCAAGCACCAGGCGCATGGTCGCCGCGTTCAAGACGGGGTTTCGATCGACGCGCAGCCTCACGAGCGGCGCGTGTTCGTCGTCCACGCCGAGATCGGAACCGACGATCGTGAAGGTCCCGGCCGAAAAGGCCTGGGCCATCCTTCCCGCCGCATCGCGCGCCACCACGCGCACGACGCAATGCTCCGAGCCCGGCCCTTTGGGCATCCAGATGTAGCTCCCGGTGTTGGCCAGGCGGCTCTCGAGCAGTATCGGGAAGGTCTCCCCATCATCATGCGAAAGCCAGATGTCCACGCGAGTGACGCCGACATTGTCGCTCGCGGTCCACTCGATTTCGGCGGGCGTCCCTGGCAACCAGGTCTCACCGCCCGAAGGGCTCGTCACTGAAACCAGGGGCGGCTCGATGTCCGGCCAGTCGGGAACGAGCCAGTCGAGGGCCTTCCCCGTCAATGCGACGCGATCGGCCGCTTCGTCGACCGCCTCGATCCCGAAGGCGCAATAGACCAGGCGATAGTCGCCCTCGTATCGCACTGCGCCGCCAAGTCCTCCGGCGTAGCTCAGGATCTTCACCGCGACCGTGTCGGGCTCGATCCAGCTCGGAAAGTCCTGATTGTGCGAGCCGTCCCCTCCGCCGAGATCGATGAGCATCCCGTCGGTAACCGGATCGCCGGGAACGCCGGCGAGCCGGCGATAGCCGGAATCATCGGATTGATAGAGCGCGTGCAGCCAATTCTCGTAGAAGGCCCGCCCGTCCGGGGGGCTCGATTCGTTCAGCCACCAGCCGATGTCCTGGCCGCTCAGCAGCAACGAGCCGCCATTCTGGAAATACTGCATGAGTCCCGCGCGATCCGGCTCTTCCAAGTTGCCGACGATTCCCGTCAACCAGACGAGCGCGGGGTAACGCATCATGACTTCCGCAGGCGGCGGGCCCTGGAGCTGCGTGTTCCAATGACGATACGGGTAGCCGCCCTCTTCGAGCGCGGCGCGGAAGAAAGGATCGGCGACCGTGCCTGCGTCGTCATCGACGAGAAGGATCGGGACGTCGCCGATCACGAACGAAATTGTGTCGCGATCGACATGGCCTCCGGCAGAGACAATGGTCAGCGGAAGCTCGACTGTCTCTCCCACGCGCAGGAACGAATCGGCCTCGACGATGAAGCGCGGAGCAAGCGTCACATGCTCCCCCGGTTGCATGATGCCCGCGGCCGACTGCCTGCGCACCACGCTGACGCGGCCATCGGACGGTCCGAGAATCGCTTGGACGCCTTCTCGCGTGCCGGCGAGCAATCCCGTCCGCAGGGTGACCGCGAGCTCGACGCGCTCGCCCGCATCCAGCCAGCCGTTGCCATTGCCGAGGTCCGCGTCGTAGACCTCGCAGGCCACCACTTCAATGCGATCGGCCGGATCGTAGGCGACCATCTGGGTCGAGATGCCGATTCCCGAAGAGCCGTACTTGATCCAGATATATCCGGCCAAGCCCCAGCCCGGGCCCCAGCTGTTCTTCACCAGCCAGGCGCCGTTGCCGTCGCACGCGGCGTCGTCCCATCCCACGATCGTCACCGCATGATTGTTGAATCCCTCTCCCTCGTGTTCGTAACAACCGTCCGTGTAGTACCGGAAGTCGTCGTACACGCACATGCTCGTCGCCACCGGACCGTAGCTGAAGATCGCGTTCTTGATCTGCTCCACGGTGTTCGGGACATCCAAGTAGAGACCGGCCACGGCGACCGGCGCGCAGTCTTCATGACAGGGAACGAGGTCCGAAGCTTCGTACGGGAAACATGCTTCCGTAGCCGCTCCGAAGAGGCGGTAGTAGTCCCAGGAAATGGAGGGATTGCCGCCCTGGCAACCCCAGCCTTGGGTCGCGCAGGAGACCACCTGCTGCTCCGACAAGTCGAGGCTCTGCCCGCCATGGATGAAGATGACGGACTCGAGCGCGCCGAGCGCCGCGAACGCCCAACAGCTTCCGCAGGAACCCTGATTGCGCACATCGGTGACGAGACCGAGGTCTCGCCAATTGAAGGCCGCGGGCAGATCGTCACGCACGGGAAGCGAAGCGCTCGTTCCACAGGAGCCGTAGCGCTCCTGCGCGGGCGTGAGCCTCAGTCCCAGCATGCGATCCAGTTCTTCGGGCGTGTACTCGACCATGCTCGTTCGCCCTGCCGTCCAGTGATAGCCCTTGGCTGCGATCTCGGCTTGCACTTCGGCGATGCGAGCGTCGTGGAACGCGAGCAAGGAGGGCTCCGCCCCACGAGCGGCGCCTGCGACGGTGAGCATGAGGCTGGAACCCAGCAGGATCAGGGTGAGGGTCGTCATCCACTTCATGCGCGCCTCCTGAATGATGCAGAGAGTTCGCGGATCCGATCACGATCCCGGCAACCGGCACACATGCCTAGCGTACTCGCAAGCTGCCCCCGGAAGAACTGCATTTCCCACCGCGAAGGAACCCGCGCGGCGCGGCCGCACGATGCCTCGGAACCGCGGGCGCTCATCCGGCCGGCGCGCGAAGAATCGCGGCCAGCCCACGCAGCCCTTCGTCCATGCGCGTTCCGTACCAGGCGGCCCACCGGCCGGGAACGGGAACGAACCGGGGAAGGCGATCTTCGAAAAGCGGGGCCAGGCGATCGATATCGCCTTCGCCGAAAGGCCATGGCTCATCGGGGAGAAAGAAGACTTCCGGGGCGCCCGCGCGAACTGCCTCAAGGTCCACCTTGGGATAGGGGACGCCACGGTCCGCGAAGATGGACTCTCCCCCGGCCTCCGTCAGCATGGCCGCGGGAAAACAGCCGCGGCCGACGGCGATCCAGGGGTCGCGCCAGACGGGATAGAAAATGCGCCGTGCCGGGCTTTTCGCGCGAGCATGTCGTGGAGCCGTGCGCCCGTCGTTCTCGCCGGGGCGAAGACCGGATTCGCCCATGCGCCGGATCTCATCACGAACCGCGTGAAATCGATCACGATGCAGGATCGCCCGCTCTTCGCATGCGAGCGCGCGGCCGAGATCGAGAAGCATCGCTTCCGCATCGTCGAGCGTGTGGCAAGAGAATGCGAGCACGCGCGCGTGAGCGGCAATGTCCGCGAGAATCCCGGCGGGATTCTCCTCGGCGCAGGCGACGACGAGATCGGGAGCGAGCGCGCGAAGTCTCTCGAGAGAAAGGGTGCGAGGACCGCCCACGATTTCGGGAGACGATGCGGCTCGCGCGCCCTGGCCGTCGCGAGAAGACCTGGACGCCGGCAGCGGACAATACGAAGTGACCCCGACGAGGCGGTCGCCCGCCCCGAGATCGGAGATCGCTTCGGTCAGACTTGGAACGAGGGAGACGATCCGCCGGGGAACGAGCGTCATTCAGACGCGCCCTGAGCGGGCAAGCGCACGCGTCCCGTCGCGAGATGGCCCGATCCATCCGTCACGCGCACGCCCGCGACAGCGGGCCCATCCGCCTCGCGCGCCACGGGAACGTCGAACTCCTCGACCGCTCCGTCGACGATGCCGTCCGAAGGGACGACCGGACGCCAGCCGCGCCCATTCACCGAGATTTCGATCGCGCTCACCCGGCTGGCGGCATCGCGCGCGCGGCCCCTGATCCGCCATCCGTCCGCGGTCGTCGTCACGGAGAGCGCCTCGAGCACCGGCGGAGTGTTGTCGATCGTGAAGGGCGCGCTCAGGCGGGCGGCGGACAGCGCTTCCCCGGCCGCGTTCGCGCCTTCGTCGCGCGCGACCACCTTCACTTCGTACGAGCCGTCCGGCCAGGCGGCCGATTCCCAGGTCCAGGCCGCATTCTCCAAATCGCGCTTGAGGAGTTGAAAGTCCTCTTCATCGAGGGCGCGCAGGAAGACATCGTAGCGAAGGTCGTCGCCGTCCGGATCGCTCGCCTTCCACACCGCGCTTCGCAGCGTGCGGGCCCAGATTCCGGGACGCGCGGGCACACCGGCAGGAGCGGCCGCCTCGTCGCTCGGAAGCTCATACTCCACTTTCACGCCGCCCGGTAACTCCTGTCGTAGCGAGCCGCTTGGGCCCCCGCCTGCCATCTCGCCCGGTCTCGCTGTGACGGCCAGGGCGAGGATTTCCGGAGCGCGATTGGGTCCCCGGTACGGGATGGCCACACCACTGATGCCGAAGTCCTGCGTGGCGCCGGAGGTGAGATTCACCCGCCATTGCAGGTAGCGCGCGGGCGGGCTCGCGACCCTGCCTCCTGCGAGCCGCTGCCAGTCGCTCCAGCTCTCGTCGGGCGAGGAGGTCTGCCCGCTGCGCGTCTCGAAGCCGACCGACCCATCGCCGAGGGCCGTCCACGAAGGCGATCCCCAGGTGGAAGGCTGGGTCGCATCCAAGACCTTGGACCAGTACTCGCCTTGACGCGTGGCGTCCCAATCGAGCAGGTGAACCGATCCCCCGTTTCCCGTGCCCACATACACGCGCCGGCCGGAGGAAAGAAGCGCGAGCAGATCGGATTCCGCGAAATCGGCGATGCGCGTCTCGTTCCACATCGAATCGAGCGCGAAGAGGATCCCCTGCTCTCCGGTTCCCGCGAGCACGCGGCCGTCAGGAGCGGTCGCGAGGCTGAGAATGCGCTTCTCGGGCGCCTGCCAGACGCGCCGCACGAAGCCGCGCGCATCGATTTCGTAGAGCCCGCCGCCTGAAGCCCTGCCGTCCGCCCGAACCTCGAAGGTCGGCAGCACGAGCACATCGCCCGACACTTCCGGCTCGCCGGTGGTCGAACCCGCTCCATTGGCCGCGAACAGCAGCCGGTCGCCGCACGGAAGCAGCGCGACGATTTCCTCTTCCGACGCGTCGTAGAGCACGCGTTCCTTGCCGCTCGCCGGATCGATTTCGAGGAGCAGCCCGCGGCCGTCGGTTCCGCAGATGAGCCGGTCGCCCCACCACGCGAAGGAGACCACGTGCGCGTCGGGCACTTTCGCGAAGCGCGTCGCCGCGCCATCGGACGCGACGCGGTAGATCTCGCCTTCTTCGCCGCTCGCCGCCAGAATGGACCCGCGCCGGTCGGCGATCAGGCTCCACACCGACCCTTCGGGAAGATCGACGATCGTCGCGAGCTTCCCGTCACGGCCGAGACGCATCACCGTTCCGTTCGGCGCTCCCGCGAGGACGAATCCGGATTCGAAGGGAGCCATGGCGAAGAGCTCGAATTCGAGCGTCTCGGCGACCATCTTCGACTGGCCGCTTTTCGAAATGCGATAGACCTTGCCCTGGCTGCCGGTGGCCGCGTACACGCCGCCTTCGCCATCCGGCTCGAGGGCCCAGACCAAGGACGCCTCGCCGGTGAAGACCGCCTCGTGCGGAGGGACGGCCAGGAGCGCGCCGGTCGCGGCGATGCCCGCTTCCCTGCGATCGCCCGCGAGGGCGCCCGCCAGATCGTCGAGCCGGAATTCGCGCGTTCCGGCGGCATGCGCGCAAGCGAACAGGGCGCCGACGGACAATGCGCCGGCGACGAGCATTCCGCATGCGACGAGCATTGCGCCGCGCAGCAGACGAGCATTCATCTCTTTCGATTCTCCTCGCATTCCCGCGCGGTGGCCCCGCTGCGCCGCGCTCACTTCAAGGGATCACTTCCAGATCGATCGCTTGTCCGCCTTGAACGACCGCGCCGATGTCGACTCTCTCTTCAGCCACCATCAAGCCTGCCACGGGAGTCGTCGCGCCTCCGGAGGTCGCTCCGTGCAAGGCCTGCCACTTGGAAAGCGGCAGCGACGGGATCTCCCGCCCTTCGTGCACCGTCCCGCGCGAAGGGCCGAAGAGCCGCACGAGCAGGGTCTCATCGGAGGGATACTCTTCGAGGATCCGCAGCAGGTCGGTGAAGTCGCGCGCGGCGTACTTGCCCGGCGCGCGCTCCGCATCCCATTCGAAGAAGGCGTCCGCCGAGCCGACCATCAAACGCAGCTTGTCGCCGCGCACGGTCTCGGGAACGCGCAACTCGACGCGCCGCGTTTCTCTCCAGCCCATCGTGTGCCGCAGGACCACATCCACCGGCAAGCTCTCTCCCGCTCGCACCTGACGCCGCGGAACGCGGATCTCCTCGATGCGCGCGGTCAGCACTTCCGGATGGCTGTTCACCGAAACGGATACGGAGGCCACCGAGAAGGGCGCGAGCCCGCTGCCCGCGATGTAGGCGACCGGCGCGATGATGCTCGCCGCGGTCTGCCCCGGCCCGAGGGTCTCGAAGAGGTCCTTTCGACGCAGGGTCTTTCCGTCCTCGAGACGAACTTCCAGATCGGTGGCCAGGGTGGCGGGCCCCATGCCGTGGATCTCGCCGCTCAAGGCCGATTGCAGCGCGATCGCGAGCAGCGCGGGAGTCAGGATGTCGTTGCGCGCGATCTCGAAGGAGAAGCTTCGGTCGCTCGTCTCACCTTCCTTGTGAATCTGCACCGAAAACGGGATGCGCCTCGCGCGCGGACCGAGCAGCCCCGAGACGCCGGCCTTCCGGTCGCCCACCAGCACGCCCACCTCTTCGAGCGGGCTTCCCACTTTGAACGAGACCGCGCGGGTGGGAATGATGGTGTGGATGCGGGCGCGGGCGATCGGCATCTCGATGGGCGATGCCTCGAAGAAGGGATGCCCGAGCCCCAGCAGTCGATTGCCTTCGATCCAGGTCACGGTGCCGATCGCGGCCGCCTCCATGTCGCCTTCGATGAGCGTGATCGCGAAGGCATCGCCCGGCTCGAGCGCCGCGTCGCCTGCGGGCGAAGTCGCATTGCCCGAAGCGCCCGGCGTCAACGGCATGGGGCCCGATGACGAGGGCGAGCCGGCCGACGGCCTCGACATGCGCGGAGACGGCATCGGCCCCGATGCGCTCGACGCCTCCGTCGCGCCGCTGTTCGACGATGCGAGCGCGGACCAGGCGCTGGATGCAGGCTCGAGGCCCAAAGACTTCCAGAGGCCGCCCGCTTCGTCGCCGTTCGATCCCACCCGTCCGCCGACGAAGACCGGCAATCCGATCGGCGCAAGCCCCGCGTACGAAGGTCCGTCCACGCGCGCGACGGGCATGCGGCCTGCGGCCGTTTGCTCGGCCCATTCCTCGCGCCAGACGGGAAACGCAGGCATTTCGAGGGGCGGAGGAACCGCAAGACGCGGCTGCGGTCGAGGAGATGCGGCGAAGGTGTCTTCCAGACGCACGATCATGTCTTCAATCGGCGTCGCCCCTCCGAGCGGCTCCGTCGCTCCCGTAAAGGAGAAGGCGAGGGCGCCGAGCAGACGGCCGTCGACATAGATGGGACTGCCGCTCATGCCGGCCGCGATTCCCATGTGGGTCAGGGGTTCTTCGAGCCCGCGCACGAGGACCAGGTTCGCTCCCGGCTCGGTTCGTTCCACGATGCCGATGATCTCGACCGGGAAGGAATCGGGTTCGGTGCCTTCGAAGACCGTCCAGGCAACGCCGCGCATGCCGGGCCGGATCTCGGACATCGGCAGGATGGGAGTGGCGGCATTCGCCCGGGAGAGCGGCTGCGCTTGCGCCGTGCCGGCCAGGAGGAGTGCGATCGCGAGGCAGGCGAAGCCGCGCCGAGACGCCACCGGCGCGCCGCATCCATGCGTTTGTGATCTATGCAAGGAACTCGTTCTCCCCTCTTGTCCCGGGTCCGCACGCCCGCTTCTTGACCTGTCGCGGTGTGTCTCGCCGCCCTGCTTCTTTCGGCGGAAGAGGAATCGCGAATCCGCCGGGCAACACCCCTCGCGCCTTTCGAGTATCCCGTCCGCCCGGGAGACCCGTGAGAGCCCGAAGGCGGCCGGCCGCGCCCTTGCCGGCCGGCAGGCGGGGACGCTCCCGGAATTCGTCGGGGCGCCCGCGCATGCCTGGGGCGGGCGATCGATACTGCCGCATCCCCATCGGGCGTCACGCCGGGGAAGCGCCGAAACGAAGCTCGTCTTCTCACATGATCGGCAGGGAGATCCGGTTGCTAGAACAAGTAGAGCCTCAGCCCGAAGTGGATCTGGAAGCCGGACATGTCGATGTCCAGATCGTTCGTCCCGAGCGGGACCATCTGCTCGTAGTGCGGCCCGTACAGCTGGGCGTCTTCGTCATTGCTGCCGTTCTGCACCGTCCGTTCCCAATCGAGGAAGGCATGGCCGCCGTAGGTGTCCTCGTAGTGCAGGCGGTTTTGGCGTTCCTGCACGGCGGACGCGGGCAGGGTGATCTTCACATTGTTGCGCGGACTCCAGTCGGAATAGTCGACGGTTGCCAGGCGATAGCCGAGATCCACAGAGAAGGTGAGGCGGTCCTGCATCATGTATTCGCCTACCACGCCGAACTGGAAGCCGAGCCCGTCGCCGGCGTAGAAGACTTCCTCGGTCCATTGCTCCGACAATTGAAGGTTCGAACGATTCACCTGCGTGACGCGCACTTCCTGATTCGTGATGATGAGCGGCCCGCCTCCCACGAAGAAACGCGTGTCCTCCTGAATGCGAATCGGCGGAACATAGAGAAGCCGCACATGGAAAGCTTCCTGCGAGACTTCCACGGTGAGCTTGTTGTCCATGTCCGGGCTGTCGCTGTTGCCCGAGGAAACGCCGTAGCCGCCGGTCACGAAGAACGAGCGGAAAAACGGCAGCTGGTATTTCACGTCGGCCCAGAAGGTCCACCCGAAGTCGACGGGATCCATGCCCGTCAAGCCGGGCAGGTGTACTTCTTCCAGAAACTCGTTCCCGGGCCCGTTGATTCGGTCGTTGACCTTGGTGAGCGCGTAGCTGGAGTACCCGACGCTGCCTCCCAGGCTCAGCTTGCCGATGGGGTCCTCCGCGCCCGCGGAAGCGGTCATCAGCACCATCGCCGCCAAGACCGAGATCCCGATCGCCGCTTTCATCGAGATTCCTCCAAACGCCCGCGCAGCAACAGCCGGGCGGGCCCTTCGCTGTGTGCCAACCTTCGAAGACGGAGCAGCATAGCAACCGACTCCGGGACTGTCAATCGGGCCGGTGGTTGTCTGCCTCCTTGCCCACTGCTAGGCTCGACGCATTCGGTCGAGCGAGAGAGGGTTAGTATGCAGGGAAATGCCAGCCATGCCGGGCGAGGACGACCCAGCGGCGCCGAAGGCGGGCGAAGCGGGGATGCCGCAGGCGCAGGGATCGGGGATGCCGCAGGCGAACCGATCACCGTCGCCCATCTCGTCACGCCCTATCTCTTTCCTACCGGCTCCTGGATCCACGCCCAGCTGGTGCATTCCTGCGGGGTCCGGCCGATCGTCCTCACCCAGAAGCTGGCGGACCCCGGGGCCTTTCCCTTCTCCCCCATCTTCGAAGTCACGCAGAGTCTGGGCCGCCTCGGACGAATGCGCAACGGCCTGCGCTCCCTGTCGGGCGGATACGATCCCCGCCCGTACCTTCCCATCCTGCGGCAGCAGGGGGCCGCGCTGCTCCATGCCCACCTGGGATGGGAAGGCGCGCTGGCCCTTCCCGTCGCCCGCGCATCGGGCCTGCCGATGATCGTCTCCTTCTACGGGCGCGATGCCGGGCGCCTCCCCCGCTTTCCCTGGTGGCGCGCCCGCTTCCAGCGCCTCTTTCGCGAAGCGCAGCTCTTCCTGGTGGAAGGGCCCGCCCTGGCGGCGCGGCTGCGCGACATCGGATGCCCGGGCGAGAAGGTGCGCGTGCTGCACCTCGGCATCGACCCCGCGCGCATTCCCTTCCGGGAGCGGAGCGGGGAAGCGGGTCGGCCGGTCGAGATCCTCGTCAGCGCGAGCTTCCGCCCGAAAAAGGGCGTGCCCTCGGCGGTGCGCGCCTTTGCGGGCGTCGCGGCGGAATTTCCGCACGCCCGGCTGCGCGTGCTCGGTGACGGGCCCGAGCGCACGGCGGTGATGCGCGAGGTGCGCAGGGCGAACCTGGGAGAGCGAATCGTTCTCGAAGGCTATGTGCGCTACGCCCGCCATCTGCGGGCGCTCGAGGAGGCGGACCTCTTTCTCGCCCCAAGCCGCACCGCACCCGACGGCGACACCGAAGGCGGAGCGCCCGTTGCGGTCATCGAAGCGCAGGCGGCCGGCCTGCCGGTGGTTTCGACCACGCACGCGGACATTCCCGAAGTGGTGATCGCCGGCGAAGGCGGCCTCTTGAGCCCGGAAGGCGACGACGCGGCCCTGGCGAAGAATCTCGCCTCTCTACTCTCCCGGCCCGAGACCTGGCCCGCGATGGGACGGTCGGCGCGCGCACGGATCGAGCGCGAATTCGACATCCGCGCGCTCTCCTGCGAAGCGGCGCGCATCTATCGCGAAACGGCCCGACGGGGAGATGCCGACTAGCGTTCGTGCGGCATGAATTCGTGCGAAGTGACGAAGTACTTCGTCATCGGATAGTTCAGGAAGTTGCTCACCCGGCTAGTGTAGATGCAGGCGAATTCCTCCACCTGCTTGCCGAAGTGCGAAGTCTCGCGGCCCGCGCGAAAGATCGGGCCCCAGTGCGGGTTGAAACTCGCCTCCACCGCCGCTTCCCGCATCCACGCCTCGCGCGAGATCGCGCGGAGCTGGTCCTGCACCGCGCGCAGATCTTCGCGCAACCGGCGCCGCCCTCCCGCGACGCCCGCGGTGCGCAAGAGGCGCCGCAAGGCCTTCGTGTTGATCTCGCCCGCGACCGCCCGCTCGAGGTAGTCGCGCGTCGCCGCGAGGCGGTCGATCTTGCGCTCGAGCTGGTCGAGCACCCTCCATTCGGGCGCCGCGGCCGCCAGCAAGGCGATCTCGTCTTCGAGCGAACGGATGATCATGGCGGTGCGCCATCCGCAGATGCGCTTCGATCGCATGATGTCGCCGTAAGTGTGATCGCCGAAGTAGAGGATCTCGTCGCCCGTCACGCCGAGGGCCTGTTCGAGCGCGCGCACGGAGCCGCGCGTGTAGGCGAACCGGCCGCGCGAGGATTGCGCGAGACCCAGCGATTCGGGCGCCAGCGGACTCAACGCTTCGTGCCGCACGAAGAAGCCGGGTTTGTCCGACTGCATCACGAGGACATCGAAATAGTCGGTCCAGTGCGGATGGGCCTTCGTCCGCCCGCCCAGCAGGCGATTCATGATCAGCGCCGTGTAGGCGGGCTCGGAGTTGGTGAGCAGGAAGAGCAGCACGCCGTTCGCGCGCATGCGGGTGAGGGTGCCGGGCAGCTGGGGATCGATGTCGAGATAGCGCAGCGGATCGTGGGCGATCACATTCTTGATGCTGCCGTCGGCGTGCGCCTCGTCGATCGCCGAGCGGACATCGTCGTAGAGCTTGCGATAGTTGGGACGCGCGGCGGAGTCGTCGAGCAGGTCCACCATCTGGGCGTACAGGCTGATCTCGGGAATCGAGAAGAGCGTGTCGACGGCGACATAGGTCTTCCCGCCGACGCGAATGCGCTCGCGGGTGTACAGGTCCTTGCGCATCTCGTGCGGGATCTTGCGCGTGCCGTGATAGGCCTGCACCACATAGTGGTGGCGGTCCATCTTGAGGATGTTGCCGCGGCCCTTGTCCACGATCAGCCCGCGCACGACGAATTCTTTTTGATACCGCAGCCGCAGCAGGCTGCGCGGGTAGCCCCGCGCGACCAGCTTCTGCGTCGTCTTCTGGAAGGCGAGCTGCTCGAAGGGCTCGGCGCGGTACATCGCGAGGGTGTGATCCATGTCGAAGCCGATCGCGCGCACGCTGCCGAGGCGCAGGTTGCGATTGACGAAAATCCGCTGGGCGCGCGGGACATCGGCGGCCTGAAGGGCGAGGATCGGCTTCTCGCTCATCGCGTCCCTCCTGGGAGGCCGGCCGCCAGCACGCGCAGCGCGTTTTTCCAGGCGATCTTCTCCACCTGATCGCGCGACAGGCCGGCCGTTTCGAGCGCGAGGAAAAAGGCGGGCATGTCCTGGACGCCCGAGATGCCGGCGGGCAGCGGGGCGCCGTCGAAGTCGGTGCCGATCGCGACCGCGTCGCTCCCCGCAATGGAGAGCGCGTGCCGGATGTGCGCGATCACCGCATCGCGATCCGGCTCGCGCTCGGCGAGAAACGGCGCGCAGAAGGTGATGCCGGCGACGCCTCCCGCCTCCGCGATCGCCCGCAGCTGATCGTCGGTCAAGTTGCGCGGGTGCGGGCGCAGCCCCGCGCAAGCGGTATGGCTGACGAGCGGCGGGCGGCCGGCCGCCTTCATCTGCTCCAGCGTCGTGGCGAAGGTCTTCGGCGAGGCGTGCGCGAGATCGATCACGATCCCGAGCGCGTCGGCGCGCGCGAGCAGCTCGCGGCCGAGGAGCGTCAAGCCCTGATCCTCCTCCGGCGGCGCGTAGCAGCCGGCGCCGAAGGGATTCGCGTGATTCCAGGTGAGCGTGAGCAGCCGCAGTCCGAGGGCGTGAAAGGCGCTCAACATCTCGAGGCTGCCAGCGAGCGAATGGGCGCCCTCCACCGCGAGCAGCATCGCGATGGGATGCGCGCCCGGCCGCGCAGGCGGCCCTTGCTCCGTCTCGCTTGCCACAGGAGTTGCGCACATCGCGGCTTCGAGGTCGGCCGCCGAAAGGATGAGACGCAGGCGCGAGCCCCCGCGCGCGGCGAGCTCGTTTCCCGCGATCAGCATGCGCAACACGCGCGCCGCGCTCACTCCCCCGCCGCGATGCTCGTCGTCGCACGCGGCCCACACCGCTCCGCACGCGTGCGCCTGTTCGAGACGCGGCCAGTCGACCGCGGTCTTCTCGCTTCCCAGAAGGAGACCGGCGGCCACGCGCTCGCCCTTGACGGCCGTGGCGGCGCCGCCATCGTCCGGCTCGATCGCCTTCGCGAGCGTGTCGATGTGAAGATCGAAGAAACGCATGCCTGCAGACCGCCTCTCAGTTCCTCTTCCACAATCCAAAGCGCGCGATCGCCCACAACGCGCGCACGCCGTCGCGCCAGCCGATCTTCTTTCCTTCGCGCGCGCTGCGTCCCTGATACGAGATCGGCACTTCGATGAAGCGCGCCTTGCGCCGCGCCGCGCGGGCGGTGAGCTCCGGCTCGATGTCGAAGCCGTTCGATTCGAGCGGAAGGCTCAAGAGCAGGTCCGCGCGGAAGGCCTTGTAACAGGTTTCCATGTCGGACAAGCGCAGCCCGGTGAAGAGATTCGACAGCCGCGTGAGCAGATGGTTGACGAGATAGTGGCCGCGGCTGCTGGCGCGAGGGCCACGGCCCAGGAAGCGCGAGCCATAGACGACATCCGCGGTGCCCAGCGCGATCGGCTCGATCAGGCGCGGGTATTCGGCGGGATCGTATTCGAGATCGGCGTCCTGGAGAATCACGATCTCCCCGGTCACATGGGCCAAGGCCGTGCGGACGGCCGCGCCCTTGCCTCGATTCCGATCGTGGAGCAGGAGACGCACCGGAGGAACGGCCAGGGACGGGAGCAGATCCCGCGTTCCATCCTGCGAGAAGTCGTCCACGACGAGCACTTCCTTCTCGACCGGCACGGCTAGGACGCGCTGCAACAGCTCCGCGATCGTTCCCCGCTCGTTGTAGACGGGAATGATCACCGAAACCTTCATCCGCTCTCCTCGCTTGCAGGGACTCGACCCTGTCCGGCCTTGCCGCTACGCCACGCGTGTCGGGGCGCGAATCGGTTAGCGTAGCGGATGGCGCGCGAAGCGACAAGGACAAGGGCCGGCGTCCGCAGCCGGGCACGCGGCCGGCCGTGCGAAGCCGGGCGGCAGGCTCGCACTAGGCAAGTGCGCCGCGATCGAGTATCCTCGGCCGCTTTCCAGAAGGCGCCGCGGCGCGCGGCCGAGGAGCGAATGCGTCGTTTTCCGCCCGCAGACTTGCGCGCGGGCGGCCCAGCGGGATGGGGGCTCGCGCCTCGAGATCCACACAGGCATGACGAACAGGGAGGGACGATGAACCGGATCGAAGAGGTCCTCGCCATCCTGCGCACGGTGCGGTTTCCCGGACTCGATCGCGACATCGTCGAGCTCGGATATGTGACCTCGGTCGAGCCGCAGGGCGAACGGATGCGCATTCGCCTGGAAGTGACCACGAGCCGGCCCGAAGCCGTGCAGGCGATCGAGTCCGAGGTGCGCGCGAAGCTCGCGCAGGCGCGCATCCCCTTCGATCTCGACCTGGGCGCCGAAGCGCCCGCGCACGAAGCCCAAGCGCAGGCGCCGAAGATCGAGGACCTCGCCCCCGGCATCCGTCACAAGATCGCGGTCGCGAGCGGCAAGGGCGGCGTGGGCAAGTCCACCGTCGCCGTCAATCTCGCCCTCGCGATCGCCTCGCGCGGCCATCACGTGGGGTTGCTCGACGCCGACATCCATGGCCCGAGCGTACCCACGATGCTGGGCGTGGCCGATCGGCGGCCCACTTCCAGCGAAGGCAAGCTCGCCCCCATTCCCGCGCACGGCATCCGGGCGATGTCGCTCGGCTTTCTCGTCGACGGGCTCGACCCGATCATCTGGCGCGGCCCGCTGGCGAGCCGCGCGATGGAGCAGCTCTTGTCGGATGTGGACTGGACCGGCGTCGATCATCTCGTGCTCGATCTTCCCCCCGGAACGGGAGACATCCAGATCTCGATCGCGCAGAAGGCGAACCCTTCGGGAGTCGTGATCGTGACCACGCCGCAGGATGTCGCCTTGATCGACGCGATTCGCGGCGTGCGCATGTTCCGCAAGGTGAACATTCCCGTGCTCGGCGTGGTCGAGAACATGGGCCTCTTCGTTTGCCCGCATTGCCACCAGTCGAGCGAGATCTTCCCGCGCGGCGCGCTGGCGAAAGAGATCGAGCGCCTGGGCGTGGAAGTGCTCGGCCGCGTGCCGATCGATCCCGCGGTGGCGGCGGGCGGCGACGAGGGCGTTCCCATCGTGCGCCGCGCTCCCGATTCCACTGCGGCGCGCGCGTTTCAGGAGATCGCCGAGCGCGTGCTGCGCCGGGTGCACGAAGGCGGGCGCGACGCGCAGGGGAAGGACGCAGGCGCATGATGCCTGAGAGCGCGCGCGGCGAGCGGGACGAGGGGGATGCGGAAGGGGCGATGCCCCCGCAGCCGGATGAGCCCATTCGCGATCCCATCGAGGTCGATCCCACGCGGTGGACTCCGCCGTTCGACTGGCCGTCGCTCTTCGGCGACGAAGGGCCCGTCGAGCTGGAGATCGGATCGGGCAAGGGCATGTTCCTGAAGGAAGCGGCCCGCGCGCATCCGGAAGTCCGTTATCTCGGCGTCGAGCGGGCGGGCCGGTTCTATCGCGTGGCGGTGCGCAGGATCAGCCGCGCGAAGCTTCCCGGCGTGCGCATGATGCGCGCCGACGGCCTCGATGTCCTCGCCCGCTGGGTCCCTCCCGCGAGCCTGCGCGCCATTCACATCTACTTTCCCGATCCCTGGCCGAAGAAGCGGCATCAGAAGCGGCGCGTCTTCCGCCCGGCGCTGCTCGACCTCGCGGCCGCGGCCCTCGCCCCCGCGGGCGAGATTCGCGTGGGCACGGACGATGCCGCGTACGCGGAAGTGATTCGTTCTCTGCTCGCGGGCGATGAGCGATTCTCGCAAATCGATTGGCCGGAAGACGACCTTTCGAGGCACCCTTCGAACTACGAGCTCAAGTGGCGGCGCGCGGGTCGCGCCCTGTGGTGGGGCCGCTACCTCTTGAATCGCGCAGGGTGAGCTTCACTGGCCTGCGAACGCGTGCGTGAAGAGGCTTCCCTGGGGCGCGCGCCCGGCGTGGAGGCGACCGCGCCCGCAGCCCGCAGGCGGGCCCGAAAGCGGGCCCTGGCCGGGTGCCCGGGAGGGTGCTAGAGTCCCTCGCCGGTTGTCGCGGGCGGCCGGAACCCGCACGGGCTGCGCACGGTGTGCCGTCCAGATGGCTACAGAAGAAGGGCTTCTTCGCCGATGATTCAAGGGACCGCCACGGATGGCGGGAAGCGAAGACGAGCGGCCGGTCCTTCAGGGACCGAAGGCAGAGAGGGTTCGATGGAGCAGGAACGCAGGATGAGAGCGCGGGTCGCGGATGCGCTGCGGCGCAATCGGGGACAGGAAGACCCTGACGAGGACGACGATGACGGAGACGATGACAGTCCCGGCGAGGCGGACGCCCGCCTGCAGGAGAAGGCCCTCAAGACCCGCACGATCATGGTCAGCGAGTCGATCAGCGACGAGCTTGCCCGCCGGGTCTACATGCAGCTTCTCATTCTCGAAGCGGAATCGAAAGAGAAGCCGATCACGGTGATCATCAACTCGCCCGGCGGCGAGGCCGATTCCGGGTTCGGCATCCTCGACATGCTGCAATTCGTCGCGCCGCCTATTCGCACGCTCGTTTCCGGGTTGTGCGCGAGCGCGGCGGTGATGGTGTTTCTCGCGGGAGACAAGGGCCAGCGCCTGAGCCTCCCCCATTCCCGGTTCATGATGCACCAACCCTCGAGCCAGAGCTTCGGGCAGGCGTCCGATCTCGAAATCGCCTCCACCGAGATCGTGCGCATGCGCCGGCGCTACAACCAGGTGGTCGCCGATGCCGTGGGCAAGGACCTGGAGACGGTCACCCGCGATGTGGATCGCGACTTCTGGCTGACGGCCGAGGATGCGCGCGCGTACGGCCTCGTCGATCGCGTGGTCACGCGTCGCGCGGAGATCGAATCGTAGTGGGCTGACCTTTCGCTTTCGTTGCCTCCTTGCGTGATGAGGCGCGCCGGTCGAGATCCGCCGGCGCGCCTTCGTTTTCCTACCTCAATGATCGGCGCCGCGCTCAGACCCCTGGCCCCCGGAAGGGGCCAGGGGCAAAGGAGTAAGGGGTCAAGGGGCAATCGTCTTGGATACTCGGAAGCCGATATAGACTTCACTGTTGTACGGGCTGTAGTCGTTCCGATGCGCGCATCGCAGGTAGCTGTTGGTGTGGTACCAGGAGCCCCCGCGAAGCACCCGGTATGTTCCACTCGTCGGGCCCGGAGGATCCGTAACCGGACTCGTCCCCAGACCGCAGACGAACCAGTCATTGCACCATTCCCACACATTCCCAGCCACGTCGGAAAGACCCGGCACCGCCGGTGCGTCCGGACAGCTCCCCACCGGCAAGGTCCAGTTGACGCAACCCTCATAGTTCGCGCGATTGCAGTCGGGAGCCTCGTTCCCCCATGGGTAGATCCGCTCGTCGTCCCATTGCGCCGCGTACTCCCACTCCGCGTCCGTGGGCAGGCGGTAGCCTTGGGCGCTGTAGGGGTCGCCTCCATTGCATTGCCAAGTGGAGTGGTTGTAGGCCCGGGGCAGCCCCGCCCGAAGGCTCAGCCAGTCACAGTACGCTGCCGCTCCGTACCAGGTCACCTTCTTCACCGGATGGTCAGGGTTGATCCCGTGGCCAAAATCAAACAAGGTGAACACGCCACCGAGGAACGCGATCTCGCAGTATGTGTCCAGATCCAGAAGCTCCCGCGTGCTACCATCCAGATTGTCTATCACCGAACCGCTCGTCGCCGTCACATATCCATGGTCGAAGGCCCACTGCACCGCCTCCAGGTACTCCTGGTTCGTCACCTCGTGCTGGCCCAGGTAGAAGCTCCGCGTCAGCGTCGCCTCGTGCTGCTGCGTCCCGCATTCGGCTGAGCCGTCGCCCATAGTGAAAACCCCGGCCGGCACTTCCACCATCGGCAATGCCAGGGTAAATTCGTAGAAGGTCAGGCTGTCGATGTTCGATGCCGTAAACTCCGTCACGCCCGTCCCCTCGTGCACGCGCATCTTCCATTCGCCTTGGCTCACCGTGACACCCAGGACCAGCGTCAGTACCAGCCCGATGCCCAGCACCACCATCGTCCGCCGTCTCATCGCTCGATCCTCCTTCGGGCTGCCTCGATCTCGACCGCTCTTCGTCGTGTGCTCATGAACACCACGCTCACGGCAGCAGGATCATCCGCCGGCTCTCTGCGATACCCGGCGCGGCAAGCTTGTAGAAATAGACTCCGCTCGCGACCTTCTTGCCTTCGGCGTCGCAACCATCCCAGATCGCTTCGTGCGACCCGGCATGACGATCCTCGTTGATCAGCGTCCGGATCAGTCGTCCGTCCACGCTGTAGACCGCGAGCTCCACCCGGCCAGCCTGCGCAAGCTCGAAGCCGATCTTCGTCACAGGCGTGAAGGGATTGGGCCGGTTCTGAAAGAGGCGCAAGGCCTTGAGGACATGGGCCACCTCCTCGGGTTCGGCCACGCCCGAGAAGCCCCAGAGGAACTCGATCTTCTCGACCGAGCCGAGCGCGTGGCTCTCCGACGCACCGGACTTCAGGACGAACAGCGAGTCGCCCTCGAAGACGACCCGGTCGATCTCGCTCACGGCGTAGATCGCGTCTCCGCCATCGAGGAGCCGGACGGCCAGCATGGGTTCATCGGCCTCCGCCACCGGCGATGAAATCAGCATGGCGAGCACGACTGCGGGGATCAGGGTCAGACGTAGCACGCGGGGAATAGACATTCGGCGCATATGTACACCCTTGGTTTCAGGTCACTCGGGTCGAACGGTCTCAGGTGGAATTCTACCACAGACCGGTGTGGACGGGCCATATTAGGCGCCGATGCCAAGCCGAGAGCCGGGACTCTCCTGCGCTCTTGGGCGGCTCCAAATGGGACGAGCACGCAGCTAGAGCGGCAGCAAAAGCGATCGCGGAGGTCGCTCAATCCCAGGGAAAAGACGACTCATGACAGGCCGGTAGCATTCCGCCAAGCGCGCGACCCACCCCATGCTGATGATTGGCAGAATGCATGACTCGCCTAGTACAGCACCCGTGACTTGTAGTCTGAGGCGCCGACTCGCGTCGGACCGAAACGGCGGTTTTGCATGCATGAGTGGGCAGCGAGGCGCGTCCCGTGAAGAACTGAGCCTGCGAGAAGTCCCCAACGAAAAGCCCGTCAGCGATCGCGCTCCTTGCGATCGGAAGACCGCACGGTCTGATCCCCGGGTCCAAGATTCCCGCGTGGGCCGGTAGGATGCCCATCAAGAGAAGGGCGGCCCGCGCCAATGACGCAGGCCGCCATCATTCAAACGAGACCCGAAACGGAACCCTGAACCGTGTCAGAACCTCAGTCCCTTGGAGCTGAGGGGGATCGAACCCCTGACCTCATGACTGCCAGTCATGCGCTCTCCCAACTGAGCTACAGCCCCTTCGGAAGCGATGATGCTACGGAATGGATCTCGCTGGGGTCAAGGGCTAATCCCGCCCGCCTCGCCGCTCCCCGCGGCGCGAAAGCATTTGCGAGCGGGCCTGCCATGCCCTACATTCTTCCCTCGTTCCCGCGGACGCTCGCTTGCGCCGCGGACCGATCAAGCGGGAGTGGTGAAACTGGTAGACGCGCGGGACTCAAAATCCCGTGGGGGAAACCCCGTGTCGGTTCGATTCCGACCTCCCGCACGGGACCTCGATTCTGAAAGCCGATGGTCGCAAACATTCCCGAACGCTGGCAGCGCAATGTTCCGCTCTCCCGCCTGACGACCTGGCGCATCGGCGGTCCGGCGGCCTATCTCTCGCGCCCCTGCTCCCAGGAAGATCTCGCCGCCGATCTCGCTTTGGCCGCAGGGCTCGCCATGCCCGTCTTTGCGATCGGCTTCGGCAGCAATCTCCTCTTCCCCGATGAAGGCTACCCTGGACTTCTCGTGCGCTTGCCGTCCGGTCTTCCGCGCTTCGCCGATGGGCGTCCCCTCACCCCCATGCGCGGTCGCGAAAAGACCGATGCGCGCACCGGCGCGCGCGAGCGCGACGAGATGGATGCGGGCCATCGAGACGAGGGCCCCGGCGAGATGCTGATCTCGTGCCCGGCGGGCGCCTCGCTTTCCGCCGTCGCCCGCCGTCTGGCGCATTTCGGATACGCCGGGCTCGAGTGGGCCGAGGGAATTCCGGGAACGATCGGCGGGGCGATCGTGAACAACGCCGGCGCCTTCGGCGGCGAGATGGCCGACGCGCTCGTGAGTGTGGAGGCGCTCGAAGCGGGAGCGCCGCCGCGCGTGTGGGAGCCTCCCGAGCTCGGCCTCGCCTACCGCCACTCGCGCTTGAAGGGCTCGGAGCCGACGCACGCCTTTCTCCTGAGCGCGCGGTTTCGGGTGCGGCGTGGCCGGGCGGAGGAACTCTGCGCGCAAGTGGCCGCTTATCGTTCGCGCCGCCGCGGGAATGCGCCGCACGAACCGACTTGCGGCAGCGTCTTTCGCAATCCGGCAGGATTCTCGGCGGGGCGGCTGATCGAACGGGCGGGGCTGTCGGGAATGCGCGTGGGCGATCTGCAGATCTCCACGCGCCACGCCAACTACATGGTCAATCGCGGCAACGCGACCGCGCGCGAGGCGCTCGAGCTCATCGCCCTGGCGCAATCGCGCGTGCGCGCGGCCTTCGGCATCGATCTCGAGCCCGAGGTCCAGAAGGTCGGCTTCCCGCGCGCCTGATCGCGCGCCCGCCCTCGCGCTCCTGCCTTCCCTCGCGCCACTTGCGCCGCGCCCCTCTACGCCTTCACTCCCGCCAGCTGCGCGAGATCCCCTTCCAGCAGCACGGTGGGATTCTGGATGCCGAAGCGCTCGAGCACTTCGGGATGCGTCTCGCCGAAGCGCATGAGATGCGCGCGCCCGGCGGAAGTCTCCATCCAGGCGTCGGCCGCGCGCCCGGGAAGGAAGGGCCGCTCTTCGCACGGCGTGTAGACCGCCGCGCATCCGAACTCGCGCAGAGCGGCTTCGGCGAGCGCCTTCGCCTCCTCGAAGCTCGCCCGCGCGGAGACGATTCCGCAAGCGAAGCGGCGGATGTCGCGCGCGCCCGTCTCGGCGGTCGCGTCGCAGCGGGTCACATCGCCCACTTCGAAGATCCTCTGCGGCAGAGGATGGATCACATTGCGACGGAACACATCGAGCAGGCCGGGCAGCAGGCTCGCGCGCAGGATCGACTGCTCGATGGAAACGGGATTCTTCACCTGCACCGTCTCTTCCGATTCCGGCCGGCCGAGCATGCGATCGTGCTCCTCGGAATTGGTGAGCGAGAGGGTCATCACTTCCGAGAAGCCCAGCCCGCAGAAGACTTCCCTCGCGCGATCGGAGGCCTTCTCGATCGCCCGTTCGCCCCCGACCGTGAAGGTCGGCACGAGCGAAGGCACGATGTTGTGATAGCCGTATCCGATCGCGAGGTCCTCGACGAGATCCATCTCGTGCAGGATATCGCTGCGATAGACGGGAATGCTGACCTGCACGCGGCCGTCGGAAAGCGCGGTGGGATCGTGGCGCATGCGCCCGAGCAGCTCGAGCGTTTGGGGAAGCGCAAGCGAAATGCCCAAGATGGCCTGCGCGCGCGCGGGATCGAGGTCCATGCGCTGCAGCGTCCAGTCGGGAGTGGTGCGCCGCTCGGAGCCGGGCCCCACGATCTCGACCGCGGACGCGGTCGCGCCCGGGAGATTCTCGAGCAGGCTCGTCACGATCACATTCAACGCGCGCGAAACGGTGCGCTCGGTCAGGCCGGTGACATCGATCACGAAGCGGCCCGTCTTCGCGGTCACGCGCGTCTGCTCGGAATTGATGATCGGCGGCATCGAGAGCACGCGCCCGTGGCGGTCTTTCAAGATGGGATAGCGGTCGTGCTTCGCGAGCAGATGCGCATAGCCCACGCCCTTCGGGTGCTTCGCCAGAATCTCGCGCAACGACCAGGGGGCCGCGCCGCTCGCGCCCAGCGGCACGAAGCGAAAGGCGTCGGGATCCTCGACGGTGTAGACCAGCTCCGGATCGACCGTGTCGAAGTCGTAGACACCGATGGAGGCGTGCTTGCGATCGCGCCCGATCGCCCAGTGCAGGTTCTCCTGCAGCTTCATGACGATCTTCAACGCGTCTTCGTCGAGGGTGAAGTTCTCGACCACCGCCGCGACGATCCATGGGCGGTAGGACTCGGGCCGGCGCACGCCCGGGTCCACCGTGATGCGCGCGCGCGCCGGGCCGAGCGGGTAGCGCGGCGCGCCCGTCTCGATGCCGAGCGTTCCGCGCAGCGCGCGGGCGAGCCCGCCGGGATCGAACATGTCGGGACGCACCGCGAGAAGCTCCATGCGGATCACTTCGAGCGGGAGAAGCTCTTCGTGCCCTTCGCGCAGATTCGCGCCGCACGCGTCGCAGGCGGGCGGAATCTCCTCCTGCGCGGTGCGCTCGTGGATCGTTCCACAGGCCGTGCAGCGCACCCGCGCGAGCTCGGTGAAGCCTTCCACATCGCAGCCGAGATGGCCCAGCTCGCGCAGCAGCTCGTCGTTTCCGATGTCGCGGCCCAGGAGGGCGCGCAGACGCCCGACCGGGATTCCCACTACCGGCACAGCGGCACCTCCTTCAACCACTCGAGATCGGGCTGATAGAGCTTGCGCATCTCGAGCACATCGTAGCGCAGCATCGCGAGCCGCTCGAGGCCGAGGCCCCAGGCGAGCACGGGCACTTCGCATCCGAGCGGGCGGGTCACTTCGGGACGGAAGATCCCGGCGCCGCCCATCTCGAACCAGTCCTGCTTCTGCGGCACCCAGATGAAGACTTCCACGCTCGGCTCCGTGTACGGGAAGAACCCCGGGCGCAGCTCGATGCGCTCGAAGCCCATCTTGCGATAGAAGGCCGTCAGCGTGCCGAGCAGGTTCGCGAAGGTGGCCTGCGCGTCGATGATGATCCCGTCCACTTGATGGAAGAGCGGCAGATGCTTGTAGTCGATCGCTTCGCGGCGAAAGACGCGCCCCACGCAGAAGACCTTGCGCGGCCCGCGCGGATCTTCCGCCAGCGCGCGCACCGTCGCCGCGGTCGTGTGCGTGCGCAGCACCGCCGTGCGGGCGCGCGCCGCATCCCAGGAGTGGCCCCAACCGATCGAGCCGGTGTCTCCCCCATCCTCGTGCGTGCGGCGCACGCGCTCGACGAGGGCCGCATCCGCGGGCAGCGCAAGCTCGCCGGGCCGCTCGAGGTAGAAGGTGTCCTGCATCTCGCGCGCGGGATGGTCCTGCGGTTGAAAGAGCGCGTCGAAGTTCCAGAACGAGGATTCGACCATCGGCGAGACGATCTCAGTGAAGCCCATCTCGAGAAAGATGCGCCGCGTCTCGCCGACCACGCGTTGCAGAGGATGCAGCTTTCCGGGAAAGACGGGCGTCACGCCGAGCTGGATGTCGTAGGCCTTGAGCGAAACCTCTCGCCACGCGCCCGAGGCGAGCAGCTCCGGCGTGAGCTGGGTCGCCTCGCGCGCCTCGCGCGCGCCCGCCTCGAGCTCCCGCCGGCCTTCCGCGGTGAGCGTCACGCGCCACACGCGCCTCGTCTTCGTCTCCAGCCATTCCCGGCGCGTCTTCAGCAACGCCAGCGCCTCCTCGAGCGCGATCCCCTCGCGCGCGAGGTCGGCCTCGACGGCGCGGCCTTCCGCGCGGCCGGCGAGCGCCTGCAGCAGCGCTTCGTCGGGCCCCAGGCGCGGGGGGCCTGCGAGCGCGCCCGTCAAACGAACGAGCGGGCCGTCCTTCACCGCCCACTTCTTCTCGGAAAGAACACGCAGGGTCGCGCCGATCTCGCGCGGCGCGAGCCCCGTCGGGGCGGGCAGCTCCTGGATCGAGAGCGCCTTTCCCGCCTCGCGCAGCGCGTTCACGATCTTGCGCTCGGGAAGGCCGCCCGCCGCCGCGGCGCGTCCCGCCTCCTTCAAGACGAATTCGCGATACGGTTCCTCGATCAATTCCACCAGGGCGCGTTCCGCGAGCAGGCGCGCGCCCGCGGAGAGCAGCGCCTGGTCCACACCCGATCGTTCCGCGAGCTCGCGAATGGTCGATGCGCCGCCCGCTTGCTCGAGCCCCGTCAGGACGAGGTATTGCTCGCGAGGAAAGGCACCCATGGCGATCGTCTCCTTCCCACCCTCACCGTGCGCGCCCGCGATCACGAGACATGATCGCGAGGCCGCTCACGACCCCTTCAGCATGCGGGCGCATCCATCGCGGCCAGCCGCGCCGCGACGAGCGCCCCCAGCGCGATCGCGGCGCTTTCGCTGCGCAAGCGAAAGGCGCCCAATCTCACCCGCTCCACGCCCGCGCGCGCGAGGGTCGCGCGCTCCTCCGAGGTCCACCCGCCTTCGGGGCCGACGAGCAGCAACAAGCGCTCGTCCGCGCGGAATGGATCGAGGCGCGCGAAATCGCCGCCCCGCGCATCGCCGATCAACATGCGCGGGCGCTCGTCCAATCCCGACAACAATGCGGCTAACGATCCGCGATGGGCGACGCGCGGGCAATAGGATCTTCCCGATTGTTTCATCGCCGCCCGCGCCACCGCGCGCCAGCGCTCCAACCGGGTATCGGAGGGCAGCGCGCCCGCCGTCACGCAGCGCTCGGCGGAGTAGATGTGAAGCGCGCGGCAACCGAGCTCGGTCGCCTTCTCGATCGCCCAATCGATGCGCGCGGGCGAGCGCAGCCAGGGAAGGGCGAGCTCCCACGCGCACGCTTCCTCCGTTTCCTCATCGCGCGCTTCGAGCAGCCGCATGCGCACGCCGCGCCGCGCGATCGAGGTCACTTCTCCCGAACCGGCGCGCCCCTCTCCATCCACGACGCGCACGCGATCACCGGGGCGCACGCGAATGGCGCGCGAGGCGTGCTGGCTCTCGCTCTCGTCGAGCGTGATCTCTCCGCCCCGTGAAGGCCAGGGAGGCGGCGCGAAGAAGATCGCGTGGGGCGCCTGGCCCTCGGTGTCGCGGCCCCCGCCGCCGGGGCCCTCGTCGCACGGCCGCTCGTCGCCCCGCGGCTCGCTGTGATCACCCTCAGCCGCGGAACGCATCCTTGAACCTCTCCAGGATCCCCTTGCCCGGCTTGGGGGCGCGCATTCCCGGCATGCGTCCCAATTGCTGCAGCAGTTCCTTCTCCTTCCCGGAGAGGTTCTGCGGAGTCCACAGCCGCACGGCGACATAGAGGTCGCCCTGCCTGCCGCTCACCGCGAGGCCGCGCCCGCGCAAACGCAGCACCTTTCCCGATTGAATGCCCGCCGGCACCTTGATCTCGACCGCATCGCCGATCGTCTCGAGCTTGACGCGCGCGCCCAGCGCCGCTTGCGCGAGGCTCACCGGCAATTCCACCCACAAGTCGAGGCCGCGGCGCTCGAAGACTTCGTGCGGCCGCTCGCGGATCTCGATCACGAGATCGCCCGCCGGCCCGCCGCGCCGCCCGGCGTTTCCTCCGCCGCGTTGGGCGAGGCGTTCGCCGTCGACGATGCCGGGCGGTATCTTCAGCGCGACCTGCTCCTCCTGTTCGATCCGGCCTTCCCCACGACAGACGGGACAGGGGTCCTCGATGATCTGCCCATCGCCTCCGCAACGCTTGCAGGGCTCGGTGCGGATGACCTGGCCCCACAACACGCGCTGCACGATCTTGATCTCGCCGGTGCCTTCGCATTGCGGGCAGCGCGTGGCGCGCCCGCCGGGGCGCAGGCCTTTGCCGCCGCATTTCTCGCACGCCGTGCGGCGCTTCAGGCGAATGGTCTTCTCCGCGCCCTGCGCGACTTCCTCCAGCGTCAGCGGAAGGACGACGCGCAAGTCCTCGCCGCGGCGGTCATCGACGGCCGAGCGGCGTTGGAAGCCGCCGCCCATGAAGCTTCCGAAGAGGTCCTCCAGCCCGCCCCAGCCTCCTTGCGAGCGCGCGAATTCGCGGAAGATCTCCATGGGATCGAAGCCCACGCCGCCTTCGCCGCTCGCGCCGCGCACGCCGGCGCGCCCGTAGCGGTCGTACTGCGCGCGCTTCTCGGGCTGGCTCAGGACCTGGTAGGCCTCGGAGATCGCCTTGAAGCGCTCCTCAGCCGCGTGATCGCCGGGGTTCTTGTCGGGATGGTACTGCACGGCGAGCTGGCGATAGGCCTTCTTGATCTGCTCGACCGTGGCATCGCGCGGAACGCCCAGAATCTCGTAGTAATCTTCTTTCTCCATGCTCTCCATCTCCGCGCTGCCGCGGCGCCGGCTCGCGCGCGGGCCGGACGGGAATCGACGCGGTGCGCTAGTGTCCTCTCTGCGCGAAGATCGAGCGCAGGGTCATGAACAGAATCCGGACATCGAGGGCCAGAGACCAGTTGGCGATGTACTGCAAATCGTAGCGGGTGCGCTCCTCGATCGGCACGCTGCCCCGCAGACCGTTCACCTGCGCCCAGCCCGTGATCCCGCTCTTCACGCGATGGCGGTTGAGGTAGCCGGGCACCAGCTCTTCAAAGCGATCGACGAAGTAGGGCCGCTCCGGACGCGGCCCAACGAGGCTCATGTCTCCCTTGAGCACATTCAGCAATTGCGGCAGCTCATCCAGACTCCAGGTGCGCAGAAAACCACCCAGGCGCGTGCGGCGCGGGTCCCCGCTGTGGGCCCAGACGGGACCGGTTTCCTCCTCGGCATCGGTGCGCATCGAGCGAAACTTCATGATCCAGAAAATCCTGCCGTCGCGTCCCACGCGTTCCTGGCGATAGAAGACGGGGCCGCGCGAGTCGAGGCGGATGAGCGCCGCGATCAAGAGGAGCAGCGGACTGAGGAGCAGAAGCAGCAGGCTGGTGACGATGAGATCGAAGCTGCGCTTCGCGACCGCGTTCCACCCCGCGAGCGGAATTTCCTGCAGCGAGATCACCGGAATGCCGTCGACTTCGTCGAAGCGCGCGCGACGCGAGATTTCGGCGACGAGATCGGGCACGAACTCGATGTCGACATGCAGGGCGCGACACTGGCGCAGAATCTCGAGCAGCGCCTCCTGCCCCGCGAGCGGAAGCGCCACGATCACGCGATCGATGGTGAGCTCGCTCACCAGGCGGCCCACCTCCTCGAAGCGGCCGAGAACCGGAAGCGGGTCGCCCGGCTCGTCCGCCGCGCTTTCATTCGGCCCCGCCAGAAACCCGACCGCCTCGTGCGGAACGCCGCGCGCCGAGGAAAGCGCCTGCGCGAGCCGCCGCCCCTGCGCCGTTCGCCCGATGACGAGGAAGCGCACCGGGCGGCGCGGGCCGAGCGCGGCGGCCAGCGACAATCCGAGGACGCGGCCCGCATGCAGCAAGGGAATGGCCAGTATCCAGATCAGCGGAATCGCGATACGGGAAAGGGTGACATCGCGATAGAAGAAGGCCACCCCGGCGGTGAGCGCCATGCCCAGAAGCGAAGCCTGGAGGAGACGCGTGACCGCGCGCCCTTCCCAGCGCGGCCGGATGCGATACAGGCCGAAGGTGTGAAAGACGGCGATCCAGACGAGCGCGCTCGCGCCCGCGGCGATGAGGTAATGACGCAGCGGAGGAATGCCGCCCGAGACGCCCCACAACTGCCCGACCAGCGGGGAATGAAAACGCAGCCAGTATCCGAGCAGGAAGGCCGCGAAGAGCGCGGCGATGTCGCCCGCGTGCCAGATGAACTGGACGCGCGTCTCCGCTGCGCGGCGCTCTACCTGGCCCATGGCTGCGTGGCTCCTTCGTGCGCGCCTTCGTGCACGGCGCCTTTCTCCGGTTTACCGCGCTCTTCCAACGCCCGCGCGATCTCGGATCGCATGCGCCGCAGGAAGACAGGGCGCGCGAACTCGAGCGCGCGGCGCCGGCAGGCATCGGGAAGCACCGGATGCTCGTCGAGACGCCGGCACGCCTCGCACAGCGCCTCCATCGACTGCTCCGCGAAGAAGACTCCCGTTTCCCCGTCGATCACCGTCTCGCACGCCCCACCCGCGCCGTAGGCGATCACGGGCGTTCCGCACGCCATCGCTTCGAGGGGAACGATACCGAAGTCCTCCTCGCCGGGAAAGAGGAGCGCGCGCGCATGGCGCAGCGCCTCGCGCAGTGCTTCCCTGTCCTGCCAGCCGAGGAAACGTGCGCCGCCGCGCGCGGCGCGCTCCAGGCGCTTGCGCTCCACTCCGCTTCCGATGATGACGAGCGGGCGTCCCAGCTTGCGCGCCGCTTCGATGGCGAGATCCACGCGCTTGTACGGGACGAGCGCGGTCACCATCAGGTAGAAGTCCTCGCGCCGCCCGCGCTGCGCCACCCCGGCCGCATCGGATTCGCCGGGCGTGAAGTAGTCGGTTTCCACCCAAGGATGCACGACCGCCGCGTCGCGCCCGTAGTAGCGCGCAATCCGCCCGGCGACATTGTGCGAGTTCGCGATGAACCGGTCGACGCGCGCCGCGGTGACCGTGTCCCACAAGCGCAGCCGGCTGGCCGCGGCGCTCATCGCCCAGGAGACGGGAAACCGATAGCGCCCTCTTCCGAAATACTCCTCGTACGCCGACCAGACATAGCGCATCGGCGTGTGGCAATAGCACACATGCCGCGTGCCCGGATGCACCACCACGCCTTTCGCGACCGCATGGCTGCTCGAGAGCACCAGATCGTAGCCGCGCAGGTCGAAGCGCTCGACGGCCAGGGGAAAGAGCGGCAGGTAGCGCTGATAGTTCTTGCGCGCGAAGGGCGCGTGCTGAAGAAACGAGGTGTGGATCGGGTGGCTCTCGATCGCCGCGCTCACGCTCCCCGGCCGGTGAACCAGCGTGTAGATGGGCGCCTCGGGAAAGAGCTCGCAGAAAGTCTCGAGGCACTTCTCGCCCCCGCGCATGCCGGTCAGCCAGTCGTGGACGAGCGCGACCTTCATGCTTCCTTGTCCTCCAGCGCGCGGATGAGCTCGAGGACGACGCTGTCGACGACGAAATAGGCTTGCGGCTTCGCGCGGATGCCGCCGGCTTCCAGATCGAGGAAGCCATGGGTGGCGAGCACGCGCGCCTTGTGCTCGAGGCGCGCGAGGGTGGCGGGCCCCACATACTGCGCGAGCGCGCTCCAACGGATGCCGGTCGCTTGCCGCAGGCCCAGCGAGAGCACTTCCTGCACCGCATTTTCGGGGCTCAGGCGGTAGCGCTCGCGGGGCGGGAAGCGGCCGGCATCGAGCAGGCGGGTCAGATAGGCGCCCAGATCGCCCGCGTTCCTCCAGCGCACGGCTCCGTCGAAGGAATGCGCGCCGGGGCCGAGGCCGTAGAAGGTCCGCCGGTTCCAGACCCCGAGGCCGTAACGCGAGACATTTCCTCCGCGGGCGAAGCTCTCCACTTCGTATTGCTCGTAGCCCGCCTCGACCAGGCGCCGCACGGCAGTCTGATAGAACGAGAGAAGCGATTCCTCGAGCGGGCTCTCGCGAAAGGCGCCGCGCAAGAGGCGGTCGTGCACGCTCTCTTCCCGCCGTCCGATTTGATTGCAGGTCGCGTGGACGAGATCGAGGGCGATCGAATCCTTCAGGGTTGCGTTCCAGGTATCGGTCGTCTGGCCGGGAATTCCGTAGCGCAAATCGATGCTCAGGTTCTCGAACCCCGCCTCTCGCGCCGCGCCGACCGCTGCCTGGGCCTGGTCGGCGGTGTACCCGCGTTCGAGGAAGGCGAGCTCGGCGTCGCGAAAGGTGTGCACGCGCAAGTGCAGGCGATTGAATCCCGCCTCGCGCAGGATCCGGGCGCCGTCGCGATCGAACGAGCCCGGGTAGACCTCGAGCGTCACTTCGCAATCGTCCGCCCAGGGGAGGCCTTCTCGCAGGCCGCTCAGCAGGGTGGCGAGGCGGACGGGGCCGAAGAGCGAAGGCATGCCGCCGCCGACATAGACGGCAAACACGGAGCGGCCGGCTGGCTCTTCCATCTCGGCCCGCAGCAGCGACCACTCTCGCGCCATGGCCCGCAGGAAGGGGTCGTAGGAAGCCTCCCGCTCGGCCACGCGAAAGGTCCCGCAATACGCGCATCTCCGGCAACAGAATGGGATGTGCACATAGAGCGCGACGGCGGAGCGATCGTTTCCCGCCTTGGATTCGGGCGCCATCTCTTCCCCTCGCGCGGAACTTCGGGAACCGGTCCGTTCAGCGTCCGGGAGGCCGCCCCGGATGCGCCGGACATGGGAATCGAGAAGACGGTAGCGGATAGGAAAGCCGGGGTGAAGAAGAGAATCGGCCGCGAACGGGCTCGTCATGAAGCGCGCGGGCCCGCTTCGCCCGTCGCGAGAGCCGTCTGAGATGGAACGCGACCGGCGGAGCACCGCAAGGAGGGCACGCCTTCAGGGAGCGAGGCGCAATCCCAGGCGGATCCCGGGCGGCGCCGGACCGGAGCCTCCCCCACCATCGCCACCCGTCTCGGGATCGATGTCTTCGCCGCCCTGCAGGCCGACATCGAAGCGCTGCAGATGCGCATCCACATACGCATCGCCCATCGAGAGGATCACGAAGAGCGCCGTCCACCAGGTGAAGTCGCGACGATGCCGCGCGTGCTTCTCGGACTTGGAAAGGTAGCGCTCGCGCTCGGCCGATCCTTCGGGAAATCGCGCCGCCTTGCGCTCGAAATCGCGGCTCACGCGCGCTTCGTAGAACAACCTCTCGAGCAGCGCGCCCTCGATGCCCGCCACCGCGATCGCCTTCCACCACGCTCCGTTCTTCGCCTGCCCCCATCCCGGAATGATGAGCGAGCGGGCCATGACCCAGGTGGGGCTGTCGAAGCGTCCCGGCTTTCCCTCTGCCGCGGCCGAATCGACGGCAGCGGGCGGTGAAGCGGCAGCGCGATGGGAAGCTTCTGTTGCCCCCGCCGCGGACCGCGCCGCCATCGTGTCGGCCGGCGCGAGAGAATCGGGCGCCGGCGACCGCTCCGCGCGCATCCGTTCCTGGAGACGCTCGACCGCGCGCTGGGCCCGGTTTTCGAGACTCGTGTCAGCGCTGGCCGGCGGCGACTGCGCGACCGCGAAGAACGAGAAACGCGATGTTTGGGGGTACGCTGACGCGAGGATGCCCGGACCCGGCCGCGCAACAGGCGGCGACGACGAGGCGCACACATCGGGCGCAAGCGCAATCCCCGCGACGGCGAGCAGGGCGGGAAGAGCGAGAAGAGCGGAAGCGACGCGGGCGCGCAGGGACGGTGGATGCCGGCGCGGGCGTGCGCCGAACACGAGGGCGGTCCGCGAGCGCTGCACGGCGCTCCGCGAACCGCCCTTCGAATGGCGGGAACGCGTGGGAATCGAACCCACCCCGGACGTCAGAAACGCCCGACACAGGCTTTGAAGGCCAGGGGACCCACCAGGATCCATTCGCTCCCTCGACCCGTTTCGTTCCCGGCCCGGCAGGAACCTTAGGCAATCGCACGCCGCCGGTCAATCCGGCCTTGCGCGGCATCTCGCCCGCGCGCGCGGGAAGCGCTTCGTCTCGCGCCCGAGCCGCCGGCGCCCGTCCGGCCTCACGCGCTCCCGCGCTCGCGAATCCTCGAACGCTCTCAGTCGATCAGCGCCACCGCTTCGATTTCCACGCGTCCCGCTTTCGGAAGCGCGGCCACCTGCACCGCGCTGCGCGCCGGATAGGGCGCGGAGAAATGCCGCTCGTAGATCGCGTTCATCTGCGCGAACTCGCCCATGTCCGCGAGGAACACGGTCGTCTTGATCACGCGCTCCATGCCCGACCCGGCCGCTTCCAGGACGGCCTCGAGGTTCCGCAAGGCCTGTTCGGTCTCCGCCTGGATTCCGCCGCCGGCCAGCGCTCCGGTCGCGGGATCGAGTCCCAGCTGCCCGGCGGTATAGACGAGCCGCTGGGCGGGGCAACGAATCGCCTGGCTGTAGGGGCCGAGAGCCGCGGGCGCGTTCGCCGTGTGCACCGATTGCATCTTGTTGCCCGAGGAGTCGCGCGCGTCCATGTCCTTCCCTTTCTGTTTCGGTACCGCTCGCTCGACGCTTCGATCCTGATTCGCGAGGACCGCCTGCGTCGACGAGCTATCGAGACGATGGCCTCCCTTGCTCCTTCACCGCCCGCACCATCTCCCGGGCAGCGTCATCGTCCGCCGCCTCCGCGAAGATCCTCGTCTTCGGCTCGGTGTTGGATGGCCGCACATGCAGCCAGCGCCCGGGCCAGCTCCAGCGCAGACCGTCGGAGCGATCGCCCGGCTCTCCGAAGAGGCGCACGAGCCGCGGCTCGAGGGCGACGAGCTCCGCCCGCGAGAGAGGCGCTTCATCCTTTACGAGAACGAATGGGGGGAATTCATTCACAGCAATGGCGATACCGCTCCTGCCCCCGGGACCCGAAACCTCCAGCGAGAGGAGCTGCGCAATCCCCACGGCCGCATCGCGGCCATAGTGCACGCGGGCATCGATCACTCCCCCGTTGCCTTCGCCGCCCAGCGTGGCTCGCAAAGACTTCATGCGCGAAACGACGTGCGCCTCGCCGACGGGAGTGCGCGCGACCGATTGGCCGTGGCGCGCGGCAATCCATTCGATGCGCGCGGAAGTGCTGAGGTTCGTGACGAGCGGCCCCTGCAAGCCGCGCGCGAGCAGGCGCGCCGCACACAGCGGCAGCGTCCACTCCTCGCCCAGCACGCGATCGGGAAGGACGAGCGCCAGACGGTCTCCATCGGGATCGAGCGCGAAGCCGATCTGGGCGCCCGCGCTTGCGGCCGCGCGCGCGAGCGGCTCGAGGCGCTCGGCCCTCGGTTCGGGATGCTCGGGGAGCCTGCCGTCGGGCTCGCCGTCGATCCAGTCCGTCTCGACGCCGAGTTGCTCGAGCAGCGGCGCGATGACCACCGCGCCCGCTCCGTGCACCGCGTCGATCACCACGCGGGGACGCTGCGCGCGAATGCGATCCGCTTCGCAAATGGGAAGGATGCGCACGATGTGCGCGCCGACCGCGCGCATGCCCGCCTTCGTGGTGACCGTGCCGGAATCGTCCGCGCCGCGCGATGGTGAAGGGCGCTCGCCTTCATCCGCGTGCGAAGGTTCAGCAGAGGGAGCGCTCTCGTGAAAGCGCGCGATCAAGCGGTCCATCGCGGCCGCATCCAGGAAGATCCCTGCGGGCGAGATGAACTTGAGCCCGTTCCACGCGGGAGGATTGTGGCTCGCGGTGATGACGATTCCGCCCGCCGCGCGTTCGACCTCCACGGCGAGTTGCACCGTGGGGGTCGGCACGACGCCGAGATCGACGGCCTCGCGGCCGGCGGAGCAAAGCTCGCGCATGCAGGCTTCGGCCAGGCGCGCGCCGGAAGGGCGCGTGTCGCGGCCCACGAGAACCGGACCCGGCGAGGAGAGCTGCGCGCAGAACGCGCCCGCGAGACGCGTGGCGACTCCCTCGTCGAGCGATTCGCCGACGATCCCTCGCGCGCCCGAGACACCGAGGATCAACTCCGGCTTCATCGGCAGCTCCGGCCGCGGGTGCATCGAGGCTTCATCGGCGGCTCCCTCCGCGGTTTCTCTTCAGACTCCTCGCGCCGTCGTTGGACGCTTCAAGGAAGGGGCCGCCGGCTGCGGGCGGCCCTCCCGGCTTCACACGCCAAGGCCCCGGTCGCGGTCGACCGGGGCCTCGAGATGGAGCCGATGAACGGAATCGAACCGTTGACCTGCTCATTACGAATGAGCTGCTCTACCAGCTGAGCTACATCGGCCGACCGAAGCGCCGTCCGCGGCGAAAGGCGCATCTATGCAGCCCCCCAGAATTGAACTGGGGACCCCGTGATTTTCAGTCACGTGCTCTACCAACTGAGCTAGGGCTGCACGCACTACCGCCGGAGACTAGGCATCCGGACGACCGGGGGCAACTGCTTTTTGGCCCGTCAGGCCGCCCGTCCCGGAGCGGCGCGCCGGGCGAGGGCGCGTGCGAGTTTGCGCTTCAGTTCATCGGCGTCGCTCGACTTGATCACGTACTCGTCCGCGCCCCAGGAGGAGAAGTCCGACCAGAAGCCTCCGTGCGGAGCGCTCAAGAGCACCGTGAGATCGGGGTCGTGCGCGAGCACCTGGCTCAAGAGATCACGCACTCCCCCGCACTGAAGTTCCGAGGCGAGCACGACCGCGTCGGGCGGCTCGTGCCCGGTCAGTTCGCCGAGGACCTGTTGCCAGGTCTCGGCCGCCGCCACGCGATAGCCTTCCTCGGTGAGCGCGCGCGCGAGGCGGCCGCGGTACTCTGCGTCGCCGTCGATCAGGAGCACGCGCTGGCCGGCCGGAGCGGGCATTCGTCTCGTGAAAGTTCCCTGCCAGGGTTCCATGCGATGGTGGAACATGCTGCGTCCCCTTTCTTGTCCTGCGACTGCGTGGCAGTCGCCTACGGGTGCGCCGGCCGGCGCTATTCCCGGGCCCGTCCGGACCCGCGCCTCCGGTCGCCCCCCCGCCGCCGGTCGCCCGACCGGCGACGGTCCTGGTTTTCCGAAATGGGAAAGGTGACCGTGAAGATCGTTCGCCACTCGTCCTCGCCGCGCACGGAGATTTCGCCTCCGTGCTCGCGCACGATCTGGTGCGCCAGCGCGAGCGCGAGCCCCGCGCCCGCCGCCTGCAGCGTGGTGAAGGGGCTGAAGAGTTGTTCGAGCGCCTCGCCGGGCAGCGCCGCGCCGGTGTGGGCGATCTCGAGGAGCGCGCGATCGCCCTGCAGCAGGGTTTCGATGCGAAGCGTCTCTCCGCGCCCGAGGCCGCCGAGCGCGCTTCGCAGAAGGTTGCCCGTCATCTGGCCGATGCGCTCGGGATCGAGGAGCATTTCGGGCATCTGCTCGGCGTACACTTCCTCGAGCGTCACGCCCTGCTCGCGCAGGCGTTCGTGCACCCCCGAGACCGCGAGGTGCACGAGCTCGTTCAGGCGGCAGATCGCCAGACGCGGCCCGCTCTCGCGCGACGCCTGCTCTTGGACATCCAGAATCTCCCCGACTTTCGCCGTCTCGCGAAGAATCACCTGCACGTATTCGCGCTGGGTTTCGTCGTCGAGCTCGCGCTCGAGCCGGCGCGCGAAGCCGGCGATCGCCGTCGCGGCCGCGCGGATCTCCTTGCCCTGTTCGCCGGCGAGATCTCCCCGCGCGGCGCGCTTCTCGGCCCCGAGCAGCGCTTGTTGGGTCTCGCGCAACTGGCGCTCGCCCATCCGCACGCGATCGGCGAGACGCGCGTTGGCGATGCTCACCGCCGCGAAGCCGGAGAGCATCGAAGCGAAGCTCTCCGCTTGCGGAGGAAAGCGGCCCGGCGACGCGGGCCCGTCGCTCCTCGCGATCAGCAACCCGGCCCCCACCAGATCGCCGAAGGCGATCAACGGGAAGGTGAGCGCGGGAAGCGGCTGCGGATGCCGTTCCAGTTCGAGCTCCGTGCGCGCGCGCAAGTCGTCCAGGTGGTGATACGAATTCTCGGCCAGCACCGCCCGCGCGAGCGGGTCGAACTTCGGCAGCCACTCTTCCAGGGAATGGTCCTTGTCGATCGCGAGGTGGAGAGCGAGCTCGAGCCGGGAGGCAGGCTCGTCGTAGGTCCAGAGGATCACGCTCGCCGCCCCGGTGGCGCGCAGCGCGGTCCGCCCCCACAGTTGCAGCAGGTCGGGAAGATTTCCCGCCGCCAGCATCGCCCGCATCGTTTCGTGCAGCGAACGAATCTCGGCGGTGAGGTCGAGCGCGGAACGCTCGGTGTCGCGCAGCGCGATCGCGAGCCCGAGGTGGCCAGCAAGGGCCGAGGCCAGCGAGGCCCTGCGCGCCCAGGTCGCGGCCGCGAGCCCGGCCTCTTCGAGAAGAAGGACTCCGAGCGGATGGCCTCCTCCGCGCACCGAAACCGCCCACCAGAAACGATCGCCTGAGATCCGCTCGGCCTGCCGGCCGAGGCTGCGGCGCACTTCGCCGGCGCTCAAATGGCGCGGCTCGCCGTCGGCCATCACGGCGAGCAACGGATTCTGGGCGGCGTCCGCGGTGGAGAGGCGCAGCGCGCGTACCAGGCCCGCGAATCGCGAATCGCCCGCGCCGCTGCGCGCCCTTCGCGCGGCGCCGGCGCCGGCCAGGGTCGTGCCGGTCGGATCCAGCAACAGGCACGCGGCGCGACGGAACCCGAGCCCTTGGGCGGAAGTCAGCAACGCCAGGGCCGCGTCGGCCGCTTCGCACTTCTCGGCCGACTTGCACAGGGCGAGCGCGCCTTCGAACGCCGCCGCCAATTCCCTGTGACCCGCCCGCCGCGCTTTGCTATACTCGTTCGTCACGCCTGGGGCATGTGAAGCGCGCGGTTCGCGAAGCCCGTCCCGTTCCCTGGATGGCATGAGCGATCCTCCCTCGAGCGGTCCGGCCTCGAGTGGGCCGGCCGGGAGCGTGCAACCTGTGTTCGCCTGCGATCACGAGCGTCGAGGCGGGCTCGACGCGCGGACATTGGAGGAAGCGAATGGGGATTCTCGGCAAGGATTCGCAAGACAAGCCCCCGGCGGGGCAGCGTCCGGCCCAGCAGATACAAGTCGAGCTTCCCGAGCGGGAGGCCGAAGGCATCTACTCGAACCTGGTCCTGATGACCCACTCCTCCTCCGAGTTCATCTTCGATTTCGCCCGCGTCCTGCCGGGCGCGCCCAAGGCGAAGGTCTACGCGCGCATCATCATGACTCCGCAGAATGCGAAGTCGCTGCTGAACGCGCTCCAGAAGAACCTGGACGGGTTCGAGCAAAAGCACGGAAAGATCCCGGGGGCGGCCGAGTTCCCGCCCCCTCGTGAGATCGGCTTCAAGTAGGCGGCTCTTGAGCCCCGATTTGCGCGCGGATGCTTGCGCGAAGCGAGCGCGCGGCGGGGTCTCGGGCCCGGATCCTCAAATCAGCCAAAGGGCTGGGGAGAAATGTTCATGGACCTCTCGAAGCGCGCGCGCGTCGCTCCTCCGTCGCCCATTCGCAAGCTCGTCCCGCTCGCCGACCAGGCGAAGGCCCAGGGGCGGAAGGTCTATCACCTGAACATCGGCCAGCCCGACATCCCCACGCCCGGGGTCATGTGGGACGCCCTGCGCAAGACGAAGATCGAAGTGCTGAGCTACAGCCCCTCGGGAGGCATCGCGGAATTCGTCGATGCCCAGCGCCGCTACTACGCGCGCCACGGCCTGGCCCTCGGCCGCGAGGAAATCCTCATCACGACGGCGGGCAGCGAGGCGATTCTCTTCGCGCTCGCCGCGATCAGCGATCCCGGCGATGAAGTCATCATCCCCGAACCGCTCTACGCCAACTACAACGGCTACGCCGCGCTGCTCGGCGTTCGCGTCTCGCCGGTCACTTCGCGCGCGGAAGACGGATACGCGCTTCCTGCGCGCGCGGCGATCGAGGAGAAGATCACGCCCCGCACGCGGGCGCTGCTGATCTGCAACCCGTGCAATCCGACGGGCCACATCTACACGCGCGACGAGCTCGACAGGGCCGCGGCGATCGCGCGCGAACGGAACCTCTATCTCATCGTCGACGAGGTCTATCGCGAGTTCTGCTACGCCGACCAGGAGCCGATTCCCATCCTGAGCTATCCCGACCTGCACGACCGGGCGATCATGGTCGACAGTCTCTCCAAGCGCTTCAGCGTGTGCGGGGCGCGGATCGGATGCATCGCTTCGCGCAACCGGGAAGTCATCGGCGCGGCGCTCAAGTTCGCCCAGGCGCGCCTCTCGCCGCCCACGCTCGGACAGATCATGGGCGCGGCCGCGCTGGATCTTCCGGCGGAGTACTACGAAGCCATCGTGAAGGAATACCGCCGCCGCCGCGACGCGGTGTTGGAAGAGCTCGCGCGCATCCCGGGGGTCCTCTGCCGCAAGCCGGAAGGCGCCTTCTATGTCATGGCGCGGCTGCCCGTCGACGACGCCGAGGATTTCGTGCGCTGGATGCTGACGGACTTCCACATGGACGGCGAGACGACCATGCTCGCGCCGGGAAACGGCTTCTACGCTTCGCCGGGCGTGGGCGCGAACGAGGTCCGGATCGCCTATGTGCTGGAAGAGCCGAAGCTGCGCCGCGCGATCGGGATCATTGCGGCGGGCCTGCGCGCCTACCAGCCCTCCCCGGCAGCGTCCGCAGAAACGCGCTGACCACGCGCAAGGGCGGGGCGGCCCGCCGGCGGATGACGCCCGAGCGCCGCGCGCTGCGGAACCCCGCCACGCGCAGGCGCACGAGGCGTCCGTCGCGGATCTCGCTCGTCACTTGGGCGCGCGACAGCGGCGCGATCCCGAGGCCGAGCGCGACGAGGGCCTTGATCGCTTCGGGCGAGCTCACTTCCATGGTCACCCGGGGCTCGAGCCCTTGCGTGCGAAAGACGGCCGCGATCTCCTCGCGGGTGATCGAATCCCCGTGGTGATGGATCATTCCCTCGCGCGCCACATCGGCGAGCGTCACGCGCCTGCCCGCCCAGGGATGCTCGGGCGAAGCGACGAAGAAGACCGGCTCATGGTGGATCTCGAGGACGCTCAGGTCGGCCTCTTCGGCGGGCAAGGTGACGAGCGCCAGATCGAGCTCGCCGTTTCTCACCCTGCGCGCCAGCGCGCGCGAGCCCTGCACTTCCACGGTCAGCCGCACTCCCGGATGCAGGCGCCGGAATTTCGCGACCACCGGCGGGAGAAAGTGGATCGCCATCACATCGGTGGCGCCGATCCGCAGCCGCCCCGTTTGCAGCGAGCCCCCCGCGCGCAGCTCGCCGACGAGCTCGTGCGTCTGGCGCAGAATCTCCTGGGCGCGCGCGTAGAGGATCTCGCCGGCGGGCGTGGGCCGCACGCCGCGCGCCTCGCGCACCAGCAAGGGGTCCCCCGCCTCGCGCTCGAGGTTTCGGATCTGGGCGCTGATCGCCGGCTGGGTGCGAAAGCGCGCCTTGCCGGCCGCGGTCAAGCTGCCGAGCTGCACGGCGAGAACGAAGGTCTGCAGGACATCGAGGTCCATCTCGCTCCTCCTCTTGGGCCCGGGCGCGCGGCGGCGGGCCATCAATTCCATTTATGGGTCGGATAACAACTATAGCATCGACCCACGGTCCCGCAAATCGTAGCGTGCCTGCGTTCACGCCGTCGGAAGGATGCGGCCGTCGACCCCGCCGGCCGGCATCCTGAGGAAGAGATCGCGCCACGCGCGCAGGGAGGAAGCATGCAGCCGACACCCATCGCTCCCGCCACCGGGAAGCTCGCCGTTCTCACCCCAGGCCTGGGGGCGGTCAGCACGACCTTCATCGCCGGCGTCTGCGCCGCGCGCCGCGGCCTGGGCCGCCCGATCGGCTCGCTCACCCAGATGGGCACGATCCGCCTGGGCAAGCGCACCGAAAACCGCTCCCCGCTGATTCACGACTTCGTCCCGCTGGCGCAGCTCGACGACCTCGTCTTCGGCGGCTGGGACATCTTTCCCGACAACGCCTACGAATCGGCCTGCCACGCGGGCGTCCTCGACCGCCAGCTGCTCGACCAGCTGCGTCCGGATCTCGAAGTGATCAAGCCGATGACGGCAGTCTTCGACCGGCGCTTCGTGAAGAAGCTCGACGGCCCGCATGTCAAGCGCGGCCACGATCTCTTCGAGCTCGCCGAGGCCTTGAAGGAGGACATCCGCAACTTCCAGCAGACCAGCGGCGCGCAGCGGGTCGTGATGGTCTGGTGCGCGAGCACCGAGACCTTCCTGGTCCCCTCCGCCGTGCACCAATCGCTGGAAGCCTTCGAGCAGGGCCTGAAGCGCAACGACTCGGCCATCGCGCCCAGCATGGTCTACGCCTACGCGGCCCTCTCGCTCGGCATCCCCTACGCCAACGGGGCGCCGAATCTCTCCGCCGACATCCCCGCGCTGGAAGAGCTCGCCCGCCGCACCGGCTCGCCGATGGCCGGCAAGGACTACAAGACGGGCCAGACGCTGATGAAGACGATCCTCGCGCCGGGATTCAAGGCGCGCCTGCTGGGCCTCTCGGGCTGGTTCTCGACCAACATCCTCGGCAATCGCGACGGCGAAGTGCTGGACGATCCCGAGGCGTTTCGCACCAAGGAGGAGAGCAAGCTCGGCGTGCTGAGCACGATTCTCCAGCCGCATCTCTATCCCGAGCTCTACCGCGACCTCTATCACAAGGTGCGGATCAACTACTACCCGCCTCGCGGAGACAACAAGGAAGGCTGGGACAACATCGACATCTTCGGTTGGCTCAACTATCCGATGCAGATCAAGATCGACTTCCTGTGCCGCGATTCGATTCTCGCCGCGCCGATCGTCCTGGATGTCGCCCTCTTCCTCGACATGGCCGCGCGCGCCAAGATGCACGGCATCCAGGAGTGGCTCTCGTTCTACTTCAAGTCCCCCGTCCACGCGCCCGGGCTCTATCCCGAGCACGACCTGTTCATCCAGCTCATGAAGTTGAAGAACACGCTGCGCTATTTGCGCGGAGAGGATCTCATCACGCATCTCGGGCTGGAGTACTACGACTAGCAGGGTGCGGAAACACCGACGCGGACGCCCGTGCTGGGCGTCCGCGCTTCGTTTCCATGCGCGCGGGCGCGCCCCCGGCTCTCAGCGCCGCACGACGCGATTGCGCAGCGAGCCGACGTTTTCCAGGCGGACTTCCATCTCATCCCCGTCCTGCAGGAAGAGGGGCGGATCGCGGAAGACGCCCACGCCGGCGGGCGTGCCGGTCGCGATCATGTCGCCCGGATAGAGCGTCATCTGGCGGGAAATCCAGGAGACGAGGTCCGCGCATCCCACCGTCATTTCCGACGTGCGCGCGCGCTGGCGCGCTTCGCCGTTGACGAGCATCTCGATTCGCAAATTGTCGATGTCGCCCGCTTCATCGAGCGAGACGGCCCAGGGCCCGGTTGGGCCGAAGGTGTCGAAGCTCTTCCCACGCATCCAGAGCTTGTCGCCGAATTGCGCTTCTCGGCCGCTGACATCGTTGAAGGCCGTGATCGCGGCCACGCAGGCCAGCGCTTCTTCCTCCTCCACCGCGCGGGCCGTCCTTCCAATGATCAGCGCCATTTCCGCTTCGTAGTCGGGGCGCGTCTCGTGCGCCGGCACGATCACTTCCGCCCCGTCTCCGACGAGGCAAGAGGGCGCCTTCGCGAAGAGCAGCGGAGCGGATGGGGCGGCGCGTCCCTGCTCGGCCGCGTGCGCGGCGTAGTTGCGCGCGAGCGCGATCACCTTGGACGGTCGCGGCACGGGCGGAGCGAGCAGGAGTCTCGCGCGCGGCTTCACATGCCAGGCGTGGAAGCGCCCGCGCTCGATCTCGGCGGCGATCAGGCGGTCGATTCCCGCCGCGAGCAGCGCCGCCCAATTCCGCGGCCAGTGAGGCCACTGTCCCGCGACATCGAGCACTTCTTCGGAGGAGAGCAGGACTCCCGGGCGCTCGCCTCCCCGCACTCCGAAACTCAACCAGCGCATCAGCGCTCCCCCCCCGCCTTCGCGAACACCGTCTTCCAGCGGCGATGCATCCAGAAATACTGCTCGGGATGGCGGCGAACGAATTCCTCCAGCGTGCGCGCGTATTCGCCCAGGATGCGGCGCGTCTCCTCCTCTTCGGGCCGGGCGCGGTCCGCGTGAATGCAGGGGAAATAGGCGATCTCGTGGCGCCCGCCGCCCAAATGGCGATCGAGCGCGATCACGATGGGCGCGCCGGTTCGATACGCCATCCGCGCGGGGCCGACCGCGGTCGAGGCGTCGCGGCCCAGAAACGGAATGGGCAGGCCTTCGGGCCCCGCATCCTGATCGCCCGCGATGCCGATCGGAGATCCCGCTTGCAGGGCGCGCATCATGCCGCGCAGACCGAAGCCGACCGGGATCATCACGAGCCCGAGGCGCTCGCGCGAGCGGCGCACATAGCGGTCCACGAAGCGGTTTCGCTGCTCGGCGAAGACGACCGTGAGCGGGCGGTCGACCAGGCTCGTCGCCGCGGCCGAGACCTCCCAGCTTCCCACATGGGCGGTCAAGTAGATGACGCCCTTGCCTTCCCGCGCGGCGGCCGCGCAGTGCCGCGTCCCGATGAAGCGCACCCGCTCGCCCAGGGCATCGATGCCGCGCGGACCGAGCAGGGTCAGCTCGATGAAGGTCATGCCCATGTTGCGATAGCACGCCCGCGCGATGCGGCGCCGTTCTCCCGCGCTCGTTTCGCTCCCCAGCGCGCGCTCGAGATTCTCGAGCGTGACCTGGCGGCGCAGCCGCACGATGTCGAAGGCGAAATCCCCCAGACGGCGAGCCACCCACATGGACGCGGAAACGGGAAGCAGTGTCAGGAGAAAGAGCACCAGGCGCAGCAGCGCGTATTCGATCGCGTGCTTCACGCGCCGCGCGAATCCTGATCGTTTGCGCTTTCCCGCCACGCCCCTACTCCCCTTCGGCCGACCGCGCGCCAAAGCGGCCCGCGCGATCGCGCGTGAGCCTGCGCTCCACTTCCAATCCCAGCAAGGCGGCCTGCAGGCTCGCGGCCGGCTCCTCGGGCAAGCGATCGGCGAGCTCGGCGAGCGAGAGGCTGCCGGCGCGACGAAGGCAGGCGAGGATGCGATCGGAAAGCGAGGCGCGCGGAGACGAGTCCTGCTCCCGCGCCCCGCGCCGGCGACGAGCTGCGGGCTTGCGTGAAGAGGCGCTCTTGTGGGGAGGCACTGCCGCGCAGGCGGAGGAATCGTCGCATGGGGAGCCATCCTCGCGGCCGGAGGAAGCGCCCGGGTCGGGCGCGGCGGCCGATGCGCCCGGGCCCGCCGCAGCGGCCGCGGCGGCCGGGGAGAGCGAGGAAAGCGCGGCGATCACATCGGCCGCTCCCACCGCGGGCGCGGCTCCCTGCTTGAGCAGGCGATTGGGAGCGCGGCTGCCGGGAAGGGTGGGATCGCGCGGGACGGCCATGACCTCGCGTCCGAAATCCAGCGCGAAGCGCACCGTGTGCAGCGCTCCGCTCGACGCGGCCCCTTCGACGAGCACGACCACATCGCTCAGCCCGCTGATCAAGCGGTTGCGCGCGGGAAAGCACCCGGGCCGCGGCTGAAAGGCGCCGGCCCATTCGGAAATGACCGCCCCGTGGGCCGCGATTCTCTTTGCGAGCGGACCGTGCTCGGGCGGATAGCAGACCTCGATTCCGCAGCCGAGGATCGCGACCGTCCAGCCCCCGGCGAGAAGCGCCCCTTCGTGCGCGGCCGCATCGATCCCGCGCGCCATCCCGCTCACGACGACCACGCCCGCGCGGGCAAGGTCCCAGCCAAGGGAACGCGCGATTTCGAGACCGGCGGGGCTCGCCGCGCGGGCGCCGACCACGGCAACCGCCGGCTGGTTCCACAGCTCCTGCAACGAAGCGCCGTCGAGTTCGCTTCGCATCCACAACGCTTCGAGACGCAGGGGAAGAGGCAGAAGCCGGGAGGGGAAGCCGGCGTCGTCGCGCGAAAGATGGATGGCGGGTTTGCGTGAAACGCGATCGGCGGGTTCTGAAGACGGCGTCTCGGCGCGCGCGCCCGGCAACGCGGAGCCACGCCGAGAGAGAATCGTCTCGCCCTGCCTCATGCGTCGGGAACTCCGCGCAGGAAGCGGATGAGATTCTCTTTCCACTCGGGCAGCGGCTCGCCCGATCCCAGCCGTTCCCAATCGACCGACCAGTCGGCGTCATTCACCTCCCACGCAAGGCGCTCTTCCTCGTGCGGCAAGAGCGAGCCTTCCGGGCCCATGAGCGGCGAGAGCATCAATCGCCGCAGACGCCCGCCTCCCTCGGGATGGATGCGCTGCACGAGCGCGAGCGCCCGGTCGCGGAAGCTTCCCCCCCGCGCGTGGAGGATCTTGGCCGCGGCGGCGGCCTTGCCGTGCCGGCAATAGTCGAGAATCGAGCGCGCCGCATCTTCGGCGATCGCGCGGTTCGAATCCGCGAGGGCGGTCACGACTTTCGGAAGGCTGCCCGGCGCGGCGATTGCCCCGAGCACGCGCAGGGCCGCGGCGCGCGTGTACCAGAGGCCGGCGTTCAAGAGCTCTTCGAGCACCGGCGCCGCGGCGGGGCCGTAAGCGGCGAGCGCCTCTCCCGCGCGCTTGCGCAGGTACCACGATTCGTCGGCCAGCATCTCGGCCAGGCGCGGAATCGCCTCCTCGGGAGGCCCGGCTCGCAACTGATCGATGTAATGCCGGGATTCGTCCAGTTGATTCCCGGTCGAGAGCATCCTCTTCCCGGGCCGATGCCCGCCGCCTCTCTCAGCCACCTCGCTTCCTCCCTTCCGATGTCAAGCAGACTCCCGGACGATCGGGCAGCACCCAGCGTGTGGGCCACGGCCGTTCGCCGAAATCGGGAAGCTCTTCCTCCGCCTCCGTCGCATCCGCCGCACTCGCGCCGCCTTCGCGCAGCTCTCTTTGCGACACCGCGCGCACCCGCTCGGCGAGCTCGTGGAGGAGGGGCGTGATGCCCTCGCCGGTGTGGGCCGAAATGACCGGCGGGCGCGCGCCTTCGAGCTCGGGAAGCGCGCCGCGGGCTTCCGCGGCCAGGAGATCTCCCTTCGAGTAGCAGACGATCGCTTCCTTACTCCCGAGCTCCGCGCTCCAGCGCGCCAACTCGTCGCGCAGGAGAGCGAGCGTCCTGGCGGGATGTGGATCCAGGATGTCGATCAATACGAGCAGCACGCGCGTGCGCTCGATGTGACGCAGGAAACGCTGGCCGAGCCCCTTGCCTTCGTGCGCTCCCTGGATCAGCCCCGGCAGATCGGCGACCACCAGCGCCTCTTCTTCGTTCACCGCGGCGATGCCCAGCGCCGGAGCGAGGGTGGTGAAGGGATAGTCCGCGATCTTCGGCTTTGCGCGGGAGACGCGCGCCAGAAAGGTCGACTTGCCCGCGTTCGGCAAGCCGACCAGGCCGACATCCGCGAGCAGCTTCAAGGTGAGCCGCAGCCTGCGGGCCTCGCCCGGCTTTCCCTCTTCGGCCACGCGAGGAGTGCGGCGGGTCGGGCCCTTGAAGTGCACATTGCCGCGCCCGCCGCGTCCGCCGCGCGCGAGCACGACCGTGCGCGCTTCCTGGCCGAGGTCGATCACGACTTCCCCGGTCGCCGCGTCGGCGACGATCGTGCCCGGCGGCGCTTCGACGACGACATCGGCTCCCGATGCGCCGAACATCTGCTTGCCCATTCCCGGACGGCCGTCCTCGGCGCGAAAGCGGGGCGTGTGGCGCAGGTGATAGAGCGTCCGCAAGTGGGGATTCACCCGCAGGAGGACGTCTCCGCCCTTCCCGCCGTCGCCTCCATCGGGGCCGCCGCGCGGCGTGAACTTCTCGCGCCGAAAGGAAACGCTTCCGTTTCCGCCGTCACCCGCCGCAACCTCGATGTCGGCCTCGTCGACGAACATGAAATCGATCTTCCATCGCGCGCATCGCGCGCGCGGCCGGCCTCAGTCGCCCTTCGCATCCGCGCCCGGCTTGCTTTCCTTCGCTTTCGCCGGAGATTCCGCGGCCTTCTCGCCGGCGGGCTCCCTCTCCGGCCTCCGCTTCCTTCCCGGTACGGCCGGTTCCTTGCGCTTGTAATCGGTCTCGTAGAACCCGCTGCCCTTGAAGATGAACCCGCCTCCCGGGGTGATGATGCGCTTCAGCTTTCCCCGGCACTTCGGACAACGCTTGCGGGGCGGCTCCGTGATCCCCTGGAGGATCTCGAACCGTTCCCCGCACTTTTCGCATTCATACACATAGGTCGGCATCGTCTTCTTCCATTCCGCTTCCGCGCGCGACATCCGGCCCGCCAAGCGAACCCCGCGCGCGAGTCGTGAGTTGCCTGCTCGATCCTTCCGGCGACGCGACGGCCGGCGCGTGCGCGCGGCCCGCCCGCGCCCGCACGGCTGCGCGGCGCCGCCGCTCAGCGCTCTTCGCGAAAACGCCTGGCCAGGGCCGCCGAGACATTGGGAGTAACAAACTGCTCCGTCGGCCCGTTCCAGCGCGCGACCTCTTTCACCAGGGTCGAATTCAAATAGATGAACGCTTCGCCCGGCATGAGGAACAGGGTCTCGATGTCGGGCCAGAGGCGTTTGTTCATCAGGGCCATCTGGAATTCATACTCGAAATCGGAAACGACCCGCAAGCCTCGCACGATCACGCGAATGCCCTCGGCGCGCGCGAAATCGACGAGCAGCCCGGTGAAGGGCTTGACCGTGACCCGCGCTCGCCAATCGGCGGGCAAGGCCTCGCGAATCAAAGCCACCCGCTCTTCCACGCTGAAGAGCGTCTGCTTGTGATGACGATCGGCGACCGCGACCGTCAGGCAATCGCATGCCTGAAGCGCGCGGCCGATGATGTCCAGGTGCCCCTTGGTGACCGGATCAAAGGTTCCCGGAAAGAGACCCCGGCGTTCCTTCCGCGCGTTCTCCATCGTGAGTCCCCCATGCGTCGATCACTATGCGCGTCTCCCCGTAGACGCGAGCGCGCCATCGCCGCCATCCTGCGGCCGGCGCGAGCTCGGGCTCACGGCGAGATGTCTCTAGCACGAACAGGGCCGAAGGGCTCCAGCAGAGCGCCTCAGCGCCCGTCACGCGAGCCATCCAGCGGTCGTCGACCGTCCCGTAGGGCGGATCCGCGAACAGGATGTCGACCTCGCAGCCGCGCTCGCGTTCACGCCCCCGCGCGAGATACTCGAGCGCATCGGCGGCGATCACGCGCGCGCACTCGCTCGCGCCGAGAAGGACGATGTTCGCGCGCAGCGCATCCAGCGCGGCCCGCGAGCGCTCGACGAACGAAGCGTGCAGCGCTCCCCGGCTGAGCGCCTCCAGACCGAGCGCCCCGCTGCCCGCGTAGAGGTCGACGACGCGCGCGCCTGCCGTCCGCTCCCCGAGCGTGTCGAAGAGCGCCTCGCGCACCATCTCGAGCGTCGGCCGGTGCTCTCGTCCCGGCGGAGTGCGAAGCGCGCGGCCTCGCCATCGCCCCCCCACGATCCTCACGCCCATCTTCCTTCTCGAGGAAGGCCGCCGGCACGCGCCCTCAGATGCTGCCCGATTCGTCCTCCTCGGCCGGGACGCTGACCGAAGCGGTTGCGGTCGTTTCCGTTGCGACTCCCGCCGGCGGGACCTCGGGAACCTCTCGCGCAGGCTCCTCCTCGCTTGGCCGGCTGGGAAGCCTCCGTGGCGGCTGCGGCTTGCCCGCGGCCTCGCCTGGCGGAGGGCGCAGGATCGATTCGACGCCGACGTCCTGCTGCACTTCGCGCATCGCCTTGCGGAAGTCCCTCAGGCCGGAGCCGATCGCCCGGGCCACTTCGGGGAGCCGCTTGCCGCCGAACAGCAGCAAGACGAAGAGCAGGATGATCAGGAACTCCTGCGTTCCAATCCCGAACATGCTGACCCCCGGGAGACCGCACCGGCCGCGGGCGGCGCAGTTCCGCATAGTGCATGGGATCGCGTGCACACTGCAAGCGGCTTCCTGCTCAATGGGTTGCGCCCGCCGGGGCGGCCGGCTGCGGGCCGGCGCGACGGCCCCCGAACTCGAAGGGCTGGAAGGAGATCCGGAGCGGCCTTTTTTCCCCCGCCCAGAGGACCCCGGGGAACGGCTTCTGCAATGACTTCCACGACGCGGACCGTCCGATATCCGGCCTCGCGTCCTGCCCGTTTGTGCCGAAAAACGGGGAAGAAGGGGCCGCCCGGAACCGGCGGCGGTGCGGGATGGATTCGGGCGGGCAGGAACGCCAACGAGGAGAAACCCACATGCGCGCAGGCGGCCAGGCAGGAAGTCGAGAGCGTTTCGGTGAACGCGAGGACGCGCGTGAGCCGGCCCGCGGCCGTCGCGCAGGCTTCACCCTCGTCGAGCTGCTCGTGGCCCTCGTGATGCTGTCGGTCGGGCTCCTCGGCGTCGGCCGCATGATCGTGCTCTCGCAGCATCACGCCTTCCACGGACGCAGCGAGACGACCGCCGTGACGCTGGCCGAAGAGATCCGCGAAAAGATCATGAGCGAATCGTTCAGCGATCTCGTCACCGTCTTCGACGGCGTCGACACCAGCCTGCCCGGCACCGTCACGCTGCCGTGCGCCCCGTGGGCCGCTCATCTCGCCCAGCAACTCGGCCCGAGCGGCATCGGCCGCATCCAGGTTCTCGAAGCCGCGGAGGACCCGGAGATCTCGGCGAACATGCGCACGATCGTGATCCAGATCTCCTGGCTGCAGGACGGCGAGCGCAAGACCGTGCCTCTGCGCTTCTCGATCAGCCGCATGGGCGTGTGACGAATGCGCGGGACGCGCACATCCGGGGAGGATCGGACATGAAACGTGCCGGAAGGAATCGTCCCGCAGGCAAGGCGTTCCCCCGCGCCCTTCCCGCCGGGCGCGCGCGTGAACGCGGCTCCGCGCTCCTCGTCGCGCTTCTCATCCTGGGCGCGCTCTCGATGATCGCGACCTCGCTCGTGATGAGCTCGGTCACCGAGCGCCACAGCTCCGGCTACTACCGCGAATCCCTGCAGGCTCTCGCCGCCGCGGAAACGGGGCTCGCCTTCGCCAAGCGGGCCGTGCAAGACCTGGCGGCCCCGATGGAGGATGTCGACTCCGACGGCCGTCCCGATTTTCGGATGAGCGACACCCTCTCGTGGAACGGGCGCTATGAGCTCGTCGCTGAAGCGACCGACATCGCCGGCCAGGGAATCGCCGCCTATCGCTCGAACGGTTACACGATCGTGGTCCAGGGCATGCACGAGAACGCAGCCCGCCGGGTCCGCGCTCAGATCGTGCACGACAGCTTCCTGAAGTACGCCCGCTTCGTCGCCGCCACGGGAACCTCCTGGTCCTGCGGAGCGATCCTGACCGGCGAGGTCTACGCGGGCGGCGATCTGAGCGTGCCCAACAACTGCGGCGCCGACATGGTGCAGTTCCTCGAATTCGTCGCCACCACCGGCGACATCCCCAACGCCGCCTACGCGCTCTTCTATCGCGGCTATGTGACCGGCGCCGACCCCATCGACCTGCAGAACTCGGTCGACTTCGCCTCGTACCGCAGCCGCGCGCAAGGCACCGCGCCCGAATGCGATTGCGAGGGCGCGGGCGAAGTGGGGCTCTACATCAACCCGCCGAGCTACGACCCGCTCTCCATCGGCGCGGGCGGCACGCTCGACTTCAGCCTCTTCGACTTCTGCAACACCACCCTGGCGCCCGGAGACACGATCATCACCTACAACACTGTCGCCGTGCGTCACGGCCTCACCGGCGCCCTGCTGCGCAGCTCCGAATTCAACGGGATCATCTTCTTCGAGAACGACGGGCGCGTGAAGGGCCGGCTCGACGGGCGCAGCGGGCGCTGCCTGTCGGTTTTCGCCACCGACGATGTCATCGTCGCCGACAACATCGTCACCGGCCATCGCGGATTCGACGCCGTGACGGGCCTGCCCAACGGCTCCGGAGATCCGGTGAACCTGGGACTGATCGCCTCCGACTACATCTATCTCGATCGTTACACGCCCCGCGTGCTACGCGTGGACGCGGCGATCATGTCGTGCAACTCGAACTGGCGGGTGTCGGGCGGCATGCTGGCCGACCATCCCGTGTGCACGGGGCCGATCGACCTCGACTGCGACGGAATCAACGGGGAGACGCCGGTGAACGACGATCCGCGCCCGGGCGAGGGCTGGGACGAGCTGAACATCTCCGCGGCCACCTGGGTGCTGAACATCAACGGGCCGACGATCACGTACAACGGCGGCGACGCCTGGCCCTGGAACGATTCGAGCGTGCTCGCGGGGGCGAGCGGCCCGACCCGCCGCTACAACTACGACATGGATGTGACGCTCTTTCCGCCCCCCTGTTTTCCCGTGCCGCTCAATTTGTGGAAGGACGTCACCTGGACCGAGATCTTCGAAGTCGAGAGCGATCTCGCGAGCCACTTGCCGCAATGAGGATGAGCATGAGATCCGAGCACGGGAAAGGCGCACACCGCAGAGGCGCGGGCGCGATGGCGCAGGCGGGGTTCCAGTTGATCGAGCTCATGATCGTGCTCACGATCGCCGGGATCCTGCTGACCGCCGCGATTCCGAACTTCACCCGCCTCACCTCGCGCAGCCGCGTGGAATCGGCCGCCTCCGACGTGCACCGCACGCTCGTTCTGGCGCGGCAGAAGGCGCTCGCCCGCCGCGTCCCCTATCGCGTGATGGTGATTGCGGGAGGGCAGGCCCTGCGCGTCGAGCGCCGGGACGACGGCGCCTGGGTCGCCGATCCCGTGCGCGATCTCCTCATTCCCGAGTCGCTGGAAATGACGACCAGCTTTGGAGGGCAGTCCACCAACATCGACTTGATCATCGAGCCGCAGGGAACGATTCGCGCGGAAGACGCGCCGGCCGTCTTTCGCTTCGGCAACGCCCGCGGGGACAGCGCCAGCGTTCGCGCGGTGAGGACCGGACGCATTCGCGCCGATGTGCATTGAGCGATCGCCGCGGGAGGACGCCCGGGGGCGGCCATTCCCGCGATCGGGGGAGATGATGGACGCAAGGAGAACGCCTTCCGGCCGCCGTTCGTGGACGCGCGCGGCGCGCAGGATGAGATCCGGCTTCACGCTGGTCGAGATGATGGTGGTCGTCCTGCTGATCGGGATCGTCTCGACCGGCTTGTATCAAGTGCTGAACACCAGCCGGGGCAGCTACGAGCAGCAGAAGGTCACGCTGGAGATGCAGCAGAACGCCCGCGTCGCGATCGAGTCGCTCGCGGACGATTTCCGGCATGTCAGCTACGGCAAGGACCCCACCCAGCCCTCGATCGCCTATGCGGGCCCCGACTCAGTCACCTTCATCGCGGATGTGATGCTCGCGGTGCCGGGCGCCGAGACGATCAGCTACTCGCTCAGTCTCGACGGCGATGCCGACACGCCCAATCCCTACGACACCGTGCTCATGAAGACGGTGGCCGATTCCGCCGGCACGGTCCTGGTGCACGAGCCGCAATCGTACGGGATCAAGTACGCGGGCCTCTCCTTCCGCTACTTCAACGGCGCGGGTGTGGAATTGCCCAATCCGGCGCCGCATCCCGAACTGATCGGCGAAGTGATGATTGAGGTGACGGCGGTCGAGCCGCAAGCGCACAAGCGGCTCGGGACCTACATGGAAGAGACCCTCAGCACGACCATCTACCCGAGGAATCTTCCTCTCACGCCGGCGCGCAGCCGCCCTTCCATGCCGCGCATCGGGACCCTCAGCGTGCCCGACTGCGAGAGCGTCACGATCCCGTGGGAAACGCCCACTACCTACACCGACGGCACTCCCCTGCCCCTCGCGGACATCAGCCACTTCACCGTGTTCATGGGGACCGATCCCGACGAGATGACCCTCTATTGCCGCGTCGCGCGCACGATCAACGAGTGGACCGTCACGCAGCTGACCGGCGGGGAGCATTATTACCTGGGCGTCACTTGCACCAGCCGCTCGGGCGTCGAGAGCCACACGAGCCTGGCCGAGCTCGACCTCACCTCGCCGCGCTATCCCGAGGCGCCGGGCGGTTTCGCCTGGCAGCCCAACGCTTCCGGCCCGGGCGTGCGCTTGAGCTGGAGCCCCGTGACCGCGTTCACCGACGGCACGCCGATCACGACCGTCCTCACCTACTACATCTATCGCGACGCGTCCGCGGGCTTCGTTCCGATGGCGGGCAACCGGCTGGCCTCCGTTCCGGTGAATTGCGTCTATGTCGATTCGACTCTCGTCGACTGCGATCACTTCTACTATCAGGTGGCCGCGGAGGCGTGCGGAAACGAGGGAGCGGCCTCGACCGAGCTCGACATCTCCTTCCCCTCCGCGCCCGGCTGCATCGCGAATCTCACCCTGGAAGCGACCGAGGCGGGAGGAGAGATCCTCGTCGGCTGGTCGGGACCGGCCCAACGCATCGACGGCAGCACGCTCGATCCCGAAGACATCGACAAGGTGCGCATCTTCTACGGCACGATTCCCTACACGCGCGACAACTACGTGGAAGTGCCGGGCAACGCGCACTCCTGCCTCCTGGGCGGTCTGGACGATTGCACCGACTACTACATCAATGTGGGGGCGATCGATCAGTGCGGCAATCTTGGCCAGGTGTGCGACTACAATGAGGGGAACATTCGGACCGCCGAGCCGTGCAACCCCGAACCGCCCGCTCGCGTGCCTGCGCTCTTCGCCCACGCGGGGCTCGACCGCATCGACCTCTCGTGGCCCGCGAACAAGACCGACTGCGACCTCGCCGGATACTATCTCTATTACGGATCGCAAGCGGGCGGCCCGTACACCGGGACGGGCGCCGATCAAGGCCCGTCTCCCGTGTACTTCTCCGGGCCCGTCATCACCTATGACGATTCATGCCACGCGTCCCTGACGGGCTTGAACCCCTGCGAGGACTATCGCCTCATCGTGCGCTCGGCCGATCGCTGCGACCCGGCCAATCAATCAACCTATTCGCCCGAGGCCGCGGTTCAAACCGACTGCGCGCCGTGCGCGGTGGAGGCGGGATGCGCCTCGTACATGGCGACCGGTTCGACGAACGCCGATGTGCGCTTGGAGCTCTATCCTTCGGCGGGCACCGCCATCACGGTGACAAGCATGTCGGCCGAGTGGACGGGAAGCCGCCTCGCGCGCCAGGTGTGGGTGGGGCGTCCGCTGGTCAAGATCTGGGATTCGAACGGAAGCGCCGGGCAGGACGGCAATGTCGGGCCGCAGCCGAGCGGCGCGACGCTCAATTTCACCGACTTCACCCTGCCCGCGACGGCGACGAGTTCGTACGGGCTCCCCTTCCGCCTGACCTTCGATGGCGACCAGCGCTATCAAGACCTGGAGCTCAGCTTCACCACGGCAGCCGGAACCTGCCCGATCGCCGCTCGCCAAGTCGGCAACGGGTCGTACTACGACGACTTCGACGACAGCAACTACACCGGCTGGACGGTGATCAGCGGCACCTGGGCTGTCTATAGCTACACGCTGTATCAATCGCGGGAGACGAGCACGCGTTTGATCGTCGCGCCCGGCGAGCACAGCTCCTTCTCGTACGAAGCGAAGGTGAGGGTGACCTACGGCTCGAGTCCCTATCTCATTTTCCGATACCAGGACACCAACAACTACTACACCTTCGGGATCACGACCACGACCGACAAGGTGCGCTTCGGACGCTTCCAGGGCGGATCGATGACGAACACCGCGGAAGCGAACTACGCCACCGCGAACAATCAGTGGTACACCCTGCGGGTGGATGTGATCGGCAACACTATGCGCGGCTTTATCAACTGCGAGCAGGTGCTGGAAGTGACCGACGCCGCCATGGTCAGCACGGGCGAGGTCGGGCTGCGCTGCTACGCCACGCGCGCCTACTTCGACGATGTCCGCGTGGCCGCGCTCACGACCTGGCCGTAAGCGGAATCAAGGCCTGTGGCGGCGGGATCCTGCCGGATCCCACCGGACTGCCGCCTCCGAGCTCATGGGGGCTCGAGCGCTCCCCGCGTGGCGACCGGGGTGCGTTTGGTCCCCTTCCGCTCTTGCCCGTCGGAAAATCCTCCCTTACCTTGCCGGCGTACTTCCAACTGTCCATGACTGCTCTCGCTCTTGGAATCCGGGCCCGCGCTGTCTGCGCGAAAAGGGACAGCAGTCCAGGGGAGGCATTCTCATGCTCCGACTTCCCTCATCGTTCCACCATTCGACCGGCGCGATTGTCGCCTTATTTCTTCTGGGGATGGCCTTTTCGGGCAGCGGTTGCAGCCGCGAGAGGATCACGCCCGATACGCCGTCGCCGGACGATTGGGAGTTCGGGGAGTCGAGGGTCCACCCGGTCGCCCCCGCCGCCGAGGCGAGAGTCATCGACCCCATCAGCAACAGCATCTTCCGGATCCGGGACGCCCAGGGGGGGGCGCTGACCGTCACCGCCATCGTTTCCGGACCGCAGGCCGCTCCGGAAGACAGCGCCTTCGCGTTGTCGTACACCGGTTCCGAACCGGTCGAGATCCTGATCCCCCACGATTCGACGGACTACGATTTCGTCTTCGGCTATGCGCCATTCGAGGGCGTCATCCTGGAAGGAGACGAAGGAAGCGACTCGGGGTGGCTTCCCTTCCCCGTCACCGAAACCGTCGGCGACACGCTCGTCGTGGAACTGCTCGAGACATCCGCGTTCCGTGATGGGCAGAGCATGAAGTGGCAAGGGATCACGAACTTCAAGAAGCTCCACATCGCGGGGATCACCGACCACGGGGAGTTGATGCGGGTGTTCGAGCAGAACGTGCGCGAGGCCATCCAGAACCTCATCGTGGTCGTCCCCCCGGCCAGGAGAGAGCAGGCGATGCTGGACATCAACGGCCCCTTCATGCCGACTCTGTTCGTGGACATCAACACGGGGTCCTGGTTTCCGACCAAACCGAAGTATGTCCCCTTCTGGAGTTTCGTTCCGCCGATCGCGCGCTGCGCCTTGATGATGAAGGACGATTACGAGGGCAGCGTGGCTCACGAAGTCGGCCACTATCTCCACCATGTGTTGCTCGGGAACAACCAGTACCTCAACTTCGCCATGACCCCGCGTCCCAGCGACCACAAGCTCGGCGAGCCGGGAGCGAGGAACAATGTGATCGAGGAGCCTGCTTACTTTGCGGAATACGTCCTCAATCGCACGATCAACAGCGGGAATCCGGAGCAGGGTACCTTCCTCACCAGTCTCGATCATGTCACGGACCCGATGGAGCAGGATTTCCTCGACCTCGAGGGCATGGGGGTCGCGGTTTTGGCGTCCATGACCCGGCAATCCGATACCGTGTTCTCCTTCTATGGTCCGCGGGTGTCCGTGCCCGTCGTGGAGGGCGACCTGAACGAAAGGTATCAGGCCTGCTACGAATGGATCGCTCACGGAGCCAACACCATCCCCTCCTTCCGCTACCAGATGCACATCTACCTGTCTGCCTCGGGGCAGCAGGACAAGATCCCGGCCATGCTGCAGCCTTCAGGCTGGAGCCACTTCGCGCAGTGCAGATTCGTCGATGAGCAGGACAACCCCCTCCCAGGCCATTCCGCGCGCTCCGTCTCGATCGCAGGAGATAAGGAATACCGGCTTCCGCTGGGAAAGCCGGTGGCCGCAGTCCCGGGAGGGTATCTCCTGGAGCGCGTCTACCCCGGGGAAAGCGTGCTGCGGATCTACAGGCCAAACGGCGACTCGCTCGACGTGGCGCGCAACATCGAATGGGGAACCTCGACGAACGCGAAGCAGCAATGGGGAGACATCGTCGTCCCGCAACAGAACCTGCTCGATCTCCTGCACCAGCGGGGCAACATCTACCCTTCCGCTTCCGGGTCCATTCTGGATCCCCAGGATCCCGACCCCCGATATCAGAACTTCTCGGTGTCCAACACCGTCTCGTGCCTGCCCGGGGCCCCGGCTCTCACCTGGAACGGCACGAGCTTCTCCTTTGGAATCCAGACTGTGGAGGCGACCATCTACGAGACGGCCGTATTCAGCGACAGCCTGACGGGACAAGTCTCGCCGGACGGCAGAATGATCGAGTGGATCCGCATGTACTCGGATCGAACCACGACCTATCCGCAAGGCGGACGGTACCAGTGGCAGACGGATGTCACCGTCAGAGACATCCCGGTTCAGGACTACCCGGGAGATGAATGGGGAAGCACGGATTTCCGATACCAGCTCGCGCCGGAGGAAGTCTCTGAGCGAATCGTGCATTGCAGATGGTATTACTACTACAACAACCAGGAGAGAGAGAGCACGACCTTCCTCTCATCCGATGATCAATGGACATTCGACATCTCTACACGCGAGTGACCATCGGCCACCGATTGCGCAGGCGGCTCCGAAACGGGGCGGACAGGCTGAACGACATGCCCCTCGCTTCGCACTCATGCAAAGGAGGGAGCCCTGAGGCTCCCTCCTTGCTTCCCACCGGCTTCCCGAGGGGCGCATGGGTACCGGCGGGTTCACCTCTTTCTTTTGTGCGCGCGGCGTAAGGGTGGCCGTGAGCGCGGCCGCGCTGACATCCCGTAGCCGTCAAGGTGCGATCGGGTGCCCGCGCCAGGTGCCGTTGAAGACGCCCGATCCCGCGGCCCGAGAAATCCAGACTCCTTGCACACGCCCGAGCGCCTGACCCGTTCTTGTGATCCATTCCCCTTCGAAGCGCCCTTCATTCTCCGAGCGCGTCCACGAGCCGCGCAGAAAACCGCTGAAATTCCCGCGCTCTCCGGTGAACTTGCCGAAGAAGACCGGTTCGCCCAGGCGGTTGTAGCCTGCGATCCCGCGCAGGAACCCCGCCATTCTGCCCTCTTCGCGGGTCCATGTGCCGCGAAACTCCCCGCAGGGGTTCTCCGCGGGCCATTCCCACAAACCACTGCAGAAACCGTGCGCCTCGAGCTTGGAATCCATGCGGAACGAGCGCAGCACGACGCGCGTTCCGTCGCCGAGATCGATCAGCTCCTCCAGGTCTTCCAAGTCCGCGGTCGTCAGCTCGCGGGTGTACTCATTCAAGCGGAGCGCAAGCGGCACAGCCGGCGCGCCCGAGTCGGCGACAGTCACCAGCAGGCGCAGTCCGTCCATGAAGTCCGATGTCACCGAGGTCCAGGCGATCGAATCAGGACGCGTGCGCGGAAGAACGCGATCCTCACGACGCTCGAAATCGATCAGACGGAGCAGCCGAATGGCGCCCTCTTCGATCGCCAGACTGCCTTTCCATTCAACAGGCGAGGTCGCGCCCAGGCTGTCACCCGCGCCGGGCCGGAATCCCCACAGGATTGTGAGCGAATAACGGACGCGACGGTGATCGTCCTCCAAGCGCTTCGCATGCCGCCGTCCTTCGGGGCCGAGGCCGGCATAGCCGTCCTCCACTTCCTCTTCGCGGCCGGCGAGCACCGCAAGCGCCGGATCGCCGAAGGCAGGCTCTTCGTCGATCGGAAGGAAGCCTCCATTCTCCGCGTCGAGATCGAGCACTTGTTCCGTGCCGGGATCGACGGCCGAAGTTGCGGGCGCCTCGTCACGGCCGCAGCCCGAATTGAGGAGGCCGACCGCGAGGAGGCCGATCAGCAGCGCGATTCCCCACTTCCATGCCTTCATCCTTCCCTCCCTTCTCCGCGAGGCGTTCGAGCGCGCCGCGACCCTGTTTGGCGAATCCGCTTCCTGATCCGCCCGCTGTATCGCTCTGCCAGATCCATGCCAGAAGTGAACCGGCAAACGACGGGCAACCGCGTGTCGGCGTGCGCGCGCGTCGGGGCCCGCCAATGTCGAGGAATGCAAGAAGATGCGGGCGTCGTTGCGATGGGCGGGAGAAACGGTTTCGGGATGCGAAGGTCTCTTCGAGCGGATCAACCATGCAGAGTCGCGGCCCGCTGGCCTCCACGGTTCAGCGAGTGTCCCGCATCGTACAGTGAGGGCCGGGATCGCGCCGCGCTCTTGCGACTAGCGCAACAGCACGATGCGGCGCGAGGCGCGGTACGGGCCCGCATCCAGGCGCACGAAGTAGATGCCGCTTCCCGCGGGCGCGTCGTGATCGTCTCTGCCGTTCCAGTACACGGCGTGCGAGCCCGCTCGAATGGGCCCCTGCAGGAGGTTGCGCACGAGGCGGCCGGCCACATCGAACACGCTCAATCGCAACTCACGCTGCGCGGAAGGCATCTGGAAGCGGATCGCGAGCCCCTGCGCGGCCGATCCCGGACGGAAGGGATTCGGCCCGGGCGCCCCGAGCGAAAAGGCCACGGAGCTGCTCGAAACGCGCAGCGACACGGGTGGAAATGTCTGGCTGCCGTCCTCCCTGAGGGCGAGCAACTGATATTCGTACAACGCGCCGGGAAGAATGTCGTGGTCGAGGAAGCAGCTCTCTCCATCGCCCTCGATCGGAGATTCGGGATTGAGCAAGGCGAACTCGCTGCCCGCTTCCTCCGGCGAACGCCGATACACATAGAAGAGCGCGCCGCCGAAGATCCGCGGGGCCTCCCAGCAAAGCTGCACTCCTCCGGCCGTTTCGGAGAGCAGGATCCGTATGAGCGAAACGGGCGTCCCTTCGTAGCGCACCGAGATGCCTCTCGGCTGAACGAAAGGCGATCCTCCGCGGTAGAGCTGGCAGCGCTCCAACTCGGGATCGATTCTCAAGATGCTTCCCGTCGGTCCCGGGAACCCGCCGGGATTCGCCGTCGCGTCCGAGAAGACGATCCGGCTCGCGTAGTCGACCACCATGTCGCGCGGGTCCGAGGCGCTCGTGCACGAAGCGACGATGCTCGTGGACGGGCCGTCCGCCAAACGCAGGACGGCGGCTCCGATCTGGCGGCGGTCCATGACCAGCAATGCACCATCGTCGCCGATCGTCCCGCATCGCGGCGACTGAAAAGGCTCGCCCGTCCAGATCTCCGTCACTTCTCCGGAGTCCGGATGGATCTCGAATACGCCTCCCTGTCCGCTGCCACCCCCGCCCGCGTCCTCATCGATCAGGAAGATCCTGCCGGTCGTGGGATCGGGCACCAGATCGACCGGCGAAGAGAAGCGCGTGTCGGAAGCGATCGGCTCGCCGGCGCCGGTTCTCACATCGATGCGATACACGGCTCCGGGCCCACCCGTCGGCCCGGGAACGAGATCGAAGGGATCGGCCAGGCGGTCGAGCAGGAAACAGGTCACGCTGTCGAGCACCGTGATCCCGATGGGATCGACGAAGGTGGAATCCTGGAAGAGCAGGCTGACCTCGCCGGTTCTCGTGCTCGCGCGCAGGAGGCATCCCCGCTTTCCGATACCCGCGGGATCGGCATCCGAATCGAGCAGCAGCATCTCGGTCGTGCTGCCGGGCAGCAACTCGACGGCCATCAATTGGCGGAGGTCCGCGGACGCGACCACCGGCACCGGCTCGCGGGTGGGGCCCTCGATACGAAAGACGGCGCCCTGAGCCCGGGAGTGGTGCAGAATGTCAGCGCGTCCGTCGGCGACCAGGATCTCTCCGTCGCCGGTGGCGTTCGAGATGTAGTGCCGCATCAGCGCCGAGTCGCTTTCGGCTCGCGCGCAGGTCAAGTAGGCGCGCTGTTCGATCCACGGCGTCATGCCCGGCAATCGAGGCGGAATGATGGCGGAATAGTCGATCCAGGCGCTGTCTCCCGGCTGGATGCTTCCCTCCCAGGAAATCGTCTGCGGACTCGAGGCGATCTTTCCATCGGAGACATGCAGCGAGCTCGTCAGCAGGCGCAGGTTGTCGGGCAGGCGCACTTCCAGCGAGGTCGCCGGGTCGGGGAGCCGGCCGGGGTTCTCGGCGACGATCCGGCAATGCAGCGTGTCCCCCGGCTGGCGCGCGAATCCGCTCGCATCCTCCTGCTCGCTCCACGAACGCAGCTCGATTTCGACCGAAGGAATGCGGACGAGCGCCTGAAGCTGCTTGACCTCCGGATGCTGCACGAAGCGTTCGAGGACTCCACTCACCAAGCCGCCCCGGAATATGGAGCCGCGCAGCGTGTCGGCCACCGGACTGGCCAGCGAATCGACCACGAAGAACTGGTTCTTCTTGCCGAGCGTCAATCGGGACGGCGTGGTCAGGAACAACGAGGTGAGAAAATTGGAGATCTGATCCGTCTCCGGGTTGGCAACGCGAATGGCGGTGTTTGGGCCCACGCGATAGCGCGGATCGACGAAGAACAGCCCGCGCCCCTCGACCCACATCACTCCTTGCGGGTTCTGCAGGCTCTCGTCCGCAATCGTGTCGACGACCGCGCCGGTTTGCACATCCAATCCGAAAATCGCGCCGGTATTCTGGACCGACAGGTTCTTGGGGTTGGCGCGCGTGTCGGCCACCCAGAGAATACTGTCGCCCTGCAAGGTCATGTCGATCGGCATGCGGAAGGAGGAGGGCTGCGCGAGCACCTGCAGCTCCTGCTGTCCGGCCGGGATGCGGAAGACCGCCCCCCGCGCGAAACCGGCTCCCACCACACTCGCATCCAGAATGAGGCAATCCCCATTGGGGAGAACGAGCACGCGTTGAGGAGAAACGAAGGGCGGCCCTCCGGCCAGGATGTTCAAACGGTCCTCTTCCAGGTCGTATTCCCAGAGGGCGCCGGTGTCCGGCCCGAAGCTCGCGTTCGCTTTGCTTTCCAGGATCAGCGCGCGGTTCTCATCGAGCATGCACATATCCGAAGGCTGTCGGAATTCTTCGCGCGACCGATAGGGGATGAGCTTCAGGTTCTCGGCGTCGTAGAGAAAGATCGCTCCCCGGTGTCCCCGATGAAAGGGATCGGCGCGCGCATCCAGCACGAGGACCTGATCGGCCCCCAAGGGACCCATGATCGTATCGGAGACGGCGAGCGAGGGAGAGTTCGCACCGCCGAGAAGCTGGATGGCGGCATCGATCACCGAATGCGTGGGCGCGAGCGAATCGACCTCGAGATCGACCCAGAGGGTTTCCGCTTTCTGGAAGGCCAGATCGACCGTCCAATGCACCCGGCCTTCCGAATCCGGGCGTAGAAGCCCTCGCGTCGCCCGCCACCCCACCGGCTTGACCTGATCCGAATGCGTGAGGATGGCGCCCGTGTCCAGCGCGGGCATGGGACAGCGGTTGCGCACCACGGCTTTCACTTGCACGGTGTCGCCGGGCGCGGGCGGGGTCTGGCCGTCGCCCATCTGCAGCAAGTCGCACTGCAATTCCGGCGGGCGAAAGATCGCCGCGCGGCGAGGGTGCCAGAGGCTGTAGTGGAAGCTGAGACTCTTGACCTCCCAGCCCCCGGAAAGCCTGTTCAGGCGAAGCAGCCCGCCGTGCCCGGGATAGTACGGGTTCGACGACCAGTCGCAGAGCGCGAAGCGGCCCGCTTCGAGCCGCTCGATTCCGGCCGGGCAGACGAGCAGGGTATCGATCGCTCCGGAGGCGATCCTGACATAGTCAATCGGGTTGCGCGTGATCTTGTAGACGCCCGGAGGGGGTTGCGCCCCGCTCGTCGAGTCGGTGACGAAGATCGTTCCGTCGTCATCCACGACTACGCTCATCGGATCGTCGAGCGCTAGCCCGACGCGGTCGAACTTGCGCAGCCAGTGGCCGGCTCCATCCAGTTCCACCACCCGGCCCCAGCGATCGTTGCCGGGATTCGACACCATGTCGGCCACCATGTAGTGGCCCTTGATGTCGGGACAGATGTCCATCGGATCGTTCAGCCAGCTCAGGTTGGTCGTGGTGAAGAAGACGCTGATGTCGCCGGATTGCGGATCGAGGCGATAGATGACCGGAGGAATGGTTTCCGGATAGTAGGCCTTGGGATCGGTGATGAGGAGCGACCCGTCGTGGCCGAGGCAGATCGCGGTGGGGATGGTCAGCGGGGCGCCTTCGTGCACGATGCGCTTGCTGCGATCCACGGGATTCACCGCCACCACTCGGGGGCGGTTGACCTGATTGTCGAGAACATAGACGGTGCCGTCGGGGCCGAAGGTCAGGTCGATCATGCGCGGCATCATGTTCGAATCGGATAGCCAGGTGACCGGTTCGTATCCGCCCGCGCCGAGATAGAAGATCCGCGGACTGGAAGTGGCCCCCGCATCGAGATAGAAGACTTGTCCCGCGCTGATGTTGGCGACCGTCTGCAGATCGATCGTCTGCACGCGCGAAATCCCCTCGCCGTCGATCTGGATCACGACTTCGGTGATACGTCCGGCCGCGAACTGAACCGGCACGCGGACATCCATCGCGAAGTGGGTGCTGTCCCCGGGCCCGAGTTCTCCCCGCCAGGTGAGGACCGGTCCATCGGCATCGAAGAGCAATTCGCCCGATTCAGCTTCCGCATTGGTGAACAGGCAGAGCAGCGAGTCCAATTCTACGGAGACGCTCAGAGGGCCGGTGGGCATGGGAGCGCGGTTCACCAGCGCGGCGGTGAAGCGCAGCGACGCGCCCGCCGCCGCCTCTCCGGACTCCGCGCCTTCCAGGACGAACCGGCTGGCATCCATGTCCGGGCCGTCGTAGCGCGCCAGAGAGGCAAGGCTGCGAAAGAGCGTGCTCGAGAGCGTGTCCACGGCCGCTTCCGCATCCAGGTCGATTCGCAGGAGCGCGCCTTTTCCAGCGACGGCCCCATTCATGTCCGCGTTCGCGTCGAGGACCGCCGCCTCGGAGGGCGAGATCATGACGAGGTCGACCGGCTCACGGAAGGCGGGAACGGCAAGCGTGTCCTCGATGGCGAGACTCGGGAGCGACACGACATAGATCGCTCCTCCGTTCGGTGCCCCTCCAGGAACACTCGCTTCCCCATCGAGGAGCAGCAGCGTCTGCGGGTCGCGCACGGCGACTGCGGCGGGACGCGTCATGAAAGAGAGGGAGAGCAGCGCCTCGACCGTATGCATGCCGGGATCGACCGCGAACAGCGCCCCCGTGCTGGGAGCGGTGCCCGCCATGCGGCCGGTGGGATCGAGAACATACAGGCGCCCATCCGGGCCGGCTGCGAAATCGCTCGGCGAGCCGAAGAGACGGCTACTCGCGACGATCGAGACCGCCCGGGTCTCGGGACGGAATAGAAGCACGGCGCCCGAATACCCTTCCGACAGCGGGTCGGATTCGCGATCCAGAAGGTAGAGATTGCCGGAGGAGTCTCGCTCGAGAGCGACGATGGAATCGAAATAGTCATGGCGAATCGTCTCGACATTGCCCGGCATCGGAAGGTACGGGTCGAACTTTCGCAGCCGCGGTCCGTCCCCGACATAGAGCGTCTTGGGCGAAGCCCACGCGATCCCGGAGAGCCGTTCGTAGCGAGGCAGGAAGGCGACCGGCGAGACGCTCGCGCGCGTGAAGCTCGCGACGACGGCCGCGCCGGAATCGCTCTGCACGGGCCAGGCGCGGTCGAGGACGAGGAGATCTCCCCAGGCGGGGGCCTCTGCGTTCGAGGACGAGGGGCAGACGCCCGCCAAAGCGAGCAACAGGGCGGCCAACAGCGCCGCCCGGAAGAGCGGGAACCGCCCGCCCCGCCTGCGGCGGATTCGCGGAGAGCCCGCTGGTCTCATGATCTTCCGCCTACCCGGCGCGCCGTATCGCCGGCCAGTGCCCCGATCCGGCGCAGGAAGAGCGAGATCGTGTGGAAATGCATCATGGATCATCTTGGTGCCGGATGCTGGTTTCAGTCAAGAGCCGCCATGAGGGCCTCCGCGCGATCCTCCGCGACCCGTTCTCCAAACATCGGCAGGAGCGCTCATTCCGCCAAGGAGTCTTTCCCGTTGCCCCTATCGTCGGGCCGGCGCGCTCGGCCCCCGGCCGGAGACGAGCGGTCGATTTCGCTGGGATCGAAACCGTCGAGGGAGAGGGCGGACAACATGCGGCGGGCGAAGGCCTGGGCCCATTCCATGGCTTGACGCGATTCCGTGGCAGAGCTGTTGCTTCCGTGATAGACGAGGTCCTTCCGGCCTTTTGCCTCGCGCAAATCGTTCAGCACGCTGGCGGGCAGATGGCCCGGTCCGACATACAGCCGTTCCACTCCCGCGCAGAGCCCGTAGAAATTCGTGTCCACATATCCGCGCGAGAGAAGCCCCGCGCGCGCGGCGTGATACAGCGCGAAATAGCTCTGGGTGGTGACATCTCCCCAGTTGCCGTTGGCGTACCGGCTCCGGGCGCGTTCGAGTTCTTTCAGCGCGAGCCGGATTTCGGCTGCCACCAGCGAGGGATCGGGCTGCGTCTTCTTCAGGCGTCCCTTGGCAAGGCAATCGTCGAAGCGATCCAAGGCCTACCTCTGGGCCATTGATGGAGAATCTCGTCGGCCGCCTTCGAGAATATCCAGACATTGTAGAATCGGTTGACGGGAAATGCCACGCCTCTTTGCCCGGCCGGCTGATCCAGCTGCGGGGCGCCCTGCCTGGACCCCCGTTTGCCCGTCACGGCTAGTCGCATGGCGGCGGTGCGACCGGCCCCCGGCCCGCCTTTGTGCGCGCCTGATTGATCGCCTCCTCCAAGGCGCTGACTTGCTCGGCAACCGCCGGATCCTGAGGGAGCTTCAGGAACAGGGCCGGGTTGCGCCCGCCCCAATCGAGGATCTCGTTCTCCGGCGAGAGAACCAGGCGCACGATTCCGGCAAACTGGCCGTGAGAGCCCGAGCGATTGAGGATCGCTTGCCCTTCCAGGAAGGGAAATGTGCTGGCGTACGACTCGTACCCGCTCAGGACCACATCCGCGCCCCGCGCCTCGCGCGCGATTCGCGCCGCCTCTTCGTCTCCCGCGCAGGCGAGAACGACGACGAGATCGGCGCCTTCGGCCTTCAACGCCGGCAACTCCCCCGCGATGGCTTCCACCGGATCGCGAAACTGCAGAGCCGATTTCGCGGAGGCATCGATCTTCTCGAACGCGTCCGCCCCGATCACGCCGAGGAGCCCGACGCGCACGCCCTCTACCGTGACGACCGCGGATGTGCGAATCGCTTGCCCGCGGTCCGCTTCCTGGAAGGAAACATTCGTCTGCACGATCGGAATGCGGCTCTCCCCCATCCAGCCTTGGAGCTGATCCCAATGCGCGAACTCCGGAGGGCCCAGGGTCAGCGCGGCCACTCCGTCCCGTTCCATGGAGGCGATCAGGAACGGATTGACGAGATCCGCCTTGATCGCATCGGTCTCGATGAAGTCGCCCACTTCCAGCACGAGCAAAGGGAAGTGGCCCTTGCGCAACGAATCGACCACGCCGGCCCGCCGGGCCAGCCCGCCTCTGCGCTGCCCGCTTCACCCGACCGGCTGGAGATTGCCCTTCAGCGACGAGCGCGAAAGGAGCAGCAATCCGGCATTGGATGGACGCGGGCTTCCGTGAGCGAACGGAGGTCCCGCCAAGACCAGGCCGAGCATGGCGAAAGGAACCATCCATCCCCTTGCGCTTCGCATTCGCATGTCGAATCCCCCTGCTTTCTCCTTGCGGCGGCCATGACGCATCCGCGCGCGATCGCGCAGCGCGCGGGCGGGCCGCCCTCAAAGATCGCGCCGCTCATACTTCAAATCGGGCAGCTCTTTCACGCTGATCCGAAAGTAATACGACGAGCGCCCGCCGCTCTCCCGTCTTTCGAAGGAGGCCTGCCAGCAATGCAAGTCGCGATACAGGCTATAGCCTTGCGACGTCACTTCCTTCCCGGTGAGGTCGTAGTAGATACTATATTCCACGCGCCACGAGGGCGTCGCCGAAAGGCCGAGCGAGAGATTGGCCGAGCTCTTCTCCGACTGATGCGCGGCCTTCGACATCACATGGCTCAAGGTCAGATGCCACGGGCCGGCCAGCGACGCCAGCCCCTCGCCGCCTCCCGGACCCGAGTGGATTCCGGCGGCCGGATCGCCGAAGCCCCCGTAGCCCTCCTGCGCAGGGGAGACCTCCGCGGTCGTCGAAGAACCTCCTCCGCCTCCGCCCTGCAATCGAAGCGTCGTGCGCAGCGAGAGCTGGTAATCGTCCCGCCAGCGCTCGGGATCGTGCGTGATCGAGAGGTCCGAGCTGAGGGAGCGCCCCGGCTGCAAGCGGATGCTGTGCGAGAAATCGCTCCATGGCTTCGGCTTCTGGCCCGCCGGGGTCTTCTCCTCGGCCAGGAAATCGTGCGAGATCGAGGTGTCCCACACGAGCAGGTTTTCCATCTTCTTCGTCTGCTCGCCCTCGCGCCATTTCAGATGGAATCGTTGGGTCGCGCGCAACGAGACTGAGCTCGCTTTCGAGCTGCTCAGGCTGATCCCGCCCACCGAAGGGAAGTCCTCGAGGGAGCGCAATTCGGGCCGGTACCCGTACGACGCGTTCAACTCGACGACATGGCGGATGCCTTCCAGCCCCGCCAGGTTCGGAAAGAAGGTCCCATACAGGGCCGTCCCCGCGGAAACGCCCGTCGACCAGGAAGCGCCGGTCAGGTTCTCGTCCCCTTCGTCATTCTCGTGCGCCCAGGCCGCGGAGATCGCGACGTTCGGCGAGATGTTGAGCAGGCCGAAGAGCCGGCGGTTGTCCGACAGGCTCACATTCAACCCCGCCGCCTGATTCGATTCCGTCTCGCCGCACCAGTCCTTCGAATAGACGCTGCGGACGCGCATGTCGCTGCGCAGGTAGGTGCTCGAAAGCAGGCTCCAATGCCCGCCGCGCCCGCGCGCATCCGGCTTCGTTCCCAGCGGAAACGAGGAGAGCGAGAAGTTCACGCTGGGAATCGATTGGCTGATCCGTTGGGTGCAGTTGCCCGGATCGTCGAGATTCTCGGTGCGATCCGCGAACACCGAGAGCGAGGCAAAGGACCAGCTCTTGTTGAGGCTCACCTGCGAGCGCAGGGTCTGATTCACCCGCTCGTCCACATCCGCGCCGAAATCGCGGTCGCCCGCGTAGTCCTTGTCGCTCTGGAAATTCGCCGAGACCTTCAGGTTCGCCCGCTCCCCGAGCGTCTGGTCGTGCCCCATGCGCAGTAGCCAGCGATCGCGCCGGCCAGCGAGCTCGTTGCCCTGGCGCGCGTACGATGCCTCGAAACTGCCCGAGAGCAGATAGCGCAGCCGGTACTGGGTCTTCATGTTGTAGATCGTGCGCGGGTCCTCTTCGTAGTAATCGAGCCAGAAGAGCGAGTCGAAGTAGTCGTTGGGCGCCCAGTAGTAGCCGACATTGCGCAGGAAGCGTCCGCGGGAAGAGTCGAATCCCAGCTCCGCATCCGGAATGAGCACGCCGCTCTGGCGTCCGCGGCTGATCGGAAAGACCGCATAGGGGATGGCGAGAACGGGAATGTTTCCGAGGTACAGGACGACCGGGCGGGCGACGACCCGCTCTCCGGGCACGATCTTCATCTTCGCGCCGCGGAAGTGGAAGTGGGTGCTCTCCTCGTCGCAGGTCGAGAAGTTGCCCTCCTTCACGAAGAGCGATTGCGCGTCGGCGCGCTTGATCCGCTCGCCCCGGTAGTGGCCGGTTTCCAGATCGCTGCGGCCCTGAAAGATGAGCCCCTGTCCGCGATCGATCCGATAGGTCATCTCGTCGCCGACGACCTCGGTATCCTTGTCGCTCAGCTTGGGCTCGCCCTTCGCGACCACCAGATCGCGGGCGAAGTAGAGGGTGATCTCGCTCGAAGTCAGTCCCATCGTCTGGTACTTGACCGATCCGTTGCCCGAAATGGTCATCGTCTCGCCGGCCACGCGGTAGTCGATCTTGTCGCCCTGATAGCGGACCGCCTCGCTGGTGTCGAAGGGAAGCCTCGCGAGAAGCGCATCGTCGGGGTGCAGCGCTCCGGTGCGCGCGCTCACGCGGATGGTCTCGAGCGCATCGGCCGGCAGATCGCCCGGAACGGCCGGGCGCGTGCGATCGAAGCGCCGCGACGGCGGGCTGTCGCCGGCGGAAGACTCGACAGCGCCCCCTGCGGACTCGCCGCCTTCCGCGAGCGCGCCCCCTTCGGACTCGCCGCCTGCCGCCGGCGGCTCGTCAGCCTCCGCGCTGTCCGCCCCGGCCTTCGCTTCCCCGTCCGCCTCGCCCGCCGTCTTGGAGGGGGGCACATACAGGCCCTCGGTCTGTCCTTCGAACTGCACTCCCTCCGCCCCTTCTTCTCCGAATCCGATTCGCAGGCGCGCGGCGCGGGTCCAGTTCAGGCCCGTTCCGTCGTCGCGCGCATCGGGTGGGGGCAAGTAGAGCGCTTCCGCCTTTCCATCCAGCACGACGCTGCGCACGCGCCCGCCCTGGAGATAGGCCGTCAGCGTGTCGCCCACCGCGAAGTAGCGCTCGGCGGGATGCGCGGAGGGCTGGTATTCCGAGCGCGCGCGTCCCCACACGACCAGGCGGTCGGCGCGTCCTTCGCGCAGCTGCACCGCCATGCTGTCACCCTCGATCACGCCTTCCTGGTCCCAGACCGAGGGCTCGCCGGTGAGGAGGATGCGATCGCTCTGCAATAGAAAGATCGCGCGCGCGCAGGCCGCTTCGGCCCCTTCGTAGGTGACCGTCACATTTCCGCGCGCCTCGCCCTCGTGCTTCTCGGTGCCCATCGACATCGTGTCCGCGGTGACGACGAGCTTTTCCGAGAGTTCGCCGAAATCGCGCTCGAGAGTGGGGCGCTCTTGCGAGTTGCCGAGCACGGTGAGGATTCCCGCGGCGCGATCGTAGAGCGCGATCCGCCCGCGGATCTCCACGCTGTCGGCATCGGTCTGAATCGTGACCGGCTCGCCCGCCCGGCCGGAGGAATCGGCCAGATCGTAGTTCAGCCATGAGCTGAAGATGCGACGCCCCTCTTCCATCAACCGGACCGCCCCGTTCATGACGAGTTTCTTCTGCGCGCGATCGTAGTGGAGCCGGTCGGCGAAGATCTGTCCCTCGGGGCCGTCACCGCGCACATTCTCTTCGAGCTCGAGTTGCTGAAGCGCGCGATAGTAGATGCCGCGCTCGGCCCACAGCGTGCGCACCGAATCGCGGATCGAGACGGCGCCCTGCAACTGCACCATCTCGCTCTGGGGAATCCACACTCCGCGCAATGCGCGCAAGCGCATGGCGCCGTGCTGGACCTCGACGGAATCGATCGTCAAGGGCCCATCGAAGGTGCCGCTCAGGCTTGCGCCCGAGATGCGCCAGATGCCCTCGGCCGTGCGGCCGCTGAGGAGAACGGAGGACCCTCCGGCGGGCGCAGCGGGGGCCGGGGAGGAGACCGGCGGCGCGGCGCCCTCCTGTGGTTGCGGCGGGCCGGCCTCGCGCTCCTGCGCGATCGCGGCGCCGGCCGGCATCACGACCGCCCATGCGGCCACGGCAAGGCAAGCAACGAGCGTTCGAGCGCGGAATCGCGAGAAGCGCGCCGCCCGGCCCGCCTGGGAAGGCAGGAATCGACTTCCTGGCCGCGCGCTCACCGGTGGCCCTCCCGCGAGGCCCGCTGCACCTGGTCCAGCGCATGGAAGGCGGCGCCGAGCAGGCCCGCTCGCACCCCGAGAGCCGCCGGCACGACAGGAGCCACACGCCCCGCCCCCATCATCGCCCGGGCGGCCAGGGACCGGCGCGCGGGCTCGAAGAGCAGGTCGCCCGCCTGAGCGACTCCTCCTCCAATCACGAAGATCTCCGGGTCGATGAGATTGGACAGGTTCGCAAGGGCCACGCCCAGGATCACCCCCGCGCGTTCGAAGACCCCTCGCGCGACCGGGTCGCCGGCTTCGGCCGCCTCGGCCAGCGTGTGCGGCTCGAGCGCTTCCGGATCGCGGCTCTCCGATTCCGAGAGGCGGGAAAGGCCGGTCGTCTCCGAACCGCTCTCTCGGGTGCGGGCGAGGTAAGCCGAGACGAGGCCCCGGCGCCCCACATAGAGCTCCAGGCATCCCCGGTTGCCGCAAGGGCACTGCGGGCCGTCCCAAGCCAGGGACATGTGGCCGATCTCCCCTCCGAAGCCATGGAATCCGTCCGCGAGCCGCCCGTCGATCACGACCGCCCCGCCGACACCCGTTCCCAGGGTGATGGCGACGACCGGGGAGCAGCCGCGGCCCGCGCCCGCTCTCGCCTCGGCCAGGGCGAAGGCATTGGCATCATTGAGAACGAACACCGGCCGCTTCAGTTCCTGCTGAAGAAGCGGGCCGAGCGGCGCGTCTTTCCAGGTGGGCAGGTTGGGAGAGACATGCACGACGCCTGCGTGCCCGCTGACCAGGCCCGCGCAGCCGGCGCCGGCGGCGGCAATATCGCGGCCGGCGAGGAAGTCGCGCAGGGATCGCCCCAGAATCCGCACCGCCTCTTCCTGCGATTGCTCGACCGGAGTCGGCATCTGGAGATCGGCGACGATTTCGCCCGACGCTCTCACGAGGCCGATCTTGACCGCCGTGCCGCCGATGTCGATTCCGAGGATGGATCTCGTGGTCATGCCCTTGCCTTGCTCATGCGCGCCGGTGCCGGCGCTGGAGTTCGCGCTTCCCCCCGCCCTCGCGGCCGCGCGGGAGGGAACAGGCGCGCGGCCGGCCGCATCCCAAGCGCCCGCATGCCCGCTTCCACCGTGAGGAACGAACCGGTGACGAGCAGCGGCCCGCCTTGCCGGGAAGCTTCCTCGATCGCCTCGCGCATCGATCGCGCCACCGCCGGGCGCATTCCCGCGCGCCTGGCGGCTCTTGCCAGCGCCTCGACCGACCCCGCGCGCGGAGAATCCAACGCCACCAAGCGCACCTCGCCCGTCAGGGCGCGCAGGTTTCGGAGGAACGAAACCTGATCCTTGTCGCCCAGCATTCCGAGTATCAATCGCGGCTCCCGCCGCGGCATCCAGCGCTGCCAGGTGTCCGCGAGACACGCGCTCCCCTGGGGATTGTGCGCCACATCGAACACGACGGGCGGCCGGCCCCGCCGCACGACCGGATGGAAGCGCCCGGGCCAGCGGCCCGAGGCGAGGCCTCGCCGTCGCTCGGCGAGCGGGATCTGCCAGCCTTGCCCGGCCAGCAGGACCGCCGCCTCCTCCGCGAGAAGCGCGTTGTCGACTTGATGAACGCCTCTGATCAGGAGCCGCCGTTCGCCGCCGTCCGCGCCATCCTGCGCGTCGCGCACATAGCGGACTCCGCGCGGGTCCGAAGAGATCTGCCGGGCGCGCGCGCGTCTCTCTCGCAGGATGAGCGGCGCTCCCAGAACTTCCGCGCGATCGCGGAAGACCCTGCGAACCGCGGGCGTGCAGGGACCGAGCAGCACGGGAGTGTTGCGCTTGATGATGCCCGCCTTCTCCCCGGCGATGCGCACGCGGGTCGCGCCCAGCGATTGGGTGTGATCGAGATCGATTCCCGTGATCACGGCCAACGCGGGGCGAACGACATTCGTGGAATCGAGCCGCCCTCCCATGCCCACTTCGATCACGGCGAGGTCCACGCGATGGGCCGCGAAGATCTCGAACGCGAGCAGCGTGGTCGCCTCGAAAAAGGAGAGCTTCAGCCGCTCGATGAGCGGGCGCAAGCGCACCGTCCACGACACGATCTCTTCGCGCGCGGCCATCGCCCCGTCGACGCGCAGGCGTTCGCGAAAATCGAGCAGGTGCGGCGAAGTGAAGAGTCCCGTGCGATAGCCGGAGGCGGCGAGAATCGAGGCGATCAGCGCACAGGTCGAACCCTTGCCGTTGGTGCCGGCCACATGCACGCAAGCGTAACGCCGTTCGGGATGTCCGCGCGCCTCCACCGCCGCTTGAATGCGCTCGAGGCCGAGCTTCACGCTCCCATGCTCCAGCGCGTAGAGATAGGAGATCGCCTGGGAATAGGTCATTGCGGGCGAGATCCGTTGCGAAGGCCGATCATCGGTTCCGCTTCCAGGGCCCCGGCATCGGGGCCGCCGCGTCCGCCTCTCACGCCGCGATCTTCCGGGCGAGACGCCGCGGCAGCTGCGCCTTTCGAGCGCGCGGCGCGACTCTTCTCCGCAGCGCGCAGACAGGGGCTGTCGAGAAAGTGGCGCAGAAGCGTGCCCAGAAAGGCGCGCATTTCGCTGCGCGCCACGATGGCATCGACGAAGCCGTGCTCGAGGAGGAACTCGGAACGCTGAAAGCCGGCCGGAAGCTCCTGGCCGATCGTCTCGCGAATCACCCGCGGCCCCGCGAATCCGATCAAGGCCGCCGGCTCCGCCACGATCACATCTCCCAGCATCGCGAAGCTCGCGCTCACCCCGCCGGTGGTGGGATCGGCGAGCACCGAGATGAAGGGCACGCGCGCCTCCTGCAGGCGGGCGAGCTCCGCGCAGGTCTTGGCCATCTGCATGAGCGAGAGGATGCCTTCCTGCATCCGCGCCCCGCCCGAGCTCGAGACGATCACCAGGGGCAGGCGCTCGACGCGTGCGAGCGCGGTCAAGCGCGCGACCCGCTCGCCCACCACCGATCCCATGCTGCCGCCCAGAAAATGGAAGTCCATGACCCCCAACGCGACCGCGATCGCCTCGATGCGCGCGCGCCCGGTCACGACCGCCTCCCGGCCCGCGTCTCCCGCCTGCGCCCGCGCCATCTTCTCGGCGTAGGGACCGCGGGTGTCTCGAAAGCGCAGCGGATCGGTCGGAACGACGTCGCGGAAGAGCTCCTCGAAGCTGCCCTCATCGGCAAGAATGCGGATGTACTCGGATGCCGCCATGCGGAAGTGCCCGCCGCAATGCGCGCAGATCCACAAGTTCCGCTCGAGCTCTTTGCGGTAGAGGATCTCTCCGCAACCGGCGCACTTCACCCACACGCCGTCGGGCGTCTCCTTGCGGTTCGCCACGCTCGGCGGGGCGATCGCCTTCTTGCGCAGCCAGGACACGAGGCCTCCTTTCGCGTCACCCAGAGTGAGGCAGATCGGGCGCCAGGTCCAGCCGCATGACGAGGGCGTCCTCCCCCGTGTCCGCATAGTAGTGCCGCCGCCGGCCCACCGGCCGGAAGCCGAAGCTGCGATAGAGCGAGCGCGCCGGAGTGTTCGAAGGGCGCACCTCCAAGTGGACATGCACGCAACCGCGCGCGCGCGCCTCTTCCAGAACGCGATCGAGCAGGATGCGGGCGAGGCCGCGCCGCCGCTTCGTGGGAGCCACGGCCAGGTTCGCGACCTGGGTCTCGTCGGAGATGAACCACGCGACGATGTATCCCGCCAGCCCACGCTCGCCGATCGCCACGAGCGGCCAACGGACATGCGGAGAGCCGGCGATCTCGGCAAGGAAGGCCTCGCGGTGCCACGGGTCGCCGAAGGTCGCCTCCTCGAGCGCGAGCACGCTGTCGAGATCCTCGATCTCCATCAAGCGGATCTCCCACTCGCGGCCACCCGGCGTGCTCACAGAGTCCTTTCCCTTTCCTCGTCCCCGACGGGTGTCCGCAACAGCGCGTCTAGCCCGCTTTTGGCCTCCTGGCCGCCGCCCCGCGCAAGTAGACGGGGACCAGAGAATCCAAGTCCCTTCCGTTCAAGAGCGAGGAAGCGCCCGCTTCGGCGGCGAGCAGGGCTGCCGCCCCGGGAACGGCCGAAGCCGCCGCGCGCGCGAGCACGACCAGGCGCTCGCCCGCTTCTCGCGCCGCCTTGCTCCCGAGCAGGGCGCCCGCGCCGTCGCCCACGCACAAGAGCGGCGCCATGGCGCGATCGACGGCGCCCGCGACCGCTTCCAGCACCCAGGCGGCATCGTCGAGGGGCCTCGAAGCCGGCGGGAGAATCCAGTGAAAGCGGACGCCTTCCCGCCACCCGGCGCCGCAGAATACTTCCCCCTGGCGGGGAGCGGTCAGCACCAACACGGCGCGTCCCTCCGCCCCCGAAGCAAACGCGCGGGCTTCCACCGAGGAAATCGGCACCACTCCCGCCTCCAGCCCCTCGGCCAGTCCCTTGGCCGTCGCCAGGCCCACGCGAACCCCGGTGAAGGAGCCGGGGCCGATCACGACCCCGATTCTGCCGATCGAATCGCGGGCGAGCCCCAAATCCGAGAGAAGCCGATCGATTTGGGGAAGGATCCGCTCGCTCGCCGCCGCGCGGGCGTCCACCCGGGCTTCCGCCAGCAGCCGGCTGCCCGCGGCCAGGGCCACACCTCCCAAGATCGCGGAGGTGTCGATTCCCAGGACGACCTCTCGGCATTCACGATCGGACAAGAGATCCACCCTTCGTCAGGAAGCGCCCTCAACCTCGCGCAGCTTCTCCAGCTTCTCCTCCGGCCCCGTGATCTCGATCCGGCGCCGGCATTCCCCTTCGTGAAACAGGCGGATGTGGACCGTGCGCTCGGGAAGTTCTCCGCCCCACCGCTCGGCCCACTCCAGGAAGGTGACGCCGTCTCCTTCCAGGTATTCCTCCCACTCGGCCCGTTCCGCTTCTCGATCGTCGGGCGTCCAGCGGTACAGATCGAAGTGATAGAGGGCCAGGCGGGCGCGGTAGACATGCAGCAGCGTGAAGCTTGGCGAGCGCACCCGCCCCCCGTAGCCAAGCGCGCGCGCGGCGGCTTCGACGAAGCGCGTCTTGCCGGTTCCCAAATCCCCTGTGAGCGCGACCACATCCCCGGCCGACAGACAGGCCGCGAGCCGCGCGGCGAGGTCCGCCGTGCGTCCCTCTCCATCGCTGTGAAAGACGATCCTTCCGGGCATGCGTCGCTCGCTCCCTCACATGGGGAGAAGGGTCGCGAGGGGCACGACCATCTCCTCCAGCGAGATTCCGCCGTGCTGAAAGCTCTCGCGCAGAAGCCGCTCGTACGAATGTTGATTCGTCGGATAGATGAGGAAGTAATCCTCGCGCGCGAAGAGATAGGTCTTCAGCAGCCCGCCCGCCGGAAGCCCGAACGCGCGCGGGTCCTCGACGAGCAGGGCCTGATCCGATTCCGCGCGCAAGGCCTTCCCGAACTTGAAGCGCACGCCCGAGGAGGCGTGGCGGTCGGCGCGCACGCGGGCGGGCCGGCGGACCTGCACATTGCCGTGATCCGTGGTGACGATCACGGTGCGCTTCTGGCGCCCCATCTCGCGAATCGCCTCGCGCAAGACCGAGCGCTCGAACCAGGTGCCCAGGTGGGCGCGCAGCCCGGCGGCATCGTGCGCGAACTCGGCCAGGATCGCGTCGCGGCCGCGCCCGTGGGTGACGGTGTCGACGAAGGTGAAGACGAGCGCGACGAGATCGCAGTCGGCCATGCTGCCCATCCGCCGCCCGAGCTCTTCCGCGTCCGGGCGGGAAGCGATCTTCGCGTACTGGATGCGCTGCTCGGCGACGCCGTGGCGGGCGAGCAGGCGCGCCAGGAGCTCGCGCTCGAAGCGGTTCTTGCCGGTCTCGTCGATCTGCGCCTCCTGCCAGAAATCGGGGAACCGCGAGGCGATTTCGCGCGGGTAGAGTCCGCTGAAGATCGCGTTGCGCGAGTAGGGGGTCGCGGTCGGAAGAATCGAGCAGGCCGCCTCGGTGGTCACGCGGAAGTCTCTCGCGAGCAGCGGCGCGAAGACGAGCCATTGATCCATGCGCAGGCAATCGATCACGATCAAGGCCGCGCGCCCGCCGCCCTGCAGGAGAGGCGCGATGCGCGCGGGGACAATCTCGGGAGAGAAGAGCGGACGGCCGCTCGCGGGCGCTGCGACCCATTCCCGATAGCCCTCGCTGACGAAGCGGGCGAAGTGGCGATTGAATTCGTCGAGTTGCGCGCGATGGGCGTCCTGCAGGTCCGTCTCCTCGATCGCCTCGAGCTCCAGGCCCCAGCGCGCCGCCCGCATGTACGCGGCACTCCAATCCGACCAGGAGAAGCCGGCCAGAGGAGCGCCGCGCTCGAACTCCAGCTGGCGCACGAAGTCGCGCACGGCCGTGCCGCGCTCGAGCGAAGGCGCCTCGAAGATCTTCTTGCAGGCGAGAAAAATCTGGCTCGGGTTCACCGGCTTGATGAGGTAGTCGGCGATCTTGCGCCCGAGCGCCTCGTTCATGATGTGCTCTTCCTCGCTCTTCGTGATCATGATCACCGAGAGCTCGGGATGGCGCTCCTTGATCGCCTCGAGCACGGCCAGCCCTCCCATGCCGGGCATCATCTCGTCGAGCAGGAGGAGATCGAAGCGCTCGCGATCGGCCAGCTCGAGCGCGTCGTAGCCGTTGGAGACGGGCGTGACCTGATAGCCCTTGCCTTCCAGATAGAGGATGTGCGGACGCAAGAGGTCGATCTCGTCATCGACCCACAGGATCCGCCGGAGTCGTCGATCCATGCTCGCCTTCGTTTGGTGGCGGGAAGCGCAAGAATCCTAGGCCGGGAACGACATCACGAAGACCGTGCCTTTGCCCACTTCCGTGTGCTCGATCCAGATGCGGCCGCCGTGGTAGTCCTCGACGATGCGCTTGGCGAGCGTGAGGCCGAGCCCCCAGCCGCGGCTCTTCGTCGTATATCCGGGCGAGAAAACCTGGCGCGCCTGCGCCGCCGTCATTCCCTGCCCCTCATCGCTCACCCGCACTTCCACGCATTCGGTCTCGTGACGATGGACGACCTCGACCTTCACCGTGCCGCGCGAGCCGGTCGCGTCGACCGCGTTCTTCAAGATGTTCTCGACCACCCACTCGATCAGCTCTTCGTTCAGGCTCACCTGCGGAACCATCTCGTAGAGCTCGCGGATCTCGACCTCCTTCTTCAAGTGCGGCAGCCGGCGGCGGAAATACCGGACGGCGGAGCTCACGATGGGCACGATGTCGGTCATGTTGAGATTGGGCGCCGAGCCCACCTGGCTGAACCGCTTGGCCACCTTGTTCAAGCGGTCCGCGTCGTCTTCCATCTCGTTCAGCACTTCCTGGAGGAATTCGGCCGGCAGCCGGATCAGGCGCGGACCCGCCGCCGCCAGGACGCCGCTGCCTTCATCGGCGCGGCCCGCTTCCGGCGCGCCCCCCGCGGCGCTTCCCCGCGCAACCGCATCCGCGGGGGAAGCGGGTTTCCCGGACCCGGCTTGATCCTCCGCCTGCGAAACGCGCTCGCGCGCCAATTCCACCCAACCGAGCAGCGAGGAAATCGGCGAGCCGAGTTGGTGGGCCGTCTCCTTGGCGAGGCCGATCCAGATCGCCCTCTGCTCGCTCGTCTTCATCGAGCGGTAGCCCATGTAGCCCAGGGCGATGAAGACGAAGAGCACCCCGAGCTGCATGAGAGGAATGTAGCGCAGCTCGCTCGCGAGCTTGCGTTCCCCGTAATGAACGAGTCCAAAGGCGCGGGTGTGGTCGGCGGCGTAGATCGGAATCGGCTCGTTGGCCTCGTCGAACTGGCGCACCTTGTCCAGCACGCGGCGCAGCACCGGCGGAGGCTCCTTGCTCGCGTTCCACTGCGAGATCGTCTCGATGTCGATCGCGTCGGGATCGATGCCGATGTTGTGCCACACGAAGGGACGGCCGGCGCGGTCGGTGAGGACGATGGGCAGATCGCTCGGACGGATGACCTCCGAGAAGAGCGTGCGCAACTCGGGATTCCCGGTGGCCTCGAGAGCGCTCGCCGCGACGAAGCGCGCGAGCAGCTGCGAGACCGCTTGCGACTCGCGATTGACCTTGCGCACCCAGCTGTACGAATAGGCGAACGCGACCGCGATCAGGACGAAGCTTCCGAGGAAGAGATAGGCCCTCAGCAAAGTGGGCAGGCTGGAGCGGGAAAACGGCATGCGCTCCTCTTCCTCACACGCCCGGCCCGGGCATCAGCGTCGCGCGCCCTTGCAGGTACTCGCGCAGCGCTTCGGGAACATCCACTCCTCCGTCGGCGCGCTGATAGTGCTCCAGCAACGCGACGGTGAGCCGCGGCAGCGCGACTCCCGATCCATTCAGGGTGTGCACATGACGCAGGCGCCCTTGTCCGTCACGATACCGCAAACCGATCCGCCGCGCCTGGAAGTCTTCGAAGTTGCTGCACGAGGAGACTTCCAGCCAGCGGCCCTCGCCCGGCGCCCAGAGCTCGAGATCGTAGCACTTGGCCGCCGCGAAGCTGAGATCGCCCGAGGCGAGCAGAAGCACGCGGTACGGCAGTCCGAGCGCCTGCAAGACGCCTTCCGCATCCTGGGTGAGCAATTCGAGCTCCTCGTACGAACGCTCGGGATGCACGAGCTTCACCAGCTCGACCTTGTCGAACTGATGCAGCCGGATGAGCCCATGGGTCTGCTTCCCGTGGGCCCCCGCCTCTTTGCGGAAACAGGGCGTGTAGGCGACGAAGCGCACGGGAAGGTCCGCTTCGCGCAGCGACGCGCCGCGCAGGTAGTTGGTCAAGGGCACTTCGCCCGTCGGGATGAGGTAGAGGTCCTCGCCCGCCAGCGCGTACATGTCCTCGGCCAGCTTCGGCAACTGCCCGCATCCGAAGAGCGCGGTCCCGCGGGTCGCGTAGGGCACGCGCATCTCGCAGTACCCCGCTGCGGCGTGGCGGTCGAGCATGAAGTTGATCAGCGCGCGCTCGAGACGCGCTCCCATGCCCAGGAAGGCGGCGAATCCGGTGCCGCTCAGCTCCGCGGCCGAGACGATGTCGAGGATCCCGAGCTGCGCCCCGATCTCGAGGTGATCGCGCAGCCCTTCCTCGCGGCGCGGCTCTCCCCAGGTGCGCACGACCCGGTTCGCCGACTCATCGCCCCTCGGCACCGAGGCATGCGGAAGATTGGGCAGCCACGCGACCAGCCCCTCGATCTCCTCTTCGATCGCGCGCACCTGCGCGTCGAGCGCCTGGATGCGCTCTCCGACCGCGCGCATGTTCTCGATCGGAGCGCTCACATCCGCGCCGGACGCTTTCGCCCGTCCGATCTCCTGCGAAACCCGGTTTCGTTCCGCCTTCAGCTTCTCGACTTCCACCAGCCATTCGCGCCGCCGCCGGTCCCGCTCGAGAATGCCTTCGAGATCGGCCGACTCGCCCTTCTCCGCGATGGCCCGCCGGATTTCCTCTTCGTGTTCTCGCACGAATTTCAAATCGTACATGAGAAGTTTCGCGTCTCCGTGCGGCTCATGCGATGCCGGCCTGTTCGCGCGCGCGCAGGAGCATTTCCCCCGCGCCTTGATCGAGGAGCTTCTTCGCCAGACGCTCCCCCGTGCGCAATGGGTCCTCAGGGAATCCTTCGGCCCAGTCGCGCAGGATCTCGCTTCCATCCAGGGAACAGACGCACCCGTCGATGCGCAGGATATCGCCTTTCACCCGGGCGAGCCCTCCCACCGGAGAGCCTTCCCAGGCCCCCAACGCCTCGTAGCAGGCCCGCTCCGCCTCGATCTCCGTGCGGGCCAGCGGATCGTCGAGGAAGCGCAGCGGCTCCGCGAGCTTCGTTTTCTCGCCCTCGCACGCCAGAATCCCGAGCGCGGCCTGTCCGACCGCCGGCAAGCAGACATGCGCGGTGAACACTTCAGCGACGCGATCCTGCCACCCGCGCCATTCGATTCCCGCCGCAGCGACGACGATGCCCTGCAGCCTGCCCTCCTCCACCATGCGGATGCGCTCCGACAAGCTTCCGACGACGAACTCGACCTTGAGGTCGGATCGATAGCGGTTGAGCTGCGCTTCGCGCCGCCGGCTGCTGACGCCGATTCTCGCTCCCTCGGGAAGCTCGTCCAGGATCGATCCGCCCTTGGTGACTAGAACATCGAGCGGCGTCTTTCTCTCCGTGATGGCCACGAGGCGCGTGCGGGGAGGCAACGGCGCGGGGAGGTCTTTCATGCGATGCAAGCCGACGTCGATTTCATCGCGCAGGAGGGCATGATAGATCGGCTCGGAAAAGAACTCGCGGATCGGAATCTCCCTGCCCGTCGAGCCCTTTCCCTTGCGGCGCGGGCGGGCGGGAAACCACTTGATCTCCACCTGGATATCCGGCCAGCGCTCGCGCAGGCGGGCCTCCAGCCAGGCGGCGTGCAGGTGGCCGGACTCGACATCCAGCACGCCGGCTCGGATGTTCTGCATTTTGCCCTCCACCGTCTCCGTCCCCGTTCCACGCTCGGCCGCCCCGGCAGCGAGGCGCTCGATCGACTGGGCGCACCCAATCGCAAGCGTATCCTGAAGTTGCCAACCTAGCACACGCCGTTGGAGGGGTCAACGCGGGCGCCCGCAAAGCGCTCCCCCGGCCAGAATCGCCGACCACCCGACAGCCGCCGCGGGCGCAAGCCAGGCGGGGGCAAGCTCGTGGACGACCGCCAGAGCGGCCGCGGCCGACAGACCATGCCACGCGAGCAGCAGAGACAGCGCGGGAGGCCATGCCCCGAAAGCCGCCGCCCAATCGTGCGAAGGATGGTCGGTTCCGCCCACCCAGGGGGCTCTCCCTCGAACGATCCGCCGCGCCACGGTCCAGCATGGGTCCAAGAGGAGGTAACCGCCGCAGAGCACCGCACAAAGAGCCACGCAGATCGCCGGGCTGATGGAGTCCGCCGCCCTCAAGCGCCACATCCAGCCGACGAGGAACCACAGCCCCAGCCCCATCAATCCTCCCAAGGGCAAGGCCCCGTGATCGCCCAGGTAGATCCGGGCGGGCGGGCGGTTCCAGAACCAGAACCCGGCCAGGGCGGCGGCGACGAGGGCAAAGAGCGGTGCCAGGAAGACTCCCGCCAAAGCGAGGGCGGCAAAGGTGAGCGCGCCCGCGCCGGCAGCCAGGCCGTCGGCATTGTCCGCCAGGTTGAAGGCATTCGCCCCCGCGACGATGGCGCCGGCAGGAAAGACGAGCGCGAGCGCCTGGCTGGAGAGGAGCGAACCCGCATGACTGGAGACGAGCGATCCCGCCCGGCTGGTGATCAACCCGGACACCAGCAACGCGACGCATCCCTCAGCGATCAGGCGCACGGCGGGAGAGCGCGGCTTGCGATCGTCCCACCAGCCGATCGCCCCGAATCCGGCGATGAGAAGCAGGAGCGAGCCGAGTTTCCAGAGATGGGCGGGCGCAAGATCAACGGGTCGCGCCGCCTCACGGATGGGAATCGGCACCATCGCGAGAAAACCGCCGGCATCCAGCGCCGCCGCGACGCCGCCGCCGGCGGCGATCGCGACCGCCAGGACGAGCCCGCCGGAGATCGCGACCCCGCCCGGGCCCGCGCGGCCCGCGTCGCGCCGGGAGGTCCACCCCCGCATGCGTGCGAGAGCGATGAAAGCGGGTGCGACGAGCAGCGCGGAGAAGAAGGCGGTCAGGAGGGGCAGAAGCGACCAGAGGCTCCAGAGGCTCATCCATGCCTCGACGGCATCAGGCTTGGGCGCCCCGCGCCGGTGTGGAGGCGCCCGCAACGGGGCGGGCGGCGCCCCCCGAGCGCAGGCTCGCGATCGTGAGGCGCAAGAGCTCGTCCAGGCCGATGCGCGGCTCATAGCCCACGAAGGCGCGGATCTTGCCGAGCGAAGGGACACGGCGGCGGATGTCTTCGAAAGTCGCGCCGAAGACATGCTCGTACGGGATGACCTGGATTTGCGAGCGGCTGCCGGTCAGCTCGACCGTTCTGCGCGCGAGATCGAGAATCGAGACTTCCTCGTCGTTCCCGACATTGAAGATCTCGCCCAGCGTGGAAGGAGAATCGTGCAGCATGAGCGCGCCGCGCACGACATCGCCGACATAGGAGAAGCAGCGCGTCTGGCGGCCGTCGCCATGCACCGTCAAGGGCGCCCCCGCGAGGGCCTGGCGGATGAAGGTCGGCAGCACCATGCCGTAGCGATCGGTCTGGCGCGGGCCGCAGGTGTTGAAGCAGCGCAGCACCGTGACCGGCAGGCCCTGCTCCGCGTGGTAGGCGAGCGCGAGCGCCTCGTCCACCGCCTTGCCGACCGCGTAGGACCAGCGCACCACGCTGGGCGCGCCGATCGCCAGGTCGTCGCGTTCGTCGAGCAGCTCGCCGCGGCCTTTCCCGTACACCTCCGAGCTCGAGAAGAGCAGCAGCCGGGTGCGCGAGCGGGCCGCCTGATCGAGAACGGTGACCGTTCCCTGCACATTGTTGAGGAGGCTCGCCACCGAATGGCGCAGAATGCGCCGCACGCCGACGTGGGCGGCGAGGTGAAAGGCCGCCTCCGCGCCGGCGAAGGCCTGGCCGAGCGCGCGGCTGTCGCGGACATCCGCCTGGAGGAAGGTCAGCCCGGGATGGTCGCGGACCGCGGAGAGGTTCCCGTGGCGTCCCGACGAGAGGTTGTCGATCACCGTGACCGTGTCGCCACGGGCGAGCAGGGCCTCGACCAGATGGGAGCCGATGAACCCGGCGCCCCCCGTGACCACGACTCTCATCGACTCGCTCCCCGTCGTATGGCGTTTGGCGATCGCGGGCCGCCCGCTTGCGCCGTCCGCGCGATCAAGCCCGCACGCCTCGCATTCCGGCCGTCCGCCGCGCCGGCGCTTCCCGAATCCTCGCTTCCCTCTGATGGACTCCGTGGCTCAACGAATTTCCCGCTCTTCCGAGCGCCCGTCAAGGAACCTGTAGTTGCGCCGGTAGAATTCCCAGAATTCGCCGGATTTGAGCGGCCGCCACCAGCCTTCGTGCTCCCGATACCAGCGGACCGTGGCTGCGATCCCTTCGTCGAATGGGATCCTCGGGCGCCAGCCGGTTCGGGCCGCCAGCTTCGACCAGTCCACCGCGTAGCGCCGGTCGTGGCCGGGGCGGTCGACCACATGCGAGACGAGTTCCTCGGGCTTGCCGAGCGCCTTCAGGATCTCGGCCGCAATCGAGAGGACATCGCGTTCTTCGGTCGCGCCGATGTTGAAGACCTCCCCTTCGATGTCCTCGGCTGCGAGCAGCGCGAACAGCGCCTCGACATGGTCCTGCACATGGATCCAATCGCGCCGGTTCTTGCCGCTTCCGTACACCGGCAGAGGACGGTCCTCCATCGCATTGGTGACGAAGAGCGGGATCAGCTTCTCGGGATATTGGTGCGGCCCGTAGTTGTTGCAGCAGCGCGTGACGATCACCGGCAGCCCGTAGGTCGCGTGATAGGCGTACGCGAGGCGGTCGCCGCCCGCCTTGCTGGCCGCGTAGGGATTGCGCGGCAGGAGCGGCGCCGATTCGTCCACCGGCTCGCCCAAGACTTCCCCGTAGACCTCGTCGGTCGAAACCTGCACGAAGCGCGAAACGCCCGCCTGGCGCACCGCCTCGAGCAGCGCGTAGACGCCGTAGACATCGGTCTGCACGAAGCCGCCCGGATCGCCGATCGAGCGATCGACATGCGTCTCGGCCGCGAAATTCAGCACCCAGTCGTATCCGCGGGCGATGATCTCGGAGACGAGCGCCCGGTCGGCGATGTCGCCGCGCACGAATTCGTATCCGGGAGTCCCCTCGCAGCCGGCGAGGTTGGCGGGATTGCCGGCATAGGTCAGCTTGTCGAGCACGGTGACCCGCGCCTGGGGATGGGCCCGGCGCAAGTGGCGCACGAAGGCGCTGCCGATGAAGCCCGCTCCCCCGGTCACGAGATACCGGCCGGTCGCAATGCGCTCCTCTCTATCCATCCTTGCGGCTCCAATCGTAGGGAATCTCCGGCCCGTGCGGAGGCAGGCGGTATTCGTCGGGATGCTCGTACTCGTAGACGCGATCGGGAATGTTGATCATGAACGCGGGCGCGGTGCCGATCGCCTTCATGCCATGGCAGACCCCGGGAGGAATGCGCACGAGCGCGGGGTTGCGCTCGCCGATGAAGAGCTCCATCACCTCCCCGTGCGTGGCCGAATCGGCGCGCCTGTCGTAGAGCACGATCTTCGCCATCCCGCTCACCACCGTCATGTGATCGGTCTGTCGCTGGTGATAGTGCCAGCCCTTCACGACCCCGGGATAGGCCACGCTGAGATACGCCTGGCCGAACTGCTCGAAGAACGCGTCGTCGTTGCGCAGGATCTCCATCAGGTACCCGCGCTCATCGGGAATCAGGCGCAAGGCCTTCACCGCCACGCCATCGATCATGGCTTCTTCTCCTTGCGGGCGCCCTGGCGCAACAGGTGGATCCCCCGGCCGATGCCGGCGTAACGGAAGCCGAGCTCGTCCATGCGCTCCGGATCGTAGATGTTGCGGCAGTCGACGAGATTCGGAGTGCGCATCAAGCGGCGCAGCTTGCGCAGATCGAGCATGCGAAATTCATTCCACTCGGTCGCGAGAACCAGCAGGTCCGCCCCCGCGGCCGCCCGGTAGGCGTCGGCGCAGAAGGTCACATTCTTCAGCAGGCGCGCGGCCGCGTCCATCGCGACCGGATCGAAGGCGCGCACCTTCGCTCCGCTGCGCTGCAGGGCGGGGATGAGCTCGAGCGAGAAGCTCTCGCGCAAGTCGTCCGTCTGGGGCTTGAACGAGAGGCCGAGCACGGCCGCTTCCTTGCCTTCCGTCTCGCCGAGCATCGCGACCGCGCGGCCGATGAGCTCCTGGCGCTGGCGCTTGTTGGCCGCGATCGTCGCCTCGACGATCGAGAAGCGGAAGCCCGCCGCGCGCGAGAAGCTCGCCAGCGCGCGCGTGTCTTTCGGGAAGCAGGAGCCGCCGTACCCGGGCCCCGCGTGCAGGAACTTCGGCCCGATGCGCCGGTCGAGGCCGATGCCGCGCGCGATCACCTTGATGTCGGCCCCCACCTTCTCGCACAGCAGCGACATCTCGTTGATGTAGGAAATCTTCGTGGCCAGGAAGGCGTTGGCCGCATACTTGATGAGCTCCGCCGTCTCGACGCTCGTCTTCACCATCGGCGTCTCGTTGAGGAAGAGCGGGCGGTAGATCTCCGAGAGGAGCGTCTCCGCGCGGCGGTTCCAGGTGCCGATGACGACGCGGTCGGGGCGCATGAAGTCTTCGACCGCGGAGCCCTCGCGCAGGAATTCCGGATTCGAGGCCACGTCGAAGTCGATCTTGTCCGGCCGGTGCTTCTCGATGATCCCCTTGATCTTCGCTCCCGTGCCCACCGGCACGGTGCTCTTCTGCACGATCAGCTTGTAGCTGCCCAGATTCTCCGCGATCGTGCGGGCGACCTGGAAGACCTGGCTCAAATCCGCTTCGCCGCGCGCGTTCGAAGGCGTGCCAACCGCGATGAAGATCACCTTGGCGCCCCGGATCGCCTGGGCGACATCGGTCGAGAAGGAAAGGCGTTTCTCGCGCAGGTTCCGATCGACCAATTCCTGGAGGCTGAATTCGTAGAAGGGAATCCGGCCCTGGGAGAGCTGCTCGATCTTCCCCGCGTCCGTGTCGACACATACCACCGGATTGCCGAAATCGGCGAGACAGGTTCCGGTCACGAGCCCGACATACCCCGTGCCGACGACACAGATGCGTTGCATCCAAGCACTCCCTTCCGATTGCAGCCGTCCGGATGTCCGGAAAGAATTTCCGTGCGCTCGGCCGGACTGCCGACGAATCGGTGATGCTATCGCACGCGCGCCGGGGGGTCAAACACGGCCCGCCGCCGGTTCCCTCTCCTCCACCGTCCCTCAGGCCGCGTCGATTTCGGCCAGGATCTCCCTCGCGGCCCGCGCCGGATCGGGCGCCGCCGTGATGGGACGGCCCACGACGAGCCAACGGGCCCCCGCGCGAACGGCCTGCCCGGGGGTGGCGGTCCACTGCTGGTCGCCCTTGGCAGCCCCGGCCGGCCGGATGCCGGGCGTGAGCACGGGAAAGCCGGGACAGAGCGATTGAATCGCGGGAAGGGCGGTCACCGGAGCGACGACCCCGCCCAATCCACACTGCTTCGCCCGAAGCGCCCGCGCGGCGACTTCGGCGACCAACGCCTCCGCGTCCAACTCCGCGCCCGAATCGGCGCGCCTGGCGCTCGTGAGCACGGTGACGCCGAGAAGGAGCGGCGCCTCTGCGGCGGGGACGGCGTCGCGCACGGCGCTGGCGGCCATCCGCATCGCTTCCTCGCCGGCGGCGATGTGGAGGTCGATCAGGCTCGCTCCCAGCGACGCCGCGCGCGCCGCGGCGCGGGCGACGGTGTTCGGGATGTCGTGGAGCTTGAGGTCGAGGAAGACGCGCTTCCCTTCGCCGGTCAGGGCGCGCACCGCCTCGGTCCCCGCCACGGTGAAAAGCTCGAGGCCCACTTTGTACCAGAGCACCTCGGGCCCCGCGCGTTTCACGAGCGCGAGCGCTTCGGCGAGATCCGGGTAGTCGAGCGCGATCACCAGCCGGTCCCGCGCGCGCACAGTCATCCAGCCACCTCCGATCCTGGGGGGCCCGGGCGGGAAGCGCGATGAAGGCGGCCGATCACTTCCCGCACGCTCCGCGCCTGCTTCTCCTCGAGCAACCGCGCGATCTCATCGACGAGCGCCGCGGGCCGCGCCGGATCGCGCAGCGTCGCGGTCCCCACCTGCACCGCGCTCGCCCCCGCGAGCAGGAAGGCCAGCGCGTCGCGCGCGGTCGCGATGCCGCCGGCCCCGATCAAGGGCACCGGCAGCGCCTGGGCGAGCTCGTACACGCGATGAAGCGCGAGCGGCATGATCGCGGGCCCCGACACTCCCGCGCCGACCCGCGCGAAAATGGGGCGCTCGCGAACCACATCGACCGCCATACCGAGGAAGGTATTGACGGCGGTCAAGCCGTCGGCGCCTTCGGCCACGCACGCGCGCCCGATGGCGACGATGTCGGTGACATTGGGAGTCAGCTTGACGAACAGCGGGCGGCGGGTCTGCGCGCGCGCATCGCGCACCACGCGGGCGCTGTCGGTCTCCGAGCGGCCGAAGGAAAGCCCCCCCGCGGCGACATTCGGACAGGAGATGTTGATCTCGTAGGCGTCGGGCGGGGATTCGGTGTCTTCGAGACGCTCCACGCAGCGGGCGTACTCGGAAGGCGCCTCGCCGCCCACGCTCGCGATCACGCGCGGGCCGAGCTTCTTGATGCCGGGCAGATAGTCGCGCAGGAACGCTTCCACGCCGACATTCTCGAGCCCGATCGAATTCATCAGCCCGCTCGCCGTCTCGTGCAGGCGGGGCGGCGGATTGCCGGCGCGCGGCGCGAGGGTGAGAGTCTTGGTGACGATGGCCCCGAGCCTGGCCGTCTCGCAGAGCCGAGGCCATTCCCCGCCGTACCCGAAAGTGCCGGAGGCATTCATGACCGGATTGGCAAGCGATAGCCCTCCCAGCGACACGGTCAGGTCGGGGCTCACCGCGCCTCCCTCTTGCCCGCGCGCCCGGACGGGCTCCCGCCGCCGCCCTCGCGGCGATCGAGATCCCGCGCATGCATGCGATCCCAGGCGTCCCAGTCGACTTCGCGCGCGTCCATCACCGGGCCCTCCCGGCAGGCCCACACGAATCCGCGCCTCTCGCCCGCGGCCGGGATGGCGCACCCGCCGCACAGGCCGAGACCGCATCCGAAGACCGCTTCCACCGACACATGGCAATCGATTCCCCGCGCCAGCGCCCAACGCGCCAGCGCGGCGAGCATCGGCTCGGGGCCGCAGGCGAAGACCGCGCCCGGCCGCTCGCGCGCGCTCTCCTCGTCGAGCAATTCGCCAACGGGGCCTTTCCGCCCGCGCGTCCCGTCATCCGTCGCCAGGCTCACCGGCGCCGGATGAAAGCGCTCGGGCGGCAGCAACTGATAGGCCGTCTTCGCGCCGTAGAAAACCTTGCAGCGGCGTCCCGTTCTCGTGAGCTCGCGGGCCAGGAAGAGCATGGGCGCGACTCCCCTGCCTCCGGCAACCAGGGCGGCAGGCTCCTGGAATTCGAGGGGGAAGGGACGACCGAGAGGGCCGAGGGCGTCGAGGGAGGTCCCCGGCTCGAGCAGGACCATGCGATGGGTCACGCGTCCCACCGGCGCGTAGAGCAGCGAGAGGCGCGCGCGGCCGCCGGCCTTCGAGTAGCCGGCCACGCTGAAGGGCCGCCGCAACAGCGAACCTTCCGGCCCCCCGGTGTGGCGCGGCGAGATCGCAAGCGAGATGAATTGACCGGGCAACGGCGGGCCCCAGGCGGCGGGGACGGCGAGGATCATCTCCCAGAGGTCCATTGCAACGGCGCGGTTTTCGAGAATCCCGGCTTGGAATCGTTGCGGCTCGGCGCCGGCCGTCGGAGGATCTTGCGCCGCGTCGCAGGATGGCTCAGGCCGGATCGCGCCGCTCGAAGCGGCGGGCGGCCCGGACCGCTCTCCGGCGGCCGCGCTCAAGGAGCGCTCTCCCCTCCCGCTTCCAAGGAATCCGGGGAAGCGGAGGGAAATGGCGGCACGGCGACCGTGGAATCGGCGGAGGTCGCCGTCGACTCCACGGAGTCCGCCTGCGCGGAGACCGCTTCGACGGCCGTCGCGCGGACGGTGTCCACGGGGGCGAACCCCCTGCCTGCGACGGCGCGCACCGTGTCGCGAGGCGCGCCGCCCGGCAGGCCGGGCGAAGCGACGGAGGAATCCGCGGCCGCTTGCGGTTCCCGTTCGGGACGTCGTTCGCGTCCTGGATCGCGGAAGCGCCCCTTGGGCGGAGCCTGCCTTTGCGCGGCCCCGGTGGAGTCGCCGGGCACACTCGCGCGTCCGACCAGCAGCGAGGAATCGGCGGCAACGCCTCGCGAGGCGGCGAGGGAATCGGCCAGCGCCTTCTGTCGCATCAACGCGTTCAGGGAATCCGCGCGGGCCGTCTCCGCGGCTTGCAGAGAATCAGCCCGGGCCTTCTCGACCGCCGCAACCGAATCCTCCCGTGCGCGCGTGACCGCCTTGGCTTTGGCGACCAACGACTCCCAGGCGCTTCGCCGCTCATCGGGCGCGCCCAGGCTCGTCACCAGCATCAAGGCGCCTTCCGCCTGGTGGCACCCGGGATTCGATTCGATCAGCTGCCCGAGCACATCCATGGCGCAGGCGGAGGAATCGGGTTCGCGGCTCAGGATCCAGCCGCGCGCGTAGGCCGCCCGCAGGGCCGCATCCGTGCCGGGGAAATCGCGCTGGACGCCGGCGTATTGGGCGAGCGCGGTCGTGGAGTCGCGGCTTTCGAGCAGGCTGAATTCCGCGACCTTCAACGCGGCGACGGCGCGCGCGTCGCGGCTGCTGTCGCCCGCCGCCCCCTCGGTCGCGAGCTCCTTCATGTTGCGCAGGTTCTCCAGCCGCCGGGCCGCTTGATCGCGAAACACCGAGCGGCCCTGGTCCTGACAGGCCTTCTGATAGGCCTTCTCCGCCTCGTCGTAGTTGTGAAGGTAGACTTCGTAGGCGTAGCCCATCGAGTAGCTCGCTTCGATCGACTGCTGCCGGTTCTCGAAATTCTCGATCACCAGCGCGAGCTTCTCGAGCGCCTCGTCGTGCCGTCCGAGGCGGTTGTAGGCGTCGGCCATGGCGAGCCAGGTGCGCGCTCCCAGGTCGTCCTTTTCGGGATTCTCCGGCAAGAGGAGCTGGTAGATGGCAAGCGCTTCCTCGCCGCGACCCAGCCGCACGAGGCACGCGCCGCGCCGGAATTGCGCCTCGATGTAGGCCTGATCGTCCTGCGTCGTGCGCGCGAGGTCGGCATACGCGACCAGCGCGCTGTCGAAGCGCCCCTCGTCGAAGTGGATCTCGCTCACCCGTTGCAGGGCCTTCTCCTTCTGCTTGCTCCTCGGGAAGTCGCGCAGGATCCGCGCGTACTGCCCCACCGCCGCGCCGCGCTCTCCCGCGGACTCCAGCCCTTCGGCCATGATGTAATAGATCTCGTCGCGGCGCCCGAAGCGCGGATGAGCGGCGAGCAACTCCTCGAAGATCTGGTCCGCGGTGCCGAAATTGCGCAGCCGGTGATAGCAGAGGCCCGAGTAGAATTGCGCTTCGGCCGCGTGATCGGATTGCGGATAGTTCAGCAGCAGGGCGTCGAACTTATCGATCGCGGTCTCGTATTCGCGCTTCCCGTAATAGCACTGCCCCATGAGGAAGAGCGCGTCATCGATGCCGGCGCGCCAGCCGCCTTCGTATTCGAGAATCACCTTGTTGCAGCGCTCGATCGCCTGGTCGTAGCACTTCACCGCCTCGGGCGAAAGGCGGTCGGTCTTCGACTCGACTTCGATGCGCAAGGCCTTGGCGTAGTCTTTCTTGGCGTGGAAGAAGGTGTTGTAGTAGGCGCAACCGGCGAGGATCGCCAACAGCAGGAAGGCGGCGAGCGCCTTCACGCCCGTCATGCGCCGGGCCGGCCGGGAGGCTGGCTTCATGCCATCTGGGAGAGCAGTCGTTCCGAGGGACACGCGGCCACCCCTTCGATGTGGGTCAAGCGTCCGCCGCAGACGGTCATGCGAGCCCGGCCGCGCAGCTTCCAGCCCCGGAAGGGGCAATTGCGCGCCCGCGAGGCGAACGCCTCCGGATCGCAGTCCCAGACCGCCTCGGGCTCGAGGACGGTCAGATCGGCATCCTCGCCGAGAGCGAGCCGCCCGCCGCCCCATCCGAGAATCGCCGCCGGACCGCTCGACCAGAATCGCACGATCTCGCTCAGGGGGAAACCCTCGCGATGATGCAGGATCTCGAGGCTCACCCCCACCGCGCTTTCCAGCCCGATCATACCGGACGGCGCCGCCTCCAGTTCCTGCTCCTTGGCCACCTGCGTGTGGGGCGCGTGATCGGTCGCCAGCGCATCGATCGTGCCGTCCCGCAGGCCCGCCAGAAGCGCCTGCCGGTCGGCCTCCGTGCGCAGAGGCGGATTCACGCGAAAGAGGCTGTCGTACTCCTGCAGCGCTTCCTCGGTGAGCGCGATGTAGTGGGGCGCCGTCTCCGCGGTCACGCGCACCCCGCGCGCCTTGGCCGCGCGCACGAGATCGACCGCTTCCGCCGTGCTCACATGCGCCACGTGCAGCCGCGCGCCGGTCCACTCGGCCAGGCGGATGTCGCGCGCCACCGCGATCCCTTCGGCCGCCGCCGGCACGCCCTGCAATCCGAGCACGGTCGACCAGTAGCCCTCGTTCATCACTCCGCCCGCGGAAAGGGCGCGATCCTCGGCGTGGGTGATCACCGGCATGTCCCAGGTGCGCGCGTACTCGAGCACGCGGCGCATCACGCGGCTGTCCTCGACCGGACTGCCGTCGTCGGAAACCGCGACCGCGCCCGCGGCCTTCAGCTCCCACATCTCGGTGAGCTCCTTGCCCCCTCGGCCGCGCGTGGCGGCGGCCACGGGAAAGACGCGCGCCAGGCCGGCCGCTTTCGCCTGGCGCAGGACATATTCGATCTGCCCGCGGTTGTCGAGCGCCGGCCGGGTGTTGGGCATGCAGGCGACCCGCGTGAAGCCTCCCGCGGCGGCGGCCCGGCTGCCGCTCTCGATCGTCTCGGCATCCTCGTCTCCCGGCTCGCGCAGGTGGACGTGCAAATCGCCGAATCCGGGCGCGATCGCGCGGCCGCCCAGATCGAGGCGCAGGTCCGCTTCGCGCTCGATCCGCGGGGCGATCGCCTCGATCCGGCCGCGGCGCAGGAAGAGATCGCGGTTCTCGTCGATTCCGCCGGCGGGATCCACGAGGCGCCCTCCGCTCAAGAGAATCGTCTCCGCTCCGGCCCACAAACGCTCGATGGGAATGTTCTGGTTCATCGACTTCTCCCGCGTTCTCCGTCCGCGATCGTTGGTCCGCTTGGGCGCCGCCCCCGCATTCGGCGCATCGACTCCCGGCGCCCCCCTTGCCCCCGTCCTAGCGTCCCGCCGGATGCACCGCCGCGATCAGCGGAGCGGCCGCCTCGGGAGGCGTTCCGCCGCTGATCAGATAGAGCGCGGCCATGCGCACCGCGACACCGTTGGCCACCTGCTCGAGAATCACCGATTGCGGGCCGTCGGCCACATCGGGCTGGATCTCGACCCCGCGGTTGATCGGGCCTGGATGCATGATGAGCGCGTCGGGAGCCGCGAGCCGCGCGCGCGCGCGATCGATTCCGTAGCTCATCGCGTACTCGCGCAGCGACGGCAGGAAGCCCCCTTGCATGCGCTCGAGCTGCAAGCGCAGGACATAGACCACATCCGCCCCGCGCAGCCCTGCCTCCGGATCGTGGGTGACCTTGACTCCGGTCTTCTCGATGTCGGCGGGGAGCAGCGTGCGCGGCCCGAGCAGGCGCACTTCCGCGCCGAGCTTCCCGAGCGCCCAGATGTTCGACTTCGCGACCCGGCTGTGGGTGATGTCGCCCACGATCACGACCTTCAACCCGGCGATGCGTCCCTTCTTCTCGCGAATCGTGAAGAGATCGAGCAGGGCCTGGGTGGGATGCTCGTGCTGTCCGTCGCCGGCGTTGATCACCCGCGCGCTCACATGGCGGGTGAGGAAGCGGGCCGCGCCCGACGCGGGATGACGGATGACGACGATGTCCACCTTCATCGCTTCGATGTTCTGGATCGTGTCGCGCAGGCTCTCGCCCTTCTTCACCGAGGAAGTGGACACGGCGAAGTTCACCATGTCGGCGCTCAGGCGCTTCTCGGCGAGCTCGAAGGAGACGCGCGTGCGGGTGCTCGCCTCGTAGAAGGCGTTGCAAACGGTGATTCCGCGCAAGGCCGGGACCTTCTTGATCGGGCGGTCGAGGATTTCGCGGAAGGAGCGCGCCGTGTCGAGGATCGTGAGGATCTCCTCCGCCGTCAGGTCCTGCATGCTGATCAGATGCTTGAGCGCCATGGCTCACTCCTCCCCCAACTCCTCGATCGCCACTTCGTCACGCCCGTCGGTTTCCGTCAAATAGACCTTCACGATCTCGCGGCCCGCGGTGGGCAGGTTCTTGCCGACGAAGTCGGCGCGGATGGGCAGTTCGCGATGGCCGCGATCGACGAGGACGGCGAGGCGGATCGCCTGCGGCCGCCCGAAGTCGATGAGCGCGTCCATGGCCGCCCGCACGGTGCGGCCGGTGAAGAGCACATCGTCCACCAGCACCACGACGCCGTTCTCGATCGAATGGGGAATGTCGGTCGATTCGACCAGCGGCTGCGGCGCGATGCGATGCACATCGTCGCGGTAGAGGGTGATGTCGAGCACGCCGAACGGGACTTCTTCGCCCTCGATGAGCGCGATCTGCTTTCGAATGCGCTCGGCCAGCGGAACGCCGCGCTTGCGGATGCCCACCAGGATGAGCCCGGCCGTGCCGTTGTTCGATTCCACGATCTCGTGGGAGAGACGCACGATCGCGCGCCGCATCTCTTCCGAATCCATGATGCACGCCTTGCGCCTGAGATTCATGAACCCTCCTCTTGGAAACGAGCCGGCCGGCAGGAGCAACCGATGGGCGCGCGCCCGGCCAGGGCGGGAAGCCGCGCAAACCGCCCGGGGCCCGCGGCGCAACGGTGCGCGCGGGAGAGCAAGCGAGCGCAAATGTGCGCGGAGCATGGGGAAAGCGACAACCGGACGCCCGAAGAGCGCGTCTTCAGGCGCGAGCGAGAGAGATGCCCAGCAGGCGGAGCGTCGAGCTCCAGCTTCCGCTTCACCTTATTGACCTCGCCGGATCAACTTAAAGGATCACGCGGTCAGGATCGGCGGGAAGCTAATACGCCCAGACGCGAAGCAACAACACTTTTTTCCGGCCCCTTGCGGAGGCATCGAGAACAGGGGATGCGCCCGCGACGCGGCGGCCCTGGACCGCGACCGGATCATCTCGCGAGGACGAGCCGCCGCACCTGCGCTTGCGCGCCCTGCGAGAGGCGGGCGAAGTAGACTCCTGAAGGCGCCCGGCGTCCATCCTCTCCCGTTCCGTCCCAGGAAACGGCGTGCCATCCGCTTGCGGCCGGCTGCTCGATCAAACGCCGCACCGGCCGGCCCTGGGCGTCGAAGATCTTGAGCGCGATGGCGCCCGGGGCAGGCAGGAAATAGCCGAGCCGCACCGGGCCGCACGCGGGAAGCGCGCTCGCGGCGACGAGGCGGATTTCCGAGCGCGCGCTCTCCGGCTCCTCATCGGCAACGGGCGAATTCTCAGCGCGCCAACGGCCGAGATGGAGAGAGGCCGTCCGCCCCGCCCGCGTGAAGAGCCCTCCCGCAAAGAGATCTTCGCCGAACGGCCGAAGCGCTTTCACCCACGAGTCCATGCCGGAGCCGAACGATTGCCAGACCTCGCCGTCCCAGCACGCGACGTAGGAAGCGGGGTTCTGCCCGATGAAAGTGAACTGCCCCCCCGCGATGAGCTCGTCCTGGTACACCGCGAGGCACTCGACCCAGAAGTCGGGGCCATTGGGAAGCGCGGCCCATGCGCTTCCATCCCAGCGCGCGATGTAGGGGGCCGACACCCCGCCCGCCTCGATGAACCACCCACCCGCGACGAGATCCCCGGCGTAGGAGGCAAAAGCAAGCACCGAGGGGGAATCCCCGCCCATGCCTCCCGCCAACGACGACCAGGCCGCGCCGTTCCACTCCGCCACATGGTTCACCGGCAGCGCGCCGGAGTTGGAGAAATCGCCTCCCGCATACAGGACGCCGTCGTGGAATGCGAGGGCGCGGACGGAACTGTCGAAGCCCGCCCCGACCGGAAGCCAGGCCGAGCCGTCCCACCGCGCCACATTCATCGCCCCGAAGTTGCCTGCCGTCTCGAAGGTCCCGCCCGCGTAGAGCCCGTCCTCGCCGACCGCGAGGGCCATCACGCGGGGGCTTCAGCAGCCCCCGACGCCGCCTGCCAGCGGCAGCCATCGATCACCATCCCAACTCGCCACCCCCGAGGCGGGGCTTCCGTCGGCCGTCATGAAGGAGCCGCCCGCGTAGAGCCTCCCCTGGTACACGGCGAGCGCGTCCACATCGTTGTCGAACCCTTCGCCGAGCGCGGACCACGCCTCGCCGTTCCATCGCGCCACGCACATCGCGGGCGCATCTCCCGCGTGCGTGAACCCGCCGCCGGCGATCAGGTCCCCGTCCAGGGCCGCGAGCGCGAGCACGGGTCCGTCCAGCCCATTCCCCGTTCCGAGCGGCGCCCAGGAGTCGCCATCCCACGAGGCGATGAAGGGATTGGCGGCGCCCCCGGCCTGGTTGAAGGCTCCGCCCAGATGGATGGCGCCTTCCTGCGCGACGATCGCGAGCACCACATCGTTCGTGCCGCCGCCGATGCCCTCCCACTGCCCGCCGCGGTAGCGGGCGAAGTGGTCCAGCGCGAGGGTGCCCGCGTGCGCGAAGTAGCCGCCGACGAGGAGCCCCTCCGGATCGGACGCCAGCGTGCGCACGGCCCCATCCAATGTCGGCGTGATGGCGCTCCAGGCGCTGCCGTTCCAGGAGGCGAGGTAGAGGGCGGGAACGCCTCCGGCGGTGTCGAAGATCCCCCCGGCGTAGAGCAGCCCGTCCTGGGAAGCGAGCGCGTAGACCCAGCTGTTCACTCCGGAGCCATAGGTGCTCCACACGCTCCCGTCCCACGCGGCCAGGTACCCGGCGGGCTCGCCGCCGGCGCGGGTCAGCTTCCCGCCCGCGACCAGCTTTCCGTCGTGCACCGTCAGCGCGTAAACGCTGCGGTCGACGCCGCTGCCGAGTGATCGCCACGAGCTCCCATTCCACAGCGCGACGCGCGCGGCGGACCAGCCGCCCGCCGTCGTGAAGTCGCCGCCCGCGGCCAGCTCCCCCTGATACACGCACAGCGCCGCCACCCGCGCGTTCGTCCCGCTCCCGAGCATCGACCAGACTTCCCCGTTCCAGCGCGCGATCCGCTGCGCGGCGACGCTGCCCGCGCGCGTGAACCACCCGGCCGCGATCAGCGCTCCGTCGTACACGGCGAGCGCCTCGACGCCCGCGTCCACGCCTTCACCGAGCGGATGCCAGGCGGCGCCGTCCCAGCGCGCGATGTGCTCGGCGAGCACGCCGCCCATCTGGGTGAACGCCCCGCCCGCGATCAAGTCGCCCTGGAAGATCGCGAGCGCGCTCACGGCGTCGTTGGCGCCCGGCCGCCCAAAGCCCTCAGCCCATTGGTCCTCGATCTCTTCCTCGCGGCCGCGTTCTCCAGCGCCGTCGCCGGCGGCGTGCGGCGCAGCAAGGCACGGCCCCCCGCTTGGGCCGGCCACCAGGCGCAGGCCGTGCAGGTCGATCGGACCTTCGTATCCGGAAGAGCGCACGCTCTCGATGTCGATCCGTCCTTCGGAATCGAGAAAGCGCTCGACCGCGGGGGAAGAAAGAGAAGCGTCTTGCGCCTGGGCCGCCGGAAGCGGATTCGCGAGCGGATGAAGAGCGCAGAGCATGGCGAGGAGCAGCGCGAGACGCGCCTCCCAGTGCGGGCAACGGGAAACGACGAGGTTGGCGGAGCAGGAGATGCGCATGCTCATGATCCTTCAAGTATACCAGAGCGAGGCTCTCGAAAGCGCGCGGGGCAGGGCGATTCCCCGCGCGGCGCGCAAGATCGTGGGACGAATGGTGAACGGCTCGCGCGCCAGGCGCAATCGCAAACTCGCTTGCGCTGCGGATACTGCGCGGATTTGCGCGCGGCGATGCACAAGAGATGCACCCGGGAGGCACCGTCTGAGGTCATGGAACGAGAAGAGTCGGATGGAGGCGTGCGATGGAAACGAGGCGCGCGCGAAGAGAGGCGACCACCAGGCGCGACGCGCACGCGGAGCATGAGCGAAGGGAGCGCGTGGCGATGGCGGGCACCGATAGCGGGCGGCAATGGCGCAGCGCCGGCGCCGGCTGCGGCGAACTCATCCGGGTCCCGGCTTCGCGGCGGGGGAAGCGAGGGCCTCCCATTCCGCGAAGCTCTTCAGCGATTTCAGGCCGTAGTAGCCGGTCACATGGTAGCGCAGAAAGGACTCGACGACTTCGATGACTTGCCGGTCGCGAACCGCGGAAGATCCGCGCACACCGTCCGGCTTTCGTTCGGCCACCGTCCCCGTTCCCTGCGAGGCGCGCGGCTGCCAGGACGCGCCGGCGTGCGGCGCCTCGTCCTTCGCGGCCGCCTGCTTCGGCGCTTCCTCCTCTTCCGCCCTCTCGCTCTGCGTCGCAGCCTTCATCCGCTCGCCGGGCATGGCGCAGATCCTTCGCAAGAGGGCGAGCGCGCGCGGGGAGAGAGGGAGCGCCTCGCCCTCCGGCCGGCAACGAGCGCAGAGAAGCCCTCCTTCCCGGACGCCGAAGCGCGCTTCGGATTCGAGCGGCGCGCCGCACCCGCAGCAGCATCCCGTCGCCGGCGCGTATCCGAGCGCGGCGACCGCGGCGAGCTGAAAGATGCGCAGCTCCCAGAGGAGCTTGCCCTGCGCCTTGCGCGGATCGATCGGCGCGCCGTCCGGGGCGGGCGCATCGACCGCGTCCGCCCGTTCGAGAAAGGCGGCCAGCGACGCGAAGATCTCCTCCGCGGGATCTTCATCGGGAACGACGCGCAAGACGAATTCGAGCGCGGCGCAGGCGAGGTGGAAGGCGCCCGCCGTTTGCAGGATGCGCAGGTAGGCCTGTTCCACCGAGGCGCTGTGCACGAGATGAAGCTCGCGGCTGCGCTTGTGGTAGAAGACGATCTGGCTGCGCGTGAGAATCTCGAGCGCGCCGCCATAGCCGCGCTTGGGCTCGCGCGCCCCCTTCGCGAGCAGGTGGACCTTGCCGTGGCCCGCGGTCAGCGCGACGACGAGACGGCTCGTCTCTCCGTAACGCAGGGAACGCAGAATGAGCGCGTCATCCCGAATGATGGACACGATCCTGCTCTCCCGTCTTCGACCGCACCGCCTGCTCCTTCTTGACGATGATGCGCAAGCGCAGAATGCGCCGCGCGGTGCTCGCCAGCACCTCCAGGCGCGCCCCGTCGATGTCCAGGCTCTCCCCCGCCGCCGGGATCCGGCCGAAACGCGCGAGCGCCAGCCCCGCCACCGTTTCGTAATCCCCTTCGGGAAGCGCATCCCGTGACAACGCGTTGAAGTCGTCCACGCGGCACGGGCCCTTGGCCAGGTACACGCCGGGCGCCACGCGCGCCACCTCCGCTTCCAACGCCTCTTCCCGGTCGAGCTCTCCCAACAAAATCCGGAAGAGGTCCTCATCGCGAACGAGCCCGGCGGTCCCCCCGAATTCGTCGACCACGATGGCCAGCCGCTCCTGATGCGCAAGCAGGTCGCGCAGGAGATCGTCGCACCGCATCGTCTCGGGGACGAAACGCGCTTCGCGCACGAAGGGCGCGATCGGTCGCGCGCCATCGGCTTCGGAGAAGAGATCGCTGATGCGCACGTAACCGGCGATCTCGTCCAATTCGGTCCGATAGACGGGCACGAACGGGTGGCGCGTTTCCAGCGCCAGGCGCGCCGCGTCGGCGACCGTCGCGCTCTCGGGCAGGGCTTGCATCTCGCTGCGCGCGGTCATCACCTCCCCGACCGTGGTGCGCCCGAGCGCGACGACGCTGTCGCGCGTCTCGATCAGGGCGTCGCTGGCCGCTCGCCGGGCCGGACTCCCCGTCGCGCGCTCATCCGCGCGGCCCGCCTCCAGCGCCGCGCCGGTCTCCGATGGGAGACCGGCGTTCCGCGCCGGGTCCGCATCCCGCGCCAGCTCCGTTCGCCGCCCCGGCTCGGTTTCCTGCGCCAGGCCCGCCTCGCGCGCCACATCGGCTTCCTCGACCGAATCCTTGTCCGCCTGCCGGCGGCGAGCTTCCCGCCGCCTCCCTTCCACGAGCCAGAGGACGGCGAGGCCGATGGCCTGAACCGGGCCGAGCACCCAAACCCAGCCGCGCACCGCCGCGCGCCGTCCCAATCGGTGGCCCAGGCGCACGAGGAGGAAAGCGCCGGCGACGAACGCGAGCGAAACGGCCAACGCCTGCCATGGCGAGAAGGATCGCCGGCCGCCCAGCATTCCGATGGTCCATACTCCCAGGAGCGCCACCCACGCGGAGACTCCGCCGGCTCCTTCGGTCTGCCTGCGCCAGGCGGAGACCAGGAGCCCGAGAGCCAGGTACACCCCGGCGGCGGCGAGAATGGCATCACCCTGGCTCATGGCCGTCCTCGCTCGTCGTTCGCGCGAGAAGTCGCGGGAAGATCTCGTCCCAGGAAACGAGCCCTTGAGGGGCGCCTCTCGCGTCGCATACGACGCCCATGCCCACCGGAGTCCGCATCAGGATATCGAGCGCTTCTCCGGCTTTTTGCTGCGGATTCAAACAAGGCAGCGGCTTGAGCAGCGGACGCAGGGAAAAGGGAGGCGCCGGCTGGCCCGCGCCTTCGCGGCCCAGCGCGGGAACATGGGCGACCAGGTCGCGCGCTTCCGTCGCTCCCAGCACCGCATCGCCTTGCTCGTTCCACACCGGCAGGCGCAAGGACGCGGTGCGCTGGAAGAGGGCCAGCGCGGCATCCCGGGAATCGCCGATGCGCAACGAGGGAGCCCGATCGAAGGGAAGCATCAATTCCCCGATCGGCCTTCGCCGCAGGCGAACGATCCGCCGGAGCAGATGCGCGCCTTCGGAATCGAGCCCTTCCTCTTCGCCCCCTTCTTCCTCGGGAGGAGCGACGGCCGCTTCTTCCTCGATCAGGCTCGGCAGGTCCACCCGGCTCCAGCGAAGCAAGGCGACGGCGAGAAGGCCGGCGGCGGAACAGAGCAGCCCGAGAGGAATGCCGAGGGCCTTGCGATCCCCGAAGAGCCCGCTGGAGAGCAGGCCGAACAGCACCCAGGCGCCGGAAGCGGCCCAGAAGGGCGCCCGGGACGGTAGCCGCTCCAGCTGCGCGGCGCGCCGCGAATGAAGCGCCTGCCAGCACAAGGCCACGAGCGCGATCGCGAGCGCCGCCCATCCGGAAAGCGTCTGTCCGTCCGCGTCAGCCATGGCTCGGGCGGCCCTCCTCCCCCGCGGCCCGCGCTGCGCGCCAACGCCCGCGGCCCGGCGTTCGCGCGATCAGGGAGGCCTGCGTCAAGAAGCCAGGTACCGGTTCTCGCGTCTCCGCATCCGCGCCCGCGCACGCGGGTCCTCATGTTCGTATCCGAGCAGATGGAGCACTCCGTGGACCAGCAGCCGCGCGATCTCGCATCCGGGCGTCGCGCCTCGCTCGCCCGCTTGCGCGAGCGCCCGGTCGATGGAGACGATCACTTCGCCGAGGGGCAGCGGCTCTTCGGGCGGCCGGCCGGCGGGATCGGCCGGGAACGACAGCACATCGGTCGGACCGCTCTTTCCGCGATAGCGCGCATTCAGTTCGGCGAGCAGCGGGTCACGCGCAAAGAGAATCTCCACCGTGCGACCGGCCGGCGCCTCTTCTTCCTCCAGCACCCGCTCGATCAATGCCCGCAAGGCGCGGCGGTCAATCTTCCATCGCCGTTGACGATTGTTGATGCACACTCGTTCGGGCACCTTGCGTCTCCTTGGCCGGCTCGGCGTCGTTGCGGCTTGCGCCTTCGCGGACCGGACTCTCGCGGCTCCCGCTGTCGCGACCGGCGGCCGATCGCGCTCCTCCCTCGCGCCCGCCACCCTCACGCCCACCGCCCTCGCGGCCACCACTCTCGCGGCCACCAGCCTCGCGGCTGGAGGCGTCCGCGCTCGGATATGCGATCCGCGCGCTCATCCGGCCGCGCACGAGCACGGTGAGAATCGGAATGAACGCCTCGCGCAGCGCGGCCAGGTCGCGAAGGGTGAGCTGGCTCTCTTCCAGCTCGCCTTCCGCGGCCCGGCGCTCGATCAACTGCTTGACCATGCCGCGCAAACGGCTCGGGGTCGGGTCCTCGACCGCGCGCGAAGCGGCGTCGATCTGATCGGCCAGGAGAAGCACGGCCGCCTCGCGGGTCCTCGGCCGCGGGCCGGGATAGCGGTACTCGCTCTCCGAAACATCCGGGCTCTTCTGGCGCGCCTTGTGAAAGAAGAAGGTCATCACCCCGGTCGCGTGATGCTGGGCGATCGCGTCGCGCACGATTCTGGGAAGCTTCGCTTCCTTCGCGAGCGCGAGGCCGTCGCGCAAATGCGCTTCGAGAATCAGGCGGCTCATTCCGGGCGCCAGACGATCGTGCGGATTGCGGCGGCCGGGGCCGAGGTTTTCGTAGAAGTACTCCGGCTTGTTGATCTTCCCAATGTCGTGATAGTACCCGGCCACGCGCGCGAGCAGCGTGTTCGCGCCGATCTGCGCGGCTCCCGCTTCGGCGAGCGTTCCCACCATCAGGCTGTGATGATAGGTCCCGGGCGCTTCGAGCATCAGCCGGCGCAGCATCGGGCGGTTGAGGTCGAGCAGCTCGAGCAGGCGCAGGTTGGTGCACTTCTCGAACAACCATTCCGAGAGCGGCACGGCAAAGAGCGCGAAGCCCGCGGCGAGAAAGGGATTGCCGACGAGATAGAGCGCGTCGGTGAGCAGCAGGTCGATGGCCGTCGAGCGCACCAGGGCGATCGCGCCGAGGGCGATCAGATGGACCAGCGGAACGAAGAAGAGCAGCCGGTAGAGCTGGCGGCGGTCGCGCAGGTGGCGGACGCTCAGGATCCCGACCATCGCGCCCAGGCCGAGGATCATGATGAACTCGAGCCCCTGGCCTCCGACGAGGCCAATCGTCACGGTGATGAATCCGGCCGAGATCAGCGCCAGCGCTTCGTCGTAGACCAGCGCGAGCAGCACGGCGAATCCGGCGATCGGGATCAGGTACCCGGACAGGGAGAAGACATTCAACACCAGCCCGCCGACCAGGAAGGCGACCGCGAAGGTCGCGGTGAGGAGGTAGACATCGTTCGGGTCGTCGAGAATCTGGCGGCGATAGGAAATCAGGAATTGCAGCATCGCCCCGAGCGCCAGCGCGAGAATGAGCGCCCGGCCGACGAAGGAGAAGACCCGCTCGCGCACGAGCACTTGCGCCGCGCGCTTCTCGCGCTCGGCCTCATAGGATTCCAGCCGCGCGAGATCCTCCTGCCACAGGCGCTCGTGCGCCCCGACGATCTCTTCTCCGCGCAGGACCAGTCCGATGTTGCGGTCGACCGCGTCGCGCGCCAGGCGGCGGCGCTGCTCGGTCTTCTCTTCGTCGAGGACGATGTTCGGGCGCGCGAAGGTCTCGACCAGCTCGGCCACGACCTGCTCTTCGGTGTCGGCCGCCAGTTCGCGCTCGCGCTGCAGGCGCGCAGCCGCCACGAAACGATCGGTCGGCCCCACCCAGTCGATGCCCTTCTCGGCCAGGGCCGCGCGCTCGACGCCGCGCAGGCGCTGCTCGAGCTCGGGCGAGAGCACGCCTTTCTCGAACAGCTCGCGCAGCCGAACTCGCGCGCGCGTGAAGGCCGGCTCCGTGCCCTCCATGAGCAGAACCGCGTACGCGGTTTGCGTCAGGGCGATTCCCGGTTCGTCGAACGGGCGCACTTGGGGAGCGTTGCGCACGAGGTCCTGGATCGAGACTTCCAGCCGGTCGAGGGCCGCGAGGGCCTCCGCCGCCACCGAATCCTGCAGCACCAGCACCGGCGGCACGGCAGCCATCGCCGCCTGCCGTTCACGGGCGAGCTGCGCGGCGTCCTTCTGAAGCGGAAAATCGAACTCGGCGATCACCGGCTTGGCCAACACCGAGCCGGGCGCGTAGCTCACCCGCTGGTAGCCGGCCTGCCTGGGGCTGAGAGTCAACCCGGCGCAGAAGACCGCCCCGAGAGCGACCCAGCGCAGCAACGAGAAGTGCGCCCGCGACCAGCGCAGCGCGTCGCCGGACATGCGGCGAAGCTTGCCCGGACCGCGGGCCGATCCCTTGCCGCCCATCTCGGGCGCCTCGATCGACATCAGCGCTCTCCCGGCTGGTCCTGACGGCGGCCGTGCTCACGAAAGGCGTTCACGATGTCTCGCACCAGGCGATGACGCGCCACATCGCATTCGTCGAGATCCACGAAGGCAATGCCTTTCACATCGTGAAGGATCGGGCGGATGCGAACGAGGCCGGAATCGGCGGGATCGGCGAGATCGATCTGGGTCACATCGCCGGTGATGACCGCGCGCGACTCGGGCCCCAGGCGCGTGAGGAACATCTTCATCTGGGGAAGGGTCGAGTTCTGGGCCTCGTCGAGGATCACGAAGGCATGGTGCAGCGTGCGCCCGCGCATGTAGGCGAGCGGCGCGACCTCGATGACCCCGAGCTGCAGGAAGCGCTGCAGCTTCTCGAAGCTGATCATGTCGCGGAGCGCGTCGTACAACGGACGCAGGTAGGGATCGACCTTTTCGAGCAGATCTCCGGGAAGAAAGCCCAGGCTCTCCCCCGCTTCCACGGCGGGACGCGCGAGCACCACGCGCTCGACGCGCTTCTCCTTGAGGAACTGCACCGCCATGGCGACGGCCAGATAGGTCTTGCCGGTCCCCGCGGGCCCGATCGAGAAGACGATCTCGTTGGCGCGCAGGGCGGCGACATAACGCTTCTGGCCGGGGGAACGCACTTTCACGACGCGCTTGTCGCCGTGGAGGACGATCTCGCGCTCGGCCAGGGGCTCGGACCCCCCCGGGCCGCCCGGGGCCGCCCCTTCCACCTGCGACATCGCGTAGGCGAGGTCTTCCTCGTCGATCGTCTCGCCGCGGCGCACGCGTTCGAGCAGATGCTCCAGCAGCCGGACGGCCCCGTCCACCTCGGCTGGCGCGCCGCGCACCGAGAGCTGGCCGTTGCGCGCGACCAGACGGATGCCGAAGCGTCCCTCGATCGCGCGCAGGTGGCAGTCCTGTTCACCAAACAGATTGACGAGAGGCAGGTCTTCGAGAGCCAGGATTCGTTGGGTCTCTTCGCTCATCATCCACTCAGGGAATCGTGATCCGCTGTCCCGCCGGAAGCGGCTTCTGCGGATCGGAAATGATCTCCTTGTTCGCTTCGTAGATCTTCCGCCAGTCGGCCGTCGAGCCGTAGAAGAGATTGGCGAGGGAGGTGAGGGTGTCGCCTTCGCGAACCTGATAGGTCACCGGGCCCGGCCGGCGGCTCTTCGCCTCGGCCGTTTCGCGCTCGATCCGCCGCGACTCGGTGCTCACGCGCACCTGTTCGGTTTGCAGGGAATCGCCCACCGCCGACAGGCTGTCCTGAAGCGAGCGCGCGAGCTCGACATCGTCGCGCAGCTCCTGAAGGTAGGCGTCCAGCATGGCGCAGTATTCCTTGAGCTGGCCGCGGCTGAGGGCGCGCTGCTCTTCGAGCGTCAGGAACTTGCCGGATTCGGGGGCGGGCAGCTCCACCTTCGGCGCCTGGCTGCAGCCAAGGAAGAAAAGAAGCCCGCAACACACCGCGCAGGCGGCCACGGCCGCACGGCGCACCGTCCCCGGGACCCCGCCTCGGGCGGCCGCTTCCCCAAACGGAAACCCGTTCGCCCGGCAGGCATTCCGCCCCGCTTCACTCCCCCGCTTCGCACGCAACATCTCGAACATCTCCTCTACCCCCCAGGCAGTCCGCTCTTCGCGATTTGCCGCCCCTCGCGCGTCCGCGCGCCTGCCCCAAAGACACGCTCGCCGGCCCGTCCGGGAAACGGGACGAAACGGCCGCCGCCGGTCTCTGCCTAATCGGTCGCGTTCGGCTTGGCCGCGGTATTCGAAAGGCTGTCGATCAGCGCCTTCTCCCGCTGGAGGTCCTTCAGGCGCTGCTTGGCCGTCTCCAGTGTGGCGGCCTGCCGGTCGACGCGTTTGGCCGTATTCTCGAGATCGTCCAGCAACGCGTCGCGGCGCTCCTTGACGAGATCGATCTGCGCCGGAATGACGAGGCAATTGCGCGGACCGCCGCCGCCGCAGCCCGTGCCGACCATGAGCAGCGCGACCGCCAGCCCGAATCCGACCGCGATCGCACCCGAGACCCTGATCTTCATACTTGCACCCCTGATTCCCCGAGTCGTCCCTGCCGCAACTCCGGAAGATATTTCGGGAACCGTTCGAGACATGTCAAGCCCGTTGGCGCGGCCCTGCCTCGCCTCGCCCCGGAATCTTGCCTCTTCCGCCTCGACCAGGCCGGCTCGAGAGAGCCGGGCGCCCGGCTGCGGGCGGCCGGAAAACGCGCTCATTCGATCACTCGGATGTGCAGTTCGGCCAGATCGGCCGGATCGGCCTCGGCCGGCGCGCCATCCATCAGCGAAAGGGCGCTGGTGGTCTTGGGAAAGGCGATCGTGTCGCGAATGGAGGCGCTGCCCGACATCAGCATGACGAGCCGGTCCACTCCGAGCGCCACTCCGCCGTGCGGCGGCGCGCCATACTGGAAGGCCTTCAGCAAGAACCCGAAGCGCCGCCGGGCCGCTTCCGCGTCGAGCCCGATCACCTTCATTACTCGCTCCTGGATGTCCCGCCGGTGGATGCGCATGCTTCCGCTGCCGAGCTCCATTCCATTCATCACGAGGTCGTAGAGCTGGGCGCGCACCGCGAGCGGATCGCTCTCGAGAAGCGGCAGGTCGCGCTCGAGCGGCATCGTGAACATGTGATGCGCGGGCGTGATCTTGCCGGTCCGCTCGTCGGTTTCGAAGAGCGGGAAGTGGCGCACCCACAGGAAGGCGTAGACCGGCTCCTTGCCCGCCGCATGGCGTTGCGCGAGCAGGGCGCGCAGGCGTCCGAGCGCGCGGTTGGCGCGCATGCGCTCGTCCACCACCACGGCGACCAAATCGCCGGGAGAAGCCTTCACCGCCGCAATCAGCGCCGCCGCGCGTTCGGGCTCGAGCTGCTTGCCGAAACCACCTTCGAGCCCGCCGGCGACGACTTTCGCCCGCGCCAGCCCGCCCGCGCCGGCCAGCTTCACTTCGCTTTCGAGCGCATCCGATTCCTTGCGCGAGAGCTCCGCTCCGCCCGCGACCGTCAGACCCTTCACGCACATGCCGCGGTCGCGCGCTTCGCCGAAGAGCCGGAAGGCGGAGCCCGCGGTGATCTCGGTGAGATCGACCATCTCGGCGGGCAGGCGCAAATCGGGCTTGTCGGATCCGAAGCGCTCCATGCAGTCGTCGTACTCGAGCCGCGGGAAGGGCGCCAGTTCCACGCCGAGCACTTCGGCGAACACGCGCTTCATCAGCCCTTCCACGGTGGCGTAGATGTCCTCCTCGTCGACGAAGCTCATCTCGATGTCGATCTGGGTATGCTCGGGCTGGCGGTCGGCGCGCAGATCTTCGTCGCGCAGGCAGCGGGCGATCTGGAAATAGCGATCCATGCCGGAGACCATGAGGATCTGCTTGTAGAGCTGCGGGCTCTGCGGCAGCGCGTAGAAGCGCCCCGGGTACTCGCGGCTCGGCACGAGATAGTCGCGCGCTCCCTCGGGTGTGGGCTTGACCAGCATGGGCGTCTCGATCTCGAGGAAGCCGCGCTCGTCGAAGTAGCGCCGGGCGGTCATGACCGCGCGATGGCGCATGGCGAGCACCCGCTGCAGCACGGGCCGCCGAAGGTCGAGGTAGCGGTATTCCAGCCGCAGGTCCTCGCCCGCCGTGGTTTCGTCTTCGATCACGAAGGGAGGCGTCTCCGCGGGAGCGAGGATGCTCGCCTCCCGCGCGATCACCTCGATTTCGCCGGTCGGGCGGTCGCGATTGATCATGCCCTCGGGGCGGGCGGCGACGAGGCCGCTCACGCGGGCGACGAATTCGGGGCGCAGCTCGCCCAGGACGGCGAGCAGCTCGGGCGAAGCTTCGCCGGGGCGGGTGACGATCTGGGTCACTCCGTGGCGATCGCGCAGATCGACGAAGAAGACGCCTCCATGGTCGCGCACGCGGTTGACCCATCCGGTCAGCACGACCTGCCGGCCCGCATCCGCGGCTCGCAACTCTCCGCAAGTGTGCGTGCGCATCGCGGTCGGCCAGCGTCCCTTCTCGTTCGCCGCGCCGGTCGGCTTCTCATCCATGCTCGGTTCCTTCCCTTCGTGAGCGGCACATCCAGTGCGCGATCCCCAGGCCCACTGCGATTCCCAGGCAGTCGAAGGCGAAATCGGCCACGCTCGAATGGCGTCCCTTCACCGAGCGCTGAAAGATCTCGTCCAATCCCCCGATCAGCGCTCCGAAAGCCGCCGTGGCGACGACGGGCCACCAGCGCGGGAGCGCGAGCCGCTCGACCGCCCGCCGGGCGAGAAAGCCTAGAAGCGTGTATTCGGCCAGATGAGCGCCCTTGTCCCACCAGAGAAAAGAAATCGGCGGACGAAGTTGCGGTCGCGAGGAAATGTAGAACATCAGCGCGAGATAGACAGCCAGGGCCGCCGGCCAGAGCCAATCCCGAAGAGCTTGCCGTCCTTCTGCCACCACACCGCCTCGACCGGGCGGTCCATTCCTTCGCCGCCCGCGACCGGCCCGGGAGAAGCGCGAGTCGAGCGCGCGCGCCGGACCTTTCGTCCCCGCCGCCCGCCTGAACGACTCGGAGGCCATGCCGTCCGGACGCGCGGCGTCCATCGTGCTCAGGCGTCGATCCTCGCCTCTTCGGAGGCAACCAGCCGAAGGAGCTCCTCGGCGGACTTCACCGCTTGGGCCTTCTCCTGAAGATGCCCCGAGTACAGCAGATGCGAGAGACGCGTGATGATGCGCATGAGCCCCGTGCGATCGCCGGGCCCCACGACCAGGAAGACCACTCGGACGGGCTCGCCGTCGAGCGCTTCGAAATCGATCGGCTGCTGAGGGCGCGCAAAGGCGACGGCGAATTCGCGCACGGCGGGAGACTGCGCGTGCGGAAGCGCGACGCCGCCTCCGACGCCGGTGCTCATGGCCCGCTCCCGCTCGAGCAGCGCTCGCATCACGGGAGCGACGCTCTCCACCAGCCCCTGTTCGGCCAGACGATCGACCATGCTGCGGATCATCTCCTCCTTGGTGAGAGGAGGAGTGTCCAGCAACACGAATTCCTGCTTCAGAAGATCGGCAATTTGCACGGCAACTCCCTGGAAGCAAGCCCGGCCAAGTCGTTCTCGGCCGCCGGCTCGCGCGCGGATCGAGAAAGGATCCCTCGGACAGATCAGACAGAAATCGAACGGACGCTCGAACGGATATATCGGAAAGGCTGCTCGGTTCGCTTGCGTGCGGCTCGATGGCCGGCCCCCTTCGACCTGCACAAAAGGCAAGGGATTCTAGCAGACGCGGTTCCACGGTCAAGCGAGGAAGGCGCATCGGCCGGTCTGGCTCTTTTCGGCCATGCGGCCGCGAATCTCCTCGCGCCGTGCGCTCGCGGCCCGGCCAAGGCAGCCTCGCGAGCTCCGCGAGCCGGCGGGCATGCTATCATCATGGGTTGAAGAGCCGCCCGGCCCTCCGGCGAAGGGGAGCGGACCCGGCGCGGCGTATGCAAGCATCCGCCCGGCGTCCCGGGCCCATGGGCCACCATGCGAGAGCCGATCGACATCACCTACGGGGGCCTCCTTGGACGCCTTTCCCAAGGCGGTTACCTCACCCTGGAAGAGCAGGCTCGCGTCGCGCGCATCCTCTCCGAATCCTCCGGGCGGGTGAGCGCCTTCTGCACCCACGAGCTCCTCCGCCGCATGATCTCGGACGGCCGGCTTTCGCTGTACGAGGGGAATCCCACCGATCCGGCCGCGGCGATCACCGCCGCCGATCCGCCTCGCGGCGTCCTCTTCGTGCTTCCTCCCCTGGGGCTCGAAGAGCCGGGCATGCTCCGGGCTCCTCTGGATCCGGCCTTGGGGCCTCCCCCCTTCCTTTCCCCCCAGGAATGCGCACGCCTCTTCCACTCGATCGGACGAATGGTGTTCCCTTCGATCGAAGCCGCGTCCGACCCCAAGACGGTCCTTTCGGGCGTCCTCGATTTGCTGCGCGAATTCCTGGATGTGCCCGCCGCGCTGGCCTCGGGTCGCGCCCTCGCCTTGCCCGGCGGGATCGCTCGCGGAGCGCGGGAGGCGATCTTCGGCGGGCGGCCGCCGGCGGAGTTCGAACGCGAGGAGCCGGAATCTCCCGACGCCTTGCCCGACCTTCCGCAGGAATGGCGAAGCTGGATTCTGCGGGCGGCGGCGGCAGGCGACGAGAGCGCGATCTACCTCTTCGATTTTCGCGCCCTGGCGCGTCCGCTGGCGCGCTCCCCGGGAAGCGCGCTGCTCTTGCCGCTCGCTTCGCCCGACCCCGCTTGGGATGCGGTGCTCGTCGCCGTGGCGGAACGGCCGGCCTGGTTCGACGGCGAACGCCTGGCGCGGGCGCGATTGATCCGCGCCCACGCGCGACGGCTGCTCGACCACGCGATCCGGCTGCAGGCGGCCGTCTCGATCGACTATCTGACCGGCATCAACAATCGCAGCTATTTCGTCGACCAGTTCACCCGCGCCCTCGCCGCCGCCGCCCGACGCAGCGAAGGCTTCGGCCTTCTCATCGTCGACATCGACGACTTCCGCCAGTTTAACAGTCGCCACGGATACGACGCGGGGGACGCGGTGCTGCAGGCGATCGCGCAGGCGCTGCAGCGCGCCTTGCGGGCGACCGATGTGATCGCGCGCTACGGCGGCGAGGAGTTCGCCGCCATCCTGCCTCCGCCGGTGACCCTTTCGGAGGCGATGCACATCGGGGAACGCTTGCGCCAGGCGGTCGAGGGCCTCCCCGTCACCGTGCCCACCTTGACGGGCTCGCGCCAGCGGGTGCCGGTCAGCGTGTCGATCGGCGGCGCGCTCTTTCCCGACGATGGGCGCGGGCGCGACGAATTGTGGAACGCCGCCAACCGCATGCTGCTCGCCGCCAAAGCGGATGGGAAGAACCGGGTGCGCTTCCCGGAGCGCCCGGATCAATCGGCGCGGGCGGATGCGCCGAAGGCGCCCGATCACGAGGGCCCGCCTCCTTTCCGGACGCAGTGAGCCCGGTTGCCCGGCTGGACTGCCCCCCAGAGCTGCCGCGCCTCAGGATCGCACGACGCCCGCGCGGTGGGGCGCTCACGGCCGCGTCTGATCCTCCTGCTCGCCCGGATGCGCCCGCCAGACGAGCTCCCCGCCCGGCGTGGCGTCCAGCGTCACGCGGTCGCCCTCGTGCACTTCGCCCCCCAGCAGCTTGACCGCGAGCGTGTTCTGCAGCTCGCGCTGCAACAGGCGCCGCAGCGGGCGCGCGCCCAGATCGGGATCGAACCCGCGCTCGGCGAAGGAGTCGCGCGCGGAGGGCGTGACCTCCAGCAGGATGCCTCGCGGTTCCAGGTAGCGCCGCACGATGTCGATCTGCAGATCGACGATGCGCCGGATCTCGTTCTTCCCGAGCGGCTGGAAGATCACGATCTCGTCGATGCGATTCAAGAACTCGGGGCGGAAGTGATTGCGCAGCTCCTCGATCACGCGCTCGCGGCGCGCATCCGCGGTGTAGCCCGAGTCCTGCTCCAGGTAGCGCGTCCCGATGTTCGAGGTCATGATGACGACGGTGTTGCTGAAGTTCACCGTGCGCCCCTGCCCGTCGGTCAAGCGGCCGTCGTCGAGCACCTGCAAAAGGACATTGAAGACTTCCGGATGGGCCTTCTCGATTTCGTCGAAGAGCACGACCGAATAGGGCCGGCGGCGCACCGCTTCGGTGAGCGCGCCCCCTTCCTCGTAGCCCACATACCCCGGCGGCGCGCCGATCATGCGCGCGACCGAGTGCCGTTCGCCATATTCGGACATGTCGAGGCGGACGATGTTGTCTTCGTTGTCGAAGAGGAATTCGGCGAGCGCCTTGGCCGTCTCGGTCTTGCCGACCCCGGTCGGCCCGAGGAAGATGAAGCTCCCGATCGGCCGGTTGGGCGGCGCCAGCCCCGCCCGCCCGCGGCGGACCGCGTCGCTCACCGCGCGCAAGGCCTCGTCCTGGCCGATCACCCGCTCGCCGAGGCGCTCCTCCGTGTGCACGAGCTTCTGCGCTTCGGTCTCGAGCATGCGGGCCACGGGAATCCCGGTCCAGCGCGAGACCACTTCGGCGATGTCCTCCTCGTCGACCTCTTCCTTCAAGAGCCGCGTCTCGCGCTGAACGCCGATCAGCTCGCTCTCGATCGCGGCCAGCTCGCGGCGCGTCTCGGGAATGCGCCCGTGCCGGATCTCGGCCACCTTGTCGAGCTGCCCTTCGCGCTCGCAGCGCGCCTCCTCGGCTTTCAGCTCCTCGAGCTTCGTCTTCTGCTCCCGAATGCGTCCGATGAGCGCGCGCTCGCGGTCCCACTGCGCGCGCAGGCGGTCGCGATCCGCTCCGAGCTCCCTCGTCTCCTGCGCGATTTCCGCGAGCCGCTCCTCGGTGCGCTCCTCCCCTTCGCGCTTCAACGCCTCGCGTTCCACTTCCAGGCGCTGCATCCGCCGCTCGATCGCCTCCAGTTCCTCGGGCATCGAATCGATCTCGATGCGCAGCGCGGAGGCCGCCTCGTCCACCAGGTCGATCGCCTTGTCGGGTTGGAAGCGATCGGCGATGTAGCGGTCCGACAAGCGCGCCGCGGCGACCAGGGCCGCATCCTTGATGCGCACGCCATGGTGCAGCTCATAGCGGTCGCGCAGGCCGCGCAGGATCGCGATCGTGTCCTCGACGGAAGGCTCGCTGACGAGAATCGGCTGGAAGCGGCGCTCGAGGGCCGCGTCCTTCTCGACATGCTTGCGGTATTCGTCGAGCGTCGTCGCGCCGATCGCGCGCAATTCCCCGCGCGCGAGCATGGGCTTCAGCATGTTCGAGGCGTCGACCGCCCCTTCGGCCGCGCCCGCGCCCACGAGGGTGTGGAGCTCGTCGATGAAGAGCAGCACGGTGCCCTCGGCCTCCTCGATCTCCCGCAGCAGCGCCTTCAAGCGATCCTCGAACTCTCCGCGGTACTTGGCTCCCGCAACGAGCGATCCGAGGTCGAGAGCCAGCAGCTTCTTGCCGCGCAGCCCCTCGGGCACCTCCTTGGCGACGATCCGTTGGGCCAGGCCCTCGACGATCGCGGTCTTCCCCACGCCGGGGTCCCCGATCAGCACGGGATTGTTCTTGCGCCGGCGCGAGAGCACTTGCATCACGCGGCGAATCTCCGTGTCGCGGCCGATCACGGGATCGAGATCGCCGCGCGCGGCGAGGGCGGTCAGGTCTCGCGTGTAGCGCTTGAGCGCCTCGTACTTCTCCTCGGGATTCTGATCCGTCACGCGCGCGCCGCCTCGCACCGTGGCCAGCGCTTCGAGCAGCTTCTCCTGGCCCCCTGCGCGCCGTCGCAAGATCTCGCCGGAGGCATGCCGGTTCTCCGGGTCCGCGATCGCGAGCAGCAAGTGCTCGGTCGAGAGAAACTCGTCCTTCAAGCGCTCGGCCTCCTGGCCCGCCGCATCGAGCACGATGCCGAGCTCCGGCGAAGGATATTGCTGAACCGCGCCCGTCACTTTCGGCGTCGCCGCCAGATCGCGCTCGAGATCGGCGGTGAGCGCGCCCGCGTCCGCCCCCATGTGAGCGAGCAGGCGGCCCACGATGCCCTCGGGCTGCTGGATGAGCGCGAGAAGCAGGTGCGAGGGAGTGATCTGCTGCTGATTCCTTCGCGACGCCTCCCGGCGCGCGGCGTCGATCGCCTCCGCGGCTTTCTGGGTCAAGCGATTCGGATCCCAGGCCATGTCGCCCTCCAACTCTGCCTCGTTCGAAAACGGCGCGCGAATGGTGAGGAACGGCGGCGAGCGCGCGCGTCAACCAGGCGGGCGCCCGATCGTGACGCGCGATTGTGCGTGAACGCCGATCGGGACGCAATACGGGGCGGCAAGGAGCCGCGGCCTCGGATTCGCGCGGAGGCGGACGCCCCTCGGGCTCGGCGAATGCGCCGCTCGCGTGGCGGTGCGCTTCTCAGCGGACGCGCAGGACCTTGTCCAGAATCCGCGTCTCCGAGCGGCGGCCGTCGCCGTCCCACACGGAGAGCTCGAAGAAGTAGAGGCCGTTGGCGACCGGATCCCCGTCCGCGTCTCTGCCGTCCCAACGGTACCCGCGCGTGCCGCGCGCCACCGGAAGGGTGTCGTCGTCGAGAATCTTGCGTCCGCTCGAAGTGAAGATGCGCAAGCGCGCGCGTGAGGCGGTGTCGGTGAGGTGATAGACGAGATTCGACTCGCCCTCGAAGGGATTGGGCATCCAATAGGCGAAGGAGATCGCCAGCGGGCCCTGCCGGCCAACCGAGACGGTCCGCGAAAGAAGCTCGAGCGGCGACCCGTCGCGCTGCACGATCTCGACGGAGAGCCGTCTCTCGCCCGCCGAGGAAACGGGAAGCCCTTGATAACGCAGCGTCCAGGTGCGCGCCTCGCCGGGAGGTTCGTCGAGCGTCGCTTGCGCGAGATCGACCGGCGCGCCGTCCAGCAGCAGCCGGACATCGGCCGCGTCGAGATGCGCCCCGCTGCGCACCGTCACCGCGAGGCGGCTCGAATCGGCCAGCGAGGCGCCTTCGCGAACAGGCTCGAGCGCCTGCCCCACCTGCTCGTAGAGCTCGATGCCGAGCGGCATCGTCACCCGCAGCTCGCGCTGCAGGCCTTCGTAGTCCGTGGAGCGCACGCTCAGCACATAGGGCCGGCGTTGCACGCGCGTGCGGTACTCGACCGTCAGCGAGCGGCCCAGGTGGCCGGAATCGATCACGACCAGGCGCTCGGGCGGCACGAGACCATCGTAGTCGCGCACCTCGGGCAACTGCCCCACTTGCGACTCGTCGAGGAGCTCGATGCGCACGCGCAGGGAATCGTCCGCGCGCCCGCTCACATACTCGCCGTCCGTCCCCTGCGTCCAGGAGAGGCCTTCGAGCGTCAGATCGATCCACGGCGGCAGCGCGCCATGGCGCAGGGCCGGATCGCCGAGCAGCATGTAGGTGACCCGCTCGAGCCGGTTCGAGGTCAGCTTCGCCTTGCCCCAATCGACGATCTCCCCCAGGCGCCAACGCCGCGCGCCCTGCGCGTCGCTGGGCGGATCGGTGAACATCGCCTGGAAGACCTTCTCCTGGAAGTCGTGCCCGATCTGCTCGTAGTCGGTCGATCCGATCGCCCCGATCGCGCCCCGCGGAGCGCCCGGGCAGCAGAAGAGCAGCGCCTCGGAGAGCGCGTCGCCGCGGAAGGGATTGGCCTCCATGCGCGAGCCGAATTCGGCCAGGTGGCAGCCATAGCCGTGATAGACGAAGGGCTTGTACAGATTCCCGAGCGCGGCCACATCGTTGCCGTCGCTCGGCGAGCTGGCGTAGTTCACGAAGAAGCGCTCGTGGGCCATCTGCCGGCTGTGCGAATGCCCCTGATAGGCGAAGGCGAGCGCGCCGCGGTCCAACGAGGAGAGCACGATGTCGCGCAAACGCCCGCGGCCGAAATCCCCGTTCACGCGCATATCGATGCAGTTTCCCACCGGCCGGACGACGACCCGGCCCTGCGCGTCGCGCAGGCATTCGGAAGGATCCAGCGTGTCCCGCACGCAGCGGCCCAACTCGGGAATGCTGTCCATCAATCCATTCAAGTACAGGGTATCGACCTCGAGGTGGTCGAAGATCGAATCCGAAGTGACGGCCGCGGCGGCGTTGCGGCTGATCTGCAGGAATCGATACTCGCTCCCCGCCCGGCAGTAGTTGAATCCTTCCCCCGAATAATCGTCGTCCGACACGATCACCAAACGCTGGCGCCATGCTCCGGTCGCGTCGGTGGTCTCGTAACGCACGACCTTGTCCGCGTAGATGGCCGCTTCCTCTTCGCTCCCGCACGAGACGCGCCCCACGTGGACATCGGGATAGAAATTCATCCGTCCGGTCCACGGTCCCCCGAGATTGTCGACGAACCAGGCGTCGGTGGAGACGAGTTGGATGCCCGTCACTCCGAAGCTGTGGCCGAAATTGGAGATCGTGGGAACATAGGTCGTGTCGGAAGGCTGGCTCGCAAGGCCGAGCGCGTATCCGCCCATGTCGTTCGAGCCGTCGCCGTAGAGCAGCAGGTAATCGGGGACCGGCGAGGATTGGTGCCACATCGCGCGCATCAGGCGCTTGATCGCGAACGGATGCGGCCGCCCGCCCGTGTAGGTGTCGTAGACATCCTCGACCGGCGCGGCGAGCACGCGATGGCCCTGCGACTTGCGCAGACCGATGAGCGGCGCGAGCGCGCTCTCGAAGCGGCGGGGATAGACGACCACATAGTCTTCGCCCGTAAAGGTGTCCAGGGGCGGGGCGGGCCGCATCTCCACCGCCTTCGCGGGCAGCGGGATGAACCCGGCGGCGGCGGCCACGAGGAATTCGTGCGGCTCCGTTCCATCGCCGCAGTCCATCTGCAGATTCAGGTTCCAGGTCCCGCCCGATCCGGCCACATACTGGCCCGGAGTCACGCGCAGGCGGCGCGGCGCGCGCCGGTCGCCGATGTCGAGCACGAGCGCATCCTGCGACGGCACCTTGCGCACGATGAAACGCTGCGGCCCCGTCAAGGCGAGCGGGGCCTGGAGCAATCCTTCGTACAGTTCGTACGCGCCGGTGTAGGTGACTTCGAACCAGTCGATCCCCACCTTGTCGCCGTTCACATTGTCGATGCCGTCGTGCTCGCGCGGCAGATAGATCTTCAGGTAGTTGCGGCCGGCCTTCGTCACCGTCGTGGGGATCGAGCGCTCCTCGCACGCGATGTAGTCGCGCAGCGAGGAGATCACATAGGGGTTGCCGGAGAAGGCCAGCGAGCGCGGCGAGGTCGTGTCCTCCGGCGCGGCGGAGTTCGAGAGCCACAGCCGCGGGCGGTGCTCGATCGAGGCCATGTCCTGCACATAGAACTGGCCTTGCAGGTGCACGCAGACCCTCGTCGCCCGTAGGACGCTCGGCATCCCGAAAGAGACCACCTTGATCGGCTTCATCCCCGCGGTCGGATCGGTCCAGTTGTAGTGGTCGCTCGCGAGGGCGAGCGGGCCGTCGAAGGGGCCGCTCGTGTCCTGGTAGACCTTCATGTCGCCGAGGAAGCGGTTCTGCTCGAAACGGATCGTCCGCTGGTACATGCTGGGAGCCGGAAGCGAATCCCAACCGAAAGAGGAATCGATCTCCTCCATTCGCGGCCCGGCGCTGTTTCCGTACACCAGCCAGTAGGCATTCTCTCTTCCGAAACGCTTGGCCCCGCCGGTGAGCGAAAAGAAATCCCAGGCGTGCTGGCCGTAGAAGACGATCGATTCGCCCGCCTCGAAGAGAGCGTTGCCCTGGTCTCCGAAGGGCAGGAATGCGACCGGAATCTCCGTCCCTTCCAGCGCGTCGTCATCGTAATCGCGAACCACGAGGGCGAGGCGGTCCCATTCCAGGCCGGTGGCTTCGAGCCCCGCCTGGACGAGCCGCTCGAAGGGGAGCTGGTAGACGCCGGTGGAATCGACGGCGATGCGGAATTCGAAGGCCGCCTCCGCGGCGCTGAAGCGGGGCGCTTCCCGGGCCGCGCCGGAGCGAGGAGCTTCCAGCGCCGCGCCCGTCTTCGCGTCCCGCGGCGCGCGGCGATACTCGGGGGCTCGCTGGTAATTCAGGATCCGGTCGCGATACAACGATTCCCAACTCGGTTCGTCCATGCGGTACGGCGCCGAAGGCGGCTCGGCGGTCTTGCCCTTCGGCCGCGTGAAGAGCACGCGCACGCGCAGGCGCGGAGTCCAGGTGAGGGTGCCGGCCGCGGGATCGTAGGCCACTGGATGAAGCGTCACGGGAACCACCCGCAACAGCCGCCACGAGCGGGCCGCTTCGATGGAGACGGGCTGTGCGGGAAACACCCGCGCGCTTTCATAGAGCGCAGGATCTTCGGCGTACTCGAGCCGGTACCCCGGCACCTTGTCTTCGAGGTTCTCGTCTCCGGGCGGGAAGGTGAGATCCTGAACCGGCACCGGAGCCGGCCGCGCCTCGGCGAGGAAGAGGCGCGTCTCCTCCATCGTCTCGATCAGCGGCTCGGCACTCGGGGGAAGCGCGACCAGCCATTCGCGAACCGGAAGGTCGGGTTCGCCTTCGGCACCGGCATGATCGCATCCCGGCATGTCGACGCGCACATAGTCGCGCTCGGCGAGCCGCGCGGAAGCGAGCACGGGCGCGGGGAATTCGACCTCGAAGATGAGCTGCTCGTCCGTCTGGACGATGATCTGGGCGCGCGGTTCGGACACTTGCGCGAACGCCGGAGCGGAGAGGGCGGTGACGCCCGCCGCGATCGTGATGCAGCCAAGCACGCATCCGAGCGCCTGTTTGAGCGCGCGCAGGCGGGGGATCAGGAGCCGGGAAAGCTCATCGGTACGGATCAATCCGCTGTCTCCTGCTCCGCAGGCTTCTCGGGCGGCGGCGTGAAGCGCAGCTTCGCGAAGGCGTTCTCGTTCACGACCAACTTGGTCGATGCCCGGCGGTCGCGCACGAATTCCTTGAACAGCGAATCCGCGCGCACCTCGGTCAGCTTGCCCACGACCTGTTCCGCCACCGTTTCGAAGGGGGGCACATGCGCCGGCTCCACCGACTCGAGGCGCGCGACCAGAAAGCGGCCTTCATCGGGAATCGGCTCGCTCACTTCCCCGGGCGAAAGGCGCAGCAATTGCCGCTGGAGCGCATTCTGCGGGGGGCCGGCGAAGAATTCGCCGGCTCCCCCGTCAACCCAGGCGGCCGTGCGGTCGAATCGAAGAATCGCCGCCATCGCCGAGTTGCGATCGGGATTGCCCGCCAACGCCTCACGCGCCTTGATCGCGCTTCCCCAATCCCGCACCCGCAGCTGCAGGAAACGGCGCTTCTCCGGCTCGCCGAATTCGTCCGCGTGGGCGGCGTACCAGGCCCTCGCCTCCTCGACCGTCGGGCGAACCCTGTTCCAGACATACTGCTGATAGAAATTGCGGGCGAGCATGAAGCTGCGCTGCTTGCGATCCTGCCAGGCGAGATCCGGACGCTTGTGGTAGCCCCTGCGCCAGCACTCGGCGCGCATGACCCGATCGAGAAGAAGCTCTCGGGTGAGGTTGGTCACATCCTGCTCCTTCTCGAATGTGGGCCAATCCATGAGAAGCTTCGTGAGCAGGTGATCGAGGATGAGGATGGCGCTTGCCGTATCGACATCGCAGCTCGCGATCATCCGGTTCCACTCTTCGCGCGGGAGAGGGCATCCGGTCCACGGGATCGGGTCCTTCTGAGGGCCATCGGCGGTGGGTGCGGTGCGACTCACATCGCGGGTCGCCTCGCGCAGAAACTGGGTCATCCACGCGACCTCGGCGGGATAGACCCTGTAGTTGTTGTCCTTCAGAAGCTTCTCGTCGAAATCAGCCATCAGATTGCCGGCCCGCTGCTGCTGGACGCTCAAGCGCAGGACATGCGCCGCCTGCTCGAACGAAGGCAGCTGGCCGGGAGTCGGCTCCTTCTCCAGGAACTGCACCACATAGGTGAGCCCCCCCGTGCGCACCGGCCCGCCCACTTCCCCGGGGCCGAGCCTGTCCAGCAGATCGACGACTTCGACGGGAACATCCAGGATTGTCCGCCAATCCGTCTCTCCGCCGTTCGGAAAGCCGTAATAATCGGCGACCGCGGAGAAGCGGCCCCCTTCCTTCAGCGTCTGATAAGCGGCCTGCGCCTCGGCCTGGGTTTGGAAATACATCTGCCGGTAGCGATAGCGCGTGCGGGCGCGCTCGAAGATCTGACGGAGCTCATCGTCGGGGATGTCCAGGACATGCCGGTACGAATCCTCGCGCATGATGCGCATCATCTTCGATTCGAGAACATCCTTGGCGCGGTCCTCCAGGATCGGATTCCAGACGAGAGAATCGGTCGCCGCCTGCTCGATGAGCGTCTTATCGATGTAGCGGGTCAGAAAGCGGCGGGCCGATGCGCTGTCGGGCGTGAATCCTTCGTCCTGCTTGAGGATGTCGTCGAAGGACCTCTGGAATTCGCTGAGCGGAATCTTCTGCTCCCCCACCGTCAGGAGCGTCGGGTCCTCGGCGCCGCAGCCGCCGAGCCACAGAAGAAAGGCCAGCCCGAGCAGAATCGGGGTTCTTTTCTGGATCATGAAGCCCTCCAGAGAGGTTTTTCCATGCGCCATCTCTTACGAGGATCGGCGAAGGATGCTATCAGCCTCCCGATCTGCCGGAAAGTGTTTCTCGGAAATAGACCCAGGGAGCCGGGCGAGGTTCCCCAGGGGCGAGAGCGCGGGAAAAGCCTCCGTCCTGCCTGCGATTGACAGCCGCAAGAGGGCGGGGTAAGGATCCGGAGTCCGGCTGTCGCGGGGCCTGGGCACATGTTACGCCAGGCCGTCGCGGGCAGGGGCTGCCGGCGGAAAGCCCCCTCGGCCGCCTCTGCCATCGAGGCGCAAGAACCGGAAGGAGCCATGGCCGAACCCCAGGGTCGCCGGGAATCGATCAGCGTCTTTTTCCCGGCCTACAACGACTGGGGCACCATCGCGAGCATGGTGGTGCTCGCCTTTCGCGTCCTCGAGCAAGTGACCGACGACGGAGAAGTCATCGTCGTCAACGACGCGAGCCCAGACCACACCGGCGACATCCTCTCGGAACTGATGACTCGCTACCCGAAACTCCGCTGCATCACCCACGCGCGCAATCTCGGCTACGGGGGCGCCCTGCGCAGCGGGTTCGCCGCCGCCAGGGGCGACTGGATCTTCTACACCGACGGCGACGCCCAGTACGATGTTCGCGAGCTCTCCGCCCTCTGGGAACGCCGGGCGGGGGTCGATCTCGTGAACGGCTACAAGATCCGGCGCAGCGATCCCTGGTACCGGGCGGTCATCGGACGCATGTACCATCACCTCGTGCGCGCCCTCTTCGACCTCCCGGTGCGCGATGTCGACTGCGACTTCCGCCTCATGCGCCGCTCGATCTTCGAGCGCTTCGCCCTCACCGAGAATTCAGGCCTGATCTGCGTGGAGCTGATGGCGAAGGTCCGCCTCTCCGGCTGCACCGTCGCCCAGGTGCCGGTGCATCATTTCCATCGCATGCACGGGAAATCGCAGTTCTTCAATCTGAGCAGGGTCGGCCGGGTGCTGTGGCGCATGACCGGCCTCTGGTGGCGCTTGCGCGTGCGCCACGAGCCGCTCGGTTCTTCTCTGCCCATGCGGGACGAGGGGAACGCCGGGGAGAGCTCGCAATCGTGAATGCCTTCGTCGACTTCTATGCCGGCCGCAAGGTCCTCGTGACGGGAGGCGCGGGCTTCATCGGAAGCAACCTGGCCCTGCGGCTGGTCGCCTTGGACGCGCGCGTCACCGTGCAGGACTGCCTCGTCCCCGACTGCGGCGGCAATCTCTTCAACCTCGAGCCGGTTCGCGGGCAAATCACGCTGCAGATCGCCGATCTGCGCGATCAGGAGACGACTCGCGCAACGGTGAGAGGCTCCGAGGTGATCTTCAATCTGGCCGGGCAGGTGAGCCACATCGACAGCATGACGCGCCCGCGCGACGATCTCGCCAACAATTGCGAAGCGCATCTCACGCTTCTCGAGGCATGCCGGCGGGAAGCTCCTCGCGCGCGCGTGATCTACGCGAGCACGCGCCAGCAGTACGGGCGCCCGCAGTATCTGCCCGTCGACGAGCAGCATCCTCTGCGCCCGACGGATGTGAACGGCATCAACAAGCTGGCGGCCGAGTGGTACCACCGTCTCTACGCGCGCCTGCACGGCCTGCCGACCATCAGCCTCCGGCTGACGAACACCTTCGGCCCTCGCCAGCTCATCCGCCACGACCGGCAGGGTTTTCTCGCCGTCTTCGTGCGCCGCGCCTTGGCGGACGAGCCCATTCGCGTGTTCGGAGACGGCCGCCAGCTGCGCGATCTGAACTTCGTCGACGATGTGGTCGACGCCTTCCTTGCGGCGGGAGCCTCCGATCCGGCTCGCGTTCCCCCCGGCGAAGTCTTCAACCTCGGATCGCCGGAGGTCCTGTCGCTGGCCGAGATTGCCCAATTGGCGGTGCGCGTGGCCGGCCGGGGGCAAGTCGATTTCGTGCCGTTTCCCGATGCGTTGAAAGGAATCGACATCGGGAGCTTCCGGGCCGATTTCGAAAAGATCCGGCACGCGCTCGGCTGGGAACCGAAGGTCCGGGCGGCCGAGGCCTTTGAACGCACGCTCGCCTATTATCGCGAGCACGGGCGGCACTATCTGGCGCAAGCGTGATCCGGCGTGTTGCCGGCGCCCATGCGCTCCCGGCCCAGGGCCCGGCCGCGCATGATGCAACCGGAAGAATCCTGCAAGGAGGTCATCGCTTGGACTGCGCGAAGGGATCGCAGCAGCCGGATTCCGGCGCTTTCCTGCCCGTCTTCGACCTTCGCCTTCATGATGCCGCCATCGCGGCAGAGATCGAGCGCGCGGTGCGCGAGACGATGGCGTCCGGCTGGTTCGTGCTCGGCCGCGCGGGCGAGCGCTTCGAGCGCGCCTTTGCGGAATGGCTGGGCGGCGGCCACATCGTCGGCGTCGGGTCGGGCACGGATGCTTTGATGCTCGCGCTCCGCTCGGCGGGAGTCGGAGCGGGCGATCAAGTGATCACCGTTCCCAACACGGCCGTGCCGACGGTGAATGCGATCAGCGCGGTCGGCGCGGTCCCGGTCTTTGCGGATGTCGAGCCGGGAAGCGCGCTTCTCGATCCTACCCGTCTGGCCGGCGCGCTCACTCCCGCCACGCGCGCGATCATTCCCGTGCATCTCTACGGCCGGGCGGTCCCGATGGAACCCATCCTCGCCTTCGCTCGCGCGCACGATCTCGTGGTGATCGAGGATGCGGCCCAAGCGCACGGAGCGATCACGAACGGACGACCGGCCGGCACCTGGGGCGACTACGGCTGCTTCAGCTTCTATCCCAGCAAGAATCTCGGGGCCTATGGCGACGCGGGTGCGATCTGGACGGCGAACGCGGATCGCGCGGGACACCTGAAGCGCTTGCGCAACTACGGCCAGACGGATCGCTATGTGCACGACACCATCGGCGTCAACAGCCGCCTCGACGAGTTGCAGGCGGCCATCCTGCTCGCCAAGCTTCCCTACCTGCGGGAATGGAACGCTCGCCGGATCGAGCTCGCCGCGCGGTATCGCGAGCTCCTCGCCCCTCTGCCGCTCGCTCTGCCTTCGCCCGCGCCGTCCGGCGCTCATGTGCACCATCTCTTTCCGGTGCGCGTGCCTCGCCGCGAGCGAGTGCGCGAAGCGCTCTCGAAGCGCGGCATCGGGACCCAGATCCACTATCCCATTCCCATCCATTTGCAGCATGCCTACGAGTTCCTCGGCCGCGGGCCAGGCGCGTATCCGCAAGCCGAGGCGTGGTGCGCGGAGACCTTATCGCTTCCTTTCTCACCGGTGCTGGGCGAGAATGACGCGCACCGAATTGCGGATGCATTGGAAGCGGCTCTGACCGAGTCGGCGCGTGATTGAGGAGCGTCGAACGCTTTCGTCCGCTTCTCGACTGGAGGCCCGATGACCACGACCTTCCTTCTCGTCCTCGTGGCCGTCTGTTTCTCGGTGACCGGCGAGCTCTTCCTGAAGTCCGGGATGAACATCGTGGGCGCCGTCACTTGGGCCGGGCTCGGCGCCGTGATTCCTCGCATGCTGCGCACCTGGCATCTCTATGCGGGCCTTGCTTCGATCTCGATCGGCGCGCTCTTCTGGCTGGCGGCCATCTCGCGCGCGGATTTGAGCTGGGCCTATCCCATGCTGGCGATGGGCTATATCCTGGCCCTGCTCTTCTCGGCCATCATCCTCAGCGAGCATGTCTCGCTGCTCCGCTGGATCGGCGCCCTCGTGATCGTCGTCGGGGTGATCCTTGTCAGCCGCTCCTGACATGGGCCGGTGACGCGATGGAACCTCGCGAATACCGCCGCATGTTTTCCCTCGAGGAGACCCACTGGTGGTACCGGGCGCTGCGCATCCGCATCGCCCGCGCGCTCGGCGATGCGGGGGCGCTGCCCTCGCACCCCAGCACCGCGCTCCCCCGCTGCCTGGATGCCGGATGCGGCACGGGAATGCTGCTCGCCTTCTTGCGCGGGAGAGTGCGCGCCACCGGTTTGGACGCGAGCCGCGACGCGCTCGCTCTGGCGAGAACGAGGGAGGTGGGGCCGCTCGTGCGCGCCAGCGTGGAAGCGTTGCCCTTTCGAAGCGCCTCGTTGGACATCATCCTCTCGGCGGATGTCCTCTACCACCGCGGCGTGCGCGACGACCGCGCCGCGCTGCGCGAGGCGGCCCGCTGTCTCAAACCGGGCGGGGTGCTGATTCTCAATCTCCCGGCCTTCGCCTGGCTGACATCGAGCCACGATCGCGCCATCCACACCGCTCGCCGCTACACCGCGGGAGAAGTGCGAAGGAAGGTGAAGGCTTCGGGGTTCATTCCGCTGCGCGTGCGCTACTGGAACAGCCTGCTCTTCGTCCCGCTCGCGCTCGTCCGGCTTCTCCGGCGTTCGCGCTTGCGGGGGACGGAAGTCCAATCGGATCTCGATCGCGTGCCCGGGTGGCTGAATGGGACCCTGTCGCGCGCGCTCGCTCTCGAGCAGGCGCTCGATTTCCTCCCCTGGCCCGCGGGGCTCTCGATTCTCGCTTCCGCCCGCCGGGAGAGCGATGTGCAGGCCGCCTCTTCCGGCGGCGAGGCATCGCCCTCCGAAGAGGCGAATCGCGCGCACGCACGACCCGCTGCCGCCCCGAGCGCGGAGCATGCGCCGCAAGGGGGACAGCGGTGATTCCCGCGCGCGACAGCCTGCTTTCACGCCCAACCGCTTCTTACCGGCCGTCCTGGATCGGTCTCGGCCTGCTCCTCCTGCTCGCGTTCGCGCTACGGTTCTTCCGGTTGGGCTGGGAAGGCCTGTGGGTGGACGAGGCGTACACGGCTCAACTCGTGCGCCTCGCCCCCGCGCGCATCCTCGAGCAACTGCTCGGAAGCGACGACGCGCCGCCGCTCTTCTACTTCGTGGAGAAGATCGCCGCGGCTCTCTTTGGGACCGGGGAGACGGCGCTTCGCCTCGCGCCCGCCCTGGCGGGGCTTCTCGCCCCCGCGCTCCTGCTCCTCTGCGCGCGCGCGCGCGGCCGCGCGAATCTCCTGTGGAGCGGCGCCTTTCTCAGCATCGCCGCCTACGGCGTCTTCTATTCCAGGCAGGCGCGCTCCTATGGGCTGATCCTGCTCCTCGGCCTGCTCTTCGTGCTCGCTTCGCAAGCGCTCTTGTCGCCGGAATCGCGCACAGCGCCCGTGAGGGAGTCGAGGCGCGCGGCCGCATGGGTCGCCATTTCAGGAACGCTCCTCGTCTGCACGCATCATCTCGCGGGCCTCCTGCTCGTGACGGGCGCTCTCTTGGCCCTCGTTCGCCTCGCAGCGGAACGGGGACGACCGGCCGGCGAGACGGGCGTCCCTCGTGCGCGATGGATCATGGCCGCGTTCGCGATCCCCCTGCTCGCCTGGGGCCTGCTTCTGCTGCTTTCCCGCTCGCAAATCGAGACGCACGCGATCTTCAACGCCTGGATGGGCGAATTCTGGAAGCGGCACCCGCTTCCGCTCGCGCCGCTCCTCTCGCTCGGCGTCTTCAGCCCGGGAGGCCGCTGTCCGCTGCCTCCTTCCGTCTCCTTCGCCGTCCTTCATCAGGCCTACGCCTTCTGGAGCTGCCTGTCCTTCGCGCTGGGCGTGAGCCTGCTCGTCCTCGCCATCGCGCCGGCCTTTTCTCGGGGCACCTCGAAGCCGTCGCCCGATCATGCTCCCGGACGAAACTCGCCCGATGGCTCCGGGCAATCGGGCACCCCACGGCCGTCCCCCCATCGAATACGCGCTCTTGCGCCCATCCTTTCTCCCGCCGGGATCGAGACGGCCTTCCTCGCCGTTCCGCTCCTCGCGCTCCTGGCGGCTTCGATGCTCTTTCGGCCCGCCTATGTCCTCGGGCGCTCCGACGCGATCGCCTTTCCCGCCTTCGCTCTCCTCATGGGCCGCGGGCTCGCCCGCCTGCCTCGGGCCGCCGCGGGCGCGGCCGTCGTCTTCTGGCTGCTCGTGTCGCTGGCGGCGCTCTGGCCCACCTACGGCTGGGCGGGGCAATCAGGCGGCGCGCGTCATGGCCTCGCCGGATGGCAGGCCAAGGGAAACGACCGGCGCCTGGCGGAAGACCTCGTGCGTCAGGGATTCGCTCCGGGCGATTGGGTGATTCACACCTTTCTGACGGCTCCTTCGCTCGAATACTACCTGGATCACGCGGGGATCGCGCACAGCGAGGCCTGGTTCCCCGCGGAAGCGGGGGCGATGCCCGCGGCCACCGCGCTCGCGAGCTTCGATTCGCTCCGCGCTCACGAACGCGAGGCCATCGCGCTGCGCCGGACGGTCGAGCGCGATCTCCCGAAGGAAGGATCGGTCTGGATTCTCGCCCTCGCTTCGGGCGACGAATCCTCGCAGAGGAAGGACGACCCGCGCGCGCGCACGCTCACGCTCGACGATCTCGCCTACCCGCAGAACCTTCTGCTCTTCTATTTCAGCGGAACGGCTCCGCAGCCGGCCGCCCTGCGCTACACGCAGGATTGGATCAGCGGCCGGCGCCTCGTCGTGCGCGTGCCGAGGCAAGCCTTCGTTCCCCTCGATTCCCTCCCGCCGGTCGAAGCGGGGCCGCCGGAGACGAGGCGATGATGGAATCGTCTTCTTCATCCGGACTCCGCTTCGAATCGTTCCTGAGGCACGGGATGTGGGTCCTGCTCGCCTGCGCCGCGCTCCTTCCCTATGGAAACGCCCTGCGCGCGGATTTCACCTACGATGATGGCGGCCTCATCCTGGAGAATCCCAGCGTGGCCCCCGAGCGCCCGTGGAGCGTCTCGCTCACCGCGCCGTACTGGCCCGAGAAGAACCAGGCGGGGCTCTATCGCCCGTTGACTGCGTTCACCTATCGATGGCAGCTCGGAGTCTGGGGCAGGAATCCCCTTCCGTTTCACGCCCTGAACCTCGCCCTGCACGCAGGCGTCTGCTTCCTGCTTTTCGCTTTGTTGCGGCGCCTGGCGCCCGCGCGCCCGGGCTTCGCCCTCGCCGCCGCGCTGCTCTTCGCGGTCCATCCCGTGCACACGGAGGCGGTGACCAGCATCGTCGGGCGCGCCGAACTGCTGGCCGCGCTCTTCGGCCTCGCCGGGTACCTGCTCTGGCTCGAAGCGGCCGCTGCCTCCAGGAGAAGAGCGATCGGCCTCGCGGGCGCAAGCGGCCTCTGCTTCTTCCTGGCGGCCGCATCCAAGGAGAGCGCGGCGGTCTGGCCGGCCTTGCTCGTGTTGCATCGCCTGTTTCGTCTCCCCGGCTTGGCCGAGGATCGATCGAGCCGGACGAAGGCGCCCACGCGTGCGAGCGCGCTTGGCGGATTCCTCACGCGCGATCTGTGGGCCTGGGGCGGAGTGGCGCTCTACTTGTTGCTCCGCCGCATCGCGCTCGGATCCTTTCTGGGGCTGGGCGAAGTGAGCTTCGTCGACAATCCGCTCTTCCACGCCTCTCTCTCCACGCGCCTGCTCACCGCCGCAAAAGCGCTCTGGATCGGGATCGCGCGCACGCTCGCGCCCTTCACGCTGCAACCCGATTATTCCTTCGATTCGATTCCGCTGGCATCGTCCTGGTTCTCGCCGGCGGCCTTGGGCCTGCTCGCCTGGATCGCGCTCCTCCTCCTCGCCCTGCGCGCGCGGCGCACCCGGCCGCTGCTTGCCTGGTCGGCCTTCTTCTACGCGGCCACCATCCTGCCCGTCTCGAATCTCGTGATTCCGATCGGAACCATCTTCGCGGAACGCCTGCTCTACCTTCCTTCGCTGGGGTTGCTCGCCCTCGTCGCTCTGCTTCCTTCGCTACTCGCACGCGAGTTCCCCACCGGGCGCGGCGTCACGACCGCGCGCCGTCTCGCTCCCGCCCTTCTTGCGCTGCTGCTTCTCCTCGGCGCGGCGCGCACCTGGGCGCGCAATCGCGATTGGGCCGACGACGCCGCCCTGTTCGAAAAGGCGGCCCGCACCCAACCGAAGAGCGCCAAGGTGCAGAACAATCTCGGAAGCGTGCGAGGAAAAGCGGGACGATGGAAGGAAGCGGAAGCGGCCTATCGCGCGGCGCTCGCCATTCACGAGGACTATCCCGCTTCGTGGAACGGACTCGGCAACGCGCTTCTCATGCAGCAGCGGTATGCCGAAGCGGAAGCCGCCTTTCGACGGCTTCTCGAGCGCCATCCCGACAACCGCGAGGCGCACGTGCGCCTGGGCAACCTGCAGCTCGAAGTGGGGCGCGCCGCCGACGCGCTCGCTTCCTTCGACCGCGCCATCGCGCTCGATTCGGCGCCCGCGGATGGCTGGATCGGGCGCGCCTCGGCGCTCTTTCTCCTGGAGCGCTTCGGCGAATCGGTGCGCGCCTGGGAAGAGGCGCAGGCGCGCGCGGGAAAGGGCGGCCAGGATCTCCGGCGCCATGTGGCCTTCGCCTGGCTGCGCGCGGGGGATCGTGAGAAGGCGCTCACGCTCCTGCGAGGCGCGGCCGCCGATCATCCCGCCGACCCGGCGGTGTTGAACGCGCTCGCGGTCGTGCTCCTCGAGGGCGGCATGAACCAGGAGGGCCTCTCGCTCGCCGCCCGCGCGGTCGAATTGGAGCCGCGCTTCGAGAACCTGGAGACTCTTCTTCGGTATCGCATCGCGGCCGGCGATTGCCTCCAGGCGCGTGCCGTGCTTTCCTCTCCCGCTGTCCAGCGTCTCCAGGAACAGGAGCGCCGCAGGCTGACAGAGCGGATGGCACCGGCCTGCGGTCCTTGATCAAGGACCGGCGGTACGCAGGGGGCCTTCGGCTTCCGGCGGCCTGATTTGGAGCACCCGTGCGCCGCGGCCCGCGATTCCCTGCTCGCCCGCATGGCATCGTGGCCGGCGAATGGCCTGCCGAATGGCCGTCGATCTTCGATCGCAGGACCAGGAGAGAAGCTCGATGAACATGTCCTCTTCCACGAAAGCCCCCACGGGCCCCGCGCCGGCATCGACGACGCAGTCCTCCGCTCGGGGATGGATGATCGCGGCCTTGGGCGTGGGCCTGCTTGCGCGCGCCGGAGCCTGGCTCCTCCTGCGCAGTGCGCTCTTCACCGGCATTCCCGGCTTCATCGATGCCGTGCACGCGACCCGCATCGCGCGATTGCTCGCCGGCGGCTTTCCCGAGAACCACCTTCCGGCCGGCTCTCCCGCCTATCCCTACCTGGGAGCGCTTCTGGGGAGCGTGACCGGCGGAAGCACCTCCGGCATCCTACTGCTGCAAGCGCTGGCCGGCATCGGAGTGGTCGCCTTGATCGCCTGGGCGTTCGCTCCCCTGCTCTCCGCGCGCGGGCGCTGGATCGCCGCCCTGCTCTACGCGGCGCATCCGGTCGCGATCGTTCTCGAGCTTCGCCTGCAACCCTTCGTCTTCGCCCTGCTGCTCTTGTTGCCGGCGCTGCGATGGATCTTCTTCGACGGCCGGGCCCGCCTCTCGCGCCTCGTTCCCGGCGGCGTGGCTCTCGGCATCGGCTTTCTCCTCTGGCCGCTGCCTTTCATCCTCGTCGCGGCAGCGGGGATCGTGCATCTCCTTCGCCCTCCGCGTGCGCGCACGCAGCCCATCGGCCAGGAGTCCGGGCAGCCATCCGACGCCGGGCCAGCTTCCCGCCGCCGCGGATGGGGGCCGGCACTCGCGCTCGCGGTTTCGTTCGTGCTCCTGCCGCTGCTCTTCTGCGCGGGTCAGGCCACCTTGCCCCACGGCGCATTCAGCTGGAACTGGACGGACGCCCACTCCTTCTGGCGCACGCTTCAGCCGGATACCGATGGCACCGCGCGATCGAGCGGATTTCCCGCGTGGCAGGACTACGAGACGGCCCGCACCTTCGCCAACGAAACGCAAGCGAAGAGCCTCGACGAGAAAGGCCTGCTCGGCTTCTACCGGGGACGCGCGCTGCAGTCCCTTGCCGAGCATCCTCTGCAATGGTTCGGGAATCTGCTCGCGCGCGCTCTCTTTCTCTTGTCGCGCCCCGAGCTGCCTGATCCCGTGTCGGCGGATTTTCTTCTCAGGCGATCGGCGGTGCCCTTCGCCTGGGGCCTCTATCTCTTCCCGCTCTTCCTCGCTTTCGCGTTTCTCGGAATCTGGTTGCAGCGCGATCGTCCGGAGATGCGCTTGCTCTTCCTGCCGCTTGCCGCTCTCGTCGTGACCAACCTGCTCGGGAGCTATTCCTTTGCCACGCGTCTTCTCCTCGTGGTGGCGGCTCTTCCCGCCGTCGTCTCGGGAATCGCAGGGCTCCCGGCTCTGCGCGCCCGATTGGGCGCGGGCGAGCGCCCCGCGCGCGTGGCCACCGCCGCCGCTCTCGTCCTGCTGGTCGTCTCATTCGTCGACCCGGCGGGCGCGCACCGCCGTTTCGAAGATTCTTCCGAGGACCTCCGCGAGGGCGCGATCGCGCACCTGCGCAAGGGCGACTTGGGAGCGGCGACGAATCTCCTGCGCCAGGCGATCCGAGAGAATCCCGCGAATCCGCTCGCCCATGCCGATCTCGGCGGAATCCTCATGCGCCAGGAGCTGGCCGGCGCCGCGCGGGCCGAATACGAAGCCTCTGTCGAAGCGGCTCCGGGCAATGAAGCGGGACTCTATGGGCTCGCCGAAGTGCACCGCGCCGAAGGCAGTTTCGCGGTCGCCGAATCGCTCATGAGCCAACTCGTGCAAGCGCACCCGAACCATCCGCTCTACTTGAACCAGCTGGCCACGATCCTGCTGATGCAGGGAGATTTTTCGAAAGCTCGCGAGCTCCTGCGCAAAGCGGTGCGGATCTCGCCCGACTATCAGGTGGCGTGGACCAATCTGCGAGCCGCCGATGAGGCCCAGCGACGGGCCAGCACCCAGGTCCTTCCGGACGAGCTCAGCCGCGCGATGGATCCCGAGATCATCAGGATCGGCTCGCTGGCGGCGCAAGCGAACGAGCGCAAGGACTATGCGGCGGCCGACAGCCTGACGAGGGAAGCGATCGTCCGCTGGCCCGACAATCCCATGGCAATCTACATGCGCGGTGCGTTTCTCTTGAACTCGGGCCGGGCTCAGGAAGCGCTCGATCCGCTCATGCGCGTCGCGCGCGCCATTCCCGGACGGGGAATCACGACGACCATGGTCGCTCAGGCGCTGATCGCGACCGGCCGGCGTGAAGAAGCGATCGCCTTCGCGCGCGAGAATCTCGCCAAGGCGCCCGACAACATGAATCGGAGATCGATCGAGAATCTGCTGCAAGAGCTGGGCGCGAATTGAGGGACGAAGCGGCGGCGACTGGAGAGGCTGCAGCGCGGTGGGGCCGCGCGCTGTCGGCCGCAGCCCACGCCTGAGTCGACCGGCGTCCCTTTCCGCGAGGCAGGTGCCTGTCAATCGCCAAGGTACGGCAGGTTCTTCAGATTCTTCATCTCCTCGGGGCTCAGCTCCCGAAAGTCCTCTTCCAATGGACCCGTCGTGCGCACCGGATGACCGCTCAGGTACTTTGGATCGATCAACGGCGACAGCACCTTTCCATCCAAGCCTTCGGGTATGGGCTGGCCGAGCAGGTAGAGGACGGTGGGCACGATGTCCAACAGGGCGAAGGGACCGCCGGCATCCCCATCCTTGCGCCCGGGGACGATCGCAGGGCCGCGCAGCGCGTACATCCCATTCATCTCATGCCACGCCGTGATCCCCGCGGTGTGAGGCACGATGACCGAATCGGGGCTCCCGCCCGGGGTCCCTCCGACCAGAATGTACCCCGGAGAGGGAACGACGACGATATCGGGCCCCTTCTCCGCATAGGTTCCCGTGAAGAGCTCCTCGGCCGTGCGCACTTCAGCGCACACCGGCCGGCCGGTCCGGGGATCCACCGTCGAGCGCAGCAGAGCGACCAGTTTGTCCCGGATACGATCGGCGTCCTCGGCCGTCCAGCGGACATTCGGCTCGCGCCCTCGCCGGGCGATGTAGATCCGGCAGGCATCGGAGCTATCGAAGCTGTACACGGCCTGCGCTTCGTCTTTCGTCAAAGGCGAACCGGGCGCCTGCAGCAGATTGCCGAGCTGGAGGTGGTAGCGAAGCGGCGCGAAGCCGTGGTCGGAAACCAGGAGCACCGTGGCACTGGCGCCGGCCTTGGAAAGGATCTCCCCCAGCGCGCGGTCCTGGGCGACCCAGTAATCGTGGATCGCCCGGCCGTATCGCGCTCCATGCCCGGCATCGTAGCCGGGATGCTCGGGATCCATGAAGATCCAGAAGGTGTGCTGGATGCGGTCTGTCTCGGTGAAGACCGCCCACAAGAGATCAAAGCGCTCGCGCGTGAGCCAGTCGAGCACGATGCGCGTGCGCATCTGCAGACCCTGCTTGTACGAGGCGAGCAGGCTGTCCTCTTTTCCCGGCACGAGGGAGAGCTCCATGTGCTCGAGAAAATAGCCGGGCAGCTTGGCCTGCAGCTCGGGCGGATAGGTGTACCCCACCTCGTCGAGATGCGGAAAGCCCGCGACACACATCCCGTCTCCCATGTCGTCGGGCGGATCGGTCATGGGGATGTTGAGAAGAAGCGATCGCATTCCGGCCGCCTTGAGGACATTCCAGACGGGCTGCGCGCGCCGGCTCGCGGCCGTCTCGTTCACGACCGCCTGTTGCCCCGGAAGGCGGCGCTGGAAATCGAAGATCGCGTGCTTGCCGGGGTTGACGCCCGTGACGGCCGTCGTCCACGCCGGAGGAGAGAGATAGGGGGAGGAGCTGCGCAGCTTTCCCCAGGCCCACGAATGCTGGACCTGCGCCAGGGTGGGAAGATCTCCCGCATCGATCCAGGGTTGCAGCAAGTCCCAGGTCGCGCCATCGAGGCCGATCACGATCACGGGCCCACCGTGCCCTTTCCTTTCTGCGCAATCGGAAAGCGAACCAGCAAGAAGGCCAGTGAACAGGAGGCCCACGAGGGGAACGAGCGCGCGCTTCTTCATCGCCGACCCTCACCAAACCGAAATGTGACGCGAAAGGCCTGCACCCGGCGCGACCTCACCCAACGAGGCTTTTCGCTTCCGGCCGCGAATCCAAAGAAAAGGGCCCCGTCGAGCGAGGCCCTTTCCCTGCCATGAGAGTGATCAGATCCGTCGTCAAGCGTCCAGACATCGACTTCGGCCGAATGGGATCGGCATCCCCTGGTCTCGAACCCCAAAGCCCCGGATTGCGGCTTCCGATTCGAGACCTCCCATCCAGACCTGCAAAACCCCTCTCCCGCTCGGGTGCCGAAGATACCACCTCACGCCGAACCGGGTTCCTGGCGGGGTCGGGCTACCGATAGGCGGCCTTGACCGAACCCCAGGAGTGCTCGTCGGCGGGCGTCGTGCAATCCACCGTTCCGCCCGGCTCGCCGAGGCAAAGAGCTCCCGGAGTCGGAGTGCCGCCTGCGGTCACGCAATCGGCCTCGGTGAACATGAAGCAATCATCGTCTATGCAACAGGCGAAAAGCGCGCAATTGCGCGTTCCGCCATCCTCCAGACATGCCTCGCCGGGAAACGAGAGGCCACCGCTATCTGTGCAGGCCGTATCGGAGAGCATGAAGCAAGAGGTTCCCACACAACAGGCGGATTCAACCGTGCAGGGGCTCGGATCGCAGACGGTGTCGGCCCCCATGAAGGTTCCGCCCTGGGTAGTGCAATCCGCCTGGGTGAGCACGGTGCAGGTGCTGCCGAAATCGTTGCAGCACGCGCCGGTGGCTTCGCCAGCCCCCGGGCAAACGGCCTTGCCGGCCATGTTCATGCCCATCGCTCCGCCGGCCACCTCGGGATCCCATATCGCTTGCTCATAGCCCACATGGTCAGGCAGGGGGACGAGCGACATGAAACCCGACAATGGCATATCGACCAAGGAGACGACCGTCGCGCCGTAGGCATAGCCAGCAAACCAGTAGACCGGAACGAAATTCCCCGACCAGGCGCCGATTTCCGTGCGTTCCGTGGCAGCGAGGGCGATTCCGGAACCGGGGTCCGGCCACACGGGATCGGGGACATCGGTGGTGATCGAGAGCGCTCCGCCCGGCGGGTTGCAGATGCTGTGCTCAGTGATCACATAGGCGTCCGGATCATAGTCGCTGAGGCCGAACTCGAACGCTGCCCAATACTTTGGCTCACTCCAGGCAAGCAGCACATACCAGACTGCCTGCAGCTCGGGGTCGGTGATCGTGTTCACCTGCTGCTCGCAGGAAGTGATCGCAATCGTGTCATAATGCTCGCAGTAATCCGTCGGAGGGTCCGTCGTGAACGCCAGGCCGGATGGCGCGTGAGCGATCGCGACTCCGTTCCTGACATCGTAGGGATCGGCACTCGCCAATCCAGTGATGACCGCCGACAACATCAGCACCCAGAAGATCCCTCTCATTGGCTCGACCTCCTTGACAAGCACCCACCTCGACCCGGGCTCAACTGCCTTCAGCCGGCCGGATCTCGGTCCGACGATGGAAGACCACGCCGATCGCACAGCCAGCGTACGTCTCCTCGGGCCATGTGCCAAGCGGCGGACCAACCCCGGACGCCCCTTCGACTTCAGGGAAATCCGCGCTCTCGTGGCAGTATGCCACCATTCACTTTGCTGACAAGGTTTTTTTTCGCGATGAAATATTTGCGGATGCAGGGATTACCGAGAACGCAGCTCGAGCGCGTCGATGCGCGGCGGACGCCGCGGGGACGCGGCCATATCGTGCGGCATCATCTTCGCAGGCAGCCCGGATATCGCGCGGCATGGAGAGGTCGAAACCCGCGCACGAGGAAGAGACGGCGGCTATCTGATGTCCTCGTACATCTTTTTCAGGCTTCCCCACGAGGTCTCGATCGGGGCGGGACAGGGATTGGGGAAGCAGGCGGAGAAGTCACCAAGGTAATGGCCGCCCTGCTCGTCGCAATCCTCCTCCCGCAGCACTTCGCAGGCCCCCCACAGGCAGCATCCGCCCGTGGGTAGGGCCGGCGAGGAGCAGGGATTCTCACCCGCCTGGCCGAACCCGATCGATCCGAATGTCTCGATCCGGTCCTGCACGATGTAGACCTCGGGATCGGGATCGGGAGCGATCACATTGGCGGCCTGCGTATCCGGATTCACCGACAGCGGAATCGTGACGGGCGAATAGACATAGGTCGCGAACCAGTAGATCTCTTCCACCGTGTCGGTCTCGGGATCTGCCTGGCTCAGGTTGATGACGGTGGCCACCCCCTCACCCGGGCCCGGCCAACCAGGACTGCTTGGGATCTCCATGGAGGCGGGCAGGCATTGCCCCCAGCCGACAAAGCTCACCTTGCCGGCGTTGAAGTCGCCGAAGCCGAATTCCGCCCCGATCAACGCCACGGGACCGGGCGATTCCGCAAAGGAGGCGAGCACGAACCACACCTGGGCATGATCGCCGTCGACCCTTCCTTGAACGACCGCCTGGCTGCAGTCGTCGAGATCGGATTGGCCGGCGTAGCTGGTCACGCTGCTCGTGTACTCGAGGGATGTCTGAAGATGCGGGATCAGGACGGCATATTCCTGGGGCCCGGCCAGCGCCGGGGAGGCGATGAACGAGCCGCAACAGAGAAGAGCGGCCGGGAGAAGCTGGCCCAACCGAAGGCGGCGATCCGGGAGCCCGAATCTCATCTGAAGCTTGTCCCCCCTTCGATTCATCAGGCCGAGGATCTCTTGCCGAAGAGCCATCATGACACGCCGCTGCTTCTACCCGCCCGGCCGCGCCCGGTTCGAGGCGCCCACGCCGCTTGGCAAAAAAGCACCGAAGCGATCACCCGCCAGAAACCTAGAGAGGGCCTGAGGATCGCGCAAGCCTGATCACGGCGCCGGCCCTTCGATGAATGCCCGGCCCTGGATCGAATGCGCGTCCGCGTACGCAAGCCAGGGAAAACGAGAGCGGCCCGGGAGTCTGCCCGGACCGCTCACAACCTCACCCGGCCGGACGGCCGGCTGCGGCAAAGGAAGGCTCAGGGAGCCACAGTGCAGTTGTCGCCGTAGTGGCCGGCGAAGAAGCTGAAGTCCGGAAGGCCGACAGCGTTGTCGCCGCCGACGAAGTCGGAGCAGGGAGAGACATCGCCGTAGCTGGCCGCCAAGAGGCTGAAGTCGGGCAGACCGACCACGGCATCACTCGCGGAACCGCTCCAATCCGGAGAAGTGATGATCGTATAGCTGCGGATGGGGGTGCCATCGGCGTAGATCGTCGCCGCAGCGCCCATCTGGCAGCATCCGCCGTAGCGGAGATTCATCGTCAAGTTGCCGCTGGCGTCCGTGTAGCCAGGGTTCACCCAGGCGCTGCACTCGTTTGTCACTCCGCCGCAGGCGGGATTGATCACCACGAGCACTTCGCTGTTGGCAATCGGCTCGCCGCCGAACGCCGCGATGTGAACCGTGATGTCGCCATCCGCGCGCAGAGCCCCGGCCCAAGGAATGCCGACGAGCTTCGGATTGGCCCACGCGTCCTGAGGAGTGACGGTGCAGTAATCCGCGTCGGGCACACTAGCCCAGGCATTCAGGCCGAGCAGTGCAAGCGCGACCAGTGCCATCAACACACTTCTCATTGCTAAGAACCTCCTAGGTTGATCAGCTCTCGGGTGCAACCTTCTGGTGGAAGGTTACAAGGCCTCAAAGATGCAAAACCCACGATCCTTGCTGCCCCGCCACCTCCTTTCTGAAAATCTCACCGCTAGCTTGCACGAGGTAAGAATACCAGCGGAAGGGGCTTCCTGTCAAGGCGGGAGGCGTCAGAATTTCGTCGGAACAAAAGGGTTGGGGCCGCCTGCCGAAGCCCGGCCACTCGACCTCCCCTGCCCAGCGCAGGAAGCCCGGCCCACCCCGTGCGGACGCCCGCGCGATCACCGCTACCGGAGGAGCGCCAGCCGCTGGCACTTGCCCGGCCAGCCTGGAATGACCGCGAAATACAGGCCGGAGCCGGACTCCCTGCCCGAGTCGTCCCGCCCGTCCCATTCCACCCATCCCATCCCGCCTCCATCCCAGTGAGGGGCGAGAGAGCGCACATGCCTGCCGGCCGCGTCGTGGATCATGATTTGTGGACCCGGGCCCGCCGGGACTCCCGGGACCCGAAAGACGATCCGGGTGCCCGAGGCAAAGGGATTGGGCCGGGCCAGAATCATGCTCGACCACTTTTCCTCGGCTGGGCGTTGGTCTGCTTCCTGGGGATCGGGGCAGCCGACCCACCACGCCCCCACCTGCCCGCAGGCCGGGTTGTTCTCCCACGCGCAGGGAGAATTTGGCGACAGCATGTAGGGCGCAGAAGGCTGGCTGTCTCCGCAGAAGAGCGGGTCCGCCCAGAAATTGTCCCGCACATACCGTTGCGGCGCGATCGGGCCCGTCCAATCGCCGGCCGAGTTTCCAAAGACATCGCAACAGGAGAGACGGGGGACCAAAAGCTGGACGCCAATCGCTGTTCCCCCGCCGAAGGCAAAGACGCAGTTTTCGATGATCGGCCAGCCCGACAGCCCGGAATTATAGAGTCCGGATCCTTCCGGCGCTTCGTTCTCGAGAACCGTGCACCGGATGAGGTACGGATAGCAATCGTAGCCCGAGCTCGAGCAGATCGCCCCCCCGATGCTGTCGGCCGAGTTGCGATAGAATGTGCAGGCCACGAGATCGGGAGTAGGCCAGCTCCTTGCCTGCGCGAGTTGGTCTCTGTCCTCCAAGCCCTCACTTTCCGTTTCGACCCGCCCCTTCCCGTCCCATCCATGGCCGCAGTCTCTGGCGACCCGCACCGCCCCGCCAGTCTTGGAACGGTTGCCCTCGAAGAGGCATGACTCCAGGCAGTCCTCGCCGGAAGTGACCACCGCACCGCCCGTCAAACCCGACTGGTTCTCCTTGAAGATGCAGCTCTTGAGAAGGAGGCAAACCTGCCATGGGCTTCCGTACGACGCGACCGCGCCTCCCTCATAGGCGGCCGTGTTGTCTTCGAACACGCAGTCGCACACCACGACTGTATCTGTCTGAGCGCAAACAATCGCCCCTCCCCATAGGTCAGAATGATTCTTCAGGAAGCGGCAGTCGCTCACCCAGGCGCTCGCCTCCCGGCAATAGATCGCCCCACCTTGATTCGTGGCGAAATTGGCTTCAAAAAGGCAATGGCGAATCGTGGGCCGGGAACCGTTCACGATTTGGATCGCCCCGCCGATGGGGGCGGCGCCGCCGGTCACCCCGATTCCCTCGAGAATGGATCCTGGCCCTTCCAATGAATCGAAGAGAAATCCCTGATAGCCTCCGCAGTCGATCCGGCAGGAATCGGGGCCGCTCCGCGAACGGATCATGACTGCCTTGCCGAGAAACGAGATATTGCGATTTCCGCGACCCGAGAAAATCCCATTTTCGAGCAGAATCGTGTCGCCGTCGGAAGCGGCGTTCATCGCCGCCCGAATGGTGGGAAAGTCTCCGCCGCCATCCGGCGTGAGAACATAGGTGCGAGCAGAAGCGTGGATTCCGCCAAATAACAGAAGAACCGAAGACAGCAAGGCCCGATACCAACAGGTTCTCGACATGACGCCTTCTTCCTGGGGATGCCGGTTCGAGAGAAATGGTAGAAGAAGATGCGCCGGGTCGTCAAGACACCTGCCGGCAGGCCGCCAACGACCAGAACGCCCCGTAAACCGGCGAAGATGATGGACGCTGGCGAAGTGCATGGACGCTTGGGCGAAACAGGAATTGAACCTGTGACCTCCTGCTTGTAAGGCAGGCGCTCTAACCAGCTGAGCTATCCGCCCGGGACAACGATCGCACCGGAGCTCCGCCGCCTGGCGCGCGGCCCGTCGGCGGGCTTGCCACGCCCGCAGGCGACGAACTACGAATCGGTCTTCTCGGGTGCCGTCTTGATCTTCTTCATCAAGGCGTAAGGAACCGCAACCAGGAACCCTCCGACGAGAAGCAGCGGCGCCAGCGTCGTGGAACCAGCCGCCAGAGCGATGAACCCGGCAACAATGATGGCGCAGGCGATCCCGAGGAGCACCAACCGCCGCCGCGGAAGGTCGACCAAGGCATCCGCCTGAGCCTGTCTGACGGCGGCTCGCTCCTTGGCGATTCTCGCTCGCCTCGGTCCGCCCGGCTTCTCTCTCCTGGCATTTCGTTCCATGCCTGCTCCTCGAAGCGGTGGTCTTCCCTGGAAGTGCCCACCACGACCGCGGGTCCGGCACCTTTCCGATGGACGATCTCCCTGCCGTTGGTGACAAGCCCGAGAACTTGCGTGAAGGCTAGCATCCGCCGCCAGCCTGCGGGAAGGCTAGCATCGCCGCCGGCGCCGCGCAAACGAAGCCCGCCGGCTCGGCGATTCCCGGTTCAACCCTCGTCTTCCCCTCAACGCCGCCTTCTTCGAGCGCCTCGCGAGCGAGGCTTGGTGGCTTTCGCTTTCGACGAAGGCGGGGGCCGCTTGCTCGCTTCGATCTGCGCCCGGGCGCGGTTGTGCTGCTCCAACGACCGCGAGAAGATGTGGGTTCCATCTCCCCGCGCGACGAAATAGAGATCCGCGCATCCCACCAGCGGCCACAAGGCCGCATCCACGCTTTCCAGACCCGGCGAGCAGATCGGTCCGGGAGGAAGGCCCGCATGCTGGTAGGTGTTGAATGGAGAATCGACCGCGAGGTCCTGTGAAGTCAGCCGCTCCCCGATGCGCCCGGCCGCGTAGGCCACGGTGGGGTCGGCTTGGAGCAGCAGGTTCTGCCGCAGGCGATTGTGGTAGACGGCGGAGATCCGCGCGCGCTCATCGTCCACCGCCGCTTCGAGCTCGATGATCGAGGCCAGGGTGAGCAGCGCGTGATCGCTCATCCCCAGCTCGACGGCCCGCGAGCGTCGTGCGCCTTCGAGATGCGCGAGGCAGGTTCGCACCATCGTGCCGAGGACTTCGCGCGCCGATGAGGATGGATCGAAGAGATAGGTCTCGGGGAACAGGTAGCCTTCCAGCGAAGGCTCGGGAATCCCGAGCGATTGCATCCACTGCCCGTCCGCGGCGGCCGCGGCGAGATCGTTCGCCGAAAGCGGCAACTCCGCCTGCAGCCGTTCGAGAATCTGAGCCTGGGTGAATCCTTCGGGAATCGTCAACCTCTTCAGGATCATGTCGCCCGATACCAGGGTGTGAAGGATCTCGAGGGGCGTCTGCGCGGCCGAAAGCTCGTAGGTGCCCGGATGGATTTGCCGGTCCTTCCCGGTCACCCGCGCCCAGATGGAGAGGGGACCGCGGAAGGAGACGATTCCCCCGCGGGCCAGGCTCGCTTCCACGGCGGTGAAGGACTGGCCCGCATCGACGCGAAAATACTCCGTCGCCGCGCCCGGCCGGGCGGGCAGGTGAAGGGAGACGCCGCCCCCCGCGATCAGAAGCGTCAGCACCGCTCCCGTGCCCAAGAGGCGCAAGACCCCTTTCCGAAAGGGAAGCGGCCGCCTTCGAGAAGGCGCGCGCTGGCGCTTGCGGCCCGGGATCCATGCGGCATTCAGCTTCACTCGTTCCCGCCTCGGCGCTCGTTCGGTTCGCGCGCGATCCTGCGCGCGTTTTCATCCAGAAAGTCCTGAAGGATCAGAGCGGCGGCGACTTTGTCGATCTCAGGCGCGGCTGCTCTTCGACGCGACGCGCTTCCACGCCCGCCCGGTTTGCGCCCCCCGCGTCTCTTCTTTCTCAGAACCTCCTCAGCCTCCCAACTGCTCAGCGCTTCGTTCCACAACAGGACTTCGACGCCGAGACGCGCGCGAAGTCGATCCGCCAGGTCCTGAGCGCGCGTTCCTATTTCTCCGGCGTCCCCGCTCGGCCGGATGGGCACTCCGATCACGATGGTATTCACCTCGTGGATGCGAGCCAGGCCGGCGATGTGATCCGCCAAGGCGGCGGCGTCCAGGGAGACGGTTTCCAGCGGCGAGGCGAGCGAACGGGAGGGATCGCTCAGCGCGATTCCGGTGCGACGCGTGCCGACATCGATTCCCAGCACGCGGCCGCGCGGCATGTGGGCGGCGGAGGTCACCGGAGACCGCCGGGGCGAAGAGGCAGGATGCTAGGCCTTCCGGTACTTGGTGAGAATCGCGGTGCATCCCCGCCCTTCGCCGATCGAAAAGGCCACTTCATCCATGAGGCTCCGCATGATGAAGATGCCGCGCCCGCGGGGCGCGAGCAGGAATTCAGGGTTCGTCGGATCGGCCCGCAGCACGCGATCGGCGTCGAAACCGGGCCCCTCGTCCTTGACGCGGACGCGCAGCCGGTCGGAGAGGATCTCGAAGACGATCTCGACCGGAAGGTCGGGATCGTAGCGATGGCCGTGCTGGATCGCATTGGTGCCCGCCTCCAGCACCGAGTTGGCCACCCCATCCGCCTCCTCCTGAGTGAAGGCGAGCAAGAGCGCGATGCCGCTCGCCATGCGGTCCACGAGATCGAGCCATTCCAGCCGGCTGGGTATCCTGAGGAGGATCCGGTTGGCGTCCAGTTCCTCGGCCATCGAAACCCTCGCGCCTCTTCCCCGGGATCGAGCGCCGGCCTCGAGCTCGAAAGCGCTTCCGCGCCGTCCGACCGATCACCGGAGAGCGGGCATCTTACCCTGGAAATCCTCGCATGGCCTGCTCCACGGAATCATAGGTCTCAAACACCGTGCGCAGCTTGGTCACCATCAGAATCTGGGAAATTCGGTGCGAGACCCGGGCGAGCTTGAGTTGCCCTCCCGCCCCGGCAACCGTCACATGGCTCGCGATCAGGATTCCAAGGCCGGTGGAATTGATCCACGACACCTCGCCGACATCGACCACGATGTGCTTCCTGCCTCCCTCGAGACTCTCCCGAATCAACCGGCGCATCATGCCGGCATCGGGACCGCCCAGGAGCTGGCCGCTCACGGCGATCACGGTGACCGGACCTTCGACGCGCGCGGACGCCTTCATCCCCTCTCCTCCTGTTCCGCCAGGGCGAGAAGGAGCTTCTCGATGTCCGCTGGAACCGGCGCTTCGAAGGCGAGCCACTCCTCGTCGGCGGGATGACGGAATCCCAGGCGATAGGCGTGCAGAGCCGGGCGGCCCAGTTCCTCGACCCACCGAGAAAAGGGAAACCGGTCGTGCGCCGCCGGGCGCGCGGCTTCCATCCCACCGCCATAGGTGGCGTCGCCGAAGACGGGATGCCCCAGGCTGGCGAGATGCACCCGCACTTGATGGGTGCGACCCGTGCGCAATACTAGGCGAACGAGCGTAAGCCTGTCAAACCGGGCAAGCACCTGCCAGGCGGTCTGGGCCGGCTTTCCATCGGCGACCACCGCCATCCGCTGGCGAGCCTTGGGATCGCGGCCGATCGGCGCGTCGACTTCCCCGCGATTCCCGGAAAGAACGCCCCAGGCGAGCGCGATGTACGACCGTTCCATCAGATGAGACGAGATCTGCGCGGTGAGCGAGAGATAGCCGCGCGCGCTGCGGGCGACCGCCATCAGCCCGCTGGTGCCCTTGTCCAGCCGGTGGACGATCCCCGGGCGGTCCGCGCCTCCGGGAGCCTGCCATCCGGGCCAGCGATGGAGCAGCCCGTTGACGAGCGTCCCCGACCAATGTCCCGGCGCGGGATGGACGACCAGCCCGGGCGGCTTGTTGAGCACGAGCACATCGTCGTCTTCGAAGACCGCCTCGATGGGAAGCGGTTCGGGCGCGAGCGTGACCGGCCGCAAGCCCGCGCCCGCGGGCCAGGAAACGGATTGCCCTTCCTTGACCCGCGTGCTCGGACGGCAGGCGGCTCCGTCGATGCGAACGAGGCCATCGCGAATCAAGGCTTGAATCCGGTTGCGCGAAAGATCGTCGAGGCGATCGGCGAGAAAGCGATCGACGCGCTCCCCTTCGGCGTCGCCATCGACGACGAGCCAGAGGCGGTCTTGCGCGGACTCCGTCACCCGTCCTCTCCGGACGCCGGTTGCGCGGGCGGGCCTTGGCCGCAGCCCTCCCCGGACGCTTCCTGGGCGCGCGTTGCCCGATCCGAAGGCATCGAGAGCCGGATGGCGAGATAGATCACGCCGAGCGTCACTGCGATGTCGGCCACATTGAAGGTCGGCCAGCGGGCGTTTCCGATTCCGATATCGATGAAGTCGATGACGAAGCGATGCGAAAGGCGATCGACGAGATTTCCGAGCGCGCCGCCGAGCACGACGCCGAAGGCGATCCGGCCGCCGGGCAGCGCAAAGCGCCGCGAGAGCGCGAGCGCCACGATCGCGCCGATCGAGATGAGCGAGAGCGCGATGAAGAACGCGCGGCTGCCTTGCAGCACGCCGAAGACGCCGCCCGCATTGCGCACATAGGCGAAGCGCACGACCTCGCCGATCAGGCGCACGATTCGTGGAGGAGCGTCCTCGGGAACGAGGTGCTGCGTGGCGACCCACTTCGTGAACTGGTCGGCGGCCAGCACGAGCGCGGCCGAGGCGGCGAATCGCTTCACGGCCTTCCCGCGCCCCCGGATTTGGCGCGGTCCTCATTCTCCTGGCAGGTCATGCAGAAGCGCGCGTAGGGCAGGGCATCCAGCCGTCTGGGATCGATCGGATTGCCGCAATTGTCGCAAGCGCCGTAGCGGTTCTCGGCGATCTTGCGCAAGGCCAGCTCGATGTCCTCGAGCGTTCGCGAAAGGCTGGCGGCGAGCAGCATGTTCTGTTCGCGTTCCATCGCGTCCGTGCCGAGATCGGCCATGTGGAAGGCGTACGCGGAGAGGTCCCCCGAGGAGTCGCGAATCGAGCGGCGAACGGATTCCTCCAATTCCTCCTGCTGCTCGCCCAGGCGAGCGCGCTCTTCCTTCAAGAGCCGCTCGTAGCGTTCGAGATCGCGCTTGCGCATCTTCACCTCCCCGCGTTGCGCAGCACGCGCTCGATCACGCGATTGAGTTTCGGCTGAGCTTCCGCGGAGGTGCTCAGGATGCGCCCGATGTCGGCCGGCCGGAGGGCGTCAGGCAGGCACATGTCGGTGACCACGCACAGGCCGAGGACGCGCAGGCCCGCGTGCACCGCGGCGAGATTCTCCGGAACCATCGACATCCCGACCAGGTCGGCCCCCATCTGGCGCAGGAAGCGGTACTCGGCGCGCGTCTCGAGATTGGGACCGGCCACGCCCACGAGCACTCCGCGGTGCAGGATCAGGCCCTCGTGCAAGGCGGCGCCGACGGCCAGCTCGATCAAGCGCCGGTCATACGGCTCGCTCATGTCGGGAAAGCGCGGTCCGAGGGCTTCGTCGTTGGGGCCGATCAGGGGGTTGTCGCCCATCAGGTTGATGTGATCGACGACGACGACCAGATCCCCTTCCCGGTAGAGCGGGTGCAGGCCGCCCACCGCGCTCGTGAGAATGAGCAGGTCGATTCCGAGCATCTTCATCACGCGCACCGGAAAGACGACCTGCTCCATGGAATAGCCTTCGTAGTAGTGCACGCGCCCCTTCATCGCGAGCACATCGAGGCCGGCGAAGGTCCCGTAGACGAGTTCGCCGGGATGGTGGGCGACGGTCGAGACGGGAAAGTGAGGGATCTGCCCGTAGGCCACCGAGACGATGGGCTCGATCTGCCCGGCGAGCTGATCGAGTCCCGAGCCGAGGATGAGCCCGGCCTTCGGCCGGGCCACTCCGCGCGCCCGAAGGAACTCCGCCGCGGCGGTGGCTCGCTCGAGCACTCCTCCCTCCGACTGCATCACTGGCCGGTTCCCTCTTCTTCCTCGGCGTCAAAGAAACCCTGGCCGGCGTTGGGCCGCGACGACATGAACCCGTCCGGCTCCGCAGTCGAGCGAACGGTCTCGGGCTCGGGGGTCACGCGATTGAAACGCTGGCGCGCGGGGTTCTCGGCCTGCCGTTCCGTGCGGATTCGAGCCGGCCGTTCGGGCGCAGAGGCTCTCTCCACGGCCCGCTCGAAGGTCCCCCCGGCCTGCGGCCGCTCGCCCGATGCAAGGCGCTCGGTCGCGCTCGCGCGCTCGAAGGTTCTCGGGCGATTCGTGTCCGCGATGCGCTCGGACATTCTCGGGCGCTCCGTCTCCGCGACGCGCTCGGACATTCTCGGGCGCTCCGTATCCCCGGCGCGCTCCGACATCCTCGGCCGCTCGGTATCCGCGGCGCGATCCGGCATGGGCGTGAATTCGTCCCCGACCAGCTCCCCGTCGGCGAGACCGATCGATTCGGGCTCCTCTTCGAACACCGGCGCGGGCGGATCTTCCGGCCTTGCCCGGCGCGTGTTCTCGGCGAGGTACTCGCCCGCGCGCGTGTCGATCGAGTCGATCTCGTGCAGCTCGGCCTCGTGGGTGCGGAGGAATTGGATCTGTCCTTCCAGGAAGGAAAGGAATCGTTGCAGGAACAGGTCCTTCTCGCGATGCAGCTCCTGCACCTGGCGGCTCAACTGGCGCAAGCGTTCGCGAGAATCCTCGAGAATCCGCTCGCCGCGCTGGCGCGATTCGGCGACGACGGCGTCGGCCTCCAGCCGGGCCCGCTCGCGCGCTTCTTCGGACACGCGCTCGGCGGTCAGCAGCGAATTCTGCAAGGTCTTCTCCATGCTGTGATAGCGCTCGATCTGATCGGAGAGATGCCGGGCCTTTTCGGCGAGCATGCTGTTTTCCTGGAGCACCTGCTCGTATTCGTCGGCCACGAGATCGAGGAAGACGTGCACATCCTCGGGGTCGAATCCCCGCATGGTTTTGCGGAACACTTGCTTGCGGATGTCGAGCGGAGTCAGTTTCACGGGATCCACCTCCCTCCTTGATGTCGGTCGCTCGCTCCCTTCCCGGGACGCCCCCGGCCCAAAGGCCAACGGGTGACGGCCGACTCGGGATCGGCTGTCCGCGCCCCTATCTGCGCGACAGTAGGGACGATCCGGGGGGGCGGCAACGAAAAACTTTGGTTGTGGGTCGAAGATTCGGGATGGCTGCCTGTACCGGCCTCGCGATCGGATCGCCATCGGTTCGCGCTCGTTCTTTCAGGGGCAATTCGGCCGGCTGTTCTTCAGGACGGCGTTCCGTTCTGCCTCTTCGCTCTCGATCATCGTCACTTCACTGACTCCTCGATCCCGTTTCGCGTATCGTCTCCCTGAGCCGCTCCCTAGGCCGCGTAGTTGAGCGCGTGCTCCGTCTGGTTCTTGCCGTAGATGGCCGTCTTCACCTTGCCGAAGTAGTAGCGCTTCCAGGCGGGGCAGAGGTTGATGCGGCCGGGAAAGAGCCGCTTTCGCAGCACGTACGCCCAACTGAGCGGCCGCGAGAAGAGCCCGATCTCCATCGCCGAGGTCGTCACCGCCTCCTTGCGCTCACTCTTCTTCTTGATGCAGTTCGCCCACACCACGAAGATCGCCTGCCGCTCCATCCCCCTCTGCCTCCTCTTGCTGAAGGCGATCGTCTCGCGCCGGTGGTTGGCCTGGCCGTGGCGGATGCGCAGGTCGGCCAGGTTCACGGGAAAGAGCGGGTTGGCACTGTCCCTCCTCACCTTCGAATTCGTCCGGTCGTGATGGATCCTTGGGCAGCCCTTCGTGCGCCGCACATCCTCGAGCGCCAGGACATAGGACGGCAGCTCGTCGCTGTTGATGGAGAGCGCCATGCCTTCGGGAACCATGCGGATCGCCTCGCGAATGAGCGCGTAGATGGCCTTTCGGATGGCCTGGGGATCGGGCCGGCCGAGCAGCGCCTCCAACTCCGCTCGCCTGAGGAGTTGCGTTGGCGTCATCCTGCCCTTGCGCCGCAAGGGCGCGTCGTTGAAGTGGTAGATGAAGCAGCTCGGCCTGCCCGCGGCCAAGTTCACATGGTAGGGAAAGTACTGCGAGTACTCGAAGGTCTCGAAGCCGTCCATGGAGAGTTCCTCCCTCAAGATGGGCCTCGCCTCCGCCATGACATGCGCATGAAAGAGAAGGCAATGCCTGCCGGCGCGGGAGACCATCCGGCCGACGGTCTTGTGGGTGGTCTTCATGACGCGCGCGATCTGGCGCAAGCCCGGCCCCTCGGAAATCCAGCCCGCGCAGGCTAGAAGCAGCCCGCGGTGCTTGAGCCAGTAGGTGGTCGAGAAGGTGCGGGTGGAGAACTTGCGCCTGCAGTTCGTGCACTGGAAGGCGCGGAAGCGACGGCCGTCGGAGGGGCGATGATAGAAGCCTTGGTGGACGTAGCGCCAGCCGTCCGTCTTCCGATGGAAGCGGCAGAGGGGGTTGGGACAGTGAGGCGGGCGAAACCCGCCGCGTCCGTCGCGTCGTCGTCGTTTGGGGCTCACGAAGGGGAATGCAAGCCAACGGCGGGCCAGTCTCGGGGTGATTGGCTTCGAGGGAGACAGAAACCGGGCAAGCGGAGTGCGGAGTCAGAGTTGGATCACATCCACTCGAATCTTCGACCCACAAGGAAAAGGTACCCTCGGAGGCTGCCGATCCTTATACTCGTGGGTTCCGTGCGGGCGGAACGCCCGCCAGCTCGCCTTTAGGAGGTCCCCATGGCCATGGACGAGGTCAATCACGACAGCGAGAAGCGCATCGGAATCAGCTTCACCGAGCACATCGCCGAGAGCCAGCACCGCCTCTCTCCCGCTGCGCGCGGAGAGCTGACGAGCCTGCTCATTCACTTGATGATCGCGGCGAAGATCATCAGCCGCGAAACGCGCAAGGCCGCTCTCGTCGACATCCTCGGACTGACCGGGCGCACGAACATCCAGGGCGAGAAAGTCCAGAAGCTCGACGAATACGCCGACGACATCATCATCCGCAATCTGCGCTACACCGGTCATCTTTGCGTGATGTCGTCCGAGGAGCATGAGGACACGATCCAGATTCCCGAACGCTATGCGATCGGTAACTACACCCTGACCTTCGATCCGCTCGACGGCTCGTCCAACATCGACGCGAATGTGAGCATCGGGACGATCTTCTCCATTCAGCGGCGCATCAGCGACGGCGCGACCGGCACGCGCCAGGACATCCTGCAGCGCGGCAAGAACCAGGTGTGCGCGGGATACATCATCTACGGGCCGAGCACGATCATGGTCTATACGACCGGCCACGGCGTCCACGGCTTCACCCTCGATCCGAGCGTCGGCGAGTTCCTGCTCTCGCATCCCGATGTCCGCATTCCGGAAGAAGGCAAGATCTACAGCGTGAACGAAGGCAATTACTACCGCTGGGACGATCCGACCCGCCAGTTGATCGACGCCTTCAAAAGCGCCAACAACTATCGTGGCGAGCCCTATTCCGCGCGCTACATCGGCTCACTCGTCGCCGACTTCCATCGCAATCTGCTCTACGGAGGAATCTTCCTCTATCCGGCCGACTCGAAGAGCCCGAGCGGCAAACTGCGGCTGCTGCCCGAAGCCAATCCGCTCGCGTATGTCGCCGAGCAGGCGGGTGGGCTGGCCTCCACCGGCACGCAGCGGATCCTCGACATCGAGCCGCGCCGATTGCATCACCGCGTGCCGCTCATCATCGGCAGCCGCCGCGATGTCGAATTCGCCGAGAGCTTCTTCACGCGCGAGATCGAGGCGTGAACCGGGCGGGTTCGCCCGGCAGCGCTCCCCTTACCACCACGCCCAATGCCGAGCGGGCCGCGACCGCCGAACGGACCGCGATCGCCGAGCGGGCCGCGACCGCCGAACGGACCGCGATCGCCGAGCGGGTCGCCATCGCCGAGCGGCCAGGCCATCCCCGCGCGCGTTCGCTCGCCCGGCCGCGCGTCTGCCATCTCATCACGCGCTTGATTCTCGGCGGCGCGCAGCGGATCGCGCTCGAGACGGCCGCCTTCCTCGCGCGCAATGACTGGGAAGTGGAATTGTGGGCGGGCCCCGAGACCGGCCCGGAAGGCAGCCTTTGGGAAGAAGCGCGCGAGCGGGGGCTCTCCGTGCGGGTCGTGCCCGATCTTCGCCGGGCGGTCTCCCCCATTCACGACGCGCGCGCCTACGCCTGGCTCTCGCGCGCCTGGCAGGCCGAAGCCTTCGATGTCGTGCACACGCACAGCTCGAAAGCGGGCATCGTCGGCCGATTGGCCGGGGAGCGCGCCGGTGTGCCCTTGCGCCTGCACAGCGTGCACGGATGGGCGATGGAGCCGGCGACGCATCCCCCCGCGAGCTGGATCTTCACCGCCCTCGAGCGCCGCGCGGCGCACAGCTGCGATGCGTTGATCGCCGTGTCGCAGGCAGTGCGCGACGCCGGACTGGCGCGCGGCATCGGCGCCGCCGAGCGCTACCGGGTCATTCACGGCGCGGTCGTTCCCGGGCCCGAACCCACTCCCGAGGCGCGCCGCGCGGCGCGCCTTGAAGCGCGCCGCGAGCTCGGCCTTCCCGAGGACGCGACCGTTCTAGGAACGCTCGGCCGGCTGGACCATGCGAAGGATCCGCTCGGCGCGTGGCAGGCGCTCGAACCTCTCTTGAACGGCGACCCACGCTGCTGGGCGGTCTTCATCGGCGACGGCCCTTTGCGGGACCGAATGGCCGACGCCGTCGCCCGATCGCCGTCGCGCGAGCGCGTGCGCCTGGCGGGATTTCGAGCGCAAGGATCACAGCTGTTGCCCGCGCTCGATCTCTTCTTCCTCGCTTCGCGCTGGGAAGGGTTCCCGCTCGCCGTGCTGGAGGCGATGGCGGCGGGGTTGCCGGTGGTCTCCTACGCGGTCGCCGGCGTGGGCGAAGCCGTGATCGACGGCGAGACAGGATTCCTCGCGCCTCGGGGAGAGCGGGATCTCTGGCGCAGGCGAGTGAAGGAGCTCGCGGAAGACGGCGCGCTGCGCGGCGCGCTGGGCGCGCGCGGGCGGAGGCTGGTGCTCGAACGGTTCAGTCTGGAAAGCATGCTCGCCCGCACCCTCGCGTTGTACGAAACGCTGCGGGCCGGGAAGAGCCGGGGTGAGGCGCCTGTCGCCTGATCGCCCTGGCTTTCAGGATTCGGATTCAGGATTCGGATTCGGATTCGATTGCGGCTGCGGGCCGCGCCGCCTTCATCGCGGAAGAGGCGCTGTCGGCGGCGTAGAAGATATTCAACGCCCGGGCCGGTTCCTCGCTCAGCACCCGGCTCGCGTGCAGCACCCCGGCGAAAATCGAGATCATTTGTCCCGGACCGACCACGATCGCCTCGCCGTCGACCGTGAATTCGAGCGTGCCGGTCTCCACGATCGTGATCTGCTCCTGGGCATGCAGGTGCCCTTCGAAGCTCGATCCTCTTCCATACAGGCAACGAACCACGGTGAGCCGCTGGGTGGCGATGATCTCTTCTTCGAGAATTCTCTGCGCGTCGGCGGCGGTCACGCTCTGCCACGAACCGACGGAGTATTTGCCCGGCATCGTCCGGGTCCGGCCCTTGGGGGTCCGCGCTTCGGGTTCCATGTGCATGTCCCTCTCCTTCGCTTCTCTCGATCTTTCGATCCCTTGGCCCTCCGGCTTTTCTCGGCCTCGCAAGCGCCAATCGGATTCGAGCCCGACTCTGCCTGCCCGCAACAATCGGGCGCTCGCGTTCGTCCGCTCAGCGCAGCGAGGCCCGCACACATACCGGGCACATTGTCCGCATACGATGCCTTCCGCCGCAACAGGCAGGGTGCCCTTTTCTTCCGCCCGCGTTTCACGCCTCCGCGAATCGGCCGCTTTCCCATGGGTCGCGTGGGCGATGTCTCCATCACATCGCCTCTGCGCCTCGCCTTGACAGGCAAGCCTCTTGGCCATCAGTCTGCTCACCTTTGGCCAGTGGCCGCCGTCGATGCTTGGGCCGGACGTGCGCGTGGCCGCGGGGGATTCGCGCAATGCGACTTGGGGAACGGGCTCGGGCGATCTACCGCCGGGCAGTGATGCCCGCCGACCTTTCCGCATCCGAGCGCGGCCAATTGCGTCTCCATCTCCTGTCCGCCTTCTTCAACGGAATCTTCTTCGGAAGCCTGAACCTCGCCGATGTCACCCTCGCCAAGACGCTGCAGGGCTCTCCTTTCGTCGTGACGGTCTTCAATCTGCTCATCGGACTCTCGTACATCGGCTCGCTCTTCTTCGTCGGCATGATGCGCGGACGGCGCAAGGCGCCCTTCCTGCTGATCTTCGCGATCGCCGGCCGGTTGGGACTCTGGCTGATGGGGCTCTCCACCACCCCCGCCTGGTTCGTTTTCATCATCGGAGTGGCCTGGCTCACCCATTCGCTGATCCTGATCGGGCAGGTCTCGATCATTCAGCGCTCCTATTCCCCGCATCATCGCAACACGCTCTTCGGTCTCACGCTCTCGATGACGACGGCGACCAATCTGATCGCCTCGGTGGCGCTCGGCTGGCTGCTCGAGTGGAATGATCGCGCCTACTGGGTCTATTTCGGATGCGCGGGCATCGCCGGTTTCGTGGGGGCCGCGGTCCTCGCCTGGATGGAGCGCCGCATCGACCGCCGCATCGACCGCCCCACTGACCGCGCTGACGAGCGCGCAGCCGGCGCGCGAGCCGGCGATTCCCTGGAGGGCGCTTTTCGGGAAAGCTCGCCGGCAAATGGCTCGTGGCGGGCAGGGTCCGATGCCGCGCCCGCGTATCGTCCGATGGGACAACCCGGGCTGGCGGCCGCCTTGCGATCGATGCACGAGTCGGTCACGCTCGTGCGCTCCATCCTGCGCGAAGACGCGCGCTATCGGAGGTTCCAGAACAACTTCTTTCTCTACGGCATCGCCTTCCTCTGCCTCACTCCGGTGGTGCCGCTCTTCATGGTCCACGACCTGCGGCTCGATTACGGCCAGATCGGGCTGGCGAAGGGTCTCATGGGACAGGCAGGCATGATCCTCTTCCCGCCCGCGCTCGGACATCTCATGCAGCGGATGGGACCGGTCCGGTTCAGCGGGCGGATGTTCGCCTTCCTCTCGCTCTATCCCGCCTTCCTGCTCGTGGCCGGTCTCGGGCCGCTCGCGTGGGGCCTGCCTTTCACCTACGCCGCGTTCCTCTGTTTCGGCATCTCCATGGCAGGAGTCAATCTCGCGTGGCACATGAGCTGCCTGCACTTCTCGGGACGCGAGGACCCGAGCTCCTATCAGGCGGTGCACACGGTGTTGACCGGAATCCGAGGCGGCTTCGCCCCGCTCCTCGGCTATGCGATCATGATGGCCGGCACCAAGATGCATGCCTTCGCCTTGAGCGCGGCTCTTCTGGTGGTCGCCTCGCTGCTGATGGGACGCATGGCGCGCGACGAAGAGCGCGTGGGGCGCGAAGGCGCGTCGGGCGGCGGCCCGCCGGGGCCCTCCGCCGCGCCCGGCCTGCGCGGTGCAACTCCCCCGAATGGCCCGAACCGCGGCGGTGATTGACGCGCCGCGCCCGGACTCTCTATACTCGCCGCCTTTGAAAAGAAGAGATCGACCGGTTCGCCCGGCCCGCGCCCGTCTGCGAGGGCCGCCGAAGTTTTCTCTCGGATCGGGCGAACGGATCGGCGAAGAGAGTGCAACGGTACCATCGCGCCAGTCGAAAGCTGCGCACCGGGGAGGATCGAGATGTACGGAAAGATCAAGGAAGACCTTCGCCAGGGTCTGGCCGAGGTTCGCCAGGCGGGTCTCTACAAGTCCGAGCGGATCATCACCAGCCATCAGGGCCCCGAAATCCGCGTGAGCACCGGGCAGAAGGTGCTGAACTTCTGCGCCAACAACTACCTCGGCCTCTCCTCGCATCCCAAGGTGCTCGAGGCGGCCGCGCAGGGATTGCGCGACTGGGGCTACGGCATGTCCTCGGTGCGCTTCATCTGCGGGACGCAGGAAATCCACAAGACCCTCGAGCGCAAGATCGCCGACTTCCTCGGCATGGAAGACGCGATCCTCTACGCCGCCTGCTTCGACGCCAACGGCGGCGTCTTCGAGCCCTTCATGGACAAAGATTGCGCCATCCTGACCGACGCCCTCAATCACGCCTCGGTGATCGACGGCATCCGCCTCGCGAAGGCGCAGCGCTTCATCTACAACCACATGGACATGGCCGACCTCGAGGCGAAGCTCAAGGAAGCGGCGGGCGCGAAGTACCGCTTGATCGCGACCGACGGCGTCTTCTCGATGGACGGCGACATCGCCGGCCTCGCGCCGATCTGCGATCTCGCGGAGAAGTACGACGCGATCGTGATGGTCGACGATTCGCACGCGACCGGCTTCATGGGAGCGCACGGGCGCGGCACGCACGAGTACAACAAGGTCATGGGCCGGATCGACCTCATCACCACCACCTTCGGCAAGGCGCTCGGCGGAGCGTCCGGCGGCTGCACGGCCGGGCCGAAGGAGATGATCGAGTGGCTGCGCCAGAAGTCGCGCCCGTACCTCTTCTCGAACACGCTCGCGCCGACGGTCGCGGCCGGCACGGTCGCGGTCATGGATCTGCTCTCTTCCACCACCGAGCTGCGCGACAAGCTCGAGCGCAATCAGCGCCTCTTCCGCAAGCTGATGACCGAGGCGGGCTTCGACATCCGCAAGGGCGACCACCCGATCGTGCCGATCATGTTCGGCAAGTACGAGAACGACGCGCAGCTCGCGCAGAGCTTCGCCGAGAAGCTCCTGGCCGAAGGCATCTATGTGATCGGCTTCTCCTATCCGGTCGTGCCGCGCGGCGCGGCGCGCATCCGCGTGCAGTTGTCGGCGGCGCACGAGGAAGAGCACATTCGCAAGGCGGTCGCGGCCTTCACGAAGATCGGCAAGGAGCTGAAGGTCATCGCGTAGCCGTCACGCGGCCATGCGCGGCCATCGCGCGGCCATGCGCGGCCTTCGCGCAACCGGCGCGCGGGAATGCGTGGCCAGCGCGCGGAAATCGTGGGCGAACAGTGGATTCGGGGGGATCAGCCGGCGGGCCACCGCCGGCTGATCCATGCGCCGAGCGGTCATCAACCTTCACGAACGAGGCGAGAGCACATGGCGAAGAAATCGATCAAGCGCATTCTGGTCACCGGCTCGGTCGGCCAGATAGGCTCCGAGCTGACCCTGGTCCTGCGCCAGCGGTACGGCGCCGAGAATGTGGTCGCCTGCGGGCGCAAGACGGCGCCCAGCCAGGCGCTGAAGGAGTCGGGCCCCTTTGAATGGGTGGATGTCACCGAAGCGGAGAAGCTCGCCGAGGTGTGCCGCCGCTATTCGATCGACGCGATCATCAACATGGCGGCGCTCCTCTCGGCCACCGGCGAGAAGAACCCGCAGCTCGCCTGGCATGTCAATGTGACCGGGCTCATCAACGCCCTCGAGATCGCGCGCGAACAGGAGATGGCCCAGGTGCTCTGCCCGAGTTCGATCGCGGTCTTCGGGCCGACCACTCCGCGCAAGAACACCCCGCAGGAAACGGTCCTCAAGCCGACGACCATGTACGGCGTGACCAAGGTCACCGGAGAACTGCTCTGCGACTACTATGTGCGCCGCTTCGGCGTGGACGCGCGCGGGCTGCGCTACCCGGGGATCATCTCGGCCGAGACGCTTCCCGGCGGCGGCACCACCGACTACGCCGTCGATATCTACTACCAGGCGGTCGAGAAGGGCAGCTACACCTGCTTCGTGCGCGAAGAGACGCGCCTGCCGATGATGTACATGCCCGATTGCCTCAAGGCGACGATCGATCTCCTGGAAGCCGACTTCTCCTCGCTCGCGCATCACGGCGATTTCAATGTCGGGGCGATGAGCTTCTCGGCGGGCGAGCTGGCCGCGGAAATCGCGAAGCATGTGCCCGGCTTCCGCGTGTCGTACGAGCCCGACTTCCGCCAGGCGATCGCCGATTCGTGGCCCGAATCGATCGACGATTCGGCCGCGCGCAAGGAATGGAATTGGAAGCCGAGCTACGATCTGCCAGCCATGACCGAGGACATGCTCGCGAAGCTGCGCAAGCGTCACGCGGAAGGCAGGCTCTACCCGAAGAACGCGTAGCGGAAGACGGCCGCGCGCGGGGCAAGAACCACCGGCCCGGAACGAGCGAGCGCGCGGCGAATCGCGAACCTCGCCCTCGAGATGCATACGCGAAGAGGCGGGCAAAGGAAGCCCGCCTCTTTCTTGCTTATGTGCCGCCCGGACGGCAGCGCGGAAATCCGTCCTGCGCCCGGAACTCTTCACGGCCCGCGCCTGAGGCTCGCGTTCCTCAGCGCTCGGCCAGTCTCTCGGCCGCCAATTGCGCTTCGTGCGTCGCCGGAAACTTCTCGACCACGAGCCCGAAGTACCGCCGCGCGGTCGTCTCGTCGCGCATGTTCCGGAAGCAGAGCCCGAGCTTGTAGTACGCGGCCGGAACCTTGTCCTGGCCCGGGTAGTTCTCGACCACTTTCACGAATTCCTCGACGGCGGTCGTGAATTGCTTCTGCTTGTAGTAGACCTCGGCGATCCAGTACTGCGCATTGTCGCTCAGACTGGTGGCCGGATACCGGCTCAAGTAGGTGCGGAACCCGACCAGGGCGAGCTGGAAGTTTTCCTGCATCAGATCCTGGTACGCGTCCTCGTAGACGCTCTGGCCTTCGACTTGCGGAGTGCCGGTCGCGACCTGCGCCGCGCCGCCCTCGCCGTCCTGCGCAGCCGAGTCGCCCAGGGCCCCGGAGAGCGCGCCGGCGGGCAGCCCGTCGGGCGGTATGTCCGCCGCGGCATCCATGGGCGGCCGTGAGCGCTCCCCGTCGAAGGACGGCGGACCTGCGTACGACCGGCGCTCGCGATCCTCGCTCGCGCGTTGCTCGAGGGCGGCCACCCGCGCCGACAACACCTGCAGCTCGCGCAGCACTTCCTCGATCTGCGCGGAGAGGTCGGCATTGGTGCGCCGCAGAAGCGTCTCCTGGCGTTCCTGGGACGCCTCGATCCGGACCATGCGCTCGGTCGCGGGATCGGCGCTCGAATCCGCGGTCGCTGAACCGCCGGGACGCCCGAGCCCCATCGAAGCGCACCCGGTCAGGCTCGCCGCCCCCAGCAGCAGCAGCGCGAGCGGAGCGCGCATGCGCACCTCCGTTACTGGTTCTTGAAGTGCGCCCGCCGGTTCTTGGCCCAGGCCGCTTCGTCGTGTCCGCCGTCGAAGGGACGCTCCTTGCCGTAGCTGATCGTCTCGACCCGGCTCGGATGGACGCCGTAGGAGACGAGGAAATCGCGGGCCGCACTGGCGCGCCGATCGCCGAGCGCGAGGTTGTATTCGCGCGTGCCGCGCTCGTCGCAGTGCCCCTCGATCAGGATCTTCACATCCGGATTCTTCATCAGGTAGTCGGCGTTCTTCGCCAGCACATCGCGCCCCGCGGGAGTGAGGGTGTGCTTGTCGTACTCGAAGTACACATCCTCGATCGTCATCCGCACATCGCGAGAGGTGTCGGAAGCTTCGGAGGAAGTCCGCTCCTGGCTCGGCGCCACCTGATCCCGCGTCGATCTATCGGGCGGAGGAACCATCTCTCCCGCGGGCGGCTTCTTCGAGCAGCCGGCCGCGGACGCGAAGAGAACCGCGACGATGATCACCCACCAACCCATCCGTTTGTTCATGGCGTTCCATCCTCCCTGCTTTGCCGTTTGGGCCGTTCTATGCTGCCTACCTCGATTCCCGATTCGGAAAGCTCATCCTGATCGCCGGCCACGGCGACTGGTGCTCCCCGCGCGTGCCGTCGCCGTGCGATCGCCGTCCCCGTCCGGATGGCCGCTTCCCGGGCAGACCCAGGATCAGCCCCTTTCCCCTGAGGCGCGGATGCGCCGTTCCGCGAGCGGAGACCAGGCGGGATTGTAGGTTTGGGCCCGCGAGAAAGTCAATTGCCGCAGGCTCCCGGTGTCCACATCCACGATCCACAGATTGCGCTGCCCGCCGATCGAACGCGAGAAGACCACATGGCGGCTGTCGGGCGCCCAATGAGGATCCTCGCATCCGCCTCCGCGCGTCACGATGCGCGGCGCCGAGAGGCCGGAGCTCGAGACGACCGCGACCTCGAACCTGCCGTCGACCGAGCTGACATACACGATCCGCTCTCCATTCGGCGACCAGTCGGGAGAATCGTTCCACTTCCCGTTGAAGGTGAGCTGGGCGACATTCGATCCGTCCGCATCCATCACATAGAGCTGCGGCGTGCCGCGCCGGTCGGAAGTGAAGACGACCCGGTCTCCCGAGGGGCTCCAGCTCGGGGCGGTATCGATGCCCTTGTCGAAGGTCAGGCGCTCGGGATGCGAGCCGTCGGAACGGGCCACGTAGATCTCCGCGTCCCCGGTCGTGGCGGCCGAGAAGGCGATCTGCCGGCCGCTTGGAGAATAGGCCCCGGCCGAAGGCGTGCGCTTGTCGGAGAGCGTGATCATCCGCCGCGTCGCGAGATCGAGCGACACGAGCAGCGGCTGTCCGCGATGATAGCTGGTGAAGGCGATTCTCTTCCCGCCCGGATGCCATTCGGGCGAGACGAGCACGGTCGCCATTCCGGTGACCGTCTCCTCCTCCTTGCCGTCCCAGTCGATCAGGTAGAGCTCCTTGCCCGAGCCGCCTTCCCGCAGAAATGCGATCCGCGTGGCGGCGCAGCCGGGGCTGCCCGTCAAGTAGCGCGTCACGCTGTCGGCCCAGATGTGGATCTGCCAGCGGTCGGGCTGCGCCTCGCCTTCGCTGAAAACCGGATACGAACAACGAATGATCTCGGCCCGCGTTCCCTCTTCGAGCAATTCCAGTTCGAGTTGGGGACCGCCGCGGCCGCCGACGATCCGGCCGCGCACGCGCGCGACGATGGGGTTCGTCACCGGATCTCCGTTCACATCCAAGACGGCCGGGGCCGCATCCCCGGCGCGCTGGCGAACGACCTGAAAGACGCTCATGTTCATGAGGTCCTGCGCGAGCAGATCCTCGGGGGTCTGACCATCGTAGTAGAAGGCGGTGAAGCCCAGAGACGCATCCACCGGGAAATCCTCGACCACGATGGGCGTGCGCGCGGCCTCGGATTTCCGCACTTCGCCCCAATAGTCCTGCTGGGCGGAGGACGAGACCGCAAGCCAGGCGGACATCATGAGCGCGCAGCACAGCGCGATCGGGAAGGACAGCGCGAGCGGGAAGGACTGCGCGAGCGCGCGGAACTGCGCGAGCGGGGAGCCGGTGCGACCTCGCATCCGCATGTCTCTCTTCATCACGACCCTCTCTCTGGTTCGCTGGCGCGCGCCGGCGAGCGCCGGGATCAAACGCCGAAGACGAATCGCAAGTGCAGCGTGAGCCATTGGCCGCGATAGGCGGGAGGAAAGGGAGGGAACGGTTGCGCTCGCATGACGGCTTCCTGGGCGCTCTTGTCGAACGCCGGGTTGCCCGACGAAGTCTCGATCTCCGCTTTCAGAACCTGCCCGTGCGCCATGATCCGGAATTTCAGCACCGCGGCCCGTTCTCCCGGATTCCCGCCCCCCCTGGTTGGCGGCGTCCAAGTGGCCGAGATGCGCCCGATGACGGAATCGAGATAGTAGTCGGATGCGAACTGCCCCTCTTCCACTCCGGTGATCTGGAGCGGCCCGCCGTCTCCGCCTCCTCCGCCCTTTCCGCTCCCGCCTCCGCTGCCGCCCCCGCTGCCTGCCCCTGATCCCACGGGGGCGACTGTCGCGTCGTGCGCCTTCGAAGCGTCGCCCTGCCCGGCCGGCACGGCCGGGTCCATCTTGGTGGGCACCGGCAGCGCCGCTTCCTTCTTCGGGAAATCGCTCTTGGGCGGAGGCTTCACGACCGGTTCGCTCTTCTTGGCCGCCGCGGTCTCGGGCGGCTTGGCGACCGGCGGCGTCATCATGCGCGCCGGCTCTCCCGCTCCGCCCCCAGGGGAGCCGAGCCGTACCGAAAGCGAGAGCGCTCCTCCTCCCAGGCGCACGGGCCGGGGCGCGCGGGCGGGCCAAAGGATGATCGCCAGGGCGACGAAGAGATGCAATCCAGCCGAAGCGATCAGCCCGCGCACGATTCCCCGCCGGTATCCGCCGGGGTCCCGGCGCAGTCCCGAGGAGAGAAAGGGAATGGCGGATGGCGAGAAGTCCGTGGTTCGCGACAATACCAGGGACCTCGTCGTGGCGATGCGAAGCAGGGCCGAGCGTTCGGCCCGGCTTCTGCGCGAATACTGACGAGAAGAGCCGCGCGCGGAGACGCTTCGGGCCTCCATCGAATCCCTGCTCACGCGCGAACCTCCAGACCTGGAACTTCCGCCGCCGATCCATGGGAGCGCCGCGATCCCTCGCAACGCCCCGCGATCCCGTCACTGCCGGTACCATTCCCCTACCGAAGCAACGATACACAGGGATCATGGAACAGATTCCGCGCGCGGTCCAGAAGGCGGAGGGCGATCGAGCCCGACGACCGGCCTTTCAGCACGACGGGCGACGACGCAGCCGATGCGTCATCGCCCGTTGGGTCATTCCGCGCCGCCGGCCGGCCGCTCAACCGCCGATGGTGGCCAGGTGATCGCGAATCGCCTTTCGGTCGATCATGACCTTGGGTCCCGTCATGATCGTGTTCCAGACGATGCAACCTTGCCGGTCGAAGAAGACGAGCGCCTGCCCCGGCGTCGCGGAGTACGCGTCTTCGAATTGCTTGTCGGCGCTGTCCTGCAACACCGGCAGCACGCGCTCGGCGACCATCTTGTCCATCCTGTCGCGCTTGGTGCTCTCGAGAACGCTGTAGATGCGCACATCCGCGAAGTCCGGGCTGTTGGCGAGCTCGTTGGCCAGCGTGTCCAGAGCGGCGAACTGCCGCTCGTAGCTGCATCACCCACTCGGCATCGCGAACCAGACGAGGACGCGATGCCCGCGCAGGTCGGAGAGTTTGACCTTCTTGCCGAAGCTGCGAGAGCGGGAATTCACATCGGTCAGCTCGAATTCGGGCGCCGGGCAGGGAGCCTTGATCGTGATCTCGCTTCCCACGATCGAATCCAGCAGGCCGCCCTCGTCCTGAACGAGCAGCCGTGGTCGAAAGACGCCCGGCTTCTCAAAAACATGCCGCATACGGCTCGCGCGCTGAAAGTTCCCATCCCATGCGCCGTCGCCGTCGAAGTCCCAGCGCTTGAGAAGCAGCTCGTTCGAAGTGGAATCGTCCTTCGAAAGCGTGGCGTTGAATCGAAAGGCGGTCAGCCTCTCGTATCCGGTGATGGGAAAGACCTCGAAGCCCGCCTGGGGAGGGCGATTGTCCTTGCCGCCGTGCGCGGACGCGCTCGGTTGACGCGAAATCTCCGTCACCGAGGGAGTGACATCGGTCTTCTTGTCCCGCTTGCCCGGCTCCCCGCCCTTGCCGCTCTCTCCCCCGCCGCCGCAACCAATCACGATCGCGATCGGCAAGGCGAGGATCCATCCCGCCTGGCGCAGGCTGCTCCTTCTCCGCGCGAGGCGGAGGCCATGCCTTCTCTCGCTCACCTCGTTCCTCCCCTCCCGGCGGCGTCTGCCGCGTCGATGGACACCGACCTCGTACGCGAACGCCCTGGCTCCTTCGTCCGCTCGATGCGGCCGGCCGGCGGATGCGGCCAGCCCCTGGAAGCGGTCTATGTCTGCGGAATGTCCTCGGGTTCCAGTTTCGGGAAGAGGATCTCCGGTTTCCCGAGAACGCTGCCCTCCGCCAGCTCTCCGCCGATGCCGGACCAGTTCTCGCGCGGTCGTTCGGGCAGCCCCATCATCGCCGCCAGCCGGGCGCCAGCCGCGGGCAGGAAGGGGCTCATCAAGCGGGCGAGCGCGGCCACGAGCTGCAGGCAGACATGCAGCGTGGAGGCGCACCGCGCCATGTCGCTCTTGCGCGTGGCCCAGGGCTGCTGCTCGTCGAAGTAGCGGTTGCCGAGCCGCGCCAGCTCGAGCATCGCGACTTGCGCCTGGCGGAACTGAAAGCGCTCGATGTTCTCGCCCACCGCCCGGCTCGCGATCGAGATCGCTTCGAGCGCGCGCCGGTCCCCCTCGCTCGAGGATCCGGCCGGCGGCACCTGCCCGGCGAAGTTCTTCGCCGTGAACGCCAGGGTGCGGTGCACGAAATTGCCGAGCACATCGGCCAGCTCACCGTTGGTGCGATGGAGAAAATCGGTCCAGGAGAACTCGGCATCCGCCGTCTCGGGAGCGATCGCGGTCAGGTAGTAGCGCAGTCGATCGGAGCCGTAGGTCTCGATGAACCAGCCGACCTCGACCACCGTGCCGCGGCTCTTCGAGAACTTGACCGCGGCCGCTTCGCCCGCGCGCAGGAAGTTCAGGTACTCATTCGCCACGACCTCGTCGGGCAGGACGAAATTGCCCTGCCCCATCAGCATCGCGGGGAAGATGATCGCGTGAAACGGGATGTTGTCTTTCCCGATGAAGTGGATCAAGCGCGTCTCGGGATCCTGCCAGTAGGTTCGCCACGCCTCGGGCTTTCCTTGGCGCGCGGCCCACACCTGGGTGTTGGTCACATATCCGATCGGGGCGTCGAACCAGACATAGATCCGCTTCCCCTGCGTGTCAGGATCGTCGAGCGGAATGCGCACGCCCCACTCGGTGTCGCGCGTGACACAGCGCGCGCGCAGGCCTTCGCGCAGCCAACCGAGCGCGGTGCCGCGCGTGTTCGCGCGCCAGTCGCGCTTCGATTCCAGCCAGGCCAGCAGCGGCTCCTGAAACCGGTCGAGGCGCAGGAACCAGTGCATCGTCTCGCGCAGCACCGGCGTGGAACCGTCGCCGGGAACCGCCGAGCGCGGCTCGCGCAGCTCGGTGACTTCGTAGGTCGTGCCGCAGTGGTCGCACTGGTCGCCGCGCGCGTCCTTGCCGCAGCGCGGGCAGATGCCTTCGATGTAGCGATCGGGCAAGAACATTCCGATCTTCTCGGAATAGTACTGCTGGATCTTCTGCTTCTCGATGTAGCCGCCCTCGCTCAGCTTGAGAAAGAACTCGGCCGTCGTCTTCTGGTGCTCGGCCCACGAGGTGCGCCCGTAGATGTCGAAGTCGATCCCGGCCGCGCGAAAGGCGGACTCGTTCTCCCCGTGGAAGCGATCGATGATCTCGCGAGGGGTCACGCCCTCTTCCATCGCGCGCAGCGTGATCGGCACGCCATGCTCGTCGGATCCCGACACGAAGAGCACGTCCTCGCCCTTCATCCGCAGGTAGCGGACATAGATGTCGGGAGGTAGGTAGGCGCCCGCCAGATGGCCGATGTGAATGCGCCCGTTCGCATACGGCAGGGCGCTCGTCACGAGCGTTCTCTTGTACGCCAAGCCGACTCCTTTCCACGCGCCCGACCCGGCTCCCTGGCCGGGACAAGACTTCCGCGACGCGCCGAAGAGCGTAATTTTGCCGAGGTTCGCGCCCCCGTGCCCGGCTGTCAAGGTGCCGGGAAAACGACCGCGCCCTCGTTCGTCGCGCTAGTACCCGAAGCGGCGAAGCGCTTTGGGATCGCGACGCCAGTGCGGCAGCACTCTTACCCGCAGCGCCAGATAGACCTCCCGATCCAGGAGCTCTTCGATGGAAGCGCGCGCGCGGCGGCCCAGGTCGCGAATCGCCTGCCCGCCCTTTCCGATCAGGATTCCCTTCTGCGATTCCGTCTCCACGAAGATCTCGGCCTCGATCAGGTCCTTGCGTCCTTCCTGTTCGTGAAAGGTCGTGATCTCGATCTCGGACGAGTACGGAATCTCCTGACGAAACTGGTCGAAGAGCGCTTCGCGAATGAGCTCGGTCACGAAGAAGCGCTCGGGCTGCTCGGTCAGCATGTCGGCCGGATAGAAGGGCGCGCCGGCCGGCAGCTTCTCGATCAAGCGGTCGCGCAAGAGCGGGACCCCCGCTCCGTGAAGCGCGCTGACGACGAAGAACTCCGCCTCGGGAAGCTCGGCCTGCAGCCGCTCGATCACGGGCAGGCTTTCCTCGGGAACGGCCAGCAAGTCGGCCTTGTTGATCGCGACCACCACCGGCTTGCGGGCGGCCGCCGCGATCACGCCCGGGGCGATCTCCGGACGGCGGACATCGACCACATAGAGAAGGAGGTCGGCATCGGCGATGCTCTCCTCTACCAGCCGCATCATGGCGGCGTGAAGTTCGTCGCGAGGAACCAGGATGCCCGGGGTGTCGATGAAGATCGCCTGGCCGCCGGCGACATTCACGATCCCGAGGGTTCTCCGCCGGGTCGTTTGAGGCTTCGACGTCACGATCGCGAGGCGCTCCTGCAGAATCGCGTTCAGCAGGGTCGACTTGCCCGCGTTGGGAAGGCCGCAGATCGCGATATAGCCCGCGTGAAAGGCGTCCGGCCGCTCGCGAGCGTCTTCTCCGCGCGCGGTCGCTTCGATTGCCGTGTCGAAGTCTCCGGCCGCCACGGTTGCGTCATCGCGATCCGGATGCGGGAGATCGGGCGGGAGATCCTTCGCCCGCGGCTTCTTGGGTGCGCGCTTCTTGGAGGCAGCCTTGCCGGATCGAGGGCCTGCCGGCGGGCGCCCGGATGCCGGGGCCTTCGATGTCTTTCTCTTCGATACAGGTTTCTTCGATGTCATGGCGCGCCTTTCGTTGCCCGGCCCCTCCGCCTCGATCCCTTCCTGAGGTACAATTATCGCGACCGCCGCGCGGGCGCGAGCGAAGGGGTAGACTAGCCATCGCGGAGCCTGGAACCCAGCCCTTCTCCCGTTTTGTACGGTGCGCGAGAGGATCGCATGATGGAAAGCCATAAGAAAGCACCTCGAACGCCGGCTCCATCGAGCGGTTCGGGAAGACGCGCGAGCAAGAGCGCTTCCCGGGCGCGACCGGACGGTGTCCTCCGATCGGATGCCGGGGACATCGGGAAGAGCCCTGGGCCCTCCGGACGGGCGGCGCTTGCGCCCCGGCGCGTCTCCAGCGGCGAGGCGGCCGCGTCGGATCCTCTGGTTCTTCTGGCGCGTGCCACTGCCGCGGGCGGGCTTCTTCGCATGCGCGGCCTCACGATTCGCCTGGCGCGCGCCTACGGGTTCTGCCAGGGCGTCGAACGCGCGGTCGAGCTCGCGCTGGCTGCGGCCCAAGAGGAGTTTGTGGCCCCAGAGAAGTCCGCGGCGAAAGAGAAGACTGCGGCTCGAGAGAAGGAGGCTGCGCCGGGGAGCGGACGGCGGGCCGGCGGGAAGCCTGCGTCGCGGCTTTTCGTGACCGGAGAGATCATCCACAACCCTTCGATCAACGTGCGCCTCGGGAAAGCGGGCATCGTCATGCTCGACCCTCCCGGCACGGCCGGCCGGCTGGCCGGCATCCTGCCCTCCGACCGCGTGATCATTCCCGCCTTCGGCATCGATCTCGAGGAATTCGAGAAGCTGCGCTCGATCGGTTGCGAAGTGATCGACACGACCTGCGGCTGGGTGCGCCGAGTGTGGAAGGCGTCGGCGGAATTCACCCAGGCGGGATTCACGATCGTGATCCACGGCCGCGCGGAACACGAAGAGACGCGCGCCACGGCCTCGCGCGTGCGCGGCCCCTGGATCATCGTCAAGGACACCGGCGAAGCGGCCGCGCTGGGAACGGCGATCCGGGAACGCGGCTTCCGCACGGCAGGCGAATGGCGCGGGCGCGCGAGCGCCGGCTTCGATCCCGGGCGGGATCTGGAACGGATCGGCCTCGTCAATCAGACGACCATGCTGGAGCAGGAGACCCGGGAGATCGCGCGCATCCTGCGCGAGGCCATCCGCCGGCGCGACGGCGCGCGCCCCAGCGAGGATCGCTTTCGCGCCCTCGATACCTTCTGCACCGCCACGCAGCGCAGGCAGGAGGCGGTGCGGGCGCTGATCGCGGAAGAGGATCTCCAATGCCTGATCGTCGTGGGCGGGTTTCGCTCGAGCAACACGGCCCACCTGGCGGGTCTCGGCGCGCAAGAGGTCCCCACCTATCACGTGGAGGATGCGAGCTGTCTCGAAAGCGATGCGGTCATCCGCCATCGCCCGCCCGGAAAAGCGCGGCCGGTGCGCACGCGCGACTGGCTGCCGAGCGCTCCGCGGGTGATCGGCGTGACGGCCGGCGCATCGACTCCCGATGAGGAGACGGGCAGAATCCTCAAACGCCTGGCGGAAATCCACGCCGCGACGGAGGCGGCGACACCCGACCGCGAGCCGCCCGCCGCCGGAGAGCGCGGCAAGGAACGCCCGTGAACTTCGCCCGATCACAGTCCACGCGTTTCCCGGTCTCGGCGGGGTCTCTCATCGTTCTTCCGTGTCTCCTCGTCTTCGTGGCGATGGCTCTCGGCTCGTTCGTGGATTCGATGTGCTCGCCCGCCGCCGCTGCGCCTCCGCCGCGCGATCCGCTCGGCCAACCGGAAATCGCGGGCAGCGAAGTCGAGAAGCTCGCGCTCGGCGAGCAAGGACGCCTGTCTTCGGTGCCGGGCGTGGAATCGGGGCCCGATCGCACCGGGTACGATGCGCTGCACGTCGATTTGACGACCGAGATTTTCTTCGAGGACGAAGCGATCTCCGGACGAGCGGTCTGGACGCTCGCGCTGCGCGAGTCTCCGCCCGACGCGTTGGTCTTCGATTTGCAGGACAGCATTCGGGTGAGCGAAGTTCGGATGGAAGGCCTGGCCCTCGCATGGAGCCAGGGGGACGATACGCTGCGAATCGTGCCTCCCCGCGCGCTGGTTCCCGAAGAGACCCTGCGCGTGGAATTGCGCTACGCAGGCCGCCCGCGGCTGGAGCTCATGCTCGGCTTTCGTTTCGAGGCCGTCAACGGCCGCCCCGTCGCGTACACCCACTGCGAGCCGTTCGCCGCCCACACCTGGTGGCCCTGCAAGGACCGGCCCGACGGGAAGTTCACCGCGGACCTCGCCTTCATCGTGCCCGACCCCATGCTCGCCGTCTCGAACGGCGTGCTCGTCTCCACGACCGCGCTTCCCGGCGGCCGCGTGAACATGCACTGGCGGACGCGCTATCCCATCGCGCCCTATCTCGTCAGCGTCGTTGCGACCGAGTACGCCGCGTTCGAGGATCGCTACCAGGGTTTGGACGGACGCGAGATGCCGCTCACCCACTTCGCGTTCCCCGAAGATCTCGAGCCGGCCCGCGAACAGTGGGCCTTCACTCCCGGCGCGATCCGCTTTCTCGCCGAGACCTTCGGCGAGTATCCGTTCTTTGAAGAGAAGTACGGCATGGCGGAGTTTCCGTGGAGCGGAGCCATGGAGCACCAGACGCTCACCAGCATGGGCGCCTATTTCCTGCATCTCAGCACGAACCAGGACTGGGTGGTGGTGCACGAGCTCGCGCATCAATGGTGGGGCGATTGGGTGACCTGCGCGACCTGGCGGGACATCTGGCTGAACGAGGGATTCGCCACTTACAGCGAAGCGCTTTGGGCCGAGCATGCGGGCGGAGCCGACAGCCTGCAGTTCGAAATGCGGCGCTTCGCGCGGTCGCGCTTCCGCGGCTCGGTCTACGATCCCGAATACCTCTTCAACTCGACCGTGTATCGCAAGGGCGCCTGGGTGCTTCACATGCTGCGCGGAGTCCTGGGCGATGCGCGCTTCTTTCACGCGCTGCGCAAGTACGGCGACGCCCATGCCTATCGCTCGGCGACCACGGAGGATTTCCGTCGCGTGTGCGAAGAGGCGTACGGAGATGACCTCGGCTGGTTCTTCGATCCCTGGGTGTATGGAGAAGGCATGCCGCTCTACGGCGTGTGGTGGGAGATGGCGGGCAGCGGGCCCGGGGGCGATCCGCTCGCGCGCGTGCGCATCGTGCAGGAATCGACCGGCCCGCAGTTGTTCCGCATGCCGCTCGAGCTGCTCTTCCGGCTCCCCACAGGCGCCGATTTTCGCGCCGTGGTGTGGGACAGCCTGCCCGACCAGGAATTCCTGGTAACCCTGCCCGCCGCGGCCGAGAGTCTGGTCGTCGATCCCGATGGATGGGTGCTGTGCCGGATCTACGAAAACGCGATTCCTTCGGACATTTCGGATCCCGACGACAGGGACGCGCGTCCCGCCGTCTTCTTGTCCAGCCTCGGCCCGAATCCGACCAGCGCCTCCACCCTCATCCGGCTCACCATCTCACCGGACGCAAGCGCGGCGGGCCTGGATGCGCGATTCCATGCGCCTTCCATCGATGGACTCGAACTCGAGGTGTTCGATGCGGCGGGGAGGCTCCTGCGCCGGCTGCCCGCGCGCCCCGAAGGCGCCGGCACCTTGCTGTTTTCGTGGGATGGCCGCGATGCGAGCGGGGCGGCGGTTCCATCGGGCGTCTACTTCGCCCGGCTGCCCTCGGCCGCACTTGCCGCCTCGCAAGATGACGAGGGCGCGAACGATTCTGCGGAGCGCGACGGTTGCAGCGTTCGCGTGATGATCGTGCGCTGATTCCGTTTCCCAGCAGAGGACTGCCGGCGCCCCGTCAGGTGCCGTACCGCTCGTTGCCCCATTCGGAGTCGCGTTCGTGCGGAGGCCGGTCGACCGTGTGCTCGGCCAGAGCATCTTCCGGTTCGGTCGCCAGCCAGTCTTCGGGCCGGATCGCCGGTTTGCGACAGCGCGCTTCCCGCGTGCTGCGCTCGTAGCCTCGCAGTTGGATGGTGCGCGCGGCGATGTCCAGATCGGCGCTGATCCGGTTCAGCTCGGCCACCTGCTGGCGCGCGCCGGTCACATGCTTGCGCCGCAGATCGGCGAGGTCGGCATCCGCGCTTTCGAGAAGACCGAGATAGGCGTCGAGCGAATCGGCTCCGCTATCGAGCCTGCGACGCACTTCGTCGAGGGCATCGACGAGATTCTTCCACCAGGCGAGCGCGCGGCGATCCGCGTCGCACAAGCGCCGGCGCATGCGCCGGTAGCGCACCCAGTGGCGCACGACCCGATCCAAACGCGCGGCATCCAGGTCTTCCCGCGCGATCGTGTCGGCGAGCCCGCATCCCGCCCAGCGGTCTGCGCGCCCGTGGCTGCGATGGAAGATGCCGAGAATCGGAAACGCGTCGCGGGAGACGAAACGCACCCGCCGCAGGAATTCGGGCTGGCCGAATTCGCGCTGGTCGAGGTCGACGATCATGGCGTCCGCCGATCCCGCAAAGGCGAGATCGAGGCATTCCTGTTCGGTGGTCGCGAGATGCACGCGTCGGCGGGGCGGCAGCATTTCGCGAATGCCCGCCTCGCGCGTCCGCTCGGCAATCAGAATGTGAAGCGGTTGTTTCACCCTCTCTCCTCGTTGCGTCGCGCAATCTCCGGCGAGGCACGCGTTCATGAGACCGAGAGCGTTCCCGGGCCCCGCGCAGGCCGCCTTTCGCGAGACGATCCGGCCGGGCCCGGGTTCTGATGACGGTCTCTACTTGCAGTTTCGGCCACACCGGCGAGGGCCTTGACGCCTCGCGGAGGCAAAGAGGGGCCGGGCCGAAAGCGGCCAGGCATGGCTATGTTCCATGGCGGAATGCGAATGGAGTCCGAGCGAGCCGCATCGCCGAGCGAAGCGCGCGGGGGCATTTCGTGCCAGCGGAATCCACCGCTCGATCGGTCCCCTCAGGGCGCGTTCTCGGCATCGCGAAAAGGGGTCTCATCGCGGAAGTCGGGGCGCAAGAGCGGCGCGGAGGAAGGATCCTGCACCCAGCCCGCCAGCCCGAGATCCCGAACGAGCAGGCAGGCGCGTTCGTATTCCTCGCGCCTCAACGGCCGCTGCAGTGCGGGATGAGCGCAGGCGGGCATGGGATGGAACTGGGCCATCAACGAAAGCGCAGGCGTGGGCCGCAGGCTCGCGAGGAAACGCAGCGCCTCTTCCGTTCCGCTCAAGCCGGCCGGCAGGACGAGATGGCGAACGATCGTTCCCGCACTCGCGCATCCTTCGTCGTCCAAGAGAAGCTCGCCCGTTTGCCTGACCATCTCGGCGATCGCCGCCCGGGCGACCGGCCAGTAATCGGGCGCGCCCGACAATTCGCGCGCCCGTTCCGCGCTCGAGTACTTGAGATCGGGCAGGTAGACATCGATCACGCCGTCCAATTCCTGCAGGACATCGAGCGCATCGTACCCTCCCGAATTGTGCACGATCGGAAGCACGAGCCCATCGTCGGCCGCGCATGCGAGCGTTTCGAGAATCGGCGGAACCAGATGCGAAGGCGTGACGAGCTCGATGTTGTGGCAGCCCTCCCGTTGAAGGTCGAGCATGCGGGCGGCGAGCTGCGCCGGTTCGAGAACGGGCATGGCGATGTCCAAGCGGCTGATCTGGATGTTCTGGCAGTACGAGCAGCGCAGATTGCAGCCGCCGAAGAAGATCGTGCCCGCGCCCCGCGCGCCCGACAACGGCGGCTCCTCCCCGAAGTGCGCGAGCGCGGCGGCGACGGGCAGCCCGCCGGCGACACCGCAGACGCCGCGTTCGCCTCGCGTGCGATCGACGCCGCAGCGGCGTGGGCAGAGGTCGCAATGACGATAGCGGGCCCGCAGCCGCTTGGCTCGCGCGCGCAGTTCGTTCGATCCCACGCGCACCGCGCTCACTCCCTTCGGGCGCGCGCCCGCCGGGCGAGAGCGAGAAAGAGCCGCGCGACGCCGTCATCGCGGGCCATTTCCGGATGAAAGGCGGCCGCCATCCTGAGCCCCGATCGCACCAGCACGGGATCGTTCCCCTGGTGCGCCAGCGTCTCGACTCCCGCTCCGCAAGAGAGGATCTTCGGAGCGCGAATGAAGACGAACTCGGTGTCGAAGAACGCGCCCGCTTCGTTCTCGAAGATCTGCGGCGCGGGCACCGAAGCCGCGTCCGCCTCCCGCTCCGTCGCTGGGCTCCACCGAAGCCCGCGCCGTTCCTCCGGCGAGAAGTCGTCCGGGATGCGCACGCGTCCGGGGACGACATGCGAATCGACCTGCCGGCCGTAGCCGTTGCGCCGCACCTGCACCGGCAGAAGCGCGAGCGAATCCTGCTCGGGCGCGCTGACCTTCTCCGCCATGAGGATCAATCCCGCGCAGGTCCCGAAGAGCGCCCGGCCTTCGTCCGCGAAACGGCGCAGCGGATCCCAGAGCGCTTCTTCCTTGAGAAGCTTGATGAGCGTCGTCGATTCCCCTCCGGGCAGAACGAGGCCGTCGCAAGCGGAGAGCTCGCCGCGCTTGCGCACCTCGTGGATCCTACCCGCCCCCGCGCGCGCGAGCGCCGTCGCATGGGCGGCGAAATCGCCCTGCAGCGCGAGCACGCCGATGGTCGGCTCGATGCCCGGCGCGGGCACGCTCGGGTGCAACTCGCCGTGCAACGCGCCGCGCAGCTCGCTCACGCGCACCTCTTTCGGCCGCTCGCCCACGCGCATTCCTTCCTCGTTGCGATGCTGCCTTCGTGGCGCGCCGCGCTCAGGCGCAGCGCCCACGAGGTGTGCTGACCAGCCCCACTTACCAGCCGCGAGTTTGCAGGAGCTCGCTCTCCGCCAGCTTCGAGACATCGATTCCGCGCATCGGTTCGCCGAGCCCTTCCGAGAGCTTCGCGAGGATGTCGGGATCCTTGTAGTGCGTGACCGCTTTCACGATCGCGGCCGCACGCTCGGCGGGGTCGGAGGACTTGAAGATGCCGCTGCCGACGAACACGCTCTCGGCACCGAGCTGCATCATGAGCGCGGCGTCAGCGGGGGTCGCGATGCCTCCCGCGGAGAAATTGGGCACCGGCAGGCGCCCGTTCTCGGCCACCCAGCGCACGAGCTCACAAGGGGCGCCCAGTTCCTTCGCCTTGGTCATCATCTGCTCGGGCCGCAGCTGGGTCAGCTCACGGATGCCGTCGGTGACCGCGCGCATGTGGCGCACCGCTTCGACGATGTCGCCCGATCCCGCTTCGCCCTTGGTGCGGATCATCGCCGCGCCTTCGCCGATTCTCCGCAACGCCTCTCCCAGATTGCGGCAGCCGCACACGAAGGGCACGGTGAAGGCGAACTTGTCGACATGGTAATGCTCGTCCGCGGGAGTGAGCACTTCGCTCTCGTCGACGAAATCGACTCCGAGCGCCTGGAGGATCTGCGCTTCGGCGAAGTGTCCGATGCGGCACTTGGCCATCACCGGAATCGAGACCGTCTCCATGATCTCCTTGATCTTGCGGGGGTCGGCCATGCGCGCCACGCCCCCTTCCTTGCGGATGTCCGCGGGCACCCGCTCGAGCGCCATCACCGCAACGGCGCCCGCCTGCTCCCCGATGCGCGCCTGCTCGGCATTGGTGACATCCATGATGACCCCGCCCTTCAGCATTTCCGCGAGGCCCGTCTTCACGCGCAGCGATCCGGTTTCCATCCTGGTCCTCCGTTCTTCACCCGCGGCCGCGCACGGCCGCACCGTTCCACTCCCATCGCTCTTGCGGGCGCGATCCATGATGCGCCCGTCCCGCTTCGCTTCCTGTTCGCGTCCTGGATTCTTGCCGCCGGCTCACGGCTCCTTCATGGAAGCGGCCCTTCCCCCATGCCCTCCGCGCGCGCGGGAGCGTCGAGGCGTTCGGCGATCCGCCGCGCGAGGTGCGCAATCCCTTCGCGGATGCGCGCCTCGTTCTCGCGCGTGAAGGTGAGCCGCATTCCGTTTCTTCCGCCGCCGTGCGGGAAGAAGGCCATCCCCGGCGAGAAGAGCACGCCGTCCGAGGCCGTTTGGCTCAGCAAGGCCACCGCATCGATCGCCTCCGGCATCTCCACCCACAGCGTCATGCCCCCCGCCGGTTCCGTCCACCGGACGCCCACCGGCATGAACTCGCGCAGGGCTGCGAGCATCGCCGCCAGACGGCGCGCATTCACCTTGCGAATGCGGCGCAGGTGGCGCTCGAGACGCCCTTCGCGACAGAAGTGCTCCAGCGCCCGCTGGGTGAGCGTCGCGGAGGCGAGATCGGTCGCCCAGCGCACTTGCCGCAGCGGCGCGGCGAGCTCACGGGGAACGACCAACCAACCGATGCGCAAGCCGGGAAAGAGGATCTTCGAGAAGGTCCCGAGATGCACGATCTGGCCCGACGGATCGTCGGCGAGCAAGGGCCGCGGCCGCGTCCCGTCGTAGTAGAGATCCGAATCGTAGTGATCCTCGACGATCGCGAGACGCCGGCGCCGCGCGAGATCGAGCAGGCGCGCGCGCGGGGCCGCCTCCAGGCTGATGCCGGTCGGGTTCTGGAAGCAGGGCATCGTGTAGAGAAACTTCACCGGGCGACGCGCGATCAACTCCTCCAATGCGTCGACGTCCACTCCCGCCGGGCCCATCGGCGCCGTGGCGATGCGCGCCCCCGCGAGGCTGAGCGAGCAGAAGGCGCCCGTGTACCCGGGCGCTTCCATCGCGACCGTGTCTCCCGGGGCGAGCAAGAGCTTGGCGAGAAGATCGAGCCCTTGTTGCGAGCCGCTGATGATGAAAACGCGGTCGAGTTCGATTCCGCGCGCGCCCGCCTCTTCGAGTCGCGAGAGCACCCAGCGCCGCAGCCGCTCGTCGCCTTCGGGAGGTCCGTAGTCGAGGATCCCGGGGTCGGCGGAAGCGAAGACCGCCCGCACGCTCTTCTCGAAATCCGCGAGAGGGAACTGCCGGCTGTCGGGAGTCACCCCCGCGAGGCGAATGGCGTCCGGAGAGACCGAAAGGTGGCGCGCCGACAGCCAGCGGGCCGGATCGCTTTCGAGCGCCTCGGGATCGCGAATCAGGCGCTGCCAGGCGAAGGGCGGGTTCTCGCGAGGCCCGCGTTCCTGCGCGCCGTGGAGCGCAAGAGTCGCGCGGGCGGGCATGCCGCCGAGGAAGGCGTCGCTTGCCGAAACCCCGGCTGGGGACATCCCGGATGTGCGCGCCGCCGAAGCGGCCGGCGGACGACGAACGAAGCTTCCCGCGCCGACTCCCGAGCGGACCAGGCCTTCCTGTCCGAGCAGGCGATAGGCCGCCACGATCGTGTTGCGATCGACCTTCAACGCCGCGGCGAGCGTGCGAGTGGCCGGGAGTCTGCTGCCCTCTTCCCATTCGCCGGAGGAAATCTTCGCGCGAATGGAATCGGCGATCTGTTGGTAAACGGGCTGCGCATGAGAGCGGTCGATCGAGCAGGCGATCGAGACCTGGCGGGAAGTCGGCCTGGCCATGCGCTCCCTCCTTCCCCGCGCCGCGTTTCGGACCGTTCCGGATCGGCAGCCCATCTCGCCGCAACGGGCAATTGGATTGATCCATCTTGGGAAAACGGATCCGAAATTGCAAGGATTTCACCCATCAACGCGGAAGAATGTCCCGATTGGACTAGTCCATTAGACGCGCCGGAGCCTCCTCACCCGGCGTTTGCATTCCTCTGAAAGGTGGCTTAGGTTGTCTGCTGCGCGAAGCCGGACCAGCGGCGGCGAATCTCGGGTCCGGCGCATCGAATGGGCCATCCCCCATGCAGGAGGTCGGCGATGGAGAAACTGCGCGTCGAGGCGAACCCGCAGGTCAGCAAGCTCGTGCTTCGGGGAGTGCCCGACCGGCCCGGCATCGCGGCTGAGATCTTCGGGGTGCTGGGATCGAAGGGTTTCAATGTCGAGCTGGTAGTCACGAGCGGAGGGACGCGCGGCACGGCGGACATCGTGCTCGCGGTGTCGCAGGAGCAACGAGAGGACATCCGCGAAGCGCTTCAGGACATCAAGAAGAAGGTCCAGGCCGAGGACATCCAGGCGGACACGGATGTCGCCCTCGTTTCCGTCACGGGAGCCAACCTCGCGAAGGTGCCGGGAGTCGCGGGGCGTCTCTTCCACGCCCTTTCCAGCCGTGGCATCAACATCGATGTCATCTCCACTTCGCTCTCCTCGGTGACGTGCATCATCGCGCGCGCGCAGGCGGAGAGTTCGGTCGCCGCCTTGAAGGAAGAATTCTCGCGCTGAGCCGGCGTTGACGCCTCTGGAGGCGCCGGCACCGTGGATGCCCTTTGCGCCGCTCGCACCGTTCGCGCCTGCGCCTCAGCGTTGCCGGGCCGTCGCTCATCTGCTATCGTTCTTCGAAGAGGAAAGAGGCGCTCTTCGCCGACGGCCGGGACGACCCGCGGAAGCGCAAGCGACCGCTTTCAGGCGCCCGTGACGGCGAGGGCCGGCGCGCGCAGGCGTCGCTCGCCCGGAATGGTATGAGGACGCGAAGATGTCCGACCCAACCGATGTGAAATCCTCCTCCGCGGCCGCTCGTTCCAAGGCCGAGACACCCAAGTACCGCACCTACTCGGGCCTCCCCCTCGAAGAGAGCTATCCGCCCGACGGGGCCGTCGCGCCGGATGGGCGGCGTGACGAGTCGAGGCCGGGAGAGTTTCCCTTCACCCGCGGCATCCACCCCGACATGTATCGCGGCCGGCTGTGGACGATGCGCATGTTCGCCGGCTTCGGCGGGCCCGCCGACACGAACCAACGCTTCCACTATCTGCTCGATCACGGGCAGACGGGACTCTCGACCGCGTTCGACATGCCCACCCTGATGGGCTACGACCCCGATCACGCCATGAGCGCGGGCGAAGTGGGACGCGAAGGCGTCTCGATCCCCTCCCTGCCCGACATGGAGATCCTCTTCGATCGCATCGCCCTCGATCGCGTCAGCACGTCGATGACGATCAACGCGACGGCGATCATCATGCTCGCCTTCTACATCGCGATCGCGCGCAAGCAGGGCGTCGCCCCGGAAGCGCTGCGCGGGACGCTGCAGAACGACATCCTGAAAGAGTTCATCGCCCAGAAGGAATGGATCTGCCCGCCCGAACCATCGATGCGCATCATCCGCGACATGCTCGTCTACTGCACCCGGCACATGCCGCAGTGGAACACGATCTCGATCAGCGGCTATCACATTCGGGAAGCGGGCGCGACCGCCGTGCAGGAGCTCGCCTTCACCCTCGCCGACGGCATCGGCTATGTGCAGGCGGGCATCGAGGCGGGACTCGACCCGGACGCCTTCGCTCCCCGGCTCTCCTTCTTCTTCGATGTGCACAACGACTTCTTCGAGGAGATCGCCAAGTTCCGCGCGGCCCGCCGGATGTGGGCGCGGATCATGCGCGACCGCTTTCAGGCCAAGAACCCGCGCTCGCTGTGGCTGCGCACTCACGCCCAGACCGCGGGCGTCTCGCTGACCGCGCAGCAGCCGTACAACAATGTCGTGCGGGTCGCCTTGCAGGCCCTGGCCGCGGTGCTGGGCGGGACGCAATCGCTGCACACCAATTCGCTCGACGAGACCTACGCCCTGCCCACCGAGGAAGCGGCCAAGATCGCGCTCCGCACTCAGCAGCTCATCGCCCACGAATCGAATGTGCCCAGCGTCGTCGATCCGCTGGGCGGATCGCATTTCCTCGAACACTTGACCGATCGCCTGGAGGAAGAGGCGTTCAAGTACATCGCCCAGATCGATCAGTTGGGCGGCATCGTGCCGGCGATCAACCAGGGATATCCGCAGATGGAGATTGCGCGCTCCGCCTACGAATTCCAGATGCAGGTGGAACGCGGCGAACGCATGATCGTGGGCATCAACAAGCACCTCGAGGAAGAGCAGACCGATCCGGTCCCGACTTTGAAGATCGACGCCGAGGTCGAGCGGACGCAGGTCGAACGGATTCGCCGCCTGCGCGCCGAACGCGACGAGCGCGCCGCGCGGGCGGCCTTGGATGCGATTCGCCAGGCCGCGGCGGGCAAGGACAATCTCGTCGGGCCGATCGTTACCGCGGTCGAAGCCCATGTCACTCTCGGCGAAGTGAGCGATGTGTTCCGGGAAGTCTTCGGCGTCTATCGCGACCCGGCCTTCCTGTAAGCGTTCCGTGCCGGAGAGGCGCGCGGATGCGCGCCTCGACCCCGGCGGACGGCTCTGCAAGCGGCGTGACCGGCGGAGGAGAAGAATGGATTCTTCTTTCCATGACCGTCTGGCCGTCCAGGCGATGCGCCTGGGCGTCTCCCCCGCGGATCTCCTGCGCTTGAGCATTCCGGTCACGCTGCCGGCCGAGACCTTGGTGCTGAAATCCTCCTCCGCGCCCGCCCCGCTGGTGCTCTGCCTTCATCCGGGACGCTTGTGCGAGTTCCAGTGCGCGCAGCGCCTGCGCGATCTGGTGCGCCTGCGCGCGCACATCGCCTTCCCGCGCGGCCTTCATCCACAGGAAGTGGATCTCGGCGGCGCGCGCACGGTCGGATATGGCTGGTACCACTACACGGGCGACAATCCCGCCTTCCGCTCGAGCATCGCCGCGGCCGCGGAGTATGTCGAGCGCGTGCTCGACCGGCTGCTCGCCGAGCTTCCCGTTCGACGCGAAGCGATCTTTCTCGTGGGCGCCGAGGAGACTTCCCTGCTCTCGGTCGTTCTCGCGATGCGGCGTCCCGGCGCAATCGCCGGCGCGGTTCTCTTCGACGGCAGCCTGCCCAGCGAAGTGCTGGTCGATCTCGCGCCGGAAACGCGCACGACGGAGTTCCTGCGCGTGCGGCGCAGCATGCGCTGGCCGGCGCAAAAACCTCCCGCGGACCGCGGGGCGGACGAGCTGCGCCGGTTGGGATATCCGGTCGAACTGCATCTGCTCGAGACGAGCGACACGCGCTGGCACGAAGAGAGCGCGCTTCTGATCGAATGGCTCGCGGAGAAGCTGGGCATCGATTTGGAGGACCGTCCCCGGTCCCACGATCAGCCCTCCGCGAGCCCGTGAGTGCGCCCGTCCGCTGGCGGCTCGCCCGTGGCGCCGCCCGCAGCCGGATCACTCCCCTTGCCGGGCGCCTGCGCGGAGAGTCCCAGCCGCTTCATCTTGCCCACCAGCGTCGTGCGGCTGAGGCCTCCCAGAAGAAGAGCGGCGGCCGTGCGATTGCCTTCCGCAACCGCCAATGCTCGGGCGATGAGCCTTCGCTCGATGTCATCGAACAGCTTATCGATCGTGTACCCCCGCGGCAGTTCGTCGGGCCACGCCTGCGGCCCGATCTCTTGGCCGCCCGCTTCGCGACCGGCTGCAGTGGCATATTCCGCATCCGCGTCCGCCCCCCGGCGACCTTTCGTCGCGCGTTCCGCCTGCATGCGGCCTTCTCCTTTCCCTGGCTTCTCCTGCTCGTCCAGATCCGCCGGCCGTCCGAATTCGCGCTCTCCGCTTCGCGACCGGCACTCGGCGTTCCGGTCGGGAAAGAGCAGTTCGTGGCGCAGCTCGTCTTGCTCGCTCAAGCTCCATAGCGCGGCCGCCCGTTCCATCGCGTATTTCAGCTCGCGCACATTGCCGGGCCAGTCGTGGCGCAGCAGGTCCGCGCGGGCGCGAGGCGAGAGCGCCGGCGGGCAGGGCAGCACGCGGCGCAGAAAATGTTCCGCCAGCGGCAGGATGTCTCCGCGCCGCTCGCGCAGCGGAGGCAGCACCACCCGGATCGCGGCCACGCGGTGCAGGAGGTCGCGGCGGAACCTGCCCGCCGCCACCGCTTCATCCACGCGCGCGTTCGTCGCCGCAATCACGCGCACCTTCACCTGCCGGGTGCGGATCTCTCCCAGGCGGCGCAGCTCACCGCTCTCGAGCACGCGCAGCAACTTGACCTGCGCGCGCGGATCCATCTCGCCGATCTCGTCGAGGAAGATCGAGCCGCCGTGGGCCGCTTCGAAGAGGCCCGGCTTCTCCAGCGCCGCCCCCGTGTAGGCGCCGCGCGCGTGCCCGAAGAGCTCGCTTTCGTGCAGCTCTCCGGGCAGCGCCCCGCAATTGACGGCGATGAAGGCCGCATCCGCGCAGCGGCTCGAACGGTGCACGCCCCGCGCGACCACTTCCTTCCCCGTTCCGGACTCGCCTTCCAGAAGGATCGGGAGAGCCGTGCGAGCGAGATCTTCCAGCAGGCTGAGCGCCCCGAGCATGCGCGCATCCTGCGTGATCACGCCCATGCGCGCCGCCACGCCGCCGCGCGCGCGCCAGGCCAGGACCACGCTCGGGCCGGGCGGCTGCGCCCCCTCGCCTCCGTTTGGCCACAAGGCCAGCTGCGCGCGCGCCGAGAGCGCGGGCGGGATTTCCGCCAGGCAGGTGAGAATGCGCATCCAGGATTCAATTTCCTCTCCCCCCGGCGCGCAGGCGCCGAGCAGCCGGCCGAGCAGCGGACGAATGCGCTGCCGGGCGCGGGTCCACTCGCCCACGGCCAGATCGTGTTCGAGACAGCGGCGCTCACCGGACAAGGCGGCCCATTCCTGGGCGCGGTCCATGGTCCCTCCCTTGCTAGCTGGGATGATTCATGAACCTCATCGCAGCAGAGCTTTCACGAATCATCCGGGCTGGGAACCGCCGGCCTGACCGCTGCATGAACTGTGCACTCCTGTTCATGGGCAATGCGGAGCCGGACCGATGCCGCTCCTGGAATGCGGCGCTTCACAAGTGACGCTGGCGCGGTCGGAAAGGGGGCGGGAAAAGGCGCAGGCCGGCGGCAGTCCTGGGGCATGCTCGCGCCCGCCTGCGCCCTTCTCTGCCAGAAACGCTCCAAAACGCGCATGCCGCAAGCGATCCGTCGCGCTTTGCAATGCGATTTGCGAGCGGAGGCGCTTTCGCGAGCGCATTCCCCGAAAGGCTAGCTCGCGCTGCGAGCCGTCGATGCGCGATTTGCGGGCCGCGCGGGCGTCGTGGAACGGGCATTGCACGAGGGATGGCCGGCCGGGACGCAAACCCTGGCCGAGCGACCGAGCCTCCCCGTGGTGGGGAGAGAGGGCGGGAATCGCAGCGAGCGAAGGCCTCGCGAGAATCCGGCCTGCGGGTCTAGGCAGAGAAAGGGGGCAAGAGGCATCATGAAACGGACGGTGACGCGACTTCCACTAACTCTTCTGGTGTTGTTCTGCATGGGCCTCGGCCTCGTGAGCTCTGCCTGCCTGGTCGGTTGCAGTCACGATCCGGCGGTCACGGATCCTCAGATCGATCCGGTGCCGCAGGATCCGCCCACGGGAGACAAGACATCGGAGGTGAACACCGACGCTTCCGGTTGGGCGGTGATGTAGGCCGAGGGCGGCGCCGGCGGAGCTTCGACATCCAAGCTTCGCTTCGTCCTTCGGGACCCGCCGGCCCCGCTCGAAGGTCTGCGCGGCAATGACATCGCGCTCGCTCGAAGAGCGCGCAGGGGCTGGTCCGGCGGCAAGGGTGTCGAACCCCAGTGGCTTCCCCGCCTCCTCACCTTGCCTTAGCCCCCGAGGCCCACTGGCCGTCGGACCCGGTTGTCGAGGGAGGGATCCGTGAAGGACCCTCCCTCGCTTCGTTTTTCCGCATCGCCCTGCCGATCGCTTGCCGTCGTTTCGCGACCCCGCGCAGGCCCGGATTTGCGCTCGTCGGCCCGCGTGACCGGCCCGCCCGTCACTCCCCCGCTCGCAGCTTGCGGCGCTCCTCGAGCGCCCAGGCGGGATCCGCTTCCTCGAGCAGCGCGGAAATCGCCTCGTGCAACGCGCCGTTGCTCGCGAGCACCTCCGTGCCTTCGAGCGCGCGCGGCCGCCCGCGAAGATCGCTCACCCGTCCGCCCGCCTCTTCGACGAGCAGGATGCCGGCGGCCGCGTCCCAAGGCTTCAAGTACAGCTCCCAAAAACCGTCGAAGCGTCCCGCGGCCGTGTAGGCGAGATCGAGCGCCGCCGATCCGCCGCGCCGAATGCCGCGCGCGCGCCGCGCGAGGCGGGTGAAGTTCTCGCAGTTGTCGTTGGCCACTTCGTTCATCCGATACGCGAATCCCGTGGCGAGCAAGGCATCGGCCAGTTCCTTCGTCTCGCTCACGCGCATCCGGCGCGCCCCGCCCGCGGCGGTGTCGCGCATCCAGGCGCCTTTTCCGCGCTCGGCCCAAAACTCCTCGCGCAACTGGGGCGCATGGATGACCGCGATCAGCGGACGCGGCAAATCTCCCGGCGCGAAGAAGCCCGAAGCGTTCGGCTCGAAGCGCGGATGCGCCCGCTCCTCGTCGCGGGCAGCGGACGCGTCGCGCGGCCCGCCCGGCGGCACGCGCTCGATCGCGCGATCGCCCTCCGCCAGCGCCACGCTCACGCAGAACATGGGATGGGCATGCACGAAGTTCGTCGTTCCGTCGAGGGGGTCGACGATCCAGAGCCTGCCCGAATGGCCCGCTTTGCGCACGCGCTCCTCGCCGAGAATCGCGTCGCCGGGGAATTCCCGCTCGATCGCCTCGGCGAGCAGCGCTTCGGCCGCGCGGTCGGCGGCGGTCACGAGATCGCGGCGTCCCTTGAAGGCGATCTCGCCCGCGCGCAAGTGCCCCAGGCGCTCCAGAAGCAGGCGGGCCGCATCGGCCGCGATCCGGCGAGCGAAATCGATCACCCGAAACCTCCCTCGAAATCGCGCGCGCGAGCCTGATCGCCGCCCGCGTTCCCGCGCCCGCGCCGAACGATCGACAGAGAAGCGGCTTGATCGGCCGCGCCACGGCCTGTAGCCTACCTGCCCAATCGACCCGATGCCAAGGCTCGCATCACGAGCGCATCGAATCAGGGCCGCGAAGGAAGCGAGGGGACTCCCGATGGAATCGATCATGGACAAGCTGGCCGCGCTCGCCAAGCGCCGCGGCTTCGTCTTTCCGAGCTCCGAAATCTACGGCGGGATCAACGCCTGCTGGGACTACGGCCCGATGGGCGTGCGCTTGAAGAACAACATCAAGACGCGCTGGCTGAACGCCCTCACCCGCTTCCGCGACGATGTCGTCCCCTTGGACGCGGCGATCCTCATGCATCCCGCGGTGTGGGACGCCTCGGGCCACATCCGCGAATTCGCCGACCCGCTGGTCGACTGCAAGCACTGCAAGTCGCGCTTCCGCGCCGACGAGCTGGGCTTCGACCCCAAAGCGCCCGACGCGCAATGCCCCACCTGCGGCATGCGCGGCACCTTCACCGAGCCGCGCATGTTCAACCTCATGTTCAAGACCTTCATGGGCCCGGTCGAGGACGAAGCGAGCGTGATCTATCTGCGTCCCGAGACCGCCCAGGGCATCTATGTCAACTTCGACAATGTGCGCGTCGCGGCGCGCAAGAAGCTGCCCTTCGGCATCGCCCAGATCGGCAAGGCCTTCCGCAACGAGATCACGCCCGGCAACTTCATCTTCCGCACCCGGGAGTTCGAGCAGATGGAGATGCAGTTCTTCATCCGCCCCGGCGAGAACGAGCGCTGGTTCGCCTACTGGAAGGACGAACGGATGCGCTGGTACACCGACCTCGGCATCCGGGCGGAGAAGCTGCGCTTTCACGATCACGGCGCCGGCGAGCTCGCCCACTACGCGCGCGCGGCGACCGACATCCAATACGAGTTCGGCTTCGGCACCGATCCCTGGCACGAGCTCGAAGGCATCCACGACCGCGGCGACTTCGACCTCACCCGCCACCAGGAGCGCTCGGGCAAGAAGCTCGAGTACTTCGACGAGGAGACGCGCGAGAAGTTCATCCCCCACATCATCGAGACCTCGGCGGGCTGCGATCGGGCGCTGCTCGTGACCCTGATCGACGGCTATCGGGAAGAGGAGATCCGCGGCGAGAAGCGCGTCTTCCTCGGCCTGCATCCGAGCATCGCGCCCATCAAGGTGGCGGTCTTCCCGCTCGTCAAGCGCGACAACATGCCCGAGATCGCGCGCCGGTTGTACGAAGAGCTGCGCCTGCGCTTCGACGCCTTCTACGACGAAGGCGGCAGCATCGGACGGCGGTACGCGCGCATGGACGAGGTGGGCACGCCGTTTTGCGTGACGATCGACAGCCAGACGATCCAGGACCAGACGGTCACGATCCGCATGCGTGACACCCTCGAGCAGGAGCGCTGCGCGGCCGACCGCCTGGCCGAACGCGTGGCCGAATTGATCGGGCGCTGAGCGCGGCCCCCTGGGGCTGGACCTCGCGGCCGGTGAGCGTGGAGAGGGCCGCCGGGGCGGCCGGCGAACGCGCCCCGCATTGCCGCCGCGTCAGTCGAATTCGGCGATCACGGGCGCATGGTCCGAGGGCTTCGGCCCCTTGCGCGCGGCGCGGTCGATGCGCATTCCGGTGCAGCGCCCGGCGAGCGCGGGCGTCATCAACATGAGATCGATGCGCAAGCCCCATCCGCGATGGAAGGCCCCCGCGCGGTAGTCCCACCAGGTGTACTGGCCCGCCTCCTGGGTGAAACGCCGCCATCCATCTTCGAGACCCCAGCTCATCAAGTCGCGCAAGGCCGCGCGTTCGTCGGGGTGAAAGAGAAGCGAGCCTTCCCACAGGCGCGGATCGTGCACATCCCGCTCCTCGGGGGCGACATTGAAGTCTCCGCACACGAGCAAGGGGTCCTCGGGACGGTGCAGCGCGGCCAGGGTGGCGCGCAGCCGCGCGAACCATTCGAGCTTGAAACGGAAGCGCTCCGATCCCACCTCCGTTCCGTTGGGGACATACACATTGATGACCCGGATGCCGTCCAGGAATGCGCCGATCAGGCGCGCCTCGGCGTTCGGAGGATCGTCGACGAGCCCACGGATCACTCCGCTCAAGGGCGCGCGGCTGGCGAGCGCGACGCCATGGAGCGTGGGCTGCCCGCAACACTCGATCGCGTAGCCGGCGCGTTCGAACTCCGCGCGCGGGAATTCCTCGTCGCGCACCTTCGTCTCCTGCATGCACAGGAGATCCGGCCGCTCCGCCTCCAGCCACGCGAGCACGCGCGGCAGGCGCGCGCGCACGGAGTTCACATTCCAGGTCGCGATGCGCAGCATGGTCCGCTCGCCCCTCACGACGGCGGCCGGGCGAGCCGAGCCGCGCGCCGCTCGGCCAGCGTCACGCCGCTCCCTCCGCCCGGCCGATTCCCGCAGCCGCGAATCCTTCGCGAGCCGCTCAGACGATCTCGCCGTCGCGCATGATCGCGCGCGCGCGGCCCGCCGCCCCGATCGCCAGCATGGTCGGCTTGCGCACGATGCAATCGAGGTGGATGAACGCTTCCGCGTCGTTGTCGTAGTTCGAGCCGATCGCGAAGTGACAGGTGCCGAGGATCTTCTCGTCCTCGAGCATGTTGCCGGTCACCTTGGCGGCGGGATTGAGCCCGATGCCGAGCTCGCCGAGGTGGCGCGCGTTCCTGCGGTACGACTCGATCTTCTCCTCGGTCCAGCCGGGCTTGCCCGCCATCTTCCGCGCGGCCTGCTCGCCCTTGCGCAGCGAATCCTCGAGCCGCCGAGCGCCGTCGCCGCCGCGCACCGCGGTCACCAGCCCCCCGCGCACTTCCACGGTCACCGGAGCGCGCGGCACGAAGGCCCCGTCGGTCGAAGTGAGCGAGCCGTCGAAGACGATCACGCCCTCGCAGGCATGGAGGGCCGGGGAGATGTACGCCTCGCCCGCGGGAAGATTGCCTCCCGTTCCCGGCTTCGAAAAGGAGCCGTCATCGAGGTGGGCCTTGCGATCGCGCAGGCCGACTTCGATGTCGGTGCCTCCCGGGGCGGTGATGCGCACGCCGTCGGCCGCGTCGAGCGCGCGCTTGAGCTTCCTCGCCTGGCGCGCGATCTGGGCGTAATCGACCGCGACCGTGCGCGAGAACATGTCGATCGTGACCGATGGCGACCAGAAGGCGCGCGCGAGCTTCGCTCCCATGAGCGCGTCGAAGATGTGCGGCCAGGAACCCTCGTGGGGCGGGAAGCGATAGGGCTCGGCGAGACCGAAGCGATCCTTGCCGAGCTTCTCCGCGCTGATCGAGCAGATCACATCCGGCTGCGAACGCAGCGCGTGGATGACGGCGTCGGAGGCCATGTCGAGCGACGTCCTGCGCGGCTGGACGATCATCACCGCGTCGGCGCCGCGATCGAGCGCCGCATCGTAGAGCGCGGCCGAGATCGTGAGCACATCGTCGAGCGGATTGGTGACGATCACCACCCGTTCGCCCTTGCGCACCTTGAGCACCTCGCCCATCGCCGTCGCCGCCGCGCGAGCCAGCCGGCTCGAAGGGCGCGACGCATTCTGCGTGCCGCTCGACCTCGTCCCGGCCCGGGCGCCCCTCTTCGCTCGGGCGCCCGTCTTCGCCCGGTCGCTCGTCTTCTTACCGCCCACCTTCTTTGGCATCGTTCCTCCTCCCGCTCCTCGCTGTCGCGGCCGGCGTTCGCATACCATGGTTGCCTGACGCATTCGCGTCACGAACCCGATCGCGCGAGATGCGCGTCGTCCGACGAGAATGTCCCGTCACGCTCGTTTGCGCAAGGCCCGCGGTCCGTCGAGCGCAAGCGTCGGGCGGATCCCTCGCATCACCACTCGCGGCCGGATCCGCCCTGCACATGCACCGGTTCCATCATGAAGATCGGGCGCCCTTGCGCGGCCAGCATGCGCGCGAGCAGGCTGCGTTCCTCCTGGGAAAGGCCCGCGAAGGGATCGATCGCTTGGGAATCGGAGAGCAGCGCGCTCGCTTGAAGGCTCGGGAATTTGGGCAGCTCGAGACGGATGAATCCCGCCTCCGGCGCCTGGGTGAGCTCGATCAGCCGGTTCTCGGGAATGCCGGACTCGTCGCGCGCGATCTCGAGGCTGCGCCACAAGCCGCCGATCTCGTCGACCAGGCCCTTCTCCTGGCCGCGCGTTCCGCTCCACACGCGACCCTGCCCGACCGCGTCGACTTCTTCCGGCGTCATGCCGCGTCCTTCCGCGACCATGTCCACGAAGTCCCCGTACATCGTGCGAATGAGCTCCTCCATGCGCGCGTGCTCTTCCGAAGTGAGATTGCGGTCGGGGACGACGGTGCCCAGGAGAGGGAGGCTCATCCCGCGGCCGAGGTCGGCGTGCGCTCCGCGTTGCACGCCGTCGTAGCGGAGGCCGAGCTTCTCACCGAGCCCCGCGTCCCACAGCCATCCTCCGATCACGCCGATCGAGCCGGTGATCGTGAGCGGCGAGGCGACGATGGTGTCGCCGTACATCGAGATCCAGTATCCGCCCGAGCCCGCCACGCGTCCTTGCGAGACGATCACCGGCTTTTTCTCGGCGGTCTTCTTCAGCTCGCGGGCGACGAGATCGCTGGGCAGCGGGTCGCCGCCGGGAGAATCGGCGCGGAAGACGACCGCCTTCACCCGGCGGTTTTCGCGCGCTTTCTTGATCGTATTGGCGAGCGCAGGCCCCTTGATGCCGGTCGTCATCGCGCACTCGCCGATGCCGTAGATCACGGCGATCCGGTCGCGCTCGCCCCAATCCATCGGCCCCCACACGCGGTCGCCGTAGACGGTGGTCAAGCGCGCCGCGCTCTCATCGCCGAATGCCCGGCGATCGGCTTTGGCCGCCGCCTTCTTGGCCTCTTCGTAGGTCCCCACCGAATCGACCAGCCCCGCGGCGAGCGCCTCCTTGGGAAGCAAGTAGCCCTTCTCGTCGATCAGCCGGTCCCATTCCTCGCGGCTGATCCCGCGGCTCGCGGTCACGGAGGCGGCGATCGTCTCGTAGAAATCGTCCACCATCAGGCCGAGCTGCTCGCGATCGGCCTCCGACATCGAGGTGCGCGACAGCGTCTCGAAGGCCGATTTGTAGGTGAAGAAGCGCCACTCCTCCACGCCCACTCCGAGCTTGTCGAACATCTCGCGCATATAGGTCTTGCCCGCCGCGAGGCCCGGGATCTCGAGCTGTCCGAGGGGGTCCATCCAGATCTGGTCGGCCACCGACGCGAGCAGGTAGTCGCTCATGCCCCCGCGGTCGAAATAGAGGATCACCTTCTTGCCTTGCGCGCGCAGCCCGCTCAACTGCTCGCGCAATTCCCAGGCCATCTCGGCGTCGATCGCCATCTCGGAGAGATTGACGGTCACGCCGCGCACGCCCGGATCATCGGCCATGCGATCGAGCGCGGTGAGCGTGCCGAGCAGCGTGCGCCGGTCGTCGAGGAAGCGGTAGCGCTGATAGACCATCTTGCCTTTCAGCTTGAGCTCCGGATAGCGCGAGCCCGCTTTGGTCTGCAGCGGCGGCGCAGCGAGGCCGGATTCGAAGATGTAGGTGCGCGCGAGCGATTCGGCGTCGTCGTCGAAGGCCGCGTGCATCGACGGCCGGAATCCGTTGCCCAGGCCCAGGCTCAGGCGCAGCCCGAAATCGCCGGTGTTGTAGCCCTCGGCGCCGATGCCGATGCCCCGGATGGGATAGACTTCCACACCGTAGCCGGTGCGGATGTCTTCGAAGTCCTGGCCGTCGTTCCAGAGGGCTTCTCCGAAGAGCGTCAAGCGGGGGCCGAACGGGCGCAGCCCCAGATCGGCCTGGACGGCGTTGCGGTCGCGGTCCAGATCGAAGATCGCGGTGCTGCCGAAGGAAAGCCAGCGCACGCGCTGGATGCCTCCGATGCGCAGGCGATCGCCGGTCTCCTCGCTCCAGGTGTAGCTCGCGCCCATCGCGGAGCCGCGCGAGCCTCCCCCGATGCCGAGCGTGTAGTCGATCGGATGGCGGTCGTGCTCGCCGGGGACCTCGAAGGCGTGGCGGCGCATCGCGAAGCTGAGCGCTTTCACCGAGGCGATCCCGATCCAATCGTGATACCCGTCCACACCGAGCGATCCGCCGGCGAAGGGCAGCGCGTCGTCCTGGTAATTCTCCCAGGCGAGATAGACGCCGCCGTTCTCGCGCATCGCCCACGCGGCGGGATTGAAGAGGCCGGCGGCAAGACTGCCCGATGCTCCCGGGGCGTCGACGAGAAAGCGGCTCTCGTTCCAGTAATCGCCCACGCCGTCTTGTTCGGCGCGATCCTGCGCGAGCGCCGGCGGCGCCGTCGCGAGCCACGCGATCAGCAATGCGAAGCCGGCCGCCCGAAATGACCGAGCCCGCCCTCCGAGAGAACCCCACGAGCGAGAGTGCATGATCCGACCTCCTTGGTGATCGATCGCGAGATCTTGTTGGACTGCCAGGCGATGCGCCGCAGCCCACCAAATGGTCCGCCGGGAAGCGGAAGCAAACGAAATGCAGTACGCCTCATCTCCGTTCGAGGTTGTGGGTCGAAGATTCGGGATGGCGGCCGATGGGCTCCGCGTCCCGCGGCCGCGATGCCATCCAGATGCGCGGATGCGCGCAGGCCCCGTTCGCATGACCGCCTCTTGCACCGTCAATGAGAAACCACTTGCGAGTTCGCCTTCATTTGCCTGGCTCGCAATCGCTTGCCAAGCGATAGAAATCCCTGTCCGGGAAGCGGAACTTAAGTCTACTGGTTTTGTTGACTATTCCGACTCAGCTGACCTCCAACGCCCGGCTGCGTTTCGGAGCTGAGCCGAGCGGCGCGGGCGATCAGATGCATGAGTCGGGAGATTCCAGGCAGGGAACCTCCAGAGGTGGCCGGTGGCAAGGGGCATGGTCGTAACCGGCGTGGGTGCGCACGGCCGAAAGGCCCGCGCAGGCATCGCTCCTTGCCGCCGGCGCATTTTTTCCCCATGGCTCCCCCGCTCCTTCACGCCCTGAGTCCGTCCCGAACGCCTCGACCCTCGACCAAGCGTCGTGCCCCTCCAATGCCTCAATCTTCGATCAAGCTCCTGTTCCCCGCGCTCAAGCGCCTGGTCCCAGCGCTCGGGCGCCTGTTCACCCCGATCAAGCGCCTGTTCCCCGCGCTCAAGTGCCCGTTCCCCGAGCTCGGCGTTCTTGCAGCTCCGAGAAGTACTCCTCCAATCGATCGATCATCTTCTCGACCGTGAACTCGCGCAGCACGCGGGCGCGCGCCCGCGCCCCCATCGCCTCCGCCGCGGCAGGGTCTTCGATCAACGAGCCGACCGCGGCCGCCATGCCTTCGATGTCGCCGTCGGCGACGACCACTCCCGCGCCTTCGGCGAGCAGCTCTCTCACCCCGCCCACATCGAAGGCCACCACCGGGCGAGCGGCGAGCATGCTCTCCATGACGGCGTTGGGAAGCCCTTCCTCCTGCGAGGTGAGCGTCACGACATCGCAACCATGCAGGTGAGGGAAGACATCGCGTTGGAATCCCGCGAACAGCAGTTGCGATGCCATCCCGCATTCGCGCGCCCGCCCTTCCAACGCCTCCCGCTCGGGGCCGTCTCCGACGACGAGCAGCAGGACATCCGGATGGCGCTCGCGGACGCGTCTGCCCACCTCCAGGAAGCGATCGTGCCGCTTCTGCCGGACCAGACGGCCGACGATCCCGATCACCGGCCGGCCGAGGGGAATCGAGAGCCGCGCGCGGCAGGCGTCGGGCGGGTCGCGCACGAGGTCGGAGGCGGGATCGATCCCATTCGGGATCACGCGCACGAAATCGGGCGGCAGCCAGCCGTACGACTCATAGCGCCGCCGGATCGCTTCGGTGTTGGTCAGGATGCCGTCGGACATCCAGCGATAGGTGCGCCGGTAGCGCCAGTTGTCGGCCAGGATCGGCAAGCCGTTGCGGGCGACGAGCAGCGGACCGCGACGCCTGCCGCGCCATCCGGCCGGCCTGGAGAGCGCGCGCGCCAACGCGCTCAGACGAAGGTCGCGATGAAAGTTCGCGATCACGATGTCGATGCGATGCCGATCGAGGAAACGAGCGAGCTTGATCGCGAGAGCGGGATCGAAGTCTCCGCGCACGGTGAGCGGCAGGGTTTCGAATCCGCGTGCGGCGGCCCGCTCGAGCAGCACGCCTCCCGCCCGGCCCGCGAACCGCGGCGCATGTCCGCGGCGGCGCAAGCCCTCGGCGGCCGCGAGCATCCACTTCTCGCCTCCGCCCCACACCTTCACTCCGATCGAGTTCAGGAAGAGCGGATTCATGCGGGCGAATCCAGCGGCGAGAACTGCAGCTCGTAGAAGTGCCGGTAGCGAGCCGATCGCTCGAGCAGCTGGGCGTGCGTGCCCGCGTCGGTCAACCGGCCTTCCTCGAAGACGAGAATGCGGTCGGCGTCGATCACCGAGGAAAGCCGATGGGCGATCATCAGCACGGTGCGATCGCGCAGCAGATTGGTGATCGCCTCCTGGATCAGGCGCTCCGACTCCGAATCGAGCGACGACGTCGCCTCGTCGAAGATCAGGATCGGCGGATTCTGCAGGACCGCGCGCGCGATCGAGATCCGCTGGCGCTCGCCGCCCGACAGGCGCATGCCCTTCTCGCCCACCATCGTGTCGAAGCCTTGCGGCAGCTCGCGGATGAAGTCGGACGCGGAGGCCAGGCGCGCCGCGCTTTCGATCCGCTCCCGGCTCGCGTCGCTGCGACCATAGGCGATGTTGTGCGCCACGGTGTCGTTGAAGAGCACCACTTCCTGGCTCACGATCCCGATCATCGCGCGCAGATCCGCGACGCGCAGGCGGCGGATGTCGACGCCGTCGATGGCGATCCGCCCCCGCTCCACATCGTAGAAGCGTGGCAGCAGGTTCGCGATCGTCGTCTTCCCCGCGCCGCTCGCGCCCACGAGCGCGACCTTCTCCCCCTTCGCCATCCGAAAAGAGACATCCTCGAGCGCCCAGCCGTCCTGCGCCCCGTAGCGGAAGCCGACGCCCTCGTACACGATCTCGCGCTCGAACGTGCGCTTCTCCACCGGATGCGGATCCTCGGCGAGCGTCAGGGGATGATCGATCACCTCGAAGACGCGACTGCCCGAGGCGAGCGCGATCTGGATGTTGGTGTTCAATTCGGCCAGGCTCTTCAAGGGTTGCAGCAACGCGAAGAGCACCATCAGGAAGCGCACGAAATCCTCGGCGCTCAGCTCCGGATGCACGAGCACGCGGCTGCCGCCGTACCACAGGACGGCGACCATGATCCCCGCGCCGAGGGTTTCCGAAAGCGGCGACGAGAGGCGATGCAAGCGCACCTGCTTGAGGGTCGCGCGAAAATGCCGGTCGGTGCCGCGTTCAAAGCGCTCGGCCTCGCGCCGCTCCTGCGAGAAGGCCTGCACCACGCGGATGCCCGAGAGGGTCTCCTGCAAGATCGAGGTCAGCTCGGCGATCCGCTCCTGCACGCGATGCGATTTCCTGCGCAGGCTCTGCCCGATCCAATGGATCACGAGACCGCTGGCGGGAATGACGATGATCGCCAGGAGCGTGAGCTTCCAGTCGATCGAGAAGAGGATCCACAGGAAGGCGAGAATCAGGAGCGGGTCGCGGATCACCTTGGTGAAACTGCGATTCACCGCCACGTTCAGCGCGCTGATGTCGTTCGTGATGCGCGAGATCAGATTGCCCGTCTCGAAGCGGTCGAAGAAGCGCAACGGGCGGCCGAGCACGCGTCCGTAGAGATCGTCGCGCAGCCGCTTGATCACGCCCTGTTCGACGTAACTCACCAGATAGGCTTCCGCGAACTGGAAGAAGTTCTTCAACAGGAAGGTGAAGAAGATGACGACGCAGATGACCTGCAAGGCGTCGTGCGGATCCGGGCGCGCGACCCAGCGCAGGTAGAGTTGCTTGAGCCACAAGTTGAGATCGAAGAGGTTCGCGCCTCCGCCCGCGCCCGCGGTTGCTCCGCCGGCGCCTCCCGGCGCTCCGCCGCCCAAACCAGGCAGGAGGCCCGAGGCGTCGGCGCCCTTTCCGAAGAGCGTCGTCAGGAACGGCGCGATCATCCAGATCGAGACCGTGTTGAAGGCGATGTAGAGGAAGTTCAAGACGACGACGAGCGCGAGGTGGCGCGTGTACGGCACGAGGTAGGCGAGAATGCGCAGATACAGGCCCGTGGCCTTTTGCCAGGCGGTCAATGTCGCGCGAACGCCCATTGCCTCTCCTTGGCCGACCGCAGCGTCTCCGAACGCCGCTGCCGCCAGGCCTCGGCTTCGCGCAGCCCCGCCGCGGTCACGAACCACCAGACCTGGGCCACTTTCTCGTCGGTGCTGAAACACTGCCCCAGACCGCCGACGAGCAAGGCCGCAACCGCGGCGCCCAAAGCGGCGGGCAAGGCCGAGCCTTTGCCCCTCGCCCTCCGGCAGACGCCAGCGAGCGCGCCGAAGAACGCGATCCAGATCCCCGCCCAGGCGGCCAGTCCCACGGCCCCGGTCTCCACGAGCACATTCAAGGGATCGCTGTGCGGATGCGCGATCGACATGTATGCGCCGGGGATCCGGTAGCGCTCGAAGAGCGTGCCGAAGCTGCCGAGCCCCGCGCCGATCCAGGGATGATCGGCCGCCATGCGCAGCGAAGTCAACCAGAGCCGCACGCGCGCGGATTCCTGGGATTCATCGCGGGCGGAGAGGTGATGCCCGATCGACCCGACTCTGGCGAGCAATTGCGGCTCGAGCAGGACTGCCGCTATTCCGAGGGCGACCATGCCCGCCACGATGAGCAGGAAAGTCCGGCGGCCGCGCACGATCCCGAGCAGGAGGAGACCGGCCGCCAACCCCACCCAGGCGGTGCGCGCGTAGCTCATCACCACGCCCAGCAAGATGAGAAGCGTGGCGGCGGCCCAGAACCAGGAGCGTCGCGGGCCCAGAAGCGGCGCGCCGAAGAAGGCGGGCCGGGCGAAGGCAACGCCGCGCTGCGTTTCAGGCGGCGAGGCCAGCGCGCGCGGGAATGCGCCGGCGCGCGCGTCGACGAAGAGGCCCAGGGCCACGAAGAAGGCGGGCAGCAGCACGCCGGCGTAGCTCAAGTGATGGCCCAAGGTGCCGACTGCGATGAACCCGCCACCCAGGAGTTCCAGGCGCTTTCCAGGCAGAGCGAGTCCGGTGAAATGCTGGATTCCGCCGTAGAGGCCCGCCAAGGCGGCGCTCACCGCAAACCATCGCAGCGCGCGCCCGCGCACGCCGTCGGACAAGGCGACGGTGAAGACGAAAGCGAACAGCATGACCCACGATCCGCGAAAGCAACGCAGGGAATGGGCGGGATGAATGCCCAGCGGAATCGAAAGCGCTTGCACGAGGAGGAAGACCAGCACGAGCACGAGGGCCGGCGGAAGGCGAAAGGTCCTCCCTCGCCATGGCGCGCGGCGGAATCGCGCCCAGGCGGCGACCGTGGCAACGAACAGAGTCAACGCGAGCAGCACGACCGCGCTTTGGGCGGCCGCGATCGACCAAGGGGCCGCCGCGGCGAAGAGCAGTACGCAAGCGGCCGTCGCGCGGCCTTGCCAGACGGGCGCCGCAATCGAATTCGATGCCTCTGGGATGTCCCGTTCCACCGATCCCTCGTTGCCGGGCTTCGCCTCGCGATCCACGAGCCCCATCCTTGGGAAGATGCGCGCTCGAGCGGGGCGGCGATCCACCGAAGAGCGCGGAAAGGCGGCAGTATAGCCGCCCTGAGGGCGGCGGACAACAGGACCTCCCCGTCCGAGCGGCTGGGCGTTCGCCCGCCGCCGGCCGCCTTGCACCACCGCGGCGATCCGGCGCGATCCGCGACCGCGTGGCGCTCAAGCGGAAGCTGGGTGATGAAAGGAGACGATGCGGCGTCTAGAATCCCCTCCTTGCTCGGAGGAATTCGTCGAGAGCGGAATCGGAGAGGCGCGTGAGACCATCGTGGAGAGCGCGGCCATGCCATCGAACGCGGGCAAGGAGAGCCATGCGAGCCGGAGGCCCGATGTCGTCAGGCCCATCGTCATGCGCCTGAACAGCGGAAGCAGCTGCCGCGTTTGGGCGATCGTCGCGCTCTTTCTCGGGGCGCTGGGCTTGCGAGCCTGGAGCGTCGCCTCGCTCACTCGCAATCCGCGGATTGCCGATCCCATTCTCGACAGCCGCCACTACCTCGATGTGGCCGGCATGCTGGCGCGTGGAGATGGCTGGCCCGAATCGCCGCACTTCTTCAGTCCGCTCTATCCCTTCCTGCTGAGCGGGCTCATTCGCGTCGCGGGGCCTTCGGTCCTCGCGATCCAGATCGTGCAATCCCTTCTTGGCTGCGCGGCCCTCGCGCTTCTGCTGCTCGCGGCTCGCCGCTGGCTGGGCGTCACCGCCGCGATCCTCGCGGGCTGGCTCTATGTGCTCTACGGTCCCGTGCTGGGAATGGAAAATCTCGTCCTCATGGAATCGATCCTCCTCTGCCTCGCGTGCGCGGCCTTGTGGCTGTGGCCCGATGCTCGCTCAGGCGCACGCCCCCCCGCGCTCGTCCGGGCCTTCGCCTTCGGCCTCGTGGGCGGCCTTCTCGCGGTGGGACGCGGGACCTTCCTGCTCCTCCCGCTCTCCGCGATCGCCGGGCTGTGGCTCTTTCACCGCCAGGAAGACCCGGGCAAGCCCTGGCAGGCACCCGCTCGCGGCGCCGCGCTTCGCTCGTCGACTCCCGATCGCGCCGTCGCGCATCCTCCATCGACCCGCGATCGCGCGCTGGTCGCGGGGCTCATCGTCATCGGCGTCTGCCTTCCGCTTCTGCCGCAAACGATCTCGCAGAGCCGCGCGACCGGCCGGCTGCAGATCATGACCCTCAACAGCGGGCTGAACCTCTATGTCGGGCACAATCCGACTTCGCGCGGAATCTTCAGCGAGCCTTCCGATCTCGACCTCAATCAAGATCCCACCGGCGTGCGTTCCGCCGCGCTGCTCACGGGCAAACGCATGACGCTGGTGGAAGCGTCCCGGTACTGGCGCGAGCGGGCCGCTTCCTTCGTGCGCGAGCGGCCGGGCCGCGAGCTCTTCCTGGTCGCGCGCAAGTCGCTATTGTATTTTTCGCCGCGCGAAGTGCCGCAAGTCGACGACTTCCAGATTCTCGCGGAATCCTCGCCGCCTCTGCGGGTCGCCTTCCTGCGCTTCGGAATCCTTCTGCCCTTCGTTCTCCTGGGCGCGGCGACGCTCTTCCGGCGGTCGGGCCAGGCGCCCGCCATCCAAAGAGGCGCGGCCCGTCCGCGCCCGATCGTCTCGCTCTATCCCTGGTTGGCGCTCCTTCTCACGGGATGGATCCAGACGGTGCTGTTCTTCGCGACCGGGCGCTATCGCATTCCCATCGTTCCCGGCTTTCTCGGCCTCGCCGCCGTGGGTGCGCTCTTCGTCTGGCATCGCGCTCCTCGCGGGCGCGCGATCGCTCTCGCATGCGCGGCGGCGGCGGGCGTCGCGCTTCAACTCCTGCCTCCGGCCTATCCCGCCGACAAGGCGCGAGCGTTCGATGCCTTTCAAATGGGCGTTCGCCACATGAAGGCAGGCCAGTTGCCCCTCGCCCTCGCGGACTACGACGCTGCCATCCGCTTCTCGCCCGCATCCGGAGAAGCGTGGCACAGCCGGGGGGTCGTCCTCTATCACCTGCGCCGGAATGCCGAGGCGGTGGCCGCCTATCGCGAGGCGCTCGCGCGCATGCCCGGCTCCGCGATCACCTGGTACGCCCTCGCGCTCGCGTGCCGCGACGGCGGCGACGATGCGGGCGCGCTCGAGGCCTTCGAGCGCGCGGTCCAGCTCGATCCCCGCCAGGCGGGCTATCGCGTGGATTTCGGAGATGCGCTCGTGCGCGCGGGCAAGACCGAAGAGGCGATCGAGCAGTGGAACATCGCGCTTCAGATCCAGCCCGGCTATCCGGACGCTCTTCAGCGCTTGCGCGCCATGGGAGTCGCCCCCGACTCCCCATGAACCGCGTGCAGAGCTTCGCGCGGTTCCGAGAGAGCCGCCTGGCGCGCGGATTCGCGTAGTTCCGCCCAACGAAGCCATTCGTCCAGCACGATCACGGTCCACAAGGCGCGCGCATGATCGGCCGCGCGCTGCTCGTGCTCGCGAAGCAGTTCGAGCGCGCGCGCCGGCGAAATTCCCGCGGCCACGAGACGCTCGTCGCCCAAACGGGCTTGCGCCCACCCGTGCAGCGGCCCTCGCAGCCAGGCGGCCAGGGGCACCGAGAGACCGCGCTTTCGGCGACGGATCACTTCGTCGGGAATGCGCCCGCGTCCGTAGCGCTTGAGGAACACCTTCGTGCGCCAGCGATCCACCCGCGCGGCGGGGGAAAGGCAGGCGGCGAACTCGATCACCGTGCGGTCGAGGAAGGGAGCGCGCCATTCGACGCCGCCGAACTTCGCCGAGGCGTCGGCCTTCATGAGATACGCTTCGGCCAGCAATGTCTCGAGATCGTGCCGCTGAAGGAGGTCGAGCAAAGGGACCCCGGCGTCCGCAGGCGGCGCTTCCGCCTCCCAGGGCGCGCGCAGCGGGTCCTCGATCCGCAGCCGCTCGAGAATGCTTGGAGCGATGCTCGCGGACCAGAGACGGTGCCGCTCGAAGCCGTGCAGATGCGCGCCGGCCACGAAGCGTTTGAGAAGAAAGGAGAAGGTCACCTTGTGATCGCTCGCGGGCCAGTGCTCGATCGCCTCGCGCAGCCAACGCGCGGGCAGGCGAGGCATGCGCGCATAGGCTTCGGCCAGCCACGCGCCGATGTAGGCCGGATACCCGCCGAAGACTTCGTCGGCGCCCTCTCCCACGACGATGCGCTTCACTTCGCGAGCGGCATGCCGCGCCAGGAGAGCCGAGGGAATCCAGGCGGGGTCGGCCAGCGGCGCGCCCGCGTCCGCGACCAGGCGCGCGAGCGCGTCGGGGCAGTCCTCGGCCCGCATCCACAGCACGCTCGACTCGCAGCCCAGGGCTTTCGCGATCGCGAGCCCTTCCTCGCCTTCGTCGTAGGAGGTTTCGCGAAAGCGCAGGGTATAGGCCTTGACCGCGTCAGGCCCTCGCTCCGCGCAGAGCGCGGCGGTCACGAGCGAGGAATCGATCCCTCCGCTCAAGAAGACGCCGAGCCGCCCGGCGACATCCGTTTGACGACGCACCGCGGAGCGGAAGATCGAGTCGAACTCCTCCGGCCGCGCATCTCGCTTGGGCGATTCGGCGATCGACCAGCGCCAGTAGCGTCGCGATTCGGGCGAGCGATCGCGTCGAAAGATGATCCGCTCCGCGGGCCCGACTTTCTTCAATTCCGCAAAGGGCGTTTCCGGGGCGAGAAAGTACCCGTCTCGAAGATAGCGAGCGAGCGCGAAGCGACCGGCCGCGAGCGGCGGCTCGATTCCCTCGACGAGCGCCGGAAGGTGGGTCGCGAAATGGATCAGACCGGATCGGCAGCCATAGTGCAACGGCCGCTCCCCCACGCGATCGCGGGCGAGCAGGAGGCGCGGCCCGGAGGCCGAGCCCTTCCCGGGATCCCAGACGGCGAGCGCGAAGGAGCCGTCGATTCGTTCGACGAAGGAATCGCCCGCTTCGAGATAGAGCGCGGCGAGAATCGCGTTCGCCTCGCCGGGTGCGGCTTCCGCGCCTCGCCCGGCCAGCCATTCGTGCAGCTCGGCGAGATTGTCGATCTCCCCATAGCAGGCGGCGATGACGCCGGAGGGATGACGAGCGGGGCCGGATCCCTGCATGCGCCCGGGCACCGTAAGCCTCGCGGCCCCCAGAGATGCGCGCGAATCGCTTTCGATGCCGGCCGCATCGGACGCCCCGTGAGAGAGCGCGGCGAGCATGCGCTCCACCGATCGGCTGCGGGCGCGGTCTTCCTCGCTTCCTGAGAGCCGGTCATCCAGGCAAACGCTGCCGCAGATCCCGCACATGAAAGGCACCCCCGCACCCGACGGCTTCTTCATCCCTTCGCGCCTTCAAGGGGCGGGCATGGATTCTGTCCGCTCTTCGCGCGCCGGCAGGAACGCGCCCCACCAGTTCCCCGCCAGCGGGCGGCACTCGACCCCCGCTCGCGCGGCGACGTTCTCGAGCGCGGCGCGCCGCTGTTTTCTGGCGAGAAGATAGAGCGGCCCCTGGCGATTGTCGACGAAGGAATCGAACTGGGAAGGATCGATGAGAATGTCGGACATGCGATCGCCGTTCCGCAGCCGGTAGGAGAAATAGTTGCTCGTGAATTCGTGGCCGTCCCTGCTGACCAACGCGACCGGACGGCGCAGGTAGAAGGGCAACCCGGGAGGGTACCCTTCCATGCACGCGACGCGCGCATCGGAGGGCAAGGTCGGCATCGCATCGGTCAAGCGCCGGGACGAAGCCTGGAGGCTGAATTCGGCGACTCCGCCCCAACTCACCATCGCGAGCAACGCGGGCACGAGCGCGAAGAGCGCCAACGCCCCTTCCCTGCGCCGCAAACGACGGACGATCGCGCCGGCCGCCGCCACGGCGCACAGCGCAAAGCCCACGGGAAGGAAGAGCGGGCGCAGGCGCCCGTAGTCTTGCCCGCGCAAGTGAAAGGCGCGCTCCATGACCTGCGGGAAGAATCCCGTGAGCAGGCAGAAGGAAGCCAGGAGGACGCTCACGGCGGCGAGAATCACGATTCCGCGGGAGAAGATGCGGGCCGCCTCGCCCTCGCGATGCCGAACCGCGTGCCCGAAGAGCCTCCCGACCAGCGCCGCCAAAGCGATCAGGGCGGGCAGGATGTAGGCGGGAAGCTTCGAGCGTGAAGAGGAGAAGAAGAGGATCACGGCAACCGCCCAGACGACGAGCAAGCGATCGGCCTCGGTCCAGCCGCTCCTGCGCTTCCACGCGCGCGCCGCCGCTTCGGGAAGAAGCGCGCTCCAGGGAAAGAACGCGATCAACAGGACGGGACCGTAGTAGAAGAACGGCGCCGAGCGATGGAATGCCGTCGTCGAGTACCGCCGAAACGTCTCTTCGATCAGCCCGTAGGGCAACATGTCGGGGCAGGCGCGCACCAGCGACACGAACCACAAGAGCACGGGCGCGAACAAGGCGAGGAAATTGAGGGGAGAAAAGAAGCGGCCGAGAAATCCGGGCCGCCGCGATGCAAGCGGGTGCGATGCCGGCGGGTGCGATGCCGCCCCGCGGGCAGCCGTCGCCGCGAGGCGATCGGCGAGCAGGACGATCCCGGGGACGAGGAATCCCACCGGGCCTTTGATCAGCACGCCGATGCCTGCAAAGAAGGCGCCGAGGGCGTGCAGCCCTCTCCGGGCGCCGCCTTCCCTGCGCTCGGCCTCGAAGACGCAGACGATCGAGAGCGTGATCGCGAGCGTGAGCGGGACATCGAAGATCACCGCTCGCGAGAGAATCAAGAAGAGCGGCGCGGAGGCGAGGACCAGCGCGGAGGCGAGCGCTTCGGGGCGCCCATAGGCGCGCAGGCAAAACAGAAAGAGAAGCGCAATCAGCGCCAGGCCGGAAAGGGCCGCGGGCAGGCGGCCTGCGCCTTCGCCGACTCCAAAGATCCGGTACGCGAGAGCCACCGCTTTGAAGTGGAAGATGGGTTTGTCGAGGTAGGCATGCCCATTGTAGGTCGGGACCAGCCATGTGCCCGACTGCATCACTTCCCGGGCAACCTGCGCATTGCGGCCTTCATCGGGGTCGATGAGCGGCAGCGCGCCGAGTTGCGCAAAGAGCAGCAGCCCGGCGTAGAGGAAGACGATGGCGGAGATCAACCAGAAGGCGCGGCCGCTCGCGGCTTGCAGGCGAGGAGCGAGTTGTCTGGGGACGGCCTCCCCAATGCGCCCATGCGTTTCCCTTGCGGCCGCAGGGGCGGCCTCTGCCACCGCATGCGCATTGCCTGCGCTCGTCTCCGCGACCAGCCCGTCTTCCGCGCCCATCGGGACTCTTCCCCTGATTCCCTCGGTACGCCCTCCTGGCACCCTTGCGTCGCCTTTCGGCAAGGGCGGATCGTAGCATCGACCTCTCGATCGCGCACGCTTTCGGACTCACCGCAAGCCCGACCACGATGGCCGCCCGTGAGCGGGCATCCTCCCCCACTGCCTTCCAGCCGTGGATTGCCGCGCGCCCGGCCAGGCCGGCCGCCTCAGCGGCCAGGCGGAATCATTGGGAACGGCCTGGAAATGCCGATAACCACAGGCAGGCCGAGGCGTGGTCGCCGCGCGCGCAAGAAGACGAGGAACCATCGGGAGAGGCGTGTCTTGAGGACTTCTATCCGACATCGCTTGGATCGGCCGCGGATCCCCGGCCAAGGATGCGCGCCTGCCGGCCTCCGCATCGACCAGGCGGGAGTCTCGCTCATCGAGGTGCTCGTCGCCGCATTCTTGCTGCTCGTCGTCTTCTCGGGGATCGCGCAGGTCGTCTTGCGCGGGCGGATCCAGATCGATTACGAGGAGGACCGGCGCAAGGCCACGGCGATTGCCCAGGCGCGACTGGACGACATTCGCCGCGACTACCGTTACGAATCGCTGCCGAGCCTCGCCGACACGAATTACGTCGTGGACGGCCGCGCCTTCACGGTGTCGCACGACGTGGAGCCGGGCACGCCCGAGGCCCACGCCACTTCCCTGCGCCTGATCGTGCGCTGGACGGCGTACGCCGACGGGCGGGCGGTCACGCGAGGCGACACGACCATGATGATCTTCGCGAGAGGCATGCCATGAAGGCGCTCATGAGAAGCGCCCGGCGCATGGCCGGCGTGCTCGAGCCTGGCAAGCGTAGCCGTGACCGGCGGGGACTCACGATCATCGAGTTCACCGTCGCCAGCATGATCTCGGTCATCGTTGTCCTCGCCCTCGGGCGGATCGTGCTCGCCAGCAAGCGGGGCTTCGATTGGAATGTGGACAAGACGGTGCTCCAGCAGAATGCCTCCGAATCGCTCGAGCACATGGCCCGCACGGTGCGCGCCTCGAAGCGGCTCGTCGTGAGTTCGACTTCGGCCTTCTCGACCTATGACGAGACCGGCGCCCTCACCCACACCTTCCTGCGCACCGTCGCGAACGGCACCGGCACGCTTCTTCAGGATGGCGCGGCCCTCACTCCGCGCGCCTGCACCGCCTTCACGGTGACGCCTGACGACGACACGACCAGCGTGTCGCTTCAATTGCAGCTGGCGGACAACTCCGGCAACAGCGTCGCGCTCGCCACGCGCGCGGCCGTGCGCAACCGCCACTTCGAGTTCTGAGGAGGACCGCGCGTGTTGCCAGCAGCCCCTTCGATCCCGAGCCGAACGCCCGCGCCCGTGCGCTCGGGCCAGGAAGGTTTCGTTCTTCTTGCCCTGGTCGTCTTCATCCTGGTGGTCATCACCGTCTGCACTTCGTTGTTCGCGATGGCCTCCTACGAGACGAAGGCCGCGCTCTACCGGCAACATTCTCACGAAGCCTTCAACCTGGCCGAAGGAGCGCTCGAGCGGGCCCGAGCCAAGCTGCTCGAAGACCGGTCGTGGCGGGACGGCTGGGACGACGCGCCCGTGGCCTTCGAGGACCTTGGGACATCCGCGACCTACGATCTCGCCATTTCCGACACGAGCCTGCCCGATCTGCCGCAATTGCATTCGCCCGTGTGCCTGCGGGCGGAAGGCCATGTGGGCAACGCGCACCGAGCCATCGAGGCGATCGCGGATCTTCCTCCCACCGGGTTCGACATGCCGCTCTTCGTCAAGGGAACGGCGGAGATCGGCGGCAATCTCAGGATCGAGGGCGCCACGCATGTCAACGAGGATGCGACCGGCAACAAAGGCCATGGCGATCCGCACATCGTGAGCGAGGAGGGCTACACCGAGGGCTTCGAGCTTCGACCTCCGATCATCTACACCGATCCGGATCACTTCCCCGACGCGACCTATTATTACGTGAAGGGCACCAAGGTCGGTTCCGCATGCCGGGCGCGCATCTTCGACCGGCACATGAACGACATCACGGGCACGGTCAACATGGCCCCGTTCACTTCCTATGACGCCAAGACGAAGACCTATACATACAATTTCAACACCGCCGCCCGCATCGCGGAATATTTTCATCCGACGACCGGGGTGTTTCGCATGGCGAGCGGGGACAACTCCATCGTCGTCAATTTTGGAGAGCTGCCTCTCGGCCCAAGCGGGGCGCTCTATCAGGCGCTCAATTTCGACGGCGGCAAAAGCGTGTCCATTCCGGCGACCGTGATCAACTCACGCTTCGCCGGCTCGACGACCGAGCAGCGTCTGGACACCGGTCAGTGGGACGGGGCGACGATCATGGCCAAGCAGGTCAAGTTCGAACCTCTGAATGGAATCGCCTTGATCTGCCACGACCTCAAGCGCAACGGGTCGTCTCACGCCTACCTGGGAACGGCGGCCCATTCCGCCCTCGTCTACCTCACGCGCGATGTCGTCACGATCAACTCGAACCTGCATGTCTACGGCGCGCTCATCTGCCTCGGGGACTTTCACAGCAGCGGTGGCCCTGACATCATCTATGATTCGGCCTTTCTCGCGTCGCTGCCCAGCTACCTGCTCGACGGATGGACGCCCGGCGTCTCCGGCACCCTGCGGATCTATCGCTGGCGGGAGACGGCCGCTTCCTGACCGGCCCGGCCCGTTGGGAGACGGGCGCCTCAGTAGGCGTCCGCCCGCACGCGCCCCGAAGCGGCTGGCGAACTGCTTGCCCGGCATGAAGATCCCATGCCGATCTCAGGGATTATCCGATGAGGCAGTTTTCCAGCCCCCAGCTACGCGGGTCATGCTAAAATTCGTTCGGTCCTTAATTCGCGCGTTCAGGCTCCCGGGGAGGGGGCCTTTTGAAGTGTGCGGACTCAAGCCACTGGAACTCAGAATCGGCCGCGGACGCGTACCGTCAGGAAGCGGCGAAGACGCTGTTTTCCGGGACTTTCCGCCAAGACCATGAGGTGTGCGAGCAGCGCACTTGGCTGATGGGTTGCCCGCCAGGAGCAAGACCTGAGGAGTGGCACATTGGTGACATCCGTTGCGAACAGTCTTCATGCGCGTCTCGCGTGCTCGGATCGCCGTCCGTTCTCCCGGAGGCGCACCGACGAGGCGGGAGTCACGCTCATCGAAGTCCTGGTCGCCGCATTTCTCCTGCTCGTCGTTCTCACCTCCATCGCGCAGGTCGTTCTGCGCGGTCGCGTTCAGATCGATTACGAGGAAAACCGGCGCAGGGCCACCGCCATTGCCCAGGCGCGATTGGACCACCTCCGGCGAGACTATCATTACGATGCGCTCCCGCATCTCTCCGACACCACCTATACCGTCGACGGCCGGAGCTTCTCCGTTTCGCATGATGTCGAACCAGGCACGCCCGAGACACTCGCCACTTCCGTGCGCGTGATCGTGCGCTGGACGGAGCGCGTGGACGGGCAGGCGATCACGCGAGGCGATACGACCGTCACGATCCTCGCCAGAGGCTTGCCATGAGTGGGATCCCCAGAAACGGCCGCTCCCCCGTTGGAAGCGGCGCCCGGCGCGGACTGACGATGATCGAGCTCATGGTCGCGTGCCTGATCGCGGTCATCGTCGTGCTCGCCCTCGGCCGGATCGTGCTGGCGAACAAGCGCGGCTTCGATTGGAACATGGACAAGACGGTGCTCCAGCAGAATGTCACGGAAGCCCTCGAATCCATGGCCCGCTCCGTGCGCGCCTCGCGGAGTATCGTCGTAACGTCCCCCGCCGCATTCTCCACCTACGATGAGACGGGCGCCCTCACGCATACTTTCGTCCGCACGGTTCAGGACGGAAGAGGCACGCTGCTGCGGGATGGCGCGCCTCTCACCGCCCGCGTCTGCCCGACCTTCACCGTCACCCCGGACGACGATACGACGAGCGTCCTGATGCAATTGGAACTGGCGGACAACTCCGGGAACAACGTGGCGCTCGTCACCCGCGCGGCCGTCCGCAGCCGCCATTTCGAGTTTTAGGAGGAGGGCCGTTCCATGTCCCCGCAAGCCCGCACGCGCGATGGTGGTTTTGCTCTCCTCGCCCTGATGGTCTTCATCCTGGTGGTCATCACCGTCGGCGCATCGATGTTCGCGATGGCCTCGTACGAGACGAAGGGAGCGCTCTACCGGCAGCAATCGCACGAGGCCTTCAATCTTGCCGAAGGAGCGATCGAGCGGGCGCGGGCCAAGCTGCTCGAAGACCGGGCCTGGCGGGAGGGCTGGTCGGGCGTTCCGATTGCCTTGCAGGATTTGGGGTCGCCGGCCACCTACGATCTCGCCATCTCGGACACGAGCCTGCCCAGCTTGCCCGAACTCCGCTCGCCCGTTTTTCTGCGGGCGGAAGGTCATGTGGGCAACGCCCACCGCGCGATCGAATTGATCGCCGATCTGCCCCCGACCGGCTTCGACATGCCGTTTCTCGTCATGGGAATGGCGGAGGTGGGAGGCGCTCTCCAAGTGGACGGCCCCGCCCATGTGAACGAGGATGCGACCGGCGGGAGCGGCCACGGCGAACCCCACATCGTGGGCGATGATGGCTACACGGAAGGCTTCGACCTTCAGCCCCCCATCATCTACACGGACCCCGATCATTTTCCCGGAGCGACCTACTACTATGTCAAAGGCATCAAGGTCGGTTCCGTTTACCAGGCCCGGATCCTCGACCGGAACATGAACGACATCACCGGCACGGTGGACATGAGCCCGCTTCTCTCATACAACTCCGGTTCCAATACCTACACATTTCGCTTCGACAGCGACGCCCGCATCGCGGAGTACTTCCATCCTACGACCGGGGTGTTTCGGATGGCGGCCGGAGACAATTCGATCGTCGTCAATTTTGGAGAAGTGCCCCTCGGCCCGAACGGCGCCCTCTACCAAGAGCTCGATTTCGACGGGACCGGAGGCGTCTCCATTCCGGCGACCGTGATCAATTCGCGCTTCATGGGAACCACGATCGAGCAGCGTTTGGAGACCGAGAACTGGGCCGGGACGAGGGTCTTGATCAAGCAAGTCACGTTCGAGCCTCTGAACGGCATTGGGCTGATCTGCCACGATCTCGAGCGCAGCGGGTCCACGCAGGCTTTTCTGGGCACGCCTGCCCATCCCGCCCTCACCTATGTGACGCGCAATGTCGTGATGATCAACTCGAATCTGAATGTCTACGGGGCGCTCATCTGCCTGGGCAACTTCCACAGCACGGGAAGCCCGGACATCGTTTACGAGCCGGGGTTTCTCGGACTCGTGCCCGACTATCTGTACGACGCCTGGACGCCGGGGGTCTCCGGCACCTTGCGGATCTATCGCTGGAAGGAAGCGGCCGCTTCCTGACCGATCGGCTATCCGATCCGGCGATAGCGCATGCGCATGACCTCCATCCACTGCCCGTCGGGATTCTGGATCAGGGAGCGCAGCAGCCGGACGTTGGGCCCTTCCATTTCCGTGCGGTCGCGATACAACGCGGTCGCGCCCGGCTGATCGAACCTCGGCCCTTGCGCCTCGAGCGTGAGGACCTTCCCTTCCGCGTCGAGGAAGCCCTCATACACCCATAGATGAGTCATCATCGACGCGATGAAGCTGCCGACGAATTTTCCGCGCGCGGGATCGAATCCGATCGTGAGGATGGTGATGCCCTTCTGCCCGTCGGGCATTTCGCCCGCACCCTCGCCGATCACCCACAGTCCGCCGATCGACCGCACCGTCTCTTTCCCCGCCAGCTTCTTCGACGGATCGGCGGGATCGACGGGCATCTCGCTTTCGAAGCTCCATTCGCCGACGAGCTGGTGCAGCCAGCGGTGCTGTTCCTGCGCTTGCCCATTCATGCTCAATCCTCCTGTCGTGCCCCGCATGCCACGGCCGTCCGCTTCAGCACAACGATCCTGGACCGGCGGGACCGAACGGTCTATCGAAGGCGAGCGGGCCGACGGATCGGTCGATTCCGGAGGGCATCGGCTGCGGCTGCTTGACCGCGCGCAGACTCGTTGCCCCCATACTCGCCGCCGCCATACTCGCCGCGCAGACACTCGCCGCGCAGACACTCGCCGTGGCGCACTGGCGGAGGAGTCGTGAAGGCGCCGGAGGCGTCAATGGCCCCGGCGTTTGTACAGCTGCTTGGCGGACTTGTGGATGATCTTCCACTTGCGCGCCTCTTCGGCGCGCAAACGGGCATCGGTCTTGCGCGCGACAGCCTTCGCCTCGCGCACGAGCTTGTGATAGCTCGCGAGACGCTCGGGCGCGAGCCCGCCGGAGTCCACGGCCGCGTGCACGGCGCAGCCCGGCTCGTCCTGGTGCGAGCAATCGCGGAAGCGGCATCCGGCGGCCAGTTCCTCGATGTCCGGAAACGCCCCCGCAATGCCCTCCTCCGAGCCTGTCTGCCCGATCGAGCGCAAGCCGGGCGTGTCGATGAGCAGCCCTCCGCTCGGAAGCGCGATCAACTCGCGCACCACGGTCGTATGCCGCCCGCGTCCGTCGCTCATCCGCACTTCGCGCGTGGCCTGCCGTTCTTCGCCGAGCAGCGTGTTGATGATCGTCGACTTTCCCGCGCCGGAAGGGCCGATCACGATCGCCGTCCGCCGGTCTCGAAGACGCGGGAGGATCGCGGCGACCTGGCCGGGATCGAGCGCGTTGAAGGCGAGCACTTCCACCCCGGGCGCGATCGCTTCCACTTGCGCCCGCGCTTCCTCGGCGTCGGCGCAGAGATCCGCTTTGGTCAAGAGCACGACGGGAAGCGCGCCCGAGTCCCAGGCCAGCGCGAGCTCGCGCTCGATTCTCCGCAGGTTCGGGCCGTTGGCGATGGGTTGCACCAGAAAGACGACGTCCATGTTGGCCGCGAGCACCTGCACTTGCGAGCCCTTGGCGGGATCGCCGCGCACCATCGCGCTCGTTCTCGGCAGCACCGCTTCGATGCGCGGGACATCCAGATCGGCGGGCTTGAAGAGCGCCACCCAATCGCCCACGACGGGCAAGTCGATCGGCCCGCGCGCGGCCTTCAGCAGACTCGCGGCCGCCTGCGCGCGCACGACTCCCGCCTCGCATGCCACCAGGGCGCTCCCCCGGTCGCTGCGCAGGACCCGCGCCGGTTCCCATCCCTGTGCGGCGTGAGGCTCGAAGCGTTCCCGCCACGAGGCCGTGAACCCGATCGCGTCGAGAGCGCCGGCCTGCTTCTCCCTTGAATCCGATTTCTCTTGCACCTGTTCGCCTCTCCCGCGACCGCGCGGCCGGCTTACCTGAGTCCTCCAGCTCGCGAGAGAACCTATCACGACGGGAAACGCCTGTCGCGGCCGGTCCCCCTCTTCGTCGGCCGCGCTCCCAGCATGCATTCAGGATCGCGCCGGAGGGACGCCGCATTGGTTTGGGTGGATTCTCTCCATGCTTGCGCGGCGCGTCCGTACGGCGCGCGCCATCGGTACCCGGCCATGGTCTCGACCGGGGCGTGGCATCGGGTGAATGGGTCTCAGGGGAACTTCCTGCAAATGCGGAAAGGAATTTTCGATGCCTGCACATGCTGCCAACCAGGCGCTTCCATCGCACCCTCATCACACGCGTCGTCGCTTTCTGCATCGGCTCGGCGAGGAGCGAAATGCGCCCGTCGCTTCGTGGAAGGCGGTCGCCGCGCGGCGCGCGGCGGTGGGAGCGCTGGCCCTGGGTGCCTTCGCGGTCGGGGCGCTGGCGGTCGGCGCGCTCGCCATCGGCACGCTCAGGCTCGGCCGGATGAGCATGGGCCGCGCCCGCATCGGCAAGCTCGAAATCGATGAGCTCGCCGTGCGCCGTTTGCGCGTGACCGAGAAGATCGAGGCGCCGGACATCGCGAAGTCGGCCTAGCGGCCGCAGCGATCACAGCGATCCCAGCGATCGCATTCGGCCGGCGCCGTCGTCCCCGCGCTGTGCCAGGCAGTTCGATCGCCCGCGTGGGGCCCGGACATCAATTCTCGTCTTCCGCCGGAATGATGTCGAAGTCTCCGCCCAGCACGCGCTCGAGCTTGCCCGTGCGATAGCCGCGACGCGCATCGCGCACGAGCGGCGAAGGCTTCTCGCGATAGCGGCGCACGACGGCCTCCGCCTCGTCGGCCGGATCGCACGCGAAGCAGCGTTCGGCCTCGGTGCGCAGGAGCTCGATCCGCCGCCCGTCGGTTCCCGCGGAATGCAGGCTGTGCTCCATCGGCGCCACGCAGACCTGGGCGCGAAAGCGCAAGAAATCGCGCTCGTCCTTCACGCTGGGAGGCACTTCGAGTACGTGCGCGCCGTGCTCGAGCGCGAGAATCGAATGCGAACCGAAGCCCGACACGGCCAGAAGCAGGCGATAACGCTCCTGTTCACCAGGCAGGCAATCTTCGAGGATGTCCAGCCGCATGCCGCGGTGCCTCGCCCATAAACGATACATGGCGCCCAGCGAAGCGGCGAAGGTTTCCAACGCCGTCCGGTCCTTGCCGAAGGTAGGTGCCGTCTCCACCAGAAGGAACGCCTGCTTGGGGCGCTCCTCGCGAACATCCCGCGCGGCCACTTCGAGCAAGTAGAGGCGCTCGGCCATTTGCCCGACCGTCGCGCGGGGGAAGTAGAGGCGGCCTCGCTCGCGCCGTCCGCTCAGCCGCTCGAGCCAACGCCCGATGCGCTCGAGCCCTTCCTTGACGCGCTCCTGGTACTCGATCCCGCCCATGATCGCGAAGCGGTCGGGCCGCGTCCAGAAGCCCGGGGCCGACATGAGCGCGAGCCCTTTGTCGCGATAGGTCCTCCACGGCTCGCTCGCCGTTTCTTCGCAGAGCCCTTGATAACGCGAGAGAAGTTCCGCGATCTCTTCCTCGGTTCCTTCGGGATCGAACGCGATCTTCGCCGGCGAGAGCGGCGCGCGGGGACGCGCACCGGCGGGAAGCCCCACGGCCGTCTCCGTCGCCTCCGGCTCGAGGAAGCGGAACCCCAGCCGATTCCCGTGGACCTTCACGAGCAACAGGGAATTTTCGGCCTGTCTGCCGGGAGCGATGATCTCTTCCGCGAGCGGCCCCAGGAAGTAGCGCTCGATCGCGCGCTTCAAGGGGCGCGCGCCGAGCTCGGGCTCGAAGCCCTTCTCGAGGAGGAAGTCGATCGCCGCCTCGTCCCACTCGGTCGTCAAATGAAGGCGGCTCAGCCCGCGCCGCTCCATCGCGAGCCTGAGCTCGGTAAAGAGAATCGAGCGCATCGTGTCGCGTCCCAGCGGATGGAAGACGATCGTCCGGTCGACGCGGTTCACGAACTCGCGGCGGAAAGTGCGCGCGATTTCGCGCTCGATCGCCCCGGCGTGGAATTTCTCGCCATCCGCGGTGAATCCCAGGCTGGACTCCTGCGCGCGCGCGCCGCCGAGATTGGTCGTCATGATGATGATCGCGTGGCGGAAATCCGAAGTGTGCCCGGCCGCGTCGGTCAGCCGGCCGTCGTCGAAGAGTTGCAGGAAGAGATCCCAGATCTCGGGATCGGTCTTCTCCACCTCATCCAGCAGTACCACCGAGAAGGGGCGGCTGCGGATCTCGTGGACGAGCGCGTTGCTGTGGGCGGCCCGCATGAAGTCCGTGGAACCGACGATACGCGCCAGCCCTTGCATTCCGTGCAGCTCGCTCATGTCCAGCCGGATCATGCGGTCGGGGTCTCCGAACATGAACTCGGCCAGCGCTTTGACGAGCGCCGTCTTTCCCGTGCCGGTCGGCCCGGCGAAGAGCAGCACCGCGAGCGGACGCCGCTCGTCGCACAGGCCCGCCTTGAACATCGCCATCCGGCTGACGAGGCAGTCGACCGCCTCGCGCTGGCCCTGCACCCGCGCTTCGAAGTGCTTGCGCAACGCGTCCAGGTCGAGCGCCTTGCGGTCATCGAGCAATTCGAGAGGCAGACCCGTCGAATCCGCGAGCGTCTGAACCAGGTCTTCGCGCACGAGACTGCCGGTCGGGTTCCCTTTCGACGCGAGCCGGTTCATCGTGAGCCGTATGAGCCCGATCAACGAGCCCGGCGGATGCACGCTCGAAAGGAAATGCCGCGCGAGATTCCATCCGTCGCGGACGAGATCGGCGGCGGGCGAAACCGGCTTCTCCCCGATCGTCTGCCCGGCCAGCCAGGTCTCGACCAGCGAGACGGTCGCCTCCGCCTCCAACGGAGGAATCCGAACGACATCCAAGGCCAGTTGGACTTGAGGCGCTTCGCGGGTCAGGCGTTCGAAGGCCTCGGGCTCCGCCATGCCAATGACGAGAACGCGGCCCTCCTCGATGTACGGCAGAATGATGTGCAGCGCCCCGATGACCCGGTTCTGCTCGTGACGGCCGGTCGTCAAGAGCTGTTGAAAATCCGGAATGACCCAGGCGATCTTGGGTTCCTGTTCAAGACAAAGGAGGATCTGCTGAAGCCGCTCTTCAAAGGTCCCGACATACTTCATGCCCGCGATCAGCTCGAGGTGTCCAGCCTCGAAAAACACCCAGGCCTCGTCCGACAGCCGTTCATGCAATCGGCGGATCGCGGTCCTCTTGCCCACTCCCCGCTCCCCAACCAACAGGACCGAGCGCTTGGGCGCGCGGGTGAGCGCGGAATGCACGCGCTCGACGGTTTCCAGCAAAGCGGAATGTTCGATGCAGCGGCCTTCCTTCCCATCCGGAGTCCATAGCTTGCCTACGGATTGCAGGAACTTGATTGCCTGCTCGGATATGACCGGAAGCGCCGGGACCGCCGATGAGGAAGCCGGCGCGGTCCGAACCTTGGGCTGCTGCTTCTCCGCCTCGGTGTGCGGCGTGGCCTCCGCCGGGTTCGCCGCTTGAGGCTGCGTCTCGGGAACGTTCTCCGCCTCTTCCTCTTTCTCCTCTTCCTCGAGTTCGAGCATGGGCATGCGCGGCTTCAGCAGATCGCGCCGCATTCTGTTCAGGCTTCGCAGCTCCATTCGTCCTAGCAAGGAGTAGAGCAGGCCCACCTGCTGAGGCGAACATCGCGAGCTGATCAAGGTGCTGTCGGGTTCCTCGCCTCCCGCTATCCGCTTGTCTACGAACTCGCGCAGCATTGCCGTGACGGGCGCGGCGAGCCACGAAGGCTGGGCAAGCTCGAGGACCTCGACGATGATCTGCTTGTCAGGCGGGTACCGCTCCGCGAGAAGCTCGAGCGCCACGGCCAGCCACCATGCACCGGCGCGGACGATGCCGTCGAGGATGGGGGCGCGCCATTCGTCCTTCCACTCCTCGCGGCGAAGGGCGTCGAGGGCGACGATGCTCAGGGCGTTGTCCATGGAGATGTAGCGGAGGCGTTGTTCTGAAGAGAAGACCTCGGAGGCGAGCAGATCGACGGCCGTTCGATAGACGGGCACCTGGCGCAAATCGCAGAGATCGACCCGGTACGGCATCTGCTCGAAGTTCCGGATCAAGAGGTAGAGCTTGTTACGCGGATCAGAGGGGTCGTCGGGAAAAGGCAGATCCAAGTTCTCATTCATGACGGGCTCGGTCCTCACGGTCTTCCGGGAAAAGAGCTTCATCTCGACCTTCCAGCGAGATCCGTCGTCTTGCCGGCCGTTCCGGCTCGAAGTCATTCCCTCGAACGGACGGCCACCCGGTTCCTTTCGCGTGATCCGCCGAAAATGCGGCGGCCCTGGCTGCTGTCGCTTCCGGGTTTTGGACGATTCTACGCAAATCCCGGTGGGAATTCGAGAGAAACGAGCGCCCACACGCCAACTCCGATTCGCGTTTGGGTCTCCCGCGCGGGTTGGCCCCGTCGGACCTTTCCCCAAGCCCTTGCCGGGAATCCTCCCGAGTGGAACATCGCGGCCGAAAGAAGGACGGTTCTTCCTTGGCCCGCCTCTCGGCGGCGATCCTTGGGGAAGTCCTAAGCGCGCGAGCCGAACGGCCGGCCGTTGGCTCGATGAGATGCAAGACCCGCGCAATCCGCGCGATAAGGGGGATGCCTATGCAGGGTGCCATGCAGGGGAAACAGCGCGGCATGCGCGACGATCACGAGCGAGCCGGATTGCCGGGCTTGCGCCGGTCTGGCGAGTTCGATCCCCGGCGGTACTACCGTCTCCCCTGGAGCCTGGCCGACAACGGCATCTCCTGGCTGGAGGTGACCAACAAATGCAACCTCGCGTGCAAGGGATGCTATCGCGATCAGCACGGCGGCGGGCACAAGAGCCTCGACCAGATCGAGGCCGACCTCGCCGTCTTCCGCCGCTCGCGAAAGAGCGATTGCATGAGCATCGCGGGCGGCGATCCGCTCGTTCATCCGCGGATCGTGGAGATCGTGGCGATGGTGAAGGCGGGGGGCTGGAAGCCTGTGGTGAACACCAACGGCCTCGCCCTGACGCTCGCTTTGCTGCGCGAGCTGAAGCGCGCCGGCGCGTACGGCTTCACCTTCCATGTCGACTCCTCGCAGGTGCGGCCCGACTCGCAGGCGGCGACTGAGAGGGAGCACGACGGCCTCCGGGAAGCGCTCGCGAACATGCTCGCGCGGGAAGGGGGCCTGAGCTGCGCCTTCAACCTGACTGTGAACCAACGAACGCTATCGCAAGTGCCGGAAGTGGTTCGCTGGGCCAGCGAGCGCCCCGACATCGTCCATTCCCTCGTCTTCATCCTCTACCGCCAGCCGTTCATGATGGGCCCATTCGAGTATTTCGTGGGGGATCGGACAATCGTTCCGCAGGAGAGCTATGAGGATCGGGATTGGGGCGGGGCGAATCGTCTCGCGGCGGGCGACATCGTTCGCGCCATTCGCGAAGCCGAGCCAGGCTACGAGCCGTGCGCATATTTGAACGGCACCGAGGACCCGGCGAGCGTGAAGTGGCTGATCGCGATGCGAGCCGCTTCGGGGGCGCGCACCTTTGGATTCGTCTCCCCTGCCTTCATGGAAGCCGCGCAGACGGCTAGCCACGCCTTGCGCGGCCGCTGGCTCGCGTACTGTAGCCCGCGGGAGCTCTCGTGCGGGCTCTCGGCCGCTATTGCGCTCGCCCCCATCGACCGCCGCATGGGAAGCATCGCGACTCGTTGGCTCGCCTCCGCATTCACTCGTCCCGCGCTCTGGTTCCGGCGCGTTCACCTGCAGACCATCGCCGTCATCCAACCCATCGATGTCCTGCCCGACGGCCGGATGAACATGTGCGAAGGCTGCCCCGACATGACGGTGCACGAAGGAAAGCTGTACTGGAGCTGCCGGCTGGAAGAGATCAAGAACTGGGGCCGCTTCATGACGGCGGTGCCGCGCGAGGCATGCTCCTGCGCGCCCTCGCCCGCGCATGAGCGCCGAGAGGCGGAGCCAGTGCGATGAAAAGGGGAGACGGTCTCCTACGGCCGCTCTCCCGCGCGTTCACGGTCGCCAGGAACTGAGCGTCCCCCACCATTCGCCATTGATGCTGGTCGCCGGGAGGCCATTTGCCCTTCCCTGCCGGCCGGGTATGATGACCTCATGCGAAGGGAAGTGCTCATCCGCCCCGCGGAGGACCGTGATGTCGAGGCGATCGGCCGGCTGGGCGCGGCCCTTGTGCGCCAGCATCATGCGTACGACCCCGAACGCTTCATGGCGCCGCGACCCGACGCCGCGGCTGGGTATGGGCGGTTCCTGCAAACGCAGATCGGCGCAGAGGACGCCGTCGTTCTTGTGGCCGATCGCGCCGGCGATGTGATCGGCTATGTCTACGCAAGGCTGGAGCCGTTGTCCTGGATGGAACTGCGCGGCCCGGCCGGGTTCGTGCACGATGTCGTCGTCGCCGAGCATGCCCGCGGGACGGGGCTCGGCACGCGACTGCTGGAAGCGGCCGCCGCATGGCTCGAAGAGCGAGGGGCGCCTCGGATCATGCTCTGGACCGCGGAGAGGAATCCGGCAGCGCGACGACTATTCGAGCGCTTGGGTTTTCGACCCACGATGGTGGAGATGACCCGGGAACGGCGCAAATGAGCGCAGGCCCGGGATGCGCGCATCGCATCGCGGACGAGAGAGGCGGAATCATGAACAACTTCGTTCCCCGCCTGTTCACCTTCCTCTCGCTCGGATTCGGAGGAGGAGGGCTGCTGCTGCTCGCCTGGTTCCTTGCGGCAGGCACGCCGTTTTCCATCGTCATTGCGCAATCGCGACCCGGGCGGCTCGCGATCGACGCGCTACTCTGTCTCTTCTTCTTCGTGCAGCACAGTGGAATGGTCCGGCGCGGCGCCAAGGCACGGATCGCACGGTAAGTGCCCTCAGGCTACGATGCCGCCCTCTACTCGATCGCCTCCGGCATTGCGCTTTTCGTGATGATCCTGCTCTGGCAGACGGACGGCGAGATCCTGTACGAAGTTCGCGGGGTGGGTCGCTGGCTGCCCTCCGTCATTTCGGTCGCGGCTGTCGCCGGTTTCCTCTGGGGCGTGAAGGCCCTGCCGGAATTCGACCCCTTCGGCACCGCCCCACTCCGGGCCAGGTCACTCGGCCGGCCGGCGGCCTCGCCGGTATTCGTCGCCCGCGGCCCCTACCGCTATGTGCGACATCCGCTCTACCTGTTCGCGCTCCTTCTCATCTGGAGCGGGCATGGCGTCACGGTCGATCGACTGCTCTTCAACCTGCTCTGGACCGCATGGATCATCATCGGCACGATGCTCGAGGAGCGGGACCTGCGCAGCGACTTCGGCACGACCTATCGGGAGTATCAGAAGACCGTTCCCATGCTCCTTCCCCTTCCGCGCGCGCCTGGGCGCCACCACCGCTAGCCCGCGCTCGCCCGGACACAGGGCGCGGCCGGCGTACAGTGCAGCGCTCGCCCCAACTCCTCCGCTTGCCGGATGTTCTATTGTTCTATAACATTGGTTCATGAGGTCGATCGAGCTCGACCATCGCAGTCCCGTCCCGCTCTACCACCAACTGGCGGAGGCGCTCCGTTACCGGATCGCCACGGGCGAGCTGGTGACCGGGGCCAGCCTGCCTTCCCTGCGCAGGGCGGCGGTCCTCTGGGGAGTCAATCTGCACACGGTGCGAAGGGCCTATGCCGAGTTGGCCGCGCAGGCGCTCATCGCCACCCGGGGGCCCGCGGGAACGCGCGTGCTGAGGCCTCTGGACGGACGCCCGCCCGGGCCGAGGGACGCCCGTCGCGACCGCTTCCTCGCGCGCGTGCTCAAGGAAGCCGGGGAGAAGCACGGCCTGCGTCCGGCCGAGCTGGCGGCCCTCCTTCATCCGCGGAGCGCCTCGCGGACCGCATCTTCCAGGGTCGTCCACATCGTCGAATGCAGCCGCACGCAGTGCGAGGATCTCTCCCGGCAGCTCGAGGCGCGCTGGCGCGTGACCGCCGTGCCGTGGCCCCTCGATCGCGAGGATCCGCCCCCGGCCGCCATCATCCTCGCGACATACTTCCACTACAATGATGTCCGCGTGCGTTTCGCCGCCCGCCTCTCCAACGTACGCTTTGCGGCGATCGGTCCCGATCCCGCACTGAGGAGCCGCTTGCGTCCCGCGCGCCGCCGCGCGCGTGGAAGACTCTCCGTCCTTCTCTGTGAGCGCGATCCATCGATGGCCCGCAACATCGCCGCCGACCTGAGCCGCATCCTGCCTGAAGACGAGTTCGAGATCCGCACCGAGATCACGGCGCGGCCCGAGCATTGGCTCAAGCGCAAGAGACCGCGCAGACCCATCCTCTTCGCGCCGCGGATCTGGGGATCGCTGTCCGAGGCGGCGCGCAACCGCCCACAGGTGCATGAGGTGCGCTATGTCTTCGACCTGCACGACTGCGAGACGATCGGCCGCGAGTTCGGTTGGCAGGCCCGGTGAGCGCAGAGCGCTATTGCGCGTCCCTGTTCTGATGGTCGCCATCCTCGTCTCTTGTCTCTGCTCGACGGCCAGCGCGCCTCCGCCTGGGGACACGGCGCCAAAGAGGCGCACCGGCGTCGGTTCGCTGCTGCGTGAGCGCACGGCCGTGGACTTCCTCCTGCGCGAGTGGGACGAAGCGGCGAAGGCAAAGGACCGGGCGAAGCTCCTGAAGCTCTACGATTCCACCGACTCGCTGCTGCTCGCCCGGGTCGGGCAGGATGCCGGGATCATGGCCGGGCTGGATTCCCTCGCGATCGCGAGTCGCTCGAGCTGGCTCACCGCCTCGGGCGATACGGTGAACGCGGTCGTCTTTCGCCGGCTGACCTACCGCCGGAGCGGGCGCGAGCAGTGTCGGCTCGGCTGGAGCACCATGAAGTTTCTCGAAGGCCCGGCCGGTTGGAGAATCGTGTTCGATGAAGACCGGACCCCGGCGCGCTCGATGAACACGAACCTCCGCGTGAGGCTCGATCCGGAAGCGGGCCGCATGGAAGGCGAAGCGCTTCTGCGCATCGAGATCGTCGAGCCGGGCGAGGACAACCTGCTCCTCGGCTTGAACCGCGGCTTGACCGTGACGGGCATCGAGAACGAGGCGGGCGGCAGCGCGCCCTTCGAGCGGATCGCGGATGCGATCGTCCTGCCTCAGCCGGCCCCGCTGAGCGCGGGCGATGAGCGCAGGCTCGTCGTGCGCTTCGAGGGCGCGCTCTTCAACGAGACGCGCGAGTACGGCTACTCGCAAGTCGGCATCGGTCCCGAGGGATGCTTCGCGAGCTGGGTCACGAGTTGGTATCCGCACCTGCTGGGATCGGGATCGAAGTCGCCGGGAACGATCGTCTTCGATGTCCCGGCCGGAGAGATCGTCGCCGCGAGCGGACGGCCCGCCGGGCGCGTAGTTCGCGGCGACCGCGAGGAGCAGACATTCGATGTCCGGGTGCCGGTCGACTTCTCCTTCGGCGTCGGGCGCTACTTCCATCGCGAGCAGATGGTCGACGGGGTGAGCGTCGGCGTCTTTCTGCTCGCGGGCGGAGAGGAGAAGGCGGCGATGTACCTGCCGGCTCTCGCCCGCATTCTTCGTTTCCAGCGCGCTCTCTACGGCGGGTACCCCTTCGACGCCTACTCGATCGTCGAGATCCCCTCCGCAGCCGCAGGCACTCTGGGAGGCTCGAGCGAACAGGGCATGAACCTCTTCCCCGCCGGCGCACTCCCCGACGCCTCCATCCCGCTGCCGCTCCTTGCCCATGAGTTGGGGCATAGCTGGTGGGGCAACCTCGTCCGCGGCAGGGAAGGGCCGGTCATCGACGAAGCGCTTGCGCAGACGACCGCAGCGCTTTCCGTGCGGGAGATCGAGGGCGAGAAATCGATGCGCCGCTTCCTGCACCGCGGGCGGCCCGAATACGGCCAATCGGCGCGGATGTACTTTCAGGAGTTCGCCGGCCGCGCGGATCGCGACCTTGCTCTCGCCTCCGCCTGCACGCCGGACAACTTGATGCACCTGCATGGGCTCGCCGATGTCAAAGGCCACTTCGTCTATCTGATGCTGCGCGAGACGATCGGTGCGGAGGCGTTTGAGCGCGGCCTGCGCGCGGCGGTCTCGCGGTTCGCGATGAAGGAAATCGGCCTGCGCGATCTGCAGAAAGAATGGGAGTCCGCGGGCGGGCGCGATCTGAGCGGCTTCTTCCGGCAATGGTTCGATCGCAGCGGCGCGCCGGATCTCTCCCTGCGCTACGATGTCGCGCTGGCCGGTCTGGCCTACGAGGTCCGTGGCGTCGTGTCCCAGGCGGGAGAGCCCTATGCTCTCCGCGTCGAGATCGCGCCGCTGCGCCGCGGTTCGGGGCCCGATTCCATCGTGGCGCATGCAATCGAGGTGTCCGGTTCGGAGACGCCCTTTTCGTTCCAACTCGCCGCCAGGCCCGACACCGTGGTGCTCGATCCGTTGTACAAGCTCCTCCGCTGGACGGACGAGTTCCACGGCCTGGTGTTGCTGAGGACGGTGCGCACACTTCGGAGCGCGGGACACGCCGATTCCGCCGTGACGTTATTGACCGAGCACGGATCCCGCATGCCCGGGGAGATCTCGTCGCTCTACCAGCTCGGCCTCTGCTTTCAGGATCTCGGCGACCTCGACCGCGCGGAGTCCTGCTTCGAGCGGGTTCGCGATCGCGGCCGCCTGACGGCCGACGACGATCCCGCCGTCGTCCTGAGCGCGCTCCACCTCGGACAGGTGAACGATCTCGCAGGGCGGCGCGATGAAGCGCAGCGCTGGTACTCCGAGGTCCTCGCCGGACCCGATGCGCAGGAGGCGCATGCTGAAGCGCGCGCGGGGCTCGCTTCAGCCTACGTAGCCCAGGTTCGCGCCGCGGGGCCCGGCCGCAAGGCGCTTGCCGCGCTCACTGGGAGCTACGCGGCCGAGAGCGGACTCTCGGTGAATGTCGCCTTCGATGCGGATTCGATGCTGACTGTGGGGAACGAGGACAACCCGCCGATGGCTCTCGAGTGGATGGAAGGATTGAAATTCAAGACCGTGCTGGCCGAAGGAATCACGCTCCTGTTCTCGGAGGGAGCGCCCTGTCCGGCGATCGATGTCGACGCGGACGGGCGCGTGATGCACTTGGGACGGACCGAGTAGCCGCGCGTCGGCCGTCGCTTCCGCCTCGACGGCCCGGCCCGACCTCCACTCCTGTGACGCGATGCCCGCGAGCGCCCAGGCCTGATGCAGAGAGTCCGCGCGCGCGCGGGAGAGCACATCGCATGGCGATAAAACGAAACGCCCTCCTTCCCGTTCGCGTCGCCCTCACGTCACATCCCGCCTCAATCAAGGGACCCCGCTTTCGACCGACCGCGCCTGCGCCTTCCCCGCCGCCCTGCTTGGCCGTCACCGATAGAGCGCCTTCATCCCTCCCCAAGTCGGTTTCCCGGCGGGCACCGGGACCTCCTCGATGGTCCATTCGAGAAGGTCGTGGTTTTCCCATGCATCCCCCGTCGATGACGTGAATCCCAGCCAGGCTTTTCCGTCGTTGAGGTCAAGAACCGCAGGGATGTCGATCGGCACCGTCATTACCGGAGCGATCAGATCGTCGATATAGACCTTCATCACGCCGGACTCATATGTCACCTTCGCGACATGCTCATCGACGGTCACCAGCGTCGGATAGGATACGCAACCGATCGAGTAGATTTCATTGGGACTGTTCGGCTGGGTGCCACGCGTATGAAGGCTGACGTGGTGCCCGTCCGGATCGTTGAAATCCGGTTGTGCGACCTCCGAGTTGAGCCAGGTGTCGAACTCGAGGGCAATGCTGTTGGCAATGTGTTCATACCCGAGGCCGGCCCCGTTCAGCCCGAGCGCGTCGATAGAATAGTTCTGGATGACGAATACGAGTCCGTCAGCCCCATACTCGCCGTCAACCGGGTTTTGCAGACCGCCCTCGGCGGTGATAGCGAAGCGGAATTCCGTACTGAAGTAGCCTTGTACATCCACCTGCTCCTCATTCCACACCGCGCCTGCCGTTGCGTACTCGGCGCTCGTGAGGCGCACGGTTTCTCCGATCATCTGCGCGGCGCCCACGAGGTGCAGTCCGCGCGGCTGAATAGTCGCGGAGGCCGATCCCTGGCTCGCCAGGAAAAGAAACGCGGCAAGGACGAGGGCGAGAATGGGTGCTCGAGGATTGCTGAACATGGTCTCCTCCTTTGCCGAGAACGTTGGTGCTCGGTGCCCACGAAGGCGCGCAGTGCGCATGCAGCCGCATTTCACAATCGTCCGCCCGGAGATGGGATGTCAAGCTCAGAGAGTATGCCCATCGGCGCCTTCGGCTTGAACCACAAGCAGCGTGCAGCTCGTCCTGAAATGTTCGTCCACAAGTGGAAGAGCGTGGTCGGAACGATAAAGACATAAGCGAAGGCCAAGCCCAGCAGCCAGAACTAGCGCGGGATCTCCGCCAGCATCAAGTCGATCTCGATCTTCCCGATGCTGTCATAGAGGAGCATGGTGCGGTCCGGGGAGAGAGCCGGCGACGCGGCGTACCATTCGATCGTCGCCAGCGAGTCGGCGCGCCCCGTGGCCGTGTCGTAGAACCCGAGGGTCGACGATTCCGGGTTCCGTCGGGTGAAGAAGAACCCGTGGTCCGCGGGAACGGCCTCTTGCCATTCCCGGCACACGTCGGCGGAAACGAGCTCGCTATTCGAGCCGCCCTCGTACGGAAAGAGCCAGATCCCGGAGCCGTCCGAGCGGGCGCAGAGCAGGCCCCGGCCGTCCGGAGATTCGCCGAGGATCTCCCAACCCGCCGGAGCGATCTTCGCCGGCGCCATCCCATCGGGATGGACTCGCCACACCTCCGTCCCTTCCGCCGTTTCGACGCCATAATAGAGGAAGTCGCCTTGCGCGGACCAGGCGCCGAGCATGTAGGGCCCCCCGGCGAGCAACGCTCTTGTCACCCGGGTTGAGAGTTCCGCCACACGGATCGACAGCCTGCCATCCGTCATGCAGGTGTAGCCGATTCGTTGGCCGTCCGGAGACCACCGGGGACGCGTGATGAGCGTCGTCTGCTGCTCCGTGATGCATCGCGAATGCTCGCCGTCTGCATCGGCGATCCAGATCTCGGGCGACCCGGAACGATCCGAAACGAAGGCGATCGTGCGGCCATCGGGCGAGAAGACCGCCTCCGATTCGCGCTGCGTCGAGGCGATCAGCGGTTGCGGACGCCGGCGGCACTCTCCCGATGGCGACAACTCGATGCACCAGATGCTCTGGACGAACGAGATCTTCTCGTACGCGAGCCGGCGCTTGTCGCCGCACGAGAGGCGCTGGATCCTTCCCCCCGGGATCGCGAGCGGTCGCATTCGTCCAGAGCGGGTCTCGACCCTCCAGAGGCCGGTATCGATCTTGGACGAGGCAGAGACGATCAAGCCGGCCGGCGACATCCAGTCCACACCGGAGACCCTGCGCCCACCCAGATTCACCTTCTGCGCCTCTCCTCGACCGACGGGCACGAACCAGGCATCGGATCCGCGCCGCGTGTCGAGGCGCATGAAGGCGACCGTCCCGGCATCCGGGGAGAACTGCGGGGCGACGTCACCCTGCACGCCGTTCACCGGGCGCGTGAGAACCGTGTCTGCGAGATCTTTCAGGCGCAGCAGGTGGATTCGTGACGAGCCTCTCGCGCTATCCGCAGCTGCGAAAGCGATCGACGCTCCGTCCGGAGACCAGTCGATTCCCGAGGTGGGCGCATCGAGTCGGACGATGCGACGGATCTCCCCGCCGAGGACCGATACCGCGCAGATTTCGCTTCCACCCTCGACCTCGCGCGTGAACGCGATCTCCGTCCCGTCAGGAGACCAGGACGGAAAGCACTCGGAGCCCGGCAGGTTCGTCAGCCGTACGGGCGTGCCGCCGGAAGTCTTCGTGACGTAGAGATCCAGTTGGTCGGCGCTCGCGGAAGGCGATCCCGCCCACGAGAAGGCGAGCATCGCGCCGTTCGGGGAGAGCGCCGGAAAGAGCTCGAGACCCGGCGTGCTCGTGAGAGGCGTCGCTTCGATCATGACGGCAGGAGCGCGGCTCGTGCGCAGCATCGACCGCGCGCCCCAGATGACGACGACGAGGACCGCGAGCCCCGCCAGCGACCAGAGAGCGCCATGGAGCGCGCGGCGCGACTTCGGCTGCGTCGCCTCCTCCGCGCGCGGTCCCGTAGTTTGGCGGACAGGCGGCGTGGTGGCAGGACTCGAGGGGCTGTCGGCCGTCGCGCCGGCCTCGGGTGGCACCGGCGCTGGCGCGGGCACCGACGCGGGCACCGACGCGGACACCGACGCGGACACCGACGCGGACACCGGCAGGACAGGGGCGATCAGGCGATAGCCGCCCTTGCGGATCGTCTCGATCACGCGCGGCTTTCTCGTGTCGTCGCCAAAGACTCGCCGCAGCTCCGTGATCGTCCGGGTCAGCGCCTCCTCACAGACGATGGACTCCGCCCACACGGAGTCGAAAAGCTCTTGCCTCGACAGCACCTCACCGGGCCGGGCGGCGAGACGGACGAGCACCTGCATCACCCGCGGCTCGATCTGGACGACTTCGCCTTCGCGCTCGATGCGGTTCAGAGCGGGGAGAACGAGGCGGTCTTCGATGCGGAACGCGCTCGGACACAACGGCGTGCGGTCATTCCTCATGCACTGATTCTAGCGCCGCCCGTCGCGCGTGCAACGCACGGGAGCGTCCGCGAGCAAAAATCAGGCATTCATTCGCGTTCCATTGGGTCCCGCACAGGCTTTGGATGATGGCACTTCCTACGATTCCAGTGTGGCTCGGGTGCCCGTGCGCGGGGCCACAGGTCGTCGTCCGGAAGCAAATCCGCGGGGCCCGCAATAGTGCGGGACCGCGCGGACTTCCAGGAATCGGTGAGGTTGGAAGGAGGTGTCACCATGAAGAGGAACGTTGCGTTGGCCGGCGTGCTCGTGCTCCTGGCTGTCGGAGCCGGTGTCGCGCATGGGACGACGCTGCCGGACGGACGCTACTTCGGCCAGACTCCCCCGGGACTCAATCCGGTCGTCTTCGCGCCTGGCCTCATTTCGCTGCCCAACCGCTTCGAGTACTGCCTCACGTTCTCGCCAAACCTGGACGAGTGCGTCTTCGGGGTCACGAATGCCGGTTGGGGGGGATTCAATCTCAGGTACACGCGGATGAGCAGCGACAGCACCTGGACCGATCCGATCCCGGCCCCTTTCCAGGGCAGCGGCGATGCCACCGACGCCTTCTTCGCGCCCGACGGCGATGCCGTCTACTTCGTCTCTTCGCGTCCCAGTCCGCCCACCGACCTGTGGCGGTCCGTCCGCGAAGAGACCGGATGGGGCGCGCCCGTCGTGCTGGATCCCCCCGTCAACTCTTCCGCCAACGAGTGGGGAGGCTCGGTCGCCGGTGACGGCACTCTGTTCTTCTGCTCCATCCGCTCCGGCGGATTCGGCAACGCGGACGTCTATCGCGCGGTCATTTCACCCGGCGGGGAAGTCACCGTCGAGAACCTGGGCGCCGCGATCAACACGTCGTATCTCGAAGGCTCCGTGTTCGGCGCCCGGGACGGCAGCTACGTCATCTTCGAATCCCAGATGCCGGGCGGATACGGTCAGTCCGATCTGTACATCAGCTACGACGAGAACGGCGTCTGGAGCACGCCGCGCAACCTCGGGCCCGCGATCAACACGTCGCAGATCGAGGACTGTCCGTTCCTCTCCCCCGACGGGAAGTACATGTTCTTCAACCGCCGCAGCGCCCCGTACACGACGGAGCCATCGGAGATCTGGTGGGTCGACGCGCGGGCCGTCTTCGATCCCGGGCAGACCGACGTGGGCGATAGCGGCTTCGAGATCGGCGGCACGCTCCTCAGCACGCCCAACCCGTTCGCGGCCTCCACCATGATCACATACGCCACGCCTGCTCCCGGCTTCGTCGCGATCAAGGTCTACGACAGCCTGGGACGGGAAGTGCGCAGCCTCGTCAATGCGCTTCAGCCGGCTGGGACCCACTCGGTCGACTTCGACGCGGCCGGGATCGAGCGGTCCTCTCGAGGCGTCTACTTCTGCAGCCTGCTCGTGGGAGGCAGGAAGGTGAAGACGACGAAGATCGTGGCGCTGAGATGATGCCTTGGCGTGCTCGGCGACCGAGGGCCGGGATGGATGGGTCGTCCCGGCCTCGACCGCGTGCGTCGCGCGCATGCCGTGCGGTCCCTGCCCGACCTGCTCAAGAGGCCTGGCTTCGTGCAGGGCCCGAGGCCATTAACGCAGCCAGCGGTCGAAGGCGAGTTCCATCCTCCGCGCGGTCCGCTCGGCGACTTTAGCAGCGTCGACTGGGCAGCGGTCATCGATTCCACCTGGGGTCCGGCGGTCCTCTCGATTCCACAGATGTCGAGCCTGTTCGAGGCCTTTTGGGACGAGGCCGACCGCAGATTCGCCTGCTTTCAGGATCTCGAGGTGGATTGGAACGCGCTTCACGATCGATATGCGGGGGAGATCGGCGCAGGAGTGAGCCGCGGCCGGTTCACGGCCATCATGAACCACCTCTCGATCGCGTTGCGCGAGTCGCATACCTCCGCCTACGACAATCTCTTTGAACCAGTCGACTCCTCTGCTCCTCGGAGTGCCGCTTCTGGTCGGGGCGAAGTTATGTGAACAAGCTCCGCTACGATTTCGAACAGCAGTTGTACAACGCGGTCGATTCGCTGATGCATGTTCACCAGACGAGCGGCATGATCTTCGATTTCCGGGACAATCCCGGTGGGAGCCATCAGGCATCTACTTTGGGCGCCTCATGGCTCCGGGGGCGACACGGACGCTGCGGCTCGTACTCGCCCGCTAGCGTGGAACCTGATCGAGGAGGCGATTCGTCGGCTTGAAGGACCGCCGCCCCGGTTCGTGGAGATATTTTGGAGATGGAGGCGCCCCCCAACGCCGGCTCATCCGGCCGATCGTCGAGGTGCGGTCCTGATTGGGCTCGTCAGCGTCGCCTTCGCGCTTGGGCGACGATATTACGGAACGAGGGAGCTGCGATGACGGCGCAGGAACCATTGGCAATTGAGATCCAGGTGTTCGAGGGATGCCCGCATGCTGAGGAGACGCTCGGCTTGGTGTCTAAGATCGCGGCTCGCCTGATGCCCGGGGCGAATGTCTCCCGCGTCGAGGTGGACACGCAGGAACTTGCGACGGAGATCGGCTTCCTCGGCTCACCGAGCATTCGGGTGAACGGCCGGGACATCGAGGGACGCGCGGGCGTCGGTGGGTTATCGTGCCGGATGTACGACGGGTCCGGAGTACCGCCCGAGTGGATGATCGAGACCGCGATCGCGCGGGCGCTGGCGCCCAAGGGAATTCTCTTCCTCTGCATCAACAATTCGGCCCGCAGTCAAATGGCCGAGGGCATTGCCCGATCAGTCGCGCCCCCTCATGTCACGGTCCGCTCAGCTGGGTCGGAGCCGAGCGCGGTCAGAACCGAAGCAGTTGCCGTCCTTCGGGAGCTTGGCATCGATATCGGCGGAGCGCGATCGAAGAGCGTCGATGAAGTACCGTCAGCCGGCGGCGATCTTGTGGTCACGCTCTGCGCCGAGGAAGTCTGTCCTGTCTACCTCGGTCAGGCGGCGCGCCTCCACTGGTCCCTGCCTGATCCTGCAGCGGTCCAGGGATCGGACGAGAAACGTCTGGCGGCCTTCCGTCGCGTGCGAGACGAGCTTCGGCGGCGGGTTTGGCTCCTTCTCGGAGGTTGACGCACGATCCGGATATCTCCCAATGGAGACATTCTGGAAACTGTGTCGGGGCGAGTGGGGCATCGGCCTCGATCTCGCCCCTTCTTGATGCGCCCGGATGAAGGGGTGCAGACGCCGCTCGTCGCCTCCGCGCATCTCCTCAAGCAGGCTTGGAACCGGTCCGCATTTCGCGTAGGAGACACGATCGCGATCGGTCGAGGTCTACGGGATGTCGGTTGGCATGAAACGCGCTACAGAGCGCAGCAGGACGCACAGACACACAAATCACGAAGCTGGGGATGAGTCAGGAGCAGTTCACGTGGTCTTCCCTGCTTTCCAGTTTGGGTCGACGACTCCATTCGGATGATCACGATTCCCGGGGAGCACCCCAGCGTGACCTCAGGAGCAACCGAATTCTACTCTGAACCTGTCGGACAAATGGGGTGACCTCAGTCCAGCCAAGGGTGCTCGTGCAGCTCGCCAGCGGCGAGAGGTTCCGGGCCTTCGAGGTCACCGATCGCGGCGTGCAGACAGAGATGTGCGAGATCCCGTGGAGCGAGATCGAAGGCTTCTGGACTTGGACGCCGGCGATCGAACGCCGAGTGTTCGTCCCAGTCGACCACCGAGAGGAGCGCAAGTAGCCATGGCGAAGATCAGCGTACGAGGCGCGAAGGCAATCAAGCAGGTGAAGCGCGCCTTCACCCTGGAGGACGGCACGGTCGTCACCCAGCATCGGGTGCTCTGCAGCGACGGGCGGATTATGCAGCGCGAGAACTTCCGAGACCCGGAGGGGCACCGCCACGCGACGAGCCACGTGAAGATCGGCAAGACGATCGCGGTGAAGGATTCGTGGCTCGTGGCCCAGCTGGTCAACGGCTGGAGGACGGAGTAGGAGATCACGCCCGCGGCGAAGGCCCGGGCAGGTAGCGCACGACCAAGCGCGCGTGGCACGAAAAGGAAGGAGTACGAGATGAGCAATGCAAAGAAGACAACGAGGACGCCGAAGCTGACGAAGAAGGCCAAGCCGCAGAAGGAAGCGGACCTGCGGAGGCGATCGCGGACCTGGCCATCGCGGCGACCGAGGAGCACATGGGCATGCCCGATGCTACGCCAGAAGTAGCATCCACTCCGGCCGGGAAGCGCGAGGGCCTCTGCGTCTTCGCCTTCCGCCTGACAGCCGAGGAGCGCGACGCGATTCACCGCGCAGCGGGGCCGGCGAAGGCGTCGAAGTTCACGCGGAGCTTACTGGTCGCGGCGGCGCACAACGACGTGGGCAGGGTCAGGGAAATCATGGCGGGCATTCATACCGCGTGACGGGCCCCAATTGGAGTCTGACGACCTCGCAACCATCGCGGGGTCTTCGGCATCCTGGACACAGTATTCCTGATTGGCCCATGTTGATGATCTGCACTGCCCCAGGCATTCACGGTCTTGACCCAGCATCGGTCGGCTCTGATCAGTCCGAGCCGCGCTAGGCGTAAGCGGAGGCGCCCTTTTCTGGCTCCCCCCAAAATCCTCTAGTCGATCATGCGGAGCCCCCCCATCATCGGCACGCCCATTAGCCGAGAGGCGAGACTCACGCCGGCGGGCTCCATTGAATCAGTTCTTTTTCCTTGTGCCCCAGGCAATCGAATGTTACCCGTCCTTCAACATCAACTCGGCAAGTGGTAAAATATTTACCGGTCCCCGGTAGAAGCCGGTCTTACGTAAAAAGCGGGTTGACGGAGCGCACCCAGCTGCGTAGAATCCGGGTCTTAATTCGGTCGCTGGAGGACTGACTGTGAATGACGCGGCAACCACATCCACTGTGGTTGAGGCTCCGCATCAAGTGGTGGGTTCCCCTTCGCCTGGTGAACCGGGTTTGTCATGTGCGAATTGTGACGCGTCAACAAGCGAATGGGCCGATCTCTTTTGTCGACAATTAAGTGCGTTTACGACGGCTGCCAGCGCAGCTGTCATCACCTTTGCGCTTGTGTTCGGTTTCAACCAGTTGACGAACGCGCCCCGACCCAATCGGGGATTCATGGATCTCCTAATGCGGGTTGCCCTGGAGTTGGCAGGGGCATACTTCGTCATAGATGATTGGTATGCGAGCAGGAGCATTATTTCCAGGATTCGACTGACTGCAATAGGTACCAAGAGGATTACTCTTCGCTTCGCGTTGGATCTTGCGATTCTCTTGGCAGGGTACCTGATCATCATCTTCGGGCTGAAGGGGGAACCAGAAGCAACCGCACTAGTAATTGGTGCGGTGTTGTTGCTCGGCGCTGCATGGGCATCCATTTGCCTTCCTGAGACCTTGAAGGCTGCCCTGGACCAATCCCGTCGAGCAGCGATCATTCCGTTCGCATGCCTGTCTGAGGTTACGAAGAGAGTCGAAGACGCCGAAAAAAAGTGCGAGGAGCTTGGGTCGAATGCCTCGTACGAGGAGTGGGAAAAGGCGACGGGGGATCTACGCGCTGCTCATGGCGCATTGGCTGAAATTCAATCGGTGGAAATCCGTCGCCGAGAGCTTTGGAAGGGGGTTTCAGACCTTGGGCGCGTTCAGGCCACCCATGGCCTGTTCGCCTTGGCTTTCGCCGTATTTCTTAATCTGAGGGAGAGCAGCAAGGCACAAAGTTGGCAAGACCTGCTGACCCCTTTCGTCTTGTTCGTAATTTTCCTTGTTGTTCATCGTGTCTTTCTACCGACTTTGTGGGACCGCCGAACTGGATGCGTAAGCGCCCCAATAGCGGACAATCGAGGTTGTGATGATCCACCTTCCAATGCTTCGTGACGGCGGCATCATTCTCCTGTGTGTCGCCGCGCTTACATTTTTCGCAGCCAACCGATTCAAGAAGCGAATGCTGGAAAAGCAAAAACAAGCACTCGAGATCGCTGTTGAGAAGAAGCCTCCCCGCCGCTGACCCCTGGGCGTAGCTGGCTCAAAGGGTGGAGCTGGCCGTGCGCTCTTTCTTCTATGGCAGAAGAGCCGTCATTGATGATCGAGTGGGCAAAAAGAACTTATCTCAAAGAAGAGGAGTTTCTAGAGGATTTTGGTGACTGCGCACGGGCGGCCGCCGAAAAGCTCGATGGGAAATGGGTCCCCAATCCTCACTGCGACGATTCTACGCGTCGCAATCGAGACCACTTCTTGAAGAACGGCGAGCTACGGGATCTCGTGTTCGATTCAGCAACGGTCTACGATGACCCAAGTGGCTTCACATCATGCCAGATCCTTCTTAGATCAGCAGGCGGCACCCTAAATGTCCGAGTCAGGCAGGACCAGGGGAAGTTGACGGCTGACAAGATCAGAGACACGCGCGAGTAGCAGCTCGCTAGCGTAAGCCAAATGCTCCCCAGCCGGTGCCCGCACAAGATGCGCCTTTCAGGAATGCAGTGAAGTCCCACAGATCTGCAGAGCGATGATTTCCGGGAATCCAGCGGTTGCTGATTCCCACGCCAGACCCCCAAGAACCGCGAGGCCCGCCCCGTAGGCGCAGCCTATCCTGCTCCCCTTGCTATTGAGTCCACCAACAAGCCATGCTCGGGCATGTCCAAGGGAGGTGGAGGTCAATGGCGGAGGAAGAGGCCGACCGGGTTCAGCGGTGGACTGCGAAGCGACGGGCAGCTCTGGTCTTGAGCGTCCTGCGCGGAGAGACCGTCGATCTGCTCGCGAACGAAGACTTCGGCATGCGCAAGCTCGGCCCGAACGCGGCGGAGGACTTGCTCGAAGTCTTCGTTCGTCGTCATGAATAGGCTTCGACTCTCATCACGACGAACCGGCCGACCCAGGACTGGGGCCAGTTCCTCGGCGACATCCCGGCGACCACCGCAATCCTCGATCGCTTCCTCGAGAACGCGGAGATCCTGCGGATGAACGGCAAGAGTTACCGATTGCGCGGGCGCGCGGGCGGGCAGACCGCGGAGAGCGGAGACATGGTCTCGGTCGGAGAGACATCAGAGAAATAAGCCGCGAAGTAGTCGTCTGGATGGATGGCATGAACGCAAGAAGAGAAGAGCAGATCCCCCTTCTCGCGCGCACAACGATCGCGCTTGCTTATCCGATCCGTTCGGATCGATACTCGCGAACGCTCATCCCGAAATGGCCGCCTTTGAAGTGTTCGCCCGTGGCCGCTTTTGAGTGTCCGGTGACATTCGGGGAGCACGTCCGATCCAATTCATTGCGGTCTCGACCGTGGGGCGAACGCCAAGGGCGTTCCGGCTCGAGCGATCCAAGAACTGGCCCCCCGGCGGCCGTGGAAGGGGCCATCCGGACCCTCGAATCCTGCACGTCCGGGGCGAGACTGGGGCAACGGGTATCCAGCGAAATGCCAAGTAGTATCTGTGACAAACAGTTACGGCTTGGAGGCGGCGGGAATCGAACCCGAAAAAGGGCGATTCTCTAAGCTGGCGGCAGAGCGCGACTTCGGGTGTAACCGGCCTATCAGTCAGGCGTTATGGGCGAGTCCGGGTAGCCTTCCTGTTCCCCCGAGTCCCCCGGAATCCGCCCGGTTCGTGGAGAAATGATGGAGGCGGCAAGGCGAATTCCCGCCGCCTCTGTCAGAGGGTATCGAGCACATCCGCAATTCCATCGATGACCTCATCATAGACACGTCGCACCAGATCTATGGCGTCGGGCTCAGGCGGGTGGTTGAGAAATCCCTGTACCGGGTACCGATGCGCCGTCCTTCCGCCAGCGACATCGTAGTTTTCGACGGCCGATGAGCGAACCGCCCGGTTGTGCTTCGTGTAGTTATCGAAATTTCGCAAATAGACGGTCGCAGAATTGAGTTGGTCCATTTTGCTATGAGTGGCAGTGCCAGCAAGAGCCGGATCGTCCTTCACGGTATGGAAATAGAATCTTCTGCCGAGACTAAGACCTTTCTCCGTCTTCACTATATGAGCGAGAATGTCGAGCATCGTACGAAGAATGTGCATAGCTGCATTGATCTCAGCATTTATTCCCGCGAGCAGCTCCTGCTCGCCGATCGTATCCTGGCCGTGGAAGAGCGCGGTCGAGTCGCTACGCAATGCAACGATCCGACGAAGGTGGTACTCCGCCTGCGCTCGTTTCATCTTCAGCGACATGAGTAATGGGCCGAGATCTCTGCTGCGGAACTGTCTACGGAATTGTCGGGGGTTGATGCACATGTCCCCACCTCGCCCACTTGGGTTCCATCAGTATCGACGCCGGAATTTTCGGTAGAACGGAAGACCGTAGATCGACTCTTCGAGCTTACGAAATTGGACGCCGGCGAACGCACCACGGCGGGCGAATCCCAGATGTTCGAGCCGCTTCGTCAAAAAGGCGTAACTCACCCGGGCGGGACACGCTCGCTTCAGTCTAACAACGTCCTCCTTCGAACAAGGGCGTGACGTGACTAGTGGCGTCGCCCAGGCATTGAATTCATCCTCTGGAAAGATGAATTCGGCTGCAAAAATCTCTGCGCCGATCTCAATTGCCGGCACGCCTCTATAGTTCAGATAATCCATGCATCCGAATCCACAATCCGATGCCGCCGCCTGATCGCGATCAACAAGATGATGCTTGAGCTCGTGGGCCAGCGAGAACAGGCGGGGCTCCACGGGCTTTATCGCCTTGTTGAGAAGAACATGTGGTGCGCCGTCGATCACGAAGTAGGCGGCGCGCACTCTTCTAAGACGGTGCGACCATAGATCAAGGACGATGCCCTCACGCTGATAAATGCTCCTCATCTCCCGAAGCCCAAAACGCCCCGTCGTCACGCCGTACTCGATCCGCTTCGAGCGAGCGAGAGCCTTTAGAACCTGGTAGTAATCGGTGCGGTTCACGACATTCCTCGCACGTCCTCACTTCTTCATGGCTCGGTACTGCTTACGGGCGCGAACGAAGTCAGCGTACCGAGTCAGTTCCTCAAGGTCTTCGGCTGGCAGATCTCCTGTCGCACTCAAGAGCGCCCGCTGGGCCTCGGTTGGCGGCTCCACCTCCGATGGGAAGAACACCCAGATCGGCTGCTTGAGCGCTCGAGCTAGTCGCTCGAGGTCTTCGATCTTCGGCTTGTAAGTCCCGTTTTCCCATCGAGATACGGTATTGGGTGTTACGTCGACAAGCTTCGCCAGAGCAGTCTGGCTCATTGCGGCGGCTTCGCGCAACTCTTTGATTTTCCGTGAGATATGCTTGATTGCTTCAGTCATGGTCGTCCCTCCGTAGGATTGTTTGTCCTGTTTCTGTTGACAGGACTTCTCCGGCCTCGTATCCTACATTTACAGGATACGACGTCCTAGTGATGACGTCAATCGTGGCATGGAGGAGGCGGCCGCCCGCCTGGCGAGCGTGAGAAACGAACGATAGGGAGAAGCATGATTCTGACTACATTCGCAACAAGAACCGAGCAACTCGACGATCTGCTAGCACTTACATGCGAGGAACTCCAGCTCCCTCCGTCCTGGCACGAGGCTGCGGATGAGCACTACCAGGCCGTCTGCGCTTGGCTCGAAGCGGACGACAGCCCGCTGCGCTGGCTCCACCCCGCAATGTACCCGCAGGGCTCGTTTCGCATCGGGACAACTGTGCGCCCGATTGGCCGGGAAGAATTCGATCTCGATTTTGTCTGCGAACTCTCCCTCGGCCCCAGCAAGCATGATCCGATTGCGGTGTTGAATGGCATCGAGCGTCGACTTGCAGCGAATGAAATGTACCGCCCGATGCTGAAACGCCTAAAGCGGTGCGTCCGTCTGGTCTACGCCTCGCAGTTTCACATGGACATCCTGCCAGCGCGGCCGGAATCACCGCCGAATGGGACGAGGATACTCGTGCCCGACCGGAAGCTGAGCACTTGGCTGCCCAGCAATCCCAAAGGGTACGCCGCCTGGTTCGAAAGCCGGGGCGCGCTGGGACTCGTCGCGCTCGCTCGCAAAGTGGAGCCGATCCCCGATCAGCAGCCTGCATCCGACAAGACGCCACTCCAACGTGCCGTGCAGTTGCTGTCAACGGTCATCCAAAACTCCCCACCTGCGGTCATCGAAAACTCCCCACCCCTCAGGTCAACGGACCCTCGTCAGCAGGCTTGAGCAGCCCTGCCTTGAGCTTCTCCTTTAGCCGGTAGGAGTTGCCGCGGATGTTGATCGTGACCGCGTGGTGCAGGATGCGGTCGAGGATCGCCGTTGCGATCACGCGGTCTCCGAAGACTTCGCCCCACGAACCGAACCCTTGGTTGCTCGTCAGGATCATCGGACCGCGCTCGTAGCGCCGGCTGATCAGCTGAAAGAACAGGTTGGCACCCGTGCGTTCGATGGGCAGGTAGCCGATCTCGTCGACGATCAGGAGCCGCGGGACGGAGAAGAGCTTCAGCTTGTCCTCGAGCTTCCCTTCCGAAAGCGCGCGGGTGAGGGCGGCGATCATTGCGGCAGCGGTCGTGAAGAGGACGCGATAGCCGCGTTCGATCGCCTTCAGGCCCAGGCCCACGGCCAGATGCGTCTTGCCCACTCCCGGCGGGCCGAGGATGAGCACGTTCTCCCCATGCTCGATGAAGTGGCAGAGGGCGAGCTGCATGACCTGCTTCTTGTCGAGCGAAGGCTGGTAGCTCCAATCGAACGTCTCCAGGCCCTTGACGAAGGGGAAGCGGGCGAGGTGCGTCCGCATGGTCACGTTCTTGGCGGTCTTCGACGTCACCTCTTCGGTCAACAGCAGGTCGAGGAAGTCTGCATACGAGAGATCGCGGGCGGTGGCGTCCTGGAGCAACGCCTCGAGGCGTTCGCGACACTTGAAGAGCCGCAGGCGCTGAAGGTTCTCCTGCAGGCGTTCCATCTCTACGCCGTTCATGAAGCACCTCCTGTCGTGCCGAGCGCCTCGTAGACGGCGAGATCACGCACCTGGACGTCCGGATACGGGCCGGTGGCCGCCGACTCGCGCATCGTCGAGAACCGCGCGCGCCGGTTGCGCGCAAGCGCACCGGGACCATGCGCCGGGTCTATGAGAGCCTGATGCTTGCCGGAGAGCTCCGGATGATCCGCAACGAGAAGCCCGCGATGGTAGAACCACACGCGCCCCTGCCGGCGCAGGACCTCTACCGTCTGACCGATCAGCTGACATGGCACCGAGTAACGGTTCGTATCGAGACTGACGAGGTAATCCTCGGCGACCATGCGCGGCTGACGCGCCTCGAGCCGGAAGCTCGGCTGTCCATGCAAGGGCACCAACTGCGGCTGCTCGCGACGGAAGCGATCGATCGGCCGTTCATGGGTCGTCCCGTGAATGCGCACGTCGGCGACTTCCGCTCTCCACTGGGCGAGTTGCTCGCGAAAGTCTGCCAGGTCGACGAAGGAGCGACCGGGCAGGAAGTTGCGCCGAAAATACTTCACCCCCGACTCGACCTTGCCCTTCGTCTGCGCGCGATACGCGCGGCACAGGCGCGGTTCAAAGCCCCAGTAGTCGGCAAAGCTGCGGAATGTCGAGTTCCACACGACCTTCCGCTGCTCGCCCGGTCGGCAGACGGTACGCGGTCGATCGTACAGGTGCTCGCGTGTGTGGCCGCCGAAGTAGTCGAATGCGCGCTCATGCGCGTCGAGGAACTGCGGCAGCGACTCGCCCAGATACGGCTCATAGAAACTGCGGCGGCTGAAGCCGAGGGTCAGAACGAAGATGTGCAACTCGACCGCTTGCCGGCGGAAGGCGACGCGCGCCTCGCCCCAATCGATCTGGCTCTGCTGGCCTGGCGCGGTCTCGAACCGCATCTGGGTGCCCTCGACCGCCAACTGCAAGTCGCGCAGCGGCTGGACGAAGCGCTTCACGGTCTCGTACGAGCCGCGGTAGTTGCGCGTCTGCCGTAACTCCTGAAAGAGGATCTGCGCGGAATAGCTCACTTGTGGCGCGCGCTGACGCAGGAACTCCTCGTGCTCGGCCAGCAGCGTGTCCGTCCGCGCAGGTCGCCGATAGGGCTCCCAGGCTTTCTGCTGCAGGGCGCGCCGAACCGTCTTGCGATCGAGATCAAGACGGCGACCGATCTCCGAAACCGTCAGGTGCTCGATGCCGGCCAGCCGATGGATCTCCTGCCAACACTCTTCGCGGACCATGCGCTCCTCCTCCGGTCGTTCGACCGGAAGCAGCATAGCCCGCACTTCGGAACCTGCTCGTCGCTCCATTGCTTCCCCTCCTCAGGTTGGGAGGGTGGGGAAATCTCAATGACCGTGAGTGGGGATCTTTGCATGACCGGTGACAGTTGCTCAAGCGCTGGCGGGATCTCACGTATCAGGCTGATCCAGACCGCGCTCCCCGGTCGATCGTGCTTACGACTCTCGCCGGCCACGCGTACGCGGGCGAGGCATCCACGAGCCAAGCGTTCACCGCGGTTCTCGATGGCATCTTAGAGATGGCCGCCGGGCAGATCGAGACTCTCAAAGTCTACAACCCTGCGAATGAAGGGGAACTTCTGAGCGAAACGTGGGAAGAGGACCCCGCGTCCTACAAAACATTCGTGTCCAATCTCCGCCGACTGCGAGATCGGTGGGCAGAGGCTCAAGAAGCGGCGATCCCCACGCTTGCCACCATCCTCCACGAACTGTTCGGCGAGGAGACGGAGCGTGCGTTCGTGCGTCAGTCGGAGAAGATCACGGCGGCAAGAGAAGGCGGGCAACTGCGCTCGGTAATCGGATCCGGCTTGTTGACCACAACATTTGGCCGAAGCGTTCCCGTCCGGCCCAACACTTTCTATGGCGATGCACCGTCTCGATAGAGGATTTGATGGATCGCAACAATCTGCACGATTGCTTGCGATGCATCCGCAGTTCCGTCAAATCAGGCGGGGGAAGGAATTTATTTGGCGAGGGAACCTGCAAGCCAGCCCGCTTGGCAGCAAATATGAAATCGAAATCCGTCTCCGCGCGAGCAGTTCTCCGGTGGTATTTGTCCTCGATCCTGCCCTGATGACGCGGGACGGTGAGGAGATCCCCCATCGGTTCGAAGACGGATCGCTCTGTCTTCACTATCATGGCGAGTGGTCGCGCCGGAATTCCATCGCTGAAACGACTGTCCCGTGGACTGCGACCTGGCTTTACTACTATGAGCTCTGGCACGCGACGGGCGAGTGGCTTGGCGGGGGTATCCACCCTCAGTCGCAGACGAATGGAGAGCATTCCAATGAAGCAAGCACGAAGCCGTAAGCGCCCGTCCTCCCCTTCGCCTGTGAAGCAGGTCCGGCGACCAAGCCGATTCACCGAGCTCGCTCTCTATGTAAGAGCAGGCGGGCGCTGCGAGTTCAATGGGTGCAACCAGCTCCTGATCGAACATCCTCTGACACTCAGCCTCGGGAACTTCGCTGAAAAGGCACACATCGTGGCGTTTTCGAAAGGCGGCCCGAGAGGACACGACGGTTCTCGCCCTGCCGACATTAATGTCTTGGCCACCTAATGCTTCTTTGTCAGCGTTGTCACAAGGAGATCGACGACCATCCCGATCGCTATACTCGCTCGCTTCTCGAGCAGTACAAAGCCGAGCACGAACACAGGGTGGAGATGGTTCTCTCCTCAACTCCCAATCGCAAGACTACAGTCGTCCAACTTCGCGCGCCAATCGGCGGGAAAGCGGTCACGATCCCTCAGCCGGATGTTTTTGCCGCTGTCGCACCCTATTATCCCGAGGATCGCCACGGCTTTGTCGTCGACCTCTCCGAATTCGATGACAGGGACCCACATTTCATGGCCTCGGCGGTGCGCAAGATCGACGACAGCCTCCGGCCGCTCCACGCCCCCCGCATCGATGGCGCTCCGGCCCGCCATGTCTCCGTTTTCGCCTTCGGTCCAATCCCGGTCCTCATGTATCTGGGTACACGCATTAGCGACAAGCTCGCTGTCCGCTTCTTCCAATTCCACCGAGATACGAAGCACTGGAGTTGGAAGGAAGAGGGTCAGTCGATTGAGTTCCGCCTCACGCTCCGCCGCCGTGGCACTGACTTGACCCGTGTCGCGCTTCTCCTTTCGATCAGCGGCACAGTCCGCTCCGAGTGCTTCCCCCCCGGAATCGACGAATCGTTCTACCTCTACGAAGTCGCACCCGTGGCTTGTGATCCAAACCTTCTCCTCCTCCAGACGTATGACGACCTTCGTGCATTTCGGCAAACGTACCTTGCCGCCTTCTCCCGTTTTGAGCGAACCCACCCCAAGGCGACCCAGATTCATCTCTTCCCCGCCGTTCCGCTCTCAGTGGCCGTTCTCTGCGGCCATGATCTTCTCACCAAGGTCCACCCGATGATCGAGGTCTACGACAACGACAAAGCGAACGGCGGCTTCGTTCACCGCCTTACCCTCAATCAGCCATCCCCGCAAGCCTGACTGGCCATCATTGCCGACCCTTGACGTCTCGCGCCGTTGTGGCAGGGTGAGAAGCGAGAGCCGGCACCAACGTCGGGGTTGCTCTGACGTCTTGGCAAACGCTTCTCGTCTAATCCTTAGATCTCATCCCATGCCAAAGCCAACTCGTTCCGGCCTCGCCGCACTTCCCGCCCTCGCGATAATCCTCGCCGTGGCGCTTGTCCTCGCAGGTGCAGCCTACTTTACGACTCGTGATCGTGGGGACGTCGCTACTAATGCATATGCGTCAAACGCAAATGCCGCCACCAACGCCAACACGAACGCGATTGTACCCGCCGACTGGCAGACGTTCTCTCATCCCCGAGGCTTCTCCTTCCGCTATCCAAGCGACTGGGAGGTAGTCGCACCAGCCGCTGACTCGGCGTTCATAACGCTTACTCCCACTGGACAGGTCTACAATGTCGAAGATTCACCCACCTACCCGGTCTACGTCTCGCTTAGCGACGACACGACTGCGGAATACATCCGCGACGTTGACGGCAGCCGTCTGTCCACGGTGAAGATCGGAGCGAACACCCTCACTCGCCTCGCTCCGACAGGCACCATCAGCAGCGCGGCATATCTATTAGATCTTCGAGAGGGGAGTCTCTCTTTCTCCGACCACGTTGATGAGCTCCTCTACACGAATAACATCACTACCGCGCAGGCCACGGTAATGCGCGGCATTTACAATCAAATGCTCGCTTCCTTGACAGTCAGTCGGTAGTGATGCGCACCCGCCTCGCGGGTGCCAGTTCATTGACAATCGGTTTACAGTCGTACCAACCAAAGGAGGGATCGTATGCACCGTTTACTTCTGTGCCTCACTGCTGCTGTGATTCTAGCAATCGCCACTTCTGTCTATGCGATCGCGAATACTCCGACGGGTTTTGTGTATCCGACGGGGACAGCTGCGCTCGGGGGCTACGCCGGTTGGCTCGCACATGAAGACGGTTACTTCCCTGGCCTCTATCATCTCGGCAAGGACATTGATGCAAACGAGGGCGACCCTGTTTACGCGATCGACGATGGCGATGTGTATGCTGTCAACAACAGCAGTGCCTGGGGACAGGGCAACGTTGCTCTTCTCGTTAGGCACAAGCTGTCGGACGGTACCGTGTTTCTGACCATTTATGGACACATAGTCTCATCGTTGTCCGATGGTGATAACGTCGTGGCGGGAGAAGCCATCGGGGTGATCGGACACTACGTTAACGGCGATCATCTGCATTTCGGCATTCGCCCCGGTACTAACACCTCCGCCCCCCTTGGTCGCAATGGCATGGGCGAGTATGACGATCCGAAAGGCTTCGTGGACCCCGTCGATTGGATAACAACCCGCAATCCTGGGACGACGTTGTTTTCAGATGTCGTCACTCGCAACGGGGGTACTGCAGCCGTTGGGACTCCGAATGCGAATAGCCATAGTGGTCTCATCTATGCCTACGGCACCTATGTGCGACAGGACTTTGTCGGCGGCACCTTCGGCCATTGCTGCATCATGTACGATCCACGCAATGGAGATGGCAATCCGTAAGCGACAAACGAAGCGTACCTACTAAGGACGGGCTTCCATGAAGCATACAAGTGGAGCCAGGATACTCCGCCTATCTTCAACGACAATGGCTGGGTCGAATTGTATGGGTGTCCCACAAGGGATGAGTACCATCCTGATCAAGGTGCTGAAGGCGATGCAAGACAAGATTTCTTCAAGCACACGACGCCGGGGAAAGGGGATTGCCATTACATGTATTACGAGGCTGATCTGCCAGAAGGTCACCGCGTGTCATGGCACTCCTCTTACACGGCCGACTGGGAGACCCAGACTCCGAATGACGTCACTCAGATCCAACGTGGGACATCTAGGTCGTACGTTGTGCGGTACAGGAATACAGGCACGACGACGTGGTTTAGCGACCGGAATGCCTTCCCGTTCGACTACGTCGACCTCGCTTCCTGCAATTCGGTTGGTATCGTTGTACCGAGCTTCTTCTATGATGGCTCGCTCGGTTGGATCGACTCCGAGACCCCATGCACGATGCAGGAAGCGAGCGTTGCTCCTGGTGAAGTTGCGACATTCTCCTTTGTGGGTAAGGTTGCTTCGGATGCTCCTCTCGGACCTCGAGACGTCTACTTCCGACCGCGCCACAGTATGGCAGGACTCTTGGATGGCTGGGATGGCATGCATTACATCATAAACGTGACGAGCGCGCCGCCGCAGCCGCCAAGCTACACCCCCGCACTTCGGCTCGATGTCTCCGGCGACGGGGGGACCTCCGATCTCCTGATCGCGGATCTCGCTAACGGCAACGTCTGGGCAGCGATCTGCGATGGGTACGGCTCATTCAATCCGCAACCCCTTCAATGCGCAGGCATGTCGCCGCTCGGCGTTTCCCAATATCTTGCGGGTGACGTCAATGGTGACGGGAAGGTGGATGCAATCGCGGTCGATCGGTACGCGGGAAACGTCCGTGTCGCGAAGTCGAACGGGTACAATGTGACGAACCCTTCACTTTGGAGAACTGACTGGCATGGCGGCAGCGTCTGTCAGTTCTTCCCGGGGTACTTCAACGACAACCAGTACTGCGACATCGTTGCGTATTACCCGCCGGCGGGCGCATTCTATGTCGCCATCTCGAACACGGTCGACTTCTTCAATGATGCGGCCGGCCCGTACTCCTACGGCGCCTGGCTCCTCGATTGGGCGGTCCAGCCCTTCGGGAGCGAGCAGTATGAAATCGCGGTCGGCGATGTGAACGGCGACAAGCTCACCGATCTCATTGCCTTCGAGCAGTACCCGGGGAACGTCTACGTCGCGCTCAACAATGGGCAGAACACGTTCGTTCCGCAGCCTGTCTGGCTCACGAACTTCTGCTACGGGTCCGTCTGGGATCTCTACATGGCCGACGTAACTGGCGACGGCAAGGACGACTGCGTCTTCTTCTATGAACAGAGCGGCTGCTGGCAGGTCGCGGGATCGACGGGAACGAGCTTCGTCCAATGCGGCGGGCTACCTCCGTACGGCAACTGGATCACCGGCTGGGGCAGCTACCTCACGACGCCGATCTTCGGGAAGTTCACCGTCCCTGGCGCGGTTCAGATGCTCCGCTCGACAGGTGGAACCTTCGAGTACGTCCCTGGCTCTGGGCCGTCCGGCACCTGGGTGCATAACTTCTGCGCGGCCGGTTGGGAGCTCGATCGGATGGCACCGCTTCGGTGCAGTCCGAACCCTCCCGACTCGCTGGTCACTTCGGCAGCTCCCGTGCCGACCCGGCTCGTCCTCAGCCCGAATCCGGCCACAAACACGCTTCGGCTCGTTCTACCTAATCAGGATCTCGGAGAGGGAGATCGGACGATCGTGCTCATGGATGCGGCGGGCAGGGAAGTGCTCTCATCCGTCGTCGACCGGCTGGCGCAAACATCTCAGCTCGACCTTTCGCGGTTGGCGGTCGGCGTCTACTTCCTTCGGGTGTCGCCAACGACGGATCGCCCTCAGAAACTCCTGATCGTTCGATGAATGATCGTACCCCAAGCCTCCTTGGGGTTTTTTGTTTCCCAAAGGTTGCAGGGATGCAACCTCCACCCCACTGGGGTCGAGGTTCAAGCGACCGAACGTTTTCGCGACGCGCGGCCCGTGTCTTCGCAGAAACTCGGCCATGGAATGTCGTTCACATGGTGCATAAAGTAGGTGCGGATACGTTCGACGATGGAGTACCAAGCGGGACGATGACGCGATTCCTCGATCCAGAGGAACGGTTCTCGCGCTGTCATTCGCAGATTTTTGTCCCGCAAGAGGAGGTTCGAACCGAGGCAAGAGAGCATCTCACGCTTTTCGGCGTTCGACGCGGTCGGAAAGCGTTTTGCAGCCTGATTGGCGAATGGAAACGCGGATTCCGCGGGTTCGAACCAGCGCTGTGGCGCAGCCTCCTCATGGAGCAGTTGTTCGCGGATCTTCAGTTCCCGGTCGATCAGGGCTTGTTTCTTCAGCTTGAAGTCTTGATCCGAAATGAGACCGCGTAGGCGGAGATCAAGCAGTGTGTCTGACTCTCGTCGGCTATCGGCAAGCGAAGCAGCGAGGGACCGCCGCGCAGAAGACTCCTCTCGAGAATGGGTCACCGACGCTCGCAGCTCCTTCATCGCCCAAGCGAAGAGCTCGTCATCGATCTCGCATTGCCGCAGCAACGTGACGATTTGTTGTTCCAACGCATGCACTTCGATCGACGCCTGGGAGCAGCGCGGCCCGGCCTTGTGCTTCGTGCAATGATAGTAGATGTAGCGATGCCCGTGCCGCTGGACTTTGTGCTCGGCGGTCACGGCTGATCCGCACTCCCCGCAGCTCATGAGGCCGGTATAGGCAAAGTCATGACCCCCGGGTGTACGGCGGTTGGGCCGGCCAAGGATCTCCTGCACCCTGTCGAACTCGCCCTTAGTGATCATCGAGGGATGAGCTCCGACATATGATTCACTTTTTCGGAGGATGAGGCCGTAGTAGAACGGATTCGACAGCAGGCTGTAGAGTGTGCTCCGGGCAAGCGGTCCACCCCCCGACCGGGCGCGGGCTGGAATACGGAAGCCCCATTCCTCGTTCGCGATTGCGTGGACCTCGGCCACTGATCGCCCGGCCAGCACGAGATTCCAGATTTCCCGCACGAGCGGAAACCGCTTCGGATCAGGAATGATGGTCTTTGTCGCTGAATCGTTCAAATACCCAAGCGGCGCGACTCCCGGCAGCCACCCCTGCTCGAGCTTCGCGCGGTTTCCACGCTTCACGTTGTCCGAGAGGTCGTCAACGTACTTCTTCGCCATTCCGAATTCGAGCTGCATCCAGAACTTCTCGTCCCCGTGATTTGCAAAGGACTTCTCCCGGGTCACGATCTCTTGGAGCTTCCCCTCATCGAGCGCCCAGATGAGCGCGGCGCCGTCGACCGGATTCCTTGCCAGACGATCCAATTTCCAGCAGAGCACGCCATCCACGCGGCGGCGCTCGATGTCTTTCAGCATCTGCCCGAACACCGGCCGCCCGGGCGCCTTGGCTGATCTCGCTTCTGAAAGTATTGATACGACCGACAGCCCTCGCGAGCGAGCTAACTCCCGCAATTCATGAACTTGAGAATCGATCGACAGCACCTGGCGGTCTTCGGATTCGGAGGATTTTCTGGCGTAGAGAATGTAGCGGGCCATGCAGGCGGCGATTATTGCTGAGGGTTAAGCATCATAATCCGTTGACGGCATCAGTCAATTGCGACGGGGTTCGAACCCGCGCAATCCGACGGAGCTTCCGCGAGGTTTAGCACAATCGAGAGCGCGCGCAGGAGACGCTGGGCAATCTCGGCAGCCTCATCGTCGGACAGGTCCTCCCCGTGCTTCGCTAGCCAAATCGCTTTGAATTCGTCGAGCGACTGTTTCGGGATACGGAATGAGTTCAGGTTCATGACTGCATTTTGACGGGCTTGCCCAAGGCGAGAAGGGGGGTGGACGTTGCGTTGGGCGAACCTGTCAGGGTGCATCCGCCTTATCCACAAGACGGTCACAGATTTCCAACCTCTCCCCCTCTTTTCGGTTTTTCTTCGGGTGGGTATGGTGTCTCTATGACCGTCCAGTTCACCGAAAGAGCCACTCGGAAGCCGGCCCGTTTCCCCAACCGCATTCGTGAATACCGCGTAGCGAGCGGTATTTCGCAGCGCGAACTCGGCCTCCGCGTCGGTTTCGGCCGCAGCGTCGTCTCTCAATGGGAACGCGGTCACGTCCTCCCCTCGTTGCCGAACGTCTTTCGGCTAGCCAAAGCGCTCGACACTCTGGCCGAATCGCTCTACTTCAACCTCTACTCGGCCGCGAGCCGGCGAATGGTCCCGCCTGATTCCGCTCACTCATGACGCGTCTCGATTCTGCGACAAAGGAGCTCCTCCGCGCTGCCTTCGGTCAGTCGAAGGCACCCGAGACGATCGGACGCGCTCTCTGGCTCTACGTGGCTCTTCTTCTTCACGCGAACGATCAGGGTCTTGTGATCCGAAAGGCGAGCGTTCTCGCTCGTGATCTCTCAGTTTCCGAAGAAACGATCGCTGCTTGGGTGGTTCGTCTCTCGCATGCGGAGCTCGTAAGAGTTCTCTCGCCTGCTCCCTACTTGACCGTTCGTTTCTCTTTCTGGCCTGCCAACGTCTCCTTCACCGGCAAAAACGCCGTGCTTTCTGCGAGAGACAAAGAGAACAGCAATAGCAAGCAATGCTCTGCTGTAGCTATTTCTCTCTCTAGCAATGCAAAAGCAGGGGAAGGGGGTCAGGGGGAAGGGGAACTACGACAGGCGATTCGCGACATGCTCCCCGCCGATGCTGACGACACCGAAGTCGAAAGGATTCTCGATCGGTATCCGCGCGCGGTGGTCCGCAAGGCCACAGAGCGGGTGCGGCAAGCTGGCCGCATCCGCAAATCGAAGACCGCGTTCTTCCGCTACCTCCTCGCCAAGTTCTCCGAAACGATCGATGTCCGCAATCTTTGATCACGTCACGATCACTCTTCCCCGCCGCCTGCTCGAACACCCGCGCGCGTTCCATGTCCGCCGGATGCGCGCCGCTGTCTGGCTCTATCTCGAACTCTTGGCTCGTCTGCCACAAGGAAGCGACACGGTCGCGTTCGATCCGGTCGAAATCGGCCGGACGATGGGGCTGCCGGAAGGCACGATCGTGAGTTGGCTCGGACACCTTCGGAAGTACCGCTACGTGGAAGCCAGCCGGCGGGATGGCACGATCCGTGTGCGCGTGAAGCAGCAATCCGCTGCTGCCCGCGCGGAAACGCCGGCCTCTCCCCGATTCTTCACGCTCGCAAAGATCGAGCAGGCCATCGGCGAGACGGGCCACCGGGATCTGCTCGAATCCGCTCTGGCTTCGCACGCGGATCCCGACATCAAACGCGCGCTTGCCGGGGCGCTCGCGGTGCCGGCGAGCGAGATCCGGCGCTCGCGAACCGCGCTCTTTCTCTATCTCCTAAGACGAAACGCTCATGAAGAACCATCCAACGATCCTCGCACTCGATCCGGGCTTGCGTGACCTCGGCTACGCCGTCCTCTGTGGCCGAAGACTCATCGATTCGGGTGTCCAGTCCTTCCGCTTCGTTCCGCCCCGAAGCCGCCACTCCGCGTCTCTCCGCGCAATTAAAGAACGAATCGACCGCCACCGAGTCACGGCGATCGTTCTCGAAGCGACGCCGGGCGACCATGAACAGAACTTCGCGGCGCTGCGCAGACTCGAACGCTCTATTCGTAGACTCGCGGCCCGTCGGCGGCTCCGCCTGGCCGTCTATCCAGCGCAAGCTGTCCGCAAGGGGCTTCTTGGAGACGGATGGGCAGACAAGTATGAGGTGGCTGGAGCGGTTGCCGCCCGGTATCCGACGCTGCGGATCTTCGTCCGCCAGGATCGCAGGTGGAAGGAGCGTTACTTCCAGAACATGTTCGACGCGCTCGCCCTAGGCCTCCACCACGAGTCACAGGCGATGTGATCCGCCAACCCGCCCTCCCGCAGCCCACTCTTCGGCTGAACTGTCGCCGGCCGCTCTTCCTGCTCGAGCGCCGCCGCGGTGAGTAGGTGCGCCCGATCAGGACGGGCACCGAGATCGCGGACGTCTCGGGAGGGCGACTACTAATCAATCAAGAAAGGGATCATCCATGGAAGAATCGACGATCGTGGGCATCGACCCGGGAACGAAGTACTTGGGAATCGCAGTCATCCGCGGCCGCAGGCTGCTTGCGAGCGGCGTTCATACTCTGCGAAACGGACACCGTCCGCATGATGTGGTCGGCCAGGCGCGCGCCGTCGTTCTCCGCTACATCGCCGAGCACGCGCCGGGTATCATTGTCGTCGAACGGCCCCTGCTTCTCCCCTCGAAACGGGCAGCGCTCGTTTCCGTGATCACGGAAGAATTGCAGGCGCGGTCGAGCGATCTCGGGCTGCGGATCGTCGAAGTCTCCGCCCGTGAGGCCAGGCGCATTCTCGTCTCGAATCCCATGGCGCGGAAGATCGACGTCGCTCGCGCGATCGTCCGAAATCACTTTCCCGAACTCGCCCCGCGGTTGCCGCGGCCACCCCGTCATGCGGTTCTCGGATTCAATGACCGGGATCGGTACTGGCTCCACATGTTTGATGCGCTCGCGGTGGCGTTGGCGACTAAAACGTCTCAAAGACTTGAGCCTTGCCGCGTGTAGCTGGCGCCGGTACAGTCTGTTCCGGACTCCAACTGACTCGTTTTGCAGCGATCCAGCCACGCTGGAGGAGTGGACGAATGAGACCGGTTCCCATCGAACTTACGCAGGAAGAGACAGAGCTCGTATCGCAGATCGACTTTTCGACTGACACGCTCTCGCCGGGTTTCTTTGACCGGCTTTCCGCGTCCTGCAAGATCGCGCCCATTCTCTTCAAGTCACTTGCCGCGAGGCAGGCGATACCGCAAGTCCGTTTGGACTTCTTCTTCAAACGCGGGCATGTCCCCGGGAGCAAGCTCTCCCATCATGAGATCTTCGAGAAGAACGGGACGCGAGGAGAGGCGATTTTCGCGCATGGGCATTTCCTTCCATTCCTCCGCTACTTCGTTTTCGGTCCCGCGCTGCCGACCCAGGTGATCGATCGCTTCTGCGAGCTCGTTGATGAAAGCGCTTTGCACATAGACCAGATGAGCGATCTTCAGAAACTGGCGCGGTCAGCGGTAAGAGCGAATCCGAGAGAGCGGCGTTCCATCGCAGAGGAATTCTACAAACTCGGTCTTGAAGTAGCCCCAGAGTTCGCACACGTCGTCCGAGATGCAGCGATGCGGACGCGAGTTCGCTGATTCCCCGGAGAACGGTGCCTGTTTTCCACAGTCAGCGCTAACGATGCTGCCTTAGCCCCCCTACGGTCTGTCGGCGCTTCTTCGTATCGTGCGGGTAGAGCCCTGCTCACTTCGTTCTGTTCTTTTCACCCCGAACCACCCGCACGGAAACGGAGGCATCCCGATGAACCAAACCGAACTCGTCCGCACGATCGAGATCAAGGATCGATCCGGCCGCGTTGTCGGCACGAAGGAAGTCGTCACGTACCCCGGCCTGCTGTCGAAAGCCCACGAGGAGGGGCTGCAGCGCATCGCGACCAAGCTCGTCCAGGTTCCGACGGATGAGAACGCCCGCACCGCGATCGCGAAAGCGCTCGTCGAGACCAAGAAGGGCCGCTTCGAGGGGATCGGCGACGCGAGCCCCGAGAACGTGAACGGCTTCATCGTTCCCCACCTGATCCGCATGGCCGAGACCCGGGCGAAGGCCCGCGCCCTCCGGGATGCCGTGAATATCGGCATCGTCTCCTTCGAGGAGTTGGACGGCGACGGCATTCTCCCTAACGGCTCGGACCTCGGATCGGGTGCTGTCACGACGGATGTCCAGCCTGCGAAACCCGAACCGCGCAAACCGCCGCGCGCAGGTCGGGGGAACGGCGACGGGGCGCTCATGACCGAGGCCCAGCGCCGCTACCTCTTCCGGATCCTGGCCGGCCGGGGCCTTTCGGCCGACGCCGCCCACGATTATCTGAAGGAGTACTTCGACACCGACTCGCTCGGGTCGGTGACGAAGCAGCAGGCGACCGAGGCGATCGACGGCCTTCTCAAGGAGGTGGCCGATGGAGCCCGTGAGCGTTAGCCAGGTCCAGAGCTACCTCTTCTGCCCCTTGAAGTACCGGTTCCAGTACGTCGAGAAGCTCCCCGCACCTTGGCGTCCCGCCGCTCTCGCTTTCGGCATCTCGGTCCATTCCGCGGTTGAGTGGTTCCAGCGCGAACGCTACGCCGGCCGAGATCCCGCTTCACAGGAGGTGGTCGACATCTTCGCCGCCGACTGGTATGCGGCGAACTTGGAGCCGATCGTCTTCCCCGAGCGTGAATCGCAGGAGCTGCTCGCCGAGAAGGGCCAAGCGCTCGTCCAGCTCTACGTCGAGCAGGCAAACGGAACGCTTCCCGCGCTTATCGAAGACCGCTTCGAAATCGAGATTGTCGACCCAGAGACCGGTGAGGTGCTCGATGTCGTCCTGCGCGGCGTCATCGACTTGGTCGAAGCCGACGGCACGCTGGTAGAGGTAAAGACCGCCGCCCGGACCTTCGATGTCGGGTCGCTGGAGCGGCACTTGCAGCTCTCGACCTACGCGCTCGTGCGTCTGCTTCAGACGGGAACGATCCCGCAACTCCGAATCGACGCGCTGCTGAAGACGAAAGTACCGCGAATCGACCGCCTGCCGGCAAGTCGCACGATCGCCGACCTTGCGTGGACCGCGCGGCTGATCGAATCCATCGCTTGCGCGATCCGTTCCGGCTCGTTCTTTCCCAATCCCTCATACCGCTGCGCCGAGTGCGAGTACTTCGCTCACTGTCAGAAATGGCGTGGGAAGTAAGCCTCTGATTCGTTCGTTTCATCTCCAGCACGTGGCCTTCGGGTTTTCTCCGGAGGCCTTCTTCTTTCCCGGATCAAGGGAGGGGACACGCGATGTATGTCGCTGAACTCAGAGTCCGCCGCTATCGCGGCAAGAAAGTACCGACGCTCAATGGGCCGGAAGATGTCGCGAGGATCATCCGGCCGATGACGAGGAACGAGAAGCGCGAGCAATTCTTCACGCTGCTGCTCACGGTGCGTCACGCGCTGATCGGCATCGAAACCGTTTCCATCGGAAGTCTCACGGCCTCACTCGTCCATCCGCGCGAAGTCTTTCGGCCGGCGATCCTCGCCTCCGCCGCGGCAATCATCCTCGCGCATAACCACCCATCGGGGGATGTCGCCCCGTCGGACGATGATGTGGAGATCACGAACCGTCTCGCCGACGTCGGACAATTGCTCGGGATCGACGTGCTCGACCATGTGATCGTTCCCAGCGGCGGCCGCGCTTTTCTGTCGTTCCGAGAAAAAGGACTGCTCACCTCTACATGAAAGGAGAAGGGAAATGCCCGCGCAACTAGTCCTGCATCAAGGCGGCTGGGCCGCGACGCCCAGCGATCTCGCCGCCGTTTCGGTGCCCGAAGAGACCGAGAGCTATTGTCCGGTTCCGTATCCGCGTTTCGTCGAGGAGGTGAAGCTCCACGTTCCGCGTTTCGGCCTTACGATCACCGACGAGCGGTATGGATTGGCGCACGAAGGTCTTCAGATGTTCGGCGTGCTGACCTGTGCGAATGGGAACGGCCATCCGGACTACGGCCTTGCGATCGGGCTCCGCAACTCCTACGACCGCTCGCTCTCGGTCGGTCTCGTAGCCGGCTCACGGGTCTTCTGCTGCGACAATCTCGCGTTCTCCGGAGAGGTCGCGGCCGCCCGCAAGCACACGCTCCACGTCTTCCGCGACTTGCCCGATCTTATCTACCGTATGCTCTCCAAGCTCGCGTCCATGCAGAGCCGCATCCATGCGGAGATCGCAGCGATGAAGGCCCGGGAACTCTCGGCCGAGGCAGCCGATCATCTTCTGGTCGAAGCTGTTCGGCGCAACGTGATCCCCGCCTCGAACTTGCCGAAGGTGATCGAGGCTTGGGAGAAGCCGACGCACGCGGAGTTCGCTCCCCGGAACGCCTGGTCGCTCTTCAATGCCTTCAGCGAGGTCGCCAAGTCCCGAAGCCCGCGCGTCCAGATGGACTCGGGGCTCCGGCTCGCCCGGACCTTCCGGAGCGCGCTCGCGCTCTGACACCTGACAGACAGGCCAGATGGACTAACTCATCTGGCCTCTTTCTCTTGCCTAGGAGGCGGAGCCGTGCCAGATTGACGCAACGAGCCAAAGTCAGTATGATGAGTCGGGCTGTAACTGCTTACTTTTGCTACATCTAGCGATTGCCGGGAAGGTATGCCCGACCGAATGGGACGTGTCCACGGAGGAGGTATGGACTCTGCTTTCGCGAAACGGTGCCTCCCCCACGCCATGAACCGAGTTGACCCAATCTGTCATGACTGAGAGCGAATGGCGGACACGGAAGACGAGAATCGACCGCCGGCTTGAGCAAGCCGGCTGGCACTTGACGCACTTCAAGGAAGGCAGTGTCCTTGGTTCTCGGACGGCTATCGAGGAGTACGAAACAGACAACGGTCCAGCCGATTACCTCCTTGCTGATGACGGGCTGCCTTTGGGTGCGGTCGAGGCGAAGAAAGTCTCGCTCGGCCCCCGAAATGCTCTCACCCAAGCGATTCGTTATTCCGAAGGAATGCACGAGGGCCCGTTTGACTTCGCTGGCCGCGGCGTTCCTTTCGGCTACTCGACGAACGGCGAGAAGATCTACTTCCAAGACCTACGACATCACGACAGCTACTCCCGCCCCGTCTCCGCCTTCCATACACCGAATGCCCTTCGCGAATACGTCGAACGGGATACCGAGGTAGCGATGGATTGGCTACGGGCGCATCCAAACGACCACCCACGCCTCCGGCCGTATCAGAAGGAAGCGACGGCCGCGATCGAGGATGCCATTGGAGCCGGCAAACGCCAAATGCTCGTCGCCATGGCGACCGGCACTGGCAAGACCCTCCTCATGGCGTCAGAAATCTACCGACTCATGAAATCCGGCCGCGCTCGGCGCGTCCTTTTTCTTGTCGACCGGAGGGCGCTCGCCGCGCAGGCGGTCACGACACTCGCCGCCTTCGAGCCGGAACCCGGCCTCAAGTTCGACAAGATCTACGAGGTCTACAGCCAGCGCTTCAGACGCGAAGACTTCGACGAAGATTCGAAATATGACCCGCAGGTGCTTCCCAACAAATACCTCACCGATCCAAAACCCGGGCACGCGTTCGTCTACGTCTGCACGATTCAACGCATGGGCGTCAACCTCTTCGGATGGCAGAACGCTTTTGCTTCGAACTCGTCTGAGCCAGAGGAAGACGCGGAAGCCGAGAAGCTGGACATCCCCATTCACGCCTTCGACCTCGTCATCGCGGACGAGTGCCACCGCGGCTACACCGCCGCCGAAGTCAGCAAATGGCGGGCTGTCCTCGATCACTTCGACGCGGTGAAGATCGGCCTTACAGCGACTCCCGCTGCTCATACGAAGGCGTATTTCAACGATGTCATCTATCGATACGAATATGAGCGCGCAGTTCGTGAGGGATATCTCGTCGACTACGACGCGGTGAAGATTTCTTCCGGCGTCCGCATGAATGGGCTCTTCCTCAAAGAAGGCGAGCAGGTCGGAATCATCGACCCTGAGACCGGTCGCGAAGCGCTCGATGCCGTCGAGGACGAACGGGCTTTCGATTCCACTTCCGTCGAGCACGAGGTCACCTCACCGGATTCAAACCGCAAGATTGTCGCTGAAGTCGCGCGTTTTGCGGCGGAGCATGAGAAGGCCACCGGCCATTTTCCCAAGACTCTCATCTTCGCAGTGAACGACCTCCCCCATACGTCCCACGCCGAAGCGCTCGTCGACATGTGCCGGAAGGCTTTTGGGCGCGGCGATGCATTCGTTCAGAAGATCACGGGCCGGGTCACAGACCGGCCTTTGCAGCGCATCCGCGAATTTCGCAACCGCCCGTGTCCTGGCGTCGCTGTCACCGTCGATATGCTGTCGACGGGCGTCGACATCCCGGCGCTGGAATTCATCGTCTTCTTGAGACCTGTCAAATCCCGTATTCTTTTTGAGCAGATGCTCGGTCGCGGCACACGACTCTGTGACGAGATCCACAAAACCCACTTCACCGTCTTCGACTGCTTTGGCGGCTCGCTCCTCGAATACTTCCGGCAAGCGACTGCCTTTACGACCGAGCCGCCGCTCAAGCCTTCCCGCACATTCGGAGAAATCGTCGAGGCGGTGTACCGCAACGAAGACCGCGCCTACAACGTCCGCTGTCTCGTGAAGCGCCTGCAACGGATCAACAAGGAGATCAGCTGCGAAGGGCGCGAGATGCTGGAGACTTACGTTCCCGGTGGTGATCTCGGGATCTTTGCGAAGACGCTGCCAGTCGTGCTCGGACAGGACTTTAAGAGCGCCATGACGCTTCTTCGGGACACGACCTTCCAGGACATTCTCGAACACTACCCGCGTGCGAAGCGCGGTTTCCTCGTCGCGTACGACAGCGAAGATTCCGTCACCTCGGACTATCTCTTCCGAACGACCGACGGGCGGGCTCTGAAGCCTGAGGACTATCTCCATGCCTTCGGTGCGTTCGTCCGGGAGAAGGCCGACGAGATCGAAGCGATCCGCATTCTCCATTCGCGGCCGCAGGGTTGGAGCACGGCGGTGCTGACGGAACTTCGTCGCGTACTCGCATCCCGCCCCGAACGGTTCACGGAGGAGAACCTCCGAAAGGCATACCACGCCGAGCTTGCCGACATCATTTCCATGGTCAAGGACGCAGGCCGGCGGGAATCGCTCATGACGGCCGACGAGCGCGTCACGCGCGCGATCGAACGAGTCACCGCGGGCAAGACCTTCACCGCCGGACAGCGGCAGTGGCTCGCTCTCATCGCCCGACACCTCGTCGTCAATCTCGCGATCGAGCAAGAGGACTTCGACGAACTGCCGATCTTCACGCGCATGGGCGCCTGGCGCCGCGCCAACACGGTTTTCGACGGGCAGCTGGCGGCGCTCCTGTCCAAGATCAATGAGGCGATCGCAGCATGACCGACGTCGTCCAAACACTCTGGGGCTTCTGCCACACGCTTCGCCACGACGGCGTGGACTATGGCGATTTCATTGAGCAGTTGACCTTCCTCCTCTTTCTGAAGATGGCGGAGGAAAAGAGCGCCGCAATTCCGAAGGGCTACGATTGGGCAGGGCTGCGCAAGCGATCGGGAACGGGTCTCTCAGATCATTACGTCGAGACGCTGCGTGTGCTCGGGAAAGAGCACGGCATCTTGGGCGACATCTTCGCCGGGGCTCTCTCGAAATTCAGCAACCCCGTTAATCTGAAGAAGCTCATTTCTCTCATCGACGAAATCGAATGGACCGGACTCGGCGTTGACGTCAAGGCAAGTGCGTATGAGGGGCTGTTAGAGAAGTCCGCATCGGAAGGCAAGAAGGGAGCTGGGCAGTACTTCACTCCTCGAGTCCTCATCGACGCGATCGTCCGGTGCATGAAACCGGATCCCCGGGTCTCCCGGGACTTCACCGTTCACGATCCGGCTGCCGGCACGGGAGGGTTTCTGGTTTCCGCATACGAGTGGCTGATGGGAGAGACGGGGGATGCGCTCGACCGCGGAGTCGCGAAGCGCGTGAAGACCCAGGTCTACTCAGGCAACGAGCTCGTACCGCGCCCCCGCCGACTCGCGCTCATGAACCTCTATCTCCATGGGATCGAGGACGGCATCACCCTCGGCGACACGATCTATGCACCGCCACCTGGCACCCGCTTCGATTGCGTCCTCACGAATCCTCCCTTTGGTACCAAGGGCGCAAACCAGGCCCCTGATCGCGACGACTTCACGATCTCGACGTCAAACAAGCAGCTGAACTTTCTGCAACATGTCTTGACGGTTCTCAAGAAGGGCGGCCGCGCAGCGGTCGTGCTTCCTGACAACTGCCTTTTTGCAGACCAGGCCGGAGAAGTCTTCAAGATCCTTGCCGAGGACTGCCGGCTGCATACGGTGCTCCGGCTCCCGCGCGGCACGTTCACGCCATACAGCCAAGGGGTGAAGGCAAACGTCGTCTTCTTCACGAAGGGCCAGCCGACCGATGTCGTCTGGATCTATGATGCCCGGACGAACGTGCCGGGAATCACGAAGAAGGGTCGACCGCTCACCTCTGCGCACTTTGCCGAGTTCGAGAAGTGCTTCGGGTCTGACCCGAACGGCCTGTCTAAGCGGAAGGAAGCCGACTCGAAGAAGGATCGCTGGCGGAAGTTCGGCATCAAGGAGGTTGCGGCGAAGGACTTCAAGCTCGACGGGTTCAAGTGGCTAAGAGAAGAGTCGCTCGATGACACCGATGAGCTTCCGGAACCCGAGGAGCTTGCGACGGAGGCTATCGCCGAGCTGACGCTGGCAGTGACGGAACTCAACGAGGTGCTGGCGCTGCTAGAAAACGGCGGACGTCTGAACAAGACATGAAGAATTCCTCGGACACAACTGGCGTTCAGATTCCCGATCCGGCTACCGGCTGGGCGAGGATTCGCATGGCAGATGTCGCGAATGTAGTTGGTGGCGGCACCCCCAGATCAAAGGATTCTGCCAACTTCGTTCCAGCTGGTACCGGTATCCCGTGGCTTACTCCTGCCGATCTGGCAGCTTTTCGACAAATGTACATCGATCGTGGGCGACGCGATCTATCGGAAAAGGGACTTCGCCAATCGTCGGCACGGCTCATGCCGCGTGGGACTGTGTTGATGTCCAGTCGCGCACCGATCGGCTACCTCGCCGTTTCTCGTGGACAGATTTCGACGAATCAGGGGTTCAAGAGTTTTGTCCCTCGAGATGGAGTCAAGGCGGAGTTCGTCTTCTATTGGCTTAGGTTTATTGCCCCACTCCTGCAACAACTCGGTCGGGGATCGACGTTCGCAGAGATATCCGGATCCCGGGCCAAGGAGATTCCTCTCTTGCTGGCGCCCACGAATGAGCAGGAGAGAATTACCGGACATCTCAACGAGCTGACGGCGAAGCTCGACTCGTGTCGAGATCGGCTGGAGAGAATTCCTGAGATTCTTTTGCGATTCAGGCAGGCGGTACTTGCGGCGGCATGCTCGGGAAGGCTGACTGAGGATTGGCGACGGACCCACCCGGATCCTGACGGCTCGGCTCATCTCCTCCAAGAGTCCCGCAAAAGGCGCGAGGCGACTGTCGGTCGACGGGAACACGTCCCGCCGGACACCGATATGGAGATGACGTTCCCTGACTCCTGGGCTCTCGCGAGCCTCGATCAACTGACTACGCGTATCACCAGCGGATCTCGCGACTGGAAGCAATACTACCGTCATGATGGGTTGGGGACGTTCATCATGGCTCAGAACGTTCGGCCGCTCTTCTATGACGGGTCAACTCGCGTTGCGGTCTCACCACCACGACACGACCGGGATGCGGAACGGAGCCGGGTCCAATGCGACGACTTGCTGGTCACTATCGTCGGAGCGAATACCGGTGATGTATGCCGCGTTCCCGACGACTTGAATCAGCACTACGTCTGTCAAAGCGTCGCCCTGATACGTCTTGCTATGTCAAAGATGTCCCCGTTCATTGAGCTCAGTCTGAACTCGCCGATCCATGGGCGCGCGCAGTATGAGGCCTGGATCTACGGAGAGGGACGTCCACACCTGAGCTTCGACCATCTGAGGGCCACCGCAGTGCCCCTCCCTCCGCTTCCGGAGCAGGTCGAGATCGTTCGGCGGGTTCGGGCTTTGTTTGGCCTCGCAGACGCGATCAAGCGTCGCCTAAAGTCCAACGTGACGCGACACATGCTAATCGGCGAGGCCATTCTGGCAAGGGCGTTTCGTGGTGAACTCGTACCGACCGAAGCCCAGCTGGCGGCAACCGAGGGTCGGAGCTATGAGACGGCCGAGGAGTTGCTGACAAGGATCAGCACCGCATTTCAAGATTCCGCTTCCAGGTCGTCGGCTCGTGGACATCAGCGCGCTACCACGCCCCGAACCCGCAAGCGAACGGGGTCTGCACATGACTGATGGTCCATCCCAACCCTGGGACGCAACCACGTGGAACTCCGCTCTGGAGGCCGTTCACAGATTGATCAGCGAAGGGAGGTTCGGAGAAGCACTGGCATCGAGTGAGAATCTACTCGCGAGATCCGATGTGAGCGACAGCGTGGTCGTGAGCTGCGCTGGGTTTCTCATCGACATCGGGAACGACACGGACCAAATCACCCTCGTCGCTCGTGGGGTGGCTCTTCTCGAACCCTACGCGGACAAGCCCCTTCCCGCGAGAACGCGGCGAGTTGCCCGATACAACCTCGCGAACGGGCTGGACACCGTCGGACGTTCCGAAGTGCGGGCCCATGAGTGGACGTACTGGGGGCTCCAGGAGAACGAGAAGTGCCGGCGAGCGAAACACTTCTTCGCCAGCCTTCTTGAGGACGAAGATGCCAAGGCGACGCCGGAGCACTGGACGAACTACGGCAATCGACTCTCCCTCGTCGGTCGCAAGCTCGAAGCCCTCTACGCCTACGATCGAGCGCTTCAGCTCGACCCGGAGCATCCGATGGCGAAGGGCAACAAGGGCGAGGCGCTCGAGTACGTCGCGCCCATGCTCGGCGTCTCCGCCGCGGAAACCCTTCACGAGGCTGGTCGACTTCTCGCGCAGGCGATTGAGAGTCCCCGACTGGCCGCGATTGGGGGTGCTGGCCCGCAGCAGCATTGGACCGCGGACCTCCAACGAATCGAGGCCTTTCTCGGGAAGTCAATCCGCGCGGATGAACCGCGAACCCACCCGGTCGCAGACCTCTCGACGCATTCTCCGCTGCTGCAGCGGTTCCTGGCCTTTGCACGCGATGAGCGGCTCTTCCTGACCTACCACCTGTGTGACGAGGAAGCCACAGCGGCACTTCGTGACTCGGTTTTCATCGAGACGACGGAGTGCGTGGGCGACCCACCGCGATTTCCTGGACTGGCCGCGCAGTTCAACCAGCTCAAGGAAGCGTTTGCCGTCGCGAGATACTTGGCGTTTCTCTCGCAGGACCACGATTCGGATCGGGATGCCATCAGCCGGATGACGCTCTTGGCAGAGATCGGCGATGGCTCCGTCTTCCATCTCTATGCTGGTCTCCTCAAGTCCGCATTTGGGCAGGCCTTCGACATCCTGGACAAGATCGCGTTTTTCATCAATGACTACCTCGCGCTCGGAGTCGCTCCGAAGAAGACGACCTTCCGGACGTTTTGGAGAAGCGACGAGGACTTGAAGGCGAAGGTCCCGGCCGAGTCGGCCCGAATCAGGGACACCCTGCGACAGCGCGACGACTACGGAGTTGTCTCACTCGTCGACCTCGCGCTGGACCTCGAACACTCCCGGTATCGCCGGATCGTCGATCTTCGGAACGCCCTGACTCATCGCAGCCTGGTGCTCACGACGCACCCCGGGTACGAACAAGGCTCTGACGGGGTGGGCCGGATCAATCGAGGACTCCTGGTCAAGGAATCGCTGCGTCTGCTTCGGATGGTGAAGTCTGCGCTCTTCTCGGTCGCAGTTCTCATCCGCGCCGAGGAGAAGCGGCGGGCGGGTGCTGAGCCGAAGCTCATTGCCCGTCGCGACATTGGATACGAGCAGAACCTGGATTGGTCCGCCGGCGCAGAGTAGCGCCCAGTCAGTGATTGACGGTCAATTCTCAACACAGTACGATTCTGCCCGTCAGCAGCTGCACCCTTTGGCGATTGTGTGCAGCCGCTTCTCCCCTGTCCGTTTGTGAAGCAAATCAGCCACCCGGGAGTCGCCCGGCTTGCGCTTGCGCGCCTCTCTCGTTCCCCCTCGCAGCATCGGCAACTAGCACCAATTCAGCTTTGACCGAAGGCGCTTCACCGTTTCGCCAAAAGGCGCAGTGCAATTCCCTCGCTTGTCCCCGCCTCTCTCATGCCCTACGACCCTCCAATCCAACGCCTGCCCCGCTATCTCACGCAGGAGGAGACTCGCGCCTTCTTCGCCGTGATCGCGGATCTCCGTGATCGCGCACTCTTCACCCTCATCTACCTCTATGGCCTACGCGTCTCGGAGGTCGCGCTCCTCACCCGGGGCGACGTCGGCCTCGACCGCGGCCGCATCGTCGTCAAGCGCGTCAAGGGCGGGGCGTGGACCGAGCGGCCGCTCTTCTCCTCCGCGCGAAGCCTCCTGATGGAGCACATCCGCTCGCTGAACGGTGCCGGACAGGACGCCCCGCTCTTTCCCGGGAGTCGGGGGCCGCTCAAGAAGCGGCGGATCCAGTCGCTCTTCACGCAGTATCGCGACACGGCTCGTCTCCCACGCACGGCGACCACGCATTCACTCCGCCACTCGATCGCCACGCATCTTCTGGATGCCGGCGTTTCCTTGGAATTCGTTCAGGATCATCTCGGCCACCAGTCGATCCGCAGCACGTCGATCTACGCCAAGATCACAAGCCGCCATCGGGAGGCGCTTTTCCAGCAGCTCGAATCCTCGCCGTGGATCGTTCAGCCCGAACGACTTCCTCGTGTCGTTTCACCAATGGAGGAACCGTGATGAGAACCCCCTTGCTTGTTGCGTTGTCGGCAACTCTCATCGTCTTCGGGTGCAGCGGGGAGGACCCGGTTAGATCGGACGCCACTCCACCGGGTGCGGTCAGTGACTTGCATGCAGGAACACCGACCGCCTCATCCGTTCGTCTCAGCTGGACGGCTCCCGGAGATGACGGCCAGACGGGTACGGCGCAGAGCTACGACATCCGCTTCGCCGAATCTGATCTTTCAGAGGCTAACTGGGCGGCGGCCGCTCGCTGCGCTTCCGCCCCCACGCCCCAAGTTGGAGGCAGCGGGCAGGAATGCACCGTCAGCGGTCTGGCTCAGAGTAGGGATTACGCCTTTGCCCTGAAGACAGCCGACGAAGCGGGGAATTGGTCTTCGCTCTCCACTATCGCGCACGCGAGAACCAACGCGCTCGACAGTATGGCGCCCGGGCGAACTGAAGACCTTGCAGAACGGCCGTGAGTTCGAGTGAGATCGAACTCACATTGTCACCGGACAGGCAAATGCGGCCACTCGGGAACACCTGAAAAGCGGCCACTTCGGGTAGGGATCCATCTGGCATCTTCCCTGGACTCAACCAGGGAGGGTGCATATGGCGAACTGCCTGAACATGACGAAACGCCAACAAGTTATCGCGCTGCTTGAGCTGGGCTGGAGCTATCGGCGGATCGAAGCCGAGACGGGCGTGCGCCGCGAGACGATCTCCCGATACGATCGCTGGCGGCAGGCAAATGCGGCCAAAGTGTTCCCCGGCTCCAAGCCGCCCGCGCGTTCGATGGCGGCTCCTTATCGGGCGGCGATCGTCGAGAAGCTCTACCGAGGGTTGACGGTCCAGCGCATCTGGCAGGACCTCGTCGAGGAGTACGGCTACGCGGGCAGCTACGAGTCGGTGAAGCGCTACGCGCGCCGCCTCGCTCGTCCTCGTCGGGCGGTTGGCGTCTATCACAGTGCTCCGGGCGAGGAGGCGCAGGTCGACTTCTTCCGCGGCGTGCCCACTTTCCGCAAGGAGATGGGCGAGTGGCAGCGTCCCTGGGTTTTCCGGATGACGCTCTGCTGTTCGCGCCATGCCTATGAGGAGGCGGCATGGGATCAGAAGATCGAGACGTTCCTGCGGCTCCATGAGAACGCCTTCCGCGACTTCGGTGGCGTGGTCAAGGTCGTACGTCACGACAATCTGAAGGCGGCCGTCGTTCGCGCCTGCCTCTACGATCCCGAGTCCAACGACATCTACGCTGCGTTCGCCAAGCACTGGGACTTCACGCCCCTGCCCACCCGGCCACGCACGCCTCAGGAAAACGGCAAGGAGGAACGGAGCGGCGGCTACGTGCGCAGCAATGCCCTGCGCGGTCGCCGGTTCGACAGTCTGGACGAGAAGAATGCGTTCCTGCGCCGCTGGAACCGCACGGTCGCGCGGCTACGCATCCATGGGACAACGCGCAAGCAGGTCTGGACCCACTTTCTGGAGACCGATTCCCTGGCGCTGAAACCATTGCCGGCCGAATCGTTCTCCTTCTTCGAGAGCGGAACGCGGCTGGTGCACATGGATGCTCATGTCGAGGTGACCGGCTCCTTCTATCCCCTACCGCCCCACTTGCTCTCGGAGAAGGTACGCGTGCGCTGGGATCGCCACTTGGTGCGTGTCTTCTTCCACGACGAGTTGGTCGCCGTCCATCGCCGCATCGCTCCCGGCCTCTATGCTCCCCGGCCCGGCGGGTCGCCGTCGGAGATCACCTCCACGCAGCGCGCTCTGCACGAACAACTCCTGGGTCGCTGCCAACGCGTGGGCGCCCCGTTGCGTTCTTGGGCAGAACAGGCGATCGAGCAACGCGGCGTGCGTGCGTACCGAACGATCCAGGGAGTCCTGCGTCTGACGCGCTGTTACTCGCGCGACCAGGTCCTGCACGCCGCACAGCGAGCGATCGCCCACAGACTCTTCCGCTATCGAGACGTGAAGCGGCTGACCGAAATCACCCCACCTCTGGAAGTCCGCGTGCTCACCGCCGAGCACGAGAGCATCCGTCCCCTGACCGACTACCGATTGGAGGATCTCACATGAATGCGCAACCCGATGGCCGCCTGCGTCACTTGCGTCTTTCGGGCATGGCCGAAGCCTTACCAGGTCGCCTACAGCAGGCGGTCGCGGCCGGTCTGCCGCATCAAGAGTTCTTGGAGCTGCTGGTCGAGGACAAATTGGCTCGCCGCGCCGACCGGCTCTTCGCTCGTCGCTTGAAGCAGGCGGGCATCAGCCAGGTAAAGGAGTTCACCGAGTTCGAAGCGACCGCTCACGCAGAAGATCGTGCATGCGCCGCGCGGCTCGAATCGCAAGACTCGAGAATCGCGGCGTTCATGTGCTGCGCCACACGTTCTGCTCGCATCTCGCTATGAAGGGCGCCCCGACTCGTGCAATTCAGGAGCTCGCCGGGCACAAGGATCTCTCGACGACCCAGCGGTACATGCATCTCTCGCCGCGCGCGATCGAGGAGGCGATTCGGCTGCTTGAAGGACCGCCGCCTCCTTCGACTCGTGGAGAAATCGTGGAGGCGGCGGGAATTCCGGAGCTAAGACAAAGGGACAGAAGCAATTAACTTTGGAGGCGGCGGGAATCGAACCCGCGTCCGGAAGAGATTCATCAAGCGTATCTACGTGCGTATCTCACCGTTTGATCTCGCCGTCCGGGACTCCGGTGAGCGGGATTCCCGTCCGGCCAGCCCTGAAGTTTCGCGCATCCCTTCGGGCGAGAGATCCGCTAGCCCACCGTAATTGCGCCAATCAGCACCCCGGCAGGCGCAGGCCGCTGGTGGCGAGCTGCATTAGGCTGCAGCTAGTGCCGGCTGATAGTCGGCAGTTGTCTTTTCCCTACTTGTTTTTCGAGCCAGTAGGGACCTCGGCACGCAACGCAGGACTCATTCTCCCCGTCGAAACCAAGTCGCCCCCCTTCCATTCTTCGACGGACACCCAAGTATACCTGAGACACGAAGGGCAGGGTCCACCCGGTTCTTCCGAGCGAGCACCCCGCCCATGCATCGAGCCTCTTTGCGCCAGCAGGGAATCGAACCCCGAACCTACTGATTAAGAGTCAGTTGCTCTGCCAATTGAGCTACTGGCGCGCCGTCGAACGCTTCCTTCGGCCGGGCAATCGCGCAGCCGCATTCGGAAGCAGGTGGCAGACTACCCCGTAAGCGCGTCGGGGGTCAAGCTTCGTCTGCCACTCGTCTGCCGCTCGTCTGCCCACTCGAATGCCCCGCGAATGCCTCCCGAATCAGAAGGGCAGATCGTCGTCCTCGCCGACCGGGTCCAGCGAGCTGTCCGGCACATACCCGCTGTCGGGGTCCGCGCCACTCTGGCCCGAGCGTACTTCAGCCGCTTCGGGCTCGTAGCTCGTCTCGCCTTCCGCGCGGCCACCCAGCATGATCAGGTTCGTCGCCACGATCTCGGTCATGTAGCGGCGCTGGCCCTGCTGATCGTCCCACTGGCGATTCTGGATGCGGCCCTCGATGTAGACCTGCCTGCCCTTCTTCAAGTATTGCCCGCAGATCTCGGCGAGCTTGCTCCACGCCACGATGCGATGCCATTCCGTGCGCGTCTGCTTGTTGCCGCTTCGGTCGGTGAAGGCCTCGTTCGTCGCCAGGCGGAAATTCGCGACGGGCGTGCCCCCTGGGGTGTGGCGGATTTCCGGGTCGCTTCCGAGATTCCCGATCAACAGTACCTTGTTGAGCGATCGCATTGTTCTCTCTTCCTCCTGTTTGGCGTTTCGAATCCGTCCGGCCGCCCGGCTCGCCCGGCTCGGGTGCGCGAATCGGGTCTCTCGCTGGGATTCCGCGCCTTCGCCCGACGAGCGTCCTTGACCCGCTCCGCACCCGCCCGCTACCCTTCTCGCGCCTGTCCGTCACGGGGTGTGGCGCAGTCCGGTAGCGCACCTGCTTTGGGAGCAGGGAGTCGGAGGTTCAAATCCTCTCACCCCGACAGCAACCGGGCTTCTCCCCCCTCCTAGCAATACTGTGGCCAATCGAGTGCCGGCATTGTAGCACCTTTGCGGCAGTCCGTCCTACCGCTCGCAAGGGCGGCCACATCCAGCCTGCGCGACTCATGCAGCCTGCGCAGGCATGTCGCCCGCGTCGCCCATGCCACGCCGTCCATGCCGCCCGGTTGCCGCGTGCCTCCTGGCGGGGTAGACTGCGTTCAGGTCGGCTGGCCCGCAATTTGCGGCTCTTGGTCGTGCGACTCCGCCGGCCCATGCGCCTGTAGCTCAGTGGATAGAGCAGCGGATTTCTAATCCGCTGGCCGCAGGTTCGAGTCCTGCCAGGCGCGCTGTTTCGATGAAGTCACCTTGTCAGCCGATTCGGCCCCGCAAGCCCGGAGGCCAATTGCCGTCTCGAGAGCGCGCGCGTGTGCATATGCCAAGCCTTGCCATTCCGATCCTGCTGCTTGCATCCATCCTGCTCGCGCCTTCGCTGCCCTCGTCATCGCGGCTCAAGACCTCCCTGCCGCTTTGCTCGTTCTTGCCCCCTGCTCTTGCGTCTGCCTTCGCGGATTCCGAAGAGCCTCCTGCCGCACCGTCTCCTCCCTTCGAGATCGCCATCACGATCGATGATCTTCCCTTCGTCGGCGGTCTCGGCCCGGGCGATTCGCGTCCACAAGCGACCGCACGCATCTTGAAAGCGCTCGCCGAACATCACGCGCCCGCGACCGGATTCGTGGTGTGCGAACGCGAGGGCGACGACCTCCTGCGACAATGGCTCGCCGCTGGAATCGAACTCGGGAACCACTCGAGCGCGCATCGGCATCTCGACCGCGTGTCGCTCGCCGACTGGAGCGCCGATCTCCGCGCCTGCAACGCGAAGCTCGCCTCGCTCACGGGAACGCCGCCTCGCTGGTTTCGCTACCCTTTCCTTCAGACGGGCCGCACATCGGGACGGCGGGACTCTGCAATGGCGATCGTCAATGAATGCGATCTCCGCTCCGCGGTCGTGTCCGTGGACACGGGCGAGTGGGCGCTCGTCGCGCCGTTTGTGCAGGCGCTTTCGAACGGCGATCACGCCCGCGCCGATTCCATCGGCAGCGCGTACCTCGAGCATCTCATGGCGGCCATCGATCACTACCGCGCATTTACCCGCGCGCATGTCGGACGGGATGTGCGCCACATTCTCTTGTTGCACGCGAACGCGCTCGCGGCCGATCGCCTCGATTCGCTCCTCACCCGCATCGAAGCCGCGGGCGGCCGCTTCGTCACCTTGGAAGAGGCGCTGGCCGATTCCGTCTATGCGCTACCCGATCGCTATGCGGGCCCGATCGGCCTTTCCTGGCTCTATCGCGTCGCCGCCGCGGACAGCGCGTGGGCCTGGGACGATGCGCAAGTGCAGTCGATGATGGAACGATTCCCCGCGGAATGACCTTCGCGCCCGCCCACCCGGTGTCGATCCACGGATTGACTCTGCGCATCGAAATGCGGTTCACTTAAGGGTTGCATCGGCTTTGGCACCCGCAACTCCGGCATGGAAATGCCGGCCTCGGGGTGTCGGCATCACACGCCGAACAAGGAGCATGCTTTGCGTTCTCGATCCGTTTCTCCAGCCAAGCTCGCCCGGACAGCCTCCCAGTTGCTGTTCCTCGGGCTCATCACTTGGGTCGCCTGGCAGATGTGGACAGGCGTGCTCGGGGCGACGATCGAGAAGTACTGTCCGTTCGGCGGGGTCGAAACGATCCTTCCCTGGCTGCGCAAGACAGGCACTCTCTGCAGCCTCTCTACCCTGAATCTTTCGATGATGGCCGGCGTGCTCGTGATGACGGTCGTCTTGAAGCGCGCCTTCTGCAGCCATGTCTGCCCCATCGGCGCGATCTCGGAGTGGGTGAGCCGCCTCGGCCGCCGCCTGCATCTGCGCGTCGATGTGCCGCGCAAGGTCGACCGGCCGCTGCGCTATGTGAAGTACCTGGGATTGATCGCCATCATCGTCTTCACCTATCGCGTGCAGGAGCTCATCTTTCGCGAAGTGGATCCCTTCTTCGTTCTCTTCACGCTGGGCCGCGGACATGGCATCGCGGAGGGCGTGATCGGGATCGGCCAGGCGAGCTTGTGGATCGTGATCGGCCTGCTTGCCGCCGGCCTCGTCGTGCCGATGCTCTTCTGCCGCTACCTGTGTCCCTTCGCCGCGTTCCTCACGCCCTTCTCGCGTTTGGGAGCGGCGCGCGTGCGAAGGAACGAAACGCATTGCACCTCGTGCGGCAAGTGCGACCGCGCGTGCGATTGGGGCTTGCGCGTCTCGCAGAAGCCCAGCGTGACCAGCGGGGAATGCACCAACTGCCAGGCGTGCGTGCAGGCCTGTCCGGTTCCCGGAACGCTCTCGTTCGGATTTCGCGCGCCGGGCGCGCCTTCTCCCGCCGCCGAGAGCGAACAGGTCGAAAAGGTCGAGAGCCCGATTCCCGCAAGGCCATCCGCAAGACCGGCCCTCTTCTCGCTGCTCTTCCCTCCCATCGTCGCCGGTCTCTTCTTTGCGGCCGTCTTCGCCGGCCAGGCGTGGGAACTGCCCACCATGCAGCACACCTTCGATCAAGCCGCCGCCGCCACGCAGAGCGAGAGCGTCGAGATGATCGTCGAGGGTCTTCGCTGCCGCGGAACATCCGCGTTTCTCGTGCAGCGTTTGCAGGCGGTGCCCGGGGTGCTCGGGGTCGAGACCTATGTGCAGGAGCATCGCGCAACGATTTCCTACGATCCCGCGAAGCTCACGGTGGAAGCGATCCGCGGAAAGATCGACGAGCCGGTCCTGCTGAACGACGGCCGCAAGGTGCAAGCCTTCCAAGTGACCGAAGTCAAGGACTGAGCCGGGTCATGACGGCAACGCGCTCGTCGTAGCGGCCGTGCGGCAATGCGGCCGCGCGCTCGGCGAGCGCCGCGGCCCGTTCCATTCATGATCCCCGAGCCCCAAGGAAGGCGAAACCATGATGCGCCGATGGAAGATGAGCGAGGCATTGCGCGCTTATGTATGCGCGCGCGGCGGAGTGTTGGCCGTCGGGATCTTCGATGTGCTCGTCGGGTGATGATCGGTCACCCGCGCGCTGTCCGGTCGGATGGCCATACCCGCCGAGGTCGAACGCTTCGTTCTCTTTGAAATGGAAGACCTCCGGCTTTACATCGAGCGTGAACTGGTCGAAGCGGCCGAGCCGATCGAATTCCTGATTCCGCACGTCGGCAACTTCGTCCTGGAACCGGAAGACTGACCCCCGGCTCGATCGGGCATGGGTCGGCTCACGATCGCTCCACCGGCGCAACGCGCTCCCCGCCCGGATTCAACCTTTTGCGTGCAGCACGGCCGCGCTCTCGGGAGGCATGCGGATCAGACGCGGAAGGCCGGCCGCGCTGCGCTCGACCGTCGCTTCGGGCTCGGACGCCAGCAAGAGCTCCACGGTCCGGCTCGTGAACAGCGGAACGCGCCGCTCCTCCGCGCCCAGATTCACCACGATCGTGAAGCGGCCGCTCGTGAAGCAGAGCCAGCGCTCGTTTTCATCGAAGCGCACCTCCAAATCTTCGCGCCTTGCTCGCGCGAGCTCCGGATGCGCGCGTCGCAGGTGGATGAGATCGCGGTACCAGGCGAACAGCGAACGGTGGGGCTCGGTAGTCTGTTCGTCCCAGCGCAGGACCGCCCGCTTGAATGTCTCTTCCGACAGCGGGTCGGGCAGCGCCTGCGGGTCCCACCCGAAATGCGCGAATTCCTCCACCCGGCCGCGACGGATCGATTCGCGCAGGGTCTCATCCTCAAAGTCGGCGAAGTATGGGAAGGGGCTGCTCGCGCCCCACTCCTGGCCCTGAAAGAGCAGCGGCACATACGGCGCGGTGAGCAGCAGGGCCGCGCCCGCCTTTTCCAGGCCCACGCCGATCATCTCGCCGATCCGCTCTCCGCGCGCGCGATTGCCGATTTGATCGTGATTCTGCAGACAGGTGACGAAGCGATCGCCCGGGATCCCGGTGGGCGCGCGGCCGTGATGGCGGTCGCGAAAGGGCGAATAGCGATCGCCGTAGACGAAAACCTCGCGCAGCGCTTTGGCGATGTCGCTCATGCTGCCGAAGTCGGCGTAGTAGCCGCGCCGCTCCCCGGTGAGGGCGGCGTGCAGCGCGTGATGGAAGTCGTCGCTCCACTGCAGGTCGAGCCCATACCCGCCCTGGTCCCAGCTCTGAATGATGCGCGGATCGTTGAGATCGCTCTCGGCGATCAAGACCAGCGGCCGGCCGAGATCGCCGCTCAAGGCCGCCACTTCCCGCGCGAGCTGTTCGAGGAAGGGCACCGCGGAGGTGTCGACGATCGCGTGCACCGCATCCAGGCGCAGGCCGTCCATGTGATAGTCGCGCAGGTATTGGAGCGCGCTGTCGCACAAGTAGCGGCGCACCTCGTCGCAACCGCCGTCGTCCATATTGACCGCATCGCCCCATGGCGTCCGGTACTTCGAGGTGAAGTAGGGGCCGAACTGCTGCAGGTAACATCCCTCCGGCCCGAAGTGATTGTAGACGACATCCAGGATCACGCCGATGCCGCGCGCATGACAGGCGTCGACGAGGCGCTTCAGTCCGTCGGGCCCGCCGTAGTTCTCCTGGGGCGCGAAAGGATAGACGCCGTCGTAGCCCCATCCCCATCGTCCGGGGAAGGACGCGACCGGCATGATCTCGACATGCGTGACGCCGAGCTCGCGGAGATCATCGAGCTTTTCCGCAACGCCGGCGAAGGTCCCCGCGGGCGTGAAGGTGCCGATGTGCAGCTCGTAGACCACCGCCTCGCGAATCGAAGGCGGTCGCCATCCCTGATCCCCCCACGGGAAGCTCTCATGGTCGACGCTGCGTGACGCTTGATGCACGCCGTTGGGCTGGCGCGGCGAACGCGGGTCGGGAAAGCGCTTGTCTCCATCCATGATCAGCATGTAGTCGGTGTCGGGAGGCAGGCGGACATCGAGCACCCAATGATGGCCGGCGACCTGCCGCATCGCGTGGCGCTCGCCTCCCCACTCCACTTCCATTCGATTCGCCTTGGGGGCCCACACTCGCATGCTCGCTCCTTGGAATGGGTCAGGATCCGCGGCCTGATTTGGGCGGCTGGGCCTTGCGTCTTTGGCCTTGCTCTTTGCGCCTGGGATTGGCGGCGCTCCTCGACGATCGCTTGGTAGCGGCGCTCATGCGCTCTCCCTTCCTCGTGAGCAGCGCGACGGGAAACTTCTCGAACAGCGCCCCGGGAGACACCCGCCCTCCCTCGAACGCCTGCCCGGTGAGCTCGTTGTTCCACGCGCCCGCGGGCAATTCGACGCGGGTGTCGTCCCAGTCGTTTCCGATGATCATCGAAAGCCGCGGGACGACGGTCACGACGGCATCACCGCGCGCAAACGCGACCACATGGAATTGCCTCTTCCCCGTCACGGCGAGCGGCGCGTAGCTGCCGAGCTCGCCGAAGCTCGGGGCCATCTTGCGCCGCGTCCACAGGCCTTGCCGGATCACCCAGAGCTTCGGCAGGCCTTCGTCCATGCGCGCGAGAATCTCCTCGACGCTGCGTCCCTCCAGCTCCGCCAGCAGCCGCCGACGCATCCCGTAGTCCACCGGCCTGCGATTGTCGGGATCGACCAAGCTCAAGTCCCACAGCTCGGTGCCCTGATAGAAGTCGGGGATCCCCGGCGCGGTGATCTTGACGAGCGCCTGCGCGAGCGAATTGATCCGGCCGGCGTGAATGACCGGCGGCAGGAATTCCTCGAGATCGCGCACGAAGTCGTCGTCGCCGAGCACGCGCATCACGAAGTTGCGTACGATCGCTTCGTGCTCCTTGTCCGGATTCAGCCAGCTCGTGTGCCTGCGCGCCTCGCGTCCGGCCTTCTCCATGTAGGCGGTCATGCGCTCCACCGAAATCGGCCAGGCGCCCACCAGGTTCTGATAGAAGAGGTACTCCGCATTCCGGTCGGGCAGGCCCTGCTCGCGATAGCGCTCGTTGCGCTGCGACCAGCGCCGCACGGCGCCGGCCCAGGCGGCGGGCATCTCCGAGAGCGCGGCCAGGCGCGCGCGCACATCCTCGCTGCGCTTGGTGTCGTGCGTGGAAGTGGCGAGCATCGTGCGGGGACGACGCTCGCGGGCCGCCTGCATCGCGGCGTGAAAGTCGGGCACGGACCATCCGAAGCGACTCGGGTCGCCGCCCACCTCGTTCAACATGAGAAAGCGATTGAAGACATAGAAGGAGCAGTCCTCGAGGCCTTTCGCCATCGCCGCCCCGGTGACCTGCTGGAAGCGCATCACGAACTCGCTCTCCAGCGGGCCGCGGATCTTGAGCCTCAGGATGGCGCTCACGAAGCCGAGCAGCTCGGGGTCGATGTCCGCCCGCTCGCGGGTGGCGCGCTCGACCGCGCGTTCGATGCGTGCGCGGTCCGCCTCCGGGATCTCCCCCGCCTCGGCGCGCGCGTAGGTGCGGTAGACGGGGAAGCAGGCGATCACCTCGCGAATCGCTTCGTTGATGTCGAAACGGGTGAAGTCACGATAGCGGCGGTGGCCCTCGCGAATGCGAAGCAGCAGGTTCGTGAGGCGGACCACATCGCTGCCGAGCACCTGATGCATGACACGATGCTTCATCTCGCGCACGATCGCGGGGAAGTCGGTCGACTCGCCGGTGAATTCGCGATAGAACTCGGTGAGCGGTTGCTCGGCGAAGGGATCGACGAACAGGCCGCCCACCTGATTCACGAATTCGTATCCGGTGGTTCCATCGATGGGCCAGTCGGGGGCCAGTTCCTCCCCCGGCATGAGGATCTTCTCGCCCACGATCCAGGCTTGGGGAGCCGCTTGCCTGAGGCGCTCGAAGTAGGTGCGCGGCTCGCGCAGTCCGTCGGGATGATCGATGCGCAAGCCGTCGAGCAGTCCGGCCCGCACCCATTCGAGCGCCAGCCCGTGGACATCGGCGAAGACGCCCTCGTCCTCAACGCGCAGGCCGACCAGATCGTTGATGTCGAAGAAGCGGCGATAGCCGAGATCGCGACTGGCCGCCTTCCAGTAGGCGATCCGGTAGTTCTGGCGCGAGATCAGCGCATCCAGGCCGTCGACATCCTCGTTCAGCTCGCGAATCGCCTCGTCGATCGCCGTGCCGAGATCGGGATGCTCGTTCAGCAAGCGCCGCAGCAGGCGGTCCATCACCTGTTGATCGCGCAAGCGGCGGCGGCGCCGCGCCGGGTCGGATGTGGACGAGCGCGGCAGATACGCGAAGGCGTCGGCCAGGAAGGCGAGGTCATCGGAGCCGGTGCGCTCGGCCGCGCGCGCGAGGAGGGACGCGGCGGAGCGCGGAGCCAGCGGCAGATGCAGCCCGCCATAATCGAGCATCAAGTGATGGCCGTCCCGCGCCGCGCGAATCTTCCCCGCTTCCAGCACGCGGCCATAGTGATCGGGGAGCACCGGCAGGAGCACCTGGTTGCTCGTGCGCCAGGCGGGCGGACGCCAGTCGACATCGAAGTAGCGCGCGTAGCGGCTCGCCTGCCCGTTTTGCAGGACATCCCACCACCAGCGATTCTCGGGACCGCTGATCGCCATGTGATTGGCGACCACATCGAGCACCTGCCCCAGCCCATGGTCCGCGAGCGACTGGCAGAGGAGCGCGTGTCCCTGCGCGCCGCCCGCCTCCTCGTTCACGCGTTGGGGATCGACCATGTCGTAGCCGTGACGGCTTCCCGGCGCGGCCTGCAGATACGGCGAGGAGTACAAATGGCTGATGCCGAGATCGGCGAGATAGCCGGCCAGGGCGGCCGCCTGCGCAAACGGAAAGTCCGCGTGGATCTGCACGCGATAGGTCGCGCGGATCGGCCGCTCGTTCGACCGCATGGCATGCTCCAAAGGGATGTGGCTGCCCGCGCCGTTCTCGCCCTATTCCCCGGCGCTCATCGATTCGAGAACCACGAGCGTCCTCGCCTTGACCCGGACCTCTCCTCCGCGGGGGATCTCGGGCCCCTCCTCGCCCGCCACCGCCTTCTCCTCGGTGTCGATCACCTTCCTCCAGCGCCCCTGGCCGTCCCGCTTGGGAAGCCGGAAGGTCATATCCTCGAAATGCGCGTTGAACAGCAGGTAGAAATTCTTGTCCTCGATCTTCTCGCCGCGCGGCGTGCGCCCCGCGATCGCGCTGCCGTTCAAAAACACGGCGAGCGATTTCATGAAGGGCTCGTCCCAGTGCTCGCCCGCCATTTCAACTCCTTCGGGCGTGTACCAACCGATGTCGGGAATCCCCTGGATGGCGCGGCCTTGAAACCAGCGCGGCTGGCGAAGGACGGGATGCTCGGAACGGAGGCGGATCATATCGGAGACGAAGGCGACGAGATCGTCGTCGGCATTCTCCCAATCCATCCACGAGATCTCGTTGTCCTGGCAGTAGGCGTTGTTGTTGCCTCCTTGCGTCCGCCCGCACTCGTCGCCCATCAGCACCATCGGCACGCCCTGCGAGAGCAGCAGGGTCGCGAGGAAATTGCGCTTCTGGCGGGCGCGCAATGCGAGCACCGCGGAGTTGCTGGTCGGCCCCTCTTCCCCGCAGTTCCAGGAGCGGTTGTCGGAATTCCCGTCGCGATTCTCCTCGCCATTGGCTTCGTTGTACTTCTCGTTGTAGGAGACGAGATCGTTCAGGGTGAAGCCGTCGTGGCAGGTGACGAAGTTGATGCTCGCGTACGGGCGCCGGCCCGAGGTCTCGTACAGGTCGGAGCTGCCCGTCAAGCGCAGGGCCAGCTCTCCCACCTTCTGGTCGACGCCGCGCCAGTAGTCGCGCACGCTGTCGCGATAGCGCCCGTTCCATTCGGTCCACAGGACGGGGAAATTGCCCACCTGATAGCCGCCCTCGCCGACATCCCACGGCTCCGCGATCAGCTTCACCTGGCTGATGACCGGATCCTGTTGGATGACATCGAAGAACGCGGACAGCCGGTCGACTTCGTGCATCTCGCGGGCGAGCGTCGAGGCGAGATCGAAGCGGAATCCGTCGACATGCATCTCGAGGGTCCAGTAGCGCAGCGAATCCATGAGCAGTTGAAGCACGTTGGGATGGCGCATGTTGAGGCTGTTGCCGGTGCCGGTGTAGTCCATGTAGTAACGGTTGTCGTCGGGGTTCAGCCGGTAGTAGGCCTTGTTGTCGATGCCCTTCATGCTGAGCATCGGCCCCATGTGATTGCCTTCCGCGGTGTGGTTGTAGACCACATCGAGGATCACCTCGATTCTCGCCGCGTGCAGGTTCTTGACCATCTGCTTGAATTCAGCCACGCGCGCTTCGGGACGCTTGCTGGAAGCGTATTCGTTGTGCGGCGCGAAGAATCCGATCGTGCTGTAGCCCCAGTAGTTGCGCAGCCCCTTGTCGACCAGGTGGCCTTCGTGGATGAACTGGTGGACGGGCATGAGCTCGACGGTCGTGATTCCCATCGAGGTGAGGTAGGCGATCATGCGCGGATCGGAAAGCGCCGCGTAGGTGCCGCGCGCCTGCGGCGGAACTTCAGGATTGCGCATGCTGAGGCCCTTGACATGCATCTCGTAGATGACCGTCTCGTGCCAGGGAATGCGCGGGGGCCGATCGTCCTCCCATTCGAAGAAGGGCTGGCTTACGACCGAGCGCGGCACGAAGGGCGCGCTGTCGGCCTGGTCGGGCTCTCCGAATGGATCGCCGCCGACGGAGTAGGGAAAGACGGCGGGGTTCCATTGCACCAGGCCTTCGATCGCTTGCGCATAGGGATCGAGCAGGAGCTTTGCGGGATTGCAGCGATGCCCCTGGGCGGGGTTCCACGGCCCGTGCACGCGATAACCGTAGCGCTGACCCGGGCCCACATCGGGCAGATAGCCGTGCCAGCAGAAGCCCGTGCGCTCGGGAAGAAGAACGAGCGTCTGGCGGCCTTCGGCGTCGAAGAGACAGAGTTCCACCCGCTCGGCCACTTCCGAAAAGATCGAGAAATTCGTGCCGAATCCGTCGTGTCTCGCGCCGAGAGGGCTCGGTTGCCCGGGCCAAACGACCATGTGCGGCCTTCCTTTCGACAGGGCAGTTTTTTCGGCAAGCGCATGGCTATAGCCTGCGAGCAGGCCGGCTCCCAGCCAAAGGCGCGCGGCTATGGGAAGCGCGAACAGGACTTGGTGCTTGCCTGGAAAGAGGCGCCCACCCGGGAAGAGAAGACGCGATCGGGAGTCGAACGGGAACTGGCAAGGGACCCAATCTTCGATCCGCAGGGCGGCCGGAAAGGACACCCAGTGAAGCGACAGGCGATCCTCGGGGAAGAAGCGCCGCAGGGGGGAAGCAACCCAGGACGGGAATAAGGAAAGGCCCGATGGGGGTCCACCGGGCCTTTCTGCTTGCGAGGCTACCCAACCCCGCAAGCGGGGGTGGCGGGTTTACGCCAAGGAGGCTCTGGAGGTCTTGAAACCCGAGTGCTTCCGCCGTGTGCGTCGGCCGAAACGCTCCACCGATCACCGCATTGTGCCGAGGTGGTGATGGTTTTTCCGTTGCCGAATCTGTGTACTCAGGTCCGCTCGGGAGGTTCCCGATCCCGATGCCCGGCGCGTGGGGGCGCGGCCGGAAAGAGGCCACTGGCTGCAATCACGCTGGAAGGGCGCGGCTGCTTGGCGCGAGAGGGCATCAAGGTTGCAGCAGGGAGGCGAGCAGGTCGCGCACCTTCCGCATCGCGCGCCCGCGATGGCTGATCTCGTTCTTCTCGTCGAGCGTGAGCTCGGCAAAGGTCTTTCCCAACGCGGGAACGAAGAAGACCGGATCGTAGCCGAAACCGCTCGTGCCTCTCCGCTGAGGCAGGATCGTCCCTTCGCACACTCCCTCGAGCACCCACTCTCTTCCGTCGGGAAGGCGCAGGGCGGCCACGGTTCGAAAGCGCGCCGTTCTCTGGGACAAAGGCACCGCCTGCATGAGGCCGAGCAGCTTGTCGAGATTGCGCGCATAGCTCTGCTCGGGCCCCGCGAAACGCGCGCTCGCGACGCCCGGCGCGCCGTTCAAGGCATCGACCTCGAGCCCCGTGTCGTCGGCGAGAGCGGCCTCTCCCGTCGCCCGATGCACCGCCCGCGCCTTCAGGAGCGCGTTCTCCTCGAGCGTGGCCCCCGTCTCCTCGACTTCCGGCACCCCCGGCCATTCGAGCGCGCTCGTGATCTCCAGGTCGAGATCCCTTAGCGCGTGACGGAGTTCGGCGATCTTGTCGCGATTTCGACTGGCGACGAGCAGGCGCATGCAAAATCCTTTGCAGGTTCCACGAGAGATTCGCGACCGTACGCGCGATGTCTCACGATGGCGGCTTCAACATGGCCGCGTCGAAGGGGCCGTGCAGCGGAAGCCCGAGCGCGCGCCGCTGGACCGCGAACAAGGCGGGCAGCGCCCTCTTCCCGTGATCCATGAGGGGCTTCAGCTCTGCCTCGGCCATCGGCTCGCCTTCGACGCCCGCATGCAGCCCCACCAGGCGGCCGTCCGCAGTCATGACGAGGGTCATGTCCACCGATGCGCGCGAATCCTCTTCATAGGTGAGATCGCAGAGCGTCTCTCCGCCGACGACGCCCGCGCTCACCGCCGCAATCTGGCCGCGAATGGGAACCGCCAGCATGCGGCCATGCGCGACCATCCACCGGCACGCTTCGCACAACGCCACGAAGGCCCCCGTGATCGCCGCGGCCCGGGTGCTGCCGTCCGCTTCGATGACATCGCAGTCGATCGTGATCGTGTGCATCGGAAGGCGGTCGAGACGGACGACCGAGCGAAGGCTGCGCCCGATCAGCCGCTGGATCTCCATGCTCCGCCCGCTCACCCTTCCGCGCGGCAGGCGCGCGTTGACCGATCGCGGAAGCATGCCGTACTCGGCCGTCACCCAGCCTTGCGAGCTGCCTTTCAGGAACGGCGGCTGGCGGTCCTCCACCGTGGCCGAGCAGACCACCCAGGTGCGTCCGAGGCGAACCGAGGCCGATCCTTCCGCCTGTCGAAGGAAGGAGGCCTGAATGTCGATGGGTCGCAGATCCTCGGGCGCGCGCCCATCCGCCCGGGCGCCTTGCAGTGGACTCATGGGGAGATTCCTTTCCAAGAATTCCACGGGAGGAAGATCCGCGCGCTCACTGCGGTTCTCCATAGCTCGACATTGCGCGAGACGACCTCAACGATCGTACCAGGGCACATCGCTCTGATCGACGAGCGTGACCGCTTCCAGCGGCCGTCCCAGGAACTGCGCCCCGATTTCCTCGAACCGGCGGGGACGGTCGGTGACGAAGAACGAACACCGCCCGCCCTCGGCGCGCGGATTGGCCATTCCGAGATCCGTCAGACGGGCGGCCGTTTCCCGGGCCGCTTCCTCGCCGGAATCGATCAAGGCCATCTCCGCCCCCGCCGTTTCCTCGATCACCTCCCGCAGCAAGGGATAGTGCGTGCAACCGAGGATGAGCACATCGATCCTGCGATCGAGCAACGGCGCGAGATAGCGTTGCGCGGCCAGACGGGGGAGCTCTCCGGAAATCCACCCTTCCTCGACGAGCGGGACGAAGAGCGGACAAGCGGTCTCGAACACCTCCCAGCCTGCCCCGCTCGCCTGCAGGCCGAGCCGATACGATCCGCTCGAGACGGTCGCCTCGGTCGCGATCACGCCCACGCGCTTGCTTTTCGAGATGCGGCGCGCGGCCGCGACGCCCGGCGCGATCACGCCTACCGCGGGCATCGCCAGCGACTCGGCCAGCACGGGCAGCGCCACCGCGCTCGCGGTATTGCACGCGACCACGAGCATCTTGATCCCGCGCCGCGAGAGGAAGCTCACGCATTCGCGCGAGAAGCGCAGCACGGTGTCGGCCGACTTCGTTCCGTAGGGCAGGCGGGCGGCGTCGCCGAAGTAGAGAATGTCCTCGCCGGGCAGGCAGCGCCGGAGGGCGCGCACCACCGTCAGACCGCCGATTCCCGAATCGAACACGCCGATCGGCCGCGAGCGTTCATCCAACGACTGCGTCATCGTTCCTCATCGTTCTTCGAACATCGAAGGGGTGTAGGTCCATTCGAGCGACATCTCGTGAAGCAAGGGCCCGGTGGATTGCCCGCCGACTTCGATGCGCACTCCGCTGACTTCGGGAAAGTTCGCGCACAGCGTGCGGGTGAGCGAGGCGGCGAGCACCCACTCGCCGAAATCGCCCCCGCGCGCGCGGCGAACCGCCTTGTTGAGTTTGACGAAGAGGATGCCCTCCTTCGTCAGGAAGAGGCCCTCGACCTTGCTCTGCCTGGGCCACGGCGAGAGGTTGCCTTCGAGCGAACCGGAGAAGAGCGCTTGCATCACGGCCGGCGCATCCTTGCGAAAATCTCCCGTGCGGGGCAGGAAGCGCACTTCGCGCCGCAGGCCGGTCAGATCGGGGCTGCCGTAGAAGAACTCGAACGCCGTCTGGGGAGCGAGCGCCTGGCCCACGGGCTCCGGTTCGCCCGCTTCGAAATCCTCGGGAACGCGCGTGCGCAGCAGCCAGATGGCGACCGCCAGCAGCACCACCGCCACGGCGGCCACGACCCAGGCCGGGTGCAGGCGCGAGCGCTGTGCGAAGCGAGCCATCAGCGCAGCCATCCTTCCCGCAAGGCGTAGCCATCGACCGCCATCGCCAAGGCCTCGGCGATCCTGTCGATCGCGCGCCAATCTTCGTCGGCGGGATAGAGAGCCATCGGACCGGCGCGACCGATGTAGAGAATCGCGCCCGGCATGTCGAGCCCTTCGAACGAGGAGAGCGGCCAACGCTGCTGCGCCACCGGCACGCCCGGCATGCGCTCATCGGCGGAAAGCGCGGTTTGCAGATAGAGCACGAGCAGTCGCGCGAAATCGCGGCTCGCCTGCTCGTGCCGTCCGGCCGTCTCGCCCCACGGGCGCAAGGAAGAGCGCGAGCGGGAGGAGCGCCGGCCCGAGTCGATCCGGTCGCCCGGATCCCTCTCGAGCGCCCCGGTCTCCGAGGGACGGATGGACTTGCCGAAGGGATCGCTGATGCAAGTCACGACCCTGATGCCCGCCAACAGCGAATCGCCCGCGAGAGCGGGACGAAGATCCAGGCAGGCGATCGCTCCGTGGGTGTTGGCGAGCGGCACCCAGGCGCTGTCTTCGTTCGCTTGATCGCGCAACCGGAGTGCGGTGATGCCTCGCTCTTCCAACGCCTCGCCGATGCGCTGCGCCAGGAAGTCGATGTGCTGGGTCGCGGCGCGACCGAGATTCCCGGCGCTTCCGCCCGCGTACAGATCTTCCGCCGGGGTGATGATCGCGACCGCGCGCGGGCTCGTTTCCGTGGGCGAGTAAGGCACGGGCCAGGCTCGATAGGCGCTCAGCGTGCTCACATCTTCGCGGCGCGTGGAGAGAATCACCTGGTACTCGCGCTTGTCCGAGAGCCACTGTTCCTTCCAGGCGACCACGGCCGGATCGATGGCCCAGGCATAGCGGCTGCCCGTGCCGTCGTTCTCCATGGAGAGCAGGCAGGTGCCCTGGCGGTATTGCGCAAAGGGCGGCCGGCGCGGATCGAGGAAGGCGCCGGGCAATTCGACGGTCAGGCGCGAGGATCCCGAAGTCGTCAGGCGTGCCTGCGGCTCGCGCGGCAGCTCCCAGCGAAGATAGGTGCGCCCGCCCGCTTCCTGCACGCGCAGATTGCCCACGAGCGGCCCTTGGGGAATCTGCGTGACGATGCTCCTGGCATCATCGAACACGAACTTGCCCGACAGAAAGTGCTCCACCAGCAAGGGCACGCCGCTGGCCGGGAAGAGCAGCCGGTTCTGGGCATAGGCGACCGGGCCTCGCATCTGGAGGGCCTTGCCCGCGCCATGGATCGTCTCTCCCCCCACCACGAAACGGATCGCGAGGGTGTCGGCGCGCAGGATTCCGCGAAAGAAGGCGGGATCCCATTCGAGCGTGAGACCGAGCGCGGCGCAGCATTCCTCCATGGGCCAGTAGCGCTCCGGGCCCCACGGCACGAGCTCATCCCAGCGCGCATCGCGCCCGTCGGCGAAGACGAGTCCGATGCACGGCTCGGCAGGCCGGGAAGGCAGCGTGAAGGGACTCCAGGGAATCGACGGGCATTCGTCCGCTTCGGGATAGAGCGCGAGCGAGTCGGCGAGACGAAGGAGCCGGAAACGATACGCATAGGTCTGCAGCGAATCGAGCAGGGCGAGCGAATCGACGGCGGTCGAAGCAGGCTCGCGCAAGTCGCGGTCGTGGGCTCCGAAGTCTTGTGCCCGCGCCGGCGCAGGCCCCAGCCCAACGCCGCCAGGCGCGCCATCGGCGAACGGGAAGCCCCCGAGCCCCGCCACTGCGAGTAGCGTGCCCGCGAACGCCGCGACCGCACGATGTCGCGCGCGACCGCTCATTCCCGGCCCGTCCGTGATATCACGCGCTCCATCTCGCGGCGCTGGTCCTTCCTGGCGATCGACTCGCGCTTGTCGAACTTGTGCTTGCCCCGGGCGAGCCCGATCTCGACCTTCGCGACCCCGTTCTTGAAATACACCTGCAGGGGAATCAGGGTGAGCCCGCGCTCCTTGATCTTCACGAGCAGGCGATGGATCTGCCTGCGATGCAAGAGGAGCTTGCGCGCGCGCAGCGGATCGTGGCGCTCGATGGTCGCCTTCTCGTAGGCGGCGATGTTGAGATTGACGAGAAAGATCTCGTTGCCGCGGGGGGTCGCGTAGGCGTCCGACATGCTGACCTTTCCCGCCCGCACGCTCTTGACTTCGGACCCGACCAGGGCGAGCCCCGCCTCGATCTTCTCGATGATCTCGTAGAGATAGGTCGCCCGGCGATTGCGCGCCACGATCTGGATGTCTTCGGACTCTTTCTTTCCGGGCACAACTTCCTCGCTCGCCGCGCGCGCCGATCCCGCGGCCGTCTGGTCACCGACGCAAGGCATAAGGGGTACCAAAAGGAGCGCCCGGCTTCAAGGCGCGGACGCGTCGACTGACCGATTGACATCTCCCCGCGCTCGATGGCATATTCGCGGTCGGCTCGCGCGGAAGTGGCGGAACTGGTAGACGCGCTAGGTTCAGGGTCTAGTGGGCTCACGCCCGTGGGGGTTCAAGTCCCCCCTTCCGCAAGTTGCCGCCCCACGTTCGGGGGCATGCAGGGAACGGCCCGGTCGATGACCGGGCCGTCCTCTTTGCCTGCGGTTTCGGCCGAGTGTGCCCGCAGCTCGGGCCGCGGGTGCCTGCAGCCTGACGCGTTCGCCCGGAGCTCGAGCCGCCATCGCGGCGCGCGCACGGCCTCATTCGAAGAGGTGCTTGACCTCTCCCCACGAACTCTCGATCACGGGCACGGGAGGAGGAGTTCCCGAGTTGGGAAGACCCGGCGTCGGATCCAACCCATTGCCCAAAGGCGGCGTCGTTCCCCCGTATGGATTCAGCCCATCGAAGATCTCCCAGGCTCCGATGCCGTCGGGATTGCGTCCACCCGAACGATCGTCCTCGGCTTCCTGCGTCGTGAAGGTGTGCATGTCCACGAGGACCGTGTCGCCTCCCGCGACCTGCCAGAGCATGACCGTGTCGCCATCGTTCGACATGTTGAACCCGTATTGCGACTCGCCTGCCGACTCCTGCCAGAGAAGCGACTGGCTGCCGTAGACCACGGCCGCCTCCCCGACCGCGAGATCCGCGCCCGCGGGCCAGCGATAGGTCCACAAGCCTTCGTTGTCGCTGAGCGCGTACTCGCTCAGGTCCACATGCCCCGGGCCCGGATTGTAGATCTCGACCCATTCATCGTTGCGATAGTTGTACGAGCCATCGCCGTCCCAGTCGCTCGCCGGATCGCCCATCATCTCGTTCAAGCACGGGGCGGCCAGGGCGATCGTGGGAAAGAGCGCCGCGCCGAGAAGCGCGACCACGGCTGCGACCATTTGCGCCCCGGCGATTCCTCGCCGTCTTCCTCGCTTCCTCATTCTTCCTCCTTGGTTCAGGTGAAGAGAAGACCGCCGGCGTCGTCTCGACGACGCGACGGTCGTGGACCGTGATGAGGAAGCAATTGCGGGGCCGAAAATGCGGCAGGCGAAAAGAAAGTGCGGCGATCGAGCGGGCGGCGCTCGCGGGCAGCGACGACCATGCGCCCGCATGAACGGGCTTGCCCGCCGTCATCGCCTTGCGGGAGTCGCTGGCCGAATGAGGTGCGCGGGACGTAAGCGAAGCGCGGATGCGCAGAACCTCAGGCCTCTTCTTGCTCCGACAGCGCTGAGCGTACGAGGCGCGCGCCTCTTGCATGAATTTGCTTTTGCGCGCGCCGGTTCCGCGACCGCATTCGGCAGCGACGACCACGCGCCCGCATGAACGGGCTTGCCCGCCGTCATCGCCTTGCGGGAGTCGCTGGCCGAATGAGGTGTGCGGGACGTTAGCGAAGCGCGGGTGCTCACGACCTCAGGCCTCTTCGCGTTCCGACAGCGCAGAGCGTACGAGGCGCGCGCCCCCTGCATGAGTCGGCTTTTGCGCGCGCCGGTCCCGCGACCGCATTCGGCAGCGACGACCACGCGATGCACCGCGCGACGCAAGCGACTGCGGGGGCCCGCGCTCAGGGGACGATGCGGGTGCCCGCCTTGCCGGCGAGCGCGTCGGCGAGCTTGTCGGGTGAGGTGATGAGCACTTCCTCGCCACCGTGATCGAGGAAGCGGATCGCGCTCAGGATCTTGGGGCCCATGTTGCCTGGCGGGAAGTGCCCGTCCTCGTGGTAGCGCTTCGCGTCCTCGAGCGACAGCAGAGGCAAGGGAGTCTCGCGCTCGGTGCGGTAGTGCAGCATGACCTGATCGACCGAAGTGACGATGAGCAGGCGTTTCGCGCCCAGCGCCTGGCCGAGCACAACCGAGGCGAGGTCCTTGTCGATGACCGCCTCCACGCCCTCGTAGATGCCCGGCTCGACTTCGATCACCGGCACGCCTCCCCCGCCGGCGGCGATGACCACGTGCCCGGCGGAGACGAGCGTTCGAATGGCGCCGATCTCCACGATGCGCAGCGGTTCCGGAGAGGCGACCGCGTGACGCCATCCGCGTCCCGCGTCTTCCATCATCGTCCAGCCGCGCGCGCGGCCGAGCGCGCGCGCCTCTTCCTGGGTGTAGAAGGGCCCGATGGGCTTGGTGGGATTGTGAAATCCGGGGTCCTCGCGATCGACGACCACCTGGGTGACGACCGTGACGACTTCGCGTTCGATGCCCGAGCGATGGAGAAGATTGCGGAGCACCTGCTGGGCCATGTATCCGATGCCGCCCTGGGAATCGGCGCCGCAAATGTACAGCGGCGTGGGAGGGATCATGTGGGCCGCGGCCTCATTGCGAATCACGATATTGCCGACGATCGGGCCGTTGCCATGGGTGATCACGACCTCCTCGCCCGCGCGCAGGAGATCGACCACATGGCACATGGTCGCTTCGGTGACCTTGAACTGTTCGTCGATCCGCCCCCCCTTCTTTCCCGGAATGAGGGCGTTCCCTCCCAGGGAGACGACGACCGGACCCGACATCGAATCCTCCGCGCGTTGGCCCGCGACCTTTCCCGGGCCGGGCCTTTGCCGGACGCCCGACCAGAAAGTTGTCGGAAAGAGAAAGCGAATACATTACCAGCCTCGGACGACCTTTGTCCACGATCCAACAAGAATGCCCCTGGGAGGAAAATGGGCGCCCGCGCTCCGCCCCTTCCCGGCAGATCTGCTGGAGGCGGGCCTCCACGCGCACCGCTTACTCCCCTGACGGAGGAGCGTCGACTCGGGCGGACTCTTCTCCATTCCAGCGATCGGGAGCGCCGCCGCTGATCGAATGTCCCTGGCTGAAGACATTGCCGAGATTGCGCGTCCGGTTGGGGGCGATGAGCACGAGATCGGGGTCGTTCAGGAGCTGAGCCGGCGGCTTCCACGCCCGGATCGTCGGTCTGGCCCCTGCTTCACCGGCGGGCCACACGCGCGCGCGCTTCTTCCAGCGGAGGAAAGCCGGGGCGCAATGGATCCGCCTGCTCGTACCAACGCAGCGCCTCGTCCGCGCGACCGAGGCGCTCGCAAGTGAGACCGAGATTGAAGAGCGGCTCGAAGAAGCGAGGCGCGAGGCGATGGGCGCGCTCGAAGCGCCGCGCGGCCTGTTCGAGATCTCCCGCCTCGCGCAGCATGACGCCCCAGTTGTTCAGGATCCATGGATCTTCCGGGCTTCTCGCATACGCCTGCTCCATCGCGCGCAAGGCGCCGGCCAGCGATCCCGACGCGTAGTGCGCTTCAGCCAGGCCCGCGAAGGCGGAGGCTTCCGTGGAATCGAGGGTGATCGATCGCTCGAAGGCCTCTCTTGCATGCGCGGGATCGCGCCGCGCGAGCGCGAGATCGCCGGCAACGAGCCACAAGCGCGCCTCTTCGTTTCGGAAGAGAAACGCGGCGGCAAGATCATGGGCGGCGAGTTGCGCGCTTCGTGCAACGTTCTCGCCCTCGCTCGATCGGGCCGCGGCCACGCGCAGCGCCGCGCGCTCGCGCAGGAAATCTCCCGGCCGCGCGTGAAGCGCGAGCGCTCGATGGCAGAACTCCTCCGCGGCGGCATCATCGCCCGCGCGATGGGCCGCATTCTTCCCCGCCTCGAGATAGGCCGCATGCCCGGGGCGCAGGCTCGCGAGCTCAGACGCGTCGCCCGCGCTGCCCTGCGCGCTCTGCGCGCGCGCCCACAAGGCGCGTTCGAGCCACGCGGCCCGGCGTCCCGCCATGGCCGCGCCATCGCGCGCCTTCGCTTGCGGCGAGGAAGGCGCAGGTGCGCTGGGCGGCGGCGCGGCCGCTTGCGCCGCGGCCACGAAATGATCGAGCGCGTCCGAGAGGGCGTGAGAGCGCGCCTCGCGCTGGGAAGCCTCCGCCGCCGCGGCGTTACGCAAACCTCCCTGCGCATCGATTCTCTCGAGGCGCACCTCTTCCTCGATCGCGCGGATCTGCGCATGGCTGACCGGCATCCACCCGGGCGCTTTCTCTTGGAGCAGGTCCGGACGGCGGGCGAGCAGGCCGAGGAGGATGAGCGTGAAGACGAGGAAGAGAGCGAGCAAGGGAACCGCGGGACGCGCAGCGCGAAGCGTGATCCATGCCGCTCCGGCCGCCAAGACGATCGCGGCGATCAGGGCCGCGACGCCGAGAGGCAGGCAGAGCGGCGCCTGCAGAAACGCGAGTGCGACCAGGATCGCGCCGACGATCCGCGCGCGCGCGTCGCCCCACAGGGTCGCGATCGTGACCACTCCCGAGGCCCGGTCTCCTTCCCCATCGCCGATGTCCTTGGCCGCGAATCCGAGCGTGATGCCGACAACCAGCGCCGCCAGCACGCGCCTCGGAAAGACCCACGGCGTCATCTCCTGCGCGAACAGCGCGAAACCCGTCGCCATCGAAAGCGCGGAGAGGAGCGCGAGCGTGAAGGTCGCGCTCCCGGGCCAGCGCTTCAACCGCGCGGGCGGACGCGAGTACAGCCACGCGAGCAGGAGGCACGCGCAGACGAGCAGGAAGCAGGCATAGCCCGCCGCGAGCGCGAGCCAAGCGGACAGGGCGCTCGCGAGCCAGGCGAGCGTTTCCAGCGCAGGCGGCGAAACCGCGCCCACCGGCAGAGGACGCGAAGGCTGATTGACCGCATCCGCCTGTCGATCGCCGAGATCGTTCCAGCAGACGGCCGCGAGAAACGCCGCCGCCATCGAAATCCACAGCACGAGCACGGCGGCGGCATCGATCGGATTGACGAAGGCGCCGGGGAACGCATCGCGATACACGACCCAGCCGAGCAGCGCGCCCACGGGCACGAGGCCGGTGTAGTGCAGCATGCGCACGCCGAGCGCGCGTTTGGCGAGCGCCCGAAAGCGCGCGGGGTCGAGCCGCCACGCGTACGCGCACAGCGCCGCCGCAAAGGGCAGCGCGATCACGATCGCGTGGCGCGCGCTCTCGCCCGGCACGAGCCCGCGCCCGCGAAAGACCTCGGCGTAGGCGCTCGCGCCCGCGCTTCCCGCTGCCGGTGCAAACGAGCGCGCGAACAGCGAAGGCCACGCGCCGAGCAGGGCCATCAAGACGAATGCGCCCGCGGCGGAGGCGAGCGCCATCAGCCACGGCGCCCCGCCGCCGCGTGAGCCGCGCGAGCAGCGCGCCATAGCGAGATGATGCGCGTAGAGCGCGATCCCGATCACGGCGAGCAAGATCTCGACGCGTTGTCCGGGAGAAGTCTCCGCGGTCGCCTGCCCCGGGTTCCAGAAACGCCACAGAATCGAACCGAACCCGGGGAGGTAGTTCAGGTCGTAGCCTCGCCCCCCCGAAACGAGCGCGTCGATGATCGGCGCGACGAGCAGCACGCCGAAGCCCACGCACAGCACGCGCGAGATCCGCCCGATCGACGCGCCGGTGAGCGCGTGCAGCCACAAGGCGAGGAGCAGGAAGAGCGCGAGATAGAAGAGAGGAAAATGGAGGAACATCATGGGCAGCGAGACATCGAGCCGCCAATCGAAACCCATGATGTGGGAAGCTTCGAGAATCCCTTCGAGCAGATTGCGCCCGAAGATCCAAGCGCCGAGGAGCAGCGCGTGACCCCACGCGCTCCCCGGCGCCTGTTCGATGCGATCGAAGATCGAGCGCGGCGCGGGCGGCGGCGGCGACGGCGAGGGAGAAACCGCTGGCGCGCGATCCTTCATCGCCGGCGCAATCCCGCCGCCGCTGACCGGCTACCGTTCGTAGATCACCTTTCCCGTCGCGACCGTCTGCCCCGCCGTCAACCTCGCGAAGTACACGCCCGAGTCGACGCGTTGCAGAAGCTCGTCGCGCCCGTCCCATGTGACCGTGTACATTCCGGCGCGCTGGCCCTTGTCCACGAGCCTGCGCACCAGGCGGCCGGTCGCATCGACGATATCGAGCGTGACCGGGCCGGAGTAGCCGCTCGGCACCGCATACTCGAGAGCGGCGAGGCCCATCGCGGGATTCGGACGCGTGGACACGCTCGCGCGCAGGGCCGGGCCTTCCCGCTCTCCGGCGGCGGAGAAGGGAACCGGCGGCCAATCCTGGAAGGCCCCGTTGACGACGAGGGCGAAGGGCTGCGGTCCTTGCGGAACATTGTATCCGCGCACCGTGAAGGTCCAGGTGCCCGCTGCGGGACTGTTCAAGCGCACGCATTCCTCGACATTCAACCGGTCGGCGGACCCGCCGGTCGTGGAGAATCCGGCGCTGAAGACATTGCCCTTGTACTGCGTGCCGATCGGCGAGGTGACGCTGAGGTCGAGATCGTTGATCAGCTTCACGCCCGTCCCGGCCGTGCCGGGATAGTCCGTCCACACCAGGGCAACCGTGAGCGGCTCGCTGGAATTCTCCACCCGCAGGTCGAGATTCCACAGGCCGCCGGTCGAGAGCCCCGGTGTGACGTCGACCGCCACCAGCTCGCGGGTGTCGCCCGAGAAGAAGAGCGAGCGATCGACGAGCAGACGGCCCCAGCCTTCGTTGTTGTTCGGGATGTCGGCCGTGTTCATGTCGTCGGTGCTGTTGATCAGGGTCGCTTTGATGAGCGCAGCGCTGGGAATCAGCGGCTCATCTTCGCCGGGGACGCCCTGCGGATAGTAGCCGTCGGTGTAGTACTGGCGAACATTGAGGGACATGCCCGAGACGCAGGGAGTCGCCATCGAAGTGCCCATGAAGGGATTGCCGACCACGGAGCAAGTCGGGCTGGGCGGATTGCCCGGGTCGTTGTCGACCGAATTGATGTAGCCGCTCTCGCTCCCGCCCGGCGCCGTCAGCGTCGGCTTGAAGCGCGCGTCGGTCGAGCTCGAAGGGCCGCGGCTCGAATACGAGGCCATCGTCTCCTGGCTCGGCGCCTGCATCGTCGCGCCCACGGTGATGCAGTTCTTGGCCGTGCCGGGAGAGCCGACCGTGTTCAGGTTGGGGCCCGAGTTGCCCGCCGCGAAGCAGATCATGTAGTCCTTGTGGTTCCACATCGCGTTGTCGACATCAACCGAGTAGCCGTCGTAGGCGTTGTCGGTGCTGCCCCAGCTGTTCGTGTGCACGCGCGCGCCACCCGTGTAGCTCGCATTGAACGAGGCGGTCAGCGACGCAGGCGGCGTGATCGAGCCGAGATTGCACGAAGACCAATCGTCCGCCCCGATATCCTGCACGGTCAGCTTGGCCTTGTAGGCCATGCCGTTGTAATCGTAGCTGCCGGTGATGTAGGACTGGTCGCCCAGCATCGTGCCCGCCACATGCGAACCGTGGCCGGTGTCGCACCCGTCGTAGGGGGCGCCCCCGCCTTGCACCGCGTAGTCGATCACCTTGCGATGCGTAGGCCCGGGAGCGAGGTTGCCGGTTTCGCGGAACCAGCAGCTGTTGTAGTCGACCCCGGTATCCATGATCGTCGCGATCTGCCCGGTGCCGTTGATCCCGTGGTCCCACAGCGGGAACGAGCCGCTCACATTGCTCTGCACGACCCAGCGGGTCATGTTGTTGGTGACGAAGTATTCGGGCTGCTCCTCGATCCACCAGACATCCGGAATCCGCGCCACATCGGCCAGCCGATCCTCCGGCAGGCGCACGCGCAGGCGGCGCGAGAAGCCGTCGTCGGTGGCGTCGGTCACGACGCCGCCGAGGGCGGAGATCTGCGCGGAGACGGCGTCCAGATTCTCGAAGACGCGCACCACGAGGAGCAGTTCGCTCTCCTCGATGCGCTCAGGCGTGCGCCACACATGCGCGCCGATCTCGGGAGCGAGCTTGTAGGCGGGATGGAACGGCCCCACCCAGCTCGTCCCGGGCAGCGCTTGGACGCGCGCCAGCGCAGACGCGTCCATTCCCGCCAGGAAGGCGAATTCGCGCACATGTCCATAGAGGACGGCCCCGGCCGACTCGAGCGCGGCCTTCCACTCCTCCGTGACCGGCCCGTCGCTCTGCACCAGGTAATAGCCGCCCGCGGCCCTCTCGCCGGAGGGAATGGCGAGATCGGCCGGGATGTCGGGCTCGCCCACCGTCGTGTCGAAGCGATAGACGGCGAGATCCAAGAGACGAGCCGACGCGGGAGAGAGACCGGGGAGAAGGAAGAGGATCGAAACAAACGCGAAGATCAGGGCACTGCTGCGCACGGACAGCCTCCTTCCTTGCCTACGCCTGCCTATGGTCTTCACGGGGATGTGTCCAGGCGGAACGCACGGAATGCCGACGATGCTTTCCACCGCCTGAACGAACGGGTACGAGGACATTGTACCTGCTGTCCGCGATCGCGTCAACGCAAGCAAGCCGCCCGGGCTTGCGCAAGGAATGCGCTAGTGCCGGCCTAAGGGCCGCCCGCTCGACGGCGCGCTGGCGCCCGCCGTCGAGCCTCTCATCCGAACAAGCGCCGTTCCACGATCTGGCAAATGATGTGCCCGGCCAGAATGTGCGCCTCCTGAATGCGGGGCGATTCGTCGGAATCGATGTGCAGGACATAGTCGGCCAGCTTGGCCAGCTCGCCGCCGTCGCGCCCCGTCCAAGCGAAGGTGATCATGCCGATTCTCTTCGCCAGCCGCACCGCCTCGAGCACATTCGGCGATTTTCCGCTGGTCGAGATCGCCACCGCGACATCGCCCCGATTCCCGATCCCGGGAAGCTGGCGCGAGAAGACATGATCGAAGCCGTAGTCGTTTCCCACCGCGGTGAGCGCGCTCGAATTGGTGGACAGGGAAACGGCAGGCAACGAGGGCCGGTCGAGGTACAGGCGCCCGGCCAGTTCCGCGGCCAGATGCTGCGAGTCCGCGGCCGATCCGCCGTTGCCGAAGAAGATCACCTTGCCGCCGCCGCGGATGCAGTCGTAGAGGATCTGGACCATCTCCGAGATCAGCGCCGTCTGACTGAGGAGCTTCTCCTTCACCCGGATGTTTTCGCGAATGCCCGCCTCGATGATCCCGCCCATCATGTCCTGTTCGGAATTCATGCTCCCTCCTCGCCTTCCTGCAGCGCCTTGACGAGAACGCAACCGAGCGGCTGCGGCGGCTCAGCCTCGCTCCGCCAATTCCTCGATCGCCGAGACGAGCGGCGCCCAGCCGTACTTTTCCTTTTCCTTGCGCACTCCCGCGCGCAAACACTCTTCCCAATTCTCCTCGTAGAAGCGGACGATCGCGTCCGCCAACGCCTTCGCATCCTCGGGGGGAACGAGAAAGCCGGTCACTCCCTCGGGAACCACTTCTCCCAGGCCTCCCACATCCGCGCAGATGACGGGCGTGTCGAGATGATAGGCGATCGGCACGATCCCGCTCTGCGTCGCCGAGCGGTACGGCAGCACGACCGCATCCGCGGCGGAGAAATACAGCGCGACGCGCTCTTCGGGAATGTAGTCGGCGTGGAAGTGGACGGCCTCCGCGAGGCCGAGCTCGGCCGTCAGCTTCCGATAGCGCGCTTCACCCTCGTAGAACTCCCCCGCCACCAGCAACTCGACCGGCAGGCGCTCGCGCGCCGCCCGCACCGCTCGCAGGAGCAGGTCGAGGCCTTTGTACGCGCGAATGTATCCGAAGAACAAGATCAGCGGCGCCGCGCCGGAAAGCCCCAGCCGCTCGCGCGCCTCCGCTTTCGCCACCCGCGTGCCGAAGACATCGTACACCGGATGATGCACGAGACGCACGCGCGCATTCGGCGCGAGCGCGAGCAGGTCGCGCCGCACCGACTCGGACATCACCACGAAGCCATCCACCGGCGCGAGCGCGTAGCGCGTGAGCGCCCGGTCGAAGGGCCGCCCCTCGTGCGGCACGATGTTGTCGCAGACGAAGACCACGCGCGAGGGATGGCGGCGCTTGACCCAACGCGAGATCGAGCCGAAAGCGGGCGCGAAGAAAGGCATCCAGTACTTGAAGAGCACGAGATCGGGCTTTTCCCGAGCGGCGATGCGCGCGGTGCGAAGCCAGCTCAGCGGATTGATCGAGTCCAGCACCGGCTCGGCCGCCATGCGCACCGCCGCCGCCGCTTCACGGTCCACGACCATCTGGGTCTTGCCCGGAAAGAAGAGCCCCGGATACTGGCGGGTGAACGAGAGAAAACGGACGGCGTGCCGCCGTCCAAGCTCGCGCGCGAGAATCGCGTTGAAATGCGCGATGCCTCCGCGCATGGGATAGGCGGTGCCGATGTAGACGACCTTCATGGCGTTCGTCGGGCCCGCTCCCTTCTCTCTCGTCCGGCGCCGGAGTTAAGGCACGCGCCAGGTCTGCAGCCCGCGCTCTTCGAAGGCGAAGGGCACGATCCGCCCGCCCAGGCCGGCGAGCGCCGAGGCGATCGCGCTCTTCTTTTCGATCGGGCAATAGATCAAGAGGTGGCCGCCGCCGCCTGCGCCGAGGATCTTTCCTCCCAACGCGCCCTCGGCGCGCGCCGCCGCGTAGAGCTCGTCGATGGTCGCATTCGTGATGGCCTCGGCGAGGCTCTTCTTCGTTTCCCAGGCCTCGTGCAGGCAACGGCCGAAGGCGTCGAGCTGAGCGCGCAGCAAGAGGTTCTTCAACTCGATGGTCAGTCCCTTCAGGCGGTCGAGTCCGCTGACGGCGGCGGGCTCGCGCCGGCGATAGCGCTCCATCTGCGTGTCGACGATGCGCGCGGAGACGCGCGTGCCGCCCGTGTAGACCAGCAGCAGGTGGTACTCGAGCTCATTCACGGTCTCGCGCGGAATGCGCAGGGGATTCACGATCGTCTGGCCGGCGAGGAACTCGATGAAGTTGAATCCGCCGAAGGCGGCCGCGTACTGATCCTGGCGGCCGCCGCTCAAGCGCACATCCAGGCGCTCGATCTTGTAGGTCGTCTCCGCGATTTCGTAGGGGGTGAGGGCGAATCCCAACCATTGCGCGATGCATCCCACGAGAGTCGCGACCACGGTGGAAGAGGAGCCCAGCCCGCTTCCCGGAGGAGCGTCGCAGTGCAGGGTCACTTCCGCGCCGCCGGGCAATCCTCCGCGCAGGTCGCGGAAGTGCGCGAGCGCGCCGAGGGGCAGGTCCATCTTTCCATCGAGATCGAGCCGGCCGAGCGGATAACGGCGGCGCAGATCGTAATCGAGCGAGGCGATGTCGATTTCCTCGCCGTCTCGAGGGGCGACGCTCGCCCAGGCGTACTTGTCGATGGTCGCGGAAAGGACGCATCCCCCGCGCTCTTCGGGGTAGGGAGAGACATCGGTGCCTCCGCCGCAGAAACTGATCCGAAGAGGCGCCTTGGCTCTATGGATCATCTCTCCTCTCCCGGCTGCAGAATCGCAATACAAAGGGAGTCACGCGAACACTCGTGCTCCCCTCGCAAACGCCCTCGCTCCCGCTCGCATTCGGGCAATCCGTCTTTCCAAGACAGCCGCGTCGTTTGCGTTTGAACCGGCCGCAACCTTCCCGAACGAACGGACACCATGCGCCAAACGCCCGGCGCGCTCAAGAGCCGTTGCACGGAGTCGCGAGCGGCGCGCCGCACCCCGCGAGGCGAGCGGCTCCCTCTCCGCTTCCCTATCCGCTCTCCCCGCGCTTCGCCCGTTCAGGAAGCTCGCGCCGGGCGAGCGCGTAGCGTTCGGGGGTCCCGATGTCGCAGAAGTACGCGCGCGTTTGATACGCGCGTCCGGGACGCTCGGCGATCCAGCGCGGCAGGAGATCGCGCTCGAGGCTCGATCCGCCCGCGGGAATCGACGCCAGCGCCGCGCGGGGCAGGACATACACGCCGGCATTGATCCACCCGCGATTCGCCGCCGCCTTCTCGCGAAATCCGCGCAGCTCTTCCCCATCGAGATCGAGAGAACCGAAGTCCGCCGCCGATTCGATCTCCACCGCGGTCAGGGCGAGGCGCTCGGGCTCGCGCGCGTGAAAACGCAGGAACGCCGCGCAGTCGATCGCGCAATAGGAGTCGCCGTTCATCACCAACGCGCGGGTGTCGACGAAGGGCAGCGCGCGGGCGAGCGCTCCGCCGGTGCCGAGCGGCTCCTCTTCTCGCAGGAACGAGGTCTCGAGCTGCGGATGATCGCGCAACTCCGCCGCGAGCCGGCCGGGAAAGAGGTCCCCGCGATATCCGGTGAGAAAGAAGACGCGGCGCATGCCCGCCGCGGAGAGAAGATCGAGGAGATAGCCGAGAAAGGGGCGCCCCTGGATGTCGAGGAGCGGTTTGGGCAGGTCGGTCATTCCCGCCAACCGCTCGCCCCGGCCTCCGGCCAGGATCAGGACGGGCACATCGGACAAGCGACTTCCTCCGCCCCTCGCGCGGGGGCCTCAGCCCGCCGCGCCCACCGGCACCTTGGCCAGCCGCTCCATCAAGTCGACCACCCGGCAGGAATAGCCCCATTCGTTGTCGTACCAGGAGATGGTCTTCAGCAAGCGATCGCCCAGCACTTCGGTGGAGAGGGCGTCGAAAATGGAGGAATGGCTGTTGCCGATCACATCGCTCGAGACGATCGGCTCGCTGGTGTACTCGAGGATGTTGCGCATCGGCCCCGCGGCCGCTTCCGCGATCGCGGCGTTGACCGCTTCCACCGTGACCGGCTTTGCCATCTCGGTGACGAGATCGACCGTCGATCCGTCGGGAACCGGCACGCGCATCGCGAGGCCGTCGAGCTTGCCTTGCAGACTGGGGAGCACCTTCCCCACCGCCTTGGCCGCCCCGGTCGTCGTGGGAATGATGTTCTCGGCCGCCGCCCGCGAACGGCGCAGGTCCTTGTGCGGCACATCCGCGAGACGCTGATCGTTCGTGTAGGCGTGCACGGTCGTCATGATGCCCTTGACGATGCCGAAGCGCTCGTCGAGCACCTTCGCCACCGGCGCGAGGCAATTCGTCGTGCACGAAGCGTTCGAGATCAGGCGATGCTCGGGCTTGAGCACATGATCGTTGACGCCCAGCACGACGGTCGCGTCGATCTCATCCTTGGCCGGCACGGTGAGGATCACCCGCCCGGCGCCGGCGTCGAGATGGCGGCCGATCTCGGCCCGGGTGCGGAAGCGTCCGGTCGCCTCCACCACGAAATCCACTCCGAGCTCCTTCCAGGGAAGCTTCTCGACTTCGGGAATCGCGGTCATCCGGATGCGATGATGGTTCACGCGAAAGATGTCGTCTTCGAGAGCGATCGCCCCGCGAAAGGTCCCCATCACCGTGTCGTATTTGAAGAGGTAGACGAGCCCCCGGTTGTCGGCGATGTCGTTGATCGCCACGACCTCGACATCCTTGCGTTCGGCCAGGATGCGCAGCACCGTCCGCCCGATTCGTCCGAATCCATTGATGGCCACTCGCACGGTTCGTTTCTCCTTCCGGCGCGCGCGCATGCGCGGGGTCGCGCCTTTCGTCACCGTCCCTTCGCTCCGGCCGCGCGTTCGCCGGCCGCGGCCGGAAACGCGCTCTCTACCACCACTGCGCCAGCTTCTGGATCAGTTCGACCACGCGCGCGGCGTATCCCCAGCCGTTGTCGTACCAGGTGAGGGTCTTCACCATGTTGCCGCCGATCACCATCGTGGCCAGCGAGTCGAAGATCGCCGAATGCGAATTGCCGACCACATCGCTCGAGACGATCGGCTGATCGGAGTACTCGACGATGTTGCGATACCTCCCCTCCGCGGCGCTCCACACGAGACGGTTTACTTCGTCGCGGGTGACATCGCGCTCCATCAACGTCACCAGATCGACCACGCTGCCGTCGGGGACGGGCACATTCATCGCCAGCCCCGAGATGCGCCCATTCATCTCCGGCACGATCCGCTCGACCGCCATCGGAGACCAGGTGGAGGCGGGAATGATGTTCTCGGCCGCCGCCCGGGAACGGCGCAGCTCGCTGTGGGGCACGTCGGCCAGGCGCTGGTCGTTCGTGTAGGCGTGCACCGTGGTCATGAAGGCCTGCCGGACGCCGAATCCCCGCTGCAGGATCTTCACCACCGGCGCGACCGCGTTCGAGGTGCACGACCCGTTCGACACGATGCGGTGCTCGGGCCTGAGGAGATCGTCGTTCACGCCCATCACGACCACCATGTCGATGCGATCGCGCGGCGGGGTCGTGAGGATCACCTTCTGCGCGCCCGCCTCGAGATGCTTCTGCAGCCACTCGCGGGTGCGATAGCACCCGGTCGCCTCCACCACCACCTGCACGCCGAACTGCGCCCAGGGCACTTCGCCCGGCTCCTTGGCGTTCAGCATGCGAATCTGCTTGCCGTCGATGTACATGAACCCGTCCGCCACCGTGAAGGACTCCTGGAAGCGCCCGTGCACGGTGTCGAAGCGCAGCAGGTACTCGAGGCCCTTGGGATCGGCGATATCGGAGATCACCGCGATGTCGAAATCGGGAATCTTGCGCGAGATGCGAAAGATGTTACGCCCGATGCGCCCGAAGCCCATCAAACCCACCCGAATGCTCATGCGTTTCCTCCGTCCATCCTGCAATGGTTGCCGGGGCCGCGCGCCTCGGCGAATGCGCTCCTCACGGCTTGCGTATCAACGCCGCCGGCCGCGATAATGCCGCGGGAACTCTTCGGCCCTTGGTCAGGTGATCGTCTCCTACCCGAGGAATCCTCGCAAGGGTCCCGTGATGGCGGATTTCGGTCTTTTGGAGAGGAGCGTCATGAACCAGCATCCTTCCATGGAAACATCGCACCGTGAAGCGGAAACGCGCCGTCGCTCGCCGGCGGGCATGCTGACGGCTCTCGCCGTCGGCGCGCTTCTGTCGTTCGCCTGCGCCAGCGATGCGGCTTCGCCTCCGGCGACGCCCGATTGGGGCGCGCTTCGAGGGGCGGTCGTGGATCTGGAGGTGTTCGCGCCGGGGTCGCAGACGCCTTCCCGCTCGGTCGGCTTCCGCGTGGAAGGGGTCCCGGGCATCGTCGCCAGCTATCGCATCCTGAGCGGAGCGGAGCGCGTGCGCGTGCAACCGGACGGGGGCGACGCGATCGAGACCAGCCGCTGCATCGCGCGCGATCCCGAACACGATCTGCTCCTGCTCGAGGCGACTCTGCCCCGCGTCCAGAGCCTCTCGACCGGAAGCGTGGACCTTCTCTTCAACGGGCAGGCCGCCCTCGCACTCCTTCCTCCCGCCAGTCGCGACCCGATCATCCCCGTTCCCGTGGCGAGCCAGTTCCAGGCGGGCGATCTCCAATCGATGCTCGCCCTCGCTCCCCTCGGGCCGACCGGCTCTCCGCTGGCCGATTCTCTCGGACGCGTGGTGGGCATGATCGAGTCGATCCGCGACGGCAACCTCGAAGTGAGCTTCGCCATTCCGATCGAGCGCGCGCTGGCCCTGGCCGCGCAGCCTCCCAGCCCGGCGGCATTGCAGGATCTGGCAGCGGTTCCCGCGGCGGCCTGGACGAACCCCGCCACGCCCGAAGGCCAGCAGGCGATCGGCGCATGCCTCGCGCGCACCCATCAAACCGAGAAGGCCACTTCCTATCTTCAACGCGCGCTCGCGGGACGGCCGCAATCGGTCGCGGCGCTCCTGGAATGGGGAATGATGCTGCAGGGACGGGGTAACTTCGACGACGCGGAGAAGAACTATCGCCGCGCGCTCGAGCTTCGGCCGGATCTTCCCGAAGTCTATCTCTTCCTCGGCTCCTGCCTGCATGTCGCCGGCTTTCTGATGAAGAGCCAGGAGATCTACACGGAAGGATTGCAGCACGCGCCTCACGCGGCCCGCTTGCACGCGAACCTCGGCGGCCTGTACTTCGCGCAGAGCAGAAACGCCGAGGCGGAAGCGTCTTTTCGTGAAGCGCTGCGATGGAATCCCGATCTCGGCATCGCGCACTTCAATCTCGGCATGCTGCTCAGCGCGCAAGGACGCCCGCGCGAGATGAACGAAGTGCTCGATCACTTGCGCGCGCAGCGCAGCGGGTACGCAGGGCACCTCACCAGGGGGATCGCGAGACGCGCCAGCGCTCCGCGTTGAGCGAGGCACGCGCGCGCGACGCGACCATGGGCGGATGCGCTTGCGCAAAGAAGCGTCCTGTTCGCGTCACCGCGAATGAGAGAACTGAGCCGAACCGGCCGAACAGAAAGTTCTCGCGGCGAAAAAAGCCTGAAGTGAGCCATGTTCAGAAGAGCGAGCGGTGTCGCACCGGGCCTCCGAATGCGTATCCGCTCGCGCCTGCATCTCCTTGCCAGAGTTGCCCTTCCGGGATCGCAGCCAAAGGCCTGGAACGGGGCGTCGGATCTCGCGCAGCGCGCGCAAATCGCCTAACCTATCTTCTCCTATGAAGAAAGGCCGACCCATCCTCAGCATTCCTGCTTGACCCCATCTCGACCGATTCTCTATACTTGGTCCCGAAAGAGTCCTGAACCGGGACGGTCGAGCTTCCTGCTTGTAACCCTCGCGGTGAAGGTCCTCGTTGCGGAGAGAGCGGCAACCGTCGGACAGACTCCGTAGGGAGAGGCGATCCTTCAGGTTCGGGTGACGCCGAGGTCATTCGGGGGAATTGGCGAGAGCGCTTCTCCCCAGGTTCCTGGGCAAAAGGAGGACAGCATCATGAGGTACGCAGTACTGGTGGCGGCGATTTGCATGGTGGTCGGGGCGGTGGGCGCCACGGTTCCCGATCAGAATCTTTGCACAGTGACTCCGTGCGACACCTACGGTGGAGTGATCATTTGCCCGTCCACGATTCCCGACGGACAGTTCACGGTCAACGTCCGCAATGCCAACAACGACCCGATTCCCAACGCGTACGTCGAGTTGGTGTTCGGGACGCCCGGCAATCACTGGCTCTGCAATGATGCGGTGCTCACGGGATCGTCCGATGCGCTCGGCAATGTGACCTTCAACATCTCCGGCGGCGGCTGCACGATGGGCGCCGACGCCCTGAGAATCATCGCGAACACCTACCCGATCCGCTCCTTCTCGTGGGTGAAGAGCCCGGACTTCGCGGGCGGCGCCGGCTCGAACGGCTATGTCGATCTGCCGGACTTCAGCTACTTCGCGACCGCGTACGGCCTGTCGACCTATCCGTGCACGGACTACAAGGGCACCGGCGCCACCGACCTCGACGACTTCAGTCTCTTCGCGGGCTCGTACGGCAAGAAGTGCCCCGAGCTTCCGTAGATCTGTCGCGCAACTGCCAGACAGTGAAATGCGGCTCCGGCTTCGCCGGGGCCGCATTATTCCGCCCGGAATCCGCCCTTCGTCCGCCGCCCGGCCGCGCCGCTCGATGATGGAGAGGCGTGGCGAAGAGGTCAGCGGGAGCCGGCCGCTTTCCTGCGGCCGCGGGCGGCGAGCTGATCGCAGCGTTCGTTGAGCGGATGGCCCGCATGCCCGCCGACCCGTTCCCAGACGATTCGCCTTCCCTCGCGCAATTCGACCAGGCGCTCCCACAAGTCACGATTCCCGACCGGCTCGTCGTTGACGGTCCGCCATCCGCGCTTCAGCCATTGATCCACCCAGCGGCGCATGCCTTCGATCACATAGTGGCTGTCGCCGATCGCATGCAGGGGACCGCTCGTCTCTCCGAGCAAGCGGATGGCAGCCGTCAGCTCCATGCGGTTGTTGGTCGTGTGCGCCGCGCCGCCCCAGAGCTCCTTGCCATCGGGAAGCACCACTCCCCATCCGCCCGGTCCCGGATTGGGACTCGCTCCCCCATCGAAGGCCCCGATGGGAATGCCCTCGTCGTCCACCATCGAGGGATTCGCCTGCGCCCCAGGCTGCATCGCCGCCTGGATCTCCTCCAGGCGCGAAGCGGCGCGAGGAAACCGGAAGCCATGGGGATTCTTTTCGGCGTGCACGGTCTTGCGCCGGCCGTCGCGGTACCAATTGACGACTGTGCCGTCGTCGAAGATCAACTTGACCCCATAGGCGATCGCTTCTTCCCGAAAACCGGCCATGCGCACCTCCGGCCGGGATTCTTTCATTGGGCTGCGAGCGGGGCAACGATTGTGATCTCCCGGCCGGCCCGGCCGGGATGGCCGCAAGCCGGGATGGCTTCCCGGAGGCCTCTCGTGGTTCACTCACGCTATGACTGATGCCCCCCGCATCAGCATCCTCCTGCCCGCGCGGAATGCGGGAGGGTGCCTCGAGGAGGCCTTGCGCAGCCTCTCGGCGCAGACGATCGCCGATTGGGAGTGCATCATCGTCGACGACGCCTCTTCCGATCGGACGCCCGCCGTCATCGCGCAATGGGCGGACGCGGACCCGCGCTTTCGTTCCATTCGTCTGCGCAGCCATCGCGGGATCGTCTTCGCGCTCAACCGCGCGGCCGAGGAGGCGCGCGCTCCCTGCCTGGCCCGCCAGGACGCCGACGACCGCTCGCTTCCCGAGCGGCTGGCCCGCTCGCTGGCCTTGCTCGAATCGGACGCGCGTCTCGGCGCCGTGGCGACCGGCGTGCGCTTCGTTCCCGCTCCGCAGCCGGGAAGCGGATGGGAGGCCTACGCCTGCTGGCTGAATGCCGCTCGCAGCGCCGAAGAAATCGAGCGCGAAATCTGGATCGAGAGTCCCCTTCCCCATCCGGCCGTGATCATGCGGCGCAAAGCGTTCGATCAAGCTGGCGGATATCGCGAGGTGCCCTGGCCCGAGGATTACGATTTGTGGCTGCGCATGCGGGCGAAGAAGTGGCGCTTCGCAAAGACGCCGGAGATCCTCTACGAATGGGCGCTCCACGAGGAACGCCTGACGCTCACCGATTCGCGCTATCTGCCCGCGGAATTCCTGGCGTGCAAGCTTCATCACTTGAGGATGCGGCTGCGCAAGCGGCCGGTGTTCATCTGGGGGGCGGGCAGAGACGGACGCCGGCTCGCGCGGGCGCTGATCGCGCGCCGCATCGACCTCCGCGGATTCATCGACATCGATCCGCGCAAGATCGGCCGTTCGCGCCTCGGCAAGCCGGTGATCGGAGCCGACGATGCGCTCGACAGCCTGCATCCCCCTGATGCGCCCAACGTCCTGCGGCCCGGCGATGCGCTCCTGCTCGTCGCCGTCGGCACGCGCGGGGCGCGCGAGCTCATTCGCGCGCGCCTAGCCGGAAAGGGCTGGCGCGAGCCGGAGGACTTTCTCTGCCTGCATTGAGCAGGCGTGCGCTCCCCGGGCCGGTCGCGCTCGGGTTGGAGGTTGCCGCTGATCCGCCGATTTCCTACCATCGAGCCCGGATGATTCATAAAGCTCGTCGCGAGACAGCGGAGATGCCCGCAGATCCAAGGCGCGCGCCGCGCCGCCGACGCAGGCGTACTCCGCAGTACGTCGAGGAGGCGGCGCCAGCGTAACGCAGGAGATGCGGGCAGATACGATGTCGCAGCAGAGATTTCATGAATCATCCGGGCTAGGATCGGGAGCTGGGGAAAGAGCCATGCGTCGTTCGAATCGCTCGTCCGCTTCATTCCTTCGTTCGGCGGCGTCCGCCTTCGTGCGGGCGGCCGCGCTTCTCGCGCTCGTCGCCGCGGCGGGCGGCATCCAATGCGAGGCCCAACCGATGAACTCCATTCGTCCGAGCGCTCTGGCAGGCAGCTGGTATCCCGCCGATCCCGGCAAGCTGGCGGCCGAAGTGGATGCGCATCTCGCCGCGGGCCAGGGCCTGGATGCGATCGCATCGCACCGCCCGATCGCGCTCATCGCGCCGCATGCGGGCCATCAATGGTCGGGAGACGCGGCCGGCCAGGCCTTTCGCTTGATCGAAGGCTCCGCCGGAAATGACATCACGCGCGTCATCCTGCTGGGGCCCTCGCACTATCAGGGCTTTCGAGGCGCTTCGGTTCCCGATGCCTCCGCCTTTGCCACGCCCCTGGGCAATGTGCCGGTCGATGTCGAGGTCGCCGCCGCGCTCGCGAGATCCCCCGGCTTCGTTTCCGCGCCCGCGGCCCACGCGCGCGAGCATTGCCTGGAGATCCAGCTGCCCTTCCTGCAGCGCGCCCTCGGTCATCCCTTCCGGATCGTCCCCGTGCTCGTCTCCTCTCTCGATCCGGCCGGCCGCGACGCGCTCGCGCGCACGCTCGCGCGCCATGTCGACGAGCACACGCTCCTCGTCGCGAGCTCCGACTTCACCCACTTCGGCGGACGCTTCGGGTACCTGCCCTTCGTGAGCGACAGCGCGGCGGCGCTCGATCGCGATCTGCGCTTGCTCGACAAGGGAGCGCTCGCGCCCATCCTCGCGCTCGACGCGGCGGCCCTCGACGCCTATCATGACGAGACGGACATCACCGTGTGCGGCATCCACCCGATCGGGACCCTGATCCAAATCCTCTCGCAGCCCGATCTCCAGAAGGCGTGGAAGGGAACGCCACAGGGGCGCGTGCTCGACTACTATCGCTCGGCCGACTTGACGGGCGATTTCGACGGCTCGGTGAGCTACGCGGCGGTGGCGTTCTTCCGTCCCGGCGAGTTGAAGCCGGGAGCCGACTATCCGGAGAAGCTGGCGGCGGTGAAATTGGCGGGCGAGCGCGCCGGCGGGGCTTCTGCTTCCCGCGCATCCGCGCCCGATTCGTCCGATTCCGCCGCTTCCCCGATGCGATTGACGAAGGACGAAGAGCGTTTCCTGCTCGCGCTCGCGCGCGACACGGTCGAGCGTTTGACATCCGGGCGCAAGCCCGCGAAGGAAGTCTCGTTCCCGGCCGATGTGTCGGCCGAGAAGATGCGCACGCCCTGCGGCGCGTTCGTGACCTTGACCCGAAACGAGCGCCTGCGCGGTTGCATCGGCAGTCTCGCGGGCGACGAGCCGCTCTACGCGTGCGTGATCGCCAACGCCGGCAACGCGGCCATGCGCGATCCGCGCTTCTCTCCCGTGACGGCCAAGGAAGTGGACGGGCTGGCCATCGAGATCTCGGTGCTCACCCCGATGCGCGCGATCGCCGGGCCGGAGGAGATCGAGATCGGACGCCACGGAGTCGTATTGGAAAAGAGCGGCCATCGCGCGGTCTTCCTGCCGCAAGTCGCGCCCGAACAAGGGTGGGACCGCGACACGATGCTCGATCATCTCGCCGTCAAGGCGGGACTCGCCCCCGGCGATTGGCGCAGCGGAGCGCGCTTTCAGGTGTTCGAGGCGCTGGTCTTCTCCGAAGAGCGGGAAGGCGCGCCGGGCGGACGATGATGGACCGGCGCCGGTTTCTTGCGCTCGGCAGCCGGGCGTTGATCGGCGGGATCGCCGCGCACGCGACCGGAAGCTTGGCGCACCCGCCGGCGCATGCGCAGCGGAGTTCGCGCGAGGGCGCAGCCGCAGGCACAGCCGCCGGCGCGCTTGCGCAAGAGACAGCCGTTTCGCTCCCCGTACTCGACAAGCTCCAGGGACGGGCGACGGGACGGGTGGCCATCGCGCGCGATCTCATTCCCGCCGGCCGCGCGCTCGCGAGCTCGAGCGACGCGCTGCCCGCCGAGCGCGTGCGTGAACGCCTCGAGGCCGCCATGCGGGCGCTGCTGGGCAACGATCCCTGGCCGCAACTGGTCCGCCCCGACGATACCGTCGCGATCAAGATCAACGGGCTCGCGGCCGGACGGCTCTCGCCGCGGCCCGAGCTCGTCGAAGCGATCGCCCGCGCGCTGATCGCGGCCGGAGTGGCGCCGGGCCGCATCATCGTATGGGATCGAACCAGCCGTGAGGTGGAGGGCAGCGGATTTCCCCTGCAGACCGCCGACGGCGCGGTGCGGCACTATGGGACCGACGCGCTGCGCGACGGATACGGCCGCGATCTCGAGACGAGCGGATCGGTGGGAAGTCTCGTCACGCGCATCCTGCGCGAGTACGCGACCGTGCTCGTGAATGTCGGCGTGTTGAAGGACCACGACTTGTGCGGCGTGTCGGCGGGCATGAAGAATCTCTACGGTGCGATTCACAATCCGAACCGCTACCACGCCAACGGATGCGATCCCTTCGTCGCCGAGGTAGCGGCCTTGCCGTCGATTCGCGCGCGCCTCGCGCTGACGGTGATCGATGGTGCGATCGCGCAGGCCGAAGCGGGGCCCGCTTTCGCGCCGGCGTGGATCTGGCCGTGCGACGCATTGCTGGCCGCCTGCGATCCGGTGGCGTGCGATCGCGCCGCCTGGGGTCTGATCGAGGCGCGCCGCGGCGAGCTCGGGCTTCCCTCTCTCGCGGAAGCGGGCCGCGCGCCGCGCTGGATCGAGACCGGCGCGCGCCTGGGCCTCGGCCGCGCGGAAGGAATCGCGCGCGTGGAAGTGTGAGGACAAGATGGACCGGCGGATTTTTCTGACGGCGTTGTCGGCGGGGCTCGCGGGCGGAACGCTCTTGCCCCGCATGTTGGGAGGCGAACTGTCCGCGCAGGACGCGGTCGACTTCGCGCTGCCCCAAGGCGACAGGCGCATCGGTCTCGCCCCCGCGCTGCATTACGAGAAAATCGCAGGAAAGAAGATCGTCTGCCGGCTCTGCCCGCGCGAGTGCCGCGTGGCCGCCTCCGAGCGCGGCTTCTGCGGCGTCCGCGAAAACCGGGACGGCGAGTACCTGACGCTGGTTCACGATCGCGCCAGCGCGGTCCACCTGGATCCCGTCGAGAAGAAGCCCTTCTTTCATGTGCTTCCCGGAGCGCAAGCGCTCTCGCTCGCAACGGCGGGCTGCAATTTCGAGTGCCGCTTCTGCCAGAACTGGGAGATCTCGCAGTCGCGCCCCGAACAGCTCGATTCGATGGAAGCGACGCCGGCCATGCTGCTCGACGGCGCGCGGCGCGTGGGCGCGCGCGCGATCGCCTACACCTATTCGGAGCCGACCGTCTTCTACGAATACATGCTCGCCATCGCGCGCTACACGAGCGCGGCGGGCATTCCGAACCTGGTCGTCTCGAATGGATACATCCAGGAAAAGCCGCTGCGGGAGCTCGCTCCCCATCTGGCCGCTTACAAGGTGGACCTCAAAGCCTTCACCGAGGACTTCTATCGCGAACAGTGCAACGGCTCGCTCGCCCCCGTGCTCGCGACCCTGCGCACCTTGAAGTCCCTCGGACTGTGGACCGAAATCGTGACCCTCGTCATTCCCACCTTGAACGACGACGAGGCGAGCAACCGCGCAATGTGCGCCTGGATCCTGGAAAACCTGGGGCCGGATGTGCCCTTGCACTTCACGCGCTTCCATCCCACCTACAAGATCACGAACCTGCCGAGCACGCCCGCCGCCACGCTCGAGCGCCTGCGCGCGCTCGCACTCGAGAGCGGGCTGCACTATGTGTATGTGGGAAACCTTCCCGGTCACGCGGGCGAATCGACCTACTGCCCCGCGTGCGGGGAACGCGTGATCGAGCGGCACGGCTATCTGGTGGCCGAGGTGACACTGAAGGCAGGCCGCTGCCCGAAGTGCGCGACGGCGATTCCGGGCGTCTGGAGTTGAGGCGCGCGCGTGGAATGCGCGCCCCAGGACATCAGCTCTTTTCCGGCGCCGCCGCGGCCGCGCGGCCGAACGCCTCCCAGAAGGGATCGACGCGCGGATGCTCCAGCGCGACGCGGCGGCCTCCCTCGCGAATCCAGCAGCCCTTCTCTTCGGCCAGCACTTCTCCCACGATACCTACGGGGATGCCCGCCTCGCGAATGCGCCGCTCCACTTCCGCCGCTTTGTGCGGGCGCGCAGTCAGCAGCAGCGTCCCTTCGCTGATGGAAACGAAGGGATCGATGCCGAACATCTCGCAGATCTTCACGACCGGTTCCTGCGCCGGAATGCGCTCCTTCTCGACGATCATCCCCACCCGCGACGCGGAAGCGATTTCGGCGAGCCCTCCCCAGATTCCGCACTCGGTCGCGTCGTGCATCGCGGTCACGCCCTCGTCGCGCACTCCCACGCCCGCCGCGATGCGCGCCTCTTCCACCACGCTCATCTGCCAGAAGATCTCCTGGGCCTCGCGCGCGAAAGGTTCGCCGAAGCGTTCGGCGATCCGGCCGGGGAAGGTGGCCGCAAAGAGGCCGGCCGCTTCGATCGCCGGGCCCTTGGTGACGAGAATCGCATCTCCCGCCCGCGCCATCTCGGGCGTCACGTACGCGTCGCGCGGGCCGATCGCGATCACGGTCGCGCCTCCCACCATCGGATAGTCGCAGCCTTCGTACCGGCCGGTGTGTCCGGTGACGATCGCGACGCCCAGCCGCTCGCATTCCTCGTGCATCGTCTGCCACATGCGGGCGAATTCCTCGCCGGCGATGGAGCGCGGCAGATTGAGATCGATCGTCATGTAGGCCAAGGGCAGCCCCGATGTGGCGGCGTCCGAGCAGAGGATGTTGACCGCGAACCACGCCGAGCGTTCCCAGCCGTACGGGGGAACGATGAAGACCGGATCCGTGGTCACGGCCATTACCTGCCCGCCGCCGATCTCCACGATGCCGATGTCGACGCCGTGACGCGGGCCCACGAGCACTTCCGGCCGACGCCGGCCGAGCCGCGGATAGATCACCTGATCGAAGACTTCCGCGGAGATCTTTCCGATTCGGGGAAGCTCAGCGTGCATGTGCAATTCCTCATCGCAAGCGATGCCCGTGCCGCCGCCTTGCGGACCAAACGTCCCCCTGCGGCGACCGTCACCGCGCGGGCGCTCCTCGCCCGCCGGGCAGGAGCCAGAGCGTTGCCGCGGTCAGCTTCACGCAAGCCAAGGCGAGCAGCGCGCCGGCAAAACCGAGCAAGGGAATGAAGAGAATACCAGTCAGCAACGCTCCAAGCAATGCGCCCGCGTGATCGGCCGCGTTGGCGCGCCCGCCCGCGCCGGCCGCGGTCGTGAGCGCGCGTTCGCGCACGCACTGCGCCACGGCCGCGAAGGGCAGCGCGGTCAGGGCGCCCGCGAGAAACGCGAGAGCGAGCAGCGCCCCGGCGATTCCCGTTTGCGCGCAGGCGGGCATGAGGCGCAGGAAGGGAACCCAGGCGACGAGAAAGACGACCCAGGCGACATCGGCGGTGAAGATCACGCGCCGCATGCCGCCGTCGCCGGATGCGCTCGAGGCCGTGCGGCGCCTGGCGATCCAGCGCTCGCCCAGCAACCCTCCCGCGCCGAGGCCCATCATGTAGAGGGCGATCACGAGGCCGACTTCGAGATACAGCGTGCCTTTCAGGGTTTGATAGAGGAGAAGAACGATCAGGTCCGCTCCCATGCCCGCCATGCCGGTGGTGGCGAGGCTGACGAGCGGCGCGCCTCCGCCTCGCGACAAGATCAAGCTCACGCACGCAAGCAGGAAGAGGACACCGATCGTCCAACGCCAGGGATGACGATGCCAGGCGTCCAAGAGCGCCGTCATGCGGCTCCCCGAGAAACGGTCCCAGCGGCGGATCTCCTGGTAGTAGACGAACGGCCGCCCGTCGCGATTCTCCTCGACGCGCGCGGCCTGCCGCTCCATCTCCCCGGCCAGCGCGGCGACGCGTTCGGGAGGAAACTCGAGGGCGAAGAGCGCAGGCGGCCAGGAACGGATGCCCGGCAGGGCGCGCGCCCAGCGGGCCGCGAGGGTGTCGGGGTCCCAGGAGAGCGGCGTCGCGGCGGGGCTCGATCCGAGCGGGCGCGCGGCGAAGAAGAGCAGCGTCGTCCCCGGTGTGGCGCGCACATCGCCGAACACGCTCTTCAGCGCGGCGAAGATGGAGGCGCGCATCGCCGCCGTTTCGGGGCTGGCCACATTCGCCGACCCGGGCAGGCGCACGACGAACGCGCCCTCTTCCTTCATCGCGGCCGCGCAGGAGGCGAAGAATTCGCGCGTGTACAACCGGTTGCTCGATCCGCTCTCGGGACCCGAGTGGAGCAGCGCGATGAGATCGAACCGTTCGGCGGCCGCAGCCGCGGGGCGCGCATCGCCAAGCGAGCAGACGAACGCACGCGGGTCGGCCGTCACGATTTGCGCCGGCGAAGAGGGATGCGCGAGCGGGGCCCGCTCATCGAGCCGCGGCTGCGCCAGGCGATCGACCATCGGGTCGGCTCGCACCAGCCTGATCGCGGGCGCGCCCCCGCGGGCGAGCTGCGCTTCGGCGAGCAGGCGCGCCGGCCCGATCATTCCGGGCGCGAAGAGGAGCATGCGTTGCGGCGATGGATGTTGGGTGACGACGAGCGCGGCGGCGAGACTATCGCTGTAGGGATCGCCCAACGCGCCCGCATAGAGCCCGTCCAGATAGAGAAAGGCCTCCCCTTCGCGCTCCGCGAGCGTGACTTGATGATAGGGAGTGGCTTCATCAGCGACGATCGCCGTCCCCGTCTTCATCGCGCTCCAGCGCGCGTGAGACCAACACTGATCGAGACGCGCGGCGACGCCAGAGAGGAAGAGCAACGCGAGACCGAGAGCGCCGATCCAGGCAAGATGCCACTTCCATGAAGCGCGGACACGCGCGCCCTCGCGAGGAGTCGGTGCGCGCAGGCGAAGGAGGGCCAGCGGGAGCGCAACGGGAATCGCGCAGGCCGCGAGCAGAGCGACGGGGCTGATGCGGGAGAGCGCGTAGAGCGAAGCGAACGCGCCGCCCGCCATCGATCCGAGCGCCTCGATCGCATACGCGTTGCCCGGCGCGGGAGCCGGCGAGCGCAAGCCGACGGGAAAGAGAGCGCCGGTCATGAAGCCCGCCGGTCCGGCGGTGACGGCGAGAAGGAGGAGGTAGGCGGCAGCGGGCAGATACGCGCCCGAGGAAAGCGCGAGAACCAGACGATGATGGCGAAACAATCCGACCGCGATCAGCGCCCACCACGCGAGCAGGACCCATCCGAGCCAGAAGATCTCTTCGCCTCGTTCGCGATCGCCCGCGCGCAAGGAGCCTGCGGCCTTCGTCGTCGCGGCGGACACTCGTGGCCCGGAAGAAAGCGAGCGTGGCCGCGCCTCGTTCGAGCGATGCGCCGCGACCGCGGCGCCGGCGGCGATGGCTCCCAACCAGACGGCATAGAAGAGCCCCAGCGACACCTCTCCGCCGTGAAAGGCGAAGAGCGCCTCGCGCGCGAGCACCGTCTGGATGGTCAGCGACAGAAAGCCGAGCAGGAAGAAGCGCAGGATTCCGAGCGGGCGATGCAGCCTCTCGGCGCTGGGGCTGGGGCCGGCGCGCATCCGCGCGGAAAGCAAGACCCGCTCCCGCTAGCGCCGGCCGCTTGCCGGCCGCCGGCGTGAGGGAGCAGGCGTCCGGCCCGCCGATGCCCCGGCCGTGGCCTTTCGCTTCGAGGCCGGCTGGGCGCGTTTCCTGGGAGGCGTGGCCGCCGCGCGCTTGCGCGGGCCGCTCGCTTTGCGTGCGAACAGTTCGCCGGGCCGGGACGTGGGCAGGCCGACGCCGATGCGCGCAGCCGCGCGGCACAGCTCTTCCAGGAGCGGCGCCGTCGCGGCGATCCTCTGGCTTCTCCGCATCTCCTCGGCAATGCGTTGCGCGGGCCATCCGCCTCCCGCCACGAAGCGAGCGTCCACGAATCCGGCCGCGTCCAGGTCCCGCAACCATTCCGCGGCGCGCGAGTGGCGCAGCGAGAAGACGCGCGCCTGCACGATCTCGCGCGATTCGATCGCCGTCACGGCCGCCGCCAGCCCGCGCTCCAGGCGAGGATCGCGATCGACCGATGCATGCGCGCCGCAACGCTGGGCGGAGCGCGCCAGGCGTTCGCGCCGCTCGCCGGTGGCCGGGCGCACCTCCAGGAGAAAGCCGCGCTCGCGCGCCCGCTCGCGCTCCACGATCCGGTACGCGATCGCAAAGCCGCCGTCGTCGTTCGCGCGAATCTCGATCCCCTCGCGCACCGGCTCGCTCTCCTCTTCCACGACTTCGTACGACAATCGCAAGGGCGCTCCCGGACGCAGGACGCGCTGGACTTCGCGCAGGGCGGCCAGCGGATCGGGAGTCTGCTCGAGCGAAAACGCCGCGACCGCGCCGTCGAAATGCTCGTCCGGAAAGGGCATCGCGCAAGCGCTCGCCTGCTCGAACGACGCGTTGCGCAGGCGCAGGCGTTCCGCGTTGGCGCGGCAGGCGGCGATTCTGCGAGGGCCCGGCTCGATGCCCACCACTTCCTCGACCTGCGGCGCCAGCAGCAGCGCGGGCCATCCGTCTCCCGGCCCCACATCGAGAATGCGGCGCGCCCCTGCGAGAGAGAGCAGATAGTCCTGCACCAGTCCGAGGGCCTGCCAGTGCGCGGGATCCGCGGCATCGGGCATGAGATGAATGCCCGGCCGCGCGGGGGGTGCGCAGATCTCCATGCGCTCGTAGCGAACGGTGGCCGAATCGGAAACGGCCGGCCGCGCGTGATCCATCAGCCACTCGAGGATTCCACTGGGACTCGTTTCGCGCGCCATGCGAATCCTCCTCTTCCAAGCCGCCAGCCGATCTCTGCGGGCCTGGGCTCAAGGCCGCCTTGATCACGGGTGGCATACCACAGGGCGCGAAGCCTCGCAAGGACGCGCCGGGCACGCACGGCCTGCCCTGCAAGCGGCGGACGGTGGCAGGGCATCCGCGCCTTCTTGCCGCATGAGGCGAACGCGGCTAAGGTGCCGGTGCGGAATCTCCGTCGCCTTCCAAGATGAGGCCTGCCGCGCGCGCGAGAGAAGGCGCGCACCTTGGTCGCACGACGACGGGCGCCATGGCTTTCGTGAGACTCCGGAGATGCGAGTGAAGGAGAGGACGGACAACGCTGCCTCCCATTGGATGCTTCTTCGCGGCGATGCGCTCTCATGCACGCGCGCGTTTCCCTCCGAGAGTTTCGACCTCCTCTACGCCGACCCTCCCTTCTTCACCGGCCGCTCGCATCGGGTGCTCGAGGGCGCTTCCTTTCCGGACGGGCGCGCGGGCGGAATGGAGGGCTATCTTGCCTGGCTCGAACCGCGCATGGTCGAGATGCGCCGCCTGCTCGCTCCCAGCGGAAGCCTCTTCGTCCATCTCGACTGGCACGCCTCGCACGCGGTGAAGCTGCTCCTCGATCGGATCTTCGGGCCGCGCAGATTCGTGAATGAAATCGTCTGGGCGTATCGCACGGGTGGAACCAGCGGACGACGGCTCGCGCGCAAGCACGACACGATCTTCTTCTACTCGCGCAGCGCCGAGTACAAGTTCCATCCACTGCGGGAACGCTCGGATCTGCGCCACAACTACGGCTTCGCCAACGCCGAAGTGCAGCGGGACGAACGCGGGCCCTTTCGCATGACGCTCCTGCGCGATGTCTGGGAGATTCCGGCCCTGCGAGGCAACATGCCGGAGCGCGTCGCCTACCCCACCCAAAAACCTCTCGCCCTGCTCCGGCGCATCGTGCGGCTCGCCAGCGATCCGGGCGACTTGATCGGCGATTTCTTCTGCGGGTCGGGCACGACTGTGGCCGCCGCGTTGCTCGAAAGACGCAAGGGAGTGGGAGCCGATGTGGAGCCCGGGGCCTTGCGCATCGCCGCCGCCCGCTTGCACGCAATCGAGCCGCGATTGTTGTGACGATGACCCCGGCCTTGCATCGTTCCTCTTTGCGATCGCCTTGAAGCCTCCGAGACACCTCCCCGCGGCTTCCGTCCGAATGCCTTCTCCCCACCTTCCTGCCGCTCAAAGAACGAGCGTCCCGGCCCGATAACAGGGAAAGCAGGGTTCTTGGTAGCTGCCTAGAGCCTTCCACCTCTTTGTGAACGGAAGAACGCAACCGGCACGGAGGCAAACAGATGCGCTTTCGCACGACTAGAGCTTTCTCTCATCGCTTGGCAAAGGATGCCGGAATCGCGCACGAGCGGCGGCACTCCCCATCTGTCCGGCGAGGGTCGCTTTCGCCAAGGCCGGGCCGTTTTCCTGCGAACCCGCTTCTTCCCGGGTGGCCCTGGCTCCTGATGGCGGGGATCCTGCTCGCGCTCACGCCCGCGCCCGTCGCGGCGCAAGCCGGGCCGGTCGAAATGGCGCCCCTCGGTTTCCAGCCCCTGCCCGAAGACTACGCCCAGCGGTTTTGCCAACCGGTCGGCAACCAAGCCGAACGCGATCTGCCGACCTTCCTCGACTGGCGGGAGCGAGGCATCGTCACCCGCGCCAAGAGCCAGCAGACCTGCGGCGCTTGCTGGGCATTTGCGGGCATCGCCTGCATTGAATCGATGTGCATCCTCGCGGGAGGCGACGCCCGGCTCGATCTCTCCGAGCAGCAGGCGATCTCCTGCGATGTGCAATTCCGGTCCCAGTACGGTGTCCGAAACGATGGCTGCTGCGGTGGAACCGTGACGATCTTCGAGTACTTTCGAGAGAACTACGCGATCCTCGAGAGCGCCTTCCCCTACGGCAACGGCGACTTCGACGGCGAGAACGCGCGCTCGTGCGATGTGACTCCCTCGTGGGATACGGTGCCGTGTCCCACTTCCCTTCCGGAACCAACCGGTTGGCGGGTGGAGTCGTGGACCTTGATCGCGCCGCAACCGATCCCGACAGTCGATGCGCTGAAGCGCGCCCTGCAACAGGGACCGGTGTGGCTCGGCTACCGGGTGTACGAAGACTTCGTGGACTACTGGTACTACGATCGAGATCCAAGCCCCTACCGGCATGTCGATGGAGCGTACCTCGGCGGCCATGCGGTGCAACTGATCGGCTACGATGACGCGCGCCAATGCTGGATCGCGAAGAACAGCTGGGGAACGACCGGGCCGTTTCGGGACGGGACCTTCCTGGTGGCGTACGACGGCAATTGCGACTTCGGCATCAATGCGGCGAGCGTGGTGGTCGCGCCCGCGCAGACGCCCACGAGGACGGCAACGCTGGGAAGCATCCGCTGGCTCTTCCGCTAGCCTGTCAGGGCGCTGATCAGAACTTGATGTTCTGGTGGGGGATCAGGTACAGCCCCGCCGTCACCACCGTCAGCGCGATCACGGCGATCGCCCAGGCGCGATCGGTCGGCCGCCCGAGCGCGACGCGCTTGCCGAAGATCTCGCGTCCTCTGATCCAGATCATCGCCAACCAAAGGACGAGCAGCAGTCCGGTCTTGGTGTCGGTGACATCCCGGCCGAACGGCCATCCTTCCCAATAGGTGCCGTACACCTGGTACTCGACGGGCATGCCGAGCAAGAGCCCGCCGATGGCAAGGCAGGCGAAGCCTCCCAGCACCGCGCGGCGCATCCATGCCAGCGCCTGCGAACGCGCGAGGTAGCGCCACGCGGCGATCAACGCAATGCCGAGCGACACAATCCCGAGCATCATGAAGATCACATGCGTGACCAGCAGCGGCGTGGAAGGCCGGCCCTTGAACATGACGGCGGGCGATGCGCCCGCGCGATCGGAGGATCCCTCGGAGGCCGGCGCGGCCGACGGCCCCTCGTTCGAGGAAGCCGGCAACGAATAGCTGCTTCCGTCACGCAAGTCCAGGCGGACACGATAGGGAACCCGCGTCCCGCGCGACTGATGAGGAATGCGCGCGATCCAGACATCCCCGCGACCGCTTGCCAGGGTGTCGCTGCGGACCTCGGGGCGCGGAGCGAAAGCCGTCTCGACCCAGCGATCTTCCAGCGAATAGAGGAGGACCAGCCGGGCCATGGAGAACTTGCCGGGCACGCGCGCCTGGATGTTCGCTTCCCCTTCTCCCAAATGCTCGCCGGGGGTCCGCACATGGATCGTGCCGGCGGGCGTGGAAAGCGCGACTTCGGGAATGACTCTTTCGCGCGCCGGCGAAGAGGAAGGTGCCGCGAGAAGAGCGAAGAGCACCATGGAGGCGCAGAAGACGAGTCGAGCGCGGGTCGCGATCTTTCGATGCATCGATCCTTCCTTCCTTCGTCTCCGACGCTGGCGAGCAGGCTTTTCGGCGACTTCGACCTTCTCTGCGATCCGTTGCTGCAGCGAGCAGTCTCTTCCAGTGCGGGGGCTTGACACAATGGGTCCGATGCGCAAGAAGGACCGCTTCGAGATGAGCCCCCTTCCGAAGCGGACGGCAGCTTGGCCGGCTACGACGCGAACCGTCCTTGTCACACCACCGCCACTGAGATTTGCCCGCTTCAGAGCCACGAAGCGCCGAAAAGAGAGCCCGGGACTGTAGCAAGGGCGCGGCTCTCAAACAAGGGGGCGGACGCTACGATGGCATACCGTCACGATCCAGGAAGGGAACGAGAAGGAAAGGAAGAGAAGAAGGGAAGAGAAGAAGGGAAAGGAAAGCAAGCGAGCGCGTTGAAGATTCGGCGTCCGGTGGCGGCCGCCTCACCGCTTTGGTCATGCGGGCCGGTTTTCGTCGTCGATTCCCCGGGCGGCGAACATGCGCCCGCGGCGGACGCCTCCGGCCTCATCCCCGACGGGCCGGTAACACCAGAAGAAGAGCGCGTCTTTCGATTGCTGGGCACGGTCGCTGGCCGCGCCGGCGCGGAAACGCCCGGCCGATCGGATCCACCAGCGCGCGAACCAGGCCAACGGAAGACCGACTAGAACGACGACCACCCATTCCCACATACGATCTCCTCGATCTTCGACTCGACGCACCACCGGTTGCGCCGCCCCGTCAAGCCCCGTCGGTTCCGGTCGCGGCCGGAGACAAGGAGAGCCCCGTGCCGGACGCGAACACCTGCATCTCCTCGAACATCTCTTCCAGCAGGATGCGGGGCGCCGCTTCGCCGTCCGCGTCGCCGTCGAACGCGCGGGTCGACGCTTCGATCTGCCAGTCGCCGTGCGTCTCCCCCGCCGCGCGCACCTCGTCCTGCAGCTTGCGCCGGATGCGGCGCGCGAGCGAGCGCGCCCCTCCTTCGTTTTCGTGGCAGAGAAGCACGAGCGCGCGTCTCGGTTCCGAGAAGCAGAGAAGATCGCCCTCGCGAATCCCCGTCTCGAGCAGCGCGAAGAGCCGGTTCATCACCGCGACGCCTCCCGGATCCATTCCCGGATGGCAGCGAAACGCCACCACGCTGACGGGGCTCGCAAAGTGCCGCGAACACCGCAAGGCGGTGCCGAAGGCCTCGGTGAAGTCGGCTTTGCGCATCTCGCGGCCGCGGGAGAGCCCCTGCAGCGCCGCGAGGCGCGCACCGTCGCCCGACGGCTCCGCGGCCCGCGTCAGACGCAGCATGCCGGCCGTCTGGATGCGCGCCGCGAGGACATCGAGGTCGAAAGGAGACTCGACGAAATCGGTCGCTCCATGAAGCAGCGCGCGGATGCGGTCCGAACGGCGGCGCCCGCCGAGCGACATGCAGATGATCGGCATCGTGTAGCGCCCGTCACGCAGCGCGCGCGCGACCATCAATCCCGAGATCCCGGGCAGGTCCTGTTGAAGGAGGATCACATCGGGCATGGAGGTCGCCGCCAGCGAGAGCGCTTCCGCGCCGTCGCCGGCGAGATCGACGCGCATGCGAGGACTGAGCAGCTTGACCAGTTCGCCGACCCACGGCCCTTCGCGCGAGGCGATCAACACGCGCTTGGAATGCGGAGCGCGCGCCGGTTCGCTCCCCTTCGCCGCGGCCGCGCGGTCGATGGGAATGAGTCCCGTCTCGAGCGCGATCGCGTACGAAAGCAGCCCGCCCGAAACGCTCGCCTGCCGCGACCGCTCCACCCGCATGACGAAGGGCCCCGGCTGGCCGGTGCCGCGCGCGACGGCCAGCTCGGCCGCGCCCCAGCACCGGTCGCGCAAGGCTTCGAGCAATCCCGAGTGGCGGTGCAGCGAATCCGTTCTCGCGAGCAGGAGCGCGCTCCAGCCCATTTGCTCGCAGCGGCCGATCAGGGTCTCGACATTGTGACGGATCTCGTCCTTGCGGCCATAGGCGCGGAAGAGAGGAATGAGCGGATCGAGCACGATCGCGCCCACATCCGGCCCCTTCGAAGCGAATTCGGCGAGATGATCGAGAAACGCGGTCATGCCCAGCGCCCCGATCTGATCGCTCACTTCGTTCGCGTACGGGCAAAGGACGAAACGGTCGTGGCGCCAATCCGCCTCGAGCGACAGGCCGAGTAGCGAGGCCTGTTGCAGCACATGTTCCGGAGGGTCGGTGGTGAGAAAGAGGACCCGGCGGTCGACGGCCGTCCACGCGTGCGCGACCTGCAACGCGAGCACCGTCTTCCCCATGCCCGGATTTCCGTGGAAGAGATATGAGCGCCCGGGCAAGAGCCCGCCCAGCACCGCCTCGATGATCGCTGGCTGCCGGAATTCCGACATGATCGCCCCACTGGCCTGTTCGTCGCCCGCCGCGCGCATGCAGGGGCCGCGCGCGGCGACGGAATTCACCCCCCGGATTTCCCAACGCTTTCTCTATCGGCAGGAAGGGGGCGTCTCTCCATCGATTGCGGGAATTTCACGCCGCTTGCTCCCGCCGCTCCACGAGTCCTATGCTGTTTCCCGCACGGCGCCTGAATGATTCCCTGGGCGAGCCGTCCAGGCGGGCAGGCCGGCGCCGGGATCCGTTCCAGGAGGCAGCGCTGGAGCTCATTCTCGCAAGCACATCGCCATACAGGCGCGCCTTGCTCGCGCGCCTGGGGCTCCCCTTTCGGTCGCTCGAACCGCGCTTCGAGGAAACGGCCGGCCGTCCAGGGGACGATCCCGCCCGGCTCGTCGTCCAGAACGCGCTCGGCAAGGCCCTGAGCGTCGTGGCGGAGTGCCCGGGCGGTCTCATCATCGGCAGCGATCAAGTGGCGGAATGCGAGGGCGAGATCCTCACCAAGCCGGGCGCGCCGCAACGCGCCGTCGAACAATTGATGCGCCTCGCCGGACGCGAGCACCGGCTCTTCGGCGGATTGGCGGTCGTGCGCGCGCCGGGAACGCCAGCGCCGCCGTCGATCTCGAACCCATCGCCCGAGGACGGGGGCGTCGATCGGTCCGCCATGTCGAACGAAGATCTGGCCACGCGCACGGCGCTGGTCGTGAGCCACCTTCGCATCCGGCCCTTGGCGCGAGCGGAGGCCGAGGAGTATGTGCGGCGCGAGAGCCCGCTCGATTGCGCGGGCGCATACAAGTCGGAAGGCCTCGGCATCGCGCTCTTCGACCACCTGCGGGGCGATGACCCCACCGCGGTGATCGGGCTTCCGCTCATCGCGCTCACGCGTTTGTTGCGCGCCTTCGGGTGCGATCCCCTCGGAAAGGCGCCGACGCCATGACGCGATTCAGCGCGGCCGACATCGAGCGCTTCTGGAGAAATCAGAACGACCGCCGCCGCGCCCTGCGCGCCCGCATGAACGAGCGGCGCCTGCCGTATGCGGTCGCGGTCGAGAGTCTGAGCAAAGACGCCAACCTGGGCAATCTCATCCGCACCGCGAACGCGTTCCTGTGCGGCGAGATCTTTCTCATCGGCAGCCCCGTGTTCGATCCGACCGGCGCGGGATCGGTCTATCGCTTCGAGCGCATGCGCCACTTCCCCGATCGCGAGGGATTCCTGCGCGCGGCGGCCGAGGGAGGCTATCGCATCGTCGCCGTCGAGATCGACGCGCGCGCCGAGCTGCTCCATCGCTTCACCTTTCCGCCCAAGCCGCTCTTTCTCTTGGGGAGCGAGTTGCACGGGCTCTCCGCGGAGCTCGCGGATCGCGCCGAGGCGCGGGTGATGATTCCGCAGTACGGCCTCGTGCCCTGCCTGAATGTGAATGTGAGCTGCAGCATCGTGCTCCATCACTATGTGACGACGACATTCCCCGAACTCGAACCGGTTCCGATTTCGGGAGCCAAGTTCCAGGCCGATCCGGGAAGCGGCCAGAGCAAAGGCACGCCTCCTTCGCCTGCGAGAGGCGGCGGGTGAGCGAGCGTTTCGCAGACACCGCCTCTCCCGCGGAGGCCTTTCTCGAGCGCTTCGGCCGGGCGCTCGACGAAGCCCTCGGCGCGCCGCTGCGCGACTGCGACGCGCTTCCCGTAGGCCACCCGCAACCGGGCGCCTCGCGCCAAGAGGCGCGCATCGTGGCGGCGTTGTCGGGGGGATGCGATTCCGTCGTTCTCGCCTGGGCGCTGCGCGCCCTCCTCCCCGCCCGCTCTGCCGATCGGGCGCGCGATGGCGACTCGGCGATGCGCGCGGCGGCGCGCGAGGCCGAGCCGCAAGCCGGCCGCCTCCTGCTCGCACACGTGCACCATGGATTGCGCCGCGAGTCGGACGAGGAGGAGCGCTTCGTCCGCTCGCTGGCCGAGGCTTGGGGCCTCGAGATCCGGGTGGCGCGCATCGATGTGCGGGCCGCGGCCGCCGAGCACCGCTGGTCGCGCGAACAGGCGGCGCGCATCCTGCGCCTGCGCGCGCTCGAGAAGATCTGTCGCGACGAAGGGCTCACCGTTCTCGCGCTCGGCCATCAGATGGATGACCAGGCCGAAACGATGCTCCTGCGTCTGCTGCGAGGCACGGGACCGCGTGGATTGGGGGCCATGGCTCCGGCGGTGGCGCTTTCTTCATCGACCAAGACGCTCGAGGCGGAGAGCGAGCGCGCTCCGGTATTCGCGCCGCCTTTGCGCGTCATCCGGCCCCTGCTCGGATTTCGCCGCGCCCTGCTGCGCGAAGTTGCCCAATCCGCCAAGCTCGAGTGGCGCGAAGACCGCACGAATCTCGACCCTGAAATCCTTCGCAATCGCATTCGCCTCGAGCTCCTGCCCCACCTCGCCGAGCGCTACAACCCGCGCATCGTGGAATCGCTCGCCGATCTCGCCCGCCGGCAGAGAATCGAGCGCGAGTACATCGCCGAGAAGGCGGCCGCGTTGAAAGCCGCCGCCTGGCGTGCGCCTTCCCCCGACGACGGCGACGGCGAGATCACGCCGCCGGGCATCGCGGAGGGCGAAGAGAAGGCGCGGCCGATCGTGACGCTCGATGCGGCGATCTTGGCTCGCGAACCGGACGCGGTCGCATCGCAGGCGCTCTGGCTCGCCTATCAAGAGCTGGCCGGTCCCGAAGCGGCCCTGCCCGGGCGCCGCGTGGAGGAGTTGCTCGATCTCGCCCGGCGCGCAGCCCGCCGCGAGCGTGGCGAGGTGCACCTCCCGGGAGAAATCCGCGTGCGCGCCCGCCGCGGGCGCCTGCTCTTTGAGCCGCATGTCGCGAGACCGTGAGGGCGAAGCGGTCAAGCGCTTCCGCGGGAGTCGCATAGCCGCCCGACGAGTCGAAGAAATCTCCTTGATGGCCCTTCCCCGGCTCTCTAAACTTCATCGGTTGGACAGGAATCGGGAATGGGGAGCATGATCGAGACGGTACGCAAACTCCACGCGGGTGACACTCTCCGCCTCGCCGACGGCACGGGACGGGTGTTGTTCAGCGTGGACGACATCCGCGCGCGAGTCGAAGAGCTCGGGCGCGAGATTTCGCGCGACTACCAGGGCAAAGTGCCGGTGCTCGTCGCCATTCTGCGCGGAGGATTCATCTTTCAGTGCGATCTCGCGCGCGCGATCTCCCTCCCCCAGGAATTCGATTTTCTCTCCGTGAGCCGCTTCCACCCGCAACAGAAGGAGCGGACCGCGGTCAAGATCCTCAACGATTTGCGGTCGGATGTGCGCGGCCGGGATGTGATCGTGATCGAGGGCATTCGCACGGACAGCACCAAGACCGAATACATCCGGACCTTCCTGCAACTGCGCGAGCCCGCTTCGTTGCGCTTCGCCGCGCTGGTGGCTCACGCGGCCGCCCGGAACCATGCGGTTCCCGTGCAGTACAAGGGCTTCGAGATCGGCAGTGAATTCGTGATCGGGTGTGGCCTCGATTTCCAGGAACGCTATCGCAATCTCCCCGTCATCGCCACGTTCACCCCGGCGGGAAGATCCATGAAGCCGTAGCCGCCGGAGGGAAGGCGCGGTCCTCGGAGACGGCGCATCTTCCGGCCATCCACCCGCGTCAGGGCGTCGCGCAGGCGGGCGCCCGGACCTCAGAGAAGGAATGGAATGAGTTCGATCCAGACACCCGCGACGACGCCCCGCGCGCAGCGGAGCGCCGCTGAGAAAGGATCCGGCCGGCGGCACGAGCCTGCGGATCCTGGGGACCGCAGCCGAGACCTGGCCGCTCGCTTGACATCGGACGACCCGGGGGAACCGGGCGGCCCGGGAGGACCGCGTGGATCCGGGGGCCCGGGCGGAGCGGGGGGCCCGGGCGGATCGGGCGGGCACGGGGGAGGAGGCCCTCGCAGGCCGATCCCCGGCGCCGGGCGTTCCTTTCGCGCGTTGAGCATCTGGTTGCTGGTCGCCCTCACACTCTTCCTCATCGCCCAGCATGTGTTCAACGAAAGGTCAGCGGGAACGGAGATCTCGTACACCCGGTTCTGGCAGGCGGCGGAGAAACAGCAGCTGAAGGATGTGACCCTCGTGCGCCGGGAGGCGATGGGGCATTACCAAGAGAGCGAAGGCGGCGAATGGAAGCGCTTCCACACCTATCTTCCGGCGGAAGCCGACGCGGAGTTGTTGAAGCTTCTGCGCGAGAAGGGCATTGAAGTCGAGTCGAAGCCCGATCCCACGCCCTGGCTCACCGTGCTCCTGTCCTGGCTTCCCTTCGTGCTTCTGATCGGGGTCTGGTTCTTCATGATCCGCCAGATGCAGGCGGGAGGATCCGCGGCGCTGAAGTTCGGGCGCAGCCGCGCGAAGCTGCTGCACGAAAGCCGCGTGCGCGTGACCTTCGACAACGTCGCCGGCGCGGATGAAGCCAAGCAGGAATTGCAGGAAATCATCGAGTTCCTGCGCGACCCGAAGAAGTTCGCGCGCCTGGGCGGCCGCATTCCGAAGGGCGTGCTGCTCATCGGACCTCCGGGCACCGGCAAGACCTTGCTCGCCCGCGCCGTCGCGGGGGAAGCGAATGTGCCCTTCTTCAGTATCAGCGGAAGCGATTTCGTCGAGATGTTCGTGGGTGTGGGCGCCGCCCGCGTGCGCGATCTCTTCGAGCAAGGCAAGCGCCACGCGCCCTGCATCATCTTCGTCGACGAGCTCGACGCGGTCGGACGCCACCGCGGCGCGGGTTTGGGCGGCGGACACGACGAGCGCGAACAGACCCTCAATCAACTCCTGGTCGAGATGGACGGCTTCGACGCCAACGAAGGCGTGATCTTGCTGGCCGCCACGAACCGCCCCGATGTGCTCGATCCCGCGCTCCTGCGGCCCGGCCGCTTCGATCGCACGGTGGTCGTCGACCGGCCCGATGTGCGCGGCCGCGAAGGCATCCTGCGGGTGCATTGCGCCGGCAAGCCACTGGCGCCCGATGTCGATCTCCAGGTTCTCGCGCGCGGAACTCCGGGCCTCTCGGGCGCCGATCTCGAGAACCTGGTGAACGAGGCGGCTCTGCTCGCCGCGCGGCGCGGGCACGAAGCGATTGCGATGGCCGAGTTCGAGGAAGCCAAGGACAAGGTGATGATGGGCACCGAGCGCAGGAGCCTCATCATCACGCCCGAAGAGAAGAAGATCACCGCCTATCACGAGGCGGGGCATGCGCTGGTCGCCTGGTTCCTTCCCGACACGGATCCCCTCCACAAGGTGACGATCATCCCGCGCGGACAAGCGCTGGGCCTGACCCACTGGCTGCCGGTGGACGAGCGCCACATGCATTCGCGCGACTATCTCGAGCAGGTCATGGCCGCCTCGATGGGCGGCCGGGCGGCCGAGGAGATCGTCTACGGCCACTTCACGACCGGCGCGGCGAGCGACATCACTTCCGTGACCGGGCTCGCGCGGCGCATGGTCTGTCAATGGGGCATGAGCGAGCGCCTGGGCCCGATCCAATTCGGCAGCCGCGACGAATTGATCTTCCTCGGCAAGGAGATCTCGCAGCAGAAAGACTACAGCGAGGAAACCGCGCAGATCATCGACGAGGAAGTGCATCGGATCATCGGAGAGGCCTACCGCCGCGCCCGCCAGATCCTGGAAGAGAAACTCGACAAGCTGCACGCCCTCGCCAAGGCGCTGCTCGAACGCGAGATCCTCGATGGAACCGCGGTCGGCGAGATTCTCGGCAACGGAGACCGTCCCCAGCAATTCGGGAAGGAGACGGGCCTGCCGCCGGCCGAGGGCGCGGTCGAGCATCCCTTCCCCGCTGTCGAGAGCGAGCGCCCCGACGGGGGGAAGAACGAATGAGCCCCGGCCCGGCGCCCGGCGCCATGCCCGGCAGGGTGCCGAACCGCATGGGAACGACTCCATGACCGCAGGCCCTGCCCCGCTTCGCCCGCGTCTTCCGCTTCGCATCGGAAACCGCGTGGTGGAGATGGGCGAGCGCACGCTCGTCATGGGAATCGTCAACTGCACGCCCGACTCCTCCTATCCCGGGGAACGGAATCTCGAGCCCGCCGGCGCGATCCGCCGCTACGAACAAGTCGTGGACGAGGGCGCGGACTGGGTCGATGTGGGCGGCGAGAGCACGCGGCCGGGAGCGGAGCCGGTCGACGCCGAAGAAGAGTGGCGGCGGATCCGCCCCGTGATCGAAGCGGCGCGCCGGCGGGGCCATCCGATTCCCCTCTCCGTCGACACCACCAAGCATGAGGTGGCCGCCCGCGCGCTCGATCAAGGCGCCGCGATCGTGAACGATGTGAGCGGCCTCGCCTTCGACGCGCGCCTGGCCGAGCTCGCCGCGCGCCATCGGGCCGCGCTCGTCCTCATGCACATGCGCGGCGATCCGCGCACGATGCAGAAGGACCCGCGCTACCGGGATGTGGTGCAGGATGTGCGCTCGTTCCTGGCCGCCGCCTTCGCCCGCGCGCGCGAGCGGGGCGTCGAAGAGAACCAGATCGTGGTCGACCCGGGCATCGGATTCGGCAAGACCGTCGCGCACAATCTGGAGCTGGTGGGCCGGCTGCACGAGTTTGCCTTGCTGCGACGGCCGCTCCTGATAGGATGCTCGCGCAAGGGGTTCATCGGAGCGCTGACCGGCGCTCCGCTGGAGGAGCGCCTGGAGGGCAGCCTCGCCGCGCACGCGGCCGCCGTCTGCGCGGGGGCGCATGTGGTCCGAGTCCACGATGTGCGCGCGCATGTGCGCGCCATGCGGGTGCTCGATGCCGTGCGTGCGGCGAACGATCCGGCGCGCTCGGGCGGCGCGGCGGAAACGGACGGCTGGGCGCGCAAGAGCGGCCCCGAGCAAACCAGCGGCGGTTGAGGAACGCGTATGCCCTGGCCGGTGCACATCGGTTGGCTGCGGGATGTGGCCGACATCCTGATCGTCGCGTTCCTCTTCTATCGCCTCCTCATCCTCGTGCGCGGCACGCGCGCCGCGCAGATGTTCATCGGGCTCGTCACGATCGTGGTTCTCTCCGTGCTCGCGCAGTGGTTGCGCCTCTCGGCGTTGAACTGGCTGCTCACCAGCCTGCGCACCGTCTGGGTGATCGCCTTCATCATCATTTTCCAGCCGGAGCTGCGCAAGGCGCTGGGACAGATCGGGCAGAGCCGCCTGTTTCATCGTTTCGTCGGGATGGAAGAGTTCGCCTACTTGAGCGAGGTGCAGAACGCGGTCGAGCGCGCGAGCCGCAAAGGGCTCGGCGCGCTGATCGTCCTCGAACGCAATGTGGGATTGAAGAACTACATCGAAACCGGCACGCAGGTGGATGCGACGGTGAGCGCGGAGCTGCTCGAGACGATCTTCACTCCCCCCTCGCCCCTGCACGACGGCGCGGTGATCCTGCGCGGCAGCCAGATCGTCGCGGCCGGATGCATCCTGCCGCTGTCGGACAATCCCGACCTGGATCGGACGCTGGGCACGCGCCATCGCGCGGCGGTGGGGTTGACGGAAGAGACGGATGCGATCGTGCTGGTCGTCTCCGAAGAGACGCGCTTGATCTCGATGGCCGAGGGCGGACAACTGAGCCGCGGGCTCGAGATCGGCGATTTGAAGAGCCGCCTGAGCGCGCTCTTGAAGACCAAACCCGGACGGATGGAAGCGCGCGAGGCGCGTCATCCGCAGGCCGCCCGGTAGGCGAAGCCACCTCGGACGAAGCGATCCGGCCGCGCGAAGGCCGGCCTAGAAGTTCTCGATGCGCGTCGCGATGATCCCCTTCCAGTTCTCGACCCGCGCCAGATACGCATCCAGCGAGACCTTCTCCACCTTCCCGCCCGCGTAGTAGCCCTCGAGCGGACGCGCGGCCGCGTGAATGATCATCGGCCCGCCCGCTTCCACTTTGACGATTCCGATGTGGCCGATCATCCCGCCGTTTTCGCGCACCCGCCGGCCCGCATCGCTCTTCTCATCGGCCACGAAGAAGATCACATCCCCATCCTGCATGCGATCCTTGCGCACATCCTCCTTGGGCACATACGAGACGCTGTCGGCGGGGTAGCGCGCGGTGCCCGCATGATCGAGCGTCGCCGGCCCGAGTTCCGCGGTGATGTCGCGCCCCCAGATGCCCGAGCGGACCATGTCCTCGCTGTAATGCAGGTAGACCGGAGTGCGATAGTCGACGCGGCCCTGGCTGTCGACGACTTCTTCCAGGATGGCTCCATAGAAGCGGGTGCCGAAGGCGAACTGGACCGCTTCCAGCGCGCTGCTCGACCGGCCGAGCTCGGTGGCGCGATAGAAGAAGAGCACGCAGTCGGTGTGGCAATCATCGATGAGCCGGCCCTCTTTCGCGTAGCCGCCCTCGGCTTCGCCGAAGCGGTAGGCCGCATCGCCGCGCTTCCAGAAGTAGTCGGCCCAGGCGGCGATCTTGGCGCCTAACGAGAGACCGGCCCACTCGTCCATGAGCGAATCGATCACCGCGCTGCTCAGCGTGTGCTCGTTGTCCAGATTGAACTGCACCATCTTCTCGTACAAATTCATCAACCTCGCCTGCGCGGCCGCTTCCTCCTGCTCGCTTCCCTGCGAACCGGCCATCGATCGATCGCTTGCCGCAGAAGCGCGATCGCCCGGGAGACCTTGGCGCTCCTGGGCGCCGGGGCCGTGCAGCCCGGCCAGGAGGGCCGCCGGCGCCAGGAAGAGCAGGATCCCTCTCCTCCACGCGGCGCGGCTCGTCGGCGCCGCCCGGCGGATCCCGTCAGAACATGGCATGATCGCTCCTCGCCCCATTCCCCGTGCGCGCGCTCGCGCCCGAAGGGCCTCGTCCGTTCCAGCTGTGCCTGCGTCCCGTTTCCCGAAAGGGGAAGAGAACCACTCGCGGGCGCTCACTGCAACTTGATCAACTTCCCGGAGAAGCGTTGTGTTCCGGCCGTCGCGGTCACGAGATAGAGGCCGTTGGCCACAGGCTGGCCGCGCTCGTCCCGGCCGTCCCAGTGCCAGATCAGGCTCTGCTCGCCTCCCGTGTCGATGACCGGCAGCGGAGCGGGAAGCCTGCGGATCAATTGCCCGTGCACGCTGAGCACGAGCAGATAGGCGCCTCCCTCCAGGGAAACGCCGCCAGGAGGCGCGCCTGCCGCCGAATTCGGACTCGCTCCTCCGCTCCCCCGCTTGCCGGAAGCGATGGCTTCCGCATTCTCGGGGCTCAGCACGCAGCGCAGCACGACCGTTTCTCCGAAGGGATTCGGCGAGGCGTGCAGCGGCTCGAGCGCCGCGAGGATGCGATCCTCTTCCGGCAGTTGCGCGGCGAAGAGCCCGAAGCGATAGGTGCCCAGCAGGAGCCGGCGATGGACGAGATCGATCGCCATGCTCGTCACCGAAAGAGGCGCCGGCACCGGCAGCGCTTCCCACGAATGCCCGCGATCGCGCGACGCGAACACCCCGTCGGCTGCGCGCGCGAACAGCCAATCGTGGCCCAGCGGAGCGAGCGCCCACTCCAGGATGCGCTTTCCATCGAGAGCCCCCGCGGCTCCCAGGTCGTCGAAAGGCGCCTGCAAGGCCGTCCGGGCGGCGAGCAGGGAATCGGCCCAGGCCCCGGCCGGCTCGCACTCGAACGCGCCTTCCCCTTCGCGCAGCGCATACGCGCCCAGGCCGGTGCCGAGAAGAATCGCGGCCGGCTCCCCCATCCCCGATGATTCCCACCCGGTCGATCCGGCTCCTTCTTCCGCGCCGGGCGACGACACCAGGCGGATCGACTCGACGGACACGCGGCGAAGGCCTCGGTTCTCGTAGCGCCAGCTCAGACCGCCGTCGTCCGCGCTCAAGATTCCCCGGGAGCTCGCCACTCGAACCTGCTCGCCATCCGTGGCCAGCGCCCGAAACCGGGCCGGCTCTTCCGACAAGCGGCGTTCCCAGCTTGCTCCCCGGTCCGCGCTTCTCAGGAGCAGGCCCGCTTGCGTCACCGCGAGCAGGATGCGCCCGCCGGAAACGCACGCGAGCGCGCGCACTTCATCGGCGCTTTCCTCCTCATGCGAGGCAAGGCGGCCGCACAATTGCCAGCTCTGCGCTCCATCCGCGCTTCGAAACACCCGGTCGGCGGTCGCGGCGTACCACAGACCGCTGCTGTCCGGAACGGGCGCGATCGTGCGCGTCTCTTTCGGCAGCCCGTTTTCCACGGAGAAGGCGAGATGGCCGTCGAGGCTCGCGTACAGCCCTTCCCATTCCGTGAGAAGTAGGAGTGTCCCATGCGGGCTTCGCCACGCTCCGCGAAGCGCGTATCCCGCCTCGCTCGATTCCGCCTCCGGCTCGAAGGCGATGCGCCACGCGCGCGAATTCGAGAGCGCGATCTCGAACACCTCGCCCTCGCGCGTGATCAGGGAGACGGGAGCATTCGCGACCCGCGATGGGCCGGGCAGGATCGCGACGCAGGCGCGCGCGGCCGAGCAGGAGACCGTTCCCAGCTTGCGAAAGCCGGAAGGCAAGAGCCGCTCGACGGAAGGGCCATCCGCGCACGATGGGATGCGCACGCGGACATGGCTTGCGAGCGAAGCGCCGCGAATCGCCTCCGCCGGATCGACTTCGAAGAGGACGCCGTCGGCGGTGAGGAGCAGAAGATCGGAGCCGCTCCGCGCCATGCCCAGGACGCTTCCCGCCTGGCCTTGGGCGCCCGGCACGGCGAGAAGCTCCCAGCCTCCTCCCGCCGAGCCCCCAGCCGGTTCCCACAGGTATAGCTCGCCGTCGGTCGTGCGGGCGGCCCAGCGGCCGGCGCCGAGGCTGCGGATGTCGGCGGCATCCGCCCCTTCCGGGCCGAGAGGCTGGAAGGACCACCGGGAATCGGGATTCGAAGAGGCCTGCGCGCCGCACGCCAGGAAGAGAAGCAGGAAGAGCAGGCCGAGCGATGGGATGGCTACGGAAAGAAGACGCGAGGAGCCGCCGTGAAGATCGAGGCGGGCCGGCCGCCCAGGCAGCGAGGGCCGGCGGCCGCGATCGGGCGGACGCGCGCTCGAATGACGCCGCCTCCCTCGGATGGCATCCGGCATCCCGACCTCCCTTCCACGCCGTGCGGAAGTCTAGTTTTGCCGCCGGCCTCCTCGCAAGCGCTTTTGCCCAAGGGGGCCGCAAGCAGGCGCCCTCGGCGCCGCATGAAGGCAGCCGCGTGCCCCCGCGGCGTGGCTCTTCCCGAGCGGGGGCGCGCGGTCCGGTCGATGGTCGCGCCTCGCTTGACCCTGCTGCAAAACGGCTGATAGTGTCCGGAAATTCGAGCCATGGGAAATGCGCGGGCCCATTTGCCGATCGTCCGCGCAAGCGGCCGCGAGCGTCGATTCGATTGGAATGGCCGGCTTCCGGCCGGGAATCGACCGGGCGACCGACCGGAGAGGTTCATGGGCGGCCGGGCGCCCGACACGCGAGGGATCGAGCAGATGTCATTGCCCTTCGATCGCTCGCCCGCGGCCGGGGAATCGCGTCCCCGCTTCCTGCTCCTCATCATCATCGCGCTCGTTCTTCTGCGATGGTGGCTCGGCTCCCTTCCCGGCTATCCGCCCGATCTGCATGCCTACAAGCAGTGGGCCCTGGTCGCAGGCACCGAGGGCGTGCACACGATCTTCGATCGATCCTCGTACGATTATCCGCCCCTCTATGCGTACCTGCTCGCCCCGTTCGGCTGGCTCTATGCGACCCTCGTTCCCGGCGCGGTCACGGATTTCGAGTCCACGAGGCGATTCGGCGATTCGGCGCTCTTTTCGATTCTGGTCAAGATTCCTCCGCTGGCTTTCGACATCCTGCTCGCTTTCCTGCTCGCCGCGCTGGCGTGGCGTCTTCGCCTCTGGGAAACGGACACGAAACGCGGATGGCTTCCCGCGCTCCTCTATCTCTGCCTGCCCCCCGTCCTGTTCAACTCGGGCTACTGGGGGCAGCCCGATGTGGTCCATACCTTCTCGATCCTGCTGTCGCTGGCGTTGATCCTGGCCGGCAAGGCGGAACTCGGTTGGGTGGCCGCCGCGCTCGCCTGCATGATGAAGCCGCTCGCGGCTCCCTTTCTTCCGCTGCTCGCCTGCGCGACGCTGGCCTGCAGCGGATGGAAGCGCATGCTGCGAGGATGGGCCGCGGGGCTGGCAGCGGCGCTGCTCGTTCTCGCGCCCTTCTTCCTCACCGGGCGCGGCGAGCGCGTCGTCTCCCGCCTCGTCGGCGATGTCGATCTGATGCCTTTCGCTTCCGTGAATGGCCACAACTTGTGGTGGCTGCTCGCCCCCTGGAAGCCGGCCGAAGAGCCGTGGATAGGCCCTATCACCCGCACCCAGGCGGGTCTCGCGATCTTCGCGCTCGCGTATGCGGCGATTCTTCTTCTCGTCTATCGCATCGAGCGTGATCGCGCGCGGGGCTCGCTGCTGGCGCGGGGCCCGCGACCGTTGAACGAGGAGATCCACTGGTTCTGGGCGGGCGGGGCCGTCCCGTGGGCGTTCTTCTCCTTCTCGACCCACATGCACGAGAACCACTTGTTCGGAGTGCTGCCGTTTCTCGTGCTTCTGGCGGGCAGAGGCAGGCGCTGGCTCGCCCTCTGTGCGCTCGTCGCGCTGGGCGTGGCGTTCAACATGGCCGTCCACGACATCGCCCTGGCCGAAGGCGTCTTTCGTCATTGGGGCGGCGCCTCTTCCTTCTTCCATCCCGACATGGGCCGGATGCTCTCGCGCTTCGAATGGTGGGGATCGACGCTCAACAGCCTGGTCCTGCTGGCCCTGCTGGCCCTCTTCTTCGTCTGGGGATTCCGGCGGCGTTTCGATGCCGGCTCGCGAGTCGCCAGCGCGAGGATCCGCTGAGCGATCACGCGGTCGCGAGCAGCTCCTTCATCATGCGCGCATTCACGACCGCGTGCCCGGCGTGGCAGTTGTTGAAGAAGACGTAGGTCTGGCGCGCGCCATCGGCGAGACGGCGAATGGTCGCAGCCCACTCTTCCAGTTCCGCCGGCGCGTACAGGTAGTTGTAGCGCAGCCCTCCACCCTTGTTCCAGTCTCGCGCGTTGCGCCCGTGCAGCCGCACATACGCGACCTCGCCCACTCGCTCCGCCCAGCGGGGGATCAATCCGGGCAGATCAGGCTCGTCGACGGAACAGAAGCCCAGCCCGGCCTCGTCGAGCCGGGCGAGCGTCTCGGCCTGCTTCCACGAGTCGTGGCGGAACTCGACGAAGAGCGGCAAGCCGGGGAAGGCCTCGCGCATCCAGGCGAGGTAACGGCGCGATTCGTCCTCCCGGCGAAAGGAAGGCGGAAACTGCGCCAGCGCGCCGGTGAACCGCCCGGCCGCGCGCAACGGCTCGATCGTTCGAAAGAACCCTTCCACCGGCTCGGGGTCCCGGTCGCGCCGGTGGGTGACGCCGCCCGGAAGCTTGACCATGAAATGAAACCCGGGCGGAGTGCGCTTGATCATCCCTTGCATCGTGGAAGGAGGAGGAAGCCGATAGTAGGTGGCGTTGATTTCGACGGTGGAGAAGGATTGCCGATAATAGTCGAGCATTCGGCCGCGCGGAGTCCCGGCGGGATAGAAGGGCCCCACCCAATCGGCGAAGCTGTAGCCGGAGGTCCCGACGCGAATGGGCCCTTCCACGACCGCCGCAAGCGGCTCCGCGGGGCCCGGGGCATGCCGCGGAGCGCCCGCCCCTTGCGAAGGAGCATCGCCGGCGCCCGCCTCCCGCGGTCCGACCGGGAAGAGATCGGGCTGGCGTTCGTCGCTTCGCTCGCGTCGCCGCCCGGCCATCATCCGCTCCTCTGATTGCGCGGCGGTTGCCGCATCGCTCCCGCGGGAAGAATGCTGCGCGGCCCGTAGAGATCGCGAATCGTGTCCATCGCCTCGAGCCATTCGCGATAGCGGCGGTCTTCGGGAAAGAGCTTCAACTGTTCGCGTCCTTGCGTCACGATCAATTCGCCCACGGTCACGCCGAGCAGGCGAACGCCTCCTCCGCAATAGTTCTCGCGAAAGAGATCGCGCGCCACGCGAAAGATCTCGCGCGTCTCCTGGGTGGGAGAGGCGAGCACGCGCTGGCGGCTGAGGGTGCTGAAATCGCTGTAGCGAATCCGGATCGCGATCCGCCTGCCCGCGTACCCTTCCCGGCGCAAGTCCTCCCCCACGCGATCGGAGAGCGCGAGCACGAGCGAGAGGCCTTCGTCCAGCGTCTCCAGATCGCGTCCCACGGTGTGCTCGTGGCCGAGCGATTTCGCCGGAGCCGCTTCGTGGCTCGCGACCACCGGCGCATCGTCCCGGCCCCATGCCATCGAAGCGAGCGCGTCTCCATAGACCCCGAAATGCCGGTGGAGAAGATCGGGCGGCGTCTGGGCGAGATCGCCGATCGTCTCGATGCCGAAGATCATCAGCGAGGAAGCGGTCTTCGCTCCCACGCCGTAGAGATCGTCCACCGGCTTGGGCCAGAAATGGCGCCGAAAGGACTCCTCGCCCATCACCATCACTCCGCGCGGTTTCTTCACTTTGGCCGCCATCTTCGCGATGAGCTTGTTGGGCCCCGCCCCCACCGAACAGGAAAGCCCGAAGGCCTGCTCGATGGAAGCGGCCGTCTCCCGGGCGAGATCCTCCAACTTCCGCCAGGCCGGCGATTCGGGGGAATTCCCGGTGGAGCCGATGCGATCGGTCACCTCGAGAAAGGCCTCGTCGATGCTGAACATCTCGACTTGCGGCGTGAAGGAAAGCAGATGGCGGAGGATGCGCCTCGAGGTGTCGATGTAGAGCCCCGGATGGCAGGGCACGAACTGGGCCTCCGGACAGAGACGCCGGGCGACGGCGGCGGGCATACCCGCGCGAATGCCGAACGCGCGCGCTTCGTACGAGGCGGACGCGACCACGCCCCGGCTCCCGGGCATCGCGCCGACCACCAGCGGAAGGCCCTTCAACGAAGGGCAGGCCTGCGCTTCGAGCGAGGCGAAGTAGGCGTCCATGTCCATGTGCAGGATGCTGCGCTGCCCGGGCATCGCGTTCCTCCGGCTATCTCATCTCCCGGTACACGCCCATCACTCTTCCGAGAATCCTCGCGGGAGGCGAGGAGGCGTCGATCACGATGGGAGGAAAATCGGGGTTCTCCGCTTGGAGCACCACGCGCCCCGGCTCCCGAAACAAGCGCTTCACCGTGGCCTCGTCTCCGATCAAGGCGACGACGATGTCCCCGTCGGGTGGAGCGGAGTCGCGCCGCACGAGCACGAGATCTCCCGGCAGGATGCCCGCCCCGATCATGCTCGTCCCTTGCACGCGCAAGGCGAAATCGCAGCCGAGGCGCGCGAGGCTGTCTCCGTCGAGATGTCCGGCGAGATGCCCGCCGATGCGCTCGCCGACCTGCCCATCGAACTGCATGTCGAACGGCTCATCGAAATGCTCGTCGGCAAAGAGGGGCTCTCCGGCCGCAATTCTTCCGAGTATCGGGATTCCGCGAACTGCGGCGGATGAGCGAGGCGTTCGCGACGAGCGAAGCGCGGTGGACGAGCGAAGCGCGGCAGACGAGCGAAGCCCGGCAGACGAGCGAAGCGCCGGGGATGAAGCGCGCGAGGAGGAAGCCCGCGCCGCAGAGGAGGCTTGCGCCGAGGAGACGATCGCGATTCCACGCGCCAGGTTCTTGCGGCGATGGATGAGTCGCTCGCGTTCGAGAAGGCGAAGGTGATACTCCACCCCGTTCGTCGAGCGGATCCCGAAGCGCTGCCCGATCTCGCGAACGGTGGGCGGCGCGCCGGTGGCGCGACGGACCGCCTCGATGAAAGCGAGGATGTCGTTCGACCGGCGAGGAACCCGCCCGGAATCGGAGCACGGATGTCGCCGGCCCGTCTTGCCGCGCGCTTTCGTTCCCATCGTCCTGCCCCGCTTTCGTTCGATCGCTCGTGCCTCGCGCTCCTTCGACCCGGGAAGAGAGTCTAGTGAACATCTGTTCAGTTCCGCAAGAGGAATCTCAGGCCGGAAAGAATCCCTGAGCCGAAGGGGAGGAACCCTCAATGTACTGGGTGGCAGGCGCTTGCAGGCAGCCGGGCGCCGCGCCGGCAGGTCATGGCGAGATCTGGTGCCGGGGCATGGCCGGGCGGCGGAGGCGGGACAGGGCGAGCCCCGTCCGCCGTCACTTGACCAGGAAGAGGCTCAACTCGGGGATGTAGGTGATCAGCATGAGGCCGACGAAGAGGACGAGCAGGAAAGGCAGCACCGATCCGTACACGCGCAGGATCGGCTGCCGGAAACGAAATGACGAGATGAAGAGATTGAGGCCGAGGGGCGGAAGCATGAATCCGATCTCGAGATTCGCAAGGAAGATGATCCCGAGGTGAGTCAAGTCCACGCCGTAGCGCTGCGCGATCGGAATGATGAGCGGCAGGACGACGATCAAGGCGCCGAAGACTTCGGTCACGCTTCCGATCACGAGCAGGAAGACATTCAACGCGAGCAGGAAGACGAACCGGTTCGTGATCAGCCCTTCGATGGCGGCGAGCAGGCGCATCGGCACTTCGGCGTCGACCAGGTAGTTCGTCAATCCGAGCGCGCAGGCGAGCAGAATCAGGATCCCGCCGACGAGGACCATCCCCTCCGCCGCGACGCGCAGCAGATTGCGCCAGGGAATGTCACGGTAGACGAAGACTTCCACCACGAGCGCGTAGAAGGCGGTGGCCGCGGCCGCTTCCGTGACCGTGAGGCGCCCTCCGTAGATCGCCCAGACGAGCAGAATCGGCAGCGGGATTTCCCAGATCGCCTCGCGCGCGGCCGCGATCAGTTCCCGGCTCGAGAAGCGCGTGGTCGCGCCCGCGCCGTCGCGTCGCAGACGGTACTGGGCGTAGATCGAGAGCAGCACGATGAGCAGGATGCCGGGAACGATGCCGGCGACGAAGAGCCGGTCGAGCGTGGGCCCGGTGCCCACTTCCATGATGGCATTGCCCGCATTCTGCATGGCGACATAGCTGTAGATGATGAGCGCGAGACTCGGAGGAAAGAGGATCCCCAGGCTGCCTCCGGTCGTGAGCAGGCCGAGCGCGAAGCGCTCCTTGAAGCGATCGCGCAAGAGCGCGGGCATGAGCAGGCCGCCGAGGGCGATGATCGTGACCCCGCTCGCGCCCGTGAACGCGGTGAAGATCGCGCACGCGACCATGGCGACGATCGAGACTCCGCCGGGAACCCATCCGAACGCCGCCCGGATCAAGCGCACGAGCCGGCGGGGGGTGCCCGCCTCGGCGAGCAGGAATCCCGCGAAGGTGAAGAGCGGAATGGCGACGAGCATCGGCGAGCTCGTCAAGCGGCCCATCTCGATCACGACCGCGGCCGAGTTGATCCCGTTGTCCCAGAAGGCGACGAGCGCGACGAGGCCGAGCATGGTGAAGAGCGGCGTGCCCGCCAGCGCGAGCGCGGGAATGCCGATCCAGGCGAGCAGCGTCCAGAGACCGCTCATGCCGTCCCCTCCGGTTCGGCGGCCGGCGGGAGGCCGTTGGAGGAGTGGCGGCCGGAGCCCGGGCCGCCTTCCTCGGGAGCGGCCAGGCCATCATCGAGCGGCCCGCTCTCGATATTCAAGCTCGCGAGCAAGGCCGAGCTCGAAAGGGCACGGATGGCAAAGCGCATGGCGCACAGGAAGAATCCGGCGAAGGTCGGGGACATCAGGACCCAATTCGGAATGCCGAGGAGCCCGGTCGAAGCGGCCGCCTGCTCCTCCCCGAGAAACATCCATGCGGCTCGCGAGAGGGCGAGGCAGATGATCGCGGCCGCCGCGAGCGTCAATCGCAGCAGGCGCACGCGGGCCGGCGGAGGAAGGAGCCGGCCGAGCAAGTCCATCTGAATGTGGCGCAACCGGCCGGTGGCGGTGACCGCTCCGGCGAAACCGATCCACAGCACCAGCACGCGCATCATCGGCTCCACCCAGACGATGCCGGTGTGGAAGAGATTGCGCAGGACGACTTGCAGCATGCCGAGGCCGACCATGCCGAGGATCAGAAGCGCGAGGAAGGTCTGCTCGACGAGCGCGACCGGCCGGTCCCAGGACGACGCGCCCCAACGGCGGCGCACGAACCAGCGCAGCAGCGAGGCGGCCGCGATCACGATCAGGGCGACCGCATAGTAGACGCCCGCCGGAGCGAGCGTGGCGAAGAGGCCGTTCACCGGACGGCGCCTTGTCCGCTGCGCGCCTGGTTGACGACCGCGATCAGCCGGTCGAGAAGATCCTTGTCGTACAGCTTTCCGGCGAGGGTGTCCCAGACATTCGTGCCGATCTGCTTGAATTCGGCGACGGCCGCGGGATCGGGCGCGATCGACTGGATCCTGGCCTCGCCCAGGGCTGCGATCGCTTCCTCATTCTGCTGGCGGGTCGCCTGGTTCAGACGCGAGAAGACATCGGCCGCGATGCGGCTGAGCGTCTCCTTCTGCGATTCGTCGAGCCGGTCGTAGGCTTTTCCATCCAGAACGACGGCGCCGTTGGAGAAGGTGAGCGGGAAGTCGACGCGATACTTGAGACGGCTGAACCACTGCAGCGAGAGGCAGGCATAGGGAGTGACGTAGACCGTGTTCACGATGCCCGACTGCAGGCTGATGAGGACATCGGTGATGTCGAGCGGAATGGGCGAGACGCCGCATGCATCGAGCAGCGCCTCCGCGAGAGGATCGCCCTGCCACAACCAGACCTTCTGCGCGCGCAGATCGCCGGCCGTGCGGATGGGCTGCTGGCTGAAGAGATAGACGAAGCCGACCTCGGCCCAACCGAGCAGATGATAGCCGCGGGCGCGCAGGCGCTCCGCGAAGATGGGATCGAGCGCCGCGTGGGCCGCCTCGAGCTCAGCGGTGTTGCGAAACATGAAGGGCAGCTCGAGAATCCGCATCGAGGGCTCGATCTCCCCCATCCCGACGCCCGCGATGCCGCCGCCCTGAAGCTGGCCGCTGCGCATCTTGCGCAGCACGTCGAGATCGCTCCCCTGCTGCCCGCCCGGATAGAAGCGAAATCCCACTTCCCCGTTCGTCTCTTCGCGCACGCGTCGATCGAGCTCCTCCATGAGCGTCATCCAGGTCGAGCCCTGGGGGGCGATCGTCGCGACCTTGAAGAGGTGCTTGGGATTCGCCGCGCCGGCCGGGGAGGCCAGCGACAGGGAAACGAAGAGCGCGAGGAACAGGAGCAGGAGCCGGGCGCTTCCCGCCATCCGCGGGATCCGCGCCATCCGCGAGACACGCGGCCTGTGCGCAAGCGCGGCCATGCCCGAGCCGCCCGCCCTTCGCAACGCCGAACCCATGTGCATCACCATCGCCATGTTCACCGCCCTCCCGCCGGCCGCGGAACCGGCCGGCCGGCCGCCGGCGAAGTCGTCCGGCGGCGGTTCGTGCAGATCTCGCTAGAACAACTCGTCCTGACGCCGCAAGAGAGCCTCGGCCTGCTTGTGCGCAAGCCGGTTGATGAAGCGGATCTCGGGAATGACGTCCGGCGGCGTCGCCAGCACTTCGTTCAACGTGTTCACGAATTTCTCTTTGTCCTGCCCGGCCACCGCTCGATGACGGGCGTAGAGCACACGATGCAACAGAAAGCCACGTCCACCGATCTCCATCGCTCGCTGAAAGTACCGGTCGGATTCCTGAAGGTTCCCCCCGAGCCCTTGGGGAATCGTGGCGAACATGATGCCCTTGACCGCATACGGCATGCCGTAGAAGTAGTCGCCGTGAAGCGCGATCGCCGCATCCAGGAGAACATCGACGAAAGGCAATCCGAGCATCTCGCGCGGCTGGTCCTGATGCGCGAGCACATGTTGGCCGAGACACGCGGCGGTCCACATGAAGAGCGGCGCGAGCTCGCGCGGCTTGCGTTCGTCCAACTCCGCGCGCAAACGATCGGGCCCCGCGTCCCACGCCTCGGCGAACCACTCCTTGCGCTTCAGGAAGCGCAGGCCGACATCCTTGCCTTCGGCATACAGCGCGGCCGCCCATTCTTCATCCTCATCCTGGGCGAACATCATCGCGTAGGAGGCATACAGCTGCACCGTCGTCGTGTGGATGCCGAGGTGACCCGGATCGGAGCGGCACATCCCGCGCAGGAGCAGAAGCTGGCCGGGCAGGCCTTCCTGCACGGTGCGGACATCACCCGAAGCGAACGACTCTGCCATGGAGGCGTCGATCAGCGGCGCGGTCATCCCGGCCACCAGGCGCTGGCGCGAGCAGCCCGATCCTCCCAAGACCAGCAGAGCCGCCAGGCAGACGAGCGCCGCGAGCCTGTGGGCCGCCGCCCGGCCCTGTGCGAATTCTTCCCGCATCGCATCCTCGGTTGACGAAAGTCGACGAGCCCGGACGAGCCGTCGAACGCTCTCGCAGGCACCCTTGCGCTTCGGGCCCGCGAGCGGCCGCCGGATCCACCAGAACGCCCCGGGATTTGGGCAGCAGAGCACTCTACGGGTGCGGAGAGCCCAAGTCAAAGCTTGAAGGGCATCAAACGCCTGGGCCCCGCGGCGCCTGCCATGGAAGCGCCTGGAAGTCCTCCTAACCTGCCACCGGGAACCTTGCTACGCCCTTTGTTGTGAGCTACTCCTTGGCGGCTTGACGGGGCGGGGCTTCTTCTCTAAGATGCCTCGCATTCTCGATGTAACCAGTTATCCCCGTTCGAATTGAAGCACTGTCTGACGAGGTGTTTCCATGATCGAGGTACGCAATCTCTCCAAGTTTTTCGGAGCGACGGTCGCGCTTTCGGATGTGACTTTCGATGTTGCGGGCGGAGAAGTGCTCGGCTTCCTCGGGCCCAACGGCGCGGGCAAGACGACGGCCATGCGCATCATCACCTGCTACATCCCGCAGGACGGGGGCACGGTGCGCGTCGGCGGTCTCGACACCGTGACCGACAGCGTCGAAGTCCGGCGCAGGATCGGATACCTGCCCGAGAGCGCTCCCCTGTATGAAGACATGGGCATCGTCGGATACCTCGAGTTCATCGGGCGCATTCGCGGGCTCACGCCCCCGCGCCTGCGTTCCCGCATCGACGAGATGATCCAGGTGTGCGGGCTGCGAAAAATGGCCCATCGCACGATCGGCACGCTGTCGAAGGGCTATCGCCAGCGCGTGGGCCTGGCCCAGACCCTGATTCACGACCCCGATGTCCTCATTCTGGACGAACCCACCACCGGCCTCGATCCCAACCAGATCGTCGAGATCCGGGACTTGATCCGCGGCATCGGCAAGCAGAAGACGATCGTGCTCAGCACGCACATCCTGCCCGAAGTCGAAGCGACCTGTTCGCGCGTGCTGATCATCAACGAAGGGAAACTGGTGGCGAGCGGCGCCCCCGGGGAGCTCGCCGCGCAATCGCAAGGGGAAGCGAAAGTCTTCCTCACCGTGCGCGGCACGCCCGAGACGATCGAACCGGTTCTGCGCCGCAGCGGGTTCGCCACCGACCTGCGCCTGCTGGAAGCCCCCGCGGGCAAGGTCCGCTACGCGATCGGCAGCGTCGAGGACGAGCCGGAAGAGCGGCTCTACGCGCTCGCGGTCGCGAACGGCTGGACGGTGAGCGAGCTGATGCGCGAGTCGATGAGCCTCGAGCAGGTCTTCACTCGCTTGACGACGCGCGAAGCGGCCGCCGCGCGCGAAGCGGAGCCGGCCCAGGTTTCGGAGCCGGTGTCGTAGGCGCCGCGGGCTGCGCGCCAGGGGGGCGCGAAGTGTTGGGGGCCGCCCGGCGGCCCTCGGAGGAAGAGGTGCGCGGGATGAACAATGTGCGGACGATTGCGGCGAGGGAGTTCCAGAGCTACTTCAGCTCGACCATCGCCTACATCTTCATGGTCGTCTTCCTGGTGCTGACATCGCTGCTCTTCTTCGAGCTGCAGAAATTCTTCGTGATCGGCCAGGCGACCTTGCGCGATTTCTTCGGGCTCGTGCCGATCGTCTTCCTCTTCTTCGTGCCCGCCATCTCCATGCGCATGTGGGCCGAAGAGCGCAAACTCGGCACCCTCGAGATCCTGATGACCCTGCCGGTCAAGGACTGGGAGGTGGTCATCGGGAAGTTCGTGGCCGCCTTCCTCTTCCTCACCATCACGATCGCCTTCACCCTGCCCCTGCCGATCATGGTCTCCTGGCTCGGGAATCCCGACACCGGCGCGATCGTGGGCGGCTACCTGGGCCTGATCCTGCTCGGGGCGACCTATCTGGCGATCGGGCTCTGGATCTCGAGCCTGACCGAGAACCAGATCGTCGCCTTCATTCTCGCCGCGGTCGTCTGCCTGTTCCTCTTCATCATCGGCGTCGACATCTTCCTCACCGCGCTGCCGAAGTGGATCGTGCCCTTCTTCAAGGGCATCGCGCTCGGCAGCCGGTTCAATTCCATCGAGCGCGGAGTCATCGATGTGCGCGATCTGGTCTATTACCTGTCGATGATCGGGTTCTTCCTGTTCCTGAATGTGCGCTCGGTCGAAGCGCGGCGCGGCGCCTGACGCCAGGCGCGGGATCGCCCTCGAAGCACGGGCCAGAAGGAGAACGGAACGATGCCAGCAGCCCCTGACAAGAGCCGCCGCTCGGCGAAGACGATCGTGGCGGTCGCCCTGGTCGCCGCCATCCTGGTGCTGCTCAATGTGATTCTCGCGGGCATGCCCATGCGGCTCGATCTGACGGAAGGCAAGGAGTTCACGATCTCGCGCGCCACCCGGGAAGTGCTCGGCGATTTGCGCGACCTCGTCACCGTCACCGTCTACATGTCTTCCGACCTTCCGCCGCAGCTCTCCACGCTTCGCCGCCAGGTGAGCGACCTGCTGGACGAGTATCGCAATTACGGCAAGGGGCGGGTGCAGATCGACTTCGTCGATCCCGCCAAGAATCCCGAGATCGAAGCGCGCCTGCGCACGCTCGGCATTCCCCAGATCACCGCCCAGACCGTCGAGCAGGATCAGCTCCAGGTGGTGAACATCTATCTCGGATTGCAGGTCAGCTATCTCGATCGCCAGGAAGTCATCCCCGTCGTTCAGGACACCTACACGCTCGAGTACGATCTCACCTCGGCGATTCTCAAGGTCAGCCGCGAAGAGAGTTACGTGGTCGGGTTGCTGGCCGGGCCGACCGTTCACGATCCGGCCACGCAACTGACCGGACTGCGCAGCCTGCTGGAGAAGCAATTCGAGGTCCAGGTCGTCAATCTGGGCGCGGGCGACGAAGCGGTTTCCGAGGAAGTCGATCTGCTCCTCGTGGCGGGGCCTTCGCAAGTCCCGGATGCCGTCAAGTACCAGATCGATCAGTTCCTCATGCGCGGCGGGCGGGTGATCTTTCTGATCGACCCGGTGCGCCTGCCCGAGGGAGGCGGGCTGCAGGCCTATCCGCTCGAGTCGGGGATCGAGGACCTGCTCGCCCATTACGGCGTGCGCGTGCAGAACGCCCTGGTCGTCGACCGGGCCCTGAATGCGCCGGCGAGCTTCAGCAGCGGATTCCTGCGCTACACGCTCCCCTATCCGTACTGGCCGAAGGCGGTGCCCGATCTCCTCAATTCCGAGAATCCCGTGACCAGCCGGCTCGAATCGCTCGTGCTTCCCTGGGCGGCGCCGATCGAAGTCGATGTGCCCGTCGGCCCGGGCGATCCGCTGTCGAGAATCGAGAAGCTGACCCAGGCCGACCGGCAAGCGCGCGAGGAGATGGCCCAGAAGCTCGGCGTCGACTTGCCTCCCGACCAGTCGGCCGCGCAGGCGCCGCTGGCGCAGGCGCACGCGGATGGCAGCGACCCGCTGACCGCGAGCGTGCTTGCGCGCACCTCGCCGCGCGCGTGGTCGGTGAGCGGGCGCTACGATTTGAATCCGCAACAGGACTTCGTGCCCGGCCAGGCCTCCGCGCAAATTCTCGCCGTCGCGCTCTCGGGAACCTTCCACAGCTTCTACGAAAACCATCCCGTGCCCAGCGTCGGCGGCGGCGAAATGCCCGAGGCCGGGACGGGCGCCGTGCCGCCCTCGCGCGCGCTTCCCGCGCCCGCGCTCGAGAGCCCCGACACGCGGATCATCGTCGTCGGCAACGCGCTCTTCGCCACGGACAGCTTTCTCGGCCAGTTTCCCGAGAACTCGCTCTTCCTGCAGAACTCGATCGACTGGCTGACTCTTGGGGATCGCCTGATCAGCATTCGTTCGCGGGGCGCGACCGACCGGCCGCTCAAGCCGCTCTCGGAAGGAGCGAAGTCCACCGTGAAGCTGCTCGTGATCCTCGGAGCTCCGTTGCTCGTGATCGGCTTCGGGCTCGTGCGCATGTCGCTCAAGCGGCGAACCACCAGCGCGCTCGAAGTCGCGATGCGGGAGGCGTGAGCGGGCGCTCGCGCGCCGGCTGCGCGGAGGAGCGGGCGATCCGAATCAGCAAGCCAGGCGGAATGAGCAAGCCATACGCGACCGACACGCGGTGCGCTTTCCGGCAAGGGAGAAGTCTCGTCGAGGAGGTCTCGAGCCGATGAAGGACCGAACGATCCTGATCCTCGCCATCGTCGCCGTGGGGCTCGTTGGGCTGGCGCTCTTGACGCGGCGCGTGGAGCATTCGCGCGAACAGATCAAGTCCGCAATGATCTTCCCTGAAGCCCGGGCGGAGAAGGTGGCCGCCATCGAGATGATCGCGCAGGGGGACACCGTGCGTCTGCGGCGCGAGATGGGCCGCTGGCTGGTGGCCACCGAAGGCGACGAGCCCGCCGACACCGCCGCGGTGCGCGGCCTGCTGGAGAAGCTCTCCTCCTTCGATCGCAAGTACCGCGTCTCCAACAATCCGGCGATGCAGGCGACCTTCGAAGTGGACGACGCTTCGGGCATGGAGGCGCGCCTCCTGGACGCCCAGGGAAAGACGCTGGCCGACTTCCGCCTGGGCAAGAACGGGCCCGATTTTCGCAGCCAGTATGTCCGCCCCGCGGCCTCTTCGGAGGTCTACCTGATTCCCGAATACCTGCGCGGCAGCTTCGATGTGAATCGCGCCACCTGGCGCGAGCGCACGATCTTCGCCTTCGATCCCGTCCGCGTGCAGCGAGTCTTCATCCAAGGCGAGCAGGAATCGTTCCGGATCGACAAGACGCCCGCGGGCGAATTCGTCTTCGCGGGCCCCGACAGCGTGCGCGCGAAGAGCAACCTCGTGCAGGCGATCGCGCGAACGCTCTCGACGCTGCGCGCGGACGACTTCCCCGACTCCGCCCTGACCGCGCAACAGGCCGGGCTCGCTCCCCCGCGCCAGCGCGTGCGGGTGGATATGGAAGACGGCGGCAGCCACGAGCTGCGCATCGGGCGGGAGACCTCGGGATCGCGCGTCTATGTGGCCCGCGATCAGGACGAGACGCTCATGCTGCTGAGCGCGGGACGCGTGAGCGCGCTCATTCGCGACGCGGCGACCCTGCGCGAGGAATCGTAGCCTACGGAACGGTCACCTCTCGTTCTTCGTCGAGCATGACCCGCGTTCCGTGCGCGACCCGCAGCAGGCGCCGCATCACCGCTTCCAGCGCGCGCGCGGAAACGGGGCGGCCGAGAATCGAGATCACGCTGCGGGGAATCGCGAGCGGAGAGGCGTGCGCGATCCACTCCCGATCGCCGGTCACGAGAACGACCGGCAACGGCTGCCCGCGGTTCTCGATCCATCCCCACAGGGCGCTCCCCTCGTCGGTCCTCAGCGTGAAATCCTCGCAGACGAGCATGCCCGGAGGCCGGAAGCGGATGCTCTCCAATGCCTCTCGCTCGCTTTCGGCGGCGCGCGCCCGCAAACCGCGCGCGCAGAAGTACCGCGCGAGGTAACTCGCCTCGGCGCGCTTCTCCATCAGGATGAGGGCGCCTTCGTCGCGGATGCTCGCGGGCAGGAGGCGCTCCTCGCCGAACGAGGCGGCCATCCTCTCCGCAAGCACGGTGGCTCCCGACGGCGCGGACACGAGCTCGATGTCGAGTCCCAGGCTCTCGATTTGCGGTGCGTACTTCGCGGGACGGTCCGTCAGGGCCCAGAAGGGCGGCGGCGCGAGCGCGACGAAGGAATGCCCGAGCAACTGATAGGCGGCGAGGGTCTCGAGGTCGATGAGCGAGGGGCCATGGCCCGTGAGCGTGCAAGCCACGGCGCGAGGGAATTCGCGATCGACCGAAGCGATCGCTTCCGGCAGTGATGCGGCCCAAACGGAGCGCAGCCCTCGCTCGCCCAACGCGCGGGTGAGCCGGCGGGCCCTGCGAAAATCGCTCGTCCAGACCAGAATGGAGCCCCGCCCGGCGACGCTGGCCAAGGTCTCCGTTCCTTCTTCTGCGCTCCCTGCCTCTCCCCCGCCCGCTCGGGAAAACGGGCGCGGGACGAGGGAGAATAGCCAAAGGGCGGGGCGGCGCAACGCTCCTTTTCTTGTGGGTCGAAGATTCGGTGTGGCCTGGCAGTAAGAGAAAACCATTCAATCACTTGGGCTGTTTTTTGCCTGCTTTGCCGACCGCGGAGGCAAAATCCCGGCAATGGATTGCCGGGAAGCGGGTTGCGGCCGCGCAGACCGAATCATCGACCCACAAAGGGTCAGAAGATGTTCTTGAAGCGGCTCAGGTCGAACACGCGCTGCACATCGTTCACGAGCACGAGGATGATGAGCCCGAGCAGAAGGAACATCCCCACCTGCTGGATCGCGAGACGGGTGCGGATGGGCATCTGCCGGCGGGTGATGCCTTCTCCCAGGATGATGAGCAGGTGCCCGCCGTCGAGGGCCGGAACGGGCAGCAGGTTCAGGCATCCGATATTGATGCTGATGAGGGCGATGAAGCTCGCGAGATAGACGAGTCCTCTCCTGGCGCTTTCGCCCGACATCTTGGCGATGATGATCGGCCCACCCAGTTCCTTGACCGAGATCTGCAGGGTGATGAGCTTCCAGAGATTGGTCGAGACGAGCGCGATCACATTCGCGGTGCCGGTGACCCCTGACAAGAGCACTTCGTTGGCTGACGCTTTTCGAAAGACGGTCTCGGGAGCGATGCCGATCAGCCCCCACTGCTCCTTCTTCCCTTCGATCTCGATCTCGTGCGATTGCGAGACGAGCTGCAGGTCGGTTTCCTGCCCGTCGCGCAGATAGCGCAAATGGATTTCCTGATTGGGACGAGGGTGGATCTGCTCGAGCAGATCATTCCAGCTCTGGATGGTCTGGCCTTCGATCTCCACGATCCGGTCGCCCGGGCGCAGGCCCGCCTGCTCGGCCGGCCATCCCGGAGTGAGGTCGCCGACGACCGGGGCCGAGCTCGCCTCGGGCATGCCCTTCACGGCGGCGATTCCCGTGTACAAGACCACCCCGAGGAGCAAGTTCATGATCACGCCGCCGCTGATCACCCAGATCTTCTGCAGCGTGTTCTTCGAGGCGAATTCCCAGGGAGCCCCGGTGAGCGCGACCCCTCCTCCCGAGCTCTCGTCGATCATCCCGGCCATCTTCACATAGCCGCCGAAGGGCACCCAGCCGATGCGGTACTCGGTCTCGCCTCTCTTGCGGCCCACCATCTTCGGCGGATACCCGAGGGAAAAGACTTCCACCCGAATGCCGACCGACTTCGCGGCGACGAAATGACCGAGCTCGTGCACGAACACGATCACGCCGAGAACGACGATGAAGGCGAGAAATGTCAGCATCGGCTCCTCGAAGTTCAGAAAGACGAACGCGAGCTATTCATCCCGGCTTCCGAGAAAGCCGGCCCGCATCAGGAAGTAGAGCAACTGGAGCACGGCCGCCGCGGCCGCGGCAATGTAGGTGAGCGCCGCCGCGGAGAGCACCTTGCGCGTGCCGTCGAGCTCGGGCCCGCTCAGGATCCCTTGCGATCCCAGGATGGCGACCGCGCGCCGGGAAGCGTCGAACTCCACCGGAAGCGTGACGAGCTGAAAGAGGACCGCGGCCGAGAAGAGAATGATCCCGGCCAACAACAATTGCTGGCTCTGCAACAGGAACCCGATCAAGAGGAGCGGCCAGGCGAGCCAGGAGCCGAACTGCGTCACCGGAACGAGCGCCGAGCGGACCTGCAGCGGAAAGTAGTTCTGCGCATGCTGGAGCGCGTGACCCGCCTCGTGGGCGGCGACGCCGAGCGAGGCGATCGACTTGCCCTGGAAGACACCGGCCGAAAGGCGCAGGACGCGCTTGCGCGGATCGTAGTGATCGGAAAGGAAGCCCTGGGTCTGCTCGACATCGACATTCCGGATGCCGAAGGACTGCAGAATCCGGGCGGCCGCTTCCGCCCCGTTGATGTTCGAATGGGTCGCAACGCGCGAATAACGGGCGAAGGTGGACTTCACCTTGATCTGCGCCCAGATCGAAAGCAGCAGAGCCGGACCGACGATCAGAAAGTACAACGGGTCGAAGAACATGAGCCTCACGCTCCTTTCCGCCCGCCTCCCGCCCGATGCCGAACACCTTGCAGGAAGCCGAGCCGATAGACGCTACCCGCTTCCGGTCGACAATTCAACCTTCAGCGCGACCCGAGGGTTCCTCAGCGGGAAGGGGGTGCGGGGCGCGCACGGCCCGCCGGACGCATGTTGCCCGCGTCATCCGGCTTCAGGCGCTCCACGATTCTCGCTCGCAAGGAAGAGGCGTTGGGCCGCGCGCCCGCGAGCGCGTCGAGACGATCGAGAATCGCCAGCGCTTCGCGGAGGCGCGCTTCCCCGCGCGCATCCGCGCAGGCATTCCGATCCTCGGCGCACGGCAGCCACAAGGCCGAGGCGAGCCCCAGCAGCGCGTCGGCGCTCGCCGGATCGAGGCCCAGGGCGGCGCGAAAGGCCTGCTCGGCCCGCGGAGCCTCGCCGGCCAGCAGCAGCGCGCCTCCCCACCGTTCGAGGTAGTCGCGATTGCCCGGTTCCGCGGCGGCCGCGCGCTCGTACGCCGAAGCCGCTTCCGCATACCGGCCGAGCCTGCCCGCCAGCCATCCGTGCACCGCGGCCGCGGCGGCCGATTCGCCTTTGCGACCGGCCAGCCGGCGCGCGAAGGCGATCGCCGCCTGGGGCTCGTTTCTCTGCGCGTAAATGCGCGTGAGCGTTTCGAGGGCGAGGGTGTTCGTGGAATCGAGCTCGTACACCCGTTCGAAACTCGGGAGCGCCTTGTCGATGTCGCCCGCATTGTAATCGAGCGCCCCGAGCAGGGCCTGAAAGCGCGGATTCGTCGGATGGATCGCGATGCTGGTCTCGTACTCGCGCCGGGCCGCCTCCGGCCGGTTCGTCTTGCGATAGTACTTGCCGATTTCCTCGTGGGCATACGCGCGGGGAAAAGGAGGAAGATCGGCGATCGCGTCCCGGAATCGCGCGAGCGAACGCTCCTCCCCCGCATTCAACCAGAACCAGGGCAGGCAGAGGGAGAGCGCGGCGACCGCCACCATCGTCGCGAGAGCCGCGCGCTCGCGGGCAATCGCCGCCGATCGCCAAACCAGGAATGCGGCCACGCCAAAGAGCGACCCGCAGGCGGCGAAGAGGTCCCAGTCGCGCGCCGCCCCCAGCGCGAGGTGCAGCGTCGCGGCCAGCGCCGCGATCCAGGCGCAACCGGCCAGGAGGATGCGGGCGCCATGCGGCAGGCCCGCGAGATCCGGCGGAATGGGATCGAGCGACGGGGGAGCCTTCCCGTCGCGCCCACCTCCCGCATCGCTCGCTTGCCCCGCTTTGCCGGACGGCCGCCCGCCGGGCCGCATGGACGGGCGCGCGCCGCGCCGCAACGACAAGCGCGCGAGAATGGCCATCAGGGGAACTCCGGCCAGCAGCAAGAGCAGATTCGCGATGTCCTTGGCATGTCGAAGCGAGAAGAAGTCCGAGGGCGAGACGAACAGCTTCTGGTTTTCCCGGTGCTTGAGGAAGTCGGTCCGGAACCACCCGGCATTGTATCCGAGCGCGAAGAGCAGCGCGCAGGCGAGGAGCAAGGCGATCGCGACCGGCGCCGCCACCGTCAGGAATCGTTTCCCTGCGCCCGCGGGCGAAGCTTTCGCAAGCGAGGCAGGTTTCGCGTCGCGGCGAGCGGGGTGGGCGCGAGCCCGCGCGGGAGCGACCACCGGAGCGAAGGCCAGCGGAGCGAGGAACAACGCATCCAGATGAAGAGCGAGCGCGAGGCCGAAGGCGGCCGCCGGAGCGATGAGCGGCGCGCGCCCTTCGTAGTAGAGCGCCAGGAGAATCACGAACGCGAGTAGCAGGACGGCGAGCCGCGCGTAGCACTCCGTGTATCCGAAGAAGATCTGCAGCGCGCCCGCCCCCATCACGAAGGCGAAGAAGAGCGCGCGCTCGACAGGCTGCTCGCTCATGCGGCGCGCGCCCCACGCGGCCAGGGCGGCATAGGCGCCTCCCGCCAGCACGCTCGTCCAGGCGAAGAGGCGAAAGGCCTGCTCTTCGGATTGCCATCCGAGCAGGCGAAAGAGGCGCGCATGCAGCGCATAGTCGAGGAAGTCGAATCCGTGGAACGGCATCCCCAGCTTCACGAGCTCCCCGAGCAGCCAACCATCGCCCAGGAAATGAAGCGCGATCCTGCCCACCCAGAAGAGCGCCATGGCGATGCCGGGCAGGAGTCCGTACGCGATCGCGGCGCGCTGGAAGAGCGCCCGGCCCGCAAGATCCGCAACCCTGGACACCGGCGTGAGCGAAGAGGCCCACACGAGCAGGATCGCGACGAGCGGGACGAGGAGACGGAACGCCGGCGGCGCGTAGGCGAGATGGTTGATTCCCCAGAGCCCGGGGCCCGGCAGCCAGGCGGCCACTCCTTGCAGCACGAGGAGCGCGGTCAGCGCCAGGCGCAGGCGTGCGAGACCGGGCGAAAGCGCGCGGCGTTGCCGTTCGATGGACTTCGTCAAAGGATCTCCCCGGGTCCTGCCGGCCGATCGCGCGTGGGGCGATCGCGGTCCGCGCGCCCGGCGCCCGCAGGGGGCGCGAGGCTGCGGCTGCGGCGAATGCGGCAACGCTACCAATGCGCGCGCCCGCCGTCCAGACCGGCGCTTCGCGCGGCTTGACCCGCCCAGGCGCCCTCTCTATTCTCACGCGACTTTACGCATTCGATTCGCCGGACCGAGGAACGCCAGCGGCGTTCGCGCCGGCGCTCGCCCGAAAGGAGCTGCAAGCATGGATCCCACCGACCGCGTCTGCATCGACACCATTCGCATGTTGAGCGCCGACGGCGTGCAGGCTGCCCGCTCAGGCCATCCCGGAATGCCGATGGGCGCGGCCGCCATGGCCTTCGTGTTGTGGACCCGGTTCCTCAAGCACAATCCCGCCGATCCCTCCTGGCCCGACCGCGATCGCTTCGTCCTCTCCGCGGGCCACGGCTCGATGCTGCTCTATTCGCTTCTGCATCTCAGCGGATACGATCTCTCGCTCGATGACCTGCGCCGCTTCCGCCAGTTCGGCTCGCGCACGCCCGGCCATCCGGAAACGGGACTCACTCCCGGAGTGGAGGCGACCACCGGCCCGCTCGGGCAGGGCTTGGGCAATGCGGTCGGGATGGCGATGGCGGAACGGTTTCTCGCGCGCCACTTCAATCGCCCCGGGCACGCGATCGTCGATCACTTCACCTACGCCATCGCGGGCGACGGCGACTTGATGGAAGGCATCTCGCACGAAGCGGCCTCGCTCGCCGGGCACCTCAAGCTCGGCCGCCTGGTCTGCCTCTATGACGACAACGGGATCACGATCGAGGGGCCCACTTCTCTCGCCATGAGCGACGCGACCGCGCAGCGCTTCGAAGCCTATGGCTGGCACGTGCAATGCGTGAACGGCGACGATGTCGGCGCGGTCGCGGCGGCGATTCGCGCGGCGCAGGAGGCGACCGACCGGCCGAGCCTGATCGCGGCGCGCACCCACATCGGCCACGGAAGCCCGAACCGGCAGGACAAGTGCAAGGCGCATGGGGAACCGCTCGGCGAAGAAGAACTGGGGCTGACGAAGGAAGCGCTCGGCTGGCCGCTCGAGCCTTCGTTCCACATTCCCCGCGAAACGCGCGAGGCCTTCGGGCATCTGCGGCACCGGGGCGCGCACTGGCAGGCCCAGTGGAACGAGCAGCTGGCCGCGTATGCCGCGCGCTACCCCAAAGAGAAACACGAGTGGGACCTGTGGCAGAAGGGAGGGTTGCCCGAGGGATGGCAGCGCGGGCTCTCCGAGTTGGAGTTGGATGCGAAACCGCTGCCCACGCGAGTGGTCTCGGGCATGGCGCTGAATGCGCTCGCTCCGCGGGTGCGCAACCTCATCGGCGGCTCGGCCGATCTCGGTCCGTCGAACAACACGGCCATCGCCGGGCAGGGAGATTTCCTGCCCGGAGAAGTGTGCGGGCCGAACATCCATTTCGGCGTGCGCGAACACGCGATGGCCGCGGCGATGAACGGCATGGCCCTGCACGGCGGCGTGCGCCCCTACGGCGGCACCTTCCTGGTCTTTTCCGATTATCAGCGGCCGGCGCTGCGCGTGGCCGCCATGAGCCACGCGCGAGTGATCCATGTCTACACGCACGACAGCATCGGCCTGGGGGAAGATGGGCCCACGCATCAACCGGTCGAGCAGCTTCCCTCGCTGCGCGCGATTCCCGGCTTGACGGTGATTCGCCCGGCGGACGCGCGCGAGACCTGCGAGGCCTGGGCCGCCGCGCTGATGCGGCCGGGGCCCGTGGCCCTGCTTCTGACCCGTCAGGCGGTTCCTCCCCTGCCGCGCCAGCGCATGGCGCTGCCGGGCGGGCGCGGAGAGCCGGGGCCGGGCATTCTGTTGACCGCGCGCGGCGCGTATGTGATCTCCGAGAGCGCGCATTCCCGGGAGGAGCGCCCCGATCTCATCCTCATCGCCAGCGGTTCGGAGGTCTCTCTTTGCATGCAGGCGCAGAAGATTCTCGAAGACGAGGGAATCGCGACGAGAGTCGTCAGCATGCCGAGCTGGGAGCTCTTCGAAGAGCAGCCCTCCGAGTATCGCGCCTTCGTGCTCCCTCCTCGCGTGACCGCGCGCGTAGCCGTGGAAGCGGCCTCGCCGCTCGGTTGGGAGCGCTATGCCGGTGATGCGGGCGCGGTGATCGGGATCGGGCGTTTCGGCGCTTCGGCTCCCGCCGACGCGCTCTTCCGGCATTTCGGATTCACCGCGCAGGCGATTGCCTCCCGCGGGGCGGAGGTCGCGCGCGCCTGCCGGACGGAAACGGCGGAAGGACGCTCGTGAGCGCGGGCGCAGGCAACAGGGCGAGCGCGCGAGCCCGCAAACACGCTCGCGCCGCGACGAGCGCTCGGGGCAAACGCGCGCGCGCCGCCACGAGCGCACGGGGCAAACGCGCGCGCGCCGCGACGAGCGCACCCAAGGCCACGAATGCGCGCCAGGCGCCGGGCCCACGAGCGCGCACGGGCGCGTGGGCCGAGCTTGCCAAGCCGGCCACGCGCATCCGGACAGCCGTCTTCACCAACGAGCTCGGCATTCCCGCGCGTCTCGATTTCGATGGCCGGGACGCGAGCGCGATCCATGTGGTCCTGTGGCGCGGCCGGCGCGCGGTCGCGGCCGGGCGCCTGGACCGCAAGGGAACGCGGATCGGGCGCGTCGCGGTGCTGCCCGCCTGGAGGAAGCGGGGCCTTGGAGCCGAGGTGGTCGATCGATTGACTCGCGAAGCCGTGCGCATGGGAAGCGCGTCTGTGTGCCTGCACGCGCAGGAGACGGCGGTCTCCTTCTATCGCAGGCTCGGCTTCAAAGAGAACGGTCCCTCCTTCATGGAGGCGGGCATCCTTCACTTCCCGATGGTCCGAGCGCTTTCCTGGCTCGATTCCAGTGCGGCGGTCCTCTTGCAGGGGAACCGGTTCCTGCTTGGGAAGAGAGCCGAAGGCTTGATCATGGGAGGCCGTTGGGATCTCTTCGGCGGCAAGCGCGAGGCGGGCGAAACGGCTCGGATGACGCTGCGCAGGGAGCTTCGCGAGGAGCTTTCGATTCGCGCACGCATCGGGCCTGAGATCGCGGTCAGCCTCTACGACGATCCCCGAGGGCGCGGCATCTTCCGCTGCCCGGTACATCTCGTCTGCGAATGGACGGGAACCGTCCGCTTGAACGAGGAGCATTCGGAGGCGGCCTGGTTTTCGCGCGCAAGGGTCGCGCGCCTGGCCCTCGCCCATCCCGACATCGTCGCCCTCTGCCGATCGGCGCAGGCCATCTCGGGAAGAACGGGAGGATAGAAAGAGCGCGGCGGACGATTCCTCTCGGGCAACCTCGCCCGCAAGCCTCCCGCTCCATTGAACTTTTTTCTTCCTCCAGGCGTCCTAGTTCTTGAGACAGGGGCAGTTCGGGGCGCCAGGGAGGGCGGCCGCGGCCCCTGCCCTTTCGTCCACGAAACCGGCCTTTCTGCCGTTTCGTACAGCCAAGGGATGAAGGCGCCGGGGCCGAAGAGGCCCCCTCGCAAAGCATGGAACCGGCGGTACGGCCTCGCTATTCTGCCTGGTGACGCTCGAGGGGCAAGGGCGGGGCAAGCAAATGTCGCGAAACGGCTCGGGAACATTTCGATCGAGTGATCATGCCGCGAGGAATCGGAGTGACGCGTCAGGATGACCCTTCCGATGAGAAGAGCGGGGTGAAGCCGAAGCTGCTCCGTGGCCGGGCGGGCCGCAAGACCGGCGTGCTGATCGCAGCCGCTATCGTCCTGATGGCAGCCGTCACGATGATGACGACTGCCGCCGCGTGGGCGGCGCCAAGCGTTTCGAGCCGAGCCCTCTCCCTTCCGCTCGATGGCTTCGTCTTCCCGCGTGAAGCGCTTCAACTTCCCCAGCGCGCGTCCTCGCTCGCCCGCGATCTGGCCGAGGATCTCGTTTCCCAGAGCGCTTCGCGGTTGCCCTCCCTTCCCGTGTCCGTCGCGGCCGCGGAAGAGAGCGGACCGGCCGCGCGGGATGAGGACCGCAAAGCAGAGCGCGTTCAAGCAGCCGGCGTGAGCGGGACGAGTCCGCTCACGCGATTCTGGACGAGCGTGCGGGGCATTCCGATCGTCTCGAAGGCGATCAGCGTGGGCGGATGGATCCGGAGCTTCCTTCGTTTTCTGTGGACGATTCCGCAGTCGCTTTCCAAAGGCGATTCCGACGCGACCATCGATGCCTTGGGAGATCTTCTCGAACGCACATCGCCGCCGGCCGAGGCCGGCGGCCCGGCGCAGGGAGGAGGCTCCGCGTCCGAAGCGCCCGGCGGGCGCGATCCCGCGCCGGCCGCGATCGATCGCCGGGCGTCGCAGCCGGCGGAAGATTCCCTCGATACCACCGGCTCCTGAGCGCTCACCACAAGCCGATCTGATCTCCGCGACCCAGGATCCCGTCCAGGCTCTTTCCCACATGCATCAGCACCGCATCGGCGATCGGGCGAATCTGGCGCTCGAGATAGTGCTCGTGATCGAGCGGCGCGGTGACGCGGCCCACCGGTTGCGGACCGAGCCGCGTCATCACATAGGCGATCACGCGGCCGTGCCTCCCTTCCATCATGCGCGCCGCCTTCACATGCGGAGGGCTCGTGCGATCGTAGGAGGCGAGCGGCTTGCGAAGCGTCTTGCGATACACGAGCTCGCCGTCTTTCCGGCCCTCTTGCAGATCGCGCACGAAGCCGCGCACGAATTCCTCCACCGGGTGCTCCTCGAGCACCAGACGCAGAAGCGCGCGCTGGAAGTTCCGCGCGAGCGGGGTCCAGTCGCGGCGCACCGACTCCAGTCCCGCGATCACGAGATCGACACCCGACGGCGTCTCGACCAGACCGGCGTAACGCTTCTTGCTTCCTTCGGAGCTGCCCCGGTGGCGCGGGAGGAACAGCTTGAGGAAGGTGCGCTCGAAGATCAGCTCCAAGCGGCTCTCGACGCCATATTCGCGTCGCACCCACGCGGCCAGGGAGGCGTTGAGGGACTCGACGACCCGCCGGCCTTCCGCTTCCACCTTCCGGCGCAGGTCCGCGCACGACATTGCGCCGCCGTCCTGGACGACATTCGCAATCGCGAAGAGCGAATCGGTGTCGCCATAGATGACGGGATGGCCCATCGCCTCCAACTCGTCGCGCGTCCGATGAAGGATCGCCTGCCCGAAGGTCGTGATCGCGTTCGACACGCGCAGATCGTGGAAGCGGCAGCGGGGAGTGGCGAGCACGCCGTAGAAGGAATTCATCAGGATCTTGATCGCCGTCGATGCGGTTGGGTCGTCGCGTTCGCGCGCCTCCCTTCTCGCGCTCAGCAGACGCGCGATGATGGCGGGGAGAATCGCCTCCTCGCGGGAGAAGAGCGCTCCGTTCGGGGCGCGCACAAATTGTCCCCGCTCGACCGCGTCCATGGGCGTGCGCGGGGCCTCCGCCTCGCCTCGTCCCCCCTTCCCCGGCTCCGCGCCCCAGGGCCGGCCGTCCGCCAGACTTGAAGCCCCAACCTCCTGCCGTGCCTTTTGATGCGCGAGGGGATCAATGTTGAATGTGAGGATCACGCTCGGGTACAAGCTGCGAAAATCGAACAGCCACACATGCTGGTGGATGCCGGGAACCGAATCGAGCACTTCGCCACCGATGGCGATTTCGGGAGCGGGCTCGATGGCGGGCGGACCCGCCGCCCGGCCGGCCCTCCACGACGCACCGGGAACCTGCTCGACGCTCGGGGCGACGATGCCTTCGCGATGCAGCGCGCCGATGTACAGCAGGTCGAAGGCGGCGATGCTCGCGCCGCCGCGCTCCAGCGGCAGGCCCGTGAGCCGCACGCGTTGCACCGCGAGCTCGAGGAGGCGCATCTTGACCACGATGTCGAATACCAGCCGGGCATCGGCGAGGTTGTACAGCAGCAGTTGGACGAGATCCTCGCGATACATGCGCTCGATCTCGTCGCGCCGGTTCTCGGACTCGATGCGCTTGCCCTCTCCCAGGATGGCGCGCGCCGCGGTGTCGAGCGAGTAGTCGTCGAGACGCACGAACGCTCCCCGCACGAGATCCATCGCGTCCAGGGCCGCTCTGCCCGGAACGCTCGCCCGCCCCGTCATCCAGTTCTCGTCGGCGGGGCGCAAGCGCACGGGAAGATCGGCGCGCCCGAGATGGAAAGGCAGGTCCCATCTCCGGCAGGCGCGATCCAGCACGGCCAGATCGAAGCCGATCAGGTTCCAGCCGGTGAGGATGTCGGGATCGAGCTCGCGCACGCGCGCAAGGATCGCGCCGAGCAGCTCGCGTTCGGTGGAGTGATAGAAGCAAGCCGCTTCGATGCCGCCTTCCTCCAGCGCCGCGGGCCTTTCCGCATGATCCGGCCGCGCGAGGGCGTGCGCTTCGGCGTAGCGCGCCCCCGAGGCCGCGCGACTGTGAAAGGCGCAGGCCCGCACTTCGGCGGCACGCGCATCGGTCTCGACATCCAGCGACAGGAACGCGAGCTCGGGCGCCCATTCGGCGGGATGGATGGCGGGATCCTGAAAAATGCGATAAACGCGGCGGCCCGGACGGGACGGACCTTCGAGCCGCATCGCGCCGCGCACGCCGAGATCGATCAAGTAGCGCGTGACGAAGGGCACGTCGGCCTCGTGGCACACGATGCCTTCGCCGCGCAGGCGTTCCCGCAGCGGGGGAACATCCGGGGGAACGGCGAGCTCGATCTCGTTCGCGGGCTCGCCTTCGAGCGTGCGCCAGGCGCGCCCGCCGACGCGGGGAAAGCCGTCGGGATTGCGCATCTCCGCCAGGATTCGTTCGGCCTTTTCGCGATCGCGCGCCGGGATGAAGAAAGACGGGCGCGCGCGCGTGTCGCGGACCACGAAGCTGCGGTGCGCATCGTCGACGCCGAAGAGGTGCACCACCGGGCGGCCACGCTCGATGCGATAGGTCGCTTCGAGAAGAAAGCCTCGTTCCATGCGCCTTTCCGGGAATATCCCGCGCGCGGCGGCGTCCTCACGCGCGGCGCAAGCCGGCGCCTCCTCGCGCTTCTACTCGTCGCCGAAGCGCGTCCCGATGCTTCGCGCCGTCGCGACGAGATCCGATGAGGGATCGACTCGGCGCAACTGGCGGATCGCGTCCTCGAGCGGCACCTGGGTCACTTCGGTGCCCTTCAGCGAGACCATGATGCCGCGCAACCCTTCGGCCGCGCAGTGGGCCGCGTGAACCCCGAAGCGCGTACCGAGGATGCGGTCGAACGCCGTGGGCGATCCGCCGCGTTGCAGGTGGCCGAGCACGGTCACGCGCACTTCGGTGTCGAGCCGTTTCTCCAACTCCGCGGCCAGCCAGTGGCCTACTCCCCCGAGCCGGATCGTGTCGGTCGAGGCCCCCACCACTTTGGAGACGACCATTTCCCCCGTCTCGGTGCGCGCCCCTTCGGAGATCACGATCAGCGTATACCGGCGGCCGTGGAAGCTGCGCTCCTTGATGGCGGCCACGACCTGGTCGACGCGAAAGGGAATCTCGGGCAGGAGGATCACATCGCCGCCGCCCGCGAGCCCCGCTTGCAGCGCGATCCATCCGGCGTAGCGCCCCATCACCTCGAGCACCATGATGCGATGGTGCGATTGCGCGGTGGTGTGCAACTTGTCGAGCGCATCGGTGGCCGTCTCGAGGGCGGTATCGAAACCGAAGCTCACATCGGTGGCGGCCAGATCGTTGTCGATCGTCTTCGGGATCCCGATCACCGGCAGCCCCTTCTGCGCCAGCTGATGGGCGATCGTCAAGCTGCCGTCGCCGCCGATGACGATCAGCATCTGCAGCCCGTAGCGATCGAACACCCGCAGGGCATCCTCCGAGCGGTCGGCGAAGCTCAAAGCGTCTCCCGAGCCGACGGGCACGCGAAAGGGATCGTCGCGATTGGAGCTCCCGAGAATCGTGCCTCCGCGCGACAGGATGCCCGAGACCGTCTCGAGATCGAGACGCATCGTGCGGTCGTTCAACATGCCGGCATAGCCGTCGAGAAAGCCGACCACCTGCATCTCGTGATTGAAGGCCGCCGCCTTGACCAGCCCGCGAAGGACGCCGTTCAATCCCGGACAATCTCCTCCGGCAGTCAAGACTCCCAGGCGTTGAATGCGCGCCATCGTTTCCTCCCATCAGCGGTGCGCTCGACCGCGGCACCGGGACTGGATTCGTTCACCGCCGGCATTTTAGGCCTCCCGGCGATGCGCGGAAAGCTTTCCGTCCCCGTGCGGGGCTGATATCCTCGCGCCTCTTTCGTTGCCGGAGGCGCGCCGCCTGTGAAATCGTTCCCGAAAGAAGGAGTCGGCATGCATCGCCTGGTCGCCGCCTGGATGATCGCTGTGTGCGCCTGGAGCGCGGCGCTGGGCGCAAGCCTCGCCGGCTCGGCCGCCCAAGCGCAGAGCGCCTGGCTGGGCATCTACACCGAGCCCGTGTCCCAGGCGCCCGATTTCTCGGGGATCGCCGAGGTTCCCGCGCCTCTGCGAAGCGTGCGCGCGGGACTGCGCGTGACGGGCGTGTTTCCGGGATCCCCCGCGGACGAGGCCGGGCTGCTCGCCGGTGATTGGGTAGTCGCGCTCGCCGGCTCGCCGTTTGCCTGCCCGGCGGAAAGCCTCCAGGTCCTGCTGCGGCGGGAAGTCGCCAAGCGCAAGCCGGGCGATCCGCTGCCGTTCACCGTCGTTCGCGACGCCCAACGGCGCGATCTGCGGATCGACAACCGCATGGCCTCTCCCGATGTCGAAGAGCGTTTTTGGAGCGCGCCCTCCGGGCTTCTCGACAGCTTGCCCCCGCCCGCGCGGGTGGAAGCGCGCGTGGAGAAGAAACGCGCGCTGCTCGTCCTCTCCGTGACGCTCGGGGTGAGCCCGGAAGAACAATGGGGCTCGACCGGGCGCGATGCGGCGCTCTTTCCCGAACATCTCTTCCCCGAGAACGAGGCAGGCCCGGCGTTTCGCCTCTTGTCGCGCGCATACGGATTCGAGAACGACAACCTGGACCTTCTCGCGCGTCTGGCGGCCTGTCACGCGAGCATCGATCCGTATCGCAACGACTGGACGATCCAGGCCCACCGCAGTCCCTTCCGCTTCGAGAGCCTGGCGCGCCATGTCGCGGGCGCGATGTCCGCTGCGCGCTGCGCGCTCGACATCGTGCTGCGAGGCAGCCTGCTGCTCTCGCCCGCCCACCCTCTCAGCCTGCCCGCCAATCGCCGCCTGCCGCCCTTCCAGGGCGCCGACGACGAAGCGGTGCAAGCAGGCGGCGCGCCCGCGCGCCTCGCGGACGCGCACGCGGACGGCGCGGCCCTTACCCCCGCGCAGGTGGCCGCCCTTGCCGATGTGATCGGGCAAGCGCTCGAGGTCTTCGAGGAAGCGAAGGCGTGGCACGATCTCGCCTTTCGCGCGCTGACGCCCGAGGAGCGCGCCTTCCTTGCGCAGCGGCGCTGGGAGCTGCCGAAGGCCTTCGCCGAGGAGATCTATCTCCACCTCGATTCCGATGCGCGCCGCTTTCGAGACAACCGGCGGCTGATCGGAATCGCGGCGCTCGTCGATCAGGAAGCGCTCGGAGAGGCGGCCGCGCGCCTCGCCCTGCTCTGCGATCCCGCCTGGGCGCGAGCCGCGGGAGCACGCATCCGGCAAGCGCTCGGAGACTCGGCGGACACCGAGATCATCCTCGATTACGCGAGCCCGCACGGGCGCTTTCTCATCGGGGGAACGGCGGGCCATTGGTATCGCGAGCAGGATGTCGCCTTCCTGCTCGATCTCGGAGGCGACGATCTCTACACCGGCAACGCGGGCGCGGCCGCATCCTGGGAGCTGCCGCTCGCGGTGGCGATCGATCTCGAAGGCGATGACGCGTATGAGGCGACCGGCCCGGCCGCGCAAGGCAGCGGATGCCTCGGTGTGGGCGGGCTCGTCGATCTCGCGGGCGATGATGAATATCTCGGCGTCGATTGGTGCCAGGGCACGGGCTACTTCGGCATCGGCTGGCTGCACGATCTCGCGGGCGACGATGTGTATCGCGGGCGCAGCTATTGCCAGGGCGTGGGGCTCTTCGGCCAGGGCACGCTGCTCGATTCCGCGGGCGACGATCGCTACGAGGCGCATTCGCACGCGCAGGCGCTCGGGCTGCCGCGCGGATTGGGAACGCTAGCGGACGCGGCGGGAGACGACGGCTTCTACGCGAAGGGGCTGCATCCCACCGGCTACGGCGATCCGGGGATCTTCGACTCCTGGTCGCAAGGTTGCGGGCTCGGATTTCGCACGCTCGCCTCGGGCGGTTTGGGGCTGCTCCTCGACGGCGGCGGACGAGATCGCATGGAAGCGGGCAATTTCTCGCAGGGCGGCGGCTACTATTACGGATTCGGGCTGGTGCAAGCGTTGGGAGACGATCCGGATCTGTACATCGGCTCGCGCTACGATCAGGGCTTTTCCGCGCATCAAGCGATCGGCGCGTTCCTGGAAGAAGGAGGCGACGATCGTTACACCACGCGCCAAGGCGTTGCCCAAGGCCTCGCGTGGGACGAATGCGTGACGCTCTTCATCGATGCGGCGGGAAATGACCGCTACGAAGGGGGCGGCTTCTTCTCCCAAGGCGCGGCCGCCCACAACAGCATCACGCTCTTCTTCGATCGCAGCGGAGACGATGAATACCGCTACGCGCCCGGCCCGGCGCGCGCGGGCGGCAACGAGTATCATGGCGGCACGAGCTTCGCGCTCTTCGTCGATGAGGGCGGCGGCCGCGACCGCTACCTCTCGTCCGCCAGATCGCCGGGCGGCGCGGGCGCCGAGGAAGCGGGCAACGACACGCTGCGGTACGAGCCTCAACACGGAGTCGCGATCGATCTCGCCGGCCGCTTCAGCGATTGGCTCGCCGATTTCTCGAAGAGCACGACAGAAGAAGGAGGTGGCCGCCCGGGCGATCCCATCCGGTGATTGGCACCGGGCAAGCTGCAAGGCGGCTTGCAGTCTGCGTCGTCATCCGGCCGCTCGCGCCGCGCGCGGACAGCGCCGGCGTGCTTCCCTTCGCGGCGTCAGCGCGCGCGCCTTCAAGCGCTTCCCGCCCTTCGGCTGGAAACGGCCAGTCCTCATGATCCCCGGCACCCATCTTGCATCGGGTCCCATGGGTGAACCCGCGCGAGCGGCACGGGTGAGGAGGACATATGCCGTCTCCCGAGAAGGGAGCTGCGAACATTGCGAAGCGGCGCGCCTGGTGGCGCAGGAGTGCCCCGGAACCGGGGCTCGCCCCTGCCCGCTTTCCATTGGGGGCCGCGTTCGGGCTCACCGCGACCTTGCTGGCGCTGGCGGTGGGCACGACCTGGCTGCTGCAACGCGATGCGGCCCGGGAGACCCGGGCGCGCTCGATCTCGATCGCCCGTTCGGACGCCGAACTGATCGCGCAGGCGACCGCCGAAGCCGATGTGCTCGCCGATCACGCGCGCCTGACGCGCATTCTCGAATGCACGGCGAGAAGCGGCGACATCACGGCCGGCGCGATTCTCGATCCCGCCGGCAAGGTGATCGCTCACACGGATGTCTCGCGGCTCGACCAGGTCGTTTCGCTTCCGCCGGCGGAAGATTTCGCCCGCAGCTCCCCGCCCGGGCTCTTCTCCGGCACAGGCGGTCAGGCGGTCGTGCAACCCGTGCTCGATGCCGACGGACTTCGCGGATTCGTCGTCCTGCGCCTCGCCGACCGTTCGCCGAAGCTCTTCGATCACGAGGCGCTGCGGATTCTGCTCCCCGCCTTTCTGCTGCTGCTCGCCTTCGCCGGCGTGATTCTCGCAACCATTCGCTGGGCGGTGCGGCCGACCGCCGATTTCCTGGCGCGCCTGACCTGCGCGATCGAGGCGGAGAGTCCGCCGGAGACCGCGGCGGCGCGCGAGGAGCCGCGGGAAGCGATCGACCGCGCGGTGCGTTGCGTGGACGCGCTGCAGCAGGAAAAGCGGGCCTTGCTGCTGCAGACCCGGCTGCTCGGCTATGAGAAGAAACGCTTCGCCGGAATTCTCGAGCACCTGCCCGATGGCCTGCTCGTGGCCGACGCCGCCGGCAAGCTCGCGTTCGTGAACCGCGCGGCCCTGCGCCTCATGCGCCTCGCGACGGATGGGCCGTCTCCCACGGGAACCGCCGAGTTGCCCGCCTCCTTTGCGCAAGCAATGAAGGAAGCGCGGCGGGTGGGCCAGGCGGAAGCGACCGGGCCGGACGACGGAGCGCGCATTCGCGTCACGCGGGTACCGGTGAGCGCGCGCGAAGGCGAGCCCGAGGGCGACATCTTCCTCTTCCAGGACGATACCGCGCGCGAGGCGGCGCAACGCGCGCAGGCGGAGTTCCTCTCCCAGATCTCGCACGAGTTGAAGGCCCCGCTCAACACGATCGTCACCTATATCGAAGCGCTGGCCGAAGGCGAGGAGCTCGAGCCCGAAGAGCGCAAGAGCTACTTCAACACGCTGAACGAGGAAGCCCTGCGCATGGCGCGGCTGATCTCGAATCTCATGCAGCTGTCGCGCATCCAACTGGGCAACCTGTCGGCGAATTTCGGTTTCGTCAAGCCGGCGGGCCTGATCCTGCAGCAGACCGAAGCGCTGCGCGCGCAGGCCGAAGGGCGCGGGCAAGTGTTGGAAGCGCATGTCCCCGAAAATCTGCCTGCCCTGTATGGCGACAAGGACTTGCTCGGAGTGGCGCTCAGCAACTTGCTTTCGAACGCGCTCAAGTACACGCCGGCCGGCGGCCGCATCACCGTGCGCGCGACGAGCGAGGATGCGGGCGTGCGAATCGAAATCGCCGACACCGGCATCGGCATTCCCGCCGACGAGCAGGAACGCGTCTTCGAGCGCTTTGCGCGCTCTCCCCAGCCCGAAGTGCAGGCGCAGGCGGGATCGGGGCTGGGCCTCGCGCTGGTGCGCGAGATCGCCGAAATCCACGAAGGCAACATTCGCCTCACGAGCGAGCTCGGCCGGGGCAGCGTCTTTCGTCTGTGGCTGCCCGTGCGTGAAGTGGGCACGCGCCTGGACCTGGCCGCGGCCTGAGCGAGGGAAACCGGAAGCGCAACGAGACCGCGGGAGGGACACGACGGAGGGAAGAGATCATGTCGGGCGAACGCGTCTTGATCGTGGACGACGACTCCAGCGTCTCGCGAGTGCTCGCGAGGATCTTCGAGCGGCACGGATACATCGCGACCACCGCACCGGACGGCGAATGGGCCTTGAGCCTGCTCGCCGAACAGAGCTTCGATGTGCTCATCTGCGACATCCAGATGCCGCGCATGAGCGGCCGTCAGCTCTGCGAGCGGATGGCCGCAGTCGGGCCCGAAATGCCCGCCTGCACGCTGATCGTCACTTCGCGCTCCGAGCAGGAGGAACGCTCCTGGGTCGAAGCCTTCCCGGGCGTCGGACTGGTCGAGAAGCCGGTCGGTCCCAAGCAACTCCTGCGCATCGTGCGTGAGCGGCTCGCGACGCAGCCGTCCGCCGACCAACAGCGGAGGGCCGCATGACGTCCAGCCACGGACCTGCGTTCCGGGCGTTCGTTTCCACGCAGTACGCGGAATTCCTGCGCGATCTGGGCGCCGCGCTCGCAACCCCGCTCGCGATCCTGGACGCGGCCGGCATGGCCGTGTGCCGCCCGCCGGAGGAAGAGATCCACCCGCAGCCGGCCCAGCGCCGTGCGGCGGGCCTCCCTCACACGCAGGCGATCAATGTCACCGCGCCGATCGTCTGCCACGGCGAGCGGCTGGGAAGTCTGGTCGCCTACGGCGCGCAGCCGGAACTGCAGGAAATGCTCGTGACGATGGCCGAGCAAATCGGCGAGCGCTTCCGTCTCGAGACCGATCTCGACCGGATGACCGATCAACTCGCGCAATCGTACGACGAGATCAACCTGCTCTACGGATTCGCGCGCTTGCTGCGGCCGGAGGAGAGCTTCGGCGCCAACGCCAAGCTGCTGCTCGACGAGACCGCCGATCTGCTCGAGCACCGCCTGCTCGTGCTGCATCAGAGCGATCCTCCACTGATCGCCTGGTCGGCCGGACCGGGATTGCGCCTGGATGCCGCCCAGCATTGGGCGATGACGGCGGACGCGGCCGTCGCCGAATTCGAGCGCGCCGCCTCCGCCACCGATGCCGTGCCGGGCACCCGCCGGCCGGGCGCCCTGCAGACGCCCCACGGCACAGTCCACTATGTCGTCTGTCCCGTGCGGATGCAGGAACGCTTCGCCGGTTATGTGGGCGCGGTGCGCACCACCTACGAGCCCTTCTTCGAGACCGGAGAGCTGCGCCTGATCGAATGCCTGGCGGCCGAGATGGGCAATGCCGCCGTCGCGCAACGGTTGAACCGCGAATTGCGCGATCTGCTCTTTCACACCGTGCGCAGCCTGGTGGCCGCCATCGACGCCAAGGACGAATACACCCGCGGGCATTCCGAGCGCGTCTTCCATCTCTCGCGCGCGCTCGGGCGGCGCCTGGGAATCTCGGCCGAGGACGAGCAGACTCTCTCGTGGGCGGCGCTGTTGCACGACATCGGCAAGATCGCGCTGCAGGGCGCGGTGCTCACGAAACCGGGGCGCTTGAGCGCGGAAGAGTTCGCCCTCGTGCGCGGGCATCCCGAGTGGGGTTGCCGCGTGCTCGACCCCATTCCTCAGCTGCGGGCGGTGCTCCCCGGCATCCGCCATCATCACGAGCGCCTCGACGGGCGGGGATACCCCGACGGCTTGCGCGGCGAGGAGATTCCCTTCATCGCGCGGATCATTGCGGTGGCCGACGCCTACGACGCGATCACTTCCACCCGCTCGTATCACGAGGCGCGCTCCCAGGAGGAGGCGCTCGCGCGCATCTCGGCCGACGCGGGAACGCAGTTCGATCCGCAGGTCGTGGGCGCGCTGCTCGAGCTGGCCGCGGAAGGAACGCTGGCCGACATCCTCTCGCCTGCCGATACCGAGGATGCGGCCACCGCCTTCGAGGGCGTGCGGGCGGCGTAGTCGGCGCATCCAGGCCGCGGTGTTCGAGTGCAGGCCGGCCGCAAGCGCGGACGCGCCCGGACGAGCGCGAGGCGTGAGGGGAAATCATGCAGGTTCGCATCTCCAAGCTCGGGGTGGCGCACTATCTCGCGCCCGACGGCGCCCTCACCGCCGAGAATCTGCCTGCCCTGCAAACGCGCGTGGAAGAGGCTCGCAAAGCGGGCGCTTCGCGCGTGGTCCTCGATCTGGGACGGGTCGCCTACTTCGACAGCGCGGGGCTCGAGTATCTCTGCGACCTCGCCGCGCGCTTGCGGGAGGAAGGCGGCTCGCTGCGGCTCGCCGGCCCCAACGACTTGTGCCGCGAGACGCTCGCCTTGACCGGCATCGACGCGCGCATCCCGGTGCACGAGAATCTCGCCAGCGCGGGAAGGAGCTTCCTGTGACCGCGAAGACGGGCGCGAAGAAGCTCTTTCTCGGCGATATCTTCGTCGAGCGCGGCCAGATCACCGAGGAGCAGAAGGAAGCCGCCCTCGCCCGCCATCGCGAGACGGGTCTGCGCCTGGGCGAAACCCTCGTCGAGATGAAGCTCGTCACCGAGGCGGATGTCGTCGCGGTGCTCGCCGAGAAGGCCGGCCTGCCCTTCGCGCGTTTGCGCAAGGGGCTCGTCGATCCGAAGATCGTCTCCGTGCTCGCGCGCGAGAAGGCCGAGGCGTATCTCGCCCTGCCGCTCTTTCGCCTGCACGACACGCTCGTCGTCGCGATCTCCGACCCGAACAAGATCTTCGTGCTCGATGTCATCCGCAAACTGACCGGCTGCGAGATCCGCCCGGTGGTCGCGCCCGCGGACGACATTCGACAAATGATTCCCCTCGTGTACGGCGAAGAGCCGGGCGAGACCACCGATCTCGCCACGGGACTCGAAGAGGCCGAGCTCGAGCTGGTCTCGTCCGCGCCGGCCGAAGCGCACGAGGACATCTCGGCGATGGCGGGGCGCAGCCCGATCATCAACTGGGTGAACCAGGTCATCGTCAAGGCGATCAAGGAGCGCGCGAGCGACATCCACATCGAGCCCGAGCGGCAATTCCTGCGCGTGCGCTACCGGATCGACGGCGTGCTCTACGAAGTGATGCGCCAGCGCATCGAGCTGCACGCCCCGATCGTCTCGCGCTTGAAGATCATGGCGAACCTCGACATCGCCGAGCGGCGCATGCCGCAGGACGGGCGCATCCAGGTGCTGGCGCTGGGGCGCACAGTCGATCTGCGCTTCTCTTCGCTGCCCGGAGTCTTCGGCGAGAAGGTCGTGCTGCGCGTGCTCGACAAGCAGGCCGGATTGCTGCAGCTCGAACAGCTCGGGTTCTCGACGCAGGTCCTGAAAGGCTTGCGCGGTTTGCTCCATCGCCCGCATGGGCTCGTGCTGGTCACCGGCCCGACGGGAAGCGGCAAGACGACCACACTCTACGCGGGGCTGAAGGAACTGAACTCGCTCGAGAAGAACATCGTCACGATCGAGGACCCGGTCGAGTACCAGTTCGACATCATCAACCAGAATCAAGTGCGCGAGGACATCGGGCTCTCGTTCGCGCGCATCCTGCGCCATGTCCTGCGCCAGGACCCCGACATCATCATGGTCGGAGAGATCCGCGACGCCGAGACGGCCGAGATCGCCGTGCAAGCCGCCCTGACCGGACATCTCGTGCTCTCGACCATGCACACCAACGACGCGGCCAGCTCGGTCTCGCGCCTGCTCGAGATGGGCATCGAGGCCTACCTGCTCGCCTCTTCGCTGGTCGGCGTCTTGAGCCAGCGGCTGGTGCGCACGCTCTGCCCCGATTGCGGAACCGAGTACTATCCCAGCCCCGTCGAGATCGAGACCCTCGGCCTTCCCGAAAAGACGAGCCAGCGCTTGTGGAGAGGCTCCGGCTGCCCGGCCTGCTTCGATTCGGGCTATCGCGGCCGGATGGGGATCTACGAGCTCATGGTGGTCACCGATGAGCTGCGCCACCTGCTGCTCGCCGATCCCACGATGGATCAATTGCGCCAATTCCAGGCGGGCACCGACATGGGCACCCTGCGCAGCGAAGGCCTGCGGCATGTGATCGCCGGGCGGACCACGATCGAGGAGATCGCCCGCGCCGTGCAGCTGGAATAGCCATACCCCGGCAGCGGCGCGGAACGAACGAGTCATCCTCCGCAAGGCGCAGCATCCATGGAACGCTCCCGGGTGCGCGCCATCCCAGGCCGATTCCTTGCCTCCCCATTCGTCAAGTGCGCTGTCCGCCGTTCCGATATTTCCAGAAGACATTCCCTTGGCCGTTTGCGCGCGCCCTCTTGCATGGGGCGAGCGTCGCGGCGCATCCATCGACATCGGAGAGCCGGCGCATGGCGATCGATCTCGCCCGCATGGAACCGTCCCCGGCGGAAGGGGCCTCGCCGGCGCTGGCCGTCGTGGCGCGCAAAGCGGACGCGGGCGCGCCTTCCTCGGCCATCTCCCGGCTGTTCGGCGCCTCGCTCTTTTCCTCGCGCGGGGCCTCTCTCGACGACCGCGTGATGTTCACGCGCCAGCTCGCCCTGCTCCTGCAATCGGGGACCGGGCTCGTTCCGGCGATCGCCGCTCTCACCGAGCAGATGCGCGCGCCGGCCATGCGCGCGGCGTTGACGAAGATCCATGCCCGGCTGGAAGAGGGGCACAGCCTCTCGACCTGCCTCGAAGCCCATCCGCAGATCTTCGACGCGCTCTTCGTCAGCATCGTGCGCGCGGGCGAAGCGAGCGGCGAGATGCGCGAGAGCCTCATGCGTCTCGCCTCGATTCTGGAAACGCGCCGCCGCCTGCGCAGCACGCTGCGGGAGGCGATGACCTATCCCCTGGTCCTGACCGTGATCATGTTCGCGGTCGTGGCCTTCATGCTGATCTACATGGTCCCTCGCTTCGGCCACCTCTTCGAGGCCCTGGGCGACGACCTGCCCCTCTCGACCAGGATGATCCTCGGAGGGATGAAGCTCGTCGGCTCAAGATGGTGGGCGTTGATTCCGATAGCAGTCTTGGCGGGTCTGGGGGCCCGAAGCCTTTGGCGTCGCGAGGCGACGCAAGAATTCTGGGACGGGCTGCGGATCAGATTGCCGATCATCGGCAGGCTGCACACCGAAGCCTACATGTTCCAGCTCTTCTCGGCCTTCGGCCTGTTGCTGGGCAGTCGCGTGCCGCATCTCGGAGCGATCGAGATCGTCCGCCACACGGTGCGCAATTCCCGCTACGCCGGCTTCTTTCGAGCGCTCGAGACGCAGGTGGAAGCCGGACGCGGAGTCGCCCAGGCGTTTCGGGAGGCGGAGTTCCTGCCCGAGACGGTCAAGTTGATGGTGGCGACCGGCGAGATGTCGAGCTCTCTCGATACGGTGATGCTGCAGTTGAGCGACCACTATCGCGAGGAGCTGGAACGCGACATCCGCCGGGTCAGCACGCTGGTGGAGCCGTTGATGCTGTTGGTGATGGGAGTGGTCGTCGGGTTCATCGCGACCGCCTTCATCCTGCCGCTCTTCCGGCTCTCCCGGCTGGTGCACTGAGGCCGGCCGCACGGCTTCCGAAGCGGGCCGGCCACGCCAACGAAAGGAAAGGGAACCGGCACCAATGCCGGCGCGACGAGCGGGCAACCGCCCGGAATCGAATGCGCCGGTGCGGATGAGAAGGGGGTATTGCATGCGTCGTCTTTGGTCGGCAGGGTTCACACTGGTCGAGCTCCTGATCGTCGTGGTCATCCTGGGAGTTCTGGCCGCGGTCGCCATTCCGCAGTTCACGAGCAACACCGAGGACGCCAAGCTCTCGGCGCTCGACACGAATCTGTCCGAGATGCGCAACGCGGTCGAGCTCTACTACCACCAGCACTCGGCCGTCTATCCAGGCGCCAAGAAGTACACCGACGGCAGCGCGGTGTCCTCCGCGGCCGAGGCGGACAGCGCGTTCGTCAAGCAGCTCACGCTCTACAGCTCGGGGGCGGGTATCACCAGCGCCACGAAGGACGCGACCTACAAGTACGGCCCGTACATCAAGAAGGATTTGCCGCTCAATCCGTACAACGAGAAGAAGGACGTCCTCTGCGACATCGCGACGACCGACATCACTTCGGTTGTGGCCAACGGCGCGACCGGATGGAAGTTCTACGTGAAGACCGGCCGCCTGATCGCAAACGACGACGCGGCCCACGTCGACCGGTAGATGGGACGGGGTCGATGACCCCGCGGCTCCGCTCGTGGAGACGAACGACGACGCTCGATGCCTACGCCGGAAGACCGCCGGCCCGGACGGGCACGCCCGCTCGGGCCGGGGTCACTCTGGCCGAGCTGCTGATCGTGGTCGGGATTCTCTCGCTGTTCGCGGGCCTGGCGGTCGCGCTGCTCTCGGGAGGCCACGCGGAAGCGGCTGGACGGGAAGCGGCGCGGCAGATGGCGGCCGATGTGATGTACGCGCAAGCGGACGCGATCGCGCAGCGCAGCGGGCGATCGATCGCCTTCGACTTCGACGGAGGCCGCTACACGCTCGCGACCTCCAGCGGCGAAACGCTCGTTCATCCCGTCTCCAAGCGGCCGTTCGTCGTCGATCTGGCCGCCCTGTATTCCGGATCTTCGTTGCGCCTGCTGCAGGCGGACTTCAGCGGGAGTGCGACTCTTGAACTGGGTCCCGACGGAACGGTGCTCACCGGAGGAACGGTCACGCTCGCTTCCGCGCGGGCGCGCTTTCGGATTCGCATCGCCCAAGGCTCGGGACGCGTATCGATCGAAGGACCGCTCGATCCGGACGCCATGGAAGCGGAAGAGCTCATCTCCGATTGAGCCCCGCCCAGCCGCGGGCGCCGGCTTCACGCTGATCGAGGTCCTCCTCGCCTCCGCCCTCACCGCCCTCTTGTGCGCCGCTCTCGTGCATGTCCTCTCCGGCGTTCTGGATCTCTCCGCGATCGCACACGAAGGCAGCGAGGCCGGCCGGGACACCCAGCTCGCCATCGCGCTCTTGCGAAACGACATCGGCTCGGCCCGCCGGGTCGCGCGCCTGGAAGAAGGCGCGCTCGAGCTCGTCAGCGCGTCCGGCGAGAGCATCCGCTACACCTGGGACCCGTGGGCGGAATTGCCCGACACGCTCTGGCGCACGGTCGAGGGCCAGGATCCCGCGCCGGTCGCGGCCGGGATCGACAGCGTCTCGTTTGGGATCGAGACGGTCACGCGCCCATACACCAGCGAAGTGGATCAACCCGTGGCGATCGAGAAGACGGTCGCCGATTTCGTTCCGGGGGAATGGGACGCCTGGATCGAGGCCACCCCCTGCGTCTACGACGCCGGCGGCGAGCGCAAGATCGACGAGCGCAGATGGTGCGCGGAAGAATTCTGGACGACGGAGGACTTCACGGCGTTCTCCCGTGCAGCCGTGCGAGCCGCAGCCAAGGACAAGATCCCGCCTGATGAGGATCTCCTCGTTCGCGTCCATCTGGCCGACCCGATCGCGCCCAGATATCCCGGGACGCTGATCGCCCAAGGCGTTGTCCCTCGCGCGTCGCTCACGGACTCGTATGAATGGCACGAAATCACGCTCACGCCGGTCTCCGTGACGCCCATTCCGGCGGGTGAGCTCTATTGGATCGTCTTTAGCCCGAAGAACCTGCTCCCGGCGTCTTACGCCGGGCATGTCGAATACGAGAGCATCAGAGGCTGCCTGACGGGCGGCTGGCCGGGAACCGACATCCACTACCGCGAAAGCGACGACGCCGGGAACAAATGGTCGCTTCGAACCCAGTCGAAAGACGCCTTTTTCCGGGTCACCGGGCTTCAGTCGACCCTCCGGCTTACGGAGATCACCCAGACCCTCGCCGATACCTTGGGTGTGTCGTATGCGTTCAAGGTCGAAGCCGGAGAGGAGCCCGAACGAAGTGCGGGATTCATTGCCCTGCCCGGTCTTTAGAGGCGACGGAGGCAGCGTTCTCCTCGCCACCATGGTCGTCACGCTGCTCGCGACCGCGCTCGTGATGGGCGCGGCCTATGAGGTGGGCGTGCGCATGGAATCGCGCGCCCTCCTGCGGCGCGGCCTGGCCGCTTCCGCGAGCGCGCAGGCCGGACTCGAGGCCGCGGCGCCTCTGGCCGCCGATTCGGCCTTTCGCGTGGGCGCCGGCCGCCAAGAGCTGTGGATGGACGCGCGCGCGATCGGCCCGGCCACGGTGGTCGTGAGGGCCAGCGATCCGGGAGACGGGGTGCTCGAACCCGCGCCCGCGGCGGGATCTTCGCTGGCCGACACCGTGCGCCTCGATGCGACCGCGACGGTGGAAGGCGTCACGCGCCGGATGCGCGCGGAGGTCTTGCCCCTTCCCCATCCGGCCTTGCGCTACGCCGTCTGCTCGGGGGGCGCGCTGCAATGGAGCCTCGTCACCGTCGAAGGGCGGGTGCGCGCGAATGGAAATGTGACCATGACGCAGAGCGCGGATCTGTACGGGGACCTGACGACGCTGGTCGGCGCGAGCGTGAGTTCCTCGTTCGACGATACGGACACCGACATCTTCTTTTCGTCCGACAGCCTCGTGCCGCCGGCCCTCGATTTCGAATGGTTCATGAAGGCGGGGGAACCGATCACGCTGCCCGAATTTCCCTCTCTCAGCAACTGCGTGATCACTCCCCAAATCAATCCCTATGGCGCGCCTTCCTCCACGGGCATCTATGCGATCGAAGCGAACGACCAGAATGTCTATCTCTCGAACATGGCGGTCGTCGCGTGTCTCGTCATCCACAACGCCGGGACCGTGTACATCTCGGATGCGGTCGGCAGCCCGGCTCCGTACTACCACGAGAGCCCTGATCCGCAACGCCTCCCCGCTCTGCTCGTGGACGGCGACCTGGTCATGCGCGTCGAAGGCGGAGGAACGTGGCTGGTTTCGGTGGGCGGACAAGAGCGCACGCTCGGGTCCGGCCTGAAGGGAGTCTTTGCCTGCACCGGCTCGTTCCTGGGCCCGCAGCAATACGCCTCCCTTCCGATCGTGTTCGAAGGAGCAGTGCTCGCTGACGGCATCTCGCTCAGCGGTCCCGGCACGCGCATTCGTCACGATCCGCTCCTGAACACCGCCCCGCTGGCCCAAATGATCGGAACGGGAGTGCGTCTGCTTCCCGGAAGCACGGAGGCGTTGTGATGCGACCGGTCGTCCGCCTCGCCGCGCGCGCGCACGAACGCTCCGCCTGCAAGCGCAGCGTCCCCTTGCCCGCGCGCACCGCATTCCGTTCCCGCTCGGGGACCACGCTTCTCGAAGTGATCGTCGCGACCACCGTGATCGCCTTGCTCGCCGCGGCCTTCGGAAGCGCGAGCGAATCGGTGCTCGCGACCCGCCGCGAGTCGGATCGCAGTTGGATGGCGACCGAGCTGGGAAACGCTCTGTTGCAGGAAATCGCGAGCCTCCCCTTCGACGACCCGCAGGAAGGCGAAGGCGAATGGGGACCCGAAGGGGGCGAATGGAGCGACGACGGCGTGCGGGCGCTCTTCGACGATGTGGACGACTATCGCGTGTGGACGCTCGGCCAACCGGTCTCGACGAAGAGCGGGACCGCGATCGACGCCCCGGGCTTCTCCTGGGAAGTCTCGATCGATTATGTGGAGGGGGGCGATTTCGAATCGATCGCGGCGGAGCCCACGCTCCACAAACGCATTCTCGTGTCGATCTACGAGTCGGGGGAACTGGCCGGCACCTTCGTGACCGTGCGCACCCAGGGAGGGCGGGATGTCGATTTCGACGGCTAGCGCGCCGCGCGACTCGTCCGCTCGAAAAGGACGCGCGGCTCGCCCGCGCGCGTTCATCGGCGTCGAAGCGGGCGAGAGAATGCTGCGCCTCGTTCAAGCGGAGGGCGAGGCCTGGCGCACGATCGCCTTGCCGGTTTCGACGATCGCCACCCCGGAAGGCGCCGCCGCGGAACGGGCGCGCCTGCGCGCGGCGGGCTTCGGGAAAGGCCTGGGCGTCTGCGCGCTCAGCTCGCCCACGCTCGATGTCTTCCCGCTGGCGATCGAGACGCGCAGCGGCGGATCGCTCGAAGCCCAGATCGTGGCCCGGGCGCGCGAGCAACTCAGCTATCCGATCGCGGACGCGGTCGTCGACTACGCGCTCCTGCCCGAATCCGCCCGCCGGCCGGGAGGCGATGGCGCGAGCGTGCTCGTCTTCGCGGCCCCCCGCCAACTCGTCACCGGGATCATCCGGCGGCTCGAGGGGCTGAGGGTCACGGTCGAGCGCGTGCTGACGCCCGCCTGCGCGCTCGCCGCCCGCATGCCGGCCACGGGCGGGCGCCGCACGCTCGCGATCAGCTCCGGCGACGAAGCAACGTCGATCGCCGTGCTGCAGGGACGCGACGTCCTGCTCGAACGCATCCTGCCGTGGGGATTCGTGCGCCTGACGGAGCGCCTCGCGGAAGAGCTCGGCCTCACCGTGCAGCAATGCCGCACCCTGCTGCTGCAGCGTGGCGCAGGCTTCGAATCGCCGGCGCAAGCCGCCCACGACGCGATGCCCGCTGCAGTCGAAGGCGCCCCACCATCCGCGATGCTCGCGACGACTCGAGCGAAGGACGATCCCGGCAGCGAGCCCGTGGACCGGGCCGTGTCGGAGATCCTCGGGCCGTTGCTGCACGAGCTCACGCAGGAAGCCTCGGGTTGCCTGGGCTATTGCGATTCGTTCCTGCATCCCGTTCCGGCCGAGCGCGCGGTGGTCGTCGGCCCGCTGGCCGCGTGGCCCGCCTTCGGCGCGATTGTCGAGCACGATCTCGGGCTGGCGATGCGCAACGAACACGCGGAGTGCGCCGATACGAACAGGGAGAAGGTGAACGGCGAGTACCAGGTGGCCGCCTGTTGCGCGTCATGGACGGCCCACGCGCGGGGAGACGGACGATGACGATGATCAACCTGATTCCCGCGGAGATTGCGAACGCGAGGGCGGGACGGGCAGCCCTGCGCGCCTGGGGCTTGCGCCTCGCGTGCGCGCTTGCGGTTCTGGTCCTCGCCCACGCGGGCCTCGCGCGTCTGGCCGCGGGCAAGGGACGCGAGTACCGCTTGCTCGACAACCAATGCTCGGTGTTGAAGGGCGAATTGCGCTCGGCCGAGTCCTTGTTCTCCCAACGGGAGGCGTTGCAGGCGCGCTGCGATGCGATCGGCGCGATTCGCTTGCGCCAGCCGACCGGCGCTCTGCTGCGCCTGCTGGCCCGCGCGCTCACGCCGACGAGCTCGCTCACCTATCTCTCGATCGAGCGCTGTCCGCCGCTGCCTTCGCCCGCCGATGCGCGCGCCGGCGAGTGCGCCGGGCAAGTGCGCATGCGCGGCCGAGCGGCCGGTCACAGCGATGTGGGCGAGATCATTCGCGGCCTGGAAGAGTCGCGGCAATTCGCGTCGGTCGCGCTGATCGGCATTCACGAACCGCCCCCACCGGACGATCCGGAAGCGCCTCGCCGGCCAGGAGTGGAATTCGAAGTGTTGTGCGGCTTGGGAAGCGATTGATGGCGACGCATCCGGGCGGGGAGCCCTTCGAGGTTCACTCGCTCGAGCCATCCGCGTCGGTCTAGGAGGCAAGCAGGATACGAGCATGGACCCGCGGCGAATCCAAACGATCGGACGATGGACGCTCACCGTGTGCGCGTCGGCGTTCGTGCTGCTTCTCATCCAGCAGGGCGCGCGGCCGCTGTGGAACGCGCGGCGCGACCTGGGGGAGATCCGCGCAGCGGCGATGACCTATACGCAGGCGCGCGAGCTGCTCGATCAGGTGTCCACCCAGGTGCGCGATCTCGAAGCCAGAATCGAGGCGAGCGAGCAGGCCTTGCCTCGCGATCCCGAGCTCGACCGGTTCCTCGAGCGTCTCGAGGCCTCCGCCCGCCGCACGCATGTGCGGGTGGAGCTTCTCGCGCCGGGCGCGATCACCGAGCGCGGACTCTTCCGCGAGCAGCCGGTCGATGTCCGCGTGACCGGATCGTTTCCGCAGATCTATGCCTTGCTCGATCGTCTCGAGCATTCCGACCAGCTTTCACGAGTCGAAGAGTTGAGAATCGCGGGCATCGAGGGAGAAGGCCGCTGCGCGGCCGACATCCGCCTGGCGCTCTACTTCGCGCCGCGCGAGGAGTCATGACGATGGGCGGCGCCTGGAAGGAAAAGCTCGGACCGAAGCAAGCCTTGCCGCTGGCGGGAACCGCGATCGTGCTTCTCGGCGTCGTCGGACTGCCGATGCTCGAGCGCAAAGCGCCCGGGCAGGACCCCTCCGCGGAAGCGCAATCCGCCTACGAACTGGTGCGCGCGCGCCTGGGCGCTTTCGAACAGGAGGCCGAGGCGGCAGACCCCGAACAGGCAAGCGCCGGCAAGGGGCGCGGATCGAACGACAGCATGGAACCCGACGAAGTCCTGTCCCGCGATCTCTTTTCCTACGAACGGTTCGTCCCGCGGACGGACGCTGCGCCGCGCCCCGTGCGCCCGGCCGCGGTCATGCCGCCCTCGGCCGGGTCTTCCGTCTCCTCTTCGCCAGCCGCCGATTCGGAAGCCGGGCGATCCGAAGCCGGGGCATCGGAAGCCGCGTCGGCGAACGCGGCCGCCTCGGGCATGCCCGCGCTCTCGGGAATCCTGATCGACGGGCGTTCGCGCCGGGCCGTGATTTCGGGAAAAGTGGTCGCGGTCGGCGATGAAGTGGACGGTTATCGCGTGCTGGCGATCGAGTCCGCCCGCGTGCGTCTCGGACGCGGGCAGGAAACGATCACGCTGGAAGTGAAGTAAGGAACGCGCCATGAGCACGAAGACGCTTCGCAAGGACGAGAGAACGATGCACGGATTCTTCGGGCACCATCCAAGCGGAAGGAAACGGCATCTGTTCGCGAGACGCGCATGCCCGAAGGCGGCGGCTCTTCGCGCGGCCGTTTTGCTGCCCATCGTTTGCGCCTGTCTTGCGGGACTCGCTCGCGGCCAGGAGCGGCGCCCGAGCCAAGCGGAGCCATCGCCGGAAACGCGGCTCGTCAGCCTCTCGGCGGAGAACATGGAGGTTCGGGACGTGCTCTCCATGCTCGCCGGCTCGCGTCCGCTCAATCTGGTGTGCGGAGATGAAGTCCAGGGACGCGTCTCCATCGAACTTCACGATGTGCCGTTCGAAGACGCCCTGCAGGCGGTCGTCGCGATGGCGGGCTTCGAAGTCACCCGCCGCGGAGACATCCACTTCGTGCGGCGCGATCCTTCCGGGGATCCGCGCGAAGCGCTGGTGCGCGAGTTGCGCACCTATCGTCTCGATTACGCCCAGACCGAGGAGTTGCTGCCGACCGTGCAGGCGCATCTCTCCCCGCTCGGAGAAGCGATCGGATACGAGCCGCTGCGCACGCTCGTCGTCGAGGACCGTCCGGAAGTGCTCGATCGTCTGGATGGTTTGATCGCGGCGCTCGATGTCGCCCCGCGCCAGGTGCTCATCGAAGCCCAGATCATCGAAGTGCGTCTCTCCGATGACATGAGCGTCGGCATCGACTGGTCGCTGGTCTTCTCGGAAGGCGCCGGCAGCGGAACGGCGGACGGACAGGGCTTCGGAGCGCCCGCCTCGAGCGGGGCCGAAGGGTTCTTCGTCTCGTGGGAAGAAGGCGACTTCTCCGCGGTGCTGCAGAGTCTCGAAGGAGTTGAGGAAACCCGCACCCTCTCGGCCCCCCGTTTGCTTGCCACGGACGGATCGGAGGCGGAAATCATCATCGGCGATCAACTCGGATTCAACGTCGTGACGGTCGTCGACAACACCGTGATGCAATCGGTCGAGTTCCTCGACACCGGAGCGCAGCTGCGCATCACGCCCACGATCACCGGCGACGGTTATGTTCTCATGAAGCTCCATCCCGAGCTCTCCGATGGCGCGATCGACAAGGGCTTGCCTTCCAAGAACACTTCGCAGGTGTCGACCGAGGTGCTCGTGAAGGATGGGCACACGCTGCTCATCGGCGGGCTGATCCGGGAACGCGACGAGGAGACCCGGCGAGGCATTCCCTTGCTGGTGCGCATTCCGGTTCTGGGCGCCCTGTTCGGACGCACCACCCGCGTCCGCCAGACGAGCGAGCTCGTGACGCTGATCACGCCCCACATTCTCCAGCCGGGCGAGGACCTCGCTTATCGCGGCAAGGGGTTGGTGAGCTGGTGAGGGATTCGAGGCTCACCATCGCCCGCATCTCCGTGCGCGATCGAGAGCCGTAGCTCGAACGCAACGCATGCGTACGCGTCGCGCGCTCACATTGCACCCCATGCGCAACGGATCGCGTTCCACTTCGCTCGAAGAATGAGGCATGCGCCGATGAGGTCGCCGGGACCGGAAGGCTTCCCGGCGGGGCGTACGCGAGGCGTGAACGCCCCGGCTTTCAGGAGCTACATCCGTTCAACACGCCGAGCGTACGAGGCGCGCGCCCCCTGCGCGAACTGTCTTAGGCGCGCGCCGTCCCCGCGGAAGCCTTCCGGTCCCGGCGACCGCACCCGAGCGCGTTGCCGCGTGACTTCAGCGCGCGTGGATCTCGATCACGTCGCCATCGGCGATGATGTGATCGCGCGGTGCCGAGATGCCTTCGTGCTTGCCGGATCCCCACAGGCGCACGAACTTGACCTTGTCGGCGATGTCCTTGTGAATCGCGCGGGCGACATCGATCACCGTCGAGCCCGCGGGCATCACGAACGGGGCGTCCTTGACGAAGGCCTTCCCCGGCTTTTTGGTGTACACGCGCACCACGCGCAGTTCGCGAAAGAGCAGCCCCGGCAGACGGTCCAATCCCAGGCCGTTGGCAGAACAGGGCAGGATGTGAAACCCGGGCGCATATTCCGCCAGCTCGCCGGGCATCCTGGGGTCCGCGATGTCCATCTTGTTGGCGACGATCAACGCCTGTTTCTCGACCACCGAAAGGCTGCCGACATTGCGATCCACCGGATGGGGGACGACTTTGATCAAGTGCTCCTCGAAGAGCGCGAAGGCCTCGACCAGCTCCGCGGCCGGATCGGGAGTGCTCGCGTCGATCACGAGCAGGATGCGATCGCCGATGCGATAGGCGTTGTAGAAGCCGGGCTCGGTGAAGTCGCGCGAGAGGGGCGGCATATCGACGAGCTGAATCTGGACATCCTCGAACTGCAGCATGCCGGGCTGGGGCTGCAGGGTCGTGAAGGGATACTCGCCGATCTGCGGCGTCGCCTTCGTCAGGCGCCCGAGCAGGCTCGACTTCCCGCTGTTCGGCGCGCCCGCGAGAAAGACCTGCGCGATCCCTTCGCGCGGAACATGGAACTGATCGCGCGTCCCGCGCTTGGCGCGCTGCTGGGTCATCTCCTCGAGTTTCGAGATGCGCCGCTTGAGATCGCCCTGCAGGCGGTCGGTGCCTTTGTGCTTGGGGATGACGGCGAGCATCTCACGCAGGATGGCGAGCTTCTCCTGCGGGTCCTTCGCTTCCCGCAGGCGAGTGTCCAAGCGCAAGTATTCGGGAGTCAGATTCGCGGGCATCCGTTCCGTCGCGGCGCGAGACGCCGCCTCCTTGCGCCTCTCGCGGGCGCGCACCGTCCCACCGGAACCGCTCGCTTCCGGGCGACCGCGCAAACCGCCGCAGGGAATGCAATCAGGATGAGCGCCCGAAACGGCCGTCAAGGAAACCCCCGTGACGAATTGCACCGCCACGGGGGTGTGCGAGCTAGCAGTGGTCTTTCAGAAGCAGTGCGGCCGCAAGGGACCGCGAGAGGACCATGCTCAAGGACCCTCGACCCGGAACACGACCTCCCTGAATGACCGTACCCCCCACCGCTGGCTCGATTACAGCGAAGGTATTGTACCATGGATGACCGGCCGCTTGTCAATGCGTCCAGTATATGTGAAAGGGCGGGCATGGGTTGGGCCGCGTGCGCGAAGGCGGGCCTGGTGCTGAACGAGCAAAGGAATCGAGAAGGCGCTAGAAGGCCTGGCCGGTGCCGATGGAGAGGATCCAGTCGTCCTCGTCTTCTCCGCCCGCGATCGGATGCGCGATGTCGAAGCGCGTAACGAGGGTGCCGCTCGCCCGGCGGCTATGCAGGCGCAGCCCAACTCCCGCCGAGAGCCGGCCGTGCGCGTCGCGCGCCTGGCCCTCTCTCCAGGCGGTGCCGGCATCGACGAATCCCGCCAGGCCGATCGACAAGAGCCCCATCCAGTCGCGCACGAGAAGGATTCGGTCTTCGAGATTCGCGACGGCCGCGTGGTCTCCCCAATACCGATACGCCTCGAACCCGCGCAAACCGTGCTCGGCTCCCAGCGTGATCGCGTCCTGGGGAGCGAGATCTTGCGAGAACCATCCGCGCAGGCCGGCGGCCAGCGTGTGACGCGCCGCGAGACGATGAAGGTAGCGGCCCTGCAAAGCGAGTTGAGCGTCCGACAGGCGGCCGTCGATCACCTGGCCGGACCCGCTCGCGTACGCGACGAGGAGCCGGTCGGGCCCGAGGGCGAGCCCCTGCTGTCCATCCAGCGTGAGGAAGGCGCCTTCTCGCCTTGCTCCCCAGGCGCGGGCCGAAAAGCCCGCCTGCAGCGCGATCGCCGTGCCGAGATCGAAATCCTCCGTCAATCCCAGAGCATCCATGCAATCGTGCTGGCGGAAGCGTTCCCTCAAGTAGTCGACGGCGATTCCTGCGGCCCGGATATCGCGCCTCTGCAGCGGGCGCAGCGCTTCCGGAAGAAGCCTCTCGCTTTCGACCTCCGGATCGCGCCCGTCGTCTCTCCAGACGAAGCGTTGGCGAACGAGATGCACGAAGGGGCCGAGCCGCCACGCTTCTTCCTCCGCACCGCCGATTCTCCGCAGCCACTTGGCGGCAAGTTCGCGACTGTCGGCATCCCATTCCGGGCCCTCCAAACCGCCGCGATGATCCACCCAGCGTCCATCCAGGCGCTTGCCCGCGATGCCCGCCCCCCACGCCGACGCCGGTTTCTCGAAGGGCCGGTCGAGATAGGCTGCGAGAATCGTCCGTTCCGATCCGAAGTTTACTTCCCACCCGAGCCGCGCGCGCGATCCGAGCAGCTGAGGATCGCGATAGCCGAGTCCCCAGAAGCGGTCGCGCTCATCTTCGCCCGCGCGGGCCATGATTTCCTTGCCCAACCCGAGCAGGTTCATCTCGCGAATGCACAGCGACCATTCGAGCAGCCCGCCCGTGCGATGGAAACTGAGCTCCGGCCGGGTGCTCCAGGAATCGCGCGTGCGCACGAGCACATCGATCGCCTGCGCGTCGCCCTGCACGCGCATGTCGACTTCCGCGCTCAGGAAGGGCTGCCCGCGCAGCCGGCGCAGGGCGCGGGCGAGTTCGGTGACGGTGAGCGAATCGCCCGGCCCGAAGAAGAGCGCCCGGCGAATGATCGCCTCGCGGGTCGTCGTATGCAGGGAGTTGGCCAGGCGTCCGTAGAAGCCCGCCTGTTCGAGATCCTCGGGAGAGAAGATGTTGTCGCGCACGATCGTGACCGAGCGAACGGGAATCGGCGCGTCGGCGGCGGGCCAATTCGGAAAATACGCGCGGGCGCTCGCGCTCTCGTTCGCGTCGCCCTCGCTCTGCTCAAGCGTTTGCGCCGAGACCACGCATGCGAACGGACCGTTGGGGAGCAGGTCCGGCGTGACCGCCAACGGCAGCCACGCGGCCGAGAGGATCGTGAGGCGCACCGCCCTTCGCGCGCCCCCGCGCCAGGCCGCGAGCATCCGCGGGCGCGCGGGCGGCCGCAGCCGCATCCGCGGCCGTTCCGCCCCGGTCACGAGCCCCGGATCTTCCAGCCTGCCCGTCAATCCCGAATCTTCCAACGGCCGCCCCTTGATGCCTTCGCCCTCCTGCCTCTAGAATGCCGGGGAATCCTGATTCCCGACCCGACCGGAGCGATGGAAGCTTTTCCCTCTACCCATCGCAAGGGGGAAACGATGCACTTGCCGCGCGCAGCACTCAAGCGCCTGTACTGGATCGACGCATCCCTGCAACGCGAGGAATGTCTCAGCGCGCAAGCTCTGGCCGCTCAAATCGGCGTGGTGAGGAGCACGGTTCACCGCGACATCGCCCGCTTGAGCTCGGTCTACAAAGGGCCCGTCATTTTCGACGCGAGCTTGAGGGGTTTTCGCTACGGCCATCCGTTCGTTCCTCAGTTGCCGGACCTTCCCGTAGCCGACGCGCTCGAACTCGGCAGGGCCTTGGCACGACAGGGCTCCTTGCAGGGCACCGCGTTCGAGGCGATGGCGCGACGCTTGTTCGAACCCCTCGCGGGACTGTTGCGCTCCGCCGGAGAAGCGAAATCGGAAGCCGAAACACCGGAAGCGGGCAAGCCGGGCAAAGTTCCCCACCCTCGTCCCACAGCCTCCGCGCCGGTTTCCTCGCGCCTGGGAGAGCGGGTGCGCCCCGGCTGCCAGCGTCTCGAGGAAGCGGTGGTCGTGCGCATCCGCTTCGATGCGGCCGCCGCGCAGCCGCTGCTCTCCGAACGCTTCCTGCGCCGCGAGCAGGCCCAATTCCTGACCGATGGGGGCATGGAGGCGACGGTGGAGACGCGCGACCTCGACGCCTTGCTCCTCGATCTCCTGCGCTGGGCGCCCCACTTCGAAATCGCCCATCCCGCCTGGGTCCGGCGCCGCCTTCCGACGCTTCTGCGGACGCTGCTGCGCCATTGGGAGGCGAGTCCCGGGCGCGCATCCGCGGGGCGCAGGAAGCGCAAGGCGTCGCCGGATGCGCGCAAGCGAGCGCCTCGCCAAAAGCCGAGGCCGGCCGACAAGACCCGGCAGACACGGATGAACGGGATCGCCTGACGCGCTGGCTTCGCTCCGGCCATCCCCGCGCTCCGTATCAAACGGGCGGCGGAGAGACAATCTTCACCTCGCCCTCTTCTCGAATCTCCACCCACGGTCCGAGCATGTGCTGCACGAGATCCGCATTGCTGGCCAGATGTCCGCTCACCCGACTCGTGCGAAAACGCAGCGCGCTTCCCGCCACCAGCGCGGGAACGAGCAGTTGATCCGCCAGGCGCGCATCCACGCTCGCGTCGCTTTCCAGGAACGGAATCGCCTCGGCGACCGCCTCGTCCGCGACGGCTTCCGCGGGCTTTCCGCGCGCTCCCAGTCCGGTGAAGCCGCCCTCCAGTAACTCTTCCCCATCCGCTCGAAACGAGCCTGGATTGCGCTGGGTCGCATGCAGAAAGAGACATGCGCCCGGGGGCCCCTTTTCTTCGATGACCCATTCATCGTCGAGGCGCCATCCCGCCGCTTTCAGGCGATCGTGCGCGCGCGCGAGCATGCGGTGGGCAATCGAGAGGGAAAGGCCGCCGGAAACGAGCGCGGTCGCCTGCAAGAGAATCCCCTCTCTCGGCGGACGGCGCCAGTGCATCTCGGAAGGCCGGTCGGTCCTTCCCGCGCGCAGGGCGAGAAGTCCTCCGCCGCGCGGATAGAAGCCCAACCGTTCGACGCGCACATCGAGCGAGAAGCCCAGGCGCGCGACGGCCCGCGCGAAGACGAGCCGCAGGTAATCGGCGGGCGGCGACCAAGGCACATGCGTCCCTCCCATGATCCGCACGGTCGCGTCGCCCGCGGCCCACAAGGGAGGCAGCAGCGTTTGCGCCACGAGCGTCGCGGCTCCCGCCGTGCCAATCGAGAAGAAGTAATCGCCGCCACGGGTCATCGAAGGCACGAAGAGGAGCTCGGACGAGCCGCGCTCGGCGCCTTGCACGGAAGCGCCGCAGATCTGCGCCGTCGCATGCACGGCGGCGACATGCTGGGCCTTCAATCCGCGCTCCTTGCGGTTCGCGCGGATGCGCGTCATGTGAAACGGAATCCCGCGCCACGCCGAGATCGAGAGCGCGCTGCGCAGCAGTTGCCCGCCGCCCTCTCCCCGGCTGCCGTCCATCTCGATCGGTTCCCGCTCCGGCATGGCATTTCTCCTGCGTGGCGCGCATCCGGCTGCTATGCTCCTTCCGTTGCACGATCGCTGCGGACGCCGCGCCCCTCGTGCCCTGGCGCGGCCTGAGGATGGCATGGAAGCATCGCGTCGCGAAAGCCGTCCCGTGAGGGTGGGAGAAGTCACGATCGGAGGCGGTTGGCCGATCGTCATCCAGTCGATGACCACCACTTCGCCGGAAGATGTCGAAGGCAGCTTGCGCCAGATCGCATCGCTCGCGGCGCAGGGCTGCGCGCTCGTTCGCCTCGCCGTCCCCACGCCGCGCTCGCTGGAAGGGCTCGCCCGCCTGCGCGCGCGCCTCCGCGAGCAACGCCTGCCGGTCGCGCTCGTCGCCGATGTCCACTTCCAGCCGAGGCTCGCGCTGGAAGCGAGCGCGTTCGTGGAGAAGGTGCGCATCAATCCGGGCAACTTCGCGGCGAGCCTCGCCGAGGCCGACCGCGAGCTCGCCCGGTTGTTGCCCTGCCTCGCCTCGCGCCGAGTGGCGCTGCGCATCGGGGTCAACCACGGCTCCCTGCCGCCCTTCCTGGTCGAGATCCACGGCGCGGGCCCCGCGGGCATGGCCGAGACCGCGATGGAGTATCTGCGCCTGTGCTGCGCGAGGAACTTCACCGAAGTGGTCGTCTCGCTCAAGGCTTCCGATCCCGCGATGATGGTGGCGGCCAATCGTCTTCTTGCGCACAGGATGAAAGCCGAAGCCATCTTCGCGCCCATCCATCTCGGGGTGACCGAAGCGGGCGAAGGCTGGGAGGGCGCTTGCCGGAGCGGCGTGGGAATCGGAGCGCTGTTGCTGGAGGGAATCGGAGACACGATTCGGGTCAGTCTGACCGGGGACCCCGCGCAGGAGATTCCGATTTGCCGCGCGCTTCTCGCGGGCGTCGAGCGCGCGGGTGGAATCGGCGCGCATGCGTCGGTGCGTGTTGCGGACGATCGACCGCGAGCGCGCGCCGCGCAGTGGAACGAGCTCGCCATCGGCGGGCCGCATCCTCCGCGAGTGGAAGCTTCCGCTCCGGCGCGCATGGCAGGCGCGTTCCGCTTCTCCGACCCCACAGCCGTTCCCACCTCGCCGCCACCTTCGGATCGTGCTGCGGGCGCCTCGCCCCCGCCATCGGATCGAGTTGCGTCCACCTCGCCGCCGCCTTCGAAGGCTTCGCCCGCTCGCGGCAGCGCCGTGGAGTCGCTGCTCGTCTCCTTGTCCGAGGAAGATCTCGAGCATGCCAGTCTCGCCGCTCTCGCGGAACGCTGGCGGGACGCGCGATCGCGCGGATTGCCCGTGTGGCTGGAAATGCCGCTCGACCGTTGGGCGCATCTCTTCGGCGCGGCCGCGAGCGCGCAGGCGAAGGCGGCGTTGCCTCTCGCCAACGCCGAAGGAATCGCTCTGCGCATTCGCCTGGCAGACCTCGCCGGCGGGCCGCATGCGCCTGCGCGGAATTCGCAAGCGCGCGAGTTATGTGACGCGATGCGACAGGCGGGCTTCGCGCGGCGTCTTCGGTTGAACTTCGATCTTTCCACTGCAACGCCGGTCCGAGCGCAAGAGCAGGAAGATGCGTCCAGAGCGGACGACGAGATGCCTCGCCCTCATTCCATGCGGGCCGATGAAGCGGCGGCTCAGGCGCAAGCGGCCATCGACTTCGCCGCCGTCTTCGGGCAAGCCGGGCTGGCGATCGAAGCGATCTCATGCGCCGGGCCGGGATCGAGCGCCGTGCTGCGCGCGATCGCGGGCGGGCCCGCCGCGGAAGCGACCCGCCCCCTCTTGGCCGCGCGCATGCCCGCCGATTCCTGGGAAGCGATCGTCTCGGTCGGGGCGCTGCTCCTCGACCGTTCGGTGGACTTGATCACGGTCCCGGTCGACGATCGGGCTTCGCCTGCGGCGCATTCCTTCTCCGGCGAGAACGCGTGCGATTCTTCGGCGAAGATCGCGCTCGCGGTCGACTTGCTCCACGCCACCCGGCGCAGGCTCGCGCGCGCGGAGTTCATCTCCTGCCCGGGCTGCGGCCGCGCGCCTCTCGATCTCGCTCCCACCGTCCGTCGCCTGAAGGCCCGCTTCGGCCACCTTCGCGATGTGAAGATGGCGGTCATGGGTTGTTCCGTGAACGGACCGGGCGAGATGGCGGATGCGGATTACGGATATGTGGGCGCGGGCACGAATCGCGTCGATCTCTACGCGGGCGGACGAATCGTCGCGCGGCGCTTGACCCCCGAGCAAGCCGACGAGGCTCTCGCCGCGCTGCTGGCGGAACGAGGCGAACGCGGCGGATCCGAAAGCGAGCGCACTTCCCCCTCGTCATAGCAGTCGACTGCGCGGGACGCCGCTCCCGAGAACGCCTCTCGCTTCCTGTCCGGCTGCCTCACGTCCTGTCCGGCTGCCCTCGCTTCACCTGCGCGCTTCGCGTATCGACCGCCTGACAGCCGCGGCCTGCACGAAGGTGTTGAAGATCCGCGCCATCGGCTCGCTCTCGGCGAGATCTTCCGGGTGAAATTGCACGCCGAGCAGAAACTCGCCCTTCTCGATTTCCGCTGCCATCCCGCCGGGCGGGAGCGGCCGCTCGATCGCTTCGACGATTCCATCGGGCGCGCGCGCCGTCACGACGAATTCCGGGGCGATGCGATCGAGCGCCTGATGATGCAGGCTGTTCACCATCGCGCGCTCGCCGCCCAGAATGGCGTTCACGCGCGAGCCGGCCACGATTTCGATTTCGTGCGTCAGCTCGTCGCGCGGCCGCCCGGGATGGTGGGTGTGATCGATCGATCCGGGCCGCTCGAGCGCGATGTCCTGCAGCAGCGAGCCTCCCCAGGCCGCGTTCAGCACTTGAATGCCGCGGCAGATGGCGAGGAGCGGCACCTTCGCCAGGCGGGCCGCTCGCAGCAACGCCAGTTCCATCGCGTCCCGCTCGACATCGGGATCTTCGCTTCCCGCCCTGCGCGACTGCCCGAAGTGACGGGGATCGAGGTCTCCCCCTCCCGTCAGGCAAAGACCGTCGAGCCACCCGGCCGCGTGCGATGTCGTGAGGAAGACCTCCATCTCGTCCGGATCGCCGGGAACGAGAGCGACCGGCAGGCCTCCCGCCCGGCGGATCGCGGAAAAGTAGGTCCTCGTCATGCCGTAGCGCGGCATGTGGTCGTCCTTGACCGCGGCATCCACCATCAGCGTGACGCCGATTCTCGGCCGCAAATGCGGCGGAGTTGCGCCGGAACGGGCGGGGACGATCGCCCCGGGTCGCCCGGCATCCGTCGATCGGCCGTTTCCCGATTGGAGCATCCCAGGCATCCTCGTGGTTCTTGACTTTCCGGAAGGGATCCTTCCGGGAAGCGCGCGTTGCCGTCAGGTCGAGAAGCCGTTCGAACGCGAGCCTTCCCGTTCGAACGCAACAACATGCTCGCACCGTTCTCGTCGAGACGCTAGTCTGAGACCATGCGAGTGCGAATGGGTTCCTCCGCCCGGAGGCGCCCCGAAAGGAGGACTACGATGCGCCGGTCGAATCTGCTCGTCCATCGCGGCCGGGGGCCGATGATGCGCGGGGCCACCGCGCTGGTCGTGTTCGGCCTGACGCTGGCCGCGCTGGCAGGCTGCTCGCGAGTCTCGGTTCGCTCGATGGCGGATCCCGAGGCGGACTTCGGGCGTTTCGCCACGTTCGCCTTTCTTCCCGATGGAGGACGGCCGCCGGAGGACGCGCCTCCCCCTCGCCATCTGTCCATTCTGAAGGACCCGCGATATCACGCGAGCCTTCAGGAGGCCATCGGCAGCGCGCTCATCGAACGAGGATTCGGCCCCGCGCGCGCCGAAGCGCAACCCGATCTCTGGATCGCTTACCACACGGTGATTCGCGATCAGGCGAACGTCATGCCCGCCTTGTATGGGGCCGGTTGGCGAGGGCGCGTGTACGTCGCCAGTCCCGGATATGTGCGCTGGTACAAAGAAGGCACGCTCGTGATCGACATCGTCGATGCGGCGGACGACCGCCTGGTGTGGCGAGGCGTAGGCGTGGGCGCGATGCGCGACATGCGGCCGGGCACGCCGATGAACGAGGCGGTCGAGGAAATCCTGGACGAGTTCCCGCCGGAATGATCATCCACGCGCGGGACGAAAAGGGCGATGGCGCGCGCGCGGCTGTCCGCGTCCCATCGCCCTTCGCCACGGAAACCTGAGAAAGAGGGCCCGCCGGGCCCTCGAACGCTCATCCTCACCCACGCCAGACGCGCACGACCGCATCCTGGGCTCCGCGCAGGTCCCCTTCCGAGAAGCGTTCGCCCGAGGAAGTCCGGTAATCGATCGCGACCGCCTCGGCCATCGAACCTTCCGATACATTCACGAGATTCAGGAAATAGACCGTGTTGCATCCATACATGCTCGCCTGCGGTTCGCCCTTGGCGCGCAAGGTGAGCCGCGCGGGAGGATCGGCGCGGGTATGCGCTTCGGCCGAGATCTCGGAGACCTTGCCGGTCTCCAGCGAATAGCCCAAGCGCAGCGAATCAATCACCCAGCAGCGGCCGGGGGCGCCGGGAGTCGAGCAAGGCAGGGTCAGCGGGGCTTCCAGTCGCACGCGTGAAGGCTCGAAGAGAAACCCCTGCGTCTTCAACATCGTCCCCGAGGTGAGCGTGCAGCGCACGTCCGCAACGCTGTCCTCGGGTTGGGCCGCGAACGAGAGATCGACATCGAGGCTGACCTTCTCGAGGCCATCCAGCGAAGCCCACGCGGACAGCCGGTCGAAATCCCTGGCACGATCGGTCTTCTGTTCGAAGGCGTAGCCGATGGCGAGCTCGAAAGTATCGGCGGGCGCCTCGACGACGATCCGGCTGGGACCGGGAAAGATGTCCGTGATCCGGAAGGAACCGTCCGCCGCGGTCAACGCAACGCGTGGGCTCACATACTCGCGACCGTTCACCATCACCCTGTCGCTCAGCCGCGCTCCCGGAATGAGAACCGATCCCGGTCCGACGAGCACGCCGTGCCCGGAGTAACTCCATCCGGTCGCGGCCGCGAAAAGCGGAAGACATCCATCACAGCCTCTGGATTCGAGCAAGGGATCGAGCGCATTCCACAGGCGATTCATGTCCGGCTTCGCGAGCCGCAGAATGGGAGCGAGATCTCCGTAGTCGAGGCCGAGGGCCGGCACGGTCGTCTGGTCGCCGCCCAGCGTGACGATCGTGGAATCGTTGCGGGTCAAGGCTTCGAAGAGCAGCACGCCGTATCCTTCCAGCGAGGGCACATCCAGGCGCGCCGGATCGACGGGCGAAGGAAAGAAGCCGCTCGGATCGTTCGGATCGCCCGCCCCTTCCACGGAACCGGCCAGCAAGTATTCGTGCCAGTGGGCGTAGTCCTCGATCAAACCCAGACGGTCGAATTGGAATGCGCCGATGCCCTTGTCGGGCAGCCGATGGCTCTCCAATTCCCGATACGCCCCGTCTCCCGCGAGGATGTGCATCGCGTAGTGTCCGATCTGATGCGCAATCCGCGAGCTCGTCGCCTGGGGAGCGATGCCGATGCGGGCCTGGGAGACGATTCGCCCCGACGGACAGAGACGAGCGAAGCCCGCGTAGTAGTTGCCGTCCGGATAGAAATGCGGAGGGAGCTCGTCGCGCATTCTCGTTTCCGCCTGAGTGCGCAACGGCTCGTCCAGCGAATCGAGCCAGGCGGCGAGGAACTGCCGCGCGAGCGCGATTGACGCGTGCAAGGCGAGCCCCTCTTCGGACGCCGCCGGAATCGTGATCAGCCAATGCGCGAAGCCCGCTTCGCATTCGCCGGCCTCGCGCTCTTGCGGCAGACCGAGCAGAAAGACGAGCGAATCGCCCGCCGTGGAGCGGATCGTGTCGGCGACGGGCAACGCATACCACATGTTGCGCACATGCGAATGCCACGATCCGGCCGGCTCTCCGTAGGTGAGCAGGCAGGCGGTCTCCTCTTCCGTGTACGGGACGCGGAGTCGCGCTTCCCCATCGCCTTCGTAGCGCACATACAGGCCCCGCCCTCCGGCGTGCCCGGTCGCCGGCCCCGCGAGGATCGCCCCGTAGGTCAGATGTCCGTGCGCAGGTTCGGGGAAGAGAACCGCGAGCGAATCGCCTTGCGGCTGGAAGACGCCGCCGGCGGGAAGATCGATCGCCAATCGCGTCGTGTCTCCGATGTCGAAGATCCCGTCGTCCGGCTCTTCGTTGCCGGTCGGCGAATCGTCCTCGCCGCAGCCCGCGAAGACGAGCAGCGCTGCTGCGATCATCGGCAGGATTCGCGCCGGGCCCGGCAGCCCCTTCCATTCATGCCACGAAATCCGCATTCCGATCAGGCTCCTTCCATGGCCGGCCATCCGCCTCGAGATCCGCGAACCACCCGCGCGGGTCGCAGCGCATCACACGCGCACGCGGCTCTCTTCTCCCCTCCTCCATTCGCGATCAACGCTTCTCCCGCTTCAAATCGACGAAATCGTCCATCGCTTGAAGGCTCGTGCCCGCCGAGACGAAGACATCCCGTTGCGATCGCTCCTTGGTTGGCGTGAACCCTTCCCAGGGGACATGCGGCAGGGAATCGAGAAACGCGCTCACCGCGAGGGAATCGCCCCAGGCCTGAAAATCGATGTGGTAGGGAGGGAAGCAAGGCCCGCTCGTGTGCAGCAGGAGCGTGCGCGATGCCAGCGTGAGGCCGCCGCTTCCCAGACGATCGCTCAGTTGCTGGGCGAGACTCTTGGCGTCGCGCTTGTCCGGAGAGTCGACCGCTCCAATTTGGACGAAGAGCGGGACGATCCGCGCCGCCTCGGAATCCGCGGTCGTCCGGCCGGATGGAGGCTGCCCGCCGGTAGCGCCGTGAGCTTCGGCCGGTGCAGGAGAAAGGGCGCGGCGAACGGCTTCCACGGCGGCGGAGTCGGAAAAGGCGGCGAGGCCATACGCTTCCCCCACCGTCTGGCAACCGCCCACCAAACGGGACGGGCGATCCGCGGGGTTCGAACTCCGGCCGGGCTCCGCGCCGCCGCGAGGGCCTGCGGCGCAGAAATCGAGACCAGCGAGAAGGAGGGCTGCGCCGATCGCCGGAAACCACAGGGCGCGCATCGCGCGGCGAAGCGACATGGTCACGAACCTCGCTGACGTTGTGCAAACGAGCCGCCCGTTTCGCGTGCTCGGCGAAACGGATGTTCGCGGAGTTCCGTGCCGGGTCATCGGCCGCCAAACAAAGGCTGAACTCTTTGTGGCGGTGAGTATACCCTCGCTCGATTCACAAATCCAATGATGCCTCGTCTCCTTCTCGCGCCCCTATTCTCGCGCGCCTTCGCGGCCCCTAGCGCTAGGCCGCCGGCCCGTTCCCGCGGTCGCCTGCTCGCGGCAGCATGCATGCGCTCGCCCGAGGAGGCGCTCGGACAATCGTGTTCATCCCGATCTCGCCGCAAATCGCAGTTGCCGGCCCGGCAAGCGGGCGCGTATGATCGGAGGCAACCATTTTTCGAGCGCCCAAAGACCGGCGGCCCGATCCCCGGTGGCCCAGCATCCGGCGGGATGCGAGCGCGTGAGTTCAGGGTGACATCGAAGAACTTCGTTGCGTGGGGCAATAGTAGGAGGAGATATGCCCGCTTCCGTTGCCGCCTTCATGGAGCAAGTGATCGCCAAGAACCCCGCCGAGAAGGAATTCCACCAGGCCGTACACGAAGTCGTCGAATCGCTCTGGCCCGTGCTCGACAAGCGACCCGAGTATCGGCGCATGAAGATCCTCGAACGCATGGTCGAACCCGAGCGCGTGATTCTCTTCCGGGTGCCTTGGGTCGACGACCGCGGCGAGGTGCAGGTCAACAAAGGCTTCCGCATCCAGATGAACAGCGCGATCGGCCCGTACAAGGGAGGGCTGCGTTTCCATCCGAGCGTGAATCTGGGCATTCTCAAGTTCCTGGCCTTCGAACAGGTGTTCAAGAACAGCCTGACGACGCTCCCGATGGGCGGCGGCAAGGGCGGATCGGACTTCGATCCCAAAGGCAAGAGCGAGATGGAAGTGATGCGCTTCTGCCAGAGCTTCATGACCGAGCTCTTCCGCCACATCGGGCCCGACACGGATGTGCCAGCGGGCGACATCGGCGTGGGTGGACGCGAGATCGGTTTCCTCTTCGGCCAGTACAAGCGCCTGCGCAATGAATTCACTGGGGTCCTAACCGGCAAGGGCCTGAATTGGGGCGGTAGCCTGGTCCGTCCCGAGGCGACCGGATACGGCACGACTTACTTCGCGGCCGAAATGCTGGGCACTCGCAACCAGACCCTGGAAGGCAAGGTCTGCCTGGTCTCGGGAAGCGGGAATGTGGCTCAGTTCGCGCTCGAGAAGATCATTCAGCTCGGCGGCAAGCCGGTGACGGTCTCCGATTCGAGCGGCTACATCTTCGATGAAGTCGGGATCACCCCCGAGAAGCTCGCCTACATCAAGGATCTCAAGAATGTGCGCCGCGGCCGGGTGGAGGAATACGCGTACAAGTTCAAGGGCGCGGTGCACACTCCCGTCGATCCCAAGCTCGACTTCAATCCGCTCTGGAATCACAAGGCCCAGTGCGCCTTCCCCTGCGCGACGCAGAACGAGATCAACGGCAAGGACGCGCAGAATCTGTTGAAGAACGGCGTCTACCTCGTGTCGGAAGGCGCGAACATGCCGACCACGCCCGACGGCGTGCAGCTCTTCCTCGAAAAGAAGATCCTCTTTGGTCCGGGCAAGGCGGCCAACGCGGGCGGCGTCGCGACCTCGGGACTCGAGATGAGCCAGAACAGCATGCGCCTCTCCTGGACGCGCGAGGAAGTCGACCAGCGCCTGCACACGATCATGAAGAGCATTCACAAGGCGTGCAGCGAAACCGCCGAGATGTTCGGGACTCCGGGAAACTATGTGAACGGCGCGAACATCGCGGGCTTCCTGAAAGTGGCCGACGCGATGCTCGATCACGGCGTGGTCTGATCGTCCCGGCCGGCGCGGCCGCGCATGCGGCGCTCGCCATGCGCCCATCATGGAAACGGCGGGTGCCTGACGGCATCCGCCGTTTCCATGTCCGCGATCGCCATGGCCGAATCCGCCGACCCGGCACTCTCTCCGCGCTACTCGATCCCGAAGCGCTTCAGTTTCTCGTAGAGCGTGCGGACGCCGATTCCCAGCCGCTCGGCCGCCAGCCGCCGGTTGCCGTTCACTGCGGCCAGAGCGCGGCGGATGGCCTGCTCCTCGATTTCCGCCATCGTTCGCCCCTTCGCGCCTTCTTCGCGTTGCGGGGCCGCGCCGATCACGAGGTCGGCCGCGCGGATGGTCGCGCCGTCGGAGAGGATCGCCGCGCGTTCGAGCGCATTTGCCAGCTCGCGGATGTTGCCCGGCCAGGCCGCTTCACGAATGCGCTTGCGTGCCGCCTCGTCGAGGTTGAACGGGCCGCGTCCCAACTCCACGCTGATGCGGGCCAGCAGCGTCTCGGCGAGCGGCCCGATGTCGGCGGGCCGTTCGCGCAGGGCCGGCATACGAATGGGAAAGACGGCCAGACGGTGATAGAGGTCCTCGCGAAAATCTCCGCTGCGCACCATCGCCTCGATGTCGCGGTTGGTGGCCGCAATCCAGCGCACATTCGCTTCGATGGTCCGCGTTCCGCCGACCCGCTCGAATTGCCGCTCCTGCAGCACGCGCAGCAGCTTCGCCTGCAGGGCCGGCCGCAGCTCGCCGATTTCATCGAGGAACAGGGTGCCGCCTTCGGCCAGCTCGAGCCTCCCCCGGCGGGCGCTGATCGCGCCGGTGAAGGCGCCCTTCTCGTGTCCGAAGACCTCGCTCTCCATCAAGTGCTCGGAGATGGCGGCGCAGTTGACCGCGACGAACGGGCCGTCCGCGCGAGGGCTGCGCTCGTGAATCGTGCGTGCGGCGATCTCCTTGCCGGTCCCGCTCTCGCCGAGCAGCAGAACGGTGGCGAGCGTCGGCGCGACCTTCTCCAAGGCGCGCACCACCGGTTGCATCGCGGGATCGCCGTGGGCCAGGGGAGGCAACTGCGGCACATCGCGGCGCGAACGGTCTTTCAGCGTGAGCAGGCTTCGCCGCTCGAGCGCGCGCGACACCGCCAAACGCAATTCGCCCGGGCTCGAGACGGGCTTCTGCAAGTACTCGAACGCCCCGAGCTTCATCGCCTCCACGGCCGTGTCGACCGTCCCGTAGGCAGTGAGCACGATCACTTCCATGTCGGGCTGTTCCGCGCGCGTCAAACGCAAGAGCGCCATGCCGTCCATTTCGCCCGGCATGCGCAGATCGGTGATCATCAGATCGAATGCGCGTCCGCGGATCAGCTTCCACGCGGCCGCGCCGTCGGCCGCCTCCACCGTCTGGTGCCCCGATTCCGCGAGCGCATCGACGAGGAATTCGCGCAACCCGGGCTCATCGTCCACGATCAGGATCGTCGCCATGGCTCATCCTTGCTTGGCGGGCAGCGTGATGCGAAAGAGAGCGCCGCCCTGGGGATGGTTCTCCGCCGTGATCCGCCCTCCGTGCAACTCGATCACCCGCCGCGCGACCGCAAGGCCGAGTCCCGTGCCGCTCGCGCGCGTGGTGAAGAAGGGATCGAAGATGCGCGCCTCCTGACCCGTGGGAAGACCGCGCCCATGATCGCGAATCGTGACGACCAGTGTATCGCCTTCCACGAACGCGCGCACAACCGGCCGCGCATCCTCCGGGCCGGTCGCCTGCAGCGCGTTGCGCAACAGATTGACCAGCGCCTGGCCCATGCGCCGTCCATCGAGGACCCAGCTGTGGGGCGCTTGCGTCAGGTCGAGCTCGAGGCCTGCGTGGGCGACTTCCTGCGCGCAGGCGGTCAGCAGCTGCGCGGGGTCGACGCGGGCGAGGTCGAGCGGGCCGGTGCGGGCGAAGTCGAGCAGGTCGGTCGTCAGCGCCTCCAGGCGCGAAGCCTCGCTGACCACCCGCTCGGCCTTGCGCCGTTCGTTCGATTCCCCGGCCAGCCGCTCGGCCAGGAGCTGCGCGTGCCCCTTCAGCGACGCGAGCGGATTGCGGATTTCGTGGGCGAGCACGGCGGTCATCTCTCCCAGCAGGCTCAAGCGCCGCTGCCTCTCCAATCCCCGCAAGGCCTCTTCGTAGCGCCGCGACATGCGCCAGAAGAAGACGGCCGCCAGCATCATCGTCGCCGCGGCCGCGATCCCGAACGCGCCCAGGCGCGTGGCGCGATCCATGAGCACGGTCGCGATCATCGGTTCGAATTCGATCACGATTCCGCCCAGGCGCGGACCGCTCTCTCTTCCCGGACGGGTCTCCGCGCCGGCGGAACCTGCGTTGCTTGCCGCGGCTCCATCGCTTCGATCGGGGCGCGGCGGGTTTCCCGGAGTTCCTTCCGAAGGGCGAGGACGAAAGACCACGATCGCGCGCACCACCGGTCCGACCTTGGTCATCTGCATCTCGCCGAGATGTTCGCGATCGATCTTCGGCAAAGGCACCGGCGCCGCTGCTCCGGCGCTGTGGACGATCGTTCCCGTCTCGTCGAGGAATCCGATGTAGCGCAGTCCGTCGGCCGAGCGTTCGGTCAACACCTGCTGAAGGTCGGGCGGCTGGTCGGCGCCGGGGCGATATCCGCGCGACACCTGCCGGATCGCGTCCTGGAAGACGTCCGCCTGGCCGTGATAGAGCGCGCCGGTCGCGTTGCGCGCGGTGCGATAGTTGGCCCAGGAAGCGAGAATGAGCGCCAGGCCGAGCGCGAAGGTGCTCGCGAACAAACCCCAACGCGCCCACACGCGATTCGATGAGGTGATCCCCATACGCTCATCTCCTCGACCCGGCCTTCGCCGTGCCTTGCCCCCGGGAGGGTGCGCACGCATCGCCTGCGCGGCCACGCGCGTTGCGAGCCTTCGCCGTGCAGCCGCTACGATGTCTTGGCCAGCTCTCCCGAAGGATCCAGGTCGCCCTTGTAGTAATCGAGCAGGCGATCCTGCCAGAGCAGGTTGTAGCGCGCGTTCACGCTCGCGCTGGTGGCGGCGACGAAATCGGCGCGCGCGAGCGTGACTTCGTAGAGCGTTGCCACGCCCGCCTCATAGCGCTGCGAAGTGAACTCGAGCGCCTTTTCGGCTGCAAACGCCTGGGCCTGGGCCGCCTGCAGGCGTTCGGCCGCCGCATTGCGGTCGAGCACCGCCCGCCGCACCTGCAGGGCGACATCCTGACGCAAGTCCTGCAGCGCGATGTTCTGGTTCTCCGTTGCGATCTTCGCGCGCGTGACCGAATGGCTCGTGCCGAAGCGGTCGAAGAGCGGCAGCGAAAGCGACAAGCTCACCGATCCGCCCCACGTCTCGTCGAATTGATCGAACAGCGAGCCGTCGAAACGGGTCGCGTAATCGGCGCCATACCCCGCCGAGAGCGAGATCCTCGGCCAGCGTCCCGAACGCGCCACGCGCTCCCCCACGCTGGCGCTCTCGACTCGCGAGCGCTGGGCTTGAAGATCCGAGCGCCGCTCGAAGGCGCGCGCGAGCACATCCTCCCACCCGATCGGCGTCTGCCCGGCCGGCGCCGGAGGCAGGGGCGGGATCTCGAACTCGTATTCCCGGGTGGGATCGAGCTGCAGCGCCTGCACGAGATCCACGCGCGCGAGATCGAGGCTGCGCCTCGCTTCCACCAGCCCGAGCCGCGCCGAGGCGACGCTCGACTGCTGTTGGTAGCGATCCGAGATCGGCCGCTCGCCTCCTTCGACGAGCGCATCGATCGACTCGAGTTGCTTCTCCTGCGCCTGCAGATTCTCCTCGCGCACGCGCACCTGCTCCTGCGCTTCGATGAGCGCGAGATATCCGGTGATGACATCGAAGACGACCGTCTGCCGGGTGCGCTCGATGTCGAGCTCGCCCGCCTCCTGCTCGAGGCGCGCGGCGCGCAGGTTCGAGGTGTTGGCGAATCCATTGAAGAGCGTCATGCCCGCCGACAGTCCCGCCCGGACGGAGCTGCCGTCCGCCGAGGATTCGAACGGCCGTGAACCGGAAAGGCTCAAGCTGAGATCGGGTAGGAAATCCGCGCGCGCTTCCGCCACTCCGATGAGGTCGAGCTCGCCTGCATTCTCGGCGCGCCGCAGGGCGTTGTTCTGCGCCAGCGCGATCTCGACCGCCTCGTGGAAGGTGATCTTGCGAACCTGCTGCGCATCGGCCGCGGTGACCGCGCCCAGCATCATCGCCGCGCACACCAGGCACACCAGGCCGAAGAACGTCGGCCGCGCCGCGCGGATGGTCCTTCGCCCCCAGCCCGCCGCGCCGGCGCTCCTCTGCGCCCGCTCCGCCGCGCCTTCCCGCGTTCTTGCGAGCACCGCCAGACATCGCGCACCCCTGCCCGCCGGCAAGGTTGGATGATTGCTTCTTGTCATCGTCTCACCTCTTGCAGACAACTTGACGGCCGCTACTCGTGCCGCAGCGCTTCGATCGGGTCGAGCGCGGCGGCCCGGCGCGCCGGGTAATAACCGAAGAAGATGCCGACCGCGGCCGCGAATCCCAAGGCGAGCATCACGATCGGCGGCGAAATGGCCACCTGCCATCCGGTGATCTTCGCCACCAGCGCGCTCCCCGCGAACCCGAAGGCGACCCCCATCAATCCCCCGGCCAGGCTCATCACCACGCTTTCGATCAGGAATTGCGTGAGCACATCCACGCCGCGGGCCCCGAGGGCGAGGCGCAAACCGATCTCGCGCGTCCGCTCGGTCACCGAGACGAGCATGATGTTCATGATCCCGATCCCGCCCACGAGCAGGGAGATGCCGGCGATCGCCGAAAGCAGCAGGGTCATCACCTTGGTCGTCTCCTGGGCCGCGTCGGTCAGGTCGTTCTGATTGCGCACTTCGAAATCGTCGGGCTGGTTCGGGCCGATGTCGTGTGCTTCGCGCATGATTCCGCGAATCTCCTCCTGGGCGGCTTGGAGCTCGCCCGGCGAGGAAGTGCTCGCCAGGATCTGTCCGATGAACATGTGCCCAGCCAGGCGGCTCTGCGCGGTCGTGTAGGGGATGAAGACGACATCGTCCTGGTCGCGCCCTTCCGCCGTCTGGCCCTTGGGCTCCAAGACGCCGATCACTTCAAAGGGAACATCGCGAATGCGCACATCCCTTCCGACGGCGTTGCCGTCGGGAAAGAGGTTGTCGGCCACGGTCTTCCCCAGCACCGCCACCTTGCGCAGCGCGCGCACATCGGAGGGCGCGAAGAAGATCCCATCGTCGAGGTCCCAGTCGCGAATCGTCTGATAGCCCGGGTCGACTCCCTGAATCATGGTCCGCCAGTTCGATTCGGGCCCGATCACCTGCGCGCGCGTGAGCACGACCGGAGACACGGCCGACAGCAGGAACGACTGCGACTTCAACATCTCCGCGTCCTTGAGCGTCAGCCGGTTGAAGCTCTGCGCGCCCTGGCTCACGCCCGCCTGGGAGGTGAAGCTCGGCGTGATCATGATCATGTTGGTGCCCAGGTTCTGGATCTGCTCGGCAATCTGCTGCTGCGCCCCCGAGCCGATCGCCAGCATCAGGATGACCGCCCCCACGCCGATGATGATCCCGAGCATGGTGAGCAGCGTGCGCATCTTGTTCTTGAAAATGCTGCGCCCGGCCACCTTGACCAGCGTTTGCGCTTTCATGGCCTCAGGCCCCTTCTTCGACGAGCGCCACGGCGTCGCGCTCCGCCCGCCTGCGCTCGGGCACCGGCGCATCGTGAATGATGCGCCCGTCGCGCAGCTCCACGATGCGCTGGGCGTAGCCGGCGATGTCGTGCTCGTGGGTCACGAGCAGGATCGTGGCGCCCTCGTCGTTCAGTTCCTGGAAGAGCGCCATCACTTCCAGCGATGTGCGCGTATCCAGGTTGCCCGTCGGTTCGTCCGCCAGCAGCAGGGCCGGCCGCGTGACCATCGCGCGCGCGATCGCCACTCTCTGTTGCTGCCCGCCCGAAAGCTCGTTGGGCACATGATGCATGCGATCTTCGAGCCCCACGCGGGCGAGGGCCGCCGTCGCCAGGGCCCGCACATCCAGGTGCCGCCCGGTGCGGTCATAGAGCAGCGGCATCTCGACATTTTCGAGGGCGGTTGCGCGCGGCAGCAGATTGAAGGTCTGAAAGACGAACCCGATCTTCAGATTCCTTATGTCGGCGAGCTTGTTCTTGCCGAGCCCTTCCACTTGGACGCCGTCGAGCAGGTACCTTCCGGAATCGGCCCGGTCGAGACATCCGAGGATGTTCATCAAGGTCGATTTCCCCGAACCGGAGGCGCCCATGATGGCGATCATCTCGCCCGCGCGCACGGTGAGCGACACGCCGCGCAAGGCGCGCACCTCGGTCTTGCCCAACCGGTAGGTCCTGGTCAGGTCGACCGCCTCGATGACTGTGTGGTTGCCGTCCATCCTTGCGCTCCCGTCACCACTGCCATGCGCGCGCCGCGCGCCTGTCTCCTGCTCGCCTCGCCGCATGCAGATCGCCAAAAGCTCGCCAATGCGCGGCGACGCGCGCCGCATTCCGGACGCCGAGCGCGACGGCGCGCCGGCGCTCCCGCTTACATCGGCGGACGCCCACGGGACTGGCCCTGTCCGCCCTGGAACGGATTCGAGGGCCCCGTATCGCTCGCCCCCGTCACGGCCGCGATCACTTGCATGCCTTCGGTGATGTCTCCATCGTGAATCTCGGTGTACTGCCCGTCGGTGATGCCGGTCACGACGCGGGAAACGGCGAGCTTGTCGTTGCCGTTCAAGTGCCAGAGCATCGCTCGCCGGCCTTCTTCCTGCCCGCCCGCGCCGCGCTCGGCGCCCGACGGTTGCACGAAACCCTGCGGGCTCGACGGCATCGTCCCCGCCGCCTCGGCGCCCGGCCGTTCGGACGGCGGCCGGCCGCGTCCATCCGCGCCGGCTCCCGGCTGCGGGGCCGCGCTTCCCTGTGGGCCTCCGCTCCCTTGCGCTCCCCCGTTGCCCGGGGCGCCTGCGCCTGGAGGCGCGCCGCCGCCGCCAGGCCACCCGCCTGTATACATGCCGCCTTCTCCGCGCTTCATTCCGACCGCGGCCATCATCTCGCTCGTCGGGCGAAAGCGGATGGCGGCATTGGGCACCTTCAGGACATCGAGCGCCTGCGCGATGATGAAATCCACGCTGGCCGTCATTCCCGGGAGCAGGCGTCCGGTGGGATTGCTCACGCCCACCACGACCGTGTAGCTGACGACATTCTCCACCGTGGAGGACTGCAATCTCACCTGGCGCACATCGCCTTCGAAGGTCTCGTCGGGATACGCCTGCACGGTGAAGCGCACGAGCTGGCCTTGATGGATCTTGCCGATGTCGCTCTCGTCGACCGAGGCGAGGATCTCGAGTTCCGACAGATCCTGCGCGATGAGAAAAAGCAACGGGGCGGAAAAGCTCGCCGCGACCGTCTGCCCGGCATCGACCTTGCGGTCGACCACGATCCCCCCGATCGGCGCGCGGATCTCGGTGTAACCGAGATTGCGCACCGCGCGTTCGACATTCACCTGGGCCGATTTCAAGGATGCCTGGGCGACTTCGAGCTGATACTTCGCCGTCGTGAATTCGCTTTCGGTGACGACCGACTTCTCATACAGGCGCTGGATGCGGTCCATCTCCCGTTGGCGCTGGTCGAGCTCCGCCCGGCTGCGATCGAGCGAGGCTTCGGCCGAACGAACCTCCTGTTGAAGGATCGTCGGATCGATTCGCGCGATGAGCTGATTGGGGACGACCCGGTCGTTGAAGTCGACATAGATCTCGGCCACTTTGCCCGAGACCTGGGTCCCCACTTCCACCGTCGTGGTCGCTTGGAGGTTGCCGGTGCTCGAGACGGAGGAAACGATGTCGCCGCGGGTCACCTCGACGAATCGATAGCTCCCTTGACTCTCTTTCCCTCGGCCCGCCAACAGCAATCCCGCCACGACGAGCAGAACGAGGATCGCTCCGCCGATGATCAGCTTCTTCATCTTGGTCTCCGTTTCGATTCCTTCGATCTCGCGCACGATCAGGTGGCGCGGGGGGGTCCTGCTTGAATTGCCATTGCACCCCCCGTGCCAAAAGATAAGGGATGATTCCACAAAAACTTAGAGAGTCCAATAGCAAAAGCGAGGCCTGCCGATTTTGCAGGAATATGCGGAATCCGCAGCAGGAAGGGCCGCCTTCAGAAGGCGGTCGAGTCCGGCGTGAAGAGCTCTGCGAGCCGTATGCAGCGCCCTCGCCTGCGCCCTTCGCCTGCACCTGCACCGTGCGCCACATCGATGCGCTACGCCTGCGGCCGTCCGCACTGCTTGCGCCGCGCCCGGCGTGTTCACTCGTCCCGCTGGGGTTTTCGAGAAGGCTTGCTCTCGGCTCGATGACCTGGTTGCCCCTCGCCGGATGGAAGCGTGCGCCTGGATCCGCCGGCCGGGTTCTTCATCCGGCCGGCTGCTTCCAATCGTTCGCGCAGCAGGAATTCGATCTGCCCGTTCAGGCTGCGCAATTCGTCGTCCGCCCAACGGCGGAGGGCGTCGAGAATCGTCGGGTCGATTCTCAACAGGTAGGGTTTGCGCTCGGCCATGCCGCCCTTCATTCCCTGGTGAATTCGTCGTCCGACGAACGCCAACCGCTAATGATACAGCGAGCCCGTATTGACCACCGGCTGGGTGTGACGGTCGCTGCACAGCACGACGAGCAGGTTGCTCACCATGGCCGCCTTGCGTTCGTCATCGAGGGCCACGACATTCCGCTGGGAGAGATGATCGAGCGCCATCTCCACCATGCCCACCGCCCCTTCCACGATCTTCTGGCGGGCGGCGATGATCGCGGTCGCCTGCTGGCGCTGCAGCATCGCCCCCGCGATCTCGGGCGCATACGCCAGGTGGCTGATGCGCGCTTCGATCACCTGGACGCCCGCCTTCGACAACCGCTCCTGGATCTCGTGCTTCAGCTTCTCGGCAATCTCGTTGACATGGCTGCGCAAGGCGAACTCCTCGTGCTCGAAGGTGTCGTAGCGGTACGAGGTCGTCAGCCCTCGCAAGGCCGCCTCGCTCTGGATGTGCACGAAGTTGTTGTAGTCGTCGACCTCGAAGACCGCTTCCGCCGTGTCCACCACTCGCCAGACGACCACGGCGGCGATTTCGATCGGATTGCCGTCGCGATCATTGACCTTGAGGATGCCGCTCTCGAAATTCCGCACCCGCAGCGAAATGCGTTTGTTGGTGCAGAACGGGGTCACATAGCGCAGGCCCGGCCGGGAGGTGGTCCCCAAGTACCGGCCGAAGAGCTGGATCACCCTCGCCTCGTTCGGATTGACGCTGAAGAGCCCTGCCAGGAAGAAGACGTCGAGCGCGATGGTCAAGGCTGCCAGGACAGTCTCCAATGGGGAGACGGCTCGAATGGAAGCGATCAACCAGACGACCGCCAGGACGAACACGACCAGCAGCGCGGCCATCATGAAGTAACCCGACGCCGTCCAGACTTTTCTCTCCGCAATCATGGCACCCTCCTTTCGGGATAGCAGAATGATATCACATCGATATCTTCGGTCAAGAGGAAATTCTCCCGCGGGAATTCTTTTCGCCCCCTCCCCGGCCGGCTGCGAACGAGAGGCGGCGGATGCCGATTCCGGGCAGGTCGATGACATCCTCCACCATCTGGCGGAGTGGCCGATCGGAAAGCCCCTCACGGTGACCCGCGTTCGAGGGACCGACCGGCGCGAGCTCGAGCTTCTTCCGTCGGAAGCCCGCTGACGCGGCTCGCCGGCCGGGCGAGCCACGCTTCCGGCACCTTCTTCTCCCGGGATCGCCCGGCTTTCCCGGGGCCGGGCTGCCCCGAGACCGGCCTCTCGCCGCCCGCCGCTTCCCATCCACGAGTTGCGTGCCGCGGAAATCGGAGCTATAACCCCGATTCCAGAGGAGGGGTGGATGAGGCTTCGTGGGCTGCTGGCCATCGAGAAGATAACGACCCGCAAGCGTCTTGCCCGGATGCTCTCCCGGCACGATGTCGAAGCGGTCCCTGTCTTTCATGAACGGGACTTCGAAACCCGCCTTTCGCTGGAGGATTTCGATCTCGCCGTCGTTCATCAGGCGATGTTCGGCGAGCGGCTGGAAGCGCTGGTGCGTTCCATCCGCCAGTTGCCGAACCGGCCCGATGTGATCGTTCTCGCGGAAAACGAGGACGCCTCCAGCCGCGCTTCCTGGATGGCGGCCGGAGCGTTGGCGGTTCTCGGGCTCGGCCTGGAAGACGAGCCCCTCGAAGAAGCCTTGGACGCCTTCATTCTCCGAAAACAGGAAGAGCGGTTGCGTCCCTTCCGCGTCGACCGGCCCGACAAGCGCTACCGGCTCGACGATTTCGCCATTGTCAGCCCGGCGATGAAGCGCTTCATCGAGATGGTGCGACGAATCGTTTCCTCGGAGAGCCCGCTTCTCATCGTCGGCGAAACCGGAGTCGGCAAGGAGCGGCTCGCGCGCGCCACGCACGCCGAAGGCCCGCGCGCGAACGGCCCGTTCATCGCGGTCAATTGCGCCGCGCTTCCGGAAAACCTCTTGGAGAGCGAGCTCTTCGGACACGAGCAAGGCGCGTTCACCGGAGCGACTCGTCAGAGGCGCGGCTACTTCGAGCTCGCTCACAAGGGCACGATTTTCCTCGATGAGATCGGAGATCTCCCGATCCACCTGCAGGCAAAGCTGCTTCGCGTCCTGGAGGATCGGATCGTGCAGCGGCTGGGCGGCGAGCGGCCGATCTCCGTCGATGTCCGCCTGATGGCGGCGGCCAACCGGGATTTGGAGGCCGAGATGCAGGCGGGCGCGTTCCGCCCGGATCTCTACTATCGGCTGGCGGTGGTCACCTTGACGATTCCTCCGCTGCGCGAGCGCCACGAAGACATCGGTCCCCTGACGGAGCATTTCCTGCGCTATTTCAGCGCCCACCTGGGCCAGCCGGTCAAGAGCATCCAGCCCAATGCCTTAGCGGCCTTGCACCGCCATCATTGGCCCGGCAATGTGCGCGAATTGATCAATGTCGTCGAGCGGGCGGTCTTGATCTGCTCGGGGTCCGAGATTACTGTGGGCGATCTGCCAAGGGCGATCACGGAGCAAAAGGCTATTGACCGGGAACGGAAGCCGTTGGACTCTTCCTACTCGGATGTCTGGTCGCGACGGGACCTGGGCTGGCAGCGCCGCCCCCTCGTGGAAGCGCGGCGGGACATGCTCGTTTCCTTTGAGCGGGCATATCTCACGCACCTTCTCAACGAGACCGGCGGAAGGATCGGAGAGACGGCGCGGTTGGCCGGCATCAACGCCCGTTCGCTGTATGACCTCATGAGGCGCCACGGGTTGAGAAAGGAGGATTTTCGCGGGGCGCAAGGAGGAAGGCCGAATCGGGCCGGAGTTGCCGAGATTGGCGCTGCATCGGGGGAGGAACCCCGATAATGGATGTATGGCCCTTGGGGTGCGGCGAAAAAAGTGCTTGCCAGGATGTAGCTTGGCGCGGATCCTTGCTCCTCGCTTGGTCTGGCACAGAGCGTGCATGGAGACGCGCGGGCATGCGCCCAAGATGGATAGGTGCATGCTGAAAAAAGTGGGGCCGTGTTCGGCCCCTATCTGCTAGTGGGAAACGAAAGGAGTTGGGAGCCATGAAGTGGACACTGATGGGGGTTGGCGTTCTGGTCGTGTTGTTGGCGTTTGCGGGTTGCGCGAAGGAGCCGACGGCGGAGATCACCGCCGTCCAGCAAGCAATCGAACAAGCCAAGACTGCTGAGGCGCAGGAGTACGCTCCTCGCTCCCTGGCGGCGGCAAACGACGCGTGGGCTGCGTTGCAGGCCGAGCTCGATGCGCAGAAGAAGAAGTTCGCTCTGTTCCGCTCCTACAAGCATGCCAAGGAGCTCGCCGCTGCCGCTCAGACTGCGGGTCAGCAGGCTGTGACCGATGCGGCCGCCGGCAAGGAGCGCGCTCGCCAGGAAGCGACTGATTTGATGGCGCAGGTGCGCACAGCGATCGAGGAAGCCCGCCAGATGATCGCGACTGCTCCGCGGGGCAAGGGTTCGTCCGCCGACATCAAGGCGCTCGAGAACGACCTCACCAGCGTCGAAGCTTCGCTTTCTGAAGTGGACGGCGTCTTCCAGACGGGCAAGTTCAACCAGGCCAAGGCGAAGGCTCAGGCTGCCCTGCAGTCGATCAACCGCATCAAGCAGGATGTCACGACCGCGATCGAGATGCAGACGAAGGGTCGCGCGGCCGTCAAGTAGGCACGCGGACTTTCTGCAGTTGACGAGACGGGGCGCGGAACTTCCGCGCCCCGTCCTCCAAGCGACCGGCCTCCGGAAAAGGATTTCACTGCACCATGCAGAACCAATGGCGCAGGAATTCGTCCTCACGAGTCTTCGACCATCGGCGCGTCTACCACAGGGGAAGAATCCGCAGGCATCGAAGGCGGCTGTGGGTCTATGCGATCCCCGTTCTTCTCGCCTTGCTCATCTTCTGGATTCTCAATCCCTGGTTGAACGGCTGGACGCGTGAACCTGTCGAAGCGCGCATGCGCGCCGTGCAGGCGATCGAAGAGGCGCGCGACACGGATGCGGCCCGCTGGGCGCCCGATTCCCTGCAAATCGCGGAAACCGCTTTGCGCACGGGGATCGGCGCAGAACGCATGCAGGCGGCGCGTCTCTTCTTCTGGCGCGATTTTCGTGAAGTCGAGGACCACTACCTGGCCGCCGCGCAGTTGGCTCGGCGTGCGGCCATTGCTGCCACGCTCCAGCGCGACGGCGCGCGCTTCGACGCCAATTGCGCCCTGGATCTCGCGAAGCGCGTGATCGGCGACGCCGAGCAGGTCGCCTCGGAAATGCCCTTTCCGCGCAGAGAGCGCTTCCTGTTGCAGCACGCGCGCACGCTCGTGAACGAAGCGGGGGTGCTGTTCGGGTCGACCGACTATCCCATGGCCGGTGAGCTGGCGACCCGGGCGTCGGTGGAAGCCAAGGAGGCATGCCGCGGCGTCTTGCCCCTGGCGCAACGCTTCATCGACCAGAACCAGGTGAACTGCTGGACGCGCTGGATCGACGAGACCGTTCGCTGGTCGCGGGCGAACGGACGCTCGGCGGTCATCGTCTACAAAGAGAAGAATCTCGTCGAGCTCTACCACGACGGCCGCCAAATCAAGCAGTACGCGGCCGACATGGGGCGAAACAGCATTTATCCCAAGTGCCAGTCGGGAGACGCCGCCACTCCGGAAGGCCGCTACCGCATCGTCTCGAAGAACACCGCGAGCAGATACTACAAGGCGCTCCTGCTCGATTACCCGAACTCGGACGACCGGGCGCGCTTCCGTGAGCAGCAGCGCAAGGGAGAGGTCCCGCGCTATGCGAGCCTGGGAAGCATGATCGAAATTCACGGGGAAGGCGGACGAGGACAGGACTGGACGCTCGGTTGCGTTGCGCTCAGCAATCGCGACATGAATGACCTCTTCTCCAGAGCGGAGGTCGGCACTCCGGTCACGATCGTCGGCGGCAACGGGCGCGACGGAACGTTTTCGGACCTCGCGCGTTCCTTGTTGCGTGGCAGTTTTGCGAAGGCTGACTAGTCCTACGTCCGAGCGCATTCAGCCAGGCAGGCCCAGCCCGGAAGGCAGGCGGCCGGGCGGGTCGCGCGCCGATTTTGGGCGCCGGGGCGGTGCAACCATGGCTTCCGGTCCGACGACAAGCACGCCAACGACGGCCGGATCGCCGTTTTCTCGCGCGGCGGCCTCGAAGGCGATGGCTACGAGGGCGCCCGCCTCGCGGACGAGCCCGGTCTCCTCCACGCCTGTTCCTGCATCGCTTCCGGGATCGGTCGAAGATCTCCTGCGCCAACGCCGGCGCGAGCGCAAGAAGACGCGCTGGCCGTTTGCGCTGTTCGCGATTCTCGCTGTGCTCTTGTTGGGCGGCGTGCTCCTCGCTCGGGCTTCGGGATACGGCTATCGGGCGCTGGACAAGAGCATGCGCAAGCCGTTGGAGGCCGCGTCGGCTCCCTTGCCCGCGGGATCCAAGCCCCTTCCCCCGGCCGAGCGCCTGGCCAAGCTCGAGCGCGACAACAAGCGGCTCGCGGCCGCCGTCGCCGATCGCGTTCCCGAAGGCCATTACCTGGTCATCGACCAGACGCACAATCGCATCTATCTCAAGAAACACAACCAGACGGAACTCGAGGGCATCTGCTCGGCGGGCGGCGGCGTAGTGCTCATCGAAAAGGGCGGCCGCAATCGCAAGTGGGTCTTCGACACGCCGCGCGGACAGTTCAAAGTGATGCAGCGACGAGAAAACCCCGTCTGGAAGAAGCCCGATTGGGCTTTCGTGGAAGAGGGCCAGCCGCTTCCCCGGCGTGAATCGGAACGATTCGAATACGGCATGCTGGGCGAATACGCCTTGAGCATCGGGGATGGCTACATGATCCACGGCACGCTCTACGAGCGGCTGCTGGGCAGAAGCGTGACCCACGGCTGCATTCGCGTGGGCAGGGACGATCTGCGCAAGATCTATGCGGCCGCCCCGCTGGGCACGCCGATCTACATTTTCTGATGATTCCACGCACCATGCGAAATCAGCTGCGCTTTCAGACGGTATCCCGGCACGTGCGAACTGCCCGGCGCGTTCGCATTTCCCGGCTGGCGCAAATCCAGCGGCTTGCGCTCGTCGTCCTCGTGTTGGCCTTTTTCACGCTCGCCGTCCAGGCGTCCCTCGGAAAGGCACAGGCGCCACGCCCATCGGGCGGCGGCACCTTCGCACAGAACCAGGAACGAAAGCGCTCCCCCGCTGCGGAGCCGGCGAAACAGCCCTCGAAGCAGCCGGCGAAGCCGTCCGCTCGTGACGCCGAGAAAAGCAAGCAGGAGGGCGAGCCGGCGCAGCCGCAGCCGGCTCCCAAGGAACTGGCGCAGAAGATCGGCACGCTCGAGATCCAGAACGATGCCCTGCGCAAGGAGCTCGATCTGTCGCAAGGCAAGGAATTCTACCTGCTCCTCGATCCCGTTTCTCGCGCGCTGAAGTTGATGCTCGGCGGAGTGATGCTTCAGCAGTATCCCCTGCTTCAGATGAAGGCAGGTGGGTATCGCAGCCCGCTTGCGCGGGCCGAACTTCCGGACCTGTCAGGCTTCCTCGCCTCCGAGGGAACGCTCGATCCGCCCCGTGAACTCGAGCGCTTCGAGCTCGTCGTGGATGTAGCCTCGGAAGAGCCGCCCCCCGAAGTCCCCATTCCTCCCCCGCCGGAGGAACGCTTCTTCGTCCCCAACCGGTACTGGATCCGTTTCGCGGGCCAGGTGTCCATCGAAATCCGGTCCAAAGACGAGAAGGCCCCACGCAATTTCAAGAGCTTCATCTTCGAGCACATCACGCAGCCGATCCGCTGGAGGCTCGAGGACTTCCGCTCCGAGAAGAAGGACTCGCTGCGCGTGATGCTGCGCATGTCGCGCGAAGACGCCGCCTCGTTGTATCGCGTGCTTCCGCCCGACACCAAGCTTCTGATCCTGCCGGCGTCATGATTCGCGCGAGCGCGACGCGCCGATTCGCCTTCCCTCCCGCGTTGCCGGCAGGCCGCGACTTCGATGTCGTCGGAATCGGCGCGAACGCGGCCGACCACTTGCTCACGGTTCCTCATTTCCCGCAACCGGGCGAGAAAGTGCGCTTTCGCCGCCACGCCTATCAGGGCGGCGGGCAGACCGCGACCGCGATGGTCGCCGTCGCGCGGCTCGGATATCGCGCCTGCTATTTGGGGGCGGTCGGCGACGACGCCGATGGCACGGCCAATCTGGCAGGTTTGCGAGCAGAGGGCGTCGATGTCTCCGGGGTGCGCGTTCGCCCGGGAGAACAGACCCAGCGCGCCTTCATCCTCGTCGACGAAGCGACCGGAGAGCGCACCATCGTGTGGGGGCGAAGCGATGGACTGATCCTGCAACCCGACGAAGTCGACGAACAAGCCATTGCCCGCGGCCGCCTGCTGCACGCGGATGCGCAGCAGCCGCTGACCGCCTGGCGGGCGGCGCAGGCGGCCCATCAAGCCGCGATGCCCGTTCTCGCCGATCTCGAAGTCATGCGCCCGGGACTCGAATCCTTCCTTCCGCTGGTCGATTTCCTGATCGTCGACGAGATGTTTCCCGCGCGCGCGACGGGCTCCGCTGATCTCGCCGAGGCGGCCCGCATTCTCGAAGAGCGCAGCGGGGCGCTCGTCATCGTGACGCTCGGATCGAAGGGCGCGGTCGCACGCGTGGAAGGACGGCTTCAGCTCTTTCCCGCCTTCGCCGTATCCGCCGTCGACACGACCGGAGCGGGCGATGTCTTTCACGGCGCCTTCGCGGTCGCGCTTCTGCGCGGCCTGCCGCTGCCCGAGGCCATCGATTTCAGCCACGCGGTAGCGGCGATGAAATGCCTGCATCAAGGCGGGCGCTCCGGAATTCCGCGCGGCATCGAAGCGGTCGAGCGCTTTCGGCGCGAGGCGCAGAGAGCGGACCGGCTCTGAGACGAATTCCGCCGCGCGCGTGCAAGGCCCGCTCATTCCGGCTTCAGGATCACGCCCAGGCCGCGCCTGCCGTCGACCGTCACCTGCAAGGGCCGGTCGAAGGCGAGGTGGCGCACATGCTCGCTTTCCCATGCGGCGGGCTGCGCTTCCAGCCAGGCGCGATCGAGGTGCGCATGCGGGTCGCAGGAATCGAGAGTGAAGTAGCCGATGCCGAGCGAAGTGATGTTCTGGAAGAAGTGCGTGCCTTGTGAAGGGGCCACCTTCATGTCCTGCATCTCGTCCTCGACGATGCAGCGCGCGTGCGAGATCTGCGCCCACGCCACGGGAATCCCGAGCCAGGGGTCCGCGCTTCCCCACCGGCCGGGCCCGATCAGGATGTACGATCGGCCCGCTTCGCGCAGGCGCGCGTTCGCCCTTCCGACTTCGCCCGCGATGTCGCGCGTGCGCGCGCGGTCGAAGTTCTGCGCGCGCACATAGACGAGATCGGCCAGGCTCTGCCGCCCATGGCCCAGCGCGCCGCCCGAAACGCAGATCGCCCGACGAGGATCGAACCCTTCGACCTCCAGATCCTCCACCGCGCTTCCCGGCACGAGCGGCCGCACTTGCAGGAAGGCGAACTCCTGCCGGCCACCCGCCGCCTGGAGCATGCCGCGAGTGCGCTCGGGCTGCGCTCCGTCCCCGTTGAGACCGAGCTGCGCTTTGCCGCCGCAGGGCCCGGCGTGCGCTCCGCCGGCATCGGCCCCGGGGTGCAGCACGACCGCGAATTCGATCTCGACATCGCACCCGAATCCCGCCTTGCCCACTTCTCCGAGAAAGGCGAGAACATCCGGCAGGGGAAACGCGCGCCCCGAGAGAAGCCCGGCCATCGTCACGAGCTTGATTCCCGGGCGGTGGACGCCTTCGTAAACGACATCGTTCTCGGGCGAATAGACTGAACCGACTGGGTCGAGAGTGCCGTGAGAGGCGGCCGTCTCGAGATCCAGGGAGACGATGTTGTCCTCTTCGGGCTTCGGCGAGGGCGCGGGCCGGTCGAGGTCGAGCGCGAAGAAGGAACGCTGCGCATTCGCCAGCGTCTCGGCCGTGCTCGAGAACTGGTACAGGCGTTGAGGCGCGGCCGGCGAGAAGCGCACGCAGCGGCCGCCCTGCACCACCGTGCGGCCGAGACCCAAGGCGACCGAGGCGATCCCGTCCGCGGCCTGCATTCCTTCCACCGGATAATGATTGAAGGTGCGAAAGACACCGGCCACATCGGGATACAAGTGCGAGCCGTGCGGCCGGGCGGCGATTCTCTGGATCACGACCGCCATCTTCTCCTCTTCGAGACGATGCGGGGTCGACTCGATGTAGCTTCTTGCGTTGGCCGAATAGGTGGAGGCGTACACGAGGCGGATGGCGCGGCTCAAGGCCTCGAGGCGAATGTCGAGATCGGGATCGCGGTTGGGCAGCATGTAGGTTTCGTAGATGCCGGCGAAGGGTTGGTGCGACGAGTCTTCAAGCAGGCTCGAGGAACGCACCGCGATCGGGTAGCGCACCTGCTCCAGAAACGAGCGCAGCGCGAGGCGCGTCTCCTCGGGCAATTCGGCGGCGAGGAACGCTGCCCGCACCTTCGATTCGTCCTCCGCCTGCAACGCGAGCACGCTCAATCGGGATGACTCCATGAACCGCTCGAAGATGTCGGTCGCGAGCACGGCGGTCGAGGGAACGGTGATGCACACGCCCGGAATGCGGTTGGCGATGGCGTAGCCGTCGAGAAGCGAGTGGAAGAAGGCCAGCCCGCGTCCCTTGCCGCCGAGAGAGCCGTTGCCGATGCGGGTGAAGGCATTGCCGCCGCGAAATGTGCTCGGCGAGAAGCGAGCCACGAGACCCGCTTGCGACCGGTCGACCTGGGCTTCGAGGACCTCCAGCAGATAGGCGCGCAACGCGTCCGCCGAGGCGAACTCGTCGCACGTGCGCGGGCGCAGGGCGCGTGCGCAGTCGAATTCGGTGCGCGCCATGAGCCAGGTGGAGAAATCGTTTCGAGCGGCGTGGTAGAGGAGCGAGTCGTCGGGAATCGTGCGCAGGCGATCGACGAGGGCGGGCAAGTTGCGCGCGGTCGCGATCAGCGAGCCATCGGGGCGGCGAAAGAGGAAATCTCCGAAGCCCAGGTAGGTGCGCAGGAAATCGCGCAGCTTGTGCAGCAGCGTTTCGGAGTTCTTGTCGATGAAACCCGCGCCCACCGCCACCGCCGCCGCTTCGTTGACCGCCTCCGAAGACTGCATCAGCACCGGGATCATCGGGTCGGCCGCGCGCACGATGCGCAGGAAGGCTGCCCCCGCGCCCGCATCGACGCGTCCCTCGCGCGGAAAGCGGGCGTCGGCGATGACGCCGAGAATGTGATCGCGATGCCGTTCGAAGAGCGCCTGGCCTTCTTCGAAGGTGGTCGCCAGCAGGATCTTCGGCCGCGCCCGCATGCGCAGCAGTTGCTCCATCCGGGTGACTCCATCGGCCATGAGCTCCTGGGTCTGCTTGACGATCTCGGTGTAGAGCAGCGGTAGATACGCGGAGATGAAGCGCACCGAATCCTCGACGAGAAGAATGCTCTTCACGCCGGCGGCCTCCGCATCGTGTGCCGCGTTGGCGCGATCCTCGACGAGCTTGATCATGGCGAGCATCAGGCGCGCGTCTCCCTGCCACAGGAAGATCCGGTCGACGGCGTCGAGACCTGCCCGGGTCTGCAGCTGACCCAGCTCGTGCGCGTCGTAGGCGAGAATCACGACCGGCAGAGCGGATGCGATCGCTTTCATCCGGCGGCTGAACTCGAGCACATCCATGCCGCCGATGCGCGGCATCGAAATCACCAGGTCGAAGCGACTCTCCCCCACTCGCCGGATGGCATCTTCCGCGGTGGAGACGCGCTCGATCGCGGGGGCATAGCTCAAGTTCAAATCGAGATACTCGGAAACGAGCATCTCGCCCAGATGGCCTTCTTCCTGAAAGATGAAGGAATCGTACAGGCTGGAGACGAGCAGGATATTTCGCACCCGCCAGGGCATCAAGGCGGAGAAGGAGATCCGCCGGCTGGGAGTCGGCTCGGCGATATCTTCGAGCGATCGCGTGTTCACCGCCTGGTTCCTTCTCGCACGTTGAAAACGAAGCGACACTCTACCACGGCTCCGGTGAGGCGGATACGAAGATCCACGCGGCGCCCGGCAGCCCCAGCGTCCACGGCCGGAGCCATGCCCCATCCGGAGCGCTCTGGGAGCACGCCCGCCTTCATCAGGCTCTCGGTCCGGCGCGGAACTCGGCTGCGATCTCTTCGCGGGCGCGAGACGACCGAGGTGGAAGCTCCGCTTTCCATCCTGTATATATTTTCCTTCGTGACCCCGGTTTGGAGCGGGAGGTCCGGATCGTCCCGCTGATTGAGCGGACCTCGCCTGGACCTCCGCCCGCGAATGCCGGCCCTCGACTCGCCCGGATCGAGCGTGAAAGGAGGAGCGTGGTGCAGCCTGATCGACGGCACGCGAAGAATGGTCGAGAGGCGGATCGGCCCGGCCGCCACCGCCATCGCCCTCTATCCGGCGCGCTTCTCTCCATCCTGCTCGCGGCGATCGCCGCAAGCGCGGCTTCGGCGCAGGAAGGAAGCCTCTTCATCGATGCCTCCGCAAGCGGCATCGTCCGCCTGGAGCACGAGACCGAATGGGTTGCCGCATTTGCGCTGGACGCGGGCGGCACGCTTCTTGGGCCGCTTCCGGCAGGGCAATACCGGCTCTTCTTCCTTCCTTCCGCCCCGGTCTCGTTGGATCAAACCACCGGAACCGGCGGGACCGCATCATCGCAGGCACGCGGCGGACTCTCGGCGATCGTCGCGGACACCGAGCGCGATGAGGGCCTGGGCACCGTGCAGGTCTGGGACGGAGTCACGAGCCGGATTCGCATCGACGCGCAAGCGCACGCGCTGCGGCAATGGGAAGGGCCGGAAGATGCAAGCGGGGCGACCTTGCTCGTGCCTGCTTCCATTCTCGATGCCCTGCCCGGCGAGCCGGCTGAGGTTCTGGCGGCCTTGGACACGTATGTGCGCACGCGCCCCGGAATGGAAAGCGACGGCCTGCCCGCCGTCGCGCGCGCGGAGCGGCGCGAACTTGCCCCGGGAGTGGGAGGCGTGGCAGGCGCGGCGAGCGCGACCCTGACCCCGCGCTTCGCGAGCGGGGCCCGCTGGAGCCTCGTCACGGGAACGACCGATATCCGCGGTCTCGACCTCCCGCTTTCGAACGACCAGCCGCCCTTTCACTTCACCCTCGGCGCGCACGGGAGCCGTCATGAAGACGCGATTCTCACCGGGCACGCGCGGCTCGATCCGCGCACCTATCTGGGCGTTCCGGCGGGCGGGCATTTCTGGCTGCGCAGCGCGTTTCTCGGCAATGCGGCCCCGAGCGCCGTGGGCGACCGCATGCTCGATCACAATTCCGCGAATGTTCTCGATCTGATCGCCCGCATCGACATCGGATCTCCGTTCGCCGGCGCGCTTCTCGGAACCGGCGGCGGGGGACGAACGAGCGAGCACGGCGGGCGCGCGCTCGACGGCGACGCCGTCCAGGCGATGGCCGCCGATGGGGCCGATGAACGCCGCCCGCGCTCGTGGGGCCTCGCTTTGCGGCTCGCCGCCACCGGCTATGAGCGCGATCACTACCTGCAAGTGTATCGCCGCGATCTCACCCACGCGCCCTTCGAGCAAACGGCCTTCCTGCGTGGCGAGGGCGAATGGACCCAGCGTTTGGGCGCCCGCACGCGCGGACGCCTGTCTCTCGGTTACGAAAGCTATACGAATTCCTTCAGCGATGGAAAATTCGAGCGCGATTTGCGTTCGTACTACATGCCGGGCGGCAATGCAGGCGCGGATGAGAGCGGCTTGTATTGGGAAGGGCCCGCGGGACCGCTGGTCGAAGGACATGTCTACGACTACTATCGCTGGCATTCGGACCGCGAGTTGCGCGCGGCGGCAGGCCTCGAGCTCGCGCGCGGCCACACGACCCGCATCGAAGCGGCGCTCGAAGCAAGCCGGCTCACCTACCGGCGCTTCGAGGACTTCTCGCCCACCGCGTTCAGCGATTTCGAAAGCGGCGGATCTCTGCGCAATTCGCTGCTGATCGGGTATGACGCAAGCCGGGGCAAGCCTTCCGACCAACCCTTCGAGCCCGGACGCGCCTGGACGGCCCGCTTCTTCACCCGCATGGAAAGCTCGCCCCGCGCGCACCTGCGCTTGGAGATGGCCGCGGGCGCGCGCCTGTTCTCGTCGGGGGATTCGGCCTTGGCATCTCTCGCGCATCCGTACGGCAACGATTTCGACTTCGATGCCGGCGACTGGGAAGCGCCGGTGTGGCATCTGCGGCCGGAAGCGCGCCTGGCGCTTGCGCGCCGCAATCCCGGGAGCGCGGACGGAGCCGCGCAGCGCGGATTCGAATGGTGGGCGATCGCCTTTCAGCGGGCCATGCTTCCGCCTCTCGAAACGCTCTATTCGCCGCGCGCCTATCTCGCCATGTCTCGTCCCGAAGGCGTGATGGGCAATCCCGCGCTGGCCCCCGAACGCGAAACCGGCGGCGAAGCGGGGATCGCCGTTCCCTTCGGACTTCTGCCTGCGGGGAGATTGTCCTTCACGGGATATGCATCCCGGTTGGCCGATGCCCTCACCGTGGAAGCCGCGCAAGTCGGGCCGCTGCAGGGCTGGTACGGCGGCGACTGGGTGCCGGTCTACGACAACGGCGGCACGCTCACCCAGTACGGCTTGCATGCCGAGGCGCTCACTCAATCGGCCGGGGGCCGCTTCTGGGCGCGCCTCTCCTACGATTTGAGCCGCACGCAAAGCGACCGCTACGAACCGCCGCTCCTCGATCTTCGCTGGCTCTTTCCGAATCGCGCTCCCGGCGAGTACGAGAGCGAGGGATATGCGGGCCCGCTGGGAGGAATCACCGACGAACTGCTCGGCGATCCGCAATCGGCGGGATCGCGCCGGCCGTCGAATCTCGACCGCGAGCATCGGCTCAGCCTGGCTGCGGTCGCGCGGCCGGCATGGAAATCCGGGTGGTTGAAAGACTGGTCGATCGGCGTGGTCGGCCGCCTCGAGACGGGCAGGCCCTTCACCGTCGTTTTCGTCTACCCGGCCGGCGTTCCCCCAAGCGAGATCGTGGATCTGCGCGGGCCCGACGACGACGCCTGGGAACAGGTCAACGCCCGGCTCGAGCCGAACGACAGCCGGATGCCGCTCGAGGCCAGCGTCGATCTCGCCCTCAGCCGCGAGTTCTTCGTGCGCGGCCGCTCGCTGCGCGTGGGTCTGGAAGCGTTGAATCTGTTCGCGCGGAAGAATCCGGTGGCCGTGTATCGCGCCACCGGAGAGCCGGACGACGACGGCTGCGAGGAGTTCGGCTGTCTCGAGGGCGAGAACGCGGATGTGACGGAGGCAGCGTACGCTGAACGGATTCTCGATCCCGCGCTCTACGACGTTCCGCTGCTCGTGCGCGGCTGGGTCCGTTTCGAGATCTTCTGACGTATGCGCGATTCAGCGAGCGAGGAAAGCGGCGTGGCCGGGAAGAGGATGGAGAGCGAGCGCGTGCGAAGCGATCTCTCCGCGCGCATCGACGGCCTGCTTCCGCTCGTCTCGCGTCCGGGACGCTATCTCGACTCCGAGATCAACGCCTTCCATCCCGACTGGGACCCCGCGCGCATCAAGTGGCTGCTCGTGCTTCCCGATGTCTACGAAATCGGGATGAGCCATCAAGGGCTGCGCATTCTCTACGACTTGTTGAATCGCGCGCCGGCGAGCCTGGCGGAACGCGCCTTCGCTCCCTGGCCGGACATGGAAGACCGCATGCGCCTCGCCGGCATTCCCTTCTTTTCGCTCGAGAGCCGCCGGCCCGCGCGCGACTTCGATGTGATCGGCTTCTCGCTCCCCTACGAGCTGCTCGCGACCAATGTGTTGAACCTGCTCTCGCTTTCGAACATTCCTGTGCGCGCGGAGGATCGCGCCGAAGAAGATCCGTTGATCGCCGCGGGCGGTCCGGCGGTCGCCAATCCCGAACCGCTCGCCGATTTCGTCGACTTCTTCCTGATCGGCGACGGCGAGGAAGCGGTCGGCGAACTGAGCCGCGCGCTCGCTTCCGTGCGCGGCCGCGCGCGCAAGGATCGCTTGCGCGCATTGGCCGGCATCCGCGGCGTGTATGTGCCGCGCTTCTATCTCCCCGGCCCAGCCGGTGCCCGCGTTCCGCCCGAGCGCGCGCACGAGGGCCCCTTGCCGCTTCGCCCTCTGGAGGGCGCGCCCTTCCCCGTGCAGCGCGCGTATGTGACCGAGCTGCGCGCCGAGCACTATCCGCGCGCGCCGCTGATCCCCGCCATCGAGGCGGTGCAGGATCGCCTGACGCTCGAGATCCAGCGCGGCTGCACGCAGGGGTGCCGCTTCTGCCAGGCGGGAATCTTCTATCGCCCCATGCGGGAGCGGCCGGTGGAGGACCTCATCGATCTGGCCGCGAGCGGCCTCGCCTCGTCGGGCTGGGATGAAATCAGCCTCTCCTCGCTCTCGAGCGCCGACTATTCACAGATCCTCCCGCTCGCGCGCGCGCTCAGCGAGCGGCTGAGACCTTTGCGCGCCGGGTTGAGCCTCTCTTCCTTGCGCGTCGACACCTTCAGCGTCGAGCTGGCCGAGCTCGTCTCCCGCGTGCGCAAGACCGGGCTCACCTTCGCGCCGGAGGCGGGGACGCAACGGTTGCGCGACGCGATCAACAAGCGCGTGAGCGAGGAGGACCTGACGGCGGTAGTGGGCGCCGCCTACGAGCGCGGCTGGCAACGCGTCAAGCTGTACTTCATGGTCGGCCTTCCCACCGAGACGGACGAGGACCTCGACGGCATCGCGCACGCCGTCTCGCAGCTGCGCGCGATCGGGCGCCGGCACGGGCCTTCGCGCGGAGTGACGGTGAGCGTGAGCCCCTTCGTTCCCAAGGCGCACACGCCCTTTCAATGGGAAGCCTTCGCGGGGCGCGACGAAATCCGCCGGAGGATCGCCTATCTCAGCGCGCGGGCTCACAGCCGCTGGACGCCGGTCAAGAGCCACGATCCGGATCTCTCCTTCGTGGAGGCGTTGCTCGCGCGCGGCGGGCGGCCGATGGGACGCGTGATCCAGCGCGTGTGGAAGGCGGGCGGCCGCTTCGAAGGCTGGACCGAACACTTCTCGATTGCGCGCTGGGAGACGGCGCTGCGCGAGGAGGGCATCGATCCGGACGCGGCCACCGGCGCGCGCGATCCCGCCGCGCCTCTGCCGTGGGACCACATCGACCTCGGCGTGCGGCGCGACTGGCTGCTCGCCGAACGCGAGCGCGGACGGCGCGGCGAGACGACCGAGGACTGCCGCTCGGGCGCTTGTCATGCGTGCGGATTGAGCGGGCCGGGCGATCGCCGGCTCGCACACGCGATCGAGCCGGAGCGCTGGCGCGCGCTCGGCGAGCGACTCACGCAGGCGCTCGCGACGCTCGAGACCCCCGTGGACGAGCCGCGCCTGCGAATGCGCATGCGCTACGAGAAGCGCGCCAACACGCGCTTTCTCTCCCACCTCGAGACGGGCCGCCTGCTCACGCGCTTGTTGCGCATGGCGCGCTGGCCGCTGGGCTATACCCAGGGCCACAATCCGCATCCGCGGGTCGCCTTCGCTCCGCCGTTGCCGCTGGGAGTGGAAGGCCGGCAGGAATTGATCGACCTCCACCTGACCCGCGCGCCTTCCGATCGCGAATGGCAGGCGCTGTGCGAGCTCGCTCCGCCGGGACTGCTCTTCCTGGGAATGGATGCGGTCCCGCGCGAGAAGAGCAGTCTCTCGGTGGAAGCGGCCTTCGCCCGCTATTGCGCGCTTCTACCCGCCGACCTCGCCCGCCGGGCGCGCGCGGAGCGGAGAATCGAGCAGTTCGAGGAAGCGGGAGCGGTCCCGTTCGTGAAGCCCGGCAAGGCGCGCTCGCGAACGGTGGATTTGAAACGCGCGGTCGAACGAATCGCGTGGGAGCCGTGCGAGGAAGAAGGCGCATGGCGGGATGGCGGGCCATGCGGCGAGAGTCGCAGGGCGCGCGCGGAAGGCGAACGGCTGGGCTTCACGCTCCGCCTGCAGGAACCTTCGGGGCACGCGATCGGACCGCTTCCCTTCCTGAGCGAGCTTCTCAAGCTCTCTCCCGAAGAGCTCGCCCGCTGCCTCGTCACGCGGCTGCAATTCCTGGACGCGGACCAGAGAGGGATCTGACCGGCCGCACGCGGAGAAGCGCCGCGATTCCCCCGCTCAGGCGATGCCCATCTCGATTCCGCGCGCGCCGATCGCGATCGGCACCCACTCGAGCGGGTGATCGGCCCTTTCCATCTTCAGGATGCGGATCTCGCGCCGTCCCCCCTGGATGCGGAACTGCAGGATGTTGTGAGCCGCTTTCAAGCTGAGCGACCAGTTCTTGTAGCCTTCCACATCCATCTGCGTCGCCGTCACGATTTCCAGCAGCGTGGTCGTGCTTTGGGAGACCCAGTGGACCAACCAGTCGGCAATCGGGACCATCTGCGCGGCGGTCTGCAGCGAGAAGATCGCCTGGGAATGATCGCCCGACACGAAGCGGGTCACGCCGGCGTTGCTCAAACGCTGGGTCGCTTCGCGCATGGCGCCCAAGTCGTTCGCTTGGAAGTGCTCGGCCTCGGCCGGCTCGCTCGCTTCACGCGCCGGCGCTCGCTCGGGGCCCTCGAAGCGCGGAAAGCTCTGCAGAGCGATCATGCGCCCTTCGGCCTCGTGGGCGGAGAGGTCCCAGCCGAAGCTGTGAAAGTAGCGGCGTACTTGCGTGAAGGGCCGGTCGGCGGCATTCCACGCCACCCGTTCGCCCGCGCTCAACCCCGTCCAGAGGAACTGCATCGCGAAGACGCTCTTGCCCGTGCCCGGCGGTCCGTAGAGGATCGTCCGGCTGCCCTTGGGGATCCCGCCGCCGGTGGCCGCGTCGAAACCGGCGATGCCCGTCCTGGCGAATTCGGTGGCCACGCCTCCGCTCCTTTCGTCGCTCCTTCGATCGGGCGCTTCCGTCGCGTCCGGGTTCTCCCGCGTCCTGTCAGGGCAGGAACGAACGCACATTCTTCAGCTTGTTGGGCAGATACTCTTCCATCACATAGTTCAGCCCCCATTTCGCGAGGGCCTGCTGCTCGGCGCGCACTCCCATCTTGAGGAGCATCTCGAGCGCCTTGCGCCAGGCGCGATGCTCGAGGAAGAAGGGATCGTTCTTGAGCGCATCGCGCGCGCGCTTGATGTCGACTTCCTTCAGCGGATGGGTGGGCAGCTTGTACTCGACGATGTCTTCCGGGGTCACGCCCAGGTAGCTCGCCCCGGGCACGCAGAAGAACTGGTTGATGTGGGCCGCGTTTCCGCTTCCCACCTTCAGCGTCCGATAGATGTTGGAGATCCCGTAGGGATCGCAGTCGACGAAGGCGTACACGGGAATGCGCGCCTCCTCCGACAGGCGGCGGATGAAGCGGCGCGTCGAGCGGGTGGGCACGCCGCTCATGCTCACCAGAATGCAGCCCGCCTTCTTCCAGAACTTGTGGCTCTGCAGCCGCTGGAACATGCCGCCCGTCTCGATCGCGAGGATGAACTTGGCGCCGGTCTCGAACGAGAGATGCTCGACCGAGCTCGGAATCGAGTACGCCCCCGAGCCGAAGCGCGTGCAATCGATCCGCTCCATGTCGCCCGTTTCGATGTCCGGATCGAAGACGATCAGCTCGCCCGCCACCGCGCCGCCGTGCTCGTCGGGAATGAAGCGCAGCTGCTCGCGATTGACCGCATTGACCGAGAACAAGGCTTCGATGTCGTCCATGACCGTGTCCGATTCGGTCTGGTCCTGGAACATCGCCGCGCCCCAGTTCTTCGATTGATAGTACGCGTCTCGCTTGGTGGCGAAGTCGTTGGTTTCGACCAGCTGCTTCGACAGGCTCATCATGCGCAGCGTCTGCGCGAAGGCCTTGACCGTGTTCACCGTCAGGGTGCGCACCTTCTTCTGCCGCCCGATCTCGAAGTAGCCCTTGTCCTCCGAGTAGATGACATTGCCGAGCGCGCGCACCGGGAAGCGCAGGTCGGGTTTGCCCTGCTTCAAGATGCGGGTGTTCACCTCGGCCGCGGTGGAGCGAATGAGCTCGACGGTGTGTTTGTCGGTGGCCGCATTCTTCTTGCGGACGCCGCCGAGCTGGGTTTTCGAAAGCGACTTGGGCATTCCCTGTTCCTCCTGATGCGGGCCGGTGGCGGCGCTTCCGCGGCGGCCGGTCACGGCCTGCATGCTCGCGTCCGGCGAACGACCGCCTGGCCTGCCGGTCTACATCCTCCGGCTGCGCTCGAGCGTTTCGGTGAGCACCGCGACCGTCTTCTCGCGTTCCTTGTCGCTCAGGTTCAGAATCTCCTGCAGCGCGATGCCGATGTGCGGAATGTACTTCTGGATGTACGAGCGCTTCTTCTCCTCGTCCGCCACCCGCCGGCTGCGCCCGATGTGGCCGCCCAGGCGGCGGCCGCATTCCTGCAGGGCGAGACGGATCTCGTGCAGGATTTCGGGATAGTGGGCGACCGCTTCCTTGCTTTCGGAAGTGAAGGGCACCCAGACCGACGCGATGTGAATCACGAGCACGAGGGGCCCGGTCGGCAGCGCTCCCCGGCTTTGCGAGATCCTGTAATTGCGCCAGGGAAGATCGACGACCGCCTTGGTCATGGCGCAGGCGCTGCGCTGGTACTGCAACGGCACCCGGTTGGCGTAGCGGTAGACATCCGCGAGACCGTCCTCCGGCAGACCGCCTCCATAGGCGAGCGCGACCTCGATCTGGAAAGGATTGCCGCGATAGACCGCCGGCGGTCGCGTCACCGATGTGTAGAAGTGCGCCTCGGGCACGCGCTGGCGAAGCGCGGCCAGCAACAGGTTCTCTCCGATGGGAGAAAGGCAGTCGGTCGGCGGCGCCATGATCTTCACGCGCCCGAGCGCGGTGTGAATCGCTTCGCAGTCGCGCACGGAGATGCGCCGGGGAGGCGTTTCGGGGGTAGTCTTCAAACCCGCCGCGGCGGTTTCCTTCATCAAGTCGGTAATCACCTTTTCGCCGACCCGCGAGAATTCCTCTTTCAGGAACGAGCGCAAGGTGCGCGCGGAGCCGTTCTGCATCATCTTCAGGAAAATGCCGAGCTCCACGCCGTGCGGATGGGGTTTGATCGCCTTCGGTTGCCGGGGCGCCTCTTCCGTCGCGCGAGCGTATACGAGCTCGGCCGGCTTGCCATTCTCGCCCGGGAATTGATAGCGGATGGTGGCGTGGGGATTGGCCACCGCCACCTGAAGAAGGTAGCCGTCGATGGAATGGCGGCCCTTCTTGTAGAGGCCTTGAAGGGTGATGGCCACGCGCGTGCCATGCGGGCGGTCCCACTCGACGGTCGTGTCAACGAGCGTGTCGGGCGTGTTCTTCTCGGTGTTGATCACGAGTTCAAAGTGATGCGCTGGCCGATCGCTTCCCGCTCGCGAGGTGATCACGACCGGCTTTCCGGTGGTCAAGAGCCCGTACATTCCGGCGGCCGAAATGCCGATGCCTTGCTGGCCGCGCGATTGCTTCAAGGCATGAAACTTGGAACCGTACAGCAGCTTGCCAAAGATCTTCGGGATCTGGGCGCGGACGATTCCGGGCCCATTGTCCTCGACGGTCACGCAAAAGCGCTCTTCCTCGAGTTGTTCCAGCGAAACGAGGATTTCAGGCAGGATGCCCGCTTCATCGCAAGCATCGAGAGCGTTGTCCACCGCTTCCTTCACCGTCGTCAAGAGAGCCTTGGCGGGGTTGTCAAAGCCGAGCAGGTGGCGGTTCTTTGCAAAGAACTCGGCGATGGAAATGTCCCGTTGCTTGCTCGCCATCGCTTGGGCGATGTCGCCCCCGACGGGACGGCGCGGCGGCGCCGCCTTGGCGGCCTGATCAAGCTCGGCCGCCTTCTCTTGCTTCTGGGCTTTCTCCTGCTTCCCGGTCTTCCGGGTCTTCCTGGTTTTCGGGGCTTTCGCCATTTCCTCCCGCTCGCCGATCATCTCGGTCTCTTCGTTGTCCTGGATGCTGCGTTTCTTCCCTTTGGAAACCTCCGTGACCTTTGCGCCCTTTCTCGTTCGCACCGCCGGGCCTGTCTGGGCCTCCGCCTGATCGCTGCCCGGCCGGGGTTGCTTGCCTTCCTTTTCTTCCGTCGGAGTCAACACGGCCGCTTTCGAGAACAAATCAACATCATATCGCTCCGCCGGAGACGCGAGGCTGGGGGATTCCCCGATGCGCGGTTCCCTTTTCTGCTCGGGAGCGACGGCCGGCGCCTCCGCAACAGTCGCGCGGGCCATGAAGGGCACTTCCAATTGCCCGTTCAACCGCTCCTCCTTCCGTTTTCTCATCCTGCTCCTCCTTCGCTGGCGTCGCGCCATTCTAGGAGGTCGGCATCCGCTTACCAGGAAAATCTGCCATGGTTTCGTCTCAACGCCGCCCGTCTGCATCCCCACCCGGCTCCTTTGCCGAAGCCGAATCCCAGCTGAAATCCCCCGGAATCGATGAAAATCGAGGGAAGCGTCCGGAGCGAAAGCGATCGGCCCTTGCATACATCCCAGCCGCAGTGCTCGCACGCTTTCCGCGGCGGCAGGCAAGCGCATGGACTGGCAGACCTACGCGAATGTCGAAGCGATCCACGGCCACATGCAGGTCCGATGATTGCGTCCGTCTTCTTGGATGGGACACGGATTCCTCGGACCTCGTCTCCCTCTGCGAAATGACCTGGCCATGCGCCACGCAGCTGGAGACGAAGCGCGTCGCTGCGCCTCATTCATACAAAAGCGACAACCGCGCGTTGATCAAGTCGAGACATCCGGGTCATCCCCGCCTTCCGCAGAATATAGGCAACTCGACCGCTCACCCCGTGTTAAAAGGAGCGTTCCCGCAGGTTGGGGTTGACAGATTTGCGGGACTTGCGTAGGGTAGCGCGTTGTGCACACGGGGCAAGCGCCGTACGCAGTCTGCACAACCGATGTAAAGGCGGTAACGATGGTTCCCTGTTGGGGGAAAGCGGCGCCTAAACGCAAGGAGTGAGCCATGGCAGTCAGAAGAAAGAAGACCGGCAAGACGATGTCGAAGACCGCTCGGATGGCGCGCGAACGGGCGATCATTCACGACCTGCATAATGGCGGGATGACCTATCGCCAGATCGCGAACAAGCACAAGGTTTCGCTTCCCACCGTGAATGCCAAGGCCCGGAAGGCGGGCATCAGCCGCCGTCCGCGCGCCGGGGCCAAGGCGAAGATCGCGCAGGCTCCGGTGCTCGCCGCGCGCATGCGTGGCCGCAAGCGCGGCTATCGGACCGCCACGCGCGGGACGATCAAGACCGCTGCGGTCGGCCGCCAGACGCACAACTTCAGCGAGCAGTTCCGCTGCCTGATCATGCAGTACTATCCGAACATGCCGCTCGCCCGTTTCGAGCAGCTGAGCGTCATGATTCGCCGGGCGATCGTCTAGCCGCCGGCTCCGGCGGAGACGCGATCGCGGATCTCCATCGATCTCTTCGGAGACAAGGGGCGGGGGCGCATCATGCTCCCCCGCCTTCTTGTCGGCATCCCGCATCTTCGGCCCACGACCAGGAGCCTCCCCTCCCTCCCTGCGCCTGGACCTCGGTCGCGCTTCTTGACCCTTCCCGGCTCCTGGTTTATCCTCCCTTGCTCTTGTGTTTCTTCATCGGGCCGCACTCTCTCTCGGAAGATCTTCGAGCGGGATCCGTGAGGATGCATCCAGGGGAGGTCTGGAAGGGATGGAACGCGTCGAAGAGGGCCAGCCTGCCCTCGACCCGGCCTTGCAGCATACCGGAATTCTCTTCAGCGGCATTCAACCCAGCGGAGAGATCCACATCGGCAACTACTGCGGAGCCATTCGCAATTGGGTGCAACTCCTCGATCGCTATCGCTGCATCTTCTCGATCGTGGACTATCACGCGATCACGGTCACCTATGAGGAAGGGCGCCTGCAGGAGCGCATCCGGCAGGCGACCTTGGCCAATATCGCGGCCGGGCTCGACCCGGACCGCTGTCTGATCTTCGTGCAGTCGCAAGTGCCCGAGCACACCGAGCTGACCTGGATCTTCAACACGCTCACGCCCATGGGTCTCTTGAGCCGCATGACCCAGTTCAAGGAGAAGTCGGTCCGCCACAGCGAGAATGTCAATGTCGGCCTCTTTGACTATCCGGTGTTGCAGGCGGCCGATGTGCTGCTGTATCGGGCGGAAGCGGTGCCGGTGGGCGAAGACCAGGTGCAGCACATCGAGCTGACCCGCGACATCGCGCGCAAGTTCAATCTCCGCTTCGGCCCCTTCTTCCCCGAGCCGGAAGCGCTCGTGCCCCGCGCCGGCGCGCGGATCCTCGGCCTGGACGGGAAGGCGAAGATGAGCAAGTCGCTCGGCAATTACATCGGCCTTCTGGAAGAGCCGGATGCGATCTGGGAGAAACTGCGCCCCGCCGTCACCGACGAGAATCGCAAGCGCCGCTCGGATCCCGGCAACCCCGAGATCTGCAACATCCACACGATCCACACCTGTTTCTCGCCGCCGGAGACGATCGCCGAAGTGGAGAGCGGATGCCGCTCGGCGGGCATCGGCTGCATCGATTGCAAGCGAAAGCTCTTTGAAGAAATGAAGAAGACGCTGGATCCCATTCGCGCGCGCGCCGCCGATCTGGCCGGGCGCCCCGGGCACGTCGACGAGGTGCTGGCCGAGGGGGCGCGCCGTTGCCGCGAGCTGGCGGGCGCGACGATGGAAGGCGTGCGCGAGCGGATCGGGGTGCGCCCAGGCGCCGCGTGAGCGTTCGCGCTCAGGCACTGCATGAGCAGCAGCGGCTTGACGAAGACGGCGGGAAGCGCGACCCTCGAGGGTCCCTTTCCAAGGATGCACAAGGCCAGGGCGCGGGCCGTCCATGTCAGGGAGGTAGCATGCAACCCAAGATTCTCCAGGCAGCGCTGCTCGATCTCGTCCGCCGGACTTCTTGCGATCTGCCCGAGGACGCGGAGAAGGCGCTCGCGCGCGCGTTGACGCGGGAAGAGAAGGACACCACCGCGCGCTATGCGCTCGAGGTCGTGCGCAAGAACATCGCGATCGCGAGAGAGAAGAGCCTGCCCATCTGCCAGGACACCGGCTCGATCCTCTTCTTCGTCACGGGTCCGAAAGGCCTCGATCAGCAGGCCTTTCGCAAGGCGGGCGACGCGGCGGTGAAGACGGCGACCGAGCGGGGGTTCCTGCGCCAGAACTCGGTCGATTCCCTCACGGGAAAGAACAGCGGGACGAATCTCGGGCCCGGCAGCCCCGTCTATCATTTCCATCAGTGGAGCCGCCAGTCGATCGAAGTGAACTTGATCTTGAAAGGCGGCGGCTGCGAGAACATGGGCATCCAGTATTCCCTTCCCAACGCCGCGCTGGGCGCGGGACGCGATCTCGCGGGCGTGGAGAAGTGCATTCTCGACGCCGCCTTCCGCGCGCAGGGCAAGGGCTGCGCGCCGGGCGTGCTCGGAGTCTGCGTCGGCGGCGATCGCGCGACCGGCTACGCGCATTCCAAAGAGCAGCTCCTGCGGCCGCTCGACGACAAGAACCCCGATTCCGCGCTCGGCAAGCTCGAGACGCGCATTCTCTCGAAAGCCAACGAGCTCGGCATCGGACCGATGGGATTCGGCGGGCACACCACGCTCTTCGGCTGCAAGATCGGCGCGTTGAACCGCCTGCCCGCGTCGTACTTCGTGAGCGTGTCCTACATGTGCTGGGCTTATCGCCGGCGCGGATGCGTGCTCGCCTCGACGGGCAAGCTGTCGCGCTGGACGTACGCCTGACGAAGCCGAGCTTCGCGATCCCGCCGGGGAATCGCGCGACTGCCAGGAGCCAGGAAGCCAGAGGGAGAAGCGATGATCATCACCACTCCGATCAGCGAAGAAGTGGTCCGTTCGTTGCACGTCGGACAGGTCGTGGAAGTGTCCGGGTCGGTCTTCACCGGGCGCGATTCGGTGCACCGCTATCTGCACGACGGCGGCGCCTGCCCCGTCGACATGCGCGGCGCGGCGATCTATCACTGCGGGCCCGTGCTGGTCAAGGAAAACGGCGTCTGGACGGTGAAGGCCGCCGGGCCGACGACGTCCATTCGCGAAGAGCCGTATCAGGCGGAGGTGATCCGCCGTCTCGGCCTGCGCGGTGTGATCGGAAAGGGCGGCATGGGGCCGAAGACGCTGGAAGCGTGCCGCGAATATGGGTGCGTGTACATGCACGCGATCGGCGGGGCCGCGCAGGTGCTCGCCGAGGTGGTCCGCAAGGTCGAGAATGTCTACTTCCTGGAGGAATTCGGGAGCCCCGAAGCGATCTGGCATTTCCTGGTCGAGCGCTTTCCGGTCGTGATCACTATGGACGCGCACGGAAATAGCCTGCATCGCGATGTCGAGCAAGCTTCCCAGGCAAAATTGCAGGAGCTGCTTCGCGGCATCTAGGCCCGGGATTTTCATAGAGCCGATGATGCTTCGATGAGAACGATCCGGCCAGGGCTCGAGTCGTTCCAAGCGAAGAGTCGATGCCTTCGTTTTCCGCCCAGCCGCTCGTCCGGGAGAGTTCAATGCGCGTGCTCGTGGGCCCGGCCGGCTCTGGAAAGACCTACCGTTGCCTGCGCGCGCTTCGCGAGAGCGAACGGGCGGGCCGCCCCGCGCTCTGGATCGTCCCCGACCAATTCACCTACACGGCCGACCGCTTGCTGCTCGGCGACGATGACGAAGGCGCGGAAGAAGGCGATGCCGGCCTTCCGGGCGCGCGCTTCGTTCGCGTGCTGAGCTTTCGCCGGCTGGCTCACGAGACCGCCCCCGGCATGGACCTTTCCGGCCCGCCCCTTTCCGAGGAAGGCCGCCGCCTGCTCCTGCGCCGCGCCGTGCATGCCACCCCGCTCGAGCTGCTCGGCCCCTTCGCCGCCATCCGCTCGACGCCCGGTTTCGTCGAAGCGCTCGCGCGCGTGTTGAAGGAAGTGAAAGCGCTCGGCGATGCGGACGAGATCCGCGCGGGGCTACGCGCGCTGGGCGCGAAGGGCGAAGCGCTCGGCCGCCTGCTCGACGCGTACGACCGCGCGGCCGGCGAAGCGCGGCGGCTCGATCCCGGCGATTGGATGCGGGCGATCGCCTCGCGCCTGCGCGCGACGCCCGGATCCTGCCTCGCGCAGGAGATCTGGATCGATGGCTTCATGGGATTCACCGCCGATGAGCGTCTGCTCGTCGAGGCGATCGTCCGGTGGCCCGCGGAAGTGACGATCACCGTGTGCGCCGATCCCGACGATGCCCGCCTGGCCTTGGACCGCTTTCGCCTCTTCGAGAAGCATGGGGGCACGGCATCGCAAGGGGAGTTCTTCGCGCGCTTGCGTGACGAGCTGTGGCGCCCTTGTTTTCTGCCCACCCTGCGCACGCTCGTCTGGCTGGCCGGATTGCCGGCGAAGCGTTTCGCCGTCGAGGAACTGCGCGGGCCGGCCCCGCGCTTTCGCGCCGCGCCCGCGCTCGCCCGCCTCGAGGCGGGGCTGTTCGCGAACGAGCAGCCTTCGAGGAAGAGCGACGAAGATGCCGCCGCAGCCGCAGAGGTTGCCTCGAACGCTCCCGCTGCGGCACCCGGGCTGGAGGGCACAGCCAACGGCCCCGGCGCTGCAGCCGAGGCAGAGGCCGCATCCGCCTCCCCCGGCGCGCCGCCGCCTTCCCTGGATGCGCACACCTATGCCACGCGATTCCACGAAGTCTACGGTTGGGCGCGCTGGATCGATGCGCGCACGCGCCTCGATCCGCAAGGCATGCGCTATCGCGACATCGCGATCTTCGTGCGCGAGCGCGAGAGCTATCGCCCTCTCGTGTTGGATGTCTTCCCGCGCTTCGGCATTCCCGTCTACATCGACGAGCGCCGCGACGCGACCGCGCATCCCCTGCTGCGCCTCTGCTTCGCCGCCCTGCAGGTGGCCGCGCGCGGCTGGACGCGCGAAGGCATCGTGAGCCTGCTGCGCAACCCGCTGCTCGGCGTGCCTCGCGACAGCGTGGATCGCATCGAAAACCTTTCGCGCGAATACGGGATCGAGTACGAGCGTTGGGAAGAAGCGGCCTGGGACCTTCCGCTCGCGCTTCCCAAACGGGAATCCCCGGCGCGCCGCGACGCCGCCTCCGGAACGGATGAAGAAGAGGGCTCCGATGATTCGTGCGCGGATGATTTCTTCGACGATGAGGAGCACGAAGCGGAGAAAGATCCGGGGCCGCAACCGGCGCAGGATGAGCGGGCCAAGCCGCCGATGGATGCGCGCCGGGCCTTTCGCGCCTTCGCGGCCGAAGAGGCGGCCCTGGTCTGCAAGCGCTTCCTTCCTCCCCTGCGCCGCTTCACCGACACCTGGCGCAAGGACCCCGTGCCCTTTGCCGCGGGCGCCGGCGCGCTGCGCCGCTTGATCGGGCGATGGCTGCCCGAACAGCCAGCAAGCCAGGGCCGCGCGGGGGCGGTTTCGAGCGTTGCCGGGGGTGGCCTGCTCGACGATCGAGCGGACATGGCCCCTTTTCCCGCCGAAGTGCTCGCCGTCTGGCCGGAAGAGGAAACGCAACGCATCGCCAGCCTGCTCGATCAAACGCTCACCCTGGGAGCGGATCTGTGCGGATCGGCTCCCCTCGGCGCTTCGCTCTTCGCGCGTCTCTTGAGAGACGCGTTCGCGCGCTCTTCCATCGGAATCGCGCCTCAATCGCTCGATGCGGTCACGATCGCCGAGCCGCGCCGCTCGCGCGTGAACGAAGCGCGCGCCGTCATTCTCGGGGGATTGACCGCGCAGGCCTTCCCGAATTGCCCGACCGAGGATCCGCTGCTCTCCGACGCCGAGCGCGAGACGCTTGCGCGCGCGGGCCTCTTCCTCGGTCCGCACGCGCAAATGCAGGCGGAAGAAGACCCGTACCTTTTCTATGTCGCCTGCACGCGCGCGAAATGCGAATTGCTGCTCACCCGCCCCTGCCTGGGCGACGACGGCACGCAACAGGAGGCGTCGAGTTATCTCGAGGAGATCCGCCGTCTCGTCGAGCTGCGCACGACTCGCGGCCCCACCGGTCCGGCGGCCGCGCTCGAGGCGTGTCAAAGCGCCTCGGAATTGCCCGGCGCCTTGACCGCCGCTTTCGCGCGGATCGACGCGGAGCAGCGCTCCTTGGCGGCCTCCGCGCTGCTCACCCTCGCGCCCGAGGCCGAGGGCGCGGCAGCGATCTCCGCGGACCTCGTCGCGACGGCGCTCGAGCGCGCGCGCGATCTTCGCGAACCGCGCCCCGAGGCGCTGCCCGCGAGCCTGTGCGCTCTCGTCTTTCCCGAGCGATCGCTGCGCACATCCGTCACGCGTTTGGAGGACTTCGGGCTCTGCCCCTTCCTGCACTTCGCGCGCCATCTGCTCAAATTGGAGAAGCGCCCGGAGCCGATCCTCACTCCCCGCTCCACGGGCAGCGCCGTGCATGCGGCCCTCGAGCGCTTCTTCGCGGAGGCCGACCCGCAAGCGGGAGATCCGAGAACGCGCGTGCAGGAGATCTTTCGCGAGCTCGCGCAAGAAGAGCAGTTCCGCATCTTCCAACTCGATCCGCCGAGCGCCAACTCCTGGCGGATCGCCGCGCGCAATCTGGGTCATTTCACCCGCGACGAGCTGCGCCGCTTGCGCGCGAGCCGCTTCCAGCCCGCCGGTCTCGAGATCGCCTTCGGCGCGGGAGACGCGCAGTCGGCTGAACGCATGCGCGAGGCTCTACGCAAGGGAGAGCGCATCGCCGGTGGCGAGCTTCCTGCGTTGACGCTTTCGTTCTCGCTTGCGCCATCGCCCTCGCTCCCGCCCGGAGCTCTTGCCCCCGCCGGAGGCGTGAACGCGCACATCCTGCTGCGCGGCCGCATCGACCGCCTCGATGCGATGCTGAGCGGCGGCGACGCGCCGCGCCTGCTCGTCTTCGATTACAAACCGCGCGCGCCCGGCGGCTCGCTCAAGCGCGAGCTCGAGCGCGGTCTCGATCTTCAGATCGCCGTCTATCTGCTCGTCGTGCGCGATCTCCTCGGCTTCGAGGCCTGCGGCGCCTTCTACTACGGCACGCGGCCCACGCCCCGGCTCGAGCGCGGGGACACCGGCGAACCGAATCCCTACCGCTTTCAGATGCGCGGATTTCATCTCCAAGCGGCGGCGGAGCTCTTCGACCCGGGAAGCCACTTCGCGAGCAAGAGAGGCCTGAGCGAGGAAGAGCTCCGCGCGCTTCTGGACCTCGCGAGCGAGCGCGTGCGCGATCACGGAGCCGCGATTCTGGGCGGCATCGTCTCGCCCGATCCTGTGGCGCGGGGGAACCGCTTGCCGTGCGAGCATTGCGACTACCGCGCGGTCTGCCGCATCGACACGGGGCTGGTCGAGCGCCGGCGTCCGCGCAAACCGCGCGCATCCGCATCCGAGGAGCAGCCATGAGCGTCCCCGCCGAGCACACGCCTGCGAACGCGCCGCAGGACGCCGTGAAGCCGCCGGACGCCGTGATACCCCCGGACCCCAAGAGGCCGCCGACCGCCGAGCAGACCCTCGCCGTGCGGGCGCGCGCGCCTTATCTGCTCGTCTCCGCGAGCGCGGGCACGGGAAAGACGAAGACCCTCATCGACAAAGTCGTGGATGGGCTCGCTCGCGACCTGGTCCTCGAACGGCTGCTCGTCGTCACGTTCACGCAGAAGGCGGCGGGCGAGCTTCAAGAGCGCCTCTTTCGCGCCTTCGCCGGCGATGCGCGTCTGCAAGCGCTGCGCATGCGCATCGGGCAGGCGGAGATCTCGACCATCGACGCGTTCTGCATGCGCCTGCTCAAAGCGCAAGCGATCGCCGCGGGCCTCGATCCCGCCTTTCGCGTGCTCGACCAGCCGCAGTCCGATCTTCTTCTGGCCGAGATCCTCGACGATCTCTTCCATCACTGGTACCAGGGTCAGGCCCCGGGCTCCCCGAGCCGCGACGCCGCTTGGGAAGGCGTTCCGCTGCGCGGCAGCGAGAGCCATCATCAATTCCTGGCGCTCGTCGATTTGTGCAGCGCGCGCGAGGGCAGAGAGGGATTGAAGGACGAGATCGTGCGTCTGCTCCGTCTCGCGCGCATTCATCCCGATCCGGACGCCTTCCTCGATTCGCTGGAGGCGCAGCTGGCGGCCGATCCGCCCGCCTGCACGCGCGCTTTTGCCCGCTGCCTCGCCTCCGCCTGGCACGCGGGCATCGCCGTGTACGATGCGATGCTCGAGCGCTCGGATCAGCTCGGCAAGCCGGGAAGCTTCGATGCGCATCGCCGCTTTCGCGACGGCCTCGCCCGCGTGCAATGGCCCTCCGGCGAGTCCTCGCTCGCCGAATTCGCGCGCGAGCTGTACGAAGCCAGAAACGCGCTCGCCCGATCGGGATGGATCAAGCCCGAAAAGGAGTGGCAGCCGCTCTTTCCCAGGCTCCCTTCCGGCTCGCGCTCCGCCCTCGGGAAGCTGAACGACCTCGCGAAGTCCCTCCTGGGCGGCGAGCCGAAATCGCGCCGCGCTTGTCCCTGCGCGTGGATTCCCGCCGTTCATGAGGATTTCCAGGCGCAGTTCGTGGGAAGTTCCTCGCCCGCGCGCACGCTTCTCGATCTCGTGCGCCGCACCATGACGCGCTACGAGGCGCGCAAACACGAGGAGGGCGGCGTCGACTTCGCCGACCTCGAGCTCTGCGCGCGGCGCTTGATGCTGGCCGATGTCGAAGGGGTGAACGATCGCTTCGATCTCGTGCTGGTCGACGAGTTCCAGGACATCAACCGCTTGCAGGCGGACATCATCGATCGCCTGCGCGCCCGCGCGGGCCGCTTCCTGGTGGGAGACGGAAAGCAGTGCATCTATCAATTCCGTCTCTCCGAGCCGGAGATCTTCCGCGGCTTGTGCGAAGGCGCGCTCGAGCTTCGTCCGAGAAGCGAGGACGATCTGTCGCTCGACGCGGAAGAGCGCGTGGGCGGCGCGCAACGGGTGCGCCTGGTTCTCTCGCGCAATTTCCGGGCGCGCGCGTATGTGCTCGCGTTCGTGAACGGAATCTTCGACGACTTGATGCCGCCCGCGATGCTGGGAGGCGCCTATCGCGGGGAAGCGCTCGCCTTCGGCGCCACCGAGGGATTCGGCGAGCCCTGCGCAACGGTCGGCGCGGTTCCCTATCTGGGCGATGGCGTTCCCGGCGAACCGGACGCGCGCGCGTGCGAAGGGCGCGCAGTTCCCGCCGGATGGGCGCCGGTCGAAGCGCACTTCCTGCTGCCGCCGCCGCGCAACGACGATTCCGAAAGCCAGGATGCGCTGGTCGCCGAGGCCGCCTGGATCGCGGATCACGCCCGCAGGCTGGTCGCCAGCGGCCTTTCCATCTGCGTGGACAAGATCTGGCGGCCAGTGGGATATGGCGACATTGCGATCCTGCTTCGCAGCCCCGGCGCGATGGGCATGCCCTTCGCGCGCGCGCTGCGCGACCATGGCCTGCCCGTTTCCTTCGGCGTCCAGGGATTCTTCGAGCGCGAGGAAGTGCGCGACTTCCGCAGCCTCTTGCGCGTGCTCGACAACGCCGACGACGATCTCGCCCTCGCCGCGCTCCTGCGCGCGCCGGGCAGTCCCTTCACCGATGCGCATCTCGTGCGCCTGCGCCTCGCCTGGCCGGCCAGCGGCTCGCTGATCGCGGCCATGCGAGCGAGCGCGCACGATCGGGGCGACCGGGCGAGCGGCGAGCGCGCGCATCGGGAAACCGGGCCCGAAGAGCAGGCGGCCTGGAAGGATCTCCAAACGAAATGCGCCGCCTGGGTGGAGCGTCTCGACCGCTGGCGCGAGCAGGTGGCGATCCGCGATCTGCCCGCGGCCCTCGCCTTCGTGCTCGAGGATTCGGGATTGTGGGCCGTCTCCACGGGGCAGGACGCGCCCGTCGAGCGCATCGGAAACCTCGAGCAGTTGCTCGTGATGGCGCGCGCGTATTGCGCCGAGCGCGGCCATCATCTGCCCGGCTTCCTGAAGACCCTCGACGATCTGGAAGCCTCGGGCGCGGGCCCCGAGCCGGTCGTCGAGCCGGAGGAATCCGCCGTTCGCCTGCTTTCCGTGCACAAGGCCAAGGGTCTCGAATTCCCCGTCGTGTATCTCGCTCAATTGGGTCGCGCATTCAACACCCAGGACCTGCACAGGCCTTTGCTCGCCGGCGAAGCCTGGATCGGCGTCGATCAGTTCGATCCGCAGGAATATGTGAAGACGCCCACGATCGCGCGGCATGTGCTCGCGTACGAACGCCGGCGGCGGCTCATCGAAGAGGAGCTGCGCCTACTGTATGTGGCTCTCACGCGCGCCAAGGAGAAGCTCGTCCTGGTCGGCACCGCGCCCGGCAAGTGGCCGTCGCTGTGCGAGGAGGCGGAGCTCTGGCGCGTCCCCGCCTTGAGCGAGACGCTCGCCTATCGCGCGCGGCGTCCCCTCGATTGGATCGCGGGCCGGCTGGCCGCGCTCGGGTATCTGGAGGCGTTGCGCCAACCGGGAGACACGAGCCGGCCATGCGCCGCGTTGATGCTTGGACTGCACGATGCCGCCGGCGATGGCGTGCGCGCGGATGGGCCGGAGCCCGATCCCGAAACCGAGGAGACCGAAGCGCCCATCAAACGCGTCGTCGCGGCTGAAGGAGAGCGTGTCGCTCCGGCGGAGGAGGCCGCCGCTCTCGCCGCGCGCCTGCGCGCGCGTTATGCGCACGAACGCGCGATCGCCTGGCGTGGCAAGTACTGGGCGACCGAAGTGAAGCGCCTCGCGGATCTCGACCGAAGCATCGAAGAACGCGAGGCGGGCACGGCGTTCGATTCGCCTTTCGCTTCTTCCTCGCAAAAGACGGAACGGCAGAGCGCGCTCGATCCCCGCGACGAGGGCACCTGGTTTCACGCGGTCCTCTCGGCGATCGACTTCGAGCAGGTGGCCCAGGATGATCCGCTGCCCGCCGTGCTTGCCTGCGCGCGCACGGCCGCTCCTCACATCGGTCTCGCCCCGGACGAGGTCCGTCCGGAGATGATCGCGCCGCTGGTCGCCTTCTTCCGTTCGCCCCTGGCGGCGGAAATGCGCGCCTGCCGCGCGACGCTCGAACGCGAAGCGCCCTTCGCGTTGAAGATCCGGCCCGCCGAGCTGGCTGCGGTCTGGCCCAAGGCGGCGGAGCTCGACGAGCGCGAATGGCTGCTCATCCAGGGGCAGATCGACGCCCTCTGGATGCGCGCCGATGGAACGCGGGTGGTTCTCGATTTCAAGAGCGACCGGGTTGCATCGGGCCCCGAGGCCCTCGCCCGCGCCCAGTCCTATGCGGCGCAACTTCGCCTCTATCGCCTCGCCGCCGCTCGCCTCTGGCATGCGGAGCGCGCGGCGTGTTATCTCTATTTCCTGCGCCCGGCCGCGCTCGTGCCCATCGAGTAGCGTGCGGCGCATTTGCGCACGAGAAGTAGCGGCCGGTTCACGCGCCAGCGCAGAGCCGCCCGGCTTCACGAAAGCGGAAAGGGACCAGAAGTGATCGTGGATGTTCTCGCCGTCGGCCCCATTCAGGCCAACTGCTATGTGCTGGGATGCCCGGAGACTCTGCAGGCCCTCGTCATCGATCCGGGCGACGAGCCCGACGAGATCGCCGCCTGTCTCGAGCGCCATCGTCTCGTCCCGAAGCTCTACCTTCACACGCACGGCCACATGGATCATGTCGGCGCGACGGCCGTCTTGAAGCAACGCCTGGGCGGCGAAATCCTCCTCCACGCGGCCGATCTCTTCCTCTATCGGGATGCGCGCGTCCACGCGGCCATGCACGGAATCGAGATTCCGCCCACCCTGCCGGTGGACCGCGAAGTGAGCGACGGCGATGAACTCCTTTGGGGCCGCATGCGCGCACGCATCCTGCACACTCCCGGACACAGTCCCGGCGGCGTTTGCCTGCGCGTTCCGGCCGCCTGCATGCAGGGCGCGGCGACCGGCCGAACGGCGCGCGCATCCTCGCATCCGGCCGCATCAGGGGCGCAGATCCCCTCTCCCCCGATGGTCGATTGGCTCTTCACGGGAGATACGCTCTTTCAGAGCAGCGTGGGAAGGACCGATCTTCCCGGAGGGTCCTGGACCGAGCTCTTGCGATCGATTCGAGAGAAGCTGCTCTCCTTGCCCGACGATTGCGTGGCCGCCCCGGGCCATGGTTCCTTGACCACGATCGGCCGCGAACGCCGGGACAATCCCTTCCTGCAGCACGGAATCGAGATCGAGGAAGAAGGCTGACATTTGTGCAAGCATCCACGGGGCCGGCGGCGAGTCCTCGCCCGCGGTCCCGCGCTTGCGGCCGCGACCGCGACGGCGACGGCGATGCAATCACCGGAGGTGCCATGCGAAACGAGCGCCTGCACGCGCGTCTGCAGGAATTCACCGATGCGCTGGCCGCGACCTACGGACAGGGCCCGGTGGCCGGCCACAATCTCGAGCCGCCCTATGTCCTGCCCTCCAAACGCACTGTGATCGCGATGCTCGAGCGCCTCCTGGAAGCGTTCTTCCCGGGATTTCTCGGCAGGCAGTTCCTCACCCGCTCCACCGTCCGCTTCCACATCGGAGCGCTGCTCGACACGGTGGCGGAAGAGCTGACCGAGCAGATCTTCGCCGCGGTGCGCCACGAATCGCCCGAGATCACCTCCGATCGCGATCGTTGCCGCAGCTTCGCCGAAGATGCCGTCCTGCGCCTGTTCGAGCGCCTGCCCGAAATCCGCCGGGTGCTGATCCTCGATGTGCAGGCGGCCTTCGACGGCGATCCGGCCGCCAAGAACTTCAACGAAGTGATCTTCAGCTATCCGGGGCTGCTCGCGGTTTCCACCTATCGCATCGCGCACGAGCTCGAGGTGAGCGCGGTGCCGCTCCTGCCGCGGATCATGACCGAGTGGGCGCACGAACGCACCGGCATCGACATCCATCCCGGCGCGCAAATCGGCGAGCGCTTCTTCATCGATCACGGCACCGGCGTGGTGATCGGCGAGACGACCATCATCGGATCGAATGTGAAGCTCTACCAGGGCGTGACGCTGGGCGCGCTCAGCTTCCCGAAGGACGAGCGCGGGCAGCTCATTCGCGGATTGCGGCGCCATCCGCAGCTCGAGGACGATGTGATCGTCTACGGCGGCGCGACCATTCTCGGCAATGTCACCATCGGACGCGGCTCGGTGATCGGAGGCAATGTCTGGCTCACCCAATCGGTGCAACCCGGCACGCGCGTGATCAACTCGCCGTAGGCGGGGCGATCCGCGAGCGCGCGACGATGGGCGCAATGAGGTGAGCATTCGGCCGTCGGGCGCGCATGCCTGCAGCCCGCTCGGGAAGAAAGGAGCCAACGACGATGCGGATTCATGACAATATCCTGGAGACGATCGGCGGCACGCCGCTCGTGCGCGCCCCGCGCTTCTCCGCGGGCCTCGACGCGGATCTGGTCTTCAAGCTCGAGTCGTTCAATCCGATGTCGAGCGTCAAGGACCGGCCCGCGCGCGAAATCCTCACCCAGGCCTTGGCGAGCGGCCGCTTGCGCCCCGGAGGGCTCGTCGTCGAGCCGACCAGCGGGAACACCGGCATCGGGCTCGCGCTCGTCTGCGCGGCCCTCGGCTTGCGCCTCATGGTGACGATGCCCGAGACGATGTCGCGCGAACGGCGGCAGATCCTCGCCGCGCTCGGCGCGCGCGTCGTCCTCACTCCGGGCGACCGCGGCATGCGCGGCGCCATCGAACGAGCCGAGGAGCTCGCCAAAGAGCACCCCGATGCCATTCTCGCGGGACAATTCACGAACCGCGCGAATGTCCAGGCCCATCGCAAGACGACCGGCCCCGAGATTTGGGACGACACCGACGGCGCGGTCGACATGCTGGTTGCAGGCGTGGGAACGGGAGGCACGCTGACCGGGGCGGGCGGATTCCTGAAAGAGCGCAAGCCCGAGCTGCGCATCGTCGCGGTCGAGCCGGCCCGCTCGCCGGTGCTGTCCGGGGGCGCGCCCGGTCCCCATCGCATCCAAGGCCTCGGCGCGGGCTTCGTGCCCGAGATCCTGGATGTCTACCTGATCGACGAGACCATCGCCGTCGCGGATGAGGACGCGATGGAGACCGCGCGACAACTCTGCCGCGGAGACGGCCTCATGGTCGGGATCTCCTCGGGCGCGGTCGCCTGGGCCTGCAAACAAATGGCGGAGCGCAAGGAATTCGCGGGGCGCATGATCGTGGGCGTGCTCGCCTCGCACGGCGAACGCTACCTCTCGACGCCGCTCTACTCCTTCCCCGAGGATTCGCCTTCGCCCGATCCAGCGCAGGGCGGCACGGAATCGAAGCCGTAGATTTCGTCGACGCCGTCGAGGCCGTCGACACCGTTCACGCGTCCAGCGCTGGCGCTGGCGCCGTCCCGGGCAGGAAGAGGGACGCGGGCGCAGCCGGCGCGTGATAGATCTCCGCGGGGAACAGCAGCGGCGCGAGACCTTCGAGAAACTGCCGCTGCTTCAGCCGGTGATGGCTCGCGTAGTGGCGGGTGTGGATCGTGCGCAGGTAGGTCTCGAGCGTGTAGAGCTGCAGCTCGACCGTGAAGACATACGGCTCCGCCGCGCGCCATTCCGGCTGAAAGAGCACTTCCGCGTCCGCCTTGAAGACCTTGTAGCCGGCGCCCGAATGACGGTTGAGGAGATCGCGGTCCTCCTCGCGCGACAAGGTGTCAACGACATTCCGGACGCGCATCGGCCCACCGAGAATGTCGAAGAGCATCTCCTTGAGGGTCTCGACCTCTTCGATGTCCTTGACGATGAACATCGCCCCGACGATGTCCTGCACCTCGCACGGCCGCGTCGCTCCCTTGCGCAGCATCTTGCTCACGATCGAAGCGTCGCGCCGCAAGGTCAGATCGCCCCAGCGCTCGCGGGTCTCCAAACGATAGACCTGCTGCCCGCGCACATAGCGATACGGCAGCACTTCGCGCTTCGAACGGCAGCTATAGAAGTACACGTGCAAGCTCTTCGGCCGCCCGTCTTGCGGGAACTTCAATTCGTGCACATAGAAGCGCCACACTTCCTCGCCCGGGCGCGCGGGGCCGTCGTGGTAATCGATTCCGATGCCGTCGGCCGCGATGTCGAAGGCCAGGTCGAGGCCTTGCACGCGCACCGTGTGGTGGAAGAGCTCGCGCTCCAGCAAGCTCGCGAAGAAATCGCGATGCAGCGAGCCGCGCTGGACTTCCCACGTCCGTTCGACATTCAGAAAGAGCAGCGCGACATAGAGCAGCCGGCGCGCCTCGAAAGCGCGCCGCTCGTCGGCGGTGTCCACCATGAGGCCCATCAGGGCGCGCAGATCGCGCTCGGCGGCGACCTTCGCTTCGGGGTGCAGCCGCGCCCGTCGCCGCCGGGGAAAGAGGGCCACCAGCGCTTCCAAGTAACGTTGCGCTTCGTTCAGGTAGTACGCGGCGGTCACTTGATCGGCGGCCAAGGAACTCTCCGGCGCGCCGCTGGGATGCAGCAGGCGGCGGAGGAATTGCGCGTAGGCTTCATCGTTCCCGCGAATACGACGGCAGAGGCGCTCGAGTGAGCGAAACAGATCGGGATGGTTCCGCTCCATCCACGGATCGAGCGCCGGATGGGCCCGCCGTGGATCGACGCGAGCGCGCATGGCCGATTCTTCCATCGCGCCTCCCACCGAAGTGACGGAGCCGTCGACCTGCGGCGGCCGCCCGTCCGCGCCGCGCCGCGGATCGACTTCCGCGCCCGGGCGCAAATTTGTGCGCGAGGCCTCGCCCCACGAGAGAGGTTCTTCATGCATCGAACGGAAACCCAGGCTACCATGGGAAAGGTCCGTTCGCCAGCGGCCGGCGGCCGCGTGATCGTCTCCCTGGCAGAGGCACAGGCCATGGAATCTCACGATCCCCGCGCATCCTCGCATCTCCTTCGCATGGAAGCGCTCGCGCGAGTCTGGCATGGCCTGGAAGCCATCCTCCGGTGCGAGCAAGCGCCCCGCGGCCCCGACGGCGAGCAAGCGCACTGCCGCCCCGCATGCGAGCGGGCCTCCTCGCCGAACGAATCGCCGCCGCTTCCGGATGCTGCGGCGAACGCCTGGGAGCGTCTCCATTGGAAGCTTCTCGATGTGCGGCCCGAGCCCGCCTTCCTGGAACGCCATCTCCCCGGTGCGGCTCATATCGCGCGAGGCGAACTCTCTGCACGCAGCCACGAGCTTCCACCCAAGGAGCGAACGCTGATCGTGTGCGCCGAAGATCCCGATGGCGCCCGAGCCGCCGCCGCCGATCTGCGCGCGCGCGGCTGGCTTGCGTCTCGCGCCCTGGCCGATCCGCTCGCGGGCTGGCCCGGCCCCTGGGAGACCGGTCCATCGCGAGCGAGGCTCTGGGAGCCTTCTCCCCTCGTGCGCCGCTGGGCGGATGCGATCGCTCCGGGACCGATCCTCGATCTCGGATGCGGCGCGGGCAGGGACGCGGTCTTTCTCGCCCTGCGGGGACACGCGGTCGTGGCGATCGATCGATTGCCCGATGCGCTCGAGAAGGCGCGCGACCTTTCCGCCCGCCACGCCGTCTCCCTCGATCTTCGTCTCTCCGACTTGCGCAAGGATGCCGTTCCCGGCTCGGAATACGCCGCCGTTCTCTCGATTCGCTATTTCCACGGCGCGCTCCTCGACGCGATCGCGCGCGTCTTGCGGCCGGGCGGGCTCTGGCTGCTCGAGGCGTATCCGCACGCCGCGGCTCCGCAAGGCATCCTGCGCTTGATCAGCGATCGGCAGGATTGGAAGCTTCGCTTCCATGAGGAAGGGCAGGACGACACGAGACAATCGATGACTCGCCTCGTTCTCGAGCGCGAGTGACGTCATCGGACACTTCGGTGGAAAGGATTCTTGCCATGGCGCTCATCGACATCGCCCCGGACATCGCCTCGCATGTGAAACTCGCGCTCTTTCAAGCGCGCGGCATCACCGCGCGCGGCGAGAGTCCGCTGCTCGAGCAGGACCTGTCCGCGATCGTCGAGCGCTTGCGAGCCGCGCACGCCGAGCCCTCATCGGCTCTGAACATCTTCGCGCCCGCGCGCGCCCTCTACCGCGCCCTCAAGCTCGATCCGACCAAGACCCGCCCTTCCTCGGAAGCGCTCATCCGCCGCGTGATCACCGGCCGCGGCCTCTATCGCATCAATCGCGTGGTCGACACGTGCAATCTGTGCTCGATGGACATCGCCCTTCCGATCGGCCTCTACGACACCGACGCGGTCCGCTGGCCCGTGAGCTTGCGCAGCGGGCGCGAGGGAGAAGGATACGCGGGCCTCGGGAAGGACCATGTGAATGTGAGCGGCCGCTACGCGCTCGTCGACCAGGAAGGCCCCTTCGGGAATCCCTCCTCGGACTCGTTTCGCACGCGCATCACCGAGGAGACGAGCGCCTGCACCTTCGTGATCTTCGCCCCGGGCGACTGTGCCGCAGAGGCGCTGCGCGAGCATCTCCGCGCGTGCGCAGAGCGCATGACGCGCTACAACGGAGGGACGATCACGGCCGAGGAGATCCTGCCCTGAACCGGCAGGGCGAATCGATCGCCCTGCTCGCCGATCCATCGGCCCAGACCAGGATCAGTCGGCCCAGACCAGCGGATCGATCGCGGGGAAGATATTGTTCTTCTGCTCGATCTCGGCCAGCCACCACTCGTCGATCGAGCGCGAGCGGATGTCCTCGTAGAGCTTGCTGAAGTTGGTGATGTGCTCGCGGGTGCGCGCGACGGCGTAGGGCACCATCGTGCCCGTCTTCATGATGAAGGCCCAGTCGCTGCTCTGCGCGAGCAGGAACTCCCGCGCCGCCTGTCGCAGCGCGCGCCAGGCAAGCCCATCCGATCCGTACGCGCCCGCCTTCGCGGCGTTGGCGAGCTCGATCAGGCGCTCCCCCGCCGCGTGCAGATGGCGATAGATCCAGTCGTTCGGGCCGTCCAGCCAGACTTCCGCGTAGCCCTTGTATCCCCAGCTCGAGGCCGCCGGCGTGGCGAGTTGATTGACCGGGAAACGATCCAGGTACTCGGAGAGAGTCATGGTCGCAATCGCCTTCTGATCGTAGGCGATCTTGCGGAAGAGGAAGTTCAGGAACTGCGGCCCTTCGTACCACCAGTGCCCAAAGAGCTCCGCGTCGTAGGGCGCGACGATGATCGGCGGACGCCCGAGCAGGCCGTGCAGGTATTCGGCCTGTTTCTCGCGATTGAACATGAAATTGCCCGCGTGCTCGGCCGCTTTCTCGGTGGCGCGCTCGAAGTGATAAGGCTCCTTGTGATTCGTCGGCCCGGTGATCTTGTAGTACTTGATCCCGAGATTGCTGCGCTGCCCGTCGCCGTGCAGATACGGACGGACATAGTCGTATTCCAGGTCCCAGCCGACATCGCGGTAGAATTCCCGGTAGTTGTAGTCGCCCGGATAGCCCTCGTTGGCGCTCCACACCTGCTTGGACGATTCCAGATCGCGTCCAAAGGCGGCGACGCCGTTCTTCGTCACGATCGGCGCATACACGCCGAAGCGCGGGCGCGGCACCGCGAACATGAGGCCGTGGGTGTCGAGCAGAAAGAAGCGCAGGCGCGCCTCGGCCAGCGTTTCCTCGAGGGTCTGCTCGTAGCCGCATTCGGGCAGCCAGATGCCGCGCGCCGGGCGGCCGAAGCGCCGCTCGTAATCGGCCGTCGCGGTCAGGATCTGGCCGCGCCAAATGCGCCGGTCGCGCAGCATGAGCGGAAGGAAACCGTGGGTCGCGCCGCTGGTCACGATTTCCAGCTCGCCCCGGTCCTGAAAGCCGCGGAAGGCGGTCAGCAGATTGCGCTGGTAGACATCGACGAAGATCCGCCGCGCCTCGCGGAAGTTGTGGAGGTAGCGCAGCGCCACCGGATGGAATTCGGGCATCCAACGGGTGCGCTGGGTTTCCTTCTCGGCGAGCTCGATCAGCTTCTCGATATGGCGGACGTAGCGCTCCTGCAGCAAGGGATCGGACAGCATGCCCGCCAGCGGAGGCGTCACCGACATCGTCAGGCGAAAATGCACGCCGTCGTTCGCGAGCCCCTGCATCATCTCGATCAACGGGATGTAGGTCTCGGTGATCGCCTCGTAGAGCCAGTCCTCTTCAAGAAACGCGGGATGCTCGGGATGGCGCACATACGGCAAGTGCGCGTGCAGCACGAGCGCGAGATAGCCCTTCGGTTCGTTCATGGCCTACGATTCCGCCCGCATCTCGACCGTCTCGGTCGCGTTCGTCTCGCGGCGGACCGTCGGCGTGATGGTTTTGCGAAACGCCCCGTCGGCGGATACCGCGGTCGCGTCGATCACCTGCGTGCCATCCGGCAACAGGAAGCGCAAGCTAAAGGTGCCGTCGGGCCGCAGCCGCACGGGGCGCCCCTGCACGGTGACCTTGGCGTCGGGCTCGGTCGCGCCGTACACGATCAGCTCGGCGTCCAACACGAACCAGAATCCGGGAGCGCCCGGAACCGCGCGCGCGAGCGCTCCGCTGGCCATGCTGCCCATCATGCCCGACGACCAGTCGGCGCGCAGGCGTTCGCGCAGCAGCATGCCGAGCTCGGCCGAGCTGCGTCCGTCGGGCAGGCTGTCGCCCATCATCTCGTACAGCCGCTTGTAGCTCTCGGGCGCGCGGGTCCACTCCTCGTCGAGCACATGCGAGATCGTGTCGCGCGGAGTGCGGACGGCATTCGAGCGCGCCAGCGCGTGGAAGCGGCCGTCGCGGGTGACGATCCCGATCGCGACGCGATAGATGCGGTCGGCGCGGCCGACGTTCACATACCAGCTCTCCGCTCCCGGCGCGAGCTCGATGTCGAAGCGATCCTCGCCGTTGCCTTCTTCCGCGCGCTGCAGATCCGTCTCCGCGGGAAACGCGAAGACGCGCATCACCCAGCGATGGTCCTTCCATCCATCGCCCAGGTTCTGCTGCAGTTCGTTCAGGCTCTCGGGCTTGATCTCCCAATAGACATGCACCCACTGGGGATCGCGCGCCATGAGCACGGCGTAGTTTCGTCCGTAGCGCTCCGGCATCGCGAGCGGCGCGCCCAGGCCCCGGCGCGCAGAAGGCGTCTCGGGCGCGGGCGCTTCGAGAACCGCGGCCGTCGCGTGCGCGCGTTCCGTCTCGCGCGCGGAATCCATTCCTTCGAGATCCATGGCGGAGAAACCTGCCGGTGGCTTCACGCCTCCGTGCAGGCGTTCGCCTTCCGGGCCGAAAGGCCCGCCCCGTCCGCTGCGAGAAGCGCTCGTTTGCGCGCGGCCCGCTTTCCGGCGGGCGCTCGGGGCGCGTTCGATCGTTTGCGGCTTCGGGCTGCTCGCCGGCTTCGCGGCGGACTTCTTTGCGCCGCTCTGCGATGAAGGGGCCGGTTTCTCCGGGGTCTTCGCCGATCCGGGCTTGCCGGTTCCGCTCTTCGCTGTGACGCTCTTCCCCGTGCCGCTCTTCGCCGCGCCCGTCTTGCCGGTCTTGTTCACCGGCGCCTCTTCCTTGGCGTTCGAAGAGGAACGCCTGGCAGGCGATTCCTTGCTCGCGCGTCCGGGCTTGGGCGCGCGTTCGGCCAGGCGCACCGGAGGCCGGGTGATCTTTCCGGAGGCGCTTTCGGTTGGGGTCCTCCGGATGGGTCCGCTGACCTTGCTCGCGCGCTTGTCCGCCGAGCGCGCGGATGTATCGCGGCTCGGCGCGGGACGCGTGGATGCGGGGCGCGCGGCAGAGGCGCCCGCTGCCTTGCGGTTGGCCGCGCCCTTGGGTTCTTGCTTGGCGTCGCGCTGCGCCGCGCTTCTGCGCGCGAGCGGCTCCACGCGGCGCGCTCCGGCGGCCGGGCGCGATGCGCCTCGCGATTCGAACGCCGGGTTGCGCTTGCTCTCCGCTTTCTTCAGCAGGGCGCGGATCAGGCCGTCCTTGGAAAGCTGGCTTCGTCCGGCGATCCCGTGCCGGCGGGCGAGATCGAGCAACTCCTGTTTGCTCTTTCCTTCGAGGTCTATGCGTCTCATGGCCGTCGCTTCCTTTCGATCGACACGAATGTCCGCAGCGGGCAAACGGATCGGCCGCTACCGGCGCTTCCCCGCAGCGGCATCCTCGCCTTCGCCCATTTCCAGAATCCAGTGGATGTTCAAATGCAGAGCCTCCGCAAGGTTTTCGAAGGCTCGCCAGCTGGGGCTTCCGCCATCCAACGACTGGTGGGCTTGCTTCAATGTCAAGAGGAAGTCGCGGTGCTTCCTCAAGACCAGGAAGGCTACGTCTTCGAGCGGCCGCCGGTCCAGAGGAAAATGCAATGCATAACTCTTGCTGATTACCGCATGGAATCGATCGGCGATTTCCGCATCGGGATCTCGCAGCAAATCCTCCAGCAGCCCGCTCAACACGAAGCCGAACGCCTGCTCGAGCGGCGCCAGGGCGAGCTCGAGCCCGATGTCGCGGGCGAAACGGAGAATTTCCGAGACCTCGTTCAAGAGATCTCCCGTCTCCGCCTCGTTCTCGCGCCGGGGCCGCTCCAACGCTCGCAGGAAGCTCGCCTTCAGCTGCCCGCCCAGAATCTCCAAGCGGTAGCCGAGCACATGCCCCGCGACCGCGAGCAACACGGGCGGCACGGGCACATCGGCGCCCTGGAAGGTGCGCATCAATTCGCGGCTCTCGCCAAAGAGCCGTTCGAGCGCGCTCTCCTGCCTGGCGAGAATGGATTGGTACGCGGTGCGAATGATCCGTTCGCGATTCTCGGTGACCAGATCGGTCAAACCGACGCGCGTGGTGTTCGCCAGCGCGAGCACTTCCTCCTCGGCCGCCGGCGCGCCGGCGGAAGCATCCTCGCCGCCCGCGCTCGCCGCCAGCACGTAGCCGCGGATTCCTCCCACGCCCGAGCGGAACACATGGACGGCGAAAGACTCGCGTTCTTCGGTCGCTTCATCGATGAGCGCAATGCGGCCGTGATGCGAGGCGAGCCGCTCTTCGCCGCGCGGCTCGGGCTCGATGCGCGCGAAACGCTCGACCTCCACGCGATAGCGAAAGGCGCGTTCCTCCGGAGGGCGGTCCTGCACCGCAGCCGTCAAGGCCACATCGCCCGCCACCATCCGCGCGGTGACGAACTGAGGCTTGACCAGGCGCCGATAGACATCCGCGCCGTTTCCCTGCTCGGGAACATTGCTCCACGCATCACCGAGATATTCGAGGAGCATCTCTTCGAGCGGCAGGCTCGACCAGCGCGCGGCGAGATCGATCGCGCGCGCCGCGTAGGCCATGTTCTGCACCGTCTCGATCCCGGAGACATCGGCGAAGAACCAGGCGCAGCTCGTGTACATGTACATCGCGAAGCGTTGCGATTCGAGGAGCGACCAAAGCGTGGTGCGCTCCTCGCCGGAGAGCGCATGGCGCGCATGCTGGTCGAGAAAGGCCTGGCGCGCGGCCGCGCTCGGGTCGAGCAGCACGAGGATGAAATCGTCGCGGGCCGCCCACGGATCGTGCACCAACACGCTGGCCTTCTCGAGATAGATCTCGACCAGCCGGTCGCGGACCATGTCGAATCCACGCCTGAGCGGCGTGCGCCACTTCTGGTTCCAGCCGGGCAAGCCTCCGGTCGAGCAGCCGCAGTCGCGTTCCCAGCGGCCCACGCCGTGCGTGCAGCTCCAGGCGGTCCCTTCGTCGTTTTCGCCGAAGTGCAGGTCCACTTCGCGATCGGGAGGATGGAGATCCAGCTCCCGGCCGTAGTTGACGAACCCCAGTTCGCGGGGGCCCGCTTCCCGGCGGATCACATAGGAGAGGCACATGTCGCCGAAGGGCTCGTGATGTCCGTAGACCTCGCCGTCGGTGGCGACATTCACGAACCCTCCGGTGCCCGCATCGCCGGACGCTTCCGCGAGCCGGCGGGCGAATTCGGGAGCGCTGCGCAGGAGATGTTCGAAGCTCACCGCGGAGGCGAGCGGCGCGTCGTAGAAGAAGATGTCGATCGATTGGTCGGTCAGCCTGCGCTTGCGGCTGTCTTTCAGAAAGAAGCGGTAAGGCTGCCGCGGGTCGATGCTGCCGTACGGCGCATCGGTCCAGACGCCCGCCCGCTCGATCGGCCGCCAGCGCAACGCCTGATAGGGCGAAAGCACGATGTAGCGGATGCCCGCCTCGATCAGCAATTTGATCGTGGCGAGATTAACCGCGGTTTCGGCGAGCCAGATCGACTCGCTCTTGCGGCCGAACCGCCATTCGAAATCGCGCAGGCCCCAGACAATCTGCGTGCGCTTGTCCCGATAGTTCGCCAAAGGCATGATGACATGATTGTAGACATGCGCGATCGCGTTGCCGTGGCCCTGCTGCAATCGCTGGCTGATGCGATCGCCTTCGAGAATGCCGCGATAGACATCGGGGGCATGCTCCTCGATCCAGGACAGCAAGGTGGGGCCGAAGTCGTAGCTCAGGAAAGCGTAGTTGTTGACGATCTCTTCGATCCGATTCCCCGGGCCCATCACCCGGCTGCGCGCATTCGGGCGATAGCACTCATCCGAGATGCGCGCGTTCCAATCGTGCGCGGGAGCGGCGCTCGGCTGGCGGGGAATCCGGCCCGTCCAGGGATTCTCGCGGGGCGGTTGATAGAAATGTCCGTGGACGCAAATGCGCATGCCTCACTCCCCGGCCGGCGGCATCGCGGCGATGAGCCGCGGGAGCACCTCGCCCGCCGCTTCGCGCAGCACCGCATCCGCATCTGAATCGGCAGGCGTGGGCGTCTTGTTGATCACGATCAGCCGCGCTCCGCGCGCTTTTGCGCGCGTCGGGAGCAGCGCCGCCGGATAGACCGCGAGTGAGCTGCCGACCGCCAGCAGGAGATCGCAGCGATCGATCCACGCGACCGCGCGCGCGAAGGCGTCCTCGGGCAGCGCTTCGCCGAAGAAGACGACGTCGGGCTTGAGCCGGCCGCGGCAATCGGGACATGGCGGCGGAAGGTTCTCGCGCAGCCACTCGTAGACTTCGTCCATGCCGTAGCGTTTGCCGCAATCGAGGCACCGGATCCGGCGCGTGTTACCGTGCAGCTCGGCCACTTCGCGCGAGCCCGCCGCCTGGTGCAATCCGTCGATGTTCTGCGTGACGATGCCCTTCATCTTCCCCGCTCGCTCCAATGCCGCCAACGCTTCGTGCGCCGCGTTGGGCCGCGCGTCCTTGATCGCGCGATAGCGCACATCCTGGAAGAAGCGCCAGAAGAGCGAGGAATCCCGCAGGAAGCGATCGATACTCGCGTACTCGCTCGGATCGTACTTCTGCCACAGGCCGTCGGCGGCATCGCGGTAGGTCGGGATCCCGCTCTCCGCGGAGATGCCGGCGCCCGTGAAGGCGACGATCTCCGAAGCCTCGCGCAACAACGAGCGCGCGCGGCGGAAGGCTTCATCGCTGTGCATCGTTGCTCATCCTCGTGTTGGTCTTTGGGGGGGAGTCGGAAGGGGTGCGCGGGACCGGCGCGCGCTCGAAGAACCCCAAACCATCTGGCGCGCGCCTTGTGCGGACTTCGCGCGCGATCATCACCTCTCGAGGCCCCCGCTCCTGCTCCGCGCGCGGTCCTAACATCCCGCGCACCCCTTCCGACTCCCCCCTCGCTCCTTCAAGGCCGACGGGCGACGACGGCCGCGCACACGCGATGAGCCGACCTTCTCGCGCCCGCGCCTTGTGCGGACTTCGCGCGCGATCGTCGCCTCTCGAGGCCCCCACTCCTGCCCCGCGCGCGGTCCGGATTCCGCTCGCCCGGGCCGAATCTACCCCATCGCCGCTCTCCACGCGATGACCGCCTGCGCTCGCACGCGCACGGCGGCAATGGCTCAAATCGCGCTTGCAGACGACGGGTGGGCGCATCCGCCGATGGAAATCGCCTCGCAACTCTGCCGCAGCGACATCCCAGCCCCTTGCAGGCGCACGACTTGGCGAAAGAGCCCACCGGCTGGCGTCCGTAAACTGCTCAAATGCTTTCGATTGCCCGTCTTTCGCACCTGTGCTACCATTAGCTGGATTGGAATCCGTATAGGGAGGGCGCTCGTTCGCGCGTCCTCTTCATTTGATGATTACTTCGGAGGTTACACCATGTCTTCCGTGCAGGCGCATCGCGGTGGATTGCTGGCCTTCCTCCCTGCGACTCTCTTCGCTCTTGTGGCTCTGCTTTCGATTCCCGCCTCCGCTGCCTGGATCGACCTCGGCGGCGATCCGGTGACCGTCACTGTCCTCGAAGCCGCAGAGAACCGGACGGTTCTCGAAGTGAGCGTCGGCGGGTTCTCCGACGATCCCGTGACCATCGACGGAGAGACCTACCATCAGATCAGCTTGGGACGCGAGCCGATCTCGCTGGAGCAGGGGCTCCCCGCTCTTCCTGCGGTCAAGCGCAGCATCACGATTCCCGACGACCGCCTGATGCGCGTCAAGGTCGTCTCCTCCGAGTTCGTCGACTATCCCAACATGCCGGTCATCCCTTCGAAGGGGAATCTCACTCGCGACATCGATCCGAAGAGCGTGCCCTATTCCTTCAGCTCGCTGTATACGGCGGGCGGCACCTACCCCTCCGCTCTGGCGGAAGGCGGCGAGCCGTACATTCTCCGCGATGTCCGCGGCATGGTCGTGGAGGCGAATGTCTTCCAGTACCTGGCGTCGACTGCCACCCTGCGCGTCTACACCAGCATGGTGATCGAAGTGAGCGCCGACGGCCCCGACACGCGCAATGTCTTCTCTCATCCCCGGGCGGGCGCGCGCGTCGATCGGCAATTCGCGCGCCTCTACGAGGATCACTTCGTCGACTTCGCGTATCGCGGTCCTCGCTACACTCCCGTGCTCGAAGACGGCGGCATCCTGATCATCACCTACGACGCCTTCCGCGCGAGCGTCGAGCCGCTCTACCAGTGGAAGCTCCAAAAGGGCATGCCGGCGAAGCTCGTCAATCTCTCCCAGGTGGGATCGACCTCGACGGCCATCCTGAATTACATCATCAGCGAGTATCAGCAGTGGCAACCCGCGTATGTGCTGCTCATCGGCGACGCCACCCAGGTTCCGACGGTCTCGTACAGCAGCGGATCCGATCCCAGCTATGCGCTGGTCGTCGGCACCGACAGCTATCCGGACCTCTTCGTCGGCCGCTTCTCCGCCGAGACCGCGGCCCAGGTGCTAACCCAGGTGGATCGCACGATCGCGTACGAGCGGGACATCGTGGAGGGCCAGGCCTGGCCGCAGTACGGGACGGGCATCGCCTCCAATCAGGGCACGGGCGACGACGGTGAATACGATAATCAACATGAAGACAACATCCGCGCCGACCTGCTCGCCTACGGCTATCTCGGCGTCGATCAGATCTACGATCCCTCGGCCACGGCGCAGATGGTGACCAATGCGTTGAACCAGGGGCGCGGGATCGTCAACTACACCGGCCACGGCAGCACGACTTCGTGGAGCACGACGGGCTTCAGCACCACCCAGGTGAGCGCCCTCACCAATGACTTGATGAATCCCTTCATCTGCAGCGTCGCCTGCCTGAACGGCAATTTCGTCAGCAGCACCTGTTTCGCCGAAGCGTGGCTGCGCGCGAGCCACAACGGCGTGCCGACCGGAGCGATCGCCTGCTACATGTCGACCATCAGCCAGTCGTGGGACCCGCCCATGTCGGCGCAGGACGAGGCGATCGATCTGCTCGTCGCCGATGAAATGCGCACCATCGGCGGCCTGTGGTTCAACGGCTCCTGCCTGATGATGGACGAATATGGAAGCTCGGGCGTGAACGAGTTCAAGTGCTGGACGATCTTCGGCGATCCGTCGGTCGCGGTGCGGACGAAGGCCGCCCAGGCGATGGCCGTCGATCACCCGGGCGTGCTCCTCATCGGGACTTCGGAGTACGGCGTCGATGTGACGGGCGTCACGGGCGCGCTGTGCGCCCTGTACGCCGACGGAGTGCTGTATGGAAGCGCGCGCACCGACGCGGCCGGGCACGCCACGATCGCGCTCGATCCCGCTCCCGCTCAGCCGCTCGACCTGACCCTCACCGTCACGGCGTACAACAAGGTGACCTACGAGGGGCTGGTGCAGGTGATCCCGCCCGCGGGCGCGTACCTGCTCGTGCAAGACACCTACCTCGCCGACGGCAATGACGATCAGATCGTGAACGCGGGCGAATCCCTCGGCCTGAGCATCCAACTGCGCAACGTCGGCATCTCGACCGCGCTCGACGTGACCGCGCAGCTCACCTCGCCGAGCGAGTTCCTGACGATCGACATCGAT